>Ga0209758_1000017_pt1 | contig 754393 bp, 714 predicted proteins | sample AraplaMF_Col_mMF_FD_184258 | JGI IMG/M metagenome (GOLD analysis project Ga0209758, IMG submission 184258) | Arabidopsis root microbial communities from the University of North Carolina, USA - plate scrape MF_Col_mMF (SPAdes) (version 2) | ecosystem: Host-associated > Plants > Roots >... | reverse complement strand
GCCTTCTACCTGCGCCTCATCGCCAACCGCAAAAAGCCCATCGTCGCTACCGTCGCCGTCATGCGTAAGCTTATCGTCATCGCCAACGCAAAACTCCGCGATGCCGCCATCATCTGAGTTGATGACGGTAAAGGTTTGAGGCCCGTTCGGACTTGAACCAAGCTCGGCCAGACTAAAACCGGCCGTCGCCAGGTCAGTCCCTAAAACCCCTCAATTATCTGGAAGCTTCCGAATAAACCCGATCAGCCCGCGCTGGCGCGAGCGCTTGAGCCGCTCAGCGGTCAGGATCGTCTGGACGCAGGCGAAGCAATCGTCGAGATCGTCGTTGACCAGGACATAATCATAACCGTCCCAGTGGCTGACCTCGGCCTGGGCACGTTCCATGCGGCGGTCGATGATCTCCTTGCTATCGGTATTGCGCCCCTCGAGCCGCTCGCGCAGCGTCTTCAGGCCCGGCGGCAGGATGAACACGCGGACGACGTCCCCGCCGGCGAGCTGGAACAATTGCTGCGCGCCCTGCCAGTCGATGTCGAACAAGATGTCCTGCCCGGCCTCGAGATCCTTGAATACGGTCTCGCGCGGCGTGCCGTAACGCTGGTCGAACACGCGCGCCCATTCGAGGAACGCGTCGTCGTCGACCATGTTCTTGAACGTGTCGGTATCGACGAAATGATATTCGCGCCCCTCCTGCTCGCCCGGGCGGATCGGCCGGGTCGTGTAGGAGATCGACATCTTGAGCCGGCCATCCTCTTCCGCGAGCAACCGGTTGGCGATGGTCGACTTGCCCGCGCCCGACGGCGAGGACAGCACGAACATCAGGCCACGGCGCTTGAAGCCCGGCGGCTGCGAGGAACGGTGATCGACCATGCGCGCTACTGGCGTGCGCGCAGGGGGTGCGTCAAGCGCTGGCGGGATCGTTCCGGAACTTGCGAGCGAGATAACGTGCGCCGAGCGCCGCGCCGCCAAGCAGGATCGCGGCGGGAACGACTCGCCTCGCGACCTTCCACGTCGCCACACCGGCAAGCGCGCCGAGCGTCCCGCCCTCGCCGTCGCGCTGATCGATGTTGCGGCCGATGGCAGCGGCGATGAGGTCTCCGATCATGTGATTCTCCCGAGATTCCAGGGATGAGGCGACGGACGGGACGGAAGGTTCCGCGCTCGTCATCCCAGCGAAAGCTGGGATCTCAAGCGGCATCGCGCCTTCGCCTGAGACCGCAGCTTTCGCTGGGGTGACGATAAAAATGCAGCGGAAACACTAAAGCACTTGCTAAACTGTTCGGCCCGAGATACTTAAGTACATGCTTAACGAATCACCTTCTCTCGATCGCGTTTTCCACGCCCTCGCCGATTCCACGCGGCGGGCGATGGTGGAAAGGCTCGCGCTTCGGCCGATGTCGGTGAGCGAATTGGCGTCCCCCTTCGCTATGTCGCTTCCCGCCGTCATGCAGCACCTCGCGGTGCTCGAGGAATCGGGGCTGGTCCGGTCGCACAAGGCCGGGCGGGTCCGGACCTGCCGCATCGACACCGAGACGTTCGGCCTGGTCGAACGCTGGACCGCCGATTGCCGCAGCGAGTGGGAAGGCCGGCTCGATAAGCTGGAGGACTATGTCAACACCCTGAAAGGACAGCAGAAATGACCGAGAAGACGATCATCCGCCCGGAACCGCTCGTGATCGAGCGCCATTTCGATGCGCCCCGCGCCATCGTGTTCCAGGCCTGGACGACGGCCGAGCATATGAAGAACTGGTTCAGCCCCGAACATTTCACCACGCCCGAAGCAGTGATCGAATGCCGCCCCGGCGGCCGATTCGACGTCTGTATGCAGGCGCCCGATGGCCAGAAATTCTGGAACAACGGCCGCTTCATCGACGTGGTCGAGAATGAAAGCCTGTCGTTCGAAGCCGGCGCGCATGTCGACGACAGCGGCAACGCCCCGTTTGCGGTGCGCACTTACGTGACCTTCACCGATGACGGCGACGGGTCGCTAATGTCGGTGCGCCAGGAATATGAGATCTACGACGAGGCGGCCAAGGCGATGATCGGCGGCGCGTCCGAAGGCTGGCGCACCACGCTCGACAAGCTCGAGCGGGAAGTGGCGCGGATCAAGGGATAAGGTACGACAGACCCTCACCCTTCCGGCGCTTCGCGCCCCCCTCCCTCTCCCGCATGCGGGAGACGGAAGGGGCCCGCCGCCGAAGGCGGTGGGAAGGGTGAGGGTCTGTTTCTTTCGCTACCGCCCAACCATATCCTCTGCCCGCACCACTCGATCGAACGTCGCCTCATCGACCAATCCCAGATCGAGTCCCGCTTCCTTCAGCGTCATCCCTTCGGCATGCGCATGCTTGGCGATCTTCGCGGCATTGTCGTACCCGATCTCGGGCGCCAACGCGGTAACCAGCATCAGCGAGCGGTCGACCAGCTCGGCGATCCGCCGCCGGTCCGGTTCGAGCCCATCCACGCAGCGCTCGGCGAAGCTCTCCATTCCGACCGTCAGCAAATCGATCGAGCGCAGCACCGCCGCGCCGATCATCGGCTTGAACACGTTGAGTTCGAGATGCCCCTGCAGGCCGCCGACCGTCACCGCCTGGTGATTGCCGATCACTTGTGCCGCGACCATCGTCAGCATTTCGCACTGGGTCGGGTTGACCTTGCCGGGCATGATCGAACTCCCCGGCTCGTTCGCCGGCAGGGCCAGCTCGCCGATCCCCGAGCGCGGACCCGAACCGAGCAGCCGGATATCGTTGGCGATCTTGGTCAGCGCGACCGCCAGGCTGTTCAATCGCCCGGAAAAATCGACCAACGTGTCGTTCGAGGCCAGCGCCTCGAACTTGTTCGGCGCGGTCTCGAAGGCGAACCCGGTCAGCGTCGACAGTTCGGCAGCGATCTCTTCCGCGAAGCCGGCGGGCGCATTGAGCCCGGTTCCGACAGCGGTTCCGCCTTGCGCCAGCTTCGACAATGCATGGATGACGAACGGCTCGGTGCGAGTGCGGGCGAGCTTGAGCTGCGCATAATAGCCCGAAAATTCTTGCCCGAGGGTCAGCGGCGTCGCGTCCTGTAAATGGGTGCGCCCGATCTTGACGATATCGTCCCAGGCCTGCGCCTTGGCGAGCAACGCACCGGCGAGACGATCGAGCGCGGGAAGCAGTTGCCGCGTCGCCGCCAATGCCGCGGCGACATGAAGCGCGGTCGGGAAGCTGTCGTTCGACGACTGGCTCATATTGACGTCGTCATTCGGGTGAATCGGCGCCTTGCCGCCGCGCTTGCCGGTCAGCATCTCGTTGGCGCGGCCGGCGATCACCTCGTTGACGTTCATGTTCGACTGCGTGCCGCTGCCGGTCTGCCAGATGACCAGCGGAAATTGGGCGTCGAGCTTGCCCGCGACGACTTCCGCCGCCGCCGCCTCGATCGCATCGGCCTTGTCCGCCGCCAGTCCGTGCGTCCGGTTCACCCGAGCCGCCGCCTGCTTCACCAGCGCAAGCGCATGGACGATCGCGATCGGCATCCGCTCGCGCTCGCCGAACGGGAAATTCTCGATCGATCGCTGCGTCTGCGCACCCCAATAGGCGGCTGCGGGCACCTCGATCGCGCCGATCGAATCGGTTTCGGTACGAGTGTCGGTCATCGCGCATGCTCCTTATCGGGCCGGGCGCCCGACTTGGCGTCACCAGATGCCGGGCACAAGCCTTGCGCGTACCCGGCCGGCATATTCGCGATAGCCTGGCAGCTTATCGTGGAGCAGCCTGTCCTCCCAGGCGGTGCGAACGGCGAGCGAGACCGACGCGATCACCGCCGGGACCAGTCCCCACCAGGATGCCAGCGCCAGCGACATTCCCAGGAACATCGCCACCGCCGCACTGTAGCCGGGGTGCCGGACAAGGCCATAAGGCCCCGAGTCGATCACCCGCTGATGGCGTTCCGACTGGATGCGCACGCCGGGCTCGAAGAACGGATTGACCGCTTGCGCCCAGGCCGTGGCCGCGATCCCGCCGAGCAAGGCGGCATAACCGATCACGACCAGCCACAGCGGCACGTGCGACCAATGCACCCTCCCCGCGTCGAAGCTGGCGACCGGAATGGTCGCGATCATCGCGGTCAGGACCACCGCCACCAGCGGCAAATCCCAGCGCTCGGTCCCCGGTTGGAACCGGCTGCGGGCGCGAAAGATCACGGGATTGATCTTGGCGAGCGCCAGTCCGGACGCCCCGAAGGCGATCGCCAGCGCGGCGATGAAGATCCAGCCGGGCACCCAGCCGATACTACCGGCGGGCAGGAAGATAAGCAGCAGCAGCGAGATCGGCAGCGCGACCGCATAGGCGATCGCCTTGCCACGGGTCATCGCCTGCGGATCCTGGGGCTGGTCCTGGGCCATATGCGTCCTCGGTTGCGATCGCGGCGTTGGTCCGCGGCTTCCGCGATAATAGCCCGGCCAGAAAACTCAGCGAAAGTAGTAAGTTGTCAACCGCTGTCGGTTATCGACGCCAAAATGCTGCGTCGCGTTCCGCTCTCTTTGCTTCGGCCGGGCATGTTCATCCACGGCATCGAGGGCTCGTGGCTCAGCCATCCTTTCTGGCGCCGCCGCTTCCTGTTGCGATCGGACAGCGACATCGCCGCCTTGCGTGACGCCGACATCGCCTTCGTGACGATCGATACCACACGGGGACTTGCGCCGATCGAAGAGCCGGAACCGATCATCATCACCGAACCGGTTGTCGCCAATATCGCCACCGGCATCACCGTCGAGCGCGAGCGCGCCGTCGACATCGTCGCGCGGTCCAGGGAAATCATCCGCGGCGTTTTCGAGGAGGCCCGATTGGGCAAGGCAATCGACTCCGAACAAGTCGCCGCGGTCGTCGACGAGATTTCGGGATCGGTGCAACGCAATGCCCATGCCCTGATCGGCATCGTCCGGCTCAAATCGAAGGACGATTATAGTTATCTGCATTCGGTCGCGGTCTGCGCGCTGATGGTCAATTTCGCGCGTCATCTGGGGTTGCCCGACGACACCGTGCGCGACTTCGGCCTGGCGGGACTGGTGCACGACATCGGCAAGATGGATGTGCCGTCGGAGATCCTCAACAAGCCCGGCCGGCTGACCGAAGAGGAGTTCGCCATCGCGCGGCTCCATCCCGAACGCGGCTGCGCGATCCTCGATCGGGCGGAGGCCATTCCGGCCACCGCGATCGACGTCTGCCGCCATCATCACGAAAAGATCGACGGCACCGGCTATCCGTTTGGCCTGAAGGGCAGCGAGATCAGCCTGGCGGCGCGGATGGGGGCGATTTGCGACGTGTATGACGCACTGACGTCGGATCGCGCGTACAAGGACGCCTGGTCGCCGATCGAGGCGGTGACCGCGATGCACGGCTGGAACGGCCAGTTCGATCGCGACCTGTTGTTCACTTTCTACCAGAGTATCGCGGTGTTCCCGGTCGGCATGGTCGTCCGCCTGCGATCGCAGCGCCTGGCGATAGTGCTGTCCAATGGCCGCCGCGCGAGTCGGCCGCGCCTGCGCGTCTTCTACGACACGGCCGCCAAGATCCTGGTCGATCCGCGCGACATCACGCTAACGGATGATGACGCCTGCAAGGTGGTCGTTCGCGAGGAACATGCCGCCGATTGGGGAGCGCATGACTGGCCGGCGTTATGCGCGCATCTGCTGCAGGAGAGCGGCAAGCTCGATCACGACGTGATCGCGCGACTGTGGACGGGAGTCGAAGCGACGACAAGGGAAACGGTCGAGATTCCGGCTGCCGATCGCGTCTCGCGCTGGCGGCCAAGCGAACGGCTCGATTGAGCCCGATCGTCATGCCGGGCTCGTCCCGGCATCCACCGCGCAACAACGGCAAGATTCCATTGGGGAGGTTTGGACTCCGGAACAAGTCCGGGGTGACAGCGGGAGAAGAGGCTACTTCGTGAGCGCCACCGCCACGCGATTCGCTTGGTCAAGCCGTCACGGGAGTAAATCCGTGACGTCGATCGCGGCTGCCGCCGCGCCGGCCGGCCGTTCGCGTCCCCGGGGGGGACCGCCGCGCAGCTGCGCGGCTCGCTCCGGCTTACTTCTTCCTCTTAAAGTCCACGCTGACGACATTCGAGCCGTCATCGACGCGCTCGACATGATCGTTCTCGGCCTCGTCATGCGGTTCGGGACCGTCGGGGCCTTCCTGCGCCTGGAAGCGGAGTTCGAAATTGACCGCCGGGTCGTGAAAGCCGGTGATCGCCGAATAAGGGATATCGAGCTTCGACGGCACCTGGTTGAAGCTCAGCCCGACCGAGAATCGCTCGTCGTCGACCGTCAGGTCCCAATAGCGGTTCTGCAGGACGATCGTCATCTCGTCCGGGAAGCGCTCGATCAGCCGTTCGGGGATGCTGACGCCGGGCGCCTGCGTCTTGAACGTGATGTAGAAATGATGCTCGCCGGGCAGTCCGCCACCGGCCGCGACCGAGCCGAGCACGCGGCCGACCACGGCGCGCAAGGCCTCCTGCACGATCTCATCATACGGAATCAGGCTATCGGGCAGTCCATCGCTCATACCCCTTGGGTAGCCGATGCGAGCGTCGGGTCAAGATTGCATGACGAGCAACACACCCATATGGGGGCGCGATGCGCACCGCGACGATCAGCCGCAAGACGAGCGAGACGTCGATCGACGTCACCGTCAACCTCGACGGGACCGGCAGCTATGCCGTGTCGACGGGAATCGGCTTCTTCGACCATATGCTCGAACAATTGTCGCGCCATTCGCTGATCGACCTCGATGTGAGGACGGTCGGCGACCTCCATATCGACCAGCATCACACCGTCGAGGATACCGGCTTGGCGATCGGTGAGGCTATCCACAAGGCGCTGGGCGAAAAGCGCGGCATCCGCCGCTATGCCGACGCGCTGTCGCCGATGGACGAGACGCTGACCCGCGTCGCGCTCGACATCTCCGGGCGTCCGTTCCTCGTGTGGAAGACGGACTTCTCGCAAAAACGCCTCGGTGAGATGGACACCGAGATGTTCGAACATTTCTTCCACTCGTTCGCGCAGACCGCCGGGATCACGCTCCACATCGAGACGCTGTACGGCTCGAACAACCATCACATCGCCGAAGCGGCGTTCAAGGGCCTGGCCCGCGCCTTGCGCGAGGCAGTCGAGATCGATCCGCGCAAGGCCGGTGCGATCCCCTCGACCAAGGGAACGTTGTGATGCCCGCCACGCGGGGCGATGCGTCGGTCTGCCTGATCCTGATCAATTACGTCGTTCCGCTCGACGAGGTCGATCGGCATATGAAACCGCATATCGACTGGCTCGAACGCGGTTATGCCGAGGGATTGTTCCTGATGTCGGGGCGCCGCAATTCGCGCACCGGTGGCGTGATCGTGTGCCGCGGCCATAAGGCGGAAGTGGCGGCGCTCGCGGCGAGCGACCCCTTTGTGACCGAAGGTGCGGCGACGGTCGAGGTGATCGAGTTCAACGCGAGTTGGGCGGCCGAAGCGGTCGCGCCCCTGTTCGCGTGACTCTCGCGCTGATCGATTACGGCGCGGGCAACCTCCATTCGGTCGCCAATGCGCTCAAGGCAGCGGGCGCGCAGGACGTCGCCATCACCGCCGATCCCGACCTGGTGCGCGGCGCGGACCGGATCGTCCTTCCCGGCGTCGGCGCGTTCGGCGCCTGCGCAGCGGCGTTGCGCGGCGTGCCCGGCATGATCGCCGCGCTCGACCAGCGCGTACGGCACGACGGCGCGCCGTTCCTTGGCATTTGCGTCGGCATGCAGCTGATGGCGGAAATCGGCGAGGAAATGGGGGCGCATGACGGCCTCGGCTGGATCAAGGGCCGCATCCGCCGCCTGTCGCCTTCCGACCCCGCCGCCAAGGTGCCGCATATGGGCTGGAACGATGTCAGGCTCCTCTCCCCTCACCCGCTGATCGAGGCGGGCGAAGCCTATTTCCTGCACAGCTACGCGTTCGAAGGCGACGATGTGATCGCCACGACCGACCATGCCGGCGCGGTCGTCGCCGCGATCGCGCGCGACAATATGGCGGGCGTGCAATTCCACCCCGAAAAGAGCCAGCGTTACGGGCTGGAATTGTTGAAGAGGTTTCTCGAATGGCGGCCGTGAAATGAGCCTGATCATCTTTCCCGCCATCGACCTCAAGGGCGGCAACGTCGTGCGCCTGGCCGAGGGCGATATGGATCGCGCCACGATCTATGGCGACGATCCCGTGGCGCAGGCGATGGCCTTCGCCGAGGCCGGGTCGCAGCATCTCCACATGGTCGATCTCGACGGCGCGTTCGCGGGCGAGTCGGTCAATGGCGATGTCGTCCGCGCGGTGGTTGCCGCTTTCCCTGGCCATGTCCAATTGGGCGGCGGCATTCGCGACCGTGCGGCGATCGAGGGTTGGTTCGACATTGGCGTGGCGCGATTGGTGATCGGCACCGCCGCGCTCGATAACCCGGACCTTGTGCGCGAGGCGGCGCGCGATTTCCCGGGCGGCATCGTCGTCGCGGTCGACGCCAGGGACGGCATGGTCGCGACGCGGGGCTGGGCCGACATCTCCGACGTCTCGGTCGAGGATATGGCGCGCCGGTTCGAAGATGCCGGCGTCGCTGCGTTGTTGTTCACCGATGTCGGACGCGACGGCTTGCTCAAGGGCTGCAACGTCCAGGCGACGGTCGATTTGGCGCGTGCCGTCGACATTCCGGTGATCGCCTCGGGCGGCGTCAGCGGGATCGGCGACATCCATGTCCTCGCGCTCCATGCGCGCGACGGGATCGAAGGCGTCATCACTGGCAGGGCCCTGTATGACGGCCGCCTCGACCTCGCTACGGCGATCGCGGTGGCGGAAGCAGCATGAGAGGGATCTTAAAACTCCCTCTCCCCTCCGGGGAGAGGGTCGGGGAGAGGGGCAGTGCCGCAGGCGCCGCACGAGCGTCTGCCCCTCTCCCGACCTCGCTGCGCTCAGCCACCCTCTCCCCGGTGGGGAGAGGGAGACCATGACCGTCCGCGCCCGCGTCATTCCCTGTCTCGACGTCGCCAATGGCCGCGTCGTGAAGGGCGTCAATTTCGTCGATCTGCGCGATGCCGGCGATCCGGTCGAGCAGGCGCAGGCTTATGACGCGGCCGGCGCCGACGAACTCTGCTTCCTCGACATCACCGCCAGCCACGAAGCGCGCGGCACGATCCTCGACGTCGTGCGGCGCACCGCCCAAGTGTGCTTCATGCCGGTGACGGTCGGTGGCGGCGTGCGCTCGGTCGAAGATGTCCGCGCGCTGCTGCTCGCCGGCGCGGACAAGGTCGCGGTCAATTCGGCCGCGGTGGCGCGCCCCGAACTGGTTGGCGAGATCGCCGAGCGTTTCGGCAGCCAATGCTGCGTCGCCTCGGTCGATGCCCGGCGATCCGAGAACGGTTGGGAAGTCTTCACCCATGGCGGACGCAAGCCGACCGGAATCGACGCGGTGGCCCATGCGGTGCGGCTCGCCGAGCTCGGCGCGGGCGAATTGCTGATCACCAGCATGGATCGCGACGGCACGCGCGACGGCTACGACCTCGACCTGATCCGCACGATCGCCGACCAGGTGAGCGTGCCCGTCGTTGCCTCGGGCGGCGTCGGCGGACTCGACGACCTCGTCGCCGGCATTCGCGACGGGCATGCCAGCGCGGTGCTGGCGGCAAGCATCTTCCATTTCGGCGAGGCGTCGATCGCCGACGCCCACCGCGCGCTGGCCGCCGCCGGCATTCCGGTCCGCGATTTCGCCGGCCGGTAGCCGACGCCAGGCTACCGGCCTCCTCGTCGTTACATCGTCGGAACAATCTGTTATCTCGGCCTCCTCGAAGGGGGAAACGAGGGATGAACACCAGGATCGGGTTGCTGGCCGTGACGCTTCTGGCCGTGGCGGGCTGCAAGCAGGCGGGGGCGCCCAAGCCAACGCCATCGCCCAAGGCCGCCGCGCTGCCGACCAGCCTAACCTACACGGTAAATCTCTATCGCGGCGTCCGGACGCTTGCCGGTACCAACAATGTCGACTGGAGCCGCGTGAGCTTCGGTGTCAGCGGTAATCCACCGACCTTGGCCCTGTTCGACAGCATGGCACCGGAGGGCGGCATGTTTCAGCCCCCCTGTTGGGTACGGGTTTCGGTCGCGGTCCAGGGCAACCCGCCTTCGGCACCGGGGTCGACTGCCATGCTGGCCACGCCCAATCCAGGCGTCGGCGGCGCCAATCCGGGACCATGGACGGTCCTGTTCGACAATAATCCCGCCGGTCATTGGTCGATCGCGAAAACGACGATCACCAGTCAGCCCGTCTCCAACATGGCCGCCTCGACCATGGCCGGCCTGACCTTCCAGACCTTGGTCGCGAGCGGGGGCGCCACGGTCCTCAATGGCACCAACATTAATTGCACACCCTGAGCTGAAAGCCTCGGACGCATCGCGGGCGACGCGGGCAACGCCGGGGATGTAGAAGCCGCGTTAACCCGTCCCGGCTAAGGCTGCATCCGATGCGTTACGCCTCCGCCCTCTCGCTGCTCCTGCTCGCCCCACCAGCGCTGGCGATGGTGCCGCCACACAGCGGGGTGATCCACACGCGCTCGATGCCCGAATTGTCGGATATCGCCTTGTTCGGCATGGCCGTGGCCGGCGTCTGGCTCGCTCGCCGCGCCCTGCGCAAGCGGTTCGCCAAACAGGCCGACACGCCGGCCGACACGCCAAAGGATTGACGGCGGCGGCGCGGACAGGCAGCGCTCACGCCATGAACAACGATCCGCTCGACGCGCTCGACGCGCTGATCCACTCGCGCAAGGGCGAGAGCGCCTCCAGCTCGTACACTGCCGAACTGTTCGTCCGCGGCCGTGCCAAGATCGCACAGAAAGTCGGTGAGGAAGCGGTCGAGACCGTGATCGCGGCGATGCGCAAGGACAAGAAGGAACTGACCAGCGAGGCTGCTGACCTCGTCTATCACTTGCTCGTCCTGCTCGCGGATTCCGGCCTGTGCCTCAACGACGTGCGCAACGAGCTGGCGCGTCGTACGGGCACCTCGGGCCTTACCGAAAAAGCCAATCGGAGCTGAGGGTCCCAAATGCCGATCGACGCCACCCAACCTTATGACGACCAGAACATCTTCGCGAAGGTGCTGCGCGACGAGATACCGTCGAAGCGCGTCTATGAGGACGAATGGGCGGTCGCGTTCCACGACATCAACCCGCAAGCGCCGATCCATATCCTGGTGATCCCACGCGGGCCCTATGTGTCGTGGGACGATTTCAGCGCCAAGGCGTCGGAGGCGGAGATCGCCGGCTTCGTCCGCGCCGTCGGCAAGGTCGCGCGCGACCTCGGCCTCGTCGCACCGGGCTATCGCCTGCTCGCCAATGTCGGGCTGCACGGCCATCAGGAGATCGCGCATCTCCACGTCCACCTGTTCGGCGGCCAGGCGCTGGGGCCGATGCTGGCGCGGTAGAGCGTTTTCAGCTTCGCTGGATCGGTACCAGCCCACTCCCCCACCCGACCACCCATAGAATATCCTGCTGGGCGGTCGGGTGGGGGAGTGGGCTGGTACCGCAACCGTTTCAGCTCTGCTGAAACCGAACCCACGTTCATCGCAACTGAAACCATTAAGGGATTGCGCACGGGGGTTTTGCGACTAGGCTCCCCCGCCAGCACCAAAATACCACCTTGGGGGTTGGCCATTCATGATTTTTGACCGCGTAAAACCTCTCGATGCGATCCTTGCGACCGCCGAGAAAAAGGGACTGCACCGATCGCTCGGCGCGTTCCAGCTGACCATGCTCGGCATCGGCGCCGTGATCGGCACGGGTATCTTCGTGTTGACGTCGGAAGCCGCGCAAAAAGCGGGACCGGGCATGCTGCTCAGCTTCATCGTCGCCGGCTTCGTCTGCGCGGTCGCCGCTTTGTGCTATTCCGAGCTCGCCTCGATGGTCCCGGTATCGGGGTCGGCCTATACCTACACTTATGCGGTCACTGGTGAGCTGCTCGCCTGGATGGTCGGCTGGGCGCTGATCCTCGAATATGCGGTCGGTGCCAGCGCCGTCGCCGTCGGCTGGTCGAACCATCTTGCCGGGTTGCTCGACGGCATCGGCTTCCACTTGCCAAATGCGATCAAGAACGCCGACGCGCTGATGGCCCACGCCCAGGTCGCGTTCGGCGCAACGCCCAATGCCGATCTGCAGGCTGCGATGACCACCGGAGGCTGGATCAACGTTCCAGCGGTGTTTGTCGTAGGGCTGGTCACCTGGCTGCTGGTCATCGGCACGACCGAGAGTGCGCGGGTCAACGCGGTGCTGGTGCTGATCAAGATTACCGCGCTGACCGCGTTCATCGCGCTGACTTTGCCGGTGCTCAATGGCGCCCATTTCAACTCGCCCGCCGAGCCGTTCCTGCCCACCGGCACGACCGGCATGCTCGGCGCCGCGGCGTCGATCTTCTTCGCCTATGTCGGCTTCGATGCGGTCTCGACCGCGGCAGAGGAAACCAAGAATCCGCAACGCAACGTGCCGATCGGCCTGATCGGTTCGCTCGGCATCTGCACCATCTTCTACCTGCTGGTCGCCTCGGGCGCGATCGGCGCGATCGGCGCGCAGCCGGTGACTGGCGCCGATGGCAGTGTCCTCGCGCCGGGATCGGCCGAGATGGCCGGGCGCTGTGCCCGGATCGTTGCCGCTGGCGCGATGGAGCCGCTGGTCTGCTCGAAGGAAGCTTTGGTCCACGTCCTCCAGGTCATCAATTGGCCGCTGATCGGCCGGCTCGTCGGCATCGCGGCGGTGCTGGCGCTGCCGTCGGTCGTGCTGATGATGATGTTCGGCCAGACCCGCGTGTTCTTCACCATGGCGCGCGACGGCCTGCTGCCGGAGAAGCTGGCCTCGGTCCATCCGAAGTTCCGCACCCCGCACGTCGTCACGATCGTGACGGGAGTCGGCGCGGCGATCGCTTCGGCGATCCTGCCGGTCGGCAAGCTCGCCGATTATTCCAATTCCGGCACGTTGTTCGCCTTCTTCATGGTGGCGGTGTCGGTGATGGTGCTGCGCCGGACCGATCCGGGCCGCAAGCGGCCGTTCCGCACGCCAGGCGTGTGGATCATCGCGCCGCTGGCGATCATCGGTTGTATCGGGCTCTATATCTCCCTGCCGCTGACCGCGATCCTCGTCCTGCCGGGCTGGGGGCTGATCGGCCTGCTGATCTATTTCTTCTACAGCCGCAGCCGCAGCCATGTCGGACGGGGCGTCGTCGATGTGCCCGAGCCCGAAGCTTATGGCGAGATCGCCCCCTCGGTGCCTGGTACCGAGTGACGATCTTTCAGGGACAATAAGAAAGGGGCCGGAGTAGCGATTACTCCGGCCCCTTCTTTTTTCTAAGCCCTCTCCCGCCTGCGGGTGCACCGGGTGAACAGTGCGGGGCACTGTTCACCCGGTGCAGGTTGGGTGAGGGTCTTCTTTCTTCTTCTGTCTCGGCTGACGCCTGGAAGAAGAAAGAAGACCCTCACCCTCCCGCTTCGCGGGCCCCTCCCTCTCCCGCACGCGGGAGAGGGAATTCCTGCTTCAGCCCAGCTTTTCAGCCACCAGCGCCTTGAGATCCGCCAGCGGACGAGGGCCGACGTGGGAGATGCATTCGGCGGCGCAGATCGCCCCCATGCGCAAGCTGGTCGCGAGATCGCGGCCCTGCGCCTGGCCGGCGAGGAAGCCCGCCGCGAACAGGTCGCCCGCACCGGTCGTGTCGACTACGTGATCGACCGGTTCGGCCGGAATACGGGCATGCTCGTCGGCATGGTGCGCCTCGGCGCCATGCGGACCGTGCGTGCAGACCAAGGTTGGTACACGCGCCGCCAGGCCCTTCACCGCCGCTTCGATATCGTCGGTCTGCATCATCGCGCGGACTTCATTGTCGTTGGCGAACAGCAAGTCGATCTGGCCGGCGTCGATCAGCTCGAAGAACTCGTCGCGATGTCCTTCGACGACGAAAATGTCCGACAGCGTCAGCGCGACCTTGCGCCCGGCATCGCGCGCCAGCTTGATCGCCCGCTTCATCGCGGCGCGCGACTGATCGGCGTTCCACAGATAGCCTTCGAGATAAAGGATCGCGCCCGCACCAATCGTCTCGGCATCGACCGCGCTCTCGGGCAGAAACTGCGCAGCGCCCAGGAACGTGTTCATCGTACGCTGGCCGTCGGGCGTGATCAGGATCAGGCAGCGCGCGGTCGGGTCGCCACCGGTCGCCGGCGGGGTCGCGAAATGCACGCCGAGCGACTGAACGTCGTGCGCGAACACCTTGCCGAGCTGATCGTCGGCGATCTGGCCGATGAAACCGGTCGGCTGACCCAAGGCCGCGAGACCCGCGATCGTGTTCGCGGCCGATCCGCCCGACACTTCCTGCCCCGGACCCATCCGCGAATAGAGATCGTCGGCGGCGGCGGGATCGAAGATCAGCGCCATCGATCCCTTGGTCATGCCCTCGGCCGCGATGAACTCGTCGGTCGACTGCGAAAGGATGTCGACGATGGCATTGCCGATCGCGACCACGTCATAAGCGGGGCTGGTCAAGTCAGATATCTCCGGGAAATGGTTGGCCGCGCCGTATCGCCGCCGCTAGACAGAAGCAACGATGATCCGCGCTTTCCTCCTGTCGCTCGGCCAGTTCACCGATCCCGCGATCCTGCGCGTCTTCCTCAAATCGATCGGGCTGACCTTGCTGGTCTTCCTGCTGCTCGGCGCCGGCTTGTGGTTCGGAACACGATGGCTGTTCGTCGATCAACTCGGTTGGGGTGAGAACGCCGCCGGCCTCGCGATCATCGGCGAGTTCGTCGTGACGCTCCTGTTCGGCTGGGTGCTGTTCCGGGCGATAGCGATCGCGGTGATCAGTCTGTTCGGCGACGAGATCGTGATCGCGGTCGAGCGCAAACATTATCCCGACGCGCTGGCGAGCGCGCATGACGTGCCGTTTGCCCGATCGCTGCACATGGGATTGCGCTCCGCCGGCCGCGCGCTGGCGGTCAATCTGGTGCTCGCCCCGGCCTATATCCTGCTCCTGCTGACCGGATTCGGCACGCCGCTGCTGTTCTTCGCCGCCAATGGCTGGCTGTTGGGAGTCGACCTGGGCGAGATGGTCGCGGCGCGGCATATCGCGCCGTCAGAGATGAAAGCGTGGCGCGCGTCGACTCGTTGGGGGCGCTGGGAATTGGGCGTGATCGTATCGGGGTTGCTGACCGTGCCCGTCATCAACCTGTTCGCGCCGATCCTGGGCGCAGCGATGGCGGCGCATCTGTTTCACGGGAGGAAAGGATGAAGCGAATTCTGGCGATAGCGGGAGTCGCATTGCTGTTGGCTGGCTGCGGAGAAACGACCCTGGCGCGCCCGGCGGTGTCGACCACCGTCGTGAAACCGCCCGTGCCGACCGGCGGGCTCGATCCCGTGATGGGCAAGAACGTCGCCGGCCTCGCGCAATTGTTCGGCCCGCCCAATGCCGATGTCCGCGAAGGCAGCGCGCGCAAGCTGCAGTTCCAGGGCACCTATTGCGTGCTCGATACCTATCTCTATCCGGGCAAGGATGGTGGTGAAGCGACGGTGACCTATGTCGATGCGCGGCAACCCGACGGCAGCCCGATCGACCGCGCAAGCTGCATCGCGGCACTGCAGCGGCGGAATGGCGGGAAGTAACTGCTAAAGCCCCTCCCCTTCAGGGGAGGGGTTGGGGGTGGGGGAGTGCCCCAAGCCAATCGCCTGTGGAGAGCCCCCACCCCAACCCCTCCCCTGAAGGGGAGGGGCTTTTAGCTGACTCAACGCCCATCCAACCGCATCGCGGACCACCGCCGACGCGTCCTCACGCAGCGCTTCCAGCACCGGGACCAGCGCCATATCCCCGCTATTCCCCGCAGCATAAGCCGCATTGCGCACCATGCGATCCCGCCCGATCCGCTTGATCGGCGATCCCGCAAACACTTGCCGGAAGCCCGCATCGTCGAGCGCCAGCAGATCGGCGAGCCGCGGCGCGGCGAGTTCGGCCCGCGACAGGAACGCGCGGTTCGCCGCCGCGGCGGAGGCGAACTTGTTCCACGGGCACACCGCCAGGCAATCGTCGCAGCCATAGATGCGATTGCCCAATGCCGCGCGGAATTCCTCGGGCACTGGCCCCTTATGCTCGATCGTCAGATACGAAATGCAGCGCCGCGCATCGAGCCGGTAGGGCGCCGGGAAAGCGTCGGTCGGACACGATTGCTGGCACGCATCGCACGAGCCGCAGCGATCGCGCCCCGGCCGATCGGGTACGAGATCGAGCGTGGTGTAGATCGCGCCCAGGAACAGCCAACTGCCATGATCGCGGCTGACCAGATTGGTGTGCTTGCCTTGCCAGCCCAGCCCCGCCGCTTCGGCCAGTGGCTTTTCCATCACCGGCGCGGTGTCGACGAACACTTTGAGGTCGCTGCCCGGCGCTTCCGCCACGATCCACCGCGCCAATGCCTTCAAGGTCCGCTTGACGAGGTCGTGATAATCGCCGCCCTGCGCATAGACCGATATCCGCCCGCGATCCCCCTCGTCCGCCAGCGCCAGCGGATCGCGCCCCGGCGCGTAACTCATGCCGAGCGCGATCACGCTCCTGACCTCGGGCCACAGACCGGCGGGCGCGGCGCGGTGATGCGCACGCTCTTCCATCCAGATCATTTCGCCGTGGCGGCCCTCGGCCAGCCATTGCCGCAGCCGCTCGCCCGAGCGCGGCGCGGCATCGGCGCGCGCCACGCCGATTGCGGCGAAACCCAGTCTTAAGGCTTCGTCGCGCAAGCGGCTTTCGAATAGCTTGTGTTCGGTCACTCCGCCCCGCTACCACGGACGGACCAGTCGAGGGAGGTCGCGTGTCTCAATCTCTGGCCGTCTCTGCCCACGGCCTCGTCAAGAAATTCGGTGGGCGGCGGGTGGTCGACGGCGTCGATCTCGCGGTGCCGGCGGGGACGATCTACGGCGTGCTCGGCCCCAATGGCGCGGGCAAGACCACGACCCTGCGCATGCTGCTCGGGATCATCGAGCCCGATGAAGGCGAGCGCACCCTGCTCGGTCGCGACCGCCCGCGCGAGGCGAGCGACCATGTCGGCTATCTGCCCGAGGAGCGTGGGCTCTATCCCCAGATGAAGGCGCGCGAAGCGATCGCCTTCATGGGCGCGTTGCGCGGCCTGCCGTGGAAGATCGGACGCAAACGCGCGGTCGAGATGATGGAGCAAGCGGGCCTGGGCTATGCGGTCGATTTCAAGATCCGCAAATTGTCCAAGGGCATGGCGCAATTGGTCCAGTTGCTCGGATCGGTCGTCCATCAACCCGATCTGCTCGTCCTCGACGAACCCTTTTCGGGGCTCGATCCGGTCAATCAGGAAGGACTCGAGCGGTTGATCCGCGCCGAGCAAGCGCGCGGCGCCACTGTCCTCTTTTCCACCCATGTCATGGCGCATGCCGAGCGGCTATGCGACCGGCTGGCGATCATCGCCGGCGGCAAGCGCCGGTTCGAAGGCACTGTCGCCGACGCGCGCGGCATGCTGCCGATGCGCGCGCATTACCAGCCCGAGCGCGATGGTCCGGAGGTGGCGGCGATCCTGCCGGCCGACGCGCAGCATAATGGCCGCGACTGGGTCTTCCCGGTCGCCGACGACGCGGTCGAGACCTTGCTGCTCAAGCTGACGCAATCGGGATATGGCGTGGCGGGTCTGTCGATCGAGCGCCCGGGACTGCACGATGCCTTCGTCCGCATCGTCGGCGCCGAAGCACTGGCCCAGGCCGAAGCGGAGGCGCTGTGATGGGCAATAATATCGGCCGCGCGCTGCGCCAGGCGCTGACCGTGGCGCGGCGCGATTTCATCGCCACCGTGTTCACCCCGACGTTCTTGCTGTTCCTGTTGTCGCCGATGTTCACGATCCTGTTCGGCGCGGCCGGCGGGTTCGGTGCGTCGAGCATGGCGCAGGGCGCCGCCGACCGCGCGCGGATCGTCGTGATCGCCGCGCCTGACCAGGCTGCGGCGATCACCGCAACCGACCGCCAGTTGCGCCAGGTGTTCGGGCATGGCGACATCCCGCCGCCGCTCGACGTCGTGACACCGGCCGCCGATCCAGCCGCCCAGGCACGGGCGCGCGTGTCGAGCCGCGACGGCGACGTCGACGCAGCGCTTTATGGTCCGCTCGAGCGCCCGACGATCGTCTATGGCGGCGGCGGGCGCGATGAAGCCGATTATCTCGCCGGACTGGCCGAGCAGACGATGCGTGCGCAGAAACTGGGATCGACCGCGGCGCTCAGCGTGCCGACCAAGACCAAGATCGTCCGCACCGTGGTGACCACCAGTGGCCATAATGCCGCGGCCTTGTTCGCGGTCATGGCGATCTTCCTGCTGACGCTGTTCCTCGCCGGCCTGACGATGGGAACGATGGCGGAGGAACGCAGCAACAAGGTGATCGAAGTGCTTGCCGCTGCCGTGCCGCTCGAATCGGTGTTCTTCGGAAAGCTGATCGGCATGTTCGGCGTCGCTTTGCTGTTCGTCGGCTTCTGGGGCACGGTCGCGAGCCAAATCACCAGCATTCTCCCTGCCGGGACTGCGGCGACGCTCGCCGGCGTGGCGCCTGCGGTCGGCAAGCCGGTGTTCGCGTTGCTGTTCCTGACCTATTTCGTGATGTCGTACCTGCTGATCGGTGCGGTCTATCTGATCCTCGGCGCGCAGGCCTCCACCCAGCGCGAACTTCAGCTGATGGCGCTGCCGATGACGATCGTCCAGATGGCCAATGTCGGCATGTCGACCGCCGCCGCGAGCAAGCCGGGAAGCACGATCGCCTGGATCGCGGAGATTTTCCCGTTCAGCTCACCGATGGCGATGGCCGCGCACGCCGCCAATTCATCCGGCCTGTGGCCGCATGCGGTCGCGATCCTGTGGCAATTGCTATGGGTCTCGCTGGTGATCTCGCTCGGCGCGCGCTGGTTCCGGCGCGGCGTGCTGAAATCGGGCGAAAGCCCCAAGCGCAAACGCAAGCAACCGCAACCGGCGAGCATCTAACCGCTCCGCTATTGACATCTGTGTAAGTATAGGTTTGTCTCGCCCGATAAATGGGAGAGTGGGCATGGCGACTCAGGCCGAATTGACCGAGATGATGGCGAACGGGCCGACCTATAAATATGACGGCCCGGTTGATCCGCTCGACGTCAGCCGACCCGAACTCTATCGCGACGACGTCTGGCAGGAGCCGTTCAGGAAGCTCCGCGCCGAATCGCCGGTCCACAAGGTCGAGCATTCGGACTTCGGCCCCTATTGGTCGATCTCCACCTACAAGCCGATCGTCGAGGCGGAGTCGCTTCCTGACGTCTTCTCGTCCGAAGCGGGCGGGATCACGCTGGCCGACTTCCTGCCCGAGAGCGACGTCAAGATGCCGATGTTCATCGCGATGGACCGGCCCAAACATACCGGCCAGCGCCGTACCGTCGCCCCCGCCTTTACGCCGAGCGAGATGGTACGGATGAAGGGGGACATCGTCCGCCGCACCGCCGAGATCCTCGACACGCTGCCTTATGGCGAACAGTTCGACTGGGTCGACACGGTGTCGATCGAACTCACCACCCAGATGCTCGCGATCCTGTTCGACTTTCCGTGGGAAGATCGTCGCAAGCTGACTTTCTGGTCGGATTGGGCCGGCGATATCGAGCTCGTCAAGACGCCCGAACTGCGGGCCGAACGCCTGACCCACATGTTCGAATGCGGCGCCTATTTCCAGAATCTGTGGAACCAGAAGGTCGACAAGGAACCCACCCCCGACCTGATCAGCATGATGATCCATTCCGACGCCATGGCGGAGATGGATCAGTACGAGTTCCTCGGAAACCTCATCCTGCTGATCGTCGGCGGCAACGACACGACACGCAACTCGATGACGGCGGCGGCTTACGGCCTCGACCTGTTCCCCGACCAGCGCGCCAAGCTCGAGGCGAATCCGGAGTTGATCCCCAATACGGTCCAGGAAATCATCCGCTGGCAGACCCCGCTCGCGCATATGCGCCGCACGGCGACACAGGACTACGAATTGGGCGGACAGATGATCAAGGAAGGCGACAAGCTCGCTTTGTGGTATTTGTCGGCCAATCGTGACGAGACGGTGTTCGGCGAGGATGCCGACGCTATCGTCGTCGACCGCCCCAATGCGCGGCGTCATTTGGCGTTCGGTCACGGCATCCACCGCTGCGTCGGCGCTCGCCTGGCGGAACTCCAGATCAGCGTGTTGCTCGAGGAAATGGCCAAGCGCCGTATGCGCGTCAATGTGCTCGGCGAGCCCGAGCGCGTCTCGGCCTGCTTCGTCCACGGCTATCGCAAGCTGCCGGTCGAGATCAGCAAATATTGACTGGCGCATAACTCGGGTTTGAAACCGGCGACGCTCATCGTCCGTACTTATATTATATAGGTCCGATCGATGGAGCCCGTATGATGACGTTCGACCGCCGCCATTTCCTGACCCTGGCCGGCACCGGTGCCGCGACGATGCTGTTCGGCGGCTGCCGCGCGGCGCCCGCTGCGCCGCCCGAAAAGTTCGAGTTCCAGCTGAGCGACGCGGAATGGCGCAAGCGACTGCCGGGCCTGTCATACCAAGTGCTACGGCATGAGGCGACCGAGACGCCCTTTACCAGCCCGCTCAACAACGAGCATCGCGCCGGCATCTTCTCGTGCAAGGGCTGCGCACTGCCGCTCTATTCGTCGAAGACCAAGTTCGAGAGCGGGACCGGCTGGCCAAGCTTCTGGGCGCCGCTGCCCAATGCGGTGAAGACGCGCCGCGACACGACGCTCGGCATGTCGCGAACGGAGGTCCATTGCCGCCGCTGCGGCGGGCATCTCGGCCACGTCTTCGATGACGGCCCCCAGCCGACGGGACTGCGCTATTGCATGAACGGCGCGGCGCTGAATTTCACGCCGGGCAAGGCGTAGGTTGGCGGCTTAATCGAACTGGACTTTACGCCTCCCCGGCGAAGGCCGGGGCCCAGCGGCAGCACGCTCAGACGGCGGGACGCCGTCGCCAATTCATCGATCCTGGGCCCCGGCGTTCGCCGGCGAGGCGTGGACTCGATGCTATCGCCGTAATCCGGCGAACCGGCGTCGCTCAGTCGCGGACGCCGATCACGCCACGGGCACCGACTGGCGCGATCGTCGCGATGGTCTGGGCGCGGCGGGTGGTTTCCGTCTGGTCGTCGCCATCCATCTTCGGCGCGCCATTGGCGTAGATGAAGCCCTTGGTCGGATAGATCGACGTGCCGAGATCGCCATTCGGGCCGTACCAGACCTTGACCTCGCTCCAGTCGCCATCGGCCGACACGTCGATCGCGCGGACATTGTACTCGACGCCGCCGCGGTGCGACCAATTGGCATGGGTCAACAGGACTTCCCGATCGCTGACGATCGCCGATACCATCGCGACGTGACCAAGGCGCATACGGCCGGTCGAGGCGAAGGCGAGAACCGAGCCGACCTTGGGCGAGTTGCCGCGCTCATATTTGCCGGCGGCCTGCGACCACCAGGTGTTGGCGTTGCCGAAAATCTGGATACCCGAAATCTCGCGCGCATAGGGAGCGCATTGCCAGAACCGAGCCTGAGCCGGCACCGTCGTCGCCAGGGCGCAGAGCGCCACCAGCGCGAATCGCGCTGCCAAACCACCAAATTTCATGCGACCCCCCAAAGGTCCGTTGAAGTGTTGATGGTGGGTTAGGTGGACAAAACCGACATGGGAACCCTGTCGCGGCGATGAATGGAACCTTTCACGACGAACGGTGTTTCGTCGCCGGTGAATGCCCAAATGAGGTACCGCGTGGAGCCGATCCACGTGTGCGGCACCTATATTTTGTGGCCGAAATCCGTCGAATCGCTACCGATGTCACGCTCGCGTCACGGCGCGTGTGGCGCGCCCTCCGCTTCCGCTGCGGCGATCATCTGCGCCAGCCGTGCATCATGCTCGCGGCGCCCGAACGGAAATTTGGTGAACAGGATCGCCGCCGCAACCGCCAACAGGGCGTAGATAACGATATAGGCCAGCGTCAGGCGATCGATTACCGTTTCCGGCACGAGGCCGGGCTTCGCGTTCGCTGGAAAGGCGACGAGATCGAGCAATTGACCGACGATCATGATGCCGAGACCTGACGTGCATTTCTGCACGAAGAACGAGCCCGCGAAATAGACGCCTTCCGAACGTCTGCCGGTGCGCGCTTCCGAATCCTCGACGACGTCGGCCATCATCGACGCGCCGAGAATGAAGGACGAGACGCTGAGCGCTGTACCCAGGACGTAGATCGACAGCAGCACCGCGACGAGCGCCCCCGAACCGATCGGCGGCAGCATGCCCGCGAAGCGCAGCCAATAAGGCATGGTCTGGACCACCATCGCGCTCAGCACGAAGGCCATGGCAGCGCGGGGTTTGCTGGTGCGTTTGCCGACCGCGGGGGCGATGAAGAACGCCAATGCGGCGCCGGCCATCAACGCGAAGGGCAGCAGGCGCAGCGTCCACGATTCGAACCGCCAGATGTACGTGTAGGTGTAATTGGACAGCGCGTAGTTGATCCCCTGGTTGGTGTAGGCGCAGATTCCCGCCAGCATCAGGATCACGAATCCTCGATTCCTGACCGTTTCCCAAAGCTCGCGAAAATGGTCGCCGAGCGTCTGGCTGGTCACCCTGGTCTTGGGCAATCGTGCGATCTCATGATGCGTGCCGAGCGCCGACGCCAGGATCGCGATCACCATGATGACCGCGCTCGCGATCGCCAGGTGATTGTATCCTAACCGGTTGAGCAGGCCGTTAGGATGGGCTGCGCTCGGCGTCAGGAACACACCATAAGCGAGCAACAGGATTGTCAGGCCCCCTGCCCAGCCGAACAGATAGCGGTACGACGTAATCCGTGTCCGCTCGTCATAATCGGACGTCAATTCAGGTGTCAGCGCCTGCGACGGTACTTCGTAGCAGCTCACCGCGCTGCGCACCGCGACGGCGGTCGCGAACAGCCAGATGAGCGTTCCGCCTTGCCCCATGGTCGGCGGGTTCCACAGCAACAGCCAGCCGATTGCGATCGGCAGTGCCGCCGCATACATCCAGGGATGGCGCCGCCCCCAGCGTCCCTGCGTTCGGTCCGACAGCACGCCGATCAGGGGGTCGATGAAGGCGTCGCAAACCAGCGCGAGGAAAATGACCAGCCCGACGATCGATGCGTCGAGTCCCATTACCTGATTATAGAAGATCAGCAGGAACGTCCCGAAGCCGGCGTCTTTGACGCCATAGGCGACCGACCCGAAGCCGTAGCTCGCCGTCGTAAAGCCCGAGAGCCGGCGCGGCGCCGGCGCAGCAATGGCGTTCACGAGGCCGCTGCCTCCAGTGACGAGAACAGGCCGGGCACGCTGTCGTCCCAGCTCGCGCGCGTACCGATCAGCATGCCGCCATCGACCAGGATATGCGTGCCCGTGACGAAACTGGCGTCATCGCTCGCCAGATAAGCGACCGCCGCGGCGATGTCTTCGGGCCGCCCGGCGCGCTGCACCGGTTGGGCATGCGCGGCGGTCTGGGCGATCACCCCGTTGACGTGATCGCGCACGGCGCCGTCCAGCCCCAGTGCGGAGGTGAAGATGTTGGTGGTGATGAACCCGGGCACCACCGCATTGACGCGGATATTGTGCTTGGCGAGGTCGGCGGCGGCCACCTTGGTCAGATGCAGCACGCCGGCCTTGGCGGTCGAATAGGCGGTCGGCGCATAACCGCTGCCCAGCGCCGAGACGCTCGACGTGTTGACGATCGCCCCGCCGCCACGTTTTGCCATCAGCGGCGCGGCATAGCGGATGCCCATCGCCACCGATCGCAGCAACAGGCTCATCGTGCGATCCCAATCGTCGGGCGAAATCTCGTCGATCTTGTCGCGCGCGCCCGCCGCACCGGCATTGTTGAACAGAATGTCGAGCCCGCCCGCGGCATCGGCGGCGGCCAGCAACGCCTCGATATCGGCGACTTGCGTCACGTCGGTTTTCTGGAAGCGGATGCGGCCATTCGACGTTTCGGCAAGCTCCTGGCCGCCGGCGACATCGACATCGCCGATCAGGACGTCGGCGCCTTCCTCGACCAGCCGTAATGCCGTCGCGCGCCCGATACCGGAGGCGCCACCAGTAACCACGGCGCGCTTGCCCTGAAACCGCATTCCATTCTCCTGCATGTATTTTTCCTGCAGCATAGAGGGGGCTCGAGGCCGGTCAATCCAGCTTTTCGAATTTCGGGTTTGCGGGACTCGCTGGTTTGAGGCATCGGACTTGCGGAATAACGGGAGAGGCACATGGCGCTCGACGCCGAAACCTTCGACGCATTGATCGACACCGTCCGCCGCTTCGTGACCGAGCGGCTCCGTCCACTCGAAGCCGACGTCGAAGCGAATGACGCCATCCCCGACGACGTGACTCAAGAGATGAAGGCGATGGGCCTGTTCGGCCTGTCGATTGCCGAGGACTATGGCGGGCTGGGTCTCACCATGCTCGAAGAGGTAAAGATCGCGATCGAACTCGGCCGCACCACCCCTGCGTTCCGCTCAAGCTTCGGCACCAATGTCGGCATCGGTAGCCAGGGGCTCGTCATGGCCGGAAGTCCCGAACAGAAAGCCGAGTGGCTGCCCAGGATCGCGAGCGGCGAGATCATCACCAGCTTTGCGCTGACCGAACCCGATGTCGGTTCCGATTCGGGCGCGGTGAAGACCAAGGCGGTGTGGGATGGCCAGGCCTATCGCCTGAGCGGCACCAAGCGCTTCATCACCAATGCCGACAAGGCCGACCTGTTCACCGTGATGGCGCGGACCGGCGACGCGCCGGGTGGGCGCGGCGTCTCCGCCTTCCTGGTCCCGCGCGACCTTGCCGGGGTATCGATCGGCGAGCCCGAGAAGAAGATGGGGCAAAAGGGCGCCAAGGTCGCAGACGTGATCTTCGACGACGTCGTGGTGCCGGTCGAGAACCGGCTCGGCGCGGAAGGCGAAGGCTTCAAGATCGCGATGCGCGTGCTCGATCGCGGGCGGTTGCACATCTCGGCGGTGTGCGTCGGCGTCGCCGAGCGGCTGATCGCCGATTGCGTCGCTTATGCCAGCGAGCGCAAGCAGTTTGGCAAGCCGATCGCCGAGCACCAATTGATCCAGGCGATGATCGCCGATTCGAAGACCGAGGCGCTCGCCGCCCGCGCGTTGGTGATCGAGACGGCAGCGGCCAAGGACGACGGCAAGGACGTCGTGATGGAGTCTGCCGCAGCGAAATATTTCGCCAGCGAGATGGTCGGCCGCGTCGCCGACCGCGCGGTGCAGATCTATGGCGGCGCCGGCTATATCGCCGATTACGGCATCGAGCGGCTGTACCGCGATGTCCGCCTGTTCCGCATCTACGAAGGCACCAGCCAGATCCAGCAACTGATCATCGCGCGCGAGACGTTGAAGCGCGGAGAATGAGCCGAGGCAAATAGCCGTCGCCCCGGCGGATGCCGGGGCCGTTGGCCGTATTACAACATAGCGGCCCCGGCCTTCGCCGGGGCGACGACGAAACGGGAGAGACACATGGACACCAGCAAGTTCTTCAGCCTCGACGGGCGCGTCGCGCTGATCACCGGGGGATCGCGCGGCATCGGCAAGATGATCGCCGCGGGATACATCGCGCAGGGTGCCAAGGTGTACATCTCGTCACGCAAGGCGCCGGCGTGCGAGGAAACCGCCGCCGAACTCGGCCCGAACTGCATTCCGCTGCCGATGGATGTCTCGACGGTCGATGGCTGCAAGGCGCTCGCCGCCAAGCTCGCCGAGCATGAGGATCATCTCGACATCCTCGTCAATAATGCCGGCGCCGCCTGGGGCGTGCCATTCGAGGACTTTCCGGAAAGCGGCTGGGACAAGGTGATGGACCTGAACGTCAAGTCGCCCTTCTTCCTGACCCAGGCCGTGCACGGCCTGCTCAAGGCGCAGGCGAGCTATGACAAGCCGAGCAAGGTGATCAACATCACCTCGATCGACGGCCTGCGGCTCAATCCGTGGGAAACATACAGCTATCACGCCTCGAAAGCGGCGCTGATCTATCTCACCAAGCGAATGGCGGCGCGGCTGATCAAGGATGCGATCATCGTCACCAGCCTGGCCCCCGGCGCCTTCGCCAGCGAGATGAACCGCGCTGCGCGCGATCATGGGGACGAGGTCGCCAAGAACATCCCGATGCGCCGCATCGGCACCGACGAGGACATGGCGGGCGCCGCAATCTTCCTGGCGAGCCGTGCGTCGGACTATGTCGTCGGCGACACGTTGGTGGTCGACGGCGGCCTGGTCAACGCGGCGCTGGGGACGTCGATCGACGCATGAGTGAGAATGCCACCCGCTTCTACTTCGTCACCCCGGCCTTGTGCCGGGGTCTGCCGGGCAGCAGGCCTCACCAACCGCGGAGGCGCGACGGCCACCGGCTCGGGCAGCCTTTCCTTACCTGACTGCACGACCCGTGGCGCGGCAGACCCCGGCACAAGGCCGGGGTGACGATGTGGAACTGGGGCATGGACGCGTCGCAAAGCGGGTCTATGTCGCCGCCCCGCCCTTCACCTCCTGCGGATGGTTCGGCGTCAGGATCAGCGTCCGCCCCTCTACCCGCCAACTCTTCAGGCGCGACAGGAAGTTCATCCCGATCACATCCATGTCGCCGAACGCCGGCGAGCTGACCACGGGCAGGTCGCGCGCGACGATATTGCCTATGCGCAGTTCGGGCACCGTGGCGGTATCGGCGCGGACCGATCCGTTGGCGGTCTGGATGATCATCGGGAATGGGCTCGGACTGAGCCGCAGCCCCGCCGCTCCCGCGGTATCGGTCGACAGAGCGGTGACCGTCGCGCCGCTGTCGACCAGCATCTTGCGTTCGACATGGCCGAACCGGACGGTCACCCAGAAATGGCCGTCATCGGCCATTGGCACGCGCATTTCCTTGCCGACGACCTGTTGCCCATCCTCGAGGTGCAGGATCTTGGCAACGCGCGCGAACATCGGATCGAACCGCCCGCGCTCGCCGACCAGCATCACGATCAGCCCGAGCGAGACGACCAGCGCCGTCGTCGACAACAGGCGCCCGACCACGCGAAACCGTCGGGCGAGCAGCATCAGCACAATGACGATGCCGATCAGGAGATATAGCGGCAACGAGCCACCCAAAGCGTCAGCCATGCACGCCACCTGCCATAGGCTAGATGTATGACGGCTGAGCGATGGGTCAATCCGTCATCAGCGCGCGACCCCGCCTGCGGCGAGCACCGCCAGCGTGACCAACTCGCTCGCGGTCGAGGTCATCGGTGCGATCTGGACCGGCTTTTCCAGTCCGACCAGCATCGGCCCGATCACCGCGTCGCCGCCGAGTTCGCGCAGCAATTTGGCCGAGATGTTGGCCGATTGCAGGCCCGGCATGATCAGCACATTGGCCGGCCCGGACAGCCGGGCGAACGGGTAATTGGCGAGCTGGCGCGGATTGAGCGCGACGTCAGGCGCCATTTCGCCTTCATATTCGAAGCTCACCTGACGCTGATCGAGCACGCCCACGGCGGCGCGCAGATTCTCGAGCCAGCGCCCCTCGGGATTGCCGAAGGTCGAATAACTCAGGAATGCGACGCGCGGTTCGTGGCCCATGCGACGTGCGACCGCGGCGGTCTGTTCGGCGATGTCGGCCAGTTCTTCGGGGGTCGGACGCTCGTTGATCGTCGTATCGGCCATGAACACGGTATGGCTCTGCCCGACCATCACGTGAATGCCGAACGCGGTCCGCCCGGCCTCGATGTCGATCACCTTACGCACTTCGCGCATCGTCTGGGCATAAGTCCGGGTGACGCCGGTGATCATCGCATCGGCCTCGCCGAGCTGGAGCAGCACCGCGCCGAAGATGTTGCGGTCCTGATTGATCATCCGCTCGCAATCGCGGCGCAGATAGCCGCGGCGCTGCAGCCGTTGGTAGAGGAAATCGACCATGTGCGGTACCAGGGTCGAGGTGCGGCTGTTGTGCACTTCGTAGCTCTCGACCTCCTTGACGCCGAGCGCACGCAGCCGGTCGTGGACGTCGTCGCGTCCGACCAGCACAGGCGTGCCATAACCGCCCTCGCGGAACGCCACCGCGGCGCGCAATACGACTTCCTCTTCGCCTTCCGCGAACAGCACGCGCTTGGGTTGCGCGCGCGCGCCTTCATAGGCCTGGGCGAGCACGCCGGTTGTCGGATTGAGCCGCCCGCGCAACTGCTGCCGGTACGCCGCCATGTCGAGGATCGGCTTGGTCGCGACGCCCGAATCCATCGCCGCCTTGGCGACCGCGGCGGGCACCAACTCCATCAGCCGCGGATCGAATGGCGCGGGGATGATATATTCGGGGCCGAAACTATGGCGCACGCCGTACGCGGCGGCGACTTCCTCGGGCACTGCCTCGCGCGCCAGCTCGGCGATGGCGTGCGCGGCGGCGATCTTCATTTCCTCGTTGATCCCGGTCGCCCGCACGTCGAGCGCGCCGCGGAAGATGAACGGGAAGCCGAGCACGTTGTTGACCTGGTTGGGATAGTCTGATCGGCCGGTCGCGATGATCGCGTCGGGGCGCGCTTCTTTGGCCAGTTCGGGACGGATTTCGGGTTCGGGATTGGCCATCGCGAAGATGATCGGCGCCTTGGCCATGTCGCGCACCATATCGGCCGTGACCGCGCCGGCCGCCGAAAGGCCGAGGAAAACGTCGGCGCCGTGCAATGCCTCCTGCAAGGTCCGCTTTTCGGTGTCGACGGCATGCGCCGACTGCCATTGATTGACCTTCGCGCGGCCCTTGTAGATCACGCCCGAGCGGTCGCACATGATGACATTGTCGGACCGTACGCCCATCGCCTTGATCAGTTCGGTGCAGGCGATCGCCGCCGCGCCCGCGCCGTTGACCGCGACCTTGATGTCCGAAAGGTTTCGCCCGGTCAGCAGGCAGGCGTTGATCAGGCCCGCCGCGGTGATGATCGCGGTGCCGTGCTGGTCGTCGTGAAAGACCGGGATGTTCATCCGCTCGCGCAGCGTCTGCTCGATGATGAAACATTCGGGCGCCTTGATATCCTCGAGGTTGATGCCGCCGAAGCTCGGTTCCATCAGCTCGACCGCCTCGATGATGCGGTTCACGTCCTCGGTCTTGAGCTCGATATCGATGGCGTCGACATCGGCGAAACGCTTGAAGAGAACCGCCTTGCCTTCCATCACCGGCTTGGACGCCAATGCGCCGAGATTGCCCATGCCCAGGATCGCGGTGCCGTTCGAGATGACCGCGACCAGATTGCCCTTGGCGGTATAATCATAGGCAGTCGCGGGATCGTCGGCGATCGCTTGCACGGGAATGGCGACGCCGGGCGAATAAGCCAGCGCCAGGTCGCGCTGCGTCGTCAGCGGTTTCGACGCGATGATCTCGATCTTGCCGGGCCGTCCCTCCGAATGGAACAACAATGCCTCGCGGTCGGAAAACTGCACGGAAGATTCGTCGGCCATCCTGGTCCTCTCTGTTGCGCCCGTCTTTAGGTGCGGGTTGGGGAGAAGGAAACCGGCTTGCTGGCCCTTGATGTACTTTTGCCGACAAGGATGCGGTGCCCGCCGGGCGGAAATCCGCACACTTTACCCACAGCAAAGGCGAAAGCGGGATTTGCCTCGCAGGTCGGCTAGGCTAACCGACGCCCATGGCTGACGCCGCACCGACCCCGATGATGGCCCAATACCTCGCCCTGAAGGCGGAGGCTGGAGATTGCCTGCTATTCTACCGGATGGGCGATTTCTTCGAATTGTTCTTCGAGGACGCCAAGATCGCCAGCGCCGTGCTCGACATCGCGCTCACAGCACGCGGCGAGCATGACGGCGAGAAGATTCCGATGTGCGGGGTGCCGGCGCATGCCGCGGTCGGCTATCTGCAACGGCTGATCAAGGCCGGTCACCGCGTCGCCATCGCCGACCAGACGGAGACGCCGGCCGAGGCCAAAAAGCGCGGCGGATCCAAGGCGTTGGTCGCGCGGGCGATCATCCGCGTGGTGACCGCCGGCACCCTGACCGAGGAAGCCCTGCTCGATTCCCGCACCGCCAATTGGTGCGTCGCGATCGGTGAAGCCGCGGGCGGCGTCGCCGTCGCCGCGGCCGACGTGTCGACCGGACGGTTCGAGCTGGTCGAGACCGATGCCGGCGGTTTGTCGGCCGAGCTTGCCCGGCTCAGCGGCGCCGAAGTGCTGGCGAGCGAAGGCAGCGTATTCGAGCACCTTGCTACGGTTTCGCGTCCGCGCGGCGAGTTCGATTCGACCGCCGCCGAAGCGCGATTGAAGCGCGTCTATGGCGTCGCCACGCTCGACGGCTTCGGACAATTGAGCCGCGCCGGGATGGCCGCGGCCGGCGGGCTCGTCGCCTATCTCGACCACACCGCGAAAGGTTCGCTGCCATTCTTGCGCCCACCCCGGATCGGCAATGCCGGCGAGGTGATGGCGATCGATGCGGCGACTCGCGACAGCCTGGAACTCACCCAGACCCAGACCGGCCAGCGCAAAGGCAGCCTGCTCGATGCGGTTGACCGCACCGTGACCGGCGCGGGGGCACGGCTGCTCGCCGGTGATATCGGCGCGCCGCTGATGGATCGTGCGACGATCGAAGCACGGCTCGACCTCGTCCAGCGGCTGCATGACGACGGTGCCTTGCGCGAAAGCCTGCGCGCGACGTTGCGCAGCCTGCCCGATATCGGCCGCGCGCTCGGACGGCTGGTCGCCGGGCGCGGCGGTCCGCGCGATCTCGGTCAGTTGCGCGACGGGCTCGATGGGGCCTGGTCGCTCGGTGAGCGGATCGATACGCTCGACGCGCCGCCGCCGTTGCTCCAGGATATCGTGCCTCGGCTTCGCGGCCACGGATCGCTGATCGACCTGCTCAAGCGCGCGCTCGTCCCCTCCCCGCCGATCGACGCGTCCGACGGCGGCTATATCGCCGAAGGCTATGACACGGCGCTCGACGATCTGCGCGATATCGGCGCCGGCGGCCGCCGCGCGATCGCCGCGCTCGAGGCGGAATATCGCAATCGCACCGGCACGAGTGCGCTCAAGATCCGACATAACGGCGTGCTCGGCTATCATGTCGAAGTTCCCGCCAAGGCCGCCGATCCGCTGATGGCGCCCGACAGCGGGTTCACCCATCGCCAGACGCTGGCCGGCGTCGTCCGCTTCAACGCACCCGAACTCCACGAACTGGCGATGAAGGTCACCCAGGCCGGCAGCCATGCGCTCGCCGCCGAGGCCGCGCATCTCGAGGAGTTGACCCAGACCGCGCTCGCCGGCCGCGAGGCGATTGCCGCAACCGCCGACGTGCTGGCCCGGCTCGACGTCGCCGCCGGCCTCGCCGAGCGCGCCGCCGAAGATGGCTGGGCGCGGCCTGTCTTGGTCGATCACGCCTGTTTCGAGATTGAAGGCGGGCGCCATCCGGTGGTCGAGGCCGCCGTCCAGAAGAGCGGCGAGCGCTTCGTCGCCAATGATTGCGTACTGTCCGAAACCTCGCGGTTGTGGTTGGTCACCGGGCCGAACATGGGCGGCAAGTCGACCTTCTTGCGCCAGAACGCGCTGATCGCGGTGCTCGCCCAGGCGGGCAGCTATGTCCCTGCGACGCGCGCCGAACTCGGGTTGGTCGACAAATTGTTCAGCCGCGTCGGCGCCTCCGACAATCTCGCGCGTGGGCGGTCGACTTTCATGGTCGAGATGGTCGAGACCGCCGCGATCCTAGCGCAAGCGACGCCGCGCAGCTTCGTCATTCTCGACGAGGTCGGGCGTGGCACCTCGACCTATGATGGTCTCGCCATCGCCTGGGCAGTAGTCGAGGCGATCCACGAGGACAATCGCTGCCGCTGCCTGTTCGCAACGCATTACCATGAGCTGACTCGGCTTGCCGAACGCTGTGATGCGCTGAGCCTGCACCATGTCCGCGCGCGCGAATGGAAAGGTGACCTGGTCCTACTCCACGAGGTCTCCGATGGCCCCGCCGATCGGTCCTATGGCCTTGCGGTCGCGCGCCTCGCCGGATTGCCGCCGACGACGATCGCGCGCGCCAAGGCGGTGCTGGCCAAGCTCGAAGCCGGCCGCGCCAAGACCGGGGGTCTTGCCGCCGGGCTCGACGACCTGCCGCTATTCGCCGCCGCGGTCGAGGCGGAGGAAGAGGAATGCGATGCCGTTCGCGCCGAACTCGATAGCCTCGACGTCGACGCGCTTAGCCCGCGCGAAGCGCTGGACGTGTTGTACCGCCTGAAGAAACTTGCGCACGACGCTTAAGGCCCTGACGCAATAAATCTCGCGCGCCGTCCATTTGGTCCGTTGCGGCCATTTCCGAACTGTGGCAGAAATCGCCACGGGACCGGAGGGGATTAGATGGACCGCAACGACCGTGGTCCGGCACCAGATCATCTGACCGCGGAGATGGAGAGAAGGGCTGTTTCCGCGCCCAGCCAGATCGGCGAAGCCTTGTGGCGCGGCCGGTTGAGGATGGGTTTGTCGCTGGATGACGTGGCGCGCCGGGCCGGCATTGACCTGCTGACGGTCAGTGCGATCGAGAATTCTGATTTCGCGCGAATGCCCGGCGCCGGCTCGACGATCGCGGCAGCGCGAGCCTATGCCCGTGTCGTCAACCTGCCTGAAAAATGGGTAGCCCTGACGCTCACCGCCGAGCTGGCACGGACCGCCCCGCGGCCGACCGGCCGATCCGCAACCGGCCTCAGCTAAAGTCGACCAGCGCCGGCCGTCCGGCGATATAAGCGCTTTTCGGGTCGTTGAACGGGAAGCCGCCCGGCACCAGCCGCCCGAACAGCGCCGCGGTGCGCATCGTCGCCGTCGCGCCCATGATCGCAGCGCCTGGCCCGCTCAGCAAATCGTCGGACAGCAGCACTCCCCGGCCCCGCTCGATCAGCTTGCCGGAAGCGGCCGTGGCCAGGATCTGGCGCCGCACCGTCGAATAGGGGATGGTCAGCGCGCGCGCGACCGCCGCCGCGGATACCGGATCGCGCAACTCGATCGGTACGAACGTCGCGGTTTCCGAATAAAGGCGCGCCAATTCCGGATCGAGCGTGATCCGCCGCACGCTCGCGACCAGCACTGCGCCGACGATGGCGAGTTCCAGCCAGTCCGACACGAATAATCCGACATTGTCGAACGCGCCCAGCGCCAGGTCGATCGATGCCGCCAGTGTGATGTCGGCGCGATAGGGGTGACCGCCTGCCGCAACATGCGGGAGCGGCAGGTCGAAGGCATGGAATTCGTCCGCCAGCCAGACCAGCGAATCGTGCAGATGGATCAGCAATGCCGCGACGTCCGGATCGTCGCGCAACGAGGTCGGGACCACCACGCCGCTGCCCGTCCGCGCGCACAATCCGGCATCGATCAACGCGTTGACGTGGCGCCGAACGGTTTCGAACGGACGATGCAGCGATTGCGACAGCGCATTGATGCTGATCCCGCCACTATCGGCCCGGCCACGCGGCTCGTTGGGCCAATCGGCCAGCGCATCGCCGCTCGCACGCAATATCGCCAGGAAGAAGATACCGCGATCGAACACGAACGATCCGCCGGCAAGCTTGCGTACGATCGCGATCGCCCGAACCAAACTGGTCAGTTGCGTTTCGACCAGCAGGCGCGCTGCCAGCCGCGATTGTGTCCGTTCCGGCGTTGCCGGCGGCCTGACGTTCATAATTCCCACCCCGCGCCAAAAGAGGCGCCCCGCCCGAGCCATTACAGTAAGATTACCGCGCCGCAAACCATCTGAACGATCCAAATTCGGACGCTTTGTCAGCCGCAAAGCAGTCCTGGCCGATCCACGTCGTTGCGGTGGCGGCACAATGATGCAATTCTCGAATCGAGTCGGGGGACTTCTGATGGATCTGTTCGGAGGGGAGCTCGACCGCGACATGCCGCTATTGTCCGCGGATGCGGTCGGGCGGGCATTGCGGTCGGCGCGTGAGCGTTTGGGATTGTCGCTGGCCGAGGTCGCCGGCGAGACGCGAATGGCAGTGCGCCATCTCGAAGCGATCGAGCAAGCCCGCTTCGACGATTTCTCCGCTCCCGTTTATGCGCTGGGATTCGCCCGCAACTATGCCCGTGCCGTCGGCCTGCCGTTGCCCTGGATCACGGATTGCCTGCGCGCCGAAATCGCCGTCTTCTTCGACAATCGCGAGCGCTTCGATCTTGGCTGGACCGCCGAGGGGTTGCGGCACGGCCGGTAGCGTGTTTCCGGCTTTGCCGAATTCGAGGCAGCTGCTTCAGCTTTGTTGAAACAAATTCTAGGCCATCACCACGCGTGACGCCGCGGGCGTTCGCGACTATCGCCGCGTCATGCCTGCTCGCTTCGACAGCCTGCCTCACCGCCGCGCGATCATCGATCGCCGTGCATTGGCCGATGCGCTCAAGGCACTGGAGGGCGACGACCGCGCCACGCTCCGCCAATCGGCGACCGCTCTCCTCAAGCAGGCATTGCAATCGGGCCGCGCCGAGATCGAGCGGCGGTTGATCGACCATCCGTCGCGCGGGCTCGAGATCGCGGCGAGTCAGGCGTTCCTGATCGACCAGATCCTGCGGCTGCTCTACGATTTCAACGTCGAGCGGCTTTATCGGCTGAGCAATCCGACCGCCGCCGAACGCCTGACCCTGATCGCGGTGGGTGGCTATGGCCGCGGCGAGATGGCGCCGCATTCGGACGTCGATATCGGCTTCCTGACGCCGTGGAAGGAAACCCCCTGGCACGAGCAGGTCGTCGAATCGATGCTCTATGCTTTGTGGGACCTGGGGCTGAAGGTCGGCCAATCGACCCGCAGCCTCGACGACATGGTACGTCAGGCGAAAAGCGACGTGACGATCCGCACCGCCTTGCTCGAGGCGCGCTATGTATGGGGCGACCAGGATCTCTATGACGAGGCCGCGCGTCGCTTCAAAGCGGAGGTCCAGTCGGACACCGCGCGCGTCTTCATCTCGGAAAAGCTCGCCGAGCGCGACCTTCGCCACAAACGCATGGGCGACACGCGCTACGTCGTCGAACCCAATGTCAAGGAAGGCAAAGGCGGGCTGCGCGATCTCCACGCGCTCTTCTGGATCGGCAAATATGCCTATAACGTCCAGAACGCCGCGCAACTGGTCGATGTCGGGCTGTTCACCCGCGCCGAATATGCCCAGTTCCACCGTGCCGACAATTTCCTATGGGCGGTGCGCTGCCACCTCCATTCACTGTCGCGGCGCGCCGAAGACCGGCTGACGTTCGACATGCAGCGTGAGATCGCCGAGCGGATGCGCTTCGCCGACCGGCCGGGCAAGTCCAAGGTCGAGCGCTTCATGCATTATTATTTCCTTCAGGCAAAAGCGGTCGGCGACCTGACCGGGGTCTTCCTGGCGCATCTCGACGATAAATTCGCCGCGCGCGGGCGACGCTTCGGCCTGCCGGTGCTGCGCCGCCGCCCGAGCAAGCTCAACGGCTTCGTGCTCGACCGTGGCCGGCTGGCTTTGCCCAACGAGGATTTCCTCGCCCAGAAACCCAGTCGGCTGATCGAGATGTTCGTGCTGGCCGATCGGCATGGCCTCGAAATCCATCCCCTGGCGATGCGCGCCGCCGCGCGCGACGCGAAGCTGGTGGACGATATCCGCCGCGATCCGGAAGCGAACGCGTTGTTCCTCGAAGTGCTGACCAGCCGGCACAATCCCGAGACCACGCTACGCTGGATGAACGAGGCCGGGGTGTTCGGCCGTTTCGTTCCCGATTTCGGCCGCGTCGTCGCGCAGATGCAGTTCGACATGTACCATCATTATACGGTCGACGAGCACACCATCCACGCGATCGGGCTGTTGAGCCGGATCGAGCGCGGCGACCTCAGCGACGATCATCCGCTCAGCCACGCGATCATGAAGCAGATCGCGTCGCGCCGCGTCCTCTATGTCGCGGTCCTGCTGCACGATATCGCCAAGGGGCGCGGCGGCGATCATTCGGTGCTCGGCGCCGAGGTCGCGCAGCGGCTGTGCCCACGCTTCGGGATGACCGCGGCGGAGACCGAGATGGTCGCCTGGCTGGTCCGCTATCATTTGCTGATGTCGGCGACCGCGTTCAAGCGCGACTTGTCCGACTTCAAGACGATCCTCGATTTCTGCGAGGTGGTGCAGAGCCCCGAGCGCCTGCGCTTGCTGCTGACCTTGACGGTGGTCGATATCCGCGCGGTCGGCCCCGGCGTGTGGAATGGCTGGAAACGCCAGCTTCTCACCGATCTCTACGACGCGGCGGAGGAAGTGCTGCGGCTCGGCCACAAGCAGAAGGGGCGCAGCGAGCGCGTCGCGGTCAAACAGGAAGCGGTCGCCGCCGCGCTCGGCTGGGACGACAAGACGTTCGCTTCATTCGTCAAGCGCCTGCCCGAATCCTATTGGGTAGCGGAACCCGACCATGCGCTGATCGCCAATCTGAAGCTGATGGCGGAGGCCGGCGACCAGCCGCTGTCGATCGCCAGCCAGGTCGATTGCGATCGCGGCGCGACACTGGTGACGATTTACGCCGCCGACCATCCCGGGCTGTTCTACCGCATCGCCGGTGCGATCAGCGTGGCGGGCGGCAATATCATCGACGCGCGCATCCACACGACGCGCGACGGCATGGCGATCGACAATTTCCTGGTCCAGGATCCGCTCGGCCGCCCGTTCGACGATTCCGCGCAGCTGACCCGGCTGCAGCGCGCGATCGAGGATGCGCTGGCCAATCGCAACAAGCTCAGCGACCGCCTCAAGGCGAAGCCACTGCCGCGTCCGCGCGCCGAGGCGTTCGACATCAATCCCGCGGCATTCGTCGACAACCACGCCTCGAACCGCTTCACCGTGATCGAGGTCAATGCGCGCGACCGCCCGGCCTTGCTGCATCAGCTCGCCCAGGCGCTGTTCCAGTCGAAAGTGACAATCCACTCGGCACATGTCGCGACCTATGGCGAGCGCGCGGTCGACACGTTCTACGTAACCGACCTGACCGGCGACAAGATCGAGGCCCCGGCGCGGGTCAAGGCACTCGAACGCCGGCTGGTCGATGCCGCGATGGGAGAGATGGCCGCCGAGGCGGCCTGACAGAGGAGGATGCAATGCCGGTACTTGGAGTTGGTGGAATATTCTTCCGCGCGCAGGATCCCGATGCGCTCAACGCTTGGTATCGCGAGCATCTCGGCATCGGCGCGGGCTGCGCGGCCGAGGATACCGGTCCAGCCGACGAGTGGAGCTGGACCGTCCAGGGCGGGCCGCTGGTTTTCTCGCCGTTCAAGGCGGGCACCGATTATTGGCCGAGCGACCGCCAATATATGCTCAACCTGCGCGTCCGCGACCTCGATGGCCTGCTCGAGCAATTGAATGCCAGCGGGATCGAGGTGATCGTCAAGCCGGAATGGAACTCGCCCGAGATCGGCCAGTTCGCGCGCATCCACGACCCCGAGGGCAATCCGATCGAACTGTGGGAGCCGCCGGCTTGAGCTTGTCCGACCCTGTCCCACCCGGCGCGGCTTTCCAGGCGAAGCTACAGGACGATCTCGAGGCGCTGACCCGCCGCCATCGCCGACGCGGCCTCGCCGCGCGCTCGGGGCACGATTTCGCGTCGAACGACTATCTCGGCCTGGCCGCGTCGCCCGAGATGCGCGCGATCGTCGCCGATGCGCTGTCGCGCGGCGTGCCGGTCGGCGCGGGCGGATCGCGCCTGTTGCGCGGGAATCACGAAGAGCATGAAGCGCTCGAGGCCGAGGCGGCGCATTGGTTCGGCAGCAAGGCCGCACTCTATTTCAGCACCGGGTTTACCGCCAATGGCGGATTGTTCGCGGCATTGCCTGGTACCGACGACCTCGTCGTCCATGACGAATTGATCCATGCCAGCGTGCATGACGGCATGCGGCTCGGCCGCGCCGCGCGCGTCTCCGCCATGCATAACGACGCCGATGCCGTCGCCGATGCGATCGCGCAATGGCGGCGCGAAGGCGGCATCGGTCGGCCGTGGATCGCGGTCGAAAGCCTCTATTCGATGGACGGCGACCGCGCCCCGCTCGCAGATTTGATGGCGGTCGCCGACCGCGAGGATGCCGTGCTGATCGTCGACGAGGCGCATGCGACCGGTGTTTTCGGCCGCGGCGGCCGCGGGCTTGCCGCCGAATGGGAAGGCCGCGACAACCTGATCACCTTGCGCACCTGCGGTAAGGCGCTGGGCGCGGAGGGCGCGCTGGTCTGCGCGTCGCGCGCCGTTTGCGACATGCTGATCAACCGCGCGCGCGGCTTCATTTTCTCGACTGCCCCCTCGCCGCTGATGGCGGCCGCAGTGCGCGGCAGTCTTGGACTGCTCGACCGCGAGCCGGAGCGGATCGCGAGTCTCGATGCTCTGGTGCGCCACGCGCGTGATCGCCTCGTCCCGCTCGGCGCGCTTGCCAGCGAGTCGCCGATCATGCCGGTGATCGTCGGCGACGATGCGCGGACGATGGAGAGCGCGGCACGCCTCCAGGCCCAGGGTTTCGACGTGCGCGGCATCCGCCCGCCGACCGTCCCCGTCGGCACCGCACGGCTGCGGCTGTCGATCACGCTCAACGTCGACGCCGCGACGATCGACGCGCTTGCCAAGGCGTTGAAAGAGGCATTGTGACCGCGATCGTCGTCACCGCCACCGGCACCGATATCGGCAAGACGGTATTCGCCGCCGCGCTCACCGCCGCGCTCGACGGTTGTTACTGGAAGCCGGTCCAGGCCGGGCTCGACGACGGCAGCGATCTGGAACGCGTCGGACGATATTCGGGCCTGCCCGCCGAGCGCCTGCTGCCCGAGGCCTATCGCTTGACCACGCCTTGCTCGCCGCACCGCGCGGCGGAAATCGACGGGGTGACGATCGATATTGACGCGCTCGAACCGCCGCATTGCGACAGACCATTGGTGATCGAAGGCGCCGGCGGCGTGCTGGTGCCGCTCACGCGACAGGCGACGTTCGCGGACGTGATGGCGCGCTGGCAACTACCGGTAGTGCTGATCTCCGCAACATCTCTGGGCACGATCAGCCACAGCCTTGCCGCGATCGAAGCGCTGCGCACGCGCAATGTCGACATCCGCGGCATCGCCTTTGTCGGCGATGCAATAGAGGATAGCGAGGCGACGATCGGGGACATGGGCGGGATCAAGCGCCTCGGTCGCCTGCCGATGATCGACCCGCTCGAACCCGCCGCACTCGCCGCCGCCTTCGCCGCCAATTTCGATCTGGCGAATTTTCGATGAGCGGTTCCCCAGTCTGGCACCCCTTCACTCAGCATGGACTCGGCGAGCCGATCCCGCTGGTGACGCATGCCGAAGGCGCATTGCTCCACACCGCCGATGGCCGGCACGTGATCGATGCGATCTCGTCCTGGTGGGTGACGACGCACGGCCATTGCCATCCGCGCATCATGGCGGCGATCGCGGCGCAGACGCAGAAGCTCGACCAAATCATCTATGCCGGCTGGACGCATGAGCCCGCCGAGACGCTAGCGCGCGGGCTGACCGCGATTATGCCCCCTGCCCTCACCCACGTCTTCTATTCGGATAGCGGATCAACCAGCGTCGAGGTCGCGCTCAAGATGGCGCTGGGCTTCTGGACCAATCGCGGCGAGGCGCGCCATCGCATTCTGGTGATGGAGCATAGCTATCACGGCGACACGATCGGCGCGATGTCGGTCGGCGCGCGCGGTGTGTTCAATCAGGCTTATGCGCCGTTGCTGTTCGATGTCGGCACGATTCCCTTCCCCGCGGCTGGCCGCGAGCAGGATACGCTCGACGCGCTCGAAGCGGCATGCCGCGAGCAGCCGGCCGCGTTCATCGTCGAGCCGCTGATTCTCGGCGCCGGCGGCATGCTGATCTATCCGCCGAGCGTATTGGCCGAGATGCGCGCGATCTGCGCGCGGCACGACGTGCTGTTCATCGCCGACGAAGTGATGACTGCCTGGGGGCGCACCGGCACCCTGCTGGCCTGCGAGCAGGCTGGAGTCGTGCCCGATATATTATGCCTGTCGAAGGGGCTGACCGGGGGGGCGGTTCCGCTCGCGGTGACGATGGCGACGCAGGCGATCTTCGATGCGCATCTGTCCGACGATCGCGCGAAGATGTTCTTCCACTCGTCGAGCTACACCGCCAACCCGATCGCCTGCGCGGCGGCGGTCGCCAATCTGGAGACTTGGCGCGACGAGCCGGTGCTGGAGCGGATCGCCGATCTGGGCACGCGGCAACAGGCGCGACTCGATGCGGTGAACGGCGTGACGGGAAAGCGGCGGATCGGGACGATCGCGGCGATGGAGGTGCCGGTGGGCGATGGCGGGTATCTCGCCGCGATCGGGCCGCGCTTGCTGAAGCATTTCCGCGAGCGCGACGTGCTGCTGCGGCCGCTCGGCAACACGGTATACGTGATGCCGCCTTACTGCATCAAGGATGCGGAATTGGATGCGGTGTACGAGGCGATTGCTACCGCGCTCTAGCCATCGTCGTCATGCCGGGCTTGTCCCGGCATCCACCGTGCAGCTTGGCCAAGGCTAGGGCCACTAACTTCACGCTTGCCGCCCGGTGGACCCCGGCACAAGGCCGGGGTGACGATGGTATTTGGGGCAGCGGGGCCGGCGCGGAGTAAATCCGCGCCGTCGGTCGGCGCTTACGCGCCGCCGGCCGGGCCCGGTGCCGGGCGCGGAATAGCTCGCGCTATTCCGCTGCACCGAGCCTTACTTCGGTGAGAGCACCATCAGCATCTGACGGCCTTCCATACGCGGATAGCTTTCGACCTTCGCGTCCTCGGCAGTGTCTTCCTGCACGCGCTTCAACAGGTTCATGCCGAGCTGGCCGTGGCTCAGCTCGCGACCGCGGAAGCGCAACGTCACCTTGACCTTGTCGCCTTCGCCGATGAACTTGTGGATGGCCTTCATCTTCGTCTCATAATCATGATCGTCGATGTTCGGACGCATCTTGATCTCCTTGATCTCCTGCGTCTTCTGGCTCTTGCGAGCGAGGTTGGCCTTCTTCTGCGCCTCGTACTTGAACTTGCCGACATCGAGGAACTTGGCCACGGGCGGATCGGCGTTGGGCGACACTTCGACGAGGTCGAGACCAAGCCCTTGGGCCTGCTCCATCGCCTCTTTGGTGTACATAACACCCAGATTCTCGCCTTCATGGTCGATCACTCGAACCTTGGGCGACTGGATCCATTCGTTGAATCGGGGGCCGTTCATCGGCGGCGCCTGGTTTGGTCGGCGCATCGTGGGAGGACGGATAGGTACTGCTCCTTTGGGTTGTAAGGGGAGTGATATAGAATTTTGCCGAAGGATTTAAAAGCCGCGACAGCAAAAGTCGGCATTTATGCGCGCGAATGGCGGTTCGCGGTCGGCGCAATCCAGACTGGCAGCAACATTTCCTCACGATTGCGCACGATTGCGGCAATCCGGCGGCGATAGTCAGGAACCGCCGCCGGGACTCGGTCTCGCCATAGAAGACCCTGCCGGGCGGCCGCAGGAGGAACGTTCACCTCATCGCACAGGGGAATGTTCCATGATCTATCGCCTCGCCGCCATCGCGGCGGCGCCGTTGCTGGCCGCCATGCCTGCCTCCGCGCAGGAAGAGCCGCCCAAGCCAGTCACCGTGTCGGCCAGTGTCGCCCTGGTGTCCGATTATCGTTTCCGCGGCGTGTCGCAGTCCGACAAGCACGCCGCGCTACAGGGCGGTTTTACCGTCACCCATGAAAGCGGCCTCTATGCCGGCACCTGGGGCTCCAACCTTGCCGGCTGGGGAACGTTTGGCGGCGCCAATTTGGAGCTAGACCTGTTTGCCGGGTTCAAGAAATCGATCGCCAGCGGCACCAATGTCGATGTCGGCCTGACCTGGTACATGTATCCGGGCGGGGCGGCGCTCACCGACTTTGCCGAGCCCTATGTCAAACTCGGCACCACGATCGGGCCGGCCAATCTGCTCGCGGGCGTCGCTTATGCGCCCAAGCAGAAGGCATTGGGCAATTTCTCCAATACGCCGCAGAGCCGCGGCCAGTCGCAGGACAATCTCTATGTCTGGGGCGATGCCAGTGTCGGCATTCCCAAGACTCCGCTGACCGCCAAGGCGCATCTCGGTCATTCCAACGGCAATCCCGGGCTCGGCCCCAATGGCACCAGCGTGACGCCGACCGGCGAGTATTTCGACTGGTCGCTCGGTGTCGATTACGTGATCGGCCCGGTCACGCTCGGCGTGTCCTATGTCGATACCGATATCAGCAAGGCGCGGTCAGCCTATCTGCTGCCCAATTTCGCCTCGACCAAGAACGGGTCGTCGATCGCGGACGCAACCGCATTGTTTTCGGTGAGCGCCGCTTTCTGAAGCAAAACGGGCGGCGAAAGATCGCCGCCCGCAGATCGTATCACGCCTGAGCCTCGGCTTCCGCCGCGACGGCGAGGTCGGGCGGCAGGGCGTCGCGCTGCAGCTTTTCGACCACCGCTGCCAGGGTCAACACCTGCTGCCGTTCGCTGCCGAGCTGGCGCAGCGCGACCGTGCCTTCGTCGGCCTCGCGCTTGCCGACGACCAGCAGGTTCGGGACCTTGGCCAGGCTGTGCTCGCGTACCTTGTAGTTAATCTTCTCGTTGCGAAGATCGGTCTCGACCCGCAGCCCCGCCGCGCGCAATTCGGCGGCGACCTGATGCGCGTACTCGTCGGCATCGGACACGATCGTCGCCACCACCACCTGGGTCGGTGCCAGCCAGAGCGGAAAGCGTCCGGCGTGATGCTCGATCAGGATGCCGATGAAGCGCTCGAAACTGCCCAGGATCGCGCGGTGCAGCATGATCGGCCGGTGGCGCTCGCCATCGTCGCCGACATAGCTGGCGTCGAGCCGCTCCGGCAGCACCGTGTCGGTCTGGATCGTCCCGACCTGCCACGTCCGCCCGATCGCGTCGGTCAGATGGAATTCGAGCTTGGGCGCGTAGAAGGCACCCTCGCCCGGCAATTCCTCCCAGCCATATTCGTCGGTGTGACGACCCGTCGCCGCCACCGCGTCGCGCAGCGACTGTTCGGACCAGTCCCACATCTCTTCGCTCCCGAAGCGCTTGTCGGGACGCAATGCGAGCTTGATCGCATATTTGTCGAAGCCGAGGTCCTTGTAGACAATATCGAGCAAGTCGATGAACGCCGCGACCTCATCCACCAATTGATCTGCGCGCACGAAGATGTGCGCGTCGTCCTGAGTGAACTGGCGTACCCGCATGATGCCATGAAGCGCACCGTGCGGCTCGTTCCGGTGGCAGCAGCCGAATTCGGCCATGCGGATCGGCAGGTCGCGATACGATTTGATCCCCTGGCGGAAGATCAGGATGTGCGCCGGGCAATTCATCGGCTTGAGCGCCATCCATTGCGCATCGTCCGAGACCAACGGCCCTTCGTCCTCGATGTTCGGCACCTCATCGGGGATGACGAACATATTCTCGCGATATTTGCCCCAATGGCCGGACTTCTCCCATTGGCGGGCGTCCATCACCTGCGGCGTCTTCACTTCCTCATAGCCCGCGGCGTCGAGCCGGCGGCGCATATAGGCTTCGAGCTCGCGCCAGATCATATAGCCCTTGGGGTGCCAGAACACCGAGCCATGCGCTTCGGCCTGGAGATGGAACAGGTCCATCTCCTGCCCGATCTTGCGATGATCGCGCTTGGCCGCTTCCTCGAGCATCACCAGATGCGCATCGAGCTGCTTCTTGTTGAGCCAGCCGGTGCCGTAGATGCGTGAGAGCATCGCGTTATTCTGGTCGCCGCGCCAATAGGCGCCCGATACGCGCGTCAGCTTGAACGCCTGCGGATCGAGCTTGCCGGTCGAGGCGAGATGCGGGCCGCGGCACATGTCGAGCCACGCATCGGGGCGATTGCCGGCCTTGTAGACCGTCAGTTCCTCGCCCTCGGGCAATTCGGCGGCCCATTCGGCCTTGAACGCCTCGCCCTGCTTCTGCCAGCGCGCGATCAGATCGGCGCGGCTCCACACTTCGCGGACCAGCGGTTCGTCGCGCGCGATGATGGCGCGCATTTCGGCCTCGATCGCGGGCAGCTCTTCCTCGGTGAACGGACCGTGTTCGGCGGTCGGCGCGAAATCGTAATAGAAGCCGTCATCGGTCGCCGGCCCGAAGGTGATCTGCGTGCCGGGGAACAGATTCTGCACCGCTTCGGCCAAGACATGCGCGAAGTCATGACGCGCGAGTTCGAGCGCGTCTTTCTCGTCGCGACTGGTGACCAGCGCCAGCTTGGCATCCTGGTCGAGCGGGCGCGTGATGTCGCGCAATTCGCCGTCGACGCGCGCGGCGATCGCCGCCTTGGCCAGACCGGGGCCGATCGCAGCGGCGATATCGGCCGGGGTCGTACCCGGCGCGACCTCGCGAACCGAGCCGTCGGGGAGCGTGATCGAGAGCATTTCCATGGTCGTTCCTGTCAGTTGGCGCGCCTATGCACCGGGCAGCGTCCGAGGGAAAGACTGGAACGGGGAGCGGACGCCAACCTCACCCGTTCCCGGGCGAGGCTATCGGCGTGAACGTCAGTCGCGCGCGCCGAACACCCCCCGGAAATCCGGGGTAGTGGTAGTAGTCGTGGCGAACGCACTGTTCATGCGGCCGGATATAAGCGACACCGGTCGAGGAATCCAGTCGCCGCGGTCACTGCCTGTTTTGGGCGATCTGCTGCAATTGCCATTCGATCGATCCCCATAGATGCGCGGTGTGCGCAGCCACCGCGTCGCGCAGCGCCCTGTCATTGGCGGTGGTGGCAGCGAGCTGATCGACCGCGGCGACGTTAGCCTTTTTGAGTTCGCCCGCCGTAGCGACGGGATTGGCGTCGTTGCCGAGCAGCGACAGCCAGGCGCCTTCGACCGCCATGCGCAACGCCACCAACTGGGCCTGCAAATCGGCAATATCGTCCATGATTCAATCCTCAACAGATGCGGTCGGCGAGCCCCTTTCGCGAGTCAGCGCCGATGTCGCGAGCGCCTATGGACGCCTTGGCACGCGAGGAAAAGGTCGCGCCATCGCTAGACATTTGCTGATCATAACCCTGCCTTATCGCGATGCCGCCGCATTCGATTTGGGAAGGCGCACCCGGTCCCTTAGGCCGGTCGACAGGAGGATCCCCGATGGAGAAGACCGTCATCCTGCGCCGCTGGTCGGCGCGCATTCGTACCGCCGACGAGGCGGAGTACGTCGCCTATATCGCCGGCACCGGGCTCGACGATTATCGTGCGACGCCGGGCAATCTCGGCGCGCAGATGCTGGTCCGCACGCTCCGCGATGGCGAAAGCGAAGTCACCACGCTGAGCTGGTGGGACTCGATCGAGGCGATCGCGGCGTTCGCCGGTGAGGATATCGACCGCGCGCGTTATTATGCCGAGGACGATCGCTTCCTGCTCACGCGGCCCGACTATGTCGAGCATCACCGCGTGGTGGGCGGGGCCGACTTGCTCGCCCGCGCTGACGCTTGAATATTGCGGCTTGCTGAGCCGCAGGTCGATCAGGCAGCCTGAGCGCCCACGAGATCGTTGCGATGCGCGCGCAGCCGAGCATGGTCGGCGTCGCTCAGTTCAGGTGCCATCATCTGGCGGACCTGAGCGATGTGTGCACGCACGCGGCGGTTGAACCAGCCCACGCCGGAGGCGATCATGTCCCAGTCGAGCGGCGCGTCGTCGGCCCGAGCCATCAGCTCGCGGACGTTGAAGCGCAGATCCTCGGTCAGCGCGATGCATTCGACCTTGAGTTCGGTGACGCGAGCGCGCGTCCGGGCATCGGCATGCTCCAGCATCGGCGCGAACACCTCGCGGTGGACGAACAACTGGTAGGAGGCGAGAACCAGTACGGAATCGGCGATGCGCCGCTTGACCAGGTCGTCGCTCGCCGCGCCGCGCGCGATCAGCCAGGCATCGCCCTCGGCCATCATATGTTCGATCTTGGCGTGAAATTCTTCCAGCGTTTGCGGCATCGGTGACCCCTCGATCGCCCGACCGCTAATCGGAATTGGTTAGCAAAGGCTTTGGGAGGCCAGGGAGTCGGAGGGATGTGCCCAATATGGGTATGACTAAGCCCGCGATATGACCTGGCCGAACGGCACGACATGGTTGTTGCTGTCGTGCCCGATCAGCGCGCGGCCTTCATACGGGACCTTCATGATCTTGCTCCAGTCCCAGGCGATCTGATCGGGATTGTGGCCGAAATCGGCCTGGCCGTCGGCCGGCGGCAAGGTGATCGAGCCGACGCGGAGCGTGGAGATGCCCGATAGCTGCGTCGCGTTGGCGACGTGGAACATCATCCGGTCGACGCGATAGAGATGCTCGCTGACTTCCTCGACCAGCAGGTCGTGATCGGTCAGGTCGGGCAACCATTGCGTGCCGATCATCGCATCGAGGATCGACAGGTTGAACGCCGCCGCCGGACGCCCCGATCCGATGATCCCCGGCTCGAGCCCCGCTTTGTCGCCATGGACCAGCCAGCCGAGCGTCCGCCGGACCGAGGCGCCATTGTCGTTGCGGGTGACGTCGATCGGCATCGGCCCATGGATCGGCTTGCCGATCTTTCGCGCATAGAGCGCGCCGAGGATGAACCCCATGTCCGAATAACCGACATAGGCCTTTCGCTTGGCCGCTTCCTCCAGATGCGGGAAGATCAGCGGGAACAGCCGGTTCGAGCCATAGCCGCCGCGCGCGAACCAGACCGCATGGACGCTAGGATCATTGGCATATTTGAGGAAAGTGTCGGCGCGCAGCTGGTCTGGGCCGGCCCAGCTATGGCCGCCGCCCGACGCCCAGCATTGCGGGTCGATCACCAGTTCGACGCCATAATCGGCGGCGATCGCCGGCAGCGCGTCGAGCGAATGTTCCTCGACCCGGTTGGCGGGCGCCATCACCGCGATTTTCATGTGGCTTGCCGCCCCGTCCTTGCCGTCATCATCGAAAGCGGGGATAGCCCGGCGCGATGGACATGAGCAAACCCTGTTTCTTCGTCGGAATCGGCGGATCCGGCATGATGCCGCTGGCGTTGATCCTTGCGGCGCGTGGCGCCAGCGTGGCGGGATCGGACCGCAGCCTCGACCAGGCGCGACTACCGGCAAAGTTCGATTATCTGCGCGACCTGGGCGTCGAACTGTTCCCCCAGGACGGCAGCGGCATCACCTCGCCCGAGCAGATCGTCATCGCCTCGGCCGCGATCGAGCCGACCGTCCCCGACATGATCGCCGCCGAACGGCTCGATTGCCCGCGCCGCACCCGCGCGGAAATGCTCGCCGATCTGTTCAATGCCAGCACGATGCCGATCGGCGTCGCCGGCACCAGCGGCAAGTCGACCGTGACCGGCATGATCGGCTGGATCCTCCACGCGCTGCGCCGCGATCCGACGGTAATGAACGGCGCGGTGATGAAGAATTTCGCCACGCCCAACGCGGCCTTCGCCAGCGCGCTGGTCGGCGGCGGCGATGTCTTTGTCAGCGAGGTCGACGAAAGCGACGGCTCGATCGCCCTGTTCGCGCCGCGCATCGCGGTGCTCAATAATGTCAGCCTCGACCACAAGAGCCTCGACGAACTCAACCAATTGTTCGGCGACTTCATCGCCAAGTCGGAAGTCGCGATTGTCAATCTCGATAACGAGGATGGCGCGCGGCTGGCCGGAACGCTCCCCGCCAATCGCGTGGTCGGGTTCGCGCTCGAGGCCGATGCCGAGATCATGGCGACCGACATCGTCGAGGAGCCTTATGGCGCGCAGTTTCAGCTCGTCGCGCGTGGCCACGATCCGGTCGCGGTCGAACTGCAGGTGCCGGGCCGCCACAATATCTCCAACGCGCTCGCGGCGATCGCCGCCTGCAGCGCGGCGGGAATCGCGCAGGAGGATGCGGCGGTCGCGATCGGCGGCTTCACCGGGCTGCGCCGCCGCTTCGAACTGGTGGGCGAGACCAATGGCATCGCCGTGCTCGACGATTTCGGACACAATCCCGACAAGATCGCCGCGACGCTGACCACGCTCCACGCCTTTCCCGGCCGATTGATCGTCCTGTTCCAGCCGCACGGTTATGGGCCGCTCAAGACGATGCGCCGCGAACTCGTCACCGCCTTTGCCAATGGGCTGAAGCAAGACGATGTTCTGATCCTTCCCGACCCGGCTTATTATGGCGGCACCGTCACGCGCGAGGTGACCAGCGCCGACATCGTCGCCGACGTGAAGGCCGCCGGCCGCAATGCGAGCCACATCGCCGACCGCGCCGAAGCGGCGGACATGATCGCGGGGATCGCCCGACCGGGCGATCGCGTGGTGGTGATGGGCGCGCGGGATGATACGCTGAGTGTGCTCGCTGGGGATATATTGGCGAAGATCGCGGGTAGTTAGGCCGCCGGGAAACCGTCACACCGGCCTTGTCCCTTACAGTTTCACCCGTTCCGGGGTGTCGCGCTGGTCCGTCAGCAGGCGCCGGTCGTGGCGCGCGAACAGCTTTTTCCACAGCCGGACATTAGCGGCATGCCGGGCGGCACGCTGACGGCGACGTATGCGGCGCTGCGGCCGCTGGATGGCGCGCGCGGCAAAGATCGCCACTGCCGCCACAGCACCGATCGCCAATGCGAGCAGCAACACCGACTCCACGCGCAAGTCTCCCCCCTGGCGGTTCGATAGGCCTCATAGCACTTTCGATATAGCTGCTCCACCGTCGTGCTGGCGCAGAATGGGACAGTGCGGCGAACAACGGCAAACGCCGACATGTAAAGCGCCCTTGACTGACAAGCACGCTTTACTGTAAAGCTCCCTTTACCGATTCGAAAGGAGACTTTACATGGTCATGAGCCCCGCCGGTTGGCGCTACAACAAACGGGTGGTCATCCTCAGCCTGATCTACGCCGCGTGCCTGCTCGGCGCGGTCTATGGGTTCAAGCATCATCTGGTGAGCGGCGCCTTCGCCTGGATCGTGGCGATCCTGCCCGCGCTTCCGATCATCGGCATCTTCGCCGCGATCGGCCTCTATCTGGTCGAGGAACAGGACGAATATGTCCGCATGCTGATGGTCCGCCAGACGCTGTGGGCGTCGGGCTTCTCGCTTTCCATCGCGACCGTCTGGGGCTTTCTCGAAAGCTTCGAACTGGTCAGCCATGTCGAGGTCTATTGGGTCTCGGTCCTGTGGTTCGGCGGGCTAGGCCTGGGCAATTTCGCTAACCGGCTGACGATGGGAAGAGGCCGATGAACAACCGCCTCAAGGTGCTGCGCGCCGAGCGCAACTGGAGCCAGGGCGACCTTGCCGACAAGCTCGAGGTCAGCCGCCAGAGCGTCAATGCGATCGAAACCGGCCGCTACGACCCCTCGCTCCCCCTCGCCTTCAAGATCGCCGAGCTGTTCGAGCTCGCCATCGAAGACATCTTCGTTTCTCCCAGCAAGGAAGCCTGAACCATGAACCACTTCACTCTCCGTTTCGCGGTCGCCATCCTCGCGCCGCTCGCCATCCTCCAACCCAATATCGGGCATTGTGCCCCGGCTGCCGCGACCGGCGCTGCCGAAGTGCGGATGGACCACATTTCGGTGACCGAGACCGGCAAGGGATCGCCGGTCATCCTGATCCCCGGGCTGTCCTCGCCGCGCGCGGTGTGGGATGGCGTGGTGCCCGATCTCGCCAAGTCGCATCGCGTCATCCTGGTCCAGGTCAACGGCTTTGCCGGCGATGACGTCGGCGCCAATCTGAAGCCGGGCGTGCTCGACGGGATCGTCGGCGATCTCCACGCCTATATCGCCAAGCACAAGCTGCAGGGTGCCGCGGTAGTCGGTCATTCGATGGGCGGACTGGTCGGGCTGATGCTGGCCAAGGCGCAGCCCGGCGATATCGGCAAGCTGATGATCGTCGACTCCTTGCCGTGGTACGGCATGCTGTTCGGCCCCGGCGCGACGGTCGACACCGTCAAGCCGCAGGCGGCGGCAATGCGTGACCGGTTCGCGGCGAGCTACGGCAAGACCGATCCAGCGGCCAACCAGGCGATGGCCGCGCGGTTCGCGCTCCGCCCGGATGCCCAGGCCAAGGTCGCGGGCTGGATGGGCAAGACCGACGCGCGCGTCTCTGCAGAGGCGATGTACGAGGACATGATCACCGATCTGCGCGGCGACATGGGCAAGATCGCGACGCCGATCACGATGCTCTATCCGACCTCGACGACCTTGCCGAAGGCGGCGACCGAGCCGTTCTACACCGCCGCCTATAAGGACGCGCCGCACGCGACCTTGGTCGAGGTGCCCGACAGCGCGCATTTCATCATGCTCGACCAGCCGACGGTGTTTCTAAAGACGTTGATCGCGTTTGTGGGGTGAGCCTGTGTTCCCCTCCCGCAAGCGGGAGGGGAGCAAAACGGCCCCTTCCGTAAACGGGAGGGGCTTTTTGTTTGTCCGCCCTCCCCCTACAGCCCTCTCCATGACCGACACTGCTGCCCGCCCCGCGCTCGCTTACCATCTGACCGTCGGCAAGGGGCCGCCGGTTGTCTTCCTCCCCGGTTATGCCAGCGACATGAGCGGGTCGAAAGCGGTCGCGCTCGAGGACTGGGCCAATTCGGTCGGCCGGACCTATCTGCGCTTCGATTATGGTGGTTGCGGCGCGAGCGAAGGGGATTTCGCCGATCAGACGCTGACCGGCTGGCGCGACGATGTGCTGGCGATGCTCGACATGCTGGCCAAGCCGGCGATCCTGGTCGGGTCGTCGATGGGCGGCTGGCTGATGTTGATGATCGCGCGCGATCATCCCGATCTGGTAGCGGCATTGGTCGGGATCGCCCCGGCGCCCGATTTCACCGACTGGGGCTTCTCGATCGACGAGAAGATGAAGCTGCTCCAGGACGGCAAATTGGAACGGCCGTCGCCTTATTCGGACCAGCCGACCGTCTATACCAGCCGTTTCTGGCAATCGGGCGAGGCGTCGCGGCTGACCGCGTCGATGCTGGCAATCGACTGCCCCGTGCGCATCCTTCACGGCCAAGGCGATCGCGATGTGCCGCACGAGCGCTCGCTCCATCTCGCGCGGATTCTCCGTTCAGCCGACGTGCAGGTGACGTTGATCAAGGACGGCGACCACCGGCTGTCGCGCGACCAGGATATCGCGTTGCTGATCCGGACGATCGAAGGACTGTCGCCGCGCTCATGATCCTGCTTCCGCTGATATTCCAGGTCGGGTCGACCCCGTCGGCTTTGTCGCCCAACGAGCAACGCTATCAGGCCTGCATTTCGCTGGCGATCAGCGATCCCAAGACGGCCGAGGCGGAGGCCGATCGCTTTCGCATTGCCGGCGGCGGCGCCAAGGCGCGGCAATGCCAGGGCATGGCCTATGCCCAGGAATCGCGCTGGAGCGATGCGGCGACGGCGTTCGAGGGTGCGGCGCGTGACGCCGATGCGACGCACGATCGGCTGGCGTCGCGCTATTGGGCGCAGGCCGGCAATGCCTGGCTGGCGGCCGGCGACGCGGTCAAGGCGCAAACCGCGCTGACGACCGCGATCACTTCCGGGACGCTGGACAATTTCGGCCGCGGCGAGGCGCTGCTCGATCGCGCCCGCGCTCAGGTCGCGGCCGGCCGCCTCGCGTCGGCGCGGGGCGACATCGATGCCGCGCAGGAAGCGACGCCCAAGGATCCGCTCGCCTGGCTGTTGTCGGCGACGCTGGCGCGGCGGATGAACGATCTGCCGCGCGCCCAGACCGATATCGCCGAGGCGCTGAAATTGTCGTCGGACGATGCCTCGGTCCAGCTCGAGGCGGGTAACATCGCCGCTTTGTCGGGCGACGCCGATGGCGCGAGGACGGCATGGCAAGCGGCGGCCAAGCTCGCGCCGGGGACTGCGATCGCGGACAATGCTCGCGCCGCGCTGGCGCAGTTCGATACGCCTGCCGCAACGGCGGCAACGCCGGTAGCTCCAGGCCCGGCGCCGGCCAAGAAACCCTGACCACTGTCTCCCTTCCCTTCTAGGGAGGGGCTGGGGGTGGGTGCGCGCGTCTGCGCGCCTTCAAAGACTCATATGCCGACCGCCAAAAACGGTGACGAACGAGGCATCGAGCCTCGCCCGTCACTCAACCCACCCCCGACCCCTCCCTTGCAGGGAGGGGAGATCTAAAGGTCGATCGGCCTCGTATCCATCTCTGACTGGCGCCACCGCATCCGCGCCCCTATCTCCCCGCTGCACCACCAGCAGGGAGACCGAAGATGAAATATCTCCACACCATGATCCGGGTGAGCGACCCGGAAGCGACGGTGCGGTTCTTCGAGTTGCTGGGACTGAAAGAAGTCCGCCGGTTCGACAACGAAATGGGCCGCTTCACCTTGATCTTCCTCGCCGCGCCTGAGAATCTCAACGAACCGGGCAAGCGCGCCGAGGCCGAGGTCGAACTGACCTATAATTGGCCGCCCGAAGACGGCGAGCCAGAGCGATATTCGGGCGGCCGCAATTTCGGCCACCTCGCCTATCGCGTCGACAATATCTACGAGACGTGCCAGCGGCTGATGGATGGCGGCGTGACGATCAACCGTCCACCGCGCGACGGCCATATGGCGTTCGTCCGCACCCCCGACAATATCTCGATCGAGTTGCTCCAGAACGGCGTGCTCGAACCGGCCGAGCCCTGGGCGTCGATGCCGAATACAGGGGAATGGTGAGACGGTGAGCGCGGCGGTCGATCGCTTCCTGGCGCTGACCGGCGCGCGCTTGCCGCTGGTCCAGGCGCCGATGGCGAATTTCGCCGGCAGCGCGCTGGCAATCGGCGCGCTCAAAGCCGGAGCGGTCGGATCGCTCGCCTGCGCAGTCCTGTCGCCCGAGCAGGTCGCGGCCGAGGTCGCCGCGATCCGCGCGGCGGTAACGGGACCGGTCAACCTCAATTTCTTCTGCCACACGCTCGGCCCGCAACCCGACGAGAGCGCCTGGCACGCGGCACTCGCCCCCTTCTATCAAGCCGAGGGAGTCGCTCCGCCAGCGCAGCCGCCGGTATTGCGCAAGCCGTTTGATGCGGCAATGGTCGATGTGATCGAGGTCGTGCGGCCCGAGATCGTCAGCTTCCATTTCGGCCTGCCCGAGCGCGGCCTGCTCGATCGTGTCCAGGCGACCGGCGCCAGGATCTTCGGCAATGCGACCAATGTGATCGAGGCGCAGTTTCTCGCCCGCGCGAAAGTCGACGCGATCGTCGCCCAGGGGTTCGAGGCCGGTGGCCATGCCGGCCATTTCCTGATCGGCCATCGTCCGGTCGGCGTACTGGCTTTGGTGCGGCAGATCCTGAAGCATATCGACCTGCCGGTGATCGCGGCCGGCGGGATCGCTGACGAGGGCGCTGTGCGTGGCGCCATCGCGGCCGGCGCGGCGGCGGTACAGGTCGGCACCGCTTATCTCCGCACGCCCGAAGCGACGACCAGCGCGGTGCACCGCCGGCTTCTGGTCGAGGCACTGCCCGAGGACACCATCTTCACCAACCTGTTCTCCGGCGGGCTCGCGCGCGGCTTGCGCAACCCGCTGATCGAGGCGCTGGGACCGGTCAGCGATCTTGCCCCGCCTTTCCCTTATGCCAGTGCCGCGCTGGCGCAATTGCGCGCCAAGGCCGAAGCCGACGGCCGCGGCGACTATTCGCCATTATGGGCCGGACAAGGCGTCGGGCTGGCCGGCGACGGCCCGGCCCAAGACCTAACCGCCCGGCTCGGCGCCGCGGCGCTGGAAGGAAGCAGATGAGCAAGCTCGACATCGTCCGCATTGCCGCACTCAGCGACAATTACATCTGGCTGGTCCATGATCCCGACAGCGGCGAGACCATGGTAGTCGATCCGGCCGAGGCCGATCCGGTGCTGGCCGAGGCGAAAAGCCGCGGCTGGACGATCAGTGCGATCTGGAACACCCATTGGCATCCCGACCACACCGGCGGCAATGCCGCGATCAAGCAGGCGACCGGCGCCCCGGTGATCGCGCCGGCTGCCGAAGCGGCGAAGATCCCGACCGCCGACCGGCTGGTTGCAGAAGGTGATACGGTGAAGCTGGGTAAGCATGCCGCGACGGTGTTGGAGACCCCGGCGCATACCGCTGGCCACATCACTTATCATTTCGCCGATGACGCCGTGGCTTTCACCGGCGACACCTTGTTCGGGATGGGATGCGGCCGCTTGTTCGAAGGCACCGCGGCGCAGATGTTTGCCAATATGCAGCGGCTGGCCGACTTGCCGCCCGAAACATCGGTCTATTGCGCCCACGAATATACGCTGTCGAACGCGCGCTACGCGCAGGTCGCCGAGCCCGACAATGACGCGATTGCCAGTCGGCTACGTGAGGTGGAAAAGATGCGCGAGCGTGGCGAGGCGACGGTGCCGACGACGATCGCCCTGGAACGCGCCACCAATCCGTTCATGCGCGCGCGATCGATTGAACAATTTGCCGAACGACGTGCCTCTAAGGATGTATTCCGCGGTTGAACCGGTGTAGGATCGGGCCGAGGGGATGCGAAGGAGCCGCTTATGCGTAACCGTATCTTTCCACTCGCGTCGTTGGCCGTCGCGACGATCGCGCTGTCGTCCTGTGCGATGACGCCCGCCGAAACCGCACGCGCCGCCGATGCCAAGGCCGCGACCCAGGCCGCATTGGGCAAGGAGCTCGCCGGGCTGACGCCGACCGATACCAGGGACTGTATGGACAATTACCAGTCCTCGTCGCTCAAGGCCTATGGCGGGACCCTGGTCTATAGCGTCAGCAAGTCGCTCAAATATGTCAACGACACCGGCGGTGGCTGCGAGGCGGTCGAACGCGGCGATATTCTGGTCACCAAGTCGAACAGCGGACGGCTGTGTCGCGGCGATATCGGCCAGACGGTCATGCCCAGTTCGCGCGTGCCGTCGGGCAGCTGCGCACTGGGATCGTTCGTCACCTATCGCGCGAAGTAATGCCATGCGTATCGTGCTGATCCCTATCGCCGCGCTCGGCCTGCTCGGCGCCGCCGCACCCGCCGCCCCGCGCGAGGAAACCATCGAGAGCGCGCTGGCCGGACGGATCGCAGGCAAGCCCGTCGATTGCGTCGACCATTCACGGCTCGACGGCCCGCAGGTCATCGATGCGAAGACCATCATCTATCGCGAGAATGGCCGCCGTATCTGGCGAAACGACCTGATCGGGACCTGCCCTGGACTCAGGCCGACGGACACGCTGATCGTCGATGTGTACGGCAGCCAGCTATGCCGCAACGATCATTTCCGTGCGTTGAGCCCGGGTATGAGCATCCCGGGCGCGTACTGCCGGCTGGGTATGTTCACGCCTTACGACAAGCCGGCAAAGGAGAAATAGAGTCCGGTTCACTCCCAGCCGTCACCCCGGCCTTGTGCCGGGGTCCACCGGGCCGCAAACGCAGGACAAGAGGCTCAAGGACTGGGCTGAGCTGCCTGGTGGATGCCGGGACAAGCCCGGCATGACGAACTGGCGTTGAATGTCGATCATCCTGGTGCTGCAACGTCGCAGCGCACCCTGCCGTTTGTCACAGCACAAACCGGCTGAGGTCGGTGTTGCGCGCGATCGAGGCGAGTTGCTGGTCGACATAGGCCGCGTCGATCTTGAGCGTGCTGCCCGACCGGTCCTCGGCGTCGAAGCTCACTTCCTCGATCAGCTTTTCCATCACCGTCTGCAGCCGCCGTGCACCGATATTCTCGACCGCGGCGTTCACTTCGGCGGCGATCCTCGCCACCGCGCGAATGCCGTCGTCGGTGAAGTCGATCGTCACGCCTTCGGTCGCGATCAGTGCCTTGTACTGTTCGGGCAGCGATGCCTTGGTGTCGTTGAGGATCGCGACGAAATCGTCCTCGGTCAGGCCCTTCAGCTCGACCCGGATCGGCAGGCGGCCCTGGAGTTCGGGCAGCAGGTCGGACGGCTTGGCGACGTGGAACGCCCCGCTGGCGATGAACAGGATATGGTCGGTCTTCATCGGCCCGTATTTGGTCGCGACCGTCGTCCCCTCGATCAGCGGCAGCAAGTCGCGCTGGACGCCCTCGCGGCTGACCGACCCGCCGCGCACGTCGCTGACCGCGATCTTGTCGATCTCGTCGAGGAACACGATGCCGTTGGATTCGGCATCGATTAGCGCGACCCGCGCGACGTCTTCCTGGTCGAGGCGCTTGTCGGCTTCCTCCTCGACCAATTTGTCCCAGGCCGAGGGCACGGTCAGCTTGCGGCGCTTCATCTGGCCCTGGCCGAACGCCTTGCCCATCATTTCGCCGAGATTGATCATGCCGACCTGGCCGCCGCCGGGGATCTCGAACGGCATCTGGGGTGCTGCCTCCAATTCGATCTCGATCTCGGTCTCGTTGAGATGGCCGTCCTTGAAGCGCTGGCGAAACGCCTCGCGCGTCGCGGTCGAGCTGTCGCGCCCGGTCAGTGCGTCGAGCAGGCGGTTCATCGCCGCCTCCTCGGCCTTGTCCTTGACCGCGACGCGGCGGCGCTCCTTCTCGAGCCGGATCGCTTCCTCGACCAGGTCGCGCGCAATCTGTTCGACGTCGCGGCCGACATAACCGACTTCGGTGAACTTGGTCGCCTCGACCTTGACGAAGGGGGCGTCGGCCAGCTTGGCCAGGCGGCGCGAGATCTCGGTCTTGCCGCACCCGGTCGGGCCGATCATCAGGATGTTCTTCGGCGTCACCTCGTCGCGCAGATCGGCCGATAGCCGCTGGCGGCGCCAGCGGTTGCGCAATGCGACGGCGACCGCCTTCTTGGCGTCCGTCTGGCCGATGATATGCGCGTCGAGTGCGGCGACGATCGCCTTGGGAGTCAGTTTGTCGTTCATCTCATTCTCATTCCCCTCCCTGCAAGGGAGGGGTTAGGGGTGGGTTAGCGGCGACGGGCTCGATGCCCCGGCGTCGCTTTTGTGGCGTGGAGGTGAGCTCGCCTGCGGCTCGCACCCACCCCCGGCCCCTCCCTTGCAGGGAGGGGAGAGTTCTCAAGTCGCGCTGTCGAGGCTTTCCACCGTCACCCGGTCGTTGGTGTAGACACAGACCTCGGCGGCGATCTTCATCGCCTTGCGGCAGATCGTCTCGGCGTCGTCCTCATATTCGACCAAGGCGCGCGCCGCGGCGAGCGCGTAATTGCCGCCCGATCCGATCGCGGCGATCCCCGCCTCTGGCTCGAGCACGTCACCATTGCCGGTCAGGATCAAGGTCACGTCCTTGTCGGCGACGATCATCATCGCTTCGAGGTTGCGCAGATATTTGTCGGTTCGCCAGTCCTTGGCGAGGTCGACCGCGGCGCGCATCAACTGGCCATTGGCGCGTTCGAGCTTGGTCTCGAGCCGCTCGAACAGGGTGAAGGCGTCGGCCGTCGCGCCAGCGAACCCGGCGATCACGCTGCCATCGCCCAGGCGGCGCACTTTCTTGGCATTGGGTTTCATCACCGTCTGGCCGGCGGTCACCTGGCCGTCGCCGATGACGATCACCTTGCCGTTCTTGCGCACGGAGAGAATCGTCGTGCCGTGCCACGTCATCTTGTCGCTCATGTCCGCCATGTAGGCATCGGTTGCGCGGGCGCAACATCACCCTCCCCGTGGCGGCCAAACAGTGGTACCATCGACGGGACGTGCTGCCGCTACGGCAAGCGATGTCGGGTCGATCCAATAATTGCGCCGCCCAAGGCGGCAGAAGGTGACGGTAGCAGCGCGCTTCGGCGCGAAAAGAAAGGGGTTTCAGCATCATGGCGAGCGAATTTCCCAAGGATATCGGACAGCCTCCGGTTGGTGGCGGCGGCATGGTCGGGCGCATTCAGCGGCTGATATTGAAACCCAAGGACGAATGGTCGGCGATCGATGCCGATCCGATGACCGTCCAGGGAATCCTGATCGGCTGGGTGGCGCCGCTCGCGGCGATCGGACCGGTCGCGCATCTCATCCAGGTGATGGTTTTCCCGATGAGCTTTTTCGGCGTGGCCTGGCGACCTTCTCTGATCGGCGCCATCGTCACCGCGATCCTGACCTGGGCGCTGACGATCGGCTTGACCTATGTGTGGGCGCTAATCATCGACGCGCTCGCGCCCAGTTTCGGCGGTACCAAGAACCCGGTCTCGGCACTCAAGGTCGCTGCCTTTTCGGCAACTGCCGGTTGGATCGCCGCGGTCCTCGGCATCCTCCCGGCGCTCGGTATCATCGGCAGCCTGATCGGGCTCTACAATATCTATCTCTTCTGGGTCGGTGGACCGATGCTGATGAAGGTACCACAGGATAAGGCAGTCGGCTTCGTCGTCGTCTCGATCATCGTCGGGGCGGTCGCCATGGTCGTCGCCGGGCTTGTTGCCGTCGCGATCGGCGGCGCGATGTTCGCCATGTCCCCGGCGGCCGGCGGCTTCGGCACACCGGGCGGTGGTTCGATTACCGTCGGCGGCACGACGCTTGATACCGGGAAGCTGAACGAAACCGCAGCGAAGCTGCAAGCTGCCACCAGTTCGATGGAAGCGTCGGTCAAGGGTGGCGACGGCGCGGTCAAGGCGGTCGATCCGGGTGCGTTGCAGAACCTGCTGCCCGGCGCGATCTCCGGCTGGAACCGCACCAGCGTGGAAAATCAGGGCGGCGGCGCGGCCGGCATCTCCGGCAGCAACGCGGAAGCGCAGTTTCAATCGGGTGACCAGAGTTTCAGGCTTTCGGTCAGCGATCGCGGCGCGCTCGGCAATGCCATCAACGTCCTGGGTAGCCAGATCAACGCCTCGTCAAACAAGCAGACCACGACCGGCTATGAGAAGTCCGAAATGCAGGGCGGCAACCTGGTCGAGGAGAAGTGGGACAATCAGTCGAAATCGGGCAGCTATTCGGTGACCGTTGCCAGCCGCTTCGCCGTCGAGGCGAGCGGCTCGGCCCCGAGCATCGACACGCTGAAATCGGCGGTCGCCTCGGTCGATCTCGGCCAATTGCAGTCGATGGCCAAGTGAGCCGCCGGGCGCGCGCCACCGCCGCTCGATCCTGCAGGGGAGCCCGGTGAGGCTCCGCATCATTCTCGCCGGCGCCGTGCTGAGTCTGAGTGGCTGCGAGGCCGGAAACGACAATCAATCCGCTGAGGAACGCGGGCCAGCGACCACCAGCGCGGCTGCCGGGGCCGGCAACGCTCCAACCGACTGCAGCAAGCTGCCCGATTTCGTCCCGCTTTATGCCGATGCCCGCATCGAAACCTGCGTTTCGGGGCCGGCCGGCGAGCCGCATCGCGAGAGCGGCACGGTGATCTACACGACCGGCGCTACGCCCGAGGCGATCATCGCCTGGTATCGCGACAAGGCGGCGATCGACGGTCTCGTCCCGGCCTTGTCGACCCCATCCCTGTTCTCTGCGCGCGATGGCGGCAAGAGATCGATGATGGCGGTGGTAGAGACCGCGCGTGGCGCAACCAAGGTCACGTTGAATTGGGGACGGGACATCTGAACCGCTGGCCCTCCCCTTCTGGGAAGGGGCTGTCTGCCGATCAGCCCGTAACCACCCCGACCAACAATTTCACGTTGAGCACGATGATCGCCGCCGCGACCAACCAAGCGCCTACCCGGAGCGCCAATGGGCTGGCGAATTCGCCCATCAACCGTCGGTCGCCGGTGAACATCACCAGCGGAACCACCGCGAACGGCAGTTGCAGGCTGAGCACCACCTGGCTCAGCACCAACAAGCTGGTGGTCGAGCTCTCCCCCGCGATACCGATCACCAGCGCCGCCGGTACGATCGCCAACAAGCGCGTGACGATGCGGCGCAGCCAGACCGGCAACCGCAAATCGAGGAATCCCTCCATCACGATCTGGCCCGCGAGCGTGCCGGTGATGGTCGAATTCTGCCCCGAGGCGAGCAGCGCCAGCGCGAATACGACACTCGCCGCCCCGGCGCCCAGCATCGGCGACAACAGGCTGTGCGCCTGCTCGATATCGGCGACATCCGAGCGGCCGGCGGTGTGGAACACCGATGCCGCCAGGATCAGGATCGCCGCGTTGATCAGGAAAGCGAGCCCGAGCGAGACGACCGTGTCGACCGTGGCCAGCCGGATCGCCCCGCGCTCGTCGCCCGCCGCGACCCGGCGTGTCTGCACCACTGACGAATGGAGGTAGAGATTGTGCGGCATCACCGTCGCACCCAGGATACCGATCGCGATGTAGAGCATTGCCGGGTTGGTCACGATTTCCGGCCGCGGCAGCAGCCCGCCGGCGACCGCGCCCCAATCGGGCCGCGCCAGCCACAATTCGTAGGCGAAACACCCCGCGATCACGACCAGCAACGTGGCGATGAACGCCTCCAGCTTGCGGAAGCCGAACCGCTGCAGCGACAGCAACAACAGCACGTCGAACGAGGTGATCGCCACGCCCGCCAGCAACGGCAGGCCGAACAGCAATTTCAGCGCGACCGCGGTGCCCAGTACTTCGGCCAGATCGCACGCAATGATCGCCACCTCGCACAGCAACCACAGCGCGATCGTGGTCTTGCGCCCGTATCGTGCGCGGCACGCCTGGGCGAGATCGAGTTTCGCCGCGATGCCGAGCCGCGCCGACAAGGTCTGGAGCAGGATCGCCATCAGGCTCGACAGCAGGACGACCGCGAGCAAGGTGTAGCCGAACGCCGATCCGCCGGCGAGGTCGGTCGCCCAATTGCCCGGGTCCATATAGCCGACCGCGACCAGATAGCCCGGGCCGATGAAGGCGAAGAACCGCCGCCATGCGCCCGTCGCAGGCACCACGATACTGGCATGGCTTTCGGCAAGCGACGGCCGGCCCCGCGTGAAAGGCGCGGCATTGCTTATCGCGTCGCTGTTCGGCGGTGGCGTCATTCGGGTCCCTGTTCGCGTCCGCGCACTCAAAGCCGCGCGGGGCCGATCGTTCCTAGCGCCGCAATGCCCGGCCCGCCACTGCGTCGAGCTTCGCCAGCAATGCCGGGTCGCGCTTGGCAGGGTCGGTGATCAATGCGACGTCGAGGCAGGTGTCGATCGGCGACGGCGTGCGCTCGCTGGGCAATGCCTTGACGAACGCCTCGACCGTGCGACGCGCGACCTCACCATTCTTGTGCATCTGCGCGATCACTTCGGCGACCTCGACCGGCGCCTCGCTCTCCCGCCAGCAATCGTAATCGGTGACCATGCCGATCAGGGCGTAAGGCAGCTCCGCCTCGCGCGCGAGCTTGGCTTCGGGCATCGCGGTCATGCCGATCACGTCGGCACCCCAGTCGCGATAGAGCAGGCTTTCTGCGCGGGTCGAGAATTGCGGCCCCTCCATCGCCAGATAGGTGGCGCCGGTTGCCACCTTGCCGCCCGCCGCCTCGACCGCCGCAGCGGCGAAGCCGGACAGCCGTTCACACACCGGATAGGCCATGCTGACATGGGCGACCATGCCGGTGCCGAAGAAGCTCGACGCGCGATGCACGGTGCGGTCGATGAACTGGTCGACCACGACGAAATGGCCCGGCGGCAGATCCTCTTCGAGCGACCCGATCGACGAGATCGCCAAGATGTCGGTCACGCCCGAGCGCTTGAGCGCATCGACATTGGCGCGGAAATTGAGCTCGGACGGCGGGATGGCATGCCCGCGACCATGGCGCGGCAGGAAGACGAGGTTGACCGCGCCGATCCGCCCGAACAGCAACTCGTCGGACGGCTGGCCCCAGGGCGTGTCGACCCGGCGCCACTCGGCATCCTCCAGCCCATCGATTGCATAGAGTCCCGATCCGCCGATGATCCCGATCGTCCAGCCGTCGCTCATATCGTCTCCTGTGGGTGCCGAGTCGCCGCTTCCTTAGGCGATCGGGGCGCGGGACGCAGCGTCCGATCGGCATGGATTCGCCGCGATGAACGGTTGGTTCGTCCAGCGGCACAAAGGCCTGCTATGCCGTTGCCCATGATTCGCCCGCTCCTTCTCGCCCTCGCCGCCCTTACCGCTGCCGCGCTCCCCGTTCAGCTGCTAGCGGCGCCGCCGATCTCCGGCCGCTGGCTGACCGCCGATGGCGGCGCGGTGGTCGCGATCGGCGATTGCGGCGGCTCGATCTGCGGCCGCGTCCTCAAGGTGATCAAAGGGCCGCCGGCCGGCCGGCCCTGGGTCGATTCGCTCAATCCCGACCCGAAACTCAAGACCCGCCCGCTGGTCGGCCTGCCGATCCTGACCGAGATGTCGTCCTCGGGCGACGGGTGGAAGGGCCGGATCTACGATCCCAAGAGCGGCAAGACCTATCGCGCGGTGGTCGCGCGCGATGGCGCCAATCTGAAGGTCCAGGGCTGCATCGCGATCTTCTGCCAGACGATGACCTGGACGCGGGTGGGATAGGCAGGGGCCGCAGTTGGGTGTTTTTACGACTGTTGGCTCCTTGACTGCCTAAACTTAAAATTGCCGGTCCTAGCCGCCGTTGTTGGTCCAACCGTTCAACAGGATGGTTTGATCTTCATCGCTAGCGAAGTCGGGTGCGCCAAGTGCGAGCGCAGCATCTCCGAGCACCGCGCCCGCAACATCCCAAGGCAAATTCAGATATTCCTCTTCGTCCTGAACAGTCGTTGCGGATTCTCCTCCGAGGGCTTTCGCTCGTTCGAAGACGACTGAATGAAGGACAGTTAATCCATTATAGATCGGGGAACCATGCGGCTTTGAGCCGATCCGAAGCGTGCCGTCTAGATTGCCGTCATACCCCACTTCGAGTCCCTCAGCGTTTGCCCAACGCCGAAAGACGCGATCATATGCGGCTGGCGCATCTGGGTGCCGGGCTGATGACAAGATTTGCGCGGTTTCATAGTCGAGCCGCGCGGCTTCGTTTAGGACGGTTAGGACGCCTGCGCCGTGCTCGCCAAAGAGATGGGCGGGATTTTCCTCAGCGATGACTTCTACCGACAACGCGCGTGTATATCTGGCATAGGCCATAGGCTGGTCCTTCTCCGCAGCCGCTTTTATTATGGAAACCTTCCAAAGCTTTCCCGGCCATTTCGCCAATATCGCCGTCGTCGGAGCCTCGTCGACCACGATCCAAGGCGGGCCATGGCCTTCAACACTTATAATTTGGCCGACATACGCATCGTTCATCGGTTCAGCTTTGCCGTCCGCAACATGACAATATCCCGTACGGCGATCGGATTCGTTGCGGCCAAACCGGAGAATGTTTCTCAGCATCGTTATCCGTCCGCGAGTGACAAAGCGCCTTGCTCTCGGTTTGGCGTAAACTTAGCGGCCCGATTTAAAAAGCTACCCCTTCTGCGCGCGGCGGCAATTGGGTCGCTAGACGACTCTAGATAACCTCCATATCCACCTTGTAATGGTGCCACGCCAGGATCGCGGCCGCGCCGCGATGCGGACGCCAGTTCTCCGCCAATTCACGCATCAGCTTCTCCGCCGGGCGCTCGTCGCGCCCCAGGATGCGGCCGATCTCGATCTGCACCGCCAAATCACCGGCCGGCCAGATATCGGGGCGCCCTTCGGCGAACAACAGATAGATTTCCGCCGACCAGCGGCCAATCCCCTTGATCTTGACCAACAGCGCGATCGCTTCCTCATCATCCTCAGGCAATTGCGCAAAGTCGAGCCGCCCGCTCGTCACCTCCTCTGCCAGGCTGCGCGCATAGCTCGCCTTTTGCCGCGACAGGCCGGCGGCGCGGAGTTGCTCGTCGCTCGCCGCGGCGACGGTGGTAGGATCGGTCATATCGCCGATTTGCACCTCGAGCTTGTTCCAGATCGATTGCGCCGCCGCCACCGACACCTGTTGCCCCATGATCGTCCGTAGCAAGGTGGCATAGCCACGATCGCGCACGCGCGGCTCCGGATAGCCCGCGCGCTGCAGCGCGACGGCGAAAGCGGGCTCGATCGCGGCGAGCGCGTCGAGCGCGGTGTTCAACGACTTGGCGGTCTGGACCATATGAAACCTTGTACGGAACCTTGATCGATGCGCCCGGGCACGGCATGGGCCGCTGCAACCGGACGGAGGAAAGACATGCCCAAGCTTATCGTCGTGACGCGCGACGGGAAAGAACAGGAAATCACGGGCGAGGCTGGCCTGTCGGTGATGGAAGTGATCCGCGACGCCGGGATCGATGAGGTTTTGGCGCTATGCGGTGGCTGCTGCAGCTGCGCCACCTGCCACGTCCATGTCGACCCGGAATTTGCTGCCAAACTGAAACCGATGAGCGAGGACGAGAACGATTTGCTCGATTCCTCCGCCGACCGCGACCAGACCAGCCGCTTGTCGTGCCAGATCGAGTTCAGCGATGCGCTGGATGGCCTGAAGGTCCGGATCGCAGAGGAGGACTAGGCCTCTTCTTCAAGCCGTCATGCCGGGCTCGTCCCGGCATCCACCGTGCCTCTGGCTGAGGAAGTGGAGCCTCGAGCTTTACGCTTGCCTCCCGGTGGCGTTGACGAAGTAGAAATCTACTTCGCAGCCCCAGCGAACCGCACCACCGCCATCGGCGCGGTGGTCGACAGCGGGGTCGCCTTCCACGTCACGGTCTTGCGGCCGTTCACGACCTTCACTCCATCCTCGTTATTCTGGCTGACGATCTCGGCGTCGGTGTCGAGGATGAAGGTGCCGTCGAGCTTGGCCGAGGCCTTGCTCGCGTCCGACCCGCCCATGCCCGAGCTATCCTTCGAATCGTTGGCGAAGCCCGGCGCCTTGACGCGCGCGGTGCCGTTGGCGCGGATTTCGACCGCGACGAACGGGATGATGATCCCGGCGTCGAGATTGTACGGGAACAGATAGGTGTGATCGAGCTTCCCGCTGATCTGATAATCGATCACGAACTTGTTATCGCCGACATAGGTGACCTTGCGGAACCCGGCTTCCTTGGACAGGGTCGCGGCCATTTCGCGGTTCTTGGCATCGGCTGCGGCCTGGGTCTTGGCATCGTCCTTCGCGTCGTCCTTGTTATTCTTCTCGCCCTTGCCGCTCTTCTGACCGCTCTTGTCGAAGCCGATCTTCTGCAGCGAGACGCCGTCGGTCTTCTTGGTGTCGTCGTCGCCGCCCGACGGCATGTCCTTCATCGCCTCGTTGAGGTCGAAGGCATAGACCTCGCCCTGATAGCTATAGGTGAAGGTGCGATCCGCGTTGATCGTCAGCGTCGAGGTGAATTTGCCCGGCGCGAGCAGGCAGCCGACCAGCATCAGGGGCGCAAGCAGCGCCAGCGCGAGACGCGTAATCCGTGCCGTCATTTCCGATCCCCCCATCAGTCGCGCGCGGCCACCGCGTAGAGAGCGATCGCGGCGGCATTGGATACGTTCAGGCTCTCGATCCTAGGCGATATCGGCAGGCGCGCAAGCTGATCGCAATGCTGCATCGTGTTGTGCCGCATGCCCTCGCCTTCGGCCCCCAGCACCAGCGCGATCCGCGCCGCGCCGATCACATTGCCCAGGGTTTCGGTCGCTTCCCCGGCCAGGCCGACGCGCCAGAACCCGGCCTCGGCAATCTCTCCCAGCGCGCGCGACAAATTCACCACGCGGACCCAGGGAACGATCTCGAGCGCGCCCGACGCGGTCCGCGCCACCGCGCCCGATTCGGGCGGGGAATGGCGGTCCTGCGTGACGATGCCGAGCGCGTCGAACGCAGCGGCCGAGCGCAGGATCGCGCCGACATTGTGCGGATCGGTGACCTGGTCGAGCACGACCAGCGGCCGGCGGTCATCCTCGCCCTGGCCTTGTTCGAGCAAGTCACCGAGCCAGATATCCTCGAGCGGCTCGACCTCGATCACCAGTCCCTGGTGCGGCGCATCGCTCGGCACCAGCCGGCCGAGATCGGCGACATCGGCATAGGTGATCGGAATCACCGGCGGGATGTCGAGCCCGGCCAGCGCCTCGCGCGTCGCCCACATCTTACGAACCGTCCGCTCGGGATTGGCGAGGGCCGCCAGCACCGCATGGCGGCCCCAGAAACGGGGACGCGAGGCGGGCGCCTGGGACGGACGATGGCCGCGACGAGCCATGACTAGCTCGTCACCCCGGCGGCCGGGGCCGCTGGGAGTTGGTGCGCCGCCCCATGACAGGGCGGCCCCGGCCTGCGCCGGGGCGACGATTGGGGGTTATTCATCGGCATAGGCAAAAGGATCGCTCTTGGACGGCTGCGTCGGCAACGGCGGACGCGGTAGCGCGTCGCCGTTCGCCGCATTCCACAGGAACGCCGCCAGCACAACCGCTGCCTGACGCATGTCGTCGCCCTTCAAATGATCAAAGGTATCGATCGAGGTGTGGTGGATACGGCTGCCATAATCGAGCGGATCCTGGATGAACTGGAAGCCCGGCAAGCCGACCGCCTGCATGAACACGTGATCGGTGCCGCCGGTCTTGCGGATCACCACCGACGACGCGCCCATCGAGTCGAACGGCTCCAGCCATTGCTTGAAGATCGGCACCACCGCCGGATTGTTCTCGGCATAGATGCCGCGCAATTTGCCCGATCCGTTGTCGATGTTGAAATAGGCCGCCATTTTCGACCAATCGGCCTTGGTCGAGATCGGCCAGCGATTGGCCCAACCCTGATAGCGCGCCAGGCCGGTGAGCTTGGGATCGCTGCCACTGCCACGCGTCGCGAAATGGTTCTCGACATAGGCCAGGCTGCCGAGCAGCCCCTGCTCCTCGCCTGCCCAGAGCGCGAAGCGGATCGTCCGCTTCGGCTTGACCTTGAGTGTCGACAGGATGCGCGCGGCTTCCATGATCATCGCACTACCCGCACCGTTATCGGCGGCGCCGTCGCCCGCCACCCAGGAATCGAGGTGCGCCCCGGCCATCACATAGCTGCCGTCCTTGGCGCTGCCGGGGATGTCGGCGATGATGTCGTATGCATTGGCGTCGCCGTCGTCGAAGCGGACGTCGTTGTTGATCGACACGGTCGGCGCCGCGCCGACGATCGAAAGGCGGACAAGGCGCCGATAATCCTCCGCCGCGATCTCGACGCCAGGCGTCTTCACCGTATCGCCGGCGCCGAACAGATAGCCCTCGCCATGGACGAGCTTGCCGTCGAGCCGCGACTTGGTGGCATAGGCGACGGCGCCTTCCTCCTGCAGGAAGGCATCGAGCTTCTTGGCGAAGTCGAGCCGCTTCATGCCGCGATCGGCCGCGGCGGGGTCATATTTGGGCTGGACGAACTGGTCGAGCTTGGCGAGCTCGTCCGCAGTGTAGCGCTTGAACGGCGCCTCGCCCGGCTCCGACCCGTCATCGGGCTTGGTCACCAGCACGATCTTACCCTTGAGCTTGCCTTTCCACTTGGCGAAGTCCGCGGGGGTCGCGATCGGCGCGACGATCACCTCGCCCGACACCGTTCCGTTGGTGGCTGGCGTCCAGGCGATCGGGATCGCGGTCAGCTGGATCGGACGCGGGCTGGTCATCCGCACCGACGAACTCTCGATCCACCAGCCGCGGCCGAACTCGAATCCTTCCTTATGGACGTTGGTCAGGCCCCATTCGCTGAACTTGGACGAGGTCCACGCCTCCGCCTTGCGCATATTGGGCGAATTGGTCAGCCGCGGGCCGATCTGGTCGGCGAGATATTCGGCGGTGGTCATCACTTGCGACCGGTTGAAGCCCTCGTCCATGATCCGGTTGACCATCGACAAATCGTTGGAATGCAGCGCGGCGGGAATGGCGATGGCGGCGGCCGCAGCGAAGGCGGCGATCATTGTGCGCATGGACGATTATGCTCCCCCAGGGATTATGGCATCCACGCTATTGCCGCCGGGCTACCCGCGCAAGGGTGTGCCACACATATCGTACGCCCGTTTTCAGCGGGACCAAAACGTGCCGCCACCGCGTTGACATGGCCGTCCGGCTTGGGCATGGGGCGCCCTCGCTTTTCGGAGCGACCGCCCTTTCTCGAGGGCGAAGACCTGGGGACAGGTGGCCGAGTGGTTAAAGGCAGCAGACTGTAAATCTGCCCGTGCAAGCGTACGCTGGTTCGAATCCAGCCCTGTCCACCATTTCCCGATCTCTACCAAGCATTTCGGCCGCTGGCCTGAGTCGCCGAAATTCGGCGCTCGCGAAGCCGGCAAAGCCTGATAGATTGCGCGCATCTTTGGAGGATGCGTGATGGGTCTGGGTGATTTCCTGAAGAAGCAGCTGGTCGACGTCATCGACTGGGTCGACGAGCCGGGCGTGCTGGCGGTCCGCTATCCGATGCAGGATCGCGAGATCCAGAATGGCGGCCAGCTGACCGTGCGCGAAGGCCAGGTCGCGATGTTCCACAACGAAGGCAGGCTGGCCGACGCGTTCGGGCCGGGCCAGCATACTTTGGTCACCCAGAACCTGCCGCTGCTGACCGCGATCATGAACTGGGACAAGGGCTTCAAGTCCCCGTTCAAGGCCGACGTCTATTTCTTCTCCCAGCGCGAACAGACGGGTCTGAAATGGGGCACGCCGCAGCCGATCACGGTGCGCGACAAGGAGTTCGGGCCGCTGCGGATCCGCGCCTTCGGCAGCTATTCGTTCCGGATCGAGGACGTCGCGACCTTCGCGGTCAAGATGATGGGATCGCTCGATCGCCTGACCGTCACCGATCTCGACCAGCAGTTGCGAGCGGTGATCAACACCGCGATCGCGACCGCCTTGGGCGGTGGCGAGATCGCTTTCGTCGACCTGGCCGGCAATCAGCAGGCGATGTCGGAAAAGCTGAAAGGCGCGGTCGAGGCCGGGTTCAAGGAATGGGGGCTGTCGTGCCGCACTTTCTTCGTCGAGAGCGTGTCGCTCCCTGAGAATGTGCAGGAATATCTCGACAAGGGCAGCCAGATGCGTGTGCTCGGCAATCTCGACCAATATGCCAAGTTCCAGGCCGCCGATTCCATCCAGACCGCGGCGGCCAATCCGGGCGGCTTGGCCGGGATCGGCGCGAGCGCGGCGGCGGGCATGGCGATCGGCCAGCAGATGGCAGCGGGGCTGGGCGGCGTCGGCAGTGGCGGCGCGACCAGCATCCCCGCGGCTGCACCGCAGGCCGAGGTCGATCCGTACGAGCAGATTGAGAAGCTGCACAAATTGATGGTCGCCGGCGCGATCACGCAAGAGGAGTTCGACGCGAAGAAGACCGCTTTGCTCGCCAAGATCTGACCGCGCGCTCATGCTCGACGCGACCTGCCCCAATTGCGGTGCCCCGATCCGGTTCAGGTCGAACGACCTGCCGGTGAAGGTGTGCGACTATTGCCATAGTTCGGTGCTGCGGACCGGCGGCAATCTTCAGGCGATCGGCAAGATCGCCGAAGTGCCGGACGATGTCAGTCCGCTGCAATTGGGCGCGCGCGGGCGCGACGGTGCACACAGCTTCGAACTGATCGGCCGCGTGCGCTGGCGCTATGCCGACGGTGCGTGGAACGAATGGCTGGCTTTGTTCGACGACGGATCGACCGGCTGGGTCGGCGAATCCATGGGGCGCTACATGATGCTGCGCCCGATCGACCATTCTGGTATGCGCACCGCGATCGTCCGCCAATTGCGCGACGGGCAGCCTGTCGAGGTCGGCGAGCAGGCGACGATCGACGGCGTGGACTATTGGGTCTCGGACGTGAAAGAAGTGACCGTCGTCGCGAGCGAAGGTGAGTTGCCCTTCTCCGCGCCGCTGGGTCTCGCTGCGATCAGCATCGACCTCAATGGCCGCGACGGAGAGTGCGCCAGCGTCCAAAAGGACAAGGACGGGGAGGTCGAAGTCTATACCGGGCGCTATGTCTCGCTTGCCGAGCTTCACGCCACCGGGTTGCGATCGTTCGAAGACTGGCCGATGCCGGACTTCCGCGCATGACCGATGCGCCGATCGCTCCACCCGCGCCGCCGCCCGCCCCGGCATCGACCGTCCGCGCGCTGAGCTGTCCCAATTGCGGCGGCATCGTCAAGGTCCGTGCCCAGGGCCTGACGGTCAGCATATTGTGCGAGCATTGCGGCTCGACGCTCGACGCGACCCGCCCCGACCTCCAAGTCATCGCGCGCGCCAATGAGGCGCTCAAGACGCCGCAAATCCCGCTCGGCACCCGCGGCACGCTCAATGGCCGGGTGTGGGAAGTCGTAGGCTATATGGAGCGCACCGACGAGGAGATCGTCTGGGCCGAATATCTGCTGTTCAATCCCTATGAAGGCTATGCCTTCCTGGTCGACGACGGCCGCCGCTTCAGCCTCGGCATCATGCTCGATCGCCTGCCCCAATCGAGTTGGGGCACCGCGTTGCTCGACGGCAAGATTTATTCGCGGTTCGGCCAGACCTATCCAGTCCACGTCACCTTCGTCGTCGGCGAATTCTACTGGCGCGTCGCAGTCGGCGAGACCGTCGACGAAACCGACTTCGTCCGCCCGGGCACGATGCTGTCCTGTGAGGAATCGGAGGCCGAGCGCACCTGGACCCGGCTCGACATGCTCGACTGGGGCGTCGCCGAAAAGGCGTTCGGTATCCCGGCGCGACGCCATGAATATAGCCATCCCGCGCCGCACGAGCCTTCGCCTTATAAACGGCAGCTGCGCGAAGCCCTGGTGGTCGGCGTCGTCGCCCTGCTCGTGCTCTTCGTCATTTCAGGCATCGGCGGCCGCGAACAGGTGATCGGCCAGACCACGACCGACGCGGTGCTCGACGGCCCCGAAAAGACCGTGGTCATCCGGGGACTCGATCTCCCCTCCGCGCGATCGCGGGTCGTCGTCGATGCCGATGCCGGCGCGATCGACAATGCCTGGGTCGACCTGGATTATTCGCTGACCGACGAGAAGACGCAGGACAGCGTCGACAGCTACGGCTTGGCCGAACATTATTCGGGCAGCGACAGCGACGGATCCTGGACCGAAGGCGACCCACGCCCCGAGGTCAGTCTGTCGAGCATTCCCGGCGGCAAATACGATCTGGTCGTCACGCTGTCGGCGCATCGCTGGAACGGCAGTTCGAGCAGCAGTTCGACGCCGATACCGTTTCCGACCGCCAGCGCGACACCCGATACTTTCTCCAACGGCAGCGGGGATTCTGGCGGCGTCACGCAGGGCAGCAGCAGCGACGGCGCAAACGGCACCGCATCGACCAACAGCTCGGGCATCAGCAGCTTCGGCACCTGGGGCAATAGCAGCAACGGCAACGCCGGCGCGGCGAGCGGCGGAGAGAGCATTCCGATCAGCGTGACCATCAAGCGTGGCGGCGTGTTCGGCGGCAATATCCTCCTCGCCTTCCTGCTGATCGCGATCTGGCCGCTGATCGTCCTGTTCAAGAATTTCGCGTTCGAAAAGCGCCGCATGGCGCCGGTCGGCGGTGGCGGCAGCGATGACGATAGCGGGGGAGACGACGACTGATGAGCCGGCATATTCTGGTTTACGGGCTCTATTGTCTGGGCATCGTCATGCTCACGATGATGGCCGCACGCGATGGCTATTCACCCTTCGCCACCGGCGGCGCGCGCGGGCCGATGATGTTCGGCGGCTACGGCCCCACCCACAAATAACGAAAGGATCGGACGATGATTTCCATCCCCATTCTCGTCACTACGCTAGTCTATACCGGTATCGGGCTGGTCATTTTCATCGGTGGCTTTTGGCTGTGGGACAAGATTTCACCCGTCGACATGTGGGGTGAGATCTGCCGCGAAAAGAACGTCGCGCTGGCGATCTTCACCGGGTCGATCGCGATTTCCATCGCCATGATCATCGCCGCCGCCATCCATGGGTGAACGACCGGGCTGGTTTCGACACCGGCTGCCCCAAACTACTTGTCACCCCGGCGTTATGCCGGGCTCCACAGAGCCGCCAGCTGTGCGCCCGGCGGCGCAGTGGATGCCGGGACGAGCCCGGCATGACGGCCAGGACGTATGACTAACAATAACAACGGCCCCACAACCCCCGACAACAGCATCCGCCCTTCCCGCACCGGCGCGCTGCTGTTGGCGTCCGCGTTTGTCGTCGCGACCTGCGGGCTGATCTACGAATTGCTCGCCGGGACACTCGCGAGCTATCTGCTCGGCGACAGCGTCACCCAATTCTCGATCATCATCGGCATCTATCTGTTCGCGATGGGCATGGGCTCGTGGTGCTCGCGCTACGTGCGCAAGAACGAGCTCGTGACCTTCGTCCGGGTGGAAGTGCTGATCGCCGCGATCGGCGGCTGTTCGGCGGCGCTCCTCTTCCTGCTGTTCGACCGCGTCCAGGATTTCCGCTTGCCGCTCTACGGTCTGGTGCTCGCGATCGGTTTCCTGGTCGGGCTCGAAATCCCGCTCCTGATGCGCATCCTCAAGGATCGGCTCGAGTTCAGCGACCTGGTCTCGAAAGTGCTGACCTTCGACTATGTAGGCGCGCTCGCCGCTTCCTTGCTGTTCCCGCTGCTACTCGTCCCGCATCTCGGGCTGATCCGCACCGGTTTCCTGTTCGGGCTATTCAATGTCGGCGTCGCGATCGCGGTGATCCTGATGCTGCCGCAACGCCGGCGGATGGCGATCGAATTGCTCGTCGCGATCCTGGTGGCGATCGTGCTCGCTGCCGGCTTCGTCGCGTCGGAGACAATCGAGCGCACCGCCGAAGTCGCGGCCTATGGCGATCCGATTATCTATGCCGACGCCACACCCTATCAACGCATCGTCATCACCAAGCGCGCCAACGATCTGCGGCTGTTCCTCAACGGCAATCTGCAATTCTCGTCGCGCGACGAATATCGTTATCATGAGGCACTGGTGCACCCGGTACTGAGCCGCGTCGTCAACCTGCGCGACGTGCTCGTGCTCGGCGGCGGCGATGGCCTCGCGGTGCGCGAGATTCTTAGATATCCGGGCGTGCGATCCGTCACCCTGGTCGATCTCGACCCGGCGATGACCACGCTCTTCCGCAAAAGTTCGATGCTCGTCGCGCTCAACCACGGGTCACTGCTGTCGCCCAAAGTGCAAGTGATCAGCGCCGACGCCTTTACCTGGCTGCGCACCAACCAGCGCAAATTCGACGCGGTGCTGGTCGATTTCCCCGACCCGACCAATTTCGCGGTCGGCAAGCTCTACACGGTGAGCTTCTATCGCGAGCTCGCCCGCGCGCTGAATCCCGGCGCGATGCTCAGTGTCCAGAGCACCTCGCCGCTGGTCGCGCCCAAGGCCTATTGGACTGTCGCGACCACGCTGGAAGCGGCCGGGCTGACCACGCGCGGCTATCATGTCTATGTCCCGAGCTTCGGCGAATGGGGGTTCGTCCTCGCCTCCAATGGCCCGATCGGCGCGCCCGGCGCTCTGCCGGCCGGCCTGCGCTTCCTGACGCCGCGCGTCGACACGCTCGCCTTTTTCTTCCCGCCCGACATGGCGCGACGCCCGACCCCGGTGAACCGGCTCGACAACCAGGCACTGGTTCGCGAGTTCGACGCCGAATGGTCGGTATTCGAGAGCTGATGACCTGGTCGCGCCGCAAGGTCATCGCCGGATCGGTCGCCGGTGCCGCGGCCATTGGCGCGGGTGCGATCGCGCTAGCGCCGGGTGACGACACCATCCCCGGCACATTGGGCGGCGCCGATTTCCGCCGCGGGCACCGGCTGCGCGGCGGTAAATTCCCCGAACCGAGCGAGACGGTGCGGACCAAGGTCGCGATCGTCGGCGGCGGTGTCGCCGGCCTTGCCGCGGCGTGGACATTGGCCGATGCCGGGGTGCGGGATTTCCGCTTGCTCGAACTCGAGGACCGCACCGGCGGCAATGCTCGCAGTGGCCGTAACAATGTCTCGGCTTACCCACTCGGCGCGCATTACCTCCCGCTACCCAATGTCGAGGCGAAGGGCGTCATCCATTTACTCGAACAGCTCGGCATCATCACCGGCTGGCGGGACGGCAAGCCGCTCTACGACCCCTATCAGCTCGTCTCCGATCCCGAGGAGCGCCTGCTCTATCTCGGCAAATGGCAGGAAGGGCTGGTCCCGCAAAAAGGGCTGAGCGAAGCCGATGTCCATGACCTGAAGGCCTTCTTCGCCGCGATGAAGGCCTATCAAGAGCGCCGCGATGCCCAAGGGCGCCCTGCGTTCGCGATCCCCATGGAATTGAGTTCGCGCGACCCCGATCTGCTCGCACTCGACCGACTGAGCTTCACCCAGTGGCTCGACCAAAAGGGCTGGAAGTCGCCAGTGCTACGCGCGCACGTGCGGTACGCCTGCCGCGACGATTACGGCACCGAGCCCGACCAGGTCTCGGCTTGGGCCGGGGTACATTATTTCGCCAGCCGCCGCGGCCATGCCGCCAATGCCGATCCCGACACGATGCTGACCTGGCCCGAGGGCAACGGCCATCTGGTCGGGCGGATGGCGGCGCGGTTGAAGGATCATCTCGACTGCGGACGGATCATCCACCGCGTCGCCCGCACCGACGCAGGTGTGCAGGTCGACGCACTCGACGTCGCGAGCGGGCACGGCATTCGCGTCGAAGCCGATGTGGTGGTGCTCGCGACGCCGCATTTCGTCAGCGCGCGGCTGACCGCCGACGCCCCGTCGGCGACTGGGTTCGACTATGCGCCCTGGGTGGTCGCCGCGATCACCGTCGACCGCATGCCGGCGGGTCCGGGATTCGAGGTCGCCTGGGACAATGTGTCCTGGACCAGCCGTTCGCTCGGCTATGTCGTCGATACGCATCAGTCGCTCGACCGCGTGCCGCGTGCGACGGTGCTCAGCTGGTATCTGCCTTTGTCCGACCTGGCGCCGGCCGACGCGCGGCGCGAGCTGCTCGGCCGCCCGCTCGAACATTGGCAGGACATGGTGCGCGACGATCTGCTCCGCACCAATCCCGACCTCAAAGGAGCGATACGACGGATCGACGTGTGGCGCTGGGGCCACGCCATGATCCGCCCGGTGCCGGGCTATTTCTGGGACGGCCGCCGCGAAGCCGCCGCCGCCCCACGCCCGCCCTTGTTCTTCGCGCATTCGGATCTGAGCGGCCTGTCGCTGTTCGAGGAAGCGCAATATCGCGGCATCCGCGCCGCCGAGGATGCGATGACGCATCTCTCCATTCCCTATCGCTCGGTGCTGACGTAGGACAGGGCTGTGGATTTCAGCGGGACGCATCTTCTGGCCGATCTGTTCGACTGCGCACATCTCGACGATGAAGCGCGGATCGAAGCGGCATTGCGCGCGGCGGTGATTGCCGCCGACGCGACCTTGATCGACCTCAAGGTGCACGGCTTCGGCACCGGCCAGGGCGTGACCGGGATCGCCTTGCTCGCCGAATCCCACATCTCGATCCATTCCTGGCCCGAGCGGGGCTATGCCGCAGTCGACATGTTCCTGTGCGGCCGGCGGCACGACCTCGATGCGGCGCTCTCCGCGCTCGCCGGGATGCTCGACGTCGGGCGGGTCGAGCAACGCCGCTTCGCGCGCGGCTTCAGCCTGGAGGCCATCGCCCAATGACCGGCACGCCGTTACCGCCCAAGCGCCAGTCGACGGTGCGCCTGACCTTGATCCTCCTGCTCGGGCTGCTCGGCCTGTGGGTCATCCACGCCTTCCTGCCCGTTCTGATCTGGGCAGTGGTGATCGCGGTCGCGGTCGATCCGCTCGTCCAGCGCGCCGAGCGCAGGTTTCCGCGGCCCAATCTCGTCGCCGCAGCCTTCACTTTGGGGTTCGCCCTGATCGTGCTGGCGCCGATCGCGATCGGCATCGCGCAGGCCGCGCGCGAGGCGCACGATGTCGCGACCTGGGTCAAGGACGCACAGCTTTATGGCGTGCCGCCCCCCGGCTGGCTCGCCAATCTGCCGTTCAGCGCCGAGGCGACAGATTGGTGGCGCACCAACCTGTCCGATCCGGCCGCAGCCCATCATCATTTCGAGACGCTGAGCCACAGTCTGCTCGGCGCGCAGGCGAGGTTGCTCGGTTTCGGGTTGGTCCATCGCGCAGTTGTGTTCGGGTTCACCCTGATCGCCTTGTTCTTCCTGATCCGCGACCGTGATGCTTTGGCGGCGCAATTCCGCACTGCCAGCGCGAAGCTGCTTGGGCCGCAGGGCGAACGGATCGGGCAGCAGGCGCTGGCCTCGGTGCGCGGGACGATCGACGGACTCGTGCTGGTCGGGCTCGGTTTCGGCGTGGTCATGACGATAGCATATGTCTTCCTCGGCGTGCCCCACCCGATCCTGCTCGGCGCCGTCACCGCGGTAGCGGCGATGATCCCATTCGGCGCGCCGATCGCGTTCGGGCTCGCAGGCTTGCTGCTGCTCGGCCAAGGATCGCCCGGCGCCGCGATCGCGGTCGTTGTGATCGGCTTCGCCGCCGAATTCGTCGCCGGCCATTTCGTCCGCCCCGTATTGATCGGCAGCGCGACGAAACTGCCATTCTTCTGGGCACTGGTCGGCATTCTCGGCGGAGTCGAGACGCTAGGGCTGCTCGGTCTGTTCGTCGGTCCCGCGACGATGGCGGTGCTGGTGATGCTGTGGCGCGAACTCGTCGAGGGCGATCCGACACCGGTCACCTGAACCGGCTGCGTCACGATCGTTGCCCCGGGCGCGTCGCCACCCTAGATGGGCGGCCAATTCCCCCGCCCTCAGGAGTCCCACCATGACGTATTCAGCGCAACTCGGCCTTTATATCGACGGCGAGTGGCTGACCGGGGAGGGCCGCGACGTGCATTCGGTGCTCAACCCCGCGACCGGCGCGGGCCAGGCTGACCTCCCGCTCGCAACCGCGGCCGATCTCGATCGCGCGCTGGCCGCCGCGCAAAAGGGGTTCGAGACATGGCGCGCGGTGGCGCCCGAACAGCGCGCGGCCGTGCTCAACAAGGCGGCAGCGTTGGTCCGCGAGCGCGCCGATGCGATTGCCCGCGTTGCGACGATGGAAGAAGGCAAGCCCGTCGCAGAGGCGAAGGGCGAAGTCATGGCCGCCGCCGCGATGCTCGAATTCCATGCCGGCGAAGCAGTACGCGTCTATGGCCGCGTGCTGATGCGCGCGCCGGGCATGCGATCAATGGTGCTGCATCACCCGGTCGGTCCGGTCGCCGCCTTCTGCGCGTGGAACTTCCCGGCGCTGAATGTCGTGCGCAAGATCGCGCCCGCCATCGCCGCGGGCTGCTCGATCATCCTCAAGCCGAGTGAGGAAACGCCGGGCTCCGCGGTCGAGATCATGCGCTGCTTCCAGGATGCCGGCCTGCCCGGCAATGTCGCGCAGATCGTGTTCGGCGTGCCCGACATGATCTCTCGCCACCTGCTCGCCTCGCCGGTCACGCGCAAGCTGAGCTTCACCGGATCGGTGCCGGTCGGCAAGCATCTGATGAAGCTCGCCTCGGACAGCGTCATGCGGATGACGATGGAATTGGGCGGCCACTCGCCGGTGTTGGTGTTCGACGATTGCGATCTCGAGAAGACGCTCGATACGCTCGTCGCGCACAAGTTCCGCAATGCCGGACAGGTCTGCGTCGCGCCGACGCGCTTCCACGTCCAGGACGGCATTTACGAGAAGTTCGTCCAGGGCTTCGCCGAGCGCACGAAGAAGATGCAGATCGGCAGCGGCCTCGACGCCGCCACCAACATGGGACCGCTGGCCAATCCGCGCCGCCCCGACATGATCGCGGCGATGGTCGAGGATGCGCGGTCGATCGGCGCGCGTGTGCTGGCCGGCGGCGAGCGCGAGGAAAAGGATGGCGGCTTCTTCTTCCAGCCGACCGTGATTGCCGACATTCCCTTGGAAGCAAAGGCGATGAACGACGAGCCGTTCGGCCCGCTCGCCTTGATCCGTCCGTTCGGCAGCGTCGAGGATGCGATCGCGGAGGCCAACCGCTTGCCCTTCGGTCTTGCCGCTTATTGCTTCACCGAGAGCGGTCGCCGCCAGAATTTGCTCGCCGAAACGGTCGAAGCCGGCATGGTCGCGATCAACCAGGTCCGCATGACCTGGCCGGACGCGCCGTTCGGCGGCATGAAGGAATCGGGCTTCGGCTCGGAGGACGGTCCGGAGGGGATCATGGCGCACATGACGACCAAGGCGGTGCACATCGCATGACGACCGTGAGGGGGCGGACCGCCGCGCACATTCTCGTCGATCAGCTGATCGCGCAGGGAGTCGACCGCGCGACCTGCGTGCCGGGCGAGAGCTATCTCTCGGTGCTGGACGCACTGATCGGCAGCGGGATCGACCTGCTCACTTGCCGCGCCGAGGGCGGCGCCGCGATGATGGCGGAAGCCTATGGCAAGCTGACCGGCCGCCCCGGCATCTGCTTCGTCACGCGGGGGCCAGGCGCGACCAATGCCAGCCCGGGCCTGCACATCGCGATGCAGGATTCGACGCCGATGATCCTGTTCGTCGGCCAGATCGAGCGCGGCATGCGCGACCGTGAGGCTTTCCAGGAACTCGACTATCGCGCCACGTTCGGCGCGCTGGCGAAATGGGTAGTCGAGATCGACGACGCCGCGCGCATCCCCGAGATCATCGCCCGCGCCTTCCGCATCTCGATGCAGGGACGGCCGGGTCCGGTGGTGATCGCGTTACCAGAAGACATGCTCGACGAAGTTGCCGAGGTTGCCGATGCGCCGCGCGTCGATCCGGTCGAGACCGCGCCCGCGCCCGCCGATATTGACCGGCTCGGCGAATTGCTCGCCAACGCCAAAAACCCCGTCGCAATCGTCGGCGGCTCGCGCTGGACGCCGCAAGCGCGCGACGCGATGGTCGACTTCGCGCATCGCTTCGATTTGCCCGTCGCCGTGCAATTCCGCCGCGCGCCGCTCTTCCCCGCGACGGACGACCATTTCATCGGCGATCTCGGCCTTGCGCCCAATCCCAGGCTGATCGAGCGCATCGAGGCGGCGGATCTGGTCCTGCTGATCGGCGGGCGGATGTCCGAAATCGCCTCGCAATCCTATAAGTTGCTCGGGATTCCCGCCTCGGCGCAGCAACTCGTCCACGTCCATCCCGACCCGCTCGAACTCGGTCGCGTCTATCAGCCGGTGCTTGCCATCAACGCCACGCCGCCGGCCTTCTTCGCCGCACTCGATGGTATCGAGGTCAATCCGACCTGGTCCGCCCATCGCGAGGCGGCACGCGCCGATTACCTCGCCTGGTCCGACACCCCGCCACCCGTGCCCGGCGATTTCCAATATGGCGATGTCATGGCCTGGCTGCGCGACCGGCTGCCGCCCGATGCGACGATCTGCAACGGCGCGGGCAATTTCGCGAGCTGGATCCATCGCTATTACCGCTTCCGCGATTTCGGTACCCAGCTTGCGCCGACCAGCGGATCGATGGGCTATGGTCTGCCCGCCGGCGTGATGGCCAAGCGGCAGAAGCCCGACAGCATCGCGCTGACCATCGCCGGCGACGGCGACTTCCTGATGAACGGCCAGGAATTCGCCACGGCGGTGCATCACGGCATCCCGCTGATCGTCGTGCTGATCGACAACGGCATTTACGGCACGATCCGCATGCACCAGGAAAAGACCTTTCCCGGGCGCGTCTCCGCTACCAATCTCACCAATCCCGATTTCGCCGCGCTCGCGCGTGCCTATGGCGGCCATGGCGAGACGGTGACGACCACGGCGGAATTCGCCCCCGCCTTCGAACGCGCACTCGCCAGCGGCAAGCCGGCGATCCTGCACTGCCATCTCGACAGCCAGGCGATCACCCCGACCGCGACGCTGGACGGGCTGAGGGCGGCGGCGGAAAAGCGAAACTGACGAGAGCCGGAGCCGTTGTCAGCGGTGCCTCGGTCAGGCGACACTCCATAAGGCACGCAGCCGCTTCTCCGACCCATTGAAGCGATCGCGGTCGCAATGACCGATCCCGTCGACCGAACTGTGGGCGGTCGCGTTGACCGCGCCGTCAGTATATTGCCACATCGTCCAGGTCGGCCAGTTCGGCGGAACGACCGCGGTCGGGCCATATTGCGCCAGCCATAGCCAGCAATTGGCCAGCACGGGATCCTTGTTGGTCCCCAGCAACTGCTTGATATAATGACCCGAATAGAATCCTGGCCAGCGTCCGGTGACGCCATGGACATGCGTGACGAACGCGCGCGCTTCCTCCAGTGTCATCGATGCCCCGGTCGGATTTGGCTCGAAATCGAGCACCAACAGCGCGTTGCTGGCATCATTGCCCAGCGCATTGAGGAACGCCGTCGCCTGATCGACACCATCGGCACCGGTGGCGAAATGATACGCGCCCCACAACAGCCCGGCCTTGAGCGCCTTTTTCTTGTTGGCGGCGTACATCGGGTCGATCGAGGAATGGCCCTGCGTCGCCTTGTGAATGACGCCGAGGATTCCCGCCGCCTTTGCTTTCTGGAAGTCCAGATTTGGACCATTGTGGTGCGAAATATCCACGACCGCATCGATTGCCGCCATAAATCCCCCGATCAAGGCAGGTGAGTCGATGTGGAGAATAAACCTCTACTTGATCAACACCAATAGGAAGGGTTCATAATGGTTAATTAAGCATCGCGAGTGACGACCTAATTGCGCATCGCCATTTACTGTTCCGACTTCAGCCTTTGTCTTGACGGCTGCGCAAATATGCCATCCTACGAGCGCTGCGCGCGGCGTCAAAGACGTGGGGGAAAAGTGGAGCGGGTAACGGGAATCGAACCCGTGTATTCAGCTTGGAAGGCTGCTGCACTACCATTGTGCTATACCCGCTCGTCGCCCGAGCGAAGCGGGGACCTAGCGAGTCCGCGGCGCCCGTGCAACCCGGACATCCTTCACGGCTTGCTTACCATTCCGCGCGTATCCCCGCGCGCATGTATCACGACCCAGCATTGGGCACGGCCGCCAAGGCCGATCCGCGCCCCAAATCCGCCGTGTCGACCGGGACCGGCGTTGCCGGGCTGGCCGGGCTGTTCACCTGGATAGCGATCGCGCGCTGGTTCGGCATGGACGGCCCCTATGCCGCCCTGATCAACGTCGCGGCGACCGCCCTGCCGATGGTTTTATGGTCGGTGTTCGTCGACAAGGTCCACCGCAATCCCTCGACCGGGATCGACTGGGCCAATCCGAAACCGTGGCGTGAGACGCTCGATATTTCGATCACCAAGCTCGCCGGTCTGTGGCTGACCTGGGCTGGGATCGCCTGCATTTATGCGGTCGGGCGCTTCTATTGGCAGGGCAATTTCCAATTCTCGATGTGGTGCTTCATGTGGGCGGCACCCGTGCTGTTCGTGCTGTCGGTCCCTTATACGCTCTGGCTCGACCGCCGCATGGTCGAGCCGAAGGACGGGTGCTGGGCGTTGGGCGCCTGGATGATGGGGCTCAAGGAGCCGATCGACAAGGAAGCGATCTGGAACCACCTCAAGAGCTGGGGCGTGAAGATGTTCTTCACCGCCTTCATGCTGGCGATCGTGCCGCCGGGGTTCGGCGATTTCGTGCGCGGCGATTTCAGCCGGGTGTTGGCCAGTCCCGTGGCGCTGGCCAATTGGCTGATCACCTTGATGTTCCTGGTCGACGTCGCGTTCGCCACCGCCGGTTATCTGCTCGCGTTGCGCCCGCTCGATTCGCACATCCGGACCGCCAATCCATACGCCGCTGGCTGGATGGCGGCGCTCATCTGCTATCCTCCGTTCGTGCTGATGGGCGATAGCGGCCCGCTCGATTACCATCCCGGCACCTATGGCGAGGCGGGCTGGTCGACCTGGTTCGCCGATTACCCGGTGCTGCTGATCGGCATCGGCACGATTTTGGTGCTGCTGACAGGTATTTACGCCTGGGCGACGGTCACCTTCGGCCTGCGCTTCTCGAACCTGACGCATCGCGGCATCCTGACCAACGGCCCCTACGCCTTTTCGCGCCATCCCGCCTATCTTTCCAAGAACCTGTTCTGGCTGATCGCGACCGTGCCCTTCCTGACCACCGGGAGCTGGCTCGATGCGGTGCGGTCGACCGCGATCATGGCGATCGTTGCCGGCATCTATTATTGGCGCGCACGGACCGAGGAGCGCCATCTGCGCGCCGATCCTGCGTACGAGGAATATTATCAGTGGATGGAGCGCAACGGCTTGGTGCCGCGCTTTTTCCAATGGATCAGCGGCAAGTCGGCAGCGATCACCCCAGACACAGCATGAGGCCGATCGCGCCGGCCATCGCCACCGCGCTGGCAGCCAGCGCACGGTGTAGATGGAGACCATCCGGGCAGAGCCGCGCATAATCGCGCCAGACCAGGATCGCCGGACGCCAGCACGATTGCGAGCGTCGCTCGATCGCTTTGACCGCGATCGCCATCCGCCCATTTTCCAGGGTCGCGATCACCAGCCCGGTGATCACCGCGACAAGACAGACGACCGCGGCGACCGACCGCGGTCCGGCCATCAGAAGCTCATCTCGTCGTAGATTTTCGAGATGTCGCCACCCCATTCGCCATTATAGCGGTCGAGCAGAACCTGCGCCGGCACTTTGCCCGACCGCACCACTTCGCGTAGCGGATCGAGGAACCCGGTCTCGTTGGTTCCCCCGGCATCGGTCCGCGCGCGCGCGGTCAGCCCGGCATGGGCGATGTCGAGCACCTGGCCGGCAATGTCGCGAAGCTTGCCGCCGCCCGGCAGCGGCGCGTCGAGCGCCAGCGCGGGCACCGAATTCCGCAAGTCCTCGCGCTCGGCCATATTCCAATGCCGGACCAGGTCCCAGGCCGCGTCGAGCGCGCCCTGATCGTAGAGCAGTCCGACCCAGAATGCCGGCAGTGCGCAAATCCGCCCCCAGGGGCCACCATCGGCGCCGCGCATTTCGAGGAAGGTCTTGAGCCGCACTTCGGGGAAAGCAGTCGAGAGGTGATCCGACCAATCGTCGATCGTCGGTTTTTCGCCCGGCAGTATCTCGAGCTTGCCGTCGAGGAAATCGCGAAAGCTCAGGCCGGCGGCATCGAGATATTGGCCGTCGCGATAGACGAAGTACATCGGCACATCGAGCGCATAGTCGGCATAGCGGTCGTAGCCGAACCCGTCCTCGAACACGAACGGCAGCATGCCGGTCCGCGCGGGATCGGTGTCCGACCAGATATGGCTGCGGAACGACAGCATGCCGTTGGGTTTGCCCTCGGTGAACGGCGAGTTGGCGAACAGAGCAGTCGCCAACGGTTGCAACGCCAAGCCGACGCGGAACTTCTTCACCATGTCGGCTTCGGACGCATAGTCCAGATTGACCTGGATCGTGCAGGTCCGGAGCATCATGTCGAGCCCCAGGCTGCCGACCCGCGGCATATGGCGCAGCATGATCGCGTAGCGGCCCTTGGGCATGATCGGCAGATCCTGCCGCGCTTTGTCGGGCCACATCCCCATGCCGAGAAAGCCGAGCCCCAGCCGGTCGCCGATCGTCTTGACCTGCTGCAAATGGCGGCCGGTTTCGGCGCAGGTCTCATGCAAATTTTCGAGCGGCGCGCCCGACAATTCGAATTGCCCGGCGGGTTCGAGGCTGACCGATCCATCCGCGCCGGTCAGCGCGATGATCTTGCCATTCTCCTCGACCGGTCGCCAGCCGAACTCGGTCAGGCCGTTGAGCAGGTCGCGGATGCCGCCGGGCTCGTCCCAGGACGGCGCGCGATGATCGGCGGTGCGATAGACGAATTTCTCATGCTCGGTACCGATCCGCCAGCGCTCAGCGGGCTTCTCGCCCCCTGCAAAAAAATCGATCAGCTGCTGGCGGTCTTCGATGACCGCTGCGTTTGAGTCCGTAACGGTCTTCGTCGTCATTGCGCGCATGTAGCTGCGCGAAAGGCCCCGCGCTAGTCTCCCGAAAAGCGCAATTTTGGACGATCGGCTTTGGGCATTGCCCCTCTCCCCGGCCCTCTCCCCGATGGGGAGAGGGAGAGTTACCAATCTCCCGCCGCGGACATCCAGATCGTCACTGCCGCCGCCGCCGCGGTCTCGGCGCGGAGGATGCGGGGCCCGAGACCTATTCCGATAGCTTGGGGTAATGCCCGGATCGCCTCGCGCTCGCCGTCGTCGAAACCGCCTTCGGGCCCGATCAGAATCGCCGCCGGCCCGCTATGTGCCGCCATCGCTTCGGCCGCAGGCGCGCCGCCAGTCTCATCGGCGAAGAATAGCGCGCGATCCTCTGGCCAGTCGCGAAGCAACGCGTCCAGCTTCACCGCCTCCGCCAGTTCGGGCAGCGCCGTCCGGTCGCATTGTTCGGCCGCCTCGATCATATGGCTGCGCAAGCGATCGAGGTTGAGCCGGTCGATCATCGTGCGGCGAGTCAGGACCGGCACCAGCCGCGCGACGCCGAGCTCGCACGCTTTCTCCGCGACCCAGTCGATCCGGCCTTTCTTGATCGGAGCCGCGCAGAGCCACAGGTCCGGAACTGGCTCGCGGTCGCGCAGATGCGCTGAAACCGTCAGGATGAGATCGCGCTTGCCGACCGCGCAGGCGATGCCGAGCCATTCGCCGGTCGCGTCGTCGAACAGCTTCACCGGATCACCCGCCTTCAGCCGCAATACGGACAATAGATAATGCGCCTGCCCGCCTTCAACGCGCACATCGGCGCCCTCGGCGAGCGGGGTCTCGACGAACAAGCGCGGCGTCGATCGCGGCGGCCAAGCGGGAGTTGCTGCCATGGCTAGCGACTTAGCGAGTTCGATCGCAAGGGACCAGCTTCACTCCCCTCCCGCTTGCGGGAGGGGAACCCGAGGTCACGGTCTCGGCTTGCGCCGCATCATCCGCCAGCCGAGCACCAACGCCGCGATTCCGAACGCGCCGCCGACCAGCGCCAGACCGGCCGCCTGGGCGATGCCCCAGAACAGCGTCTCTGCGAACCGGGCAATGGCGACGGACAGATGGACCATGGACTGGCCCCTAACACGCGAACCCGGCTAGCGTATCCGTTTCCAATGCCGCGTCTGGCAGCCGAACCCGAACAGCGCACAGCCGCTGGTGGTGATGCTGTCGGGGTCGGTCAGTTCGATTCGGCCCGAAATCGTCTGGTCGAGCGCCGGCACATAGACCTTGCCCTTCCACTCGTTGGGGCCGGTCTGGCGGAATTCGCGGAACACTTGCGTCCCGACCAGGGTCCGGCCACGCGACGCGATATCGGCTTTGCTCTTGTCGTCGGCCCAGACGACGGTGCCGCACATCGCATCGCCGCAGCGCCCGGCGCGGACGTGCATCGTATTGTTCATATTGGTCCAGGTGCCCGTCCAGGCCGCGCCGGCGCGCGCCGGATCGGGTTCGGGACCGGCCTGCGCGGACGCCGCAACGACGGTCAGCGTCAGCGCGGCGCAGGCCAAAAGTCGGGGCAAGATCGTCGGCATTTACAAACTCCAAATACGCGTCACGTCCACCTTGTAGCTAGAAATAGAAATTGTCCGCCGTGGGGCAAGGCGTGGCGCTGGTGCGGCAATTCGCACGCGGCTAGTGAATGTGTGATGACTGCCGAACCCGAATCCGAGATCGTCCCAGACACCCAATATCGCGGGTTGGTCGGGCGATTGCCGCCCTATCCGCGCGCTTTGGCCCTGCTGGCGCGATTCGATCGGCCGATCGGCTGGCAATTGCTGTTCTGGCCCGGCGCCTGGGCGATCGCGCTGGCGCATGGCGCGATAGACCGCTGGGATCTCATCCTGTGGATCGCGCTCGGCGCGATCGCCATGCGAGGTGCCGGCTGCGTCTATAACGATATCGTCGACCGCGATCTCGATCGCCAGGTCGAACGCACGCGGAGCCGCCCGCTCGCTTCGGGCGCGGTGTCGCTGAAGGCGGCCTGGATCTGGTTGGTGTTCCTGTGCCTGATCGGGCTGGTCGTGCTGCTCCAGCTCCACAAACATGCCGCGATCGTGGCGCTGGTCAGCCTGGCGCCCGTCGCTGCCTATCCGTTCATGAAGCGCATCACCTGGTGGCCGCAGGCGTGGTTGGGCATCGTCTTTTCCTGGGCGGCGCTGGTCGGGTGGAGCGAAATCGCCGGGTCGCTGATGATGCCGGGGCCGTTACTCTATCTGGGCTCGATCTTCTGGGTCATCGGCTACGACACGATCTACGCGCTCCAGGATATCGAGGACGACACGCTGGTCGGCGTCCGCTCCTCGGCACGCGCACTAGGCAGCCGGGTCAGATCGGGTGTTGGGACATTCTATGCGCTCGCGGTCGCCTGTTGGGCACTGGCGCTGTGGGAATTGCGGCCCGATCCGCTGGTCCTCGTCGCGCTCGCCCCGGCGGCGCTCCATTTCGCCTGGCAAGTCGCGACGCTCGATCCCGCCGACGGCGCCAATGCGCTCCACCGCTTCCGTTCGAACCGATTCGCCGGGCTGCTGGTGTTCCTGGCCTGCTTCGTCGTCGGGCAGACGAGTTTTTGAGCGTGCACCCACGACCGATCTCGGTCCGTTTTGCCCGCGCCCTTTGACCGGCGCGCCTGCGCTTCCTAAGTGCCGGTCATGTTGACTCCCGATGCCGCGCGTGATCGCGCTCTCGATATCGTTACCCGCGCGCGCAAGGCCGGCGCCGATGCCGCTGACGCTGTACTCGGCGCTTCGGCTAGCGTCGACGTATCGGTACGGCTGGGCGAGCTCGAGGATGTCGGCCGGTCCGAAGAGGAGCAATTGGGCCTTCGCGTGTTCGTCGGACAGCGGTCGGCCTCGGTTTCCACCTCCGATCTGTCGTCGGCGGCGATGGACGCGCTGGTCGAACGCGCCGTCGCCATGGCCCGCGAGGCGCCCGAGGACCAATGGGCCGGGCTCGCGCCCGAGGATCGGCTGATGACCGGGCCGATCCCCGATCTCGATCTCCAGGATTCGGACGATCCCGCCCCCGCCACGCTCAAGCAAACCGCGCTCGCCGCGGAGGATGCGGCGCGCGCGGTGCCCGGCGTTACCAACAGCGAAGGCGGCGGCGCTTCGGCCTCGCGAGTCGCCTGGGCGCTCGCCACCAGCCACGGTTTTGCCGGCGCCTATGCTACGACCAGCCATTCGGTCTCGGCCAGCGTACTGGCGGGCAGCGGCGGCGCGATGCAGCGCGATTACGGACACCGCACGGCGCGCCACCGTGCGCATCTCCCTTCGCCCGAGGCGATCGGCCGCGAGGCCGGCGAGCGCGCGGTCGCGCGTCTCAACCCTGGCAAGGTCGCCAGCGGCCCGATGCCGGTGCTGTTCGATCCGCGCGTCGGCGCGTCGCTGATCGGTCACCTGACCGGCGCCATTTCGGGTGCGGCGATCGCGCGTGGCACCAGCTTCCTGCTCGGCAAATTGGGCGAGCAGATCTTCGCAAGCGGCATCGACATCGTCGACGATCCGCTCCGCCCGCACGGGCTGCGTTCGCGGCCGTTCGATGGCGAGGGGCTGGCGGTATCGGCGACCAGCCTGATCCGCGACGGCATCCTCACCACCTGGCTGCTCGAATCGGCCTCGGCGCGGCAGCTCGGCCTCGAGCCCACCGGCCATGCCGCGCGCGGCGGTGCCGGTGCGCCGGGAGTCAGCACCACCAACACCTATCTCGCCGCGGGCAAGACTAGCCGCGCCGACCTGATCGCCGGGGTGAAACATGGCGTCTATGTCACCGAACTGATCGGCCAGGGAGTCAACGGCGTCACCGGCGATTACAGCCGCGGCGCCGCCGGCTTCCTGATCGAGGACGGCGTGCTCACGACGCCGGTCGACGAATTCACCATTGCCGGCAATCTGAAGGACATGTTCCTCCAGCTGACTGCGGCCGACGATCTCGAATTTCGTTATGCGACCAACGTCCCCACCCTGCGAATCGATGGAATGACGGTCGCGGGTGGCTGAGCTGATCGACGACATCGCCGAGGTCGCGGCGGAGGCGAGCGCTTATGCGCTGGCGCGCTGGCGAACCGATTTCGCGCGCTGGGAAAAGGCGCCGGGCAACCCGGTCTGTCAGGTCGATCTCGACGTCAATTCCTTGCTTCGCGAACGGCTGACCGCACTCGCCCCCGATGCCGGTTGGCTGTCCGAAGAAACGGTCGATGACGCGGTGCGGCTCAATCATCGCCGCTGCTGGGTGGTCGACCCGATCGACGGCACGCGCGACTATATTCGCGGGCGCGAAGGCTGGGCGGTGTCGATCGCGCTAGTCGATGGCGAGCAGCCGGTGGCGGCGGTGCTCGACGCGCCGGCACTGGGCGAAGTCTGGCGCGCCGAAACGGGCAAGGGCGCGACGCTCAACGGCAGTTTGATCGCGCATAGCGGCCGCTCGGTCTTTATCGGCGCGCGGACTCCGACCGATGTCTTGCCCAACGTCGATGCCGACCTGGTCGCGGTGACCAAGCCCAATTCGATCGCGCTCCGCATCGCGATGGTCGCGTCGGGCCAGGCCGATTTGCTCGCCACGATCCGCTGGGGCAATGAATGGGATATCGCCGCCGCCGTCCTCATCGCGCGCGAAGCAGGCTGTTCGGTCAGCGACGCGGTCGGGCGTAAATTGCGCTTCAATACCCCGCGTGCGGAAGCGTTCGGCGTGCTGGCGACCGCCCCGGGCATCCACCTCGCGGCGATCGCGCGGCTGCATGAGCGCGCCGTGGCGGGATTGGGCAAACCGCGCTGAAATTCAGTGCTCCTGCGACAGCAGGAGTACGGTGCGGTATCAGCCCTCGAGCTGGCGGATCAGGCTGCGCACGGCGCCGTCGATCTCGTGATCGCTGCCGCGTAATTCCTCGATGCGGCGCACGGCATGGATCACGGTCGAATGGTCGCGGCCGCCGAACTTGCGGCCGATCTCGGGCAGCGAGCGCGTCGTCAGGCGCTTGGCGAGGTACATCGCGATCTGGCGCGGGCGGGCGACCACCACGGCGCGGCGCGCCGAGACGAGGTCGACCGGCTTGAGGTCGTAATGCGCCGACACGGCGCGTTGGATCTCGTCGATCGTGATCCGCTTGGTGCCGCCGCGCAGCACGTCGCCGAGCGTCGCCTGGGCGAATTCCAGGTTGATTTCCTCGCCGGTCAGCTGGGCATAAGCGACCAAGCGGTTGAGCGCGCCTTCGACTTCGCGCAGGCTGCCGGTGACCTTGTGCGCGAGCAGCTCGAGCACATCCTCGGGCACCTTGACCTCGGGCAGTTCGCTCAGGCGATGGTCGAGCAGTGCTCGACGCAAGGCCGCGTCGGGCGTCTTGATGTCGGCGACCAGACCCATGGCCAGCCGCGACACGATCCGCGCCTCGACATCGTCGAGTCCCTGGGGATGACGGTCGGCGGTGATGACCAGGCGCTTGCCCGCCGCGGTCAGCTCGTTGATCGTGTGGAAGAATTCGTCCTGGGTCGGCTTCTTGCCCGAGATGAAGTGCAGATCGTCGATCATCAGCAGATCGGCGCCGCGCAGCCGGGTCTTGAAGGCATGCGTGTCGTTGGCGCGAATTGCTGCCACGAATTCGAACATGAACCGCTCGGCCGACATCAGAATCACGCGCGCGTCGGGAACCGCCGCCAGGAAGGCGTGGCCGATCGCGTGCATCAGATGAGTCTTACCGAGCCCGGTGCCCGAATGGAGGAATAACGGGCTGAACCGCGGCACGCCCGGTTCGGCCAATGCCTTGGCGGCGTTGAAGGCGACCCGGTTCGACGGATCGATCACGAATCGCTCGAAGGTCAAACGCGGATCGAGCGTGGGACGCTCGGCGGCTTCGACCGGGGCGGCAGGCGATTCGGCCGGCTGTTCGGTGGCGATACGCAGCACCGCCGGCGCGGACGCCTGACGCACTTCGATCGATACGGTACGAATCGCGGGAATCGCGGCGCGGAATTCCTGGACCAGCCGGTCCTGATAATGATTGCGAACCCAATTGGCGGTGAACGCCGACGGCAAGGTCAGGCGCACATTCGTCTCGTCGTCGCTATCGTCGAGCTCGATCGGCTTGAGCCATTGCTCGAACAGGCGCGCGCCGGCCGACTCCCTCAGATTCTTACGGATTCTCGCCCAGGCATTGAGAACTTCCCCGGGCACGACACCGTCCTTTGCTACCGAAACCGCCACCCGCAACAACCCCTTCTCCGCCGGTCCACTCCCCCGTGACCGGCCCGTTCTTCGGACAGACGCCTCCCCCCAGCCGGAAACGCATCCGCCTGAACGTGACAACTGCTATGATTCGGCGAGCACCTGATCAGCGCTGCGAAGGCCGATTATGAGGCTCGAACGGCATCGATCAAGCCCGACGATGACAGAAATATTAAAATAAAAACGTTGACTCGCCCTGACCCGCAGAAATCCGGGCTTCCCCAAATAACCCACTGAACTTAGGTAAATTTTACATTACGCTTCTGTGAACTATTTGCGAATCGCTAGGTTTTCCCATGGTTAGCGAATTTGTTAGAACATCGGGTATGGCGATCGCTGCAAAGCAGCATGACAATGGCGGCCGGACAGCAAAAAGCCCGCCGGCGATATCATCACCGGCGGGCGCCATCCCCGCTACCAAATCGGGTATCTTTAGAGCGAAGCGAGTCGCTTGGTCAGACGCGAGAATTTGCGGCTAGCCGTGTTCTTGTGGAGCACGCCCTTGGCGACGCCACGCTGCAGCTCGGGCTGCACGGCGGCCAGCGCGACGGTGGCGGCTTCCTTGTCGCCGGCGGCCAGTGCCGACTCGACCTTCTTGACGAAGGTACGGATGCGGCCGACGCGGTTGCCGTTGATTTCGGCGCGACGGTCGTTGCGACGGATACGCTTCTTCGCTTGCGGCGTGTTCGCCATGAAAGTCCTCTGAATTTCGCAAAAATGGGACGAGCACGACATAGAGCCGCGCTCGGAAGCGGTGGCCCTTAGCGAGCGATCGAGATTCGGTCAACCGGATTGCGTGGGATTGGTTCACGCGGAGGCGCGGAGGCGCGGAGATTTTATTCGCGCAGAGGCGCTGAGAGAAATAGTGCGCGGTAGCGCGCTCTTGCGCGTTCAAGAATGAAGGGCTGCTGACGCCGCAGGGCTATTTCTCTCTGCGCCTCCGCGCCTCCGCGCGAATCTATTTCTGACAAGCCGGACACCAAAAGGTCGATCGTCCCCCTTCGACATAACGATGGACAACGCCGCCGCAGTCGCACGGCTCGCCCTCGCGACCATAGACGGCGAACTGTTTGGAGAAATAGCCGAGTTCGCCATCGGGCCGGGCGAAGTCGCGCAGGCTCGACCCACCTGCCGCGATCGCCGAGTCGAGCACCGCGTGGATCTCGTGCACCAGTCGATCGAGCCGCGCGAGGCTGATCCGTCCCGCTTCGCGCTTGGGAGAAATGCGGGCGGCATAGAGCGCCTCGCAGACATAGATGTTGCCCAGCCCCGCCACGATCCGCTGGTCGAGCAGCATCTGTTTGATCGACGCGAAGCGGGTCTTGAGCGCGGCCTTGAGATACGGCGCGGTGAAGTCCGGGCCGAGCGGCTCGGGACCTAGCGCCTGGAATGCCGGGAAGTCCGCAATCCCCTCGGTCGGCACCAGATCGACCGATCCGAATCGCCGCGGGTCGTTGAGCACGACGCGTCGCCCCTCTCCGGTATCGATCACCAGGTGATCGTGCGGCAGCAATTCGTGCGGATCGACTCGCCAGCGTCCCGACATGCCGAGGTGGAAGATCATCGTGTCACCGCGATCGGTTTCGATCAGCCCGTATTTGGCGCGGCGTCCCAGGCCGGTGACAGTGGCTCCGGTCATCCGCTGGGCAAGGTCGGGCGGGAACGGCCGGCGCAGATCGCCGCGCCGCGTGACGACATGCGTCAGCCGCTGGCCTTGGAGTACAGGCTCGAGGCCGCGAACGGTCGTTTCGACTTCGGGAAGTTCAGGCACGTTACCCAGCTAGGTTGGGTTTGCCCCCGCCACAAGCGCCCGCTAGAGCCGCGCGCATGACCGATACAGTCTCCTTCGGCTACGAAGATGTCAGCCCCGAGGAAAAGACCCGCCGCGTCGGCGGCGTCTTCGCCAGCGTCGCCAGCAAATATGACGTGATGAACGACGCCATGTCGGGCGGACTGCATCGCGTGTGGAAGGACGTATTCGTCCGCCGCGTGAAGCCCCGGGCGGGCGAAGCAATCCTCGACATGGCCGGCGGCACTGGAGACATCGCGTTCCGCATGGAAAAGTCGGGCGCCGCGATCACCGTCGCCGATATCAACCCGGCGATGCTCGAAGTCGGGATCGACCGCGCCGCCACGCGCGGCATCGACGGTCTGGTGTGGAGCGAGGCCAATGCCGAGACGCTGCAATGGCCCGATCGCTTCTTTGACGCCTATACGATCGCGTTCGGGATCCGGAACGTCACCGACATTCCCAAGGCGCTGCGTGAGGCGCACCGCGTGCTCAAGCGCGGCGGCCGCTTCTTCTGCCTCGAATTCTCGACCACGCTCTGGCCAGGCTTCGGCGATGTCTATGACGCTTATTCGCACCATGTCGTGCCCAGGGTCGGCCAGGCGATCGCCGGCGACGCCGAAAGCTATCGCTATCTGATCGAATCGATCCGCCGCTTTCCGAATATGGAGCGGTTCAAGGAAATGATCGGCGAGGCCGGCTTCGTCCAGGCCAAGGTCGAACCGATGCTCGGGGGACTGGTCGCGATCCATAGCGGCTGGAAGATTTGATGGGGCGGAAGACTTCTCCCCTCCCGTTTACGGGAGGGGTCGGGGGAGAGCATGATGCCTGCCCGACGCTGGTGGAAACACGCCCTCCCCTAACCCCTCCCGTAAACGGGAGGGGAATTTAGGTGACTGCCCCCGCCGTCCATCTCTGGCGCCTGCTCAAATGGGGTCGCATCCTGGCACGCCACGGGGCGCTGAAAGGGATCGAACGCGACCCCAATACGCCCGCCAGCGTCCGCCGGCTGGTGCGCGTCGCGCGGTTCGGCGCGCGGGTGCCCGCCGTGCCGCGCTATGCCGATGCGTTCCAGGCGATCGGTCCTGCCGCGATCAAGCTCGGCCAGACCCTGGCGACTCGTCCCGATCTGGTCGGCGAGGACGCCGCGCATGATTTGATGCGCTTGCAGGACGCGCTGCCCCCGCTCCCTTATGCGACGATCAAGGCGGCGATCGAACGCGGCCTCGGCCGTCCGGTCGAAGAGGTGTTCGCCTCGATCGACGAGGTGCCGGTCGGCGCCGCCTCGATCGCGCAGGTCCACCGCGCCGTCACGCCCGACGGGCGCCAGGTTGCCGTCAAGGTCCTGCGTCCAGGCGTCGAGGACGATTTCGCGCGGGCGATCGACACCTATCAATGGGCCGCGGCGCAAGCCGAAGGATTGGGCGGCGAGCTCGCCCGGCTGCGCCCGCGCCTGGTGATCGAGACGTTCAAGCGCTGGACCTTGCGCGAACTCGACTTGCGGCGCGAAGCGGCGTCGGCGTCCGAGCTCGCCGAATCGATGCGCGCCGAGCCCGATTATCAGGTCCCGGCGATCGACTGGCAGCGCACCACGGGCAGCGTGCTGACGCTCGAATGGATCGACGGAATCAAGCTGACCAATCGCGAGGCGCTGATCGCGGCGGGGCATGATCCCAGCAAGCTCGCCGGCATCCTGGTCAACGCGTTCCTGCGCCAGGCGATCTCGGAAGGGTTCTTCCATGCCGACATGCATCAGGGGAATCTGTTCGCGACTCCGCAGGGGCATATCGCCGCGATCGATTTCGGCATCATGGGGCGGATCGACCGGCGCGCCCGGGTCTGGCTGGCGGAAATCCTCTACGGCCTGATCACCGGCAATTATCAGCGCGTCGCCGAAATCCATTTCGAAGCGGGCTATGTCCCGCCGCACCACAATGTCGGCGAATTCGCGACGGCGTTGCGCGCGGTGGGCGAGCCGATGCGCGGCCTGCCGGTCAAGGACATGTCGGTGGGGATGATGCTCGACGGGCTGTTCCGCATCACCCGCGATTTCGACATGCAGACCCAGCCGCATCTGCTGCTGCTGCAAAAGACGATGGTGATGGTCGAAGGCGTCGCCACCAGCCTCGATCCCGAGATCAACATGTGGGACACCGCGGCACCGTTCATCCGCGAATGGATCCGTACCGAGCTGGGGCCCGAAGCCGCGATCGGCGACCGGCTGATCACCGATTTGCGTACCCTGGCGCGGCTGCCCGAGCTGATCCGCAATATCGAGGCGCGCTTCCCCTCGCCCGGCGGCGCGCCGCCTGCCCCGCCGCTGCGCGAAATCGAAGTGGTGCGGCTCGGCGGCGGCTGGCGCTATCTCGCGGTCGCGGTGCTGAGCGCCGCGGTGGCGGTCGCCGCGACCTGGTGGTTCCTTCACTGATGGCACTGTGGCTGGCCGAACCCTCGCGCTTCGCCGGTCTGTCGACAGGCAAGGCACGGCTCGCGCTCGTCGGACTGATCCTGCTGCTGCTTGCGACATTGACCGCGCTTACCGTGCCGGGCCCATCCGCCGTCAGCGGCGATTCCGCCAAGCGCGGCGACGACCAGGCGGACATCGTGCTCTACGAAGCGATCGTCGACGGCGTCCGCCATGGCGGCAATTATTACCAGGTGGCGGCACAAGAGTTGCGGCGCGGCGACTATCCGTTGCGGCCGTTCGTCACCTTCCGCCTGCCGACGCTCGCGATGGTCCAGGCCTTGATGCCGCATTGGGCCGTGGTCGGGCTGCTCTGGGCGCTCGCCGCCGGAGTGATGGTCGCCTGGTTCAATCGCCTGCGCCCCGCTTTCGCACGGCCGCCGCCCTTGTTCATCGCGATGGTGCTGCTCGCGGGCGGGATGGGTGCGTTCATCCAGGCCGACCTCGCCGCGTTTCACGAGGTCTGGGCCGGGTTGCTGATCGCGCTCAGCCTGGCGGTGCGCCGCCCTGGCCATTGGGTCACTGCCGTGGGAATCGGCGCGATCGCGTTGCTGATTCGTGAGACCAGCGCGCTCTATGTCGGAATCATGGTCGTGCTCGCCTGGCTCGAAGGCGATCGACGCGAGGCACTCGGCTGGGCCGGCGGGCTCGGGCTGCTGGCGATCGCGGTCGCCGCGCATGCTTATGCCGTCGCGCAAGTCGTCACCCCGGTCGATCCCGCCTCGCCCGGCTGGGCCGGCATGCTCGGCTTCGGTTTCTTCGTCGAGGCGCTGACCTTGTCGACCGCGCTCCGGCTGGCGCCGATGTGGCTGGCGGCGCTGCTGATGGGCTTCACCCTGTTCGGCTGGGCGGCATGGCGCGACCTGACCGGCATCCGCGCGCTCGCGACCTTCGCCGCTTATGCCGCGCTGATCGGCCTGTTCGGGCGGGTCGACACCTTCTATTGGGGACTGATGGTAGCGCCCGCGATCCTGATCGGCCTGGCCTTCGCGCCTGACGGGCTGAAGGACCTGATCGTCGCGGCCTTCCCCAAGCGCCGCAAGATCACGGTCACGAGGCTCACTCCATGAAGCGCATCCTGTTGATCGTCGGCGGCGGCATCGCGGCCTACAAGGCCTGCGAACTGATCCGGCTGGCGAAGAAGGCCGGGATCGGGGTCAAATGCGTGTTGACCGCGGGCGGCACGCATTTCGTCACCCCAATGACGCTCGCCGCACTGTCCGAGGAACAGGTCTACACGACCTTGTGGGACCTCAAGGATGAGACCGAGATGGGGCATATCCAGCTCAGCCGCGAGGCCGATCTGATCGTGGTCGCGCCCGCAACCGCGGATCTGATGGCCAAGATGGCGGCAGGGATCGCCGACGATCTCGCCACCACATTGCTGCTCGCGACCGACAAACCGGTGCTCGCCGCGCCGGCGATGAACTGGCGGATGTGGACGCACCCGGCGACGAAACGCAACGTCGAGACATTGCGTGGAGACGGGGTAACGGTGATGGAGCCGGACGAAGGCGCGATGGCGTGCGGCGAATATGGTCCGGGACGTTTGCCGGAGCCGCCGGCGATATTGGCCGCGATCCAGGACAAGCTCGCCAGCTGAATGCTGACCGGCAAGCACATCATCGTCACCGCCGGCCCGACCCACGAGCCGATCGACCCGGTGCGCTACATCGCCAACCGATCTTCGGGCAAACAGGGCTTTGCGATTGCGGCCGCGCTGGCGGCACTCGGTGCCCGAGTGACGTTGGTCGCCGGTCCGGTAACACTGCCCACACCGCCGGGCGTCGATCGCGTCGACGTCGAAACCGCACTCGAGATGAGTGCCGCGATCGATGCCGCCCTCCCCGCTGATGCCGCAGTGATGGTTGCCGCCGTGGCGGATTGGCGAGTCGACCCATCCACGCAGAAGATCAAGAAGGGCGCGAGCGGCCCGCCTACCCTCCGCCTCGTCGAAAACCCCGACATCCTCGCAACGCTTGCCCGCAGCCCGCGCCGCCCTCCCCTGGTCGTCGGCTTCGCCGCCGAGACCGAGCATGTAGTCGAGCACGCCCGTGCCAAGTTGGCCAGAAAAGGCGCAGACTGGATCGTCGCCAATGACGTGTCGGGTGACGTGATGGGCGGTGACGCCAACGCCGTCCACATCGTCTCCGCCGGCGGCGTGGAAAGCTGGGAAAGATTGCCCAAAAGCAAGGTCGCCGCGCGCCTAGCGGATCGGATCGCTGCCGCGCTCGGCTAAAGCGCCAGCGCCATGAACACCGTGCCCGGCGGCGTCGGTGTGTAATAAGGCTCGATCCGCTCGAAACCGAGCCCTTCGTACAATGCGATCGCGCTCGTCATCGATGGCAAGGTGTCGAGCCGGAGTTCGCGATAGCCGCGATCGCGCGCCGCTGCGATGATCGCCTCGGCCAGCGCACGACCCAGTCCCAAGCCGCGCGCGTCGGGCAAGAGGAACAGCCGCTTCATCTCGCAAACGCGCTCGTCGAGCGGCCGCAGCGCGATGCAGCCGAGCGGCGTACCGGCGTCGTCGCGGACAAGCAAAAGCGCTCCTTCTGGCTCGGCATATTTGCCGGGCAATCCGGCAAGCTCGGTAGCGAAATCCTGATAGCCGAGATCGACCGACAGCGAGGCGGCATAGCCTTGAAACAAGTCCGAAACGGCCGTCAAATCCTCGGGCGTAATAGCGGTGTGTATCTGGAAGCGGTCGGTCATGCGCTCATTGTGGCGTCACCCGCGATGCTTGCAACTCCCCTTTCCCGATCGCCACCGAGGCTCCTACAACCGGAACCAGATCTTGATTCGGCCGCTCCGGATCGAGGCGACCGTCGCAAAGGTGTCCCTGACTAGATGACTTCCCCCATTCGTATCGCCGTCAAGCGCTTGCCCCATGGCAGCGATCTGCCGCTTCCCGCTTACGCCACCGCCGGCGCCGCCGGGATGGACGTGGTCGCGGCCGAATCCCTGACGCTCGCTCCCGGCGCCCGCCATGCGGTCGCGACCGGCTTCGCGATCGCCATTCCAGAGGGCTATGAAGTTCAGGTCCGGCCGCGGTCGGGCCTGGCGCTCAAGCACGGTGTCACTTGCCTCAACACTCCCGGCACGATCGATCACGACTATCGCGGCGAAGTGAAAGTGATCCTCGCCAATCTGGGCGATCAGCCGTTCGATATCGGCCGCGGTGACCGGATCGCCCAACTCGTTCCGGCCCCGGTTCAACGCGCGACGCTGGACGAAGTGGCGGATCTGGACGAGACTGATCGAGGTAGTGGCGGTTTCGGCTCCACTGGTCGATAATCGGCGAATGATGTTCGGACTTTTCCTGCTCTTCCAAGCGGCCGTCGCCACGGTCGTCCCGACCGCTGTTCCCAGCGACTGGTCGAAACTGCCTGATCTCCGGCTGACGACGACACCCGATTATGCGGCGATCATGTCCAAGTTCGTCCGCGACGAGGTTGCCGCCGGACGTTGTGCCGCGCCCGCGCCGGTCGACGGCAAGACCAGCATCAAGGTCGACATGGTAGTGCTCGTCTCGGCGGCCAATGGCGAAGCGGTGAAGATCGTGCCCAGGGCGATCAAATGCCCGACCGTCGAGCAATTCGCCGCCGGCGTCGTCCAGAAGGCGGCGCGCGGCAACATCGCCGGCCCGCCTCCCACGGCGGACAGCTGGTACCATACCGGCGTCACCCTTACATGGGGGCCGTGAGCCCCTTTGAGAGCCTTTCCGATACCGACCTCTCGCGGTTCGCCCGGCACATCGTCTTGAAGGAAATCGGCGGCGCCGGACAGTTGGCGTTGCGCCGCGCCCATGTCGTGGTGATCGGCGCCGGCGGGATCGGGTCACCGGCGCTGCAATATCTCGTAGGAGCCGGGATCGGCCGGATCACGATCGTCGATGACGACGCGGTCGATCTCTCCAATCTCCAGCGCCAGACCCTATTCGGCAGCGCCGATATCGGCACGGCCAAGACGGATGCCGCGGCCGCCGCGCTCGCCAGGCTCGATCCCGATGTGACGATCGATCGTCATCACGGGCGGATCGGGCCGGATAATGTCCGCGAGATCCTGGCCGGGGCCGATGTCGTGCTCGACGGCACCGACAATTTCGCCACCCGCCTGACGGTCGCCGACGCCACGCTGGCGCTGCATATCCCGCTCATCTCGGCCGCGGTCAGCCAGTTCGAGGGCCAGCTCGGCGTCTATCGCGGCTGGGAAAGCGACAAGCCCTGCTATCGCTGCTTCGTGGGCGGAGATCCCGAGCGTGAGGGCGTCAGCTGCGCCGATGTCGGCGTGCTGGGCGCTATGGCCGGCGTGATGGGCAGCCTGGCCGCGCTCGAGGTCATCCGCGTGATCGTGCCGTTCGGTGAGGATAGCGCCGGCACATTGCTGCTCGCCGACGGCCTGTCGCTACGCTTCCGCACGATCCGCTTGCCCAAGGATCCGGGCTGCCCGAGCTGCGTCGAGTTTGTTTCAGCAAAGCTGAAACGGTAGCGGCACCGATTCAGCGAAGCTGAAAACGACTCTAATCTAAAGCGTATCGATGAACTTGCGCACCGCCGGCCCAATTTCCGGGCGATCGAGCGCCAGCGCGATGTTCGCCTGAATATAGCCGGCCTTGTCGCCGCAATCGAAGCGACGCCCGCCGAACTTGTAAGCGTGGAACGGCTGGCCGCCGATCATCTGCGCCATCGCGTCGGTCAGCTGGATCTCGCCGCCCGCGCCCTTTCCTTGCGTCTCCAGCACACGCATCACTTCGGGCTGCAATATGTAGCGGCCCGGGATCATCAGGTTCGACGGCGCGGTGCCGAGCTTGGGCTTTTCGACCAATGCGGTCACTTCGACCAGGTCGCCGTCGCGCTTGCCGGGCGAGATGATACCGTAACGGTCGGTTTCCTCTGGCGGGACTTCAAAGCCGCAAACCAGATTGCCGCCGACGCGATTATAGGCGTCGACCATCTGCTTCATGCAGCCGGGCTGGCCGACCATCAATTCGTCGGCCAGGAAGATCGCGAACGGCTCGTCGCCGACGATGTCGCGCGCGCACCACACCGCATGCCCCAACCCCATCGGCTCCTGCTGGCGAACATAGGCGACCGCACCCGGCCTGAGGCGCGTCTGATGGAGCAACTCCATCGACTTGCCGCGTTGCGCCATGGTCGATTCGAGCTCGTAGGCAATGTCGAAATGATCCTCGATCGCCGACTTACCGCGGCCGGTGACGAAGATCATCTGCTCGATCCCCGCCTCCAGCGCTTCGTCGACCGCATATTGGATCAACGGGCGATCGACGATCGGCAGCATCTCCTTGGGAAGCGCCTTGGTCGCCGGCAGGAATCGAGTACCCAGCCCCCCGACGGGGAACACGGCCTTACGTAGCGGCTTGATCGACATTCAATTCTCCTGGCGGGCGCGCATAGGGCTCCGCGCGGTCCGCGAAAAGCCCCGATCGACCATCCGCCGCACTGCGCGGGCGATCCGCGCGGCGGGGCTGGTCAACAGATAGAGCGGGCGCGCGGCACGCGGCAGCGGTAGCGCCAGGGCATCCGCGGTCGACACCCAACTGCTCCAGGCCACATTGGCGAGGTAGGTCGGGCTCGATTTGAGCAATGCCGCCGATGCGTGCCCGGCCGCCATGTACCGCCATGGCGCCATACGCTGCTCGGCGAGCTCATCGGGGCCGCGCATCAGCGTATCGGACAAAGCGGCGAGCCAGCGAACGCGACGCGATCGGCCGACATCGTCAGGCACGGCCGTTCCGAACACACGGTTCGCCTGCAATAGGGCAAGGTCCATCGCCCGCGTCACACCGTCGCGCTTTGCCCGGGCGCGCAATGCCACCACCGCCGCTTTATCCCTTCTCGCCAGCAGGGCGTTGAAATCGACCAGCCATTTGAGCCGCGACCAACCGTGCCGCGCGCCATGGACCGCGAGATAGACCATCAACGCCTCGTCGCCGAGCGTCGGCAGCCGATGATCGCCGACCGTCACCATGCGCAAGTCGCGCGTCAGATCGGGCTCGGCAAGCAGCCCCCTGACCGAGGTCATGCGCCAATGGAGGTCGAGCATCGCCTTGTTGCCGGTCCGCACCAAGGTGCATTCCTTGACCATGTCGATCAGCACCGAGAGCCGCTTGCGATCGAGCGGCACGGCCGGATCGGTAACGCGATAGCCGATGGCGTCGAGCAGCTTGATCGTCGCCGCAACGTGGCCGGGGGCGATCAGCAAATCATTGTCGAGCGTCTGCTTCACCGCCTGATCGCCATAGGCCAGCTCGGCGAGCGTCGCACCTTTCAGGAACAATGCGGGAATATCGGCGTCGGCCAGCATCGTGGCGATACTCCCGGCCTCGTCGAGCAGCAACAGGTTGCGCGCGATCTGGCGGTGGTGCGCCGCGACGAGGCCAGGCGGAACGGCGATCGCCGCCGCTTCCAGCCCGATCCGCGCGAACCCCTGCACGCGGTGGCGCTGCGCCAGCTTCACGAAACGACGCCAGTCGATCGCGGTCTGGCCAGCTTCGCGGATCGCGGTCGCGTCAGTCGGCCAGCGGCAGCACGCCGCGAGCAGCAGGAATTCGGCGGAGGGCCCGCCGCCGCTCACGTCGCCAGGAACCAGCGGTGCCCCGCCTCGATCCCGATCGCGGTCAGCGTCCCGCTGGCATAAGCGCCGGTGTCGATGCCGATGCGGTTGTGCAGTTCCTCGACCGCCGGGCTGATCGAATGACCATGAACGACGATCATCCCGTGACTACCTTCAAAATCGAGGAAGCGTTCGCGGATCCAGCGCAGATCCTCCGGCTTCTGGCGATCGAGCGGCACGCCTGGCCGAATGCCGGCATGGACGAAGCAATAGCCGCCGACCACCAATGTATCCGCCATGCGATTGAGGAACATGGCATGCGCGTCCGGCACGCGCCGGGCAAAATCCTCGCACAAGGACAGCGTATCGCCCGATTCGATCAGTGCCTGGGAAACGCCGTAGCTCGCCATCGTCTCGGCGCCGCCGATCCGCGTCCAGAACCGTGCCGCCTCCAGATTGCCGGCAAGCGTCAGCAGGAACACTTCCTCGTGATTGCCTTTCAGGAACACCGGCCGCCGCGTGCCCCAGTCGCGCGCCAACAGATGGTCGATCACTTGCTTCGATTGCGGCCCGCGATCGACCAGGTCGCCGAGCAGGACGACGCGCGTCTCCGCCGCACCGCGTGCCGCATCGTCACGCTCGATCGCGTCGAGCAAGTGCGTCAACAAATCGAGCCGGCCGTGAACGTCGCCGATCGCGTAGAGTCGCTCGCCCGGCGGCACGTGTGCGCCATTGGACGCGGCCGCCTGGCCGCCGGCGCCGCCGCCGAACAGAGTCTTCAACCGCCGTCCGATCATGACGCGTATCGCCGGGCAAAACGGATGGTCCGGATGTCCATCGCTGCAGATAGGCGCCGCGCTCGCCCGCGATCAAGCGAGCATTGGCAATGCAAGCATTGGAACGGATCTTCGGCAAGCGCATTGCGGCGCGCGCATGTCGGCTGTTTACCCCACCGCGATCCCCCTATAGCCCTACGGCCGAGCCGAACGGCCGAATCCTCGAAGGGGCAGCAGTGGGTCAGTTCTACGCGACGACAGGCGGCGACGGCCCGCGACAGGCCCCGGCGTGACCCCGCCCGATCCTTCCCGGCCGGTCCGGATGATGATGGCCAGCGAGTTCACCCATGGATCGACCGCGCGCGGGCTGGTCGGCGGATTCCGCGCGCTGGGCTGGGACGTGGCCGAGGTCGACGTGCTCAATTTCGTCGTGCGCGGCCGCAGCCGGCTGTCGCGCGCCGCGGCCCGGCTGCTGTGGAACAACTCGATCGCCGAATATAATGCCGAGATTCTTCGCGTCGCCGAACTCAACGAGGTCGAGCTCTTCCTGACGATCAAGGGCGTCAACATCGCGCGCTCGACGGTCGAGCGGCTGCGCGCCAACGGTACGCGCGTTGTCGTATTTTATCCCGACGTGCTGTTCGATCATGTCGGCGTGGACGAAGCGGTGCTCGCCGCGACCGATCTGATCGTCACGACCAAGAGTTATCACGCGCCCCATCTCGACAAGCTGGTCGGGCCGGCGCGGCATGCCTTCGTCCATCACGGCTATTGCCCGAGCGCGCATTCGCGCCGCCACGCGCCGGACGCCATCCCCTATCGCTGGGACATCGGGTTCATCGGCAACGCCTCGCCGCACAAGGCCGCGCATCTGGCCGCGGTCGCGCGCGCTTTTCCCGATCAGCGTTTCGTGATCGTCGGCAACGGCTGGACCGGCCTGGCCCAGGGGACGCCGCTTGCTCCTTATGTTCTCGGCGCACCGCTCACCGGCGACTATTTCGCCCGCGCGATCGAGGAAACGCGGATCAATCTCGCCATCCACCATGGCGAGGTCGGGCGGGACAAATGGCAGGATCTGACCTCGACCAGAACATTCGAGATTCCCGCGGCCGGCGGATTCATGCTCCATGTCGATAACGACGAGGTGCGGGCACTTTACGAGCCCGGGCGCGAGATCGATGTGTTCACGGGCGAGGAGCATTTGATCGAGCGCATTGGGCACCATCTCGCGCACGAGGCCGAACGCGCCACCATTGCGGAAGCCGGCCATGCCCGGTGCGTACCCGCCTATTCGCTGGAAACGCGGGCGGGGGAGATTGCAACGCTGCTGATGGAACGGAGATTGCTCGACGACGTTCGCTGAGCAGCACCGGCCGCATCGCCTTAATTCCACCAGACTTAAATACACCGCATTTTCGAGCGATTAGCGGACGAGCCTTATCGCCGGTCCTTTACGAGCGATTGCGCCCCGGCGTTACCGCATTGACCCCCTCGGACCGACCCGCCTAGGACGGCGCAGATTAAACGCATTGGCGGAAACGACCCTATCCATGTTGGCAAAGCTGTTCGGAGATTTCAGGGGTATCGCTCGCGTTGCAGGCATTGGTACCGCGCTACGCTGGCTGGCCTGTGTCGCGCTGACCCTTCCCTCCGCGCTGAAAAGCCGCAATTTGCTCGCCGCAGACCGGCTGATGGGTACCGGCCCCTTCCGCGTCCATCATGCGGTTGGAAACGCGATCCTCACCGGCGAGAGCGCATTCAGCGGGTTGCGCGAAATATGGGTTCGCGATGTTTACGCCGGCGGCGGCTTTCTGCGCGTGCCCGACCACGGCACCATTGTCGACCTCGGGGCCAATATGGGCAATTTCTCCGCCCAAGCGCTGGCCGCCAACGCCACCGCACGCTTGATCGCGATCGAACCCAGCGCGCCGCTCGGCGCCAAATGGTCGGCGACCATGGCGGCCAATGGCTTCCAGGATCGTGCGAAACTGTGCCGAGCATTCATCGGCGTCTTCACCGATAAACAGCGCCGCGATTTCGAAAACGATCCCGCTTATGGCGATGCGCCAACGATCAACGAAGACGAATTCCTTCGGCGATATGCTATCGATCGCATCGACTTCCTCAAATGCGATATCGAAGGTAGCGAGTTCTTCATGACGGAACGAAGCAGTCGCCTGCTCGATATCACCGACCGCCTCGCCATCGAGCTTCACGATTTCGGCGGCGATCCACAGCATTTTCTCGACACGCTCAAGGCAAAAGGCTTCGCCGACCTCCAGGTCGATTGGTATGGTCGCGAATGCATCGCGCGTGCTGCGCGCGCAGCGACGCAGCGGATGGCGGCCTGATCATGGCGACCCTGGCCAACCGACAATGGGCAGCCGAGGCGGAGCCGTCGCAACGAACGTCGTCGATGATCGACGACCTGGAACCGAGCTATCGTGAGATTTTCGGTTCTGCCCTGATCGCATTGTGGTTCGCGATCGGCATGGGCGCGATGCAGGGATCCGAGGACTGGATCAATACGATCGGCCTTATCGCCTTCTCGATTCTTTTGGCTTGGGCCGGCTATCGCCAGATGAAGCTCAATGTGGCGTCGCTCTGGACACCGTTGCTTTGGTATCGAGTCGCGTTGTTGAGCTATTTCGGGATCGGCTCCATGGTGCCGATCTGGGTCAACGCCGATACCCAGGAGCTGATGAAGGGGTTTTACAGCTATTTCGGCTACGAAATTGTCAAATTGAATGTCGTGGTTACAGTCTTCAATCTGGTATTTCTGACTACCATCAAGCTCCTATTTATGTCCCTCCGGAGTGCCTCCCTAAAGAGAGCTTTGTCGAACAGCACAAGTAGTTCCGGCAGAAATTATATCAATCCCTCCAATTTCAGCATGATCGTGTTTGGAACGATGTGCCTAATCGTCGGATCGGCGGTTAACTATTTTATCATTTTTCCGCAAATCGTCGGATGGATAAATTTAAATTTCTTCAGCACGCTTGCCAATCTATCTGTCCTTTCCTGGCTCGGATATTTCATGGTAATTTTTTGGGGACTGGATAATAAACGACGTGAATTCATCGTCTGGCCAATTGCTCTTGCGCTTGGAGAGAGTTTGATCGGGTTTTACTCGATGAGCAAGTCAGTCATGCTCATGCCGCTGGTAATGGTCAGCATTGCGTTCATCTACCATCGCCGCAGTCTGCTTCGTATCTCGATTTTCGCCGGCGCCTTCGTATCACTGTTCATGTTTCTTTCGCCGATCATTACCCACGTCCGGGACGTGAATGGCCAATATTATAATGGCGCGGCATCTGTCCGAGATATCCCAAGCTTATACCTTTCCTACTTTACCACGGGGCAGGAGAGCGACCAATTTGCCGATGTCGAAACAGGTTGGATGCGCCTCAGCTTCGTCAACGCCGGCACATTCGCGATCAACCAATATGACCATGGCGCGCCAGGTAATTCATATCGCTACTGGTCGATCGTTTGGATTCCCCGAATAATTTTCCCGAACAAGCCAATTATCACGGATGTCGCCCGCGAGTTGTCGTACGCTGCCAACGGCAATTACAACTCTTCGTCCAGCGCAGGCCTCGCGGCCGAAGCGTATTGGAATGGCGGGTGGATAGCGACCGTCGGAATTGCGATCTTCCTGGCGCTGGTTTTCGGTCTATGGTCGATATATTCCTACGAAGTCATTCAACGCAAAGCTTGGCACCTGTTCTTTATCGTCTTGATCGGGATGAGAATGGCGATCCGTGTCGACGGCGCTTTCGTGTCCGATATTCTGGGCCCTATCGCGCTCGTCATCCTGGCGCATATCGCCCTGGAATTGCTGAATCGATTCCTTCCGCAGGCGCTGGCCCGTGTGATGCGTCGAACCTCCGCGCAGCATTGAGTCCGAATCATGTGCGGCTTGGCCGGTTTCTTTGCCCATGCCGCACACGGCACGCCCATCGGCCGCGCTACGCTGATCGCGATGCGCGACCGGATGGCGCCCCGCGGCCCTGACGGTGTCGGCCTTTGGATCGCGCCCGATGGCCGCGCCGGCTTCGGCCATCGTCGGCTGTCGATCATTGATCTCAGCGAAAGCGGCGCGCAGCCGATGGCCACGCCCGACGGTCGCTACACGATCGCCTATAATGGCGAGATTTATAATTACCGCGCGCTCCGCGCCGAGCTGATCGAGCAGGGCACAGTCTTTGCCGGTGATTCCGACACCGAGGTCGTGCTCCATCTCTACGCCCGATACGGTGCGGGCATGCTGACGAAGCTGCGCGGGATGTTCGCGCTGGCGATCTGGGATGCCCACGCCCGGACGATGGTCCTGGCACGCGACCCACTTGGCATCAAACCGCTTTATTATGCCGACAGCGGCGGGACACTGCGCTTCGCGTCGCAAGTCAAGGCACTGCTGGTCGATCCCGCGATCTCGCGCGACCCCTCCGCTGCGGGTCTGGCGGGATTTCACCTGACCGGATCGGTACCCGAGCCGTTCACTGCCTATCGTGCGATCCGCGCACTGCCGGCCGGACACTGGCTGACCTGCACGGCGGACGGACCGGGCACGCCTGCGCGTTATGCCAATGTTGCGGCCACCCTCGCCCATGCGCGTGGGCGGGTGATCAACGATAGCGATATCCGCGCGGCGCTGCGCGACAGCGTGCGCCATCACCTCGTCGCCGATGTGGAAGTCGGCGCCTTTCTGTCCGGCGGGGTCGATTCGGGCGCGCTGATCGGGCTGATGCGCGATTGCGGCCAGCAGCGCATCCGCGCCTGTACGCTGACCTATCGCGAGTTCGCCGGAACCGCCGATGACGAAATGCCCGGCGCGATCGATATGGCGCGGCGCTATGGCGTCGACCACCATGTCCGGTCCGTTACCGCCGCCGAGTTCGCCGAGGACCTGGATGCGATCTTCGACGCGATGGACCAACCGAGTGTCGATGGCGTCAATAGCTGGTTCGTCAGCAAGGCCTGCCGCGAGATGGGGCTGAAAGTCGCCTTGTCGGGACTGGGCGGCGACGAGTTGTTGGCGGGCTATTCGACGTTCCGGTCGGTGCCTCGAATGTTCCACCGCGCCGGGCCGCTGACGCGGATTCCCGGAGCGGCAAAGGCCGCCAGGATGATGATCCGCACCTTTGCGCCGCGGCTCGCTCGCCGCAACCCGAAGGTGCTGGGCGTGCTCGACCATGCGGGAAGCTGGGCCGGCGCCTATCTGTTGCGCCGCGCGGTCCTGCTCCCGTTCGAACTCGATGGTGTGATGGATCCGGCCATGGCGCGCGAAGGCCTGGCCGAACTCGACCTGCTCGGGCTGTTCGCCGACAGCCTGCAGCCCGATCCGGGCTCGGACAATGGCCGCGTCAGCGCGCTCGAAACGTGCAATTACATGCGCAACCAATTGCTGCGCGACACCGATTGGGCGAGCATGGCACATTCCGTCGAGATCCGCGTGCCGCTGGTCGACTTCACGCTGCTCCAGGCAATCGCACCACGCATCGCCTCGCTCAAGGCGGGCGACGGCAAGGCTCTGCTCGCCAACGCGCCCGCCATTCCGGTTCCCCCAGAGATTGTCGCTCGTCCCAAGACAGGCTTCGGCATCCCGGTCGGCGATTGGCTGCGCGGCGAAGTCGAACATCGCGAGGACCGTCGCACCTCGCGGCGCTGGGCGCACGTGGTCGAAGCTCGCTATGCGGGATCGGTCGACGCGCTGCAAACCGCCTGAATGGTGGCGCTCGCGGTCGGGAACAGCTAGGCGATTAGCCTGTGAGGATCCTCGCGCTCTCCCATTATTACCCGCCCGAGGTGAACGCGCCCGCGTCGCGCCTGTCCGAACATGCGCGCATCTGGCGCGAGGCCGGCCACGAAGTCACCGTCGTGACCTGCGCTCCCAACCACCCCGCCGGACGACTCTATCCGGGTTACCGCAATCGGCTGTGGCAGGAGGAGACGATCGACGGCGTCCGTGTCATCCGGCTGTGGACCTATCTCGCGGCGAACGAAGGCTTCCTGCCGCGGATCGCCAACTATCTCACCTATTTGTTTTCGACGATCTTCTGGATGTGGCGCCTGCCGCGCGCCGATGTGGTGATGTCGACCAGTCCGCAATTCTTCTGCGGCCTCGCGGGCTGGTTCTTCAAGCGCCGCAAGCGCCCCTGGGTGCTGGAGATTCGCGACCTCTGGCCCGAAAGCATCGTCACCGTCGGCGCGATGAAGCGTGGCGCCGCGATCCGTGCGATCGAGAAGGTTGAGGCGTTCGCATATCGCCAGGCCGATCTCGTCGTCTCCGTGACGGACGGCTTCGTCCCGCATATCCGCGCACACCGGCCAAAGGGGCCGATCGCGGTGATCAAGAACGGCGTCGATTTGTCGCATTTCGCCAGCGATCCTGCCGCGGCGGACGGATTCCGAGCGGAGCATGGCCTGACCGGCAAGTTCGTCGCTTCCTATGTCGGCACGCACGGGATGGCGCATGGGCTGCAAGCAGTGATCGCGGCGGCCGAGCGCCTGCGCGACCGCGACGACATCGCCTTCCTGATGGTCGGCGGCGGCGCCGAGCGTGAGGCGATCAAGGCGCTGCGCGACGCGAAGGGCCTGACCAACATCGTCATGCTCGGCCAATTGCCCAAGGCGGCGATGCCGGCGGTATGGGGGGCAAGCGACGCCGCGTTGGTACTGCTGAAGCGCGTCGATACGTTCAAAACCGTGCTTCCATCCAAGATGTTCGAGGCAATGGCACTCGGCGTGCCGATGATCCTGGGCGTGGAGGGCGAGGCCAAGGCACTGATGGACGAAGCCGGCGCCGGCATCGCGATCACGCCCGAAGACGATGCCGAATTGGCCGCGGCGATCCTACGCCTGGCGGACGACCGCGCGCTCGGTCGCCAGATCGGCGCTTCTGCGCAGGGCTTCGTTTGCACGCAGTTCGATCGCGAGAAACTCGCTCGCGCCTATCTCGCCCAATTCGAGGCGCTTCGCCGATGAAGCTCGCGCGCAGCCTGGCCTTTGCGCGCCATATCCCACCGCGCCAGATCGCCGCGCGCTTCTGGCTCGAGGCGAAGCGTCGCTGGTCGCTGCGAGCGCCGCCCAGGCTCGAAACGCTCGCTTATCCCACCGCTGCGGCGCCACAGCCGGTCTTCCCGCCGCGCACCAAGATGATCGAGCGCTTGCCCGCAGGGTGGCGGTTCACCTTTGTCGGTCGATCAGTCGACATGGGCGAGACGATCGACTGGCAAGCCGATCCCGACCAATTGTGGTGCATGAATCTCCATTACATGGAGTATCTGGAGGCGCTCGACCGCGACGAAGGAGTCGCGCTGATCCGCCAGTGGATCGCGGCCAACCCGCCCTGGCGCCCAGGCTATTGGCGCGATAGCTGGAATAGCTACGCCTTGTCGCTGCGCGTCGTGGTGTGGATGCAGCGGCTGACTGCCTGGGATGTCGACTTGGATGATCCGGGCATTCGCCGCATCGTCGCAAGCCTGGCCGCGCAGCTCGATTTCCTGCTGAGGAATCTCGAGCTCGATCTGGGTGGCAATCACCTGATCAAGAATATCAAAGCGCTCGCCTGGGGTGGGACGTTCTTCACCGGCCCGTTCGGCAAAAAGCTGCGCGATCGCGCGATCCGCCTGCTCGCACGCGAAATCCCGCGCCAGATCCTGCCCGACGGGATGCATTATGAACGCTCCTCCTCCTATCACACGCAAGTCTTCGCCGACTTGATCGAGACGCGCGTGGCGCTCGGCGACGAGGCGCTCGACCCGGTGCTTGATCGCATGGCGCGGGTGGTCGCGATGCACAGCCATCCCGATGGCGGTCCGGCGATGTTCAACGACGCAGGGCTGGGGATGGCCTATGCTCCCGACGATTGCCTGGCCGTATTCGCGCGGGTCACCGGCCGGCCGATCCCCCAGCGGGATGGTGCGTTCGATTTGCGCGATGCCGGCTATTTCGGGCTCCACGCCCCCGGCTTCGCGCTGATCGCGGACATGGGTCTCATCGGCCCTGACAGCCTGCCGGCACACGCGCATGGCGATATCGGCTCGATCGAGCTGTCGATCGGCGGCGAGCGGCTGGTGGTCGACCAGGGTGTCTACGAATATGTCGCGGGCGAGCGCCGGCAAGCCTCGCGAAGCGCGCATCATCACAATTGCCTAGCGATCCATGGCGCCGAACCCGCCGATTTCTACGGCGCGTTTCGCTGCGGCCGCCGTCCGCGCGTCGGGGTGGCGCAATTCGTCGGCGGTGATGGCGGCATGCTGCTTCGCGGGCATCATGACGGCTATCGCCGCCTGAAGGGCAAGCCGATCGTCGCCCGTAGGATCGAGGCGAGCGCCGATGGCATCACGATCCACGACCGGATCGACGGCAAAGTCTGGCACGAAGCGACCTCGCGATTGCTTCTTCACCCCGAATGCCGCGCCGAACTGCAAGACGATCTCGCCATCCTGCATCGTGGGGAAGTGTCGATCGCAGTCCGTGGCTCGGCACCGCTCTATGTCGAGCCGGCAGTGTGGTGGCCGGATATGGGCGTCGAGGTCGCGACGCGACGGCTCTGCTTGACACTCCCGCCCGGTTGCTTTGAAGCCACGCTGGAATTCGGCGCCGTAACATCGGCCGAAGCGGAGTTTGCGTGAAACAGGTCGAACAAAATTACCGCAGCGGCGTGCTCCGCTTGATCGACGCGCCTGTGCCGCGCGCCGGCGGCGGACGCAATCTGGTCGCGACGCGCGTGTCGCTGATCAGCGCGGGGACCGAAAAGCAGATCATCGACCTCGCGCGGTCGAGCCTGGCAGGCAAGGCGATGGCGCGTCCCGACCTTGTGCGGAAAACGCTGCAGAAGGTGCGCAACGAAGGCCTGTTGCCGACGGTGCAGAAGGTTTTCGCCAAACTCGATACGCCGATCCCGCTCGGCTATTCGCTCGCCGGCATTGTCGTCGAGGCGGGCAGCGATGCCGGCGGTTACACCGTCGGCGACCGTATCGCCTGTGCCGGTGCCGCCGTTGCCAACCACGCCGAATATAATACCGTACCCAAGAACCTGTCGGTGCGTATCCCGGCGGCAGTCGATGACGAAGCGGCGAGCTTCGTCACGATTGGTGCCATCGCGCTTCAAGGTGTGCGCGTCGCCAATCCGACCTTGGGCGAGCGCGTCGTCGTCATGGGGCTCGGCCTGATCGGCCAGCTTACGGTGCAATTGCTCAAGGCCAATGGCTGCCGCGTGCTGGGCTTCGATCCCAATCCGGCGCGCGCCAAGCTCGCGCTCGAAATGGGCGCCGATGTCGCGGTCAGCGAGGCGCTGGAGGACGCGGTGCGCGGCTTCACCGACGGCTATGGCGCCGACGCGGTGATCGTCACCGCATCGAGCAAATCGTCCGCGCCACCCAACCAGGCTGCCGAGATCAGCCGGATGAAGGGCCGCGTCGTTATGGTTGGGCTGACCGGCATGGAGATCGATCGCGAGCCTTATTACAAGCGCGAGCTCGATCTCAGGCTGTCGATGTCCTACGGCCCCGGCCGGCACGACCCGGCCTATGAGCTCGAAGGCCATGATTACCCACTGGCTTATGTCCGCTGGACCGAGCAGCGCAACATGCAGGCGTTCCTCGAACTGGTCGCAGAGGGCCGCGTGACCCCGCTCAAGCTGGTCACCCACCGCTTCCCGATCGAGCAGGCCGAGGCGGCGTACAATTTGATGGACGGTGACGAGCCCTATCTCGCCATCCTGCTGACCTATTCGGACATGCCAACGCCGATCGAACGCTCGATCCCCGTGGCTAGCAAAAAGGCATCGGCCGCCACCGGCCGCGGCACCGGCTTCATCGGCTTTGGTAATTACGCCAAGTCGGTTCTGCTCCCCGCACTCAAGAAGGCGGGCAATGAGCGGCTGACGACGGTTGTCACCTCGACCGGCCTATCGGCGCACGACGCCGCAGAGCGCCAGGGTTTCGCGCAGGCCGCGACCGACCCCCAGGCGGTGCTGGGCGACACCGACACCGATTGCGTGTTCGTCGCCACGCGTCACGACAGCCACGCCCGGCTGACAGTCGAGGCGCTCAAGGCCGGCAAGCATGTCTTCGTCGAAAAGCCGCTCGCGCTGACCATCGAACAGCTCGCCGAGGTTCATGATGCGGCCACTGCCGCGCCCGGAATATTGACGGTCGGCTTCAACCGCCGGTTCGCGCCGATGATGGTCGAGGCCAAGGCCGCGCTCGCCAATCGCGGCGGGCCGATCGCGATGCATTACCGGGTCAATGCCGGGCACGTGCCGGGCGACAGCTGGCTCCACGGCAGCGAAGGCGGTGGGCGGATTGCGGGCGAGGCTTGCCATTTCGTCGACGCGCTGACCTTCCTTGCGGGTGGCCCGCCGGTCGCGATCGAGTCGTTCAGGCCCGACGGGATGAGTGATACGGTTTCGGCGGTGCTACGCTTCGCCGATGGCTCGACCGGCACGATCCTCTACTCCTCGCTCGGCGACTCCTCGTTGCCCAAGGAATATCTTGAGGTCTTCGCCAGCGGGCTGGTCATCCGGCTCGACGATTTCCGCAAGCTCCACATCACGCGCGGCGGCAAGACCATCACCAAGTCGGCCTCGGCACAGGACAAGGGTCAGGTAGGCTTGGTCAAGGCGTTCTACGCCGCGGCGCGCGACGGTGCTTCGCCGCCGATCCCGCTCGACGAGCTGATCGCGGTCAGCGCCGCCACGCTGGATATGGCCGGGTCGGACTGAGACCCCGCGTGGTCGCGCCCTCGCTCACCGCATTGATCCTCTCGTTCAACGAGGAGATCCATATCGGGCGCTGCCTCGATCGTATCGCGCCGCTGGTCGAGCGGATGATCGTGATTGACAGCTTCTCGACCGACCGCACATTGGAGATCGCGCGGGAAAGAGGCGCCGAAGTCCACCAGCACGCGTTCACCAATCAGGCGGCGCAGCTGCAATGGGCGCTCGACACGATTCCGATCACCAGCGACTGGATCATCCGCGTCGATTGCGACGAATATCTTGAGTCCGCCTTGATCGACGAGATCAAGGCAAAGCTCCCCACCCTCCCCGCCGATGTCACCGCGCTCGACGTCAAGTTGAAGGTGCTGTTCAGGGGCAAGTTCATCCGTTGGGGCGGCTATTACCGTACCTGGCTGACGCGGTTGTGGCGCCCCGATGCCGGACGAATGGAGCAGCGCTGGATGGACGAGCGGCTGCTGATCACGCGCGGCCATTCCGAGCGGCTGACCGGCGGCGACCTCGTCGATGCCAGCCTCAAGGACATCGGCTGGTGGACCGACAAGCATAACGGCTATGCCACTCGCCAGATGATCGACTTCATCGCGCGCGAGCACGGCCTGATCGACGAGGAGGATGGGCAGCTCACAGCCTCCGCGAAGAAGCGCCGCGGGTTGCGCAAGCTCTATGGCGGCGCCCCGCTCTATCTCCGAGCGGTGCTCTATTTCCTCCGGCGCTATTTCCTGCTGCTCGGGTTTCTCGACGGCCGGCTCGGCTTCGTCTGGCATTTCCTCCACGGCTTCTGGTTCTTCGTGCTGATGGACGCCAAGATCGACGAGGCGCGGACTTGGATCGCCGCCAATTCGATCGAGGAATTCCCGCGCTACCTGGCCGAGCGCTACGGGATCGCCGAGACGGGAATCGCATGGCGGCGGTGAAGCCTCGGGTCATCATCCTGATCGGCGCCTTCTGGCCGGGACACGAATCCGCCGGCCCGAACCTCAGCGTCAAGGCGATGTGCGAAAGCCTGTCGGACCAGATCGAATTCTTCCTGGTCGCGCGCGACCGCCCGTTCGGGGCGGCCGAACCGATGGTCGCGACCGGCGAGTGGCGCGACCTCGGCTGGGCGAAGATCCATTATCTGACGGTCGGGTCGCGCGGCGCCGAAGGGCTAGCCGACCTGCTTCGCGACACGCCGCACGACTTGCTGTTCGTCAATGGCTTCTTCGACCGCGAATTCACCATCCCCGCGATGCTCGCGCGTCGTTTCGGCAAGGCGCCGCGTACGCCGGTCGTGATCTCCCCGCGTGGTGAATTTTCCTCGGGCGCGCTTGGCCTCAAGAATGCGCGCAAAGCGCTGTACATGGCGCTGGTCCGCCTGCTCGGGTTGGCGAAGAACGTCACCTTCCACGTCACCAGCGAGGAAGAGGAAGCCGATACGCGCAAGCTCTTCCCGACCAACCGGATCGAGCGGATCACCAATGTCCGCCCGCTCTTCCCGCTGCCGCCCTATCAGCCAGGCAGCCTGTTCCGCCTCGCCTTTCTCGGCCGCATCTCACCGGTAAAGGGCCTCGACGTGGCGCTCGAAGCGCTGGCTTTGGTCACGGCGCGGGTCGATTTCACCATTTACGGGCCGGTCAGCGATCCCGCGCATTGGGCGCGTTGCGAAGAATTGATCGCCGCGCTCCCCGCCAATGTCACTGCGCACCGCGATGGCGAACTAACCAATGACGCCGTCCCTGCCGCGATGGCCAGGCAAGATCTGATGTTCATGCCGTCGCGTTCGGAGAATTTCGGGCACGCGATCTTCGAGGCGTTGTGCGCCGGCACGCCGGTGCTGATCGGCGACCGAACGCCGTGGCAGGATTTGGAAGCGGCCAGGGCCGGGTTCGACGCCCCGCTCCCCAATCCCGCCGCACTCGCCGCCGCGGTCGATCGTCTCGCTACGATGAGCCCCGCCGATTACGCCCAGTGGCGCGCCGGCGCGCGCGCGATGGCGGAGCGTTTCGTCGCCGGCTCGACCGCGCGCGCCGACATGGCGCGGCTGTTCCTCAACTTGACCGGCAGGGGCGCTTCACCCAAGGGCGAGCGCGCATGACGAGCCTCGCCACTCACGCCAAGCGCTTCATCGGCCCGCTGCTCGCCAATCGCTGGACCGGGATCATCGCTGCGCGCTTACTCGGCAACCGCATCCCGCATCGCGGACTGATCATCGACACGTCGAGCCCGGTGGTCACGCCCAAGATCAAGGCGGCGTTGCTGCTCCAGGGCTACGAGTCCGGCGAATACCGCTTCGTCCGCCGTTACGTGCCGACCGATTGCGACGTGATCGAGCTTGGCGGTAGCCTCGGCGTGATCAGCTGCACGATCCGCCGCCGCATCGATCCCGCCCGCCGCCAGTTCATCGTCGAAGCCGATCCACGCCTCGCCAAGGCGTTGCGCCATAACCTCGCGATCAATCATTGCGACGCCAATGTCGAAGTGATCGAAGCGGCGATCAGCTACGATCCGGGCGACACCGTGTCATTCGCGCTCGGCGAAAGCTCGGTCAGCGGTCGCGTCGCCAGCGACGCCGGGTCGCTGCCGACGATCGAAGTTCCCGCCTGTACGCTCAGCCAATTGGTCGACCGTCATAACCTCACCGACTTCGCCCTGGTCAGCGATATCGAGGGCGTCGAATGGCGTATCCTGAAGAACGACCTCGACGCGCTGGCAAGCGCGCGGATGATCGTCATGGAGACGCACGACAGCCCGGACAATGGCAGCTACGAGGATCTGATCGCCGCGCTCCAGGCGACCGGCCGCTTCGAGCTGATCGACCGCCACGGCCCCGTCGTGGTACTCAAGCCCAAAGCGGCCTGAGCCCGCTCATGCCGACGCGCCCCGCGCCCGTACGATTAGCGATCGTCGTCACCCACCCGATCCAGCATTTCGTTCCCTTCTATCGCGCGCTCGCCGCCGATCCGGGGATCGACCTTCACGTTCTCTATGGCGCACCGATCGGGGTGAAGGCCTATTACGACAGGGAGATGCAGTCCGAGATCAGCTGGAACATGGATATGCTCGGCGGTTATAGCCATGAATTCCTGGGCGAGGTCCCCGCCAATGGCCAGTCCAGCGTCCGCGAGCCCAGCTCGCCCGAAATGCCTGCGCGACTGAAGGCATTCGGCCCCGATGTCGTGTTGGTCTATGGCCATGCCCAGGCCAATGTCTATCGCGCGATCTGGTGGTGCCGGCGCAACAAGGTACCGCTGATGACGATCGGCGACAGCGAATTGCTGCGCGAGCGCACCACCACCACGCGGATGGCCAAGGAGATCGTCGTCCGCCAGATTTTCCACCGCTATTCGGCGTTCCTGTCGGTCGGCGACCGCAACGCCGATTTCTATGCCTATTACGGCGCCCCGCGCGACCGCATCTTCCGCTGTCCCTTCACCATCGACGAGACCACCTACCGCGCGGCGAAAGCCAATCGCGCAGTGTTACGGGCCGAGGCGCGCCGCACTTACGACATCGCCGACGACGCGATCGTCGTCTTGTTCGTCGGCAAGCTTTCCAGCCGCAAACGCCCGGTCGACCTGATCGAAGCGCTTGCGCAGACCAAAGGCTCCCGCAAGGTCATCGCCTTGTTCGCCGGCAATGGCGAGCAGATGGAGCCGGCCAAGGCACGCGCTGCCGAAGCCGGGGTCGACGCGCGCTTCGCCGGGTTCGTCAATGTCGACAAGCTGCCGGCGCTCTACGCCGCCGCCGACCTGCTGGTGCACCCGTCACAGGCCGACCCGCATCCTTTGATCTGTTCGGAAAGCGCGTGCATCGGACTGCCGATGCTGCTCAGCGACCGTGTCGGCGCCGCCGGCCCTACCGATATCGCGCGGCCCGGCAAGAACGCGCTGATCTTCCCCTGTGGCGATACCGCCGCTTTGGCCGACTTGATCGATGAGTTAGCCGGCGACGACGCTCGCCGTGCAGCGATGGGCGCGCGCTCGCTGGAGATTTTCGACGAGCTTGATATCACGGCGAGCGTCGCCGGCGTCCATCGCGGGATCGACGTCGCGCTGGCACGACCGCGATGAATGCCGTCCGCAAGCTGCTCAGCCCAAGCTATTGGTTGAGCGACAGCCCGATCGCGGCGTGGCTGCGCGGTGCCGGCTGGCTGTTCACCTCGTCGCTGATCGAGCGTGCCGCAGCACTGGTCCAGACGGTGATGATCGCGCGCGCGATCGGGATCGAGGATTATGGTCGTTACGCGTTACTGTTCTCGACGATCAGCCTGTTGACGCCGATCGTCGCGCTTCAGCTTCCCTATGCGATCATCTATTTCGTCTCACGATATCAAGAGCGCGAGCCGGAACGTGCCGGTGCGGTAGTGCTGCTCGGCCGGCGGCTGACGCTGGCGACGACGGCCTGCGTGGTGGCGATCGCGCTGATATTCTCGCTGCCGCTGTCACGATGGCTGTACAATGCAGGCGGCTATCGCATGGCGATCGTTCTCGGCGCGGTGATCCTGTCGGCGAGTGTCCAGTCCGGCCTCAGCGACACCTTGCTCCAGGCGAGCGAGCGGTTTCGTACGCTCGCGATCGCACGGCTGAGCGCCGCCCTGATCACCCTCGCCGCCCTCGCATGGGTCGCGCTCCTGACGACCGGTCTCACGCCGGTATTGCTGGTGATTGCCGGCGGCGGGCTGGTCCGTCTCGCCATGGTCGCGATCCCGGCCCGAAAGATCAGCGCCCGTCTGGTCGCGCATACCGATTTTCGCGCAGCGTTGCGTCAAGGATCAGTAATCCTGCATTTTTCGCTGCCCAGTGGGCTGCTCTCTCTGCTGATCGGCCTCTCGACCTGGATCGGAAACTACTACCTCACCCGCGATCCGGACCGTTTGAAGGATATGGCGGCGATCAATACCGGCGTGCAGTGGCGGACGCCGATCCTGGTAGTGATGGCCTCGCTCTCCAGCGCGATCTTGCCGATGTTGGGGCGGTATCTGGGAACTGCGGACCATGCGCAAACCAATCGCCTGCAACGCTACCACATATTACTCAACACCGGCACCGCGCTTGTGTTTTCGGTGATAGCGGTGTTGAGCTCGGGACCGATCCTGGCTGCTTATGGTCCGGCATTCCGCAGCCAGCAGTTCCTCTTTTCGCTCTTTCTGGTGGCGCTCGTCCCGACTGCCTATGTTACCGCGCGACAACAGGAACTGGTGGCGAGCGGCCGTCTTTGGATCCAGCTTCTGTTGTCCGTCCCGTTCGCCGCAATCGCGATTGTCGGAACCTTATGGTTCGGCGATAGGCTGCGGGCGGACATTCTGGGCTATATTCAGCTCACTGCCTGGATGGTCACGGCGCTGCTATATGCTTTGCTGGTCCGTCCGCCGGGTACGGCAGTGCCGGCGAAGAGAGGTTAGGTATGTGCGGTATCCTGGGGCTGGTGTCGAAGGACGCGATCGATCGCGGGCATGCGCACGCCGCGCTCGACCTGATCGCGCATCGTGGCCCCGACGGCGACAATAGCTGGCACGATTCCGCCAATAATATCTGGTTTGGTCATCGCCGCCTGTCGATCATCGACCTCAGCCATGCCGGCGACCAGCCGATGCACTCGGCCGATGGCCGTTACGTGCTGATCTTCAATGGCGAGATCTACAATTATGTCGAGCTGAGGAACGAACTGATCGCCGCCGGTGCGACGTTCCAATCGGCAAGCGACAGCGAAGTCGTCATCGAGGGATATCGCGCCTGGGGCATCGGCGTGCTGTCGAAACTCAACGGCATGTTCGCGCTCGCGCTCTACGATCGCGGCCAGCGGATGATGCTGTGCGCGCGCGACCGCTATGGCGAAAAGCCGTTCCTCTACACGATGCGCGATCGCTTCTTCGCCTTCGGATCGGAATATAAAGCGCTGCTCGCCTTGCCAGGCGTGCCGCACGATCACGACGAATTGCGCGTCGTCACCGAGACCTGCCAGCCGGGATCGAGTGCCGACCGCCAGCGCCGGACCGTCTTCACCGCGATCGAGCAATTGCTCCCGGGCGAGGCGATGGTGGTCAATTGCGCCACGCTGGAGAGCAAGACCTGGCGCTATTTCGACATCGACCTGACGCGGCAGCGCAGCTTCGCGAACCCCCAGGACGCGATGGCCGAGTTCCGCGACCTGTTCGTCGATTCGGTGCGTATCCGCATGCGGTCGGACGTCGAGGTCGGATCATGCCTGTCGGGCGGGCTCGATTCGTCGGCGATCGTCGGCGCGGTGCGGCATCTGCTCGGCCCCGACGCGGTCTATCACACCTTCACCGGCCGTTTCCCCGGCACGCCCGCTGACGAATGGCATTTCGCCGAGATGGTAGTGAACGCCTCGGGCGTGGTCAGCCATATCGTCGAGCCGACGGTCGACCGCTTCATCGCCGACCTGCCCAACTTCATGTGGCACAACGAGCTGCCGGTCGGATCGTCGAGCCAGTTCGCGCAATGGTGCGTGTTCCACCTCGCCAAGGAGCACAATATCACCGTGCTGCTCGACGGCCAGGGCGCCGACGAGCTGATGGGCGGATATGAGCAATATTTCGCTCTCTACATCTGCTCGCTCAAGGCCCGCGGCGAGACTGCGAGGCTGGCGCGCGAGCTGCCCGAGATCGAACGCCGCTATCCCGCCGCGCAGATGGATCGCGCGATGCGGATGAAGTCCGCCGTGCCGCAGCGGCTGCGCCACGCACTCGCGCACATGCTCAACCGCGGCTCGGACATCCGCTTCGGGTTGAAGCCCGGCTATAGCGAGGCGGTGTCCGAACAACGGGGGCGCAATGATCACGGCAGCGGCGATCCGCTGCGCGACGCGCTCTACGAGGACAGTTTCGAGCGCTTCCTGACCACCCTGCTGCGCTATGGCGATCGCAATTCGATGGCCCATTCGCGAGAGGTGCGCCTGCCGTTCTGCGACCATCGCCTGTCCGAATTCATCCTGTCGCTACCGCCCGAGCTGATCATGGGCGATGTCCAGACCAAACGCCCGATCCGGGAGGGACTGCGCGAATTCCTGCCCGAGGCGATCGCGACGCGCTGGAACAAGCAGGGTTTCCGCCCGCCGCAGGATTTGTGGTTCACCTCGCCCGCTTTCCTCGAACTGATGCAGGACACACTGACCTCCACCTCATTCCGCCAGTCCGAGATCTGGGACCAGAAATGGTGGCTGAAGGTACTCGACCGCATCCGCGCCGGCGATCTCGGGCTGGGCTGGAATTTGTGGCAGCCGTTCATCCATGAAATGTGGAAACAGCATTTCCTCAAACCCGCGACGCAGGGCATCGAGCCGAAGCGCCTCGCCGCCTGACGCGCCGCACCCGATGGACATCCTGCTGATCAACGGGACACATCCCGCGGCGCCGCATATTTCAGGCGTGCGCGCGGGACGCTTTGCCGACGAACTCGCGCGGATGGGGCATCGCTGCTTGCTGATCTGTCCGCCGCCGCCGGGAATGGCGGCGAAAGAACCAGCCCCGACCGCCGCGCACGACTGGTCGCAGCCGCTGATCGTCGAGGCGGACGATCCTCCACCCGTTAGCGGCAACGCGATCACCACCTTCGCCAACCTGTTACGCTATGGCGGGCGCCGCACCGGTTTCCAGCGCAACGTTGTCGCCAGCGGCCGCGCGCTTGCAGCCGAGTTCCGGCCACAGGTCGGTTGGGCGACATTCGGCTCGCTCGAAGCGGTAACGGCACTGCGCACGCTGGCGCGCGAACAGGGCTTTCCCTGGATCTTCGACGACAAGGACAATCCGGAAATCTACGTGCCCGGTGCCGCACGCTTGCCGCTTGCCTGGCGCCTGCGCGGCTATGCTTTGCTCCAGGCCAATTCCGTGCTCCACGCCGATGCCGCCCGGCGCTGGCTCGGCGGCACCGCCGAGGTGATCTATAGCGGGGTCGATTCCGCTTTCTTCGAGCCCCATCCCGCGCCCGAACCGGCACGGCGCTATGTGACCTTGGTCGGCAGCCTCTATTATCGCGAGACGGTGGATGCGATCCTGAGCGCGATCGCCGAATTCAACGCGACGAGCGGCCAGCCGCCGGTCAGCGTGATCCATCTCGGCAGTCAGGGCGATTGGCTGAGCAACGACCACGGCGTCGAGATCCAAACCCCCGGCTATGTTCCCCCCGACGAGATGGCCCAATTGTGCCAGCATGCGCTTGCCAATATCTACGTCTTTCTCGGCCGCACCTTTCACCACAAATTGTTCGAGTTGCTGGCCTGCCGCCGCCCGGTAATCGCCTATGGCGGCGAATTGCGTGAGAGTATTGCCGAGGCCGACCGCCTTCACGCCTCGCTTGGCCTACCGGTCACCCCCGCCGAACTGGCCGAGACCCTGCGGGCGGCCGAGCATTTCGCGCCGGACGCGAAGATGCCCGAACGCTTCTTCACCTGGCCCCAACAGGCTGCCATGGTCGAGGCCGCGATGAGGAGAGTGACTGGATGACCGACGCCGCCGCGCCGACCACGCAGGAACGCGTGATCGACCAATATTTCGAGACGACCTCCTCGCGAACCGCCTTCGCCGAGGAGATGAAGGCCAATGCCGTGGCGACGCTCGGCCGATTGCTCGGTGACTGGGGCACGCAACCGGGCGAGGTCATGGTCGATCTCGGCTCCGGCATGGGCGAAGGCTGCCTGTTCGCGCTGTCGCGCGGGGCAGCGAGCGCGACCGGCATCAATTTGTCGGGCGGCGAGAATGCGCTGGCGCGCGAGCGCGTGCCGGGTGCGACGTTCCTCGATACCGACCTCGTATCGGGTCTCAGGGGTCTGGCCGACAATAGCGTCGACCGCATCATGGCGCTCAACATCCTCGAGCATATCGACAAGCAGACCCTGGCGACGGTGCTCGAACAGGCGGCGCGCGTGCTCAAGCCGACCGGCTATCTGGTCGCGATGACGCCCAATGCCGGCTCTCCCTTCGGGTCGATGACGCGCTATTGGGATATCACGCATGAGATCGCCTACACGCCCTCCGCCTTCCGCCAGATCGGCCTGTTGTGCGGGTTCAAGCGCTTTGATTTCCGCGAATGCGGGCCCCGCCCGCACGGCGTCGTCAGCACGATCCGCTATGTCTTGTGGCAGATGATCCGGTTGAGCATCAAATTCCGGTTGTTGGTCGAAATGGCCTCGACCAAGGGCGGCATCTACACTGCCGACATGCTCACGCGGATGGCGAAATAGCTTCCGCAACCAGTCGCTTAACCAGGTCCTCGCCAGCGACGCTCGCGCGCCAGCCGATCAGCTCGGCGGCGCGCGACGGATCGGCGTGCTGTTCGGCAATGTCGGCGGGGCGGCGCAGGCCGGGCACGCTGGTCACATGGTCGCGCCAGTCGAGACCGACCGCCGCGAAGGCGGCGGCGACGAAATCCTCCAACCGCATGCTGGTACCGGTGGCGAGGATCAGGTCCTCGGGCGTTTCGCGCTGGAGCATCGCCCACATCGCCGCGACATAATCGGGCGCCCAGCCCCAATCGCGCACCACGCTCAAATCGCCGAGCTCGAGCGGCGTGCGATCGCCCGCAGCGAAACGGCGGATCGCCGCCATCAACTTACCGATGACGAAACTGTCGGGCCTGAGCGGTGACTCATGCGGAAACAGGAAGGCCGAACAGGCACGCTGCCGATAGGCAACGCGATTGGCCTCGATCAGCAAATGCGCGCTGCACTTGGCGACGGCATAGGGGCTGCGCGGGCGAAACGGCGATCGTTCGGTCGCTGGCTCGACGGTTTCGCCGAAGCAATCGCCCGACGCGGCGTTCAGCAGCACGGCATCGGGTACCTCGCGCCGCGCTGCCTCCAGCACGTTGAGCAAGCCGAATGCCGCGCCCGCGAAGGTCGCCTCGGGCTCGGCGAACGACCGTCCGACCGAGCTTTGTCCCGCAAGATAATAGATTTCGTCCGGCGCCGCGGCGGCAACGACCTCGGCCGCCCGGGCGCGATCGGAAGGGTCGGCCGTGTGCAGTTCGACCCTGTCCGCAATATCGAGACGACGAAGATTGCCCGGTATCGCCCCGCCGCGGCTGGTCCCGTGCACGCGATATTTCTTGTCGAGCAGCAGCCGCGCCAGATAGGCGCCGTCCTGGCCGCCGACGCCCCAGATCAGCGCCGACCGCGCGGTCATGCCCGCGCCATCAGCGCGCCCGTCATCGCCGCGAGCCGCTGGGCGAACGCCGGGAAAGCGAAATAGTCGAGCCCCGCGGGAATGGCACGCGGCCGGTCCAGGCTGGCGAGCACCGCCTCGACCACCGCCTGCCGATCGAGCGGATCGATGATCGGCCCGAGCAGTCCGTCACGCATCGCCTCACGAGTACCGTCGCGCGTGCTGCCGATCGACGGGATGCCGCAGGCCATCGCTTCGAGCAGGACGAAGCCGAACCCCTCGCCCCGGCTGGGCATGACATAGACATCGGCGAGCCGGTAATGGTCGGCTTTCTCTTCCTCGCGGACCATTCCGGTGAAGACGACATGATCCGCCATTCCCAGGTCGCGCGCTTTGCCCTCCAATCGCCCGCGATCGCTGCCGTCGCCGGCGATGACATAGCTGATGTCCGGACGACGCGTGACGATCGCGGGCAGTGAGTCCAGCACCGCGTCGAACCCCTTATAGCGCTCGCTCCCGGCCAGCCGGCCGAAGGTCATCAGCACCCTGCGCCCCTGAAGCCCATAACGCCCCTCGAGCGCCGAATTCTTCGGCCCCAATGCGAACTCCTCGAGGTGGATCGCATTGGGCATCAGCGTCGTCGCCGCGTCGGGATAGGGTGCCCAGGAGCGGAACCGGTCGAGCGTCACCTGGCTGATCGACATGACGTGATCGGCCGAGCGCGCCAGCCGCCGCGACAAGGCCCGCGTGCTCGGCTCCCAGGCGTCGATGCCATAGATTGCGAGAACGAGCGGTTTCCGGAGCAACGTCGCAACCGCCCGCGCCAGCGGCAACAGATTGAGGTGCGCGCAATAGACCAGATCGTAGCGACCGCGCCGCATCGCCCGCATCACCGCCAGGACATAGGCGCCGAACCCGCCGAGCGCGGACAGGTCGAAATCGAGCTTGGCGGGCAGATTGCCGGTCAGCGGCAATTTTGCGACGCGCGGCAGCGCGACTACCTGATCGATCGTCGGGTCGAGGCACATCGCCTCGATCACGTCGCGATTGTAGAGCGCGATGCCGCCATGCCCGCCCCACGCATCGGTCAACAGCATCAACACCCGCCGCCCGCGCGGCGCGGCCGTCATCAGGCACCGCCTCGGTTGCTCTGCCCCGCGGCCTGACGCAGGTCCGCCTCGACCATTTCGGTGATCAGCGCGTCGATCGAGGTGGTCGGAGCCCAGCCGAGCACGCGCTTGGCCTTCGATGCATCGCCAATCAACAGGTCCACCTCCGTCGGCCGAAAATAGCGCGGGTCGATCCGCACCAATATACGGCCACTTTCGGTACAACGCCCGATCTCGTCGATCCCTTCGCCTTCCCAGGCAATGGTGATGCCGGCTACCGCGAAGGAGCGTTCGACGAAGCTGCGCACGCTGTGGGTTTCCCCGGTAGCGAGCACGTAATCGTCGCCCTCGGGCTGCTGCAGGATGCGCCACATCCCCTCGACATAGTCGCGGGCATGGCCCCAGTCGCGCTGCGCGTCGAGATTGCCCAAATACAGCGTATCCTGGTGGCCATGACGGATCGCCGCCACCGCACGCGTGATCTTGCGCGTGACGAAGGTCTCGCCGCGCAGCGGGCTCTCATGATTGAACAGGATACCGTTCGAGGCGTGCATGCCGTACGCCTCGCGGTAATTGACCGTGATCCAATAGCCATAGAGCTTGGCCACCGCATAGGGACTGCGCGGATAGAACGGCGTGTTCTCGTTTTGCGGTACCTCGCGGACCTTGCCGAACAATTCCGAGGTCGATGCCTGGTAGAAGCGTGTCTTGTCGGTCAGCCCGGCGACGCGGATCGCCTCGAGCACGCGGGCAACACCGACACCGTCGGCATTGGCGGTATATTCGGGCGTCTCGAAGCTCACCGCGACATGGCTCTGTGCGGCCAGGTTATAGACTTCGTCAGGCTGAATCTCGGCAATGACCCGGCCAATATTGGTCGCGTCGGTCATGTCCGAATAATGCAGGAACAACCGCACGCCCTCGACGTGCGGATCGTCGTAAAGGTGGTCGATCCGCGACGTGTTGAACGATGAGGCGCGGCGGCGCAGGCCATGCACCTCATATCCCTTGGCGAGCAGGAGCTCCGCCAGATACGCGCCGTCCTGGCCTGTGATCCCGGTGATGACCGCCTTTTTGCCGCTCAACTCCTGGTCCTTTTCTACGCCGACGCCGCCGACGGACGGGCCGGCAGCCCGGGTAACCCGCGCACGACTAAAAGCAAGCCCCGGGGCGGGCGCTGCGTCAAGCTTGGCAGCGCGCGCGCCAGTCGCTAGGGCCTCGACTTCGCGGGCATGGCCGCGGCAACGATAGACCGACCGAGCCGGAGGAAGTTTGCCCAATCCATTCAGCACCAACCGGCCGCAGACGCTCTACGCGGCGCTCGCGCTGCTGGGCGTCGCGGTCCTGTTTGGCGGAGCGACGCGCTATGAGGTCGGGACGACGATCCTGCCCCGGCTCGCGGCGCTGGTGGCGATCGTCTATCTGTTCTGGCCGCGCCACCGGTCGCCGCTCGGCGTCGAACGCGGCGCTTTGATCTTCTGGATATTTCTGTTCGCGCTGCCGCTGGTCCAGCTCATTCCCCTGCCCTGGTCGGTCTGGACCGCGCTGCCCGGCCGTGGGCTGGCGCAGCAGATCTATTCCGCGCTAGGCGACAAACCGTGGTTGCCGATCAGCCTGTCGCCCAGCCGAACGCTGGATTTCCTGCTCGCGCTGGTGGTGCCGTTGGCGGCCTGGCTGCTCGGCAAGCATCTGGATTATGCGGGACGCGTGGTGGTGCTGCGCGCGATGCTGCTGCTGGCACTCGCCAGCGCGATCCTCGGCCTCATCCAGCTAACCTTGGGTGCCGGTAGTCCGCTCTATTTCTATCACGTGACCAACGACGATTCGAGTGTCGGCTTCTTTTCCAACGCCAACCACCTAGCGCTGTTCCTGGCCGGCGCGATCGTCATCGCGCTTGCCTGGCTGGCCGACGCGATGACGGTGAGTGGTCGCATCCCGGCGCCGGCGGCGGTCGTCTGCGGATTGGCGATCGGCGTGCTGCTGTTCGGTATCGCCGGAACCAGTTCGCGCGCGGGGGCGATCTTCTCCGTGGTCGGCTTGCTGGGCGGACTGGCGATGCTCCCGCTCGAACGGATCGGCCTGAAGCGCCGCTACGTGCTGGGCGGCTCCGCCGTCGTGACGCTGGCGCTCGCCGGTGGGCTGGGACTGGTGCTCAGCGGCCGCGTCCTGTCGGATCGCTTCCAGATCGACGAAGGCACGCAGGAACGGATCGGTCTTTTGCCGAAGTTTGCGCATGTCGCGCGCGACTTCTTCCCGTTCGGTTCGGGCCTCGGCAGCTTCGAGCCGGTGTACAAGAGTTACGAACGGGCCAGCGAGTTGAGCTTCGGTTATTGGAACCAGGCACACCAGGATTACCTCCAGGTCGCGATCGAAGGCGGCCTGGTCGGCATGCTGTTGATCCTGGCGTTCCTCGTCTGGTTCGCGATCCGCGTCGTTCGCATCTGGCATAAGGGCGACGATTCCTCGCGCATGCGGCGGCAGCAGGCGACGGCGGCGCTGTTCATGACGATGATCATGGCGCATGGCATGGGCGATTACCCGATGCGGACCGGAACGATCGCCTGCATATTCGGTTTTCTCGCCGCGTTCCTGACCCTCCCGGAGGAAGCCGGGGCGAGCCGATCGAGATCGCACCGCGATTTGGGCGAGGACGCATTTGGGGTATATGGACAAAATAAGGATGTGGTACCCGTCAGGGCAATCGACCGCGGACTCGCGGCGCAGGGAGGCGACCATTACTCGTAAGCTTATCGTAGCGTGCGCGCTCGCGGCTGGCCTGAGCGCGTGCTCGGGCGCCAATTACAAGCCGGAGGTGGCATCCGCCGCGTCTCCCCAGACGACGCTGCCCGTGCCCTCGGTCGAGGACATGACGCGCGACCAGGCCGATTACCGCATCGGCCCGCTCGACAAGCTGACCGTCACGGTTTTCGGCGTTCCCGACCTGACGACCAATGGCCAGGTCGATGGCGCGGGCAATCTCGCCATGCCGCTGATCGGCCAGGTCAAGGCGATCGGCGAGACGCCCAATTCGCTGTCGGCCAAGATCGCGGCGGCACTCGACCAACGCTACGTCCGCAATCCCCAGGTATCGGTCAGCGTCACCGAAGCGGTAAGCGCGCTGGTCACCGTCGAAGGCAGCGTGGTGAGGCCCGGACAATATCCGGTCGTCGGCCGTACTACCCTGCTCCGGATGATCGCGGCCTCGGGTGGTCCTTCGGACTATGCGCGGCTGAGCGAGGCGGTGGTGTTTCGCACCGTCAACGGACAGAAAATGGTCGCCCGGTTCAACATCAAGGATATCCGCGGCGCACGCACGACCGATCCCGAAATCTATGGCAATGACGTGATCGTGATCGGTAACAACGCCGGACGCCAGCTGTTCAAGGACATCATCTCCGTCGCGCCGGTCCTCGGCATCTTCTATCAGATTACAAGATAAGGCTCTCCCTTGGCAACCAATACCCTTCCGCTCGATCTCGGCGGCCCCGCGGCGGACCGCGGCCCCGATTCGCGGCTGGCGCTCGAACATTTCCTGCAGCAGCAGGACGCCGAAAGCCCGCTGACCCAGTATCTCCAGATATTGGTTCGGCAGCGCTGGATCGTATTGGCGATCATCGTCGCGGGCGTGCTGGCGGCGGTATTCGTCAATGCGACGACGGTGAAACTGTATCGCTCGACCGGGTCGATGGAGATTGCGCGCGAGGCGGCACGGGTGGTCAATACCGACGATACCCAGCCCCGTCAGGCGGCGGCTGCCCAGGAATTCTACCAGACGCAATATGGCTTGTTGCGCAGCCGCGCGCTGGCCGAACAGACGGTCGCGTCGCTGCGTCTCGCCGACAATCCGACCTTTCTCTACGGCTATACCGGCAAGAAGGCGCCGGCCAACGCGCTCGACGGCGACCGCAAGCGCCGCGAACTGACCGCCGCACGGCTGCTGATGGGACATCTGACGGTCGAACCGGTCCGCGGATCGAGCCTGGTCCAGCTCAGCTTCGACAGTCCGGATCCGGCGCTGTCGGCAACCATCGTCAATTCAATCGCCAAGAACTTCATCGCGTCCAATCTCAATCGCCGGTTCCAGGCGACTGCCTATGCGCGCCAGTTCCTGCAGCAGCAGATTGAAAATACGCGCCAGAAGCTCGAGGCGTCGGAACGTGCGCTGGTCGCCTATGCCGGCCAGCAGCGGATCATCAATTACGAGAACGGCACGTCGGGCAAGGATCAGGATGCGTCGAACGGCGCGTCGGTCGAATCGACCGACCTGCGCGCGCTCAACGACGCCCTCAACGCCGCCAAGATCGACCGCGCGCAAGCCGAATCGCACTACCAACAGGCCGCGCAAAGCAAGGGCCTGAATGCGCCAGAGAGCCTGCAGGACAGCACCGTCGTCAGCCTGCGCAGTCAGCGCGCCCAGCTGCAGTCGGATTATCAGCGTCTGTCGGCGCAATTCCGGTCGGACTATCCGCAGATGGTCGCGCTTCGCCAGCAGATCGCCGAGCTCGACAAGCAACTCGGCAAGCAGGGCGCGGTCGTGCTCGATTCGCTTCGTGCCGCCTATCAGGCAGCGGCGCAGCGCCAGTTGGAACTTCAAGGACAGGTCGACAAGCTCAAGAACAATGTGATCGATCTGCGCGGCCGTACGGTCCAGTACAATACGTTGCAACGCGACGCCGACACCAACCGCGCGCTCTATGACGCGCTGCTCCAGCGCTACAAGGAGATCGGCATCGCCGGCGGCGTCGGGACCAACAATGTGTCGGTGGTCGACACCGCGCTCCCGTCGGGCGGCCCGGTGACGCCGCGCACCTCGATGAACCTCCTGCTCGGCCTGTTGCTGGGTACACTGGTCGGCGGCGCGGTTGCGTTCATCCTCGAACAGCTCGACGAATCGATCATCGCTCCGCACGACCTCGAGCGAAAGCTCGGTGTGCCGCTGCTGGGCAGCGTACCGCGCGTGCCGGATTCGGACGTCTCGATCGACCTGCTCGAGGACAGCAAGACGCCACTCGCCGAGGCCTATCTATCGCTGCAGACCGCGCTCCGGCTCACCACCAGCAAGGGCGCGCCGCGTGTCCTGTTCGTGACGAGCTCGCGACCGTCCGAAGGCAAGTCGACCACCGCGATGGCGGTGGCACGCAACTTCGCGTCGCTCGGCAAGAAGACGATCCTGATCGACGCCGATTTGCGCAACCCGTCGGTGCACAAGATGATGGGCTTCGCCAATACGGGCGGGCTGACCAACATCCTCGCCGGCGCAACGGACATCGACTCCTATATCCGCAAGGGCCCGGTCGACCGTCTGTCGATCATGAGTTCGGGGCCGATCCCGCCCAATCCGGCCGAATTGCTGGCCGGCTCCAACCTGTCGCAGACCTTCGAGCGGCTGCTCGGCGAGGGCTATGAGCATATCGTGGTCGACGGCCCGCCGGTGCTCGGCCTGGCCGACGCGCCGCTGATCGCCAGCTATGCCGAAGCGACAATGTTCGTGATCGCCGCGCGCAACACCCATACCCGCACGGCGCGCGTGTCGCTGCGCCGTCTTGCCGACGTCCATGCCAATATCCTCGGCGCGGTGCTGACCAAGTTCGACGCCAAGAAGATCGGCTATGATTATGGCTATAATTACGATTATGGCGACAAACGGATCGGCTTCATGAAGCGCGTGACGGGCTGAGCCGCGAAGCGGGCGGGTAATGGCAATGATCGCCCTGCGCCGTGGCACGATGGCCGTTCGCGTCATCGTGCTGACGCTCGCGCTCGTCGCCAGCGTCTTCACGCTGCGATCGGGGCTGGCGTTCCTGCTCGCCACGCCGGCGACCACCCAACTCGCGCTCCGAATCGATCCGACCAACACCAACGCGCTGAGCGTGGATGCCAATGAACGGCTGAAGACCGTCGAACTCGGTGCGCCGGCAGCCAAGCTCGCCGCCGACAGCAAGCGGATTCTCGAACATTCGCCCTATGAAGTCGTGGCGCTCCGCAATATCGGCATCATCACCGCGTCGAACGACGACGAGAAAGGCGCGGCCAGGCTGCTCGATATCGCCGCACGGCTGTCGCTGCGCGACTATCTGACTCATGCCTGGCTGCTCGACTATCGCTTCCGCACCAACGAAGTCGCACCGGCAGTGACCGAAGCGGACATCCTGCTTCGCCAGGACGACCAGAATTGGCCGGTCATTCTTCCCGCGCTGATCGCGCTGACCCGTGACCCCAGGATCATCGACCCGCTGGCGCGCGTGCTCGCCACGCGGCCATATTGGCGTAGCACGTTCGTCACCCGGCTCGGCAGCGACAATCCCTATCCGGATGCGACCCTGGCGCTGTTGACCCGGCTAAAGGCGATCGGCTCGCCAGCCACCAAGGAAGAGCTCGACCCCTATTTCATCAAGGTGGCCGATCGCCTGTCGCCGACTCAGCTGTTCGCGCAATGGGTCGCGTTACTGCCGCCCAGCGCCCAATCGGCGGGCAAGGGTCTGCTGCGCGAAGGAGACTTTACCGGGCTCGATGCGTCGCCGCCGTTCGGATGGCGCCTCTACCCCGCCGACGGCGTCTATGCCGAGCGGAGCGCCGGCCCGGCGGGCATGGGCAGCGCACTCTACGTGTCCTATTCGGGTGAGCGCGAGACGGTTTTCGCCAACCAGGAACTAGTGCTCCCGGCCGGCCATTATCGATTTACGGGGCGTGCCTATGCCGAGGACGCGATCGACGCGGGCGTCTTCCGCTGGTCGATCGTCTGCATGACCAAGGGCGCAACCGGAGTGCTCGCTACCGCGCCGGTCAATCCGCTGCCCGGCAAACTCGGCCGTTATTCGGTCGAGTTCGACGTGCCCGCCAAATGCGATCAGCAACAATTGGCGCTGACGGGCACCGCACGCGATACGACGTTCGATACGCTCGCGCTCTACATCGATAATCTCGACCTCACGCGGCTGCGCTAGAGCGGCGTGCATGATTTCTGAATCACGCACGCCGCTCTAAACATTTGTGGTCGCATCGCTTTTCGCGGAAAACCGGTCCCCACTTTTCCGCGCGATGCGCTAAACATTTATAATCGCATCGCCTTTTGCGGAAAACCGGTCCCCACTTTTCCGCGCGATGCGCTAACTCCCCTTCGCCCCGGCGCGACCCAAGCCGTCAATCGCGCGCCGCGACCATCGCGAACATGGTCTTGCGATAGCGCAGACCGCCGGCCAGGCGGTTGACGAAGCGCGGCAGTGGCGGGTCCGCATAATAGACGGTCTCCAGCACATCGAAGCCGAGTTGCCGCAGGATCTCGCGCACCTCGGTCGAGGTCGGCACCTGGCGGACATGGCGATAGTAACGCGGCCGCCCGGTCACGCGCCAGACAAGCGCCTCGAATCGACGATAATGCGATCGCCCATTAGGCAGAGACAGGATCAGCCGGCCGCCGGGACGGAGCAAAGCCGCCAGTCGAGCGATCTCGGTCGCGAGGTCGGGGAGATATTCGAGCACGCTGGAACACAGCGCCAGATCGTATCGCCCCGCACGGTCGGACAATGTTTCGAACAACGCCACCTCGAACGAGACATTGGCGACCCCGCGCTCCACCGCCTCGGCACGCGCCAGGTCGATCATCCGTTCCGCGCCGTCGATGCCGTCGACCTGCGCGGCGATTCTGGCCGCCTCGAACGACAAGGTGCCCGCTCCGCACCCCGCGTCGATCACCTGGTCGTCCGGCCGGGCATAACGTTCGATCAGCGTGCCCCAGGCACGCAAGCGATCGCGGAACCCGCGCGATCGGATATATCCGTCGCGAAACGCCGGCGCGATCGAATCATGCCAGCTGATGGCGGTTTCGGATCCGTCGGCCACAGTCGCTCCCCAGGCAATCGCCCTCGTCTTCGGGCGTGTATCGGTATCGGCCTAGCCTGACTGGGCCCCGGATGCATCAAGCGATGCGGCCGCTCAGCGCATCAAAAACCCCGGCTCGGCGACCGCCGTCCGGGGGAGCTCAGCACAAATAAGAAGGGCGCAAAGTCCGAAAACTTCGCGCCCTGCAATATCCGGTTAGAAACCGATCACGGGCTCTTCGGCTTCGAGCTGCCCGAGGTGGCAGCAACGATGCCGCCGATGATGGCGATCACAGCGAGAACCGCAACGATAGCGCCACCGCTACCATTCAGGTGGTTGGCATCCTTGGCATCGGCGCCAGCGCGCACGGTGCTGACCTTGGCCATGACCGTACCCTTGGCGGGCGCAGCCTGAGCCAACGCCGGGGTCGCCGCGAGCGCCACCGACGCGAGCGCCGCAACAGCGGACTTAAACAGCACCATTAGCAAACTCCCTTGGTTATCTGTTCCAATTTCCCAACGCGCTTGCCACACAAACGCGCCGACTGTCAACCATAGCGCCGATCGTTCCGGGAACGTTCCCAGCCCCAATTCGGCCTTAACGCCAACCATTCGCAAACGCCGATAGGCTGGATTTGTTGCTTGGCGAAAGCCTTTTTATCCGACTGTGGCTTCCATGCATCGCCCTTCGCCTGGAACGGTTAAATTCTGATGACGATAGGGCAGTATTTCCGGCGTATTCGTAACAGATCGCCGCATCCTCGTGACGATCCGCGGGCGGCTCGCAAGACGGGCGCGGCATGACGAATGGGGCTTGTCTGGCGTCACCCAATCCCGGAAAGGGCATTCATGCCTTCCGCCGCCCGTCCCCGCATCCTCGTGGTCTTCGGGACGCGCCCCGAAGCGATCAAGCTCTTTCCATTGGTTCATGCACTTCGCCGCACCGATGCCGATGTGCGCGTATGCGTCACCGGTCAGCATCGGGAGATGCTCGATCAGGTGCTGGAGATAGCGCGGATTACGCCCGAGCACGATCTCGACCTGATGTTGCCCAACCAATCGCTCGACATGCTCAGCGCGAGGCTGTTGACCGAATTGGGCAAGGTGATGGACGCTGACCGGCCCGACCGCGTCATCGTCCAGGGCGACACCGCGACCGCGATGATTGGCGCGCTGACCGCTTATTATCGCAAGATTCCGGTCGGCCATGTCGAAGCCGGGCTGCGCAGCGGCAACATCTATCATCCCTGGCCCGAAGAAGTGAACCGCAAGGTGGTGGGCGCGATCGCCGACCTGCACTTTGCGCCGACCGAAACCTCACGCGACGCCCTGCTCGCCGAAAATGTCCCGGCCGAGCGAATCCACGTCACCGGCAATACCGTGATCGACGCGCTGATCGAGACGCGCGCGCGAGTTGATTCGGACGCCGCGCTCGCCTCGGCGATCGCGCCGATCGCCGAGCGTTTCGCCGGCAAACGCATAGTTGCCGTAACGACACACCGGCGGGAAAATTTCGGTGAGGGGCTGAAATCGGTCGCCCAGGCCGTCCGCCGAATCGCCGAGCGCCCCGATGTCGCGGTGATCTTCCCGGTCCATCCCAATCCCAATGTCCGCGCGCCGATGTCCGACGTGCTGGGCGGCATCGACAACGTGGCGATGATCGACCCGCTCGATTATCCCAATTTCGTCCGTTTGCTATCGCTGTGCCATTTCGTGATGACCGATAGCGGCGGCGTCCAGGAAGAAGCGCCCGCGCTCGCCAAGCCGGTGCTGGTGATGCGCGAGACCACCGAGCGGCCGGAAGGCGTCGCCGCCGGCACTGCCAAACTGGTCGGTAATGACGAAGAGGTGATCGTTACGGAAGCTTCACGTCTTCTGGACGATAAGGCCGCCTATGAAACAATGGCCCGCGCCCACAACCCGTTCGGAGATGGCAGAAGCAGCGAACGGATCGCCCGCATCATCCTCGCTTCGGCTAGCTGACATGAGTCCGACCAGTCTTCGCGTCTGCGTTGTCGGGCTAGGTTATATCGGCCTGCCCACCGCGGCGGTGATTGCACGCAGCGGCGCGTCGGTGCTGGGCATCGACATCAGCCCGCACGTCGTCGAGACGATCAACGCCGGCCGCATCCATATCGAGGAAGCCAATCTCGAATCTCTGGTGCACGACATGGTCGCGACCGGCTCGCTGCGCGCGGCGCTCGCCCCCGAACCCAGCGACGTGTTCGTGATCGCGGTGCCGACGCCGTTCACCGACGGACACGCGCCCGACATCAAATATGTGCTCGCCGCGACACGTTCGATCGCCCCGGCTGTGCGCAAGGGCAGCCTGGTAATCGTCGAATCGACCTGCCCGGTCGGCACCACCGAGGCGGTCCGCGACGTGCTGGAGGAAGCGCGCCCCGATCTCACATTCCCCGACGGCAGCGGCGTGCCAACCGACGTCTGCGTCGCTTATTGCCCCGAACGCGTGCTGCCCGGAAAGATCCTCGAGGAACTGGTCAGCAACGACCGGTCGATCGGCGGCCTGAGCCCAGCCTGCGCCGAGCGCGCAGTGGCTTTCTATAGGGGCTTCGTCGCCGGCGACTGTATCGCGACCACCGCGCGTACCGCGGAAATGTGCAAATTGGTCGAAAACTCGTTCCGCGACGTCAACATCGCGTTCGCCAATGAGCTGTCGATCGTGTGCGACACGCTCGACCTCGACGTCTGGGAAGTCATTCGGCTGGCCAACCGCCACCCCCGCGTCAACATCCTCCAGCCCGGCCCGGGTGTGGGCGGCCATTGCATCGCGGTGGACCCCTGGTTCATCGTCGACAGCGACCCGGAAAATGCTCGGCTGATCCGCACCGCGCGCGAGGTCAATGACGGCAAGGCGCATTATGTCTTCGCCCGCATCGCCGCGCTGGCCGACGCGCATCCCGACACCGCAATCGCGTGCCTGGGCCTGTCGTTCAAGGCAAACATCGACGATCTGCGCGAAAGTCCCGCGCTCGAGATCGCGCTGCAATTGGCGAAGAAATATGGCGACCGCGTCCGTATAGTGGAACCGCATGTCGAAGCGCTGCCGCCGGCGTTCGACGGCACCGGCTCGACCAAGGCGACGCTCGACCAGGCGCTCGACGACTGCGGCGTGCTCGTCGTACTGGTCGACCATCATGAATTCCGTGGCGTCCCGGCCAATCGGCGCGCCGGCAAGGCGATCTATGACACGCGCGGGCTCTGGCCGGCCTAGGGTCGGGGCCGCCTACATCATCCGCCGCGCACGAACACGCCACATTGATCGTCGATCGCTGCCATGTCAGAAACCGGCATAGCGATGGCTCCTCGCATTGAGGAGTGGCGCGCTGGCCGGAAGGAAGTGCCGCTGCGGATCGGTGCCCTGAAGCTCAAACTGCAATTGATGTGCGGCGACCAGATAGCGCTCGGTCCCGGCAAGGCCGACCTGCTGGAAGCAATCGACAGCGAAGGTTCGATCAGCGGCGCAGGCCGAGCGCTCGGCATGAGCTATCGGCGGGCGTGGTTATTGGTCGATGAAATGAACCGCTGTTTCACCGACAAATTGGTCGAGACGCTGACGGGAGGTGGTCGCGACCGCGGCGCGCGCGTAACCGCCACCGGTCGCGTTGTGCTCGCCGCCTATCGCGAACTCGAGGCCGCGGCCGAACGCGCGACCGAAATATCGGCGCGGCTCCAATTGACCGAACGCCTGCTCGACGCGCCGGCCGACCGCGACACCTGATCCCCCGAAGTTCGGTTGCCTCTGTTCAACGCGACAACCTCTGTATACGCACGAATATCGATATCCGAGTGTATACAGAGAATGATAAGGGGGTTTGATGCGTCTCGCTCTGGCCGGCACCGTCTTGTTCGTTGTCGCACTACCTGCCCAGGCTCAAACCACGCCCGAAAAGGATACGGACGACATCGTCGTGACCGCGCGCCAGCGCGCCGAGAACGTCCAGACCGTGCCGATCGCGCTGTCGGTGGTGCGCGGCGAACAGCTCGACCGCGCTTATACGGTCAACACGCAGCAGCTCAGCCTGCTCGTGCCGAGCCTCAATTATTCGTCGGCCAATCCGCGCAACACCGCTTTCACCATCCGCGGTCTCGGCAGCAGCGTCGTCTCGGTCAGCCAGGCCAATGACGGACTGGAAGGCGGCGTCGGATTCTATATCGATCAGGTGTATCACGCCCGCCCGGCGACCGCCGCGTTCGACTTTAGCGACATCGATCGGATCGAAGTGTTGCGCGGCCCGCAGGGCACGTTGTTCGGCAAGAACAGCACCGCCGGGGCGATCAGCATCACCACGCGCCTGCCGACCTTCACGCCCGAAGCGAGCGAGGAAATATCGGTCGGCAGCTTCAACTACGTCCAGGCCAAGGCATCGGCGTCGCTTCCGCTGACGGACACGATCGCCGCGCGCATCTCCGGGCTCGTCACGCGGCGCGACGGCGTGATCCGCAATATCGCCACCGGAGAAGATCATAACGGCATCGGCAATCAGGCGGTGCGCGGGCAATTGCTGTTCCAGCCGAATGATCGCGTTTCGGTTCGCCTGATCGCCGATTTCACCAATTTCGAGAGCAATTGCTGCACCCAGGTATATCTCCGCGTCGCGCCGACGCTCAAACCCGTCGCGCGCCAATATCCCGCACTTGCCGCCGGGCTTGGCTATACGCCGGCCAGCTTCGACCCTTATGATCGCGTCACCGACATCGACGCCGCTTTGGGCGTGAACACCAATGAGGGCGGAGTGTCGGCGATCGCCAATTGGAAGCTCGGCGCGGCGACGCTGACCTCGGTCACAGCCTGGCGGTTCTGGAATTGGGATGCCGCCAATGATCGCGATTATACCGGCCTGCCGATCCAACTGGTTCAGCACATCCCGTCGCGTCAGGACCAATATAGTCAGGAACTGCGTCTCGCCTCGAACGGGCAAGGCGCATTCAGCTATGTCGGCGGGCTCTATTTCTTTCGGCAGCGCGTGATCGGCCGACCGATTTCGATCTATGGGCCGCTCGCCGCTTATTATCTAATCGGACCGACCACCGGCACTGCGGCGACGCCCGTGCCCGGGAACCTGCTCGACGGCTATGGCAGCGACGGCCGTACCGACTTCCAGTCGAACAGCTATGCCGCGTTCGGTGAGGTCAATTGGCGTCCGCTACGCGGACTGACCGTCACCGGCGGTCTGCGCTACACCTTTGAGAAAAAGCAGGGCAGCTACGACACCTTTACCTTTGGCGGCCTGCAAACCGCCAACGCCGCGCTCAACAGCGCCAAGCTGTCGATCCTGCGCGGGCAGGATTATGCCGCGCGCGTAAACGGCGGCGCACTGACCGGACGCGCCAATCTGGCCTATCAGGTCACCGCCGATATTCTCGGCTATGCGAGCTTCGCGCGCGGCGCCAAATCGGGCGGGATCAACATGTCGGGCCTGCCGCTCGACAACGCCAACCGGCCGGCGCTCAACACCGCCGTGGTGAAGCCCGAGCAGAACACCACATATGAGATCGGACTGAAGACACGGCTGTTCGACCGGCGGCTGACCCTCAATGTCGACGCCTATTATACGCGCGTCACCGACTTCCAGGCCAACGTCACCGATACGGGCGCTGCCGCGGCGCTGCGCACCTATCTCGCCAACATCCCCAAGGTGACGGTCAAGGGGATCGAGGGCGACGCCAGCCTGCAAGTCACCAGGCAATTCTCGCTCAACGCATCGGCGGCCTATAGCGATGGCAAATACGACTCCTATCCCAACGGCCCCTGCCCGATCGAACGGATCGCCAGCGCGACGACGATCTGCAACCTGAGCGGCGTCGCACTACCGGGATTGCCGAAATGGTCGGTGACCTATGGCGGCGACTATGCGTTGTCGATCCGCCCGCTCGACGGCAGCATCGCATTGCATGTCGATGGTCGGTCCCAGAGCAGACAGTTCGGCGATCCGACCGGATCGGCCTATACTGTCATCGGCGGCTATACTTTGGTCAACGGCAGCATCGGTTTCCGCAGCCGCCAAGGCTGGGAGATAGCGGTGTTCGCGCGCAACCTGTTCGACCGTGATTATATCCAGAATGTGACGATCCAGGCCGGCAATACCGGATTGATTCTCGGCACCCCCAGCGATCCGCGCACCATCGGTGTCACGTTCCGCGCACGGCAGTGATCTTGCCGGCTATTTCGCTCCGAACCCACTGACCACGGTGCCGACCGTTTTCAGCAGGATGAGCAGATCGAGCCAGCCGGAAAAGTGCTTGATGTAGAAGAAATCGTAATTGAGCTTGTAATGGACCGATTCCAGGTCCGCGACATGCCCCTGATTGACCTGCGCCCAGCCGCTGATCCCCGGCCGTACGATATGGCGGTATGAATAAAAGGGGATTTCCTGCTCGTACCAGGTCGACAGTGCGACCGCTTCGGGCCGCGGACCGATCCAGCTCATCTCGCCCTTGATGATGTTCCACATCTGCGGCAGTTCGTCGATCCGCGTGCGGCGCAGGAAACGACCCAGCCGGGTCACGCGCTGATCGTCATCAGTGGTGATGAACCCGTCGCGCGCGGCTTCCTCGGGCGTGCATTCGCACATGGTGCGGAACTTCCACACCATGAACGGGCGGCCGCGATAGCCCATTCGTTCCTGCTTGAAGAGCACAGGACCCTTTGAGTCGATCTTCACCAGCAACGCGATCAACAGCATCGGCACGATCAGGATCGGCAAAGCGACCAACGTCAGCAACAGATCGAAACCGCGTTTCATCTTGCGATAGGCGAGATTGGGGAGCAGCGACCCGAAGCTGTTTTCCGACAGATGCTCGATCGACACGCGTCCGGTCAGCGATTCGCGGATCTGCTTGACGTGATAGACAGGATGGCCGTTGACCGCGGCCTCGGCCAGCATGCGTTCCCAATCGTCATCATGGTCGTAACGCAGATCGGCGACGATCACTGTCTCGCGCCCCGGCGGCATGACAGGCTCGGTCAGCGGAATCCATTCGACATTGGGCAATTCGGTCAGCGCTGCGGTCTTGCCGAACGGGACGATGTAAAAGGGTTTGGTCGTGGCGCGCAGCAGATAGAAATGGATCGTGTAGGAGGTCACCGCCGCCAGTGCGGCGGAAGTGCCTAGATAGGCACGGCTATAGTCGAGCCGGAGGAAGAAGAACGCAGCGAACACCAGCCCATACGATGTCGCGTAAGTCGGAATGATGTAGCTGAACACGCGCGATCCGGGGAATGCGGTCACCCTTCGCAGCAGGAAAAGCCCGAGGATGGCACCGATCGCCGCGCCGAGAATGACGTTATCGACTCCCCCGATCAGCGTCGCCGCATTGGGATTGTCGAGCAGGATCGGTCGGCTGATCAGCATGCTCGGCACAAGCACGGCCAGCACCAGCACCGCGAAGGCTTCGACGCGGAATGACTCGAAGATGCTAGATCGCGGGCGCGTCGCTGCCTTGGCCCGGCTCATCAGCATGTGACCAATTCCCCTTTAAGTCGCTGCGGCACGGTTGTTGCCCGGCAGCGTTACACCCGGACTGCCGCCCGAGTCCATTGATCTGGCGCAACATTCATCGCGACTTCAGATCGTCCGGTGGAACGATCGTACCGCCACGGGACGCCTGGCCGGCGATCCGCGCACGTTCGATTTCGACCGCGCGCACGCGGTCCGACCATGAAGGATGCGTCGCGCTCGGAAACAAGCCGCCCAGCCGCCGCGCCTCGAACCGCCGCCACAGCACGACCGCCGCGCCGGGATCGAATCCCGCCCGCGCCATCAGATAGGGCATCAGCCGGTCGGCCTGAATCTCATGCAAACGTTGGACTTTCGCCTCCGCCTTGCGATGCCCCAGCGCATTGTGCGCGAGTTCATGGGCGAGGATCGCGGCGAGTTCGTCCGGCGTCGTCGCGAACCCGGCCATCCGCGTCGACAATTGCACCCAGGTGCCGTTCGCCACCGCATCGGCATAGTCGCCGGGCACGAGCTGGAACCGCGCTTTGCAGGCAGCGACGCCGATCAGGTCGACCGCTTGTCGCTTCCCCGCGCGCTCGATCGTCAGACGCACTTTTCCGTCGGCCAGCGCCGCGTCGAGTGCGGTCATTGCCGCCTCGACGCCAGCAAACCGGCCCTCGTCCGAATCGGGCGGTGCCGCCGCGAACGGCACGCCATCGGCATCGACGAGCACGTCTCCGGGCTTGAGTCCCGCGCGCTCGGCGGGAGATCCCGCCACGACCAGCGCGACGGTCGGACCGTCGCGCAGCCCGAGCACCTGCCGCGCGGCGGGCCGGTACGCTGCGCCATATTGGCCCAACGTCTCGATCAGCACGCCGCTGTCGACCATATGCTCGACGCACAGATCGACATTGGCGGTCGCCAGCCGATAGCCGATCGTCGCCACCGCAATGTCCTGCTGCAGCAACCCGCGTACGACCGACGTCGCCTGGTCGTCGGCGGACGGTCCGGCGGCGATCAGGGCAAAAGCAAGTAATGGCCTTAACAGCTTGATCATCTTCGCGTCGCTAGCCGACACGCAGGATTCACGCCAGCTTGGCCGTTGCCGCCTTCGTCGCTAAGGGCCGGTGGTCCGGGGGATGCGGGTGCCGGGGCGCGCCCATCCGATCCGGCGTTACGAAGGAGCGCGTGTGAAGCTTGTCGTCGTCGGGTTGGGGTATGTCGGCCTGCCTTTGGCCATAGCGCTCGCTCGCCATTTCGAGGTCTGGGGCGTCGATATCGATGCCGGCCGCATCGCCGAACTGACGCAGGGCCATGACCGTACCGGCGAAATCGACCCAGCCGCGCTCGGCGCCTCGACCCTCAACTACACCGCCGACCCCTCGGCCTGTCCTGCGGCGAGCGCTTATATCATCACCGTCCCCACGCCGATCGACGCCGACAAGCGCCCCGATCTCGGCGCGGTGATGGGCGCGACGAGGATGGTCGCCGGGATGATCGATCCCACCGAACGCCCGACGATCATCTACGAAAGCACCGTCTATCCCGGCGTCACCGAGCAGATTTGCGGACCGGAAATCGAGCAAATCTCGGGCCTGGTGCGCGGCCGCGATTTCACCCTCGGCTACTCGCCCGAACGGATCAATCCCGGCGACCGCGAACATACGGTCGACCGCATCGTCAAGGTCATTGCGGGCGAGGATGAGGCGACCACCGACCGGCTCGAGGCAATCTACGGCAAGGTCACCTCGGCCGGCGTGTTCCGTGCCGCGTCGATCAAGGCCGCCGAGGCCGCCAAGGCGATCGAGAACGCGCAGCGCGACATCAACATCGCCTTCATGAACGAGATCGCACGGATCTTCGGCGCGATCGATCTGTCGGTATGGGACGTGCTGGCGGCGGCAAAGACCAAATGGAATTTCCTGCCGTTCCAGCCCGGGCTGGTCGGCGGCCACTGTATCGGCGTCGATCCTTATTATCTCAGCCACCTCGCCGAACAGGTGGGCCATGACCCGCGCGTCATCCTGGCCGGGCGTGGCACCAATGACAATATGGCGGCCTGGGTTGCCGGGCAGATCCACGCCCGCGCCGGCAAGACGGGCTCGGCGCTGGTGCTGGGCCTCACCTTTAAAGAGAATGTGCCCGATCTGCGCAACTCGAAGGTTGCCGAACTGGTCGCCGCGCTAGCCGCGCATGGGCACGAGGTCACCGTCCACGATCCGATGGCCGATCCCGCCGAGGCGACACACGAATATGGCATCACGCTCGACGGCGACGCGCTGAGTCGCAGCTATGACCTCGTCGTGCTCGCGGTGCCGCATCTGACTTATCTTGAAATGGACGGTGGATTGGCTCGGTTGGTCGCCCCGGGCGGTCTGTTTGCCGATATCAAGAACGGCGTCCCCGAAATGACCGGCACAGCGCGCTGGACGCTTTAGGAGTAATCTGATGCGAGTTCTCGTCACCGGCGCGGCCGGGTTCATCGGCAGTTGGGTGATCCGGCGGTTGCTCGACCGCGGCGACGTCGTGATCGGGATCGACAACCTCAACGATTACTATTCGGTGGAGCTCAAGCGCGACCGGGTTGCGCTGATCCACGGGCTCAACACCAACCGGTTCGAGTTCATTCAGGTCGACTTCGCCGATCACGAGGCGCTCGAGGCGGCACTTGCAGGCAAGGAATTCGACCGCATCGTCCATCTCGGGGCGCAGGCCGGCGTCCGCTATTCGATCGACAATCCCCGCGCTTATGTCCAGTCGAACCTGGTCGGGCATCTCAACGTGATGGAGATCGCCCGGCACCGTAAGCTCGCACATCTCGTCTATGCCTCCTCCTCGTCGGTCTATGGCGGCAACGACCAGCTCCCCTTCCGGGTCGAGGATCGCGTCGACCATCCGCTGTCGCTCTATGCCGCTACCAAGAAGGCCGACGAGCTGATGAGCGAGACCTATGCCAGCCTCTATCGGCTGCCGCAGACGGGGCTGAGGTTCTTCACCGTCTATGGCCCGTGGGGACGTCCCGACATGGCGATGTGGATCTTCACCAAGGCGATTCTCGAAGGCCGCCCGATCCCGGTGTTCAACAATGGCGATATGCGCCGCGACTTCACCTATATCGACGACATCGTCACCGGCGTGGTGTCGTGCCTCGATTCGGCGCCCAAGGACGATGGCGAGGAAAAATCCGGCGGCAGCCGCACGCCGCATGCCATCTACAATATCGGCAATCACCGCTCCGAAGAACTGGGCAAGATGATCGACCTGATCGAACAGGCCTGCGGGGTGAAGGCGATCCGCGACTATCAGCCGATGCAAGCGGGCGACGTGCCCGCCACCTATGCCGATATCAGCGCGATCGAACGCGATCTGGGGTTCAGCCCGACGACGCCGATCGAAGTGGGCGTGCCGAACTTCGTGGCCTGGTATCGGGAATATCACGGGGCCTGAGGCACGACCGAACGGGTCCCGACTCTCGACCGTCACCCCGGCCTTGTGCCGGGTCTGCCGGGAGGCAGGCGGATCGGCTAGAGCATCGCGCGGAAAAGTGGGCACCGGTTTTCCGCGAAAAGCGATGCGACCACAAATGTTTAGAGCGGCGTGCGTGATTCAGAAATCATGCACGCCGCTCTAGAGGCTCGATGGTGATCCCAAGCAGCTTGGCGGACCCCGGCACAAGACCGAGGTGACAATGGCAAGGGTGGTGCGAACGCCTACTTCTTCCGCACCGCCAGCAATGTGTAATCCGCCGGATTCCAGGGATCGAGGGTGATCGGGTCGTACAAATCCATCCCCTGGCTGCGCAGGAACTCCGGCACCGCCGCGTTGCCGAACCCGTCGACATAGGCTGCGGCCACGCGTCCGGCGTCGAACAGCGCGCTGGCCCCCCTCAGAACCTCGAGTTCCTGCCCCTCGACGTCGATCTTGAGGAACAAATCGCCCTCGAAATCGAAGCTGTCGAGCCGCTTCAGCTCGGTCTTGAACCCGCGGCCCGGAATGTGCGCGACGGTCGCCTTGTCTGCGGTCGCGGCGATCCCCGACACCGCGCCGAGCACGAACTCGACTTCGCCCGGCGCGGCCCCTAATGCGACGTTCTTCGCCTCGAACCCATAGCGTTCGGCGTTGATGCTGAGGCGCTTGTAGGTGTCGGGATTAGCTTCGAATGCGACGACCCTGAAGTTCGGATAGAGCTTGCGGATGTCGGCGACAGACGACGAGAACAGCCCGACATTGCCGCCGCAATCGACGAAGGTCATGTTGTCGCGCAGGAACAGGTTGATGCGGTGGAACACCACCAATTCGTCGCGCAACAGGCTGTTGGTCGACGAAATGCGCGAGGCGCGGAAATAACCGTTCTCGAGCAGGCTGTTGATCCGGACCGGCCGCTGGAACAACAGGACGTCGGCGTCCTTGTTGCCATAGATCATCTTCATCAGCGTCTCGCGGAACCGCGGCTGCATGTTGATATATTTATGAACCAGTCTCATCGGGTTCATCGACGCAGTTCCTCCCGCAAAATCCCGCGGCTCCTTTCATGTCGCGATGCACAAGACAAGGGCTTTCGGCCTGCCCCGGATCAGCCTTGGCGGCGGACCGCGAACAGCGCGCGGCGGCCGGGAGCGAAAGGATTGAGGCGCAACGGCGCCATCAGCTCGAACCCGTATCCGTCCAGGAAAGCGAGCACGGCTTGCTTGTCGTCGAACTCGTCGAGATAGACCGCGGTGACACGATTGGCATCGAACAAGCCGCGCGTGCCTTCGAGCACGTCCATTTCCATATGCTCGACGTCGATCTTGATCACCAGACTGCCGGACAGGTCGAAACTGTCGAGCCGCCGGGCCGCGACGGTGAAGCCGCGCCCGCCGATATGCGCGCGCCCTGCCCGGTCGCGCCGCGTCGCGATCCCCGATACCGCGCCGGTCGCGAAGTCGAGTGTTCCCTCCTCCGCCGCAAGCGCGACGTTGACCGCGTCGAACCCGAAGCGTTCGGCATTGACCGTGAGCCGCGCGAACGTCGCCGGATCGGCCTCGAACGCGATCACGCGAAAATCGCGGAACAGCCGCTGCGCATCGGCGATCACCGCCGAGAAGATGCCGATATTGGCGCCGACATCGACGAAGGTGACGCCGTCGCCCAGCATCATGCTGACCCGCTGCATCACCAATGTCTCGTCGCGTAGCAGGCTATTCGCGTGCGCCAATTGCGAGGCACGATAATAACCATTTTCGCGCAGCGCATTGATCCTGACTTTGCGCTTGAACAGCACGACATCCACGTCGCGCGCGCCATGGCGCAGCCGCGTCAGCCATTCGCGCAGCCGCGGCCGCTCGTTGATCTGCTTCTGGATCAGCCGCAGCTGGTCGAAGCGGCGTCGCGTCACGGCGCGATCTGCTCGATCAGCCAGTCGTTCGCCACGCAATCGATCACCAGATGGACGCGGTCGGTGTCGCCGTCATTGGTCACCGCATGCGGATCGGACAGGCGCAGATACCAGGCCTCGCCGGGCGCCATCGCGACGGGCACGCGGTTGAGCAGGAACGTCACGCCAGGATTGGTGGTGATCGGGATATGCAGCCGCGCCTGTCCCCAATCGGCGGCCAGATCGTAATCCTGATGTTCCCTGATTCGCGATCCGGGAGTCAACCGCATCAGCCGCACGACCTTCAACGGGCAAGCGAACGCCGTCATTACTTCGAGAAAATAGGGCGTACGGTCGAGGATCGCGCCGTCGACGAACTCGGTCGCGTCGGGCCGCGACGCCGCCTGCATGATCGGATGCGTCGCCCCCGCCTGATGCCGCAACGGCAGCACGTCCCATTGCCCTTCGTAATTCTGGCGGACGAAATGGTCGGTCCAGGTCATCGCCTCGACCGCCGCCAAATCGGCCCGTAATCGCGCCGGGTCGAACGCCAGCGCCAACCGGGCGCGGTCGGGCAGCGTCAAGGCCGGTTGTTGCGTCCAGTCGGTCAGGTTAGGCTCCCCTCGGCCGCGTGTCCCCAAGCGGTCGGCACCGACCCTATTCCGCCTCTTACCCGATTGCCAAGCGCCCGATGTCCGATCCCGATGCCCTAGCCCGCCTGCGTGCGATGATCCTGGCCGACGAGGCGCTCGCCGATCGGCTCGCGCCGATCGAAGATCATGGCGCGTTCGCCTCTGCCGCGGCCGAAGCGGGGCGTAGTGGTGGGATCGCGATCACGACCGATGCGATCCTGGCTGCCGCGCGGCGCGACCCGCTGGGCATCGAGCGTTTCGCCGAAATGCCGGTGACCATGATGGAATGGCCGGGCCGCAATTGGCTGCCGGCCGCAATCGTCCAGGCGCCTGGCCAGCTCGCGGTGGACTGGGCTCATTTCGGCGACACGCCGCTCAGCGATTCGTTCTTCGAAACGTCCTTAGGCCGCGCCCGTCGGCTGCCAATCAACTCGCTGCTCCGCGTGTGCACGCCTCTTGCCATGCTCGCCGAGACACGTCCCGCGGATGCCGCTTCGGGCCCGGACGGCCTGATCTTTCACATGTCGCGCTGCGGCTCGACCCTCGTGTCGCAGATGCTGGCGGCAATGCCAGGCAGTATCACGGTGTCGGAGGCCCCGCCGCTCGATACGATCGTCCAGCTGGTGCACAGCCATCCCGAGGCGCCGCTGGAAGAGCGTACCGCGCTGCTGCGCGGCATGGCAGCGGCGCTCGGCCGCGACCGTTTCGGCAATCGCCGTCATTTCGTCATCAAGACCGATAGCTGGCACAGCCTGGCGCTGCCGCTGTTCCGCGCCGCCTTTCCCGATACACCGTGGGTGTTCCTCTTCCGAGACCCCACCGAAGTGATGGTATCGCAGATGCGCATGCGCGGATTGCAGACGGTGCCCGGCACTCAGCTCGATCCGGTGTTCGCTATCCCTGATCCGCTCAGCCTATCGGGAGAGGATTATATCGCCCGTGTGCTCAATCGCGTGACCCAGGCGGCGGTCGACCATGCCGACATCGGTGGCGGACTGTTCGTCGATTATGCCGATCTGCCCGATGCCGTCGAACGGCGGATCCTGCCCCATTTCGGGATCAGGCCAGATCCCGAGGCGCTTACCGCGTTGCGCGGGGCTGCGACGTGGGATGCCAAGTCGCCGAGTTTCGCCTTCGAACCCGATGCCGAGGACAAACGTCGTAGTGCCGGTGACGCAGTCCGCGCCGCGGTCGCAACTCATCTCGACGGCGTATATGGGGAGCTGACCGCATTGACGGCCCGCCGTTAGACTCGCTTTCAGCAAAGCTGGGGACGACTTAACGCCTTGAACGGCTTCCCTGTCCTTCGTATGCCCGGTCCGCAATCGCGGGGGGATGCGATGTATTCGTATCGCGTATCAGGGCTCGAAGTCGCCAGTGAAGTGGACCTTCCCGGCCTGATTCCAGGCGACCCGGACGGCCCGCCCGACGTGACGATTCGCCGTGCGGCCGTACCCAAGTCCCTCGATGGCGCGAGCGCGATCGGTCCCACCTGGCAGCGCGCCGACGGGCGTTTCCTGATGCATGTCCCGCATGTCGCGCGTTTCCTGCTGGAGGGGGGACATTCGATCGCTTTCGAGGCGGAGGACGATGCCGAATTGCAGGACGTGGCGGTGTTCCTGTCGGGTAGCGTATTCGGCGTGCTCCTCCACCAGCGCAATCATATCGTCCTCCATGCCAGCGCAGTGCTGGTCGGCGACAAGGCGGTATTGTTTTGCGGGCAGTCGGGTGCGGGCAAGTCCACGCTGGCCGCCGCGCTGGGCGAACATGGCTATTCGCTCATTGCCGATGACCAATGCGCGATCGAGATCGGCAATGACGGCATTCCCCGGATCCAGGCCGATGGCCGCCAGCTTCGGCTGTGGGAAAAGAGTATCAATGAACTCGGACTCGGTGGCCGGCGCGGCGACCCGTTGCGCAATCGGCTGCGCAAATTCTATGTCGACCCCCTAGCGGCCAGCGATGCCGCGGTGCCGATCGGCGCAGTCTATGCGCTGCACGAGATACGCGGACATCTGCAGCCCGGTATCGAGCAGCCGAATGTCGTCGATGCGACCAGATTGCTCGTCGCCAACGCTTATCGGCCGCTGCTCGTCCATCGGCTGGATCAGCGGGAAATCTATTTCCGCGCCGCCGCAGCCCTCGCCGCGACCTCGGGCATTTTCCGGCTGAAGCGGCAATTTGGGTTCGATGAGATGCCGGCGACCATCGCCATGCTGCGGACGCACTGGGCGGACATCGGACTCGGAGATCCGGCGCCGTGATCCCGACGATCTGGCTGGCTTCCTATCCGAAGTCGGGCAACACCTGGTTCCGCATCCTGGTCGCCAATCTGTGGTCGAAACGCGATACGCCGGTCGACATCAATGTGATCGACAGCACCGATTCGATCGCCAGCGGGCGCAACCCGTTCGACCAGCAGACGCTGATCGATTCGACATTGCTGACCAGCGATGAGATCGACCGGCTGCGCCCTGCCGCTTATGCTTACGCCGCGGCCGGCGGCGCGCTAGCCGATCCCGACGACCCCTGCTTTCCGGTCCGCTTCGTCAAGGCGCACGACGCCTACACACTCACCGATCGCGGTGAGCCGATCATGGCTGGCGCCCGCGGCGCCGCCGGGGCGATCCTGTTCGTCCGCGACCCGCGCGATGTCGCCTCCTCGTTCGCCCATCATATGCACTGTCCGATCGATGTCGCCATCGATCGCATGGCCGATCGCGATTTCTGCTTCGCCTCGGCCGCCGACCGGCTGGACCGCCAGTTCCGCCAGCGCCTGCTCGGGTGGAGCGGATTCGCCGAAAGTTGGCTCGACCAGCACGACATCCCGGTCCACCTGGTCCGGTACGAGGACATGCTCGCCGATACCGCCGCGATGGCGCGTGCCGCGCTTCACTTTGCCGGGGTCGAACCCGATCCAGCACGACTCGAGCGCGCTATAACGTTTGCCTCGATCGATGAATTGCAGCGCCAGGAGGCCGAAAGCGGCTTTCGCGAAGCCCCACGCAAGGCGCAGAGCTTCTTCCGTCGCGGCATTGCCGGCGGGTGGCGCGATGACCTGACGCAGGACCAGATCGCCCGAATTGAACGCGATCATGGCATCATGATGGACCGACTCGGCTATAGCCGGGAGACCGCGGAGACGGAGTGACAATGATGATCCATCGGGACGGCGACTGGCTGGCCGCGAAAGTAGGCGATGAGCTGGTGATGATGAGCGCCGCCAAAGGCAATTATATCGGCCTGTCGGAGGTTGGCGCGCGCATCTGGGAATTGATCGAGACGCCCCGAACGATCGAGTCGCTATGCGACGCACTGGTCGCCGAATATGACGTCGCTCCTGCGACTTGCCGCGCGGAGGTTGACTCCTTCCTCGCCACGCTCGGCCAGCACAATGCGGTCCGCATCGACGAAAGCGCATGAGCCTAGGGCTTCCGACAGCACCGAAATCGCGATGACGGCCAACGCATGAGCGCAATTTGCGGCATCATCCGGTTTGACGGCGCCGACGTCGCGCCGCGCAGCGTCGAACGGATGGCGCAGGCCATGAAGCGCCGCGGCAGCGACGCGATCGAGACGATTGATCTCGGCCGGCTGGCGGTCGGCCATTGTCTGTTACGAATCAATCGCGAGGATATCCACGAAGCGCAACCGATCGTGGAACGTGATTTGGTGCTGGTTGCCGACCTCCGGCTCGACAACCGCGAATCACTTGCCGCTACGCTCGGGATCACCGATGCCTCGCTAGCGACGATGCCGGACAGCGAAATGCTCCTCGCCGCCTGGCGTCGCTGGGGTGACGATTGTGCCCGCCATCTGCTTGGCGACTTCGCCTTCGCTATCTGGGATCGCGCGAAGGGAACGCTGTTGCTCGGCCGCGACCATATGGGGCAGCGTACCCTGATCTATCACCACGGCGAAGGTTTTTTCGCCTTTGCGAGTGACCTAGCCGGCCTGTTCGCCGCCGATGGTGTGCCGCGGATACCGGACGAGGATGAACTTGCCCGTCGCCTGCTCTTGTCGACCGAGCGCGTCGAGGGCGCGGCGCCCTATGTAGGGATTCGCGTCCTGCCCGGGGGCTCGACGTTGCGACTCGATCCTGGCGGGGCCGCCAACATGGTGCGCTATTGGGAGCCCCATGCCGGCGAAGCGCATATCGGGCGCGACGACGCCTATTATATTGCAACCTGCAGGGTGACGTTGGAAGAAGCGGTTGCTTGCCGCATCCGCCGCCTGATCCATCCACCGGCGCTGCTGTTCAGCGGCGGCTTCGACAGCGGCATCATCGCCGCGCTCGCGGGCCCCATGGTCGCGGCGAGAGGACAGAAGCTATTCTGCCTCTCCTCGGTGCTGCGAGACGGCGATTCGCGACGCAGCGCCCGCGCCGCCGTCGAAGAGTTCCGCGGCCGACCAGGACTCGACATCCGCTATTACGTACGTGGTGAAGAGAACGCTTGGGATGACCTGGAAGCAACCTTCGGCGCCACTTTTCTCGCACAACCGCCCAGCATCGTTCGCCGCCAGCTGGGCACGATGGCCAAGGCCGCCGGCGCGCGGCTCGTGCTCGACGGTCATGGCGGTGACTATACCGTCAACCCATATGATACGGCGATGCTCGGCGCGATCTTGCGGCGTGGCGAGATCGGTCGGTTTGCGCGCGAATTTCGCGCCCGTATGCGCTTCACCGGCTGGTCGCCGCTGCGCGTGTTTGGTCGCGACGTACTGAGTGCGCTGATCCCCCAAGCGGTGCGACGGCCGTGGCGCATGGCCGTCAACGGTTTCGTTCCCGCCTGGCGCCGTCGCGGCGTCCAGCCCGCATTCGCACGGCAAGCTTTCGCGCGCGGCGCCGTCAAACGCGAACGGTTGCGCGACGGTTTCCACCCGGGGCCGCGCTGGCAGAAGCGGTGGCTTGAAATGTGCCGTCGCACGTCGATGGGTCTCATAGGGAGCGATTACGGCCCGATGACGAGCGACCTCGACCTCAGTCGACCGTTCCACGATCCGCGGGTCGTGGAACTAGGATGTGCGCTGCCTGCCCGGCTAACATTTCGCGACGGACGCGAGCGGTGGCTGGCGCGTCAGGCTTTCTCCGACGTGCTACCGCAGCAGTTGCTCGACCGGATGCCGGGCAATGATCGCGAGCAGCCCGACATGCTGACGATGAACGTCGAAGCCGTGCCCGCCATGCTGGCCGCGTTGGAAGCGATTGGTGACGATTCCGCTTATGCTCGCTACCTCGACGTCCCCGTGCTCACCAGAATGGCACGCGCGACGATGTCCGAAGAAGCGCTCAGTCAGCGGACCCGACAGGGTTTCGCAATGCGTGCGCTGACTACGGCTCGCTTCCTCGCGTGGCTCGACCGCGGCAATCTTTAGGCGGCAATCTTTAGAAGGTGATAACGCCCAGCACCGGGGGGCACCGGTATCCCAAGCTCCAAAGCGCTCTACCCAACCTCGCAGTGTCTTCCGCCATGACCGGCTGACTACCTGTTCGGCACGTGCGACGCCGGCTTACGATCCGTAGGACGATCCGGTGGTCGCAATGCCGTCGACGCCGCCCGTATTCACGTTTGAAAGCGTCTCACGCTGGGGCGAGCCGACGATTACGATCGGCGTTTCCCAGCGCTTGCGCTCGTTCGAGGGCGCCAGGTCGAAAGAAGGTGAGTCGACAGACGACATCGCAAAAGTCCCCCCAAGGATGCGCATAGCGGTACCGCCATGTTCGGTCGAAGCTTTTGCGCCGAATCGGTGTACCTGGTCAAGTCGGATGACATTACGGCAAAGAAATTACATCCGTTTTGAACCAATTTTGGAAGATACCTCGTCCTTCGGACGCTTTTTTTGCTTGGCCAGCTAGGAATCTCCGAGAAAAGCTTCTATCGATCTCAACTGATGCCGCCGGGGGGAGGGTATCGACTCGCTCGCCCTCCGCGTACCGAATATAAAGCGAGAGGCCGGAACATGTCGGACCAATACCTTGCGGAAATCCGGATCTTCGGGTTCAACTTCGCACCGAAGGGTTGGGCATCGTGCAGCGGTCAGATTGTATCGATTGCGCAGAACACCGCCTTGTTCTCGCTTCTCGGCACTACTTACGGCGGCAATGGCCAAACGACCTTTGCCCTTCCCGACCTGCGCGGTCGCGCGCCGATCCATTGGGGAACAGGTGTCGGTCTTGGCAGTGTCAACTTGGGTGAGGTCGGCGGTGAGGAAAACCACCTGCTGATCCAGACCGAAATGCCGATGCATAACCATACATTCGCCGCGACCACGGCGGCCGCGACCAAGAAGCCGGTCAATCTCGGCGTCTTCGCGGACGACGTCGATACGCAGGCGGTTGATTATTTCGCGACGTTCAACGCGCCCAATTCGTCTTATGTCAGTCTCAGCCCGCTCAGCATGCCGCCGGCTGGGGGCTCGCAACCGCACAACAACATGCAGCCCTATCTGGTGCTCAATATCTGCATCGCTATGTCCGGCATCTTCCCGTCGCGCAACTGATCGGCTCCACGGGCCACCGCTATTGAGAGGCTAATATGTCGACTCCCTATCTCGGCGAAATCAAGATGTTCGGTGGCAATTTCCAGCCTTTGGGCTTTGCGTTTTGCAACGGACAATTGATGTCGATCGCGCAGAACAACGCGCTGTTCGCGCTACTCGGCACGACTTATGGGGGGGATGGCGTCAATACCTTCGCGCTTCCCAACCTGCAGGGCCGCGTGCCGCTCAACCAGGGCCAGGGTCCGGGGTTGACCAACCGCGTGATCGGCGAGTTGGCGGGCACCAACAACGTGACGCTGACGACGAACACGATGCCGCAGCACCAGCACTTGCCGGTCGTCAACAATGTCGATCCGACCAACGACGCGCCGGCGACCAATACGATGCCGTGCCGGCCCAAACAGGTCGTGGGCGGCAATTCGGTACAGCTCTATACCGATCCAACCAAAACGCCGGTGGCAGGCGACCTCAAGCCGATGCTGGCGGGCATCATCGGCAACGTGGGCAACAACCTGCCGCACGACAATATGATGCCCTATCTGGTTATAACGTTCATCATCTCGCTGCAGGGGATTTTCCCCTCCCAGAATTGATGCAGGATTTGATTCAGGAAGGATGAGAGATGGCGCAACCCTACCTCGCCGAAATCAAGATGTTCGGTGGCAACTTCGCACCGAGGGGCTACGCCCTGTGTAACGGCCAGATCGTGGCGATCTCGCAGAATACCGCGTTGTTCTCGCTGCTCGGCACGATTTATGGCGGCAATGGCACGTCGACCTTCGCGCTTCCCAACATGCAGGGACGCGCGCCAGTTCACCAGGGCAATGGTGTCGGCATCGACCCGGTCTCCATAGGTGAGATGGCAGGCGAGACCAATGTCACGCTGCTCACCAGCAATCTGCCACAGCATACCCATCCGATTTCAGGAGCGCTCATCGCCAACTCGAACCCCGGTGAAACGCCGGCGAGCAACACATTGTTCACCAACTCGGCACCCAACCAGCTTTATGCTGCCGCGCTGGGCACTGGCGGCCTCAACCTTGCATCGCAAACGATCACGATGGCTGGCGGGTCGCAGCCGCACAACAACGTTCAGCCGTATCTCGCGGTAACCTTCATCATCGCGATGGAGGGCGTTTTCCCGGCGCGCAACTGACCGAGCTTTCCATGACCGATACCCAAGGGCTTCCGGCATTCGTGCTGCCGGAGGCTTTGCTGTCCCGGGGCCTCGCGCTGCGTCCGGAAACCGATGCCGACCTGCCCTTCCTGATGCAGGTCTTTGCCGCCAGCCGCGCCGACGAACTCGCCATCGTTCCTTGGACCGAGGACCAGAAGCGCGGCTTCCTGATCCACCAATTCGGCGCGCAGCGGAAACATTATTACACCTATTTCCCCGACACCGCATTCGACGTCATCGAACTCGATGGCAAGCCGATCGGTCGCCTCTATCTCGACGAACGCGAGACGCGCGTCCACATCATCGACATCGCGTTGATGCCCGGCAGCCGTGACGGCGGCATCGGCACCGCGTTGCTCACCGCGATCCAGGATTATGCCCGCGCGCGGGGCAAGGGCGTCGACATCTTCGTCGAACGGATCAATCCGGCCAAATCGCTCTACGACCGGCTGGGCTTCACGGTGATCCGCGAAGAGGATGTTTATCTGGAAATGGACTGGGCGCCCGACGGCGTCAGTTGAACGTCGCGCAATAATCGACGCCGGCATCGGTGCGGCCGGCCGGGACCAGGAAAATGTCGTGCTCGCCCATCGCCGGATGCGTGAGACGATACGCGCCTTGCGGATAGACGTCCTGCGCCGCAACCCGGAACATCAGCTGGAACGGCGCGCGGACCTGCCCGGGATACGTCCGATTGCTCAGCGCAGTCGCTTCGGTCAGCGTGAAATCGATCGGTGCCGATTCCTCGCTGCCAGGTAGCGTGAAGGCAGTGCCGACATGCGGCGCGAAATCCTCGAGAACCAGTATTCCGTCCGGCATTGTCACCCCTCCATACCCGGCTTCACTGGCCCAACCGCGCCTGGCGATCAAGCGTGCAGAACGCTGCGAATCGCCATCGCCACCACCGCCAGTGCCGCGACGCTAGCCGCCCAGATCGCCGCCATCCAGCCGAGACGCTTCCATAATGGACCGGCTTCGTCGACCATCAATGATAGCCCGCCGATTCGCCGACCTTGCCGCGGAACACCCAATAGGACCAGGCGGTGTAGGTCAGGATCAGCGGCACCATGATCGCGGTGCCGATCAGCATGAAGGTCTGGCTGATCGCGGGCGACGCCGCCTGCACGATCGACACCGATCCGGGGACGATGTCGGGAAACATGCTGATCCCCAACCCGATGAAGCACAGCAGGTAGAGAGCGAGCGTCAGCAGGAACGGCATCAATTCCTTCTTCCTGAGCAATGCCCACCAGAAAGCGAGCGACAGGATCGCCACCAGCAGCGGCACTTGCGCCGCGACCAGCACGTTCGGGAAGGTGAACCAGCGCTGGTAGTAGCGATGGTCGATAAACGGCGTGGCCGCGCTCACCGCGATCACCGCCAACGCCGCCGCGAGTCCCGCGACCTTCGCCAGGCGATAGGCATGCGCCTGCGTCCCGCCTTCGGTCTTGAAGATCAGCCAGCAACTGCCGAGCAAGGCATAGGCCGCGACCGTCCCCGCTCCCGTCAGCAGCGAGAAAGGCGACAGCCAATCGAGCCAACCGCCGCCATAAGCGCGGCCAGCGACATGCACGCCTTGGAGCAGCGCACCGAGCACGATCCCCTGCGCCAATGCCGCGGTCACCGACCCCGCGGTAAATGCCAAATCCCAAAAGGCGCGATGCCGCGGATCGCGCCAGCGGAATTCGAACGCGACACCGCGGAACACCAGACCAAGCAGCATCGCGATGATCGGCGGGTACATTGCCGGCATCAGGATCGCGAAGGCGAGCGGAAAGGCCGCCATCAGCCCGCCGCCGCCCAGCACCAGCCAGGTCTCGTTACCGTCCCATACCGGCGCGATCGCGTTCATCGCCTGGTCGCGCTCCTCGCCGACGCCGAACGCCGGGAACAGGATGCCGATGCCGAGGTCGAACCCGTCCATCACCACATACATGAACACGGCGAAGGCGATGACGAACGCCCAGATATAAGCGAGCGTGGGATCGACGGTCATGACTCGTCTCCCAATTGCGCGACGGGCGTGATCCCGGCGGTCCGAATCGGCGCTTCCGCCGTCTCGGCTTCGTGCGGCTGTGGCCCCTTTTGCATCAGCTTCAGAATGTACCAGACGCCGATCCCGAACACCGCGAAATAGACGATGACGAATGCCGCCAGCGAGGTGGCGACGGCAGGCGTAGCCAGTGGCGATGCCGACTGGCGGGTCCTGAGCAGGCCATAGATCGTCCAGGGCTGGCGTCCGACCTCAGTCGTGATCCATCCCGCGATCACCGCGACGAAGCCCGATGGCCCCATCACCAATGCCGCGCGGTGCAGCCATGTCCAATCGTACAGCTTGCGCCGCAGGCGCGCGACCAGGCTCCACAATCCCAGCCCGAGCATGGCCAGGCCCAGCCCGACCATCACCCGGAACGACCAGAACACCACCGCCACCGGCGCCCATTGATCGCGCGGAAAATCCTTCAGCCCCTGGAGGGGCGCATGGGGATCGTGTTTCAGGATCAGCGAGCCCGCATAGGGGATCTCGACCTTGTAATGGACTTTGCCGTCGGCGTTGGACGGCAGGCCGAACAGGATCAGTGGCGCGCCGTTCGGGCTCGGCTCGAAATCGCCTTCCATCGCCAGCACCTTCGCGGGCTGGTGCTCGAGCGTGTTGAGGCCTTGTTGATCCCCCGCAAGGATCTGCACCGGCGCGACGAGCGCTGCCATCCACATGGCCATCGAGAACATGGTGCGAGCGGCCTGGAGCGACGGCGTCGCTCCAGGACTCGCTGCGGCGGCCGGCGAGCGGCCAGGCTCGTCCGACGACGCGGCTTTGCCGCGGCGTCCGGCAGCATCCCTGAGCAAATGCCAAGCTCCGCACGCCCCCACCACCAGCGAGGTGGTGAGATACGCCGCGATCACCGTATGCACCAATCGATACGGAAAGCTCGGGTTGAAGATCACCGCCGCCCAGGATCCGGCAACCACGAACTGCCCCTGAGCATTCATCGCGAACCCGGTCGGCGTCTGCATCCAGCTATTGACGCTGAGAATCCAGAAGGCGGAGATGAAGGTACCGAGCGCGACCATGCACGTCGCGGCGAAGTGCAGCTTCTTCCCCACGCGCTTCATCCCGAACAGCATCACGCCCAGGAACCCGGCTTCGAGGAAGAAGGCGGTCAGCACCTCATAGGCCATTAGCGGCCCGATCACCGGTCCGGCCTTGTCGGAGAAGACCGACCAGTTGGTGCCGAACTGATAGGACATGACAATCCCCGACACGACACCCATGGCGAACGCGACGGCAAAAATCTTCACCCAGAACCGGAACAGGTCGAGATAGACCGGCTTCCCGGTACGCAGCCACAGCCCTTCGAGCACCATCAGGTAACTCGCCAAGCCGATGGAGAAGCTCGGGAAAATGAAATGAAAGCTGACGGTGAACCCGAACTGGATCCGGGCTAGCAGCAAGGCAGTCTCAGCGGCAGTCATCGCCACCTCCTTGCCCGCCGCCGATGCGCCCGGATCGTCCGCAATGCAAGTGCGCGATATGCAGGCGCGACTGCGCGGGACAATAAACACCCGGTCAAGGTCAAAAAAAGGGGCTCGCGCCGCACGCAAGCCCCTTTCCGCATCCGTGGATGGTTCAAACCAGTCTGGCCGGCTTATTCCTGTCGATCATCGATGGGCAGCCGCGTCACCGCGCAACCTCCTCGCCTGGGAAAATGGATGCCAATTCGATTAGGCCGTTTTACCGCCCCATCGCCACGGCGGCGATCCTCCCTGCCTCGTAATCCGCCCGCAGCCGGGTCTTGTCGATCTTGCCCGACGCGGCGAGCGGCATCGTCGCGATCTCGGCGACGCGGTCGGGAATCCACCAGTCCGCGACCTTGCCGCGCAGCAGGTCGAGCAATAGACGCGCATCGGCCTTGCCGTCGCTTTCGACGATCAGCACCGGGCGCTCGCCCCATTTGGCGTCGAGCCGGCCGATCACCGCGACATGGCGAACCGCCGGATGCGTACCGACGATCGCCTCGATCTCGTTTGGGTTGATCCACTCGCCACCGGATTTGATCAAATCCTTGGCACGCCCGCAGATCGTCAGGTTGCCCGCCGCATCGATCGTCGCAAGGTCGCCAGTGTCGAAATACCCTTCTTCGTCGAGGGCGCCGCTCTCGGCGCGGAAATAGCGGTCGATGACGCTGGCGCCCTTGACCTTGAGATGTCCCTGGACGCCGCGTTGCTCGGGCAGGGTCACGCCATCGGCATCGGTCAGCTTGAGATCGAGCCCGATCGGCGGTCGCCCCGATGCCCGGGCGGGATCGGTCGTGCCGGGCGAGGCGATCGTCCCTACCGGCGACAGCTCGGTCATTCCCCAACTCGTCTGCACCTCGGCGCCGAGCTTGTCCTCGAGCCGCCGGAGCAGCGCGTCGGGACAAGTCGACCCGCCGATCACCACGCGTTTCAGGCTTGGCAAGTCGATCCCGGCCGCCTCGACATGGTCGGCAAGCGCCAGCCACACCGTCTGCACGCCCACCGCCACGGTCACATCCTCGTCGCGGATCAGGGTGGCCAGGCTCGCGCCGTCGATCACCCGCCCCGGCAGTACCAGCTTGGTGCCCGCCGCCGGTGCCGCGAAGGGTAGGCCCCAGCCATTGGCGTGGAACATCGGCACCGCGAGCAGCAACACGTCGCGCGCCGTCAGCGCGATTGCATCGGCCTGGAGCGCACGCAGTGTGTGGAGATAGTTCGAGCGGTGCGTATAAACCACGCCCTTGGGACTGCCGGTCGTGCCGGACGTGTAGCAGAGCCCCGCCGGCAAATTTTCGTCGAAGTCGCCCCATGCCACCTCGGCACCGTGCGCGTCGAGCAGCGCGTCATGGCCCCAAATTCTTGCGTCCACCGAGCCGACAGCATCGGCATCGAACGTCGGACTGTCGAGCACGACGACATGCTCGATCGATCGGCACAGCCCGACCAGCTCGCGAGCGAGCGGCATCAGGTCGGCCGCGACGGCAAGGACGCGATCCTCCGCCTCGTCGATCATCGCCGCGAGGTGCGCGGCCGTCAGCCGCGGATTGAGCGTGTGGCAGACCAGCCCGATCCCCATCGCGGCATAATAGAGTTCGAGGTGATGCGGCGTGTTCCAGGCGAGCGTTGCAACGCAGTCGCCCTGCTTCATCCCGAGCGCCGCCAGCGCCCCGGACATCCAGTTGCTGCGTGCCCGAAGCCCGGCATAGGTCCCGCGCACGAGCACATGCCCCGCTTCGGCGCCAACGACCTCACGATCATGGAACCATTTGGCGGCGTGATCGAGGAACTTGTCTACCGTCAGGCCGTAGGGTTGCATGATACCTTGAGAGAAAGCGGGGAAAGAAAAGGCCGGACGCCGCGATCGCGCGCGCACGTCCGGCCAGGCTGGGAATCAGAAGGTCTTGAGCAATTTGAGCCCATATTGGCGCGGGGCTCCCGCGAAATAGAGCCCGCTGTTGAGCGCCGCGACATAGTGCTGGTTGGTCAGGTTGGTGCCATAGGCCGTGATCGTCCAACTGCCCTTGGCGTAAGCGAGTTGGGCATTGAGGATCTTACGCGCGTCGAGCCGATCACCGAGGTTCGGATTCTGGAACAGGGTCGCCCATTGGTTGCCGACATAGCCGAAATTGGCCCGCGGCGTGATCGAACTGCCGTCGCCCAGCTTGAACGTATATTCGCCGCTCACGTTGAACGTGACGTTCGGCGCATAGGTCTGGCGGCGGCCGTTCAGGTTGATGCAGTTCGCCGCATGGCTCGGGCTGCCGGTCATCGGATCGCAGGCGCCAGTGGCGGCCACGCGCGGATCGCTGGCGAAGAACGTGCCGAGCTCGCTGTGCAGCACATTGACGCCCGCATTGAACTTGAACCCGCCGGCCGAGACTTCCACCTCGGCTTCGCCGCCATAGATCTTGGTGCTGTTGGGGACGTTCAGCTCGATGCCGAACGTCGGGAAGGTCGGATAGCCGATCACCACCTGGAAGTTCTTATAATCGTTATAGAAGCCGGTCACCGTAGTGCGGACATGGCCGCCGGCCCAATTGGCCTTCCAGCCTGCTTCGTATGACGTGATCTTCTCCGGCTTGAACGGTGCCGGCGCCCCCAGCCCAACCGGCACGTTGAGCCCACCAGGCCGGAAGCCGGTGGCGACGAAGCCGTAGACGAATTGGTCGGCATTCACTTTCCAGCCGAGCGACGCCTTGTAGGAGAAATTGTCCGACGACACCGTCTGCACCTGGCTGATCGGCAGGCCATATTGCTGGACGTTGACATAATTGGTCGAGCGGCTGGCGGTGTAGCGGCCACCGAGTTCAAGCTTCAAATTCGGCGTGATCTGAAAGCCGACCTGGCCGAAACCGGCAAGGTTACGCTCGGGATTGCGACCCGTCAGCTGGTAGAGGCAGGCATTCACCGTGGTGACGGGATAGCAGAGATTGATCGTGAAGTTGCTGAATGGCTTCGGGAAGAAATAGGCGTTCCACATGGCGAACCCGCCGATCAGCCAGGTGAAGCGCTGATCGTCCGGCGAGATGATGTTGAATTCCTGGCTGAACTGCGTCTCCGTCACCTTGTCGAAGAAGCTCCAATTCTTGATCGTGCCGGTGGTGGGATCTGGGACGTTCGACGCCGTGCCGTCCAGGTCGGCGCGATACAAGGTGGTGCCGTTCTGGAACCCGGTGACCGACCTGAACTTGACGCCGCCGGTGGTGTCATATTCCAGTTTCAGCACCGACCGGACGAACGTGTCGCGCGCATCCTGCGGCGCGTTGAGCTGGATGTCGTAGAGATCGCGCTTGTACGCCGGATAGGCGTTGCTGTGCTGCCAGAACGGGGAAGCCGGGTAGCCGCCCGAATCGAGCGCGTCGAAATCGGTCTTCCACAAGGCTGAGAATTGGCTGCTCGGCTTCCACAGGAAGCTCACCCGGCCGGCGAGATAGCCCATCTTGCCGCTGTCATAGGGGTAAGGCGAGCCGCCGGCGCCGTGCACGTTGAAGAAGCTGTCGCGGCGCTCGGCGAACAAGGCGACCCGCGCAGCAAAGGTGTCGCTGATCGGCAGGTTGATCGCGCCCTGCATGCCGGCATCGTTGTAATTGCCGTAATTGGCATTGAAATAACCATGGATCCCGCCGCCGACGATCGGATCGTTGGTGTTGACGAACACCGCGCCGCCGGTCGAATTCTGCCCGACGATCGTGCCCTGCGGGCCGCGCAGCACCTGGATGTTGGCGACGTCGAAATAGGGCTCCATCTGGAAATAGCCCGGAAAGGTCGGCACGCCGTCGCGATAGGTGATCACGCCGGTGGTGGTCTGGGTATTGTGCTCGGCCTTGCCGATGCCGCGGATATTGAAGTCGTTGCCCTGACCGAAATTGTTCACCACCACGCTGGGCATCGCGAATTGCAACGCATCGACATTGGCGACGCCCTTATTGCCGAGATCGGTGCCGCTCAGCACCGATGCCGATACCGCGGTCCTCATCAGATCTTCACTGCGGCGCTGCGCGGTGATGACGATGTCACCCGGCAAGTCTCCATTGTCGGTCGCGGCCTGGCCATCGTCCTGCGGCGCCGCAGCGGGCATGGACTGGGGAGCCGTTTGCGCAGCAGCGCTGCCGCTCCAGATAAGAGCGAGCGCGGATGCGCCCATCCACAATGCACGAGCCTTCATTCAATCCTCCCACCGCCACATCGCGCTCTCCGGCGCCGATGATGGGGAATTGCCGCAAAGCGTGCTGTCTGGCAATACTGATTCACACAACAGTGAATAACATTATTTTGATGCGGATGCGGGCGCGATCCGGGCAATCATCCAACGGCGGAGTTCAGGATATCGGTCGGTCAGTGCCGATCGTTGTCGACCCGATCATAAGCGGCCTGGATATCCGCAGGCGGGTCCTCGTCGCCTGCTTCCGGCAGGTCCCGACGCTTCAGAATAGCCCAGCGCTCGAGCCAGTCTGTGCCGTCTTTGTCCGCGATGGTGTCGGGCGTGCGATAGGCCGGATCGCGCATCGCCCGATCCAGACTGACCGGGCGAAGACGAAAGCGCCGGAACAAGGCAGCGAGGTCGTCGATCGAATCCGCGTTGAGCCGGGTGCAATGCAATAGCATGACCTGCGCGATATCACGCCCGAACAAGACGCGTCCGCTCCGGATCGACCAGTCTATCCTGCGCGCGGTATAGGCCAGATATTCGGCCTTGATCCGCCGTTGGCGCGCAATGTCCTTCCGCGCGATCGCATCGTCATAAGGCTCGGCGAATTCCCAGTCGTCGGCGTCGATCGTGACTGGGGCGACACGATAGCCGTGCGCGGCAAGCCAGCCGTCGATCGCTCGCTTCACCGGCACGGGAAAGCCGGTTTCGAGATAGGGATGGCGGAACCACCGCAACCGCCGGCCATATGGGCGAAGAAGGCCGGTGGTGACTGGTTCGCCGCGAACGATGTCCGCTAAATAGGCCTCCGCGCCGAGCGCGTTGGGGGATTCGTGCGAATATGTGTGGTTCCCCAGGTCCATGCCGGCATCGAGCCAGCGCTGGAGATTGGCGATTTGCCGGTCGCGTTGGAGCTCGTCGAGTTTCCCCTCGTTGACGAACCCGGTCGCGGGGAAATGATGGCGTTTCAATCCGCGCAGGATCATGACGTTCAGATAGTCGACATAGGCCTGGTCGTTGAGAATGGTCAGTGCCGGAAGATCGTCGAAGGTCAGCGCGATCCGGCCTTGCGCGGCCCGGGCGGCGGCGGGTTGGCTGACGAGCAGGGCGACGGCGGCGCAGGCCGCCCCGAATGCCGCTTTGACCAGGGACAATGCCGATCTGCCGCTGCGATCCTCGTGATCGCCGCCGCCTGACGTCATCGGCCGGCGAGCGAGATTGCTCGCCATTTGCTGCCACGTCGGCGTGTCAGTTCGATTCCGCAGCGCAGGCAATAGCTCACGTCGAATCCGGAACCCGAAGCCGAATTGCCCCAGCGTATGCGAGTCGTGTCCGGCAAATGGCGGCCTAACAAACAGAAAAGATTGTCGATTGCCATCGGATATCCGCACGGATGTACCGGTGCCCTTATACCGCAAGATATAGCCTCGTAATCATGTAATCTGTATATATTGGGAATCGGCAATGACAGATGTCTGAAAGTTCAGTCTTTCCGCACGAGGCCGCTGTTATTCATTAGCCTGGGGCAATTCCTTGTCGAGCGCCGATGTTACCCACTTCTTGGATAATCCTATTATCTGCGCATAAGCGCGGGCCAGGGCGATCGACTTTTCGCGCGATGGCAGCCGGGCGAAGTCCGAATTCTCGAGGGCGCGGATCGTCTCGGGATCGGCGCCGATCCGCCGGGCAATATCGTCCACTGACAGGGCGGCCCTTATCCGCCCCCGCCACAAGGCCTCGCCGACCTGGATCGATATCGCCCAGGTGGGCCGCTGTGCGCCGCGCGCCGCATCGAACTCCGTCACCAGCATGCGCCTGCAGGCTCGGCGGAAAGGGTCGACCGATAATAATATCGCGTCATCAAGCTGGTCACGATGTCAATCCAACGGAGAAAAGCCGAAGCCGCGCAGATATTGCATCTTGATCGCGACGACCGTGACGCCAGGCCCGGCATTGACCACGGCCTGATCGAGCCGGGGCTTGCTGCGGCCCAATGACTGATTGGCCGGCACCCCCGCCCCATCGCTCCAGAAGGAGAATTTGTCGCGTTCGACGCGATTGTGGCGAAGCATCAGCGCGTAGCGGCCCGGGCGCGGCACCCGAATGCAGATTTCGACGCTGCCGGCCGCCGGCAACCGCGAGCGCGTGCGGCGGAAGGTTTTGCCTTGAGCCATCAGGTCGGTGTCAGGGCTCAGGAAGTCGTCCGGCGTCGCGGGATAGAGTTCCAGCCACAATTCCCCGCGCCGATCCTTGAGCCCCTGGACATTGACCTGGATGGCCGGACCATGACCGGCCCTGCACTGATCCGCGTCCTGCCCGATCTGTTCGGCACCGGCCGATGAGGCATTGATGGAGAGGAAGGAAACAAGGCCGGCAACGAATATAGTCAGACGCATCAAGCCCGGTCCGGATGAAAAGGAAGCCGATAATCAGACGTTGCCGACTGGTCCGACCCGCACCTGTTCGCGGCATTTTTCATCGCAATTGCGGGCGATCGCGGCGCCGATAGACGAGCAGATGCTCGTCCTCCCGGGGCACCGACAGGATGAGGTGGTAGTCCTGCGCCAATGCAGCCGTCACGACGCCCAAGCTGTCGCGGTTCCACGGTGCCAGCGGACGATCTAGCGTCACCACCACCGGCGGACGCCGCGCCATGATCCGCCGAACTTCGGCCGCCTCGTCGATCCCGGTCGCTCCCTGTTCCGGCTCGTAGGCGAGCGTCGACGGAAAGGCATAAGCGGTCGGCAGGCAGGCGCGCGCGAGATGATACAGGATCGAGTCGCCCGCAAAGACATAGGGACATTCGTCACCGTCGTTCGCGGCCATCGCCTGGGCGACGCGATAGGCCGACCCGCGATCGTCGGGTTCGGTAACGAGGTGGAAAACGAACAACAGCGCTCCGATGACGGCAGTGCCCGCAAGGGCAGTTCGCCAGCGTCCCAGCACCGGCGCCGCGATCATCGTCAGCGGTACCATCAGCGGCAGCGCATAATGATCGAAGAACGCGCCGATCATCGCGAACGCGACCAGCGCCGCGGCAAGCCAGCCGAAGGCAAGCAGCGTTTCGCTCGCTCGCGGCCGCGCCCGCCACGCGATGATCGCGCACGCGATGAAGGGCGACAATTGCACCGTCGTGCCCGCCAGTCGCGCGGCGATCTTGGCCGCGGGATACCCTCTGCGCAAGGCGACCGAGGCGAAATTGGCGAACCAGAATGCCTGAAAATCCGCCGGACCGCGATCGTAATAGCTCGCGACGACCGCGGCGGTCGGCGCGATACCGAGCGCGGCCCAGATCGCGCCCGCGCCGGCCATCGCCGCCCAGCTCGTACCGGCCCGCCGCAGGAACCAGAGATGCGCGAGCCCGAAGAACGCGCCTTCGACGACTGGCGTGTACTTGGTCTGGATCGCCAGACCGGCGAGCAGGCAGGCGGCGCAGCCACTGGCGATGATCGCCCGGCGATCGGCGCGCCGGGCGAGCTCGGGCAGCCGCAACGTCAGCAATCCCGCTCCGGCCATGAACAGATTGTAGAAGACCGGTGACTGTCCTCCCCGACCGCTGAGCAGCGAGAGCCACAGGAGATAGGCGATGCCGGCAGCTACGGCGCCAGTCCGGCTGGCGCCAAGCCGTATGCCGCCCCGCGCGACAAGCGACGCGGTGGCCGCGGCAAACAGGGTCGCGATCAACTGATAAGCCAGGATACCGTCGCCGGGGAGCAGGCGGATCGCCGCGAAGGTCAGGAACAGCCCGACCGGCTTCCGGTCCCATATATCGACATAAGGCAGCGCGCCGTGCAGCATATGGTCGCCGACCAGCAGATAATATTGCTCGTCGACATGGATGATCGGGTTGCCGAAATCGCGCGCCCGGATCGCGGCCGCCAACGCCAGAAACAGCACGAACATGCCGATCCGCGGCAGCCGTGCCGGCGCGATGCCTTCCGATCGATCGATGAATGCCGCGGTCGCCACGGCCAATCCATCTAGGCGGCAGGGACGGCGACGTCATGCGACATATTTTTCGCGCGCCAAGTGCGGGATCGCACGAGCATGTCGTCCGGCAATCGCCGTCCGCGGGTGCGGCCAACGGTGAATCCCGGGTAAATTTTTTTCGCATCATTCGGTGCGGATCGTCCGCATGCGTGTCGTCTCTGAATGTGGGGCAAGGGAAGGCGGCGCCGACACGATGACGGGCGAACCCGCGGGAGGGCGGATCGCCACTGCGTCTCGTCCGGTCGCCGTCTTCTACCCCACCCCGCTTTCATGGACGGCCAGCAATGTATCTTGATCTCGATCCGGTCAGCACCCGCCATATGCCCCGGCTCGACGACCGGAATCAGCGCACCTGGAGCATATTGCTGCCCTTCTTCAATGAGCGCGACTATCTTGCCGCGACGATCGCCAGCCTGGCCCGGCAAACGGGACCGATGACGTTGATCCTGATCGATAACGGATCGACCGACGACAGCGCGGCGATCGCCCGCGCCGCGTGCCGGGATCATGGTGTCGATTATCTGCTGATCACGGAGCCCAGGCCGGGCAAGGTCGCGGCGTTGCGCACCGGTCTCGGCTGGGTGCGCACGCCTTTGGTTGCGACCTGCGATGCCGACACGCTCTACCCACCGCACTATCTCGCCACGGCCGAGGCGATCCTGGCCAAACCCGGCCGTGTCGCCGCGGGTGCCTATTTCGTCGCGCCCGGCGTCGACAACGGAACGCTCCGTGCAACGGCGCGCGTGTTCCTGACCGTCGCACGCCTGCTGCCGCACCAGTCGCATGCCGGCGGCGCCGGTCAGGCATTCCGGACGTCCGCGTTGCGCGCCGCTGGCGGGTTCGATCCCGATCGCTGGAACTACGTGCTCGAGGATCACGAGATCATCCATCGCGTGATGCGCGGCGGGACGATGGGATATGCGCAGGATCTCTGGTGCGCCCCGTCGCCGCGCGAGCGCGACCGCGACTCGATCCGTTGGACATTGTTCGAGCGGCTGGTCTATTCGGCCGCGGCGCCTCGGGCCGGCGACTGGTTCTTCTATTCATTCCTGGCCACGCGGCTGCAGCGGCGACGCCTGCTCAGCAACCGGATCCGCGAACGGCAATATCAACATCTCGAAGGACCGGCATTTGCCTCGCCTCATCCTGTGTTCTGACGATTTCGCTTTTTCGCGCGGTGTCAGCGAGACGATTGCCGGCCTTGCATCGACAGGAAAGATCAACGCCATCAGTTGCATGGCGGTAATGCCGGGTTGGGCCGCCGACAGCGCGCTGCTCGACGGCCTGCCCGACCACGTCCAGATTGGCCTGCACCTGACGCTGACCGACGAGGTTCCACTGACATGGATGCCGCGGCTGGCGCCTGCCGGCCGCTTGCCGGCGATCAATCCGCTCGGCCGGATGGCGGCGCGCGGCCGGGTACCGCTCGACGAGGCGGCGGCGGAGATCGCGGCACAGTTCGAGGCTTTCATCGCCACGCTCGGCCGGCCGCCGGCCTTTGTCGACGGGCATCAGCACGCCCATGCGCTTCCCGGCATCCGCGACATCGTCCTGGCCGAGACAGCATTGCGGGCGCCCGGAGCATGGATCCGCGATTGCACCGACCGGCTGACGGCGATGTTGGCCCGCCCCTTCGCCGGCAAGGCGATCGGCAGCGCCTGGCATTCGCGCGGACTGCGCCGCGCCGCGGCGGCAGCCGGGATCGCGACCAATGACAGCTTTGCCGGTCATTATGACTTTGCCGGGGACTATCGGACCCTCTTCCCGCGCTTCCTGCGCAAGCCGGGCGCAACGCATCTCGTGATGTGCCATCCCGGCGCGGGCGCGCGGCCCGGCGATGCGATTGCCGCGGCGAGGTCGCGCGAAGCCGAAGCCTTGCGCAATTGGTCGATCGTCGACATGGCGGCGATCGGAGGTCTGGCTTTCCCTGCCTGACCGAGGGCGTGACGACAGTGGCAGACGGCGGTCTCAAGGCCATTTTCCTTGCGCAACGTCCGACGCTGCTCCGTCTGCTGGTCGCGCGGCTCGGCAATCGCGAGGATGCCGAGGATGTGCTCCAGGACATGTGGCTGCGGATCGATCGGCTCACCGATCAGCCGGTCGCCCAGCCGGCCGCATTCCTCTACCGCATCGCGGCCAATCTCGCGACCGATCGCCGGATCGCAGCGGGCCGCCGCGGCGCGCGCGATACCGTCTGGGTCGATAGCCAGCCGCACGCCGACGAACTGCCCGATGCCGAACGGACGCTGATGGCGCAGCGCCAATGGCAAGAGGTCGAAGCGGCCATTGCCGACATGCCCGAGCGAATGGCGATCGCGCTCCGCATGTTCCGGCTGGAGGAGCAGTCCCAACGCGCGATCGCCGAGCATCTCGGCATCAGTATCAGCGGCGTCGAGAAGCTGCTGCAGCGCGCCTATCGCAAAATTCACGATCGGCTCGACCGATTTGCTGAGGATTCCGAAGCGGCGCGTCGTCAGCATGGGGAAAGGGGCACGGACGGTGCACGCTGAACAGTCGGATATCATCGATCAGGCAATCGGCTGGCATCTGCGCCTGGCCGATGCCGACGAGCATGGCTGGGCCGATTTCATCGCCTGGCTCGAAGCGAGCCCGGCGCACGCCACGGCCTATGACGCGGTCGCCAGGGACGATCGCCTGATCGGTCAGGAGCATTTCCCCGCACCGGTGCCGGTCGCCGGAAACGACAATATCCCTATCCGCCGTGGCTGGCCGTGGCTGATCGTCGGCACGGCGGCAGCCGCAATTGGCGTCGCGATGCTGGCGCCATCGCTGATCGCACCGCGTTCTTCGCCCTATGTCGTGGCGACCAATGCCGGCGAACGCCGCACGGTCGCGCTGCAACCGGGCACCAGCATCGAATTGAGCGGCGGGACCGTGCTGCGACTCGATCGCGCCAATCCGCGCGTCGCGACGCTCGATCGTGGCGAGGCCTTGTTCCATGTCAGCCACGACGCCGCGCATCCCTTCACGATGACCGTTGGTTCCATGACGATCCGCGATCTCGGTACCGTCTTCAACGTCGCCCGCGACGGCAACGGCCTGACGATCGCGGTTGCCGAGGGATCGGTGCTGTTCCAACCCGGCAGCAAGGCGAGAAGGCTCGGCGCCGGCGACTCGCTGGCGGTGCGCGACGACGGGCGCGAGATCATCGCCACGAAGATCGCGCCCGATCTGGTCGGCGGCTGGCGGACCGGCACGTTGAGCTTCGACAATAAAAAGGTCGGCGACGTTATCGCGGCGCTCAAACGGTTATACGGGTTCAAGCTGGACCTGGACTCCGGCTTGTCCGAGCGCCCCTTTACCGGCATGGTCCGCTTCACTGGGGTCGCCGATCGGGATGTCCCGCATCTGGCGGAGGTGATCGGGGCGGCGTGGCGACGTGACGGCGAGCGATGGATTCTGTCCGACGGGGCATCGGCCCCGCGCTAGCCCGCGCCCATGCCGCCAGCAGCGTTTCGGCATCGCACCCCTGCTATTCCTACTTGCGGCTTGCTTGCCGCACGCGGCGCTTGCCCGTGACGCCGCGATTTCGATCCCCCCGACGACGCTCGACATAGCCCTGATGACTCTCGCCCGTGAGGCAGGAGTCGAGATCACCAGCACTGAAGCAGGACTGCGATCGGTCCGCACCGGACCAGTCGTGGGAAGCATGTCGGTGCGCAAGGCGCTCGACCGCCTGCTCACCGACACCGGCTATCGTGCGATCGCGGTCGCCGGCGGCTATCGCGTCGTGCGGACACCCGTCCGCGCCGCGCCGCGCAAAGCGAAACCGACCGCGGCGCCGTCGCCCTCCCCTCGGGAGCCCGACATTGTCGTGACCGCCAGCAAGCAGCGCGTTTCGCTGTTGCGCTATCCCGGGAGCCTGATGGTGATCGAGGCGCAGCAATCGCCGCCGGCAACGGCGGGAACGATCACCGACCTCGCGCCCGGCACCCCCATCCTGCAAAGCACGCAACTGGGCGCCGGGCGCAACAAGGTATTCATCCGCGGCATCGCCGACAGCAGCTTCAGCGGCACCACCCAGTCGCCGACCAGCATCTATCTCGACGATGTGCAATTGACCTATTCCGGACCCGATCCCGGTCTGCGGCTGTACGACATGCGCCGGATCGAGATATTGGAGGGCGCGCAAGGCACGCTGTACGGTTCCGGCGCGATCGGGGGCGTGATCCGGCTGACGTCCAATCCCGTCGATCTGTCCGCCGTAGCGGGCGCGGTATCGGGCGGCGTCACCGCGACCGAGGGAGGAAGCACCGGTTTCGACGTCGCCGGGATGGTCAATTTGCCGATCCTGAAAGATCGGCTCGGGATCCGCGCGGTCGCTTATAACGTGCATGAGGGCGGCTATCTCGACGATGTCGCGCGCGGCCTGAGAAACGTCAACCAGGGCGACACTGTCGGAGGAAGACTGGCGCTGCGGATCGACGCGGCCGATGGCTGGCGGGTCGAGGCGAGCGGGGCAGGCCAATGGATCGATACGCGCGACGGCCAATATGCGGAAACCGCCGAGGGGTCGTTGACGAGGCGCTCGCGCATCGCCCAGCCGTTCGATAACCGGCTGCTATTCGGTCGCGTGACCGTGACTAAGGACTGGGACAGCGGACTGCGCTTCTTTTCGGCGACCGGGATCGTCGGCTATCGATCGACCGACCAGTTCGACGCCACGCCGCGGCGTCCGCCTGGTTCGACGGCACCGCCGGTCATCTATACCGCGAACCGCGACAAATGGCTGTTGAGCCAGGAGGCGCGCCTGTCGCGGTCCCTGCCGAACGGCAATTCCTGGGTCGCCGGGTTCACCCTGGTCAGGGATCAGGACATATTGTCGCGCGCCGCCGGTTCGCCGGGAAAGCCGTTCGAGATCATCGGCGTGACCAACGTCACCAAAGCGGCCTCGGTCTTCGGCGAAGCGACGCTTGCGGTGCTGCCGGGCCTTTCGGTCACGGCGGGAGGGCGGGCCACCATGGCTCGAACCGACGGCGATCCCTCGGCCACACCACGATCGGCGACATTCGTAAAGGGCCGGCTGAGCCGACGACTGGACCCGACCTTGGCCTTTTCATGGCAAGTCGCACCCCATTTGGCGTTGTTCACGCGGTTCCAGACCGGATATCGGACAGGAGGGCTGGCCGTCGCGGCGGGCGTGGGCCGGGTCGCCGACTATCGTTCCGACGCCATCACCGTCAGCGAAATCGGAATACGCAAGCTTCGCGACGGCCCGACCGGCCTTGCCTTTTCGGGCAGCGTTTCGCACGCGCATTGGAGCAACATCCAGGCGGACCTGATCAACCGCCGCGGCCAGCCCTATACCGATAATATCGGAGACGCCCGGATCGAAGCAGCCGAAGGCACGATCGACTGGGTGCCGGTCGCCGGCCTGCACGCCGAGGCTTCGTTCCTGCTGACCGACAACAAGGTATCGGGCGCGATCGCCGATCAGTCGGCGCGCAACAATCGGCGGTTGCCCGAGACGCCGGCATTCGCCGGCCATTGGGGTTTGTCCTACGAACGAGTCTCCGACGGCATCACGCCTCGGATCGGGATCAGCGCCGATTATGTCGGTCGGTCCGTTCTCGGCACGGGCGATTTCCTCGACGTGAGCCAGGGAAATTACTGGCTGTTGGGATTGTCGGCCGGTCTACGCCGCGACCGGCTGCGGATCGATCTGGCGATCGACAACCTGACCAACAGCACGGCCAGTCGCTTCGCTTATGGCAACCCGTTTTCCCTGACCTATCGCGACCAGACCACGCCATTGCGCCCGCGCAACGCACGGCTCGGCATCGGGTTCGGCTGGTAGGGGCGCCAATCAAAGACACAAAAGGCTCGGAAAGCCTTAGCCTTCCGAGCCTTTCGATGGTGGGCGTGGCAAGGATTGAACTTGCGACCCCTGCGATGTCAACACAGTGCTCTACCACTGAGCTACACGCCCACGGGGAGGGCGCCCTGTAGCGGCGCTTCCGCCGCTGTGCAAGCGTCGAAACTCTACAACCCGCCGTTTGCGCTTTCGACCTCGAACATGCGGTCAACCTCCAGCACCAGGTCCCGCAGATGGAAGGGTTTGGACAGCACGCGGGCATTGGGCATCTGCTTGCCGGCGCGCAAGGTCACAGCGGCGAAGCCGGTGATGAACATGACGCGCATATCGGGCGCGATCTCCGACACTTTCTGCGCCAGTTCGATCCCATCCATTTCGGGCATGACGATGTCGGTCAGCAGCAGGTCGAAATGCTCGGTTTCGATCAGCGGCAGCGCGGCGGTACCGCGGTCGACGGCGGCGACGGCATAGCCCGACCGTTCCAGCGCGCGCGTCAGATATTCGCGCATCACCGAATCGTCTTCGGCCAATAGAATCCTGATCATGCCCATCCGCTGCCTAATGTCCCGCCCGGCTTTTTATGCCCCAAGGGTTTAAGATTTTCCAGCGTCGCACGACGATTGCCCCAGGACGGCACGACGAGTAGATTTGCGCTCATGGCCGCTCCCTCGTTCGACCGCGTCGGACCAATTCCGCCGGACAGCCCGGTGATCCTGTCGGTGCCGCATGCCGGACGCGATTATCCGCTCCAATTGCGCGCCGCCGCCGCCGTGCCGGTGGCGTCGATGTTGGCGCTGGAGGATCGCCATGCCGACAATGTCGCGCTGGCGGCGCGAATCGACGAGACTGTGTTCGTCCAGCGCCGCGCCCGCGCCTGGATCGACCTCAACCGCGGCGAAGATGAGCGCGACCCGATGATCGACGATGGCGCGCGACCGATCCCTGCCGGTGCCGCGGCCACCAAATTGCGCAGCGGGCTGGGCCTGGTGCCGCGGCGATCGGCACCCGGCGTCGCGATCTGGAACCGGCGGCTGGGCGACGACGAAGTGCGGCAGCGCATCGCCCAGGACCACCGTCCCTATCATATTGCGCTCGCCGAGGCCTTGGCGGCGGCGCGCGCGCGGTTCGGCGCCGCTCTGTTGCTCGACGTGCATTCGATGCCGCCGCTACCGGGCGGCGCCGCGGCACGCGTGGTGATCGGCGACCGCTTCGGCCGCAGCGCGGGCGGCCGGCTGGTCCATCGGTTGGAAGGCGAAGTCGTCGCCGCGGGACATCGCGCGGCGCTCAATACGCCCTATCCCGGCGGCTATATCCTGTCGCGCCACGGCCGGCCCGACGAGCACATCCACGCGATCCAGATCGAGATCGACCGACGACTCTATCTCGACGCCAATTTGACCGCGCCTGGCAAGGGCCTGGCCGGCACGGCCGCTTTGCTGCGCCGAATGATCGACGCTGCGACGGACGAATTGTTAACCGGCGGGCTGGCCCTGGCGGCGGAGTGAGCGGGCTGAGGAAACGACAGCCCGGGATTGGCAGCTAACGACCCGGTTGCGGACGCCGCTACTGCCATTTATCCCACTAGCCGTGGGGAAGCGACCGAGATCATGGCTGCGGGCTCGCAACAACCAAGGCACCGTAAAAGCGGACGAGCCAAACCGTGACGTAACCCGATTTAAATCCGACAATGACCTATATCAGTGGCGGCTCGCGATGCGGTCCGCGATCCCGCTCACCGGGCTGAGCTTTGGTTTTCTACAATGGCTGGCAGTGCCTTTTCGGTATTCGCCCATCGCGATTTTGCCCGCCCTCTGCCTAATACTGTTCTTGCAAATTCGATCGTGGCGGGATCGGCAATCAGGGCGACGATTTAGCCAATATGACGCCGATGATGTCGGCGGATAACGGCAGCTAACCACCCAGTAGCGGTACTCATCGGCAAGCCACCGCCTTTCCCACCCCATAAAAAACCACCTCGGGCAAATGCCCGAGGTGGCCAAGGTTCAGGGAGGAGACACGCTCGAAAGCGTGTCTGCACGGCCTCGCGAAAGGGGGGACACGACGCCGTACGCCGACAACATAGGTCGATGAGATTACCGTTTCAAGACTCAGACATGAACGTTCTCAGCGAATAATTTCAACCATTTCGGACCGATCCCGGCGTCATGGACGAACACCGCGTCGCGCGGCAGCACAAGGCGGCGCATCGTCGCCGCTATTCGCAATCGATCAGCCGAAACATGACATAGTCGAGCAGGCCGTACGCCGGGTAAGTGCACCAGCGTCAGCATCGCTACGGTGATCCCGGTCGGCTGATGAACCGGGATCACCCAATTTGATCTTGTAGAGCAGCGGGGGGGGACAGCCCGAGCGCCGGACACCCCAACGCCGTCAGGCGACGAGCTGCGGCGCCGGCATCAGGCCCAATTGCATCTGGCGCGTGAAGATCTCGCGCATCACCGATAGCGAGAAGAGATGCGCATAAATCAGCGGCAGCAGGCCCGATTGGGTCATCTTGCGCAGCTGATCGCCACGCAGCTCGTTGAGCTTCTCTTCATTGACCATGCGGAAGCCCGAATAGACGAACGGCTTGTCGGCACCGTCCGGCTGGATCGTCACTTCGCCGTCCATCAGCAAATCGAGTTCGCGGAGCTCGTTCATGAACGCCGCGGTGCGCGCGCCGGCTTCTTCGAACTGCTGGTTGAATTCGAGGATATTCTTGGTGACCTCGGTCGGTGCGCCGTCGGCGAACAGCGGCTCGCCTTCGTCGAACGCGCCGATCGTTTCCGAGCTCGGATCGAAGCACAAGGTGAGCTCTTCGGCTTCCGGGCGCAGGCGCGCGAGCAGATACGGATAGCGGCGGATATAGGCTGGGACGTAGGTGAAAGGTTCGCGCAACTGGCCCTCGGCGTCGATGAAGACGTTGACGCCTTCGTTGAGGCCCATCAGCGCCAGCGGCACGCCGTCATCGCCTTGCGAGAAGACGATCGGCAAATTGCGCTGCGCCATCGGGAATTCGTCGACCGTCAGCGGGATCGCGTGCTGGCTCGCCAGGAACGGCGCGCCGTTGGACGGCCGGATGCGGAAATTGCCGTGCTGCTCGCTCGACAGCGGTTCGAGCGAATTATAAAAAAGCGGAAGCGACTGCGGCGCGCTGGCCATTACCCTACTCCAATCGAATCTCTTGAACGCGGCTCCCCCAAGAAGCCGCACGTGGCCGTGCGCCCTAAGGGGTGGCGCGGTCGGGCGCAAGGGTAACGAGCTTGCCCGGATTCATCAATTCGCGCGGATCGAAGGCGCTTTTGATCGCGCGCAGCGCCATCATCCGCGCCGGGGAGGAGAGGCGCGCCAGCTCGTCGCGTTTCAATTGGCCGATGCCATGCTCGGCCGAGATCGACCCGCCCGCGGCGACGACCAGATCATGGACGAATTCCGAGATGACATGGCCTTCCCCCTCGTACCAGCTCGGGCCGTCGGTGCCGGCCGACGCGCGTACGTGGAAATGGACATTGCCGTCGCCGAGATGACCGAACCCTGCCGCATGAGTGCCAGGAAAGCGGGCTTCCACGGTCCTCGCGCCCTCGGTGAGGAAGCGCGGCATGCCGGCGACCGGCACCGAGATGTCGTGCTGCAACGCGGGCCCCTCCGCACGCGATGCTTCGGGAATGGTCTCGCGGATTTTCCACAAGGCATCGGCCTGCGCCTCGCTTGCCGCGACGACCGCATCTTCGACCTCACCCGCCGCGAGCGCATCGCCGATCAGGCGCTCGAGCAACGCGGCCGGCGGCTCGTCGGAGGGTGCCGCGCGCGTCGCCTCGATCAGGACATGCCAGCCGTGATTGCCGCCCAGCGGCGCCCGGGTGCCAGGGAAATGCCGGATCACCGCGTCGAGGAAGCTTTGCGGAATGATCTCGAAGCTCTCGACCGCCTGCGTCGCGCCCTGCAGCCGCCGCAATAGCGCGAGCGCGTATTCGGGATCGGCGAGCCCGACCCAGGCCACCGCGCGATCGAGGATCGCCGGCACCAGCCGCAGCGTGGCCGCGGTGATCACGCCGATCGTGCCTTCCGCCCCCACCAGCAACTGGTTGAGATCGTAGCCGCGATTATCTTTCTTGAGCGCGGCGAGCCCATCATGGAGCGACCCGTCGGGCAGCACCGCCTCGACTCCCGCGACCAGCCCGCGCATCGTCCCGAACCGCAGCACTTGCGTGCCTCCGGCATTGGTTGAGGCCAGCCCGCCGATCGTGGCGCTGCCCTTTGCCCCCAGGGTCAGCGGAAAGCGCATGCCCTCGGCCAGCGCAGCGTCGTGGAGATTGGACAGGATCACCCCCGCCTCGGCCACTGCCAAAGCGTCGGCCGGCCGCAGCGAACGGATACGATTGAGCCGTCGCGTCGACAGGATCAGCGCCGAGCCATCCTGCGGCGGCGTGGCGCCGGCGACCATCGAGGTATTGCCCCCCTGCGGCACCAATGCGACGCCGAGCTCGCGGGCCTTGGCGACCACCAATTGCACTCCCGCGACCGTGTCGGGCGCCAGGATTGCCGGGCTGTCGCCATGGAAACGGCCGCGCCAGTCGGTCAGCCATGGCGCGATGTCCGCAGGATCGGTCACCACGGCTTTGTCGCCCAACGCGGCGCGGACGGCGGCGGTCAATTCGGTCTGGGCAGGCGTCATGGCGAGGGCGCTAGCACGACCGGGCACGCCCATCCAATTCATTGCGTGTTCAAATTATGGCCTTACCAAGGCACGCTTCATGCCGAATCCGTCCGTTGCCGTCCTCACCCTGATCGCCTCCGTCGCTGCGGCCGGCACGCCCGCGCCTGCCGGCCAAGTGACGGGCGTCGAGTTGGCGCAAGTGACGATTCGCGGGCGAATCATCATCCGCGTCCCCAGTACATTGCGGGACAGGGTCGCGCCCGCGCCACAGCTCACGCCGGCGCGACCGATAAAATGGGCGGAAAAAAAGGGTCCGGAATGTATCGCCGCCGATCAATTGGGCGGGGCGATCGTCGCGGGCGATTATGTCGACCTGGTGCTGCGCGGCGGCGATCGCGTCCGCGCCCAACTCGACGGCGATTGTTCGGGCTTGGGCTATTATGGCGGTTTCTACGTGAAGCCCTCGGCCGACGGCCAGATCTGCGCCGGACGCGACTCCATCCGCACTCGCTCGGGCGACCGCTGCACGATCCGGAAGTTCAAGAAACTGATCGCCAAGAAGTAGTTTTTTGATGCGCCTCTCGGCGCAGAGCGGTGCCGGCCCACTCCCCCACCCGACCTCCCATAGAATACCCTGATTGGGCGGTCGGGTGGGGGAATGGGCCAGCACCGCGACCGAAACCCGCTCTTCCGCGAGTTTCGCAAATAAACGCTCAAGCTTGACTTTCGGCAACTGATCGGCAAGCGCGCACGTTGTTGGATGGCGCATCTGCGCGCTGCCCATTTTTCCGGATTTATGGATGCCTTTTGCCGACCTCGGCCTTTCAGATGAATTGCTCCGCGCCGTAGGCGAATCGGGCTATACCGAACCGACTCCGATTCAGGCCGCGACCATTCCCAGCGTGCTGATGATGCGCGACATCATCGGCATCGCGCAGACCGGCACCGGCAAGACTGCCGCGTTCGTGCTGCCGATGATCGATATCCTCGGCCATGGCCGCAGCCGCGCGCTGATGCCGCGCAGCCTGATCCTCGAGCCGACACGCGAGCTCGCCGCACAGGTCGCCGAGAATTTCGAGAAATACGGCAAATATCACAAGCTCTCGATGGCGCTGCTGATCGGCGGCGTGCAGATGGGCGACCAGGTCAAGGCGCTGGAAAAGGGCGTCGACGTCCTGATCGCGACGCCGGGCCGGCTGATGGACCTGTTCGAGCGCGGCAAGATCCTGCTGACCCAGTGCAATCTGCTGGTGATCGACGAGGCCGATCGCATGCTCGACATGGGGTTCATTCCCGATATCGAGAATATCTGCACCAAGCTGCCGGCCAACCGCCAGACCCTGTTGTTCTCGGCGACGATGCCGCCGCCGATCAAGAAACTGGCCGACAGGTTCCTGTCGAACCCGAAGACGATCGAGGTCGCGCGTCCCGCCACCGCCAATATCAACATTACCCAATACGTGGTGCCGGTCAGCAGCACGAGCCACGCCAAGCGCGCGACCTTGCGCCAGTTGCTCGGTCAGGAAGAGGTCAAGACCGCGATCATCTTCTGCAACCGCAAGACGACCGTGCGCGAGCTCAACAAGAGCCTGAGAGGCTATGGCTTTTCGAGCGGCGAGATCCATGGCGACATGGAACAGCCGCAGCGCATCGCCGAGCTCGAGCGGTTCAAGAAGGGTGAGATCAACATCCTGGTCGCCTCCGACGTCGCCGCGCGCGGACTCGATATCAAGGGCGTCAGCCACGTCTTCAATTTCGACGCGCCGTGGCATCCCGACGATTACATCCACCGCATCGGCCGCACCGGCCGCGCGGGCGCGACCGGCGTCGCCTATACGCTCGCCTCAAGCGCGGACGCCGAGAATATCGAGAATATCGAGAAGCTGACCGGCATGAAGATTCCACGGCTGGAGGGTGCTCCGCCGCCCGAAGCCGAGGAACAGCCGCGCGCGCGCGCTCCCCGCGACGAAAAGCCGAAACGCGCACGGGCCGCGCCGCGTGGGAAGGCCGCGGCCGACGAGACGTCCGAAGCACCGGCAGCTCGTAGCGAGAGGCCAGCTCGCCGCGAAGAACCGCGGGCACGTCGCGAGGATCCTCGCCCGCCCCGCGACGAGCCGCGTGCACGCAACGACGATCGCCGCGCGCGCCGCGGTCGCGAGCAGGACGATGGTCCGGACGAGGGCTGGAATGGGCCAGTGCCCGACTTCCTCAACGTGGTCCTGACCAGCGATTGAGGCTCGCATGAGCCTGCCCGACTTCATCAGCGTGGTCCGGGTCGAACCGATCGTCAGCCCGTGCGTCAATATCTGCCGGATCGGCAAGGACCGGCTGTGCGAGGGTTGCCGCCGCACGATCGACGAAGTCGCGCGCTGGACGAGCATGACGCCGGCCGAGCGCGATCGGGTGATAGCGGAACTGCCGGGACGGTAGAGGCAATCAGCCTCTCCCCTTCAGGGGAGGGGCTTTAAGACCCTCACGCCAGCTGATTGGTCTCCATCAGCGCATCGTCGAGCTCGTTCGCCCGCTTGTACGCCGCGCGCGCGCTCAGCCGCTCGCCATAAGCCGCGAAAGCATCGCGCTTGGGGATCGAGCCGAATTGGTTGCCCCAGATCACCTGCGCGCCGACATAGACATCGGCCATGGTGAAGGCATCGCCCGCGACGTAATCATGCCGCGACACCGCCTGTTCGAGCACGTCGATCGCCTGGTCGTAGCTGCCATAGCCGAACATCCGGCCCTGTTCGGGCTGCGGAACGAACCCGGCGCTGTTGTTGGTCACGGCGTGTTCGACCGGGCCGGCGGCGAAGAACAACCAGCGGTAATAATCGGCGCGATCGGTGGCCGCTGGCGCCAGGCCGGCGTCGGGAAAGGCGTCGCCGAGATAGGCGCAGATCGCCGCGCATTCGGTGACGACCTTGCCCTTGTGCTCGATCGCCGGGACCTTGCCCATCGGGTTGACCGACAGATAGTCGTCGCTCTTCATCGTGTCGGCATAGTTCATCACCCGGACTTCGTAGCGCGCGCCGACTTCCTCGAGCGCCCAGCGCGCGATCCGGCCGCGCGACATCGGATTGGTGTACAAGATCAGGTCGCTCATCGTCCTCTCCCCAGAGAATATGTGGTCAGCAATATGCCGGCTCAAAGCGCCTTCTGGAACAGCGCCAGCATGCGCTCCCAGGCGCGGTCCGCCTGCGCCTGGTTGTACACCTTGCTGTCGGGCGGGCACCAGCCGTGCATCGTGCCTTTATAGACCTCGATCTCGGCTGGCAGCTTGGCGTCGTCGAACGCCTTGCGCAGCATGTCCTTGTCGGTCGGCGCGCGCTGGTCGTCATTCTCGGCGATCGCGATCAGGAAGCTCGCCTTCATCTGCGGGATCAGCGCGCTGGGGCTGTCGGGTTTGTCGCCGACCAGCCCGCCGCCATGGAAGGTGCCGCCCGCGCGATAGCGGTCGGCGCGCGCGGCGACGGTGCGGAACACCATCGGCCCGCCCATGCAATAGCCAGTGCTGGCGAGCCCGCGCTTGGTATCCACTTCCTTTTGCGCATCGAGGAAGGTGGTGAATGCCTTGGCGTCGCTGACCGTCCCGGCCGGTGTCAGCACTTGGACGAACGGCATGATCTTGGCACGCACATCGGGCTGGTCGAACGATTCGCCGGTTTTCAGGAACGGCGCCTTGGTCGAGCGGTAGAATTGGTTGACCACCAGCACCGCATAACCCGATTGCGCAAGCCGTTCGGCCATTTGCCGGAAGGCGGGGCGCAAACCCATGATGTCGGGCCAGATCAGGACGCCGGGATGCTTGCCGGTCGCCGGCGCGACGAAATAGGCGTCGGCCTTCCCCTCGGGCGTGTCGATTACGACATCGCGTCCCTTGATCGCCGCGGCATCGGCCGGAACCGGCAGCACGGCGATCAGTCCGGCGACGCCGGTCATCATCCCGAACTGGCGGCGCGACGGGTGGGCGATGCCCAGGAAGCGATCATTATCCTCTGCGGTATGCTCGTCGCACATGCGATCTCTCCCTGGGGTGGCTCGATTCGGCCTATCCTATGCCAGTGTATCGATCCGCGCGAGCCGTGCCGCGGTTCACGCCGAACGCCAGCGCCAGATGCCGTCGTCGGTCTCGCGCACCGCGCGCCCTTCGACCTCGAGCCGCTTCAAATGCGCCATCGCCTCACCGGTCGCCATGCCGAGCACCTCCTGGCCGATCGCGCGCCGGAACAGCCGACCGAAGCAATCGACCACCCGGCGCGGTTGGTCGAGAAAGGCTTCGAGCTCGTCGAGCCGGCTGCGATGTTCGCGGTCCATCGCGTCGAGCCGGATGTGGAGGTTGAGGAACGGGTCGCCATGGCCGGGCAAGGTCAGCACGTCGGCCGGCACCTCGCGCTTCAGTTTCGCGATCGAGTCGAACCATTCGCCGAGCGGATCGGAATCGGGCTCGGTAATGCCGAGCGAAACGTTGGGACTGATCCGCGGCAACACCTGATCGCCGGCGATGAACACCCCGTTCGCTTCGTCGAGCAGGCAGGCATGTTCCGGGCTATGCCCCGACCCGACGACGATCCGCCATGCCGTTTCGCCGATCGCGATCGTCTCACCATCGACCAGGCGACGGTAGGACAAGGGCATCGGCCGCACGATCCGCCCGAAATTGGACCAGCCGCGCGCCGCCGCGAGTTCGATCTGCTCGTCGCTCCAGCCACAGGCGCGGCGGAAATCGCTGACCTCTTGCGGCGTTTCGGGCCGCGCATCGGCGACCAGCATCTGCGCGGTCAACCACTCGCCGCGCGTCATCCATAACGGCGCCTGGTGATGGGCGCACATCCAGCCGGCAAGCCCGATATGGTCGGGATGGAAATGCGTGCCGATCATGCGCGTGACGCGGGTTCCGGCCAGCGGTCCGCCGAATACGGATTTCCAGGCGGCGCGCGTCTCGGCCTGGTTCATGCCGGCATCGACCAAGGCGACACCATCGCCGCGATCGTCATGATCGTCGAGCAACCAGCAATTGACGTGCTTGAGCGGTCCGGGAACGTTGAGCCGCACCCAGCGTACGCCGGGCGCAACCTGCATCGCGCCGCCTTCGCCCGGTTCCTTGCCGCCGAACGGATAGGTCAGGCCCTTGTGGCTGGTGGGAACGAAACTCTCGTCGGCGACGAACGCGGCGTCGGGCGTGCGGTTGGTTGCCATGACCGGGCGGTAGCAAGCGCCGGCATGGGATACCAGCAAAACGAATCCTCTCCAGCCCCTCAGACGAATGCCGATACCCAGAAATCGAAGATGACAGGTCCAGGGCGCCACCCTAGGCCTGATCCATGGCCTATCTCTATCTCGCCATCGCGATCGTCGCCGAAGTAATCGGCACGTCATTCATGAAGGTTTCTGCGGGATTCACGCGCGCAGGGCCGGCGCTCGTTACGATCGTCGCCTATGCGATCGCCTTTTACGCGCTGTCCCTGACGCTACGCACGATGCCGACGGGGATCGCTATGCGATCTGGTCGGGCGTCGGGATCGTGCTGATCGCGTCGGCCGCCTGGCTGTTCCAGGGACAAAAGCTCGACGCGCCGGCGATGATCGGCATGGCGTTGATTATTTCCGGGGTGATCGTGATGAACCTGTTCTCACGCGCGACGCCGCATTGAACGGATCAGAACGCCCCGCATAGAGGAAGCGCGGAGGCGGGCGTTCGGATGCACGGGAGAGCGCCGACGCCTGGACCCCAACAGCACGCCAACCGAGGCGACAATTGTCGAGCAGCAACGACCGAATCCTATCGCTCACCCATGCAGGGCTGAGACCATATCGGCCCCGCCATGCCAGCTATCGGCTACGGCAAAGAGCTGCATCTGGGGTGCGGCAGCGCTGTTGGGGACGCCGATGAAGTCGCCCGAATGGAGCTGGGCTGTGGTCACCCCGGTCAAGGTCACCTGGTCGCCATTGCCGAGATCGATCACGGCATTGCCGCCGACATCGTGGGTCGCGTTGATCACGTCCTGATAGCTGGCAAAGCCGATCGCGGTCAGGTCGATCTTGTCGGTGCCGGTCACGAAGTCGCCGATACTGTCCTGGCCGGTGCCGTGCGCGAACACGAACTTGTCGGCGCCAGTGCCGCCGAACAACGTGTCGTTGCCGCCATAGCCCATCAGCGTGTCGGCCCCGCTGCCGCCGGTCAGCGTGTTGGCACCGTTATTGCCTTGGATCAGGTGCGAATACGCATTGCCGGTCAGGGTGATCGCGACGGTCGCATTGGCGTCCGATGCCGCCAGCCGCTCGACCTGGGCGTTGGCGTCGAGCGTATAGCTGACCATCGCCAAGACGGTATCGGCGGTGCCTTCACCGGCTCCCTCGACGATCACATCGGCGGCGTTGCGGACATAATAGACGTCGTTGCCGGCACCGCCCTGCAGCGTGTCGCCGCCGCCACCGCCGTCTAGCACGTTGCTGCCCGCCGTCCCGATCAGGATGTTGTGCTCGGCATTGCCGGTCGCCCGGAGCGCGCTACCGGTCAGCATCAGCGTCTCGATATTGCTCATGCCGGCCAGCGAGTAATTGATCGAGGCCTGGATGGTGTCGTTGCCTTCGCCCGCCAGCTCGAACACCTTGGCGTTCGTATCGCCGATCACGTACGTGTCGTCGCCGGCCCCGCCATAGAGCAGGTCGTTGCCGCCGCCGCCGTTGAGCGTGTTGGCCGCAGCATTGCCGCGGATGACGTTATCGCCGGTAGTACCGGTGCCGTTGATCGCGTTCGTGCCGGCCAGGGTCAAATTCTCGACATTGGCGACAGTCGACAGATCGAAGCTGATCGACGCCTCGACCGTGTCGGTGCCTTCGCCGGAATTTTCGACGATGACGTCGCTCAGGCTGTCGATCACGTACGTATCGTTGCCGAGGCCGCCATACAGCGTGTCGGTCCCTTGCCCGCCATCGAGCCGGTCGTCGCCGGCATAGCCATAGAGCTTGTCGTTGCCGCTGCCCCCGGTCAGCGTGTTCACCCCGGCATTGCCCTGGATCAGGTGCGAATACGCATTGCCGGTCAGGTTGATCGCGACGGTCGCGTTTGCATCCGATGCCGCCACCCGCTCGACCTGGGCACCGGCGTTGAGCGTGTAGCTGACCGTCGCCAGCACCGTGTCGGCCGTTCCCTCTCCGGCATTCTCGACGATCATATCGGCGGCGTTGCGAACGTAATAGACGTCGTTGCCGGCACCGCCCTGCAGCGTGTCGCCGCCACCGCCGCCATCGAGCTGGTTGCTGCCGGCATTGCCGGTAAGGATATTCTGACCGGTATTGCCATAGCCGTTGATGTTGCCGCTGCCGGTGAGCACCAGGGTCTCGAGATTGGCGCCGAGCGTATAGCTGAGCGAGGACCGTACCGTGTCGGTGCCTTCACTGGCATTCTCGACGATCTGCACGCCGGCAGTGTCGACGACATAGATATCGTCGCCGCCGCCGCCATACAGCGTGTCGGCCCCACCAGCGCCGTTGAGCGTGTTCGCCGCGCCATTGCCGTGGATCACGTTAGCACCCGCATTGCCGGTGCCGTCGATCGCGTTCGCACCGGTCAGGGTCAAATTCTCGACATTGGCGCCCAGCGTGTAGCTGATCGAGGACTCGACCGTGTCGGTGCCCTCGCCGGCGTTTTCGACGACGACATCGCCGCCATTGTCGACGACATAAGTGTCGTTGCCCACACCGCCGGTCAGCGTGTCCACGCCCTGGCCGCCATCGAGCCGGTCGTCGCCGGCATAGCCGAACAGATTGTCGTTGCCGGTGCCGCCGGTCAGCACGTTCACCCCGGCATTGCCCTGGATCAGGTGCGAATATGCGTTGCCGGTCAGGTTGAGCGCAGTCGTCAGGTTCGAATCCGACGCCGTCAGGCGCTCGACCTGGGCATTGGCCCCGAGCGTGTAGCTCACCGTGGCCAGCACGGTGTCGGCCGTGCCCTCTCCGGCCCCTTCGACGATCACGTCAGCGGCGTTGCGGACATAATAGACATCGTTGCCCGCCCCACCTTGCAAGGTGTCGCCGCCGCCGCCGCCGTCGAGCTGGTTGCTGCCGGCATTGCCAGTGATCGTGTTCTGGCCGGCATTGCCGTAACCGTTGATATTGCCGGTCCCGGTCAGGACCAGATTCTCGACATTGGCGCCCAGCGTGAAGCTGACCGACGACCGTACCGTGTCGGTGCCCTCCCCAGGCAGTTCGATCGCCTTATCCCCGGCATTATCGACGATGTACGTGTCATCGCCCGCACCGCCGTACATCGTGTCGGCACCAGCACCCCCGTCCAGCGTGTTCGCCGCCGAATTGCCGCGGAGCACATTGGCATTGGCGTCGCCGGTCCCGTTGATCGCCGCATTGCCGGTCAATGTCAGGTTCTCGATATTGGCGAAGTTCGTCAGCGATGTGGTGGCCGCGCTCTCGATCGTGTCGTTGCCCTCGCCGGCATTCTCGACGATCGTATCGGCGCCGTTCAGGACATAGGTATCGTCGCCCGTACCGCCGATCAGCGTATCGGCAGCCGCACTGCCTTCCAACCGGTCGTTGCCGCCAAGGCCATATAGCGTACTCCCGCCGGGGCCACCGGTCAGCCAATTGTCGCCGCTATTGCCGAAGAGGCTGCCACCTCCCGACAGGATGCCATGTTCGACGTTGTCGGCGAGGACGAAGCTGATCGACCCTATTTCGGTGTCATACCCTTCATTGACGTTTTCGTGGACAACATCGTTGTTATTGTCGACGTAATAGGTGTCGTCGCCGAGCCCGCCGGTCATGTCGTCGAAGCTGCCGCCGCCGTCGAGCACGTCATTGCCCTTGCCGCCGTTCAATGTATCGAACCCGCCGCCGCCATAGATCGTGTCGTTGCCATCGCCGCCGTTCAGGCTGTCATTGAGCTCGGTGCCATAGATGGTGTCGTTGCCGATATTGCCGTTGATCGTGAGTGCGCCGTCGCCCTGTACCCCCAGGGAACGGACGGCGTTGAACACGGTATCGACCGGCGCAAGGTTGATCACGGTATTGTACAGCGGTGTGATGAACACGCTCCCGGTGATCGTTCCGCCGTCGGTGAGCGTGATATTCGATCCGGTGATCGAACCGAATTGCACGAATTGCGCGCCGGTCAGCTTCACCCTGCCGCCCGTGAGATCGCTGAACGAGGTGACGGTCGCGGTGGAGAGGTCGACCACGCCCGATGCGGTGATCTGCAGCTGCCCCCCGTCGGCGCCAGCGTCATAGATCTCGCCCGCGACGAAATCGCCGTCGCCGATGCGAATGTAATCGTAGCCGGCACCGCCATGGATGATGTCGAGACCCGCGCCGCCGGTGATCGTATCGTTCCCAGCACCGCCGCCGATCGTGTCAGCCCCGGCACCGCCGTCGAGCGTATTGTCCGCGGAATTGCCGCGGATCACATTATCGAGCGTATTGCCGGTACCGTTTATCGCCGCCGTCCCAGTCAGCGTCAAATTCTCGACATTATCCGGCAATGTGTAGGTGATCGAGGACTCGACCGTGTCGTTGCCTTCATTGGGGTTCTCGATCACCTGGTCGCCGGGATCGTCGACGATATAGGTATCGTCCCCGGTGCCGCCGGCCATGTGATCGGCGCCCGTGCCGCCGTCGAGCCGGTCGTTCCCGTCGCCGCCGTCGAGCTGGTCGGCACCCGCATGGCCGTACAATTTGTCATTACCGCCCATGCCGGAGAGCTGGTCACTGCCGGCGCCGCCGACCAGCGACTGGCTGGCCACCGTACCGACGCGCGTGATGGGCGAGGTCGCCTCAACGCCATAATAGATGTAGGTCTTGCCCTCGAAATTGGGGCCGCCGCCGCTTCCCACTACGAGATCGGCCAGGCCGTCGCCATTAATGTCACCTGCTCCATCGAGTACCTGCCAGAAAGTATTCTTCGCCGTCTGGTCGGTGGGATCAGGTACGGTGAGCGCCACGCCGGTGTATGTGCTGAGATCGACTGAGCCGAAAGACGCCGAGCCAGGTATGACGTACATCACACCCTTTATTTCATATTGGCTGGTGGTGTCACTCACGATCAGATCGTCGAATCCGTCGCCGTTCACATCGCCGGCGCCCGCGACGAAACTGTTGGGATCCGAGCCGCTTGGCCAAGTGATCTTTACCCCCTGACTCGGGGAGAGATTGGAGAGGTCGATCGTTCCGTAGCCTCCGGCGTGGCCGAAAATGACATAATCCGCCGGCATCGAGGAAGACTGACTGAAGATCAGGTCGGTATAACCGTCACCATTGACGTCACCGGCCGCTGCGACCTTGAATCCCGTTCCCCCAACTCCGTTGATCACGAATCCATCCGCAGGAGTTGGTGCAGTCACCGTGTGCGACGTCAACCCGCTAGTCTTGCCGAAGTAAACGTAGACGCTGCCCCCGCTGTTGCTGCTGTTTTGCGGCGCACTTATCGCAAAATCGTCGATCCCATCGCCGTTGATGTCACCCAAACCGGCGACATCAAGTCCCGTAAAAGAGCCCAGCGTGCCAGAGAAAGTGATCCCCTGACTTGGCGTCATCGTGTTCAAATTCGTGGCGGTGATTCCGGTTGCCGATCCGAACAGAAGAAAGGCGCTGCCCGCGTTCTGACCGCCCTGCCCGGCCGCAGGCGCGCCGATAAGTACATCGTCGTAGCCGTCACCGTTGACGTCGCCAGCACTGGAGACGGACTCGCCGAAATGCCAATCGGCGCTTGAGGGGGATTGCAGGATCGTACCCTGCGTCGCCGTCATGTTGCCGAGATCGACCGTCCCTGAGGTCGCATGGCCGTAGACTATGTACGCTCGCCCGGTGAACGTTATGACCGGCCCATAATATTCTGCGCCGATTATGATATCGTCGTATCCGTCGCCGTTAATATCGCCTGCGGACGCGGCCACCATATAAGGTCCGGCATTTGCCGCATATTCACCGAGGATCTGGAAACCTTGCGAGGGCGCCAGGGCACTGAAATTAATTGATCCGACGCCACCGACCTGGCCAAAAATGACGTAGGCTCCGCCTTGCTGCCCCGAGCCGCCCCCGCCGACGATGAAATCGTCGATCCCATCGCCATTCACATCGCCAGCTGACGACACAAAAGACCCTATACGGGAATCAGGTGCCGACCCTGTGAGTATAAACGGCTGCGTGACCGCCAGACCCGGCATCGAATATACGGATGGCACGCTATTATTCCCCCTCCAGCAACCGGCTTCCCCGACCGGCGCGAAAGGTTATGAATAGCGAATCAGCTTCTCGCAAGACGCGAAAAATAGGGCCGGAAACGCGCTATTTTGCGCACGATCCCGGCGTTTCTATCACGCGTATCCGGAATTATTGCCGACCAACTTAAAGCCAGCCGGACAAGCTCGCGGATGCCTGTATCAATGCTTGAACAGCGTCTCCGCCGTATGCACCACCGGCCCAGCCTCGCCTTCACCCTCGCCCGCTGCCGCTTCGGCATCGCGGGCGGCCTGGTCGCGTTCGGCGCGGAGCTGTTCGATCAGCGCCTCGCGATCGCCCTCGAGCCTGGTGTCGACCGGGGCCTCGATACCGTGCGCCTTGGCCGCCTTGGTCACTGCGGCGTCGAGCTCGCGCTGCGTGGTCAAGCCGAGCGTCACCGGATCCTTGGGCGTGATGTTGGCGATGTTCCAATGCGTACGGTCGCGGATCGCCGCGATCGTCGTGCGCGTGGTACCGATCAAATTGGAGATCTGGCCGTCGGAGATTTCCGGGTGGTTGCGGATGATCCAGGCGATGCCGTCCGGCTTGTCCTGGCGCTTCGACACCGGCGTGTAGCGCGGGCCCTTGGTGCGACGGATCTGCTCGGGTCCCTTCGACATCTTGAGGACGTAGTTCGGGTCCTTCTGGCCCTTTTCGATCTCGTCGAGGGTCAGCTCATGCGCGCGCACCGGATCGCGGCCGGTCAGCTTGGTCGCCGCGGTGTCGTCGGCGATCGCCTGGATCTCCAGGATATGCAGGCCGCAAAATTCGGCGATCTGCTCGAAGCTGAGCGAGGTATTGTCGACCAGCCAGGAAGCGGTCGCATGGGGCATGAGCGGCTGAGCCACGAAAATCTCCGTCAGAAATAAATAGGGCCGCCCCTCGCGGAGCGGCCTGTCGTTGGGCTGGACTTAATCCGATTGGCCGCGCGGGGCAAGCTCTACGCCGCCAGCGCCTCATCGCCGCCCACCGGCACCAGTGCGTGGAGGAACTGGTACGCGCTCTTGGCCCAGGTGAAGCCCTGGCCATAAGCGCGGCACGCGGCGCGGTCGCGCGTCAGCGCTTCGGCGATCGCCTGGTCGAGATCGTCATGCATCGCCCCGGTATCGGGCGTAAGCACGTCGATCGGCCCGGTCACCGGATAAGCGGCCACCGGCGTGCCACAGGCAAGCGCCTCGATCATCACCAGCCCGAACGTGTCGGTCTTGCTGGGGAAGACGAAGACGTCGGCAGCGGCATAAGCGGCGGCGAGGTCGGCGCCGAATTTGGGTCCGAGGAAATGCGCGTCGGGATATTTGGTCTTGAGCGAAGCGAGCGCGGGCCCGTCGCCGACGATCACTTTCGTCCCCGGATGCGTCGCGGTCAGGAACGCCTCGATATTCTTCTCGATCGCGACGCGGCCGACATAGAGCTGGATCGGACCGGCGAGCGCGCGGATCGCGGGGTCAGGCACCGGATCGCCGAACGTCGACAGATCGACGCCGCGCCCCCAATGGCGGATCTGGGTCAGGCCATGCGCCTTGAGCGTGTCGGCGATCGACGCCGTCGAGGCGAGGATCGAATGGGCCGGCGAATGGAACCAGCGGATATAGCGCCACACCCATTCGGGATTCACGCCGGTGCGCGCCGCGACATAATCGGGGAATTGCGTATGATAGGCGGTGGTGAAGGGGAAATCGCGCGCCAGGCACCAGCGGCGCGCGGCAAGACACACCGGCCCCTCGGTGGCGAGATGGATCGCCTGGGGACTGAAATCCTCGAGCATGCGGCCGACCGACCCGGTCGAGGCGAAGGCCAGGCGGATCTCAGGATAGGTCGGGCACGGCATCGAATAGAACAGATCGGGCGACACGATCAGCACCTCGTGCCCCTGGGCGACCAGCTGATCCCGGACCGATTGCAACGTGCGCACGACGCCGTTGACCTGCGGGCTCCAGGCATCGGTGACGATCGCGATCCGCACGTTCGTCAGGCCGCCGCTAGCGTCAAGCAGGGGGTTTGTGCCTGCCTTCCTTCGATTTCGTCGGCCCAGTGCAACACCTCCATCCGACCATCGAAATGCTCGACCAATGCGGTGCAGCCTTCGACCCAATCGCCGTCGTTATAATACTGAACGCCGTGGATTTCACGATATTCCGCTGTGTGTATATGGCCGCATACGACGCCGTCTACTCCGCGATGCGCAGCGGCTTGCGCGACGACGTCTTCATATTGCGAGATGAACTCGACCGCGTTCTTGACCTTGGCCTTGGCATGTTTCGACAGCGACCAATACGGCAGGTTCCAGAAGCGCCGCCAGCGGTTGACCAGCCGGTTGAGCGCCATCATCGCCTCGTACGCCGCGTCGCCGACATGCGCGAGCCAGCGGTGGGAGAGCGTGATCGCGTCGAATTCGTCGCCATGCAGCACCAACAACCGACGCCCGTCGGCGGTTTCATGGATCGCGTTGCGGCGAATCGCGACCCCGCCGAAATCGAGTCCGCAGAATTGCCGCACGACCTCGTCATGGTTGCCGGGGATATAGATCACCTCGGCCCCGCGCTTGGCGCGCTTGAGCAACCGCCACACCACGTCGTTATGCGCCGCCGGCCAGTAGAATTTCTTCTTGAGCCGCCAGCCGTCGATGATGTCGCCGACCAGATACATTTTCTCGCTGTCGACGTGATCGAGAAAGTCGATCAGCATTTCCGCATTGCAGCCCTTCGTCCCCAAATGGATATCGCTGATCCAGATGGTGCGATACTGACGACGGCTATGCGTCGCCCGTTCCGGAATAGCGGGCTTCGAATTCGCGAAGTCCGACAGGTCGGCGATACTACCGTCCTGTAACAATTTCGTCATTTCATTCATGCGTCACGAGCCCCGACGGATGACGTTTCAGGGTCTATGACGAAGTTATGTTACAGATCGAATCGCGACGACTTCAAAAAACTGTAATAGAATCAATCAATCCGTGATGGCGATATGTCCCGGCAGCGCGGCAACGCGTTCGATCCAGGCCTGGACCGCCGGATAACGATGCAGCTCGAACCCGCCCTCTTCGCAGACATGGGTATAGGCATAGAGCGCGATGTCGGCCAAGGTGAAGTGTCCACCGACGAAGAACGGCGTCTGCGCGAGATGCTCGTCCATCAGGGTCAGCGCGGCATCTCCCGCCGCGCGCTTGACCGGCAATTGGGCGCGCTGGAGGTCGGATAAATTGTCCTCGCCGATCAGGGTCGTCCAGAACCGGATCGTCGCGACGTTCGGTTCGTGATTATACTGCTCCCAGAACATCCAGCGCAGCATGTCGGCGCGATCGAAACGGTCGGCCGGGATCAGGTGCGAACCGTCGGCGAGATAGAAGCACGCCGCGCTGCTTTCGGGCAGGAAGTCGTCGCCGACCTGGAGCACCGGGATGCGGCCATTGGCGTTGACCTCCGAGAGGAAGGCGTCCGAGCGCGTCTCCCCCTGCAGGATGTCATATTCGCGCCGCTCGAGCTTCAGCCCAAGATGTGCCGCGGTCAGCCGGATCTTGTAGCAATTTCCGGACGCGGAATATTCGTGCAGGATCAGATTGGCCATCGAACTCCCCTTCGGATGCAACACCGGCAAAAGCGCACGGCATGTCGCCCGTCCAACCAATTTCTTCGAACCGTTGATCAACCCGGCTTATGGCAATGACAGTCGGCCTCTATTCGATCTCCAGGACGATCTTGCCGACGTGATTGCCCGATTCCATCAGCCGGTGCGCGTCGGGCGCCTGGTCGAACGCGAACACGGTGTCGATCACCGGCTTGAGCTTGCCCTCCGCGACCTGCGGCCAGACCGTATGGGCGAGTTCGTCGGCGACGGCGGTCTTGAACGCGACCGAGCGCGGACGCAGCGTCGATCCAGTTAAGGTCAGCCGGCGGCGCATGATCTCGAAGATCGGGATGGTCGCCTGTCCGCCGCCTTGCACCGCGATCGACACGTGACGGCCGTCGTCGCTGAGGCATTGCATGTTGCGCGGAACGTAATCGCCGCCGACCATGTCGAGCACTACCGCGACGCCCTTGCCGCCGGTGATCGCCTTCACCCGCTCGACGAAATCCTCGCTCTTGTAGTTGATCGCATGGTCGGCGCCGACCGCTTTGGCCGCGGCGCATTTCTCGTCCGATCCGGCAGTGACGATCACTTCCACGCCGAACAAATTGCACAGCGCGATCGCCATCGTGCCGATCCCGCTGGTGCCGCCATGGACCAGCACGGTGTCGCCTTCGGCCGCGTAGCCGCGCTCGAACAAATTGGTCCACACGGTGAACAGCGTCTCGGGCATCGCCGCGGCTTCGATCATGGTCAGCGCCTCGGGCACCGGCAGGCATTGGCCGTAAGGCGCGACGGCATATTGGGCATAGCCACCGCCAGCGATCAGCGCGCAGACCGGCTGGCCGACCAGGTCGCGCTCGACGCCAGCGCCGGTCGCGACGATCGTGCCGGCGACTTCCAGCCCCGGGATCGACGGTGCGCCCGGCGGCGGCGGATAGGCGCCCATCCGTTGCAGCACTTCGGGACGGTTGATCCCGGCGGCCGCGACGCGGATCAATACTTCACCCTCGCCCGGCATCGGTACCGGACGGTCGACGATCCGCAGCACCTCGGGTCCGCCCGGTTGTTCCGGATCGATCGCGCGCATCACGGTCGGTATCGCGTCCATTCGCACCCCTTCGTCGGAAACCTGCTGGGGTTATTGACATCGCCCGGCCCAGGGTCAACGTTCGCGGTCATGGATTCCGAAGAGAATCTCCCGCGCCCCGGCGACCCGATCGCGCTCCTGGTCAAACAGGACCTCGATCCGCTGTCGGTGGCCGAGCTCGAGGAGCGGATCGCTCTCCTCGAAGGCGAAATTTCACGCGTTAAAAAACATATGCAACGCGCCGTTAACCATCGCGCAAGCGCTGACTCTCTATTCAAGCGATGAGCGCGAATCGCATCTTCGCGCCGGCGCCAAGCCGACATGACGATGCGGACATCGGCCAGCGCTTGATGCGGGGCCCTCCCCACCCGACATTAAGGGAAAGGGCCGTGCGTCCATGCGGCCCGTCAGGAGTAACAGTCTAATGCCGAGTTTCGCCTCCGCGCTCGAAACCACTCTCCACAAGGCGCTCGAAGCCGCGTCGTCGCGCCGCCACGAATATGCCACGCTCGAACATCTGCTGCTTGCGCTGGTCGATGACGAACATGCCTCCAAGGTGATGGCATCGTGCGGCGTCGATCTCGACGAGTTGAAGATGACCGTCGCGCAATATCTCGACACCGAGCTCGATGCGCTCAAGGTCGACAAGGCGACCGACCCGTCGCCGACCAGCGGGTTCCAGCGCGTCGTCCAGCGCGCGATCCTGCACGTCCAGTCGTCGGGCCGTGACGAAGTGACCGGCGCCAACGTGCTGGTCGCTCTGTTCAGCGAGCGCGAATCCTACGCGGTCTATTTCCTGCAGCAGCAGGACATGAGCCGCCTCGACGCGGTCAGTTTCATTTCACACGGCGTCGGCAAGGGCGGCGCGCCGGTCGAGGCCTCGACTCCCAAGGGCGCCGAGGAAGAGAAATCGACCAAGAGCGAGAAGGGCAAGAACGAGAGCGCGCTCAAGCAGTTCACCGTCGACCTCAATGAGAAGGCCAAGAACGGCAAGGTCGACCCGCTGATCGGCCGCATGGCGGAGGTCGACCGTACGGTGCAGATCCTGTGCCGCCGCTCGAAGAACAACCCGCTCTATGTCGGCGATCCCGGCGTCGGCAAGACCGCGATCGCCGAAGGTCTGGCGCGCAAGATCGTCGAGGGCGACGTGCCCGACGTGCTGAAGCCCGCGGTGATCTATTCGCTCGACATGGGCGCGTTGCTCGCCGGCACCCGCTATCGCGGCGATTTCGAGGAGCGGCTGAAGCAGGTCGTGACCGAGCTCGAGAAGATGCCGGACGCGATCCTGTTCATCGACGAGATCCACACCGTAATCGGTGCCGGCGCGACCAGCGGCGGCGCGATGGACGCGTCCAACCTGCTCAAGCCGGCTTTGTCGGGCGGCACGATCCGCTGCATCGGATCGACCACCTACAAGGAGTTCCGCAATCACTTCGAAAAGGACCGCGCCTTGCTGCGCCGGTTCCAGAAGATCGACGTCAACGAGCCGACGATCGAGGACACGATCAAGATCATCGCCGGGCTGCGCTCGGCGTTCGAGCAGCATCATGACGTGAAATACACGACCGATGCGATCAAATCGGCGGTCGAGCTGTCGGCACGGTACATCAACGACCGCAAGCTGCCCGACAAGGCGATCGACGTGATCGACGAAGTCGGCGCGATGCAGATGCTCGTGCCGCCGAGCCGCCGCAAGAAGACGATCACCACGCGAGAGATCGAGCAGGTGATCGCGACGATGGCGCGCATCCCGCCGAAATCGGTCTCGACCGACGACAAGAAGGCGCTGGAAACGCTCGAAACCGACCTCAAGCGCGTCGTGTTCGGGCAGAATGACGCGATCGAGAAGCTCGCCTCGGCGATCAAGCTCAGCCGTGCCGGCCTGCGCGATCCGGACAAGCCGATCGGCAATTACCTGTTCACCGGCCCGACCGGTGTCGGCAAGACCGAGGTCGCGCGCCAGCTCGCCTCGATCATGGGCATTCCGCTGCAGCGGTTCGACATGTCCGAATATATGGAGCGCCATTCGGTCAGCCGGCTGATCGGTGCCCCTCCCGGCTATGTCGGCTATGATCAGGGCGGCCTGCTGACCGATGCGGTCGACCAGCAGCCGCATTCGGTGCTGTTGCTCGACGAGATCGAGAAGGCGCATCCGGATTTGTTCAACATCCTGTTGCAGGTGATGGACAATGGCAAGCTGACCGACCACCACGGCAAGACGGTCGATTTCCGCAACACCATCCTGATCATGACCACCAATGCCGGCGCGTCCGACATGGCGCGCGAGACGGTGGGCTTCGGCAACCTCACGCGTGAGGGCGAGGACGAGCAGGCGGTGCAGCGGATGTTCACGCCGGAATTCCGCAACCGCCTCGATGCGATCGTGCCGTTCGGCTATCTGCCACCCGAAGTCGTCGCCCGCGTGGTCGAGAAGTTCATCCTGCAGCTCGAACTGCAGCTGGCGGACCGCAACGTCCATATCAGCCTGGATGACGAATCGAAGAAGTGGCTGACCGCCAAGGGCTATGACAAGCTCTACGGCGCCCGCCCGATGGGCCGCCTGATCCAGGAAAAGATCAAGCAGCCGCTCGCCGAGGAATTGCTGTTCGGCAAGCTGGTCCATGGTGGCGAAGTGGTGGTGAAATTGAAGGACGGCGCGCTGACCTTCGAAATCACCCCCGCCGCGCCCAAGAAGCCCGGCAAGAAGGGTGGCAAGACGGCGAAGGCCGAGGCGAAGTAAGCCGAGCCGTTAGTGGGAAATGAGAGCGGGCCGGGGAGCGATCCCCGGCCTGTTTTTGTGTTTTTTTGATCCTGATGGTTTGGCCGGCGGGCCTATCGGGCACGGGTGACGGCTGTTGGCCGGATAGCCGCCAAGCAGTTTGGCGAAAGGATTGTTATTACTGACACTGGGCTTGGCTCGTTGAACAACAAGGTCGCGATCGGCACAGGTCAGAGCGCGCCCGCCGACAAAACCAGCAGATATTGTGGTCGGCCTGCATCCTAGCGCTACGGTGAAGGACGTTAAATCGTTGTCTGGAGAATCAGCCGAAGCACTGGTAATTGGCGGTCATCCGATCGACGATGATTTTGGTCGGATATGACAATGGCTGAAGCGACTGAATCTCCGTTGCGCATAAAAAGCGCAACTCGTGGTGTTTGTCGGGCTCGCGGTTCGCGATAATTCCGCTGTAATTGACCCGACACAACGCGATCATGATGTCAGAATATTCGTCGAGGTCTGCTGGCTTGTGAATTGTATCAAGCAACTCGACGTGGTGCGAGATTATCCCAAGTTCCTCGAATGCCTCACGCTCGGCCGCGGCAGCGCCCGGTTCACCCAACTCGACCTTGCCGAGCGGCACTGTCCAAAAGCGATATTTGGCGTGCCAGAACACCAAAATTCGGTCTTCCTCGTCTGCCACTAGTAGCGCGACGGTATCCGGACCGCGGGGCTGAACGTTGCGGGAATCGATCAAGTCTTTTCCCCCTGAATACGGCACCGAAGAAGTTTACATCCGATACTGCGTTTAGCAAAGCGGCAACACGCGACTGCGGCAGACCGGCCGCTCATCCGGCTAGGCTGCAACAGCAACGCACGTCACGAGGATCAGACTAGAGACGGTCCGCCAGTGTCGTAGGTCCGCCTTTGTAGTCGGGCCCAAGCAGAGAATGTCTTGCAGCACGAATGTCGATATCGATTGTTCCGTCGCTACGCAGACTGTCCGTGAGACGCGCCGCCAAATCTTGTAAGGTGGTCCGGCCGACTTCGGTCTCCGCGATCATGGGCAACAGCTCGTGATGAACGATCTCGCGCGGTGTCCTTGTGGCAGCGGCGGCGGTGTGGCCACAGCCGGACCCTTCTGCGTCGATCCCCAGATCGCGGACCAGACGAGCCGTCGCTGACTCTTGGACAAAGAAAAGCGGCCGGCCGATCGAATAGGGATGGCCCTGCAACATACGATGCTCAAAGGGAGGCTCGGCGGTATGCGCTAGGCGAGCATCAAGGAGAGAGGTCAGTTTTTCCATGGTCGAACGCTCGCCATCGCGCAACGCTTGCGCCATCCGCTTTCCGAGCGAGCGAAACCTGTCGCGATCGAACAGGCGATGTCCGTCGTCCCAGCGGTCGATGTACATCAGCGCCGTCTTCACAAACGACGAAAGGGCATCGGTCGCATGATGAGCAAACAAAATTGTCGGCACATCACGTCGCGTCGCGTCGACCAGCGACAGGATTTTACAGTTGTAGCAGTTGGTACATGGCGTAACTATCGGATTGGCTGAATTGTCCTGATCGAGAAAGGCACGCCTGAGCGCGAGATCGCGCCGGATACCCGGCTCGGTTCGGTCATCCCGCATCACGTCGGCGACCACGACAATATCGACGTGCTGACCCAACGCCTCGCCCAGCGTTAGAATGCGATGTCGCCATTCGGGATTATAGCCCATATCGACCGCGCGCAGACGCGGTGCCCTTCCGGTTGCCGCCAGTCCGGCTGCCAGCGCAATGGAATCCTTGCCGCCCGAAAAGGCCAGCGTCGCGCCTTCAACCCAAAGCGCAGGGTAGCGATCGATCGCGGCCTCGATTGCATCTGCCAGCCAGATTAGCGACTTGGGTTGTGTCATTCTGTGTAGCCGAGCGATTTAGGCGCGAGTGACAATGCCGCCGACGTCTGATTAGATGTTCGTGAGGGGGGGCAGATGTACATTGCAGTGTCGGGCAATCTCGGTTCCGGGAAGACGACCGTTGCACGCGGCCTGGCGAAAGCGTTTGCGTGCCAATTCTATCCGCGCAAGTCGTACAACAAAAGCTATATTGAAGATCTCTTTCGGGAACCGCAGCGGTGGACGACCGAAGCTCAGATTTCCTTCATGGTCCACAAGCACGACGAGGTGCGCGAGGGTATGGAGCGCGGCAGGTTGTTCGTGCTCGACCGGTCGTTCGATGAGGAAGTCGAGGTCTTTGCGGAACGTTTCCATGACGATGGCACGATTGATGCGCGCAGCATCGAACTGATCCGACAGATCGCCGCCGATCTGCGGCGGCGTATCGAGCCGCCCGCACTCATCGTGTTTTGCGACTGTCCGGTAAGTGTCTGCCGCGACCGCCTAGCGGCGCGTCCCCGCTCCTATCAGGCATCGTACCCGGACGAGCACCTTGCGATGCTCGACGGGCGACTCCGATCCTGGCTCGAACGTCAGACCATTCCCGTCATCACGGTCGATACGGTCGGCGCCGACTTTCGCGACGAGGCGAACACCATGGATCTGGCCCGGCGGATCGACGCTCGGCTGGCTCGTCTCGGATCCAGTCAACTCGATTTGTTCGAGCAGGACAGTAACATGGCGCCGGCGACGAGCGCGTCGCTTCTTCGCAAGCGCCGTGTCTATCTCGCAGCACCGTTCACGGCGCGAGCGACGCTGACACAACGCGGTTCGTCCGACGAGGACTATCTGTTCGATGGGGACGGATCGACCGAAAACATTCCCACATCGTATCGTCGCCGGTTGACGGCGCTGGCCCGTGCGATCGAAAGCCACGGCCACGACGTGTTGCTGCCTCACCGTGACATCAATCGATGGGGAAAGAGATCGCTGCCTGGTAGCGAGGTCGCGCGCCGCTGCCTGACGGCGGTGGCTGACGCCGATTGTTTCATCGGTCTGATCGCCGAAAGTTTCGGCAGTCACGCCGAACTTGCTTTTGCACTCGGTCTTGGCAAGCCCAGTCTCGTGCTTTTGAGCGCCCGAGATCACACAAGTTTCTTTGGTCAGGGTATGGCTTCGATGACGGGAGTAGCTGCGCTTCGTGCCTCATCGATTGCAGCACTTACCACATTGATCAGACAGGCCGATCCGCTGGACGCAATGACATGGAGGAATGCATGACGTTGAAGCTGATCCCCGCGCCGGTGCGTCGTTCGCCGACCGTGAAGGCTGGCGTCCTGGGCGGCCTAGGCTATGTTTCCGCTGTCATCGTCAATCTCGTCACGAGCGACGCCAGCAACGCCGCGCGGTTCTGGTTACTGCTCGGGTGTGGCCTCGTCGCGTGCATCGTTACCGCTCTCCTCGCTTACGCCTTTGAGGCGGGAAACAGAGCGGAACGGTTGCGGCTCGATCGCGAGAACGCTGCGCACAGCAGCGGCTATCAAACGCTTAGTGGGGAAATCAGTCGTTATACGGAGCTCGCTCGACGCTTTGAACCCGACGACCCCGCCATCGCGACGACGGTCGTCGATCTCATGTTCAGAGCGTGTAGCGATCTCTACAGTACACTGGAGACCGAATACGGATACAAGGTCAGCGTCGACGAGCATATCGACTTCGAAGTTACATTTATGACGTCGTCGCTTAAAGACGGTGAGATCACGATCGCTGCCTGGGCGAACCGCGATCGGCGCGCGCCTAAAAGCCTGACTGCCCGGAAAAAGAACCCGAAAATTTATGCGGGCACAGAAACGGATCTTCTTTACAAAGATGAAAACAAAACCGCGAGATTCATATCTTCGACGTCAAATTCCGCATACAAAGAACTCTATCCCCGCCAGAAAACACGGATAAAGTCCTCAGTGGTCTGGCCAGTAGTTGACGATATGTTCGAACTACTTGGTACACTAGTTGTACACTGCGATCACGAAGAATTCTTTTCAAACGGCGCCGAGAAGTTCTGGCGAGAAATGCTTGAGCCCTATGCTAAGCGCTTGGCGCTAGGGCGCGTGCTGGCGGACAGATTTGGCGGCGGCACAAGGCCGAACTTGTTCTGACCGTTAGTGTATGTGCCGTCGACGTGTACACGTTATCTTCGACAATTAGGCTGTTCACACACCAGCACGCGATGGCAAATTAAACGGCAGCTTTAAGGATTACTCGCCGGCCAGCTTATTGACTGTTTTGCGGCGCAATACCCCCTTATTGCAACACCGGCATGAACACCAACCAAGCCATGCTCCACCCCCCGATCCATTGGTGGAAATCCACCCACCGGCTCCCGTCCCAGGCGCCGACATTGCCCTGGGTGCCGACGCACCAGAAGCGGCCGTAGCTGTCGACGGTCAGCATATCGATCGTCCAGCTGTCGAAGCCGGCATTGACCCATTGCGTGTCGACCCAGCGCCCGACATTGCCGTCGGTGCCGACGCCGTACATCCGGCCGTTGGTATCGAAGGCGAGCATCTTGAGCGTCCAGCCGCCCAGATTGCCGCGATCGTGCCAGGCGCCGCCGCTCCAGGTGCCGACATTGCCGTCGGTCCCCACGCCCCACAGCGTTCCGTCAGGGCCCCAGGTCAGCGACTTGATCGTCCAGCCGGTCGGCACGCCCCAGGTCTGCCAGTTGACGCCGTTCCACAGGCCGACATTGCCCTGGGTACCGACGCCATAGATATCGCCGTCCGGCGAGACGGCAAAACTGCGCAGCGTCCAACCGCCGACATTGCCGAGGTTCGACCAGAAACCGAAATAGGGCACCCACAGGCCGACATTGCCGTCACGGCCGATGGCGCACAGGTTCCTCAGGTCCGCGGGCGGATTCTGCATCCCCTCAGCGCACGCAATCGCAGTGCGGGGTCCAGGTCGCGCGGTAATCGGACGCGGGCAGGCGATAGGTCAGCGTCACCGTCTGCGTCTTGACCGTGAAGGTCTGGGTGGTGGTGGTGACGGTCTTCTTCACCGGCACGGCGCCGGGCGGCACGGCATAAGCGATGCGCGGCGGCGCGGCGGGCGGCGGTGGTACTTCGCGCAACATCGGCGGCGGCCCGGCGCTGCGCCGCGAGCGGTAATAGAGCCGGTCCTGCTCGCGCTCATAGGCGATGCGCCGGCGCCATTGGTCGCGAGTAACCGCGCGCGCCACCTGCCAGTCGGCGCTCAGCCAGGCCTCATCGCGGCAATCCTCATCCCAGCCGCACATATCGTCGATCCGGCCGCGCAGCCGTTTGATCAGCCGATCGACGCCCCAGCCGGTCGACAGATCGAGATCGGCGACATTGACCAGGGTCGTCCGGACGTCGCGATCATAATAATCGGCGGCACCGGCCGCCGGCACGATCAGCGCGGCGGCGGCGATCATCGCCGGCACGGCGGCGACACTGAAAGATCGGGTCATCACACGACCTCATCCTGTTAACCACGTTCCGATCGCATAACGACCCCGATGGTCCCGCGAGTCAAGCAAGCAGCCCGTCGGGTTCGTCCAATCGGGGGACTCGGCCATCATGCTATCTGGCGATGCAGACCAGAGGGGGGGATGTATCCATGCGACGCCATCTGATTACGCTAGCGGCCGGGGCCGCGGCCATCGCGACGATCGTGAGCATCGGCTATTCGGCACCGCCGGCGGCACCGCCCAAGGCGCGCTATCAGATGGACGTCGCGACCACGTCCGGCTTCGGCGCGGGCGGCGCCAATCCGATGAAGATGATGTTCGGCGGCGGGCGCGGCGGTTCGGTCGCGCACACCCTGATCCTGCGGCTGGGCTCGACCCTGGCGCCGGCCGGCGGCGCGCCCCAGGCCGATCACTTCATGCCGGCGGGGATGCTGCTGGGGCCCTCGGTTCCGCTGGCCTCCCCCCAATCCACGCCGAGCGAAGGGATGCCGGGAGAGATGCGCCGGCCGAAGGGGCGGCTGCAGATCTTCTGGGGATGCGGCCCGCATGCCGGGGCGGGCCAGCCGGTGATCATCGATTTTTCCAGATTGGCGCAGGGGCAAGTTCCGCCGGGCCTGTTCACCGCGGACGTGCCGGTCGACCATGGCCCGACGGCGGGCAATTCGCGCACCTATGGCGAATGGCCCAACAGCCAATCCAACAAGTCGGCCAAACCCGGTTCCTCACTGATCGGCGACCATCGCGTCGCGGGCAATTATTCGCCCGAGATCAAGTTCGCGCTCGATCAGGATTTCATGGCGCCGCTCAATGCGCGGGGCAGCGAACAGCCCGATGGATCGCAAATGCTGAGCTGGAATCCGGTGCCGCTGGCGACCGGCTATTATGCCTGGCTGATCGGCGCGCAGGGATCGGGCGGCGACAATGCCGATATGGTGTGGTGGACATCGGCGAGCGCCAAGCAGTTCGGCGGCGGGCTGGCCGACTGGATTTCCCCCGATGTGGTTCCCGGGCTGATCGCGCGAAAGATCGTGATGCCGCCCAGCCAGACGAGCTGCCAGATACCGGCCGAGGTGAAGCGCGCGGCGGGCGGGTTCATGATGACCCAGCTCTATGCCTATGGCCCGGAACGCGATTTCGCCTATCCGCCGCGCCCCGCCAATCCGCGGCTGCCCTGGAAGCCCGACTGGACGGCCAAGGTCCGCTATCGCTCCAACACCAATGTCATGCTCGGCATGCCTGGCATGGAGGATATGGGCGACAATGACGGCGGTGCCGCCAACGGCAATGGCGGCAACGACGCGCCGAAGAAGAAGTGCAAGCCGCGAATCACGCTGGGCGGGTTCAAACCCTGTTGAGCCGGCCGATTGGCGCGGAGTGCCTGATTCTGACTCGAGCACTCCGCTCGAGCTATTGGCTGTAACGGCGCTTTGGCGGAAAAGCCGGCGCCCGACTTTTCCGCGCGACGCGCCAATCATCATGGATTGCGCGTGATTTACCAATAATTCGCGGTCACTAGGCTAAGGGCCTGTCATGCGGTTAGCCGGCCTGCCCTTGCTGTTGTTCACGGTCCTGCTGCTGACCGTCTCCGCGGCATGGCCGGCTTCCGCCAAAGCGGGCAGCGCCGTCGCAGGAATACCGCTCACCACCTGCGTCGCGCCGGCGCGCGATGGCGACCGGCCGACGGGCCTGTTCGCCGCCCCCGCCCGCTTCGATTGCGTCCATCGCCAGACCTGGTTCGGCGCCGGCGATTATTGGGTGATCTCGCAGCCATTGACCGGCCTTCCCGGCATCGCTAGCCGCTCGCGCGTCCGCATCGGCAGTCTGTGGCAGGAGGCGGTGACGCTCTACGCTTTCTATCCCGACGGCAAGATCCGCGGCTGGCGGTTCGACGGACGCCAGGCGAGCCGTCACCTGCAATTGGGCGCGATGATCGAATGGCCGCTGCCGACCGATGTCGGCCCGCCCGTGCGGCTGCTGTGGCATGTCGAGGGGTCGGCCAATCTGCGTGGCATCCTGATCGCGCCGACCATCGCCACGCCGGATGAATCGGCCCAAGCGAACCTGACGATGGCCGCGATCTATGCCGGGTTCGGCGGGCTGTGTCTGGCCTTGCTGATCTACAATTTCGCAATGTGGGGAGCGCTACGCCACCCGTTCCAGCTCGCTTATTGCGCGATGGTCGCGGCGCTGATGCTCTACGCGCTGAGTTCGTCGGGCGCGCTCGCCTGGCTCAACCCGACTATGCTCAACAACGACCGGCTGCGGCTCAACTACGTCCTGCTGTGTGCGGGCGCGGCGACCGCGCTGACCTTCGCACGATACTTCTTCGTACCCGCGGTGACCGCCGGCTGGGTGGGCAAGGCGGTCAATGCCATTACCGCGGCATCGGTCGTCGCGGCCGCTTTCGTCGCTTTGTTCGCTCCCTGGCACATCCGCATCCTCGACACCGTCTTTTCGCTGACGTTCGGCGCGATCATCGTCGTCGTCTTCCCGATCATCCGCCGCGCGCGCGCCGAACGCAGCCCCTATCTCTGGCTGTTCGCGATTGCCTGGGCCGCCCCGATCCTGTTCGCGGCGCTGCGGCTATTGGGCAATCTGGCCCTGATCCCGTGGAGCTTCTGGCTCGACAATTCGACGATATTCTCGATGGGATTCGAGGCGATCATCTCGACCCTGGCGATCGCCTATCGCATCCGCCTGCTCTCGCTTGAACGCGACGATGCGCTCGAACGCGAAGTGATCGCAGCGCGGTTAGCCGATACCGATCCCTTGACCGGATTGCTCAACCGCCGCGCCTTCCTGCGCCAGGCGATCGGCCGCGAGGCCACCCAGGCGTTGATGCTGACCGACATCGACCATTTCAAGCGGATCAACGAGACATTGGGCCATGACGGCGGCGATGAGGTGCTGCGCGTCTTTGCCCGCATGCTGCGCCAGGCCGCGCCGGGGGCATTGGTCGCACGGATGGGCGGCGAGGAATTCGCCATCCTGTGCCCCGCCGATCGCGCGGTCACGCCCGATGCCGTGCTCGCCAAATTGCGCTCGGCACGGATGCCGTTCGACCTCACCGTCACCGCCAGTATCGGCGCCTGCACCGGACCGCTCGTCACCGAAGCCGACTGGAAAAAGATGTATCGCCGCGCCGACCGTGCGCTGTTCGATGCCAAGCAGGCCGGCCGCGATCGCGCCCGCTTCGCACCGCCGATCGCCGTTCGCGCCGCCTGAAACTCATTTCGCTTGTGAAATTTGCGACGGATTGCGGTTGCGTCGACTTGTCGCTTTCCCCCTGGCGATTTATAGCAAGTACCTGGAGGCGCGAGTATGCGTAGGCGTAATGCTATGGTCGCGTTGGGTGCGTTGCTCGTGCTGGTCGCGGTTGCGCGCCATCCCACCGCCGATATCGAGATCCTGACGCATCGCGACGGCGATCCGACACCGCACCGTATCCAGGCGGCAGTCGATCTGGGCGTGGTTGGGGTCAAGTTCCTGCTGACCTGGACGAGCGGCACCGCGCTAAGCCGCTGATCTGTCTTGCCGTCGCCCCGATGGCGCGCTTACATCAATGTCAATGACCCGAGACATGGAGAGCCCGTGGCGCGGCAGCGCCTATCGTCACCCCACGCCATGGGCGACCGACTTCCCTCCCTTGTCGCTCGTCGACATGTTCGAGGACACCGCCCGTACCCACCCGGAGCGGCCCCTGCTCGATTTTCTCGGTCGCCGTTATTCCTATGCCGAGGTGGTGGATGGCGCGGCGCGCGTCGCGACCGGACTGGCGCGAATGGGCTACGGGCCGGGCGACCGGATCGGTCTGTTCCTGCCCAACGTGCCGCATTACCTCGCCGCCTATTATGGCGTGCTCAAGCTCGGCGCGACCGTGGTCAATTTCTCGCCGCTCTATACGGCCGGCGAGCTGGCGCATCAGGTCGAGGATTCGGGGACGAAGCTGCTCTTCACGCTTTCGGCGAGCGCATTGCTGCCGACGGCGCTCAAGGTGCTCGACCAGAGCGGACTCGAACGGCTCGTGGTCGGGTCGGTGGCGGGTGCCCTGCCCGCGACCAAGTCGCTTTTCTATCGCCTGTTCCGCGGCAAGGAAGTGACGAAGCGGCCCGACGATCCCCGCATCACCGCTTTCTCCGCGCTGATCGCCAATGACGGCCGGCACGATTTCCCCGCGATCGACCCAGCCACCCAGCTCGCGCTGATCCAATATACCGGCGGCACCACCGGCACGCCCAAGGGCGCCATGCTGACACACCAGAATCTGTCGGCCAATGCCCGCCAGGTCGAGGGGCTGGACCCGCATCCCGGCGACGAGGATCGGATCATCGGCGTGCTGCCGCTGTTCCATGTCTTCGCCAATACCTGCGTGATGAACCGCACTGTCGCCAATGGCGGCATGATCGTGCTGCTGCCGCGCTTCGATGGTGCGCAAGTGCTGGCGGCGGTCGAACGGACCAAGGCGACCGCGTTGCCCGGCGTACCGACCATGTACCAGGCGCTGCTCGACCACCCCAAGCTGGCGTCGGCCGACCTTTCCAGCCTCAAATATTGCATTTCGGGCGGCGCTCCGCTTCCCGCCGAGGTCAAGGCGAAGTTCGAGGCGGCGACCGGCGCGCGGGTGATCGAGGGCTATGGTCTGTCGGAAAGCTCGGGCGTTGTCTCGTGCAATCCTTACGAGGGCGAGGGCAAATTGGGCACGATCGGCCAGCCTATCGCGGCGACCGAGGTGCGGCTGGCCGACAAGGAGGATGCGTCGCGTCCCGCGCCTGACGGTCAGCCCGGCGAGATCCTGGTGCGCGGGCCGCAGATCATGAAGGGCTATTGGAACCGGCCCGACGCCGATGCCGAGGTTTTCGTGCCCGATACCGGCGGTCCCTGGCTGCGCACCGGCGATGTCGGCGAGATTGACGCGGACGGCTTCATCCATGTCGTCGACCGGTTGAAGGACATGATCGCGGTCAGCGGGTTCAAGGTGTTCCCGAGCCAGATCGAAGCCGTCCTCTATCGCCATCCCGCGGTGAAGGAAGCATTGGTGATCGGCGTCCCCGACACCTATCGCGGCGAGCAGCCGCGTGGCTTTGTGACGCTCAACGACGGCGCCACGGCGACCGGCGACGAGATCAAGGCGTGGCTCAATCCGCAGCTCGGCCATCACGAACGGGTCGATCAGGTCGTCGTGCGGCTCACTTTGCCGAAGACTCTGGTCGGCAAGCTCAGCCGCAAGGAACTGGTCGCCGAGGTCCAGGCGGAGATGCACGATCCGAAAGTCACTGCGGCGGATCGTTGAGGATCGAGATCGCCGGGCGGCCGACCATCGGCGTCGCGGTCTTCGGCATGCGGGCTTCGAGCGGCGCGAGCCATTTGCCGACGCCGCTGCCGATCGAGATTTGCGGCTGCGACGGGGTGACGTCGCCCAGTCTCTCCCATTGCGCGATCAGTGTGCGCGCGTCCTCGCCAGCCTTGGCCAGCGGTACCGGCTGGCGCAGCGCGTGGTTGATCATCGCGTCGCCGAAAAAGGTCCAGTCGCGATCGGCCTCGCAGCCGAATGAGGTGCGGTCGGCCGAAGCCGCGGTGAACAAGGCGGTCGTCTCATTCGCCATGCCAGGCACGAACACGCCCGAATAACAGGCCGACAGGATCAGCAGGCGGTTCCTGATCCCGAGTTCGTCGAACATCCGTGCCATCCGCGCGGGCGAGATGATGCCGAACCCCTCATCGCCGTCATGATAAGCGAGCCCGACCGGCGCCCCGTGCCCGGCGGTGTAGAGGACCAGCACGTCCTCGTTGCGGTCCATCAGCTCGGCGATCCGCGCGAGTGTCAGCGCGAGCGCGCGGGGCGTGCCATTGGGCAAGTCGCTCGGGCCGGACCCATCGGTGCCGGCAAGCACGATCGTGTGCCCGACCGCATTATAGCGCCGCGACAACACTCTGCCCGCCTCTCGCGCCTCGCGGCCGAAGATCGGATCGCTGTCGAGCCCGACCACCAGCACATAGGCATCGACCACGCCCTTCTTCTGCGGCTGGAGCGCGGCAAGCGCCTTGTCGAGCCGGCGCTGGTCGGCCAGCATCCAGACCGGCGATCGATCACGCTCGAGTTCAGGGCCGAGTTCGAGCGACGCTTCCGCCGCTCCCTGATCGTCGCCGGTGCCCATGCCCGGCCAACCGCTGGTGTGCTGGGGAGCGACATAGGGCGTGGTCGCCTGACCCGTTACCGAGCCCGCGAGGGACAGGCTGACCGAAAGCGCCGCTGCCAGCGCAACGAAGCGACGGACAAACTGGTGACGCATGCGACCTGCCCCCGTTATCGTAGATCGAAACGTGGCGTCGCGCAGGGCGAAGTCAAGCGGCGGCGCCAACAACCCAATGCGACGACGTGTAGCGGCGCTCAATCGCGGCGATATTGCTCGTCGCTGACCTTCTCCAGCCAGTCGACCGCCTTGCCGTCGAGCCGCTCCTGGATCGCGATATGCGTCATGGCATTGGTCGGCGTCGCGCCGTGCCAATGCTTCTCGCCGGGCTCGAACCAGATCACATCACCGGGACGGATTTCCTCCACCGGGCCGCCGTCGCGCTGGACCCAGCCAAGGCCCGCAGTCACGATCAGCGTCTGGCCAAGCGGATGCGTGTGCCAGGCGGTGCGCGCGCCCGGCTCGAACGTCACGCTGGCGCCGGCGATGCGCGCGGGATCGGGGGCGGTGATCAGCGGGTCGATCCTCACCGTGCCGGTGAACCAATCCGCCGGTCCCTTGCCCGATGGCTGCGACCCGCTGCGCTTGATGTCCATGGCGTCCGTTCCTTTTCGCGACCGCTAGCTTGCCGTCTGCAACGCATGCCGCAACGGTAATATCCGGTCAGTTGCCGACCAGCGCCTGATCGCGCAGGCCGCGCCAGACTTTCAGCGCCTGCACCGTTTCGGGCACGTCGTGGACGCGGAGCAATTGGACGCCGGCTTCCGCCCCCTTGAGCGCGAGCGCGATCGAGCCGCCGAGACGCTGATCGGCAGAAGCCTCGTTGGACAGCGCACCGATCATCCGCTTGCGGCTGGCGCCGAGCATCAGCGGGCAGCCCAGGCCGTGGAACATAGCGAGGCCGTTCAAGAGCGAGAGATTGTCCTGGAGCGACTTGCCGAAGCCGATGCCAGGATCGACGAGGATCCTGGCGCGATCGACCCCGCCCGCAACTACCGCCGCGATCCGCGCGTCGAGCCAGTCATAGACCTCCGTCAGGACATCGCCGTAACCATTGCCGCCATGCGGCCCCTTGGCGGGATCGGGCGAGTGCATGAGGATGACGGGGCAGCCGGCCTTGGCCACCACGTCGAGCGCGCGATCGTCCCACAGCAGCGCCGCGACGTCGTTGACGATGCTGGCACCTGCAGCGAGCGCCGCCTCCATCACCATTGCCTTGCGCGTATCCACCGAAACCAATGTCCCGGCGCGCACCAGCCCGCGCACGACCGGCTCGACGCGTTTTTTCTCGTCTTCTTCCCAGACGAGCTCGGCGCCGGGGCGGGTCGATTCGCCGCCGACATCGATCAGCGCCGCGCCGGCCACGGCCATTGCGACTCCCGCGGCGACGGGATCGTTTTGCTCGCCGCCATCGGAAAAGCTGTCGGGGGTGACGTTGAGGATGCCCGCGACTGTGGGTTGGTCGAAGCGCAGAATGCGCTCGCCTAGGGTCAGCGGCGCCCGTGGGCGGGTGATCGTCGCGTGGAGCTCGGCGGCGCGCTCGTTATCGGCACCGAGCGTACGATCGAACTCCGCGATCGAGATAGTGCGCTTGGCGCCCCGCTCGATCACTTCATAAGCGGCGAACCACTGCATCCCGCCGGCCAATCGCGCGACCTCGCCATCGCGACCGATCGGCGTATCGACGAACTGGACCGGGCGGAGGTGGAGTTTGGCCATTCATTCACCTTCGTCATGCCGGGCTCGTCCCGGCATCCACCGCGCGGCTGGAACCGCGCGTTTCGGGTTTGCTGCACGGTGGACCCCGGGACAAGCCCGGGGTGACGCATTTCCGGAATCAGGTCTTAAGGCTGCGTCGCGAGCAGGTAATTCTGGCGCAGCGCGTCGATCGGCTTCAGCCCATCGACCGCCTCATAATGCCAGAACGTCCAGCCGTTGCACGCCGGCGCATTCTGCAAGGTCGCGCCGAGCTTGTGGATCGACCCCGCCTGGCCGCAATCGCTCTTCAGCGAGCCGTCGGCACCGACGATCGCTTTCCAGCGCCGTTTGGTATCGGTCAGCACGGTGCCCGGCGACAGCATGCCATTCTCGATCAGCGCGCCGAACGCGACGCGCGGCGCCGCCTTGGGACTCTGCATCGTGGTCAGCGCCGATTCGTCGAGCGGCAGTGCGGCGGCGATGCGTTCCTCGGCGGCCTCGATATAGATGGGTTCGCGCTCGATCCCGATCCAATGCCGGCCGAGGCGCTTGGCGACCGCGCCGGTGGTGCCGGTGCCGAAGAACGGATCGAGCACCACGTCGCCCGGCTTCGAGCAGGCGAGCAGGATGCGATAGAGTAACGCTTCGGGCTTCTGGGTCGGGTGGACCTTGACGCCGTCCTTCTTGAGCCGCTCCGGGCCGCCGCAGATCGGGAATTCCCAGTCCGAGCGCATCTGCAACTCGTCGTTGAGCGTCTTCATGCTGCGATAGTTGAACGTGTATTTGGCGCCCTCGCCGGTCGACGCCCAGATCAAAGTCTCATGCGCGTTGGTGAAGCGCGTGCCCTTGAAATTGGGCATCGGATTGGCCTTGCGCCAGACGATGTCGTTGAGGATCCAATAGCCGAGATCCTGGATCGCCGACCCGACCTTGAAAATGTTGTGATAGCTGCCGATCACCCAGATCGAGCCGTTATCCTTCAGGATACGCTTGGCCTCGCCCAACCATTCGCGGGTGAAGCGGTCATAGATGGCCAGGCTGTCGAACTTGTCCCAATCGTCGGTCACCGCATCGACATGGCTGCCGTCGGGACGCGACAGATCGCCGCCGAGCTGGAGGTTGTAGGGCGGATCGGCGAAGATCAGGTCGACCGACTTGGCCGGCAGCGCGCGCATCGTCTCGATGCAATCGCCCATGACGATGCGGTCGAGCGGCAATTCGCCCGGGACCAGCACGGACGGCACCCTAAGCGAAACGGCGCGCGCACCGACCTTCTCTATGACCCCCATCCGCAACACTCCCCGCAATGACACGCGCACGAAAACCGGGCGCGCGGACTCCGGTCAAGCGAAGTTTAGTTAACGACTTGGGTTGCCAAATGGTTAAGGGAGCGGAACATTTTACGACCCTTACCGGATATTGAGTCCTGAGTTATCCACAGCCCCAATCTATGGGGTGTGGCACAAAAGACTCTTAAAACGGCAGAACCGCTTGAGCGACGGGGGCGAAGCTCCGGCGATGCAGCGGACAGGGTCCGTGCTCGCGCAAAGCCCGCAGATGTTCGGGCGCGCCATAGCCCTTGTTCGAATGCCAGCCGTAATGCGGATAGGATTCGGCATGGGCGATCATGATCGTGTCGCGGGTGTGCTTGGCGACGATCGAGGCGGCGGCGATCGACATGCTGATGCCGTCGCCGCCGACGATCGCGGTCGCCTGATAGGTCCAGCGCGGCAGGCGATTGCCATCGACCAGTACGTGTCCGGGCGGGCAGCCCAATGCTTCCACCGCGAGCGTCATCGCTTTCATCGTCGCCCAATAGATATTGAGCGTATCGATCTCGTCTGCCTCGCAAATGCCGACCCCGACTATCGCGCAATCCATCAGCCGGGCATGCAGCCGCGCGCGTTCGGCAGCGCTCAGCTTCTTCGAATCGTCGAGCCCGCGCGGGATACCCTTGGCGGGCAGGATCACCGCAGCGGCCACCACCGGTCCTGCGAGCGGCCCGCGACCGGCTTCATCGACCCCGGCGACCGGCGCGAGGCAGAGCTTTTCGTGTTTGAGACCGGGCATCAGTCGAGCCGCCACGGCGGATAGCGCCGGTTCTCGCCGGCCTGATACAGACACACCGGATTGCCCGACGGATCGGTCAGGCGCGCTTCGCGCCACAGCCAGGATTGGTCGGTGGGAAGTTGGTCGAAGGTCACGCCTGCATTCTTTAGCCGATCTACCTCGGCATCCAAATTCTCGCACTCGAAATAGACGGTCGGCCGTGCCCCGACCTCGACCGACAGCGTCGCGCCGCCCGCTGCTTCGAATCGAGCATAATGCGCATCGTCGGTTTCCACGATCTGCTTGAGCCCAAGCGCCGTGTAAAAAGCACAGGAAGCGGCATAATCGTCTGTGGGTACCGTGACCTGATTGAGCCGCGCGCCCGATCCCAGATCGAGCCGGACGGACTGCTGCCCCATCGGTCCGTGCCCGCCGCCCAGGCCGGGCGCGTCCTTGATCGCGATCCGCACGAACCGCCGAGCGCGGACGATCGCGGACTTCCAAGGGCAACCCCGAGCGAGATAGGTCGCGATGGCGGACGCAAGCGTGCACCCTGTTCCATGCGTTTGATCCGATACGATCCGGTCGCCCCGCCACCGCGTCCAATCGCCGGCACCGTCGATCAGCCAATCGACGACCTCATCGCCGCCGCCATGTCCGCCTTTGGCAAGAATCGGCGTTCCGAGGCGCTTGGCGTAAACGGTTGCCACCGCTCGCACATCGTCGATCGGAGTCGCGTCGAGCCCGCACAAGGCGGCGAGCTCGGAAAGGTTGGGCGTCACCAGCGACGCGATGCGACCGAGCCGCTCGAAGGCAGCGATCGTCTCGTCGTCCGCCAAGACCGACCCGCTCGTCGCGACCATAACCGGGTCGAACACGATCGGCACCGACAGATGCTCAAGTACATCTGCCACCGCATGCGCCGTCGCCGCCGATCCGATCATCCCGATCTTGACCGCGTCGACGCCGATATCGGTCACTACCGAATTGATCTGCGCGATCACCATGTCGGTCGGCACCGTCAGCACCGCCTGGACGCCCAAGGTATTCTGCGCGGTGATCGCGGTGATCGCGGTCATGGCGTGCCCGCCGAGCATCGTCACCGTCTTGATATCGGCCTGAATCCCTGCGCCGCCGCCCGAATCGGACCCGGCGATGATCAGGACGCGCGGCGTCATCCCCGCTTCCGCGCCTGGGGATAAGAGCCCAGCACGCGCATCCATTTGGAGTGGAAACCGAGTTCAGCAAGCGCGAGATCGAGATTCTCGTCGCCCGGCCGCCCCTCGACATCGGCATAGAAGTCGGTCGCGGCGAAGCTGCCCCCGCGTTGATAGCTTTCGAGCTTAGTCATATTGACGCCATTGGTCGCGAACCCACCCATCGCCTTATAGAGCGCGGCGGGGACGTTCTTCACCTCGAAGATGATCGTCGTCATGAACGGCCCCTCGCCCCTCAGCGGGCGGCTGCCGCGCGCCAGGGTCACGAAGCGCGTGGTATTGTGCTCGGCATCGGCGATGTCGCTGGCCAGCGTCTCCAGGCCATAGATTTTCGCGGCCGGCGGCGGCGCGAGCGCGGCGACCTTGGGATCGTTGATCTCGGCGACCAGAGCGGCGGCGCCGGCGGTGTCGGGATAGGCGATCGGAGTGATGCCGCGCGCCTTCAGCCAATGGCGGCATTGGCCCAGCGCCTGGGGATGGCTCATCGCTTCCTTCACGCCATCGAGCGGGCCGACACCCATCAAGGCGTAGCGGATCGGCAGGAAATGCTCGCCGGTGATCACCAGCCCCGATTCGGGCAGCAGGAAATGAATGTCGGCGACGCGGCCGTGGAGCGAATTCTCGATCGGGATGACCGCGCAATCCGCCCGCCCTTCCTTCACCGCGTCGATCGCATCGTCGAAGCTGAAGCACGGCAGCGGCAGTCCGTCGGGGAAAGTTTCCTCGACCGCGACATGGCTGTTGGCGCCGGGCGCGCCCTGAAACGCCACCGCGCGCTCGGGCTCGCGGGCAGCGGCTTCGGTCATCGCGGCGACGATGGGCTGGGCGGGGGCGGCGAAGTTTTCCATGAGGGGCGCCGATTAGAGGCGGGCATGCTTAGTAGCAAGCCGGCCTTTATTTGACGCGCTCACGCGCGTGGACGGTGCCGGCCCACTCCCCCACCCGACCGCCCAATCAGGATATTCTATGGGCGGCCGGGTGGGCGCATTGAGTCGGCCATGCCCCCGGCACCGCTCGCGACCAAGAGGTCGCCAAACAAACACACCACCTTGCCCCGCACAAAAGCGCTTACTAAAGGGCTGCTACTCAATTCAGGGGCGTACGCGAAAAATCATGTCCGACAAGACCAACACGATCGCTGGCTGGACCCTCGCAGGGTGCTTTGTCGCGCTGGGCGCCACGATCGTCGGCGGCATGGTATTCCACAGCGGCGAACCCAAGAAGGAAGGCTATCCGGTCGAGGCGGTGGACGAGGGCGGCGACAGCGGCGCTGCGGCCGAAGTGCCGATCGCGACCCTGCTCCCGACCGCCGACGCCGCCAAGGGCGCCGAGGTGTTCAAGAAGTGCGCGGCGTGCCACACGATCAACTCGGGCGGCGCCAACGGAATCGGTCCGAATCTGTATGCCACGGTCGGCGAAGCTGTCGCCCAGGGCAAGGGCGGCTTCGCTTTCTCCGACGCGCTCAAGACCAAGGGCGGCAAGTGGGACTTCGACTCGCTCAACGCCTGGCTGACCAGCCCGCGTAAGTTCGCGCCGGGTACCAAGATGACCTTCGCCGGCCTGTCGAACCCCAAGGATCGCGCCGACGTGATCCTGTACCTCAACCAGCAGGGCTCGAACCTGCCGCTGCCGGCTGCGCCTGCCGCCGCCCCGGCGGGCAAGGATGCCAAGGCTGCCGACGGTAACAGCGCGGCACCGGCTGATGGCAATGCGAGCGCCCCCGCCGAAGGTAATGCCGCCGCTCCGGCTGCGAAGAAGTAAGCTTCCAGATACAATCCTCCCCATCATAGATGGGGAGGATTGTATATTTTACCGCGAGGTGTCGGCCTGCGCGGCGATTTCGTCCGCCGCATGCTGCTCCGCTTCGGCGAGGCCGATATCCAGCGAGCGGTCCTGGTAGAAGCGCTGGACGCATTCCCAGCCCTCTTCCGCCGTCTCGCAATAAGTGAAGATGTCGAGGTCCTTGGCGCTGACTACGCCTTCTTCGACCAATGCTTCGAAATTGACCACGCGCTGCCAGAATTCCTTGCCGTAGAGCAGCACCGGGATCGGCTGGATCTTGCCGGTCTGGATCAGTGTCAGCAGCTCGAACAATTCGTCGAACGTGCCAAAGCCGCCCGGAAACGCCGCGAGCGCGCGCGCGTGGAGCAGGAAGTGCATCTTTCGAAGCGCGAAATAGTGGAATTGCAGGCTCAGCCGCGGCGTCACGTACGGATTGGGCGCCTGTTCGTGCGGCAGCACGATGTTGAGTCCGATCGATTCGGCGCCGACATCGCACGCGCCGCGATTGGCCGCTTCCATGATCGACGGGCCGCCGCCTGAACAGACGACGAAGTGGCGGCGTCCGTCGGTGTCGACCGGAAAGCTCGACGCCAGTCGACCGAGCTCTCGCGCCACCTCGTAATATTTCGACTTGGCAACCAGCCGCTCGGCGATCTTGCGCGAGGCGTCATCGGTCGCCGCCTCAAGCAAGGCCTGCGCCTTGTCCGGCGCGGGGATGCGGGCCGATCCGTACATCACGAAGGTGGAAGCAATCCCTGCTTCGTCGATCACCAATTCCGGCTTGAGCAATTCGAGCTGGAAGCGGACCGGACGCAGATCCTCGCGAAGCAGGAAGTCCATGTCCTGGAAAGCGAGCCGGTAGGCCGGATCTTGGGTCTGCGGGGTGGAAACGCCGCCCTTGGCGCGGTCGGCTTCCTGTTTCGCGCGCGGAAAGACGCGCGACGGTACTCGGGTATCAGTCATCCCAGCGCGTTAGAGCAAAGTTGTGACGGATTGAAGGGGGGCTTAAATACCCTCTCCCGCCTGCGGGAGAGGGAGGGGCCCGCCGCCGAAGGCGGTGGGACGGTGAGGGTCTTCTTTCTTCTTCATGGAGGCGCGCGAAAAAGAAGAAAGAAGACCCTCACCCAACCCTCTCCCGCTTGCGGGAGAGGGCTCTATAGCGTCAGCGGCAAAAGCTCTTGTGGTCGTCCTCCAGATGGAGGTGATTATGGTGCGCCCAATTATAATCGGGGCTGAGCACGGTGCCGAACCGCTTGCAGGCGGAAGTATGAATGGCTTCGAAGAAGCGACGTATGTCGGCATCGTCCGACCGCCAGTCATTCTCGATCGACACCCGGCGGCCGTCCTCCAGGACGAAAGCGGAAACGTCGACCGCGTTGGCCAGCGCATGGCCCGATAATCGCTCGGTCGCGGTGCCGATCGTGTTGCGGCAGGCATAAGTGCCGAAGGTCTCGATCTTGACCAGGCGGCTGCCCAGAATCTGATAGGCGGCGGGCGCGACCGCATTGCGCGTCCAGCCGATGAATTCCTCGGCGAGACCACAGCGCATTGCCTTCAGGCCGGTGACCGGCACGCCGATATCGATCAGCTGCACCGCGCCGATGACGGTGCATCCGCCGCCATAATCGCGATCGGGCAGCGGCGAATAGCGCACCTGCTCGCGCGACAGATCGGCATAGCATTGCTGCGTCTCGCGGCTGGTCGGCAAATTGAGCGTGATCGGCGGCGCACCCGCCGGACGGCGCGGCGGCGGCGGCAAGCGGTCATTGCCCCCTCCGCCAAACAGGCAACCCGACAGGATAAAGCCGAGCAAGGGGACGAGGCGCTTCACGCGTAACGATCTGTTCCAACAGGGTTAATGAATCATTAACGGCGCGGCTATCCGTGCCAAGGTTCAGGCGAAGATTTCACTCTCGACCGTTCGCTTGCCGTCACCCGACAAAAGCTATGCCGGACGTCCGATGGGCCTAGCGGCCTGCCATCCAATCAGGTCGATCGTATCGCCGTCCAGCGCATGTCGCTTGACGCAGCGCACAATATCTTTAGGGCGGCCGACGGGCCACGCGGTCCCAACGCCGCGCGCGCTCTCTGCGAGGAGAGACTATATGACTGAATCTACCGTTGCCGACGCCACCATTGCGTCCCCTGCCAAGCCCGCAACCAAGCCGGCTCGCCCCTATTTTTCCTCAGGTCCCTGCGCCAAGCCTCCGGGCTGGGACGCGTCGAAGCTCGCGGTCGAAGTGCTCGGCCGGTCGCACCGCTCGAAGCTCGGCAAGGCGCGGCTGCAATATGCCATCGACCTGATGCGCGAGTTACTCAAGCTCCCTGATACCCACCGTATCGGCATCGTCCCGGGCTCCGACACCGGCGCGTTCGAGATGGCGATGTGGACCATGCTCGGCGCGCGTGAGGTCACCGCGCTTGCCTGGGAAAGTTTCGGCGAAGGTTGGGTGACCGACGCGGTCAAGCAGCTCAAGATCGAGCCGACCGTGATGCGCGCCGATTATGGCCAGTTGCCCGATCTCGATCAGGTCGACTGGAGCAGCGACGTGCTGTTCACCTGGAACGGCACCACCAGCGGCGTGCGCGTGCCCAACGGCGACTGGATCCCGGACGACCGCGAAGGCCTGAGCTTCGCCGACGCGACAAGCGCGGTGTTCGCCTATGACCTGCCCTGGTACAAGATCGATGTCGCGACCTTCTCGTGGCAGAAAGTGCTGGGCGGCGAAGGCGGCCATGGCGTCCTGATCCTCGGCCCGCGCGCGGTCGAACGGCTGACCGAATACACCCCGGCCTGGCCGCTGCCCAAGGTGTTCCGCCTCGTCTCCAAGGGCGCACTGACCGAAGGCGTGTTCAAGGGCGAGACGATCAACACCCCGTCGATGCTGGCGGTCGAGGATGCGATCTTCGCGCTCGAATGGGCCAAATCGGTCGGTGGGGCGCAAGGCCTGATCGCACGGTCGGATGCCAACGCCGCGGCTTTGGACAAGATCGTCGCCGAGCGCGATTGGCTCGGCCATCTCGCCGTCGACGAGGCATCGCGATCGAAGACCAGCGTCTGCCTGACGGTTGAAGGCGCCGACGAGGCGCTGATCAAGGCGATGGCATCCGCGCTTGAGAAGGAAGGCGCCGCGTTCGACGTCGCCGGCTATCGCGACGCGCCTCCGGGCCTGCGCATCTGGTGCGGCGCGACCGTCGACACCGCCGATATCGAGATGCTCGGGCCGTGGCTCGACTGGGCCTACGCCACCGCGAAATCCCTTTAACTCCCTCTCCCCTCTGGGGAGAGGGCCGGGGAGAGGGGCAGTGGGTCTCAATGGCCGAGCAGACTGCCCCTCTCCCGACTTCCCCCGGCTTACGCCGGGGTCGTCTGCCCTCTCCCCGGCGGGGAGAGGGCGCAGGAGAAAAGACATGCCCAAAGTATTGATCAGCGACAAAATGGATCCCAAGGCCGCCCAGATCTTCCGCGAACGCGGGGTCGAGGTCGACGAGATCACCGGCAAGACGCCCGAGGAATTGAAGGCGATCATCGGCGACTATGATGGTCTCGCCATCCGCAGCTCGACCAAGGTGACCAAGGACATCCTCGACGCCGCGACCAACCTCAAGGTCGTCGGCCGCGCCGGGATCGGCGTCGACAATGTCGATATCCCGTCCGCCAGCGCCAAGGGCGTGGTGGTGATGAACACGCCGTTCGGCAACTCGATCACCACTGCCGAACATGCGATCGCCTTGATGTTCGCACTCGCCCGCCAGCTGCCCGAGGCCGATCTGTCGACCCAGGCCGGCAAGTGGGAAAAGAACCGCTTCATGGGCGTCGAGCTGACCTCGAAGACGCTCGGCCTGATCGGCGCGGGCAATATCGGATCGATCGTCGCCGACCGCGCGCACGGCCTGCGCATGAAGGTGATCGCGTTCGATCCGTTCCTCAGCCCCGAGCGCGCGGTCGAACTGGGCGTCGAGAAGGTCGATCTCGACGACCTGCTCGCGCGCGCCGACTTCATCACGCTTCACACGCCGCTGACCGATCAGACGCGCAACATCCTGAGCCGCGACAATCTGCTCCGCACCAAGAAGGGCGTGCGCATCATCAATTGCGCACGCGGCGGGCTGATCGACGAGGCGGCGCTCAAGGAAGGACTCGATTCGGGTCATATCGCCGGCGCCGCGCTCGACGTGTTCGTCGAGGAGCCGGCCAAGGCCAGTCCGCTCTTCGGCACGCCCAATTTCGTCTCGACCCCACATTTGGGCGCATCGACCACCGAAGCGCAGGTCAATGTCGCGATCCAGGTCGCCGAGCAGATGGCCGACTTCCTGGTCTCGGGCGGCGTCACCAACGCGCTCAACATGCCGTCGCTGTCGGCCGAGGAAGCGCCGCGGCTCAAGCCCTACATGGCGCTGGCCGAAAAGCTCGGCTCGCTGGTCGGGCAGCTGACCCATGGCGCCATCGCGCGCATCTCGATCCACAGCGAGGGCGCCGCCGCCGAGCTCAACCAGAAGCCGATCGTCTCGGCGGTGCTTGCCGGGTTCCTGCGCACCCAGACCGACACGGTGAACATGGTCAACGCGCCGCTGCTCGCCAAGGAGCGCGGGATCGAGGTGCGCGAAGTCCGCACCGAGCGCGAAGCCGATTACCACACGCTGCTGCGCGTCTCGGTCAAGACCGAAGCCGGTGAGCGCTCGGTCGCCGGCACCCTGTTCGGCGATCAGGCCCCGCGCCTGGTCGAATTGTTCGGGATCAAGGTCGAAGCTGATCTGGCCGGCCACATGCTCTATGTCGTCAATGAGGATGCGCCGGGCTTCATCGGCCGCCTCGGCACTCTGCTGGGCGAATCGGGCGTCAATATCGGCACGTTCCATCTCGGCCGCCGCTCGGCGGGCGGCGAAGCGGTACTGTTGCTGTCGGTCGACGAGGCGGTCGACGCCGACCTCATCGCCCGCGTGCGCCAATTGGCGGGCGTGAAGACGGTGATGGGGCTGTCGTTCTAGGCTATCTCTCCCTCTCCCCTTTGGGGAGAGGGCCGGGGAGAGGGGCAGTGCCTAAAAAGGACGACGAGCAGTTACGCAGAGCGAAAGCGATGCGCAGCGAGCCTACGGGCCCCGAAGCGCGCCTGTGGTATCATCTCCGCGCCAAGCGCCTCAATGGTGTGAAATTCTCGAACCAGGTGTTGATTGGCCCCTACACCGTCGATTTCGCCGCACGATCGCGAAAGCTGGTCATCGAGCTCGATGGGGATAGCCATGCGACACAGGAACGCTATGACGCGCGGCGAACTGCGTGGCTCGAAGAGCAAGGATATCGGGTGATCCGTTTCACGAATTCCGACGTGATGGCGAATGAGGCGGCGGTATTGCAGGCAATCATCGATTCGCTTGCGGCTGCCCCTCTCCCCGGCCCTCTCCCCGAAGGGGAGAGGGAGAAAGAAGAATGACTCACGCGCTGCTCCCTTCCGGCTTTCATGATCGCCTGCCGCCCGACGCCGATGCGGCGGCGCGGTTGGAGCGGCGTGTGCTCGATGCTGCGCATGCTTATGGCTATGAGCGGGTCGATCCGCCGCTGGCCGAATTCGAGGATGCGCTGGCGCATCGGCTGAAGGCGGCGCGCGCGCAGGATGCGGTGCGCTTCGTCGATCCGATCAGCCAGCGAACCCTGGCGATCCGGCCGGACATCACGGCGCAGGTTGGGCGCATCGCGGCGACGCGGATGGGGCACCATCCGCGGCCGCTGCGGCTGAGCTACACCGGATCGGTGCTGCGGCTGCGTGCATCGGAATTGTCGCCCGAGCGCGAGCGGCGCCAGGCCGGGTGCGAGCTGATCGGGCTCGATACGATCGCCGCCGCGCAGGAAGTCGTCACCGTCGCGGTCGAAGCGCTCGAGGCGGCCGGGGTCACTGGTATCTCGATCGACTTCACTCTGCCCGATCTGCTGGCAACGCTTGCCACCGGACCGCTGCCGTTGGGCGACGTGTCGCTCGACGAGCTGGCCGACCGGCTCGATGCCAAGGATGCCGGAGCAGTCGCGGCGCTGGCACCGAGCTATCTTCCGATGATCGAGGCGGCCGGACCGTTCGAGACCGCGCATGACCGGCTCTGCCGGTTCGATGTCGGCGGCGCGTTGCAGTCGCGGCTCGATGGGCTGTGGAAAGTGGCGGAGGCGGTGAAGGGCCGCGTCGCGCTGACGCTGGATCCGACCGAGCGGCACGGCTTCGAATATCAGACCTGGCTCGGTTACTCGCTATTCGCTGACGGCGCGCGCGGCGAGATCGGGCGCGGCGGCAGCTATACGATCGTGCATGAGGACGGCGGCGAAGAAACCGCGATCGGCTTTACGCTCTATATCGACGCGATCGTCGCCGCGGGGCTGGCGCATGACGAGCGGCGGCGGCTGTTCGTGCCGTTGGGTGCGGATCCAATAGTGGCGGCCAAGTTGCGCAGCGAAGGCTGGGTCACGGTCGCGGCACTCGAGGCGGGCGACACGCCCGAAGCGCAATTGTGCACGCATGTTTTAGTCGATGGTGAGGTTCGACCGCTCACCACATAACCCATCGTCACCCCGGCCTTGTGCCGGGGTCCACCGCGCCTCGCGCCCTTCGCGTCTGTGGCTCAGTGGATGCCGGGACAAGCCCGGCATGACGGATTAGAGTGAAGGAATGAAGCCGTGGCCAATGTAGCCGTGATCGGCGCCCAATGGGGTGACGAAGGCAAGGGCAAGATCGTCGACTGGCTGTCGGAGCGCGCCGACGTCGTCGTGCGCTTTCAGGGCGGGCACAATGCCGGCCACACGCTGGTCATCGACGGCAAGACCTATAAGCTCGCCTTGCTTCCCTCGGGGGTAGTGCGCGGCACGCTAAGCGTGATCGGCAACGGCGTGGTGTTCGATCCCTGGCATTTCCGCGACGAAGTCACGCGGATCGGCGAGCAGGGCGTCAAGGTCACCCCCGAATTGCTCCACGTCGCCGAAACCGCGCCGCTGATCCTGCCGCTGCACCGCGATCTCGACGCGTTGCGCGAGGACGCGCTCGACGCCGGCAATTCGGGGCAGAAGATCGGCACCACGCGCCGCGGCATCGGCCCGGCCTATGAGGACAAGGTCGGTCGCCGCGCGATCCGCATCTGCGACCTCGCGCATCTCGACCAATTGGGGCCGCAGATCGACCGCCTCTGCGCGCATCACGATGCGTTGCTCGCCGGATTCGGCAAGCCGCCGGTCGATCGCGAAGCGTTGCTCGCCGACCTCAAGGAGATCGCCGATTTCGTGCTGCCTTATGCCAAGCCGGTGTGGGTCACGCTCAACGCGGCCGGCGAGCGCGGCAAGCGCATCCTGTTCGAAGGCGCGCAGGGCGTGTTGCTCGACGTCGACCATGGCACCTATCCGTTCGTCACCTCGTCCAACACGGTGGCGGGTACGGCGTCGGCGGGATCGGGCCTGGGTCCGTCACGGGTCGGGTTCGTGCTGGGGATCGTCAAGGCCTATACGACGCGCGTCGGATCCGGCCCCTTCCCGACCGAGCAGGATAATGAGATTGGCGAATATCTCGGCACCCGCGGGCGCGAGTTCGGGGTGAATACCGGGCGCAAGCGGCGCTGCGGCTGGTTCGACGCGGTATTGGTGCGGCAATCGGCGGCGGTCAGCGGCATCACCGGAATCGCGCTGACCAAGCTCGACATTCTCGACGGGCTCGACGAGATCAAGATCTGCACCGGCTATCGGCTGGGCGACAAGACCTATGACTATCTGCCCCCGCACCCGCTCGACCAGGCGGCAGTCGAGCCGATCTATGAGACGGTGCCCGGCTGGTCCGAATCGACCGCCGGCGCGCGCAGCTGGGCGGAACTGCCCGCCGCGGCGATCAAGTACATCCGCCGGATCGAGGAACTGATCCGCTGCCCGGTGGCATTGGTGTCGACCAGCCCTGAGCGCAACGACACGATCCTGGTGCGCGACCCGTTCGCGGACTGATCTCCCTTCAGCCAAACCTTCAGCAAAAATTGAAAAAGGTAGGGCCTGCCCCCGCGGCCAGTGCACGCCAGCACCGGCCGCGAGGACAGGCCCATTAGCCCCAACGGTTCGCGTCTAGTCAGACGCGAACCGATTGCATGGGGTGGGCTGGGGCTATCAGCTCTTTTTCTTTTTCTTCTTGCCGGTGTCCGCCGAACTGTCGGTCGACGTCGCGGCCGAATCGGACGTGGCCGTCGTATCCGGCGTGGTGGTGGGGGTTGTGCTGGTCGTAGCGTCCGGTGTCGCGGCCGGCGGCGTTGACGTCGACGGATCGGTCGTCGGAGCTGGCGTGGTGGTCGACGGAGTCGTTTGCGGGGTCGTGGGAGCCGACGTGGTCTGGGCGAACGCGACACCCGAGACGCCGACAATCAGGGCGCCTGCAAGCGTGAGAAACTTCATTCGATACTCTCCTGTCCTGAATGGACCGAAGAGGAAAAGGCTCAGTAACCAAAAGGCTCCGCGCTACGCTGTCGTTACGTCCAAGGAATCGAACGGCTTACCGGAGATTGAGCCTCTGGCGAGATTAACCGACGGAAACTCAGCCGTTTTGCGCGCGATGCAGCAGCTTTTGGTCGGCCAAAACCAGCGCCACCATCGCTTCGACGACCGGCACGCCGCGAATACCGACACACGGATCGTGCCGGCCTTTGGTGCGGATATCGGTCGGCTCACCGTCGCGCGTGATCGTCTCGACCGGGGTCAGGATTGAGCTGGTCGGCTTGAACGCGACGCGGACGCGGACCGGCTGCCCGGTCGAGATTCCCCCGGCGATCCCGCCGGCATGGTTGGAGAGGAAATGCGGGCCACCCGTCTGGTTGCTGCCCGGCCGCATCGCATCGGCATTTTCCTCGCCGGTCAATGTCGCGGCAGCGAAGCCGTCGCCAATCTCGACGCCCTTCACAGCATTGATCCCCATACAGGCATGCGCGAGCTCGGCATCGAGCTTGGCGTAGAGCGGCGCGCCCCAGCCCGGCGGCACGCCGGTCGCCTCGCAGGCGATCACCGCACCCAATGACGACCCGGCCTTGCGGGCGTCGTCGACCAGTTGCTCCCATCGCACCGCCGCCTGAGCGTCGGGACAGAAAAACGGATTATTGCCGATCTCCGCCGGATCGAACCGCGCATAATCGATCGCGTCGCCGCCGATCGCTTCGACCCAGGCGATGATCGAGACTTCCGGGATCACCAGCCGCGCCACCGCCCCCGCCGCGACCCTGCTGGCGGTCTCGCGCGCCGACGAGCGACCGCCGCCGCGATAATCGCGGAAGCCGTATTTGGCGTCATAAGCGTAATCGGCATGACCGGGACGATAGGCTTGGGCGACTTCAGAATAGTCCTTGGAGCGCTGGTCGACATTCTCGATCATCAGGCTGATCGGCGTGCCGGTGGTGCGCCCTTCGAACGTGCCCGACAGGATACGGACGCGATCCGGCTCCTGGCGCTGGGTGGTGAAGCGCGACTGGCCCGGACGGCGGCGATCGAGGAACGGCTGGATATCGTCCTCGCTCAGGCTCAGCCCCGGCGGACAACCGTCGACGATCGCGCCGATCGCCGGGCCATGGCTCTCCCCCCAGGTCGAGAAACGGAAGACATGACCGAAGGAATTATAGCTCAACCGAAAAGCCCTCTCCCCTCCGGGGAGAGGGTTTGGGAGAGGGGGAGTCCGTTACAGGAGCGTCCCCGACTGCCCCTCTCCCCGACCCTCTCCCCGGAGGGGAGAGGGAGATTGCGTTACACCAGCGCGATGTCCGGTGCGTCCTCGGCCTTCATGCCGATGACGTGATAGCCGGCGTCGACATGGTGCGTCTCGCCGGTGACGCCCGACGACAGGTCGCTGAGGAAATAGAGCGCCGAGCCGCCGACATCCTCGATCGTGACGTTGCGCTTGAGCGGCGAGTTCAACTCGTTCCACTTCAGGATCAGGCGGAAATCGCCGATGCCGCTCGCCGCCAGCGTCTTGATCGGCCCGGCCGAAATCGCGTTGACGCGGATATTGTCGCGGCCAAGATCGACCGCGAGATATTGCACGCTTGTCTCCAGCGCCGACTTGGCGATGCCCATGACGTTGTAATGCGGCACGACCTTCTCGGCGCCGTAATAGCTGAGCGTCAGCAGCGAGCCGCCGTTCGGCATCATCGCCGAGGCGCGCTGCGCCACCGCAGTGAACGAATAGACGCTGATGTTCATCGTCATCAGGAAGTTTTCGAGGCTGGTATCGGCATAGCGACCACGCAGCTCGTTCTTGTCGGCAAAGCCGATCGCATGGACGACGAAATCGATCGTCGGCCAACGCTCCTTCAGCGCCGCGAAGGTCTGGTCGAGCGCCGCCATATCGCTGACATCGCAATCGATCAGGAAGTCGGAGCCAAGTTCTGCCGCGAGCGGACGGACGCGCTTCTCGAGCGCCTCGCCCTGATAGCTGAACGCCAATTCGGCGCCCGCCTCGCGCAGCTTCTTGGCGATACCCCAGGCCAGCGAGCGGTCGTTGGCGAGGCCCATGATAAGCCCGCGCTTGCCCTGCATCAGTCCGGTCATGCCGCTTCAAACTCCGTTTCTGTTGTCGGGTCCTCCCTTACGTCCTTCAACGGCGTTTCGGCTAGTGCCGCGTTGAGGTGCGCGCCGATCGAAATGCCGAGGCCGACGATCCAGAAGAACAGCAAGGTGACGATGACCCCGGCCAGGCTGCCATAAGTGAGGTCGTAATTGCTGAGCTTCGCCAGGAAAATCGGCAGGAGCGCGGTCGCGCTGATCCACCACAATGTCGTGAACGCGGCACCCGGCCAGCGCGGACAGCCCTTTTTGCGGTACTTGCCCGGCGTCACCGAGAAGAACAGCATGTAGAGCGCGAAATACATGATCAGGCCGGGGATGATCCGCGACCAGCCGACCCATTGGGCGAGCTCGGCGGCCCAGGGGACCAACCGATAGATGAACTGTTCGGTCACGGCCAGCACGCCCTGAATCAGAAAGGCGAGCAACGCGAGGATGACCGAACCGACGATCACCGCCATCGATCCCAGCCGATAATGCCAGAACGGTTTTTCGAAGGTCACGCCATAGGCTCTGCGGAAGATATCGCGGATCGTCTCGACGAAGCTGCCCACCGACCACAAGGCGACCAGCCCGCCCAGGATGAGGAGCGAACCGGTCCGCGCCGCGAGCACGTCGGCGATCGGCTTGCGCAGCAGATCGGCAACGCTGCCGGGGAGCGTCGACAGGAACGAGTCCACCGCGCGGAGCGCTTCGGCGCTCTGCCCGAACAGCGAGCCGATCGCCGCCGCGAGGATGAAGAAGGGAAAGAGCGTCAGCAGCGCCAGATAGGCAATGTTGCCGGCATACATGAAGCCATTGGCGAAGACGCCGACGAACACCCGCTTGGTGACGATCCAGGCGCGGGTCGGCAGCGGCTTCCCCTCTCGCTCGCGATAGCCGCGAAGCCCGCGTGCTTCGGGCGAAAGGGGGGAAAGATGCGACATTCAGAATCGTAACCGACGTCAGACGCCGAGGTTGCCGCGTGGGTTCCTGTCATTGTCCTTCCAGCCCTGGACGAACTCGACCAAAGCGTCGTCATCGACCGGCAGGTCGACCATCAGGGTCACCAGCTGGTCGCCGCGGCCGCTCCCCTTCTTGTGGAAACCCTTGCCCTTCAAGCGCAGCGTCTTACCCGAGCTCGACCCCTTGGGGACGGTCAGCATCACCGCGCCATCGGCGGTCGGCACGCGAACGCTGGCGCCCAACACGGCTTCGGACAGGCTGATCGGCAAGTCGATCCGGATGTCGTCGCCATCGCGTGTGAAGAAACGGTGCGGCTGGATCTCGATCGTCACGATCGCATCGCCATTGCCACCGGGTCCCGCCTGTCCCTTGCCGCTCAGCCGCATCTGAGTGCCGGACTCGACTCCAGCCGGCAGCTTGAGGTCGATCGTCTTGCCGTCGGCCAGCGTGATCCGCTGCGGCGCCAAGGTGGCGGCGTCGGTGAACGGAACGGTTAGGCGATAGGCAACATTCGCGCCTTTGGGCTGGGGACGCCGGCCGAATCCGCCGGCAAAGCCGCCCGCGCCTCCCGATCGACCGCGGCTACCGAACAATCCCTCGAACAGATCGCTGAAGTCGCCGGCTTGCTCGCCGCCGAAATCGGCGCGGAAGCCGCCTTGCGGTCCGCCACCACCGCCGCCGAAGCCGAACGGCGCGGCGGGGTTGCCGTCGCCGTCGATCTCGCCGCGATCGAAGCGCGCGCGCTTGTCCTTGTCGCTCAGCAAGTCGTAGGCCGAGGTCACCTGGCTGAACTTCTCCGCCGCCTTGGGATTGTCGGTATTGCGGTCGGGATGCAGTTCCTTCGCAAGCTTGCGATAGGCTTTCTTGATATCCGCTTCGGTCGCGGTCCGGGACACGCCCAGCAAAGTATAGGGATCGGTTGCCATCTTGGGGCGCTATTTGGGGGATTGCGCGGCGGAGCGCAACGCGGGCTTTACCTTGGATTCCATCGCCACGTCAGCCGACCGGCGCGACGTCGACCGACACGTCCATCTTCTGCGCGCCAGATCCCAGTACGATGCCGTCGATCGGTGCGATCTCGGCATAGTCGCGGCCGATCGCCATGATGACATGGTCGCTCGCCATCCAGATGCCGTTGGTCGGATCGACCCCGACCCAGCCGCGCGCCGGCCCGCACCACAACATCACCCAGGCGTGCGTCGCATCGGCGCCGATCAACCGTTCCTGGCCGGGCGGTGGGATCGTGCGGATATAGCCGCTGACATAGGCCGCGGGCAGACCGGCGGCGCGTAAGCCGGTGATCATGATCTGGGTCAAATCCTGGCACACGCCGCGGCGTTTGAGGAAGGCTTCGCGTGGCGGCGTGTCGACCAGGGTCGCGGTCGGATCGAACGCGAAGTCGCGCTGAATGCGCTGCGCCAGGGCGATTCCTGCTTCGAGCGCATTGCGGTCGGGATCGAGATCCTGCGCGCACCATGCCGCGATATCGGCATCGAGCGGGATGAGCGGCGACGGGTAGAGATAGGCCGAAGGACCGGCCGCGGAGAGATCGCGGTTCGCGCGCGCCAGCGCCGCGACCTCGGCCAGGCAGGGATCGTCGGCCTGCGGCACCGGCACCATGCGGTCGACCATGACGCGCGAGACGCTTTCGATCGTCAAATTGCGGACGCGTTCGGTGACGACCAGCCGCATGACATTGGCGAGCCCCGCCTCGGCCAGCGCCGGCCGCGTCTCACCGGCCGGGGTTACCGCGAGCTCGTAATGCTCGATTTGCTGTCCCGACCACAGGATCGGCTTGAGCCGCAGGTTACAGCGCGCGAAAGCGACCGGCCGACCATAATCGAACCGCGTGACGTGCCGGATATCGTAGATCACGCCCCAAATCTCACGCCAGGATAAGCCCGCCCGCGCGCAACGGTTCCGCCCCTTGCAGGAAATACCGCCGGGCGATCGCGTCGGACAGATGCGCGAGCTGGCGTTCGGCATCGTCGAGCAGGCGCGCGTCCAGCCGCGTGGCGCTCGCCGTCGACAGCAAGGCGCACAAAGCGCGCGCTTCCGCCTGTTGCTCTTCGGGCAGGCCATCGTCGTTGAGCACCGGGAGTTCGGCGAGATGCTCGGCAATGCGGTCTGCCTGATAGGCAAGGCTGCGCGGATTGCCCGGATCGAGCGCGACGAGATCGACCACCGGCACGCGCGCGATCCCGGTCAGATAGCGCTGACGATACCCGATCTGGCTGTCGGCCAAGTCGAGCAAAGTGGTGAGGTCGTCGCTCGACGCCCCGGTCATGCCGAAGGTGCGGACCAGTCGCGCCACCGCCAGTCCGCGTTCGACCCGGCGGCCGAGATCGTGGAAGCGCCAGGCCGCGGTGCGGCCCATATGCTCCGCCGACAGGCCCGACAGAGCGGCATAGCGCCGCTGCAGCGAGCCGCAGCGATCGAGCATCGATCCCTTGGTCGGATGCGGCGCGTCGAGCAGGCGCACCACGTCAGCGGACAATCGGTCGCGCGACACCTGGGCGATGGTCCGGGCCATGCGGTTGATCGCCGGGATATTGTTCCAGCCGTCGAGCGCGTCGAGCGCGGTTCGCGCGAGCTGGACCAGATCGGGGCGTTTGAGATGCGCGGGATGCGCCGCGGCGCCGGCGGCGACCACCAGCCCCGCCATCCGCCCGACCGTGTCGTGGTCGAGCGCCGCGCCGGCGTCGGCATCGATCGAATTGCCGAGCATCGCGCGCACGATCGCCAGCAATGCCTCGCCGCGTTCGAGATAACGGCCGAGCCAGTAGAAATTGTCCGCCACCCGGCTGGGCAACGTCCCCGGATTGCGCCGGATCTGCGTGCTGTCGGGCGCCGGCAGCAGCGAGGCGGGAGGCACCGGATCCGGGCTGTAGATGGCGACATCGGCCGACCAGATCCCCTCACCCATCACCGCCGCGCGGATGTCGGGATGCTCGCCGATCCGCGCGAAGCCGCCGGGCATCACCGTCCAGCCGCCATCGACACCGCGCGCCGCGAACACGCGCAAGGTGAAGGGCCGAGCCGCGAGCTCGTGATCGGCGACCACCGGCATGGTCGACAACCGCACCAGTTCCTGCCCGACATAATCCTGCGGCCGCCGCGCCATGTCGTCGAGCAGCGCCCCGCGCGCCTCGGCCGACAATTCGGATCCCTGGACCGCGCCGTCGGGCAGACCGAGCGGGTTAACGCCGAAGGCCGGCGCGATCATTAACGTGTCGAGCCGCGCCTCCACCGTGGCGCGCGCGGCGGTGTCGCCGCACCACCAGGTGGCGATATTGGGCAGCTTAAGGTTCTCGCCGATGATCCGTTCGGCCAAAGCGGGCAGGAAGGCCTGTAGCGCCGGCGCCTCGAGCACGCCGGCGCCGGGCGCGTTGGAGATCAGCACATTGTGCGCGGCGAAGGCATCGATCAGCCCGGCGACGCCGATCGTCGAATGCGAATCGAATGCCAGCGGATCGAGCATACGCGGGTCGGCCCGCTGCCACAAAGCATCGACGCGCTTGAGCCCGGCGATGGTGCGGACATAAAGTCGGTCCTCGGCCACCGCGAGATCGGCGCCTTCGACCAGCAGGAAACCGAGATAGCGCGCGAGATGCGCCTGTTCGGCATAACTCGGGTTCCAGCGGCCCGGCGTCAGCAAGCCGATGCGCGGCTCGGCGCGCTTGCATAAAGCGGCAAGCCCGTCGCGAAAGGCGGCGAAGAAGGGTGCGTGGCGCAGGACATTGAGCCGCCCCTGCAATCCGCCCAGGGTCCGCGACGTGGCAAGACGGTTTTCCAGCGCATAGCCCGCGCCGGCTGGCGCGCGGAGGTGATCGGCAAGCACGCGCCACTCGCCGTCGGGACCGCGCCCGAGGTCGAAGGCGGCGAATTGGAGCTGATAGCCGCCGGGCAAGGTCAGCCCGACCATCGGGCGCAGGAACAGCGGGCTGCCATTGATCAGCGCCGCGGGAATCGCGCCGTCGGCGATCAGGGCGCCCTTGCCGTAGATATCGGCGAGCACGGTTTCGATCAGCCCGGCCCGCTGCGCGACGCCCTCGGCGATCGCCCGCCATTCGCTTTCGGCGATCAGCAGCGGGACCGGCGAGACCGGCCAGGGCCGCTCGTCCGAATCGCCGGCGACGCGGAACCCGGTGCCGATGTCTTCGGCATGGCGCTGGACGCGTTCCTGGGCGTGCCCGAGATCGTCGCCCGCGGCGACCGCGAGTTCCTCGAACGCAGCGGTCCAGGCGGCCGGATCGCCGCTGACAACGACATCGCCATCACCCTCGCCGACCCGTCCGCGATAGTCCGCCAGCCAGCGCGCGGCATGCGCCGCGGCATCGAATAACCCTTCGCTGAGTGCGTGACTGGCCAACCGGGCCTCCCCTTGGGAAGGGCTAACCACCACAAACCATGCTGCGTGGCAACATTGATTGTGGTGTTTGGTAAGCCCCTCCCCTTCAGGGGAGGGGTTGGGGTGGGGGCTCTCCACCAGCGATTTGCTTGGGGCACTCCCCCACCCCCTACCCCTCCCCTGAAGGGGAGGGGCTTTTAGACCTTAGAGATCCGGCAACACCTGCCGCGCTATCCCCCACCCCGCCAGATCAGGCGACGACGCGCGTTCCAACAACTCTTCCTGATCCCCGACATGCCATTTCGCCGGCGTATCGAGGTCACCCAACTCCGCCCAGGTGACCGGCACCGCGACCGGCGCCTTGGCGCGCGCTCGCGCCGTGTACGGCATCACCGCGGTCGCGCCGCGCTGGTTGCGCAGCCAGTCGAGGAAGATCTTCCCCTTGCGCTTGGCCTTGGACATGGTCGCGGTGAAACGGTCGGGCTCGGCCTGGGCAAGTGCCACGCAGAAACGGTCGGCGAAGTCCTTGACCGCCGGCCATTCGGCCTGAGGCGTCAGCGGCACGACGACGTGAACGCCCTTTCCTCCCGACACCATCGCAAAGCTGACGAGGCCGATCTCGGCCAAGTGGCTCTTGATCTCCGCCGCAGCTTTCTTGACCTCGGCGAACCCCAGCCCTTCGTCGGGATCGAGGTCGAACACCAGGCGATCGGGCTTTTCGACATCGGCGACCGACGATCCCCAGCCGTGAAACTCGATCGTCCCCATCTGGACGCATTGCAACAGCCCGTCGGCATCGTCGACATAGAGATAGGGTTCGACCGAGCCGTCCTTCTCCTTGATCTTCACATGCTTGACGTGCTCGCCGAACGAGCCGGCATCGTGCTTCTGGAAGAAGCAATGCTTGCCGCGCCCCTGGGGGCAGCGCACCAGGCTGATCGGTCGGTTGGCGATCCACTGCAGCGCGACCGGCGCCATGGCTTCGTAGAAGGCGGCGAGGTCGCCTTTGGTCACTGTCGAGTCTGGAAAGATCAGCCGGTCGGGATGCGTGATCTTGACGCTCGACGTTTTGGGTTTGGGCGCCGGCTTGGCTTTTTCCTCGACCACCTCTTCGGCCTCCTTATCGCCGCGCAGCCCCAGGAAGCTCGGATGCCGCAGGACCTTGTCGGGCGTCGTCTCGGTATAGGCAATCTCCGCGACGAGCTTGGGCGTGACCCAATGGACGCGCCGCGCTGCCGCGCGGGGCACCTCGACTGTCGGCGTTTTGCGCGCGAGGCGATCGAACCGGGCGCGGAGATCGTTCATCGTCTCGACCGAAAAGCCGGTGCCGACCTTACCCGCATAGCGCAGCTTGCCCTCCTCGTGGACGCCGAGCAGCAAGGCGCGAAACCCGCGCGACTTGTCGCTTTCGGTCCAGCCGACGATGACGAATTCCTGGCGGTGCAGGCATTTGACCTTGAGCCAGGCCTGGGTACGTCTGCCGGAATAGGGTGCGTCTGCGCGCTTGCAGACGATTCCCTCATAGCCTTCGCGGCACATCGCCTCGAACAATTTCTCGCCCTCGCCGACGATATGCTCGGCATAGTGCAGGCGCTGGTCGGCGCCCTCGAGCAAAGGCCGCAAGCGCTCCTTGCGCTGGACCTGCGGCAATTTGGCGAGGTTTTCGCCGTCGAGTTCGAGCAGGTCGAACGCGAACAACGTCATCTCGCCATTGTTGGAAATCGCGTCCTTCAGGGTCGAGAAATCGGGGTGTCCGTCCTTGAACGCGACGATCTCGCCATCGATCAGCGCCGATCCGACCGGCAGCCTGGCCGCCGCGTCCGCGATGGCGTGGAACTTGTCGGTCCAGTCGAGGCCGTTGCGCGTATAGACCTTGGCCTTGCCGTCGCCGATCGCGATCAGCGCGCGATAGCCGTCATATTTGACTTCGTGGATCCAGCCGCTGCCGGTCGGGATGGAGTCTACCAGGGTGCAGAGCTGGGGGTCGCGGAATGCGGGCATCTTCGCGTCGCCCCGGCGCGGACCGGGGCCGCTGCGTTGCATGGGGGAATCCGAGCCACTCGGCAGCCCCGGCCGCCGCCGGGGCGACGAATTGGCGCGCAGCTTCTTCCAGCTCGCCAGTTCCTTCGCCTTCCTGCCCCTGGCGATCTCCGCCATCGAGCGGCCGGTCTTCACGCTGGTCACGTCATTCTCGACCAGATCGTCCGAGCCCCCAGCATAGTCGTCATCGATCTTGCGCAGTAGCCAGTTGGTATTCCGCTCCTTGCCCCGCGGCTTGAGCCGGATCAGCAGCCATTCGCCCTTCATCCGCTCGCCGTGAAGGACGAAATGGAGATGGCCTTTCTCCAGATCCTTCGCCGATTTGCCCGGGATCGGATCCCACCAGCCGTCGTCCCACAGCATCACCGTGCCGCCGCCATATTCGCCTTCGGGAATCGTCCCCTCGAAATCGGCGTAGCTGATCGGATGGTCCTCGGTCTGAACCGCCAGGCGCTTGTCGCCGGGGTTTAGGCTGGGGCCGCGCGTTACCGCCCAGCTCTTCATCACGCCGTCGACCTCCAGCCGCAAATCCCAGTGCAACCGCGTCGCGTCGTGCTTTTGGACCATGAAGCGCCGATGACCTTCGGGGCCGGTATCGCCGGCACGCTCGCCCTTGGGCTCGGCGGTCTTCGAGAAGTCGCGCTTGGCGTTGTATTTGGCGAGAGGGTCGCCGTCAGCCATCGCCACCTCCCGTCGCCCCAACCTCCATCGTCACCCCAGCGTACTTCGTCTCGCCAATCAACTTCGTCACCCCAGCGAAAGCTGGGGTCTCAAGCGGCTCTTGTCCCGTCCTTGCGGCATGAGACCCCGGCTTTCGCTGGGGTGACGGATTAAGTTTAAGCACGCTTCTTCGCCGGTGCCGCGCGCGCCGGGCTCTTCTTATGGCCGGTCTTCTTGGTGGTGGTGACGCTCTCCTTCTGCGCCGGTTTCGCGCTCGGTTTCTCGATCGATTTCTTAAGCGCGGCCATCAGGTCGATGACATTGGATCCGGAGCGCCCGGTGCCTTCGTCATCCTTGTCCTCGATGATCTTGCGCCGCGATTTCTGCTTGGCCTTGCGCGCGATCAGGTCCTTCAACGCATCGACATAATGGTCGTGGAACTTGGACGGATCGAACTTGGACGATTTCTTGTCGATCAACGCCGTGGCGAGGTCGAGCAGATCCTCGTCGGGCTCGTCATCAGGAATGTCGCGGAAATAACCCTGCGCGCGATTGACCTCGCCGGCATAGCGCAGGGTCTCGAGCACCATGCCGCGCCCGCACGGCTTAAGGCTGACGACATATTCGCGCCCGCGCATCGCGAGCTGGCCGATCCCGACCTTCCGCGACCGCCGCAGCGCCTCGCGCAGCACGATGAACGCCTCCTCGGCCAGATCGTCGGCCGGCACGACGAAATAGGGCCGCTCGTAATAGAGCACGTCGATCTCATCCATGTCGACGAACTGGGTGAGTTCGAGCGTCTTTTTCGATTCGAGCTTCACCGCATCGATTTCGTCCTGGTCGAGCAGAACATATTCGCCTTTCTCGAACTCGAATCCCTTGACGATCTCGTCGGGGTCGACCTCGCCGATTCCGGGCACGGTCTTCTCGTATTTGATCCTCTTGCCCGAGGGCTCGTGGATCTGGTGGAACGCCACCTGCGCGCCCGATTTGGTCGCGGTGTAGATCTCGACCGGGATCGAGACGAGCGCCAGCCTGATCTGTCCCTGCCAATAGGCCCGTGCGGCCATGGGTCACCTCCGTTGCGAAACCGATTCAATTCCTGGGACAAGGAGTCGTTCCGCGACCTGTCGGGCCGGACTTGTTCCGGCGCCCAGGAACAAGTCCGGGGTGACGGCGGAGGGAGGCAACGGTAAAGCGCTCCCATGGCCACCGACCCCTTCGCCCTGTTCGATACCTGGTTCGCCGAAGCACGCACGAGCGAGCCCAACGATTCGAACGCGATGGCGCTCGCCACCGCCGATGCGGACGGCCACCCGTCGGTGCGGATGGTGCTGCTCAAGGGGCACGGTCCCGACGGCTTCGTCTTCTACACCAATCGCGAGAGCCGCAAGGCCAGCGAAATGGCGGCCAATCCGCACGCTGCTCTGCTGTTCCACTGGAAGTCGCTGCGGCGGCAGATCCGGATCGAGGGCGCCCTGAGCCTGGCCTCGGACGCCGAATCCGACGCTTATTTCGCCAGCCGCAGCCGCGATTCGCAGTTCGGCGCCTGGGCGTCGGACCAGTCGCGCCCGCTGGATAGCCGTACGACGTTCGAAGCGCGGTTCGAGGAGATGCAAAAGCGGTTCGAGGGGCAGGAGGTGCCGCGTCCGCCACATTGGGGTGGTTATCGCCTGACCCCGACCCATATCGAGTTCTGGCAGGATCGCGCGCATCGCCTGCACGAACGCCGCGTGTTCGACCTTGCCGGCGACGGAACCTGGTCCGAAGGACTGCTCTACCCATGATGACCGAGAGCGAACGCCGCCGCATCATTCCCTTCGCGATCCGCGCCGCCTTGGCCAGCGTGGCGATGGCGCTGTTCCTGCTCGCGCTCAAGAGCTATGCGGCCTGGTCGACGGGATCGGTGGCGATGCTCGGCAGCCTGGCCGATACCGGGCTCGATCTCCTGGCCAGCCTGGTCACGCTCTATGGAGTCAAGATCGCCGCCGAGCCTGCCGATCACGACCATCGTTTCGGCCATGGCAAAGCGGAAGCGCTGGCGGCGTTGTTCCAGGTCGGGCTGATCACTTTGTCAGCCGCCGGCATCGCCTGGCGCGCGGTCCTCAAATTCGGCGACAACACCCACACCGCCGAAGCCGAGTTCGGGATCGGCGTGTCGATCGTCGCGATCCTCGCCACCTTCGCGTTGCTCGCTTATCAGCGCAGCATCATCCGCAAGACCGGATCGGTCGCGATCATGGCGGACAAAGTCCATTACCAGTCGGACCTGTTCCTCAACCTGTCGGTGATCGTCGCGATCGTGCTCGACCAATATGTCGGCGTGCGCGGCGCCGACCCGGTGTTCGGCATCATCATCGCGGCCTGGCTCGCCTGGGGCGCGTTCCAGGCCTCGTCGACCGCAATCGACCAATTGATGGACAAGGAATGGTCGGAAGAGCAGCGCAGGTTGTTCATCGAGGTCGCGGCGAGACAGGAAGGGCTGAAGGGCATTCACGATTTCCGCACGCGGCGTTCGGGCAGCCACGATTTCGCACAATTCCATATGGAGGTGGGGCGCGACCTGACCGTCGCGCAGTCCCACCAGATCGTCGAGCGTGTCGAGAATGCGCTGCACAAGGCATTTCCCAAGGTCGAAGTGCTGATCCATGTCGATCCGGAAGGCCATGTCGACACCGACAATCCGCTGGTCGAAGCCGATGTGACGCCGCACTGGTTCGGCAAGCGTATCTAAGGAGACAAAGTGTGAGGTTACCGATCGCGCAGATCGACGCATTCGCGCGTCAGGCCTTTGAGGGCAATCCGGCGGCGGTGATGCCGCTCGCGGACTGGCTCGACGACGATGTGCTGCAGAAGATCGCGGCGGAGAACAATCTGTCGGAGACCGCTTTCCTCGTTGCGTCAAACGATGATGGCGTGGATTTCGATCTGCGCTGGTTCACCCCCGCGGTCGAAGTGGTGATGTGCGGGCACGCTACCTTGGCCAGCGGCCATTTCGTGCTGTCGTCGGACCCTGATCGCGAGCGTGTCCGCTTTCGCACGCGCAAGGCCGGAATGCTCGAAGTCGCGCTCGCCGGCGGCAGCTACGAACTGGCGCTGCCCGCCTGGGTACCCTCGCCCAAGCCGTTGCCGGATATTGTCGCGGGCCTGGGCATCGATACCGCGGTCGAGACTTTGTGGCACGAGCATCGCTACGCGCTGATCGTGCTGGAAAACGCTGATCAGGTGCGCGCGCTCACGCCCGATTTCCGTGCGCTGGCGGCGGACGGCGATGTCCTCACCATCGCAACAGCGCCGGGCGATGACACGGACATCATCAGCCGTGCGTTCGCGCCCGGCGGCGGGATCGACGAGGATCCGGTGACTGGGTCGGCGCATGCCGTCGCGGTGCCCTATTGGGCGAAGCGGCTGGGGCGCGACCGGTTCACGGCATTCCAGGCGAGCGCGCGGGGCGGGTATCTTGATTGCCGGTTGGAGGGCGATCGGGTGATCCTCGGCGGGAACTGCGTGACCGTACTGGAAGGGACGTTTCTGCTGGGGTGACCTAAATTCCTCCCCGGTACGGGGAGGGGGACCGGCCGCAAAGCGGACGGTGGAGGGGGCCCGCGACCAACGAACGACAAGGTGGGAGGCTGCCAGTGTAGAGGCCCCCTCCACCACGCGGCTGGCGCCGCGCGGTCCCCCTCCCCGTTCCGGGGAGATTTTTTTGCGCCCGCGTTTCAATCGCGCTTTCCGTAGCGTCCGCTCACTACCCGGAAAGTTCGCTATTTTTTGCTGCAAGCACTATATTCTCCATGTGACCGACCACGCCCTCCCACACGATTTTCCGATCGGCATCGACCCCGCCGACATCGACTTCATGGGGCACGTCAACAATGCGTCCTATCTGAAGTGGGTGCAGGACGCGGTGCTGAGCCATTGGCAGAAGATCGCGCCCGCAGACGCCGTCGCCAGCCTGCTCTGGGTCGCGCTCAAGCACGAGATCACGTATCGTAAGCCGACCTTCCTCGACGACGAGGTGATCGCCACCGTCCTGCTCGAAAAGGTCCAGGGCGCGCGCGCTTTCTACCAGACCGTCATCCGCCGCGGCGAAGACGTGTTGGCCGAGGTCAAATCGAGTTGGTGCTGCATCGACGCCCAAACGCTCCGCCCCGCGCGGCTGGCGTCGAGCGTGATCGAGCGGTTCTTTGCCAAAAGCGACTAGCGAGCTTCACGCCGCCAGTGCCGCTTCCACTGCCTGGGTTTCCTCGATCCAGCCGCCGCCGAGCACCCGGTCGCCGGCATAGAGCACTGCCGCCTGTCCTGGCGCGACGCCATATTCGGGGTGCTCAAACAGCACGCGGTCGCCGACCAGCCGCGCCGGCACCGGCTTCGCCAGGCTGCGTACCTTGGCGGTGATCGGGCCATTATAATCGCCGCCCAGCCAGTTGATGTCCGACAGCCGCGCCGAGGCAATGCCGAGCGCGGCGCGCGGGCCGACGATCACGCGGCGCGTCGCGGGATCGAGCCGGACGACATAGAGCGGCTCGGGACTGCCGCCGATCTCGAGACCGCGGCGCTGGCCGATGGTGAAGTGGATCAGCCCCTTATGCTCGCCGAGCTTGCGGCCGGCGAGGTCGACAATGTCGCCGCCAGCCTCCGCCTCGGGCCGCAGCTTCTTGACCAGGCTGGCATAATCGCCATCGGGAACGAAGCAGATGTCCTGGCTGTCGGGCTTGGCCGCCACTCCCAAGCCCAGCTCCGCAGCCAGTTCGCGGACGCGCGGCTTGGGCAGGCCACCCAAGGGAAAGCGCAGGAAATCGAGCTGATCGCCTGTCGTCGCGAACAGGAAATAGCTCTGGTCGCGCGCCGGGTCGGCAGCGCGATGGAGTTCGGCGCCCTCCGGCCCTTCGACGCGGCGGACATAATGACCGGTCGCCAGGCAATCGGCGCCAAGGTCGCGCGCGAGCTTGAACAAATCGGTGAATTTGGGCCCCATATTGCAGCGCACGCAGGGAATCGGCGTGCGCCCGGCAACATATTCGTCGGCGAACTGGTCGATCACCGCGTCGCGGAACGCGCTTTCGTGATCATGGACATAATGCGCGATGCCGAGCCGGTCGCACACCGCGCGCGCGTCGCGGATGTCGCGCCCGGCGCAGCAGCTACCGGCGCGTCCGACCGCCTCGCCGTGATCGTAGAGCTGGAGCGTGATGCCGATCGTCTCCGCACCCGATCGCGCGGCGAGCGCGGCCACGACCGACGAATCGACTCCGCCGGACATGGCGACGACGATGCGCTTGCCCGACAGATCGGGGCCCGGTTGGAAGTCGGTTTCGGTCATGGCTTGTCTGGCGCTCAATAGGGATGCCGACGTGCTTTGCCTAGGGAAGGCGCTCGCTACCCAGGGTTAAGCTCCCACGAACGCCGTCTTTACGGACCTTTAGGGCAAAATGGGTAGACCCCCGATTCTGTTGAAACGCGGGTGAGTAGAGCGTGGACCTGAGCTATCTGAGATTCGATCACGACGCGTCGGTCGCGGTGCTACCACCCGACCTGGCCGTGCTGATGGTCGGCATCTCGGCGCGCCAGGCGGCGAGCCCGACCGCGCTGATCCAGACTCGGGTTTTTCCGCGAGTGATTGAATCCTCGGCCTTCTTCCCATCCTCCGGCGCGTTCGACGCGCAAGTCGCCGCGCGGATCGCGGATTGGGGCCAAGAATGAAGGACGTGTTTACCTAGACGCTTCAATGGATGTTCAAGTCCGGCCGCTAACGGTCGTTTTTAGCCAAAGTGAGTGGGGGCCCCCCGCCCCAATCGAGGTAGTGAATGATTGAGAACCAGAAAATACGCCCGGCAAAGGTGATCGGCCCCCTCGGGGAGCCGCTGACTCTCGAGACGCTGCCTCCGGCGGACACGACCCGCTGGGTCGTGCGCCGCAAGGCAGAGGTCGTGGCGGCGGTCAATGGCGGCCTGCTGAGCGTCGACGAAGTGTGCGACCGGTACAATCTGACCGTCGAGGAATTCGCCGGCTGGCAGCGCGCGATCGATCGTTCGGGCATGCCCGGACTGCGCGTGACGCGCATCCAGCATTACAAGAGCCTCTACGAGCGTCAGCAGAAATACTGACGCTCCACCCCCGTTTCAAAACGGGGGCGGAACATTTATTCCCTCTGAAGAGTCGTAACCCCAAGACCGACCGCATCGGATCGCGTCGAATAGGAGGGTTGCGATGTACTGGATTCTTCTGATCGTCATTGGCGGCGTGATCGGCTGGCTGGCCAGCATCGTCATGCGCACGGACGCCCAGCAGGGGCTGTTTCTCAACATAGTCGTCGGTATCGTCGGGTCGTTCATCGGCAATTTTCTGCTGGGCCCGCTCTTCCCCGGCACCGGATCGATCGCCAGTTGGCCGCCGTCGATCGGTGCGCTGGTCGCCGCATTCGTCGGTGCGGTGATCCTGCTGCTGATCCTCAACCTGATCAACCGCGGACGCGCGCGCTAACTGGCGGGAGATCGGTAGATGCTTGAGAATATCATCATCTGGCTCGTCGTCGGCGGGCTCGCGGGATGGCTGGCGAGCCTGGTCGTGCGCGGCGGCGGGTCGGGAATCCTGGTCAATATCGTGGTCGGCATCATCGGCGCGGTCATCGCCGGTTGGTTGTTCGGCGCGGGGATCAACGACGCCATCACGATCAATACGTTCATCTATTCGGTGGTCGGCGCGATCATTCTGTTGGCGATCCTCGCTTTGATCAATCGCGGCAGGTTTCGCTAGCTTGCGACGCGAAAGAAAGAGGGGGCCGCTTCCGTCGCCGGGAGCGGCCCCTTTCGCTTATTTGAGCAGGAAGCGCACGGTGATCGTCACCGTCACGTCGCTCTCGCCCGGCATCACCTGGGTGTCGGCCGCCGCTTTCGCCGCGGCCATGCGATAGACCGGCATCGGCGGCGGCGGCCCGGCAATCTCTCCACCTTCGGCGATCGTCAGGATGCGCGATACCGACAGACCCGCCGCCTTGGCATAAAGCTGCGCACGCGCCTGGGCGCGCTTGACCGCGTCGACTCGCGCTTCGTCGAGCGCGGCATCGGGCTGGTCGAGCGAGAGATTGGGTCCGTCGATCTGGTTGGCCCCTTGCGCCACCAGCGCATCGAGGATCGCGCCCGATTTGGCGATGTCGCGGAACCGGATCGAGACATTGTTGGTCGCCTGATAGCCGGTGATGACCGGCGGCTTGTTATCCTCGTAGCGATATTGCGGCTGCAGCGAGACATTGGCCGTCGCGACGTCGCGCGGCTGGATGCCGGCTCGCTTCAGCGCCGACAGCACCGCGCCCATGCGATTGGCATTGTCCGACAATGCCGCCGCGGCGGTCGCCGCCTGGGTCACGACACCGGCACGGATCGTCGCCAGATCGGGGACGCGCGTCGTCTTTCCGGTCGCGGTGATATCGAGCAACGTCCCATCCGGGAGCACCGCCGGAGCGACGGGCATCGTCTGAGCGAGCGCGGGAGGGACCGCGATCGATGACAGGGTGATGACGACGGCAGTGGCAAGCAAACGCATATGTCCTCCAGACATGACGGATCATTCCGTCCTCGGCGGCCGTGCCATAGGGCAGACTACGCCAACCTGAACGAGGTCGCGGCCTTACGCAAACACGCTATACGCGACGACTGACCACCAGCCGGTACAAAGCGAGCAACACGATCGCGCCGACGGTCGCCGCCGCATAATTCTGCCAGCCGCCGACCAAGGTCCAATTCATCGTCTGCGCGACAAAGCCGGCCAGCAACGCGCCGGCGATGCCGATCAGGATCGTGACGATGAACCCGCCGGGATCCTTGCCCGGCATGATGAACTTGCCCAATATGCCGGCGACGAGGCCGATCAGCAGCCATCCCAATATCGATCTTTCGGGCATCGAACTTCCCCTATCAACCGCTCTCTGCGGGCGGCGGCGCATGGTCCGCCCAAAGCCCGGACAAATGCAACCATTTCCGACACGAAATAGCGTTACGGATTGCGATTCCGGGCCGAAAAGGACATTATTGGATCAATGCACCGAGCCTCTTGAGGTCGGTGCTTTATTTCTATAATACAGTTCGAGCGGAGGCCCTGATGGTGCCTCAATGACAGGGCACATGGGGAACGTGGCTGACATGAATTACGAGTCGAGCGGCATGTATGCGCTCACCGACGAAACCGGGACGCCGCGGCGTCGCTGGCTGGTCCTGGCCGGGATCGGCGCGGTCATCGTCGTGCTGATCGCCGCCTTCTTCATGATGCGTCCGGCCGCCAAGCCTGCGGCAGGCACCAGCGGCACGACCGCCAGCGGCGCGCCCGTGGACCAGATGCCGACCGTGTCGGTGGGATCGCCGGGGAGCAATTCGGTCGACCGCCTGGTGTCGGCGACGGGGTCGCTCGCCGCGCGGGTCGACATGCCTGTAGGCGTCGCCGGCGAGGGCGGCCGCGTCACCGCGGTGCTGGTGCAGCCGGGCCAATGGGTCGCGGCGGGCCAGACTCTCGCGACTGTCGACCGCTCGGTCCAGGTGCAGACCGCCAGCAGCCTTGCCGCCTCGATCGCGGTGGCCAAGTCGGACGCCGATATCGCCCTCAGCGAATATAACCGTGCCAAGGCGCTGGTCGACCGCGGCTTCATCTCCAAGGCCGATCTCGAACGCAAGGGAGCCACCCTCGCTGCCGCCAATGCCAGGGTGAAGGTCGCGCAGGCGCAACTCGCCGAGACGCAGGCACGTAACGGCCGGCTCGATATCCGCGCGCCCGCCGCCGGCCTGGTGCTGGCGCGCATGGTCGAGCCCGGCCAGATCGTCAGCTCGGGCTCGGGCACCTTGTTCCGCATGGCCAAGGGTGGCGAAATGGAGCTCAGGGCCGAAGTGGCCGAGGGCGATATCAAGGGCATCGCGGTCGGCTCACGCGCCCAAGTGACGCCGGTCGGCGGCAGTCAGTCGTTCGCCGGCCAGGTGTGGCAGCTCCCGCCGGTCATCGATCCCCAGTCTCGCCGTGGTATCGTCCGCATCGCGATCCCGTTCGACGCCACGTTGCGCCCGGGCGGCTTCGCCTCGGCGACGATCTATGGCGGCGCGAACACGTCGCCGATCCTGCCCAACTCGGCGATCCAGACCGATGCGACCGGCAATTTCGTCTATATCCTGGGTAAGGACGACAAGGTCGAGCGGCGCGCGATCAAGACCGGCGAAGTCACCGACCGCGGCGTCGCGATCGTTCAGGGCCTGACCGGCAACGAGCGCGTGGTATTGTCGGCAGGTGCATTCCTGAGCCCGGGCCAGAAGGTCAAGCCACAGCTGCGCAAGCTTTGAAGAGGACGTTCGCATGAGCTTCCGGAACATATCCGCCTGGTCGATCCGCAACCCGGTCCCCAGCCTCGTCCTGTTCTTCATGCTGACCGTGGCCGGCCTGGTCAGCTTTTTCACCATGCAGGTCAATAACGACCCGGATATCGATTTCCCGATCGTGATCGTCTCGGTCAGCCAGCCCGGCGCCGCGCCGACCGAGCTCGAGAACCAGGTCACGCAGAAGGTCGAGGCCGCGGTCCGCAGCCTGTCGGGGATCGACGAGATCAACTCGACGGTGACCGAAGGCAATTCGGTCACGATCGTCCAGCTCGACATCGGCACGCCGATCGACCGCGCGGTCGAGGACGTGCGGAGTGCGTTGCAACAGATTCGCGGTAACTTGCCCGACGGCATTCTCGAGCCGCAGGTCGAACGCGCCAACACGACCGGCAACGACCTCGCCAATTATGCCGCGATCTCGACCGACATGACGGTCGAGCAATTGAGCTGGTACATCGACAATACCGTCACCAAGGAATTGCAGTCGGTGTCGGGCATGGCGACGGTCGAACGCAATGGCGGCGTCAGCCGCGAGATTCGCGTCAAGCTGGATCCCGACAAGCTGCAATCGCTCGGCCTGACCGCCAGTCAGGTCAACGCCCAGCTGCGCCAGGTCAATATGAACGCCGCCGGCGGCCGCGCCGAGATTGCCGGTTCCGAACAGAATGTTCGCGTGCTCGGCAATGCCAAGGACGCCTATGCGCTCGGCCAGACGCAGATTTCGGCCGGTGGCGGCCGCATGGTGCGCCTGACCGACATCGCGACCGTGGTCGACCAGTTCGCCGAACAGCGCTCGGCATCGCAGCTCAACGGCGCGCAAGTCATCTCGTTCGACTTCCAGCGTGCCAAGGGGGCGTCGGACGTCACCGTGTTCCATGGCGCCGAGAAGAAGCTCGCCGATCTCGAAAAGAAGAATCCCAAGGTCAAGTTCAAGCTGATCTTCAACAACGTCCAATATGCCGAGATGCAATATCACTCGGCGATGGAAGCGATGTACGAAGGCGCGGGCCTGGCCGTGCTGGTCGTGTTCCTGTTCCTGCGCGACTGGCGCGCGACGGCGATCTCGGCGCTCGCCATCCCGCTATCGGCGATCCCGACCTTCTTCGTGATGCAGCAACTGGGCTTCACGCTCAACCAGATGACCTTGCTCGCCTTGAGCCTGGTCGCCGGCGTGCTGGTCGACGATGCGATCGTGGAGATCGAGAACATCGTCAGACACATGCGCATGGGCAAGACCGCCTATCAGGCGGCGATCGACGCCGCCGACGAAATCGGCCTGGCGGTGCTCGCCACCACCATGTCGATCGTCGCGGTGTTCCTGCCGGTCGGCCTGATGCCCGGCGTATCGGGTCAGTTCTTCAAGAATTTCGGCCTGACCGTCGTCGCCTCGGTGCTGATGTCGCTGGCCGTCGCGCGTCTGTTGACGCCGATGATCGCCGCCTATTTCCTGAAAGCACATGGCCATGCCTCGCATGGCGAAGGCCGGATGATGAACTGGTACATGGCGGCATTGCGCTGGACGCTGCGCCATCGCTGGTCGTCGATCGTGGCGGGCGCCGTGGCCTTGGCGATGACGGTGTTCTTCTTCGCCATCCTGCCGCAATCGTTCCAGCCCGACCAGGATCAGGACGCATCGACCGCGAGCGTCGAAATGGTGCCGGGAACCACCCTGGCGCAGACCCAGGCGGTGGTCGACAAGGTCGCTGCCCTGCTCAAGAAGCAGCCGCAGGTCGAGGATGTTTATTCGCGTGCGTTCGTCGGCAACGGCCGCGTCACCGCGATCTTCAAGAAGGACAAGGATCTCAAGAGCGTCCAGTTCGAGCGCCAGCTGGCGCCGACCCTGGCCGCGATTCCCGATGCACGCGTCTCGTTCCGCTCGCAGCAAGGCTGGGGATCGAGCGGGCGCGACATCACCATCGTGCTGGGTGGCGACGATCCCAAATTGCTGACCTCGACCGCCCAAACGATCGTGCAGCAGCTGTCCAAGCTGAAATCGGTCACCGCGCCGCGCATCCAGGGCGATCTGCAACAGCCCGAACTGGTGGTCAGTCCGCGATTCGACCTGGCCGCCAATCTCGGCGTGACGACGCAGGCGCTGTCGAGCGCGGTGCGTCTCGCCACCTTGGGTGATATCGACCAGAACAAGGCGAAATTCTCGCTCAGCGATCGCCAGGTGCCTATCACCGTCGCGCTCGAACAATCGGCGCGCTCGCGGATGTCGACGATCGAGAATATCCCGGTATCGACCGTCAATGGCGGCTCGGTGCCGCTGTCGACCGTCGCCGATATTGGCTTCGGCGCCAGCCCTTCGAAGATCGAACGCGTCCAGCTGCAGCGCCAGCTGACGATCGGCGCCGATCTGGGGCTCAATCCCCAGACCGGCAAGCCGTTGGTGTCGAGCCAGGCATGGAAGGAAATCAACGCGCTGCCGATCATGCAGCATTTGCCCAATGGCGTGCAGCAGCTGACGCTCGGCCAGGCCAAGTGGCAGGCCGAGATGATCAACAACTTCCTGGTCGCGGTGGTGGCCGGCGTGTTCCTGGTGTTCGCGGTGCTGGTGCTGCTCTATCGCCGCGTCCTGCCGCCGTTCGTCAACATGGGCTCGCTGCTGCTGGCGCCGCTGGGCGGCCTGATCGCCTTGTGGATCGCCGGCCAACCGATCTCGATGCCGGTCTATATCGGCCTGCTGATGCTGATCGGCATCGTCGCCAAGAATTCGATCCTGCTGATCGACTTCGCGCTCGAAGAGATGAGCAAGGGCGTGCCGAGCCTGGCCGCGATCGAGGATGCCGGCCACAAGCGCGCGCAGCCGATCGTCATGACCACGGTCGCGATGGTGGCGGGTATGGTGCCGACCGCGGTGTCGCTGTCGGGCGACGCGTCGTGGCGCGCGCCGATGGGGATCGTCGTGATCGGCGGGTTGATCCTGTCGACCGTGCTGACCTTGCTGATCGTGCCGGCGAGCTTCAGCCTGGCGATCGGGATCGAGGAATGGGCCGGGCCGTGGCTGCGCCGCGTGCTGCTGACCTATCGTCCCGGCGACGATAGCCGGCCGGTGCTCGGCCATCCGGACGCACCCAAGCCGATCGGCTATGATCATGGCGACCAGGGGCCGCAACCGGCCGAATGACGACCGGTTGCGCCAAAGCATCGCGCGGAAAAGTGGGCACCGGTTTTCCGCAAAGAGCGGTGCGACCACAAATATTTGGAGCGAAGTGCGCGATTCAGAAATCGTGCACTTCGCTCTAAGGGGCTTGAACAATCCCGGCTTTGGGGGATTGTTTCGGGCATGAGACTGGCGCGACTGTCCGTTCCCGGCCCGACTGCCGCGCCCCCTGCCCTCAGGCGGATGCGGCTGATCGCGGCCGCTTTATTGGTGGCGATGGCCGCTTTGTACCTGGTCGCGCGCGCGCTGGGCGACCGTCACCCGGCCTGGGGATTCGTCCGCGCCTTTGCCGAGGCGGCGATGGTCGGCGGGCTGGCCGACTGGTTCGCCGTCACCGCGTTGTTCCGTCACCCGCTCGGCCTGCCGATCCCGCACACCGCGATCGTGCCGCGGAACAAGGACCGGATCGGCGACACACTCGCGCAATTCCTGCGCGATAATTTCTTGATCCCGCGCGTCGTCGCGCGGCGCATGCAGCGCGTCGACGTCGCCGGTGCCGCCGGGCGCTGGCTGGCGAGCCCCAAGGGCGCGAGCGAGGGGCGGCTGAGGCGCGGCGCGTCGCGGCTGGCCGCCGACATGCTCGAATCGCTCGATCAGGAACGGCTGGGCGGGATGGTACGGACGACCCTGGCGCAACGCCTGCGTTCGCTCGAAATCTCGCCCTTGCTGGGCAACGCGCTGAGCGCCGCGATCGCCGACAATCGCCACGTGCCCCTGCTCGACGGCATCATCAAATGGTCGGCCAAGGTGCTTTCCGCCAACGAACCGGTGATCCGCGCGATGGTGCATGAGCGCGCCGGATCGCTGATGCGCTGGACCGGGCTCGACGAGACGCTGGCCAACAAGATCATCGCGGGGCTCGACGGCATGATCCAGGACATGGCGTCGCAACCCGATCATCCGCTGCGCGCCAAGGCCGAGGAAGGCCTGGCGCAGCTCGCGCATGATCTGCAATTCGACCCGGTGATGCGCGCGCGGGTCGAAGGGTTCAAGGCGGAGATGCTCGACAATCCGGCACTGTCGGACTGGTGGCAGGGCATCTGGGAACAGATGCGCGGCGCGATGCTCAAGATCGCGCGCGATCCCGATGCGATGATGGCCGGGCGGTTCGGCGAAGCCCTGCACCAGCTCGGCGTGACGTTGCAGGAGGATCCCGACCTCGCCAGCACGATCAACCGCTTCGCCCGCCGCGCCGCGGTCGGCGCCGCGGCCGATTATGGCGATGCGATCGTCCGGTTGGTGTCGGAGACGGTACGCGGCTGGGACGCCCAGACGATCACGCGGCGACTGGAGAATGCGGTGGGACGCGACCTGCAATATATCCGCATCAACGGCACCTTGGTCGGCGGACTGGTCGGGCTCGTCATCCACGCGGTGGATGTGTTGTTGTAGGGGCGGCTTTTTCACCGTCACCCCGGCCTTGTGCCGGGGTCCGCCGAGCCGCAAGTCATACCGTCAGCGGCATGAAGACTGCACGATCATCCGCCTTCGCAACGCGAGAGGCCCGCTGCCCGGCAGACCCCGGCACAGGGCCGGGGTGACGATGGGGTAACGGCACGCTCCGGTAGGAATCGGACTTGAACTCTCCTCTACGCCGCTTCGTCGATGGAGGACGCAGGTACCCCCCGCCCTACCGCCAGCGCAGCACTTCCCAGCCCTTCTCCCCAGCCAGCGCCAGCAACGGCGCGTGCGGATTGACCGCGAACGCTTCGTCCGCCCAGTCGAGTGTCGGCGCGTCGGAAACGTGATCCGAATAGAATCGGACATGGGCGTCGGCGCGCGCGATCCCCTCGCGCGCCATCCATGCTTCGATCATGCGCAGCTTGGCGTCGCCATAGCAATTCTCGCCGGCGATGCGCGGCAGCAGCCGGCCCTGTTCGAGCGTCGATGGCGTGGCGATGACGTCGGTGATGCCCAAGGCGGCGGCGATCGGGCGGACGTAGAAATCGTAAGAGGCGGTCGCCATTACCACGCGATAGCCGGCCGCTCGGTCGGCCGCGATTCGCGCGCGGGCATCTTCCCATACCTTGCCGGTGACGATGTTGGCGGCGAAGTGCCCGGCGGCGCGCTCGACCGCGGCGCTAGCTGCCCCCCGTCCCATTACCAGTCGCTGGGTCATTTCCTTCAACCGCGAGCGATCGATGCGCTTGCCGAGATAGAGCGCGGCCGGCGCAGCGCTCGCGGCCAGCGCCGCGATCCGCCACGGCCGCCGCCTGACCCAGGCGCGCAGGAAAGGCATCCAGGTCGGCGATCGGGTGATCGTCTTGTCCATGTCGTAAATGGCGAGCCGTTGCATCGTCATCGCCTTAGCCGCGAATTCGGCAAGCTGAAACGGCTCAGCGTTTCGCCCACTTGAGTCAGATGCGACTGATCTGAATCGTCACCCCGGCCTTGTGCTGGGGTCCACTCCTCCACAACCGAGATGGGGAATTGTTGCACAGTGGATGCCGGGACAAGCCCGGCATGACGGAAAAACCTTATCGTTGTCGACTATGGGAACCGCTGGGGTACGGACCAAACCAGAAATATTATCGGTTGCGATCGTTGCGCACCGCATAGGATAAGGTCGCGGCGCCATTTGCAGGAATCACGGTCGTCCAGAAAGACGCGCCGTCCTTCTTCCCCAGCCGGCTGCTCGATCGCGCCATCTTCTCATTATCGGAGAGATGTATCTTGGCCTCGTACGTCACCGGCCAAGGCTGATCGTTGGTGACGGTCAGAGCATAGGCAGTGGTGCGGTCGTCGGGGCGGCGACGTGTGCCCACCACGCGCGCCGACACGCTCTGCGGGCGGCCCATGCGGAATTCGACCACCTCATCTATAGTCTTGTCGTCGATCGCCGATTCGCCGACCAGCAGCATCTGTCCGCCGACCTCGCTGAAGACCGCGGCCTTGCCCGCCGGCATCGCGGCACCGAGGCCATTAGCGATCGTATTCTTACCCCGGAGCAGCAAGGCTGTCCGCGCATCCTCGCCCATGATGTCGCTGACATAGACCGGCGCGAGCTTGACGCCCGACTTGTTCATCAGCCCGACCTGTTTCTGCGATTGTGAGGCAACGGTGACACGGGTCGGAAAGCGATAGAGTTTGAGGTCGCCGAGCTCCTCCGCCGTCGCCATCTTTGCTTCCGCCATCATGCCCGCTGCGACGCGGTTGCCAGTGACGACGATGTCCATTGCCGGCGCCGCCGGTGCAGGAGGCGGCGGGGGTGGTGGAGGCCCGCCCCGATCGAATCGCTCCCTGGTGTACAGATCATATTCCGGCAGCGGCCAGCATTGCAGCGGCAGGTAACTCGTCGAGGCAAAATTGCGCGGGCCGTAATTGCTATTGGCGGTGCGATTGATCTTGCCCGCGACGACCTGGGTATCGGCGTCGACGAAGCTGGTGATGTCGGTCGACGCCAGCGTGATCCAGGCGAACAGATCGGCGCTTTGCCCATCCCTGCGCATCGCGATGACATAATCCGCCTGCCAGTCGAACCCGCCCGACAGATAGGACAAGGTCAGCGTCACCTGGCGCTGGGCCTTGGCGGTCGTCTTTACCGACAGCGTAGGCTTGGCCGACAAGCCTTCGGGCACGCCGTCATAGACGATCGCTTCGGGCAGGCCGGAACATCGCAAATCGCCATAGGTGCCGCCGAACTGGAGCACCGCTGCGCCATCGGCCGACGAGCGCAAGGTCGCTTGCAGCAATGACGCCTTGCCGGTCGCCGGATCGGTGCGGCGGACGAGCACGCGGCGGCCCAGCGCACGGTCGAACAAAGACCGCGGCGACAGCAGATTGGCGTCGAGATTCTTCTCCTCGACGCCATCGGGCAGTCCCGACACCAAAGCGCTTTCGGGCAGGATGTTGCCCGCGACACCTTCGAACCGGATCACCGCGGGTCCGGCGGGAATCGTCACCGTGCGCGTCTCGGTGATCAGCGCGAAGCCCTGCGGAAAGGATCGGTTGATCGCTCTCTGCGCACTGCGATTGGGGTCGCGATAAAGCGTGACCGACACCGTGTCCGGGCCGGCGGAGGTGACGATCGTCTGCGCGTGCGCCGGCGCGATGCCGGCCAACACGAGCAGCAGCAATAGCAAGGCAACGCGCATCGCGCGGATCCCGCCCGTCAGTACCGGGTATCGAAAGCGACGGTCAGCACGGTCGACCCGTTGGCCGGCACCGTCACATGCCACAACCGTTCGTCGAGCGATCGTTGCTCGCCCTTGATCGATTCGCTCGAGACGCGAGTGTCGTGCCAATAGGTACGGTCGAGCCCGGCCTGGACCAGGTCGACGGTCACCGGTTCCGGCCGGGCGTTGGTCACCGTATAGCTCATCGTCGTGCGCCAATAGGTGACTTCATCCTCGCGCTCGACCGTCCTCGGCTTGCCGCCGTCGATCGAGATGCGGAATTTCTCGGTCCGCTCCCATTCGCCGCTGTTGATCTTCTCGCGCTTGTCGACCGCCGGCTTGACCTTGACGTCGAACGCCTCGCCGGTGCGGATCGCCAGGGTCGATCCCATCGGCGTGTGGTCGATATGGTTCTCACCGATGAATTGCGGCTGCCCCTTGGCGTCGCGGATATAGACGCGGACCGTGCCCGCCGGCAGCGCATCGCCCAGCCCGCCGTCCTTAGAGCTCGAAAAGCTCAGCACCGTGGCGGCGCTGACCGGGTCGCTCGACGATCCGTACCAGTCGTTGCGATATTGATAGAGCTTCTTGGCCGGCACGCCGCCGACCGACAGGAAACTGACCTGCTTCTGCTGATTGGGCGCGATCGTGATGCGGTGGCCGACGGGATAGAGATAGAAGTCGCCCAGCCGCGCGCGTCCAGAGCGTTCGGTGCCCGGCAGCGTCCCCGGGGCCATGCCGGCATTGCCGCCGCCCTCCCCCGGCGCGCCCGCGACCAACATCGTATCGGCGTTGGTGAAGGCGACATTGTTGTCGTTGCGCAGCGTCACCCACCCCTGGACGTCGATCGTGCTCTTCGCCTCATCGAACAAGGCGACATAATCGGCGTTCCAGCCGAGTCCGGTGGTCAAATAGCTTAATGTCGCCGGCCGCGTGCCGCCGCCCGAGGCGTCGAGCGAGATCGACAAGGTCGGCCGTGCGCGCAGATTGGGTGGCAGCGAATCATAGACTACGCGCACCGGCAGTCCGTCATCGCGCAGCACCTCGATATTGGTGCCGATCTGGAGCACGACGCCGCCATTGGTCGCCAGCACCTTGGCTCGCTCGCGCGTCTCGGCGCCGGTCGCGGGATTGGTGCGGACGAGGGTGATGGTCTGACCGACCGCTTTCTGGATCAGCGCGCTGGGCGACAGCAAGTCATAGTCGAAATTCTGTTCGACGATCGACGCGCCCTCGATCGACAGCCGCACTGTCTCCGGGCGGATGCGATTGGAGACGTCTGGGAATTCCTGGCGATTGACGCCATTGGCCAGGGTCAGCCGGCGCGTATCCTGGATCAGCGCCTGGTTGTTATTGTAGATCGTGACCGAGACATCGCCCTGCGCGGAGGGCTGGGGCGCGGTTTGCGCCAACGCGGCGCTGGGCGCCAGCAACAAGACCGAAACCGCCAGTGCGCGCATCTTCATCCCCTTGTCTTATTTGAGACGAAGCTAGCGTGTTGGCCGGTGAACGGAAGCTGAAAGATCGCGAAAGCGCGACCGGAATGGCTGCAAATGGCGGGATGGAATCCCCGATGGGCACGTCCGTCCGAAGACAAAACGCCCGGCGGAACGGATCCGACCGGGCGTTTCATTCCGTCATCTCAGCGTAAGCTGGGATCTCAGGCGATCGAGAAACCGCACGAGACCCCAGCTTTCGCTGGGGTGACGGCAGTCACTCGACGTCGATCATTCGGCGGCGTCGGCGGCCGGTTCCGCAGCGGCGGCGCGCGGCGTGCGACGGCGGCGGGGCTTAGGGGCGGGTTCTTCCTCACCCTCGGTGCCAGCCGAAATGCCGAGCGACGGCGGCAGAAGTGACGCGTCGAACGTCTCGCCTTCGGTCGCCTCGACCGCACGCGGCTCGCGGCGCGGGCGAAGACCACGGCGCGACGGGCGCTCAGGACGATCCTCGGCCGGCGCGGCAACCTCGGCCACCTCGACGTTATTCACGTCGTCGCTGTCGCTCTCGGCATAGCCGTTTGCGTTGCCGTTGGCGCCAGCATTGGCACTGACATTGCCATTATAGCGGTTGCCGCGATCCTCGCGCGGTTCGCGATTGCCGCGATCCTCACGATTACCGCGGTCGTCGCGATTGCCACGATCGTCGCGGTTGCGACTCTCACGGCGCGGTTCGGCCTGGATCTCGCGGCGTGGCTCCTGGCTCTCGCCCTCGGCGCCCTCGTCCTCGTAACCCTCATCCTCATCATCGAACGCGTCCTCGCGGCCGCGGCGCTGCTGAGCCTGATTCGGGTTCTGTTCCTCGAACCGGTTGCGATTCTCGGCGAGAACGCGGAAATAATGATCCGCGAACTGCAGATAATATTCGGTGTTGACGCGGTCGCCCTGGCGCTGCGCCTCAGTGGCGAGTGCCTTATACTTCTCGAAGAGCTGGTTCGCATTGCCCCGCGCGCGGTTGTCGATACGGTTCCCGTTGTTACCGTTGGGATTACCGCCACCCTGGCGCTGGCCACCACGGCCGCGACGGCGGCCGGCCTGACGATTTATGTTCAAAGTCCTGTGGTCCTTGTGTTCAAAACAAACCCGGCCTTGCTCCAAGAGGATGCAAATCCCACGCGCCACCCGCGCCGAACCCGAAATTTGGGTGGAGGCGCGAAAGGCCTGTCATGGCCGCCGGACGAGCGGCCTAATGACGATGGATTGGGCAGGCCCGCGATTTCAACGACTTGTCGATTGAGATCGTCTGCCCCTTGGCGCTCAATAGCGACTGCGGGGCGTTTGTCCAAGAAGAAATATGTAACCGGAGTGTGTCATTTTCAAGGTGTGGCGATGACGCATCGGTCGCGCCCGGCGAGATCGCGGCGAACGGCGACGTTCAGGCCCTGTGCGGTCAGCAATGCGGAAACCGCCGTCGCCTGGGTGGCGCCGATCTCGATCGCCGCCATGCCGCCCGGCGCGATCAGGCGCGGGAGCTGGGTGGCGATGATGCGGTAGTCGTCGAGGCCGTCGGCGCCGGCGAACAGCGCGCCGTCCGGCTCGTGCGCGCGCACCTCGGCCGGGAGCGCTTCGTCGGTGGCGATATAGGGCGGGTTGCAGAGGACCAGGTCGTAATCTTCCGCGACCCCATCGGCCCAGTTGCCGAGGCGGAAGGAGGCGCGATTGGCCAGATCGAGCAGCTCGGCATTGCGCCGGGCATAATCGAGCGCATCGGGCGAGGCGTCGACGCCCAGGCCATGCGCCTCGGGCCATTGAGCAAGCGCGGCGAGCAGCAACGTTCCCGGCCCTGTTCCGAGGTCGAGGATCGCTGCCGGCGCGCGGCTCGCGAAATGCTCGATGGCCGCTTCGATCAACGTCTCGCTGTCGGGGCGCGGGATGAGGACACCGGGGCCGACCGCCAGGCTGATCGTCCAGAAATCGCGCGTGCCGGTGATATAGGCGATGGGTTCGTGCGTGAGGCGTCGGTCGATTAGCGCGGCAAACGTGGCGGGCGGGGAATCGTCGAGATGCCCCAACAACAATTGCTCGCGCGTCGTGTCGAGCGCGTGTGCCATCAACAGCTCGGCATCGAGGCGCGGGGTATCGGAAACGGCGGTGAGGCGCTGCGCAGCCTCGATAAGCGCCGTCCTAACCCCCCTCCCGCTGGCGCGCGTGAGGTCGGCCATGCCCCCGGAATGGCCTGAAGAGCGCGGGGCGCTCTTCACCTCACGCGGGGCTGGGGGAGGGCGTGTCATAACAGGCAGGCAGGACACATGCCCTCCCCTAGCCCCTCCCGTAAACGGGAGGGGAATTTATGCATCGAGGCTCGCCAGGCGTTCGGCTTCGTCCTGAGCGATCAGCGCGCCGATCAGTTCGTCCATATCGCCTTCGAGGATTTCCGGCAGGCGGTGCAAGGTCAGGTTGATACGGTGATCGGTCACGCGGCCCTGCGGGAAATTATACGTCCGGATGCGCTCCGAGCGGTCGCCCGAGCCGACCATCGCCTTGCGCGTCCCCGACCGCTCGGCCGCCAGCCGCTCGCGCTCGGCTTCGTAGAGCCGCGTGCGCAGCACCTTGAGTGCCTTGGCCTTGTTCTTGTGCTGCGACTTCTCGTCCTGCTGGATCACCACCAAACCGGTCGGCAAGTGCGTGATGCGAACCGCACTGTCGGTGGTGTTGACCGACTGCCCGCCAGGGCCTGACGAACGATAGACGTCGATCCGCAAATCGCGCGCCTCGTCGATCTGGACGTCGACTTCTTCCGCTTCGGGCAGCACCGCGACCGTCGCCGCCGAGGTATGGATGCGCCCGCCGCTTTCGGTCACCGGCACGCGCTGAACGCGATGGACGCCGCTTTCGAACTTCAGCTTGGCGAACACGCCCTTGCCCTCGACCGAGGCGACGACTTCCTTGAAGCCGCCCGCTTCGGAGGTCGAGGCGGAGATCAGCTCGACTCGCCAGCCCTGCCCTTCGGCATAGCGCTGGTACATGCGGAACAGGTCGCCGGCGAAGAGCGACGCCTCATCCCCACCGGTGCCGGCGCGGATTTCGAGCATCGCCGCGCGTTCGTCGGCGGCGTCACGCGGCAACAGCGATAGCGCCAGCGCACGCTCGGCCTGGGGCAAGGTCGCGCGGATCTCCTCGATCTCTTCGCGCGCCATCGCCTTCAGCTCGCCATCGGCGGCATCGTCCTCGGTCATGTGGCTGAGGGTCGACAGCTCGGCGCGCAGGCGCCGCACTTCGCCCGCCGCTTTCGCCACGGGTTCGATCTCGGCATATTCCTTCGACACTTGGACGAAGCGCTCGCCCGACAGATCGCCGGTCGCCATCAGCGCCGACAATTCGTCCCGCCGCGCCTCGATCTGCGCGATCCGTTCGGGAGAGATGGAGGTCACTTCGGGAAACCAGCCAGCAACCCGCCGATCGATCCATCGCCAGGCTTCGCGGGGTCACCGGTATCCATCGCCCATAGGAGCGACAGAGGTACTTTGCCGATCGACTCCAACGATGCTCGCGCCTGCTTCCCCTCATGCAGGTTGCGAACGACGACTCGACCATCCTTGAGCTCGTCCTCGCCCAGGATGAGTGCATAGCTGGCGCCCGCATCGTTGGCCTTCGCCAAGCGCCGCTTCATATTCCCGCGGAACGCCATATCAGCGGTCACGCCCGAACGACGGAGATCGGCGACAATACCGAGCCCACGCGCTTCCGCAGCTTCGCCCATCGGGATGACGACCGCTTCGATCGGGGAGGGCGCCTGCTCTTCAAGCAACATCGCCAGCCGCTCGATTCCCGCCGCCCAGCCGACGCCGGGCGTGGCCGGTCCACCCAACGACTCGATCAGACCGTCATAGCGTCCGCCGGCCAACACCGTGCCCTGCGCGCCCAGCCGGTCGGTGACGAACTCGAACGCGGTGTGGCGATAATAATCGAGCCCGCGCACCAGGCGGCTGTTGCGCGTCCACGCCACGCCCGCCGCATCGAGACCCTTGGTCACTTTCTCGAAGAACGCCCCCGCCTCGCTCGTCAGATAGGCGTCGATATCCGGCGCGGCGTCGGCGATCGCGCGGTCGCGCGGGTCCTTGCTGTCGAGGATGCGCATCGGGTTCTTGTCGAGCCGGACCAGGCTGTCTTCCGAGAGCTCGCCGCGATTCTTTTCGAAATGCGCGACCAGCGCGGCGCGCCAGGCATCGCGCGTCTCGGCGTCGCCCAGCGTGTTGAGTTGCAGTGTCACGCCATCGGCGATGCCGAGCTCGTTGAGCAACTGATCGGCGAACGCGAGCAATTCGACATCCGCCGCCGGCTCGGCCGCGCCGATCACTTCGGTGTCGATCTGGTGGAATTGGCGGTAGCGCCCCTTTTGCGGGCGCTCGTAACGGAACAGCGGACCCGAGGTGACCAGCTTGAGCGGCGCATATTGCTGCCATCCCTGGGTCAGATACGCCCGGCACATGCCCGCGGTGAATTCAGGACGCAGGGTCAGCGAATCCCCGCCGCGATCCTCGAACGTGTACATTTCCTTGGAAACGACATCTGTGGTTTCGCCGATCGAGCGCGCGAACACCTGGGTATCCTCGAACACCGGCAAGTCGACGCGCTGGAAGGCGTATAGTTTGCGGACATGGTCGAATGCCTCGAGCACGCGGGCGAAGCGCCGTTGCTCGTCGCCAAAAATGTCCTGGGTGCCCCTGACGGGTCGCGGAGTCTCGATACGTGCCATTGGGGGCGGGTATCTAGTAGAGCCGCACGCGCTACGCTAGCGTTTCGTCATGGCGAACATGCATCTCGGTCACCGGCTCGCACCTCCGCGCTTCGTCGCCTTCGTAGCGATCTTCGCGGTGGGGCTGTTCTTTACGATCCCAGCCCAAGGCTATGGACGCGGGGCGATGATCGCGTTCGATATCGCCGCGACCGTCTTCCTTCTCTCGGTCCTCCCGCTGTTCGCGCGCGGCACGGCCGAACAGATGCGCGCCGCGGCGCTGCGCAACGACGCCAACCGTGCCGTCCTGTTGCTGCTCACTGTGGTGACGTCGATCATCATCATGGTCGCGGTCGTCACCGAGAAGCTCACCAAGGCGACGCCATTCACCGTCGTGCTGGTTCTGACCTCACTGGTGCTCGCCTGGACTTTTTCGAACATGATCTATGCGCTCCATTACGCGCATCTCTACTATCTGCCGGCCGAGGATAACGAAGACAGCGCGGGGATCGATTTCCCCAATTGCGACGACCCGGATTATTGGGATTTCGTCTATTTCAGCTTCACCCTGGGCATGACGTTCCAGACCAGCGACGTCGACATCAAGAGCCGCCGCGTCCGCCGCGTCGTCACAGGCCATTGCCTGGCGGCGTTCGTGTTCAATCTCGGCGTGCTGGCCTTCACGATCAACTCGATCGGCGGATCGTAATTCCAGCAATTCCGTGGCGTTCACCACTGGACGTCAGGTGTGTCGCCGTCCTAGGTCACGCCAGCACATCAAAAATAGGGGTCGCTTTTCCATGCTCCGTCGCGCCGCATTCGCTGTCCTGCTCGCTTCCACCGTCGCCACCGTCGCCCTCGCCGAGAATTCGAAGCCGCAGCCGACGCCGATCGAGAACACGATCCCCGCCGCGGTCGACAAACCCTATCCGGGCACGCTGACGCTCGACGTCGATGCGACCGACACGGCACGCGGCATCTATGTCGTCAAGGAGACCATCCCGGTCTCGGGCAGCGGCGAGATGGTTTTGCTCTATCCGAAATGGGTCCCGGGCGGACACACGCCGCGCAACGAAATCGACAAGGTGGTCGACCTGCACATCACCGCCGCCGGCAAGGCCGTCCCCTGGAAGCGCGACCCGGTCGAAGTCTATGCCTTCCATCTCGACGTGCCCAAGGGCGCCAAGTCGATCGAGGTCACGTTCAAATACGTCACCTCGACCAAAAGCGACCAGGGCCGCATGATGGTCACGCGCAACCTGCTGAGCCTCGAGCCGATCGGGGTCAGCTTCTACCCCGCGGGTTATTTCGTGCGGCAGATCCCGGTCCGCATGACGGCCAAATATCCCGATGGCTGGTCGGCCGCCTCGGCGCTCAACGCCAAGGTGACCGGATCGACCTATGCCTATGAGCCGACCAATTACGAGATCCTGCTCGACAGCCCGATGCTGGCCGGGCGCTATTACAAGAAATGGCCGCTCAGCGAGCGGGTCAATCTCAACGTCTTCGCCGACACGCAGAAGGAACTCGATTCCGCCACCCCGGCGATGATCGACGGGCACAAGCGGCTGGTCGACCAGGCGGTCCGCACGTTCGGCGCTCAGCATTACGACCATTACGAATTCCTGCTGTCGATCTCGAACGAGCTCGGCGGGATCGGCCTGGAACATCATCGCAGTTCCGAGAACGGGACGCGGATGGGCTATTTCAGCGAATGGGACATGAACGCGGGCGCGCGCAACCTGCTGCCGCACGAATTCACCCATAGCTGGGACGGCAAGTTCCGCCGCGGCGCCGACCTGTGGACGCCCGATTACCTCTATCCGATGCGCAACAGCCTGCTCTGGGTCTATGAGGGGCAGACGCAATTCTGGGGTTATGTGCTCCAGGCGCGCTCGGGCCTGGTGTCGAAGCAGGACACGCTCGACGGCTATGCCGCGATCATGGCCAATCTCGACAACACGCCGGGCCGCAACTGGCGCGCGATGATCGACACAACCAACGACCCGATCATCTCCAACCGCCGGCCCAAGGGCTGGACCAGCAACCAGCGGTCGGAGGATTATTACAATGAAGGCCTGTTGATCTGGATGGAGGTCGATTCGATCCTTCGCCAGCAATCGAACGGCAGCAAGTCGATCGACGATTTCGCCCGCGCGTTTTTCGGCATCAACGACGGCGATTGGGGTGAAGTTACCTACACGTTCGACGATGTCGTCGCGACGCTCGACAAGATCCAGCCCTATGACTGGCGCGGGCTGTTGACCAAGCGGCTCTACGGCGTCGGCGAGCCGGCACCGATCGGCGGGTTCGAACGCAATGGCTACAAGCTCGTCTATACCGACGTGCAGCCGTCGATCGGCAAGCAGGCCGAACGCGCGCGCAAGGTTTCTGATTTCTATTATTCGCTCGGCATTCAGGTCGGCAGCGATGCCAGTCTGGGCTCGGTGCGCTGGGGCAGCCCGGCGTTCGATTCCGGGCTGACGGTCGGCGACACGATCGTCGGCGTGAACGGCCTGGCCTATTCGGACGATCGCCTCAAGGCGGCGGTGACCGAAGCCAAGGGCGGCAAGGCGCCTATCGTTCTTTTGGTCAAGGCGGGTGAAGAAGTCCGCAGCGTGAGCATCGACTATCATGACGGGCTGCGCTATCCGCATCTGGTGAAGACCGGGACCGGGGAGAGCGGTCTCGACCTGCTGCTCCAGCCCCGCTGAGACGGGGCGGCGCGGCGCGCCACGCCATAGAGGAATGACATGCGGATCGATTTGATACCGGTCGGGGACAACCCGCCCGAGAGCCTGAACGTGATCATCGAAGTGCCGGTCGGCGGCGAGCCGGTGAAGTATGAGTTCGACAAGAAGTCGGGCGCGCTGTTCGTCGACCGCATCCTGCACACGCCGATGCGCTACCCGGCCAATTACGGCTTCGTGCCGCATACCCTGTCGCCCGATGGCGATCCGCTCGACGCCTTGGTCATCGCGCGCTCGCCGTTCGTGCCCGGTTGCGTCGTCCGCGCCCGGCCGATCGGCGTGCTCAATCTCGAGGACGAGCATGGCGGCGACGAGAAGCTGATCTGCGTGCCGGTCGATTCGACCTTCCCTTATTACTCGGACGTCGGCGAGCGCGAGGATCTGCCCTCGATCGTGCTCCAGCAGATCGAGCATTTCTTCACCCATTATAAGGACCTCGAAAAGGAAAAGTGGGTGCGCGTCGGCAAATGGGGCGACGCGGCGGAAGCCCGCCAGATCGTGATCGAGGCGATCGCCCGCGCCAAGGAAACCGAAAAGGCGTGAGGCCGCGGACCGCCTGGCGCCTGAGTGTGCTGGCGGGACTGGTCGCGTTCATCTGCTCCTGGGCGTTCGGCAATATCCCCGGGCTGGTCGCCTGCGGGACATTCGCCGGGTCCGGGCAACTCGGGCCGATCCTGGCCTTCGAGCTTGCCCGGACGCCGGGCGACGTCGCGGCGTTGTTCGGTTCGGGCGCGTGCCGCGCGACCTTTGCCGGCGCGCAGGACAAGGGATTGTGGCTCGACGCGCTGGGGTTCATCCCTTCCTACACAGCGTTCCTCGTGCTGACAGCAATCGCAGCGAGTCGCGGCCGCGTGCAGCGCATGATCGTTGCGATACTGATCGTTGCCGGGCTCAGCGACGAGATCGAAGGGCTGATGATGTGGCGGATCATGGGCGACCTGCCCGGAACGCAGGTACAGGTCCACGGCCTGTGGTGGGCAGTCCATGTCAAATTCGCCTTGCTCGCGATCGGCACGACGCTGATCGGACTCGAACTGATCCGCACACTGAGATTGTGGCCGATGCTGTTCGGACTGGTGATCACGGTCGGCGGCGCGGCGGCGGTCTATGGGTTCTGGCTACTACCGAATGCGATGATGATGGCGGGGTTTACCTACGCCTGGTTCGCGATCCTGGTGACGGCGATCGTGGCATCCTTTGCCGCGAGTGTCTTCGCACCACGGCGAGTCTAACTTTACGTTGTCAACTGCCGCAATGTCTTACATAGTTTAAGTAATGTTGCATCGTATCATCGTAATCGTACTACTCCTCGGTGCTGCTGCACCTGCGATGGCGACCGAGCGCAGCATCTCGTTCGGGTCGATCTCGCTCGTCGAAAACACGCCTGATCCCCAAACACCGCCGATACTCGACATTCCGGCAGAAGGAAGCAGTCTCCACCTGCGCTGGCGAGCGCGAGCCAACAACTTCCAAGCGGAGCTTGTCGATAACGGCTCGACCCTCGCGATCCAGATGTCGGGCCACGATTGTTCAAGCGTGCAGACCTATTTACGGTATGAGCGTCGCCTCGGTGAGGTCGCGTTGTGGCGACGCATGGGCCAACTGCTCCGTGAGCTGACACGGCTATGTCCGCGCATGACGCGTGCACAAGCCGCGTCCTACACGCAGGGACTAGAAGCGGCGCAGGATGATTATATCGCGGGGGTCGAAGCGATGAAAAAGCGCGCGGTCACCTTGTTCCAACGTCCGCTAACGCGTTGCCGACCGCCGAGGCTGCCGCCCACCCCGTTCGATTTCCATCCATCGTGCGAGCGAGAATATTAGCTCAATTGCGCGAGGAACGCGGGCCCCGCGTCGCCGCCCTCGCCGTCCGTCGCGGCGGCGCCTTTTTCGGTGACCGCCGTCCCGCCTCGAGCGCCAGCATCGCCCAGCGCCTAAGCTCGTCGGCGTCGTCATAGACGTCGTCGGGCGCGCGGCGGTAGTTCATGCTGCCGATCTTGCCGTTCATGTCATAAGTGAAGCGCTCGCAGCCCGCTTCGTCCCACACCGCGTCGCTTTCCGCGTCCGCCTTGAGCCACAGCCCGCCGCCGCTCGCGACGATCGCGAAGATGATGCCGTCGCAATAGAGCGTGGCGCCGCCCATCATCGCGCGTTTGGTGACGCGGCCGACCGGCTCCATTGCCTCGGTCACCCAGTCGATCAGCCCTTCATCCGCCGCCATCAGCGCGCTCCCGTGATCTTCGACCCGGCGATACACGCGACGACGCCCGGAATCAGCCAGGCCCAGGCCATTAGCCGCGGCCCGCGAGCCTGACCAGCGCGTCGCCGGTGACGCGGCGGATTCGCCATTGGTCCAAACTCTCCGCGCCCATCGCGGTATAGAAATCGATCGCCGGCGTGTTCCAGTCGAGCACCGCCCATTCGAATCGTCCGCAATCGCGGTCGAGCGCGAGGCCGGCGAGGTGCCGCAACAGGACCGTGCCGACGCCCAACCCCCGCGCCTCGGGCGTTACGTAGAGATCTTCGAGATATAGGCCCTTGCGTCCCGTCCAGGTCGAGAAATTGTGAAAGAACAGCGCGAAACCCATCGGCTCGCCATCCCGCTCGGCGATAACCGCCTCTGCCGATCGCTCGCCGAACAAGGCATGGCTCAGGCTGTCCTCGGTGGCCTTTACTGCGTCCGGCTCGCGTTCGAACTCCGCGAGTTCACGGATGAAGCGCAGGATCAGCGCCGCATCGTGCGGCGTCGCGGAACGAATAGTAACGGTCAAATCGCAGCCTCCACGTTCTCAACCGGCCGCCGCCGCGCGGCGATCAGGCAGCCGGCGATGATCAACGCGGCGCCGGCGAGCGTATAAAGCGCGATTCGCTCGCCGAACACGACCCAGCCCCATAACGACGCCCAGATGAAGGCGGTATATTCGGTCGGCGCAAGATAGTTCGCCTCGCCGCGCGCATAGGCCCAGGCGAGCAGCAGCAAAGATGCCGTCGCCAGCATTGCCGCCCCGACAATCGCGGGCGCATGCCGCATATCGGGCACGTGCGCCATGAATGGCGCGCCGCAGGCCAGGATGACGAGCACGATCACGCTCTGAAAGAAGGCGACTTCCTTCGGCCCGGCGACCAGGGCCTGCTGGCGCATCAGCACGATATTATAGGCATAGCAGACCGCGGAGAGCAGCACGGCGACCGTGCCGCGGAATCGGTCCGGCGACGGCGCCGAGGCCGCCTGACCAAGCATGATCACGCCGACGCCGGCAAAGGCGACCAGCGAGGCGATGATCGCCCGGCGTGAAATATGCTCCTTGAGCAGGAACCCCGCGCCGAACAACGCCAGCAAGGGAGCGATGAAGGTGAGCGCGATCGCCTGCGCCATCGGCACGCGGGCCAGGCCCCAGAAGAACGTGACCGCCATCACCGCCGACACCGAGCCGCGAATCAGATGGACACGGATCGTCGCCCGCGACGGCCAGGCGGTCCGCTGCGGCAGATAGATCAACCCGGTCAGGATCGCGCCGGCCAGGGTCCGCCACAGCAAGGTGTCGTAAGTGCCGATCTCCCGAACCAGCACCTTCATCACCGCGTCCATCGACGAGAAGACGGCGATGCCGAGCACCGCGATGGAAAACACGAAGGCGGGGCTGCGCGGCATGGTCCGGCGATAGCGACAGGCGACCGTTACGTCATCAGCCGCTTCCCTCATGAGGTGAGAAGGTGGGCTTGTGGATCTCCCCTCCCATTCATGGGAGGGATTGGGGGAGGGCGTGTCCATTCACCCGCGCCAACCGACATGCCCTCCCCTAACCCCTCCCGCAAGCGGGAGGGGAATAGAGAAGATTATTTCAACGTCATCTTGTCGCCGCTGATCGCGACGCTGTCGAGGCGGCGGAGATAATTCTGGCCGAGCAGCGAAATGGTCAGCCCGTCGAGCACCACGGCGTGGATGTCGCTGACCCGCTTGCCGTCGAGCACGACATCTTCGAGCTGGACTTCCTGTCCCCGGATATCGCCCGACGCGCCGGTGCCGACCACATCGAATTGGCCGGGATCGAACTTTACCCCAGCCCGCCGCGCATCGTCCTGGGTCAGCGCGACTTCGGTCGCGCCGGTATCGACGACGAACTTGATCGGCTCGCCATTGACGTTGGCTACGGTGAAGAAATGGCCGTTATCGGCGCGATCGAGCACGGTCGGCTGCGGCTGGTCGATGGGCGCCGCGGCGGCCGGCGGAGCGGCTGCCGGCGAAGCGGTGGCCGGCAGGGCGGCAGCGATCGGCTCGCGCTTCGCCCCCGGCAGGGCCAGGCCGATCACGATTCCGATCACGGTCACGACGAGCAGCGCGTATTTCATGGCCGCGTTCTACCGCACGGCGATTGCGGCTTGGCTAATGGTGATGGCTAAGAAGAGCTTACCGCCGGGCCGCGCGGTCAAACCCTATCGGGCGAAATAGCGGTAGATCTTGTCCTCACTGCGCGTCGAGGCATCGTGCCAGCGCGGTGCGTCCTTGAGGTTGAGCGGCTTGCCCGCGGCATCGAGCATCAGCACGGTCGGCGTGCCCTTGATCCCGTCGAGCCCGAAGCGGCGCGCGAGGTCGAGATTGCGGTCCTTTTGCCCGACATCGATCCAGACGATTTCGTAGCGAGGGCTGAGCATCGCGGCGAAGCGCGGGCTGGCGAACCAGCCGGCGAGCGCGCGGCTGTCGTGGCACCAATTCGCGCCGAATACGAGGATCACGCGATGACCATTCGCCTTGGCGCGCGCCATCGCATCGGCGACGTCGCGACCGGCGCGGTCGGGATCGCCGAAGGGACGTGCTTCGGGATGGGCAGAGGCGACGATCGGCGCCGCAACATCCGCTGCCACGGGCTGCACGGTAAGCACGATGGCCGCCGCGACAAGCCCGAGTGCGATCTTCACGCCGCCGCCTTGGCCTCGTCCGACGCATCGATCTCGGCCGCCTTGGCCTCGACCAGTTTGACGATATGCTCGATCATGTCGGCATCCTGGACGTGATGATCGGTCACGCCCGACAGATAGACCATGTGCTTGCCATTGCCGCCGCCGGTGATGCCGATATCGGTCTCGCGCGCTTCGCCCGGCCCGTTGACGACGCAGCCGAGCACCGACAGCGACATCGGGGTGCGGATATGCTGGAGCCGTTCCTCCAGCGCCTGGACGGTGCGGATGACGTCGAAGCCCTGGCGCGCGCAGCTCGGGCACGACACGACCCGCACGCCGCGGTTGCGGATGCCCAGCGCCTTCAGGATCTCGAACCCGACCCGCACTTCGTCCTCGGGCTCGGCCGAGAGCGAGACGCGGATCGTGTCGCCGATCCCGTACCAGAGCAGGCTGCCGATCCCGATCGCCGACTTGACCGTGCCGCCGACGAACCCGCCGGCTTCGGTGATGCCGAGATGGAGCGGGCAATCGACCGCTTCGGCGAGCTGCTGATAGGCGGCGACCGCGAGGAACAGGTCGCTCGCCTTCACCGCGACCTTGAATTCGTGGAAGTCGCGGTCCTGGAGCAATTTGATATGGTCGAGCGCGCTTTCGACAAGGGCGTCGGGGCACGGCTCGCCATATTTTTCGAGCAGGTCCTTCTCAAGGCTGCCGGCATTGACGCCGATGCGGATCGCGCAGCCATTGGCCTTGGCGGCGGCGACGACTTCGTTCACCCGTTCGGCCGAGCCGATATTGCCGGGGTTGATGCGCAGGCATGCGGCGCCGGCATCGGCCGCCTCGAGCGCGCGCTTATAGTGGAAATGGATGTCTGCGACGATCGGCACGCGCGCGGCGCGGACGATCTGCTTGAGCGCCGCGGTCGACTCGACGTCGGGGCACGAAACGCGGATGATATCGACGCCGGCATCCTCGCAGCGGCGGATCTGGTCGATCGTCGCCTTGGGGTCGCTGGTCGGCGTATTGGTCATCGTCTGGACGGTGACGGGCGCATCGCCGCCGACGGGGACGTTACCGACCATGATCTGGCGGCTCTTGCGGCGCGTGATGTCGCGCCAGGGACGAACTGACATTCGAAATCCTCTTGGGTCGCCCGCCATATAGCGGCGCTCGCGCGCGAAACCTAGGGTGCACACTGATTACCAGGACGGATCGCCATTCGCCTTGCTAAATCGGTCCTGCCGGGCTTGTCCCGGCATCCACAGGACAGTCGCGCCCGGTCCTCGAGTTTCTTGTCCCGCGCTTGCGGCGCGGTGGATGCCGGCACAAGGCCGGCAGGACGGGAATAAGCAAAGCGTTTGGCAGCTAAATGATCGACACCCATTTTGAGCAACCGAGGTTTCGCGCCTGATAACCTTTTGGTCAGGGCCGATCCGCTATTGGCCGGGTCAACTCGGACACGAACGGCGTCAATGACTTCCCAGCGACGACATTATGGCCTGGACTGGCTCAGGATCGGCGCCTTCGGGCTGCTGATCGTGTATCATGTCGCGATGGTCTTTTCGACCTGGGACTGGGTGATCAAATCGCCGGTCACCTATCACGAACTGACCGCGCCGATGGCATTGCTGACGCCGTGGCGGCTACCGCTGCTGTTCGCGGTGTCGGGCTATGCCAGCCGCAAGCTGTTCGCCAAGACGGGCGAGGTCCGCGCCTTTGCCGAATCGCGCAATCGCCGGCTGCTGATTCCCTGGGCGTTCGCGATGGTCGCGCTGATCCCGCCCGAAATGTGGATCAGGGCGCGCGAGCAGGGCTATCCAGGCAGCCTGCTCCATTTCTGGCTGAGCGATTATTGGAGCGTCACGCCGGTCTACGGCCATGGCTTCCCGAGCTGGGAGCATCTGTGGTTCGTCGTCTATCTATGGGGCTATACGATGGTGCTCGCGGCGCTGTTGCTCGTGCCGGGCTGGAATGCCGAGCGGCTGACCCGCGCCGCCGACCGCTTGGCGCCGGGCACGCGGCTGCTCTGGGTGCCGATCGCGGCGCTGGTGCTGCTCAAGCTGTCGGTCATGTTCGTGGTTTCCGAAAAGCAGGGATTGTTCACCGACTGGAACGCCCATTTCGCCTATTTCCCGATCTTCCTGTTCGGCTTCGCGCTCGCGGGCGAGAGCAAATTATGGCCGGCGATCGCGCGGCTGCGATGGCCGGCGGCGGCGGTCGCGCTGGTGGCCGGAATCGTCGTGGTGTGCATCGAACTCGCTTATGAAGGGCACAATGTCCCGCCGCATGCCATCATGATGCTCGACCGCGCGGCACGCCTGACAATGGCATGGAGCATGATGCTGGTGCTGTTCGAGCTCGCCACGCGCTTCCTCAACCACGATCACAAATGGCGCGCGACCTTGGGCGAGGCGGTGTTCCCGCTCTATATCGCACACCATCCGGCGATCATCCTGCTGGCCTGGTATACGCTGCCGCTGAACCTCAACCCGTTCGTCGAGTTCGCGCTGATCCTGACCGGCACCTTTTCGTTCGCGATCAGCTTCTATCTGATCGGACGCGAGATCGACTGGCTGCGACCGCTAATTGGTCTCAGTCCAAGATCAGTCCGCCGGACGATAGCGCCGGCTTCCGCGTAGCGTCGCGCCCGACGCCAGTTCGACGGTGAAGTCGCCCGATTTGTCGGTCTCGATCCGCCGGATCGCCGCGCGCCGCACCAGCCGGCCGCGATGGATGCGCAGGAACGCGTCGCCCAATTCGGCCTCGACTGCCGCCAGCGTGGCGCGATGCAACAGCGTGCGCGGGCCCCAGGCGATCTCGACATAATTGCCCGCCGACGCGATCGATTCGATTTCCTCGACCGGAACCAGGTGGGTGACCGCGCCGTCGGCCACGGCCAGCGTCCTGGGCGATGCGTCCGCGCTCGGCGGCGTCGCGGCCCGCGCGATCAGCCATTGCCCGACCGCGGCGATGATGATGAACTGAAGGTAGGTCGCGAAATCCTTGCGGAATTCATAGAGCAGGCGATCGTCGACGATGCCGAAGAAGTGATACGGTCCCTGCCCCACCGCATCGTAATAGATCCGCCGCAGCACGACCATGACGCCAATATGCCAGCCCGACGCGATCACGCTGCCGATCACCAATATCGCGATCACCGCCGCCCAGGGGAAACGCGGCGGCCTGACTTTCGCAACCGCCACCCACATCAATGGATAGACGCTGAGCCAGGCGACCATGCTGGTCCATTCCCACGACCAGACCAGATCGGGCCGGATATGCGCGCCCGACGCGTGGAGATCGGCGATCGACGATTCGGCATTGGCGATCATGATGACGATGATGATCAGCAGGAATCCGGCGACGAGCCCGGCCGCCAGCTTGCGCTGCGTCCCGTTCATCCCGCGCCACCCGCCACTCGTCCCAGCCACTATTTCGATCGTCCCCGTGAAGCCGCCTTCCGACCCTCTCCGATACCGGCCCTGACGAGCCGCGACTAGCCGTCACACCATTCCCGCACAACGGAGGCGAATGATGGAACGGCATTACGGAATGGACTGGCTGAGGATCGGCGCGTTCGCGCTGTTGATCCTCTATCATATCGGTATGGTGTTCGTGCCCTGGGGCTTTCACATCAAGACGGCGCAGCCGATGGACTGGGTCGAGATCCCGATGTTGCTGACCAACCCCTGGCGGCTCACTTTGCTGTTCGTCGTGTCGGGTTATGCCAGCCGCGCCTTGTGGTCGAAATCGCCGAGCGTCCGCCGCTTCCTGGGCAATCGCAGCTCGCGGCTGCTGATCCCGCTCGTGTTCGGCATGGCGGTGGTCGTCCCGCCGCAGACTTGGGTCGAGCTGGTCGGCAAGCATGGCTATGGCCAGAGCTATCTCTGGTTCCTCACCCACGATTATTTCCGCTTCGGCAAGCTCGACGGGATCGTCATGCCGACCTGGAACCATCTGTGGTTCGTCGTCTATCTCTGGGTCTACACGCTCGCGCTGATGCTCCTGATGCTGGTTCCCGGCGCGGGCAAGCTGCAGACGATGTTCGACCGCGTGTTCGGCGGCAGCCGCGCGGTCTGGGTGCCGGTCGCGTTCCTGCTCGTCACGCAATATTGGCTGTTCCACCGCGACGACGATACGCACGATCTGTTCAACGACGGCCTGGCGCATCTGCAATATTTTCCCGCTTTCCTGTTCGGGTTCGGTCTGGCGGGATCGCGGACCGTGATGGACGGCCTGTCGCGCTGGTGGGTAGCGTCGGCGGCGGTTGCGATCGGCTGCTACGCAGTGATCGCCGGGCTGCTGGTCGCCTATCCGGATTTCAGTTTCCCGACGCACAATGTGACGATCGTCTTCCGGTTGGCGCGCGAGATCGACACCTGGGTGGCCATCGCCGCGCTGATCGGCATCGCCGAGCGTTTCCTCAATCGCGACCATCAATGGCGCAGCACACTCGCGGAAGCGACCTTCCCTTTCTACATCATCCATCAGACCGTGATCGTGCTGGTCGAATATTGGCTGCGGCCGCTCGGCATCGGCGCGCTGGGCGAGTTCCTGGTGCTGGTCCCGGCGACGGTCGCCGGCTGCTGGGCCTTCTATCTGATCGGCCGCGAAGTGACCTGGCTGCGCCCGCTGATCGGCCTCAACACCCGGTCCAAGGCCGCGAAACCGGCGCGGCCGACGGTCTGGATCGACGAGGTCCGGGCACGGCCCGACATCGCCTGACCGCTTTTCCGCCCCGGTCCGGGGAACTCCTGAGGGTGCGATGGGTAGTCATCGCGCCCTCAATCGCTAAATGACACCGGCATGGCACGGCATTACGGCATGGACTGGCTTCGCGTGGGCGCTTTCGCCCTGCTGATCCTGTATCATACCGCGATGGTGTTCACGCCCTGGGGTTTCCACGTGAAGACCGCACAGCCGGTCGAGTGGCTATCGGTCGTGATGTTGCTGACCAATCCGTGGCGGCTGACCCTGTTGTTCGTCGTGTCGGGCTATGCCAGCCGCGCGCTGCTCGCCAAATCGGGCGGCATCGCCAAGTTCATGTCGACCCGATCGAGCCGCCTGCTCATTCCACTCCTGTTCGGCGTCACCGTGATGGTGCCGCCGCAAAGCTGGGTCGAGTTGGTCACCCAGCATGGCTATGCCCAGGGGTTCGGGACTTTCCTGACCCAGGATTACTTCCGCTTCCGGGCGATCGACGGCGTGTTTCTGCCGACCTGGAACCATTTGTGGTTCGTCGGCTATCTGTGGACCTATACCGCCGCGCTGTCGCTGCTGCTCCTGATCCCCCGCCCGGCCCGCCTACAGGCCTGGTTCGACGCGGCGTTCGGCGGCTGGCGCGCGCTGGTGCTGCCGATCGCCTATCTGGTGCTGAGCCAGGTCGTCATCTTCCACCGCTGGACCGACAGCCAGGACCTGATCAACGACGGGGTCGCGCACCTCGCTTATTTCCCCGCTTTCCTGTTCGGCTTCGGCCTCGCGCGATCATCCAATGTGCTCGCCGCCTTCGTGCGCTGGTGGAAGCCGGCCGCGCTGATCGCGATGCTGAGCTATGCGTTCGGCGCGGCAGTCGAGATTATCTATCCCGGCGACCTCGTCCCGCCGCAATGGCTGGGCGACCAGATGCTCGTCGCGCACCAGATCCAATGCTGGGCGGCGGTCGCGGCGCTGATCGGAATCGCCGAGCGCTTCTGGAACCGCGACGGCGCATGGCGCCCGACGCTGACCGAGGCGGTGTTCCCCTTCTATTTGATCCATCAGACGATCATCGTCCTGGTCGAATATTGGTTGCGGCCGCTGGGGATCGGCGCACTCGGCGAATTCCTCATCCTGGTGCCGGCGACGATCGTGGGATGCTGGGCGTTCTATCTGATCGGGCGCGAAGTGAACTGGCTGCGCCCGCTGATCGGATTGCGGCGGCGCCCCGCCAAGGCTACCGCTCGCCGCCATGACGACACGCCCAACAAACTGGTCGCTGGTGATCCATGGCGGCGCCGGCGCGATCGAGCGCAGCCAGACCCGGCCTGAGACCGATAGCGGCGTTCGCGCCGCACTGAACGCCGCGCTCGACGCGGGCAGCGCGATCCTGGCCACGGGCGGCGCATCGCTCGAGGCGGTCGAGGCGGCGGTGCGGGTGCTCGAGGACGATCCCCATTTCAATGCCGGGCGCGGCTCCGCTTTCACCTTCGAGGGCAAGAACGAGCTCGACGCCGCGATCATGGAAGGGGCGACTCTGCGCGCCGGATCGGTCGCCGGCGTCACCGCGACCAGGAATCCGGTGACCCTGGCGCGCGCGGTGATGGAGCAAAGCGCGCATGTCCTGCTCGGCCGCGAGGGTGCCGATGCGTTCAGCCGCGAGCACGGGCTCGACCAGGCCGATGCCGAGTGGTTCGCGACTCCCGAACGGCGGCGCCAGCTCGACGAATTGCTGTCGAATGGCGGCAAGTTCGATGTCGACATGAAATACGGCACGGTCGGCGCGGTGGCGGTCGACCAAGCCGGGCATATCGCCGCGGCGACCTCGACCGGCGGCGTGACCGGCAAGCGCTGGGGCCGGATCGGCGATTCGCCGCTGATCGGCGCCGGCACCTATGCCGACGATCGCGGCGCCGCGGTATCGTGCACTGGCGCGGGCGAATTCTTCATCCGCGAAAGCGTCGCCTTCCAGATCAATGCGCGTGTTCGCTTCCTGGGCGAGAGCCTGCGGGTGGCGGCCGATACGGTGATGGCCGAGGTAAAGGCGCTCGGCGGCACCGGCGGCGTGATCGTCACCGCGACCGACGGCGGCATGGCCTGGAGTTTCACGACCGCGAGCATGTATCGCGGTTGTGCCAACGCTGAGGGTGAGCGCAAAGTCGCTTTGTACGAGGATGAGGGATAACGCCCTCCACCGACCGTCATGCCGGACTTGTTCCGGCACCCAACGTCCCGCGAGGGATATCGCCTGTGGATGGTTGGGCCCCGGCACAAGGCCGGGGTGACGGTTGGATAAGCAGGCAACGCCTCGCGCCAAAATGATTGGAAGCACCCGCCCGCGAGCGTAAGGGCGGCCCATGAAGCGCCTCCTCCCCGTCGCCGCAGCGCTCACTGCGCTCGTCCTCGCCTCCCCCGCCAATGCCTATTGGGAATATGGCCATCAGACGGTCGCACAGATCGCCTGGGCCAACATCACGCCCAAGGCGCGGTTGCAGATCGCACGGTTGCTCCGCCAGCAGAAACTGCTCGGCACGCCGCAATGCAAAGCGGGGACGCTCGACGATGCGGCGATCTGGGCCGATTGCATCAAGGGGATCAAGGACGCAAACGGCAAGCAGAAGTTCGGCTATACCGGCGCCTGGCACTATCAGGACGTCAACATCTGCTCGCCGTTCGACGTCGACAGCGTGTGCAAGGACGGCAATTGCGTCTCCGCGCAGATCGTCCGCGACGTGAAGCTGCTCAAGGACCGCCACACCCCGGCGAAGCAACGCGTCGAAGCTTTGGTCTTTCTGATCCATTTCGTCGGCGACCTGCACCAGCCGCTCCATGCCGGCGAGAAAGGCGACAAGGGCGGCAACGACGTGAAGGCAGACTACGGCACCTATGCCGCCAGCCGGCTCAATCTCCATTCGATCTGGGACGGCTATCTCGCCGAGCGCGCGATCTCGACCGGCCCGAGCCTAGTGCATCGTTATTCGCTGGCCGAGCGCAAGCGGATCGCCGGGGGCAACGTTCTCGACTGGAGCCGCGAAAGCTGGGCGGTGGCGCGTGACGTGACCTACAAGACCGCGATCGGCGGAGATCCCTGCGGCCCGACTCCGACCAAGGTGAAATTGGACAATGCGACCATCGCCTCGCTGGTACCGACCGTCCGACTGGAAGTAGAGCGCGGCGGGTTGCGGTTGGCGAAGCTCCTGGATCAGGCGATCGGCTGAGTTCCGCTACTTCCTGACGAACGCCGCAATCGCTTCCGATACCGCGGGGGCGATCGCCAAATCGGCGTTGCCGTAGGTCGCCGCGTTGGCCGCCCGATCGTCGCTATCCACCGGCTTGAGTACATGATTGATCCCGGGCAGGATCTTGAGGGTCGCGGCAGGCTGGCCGCGCTTGAGCAACTCGGCGTCGGTCACCGCCACTTGCAGATTCTTGTCGCCCTGAAGGATCAACACCGGCAGCTTGATCGCACCCGCCAGCTTCGCCGGATCGTAGGAGAATGCCTCGATTAGGAAGCCCTGGACGTTATCGCGGAACAATGGCTGGAGGGGCACCGGCATGGTCGCGCCATCGACCCGTTTGCCTGCTTCGAGCTGATCGATAGCCGCCTCGCCCGATGCCAGTAGCGGCGCGTTGGCGGGGTTGGCGCGAAGCTGGGCACGGATCACTTCGCCATAGGGACGGCCCGCGCCCGAGACCATGATGACGCCGCATATGCCCTTGGGATCCTGCGCCGCCCTGAGCGCGACGAGCGAGCCCTCGCTATGCCCGAGCAGCCAGACACATTTACGGCCGGTTTTCTGGCGCAGCATGTCAATCCAGGCATGCGCGTCGGCGGCATAGGCAGCGATCGTCACGTCGTTTGCGTCAGCGATGGCGCCCTTGCTGCCAAACATGCCACGCTTGTCGATGCGCAAAGTCGCGACGCCCTTGACGGCCAGGGCTTCGGCAAGCTGGCGATAGACCCCGCCCTTCACGCCGAGCGGATTGTTGCCGTCGCGATCGGTCGGGCCAGAGCCCTGGATGATCAGGATCGCGGGCGCGTCCTTGCCGGGATCGAGCAACGTACCGGCGAGGCGACCCTGCGGTCCCGGTACGGTGACTTCGACGCCTGCGGGCGTTGGCGCGGCGGCGGCAAGTAATGCCGAGAGCAACATCGAACGGATCATCTCATTCCTCCTCTTTCCAGCGCCATTTCCAGCCGCCCCGCGTATGCTGGGCGCAAATGACCAGGAATGCCGCGGTCAACGGCACGATGACTCCGATGGCGATCCCGGGATGCCGCGGCACCAGGGCCATCGCCGCGACGATCACCGTCGCCGAATAGCCGATCGTCAGCACCCATCCCTGCCACGTGATCGGCAGGCCGGCGCCGACGCCGAGCTTCTTGGGCGCGAACCAGTCGCCCTCGCTCATGCCAGCACCGTTGAAATACCGATGCCGAGCGCCAGGACCGACAGCGCCATCAGGATCGGCAGCCGCTCGCGGCTGGTTATCCGTCCGATCATTCCTCATCTCCCTGCTTGGGCGGCCGCCCACGCTTGGCGCGGACCGGATCCGCCAGCTTCACGCCGCGCCGCGCGAGCGCCTCGCGCAGCAGGCATTCGACCTCGGCATTGACGCTCCTCAGGTCGCTCGCGGCCGCGCGCTCGATCGCCGCGTAAAGCGCGGGATCGAGGCGCAGTGGAAACGCCTTTTTGGGAGGAGCGCCCATCGTGCCGCCTTACTGGTAGAGCGAGCCCGCGTTGACGACCGGCTGCGTGTCGCGCTCGCCGCACAGCACGACCATCAGGTTCGACACCATCGCCGCGCGGCGCTCATCGTCGAGTTCGACCACGCCCTTCTGGCTCAGTAAATCGAGCGCCATCTCGACCATGCCGACCGCGCCTTCGACCAGCGTCTGACGCGCGGCGACCACTGCCTGCGCCTGTTGCCGGCGGAGCATCGCGCCGGCGATTTCCTGGGCATAAGCGAGGTGGGTGAAGCCGCATTCGTCGACCGTGATCCCGGCCATGGCCAGCCGCGCGATCAGTTCCTGGCGAAGCTCGGCCCCGACCTGGTCGTGATTGCCGCGCAGGGTCACTTCCTGATGCGCGAAATCGTCATAGGGGTAACGCGAGCCGATCGTGCGTACCGCGGCCTCGATCTGGACCATCACGAACGCCTTGTAGTCGTTGACGTCGAACAATGCCTGGGCGGTGTCGGTCACGCGCCACACCACTTGCGCCGCGATCTCGATCGGGTTGCCGCGCAAATCGTTGACCTTGATCTTGTCCGAAATGATGTTGTTGGCGCGGACCGAGATCTTCTTGCGGCCGAGCCACGGCAACAGCCAGCGCAGCCCGGTCTTGCGGTCGGTGCCCTGATAGCTGCCGAACAGGGTGACCGCCGCCGCCTGGTTGGGCTGGAGCATGTAGAAGCCGCACAGCACGAAGGCGAAGACGATCGTCCCGCCGACGATCAGCGACGCGCCGAGTGCCGGATCGGTATCGACCGACGAGCCGCCATAAATCGCCGTCACGAGCGCGATCAGCAGAACGAGCAGCATCAGATAGCCGCTCGACGTTGCCGCCGGACGCTCCTGCGACAAGGTCAGCGCGGCACCATTTCCATTCGAATCCGACATCGGACCCTCCCGTTAATTATGATATCATCATTATATCGTAATCGAGCGAGTCGCAAGCGCATTCGGCGGGACGGAACTGGCGGCCGCGCGCGATACAGGGCACGAACTGCGGCGGCTCCGCGTTGGCCCTTGCGCTCATGCCGAAGCTCAAAGTCTATCGCACGCCGATCGGCTTTCACGACGCCTATGTCGCGGCGCCGAGCATGAAGGCCGCGCTCAAGGCCTGGGGAACGACCAAGAACCTGTTCTCGCGCGGCGCGGCGGAGATCGTCACCGATGCGAAACTGACCAAGGAGCCGCTCGCCAGGCCGGGCGAAGTGATCAAGCGGGCAAGAGGATCGGCCGCGGAGCATCGCAAGGCGGCGGGATCAGGCAAGGACGCGGCCGGCCAGGGCAAGACGACGGCCGAGCCCCAGCCCGTCAGGCGCCCGCCGCGACCCGACCGCAAACCGTTGGAAAAAGCCGCACAGGCGCTGAGCACCGCGCGGCAACGGCACGAGCGAGCGCGCGCCGATATCGATCGGCGGCTGGATGCCCTACAAGCCAAGCGGCACGAGCTGGTCAAGACCCAGGAAAGCGAGATCGCCGACCTGGAAAAGGAGCGCGACGCAAGGGAATCCGCCTATCGCCGCGCGCTCGACAAATGGGAGACGTGACAACGAAAAAGGCCGGGAATCGCTTCCCGGCCTCGTTCACGTACGGGATGGCGACTGCTCCTATTGCAGGACGACCGTCACCGCGCGGCGGTTCTGGGCCCAGCTTGCCTCGTCCGAACCGAGCGCGATCGGGCGTTCCTTGCCATAGCTGATCGTGTTGATCCGCGACGCGTCGACGCCGCGCGCCGCGAGATAGTTCTTGGCAGCGTTGGCACGGCGATCGCCGAGCGCGAGGTTATATTCGCGCGTGCCGCGTTCGTCGGCATGGCCCTCGATCGTGATGCGGCGGTCGGGCCATTTCATCAGCCAGGCGGCCTGACTGTCGAGGATCGAGCGCGACGTCGCGTCGATATCATATTGGTCGAGCGCGAAGTGGATCGTGTCGCTCATCACCGAGCGTTTGAAATCCTCGGCCGAGCCGGGGACGATCGATCCGGCATCACCGTTGCTCGGCCCGGCCGGCTGGTCGCCGGCGGCGGGCGGCAAGACCGGCGGGCGTTTATGGGCACAGCCTGCGGCCGCGACGAGCGTCGCGAGCAGGATCAGCTTGGTAGTCATGCGTGCCATCGTTGGTTTCTCCCTAACTTTTGGCTGTTGAATGCCTGGGGCGGGTATTCGGTCCGGATACGAAACGTTAGTCCTTGCGAATAGGTCCCCAACTCGGGTCCGATCCGTCGAACGGGGTAGGCAAGCGGCGTTCGTTGACGCCGGTCAGGTCGACCGACCACAAGTCCGCGACGCCGCTTCCGCCCTGGCTCGAACGGAAGAACATGATCACGCGACCATTGGGCGCCCAACTCGGCGCTTCGTCCTGCCAGCCGTCGGTCAGCATCTTCTCGCCGCCGCCCGATGGCGACATGACACCGACATGGAAGCCGCCGCCGATCTTGGTGAAGGCGATCAGGTCGCCGCGCGGGCTCCAGGCCGGAGTCGCATAGCGGCCCGAACCGAAGCTGATCCGCTGCTGGTTGGAGCCATCGGCATTCATCACATAGAGCTGCTGCGCGCCCGAGCGGTCGCTTTCGAACACGATCTTGCTGCCGTCGGGCGACCAGCTGCCGCCGGTGTCGATGCCCGGCGCGCTGGTCAGCCGCTGCGACGCGCCGCCATCGGCCGGGATCTTGTAGAGGTCGGTATTGCCCGCCTGCGACATCGAATAGAGGATCCAGCGGCCGTCGGGCGAGAAGCGCGGCGCCAGCGCCATGCTGACATTGTCGACCAGCCGGTGCTGCTTGCCCGTGGCGATGTCGAGCACATAGATGGTCGGCTTCTTGTCGAGATACGACAGATAGGCGACGCGGCGCTGATCGGGCGACAGCTGGGGGGTCAGCACGATCGTCTGGCCGTTGGTCAGGAAGCGGCCGTTGAACCCGTCCTGGTCCATCACCGCCAACCGCTTGATGCGCTTGCCCTTGGGCCCGGTCTCCGAGACATAGACGACGCGGCTGTCGAAATAGGGGCCTTCGCCGGTCAGCCTTGTATAGACCATATCGGCGCATTTGTGCGCGGCGCGGCGCCATTCGTTGACGCTGAGCACATAGCCCTGACGCGCGAGCTCGCGCTGCGCAGCGGTGTCGTAGAGATAGCAGCCGACCGTCACGGTGCCGTTGCCGTTGGCGCGAATATAGCCCTGGACCAGAGCGGTCGCGCCGCGCGACGTCCAGCCGGAGAAATCGGGCGCGGTCGCCTGGGCGAACGGTACCGGCATCAGCTGGCCGGCGGGCAGCGGCTTGAACAGCCCCGAATTCTTGAGGTCGGCGGTGATGACGTCGGACAATTGCTGGCCGAGCTGGTCGGTCGAGCCGGCGGCGGTCGACGCCACTTCGGGAGTCGGCAGCGCCGGGATCGCGATTCCCATCGGCGCCGAGATGCCGCCTTCGACATCGACCACCAGCCCGCCCGACTGGCCGGGTGCGGGAGTCCCATCGGGGGCAGGAGCGGGCGCCGGAGTCGGTGCCGGCGGTGTCGTCTGGGCATAAACGGCGGGCGCCAGCGCCATCATCAACGCGATCAGCGGAAGGGCTTTGGTCATCATCTCTCTCTCAACCCGGAAGCTTGTAGCGGAGCGAGAAGTCGCTCCAGCCATTGGGGACATCGTACAATTCGGGCGGCAGGCCGCGCAGCGGCTGGCAGCCCATGAAGGTCGCGATCGCGCGGTCGTCGACCTGGGGCTGGTAGCGGCGATTATCGTCGTCGACGCCGTCATGCCCGACGATCACCGGCCGCGACGCCAGCGTGCCGTCGCGGTTGATCTTGAGCCGGATCGTCACGCGGATGCGCTCCGCCCCGGGGCCGGGATTGACCTGGCGATTGGCGCAGGGCTGGACCTGCTGCTTGATCTTGGCACCGATATCCATCGCCGCCTGCTGGCTCATCGTCGCCGATTTGGGCGCGGTGCCGGTCGCAGGGCTCGGCTTGCTCGACGCGCCCTTGAAATAATCCGACCCGAAATTCAGGCCGCGGGCCTTGGGCTTGACCGCGTTGGCGGTGCTGCCGGTGCCTTTGCCCGGCTTGAATACAGGCTTGGCGGGCGCCGCGACGGCCGGCTTGGGCTGGGCCTTCGGCGCCGGTTTGGGCGCGGGGGGGGCCGGCTTCTTCGGTTCGGGCTTGGCGACGGGCGCGGGCTTGGGCGGCGGTGCGGCTTCGGGCTGCGGCTTGGGCGGCGCTGGCTCGGCTTTGTCTTCGGCCGACGCGGGCGGCGCCGAATCCTCGGGATTGCCGATATCGGGCGCCTTGCTTTCGGCGGGATCGATCGTCGTGTTGGGCGCGCCGGCCTTCAGCCCGACATCGTCGGCGATCGTCACGTCCATCGGCGCGACCGGCGGCGGCGGCGGCGATGGCGGCAGCAGCGACAGGATCGTGAACAGGACGAGATGCGCGAGCAGCGACACGCCGACGGCGATCCACAGCCGGTCGTCACGCTCCCGCGGAATCGGGCGCAGGATAGGAGAGACGGCAATGCCGCTCACTGGCGCTCCTTGGCGTTGGAGACGAGCGCGACGCGGTTGAGCCCGGCGCGGTTGAGCTCGCCCATCACTTCCATCACGCGGCCATAATCGAGCGCCTTGTCGGCGCGCAGGAAGACCTGGGGCGGCTTGTCGCCCTGGCGGCGCTCGCTGGCGATGACCGAGAGACGATCGGGCAGTTCGTCCATCGTCACGGCATCCTCGCCGATATGGATCGTGCCGTCGCGATCGACCGCGATGTCGACCGGCTTCTGGTCCTGATCCAGCGCCTTGGCGCGGCTGTCAGGCAGGTTTACCGGCACCCCGGCGGTCATCAGTGGCGCGGTGACCATGAAGATGATCAGCAGCACCAGCATGACGTCGACCAATGGCGTGACATTGATGTCCGCCATCGGCGCGCGCCGTCCCTTGGCGCGGCTGGAGGGAAGATTCATGGCCATCAGTTCCTCCCCGGCACGGGGAGGGGGACCGCCGAGCGAAGCTCGGGGGTGGAGGGGCCGGGCCACGCAAGACTGGCCGAGAGGCAAAGCCCCTCCACCAGCCTTCGGCTGGTCCCCCTCCCCGTGCCGGGGAGGAACACGAAAACATCCCTCACCGTTTAGCCTCCAGCTGGCGGCTCAGAGTCGTATGGAAACCATCGGCGAACCGTATCAGCCGCGCTTCGATCTTGTTCACGCCATGGCTGAAGCGGTTATAGGCGATCACCGCGGGAATTGCCGCGAACAGGCCGATCGCGGTGGCGAACAAAGCCTCGGCAATGCCGGGAGCGACCACCGCCAGGCTGGTATTCTGCGCCGCGGCGATACCGGTGAAGCTCGACATGATGCCCCAGACGGTGCCGAACAACCCGACGAACGGCGCCACCGATCCCACGGTCGCCAGGATGTTGAGCCGGTCGGCGAGCTTATCCGCCTCTCCCGCCACGGCCGATCCCATTGCGGTGGCGAGGCGTTCGCGAATGCCTTCGCGATCGACCACGCCGCCAGCGGTCGAGCGGCGCCATTCGGACACGCCGGCCGCGAACACGCGGGCCACCGGCAATTCGTCGTCACCATGCAGTTTGTAGAAAGCGTCGATATCCTCCGCTTTCCAGAAATCCTTTTCGAACCTGTCGATCTTGCGCCGGGTCGCGCCGACTTTGGTCGAGAAGCCGATGATGATCGCCCAGGTCCAGATGCTGGCGAGCAGCAATCCGGCCATGATGATCTGGACGACGATGTCGGCATGCAGCAGCAGCGCGAGCGGTGAGGTCGATCCGGGGGAAAGGTCTAAACTCCAATGCATTACGTCTTCAGTCCCCTTGTTCTTCGGGTGTCCAGATCAGCCCTGCATAGGCCGACGCCCAATGTGCCGGCTGGCGTTTCGGGCGTCCGTCGGGCGCGACCAAAGCTGCGGTCACGTCCGCCTCTGCCAGTAATTCAGGTCCCCGCATGACTCTCTGATGAATATGAACCGCCGCCGCGCGAATCCGTGTCAGCCGCGAAACAACCACCAACGCGTCGTCAAGTTTCGCCGGACGGCGAAACTTGATCGCCATGTCGGACACCGCATAGGCGCCCTCCCCGGCTTCCATCGCCGCGCGCTGATCGATCCCGACCAACCGCAGCATGTCGGACCGCGCGCGCTCCATGTAACGCAGGTAATTGGCGTGATAGACCACGCCCGACAAATCGGTGTCCTCGAAATAGACGCGCACCGGGAATCGGTGCTCGCATCCGTCGAAGCGTCCTTCGACGGGCTGGTCGATACCGATTGCCGTCATAATATCACGCTCTACCGATCCCAGCGGCCAAGGCAAACTCCGTTGGTCCCGGCTTTCGCGCTGGACGGCGCGGCGAGCAGAGCTAAACCCTCGGCGGAATGACAGAAGCCCTTCGGATTCGCGGCCTTGCCAAGGCGTTCGACAAACCCGTCATCACCGGCCTCGACCTCGATATCGCGGCGGGCCAGCTTTATGCGCTGCTCGGCCCCAACGGCGCGGGCAAGACGACCACGCTCAGGATGGTCACCGGCCTGACCCGGCCCGATGCCGGCAGCATCCATATCTTCGGCGTGGACGCGCTGGCCGAGCCGATCGCGGCCAAGGCGATCACAGCCTGGCTGCCCGACGAGCCGATGCTCTACGACAAATTGAGCCCGCTCGAATATCTCGCTTTCGTCGCCGGGCTATGGCGGATGGATCCGCAGGTGGCGTCGGAGGAAGCCGAGCGGCTGCTCCACTGGCTCGATCTGTGGGAACAGCGCGACACGAGGTGCGAGGGATTCTCGCGCGGCATGAAACAGAAGGTCGCGCTGGCCGCGGCGCTGATCCACGATCCCAAGCTGCTGATCCTCGATGAGCCGCTGACTGGACTCGACGCCGCGATGGCGCGCGCTGTCAAGGATGCCCTGCGCGAACAGGTCGATCGCGGCAAGACGGTGATCGTGACGACGCACATCCTCGAAGTCGCCGAGCGCATGGCCGATCGCATCGGCATCATCGGCGGCGGCAAATTGCTCGCGGAGGGCACGCTTGACGAGTTGCGCGATCGTGCCGGGACCGAGGGCATGACGCTCGAAGATACGTTCATCCGGCTGACGAGCGGAGCGTGACCCGATTGGCTCCCGGAAGCTTTACCTGGCTCGCCCGGCACGAATTGCGCCTCGCCTGGCGTGGTCGGCGGCGCGGAGGCGTGCGCCAGGTCCTCGCGCTCGTGCTGCTCGCCGGCTATCTCATCGCCGGTGTGCTCGCCGCCGTCGCGATGATGGGCACGCCAATCGACTACCGGGCGGATATCGGCATCGGTATCCTCGCCGCCTCGGTGGTCGCCTTGTCGTTCATGACCACGCAGGCAATTCTCGGCAGCCAGCAAACGCTCTACGAAACCCGCGATCTCGATTTGATGTTCACCGCACCGATCGATGGCCGCGTCGTGCTGCTCGCCAAGCTGGCGGGAATCGCGGGCGCCATCGGGCTGTTCTATGCCGCTCTGCTACTGCCGATCGTGGTACCGGTCGCGATCCTGGGCCATCCAAAGCTGCTCGGTGTGATCGGCCTGCTCGTCGGGCTGGCCCTGACCGCGGCCGCCATAGGTATCGCGGTCACCCTCATCCTGGCGCGGCTGGTCGGCCCGCGTGCCGCGCGCACGGTCGGGCAAGTCGCGGCGGCGGTGCTGGGCGGCGCGCTGTTTCTGATCAGCCAATTGTCGCATGGCGGCCCCGGTCGCCGATCGTCATTCGTCCTGGTGTTTGAGGATTTGCGCGCCTGGGGATGGGGCGAGAAGGGCTGGAGCGGCGTGCCCGGCCATGCCGCGTTCGGCGATCCGCTATCGGTCGCGATCATGCTGGGAATCGGCATCGCACTGTTCGCGGGTGCCGGCGCCGCGCTGCGGCGGTTGTTCTTCAGCGGCTATCAAGATGCCGGGATGCGGTTGGGCCGCGCGCGCCCGACCGGCAAGGCGAGCTCACGATTGTTCCATGCCGGCCTGTTCCGACCCGTCCTCGCCAAGGAATGGCGCTTGCTGGCGCGCGATCCCGGCCTGGTGTTCCAAATCATCCTGCGCCTGGTCTATCTGGTCCCGCTGATGCTGGTGGCATTTCGCGGCGGTGGCGGACTGATCGCACCAGGCCTCGCTTTTGCCAGTGTGCTGGTGGCGACTCAGCTCACCGGCAGCTTTGCCTGGCTGGCCGTGTCGGGCGAGGATGCACCCGAGCTAATCGCGGTGGCGCCGGTCCATAAACAGCGCGTCGATCAGGCGAAGCTCGCCGCGGCCTTGCTGATGGCGGCGCCGATCGCCGCCTTGCTGCCGATCGCGATCGCGACGGTCGGCCGATCGCCGCTCGGTGCCCTGGTATCGCTGATCGCCACCGCGATCGGTGGAACGATTGCGGGGTATATCGAGCTCAAGCTGGCCAAACCGGGCCAACGCTCGGCCTTCGCCAAGCGGCGCGGCGGTAGTGCGATTGCCGGCATCCTGGGGATGATCGTCGCCGCGATCTTCGGCGGCGGTGCCGCAGCGATCACCTATTTCATCGGCTGATCGAACAATCCATCCTGCGTCCCCGCCGGCGGGTTCAGACCGAGATGCTTCCAACCGGATGGGTTGAGACACCGTCCGCGTGCGGTGCGCGCGATCAAGCCAAGCTGGATCATATAGGGCTCGACGACTTCCTCGATCGTGTCGCGCGGTTCGCTTAAGCCCGCCGCAAGCGTCTCCACCCCGACCGGGCCGCCGCGATAGATGTCGGCGATCATCATCAGATAGCGCCGGTCCATCGCGTCGAGCCCGAGTTTGTCGACTTCCAGCCGGTTGAGCGCGGCGTCGGCGGCGACGGCATCGACTGTCTCGCGCCCGGCGACATTGGCGAAGTCGCGCACCCGGCGCAGCAGCCGCCCGGCGATGCGCGGCGTTCCGCGGGCGCGGCGTGCGATCTCCTGTGCGCCATCCGCCGACACATGGAGGCCGAGCAGACGCGCCGCCCGCGTCACCACCGCTTCGAGTTCGTCGACGGTGTAGAAATTGAGCCGCACCGGGATGCCGAAACGGTCGCGCAGCGGCGTCGTCAGCAACCCTTGCCGCGTCGTCGCCCCGACCAGGGTGAATTTGGGGAGGTCGATGCGAACCGATCTTGCTGATGGCCCCTCACCAATCATCAGATCCAGCGCGCGGTCCTCCATCGCCGGATAGAGCACTTCCTCGACCGCCGGCTGGAGCCGGTGAATCTCATCGATGAACAGGACATCGCCGTCCTCGAGATTGGTCAGCAACGCCGCAAGGTCGCCCGATTTGGCGATGACCGGCCCGCTGGTCGCGCGGAACCCCACCCCCATTTCGCGCGCGATGATCTGCGCGAGCGTGGTCTTGCCGAGTCCGGGCGGTCCGAAGAACAGGACATGATCGAGCGCATCGCCGCGCGTCTTCGCCGCGGCAATGAACACGCGCAGATTCTCGCGCGCGGCTTTCTGCCCGACGAACTCGTCGAGCGTCTTCGGGCGCAGCGCGGCGTCGATATCCTCGGCTTGACGCGAGGGCGTGATCAGGCGGGCGGGCTCTTCCATTGCCCGTTCCCTACCTGTTCACGCCCCCCATTGTCACGCGGTCAGTAGAATGCGCCGTAGATCACGTCGGCGACTCGCCGCGTGCGGACATTGACCAACAGCAGATCGGGGCCATAGCGCACCCAGCGATAGCCGTGAGGCGGCGGCTCGAGGCCCATCTGCCACCAATCGTCGTAATAATAATGATGGCCGACGAAAAGAGCGGGCAGCAGCAGGCCGATCGTCCAGCGGCGATAATGCCAACCCGGCGGGTAGACCCAGCCCGGCCGGTGGATCGGCCGGAAATTGGGCGGGCGGCCGGCGCCGGGACGATGCGGCTTGCCGGGCTTGGGCGGCCGCGGCAACGGCGGCAGCGGCTTGGTGACCGGCGGGCGCGGGGGCCGTGGCGGGCGTACATTCCCGCCGCCATTACCGGGATTCGGCGGGCGTGGTCGTGGAGGCCGCGGCTTGGGCGGTTGCGGTCGCGGTGGCTGGATCTGCGGACCACCGGGGCGGCCTGGCTTCGTCGTCGCACCGGGCGGCAGTTTCGGCCCCACCTGAGCGAAAGCAGCACCAATATCGGGTAAGATCAGCAAGAACGCGCTGGTAGCCAACAGAAGTCGCTTCATACGTCCTCCCATCGTTCGGGAGTAGCAGCCTAGGCCTGGATCGGCGGTTGGGCAATGTTTCGCTAGATTAACAATCTCGATCACCCGTAATGGTCGATACCCTCGCCGGTAATCTCTACCCAATTGTGCTTGCGCCCCTCGTAGACCGAATAAATCGGCGTCGGGAAGTTCGGATCGCCAAAGCCGCCGACCGCGACGGCGACCATGTCGGGATCGAACTCGACCCGGTAGAACAATGTCGACCCGCAATCGGGACAGAAGTCCATCACGCCTTTGCCGCCCTCATCGCCGACCCGCGTCCATTGTTTCGACTGGCCCGAAATTGTGACGCGATCGTTCGGGAACCGCGCCTGCACCGCGAAAGCGCTGCCCGAGCGCCGCTGGCAATCGAGACAATGGCAGACCGAGACGCGCACCGGCTCGCCGACGCACTCGATCGCGAGTTGGCCGCAAGCACAGGTCGCGCGGCGCGCCGTCGTCTCGTCCGTCACTTCGCCGCCTTCCGCAACGCCAGCCGCACTAACGCATCGAGACCGGCGCCGGCGCCCAATTCCTCTTCCGCCGCCCCGACCGCGGCATTGGCCTCGGCCGGGCGGAAACCGAGATTGAGTAGGGCCGACACCGCGTCCTGCGCCGCGCCCATCGCCGCCGTCACCGGGGTCAGACTGCCGGGGATCACGCCGCCGACCTTGTCCTTCAACTCGCGGACGATGCGCTCGGCGAGTTTCGGCCCGACGCCGTTGGCGCGCGCGACCATTGCCTTGTCCTGCGCAGCCACCGCTTTCGCGATCTCGACCGGTTCGAGCACCGACAGGATCGCCAGCGCGACGCGGGCGCCAACGCCCTGGACGCCAGTCAGCAGGCGGAACCAGTCGCGTTCGTCGGGGCGGGCGAAGCCGACCAGCCGGATCGAATCCTCGGCGACCAGCATCTCTGTGAACAACGTCGCGGCCTCGCCGATCGGGCCGATCGCGGCGAGCGTCTTGGCCGAAGCGCCGACCAGATAGCCGACGCCGCCGACATCGATCACCGCATGGTCGATGCCGGTCGCTTCGAGGCGGCCACGAAGGTGTGCGATCATCCGCGGGACATAACCGGAACAGCCCGCGCTAGGGAAGCGAAATTCATGCCGCCCGCCGCGCCGCGATGACCTCGACCACGAAATCGACAAAGGCGCGGACGCGCGCCGCGCGCTGATGGCGCGACGGCATCAAGGCGTAGAGCGGAAAGCGCTCGTCCGCCCAGTCGGTCAGGATCGGGACGACCGCGCCGCTCGCCACCAGGTCCTCGGTGCCCAGTTCGAGGAATTGCGCGATGCCCAGCCCGGCAACGCATGCACCCGCCATCGTTCCGCTGTCGGAAACCATCAACCGCGCGGGCGGCGTCACCGGCATCACCTTGTCCCCACGACGGAATTCCCACGGGTAGGGGCGACCGCTCGCCGCATCGTAGAAATCGATACAGGCGTGGTCGGCGAGTTCGCGCGGATGCCGCGGCGCGGCATGCGCGGCGAGATAGGCCGGCGCCGCGACGGTCAGCACGCGTGTCTCCGCCAACTTGCGCGCGATCAACCGGCCTGGGGGCGGGTCACCAAAGCGGATGGCGAGATCAAATCCGTCGGCAATCAGGTCGCCGGTACGATCGCGCATCACCAACTCGACGCTGAGCTCGGGGTATCGGGCGAGAAAACCGGCCAGATGATCGGCAAGCACCGCACGCGAGAAGAAGGCGTCGATATTGACGCGCAATCGGCCACGCACCGCAACGCCTGCCCCGGCCACGTTCAGCGCCGCCTCCTCAATCCCTTCGATCAGCGGCCCGACTTGCTCGTAGAAGCGCCGCCCCTCATCGGTCAGCGACAAGGCGCGCGTCGTGCGGTCGACCAACCGCACGCCGATCCGCGCTTCGAGCCGTTGCAATGCCCGGCTCGCGCCCGACGGCGACAGACCCATCGCCGCTGCGGCGCGCGCGATCGACCCCGCCTCGACCACGGCCATCAGCACAGTCGCCCCGGCAACGAGCCGGCCGTCATAGGACATTGCGCACTCCTGCCGAAAATACACGAATGATGTGACACAAGCGCGTTTGAATCACCAGTGTCGGACGTCCAGATCGCAATCCTGCAGTCGAAAGGAGACGCTCATGTTCGCGGTGATGGGAGTGACCGGAAAGGTTGGCGGCGCGGTCGCGCGGCATTTGCGGGCGTCGGGCGCGCCGGTACGCGCGATCGTGCGTGACCAGGCCAAGGGTTCGGTTTGGGCCGAAGCGGGATGCGAGGTTGCGATCGCAACGCTCGACGACGAGCGGTCGCTGACGATGGCGTTTGCCGGGGCGAGCGGGGTGTTCGCGATGCTCCCGCCACAATTCGATCCTTCGCCCGGCTTCCCGGCCGCTCGGGCGATGATCGCGACGCTGCAGGGCGCGCTAGCGGCAGCGCAGCCCGAGCGGCTGGTCGTGTTGTCGACCGTCGGGGCGGAAGCAACGCAGCCGAACCTGCTCAATCAATTGGGTCTGCTGGAGGCCGCGCTGGCCGATCTCCCCTGCCGCGCGACTTTCCTCCGCGCCGCCTGGTTCATGGACAATGCCGCGGGCGACCTGATGGACGCGCGGCGCGGGGTGATCCGCAGCCATTTGCAGCCCACCGATCGTGCCATTCCGATGATCGCGTCGAGCGACGTCGGGCAATGTGCGGCTGACCTGCTGCTCACGGATCAGGCGCCGGAAATCGTCGAACTCGAAGCAGCCGAGCGCGTTTCGCCCGATCGCATTGCCGCTGCCTATGCCAAAGCCCTTGGCCACGATGTCCGAGCGGTTGCCGTGCCACGCGAGGCATGGGAGGCCGAGTTCCGCGCCGCCGGCATGACCAACCCGCTGCCGCGCATGCAGATGATCGACGGCTTCAATCAGGGCTGGATCGATTTCGCCGACCAGGGTGCACATGCCCGCAAGGGGAAGACCACGATCAATCGGGTCATCGCCGACATCGTCACGACGAGCTAGCCCAGCCGCCGCGCGCTCGCGAGATGATGCGCGTGGCAGATCGCCACGGCGAGCGCGTCGGCGGCGTCGGCGCCGGCGATCTTCACCCCGGGCAACAATCGCGCGACCATCGCATGAACCTGCGCCTTTTCGGCGTTGCCGACGCCGACCACCGCTTTCTTGACCAGCCGTGCGGCATATTCGCCGACCTCGATCCCCACCCGAGCGGCGCCGAGCAGCACGACGCCGCGCGCCTGGCCGAGCTTGAGTGTCGATTGCGGGTTCATGTTGACGAACACTTCCTCAACCGCTGCTGCCTGGGGAGCATGGTCGGCGATCAGCGCGGCGAGCATTGTGTCGAGATGCGCCAGCCGGCGCGGCAGGCTTTCCTTGGCGTCGGTCTTGAACTGGCCGTTGGCGAGGTGCGAAAGGCGATTGCCCTCGGCCCGGATCACGCCCCAGCCGGTAGTGCCAAGACCGGGATCGAGGCCGAGAATGATCATAATTCCTCCCCGGAACGGGGAGGGGGACCATTCGCGCAGCGAATGGTGGAGGAGGCCCTCCACGCACTAGCCTTCTGGCCCGTTGCTCGTCGGTCGCGGGCCCCCTCCACCAAGCCGCTACGCGTCTTGGTCCCCCTCCCCGTTCCGGGGAGGAATGAGCTCACCCCAGTTTCTCCATCACCGCGTCGGAGACTTCGTAATTGCCCCACACGGTCTGGACGTCGTCATCGTCGTCGAGCGCGTCGATCAACTTGAACAAGGTCGCGGCGTCGCCTTCGCTCACATCGACCATGGTCTGCGGCCGCCAGGCGAGCTTGGCACTTTCGGCCTCGCCGAGCACCGGCTCGAGCGCCTTGGCGACTTCGTGGAGCGATTCGTTGGAGGTCCAGATTTCGTGGCCGTCCTCAGACGAGGTCACGTCTTCGGCACCCGCTTCGAGCGCTGCCTCGAATACCTTGTCCGCATCGCCGACATTGGCCGGATAGGTGATCAGGCCCATGCGGTCGAAGGCATGGCTGACCGAGCCCGACGCGCCGAGATTGCCGCCATTCTTGCTCACCGCGGTGCGCACGTTGGTCGCGGTGCGGTTGCGGTTGTCGGTCAGCGCTTCGATGATCAGCGACACGCCGCCGGGGCCGAAACCCTCGTAGCGAATTTCCTCGTAATTCTCGGCGTCGCCCCGGCTCGCCTTGTCGATCGAGCGCTGGATATTGTCCTTGGGCATCGACTGCGCCTTGGCCGCGTTGACCGCGGCGCGCAGGCGCGGGTTCATGTCGGGGTCGGGAAGCCCCATTTTCGCGGCGACGGTGATTTCGCGGCTGAGCTTGGAAAACATGCCCGAGCGCTTCTTATCCTGCGCTCCCTTGCGATGCATGATGTTCTTGAACTTGGAATGGCCTGCCATTGGGTCCTCTTTGGCGTTTGGCGGGGTCTCTAAACCGCGTGGCGCGAGTGGTCAAAGCGGCGGGTTGATTTGATTCACGCGGAGGCGCGGAGGCGCGGAGATATTGGGATCGGCTTAGAGGCCGGGAGACGCCATGAAGCGAAATGAGAGCGCTTCGCGCTCCTTCTTCTCCGCGCCTCCGCGTGAAATCAATCTTCTATAGCGCTTCGCCGCACGCGACGCCCGAGGCCCAGGCCCATTGGAAATTATAGCCGCCAAGCCACCCGGTGACGTCGACCGCCTCGCCGATGAAGTGAAGCCCGGGCACCGCCTTCGCCTCCAGCGTCTTTTGCGAGAGGCCATCGGTCGCGACACCGCCGATCGTCACCTCCGCCTTGGCGAACCCCTCGGTACCGTTGGGATGGAAGGTCCAGCCGGCGAGTTGCGCCTCCGCCGCAGACAAGACCTTGTCCGGCAGATCGGCGAGGTTGCCTGAAAGGCCGAGCCGCTCGGCCAGCGTTTCGGCAAGGCGGTCGGGCAATGCCTGTCCCACAGCCGATCGCAGCGTCGCGCGTGGCCGCGCGCGCTTTTCGGCGAGCAGCCAGCCAGCCTCGCGATCGGGCAGGAAGTCGATCGTCACCGCCTCGCCGCTCCGCCAGTAAGACGAGACTTGCAGGATCGCCGGCCCCGACAGTCCGCGATGGGTGAACAACGCCGCCTCGCGAAACCGACCTTGCCCAGCGCTCGCTACCACGTCGGTGGCGACGCCCGATAAGTCGCGGAACAGCACGTCGTCCCCGCCGAGTGTGAGCGGCACCAATGCCGGACGTGGCTCGATCACCTTCAGCCCGAATCGTCGCGCGACATCATAAGCGAAACCGGTCGCGCCCATCTTGGGGATCGACGGGCCGCCGGTCGCGATCACCAGTTTCGGCGCGGACACCGTGCGATTGCCCAGCGCGATGCTGAACATTCCGTCGGCATGCCCGATCTCGCCCGCCGCGTATCCCAGGCTGAGTTCGACCTCGCCCTGCGCGCATTGATCGAGCAGCATCGCCACGATCTGCTTCGCCGAGCCGTCGCAGAACAATTGGCCCAATGTCTTTTCGTGCCAGGCAATGTCGTAGCGATCGACCAGCTCGATGAAATCCGCCGGCGTGTAGCGCGACAGCGCCGAGCGCGCGAAATGCGGGTTGGCCGACAGGTAATTGTCCGGGCCGGCGCGAAGATTGGTGAAATTGCACCGTCCTCCGCCCGAGATCAGGATCTTCTTGCCAGGCGCGTCGGCGTGATCGGCCAGCAGCACGCGCCGTCCCGCCTGCCCCGCCACCACGGCCGCCATCATCCCGGCCGCGCCGGCGCCGACGATGATCGCATCATAGGTTGCCGGAGACTTCATCGCGGCGACTCTGCCTCAGGTCGCGGGCAAGCGCCAAATGCGCCCCCACGAAAAACGGCGACGCAAGCGCCGCCGTCTTCGTCATCCGATCGGATCGGTTCGATCAGAGCATGCCCAGCGCGTGCAGATAGGTCTCGAGGATCGCCTCTTCCTCCTGATATTCCTCCCGCTTCTTCTTGCGGATCGCCAGGATCTTGCGGATCGCCTTGACGTCGTAGCCGCGGCTCTTCGCCTCGGCCATCACGTCCTTGATGTCGTCGGCGATGCCCTTCTTCTCTTCTTCCAGACGTTCGGCGCGTTCGATCAGCAGCCGAAGCTCGTCCGCGGCGACGCGTCCGCCACCCATGCCCTCGCCACGTTCTTCAGCCACACGTTCTTCAGCCATAAGTCCTCACTGTGAGGCGAGCGTCATGCCCCGCCTGTTCGAATGGATTGCGATATCGCATTGGCGCGGCCAGCGCGCTTGCGCCGCCGTCTAAGCGGTCGAGGCCGGACCCTCAACCGCTATTCGATCGCTGACTAACGATTGGGCTCGGTCATCGCCGGCGGGTCGCTCGCCGGGAAGCTATCCTCGAGCGCTTCGTCGAGCGCGGCGTTCCTGGCCATGCTCTCGTCCATTCGCCGCAACTGCTCGGGCGTCGCCTCGGGCTGGCGTGCTTTCCAGCTGTCATAGGACTCGCCATAGACGATCTCGCGCGCCTCGGCCTTCGACAGGCTCGCAGCCTCACCCACCCAGTCCGACAGGCAATTGCGGCAAAAGCCGGCAAGCCCCATCAGGTCGATATTCTGTGCATCCTCGCGATGCCGGAGCAGGCGCACCAGCCGGCGAAACGCCGCCGCGGCAGATGCATCATCGAGTTGATCGAGCTTATCCATTATACGCTCCACGGTTGATCCATCGGAGATAGGCACTAGAGCCACCGCTCGACAAGCAGAGGAACCTCCCCAGGATGACCAAGGCCATCGCTCCTCGCTCGCGCAAGGTCCGCGTTCTCGCGACATTGGGCCCGGCGAGCAATACGCCCGAAATGATCGCCAAGCTGTTCGAGGCGGGCGCGGATGCGTTCCGCGTCAATATGAGCCATGGCGATCAAGCATCCAAGGTCGCCGTGATCGAGGCGATCCGCGGACTCGAAAAGAAATACGGCCGGCCGACCACGATCCTGGCCGATCTTCAGGGCCCCAAATTGCGCGTCGGCAAATTCGCCGAAGGACGCGTCGTGCTCGAAACCGATTCCACGTTCGTGCTCGACCGCGACAAGACTCCGGGCGACGCGACGCGTGTCGAGCTGCCGCACAAGGAGATTTTCGCGGCGATGGAAGCGGGCGCCCGCTTGCTCTTGGACGACGGCAAATTGGTGCTGCGGGTGATCGAGCATGACGCCAATCGCATCGTCACTAATGTCGAGGTCGGCGGACCGCTCAGCAACAACAAGGGGCTGAACGTTCCCGACGTGGTCGTGCCGATGGCGGCACTGACCGAAAAGGACCGCAGCGACCTCGCCTTCGCGGTCGAACAGAATGTCGACTGGATCGCGCTCAGCTTCGTGCAGCGCCCCGATGATCTGTGGGAAGCGCGCAAGCTGATCGGCGGCAAGGCGGCTTTGCTCGCCAAGATCGAAAAGCCCGCCGCGATCGAGCGGCTCGAGGAGATCATCGAGGCGTGCGACGGCGTGATGGTGGCGCGCGGCGATCTGGGCGTCGAATTGCCGCCGCAGACCGTGCCGCCGCTGCAGAAGCGAATCGTCGAAGCCTCGCGCCGCCAGGGCAAGCCAGTGGTGGTCGCGACCCAGATGCTCGAATCGATGATCGAATCGCCCTCGCCGACCCGCGCCGAAGTCTCCGACGTCGCCACCGCCATCTATGACGGTGCCGATGCGATCATGCTGTCGGCCGAATCGGCGGCCGGCAAATGGCCGATCGAATCGGTCGCGATGATGAACGCGATCGGCGAAGCGGTCGAAAGCGATCCGGCGCATGGCGACCGCATCCACTTCACCATCATCCAGTCGGACCCGACCACTGCCGACGCTCTGTCCGAATCGGCCAAGAACATCGCGCGGACGATCGATGCCAAGGCGATCGTCTGCTTCACCAGCTCGGGCTCGACCGCGCGGCGAATCGCGCGCGAGAGGCCCGGCGTGCCGGTCATGGTGTTGACGCCGAAGATCGAGACCGCGCGCCGCTCGGGGCTGTTATGGGGCGCCTATGCCGTCCACACCCGCGACGTCGAGTCGTTCGAGGAAATGGTCGCCAAGGCCAAGCGCATGGTGCTGCGCCATCATCTCGCCGAGGCAGGCGACCGCGTGATCGTGATGGCCGGCGTGCCGTTCAAGACGCCGGGATCGACCAACGTGCTCCATGTCGTGCGGATCATGGGCGACGAGCTGAAGGGGTATAGTTGAGGCGCTACGCCTCGTCCCAACCATCGTTACCCCGGGCTCGTCCCGGGGTCACCGGGAGGCAGGCTGAGGGCTGGAGGCTCCAGGCCGACGCCTTGAGGCACGGTGGATGCCGGGACGAGCCCGGCATGACGGATGCAGAAACACGTCGAGCGCCCGATCGTCACCGATCAGGCGCTCGTCAGGAACTCATGGTTCCGATCGACCAGCACGTTGCCGATAGCGGCAACGGGCAACCGGTTCAGCCCTGGCGGGCCTTGAAGCGGCGGTTGGTCTTGTTGATGACATAGGTGCGGCCACGGCGGCGGATCACGCGGTTGTCGCGATGCCGGTCCTTGAGCGACTTCAGTGAATTGCGGATCTTCATGATCGATTCGCTTCTTTAAGATTGCAGTGAAACTGGGAAGCGGGCCGCCTATAGTGAGGGTTGCCCGAAGTCAACCCACGGGCAGGGAAAACCGGCTACGTCTTACCAGCTATATACCGGTGCAACGCGATGGTGGAGAAGAGTGAATGCGTAACGCGATCCTGCTGACGGCAGCCTTGGTGATAACGGGGTGCGCGACAGCGCCCGCAAGCTTCCCCACCGAAGTGACTCGCTACCGGGCCGATGAGGTCGGCCGTGGCACGATCGCGCTGGTGCCCGACGAAGGCATCGACAACGGCCCCGAATATCAGGTCTATGCCCTGGCGGTCGGCGATGCCCTGGCCAAGCAAGGCTATACCCTGGTCCCCGACGGGTCGAAGAGCGTCTATGTCGCCAAGATCGGTTTCCATACCGAGGCGCGGCCGGTGCGCGAGCGCTCGCCGTTCAGCATCGGCCTGGGTGGCGGGACATGGAGCGGCAATGGCGGCGGCGGCGGTGTCGGGCTGGGCGGCGGCGTCTCGTTCCCGATCGGTCGCGGTCGCGACCGCGAAGACGCGCTGAGCATGCTGTCGGTCAAGATCAACCAGCGCCAGGGCGATCTCGGCGTGTGGGAAGGCCGTGCCCAGTCGCGCGCGATCGGCGTGGTCGGCAATGCCGTCGCGGACAAGATCGCGCCCAAATTGGCGGGCGCGTTGTTCACCGGGTTCCCTGGCGAGTCGGGCCGGACTATCGAGGTCAAATGACCGATTCCTCTCCCGCCATCACTGCCGCGTTCGACGGCGGCAATATCCGTGTCGTCGCGATCCAGGGCGACCGCGTCGACCTGGAGATCGTGCGCGACCATCTGTCCGATTTCTATCAATGGTTCTCGTTTCGCGTCGCCAATGCGGCCGGGCGCAAGCTGACCTTCCGCATCGTCAATGCTGGGCAATCGGCCTATCCGTTCGGCTGGCCGGGCTATAGGGCACGGGCCTCGACCGACCGCGTCCAGTGGCGGATGATCCCGACTCGCTACGACAACGGCGTGCTCGAATTCGACTGGCAGTCGGACGCGCAGGTCGCGTGGTTCGCCTATTTCGCGCCCTATACGATGGAGCGGCACGAGGATCTGATCGCGACCTATGCCGCCAAGGCCGGCGTGACGCATCGCGAGCTCGGCCACACGCTCGACGGCCGTGCGATCGACTTGCTGACAATCGGCACGGGCGACAAGCCGGTCTGGCTCTATGCCCGTCAGCATCCGGGCGAGAGCATGGCCGAATGGTGGATGGAAGGCGCGCTGGAATGGCTGACCAGTCCCGCGGCCGACGCGGTGAAGGCCAAGTGCACCTTCTACGTCGTTCCCAACATGAATCCCGACGGCACGTTCCGCGGGCACCTGAGGACCAATGCCGCGGGGATCAACCTCAATCGCGAATGGCACGAGCCGACGATGGCGAAGAGCCCCGAGGTCAAACTGGTCCGCGACGAGATGGACCGCACCGGGGTCAAGCTCGCGATGGACGTCCATGGCGATGAGGCGATCCCGGCCAATTTCCTGGCCGGCTATGAAGGCATTCCGAGCTGGACCGACGCATTCGGCGAGAAATTCTACGATTTCGGCCGCCGCCTCGCCGCGCGCACGCCCGAATTCCAGACCACCAAAGGCTATGAGAAGTCGGCTCCGGGCAAGGCCAATCTCACCATGTCGACCAACCAGCTCGCCGAGCGGTTCGGCGCGGTGTCGATGACTCTGGAAATGCCGTTCAAGGACCACGACCCCAATCCCGACCCCGAATTCGGTTGGTCGCCGGACCGCTGCAAGGTGCTGGCGGCGGCGTGCCTGGAAACGATCGCCGAGGTGATCGACGGGATTTGATCGGGAGGAGACGCAGGCGGGTGCCGGCGCCCTCGCCTGCTAGCCGAACAGTTCCGCGAGGAAATCGCTGGCCGCCTTCCAGCTACGGCGGTCGGCGCGTTCCTCGTAGGCGACGCCAGGACGCGTCGGCGGGACGCCCTTGCGGTCGATATCGGTGAAGGCGTGGCCGGCAGTCCCATAGGCATGGATCTGCCAGTCGGCCTGACCCTCGCTCAATTCCTTGCCCAGCCCGACCATCACGTCGGGCGGCGCGAGCGGGTCTTCCCAGCCGTGGCAGACCAACACTTTGGCCTTGATCGGCACGACGCTGGCGTAATCGGGCTTGTCGTAGACGCCGTGGAACGACACCACGCCCAGCACATCGAGGCCGGCACGCGCCACGTCCAACGCGCACTTGCCGCCGAAACAATAGCCATAGACCGCGACCCTCGCCGGATCGACCAACTGGAATCCCTTGAGAACGTCCAGCGACGCTTTCAGCCGCTCGCGGAGCAGGCCGCGATCAGCATTCAGCTCGTTCATATATTCGGCTGGGTTTTCCGAGGCGAAGGTCTTGCGCCGCCCCTGGCCGAACACGTCGGCGACGAAGCCGACATAGCCAAGCTTGGCGATATTCTCGGCGGTGATGCTGTCGGCTTCCTTCGCGCCGAGCACGTTGGGCACGACCATCACGCCCGGCCGTGCGGTCTCGACCTCATCGTCATAGGCGAACACGCCTTCGAACGGGCCGCCCGGGCCGTCATACACCATGGGTTGCCGCACGATCGCCATGACTCGCTCTCCAGGTTTGCCGTTACCGTCCGAAGCGCTACAGAGCCGCCCGATCCCCCGCAAGGAGTAGCTTCGTGCCTATGCTCGTCCTGATCCGCCACGGCCAGTCGGCCTGGAACCTCGAAAACCGTTTCACCGGCTGGTGGGACGTCGATGTGACCGAAAAGGGCGCCGAGGAAGCGCGGCTGGCGGGCGAGCTGATGGCCGCCAAGGGCCTCGATTTCGATATGTGCTTCACCTCGCTCCAGACGCGCGCGATCAAGACGCTCGACCTCGCGCTCGAGGCGATGGGACGGCTGTGGCTGCCGGTCGAGAAAGACTGGCGATTGAACGAACGCCATTATGGCGGGCTGACCGGGCTCAACAAGGCGGAGACCGCGGCCAAGCATGGCGACGAGCAGGTCCATATCTGGCGCCGCAGCTTCGACATCCCGCCGCCGCCACTGGAACCGGGCAGCGAATACGATCTGTCGAAGGATCGTCGCTATGCCGGCATCGCCATCCCCAACACCGAGAGCCTGAAGGACACGATCGCGCGCGTACTGCCTTATTGGGAAGGCCGCATCGCCCCCGCGCTGAAGGACGGCCAACGAGTGCTGATCTCGGCGCACGGCAATTCGCTCCGCGCCTTGGTCAAGCATCTCTCGAACATTCCCGATGACGAGATCACCGGGCTGGAGATTCCGACCGGCCAGCCGATTGTTTACCAGCTCGACGATCAGCTCAAGGCGATCGACCGTTATTATCTGAGCGAACGGTAAGGCACGACGGGGCTCGCCCCTCATCCGTCCTCTTGGAAGTTCAACCCGAGAGCTGAATACAACGCTTCCCCGGCGTAGGCCGGGGCCCAGTTTCGCGCACATCGAGAGGGCAGCCCGCCGTCGAGAATGCATTGCGGCTGGGCCCCGGCCTTCGCCGGGGAAGCGTGTACATTAGCCGGAGAGGCGCAAGGTGAAACGCAGCGGTCTAGCCAGCCTGGCATTCCCGCGCGCGCCGCTCGAGCAGCTCGCGTTCGCGCCGGTTGCCGGCGAGCACAGCGGCAGCCTCGAATTCGGCCCTCGCTTCATCATTACGCCCCAGCCGTCGCAGCAAGTCGCCGCGCGCGCTGGGCAGCAGGTGATAGGCCTTCAACGCCGGGTCGTCGGCGATCCGGTCGAGGATGGCGAGGCCGGAGGCCGGTCCCTCGGCCATGCCGACGGCGATCGCGCGGTTGAGCTCGACGACCGGCGAGCGCGTCACGGCGGAAAGGCCGGCATAAAGCAAGGCGATCCGTACCCAGTCGGTTTCCGCCGCTCTGCCGGCTCGCGCATGGCAGGCGACGATCGCCGCCTGCAGCGCGTAGAAGCCTCCCTCGCCGCCCAATTCCCGCGCCCGATCGAGCGACCGTATCCCACGCCGGATCTGGAGCTGGTCCCACAAGCGGCGATCCTGGTCGAGCAACAGGATCGGCTCGCCAGCGGCATCGGTCCGCGCTGCAATGCGCGACGCGTTGAGCTCCATCAATGCCAGCAAGCCATGCGCCTCGGGCGCGTCCGGGGCGATCGCGGCCACAATCCGGCCGAGCCGCAACGCCTCGCCGCACAGGTCCGGGCGCAGCCAGTCGTCACCGCGCGCGGCAGTATAGCCTTCGTTGAAGATCAGATAGACGACTTCCAGCACCGACCCCAGCCGCGCGGTCAGTTCCTCGCCATGCGGCGTCTCATAGGCCAGCCCCGACTCGGACAAGGTCCGCTTGGCACGGACGATACGCTGCGCGATCGTCGCCTCGGGCACCAGGAAGGCACGGGCGATCTCGGCAGTGGTCAGCCCACAGACCATGCGCAGCGCCAGCGCACTCCGGGCGTCATAGGATAGCAACGGATGGCAGGCGGTGAAGATCAGCCGCAGCATCTGGTCACCGATATCGTCGTCGAGCAGCGCGTCGTAATCGGGCGGGACGGCCTGTTCCTGTTCGAGTTCGCGCAACAGCATCGCGTGGTTGCGTTCGAGCATCGGCGCGCGATGGAGATGATTAAGCGCCAGCCGCCGCGCCGTCGTCATCAACCAAGCGCCCGGCCGCTCGGGCACACCGGATCGCGGCCAATGTTCGAGAGCGGCAAGCAAGGCTTCCTGGGTCAGCTCCTCGGCCAGCGGCACGTCGCGGAGCATCCGCGCCAGACCGGTGATCAGCCTGGGCTGCTCGATCCGCCACACGGCCTGGATCGCGCGATGGGGATCGGCGGCGATCATCGCCACCGATCCCGGCAAGCGCGCCTTTGGCTCAAGCGCCCGCCACGCCGGCCAGGGCACGGACTTCGCACGTGCCTTCCCAGCCGGGCATGTAATCCTTGTGGATCTGCATGAATTCGCGCGCCAGCGCGACCGCTTCCTCCATGCTCGCCAGCTCGAAGAGCGCATAGCCGCCGATCACTTCCTTGGCCTCGACGAACGGGCCGTCGAGCACGCTCAGCTCGCCCTTGGCGATGGTGACGCGAACGCCTTGATCGAGCGGCATCAGCCCACCATTGTCGATCATGCGGCCCGCCTTGATCTCCCGATCGGCCAGCTTGCCCATGGCTTCGAGGAGTTCGGGGGTAGGATTGCCGTAACTCGCCGTTGCCGGCGCGGTGACGATGGACATGAAACGCATCGGATAACCTCCGGGTCGAGCCGCGGCGCCGTCGCCGCGCGATTGCCTCGCCCATCATAGACGACAATCGGGCATCGCCCAGATCGACACGCCAGCGACGTTTTTTTCCTATCTCCCGCCGCCGCAAAGGCGCAGCCCCTCGCTGTCGAAGAGGAGAATCGCCATGCCGCAATTCGTCATCGAACGGGATATGCCGGGAATCGGCGGCGCCAGCGCCGCCGACCTCAAGGGCGCGTCGCAAACCTCGTGCAGCGTGCTCCGGGAACTCGGGCCGGATATCCAGTGGGTCCACAGCTACGTCACCGACGACAAGATCTATTGCATCTATCGCGCACCCTCGGCCGACCTGATCCGCGAGCACGCCCAGACCGCGGGTTTTCCGGCCAATTCGATCGCCGAGGTCCGCAGCGTGATCGATCCGACCACGGCTGATTGAAGGGCGCCGATTGAAGGGATCGAGAGTGGCCGGCGCGCGTTTCTTCTCCTATCGTAACGATCGGGCGATTGCTCGGATGGAGAAACCGGATGCGCGCGGGTAAAGATGGGATGCGAAAGACGTTGATCGCGGTGCTGGGCTTGGCCGGCGCGATTGTGCTGCCGTACGCGGCGATGGCACAGAGCAATGCGCCCGCCGATCCTGCGACGAGCACGGTCCCGACCAACGCCGATCCGGCGCCGCAATCGACCCGCGACGAGAAGCGGAAAGAGACGATCGACGATACCAAGGACGTGGTCAGCCAGCCCGCCAAGGATGTCGGCATCGCCAAGAACAAGATACCGCCCTCGCTGGTCGAGGCGTCGGAAGCCCCCTACTCACTCGCCGGCCTGAAGACCTGCCGCCAGATCGCCGATGCGGTACGCGTGCTCGATGCCGCGCTCGGGCCCGATTATTCGGCCGGCGGACCGAACAACAAGGTCAGCGTGGGCAAGGCGGCAGGCGGTGCGGTGGTCAATTCGCTGATCCCGTTCCGCGGCGTCGTGCGCGAAGTGTCCGGCGCCGCCGCCGCTGACCGCCGCCTCACCGCGGCGACCCAGGCCGGTTTCGCCCGGCGCGGCTTCCTGCGTGGGGTGCATCAGACGCGCGGCTGCCGCGACGCGTTGTAATCCTGGGTGGGGCACGGGCAGTTGCCCTGCCTCTCCCCCTTGGCTAGGGGCGGCGGATGCAACCGCTCGTCGGCATCATCATGGGCTCGACTTCCGATTGGGAGACGATGCGTCATGCCGCCGAAAAGCTGGAGGAACTGGGCGTCGCGCATGAGACCAAGGTGGTCAGCGCGCACCGCACGCCGCAACGGCTCTACGATTACGCCACCAGCGCCGCCGATCGCGGGCTGAAGGTGATCATCGCCGGCGCCGGCGGTGCCGCGCATCTGCCCGGCATGGCGGCGTCGATGACGCATTTGCCGGTGCTCGGCGTGCCGGTCGAATCGAAAGCGCTGAAGGGCGCCGACAGCCTGTATTCGATCGTCCAGATGCCGGGCGGCGTGCCGGTCGGCACATTGGCGATTGGCAAGGCCGGGGCAATCAACGCCGGACTGCTCGCCGCCGCGATCCTGGCGACGAGCGATGAAGCGCTCGCGGAACGGCTCAAGGCGTGGCGCGCGAGACAGACCGACAGCGTGGCGATCGATCCCGAATGAGCCCACTCCCTCCCGGTTCGACGATCGGCATCCTCGGTGGCGGCCAGCTTGGACGGATGCTGGCATCGGCCGCGGCCGAGCTCGGCTATCACACCCACATCCTCGCCCCCGATGCCGAAAGCGTCGCGGCGCAGACCGCCTCCAGCTTCACCCGCGCCGATTATCATAGCCGCATCGTGCTCGACGAGATGGCGGCGCGCTGCGACGTCGTGACCTACGAGTTCGAGAATATCGCGATCGAGCCGGTCACCTATCTGTCGACCCGAGTACCGGTGCACCCGGCGCCGCAAGCGCTCGGCATCGCCCAGGACCGCGCGAGCGAGAAAGCATTCGTCGACACGATTGGCGGCCGCACCGCGCCATGGCGGCGCGTCGCCAGCCTCGACGAGCTCCACGCCGCGCTCGACGAGATCGGGACGCCGGCGATCCTCAAGACGCTGCGCCTCGGCTATGACGGCAAGGGCCAGGTACGGATCATGACGCGCGACGCCGCTGAGGCGGCGTGGAGCGATATCGGCCAGCGTCCGGCGATCCTGGAAGGCTTTGTCGACTTCAGCCACGAATTCTCGATCATCCTCGCGCGCGGGCATGACGGGTCGATGGTCAGCTATCCGCCGCCATGGAACGAGCACAAGGATGGCATTCTGGCGCGTTCGTCGCTGCCGGCGCCGGCCGAGATCGCCAACCAATGGGGAGTCGCCGCGGCGCTGACCGGACGGATCGCCGATCAGCTTGGCTATGTCGGCGTGATCGCGTGCGAATATTTCGCCACTGCCGAGGGACCGGTGTTCAACGAAATGGCGCCGCGCGTCCACAATTCGGGGCATTGGACGATCGAGGGCGCGGTTGCCTCGCAATTCGAGAACCATGTCCGCGCGATCTGCGGCCTGCCGCTCGGCGACACCGCGCTGACCGCGCCGGCGGTCGAGATGGTCAATCTGATCGGCGCCGAGGCGGACGATTGGGCGACGATCCTGGCCGAGCCGGGCGCGCATCTGCACCTCTATGGCAAGGGCAATGCCCGACCCGGGCGGAAGATGGGGCACGTGACGCGGTTGAAGCGGGGCTAAAAATTCTTCCCCGGCACGGGGAGGATTTTGACGCCCGCTACGCCTTCGCGATCCACGCCCCCACCAATTGCTCCAATATCTCCAGCGGCACGCGACCATTGGCCAGCACCGCCTCATGGAACTCCTTGATATCGAATCTGTCGCCCTGCGCCGCCTTGGCCCGATCGCGCAGTTTAACGATGCTCGAATGGCCGAGCTTGTAGCTGCAGGCTTGCCCCGGGCTCGCGCAATAACGGTCGATCTCGCGGTCGGCGAAACCGGGCGCTTCGCCCTGCCCGTCGACGAACAGAGCGATCGCCTTTTCGCGGCTCCACTTGAAATGGTGCAGCCCGGTATCGATGATGCAGCGGTGCGCGCGGAACAGCGCCTCTTTCAGATAGCCGATCTCTCCGAAAGGATCGCCGTCATACATGCCGAGCTCGGCCGCGACCTGTTCGGCGTAGAGCGCCCAGCCCTCGGCATAGCCCGAAAAACCGATCGACTTGCGGATCAGTGGGAGATTGGTGTTCGACAGCGCGAGTCCGCCCTCGAACTGATGCCCGGGCAGGCCTTCGTGATAGACCACCGTCGCCAGCATGAATTTGGGCCATTCCGCCGAATCGTGCAGGTTGAAATAGACCAGCCCCGGTCGCGATCCATCGATCGCCGGACCCTGGCTATAGGCGGAAGCGGCGCCCGCTTCGATCTCCTTGGGCACGCGCCGCACTTCGAACTTGTAGGTCGGCATGCGCTTGAACACCTCGGGCAAGCGGGCACGGATCGCGTCGAGCCGGCCGTTGCAATAGGCGATCGCCTGCACCTTGCCTTCGTCGGTATTGGGATAGACCTGTCCCGGCAGCTTGTAGATGCTCGCCAATCGCTGACCGAGGGGACCGCCGGGCACGCCGGCCTTGTCCATCAACTGCGCGATGCGGTCGCCGATCGCTTTGGCCTGATCGAGCCCGAATTGATGAACTTCCTCGGGCGACAGCCGTGTCGTGGTCGAGCCTTCGAGCGCCATACGGTAGAAAGCGTCGCCCTGTTTCAGCTTCCACACCCCCGCATCGTGCGTCGCCTTGCCTTGCGCCGCCTTCACCGCCGCGATCTGGCGATCGATCGCGGGCAGCACATGCTCGTCATAGAGAGAGGCGGCGTTCTTGCCGTAATGCGCGTCGAGGCCTTTGGCGGCGGCGCGGCGCTGGATCGACGCGACCACCGTCGCCTGCGCCGCCGGCACGCGCATCGCGGTCAATTGCGTCAGCGTCTTGCCGATCAGGAAGTCGGGCGGGACCACGCCCGCCGCCACGTCATGCTTCATCTGCGCGGTGTCGTCGTCGAGCTGCTTCCCGAACGCCGCCAGCCGCGAGAGATAGGCGTCGGCATCGGACGCATTGTCGATCGGATGCTTGGTATCGAGGAAATTGGGCGTCGACTGATAGGCGCCGTCCTGCTGGCTGATCACATAAGGCGAACGCCCGCCGCCGAAATCGAAGGCCTGGGCGGCAGCCGCCGCTTTGCGGGTATAGAGGACGACGTCGTAGCTGACCTTTTCGGCGGGACTCAGTGCGGTGACGTCGACCGCCTCCAGCCGCTTGAGCTGGCTCTGCGTCAGCGCCTTCGACGCCGCTTGCCCTGCCGACGATCCATCGGACAGTTTCGAGCGCAAAGCGGCGTTCGCACCCTTGTCGAAGCCGAGCAGGGTCGCCGATTCGGGCCGCATCTCGAGGCCTTCGGCAAAGAAGCTGTCGAACAGCGCATCGAGCGCAGACCCGACCGGCCGCGCCCATGCCGGTGCGGCGGATAAAGCGGCCATGGCGGCACTCGCCTTCAAGACCTGACGGCGATCGAACATCGTTTCCCTCCTTATTTCACCACCGGCAGCGCGATGTAGCTTTCGTTCGCGCCGGACATCCACACCCGTTGCGTTGCCTTCCTATAATCCGCCGGCTTGGCGAGGAAGATATTCGGCACGAAAGTCTGTGGGTTGCGGTCGTAGAGCGGGAACCAGCTCGACTGGACCTGCACCATGATGCGATGGCCAGGCAGGAAAACGTGGTTCGCCGCGGGCAGCGCGAAGCTGTATTGGAGCGGCGCATTAGGCGTCAGCGCCTTGGACTCGGAAAAGCTCTCGCGATAGCGGCCGCGGAAAATGTCCATGCCGACCGCGAACTGATAGATCGCCGCTCTTGCGGTTGGTGGTCAGTGCCTCGGCATTGTACGGCGTGCGGGTCAGCAGGATCGGCGCATCGTTCTCGCCCTTGGGCGTCAGGATGACGGTGTGAAGCTTGGTCCCGTCGCGCATCGGGATGTCGACCGCGCGGCGCTCATAATTGAAGCCGTAATTGGGCGAGACCGGCTTTGCCGGGCGGTCGTCATACGTCTGCGCCGTTCCGCCCGAAGCAGCGAGCGCCGCCAGCCCGATCGCCACTGCCAGCCGCCAGCGCATGCTTCTTCCCCCGCCACCGATGTCGGAATGATCGTGGGCCGGAGTCTTTTCGGGTGCAACTTTTGAATCGAGGCCCACACTCGTCCGACGGCGGGTCGGCGGCTGGCGATAGCCGCCCTTGGCTCAGTCCTCGAAGAGCCGGCAGAGGAGAGCGATCCGCTCTTCACGCGCGCTCGGCCTGATGCGACCTGCGCGCTCTAGCTCGGCTAGCCCATGAAGGCCGGCCCAGAAGGTCTCGGTCGCGACCTCGACATCGCTGCGGGACGACGGGACGACAGCCGCCAACGCCGCAAAAGCCTCTTTCAATTCCGATCTGGTGTCGGCTTCCGCGAACTGCAGATTGGTGCGCATGGCGAACATCGCTTCATAGACCGCCGGGTGTTCGCGAGCGAAGGCGAGATACGCCATCGCCGCGTCGCGCAGCGCTGTCGGTCCACGCGCCGCCTGCTGAAGCGCTGACGCGATTTCCCCGAACCCCTCGATCGCGACTGCCGCCACGATCGCGTCCCTGTTCTCGAAATGCGAGTAGAGGACGGGTTGGCTGTATTCGACCTCCTCCGCGAGGCGCCGGATCGTGACGGCATTCCATCCCTCGGCTTCCGCGATCGAGCGTGCCGATGCGACGATACGATGCTCGCGTTCGGCCCGTTCCCTGCCTTTTCGCTCCGCGATGCCCAATGTTCGATCTCCGCTTGCTCGGCGCCGACGGCTATATCATGGCTTGAATACCTAGCAATGCTAGAATATATATCAATACTAAAGGAGACGCACATGCATTGGTTCTCAAGCGGCGTGGCATTATTGGTGGCGATCGGGATCATCGCGGTCGGCATCCTGTATCTGGTCAACCCGAGGGCGGCGACGAAGAGCTTCGGCCTTCCGCTCCCGGAGGAAGGCGCGAACGTCGCCTGGTGGCTTCGCCTCAAAGGGTCACGCGACGTGGTTTCGGGGTTAGTGGTGCTGGCCTTGATGGCATGGGGCACGCCACAAACGGTCGGCATCGTCCTGTTGATCGAGGCGACGATCCCGGTCGGCGATATGTCGCTTATCCTTGCCGCGAAAGGCTCGACCAAGCGCGCTTTCGGCATCCATGGCCTGACCGCAGTGCTGATGATCCTGGCGGCGATCCCACTGATCATGGGAGCGACCTGATATGCTCCACATCTTCGCAACCTGGCTCGTCGCCGTCGCCTTCTTCGGCGCGGGATTGTTCAACGCGATCGGCACACCGGCGACACAGAACAGCTTCGTCCGCTGGGGTTATCCGCGATGGTGGTGCCGCGTCACCGGCGGTTTGGAGATGGCGATCGCCGTTCTGATCGCCTTTCCCGTCACTCGCGGCGCGGGCCTGATCCTCGGTGCGATCGTCATCGCTGTAGCGGCTCTGACCGTTTTACGTCACCGCGAATTTTCCCACCTGGCACCGCTGGCCCTGTTCGCCGCATTGCTTGCGCTGGCCGGGGCGGCTTCCTCAACGAATGGTGGTTTCGACGTCCTCTAGGTGGCAGCGCGGCCGGTTAGGAATGGACGTGCCCAGGAACCTGCGCCCGGACGGCGAACATTCAATTGTCGCACGCGGCATAATCACCCGCATCGCACGCAGCCACGGCACGGCGCCATTCGGCCATTTCCCGCTCGTACCGGGCGCGACTGCGGCCGTAGGCGGCCATATCGCGCTCATGGTCTCGCGACGCGGCGGCATAGTCATCGTCGCCGGCCTCTTCACGGCCGCTCGGACGCACCACCCGCCAGCTCACGCCGCGCTTGAGCACCCGCGCATTTTCCTGTCGGTTGAGCGCGCGGGTTTTCGCGCTGTCGCGTGCCCTCGCATCGGCGTTTCGCATCGCCGGATCGCGCGGATCGTCGGCCAAGGCAGCTACCGGCATCATCGCGACGATGACGGCTCCGCAGATCAACGGACCGATCTTCATGACGCTATTCCCCCACACAAGTCGGTCTTGAATATCCGCGCCTTGGATTGGCCCGCAAACCAATTGCGATGAAGCGCGCGCCGCTCGTCGCACGCGACGTCCGGCTTGGCGCGGCATCAAGGCTTTGCGATGACGCGCATCCCGCGTTCATATTCTGCAACTGGTCGCGCAATCTTTGCGGTTGGCATTTTGCTGCACTGCAATATGACGGCGGCGGCGAGGATGCTGATCTGGCTTTCGAGATACGAAAGGAAAGATCATGACGAAGACGTTTTTCGCTTCTGCCGCGTTGCTCCTCGTTACTGCCGCTCCCGCCTTCGCCGACGAGAAGCCGACCGAGATCAGCTTCCAGCGCGATGGCGAAACCTATACCTACACGAAGTCCGAAAAGGACGGCCTGATGGTCCTCAATGGCCGTTACCCGACCGGCGACCGCTTCGAATTGGTCGTGCGCGGAAATGAAGTAACCGGCACGGTCGACGGCGCCTATGTCTCCTTCCGCTTGCCCCGCGCGCCGGCAAAGCCGGGAGCGGCGGTATTGGCCGCACGTTGAATATCGCCCCGACCCCGCGGGGTGGGGTCGGGAAGCGACGATATCGTCAGGCCGGGACGTCCGACAAAGAAAAAGGCCCGCCTCCATGTCCGGAGGCGGGTCCTTCTATTCAGGTAGCGGCGCGGACGTGAATTCCGCGCCGTCGGTCGCGGCGATGCCGCGCAGGCTGCCCGCCCGCGTCCGCTGCGCGGACCGCAGGCTCTTCGTCAGCCCACGCGCGTGCCGGTCAGCGGGAAGCTGCCGAACGCGCCGGCAGTGACCGACCCAGTGATCGTATCGCCGTCGATCGTCGCTTCGTTGGTCAGGGTCATCGGCATCGGCACGGTGATGTTCATCGACCATTTGATCGTGTTGCCGTCGACCACGCCGTCGGTGATCTCGGCGGTGCCCATCGCGCCCGCCTGGGTCCCGGTCCAGCTGCTGCCGTCCGCCTTCACCGTCAGCGTCGCCTTCTGGTCGCCCATCGGCGACTTCACGACCGTCTCGTACACGCCATCGACTGCCATCGTTTCTCTCCTGTGAATTCCGTCAGCGCACGCCCAGCGACGCCGCTGGCACGACCTCGACAGGCAGCCCGACCTTGTCAAGCTGGGGCCTGACCGTCTTGGCGTCTCCGACCACGACCCAGACCACCTTTTTGGGGTCGATCGCCTGGCTGATGACGCTACGGAGTTGGGGCAAAGTCAGCGCGCGATAGCGGTCGGCGATGGTCGCATAATAATCGTCGGGCCGTTTGTAGATAAAGTTCGATACCATCGCGCCCATCACCGCGCGCGACGTTTCGAAGCTGCCCGACAGCGAGCGAATCGCCCCGGCGATCGCGCGATCATATTCCTCCTGGGTCATCGGCTTGTCGCCGACATAGGAAGTGACGTCACCCATCGCCGCGACGATCGAATCGCCGGTGCGATCCGCCTGGACGCCGGCCGAGATGATGAAGGGCGTCGCGCCCTTCGCGCGGGAGAAGCGGCCACTGGCGCCATAGCTCCAATGCTTGTCCTCGCGCAGGTCCATGTTGATCCGGCCGAGAAAACCGCCGCCCAAGCCGTCATTGGCGGTATTGACCGGGAGCAGCTCATCCGTCCCGACCAGGCTGGTCGGAATCCCGCCATAGATCACCGATTGCGGCGAATCCGGACGATCGACCAGCAGGATCTTCGGCGCGGCGGGCGCGATAGCGACGACGTCGCTTTTGGTCCCGGCCGCGCCGCCCATTGTCCAGTCGCCAAGGACCGCATCGAGCGCCGCCTTGACCTCATCGAGCGGGCGGTCGCTGATCACGAACAAAGTCGCCTTGTCGGGGCGCAGCCAGGCCTGGCGGAAGGCGATCAGGTTCTCGCGCGTCAGCTTGGCGACCGCATTGGCGTCACCGCCGCCGAACGACTTGGCGTAAGGCGATTGCGGGCCATAGATCAGCCGACCCATCGCGCGGCCAGCCAGCGCATTGGCATTGGTCAGTTCCGACGCGATCCCGGCGAGCTGCTGGTTGCGCAGGCGATCGACCTCGGCCGGCGCGAAAGCGGGGTTGCGCAGCACATCGGCGAACAAGGCCACGCCGGGTTTCAAATTGGGGCTGGGCATGTCGATCGAGAAGGCCGTGCTGTCGCTATCGATCCCGGCGCTGATATTGGCGCCCAGCCGCTCCTGCGCCTCGGCGTAATCGAGCGAATCGAGGCTCGTCGTGCCCGAGCTCATCGCCGCCAGCGTGAGCTGTTGCGTCCCGAGCGCGGTCGGCACGTCGGCGGCGACACCGGCGTCGAAATTGACCATGATCCGGGTGACCGGCGTCGCGGTGCGCTGCGCGTAGATAATCGTCACGCCGTTCGCCAGCTTGGCCCGTTCCACCTTGGGGAAAGTCAGATTGGCGATCGATCCGACGTCCGGCAACGCGCCGCGCGTGCCCTTGGCAGCGGGTTCGTCGGCCGCCTTGACCGCGACCGGCTTGGGCACCGCCGCCTCTTCATAAGCATCGCGCGGGCCCGGCACGATATCGACGCCATAGACCGGGCGGCCGAGCCATTTGCCGGCGACCGCCTTGACCTTGGCCGGCGTCTCGGCGGCAAGCTCGGCCATCTCTTTCTTGTAATGCGTGGGATCGTCGGAATAGAGTGCGCCCTCGGCCAGGGTGACGGCCTTGCCGCCGAATCCGCCGACCGATTCCAGCCCCTTCACGCGTCCGGCGATGCTGCGCACCTGATAGCGCTGGACCTCATCGGCGGTCGGGCCGGTCGCCAGGAAATCCGCGACGATCGCGTCGAGCCGCTTGGCGGTCGCCGCGGCGTCGACGCCCGGACGCACATCGACATTGATCTCGAAAATGCCGACCTGGCTGAAGCTCTGATTGCCCGCGCTGACGCGCACCGCGAGCTTCTCCTTGCGCACCAGCGCGTCATAGAGCCGCGAGCTGCCACCGCCGCCGAGCACGCCCGCCGCGACGTCGAGCCCGACGCTGTCGGGGTCGTTGAGGCCGGGTACCGCCCAGGACCGGGTGATCCGCGTGGCCGCGACGCGATCCTTCATCACTTCGTATTTCGCGGTCGGCAGGGTCGGCACCGGGGCGTCGGGCAGCATCGTCTTGGGGCCCGCGGGAATGCCGCCGAAATATTTCTCGACCAGCGGCCTGGCCGCCGCCGCGTCGATATCGCCGGCGAGCACCAGCACGGCGTTGTTCGGGCCGTAATGCTCCTTGAACCAGCCCTTCACGTCGGCGAGGCTGGCGCTGTCGAGATCGGCCATCGAGCCGATCGTCGAATGTTCGTACGGGTGCCCCTTGGGAAACAGGCCGGTCAGCTGGCGATATTCGAACAGGCCATAGGGTTCGTTGTCGCCCTGGCGCTTCTCGTTCTGGACGACGCCGCGCTGCTCATCGAGCACGCCTTGGGTGATCGCGCCGGTCAGATAGCCCATGCGATCGCTCTCGAGGAACAAGGCGCGATCGAGCGCCGGGGTCGGCACCGTCTCGAAATAATTGGTGCGATCGAAATAGGTCGTACCGTTGAAATCGGTCGCGCCGACATTCTTCAGCGGCACGAAGAAATCGCCCTGCGCATTCTCGCTGCCGTTGAACATCAGATGTTCGAACAGATGCGCGAAGCCGGTCTTGCCGGCGGGCTCCATCTTCGATCCGACATTGTACCAGACGCTGACCGCGACCACTGGCGCCTTGCGATCGGTGTGGACGATGACGCGCAAGCCATTCGCAAGTGTGAACTCGGTGAAGGGGATGTCGACCGACTTGGCGAGGACGCTGACCGGCGCGGCCGGTGGCAGGACAACCCGCTTGGCGGGTTTGACGGCAGCGGGTTTTGACTGTGCGGCGACAAAATCGGGAACAGCGATCGCGAGCAACGCGACGCCGGAAAGCGCGAAAAGCTTGATGGTCATGAATGCCCCTGGTCGACCGGTAAGGAAATCGGATGAAGCGAGGCTAAGACGGCTTCACCACGCTGGCAAGTCACGGGCGATAAAGACGCTCGATATTTCCTTTGAGATCACACGGATAGAACCAGACTGGTTTTAATTTGTGCGGGAAGCGGCGGGGTTTGTCGCGGGAGGGATGACAACTCCTTCTCAAAAAAAGGGGCGCGCCCAGCGGACGCGCCCTCCCCTGTTCACCCGAAACCCAGCTCTCAGAACTTGGTCTTGAGCGTGACGAAAAACTGCTGTGGCGCGCCCACCAACAGCGTCTGGTTGTCGCCGCGATTGCCGAAGCCGTTCGACCCGATCGTGGCGATATATTTCTTGTCGAACAGATTGGTGGCGTTGCCTTGGAGTTCGAACTTGCGGCCGCTGATGTCGAGATGGACGCCGATCGTCGCGTCGACCAGCACGCGACCGGGAACCGACTGGTCGTTCTCATACGTGAAATAGCGCTTCGACATATAGTTCGCGCCGATCCGCCCGAAGAATAGCTGACCGTCATAGGTGATCTCACCCGAGGCAATGTGCTTGGGCGAGTCGACCACGGTCTTGTCCGCGGTGTTGGCGATCACCACCCCGGCAGCGTTGAAGACGTTATTGCGATAGGTCGAATCGTTATACGCATAGGAGGCGAACAGACCGAAGCCGTAAGGCAGCTTGACCTGGCCGGTGGCCTCGATGCCATAGGAGCGGACCGACCCGACATTCTGCAGGATGGCCGGGTTGCCGATGATCCCGGCGCCGTTCGAGAAGGCCAACAGACGGTTCTGGAAGTCGATATAATAGCCGGCGATCGACCCGATGAACGGCCCCGACCGCACGCGCGTGCCGAGTTCGTACGTATCCGACGTCTCGGGCTTGAGATTGCCGAGATTGTTGAAGCCGATCTGGGTCGTGGCGAACGGTCCGCCGGTCGCCGAGGCGACGAAGGCGCGGGTCACTTCGGTGAAGCCGCCGAACACTTCCGCCTGGTCGCCGAGCTTGTAGACGAAACCGGCATGCGGCTGGAACCAGTCGGTGGTCTTGATCTTGCCCTGGGCAAGGTTACCCGCGACGATCGGCGTCGCGGTGGCGCGGACGTCATAGCCCTTCCAGCCGAGATTGACCGTCAGCTTACCGAAGGTCAGCTTGTCCTCGACATAATATTGCACCGTATCGGTGTGATATTGGAAATCCCATTGCGTGAAGAAGGGGTAATCCTGGAAATCCAGGCTGTCGCGGGTCGGCGTCTGGCGGCTGTCGAGACCGTAGAAGCGCCGCGCCTGGCGGAAATCGTTGCGCTCGTACCAGCCGCCGACGGTCAGCTCGCCGAACATGCCGAGATCACCGCCGACCGAGCCGAACACGCCCTTGCGGCGGATGTCGTATTCGGTGGTGCGGACAGAGATCGGCACGCCTGTCGAGAACGTCGGCAGGTAAGGCGTGAACCAGATGCCCTGGCCATGGTTAGAATGGTAATAGCCCTTCAGGCTCCACTTGATCTTCGAATCCCCACGGCTCTCCGCGCCCAGTGACGCCAGGTAATCGTTCCGGAGGCCCGCCGCGTCGAAATAGGCGTCGTCGGCATTGAGGAACGGCGCCGGCCAGGTTTTGCCCGCGCCAGGGTTAAACGCCGCCGCACCGGTATACCCATTGTTCGCACCGACATCTGCGACCAGCACTGCAAGCGGAAAGTTGTTGGAGATATTGTCCCAGCGCCATCCCAGGCGGCGGATCATGTCGAGCGACATGTCCTGATAGTCGTTCTCGCGCCGCGCCGAGAAATCGAACGTACCCACCAGCCGCACGCCCGGCGTGACCGGCGCGACGAACTTGGCGTTGACCTGGCTCTGGCGCTGCGAGCCCCAGCCCTTCCACTTGTCGGTATCGGCAAAGGCGTAGGAGACATAGGCCGAGGGGCCGTTGGCGCCGAGCGTGCCGGTGTCGAGCCGGAAGAAGGCGCGCACCGCATTGTTGCTGCCATAGGTGCCGTTGGCGGTGACCCCGAACGTCTCGGTCGGATCGGACGAGAAGAATTCGACCGTGCCGCCGAGATTGTTGGTCGCCTGCGTGCCGATCGATCCGGCGCCCTGCGACACGCGGGTCTCGCCGATATTCTCCGAGCTGATCGCGCGGCTGATATGGAGGCCGTTGACGTTGCCATAGCTGCCGTCGCCGAGCGGAATGCCGTCGAGCGTGAAGCCGAGCTGGTTCTGGTTGAAGCCGCGGATCGAGACGCGTTCCGACCATTCATAGGCACCGAACGGATCGGCCGACTGGAAATTGACGCCGGGCAGTTTCGAGATCGCCTTGAGCGGGCTGGTGCCCGATGCCAGGATGTCGATGTCGGCGGCGCCGATCCGCTGCACCTGGCGCGATTCGCCGCGGCCGATGACGATGATGTCCGTCGCGTCGGCAGCGGCTGGCGCATTATCGTCGGCCGCCGGCGCCGCGGTCGCGGGCTTGTCGTCGCTAGCCGGCTTGTCCGCGGCTTGGGCGGCGAGCGGCCAGGACAAAGCGGTGCCGGCAAGTAGACAGGCGGATACGATGCGGATCATAAACTTTCCCTTTGGGCTACGTGGATCGTTCCCTCTGGGTCGCGCCTAGGCATGCTGCGTTGCACAATGGCGGCATTTGGGTTGCAGTCTGGAGAAAGGTCCGTGACGGACCCGTGACGATCGCAAGCTAGGACAGTTACGAATTGCGCCGGCTGGCCTTGTGTTGCAAAGTTGCAACACTAAATTCCGCCCAGGATTCGATCAGGGACGACTAATGAACCTCGAAAAATTTACCGACCGCGCCAAGGGTTTCCTGCAATCCGCGCTGACCGTCGCGATCCGCATGAACCATCAGCAGATCGCGCCCGAACATCTGTTGAAGGCCTTGCTGGAGGACGAGCAGGGTCTTGCGGCCGGCTTGATCCAGAAGGCTGGTGGCGACGCGAAGAAAGCGGCGAGCGAAACGGATCTTGCTCTGTCCAAGATTCCCGCCGTGTCGGGGACCGGCGCGCAGACCCAGCCGGGGCTCAATAACGACGCGGTGCGTGTGCTCGATCAGGCCGAGCAGATCGCGCAGAAAGCGGGCGACAGCTACGTCACCGTCGAGCGGCTGCTGGTCGCGCTGGCGCTCAGCCTCAACACTGCTGCCGGCAAGGCGATCAAGGCATCGGGCGCAACGCCCGAGGGCATCAATGCGGCGATCAACGAGCTCCGCGGCGGGCGCACTGCCGACACCGCGGGCGCCGAGGACCGCTATGACGCGCTCAAGAAATTCGCACGCGATCTCACCCAGGCTGCGCGCGACGGCAAGCTCGATCCGGTGATCGGCCGTGATGAGGAAATCCGCCGCACGATCCAGATCCTGGCTCGCCGCACCAAGAACAACCCCGCGCTGATCGGCGAGCCCGGCGTCGGCAAGACCGCGATCGCCGAAGGCCTGGCGCTGCGCATCGCCAATGGCGACGTGCCCGACACGCTCAAGGACCGGCGGCTGATGGCGCTCGATTTGGGATCGCTGATCGCCGGCGCCAAATATCGCGGCGAGTTCGAGGAGCGCCTAAAGGGCGTGCTCGACGAGGTAAAAAGCGCCGAGGGCGACATCATCCTGTTCATCGACGAGATGCACACGCTGATCGGCGCGGGAAAGACCGACGGCGCGATGGACGCGTCGAACCTGTTGAAGCCCGCGCTGGCGCGTGGCGAGCTGCATTGCGTTGGCGCCACCACGCTCGACGAATATCGCAAATATGTCGAGAAGGACCCGGCGTTGCAGCGGCGGTTCCAGCCGGTATTCGTCGGCGAGCCGACGGTCGAGGATACGATCTCGATCCTGCGCGGATTGAAAGAGAAATACGAGCTGCACCATGGCGTGCGGATCACCGACGCGGCGTTGGTCTCGGCGGCGACGCTCTCCAACCGCTACATCACCGACCGCTTCCTGCCCGACAAGGCGATCGACCTGATGGACGAGGCGGCGAGCCGGATCCGCATGGAGGTCGAGTCCAAGCCCGAGGAGATCGAGACGCTCGACCGCCGCATCATCCAGCTCAAGATCGAGCGCGAGGCGCTCAAGAAGGAGACCGATGCGGCGTCGAAGGACCGGCTGACCAATTTGGAGGGCGAACTCGCCAATCTCGAGCAGCAGTCGAGCGAGTTGACCCAGCGCTGGCAGGCGGAGAAGGACAAGATCGGCGCCGAGGCCAAGCTCAAGGAACAGCTCGATGCCGCGCGTATCGCGCTCGACCAGGCGCAGCGCTCGGGCGATCTCGCCAAGGCCGGCGAGCTGTCCTACGGCACCATTCCTCAGCTCGAAAAGCAGCTCGAGGCGGCGCAAGGCGCTACCGTCGGCGCGATGCTGCGCGAGGAAGTGACGGCCGAGGATATCGCCGCGGTGGTCAGCCGCTGGACCGGCATCCCCGTCGATCGGATGATGGAAGGCGAGCGTGCCAAGCTCCTCCAGATGGAGCTGCAGCTCGGCAAGCGCGTGATCGGCCAGGCCGATGCCGTCCGCGCGGTGTCGACCGCGGTGCGCCGTGCGCGCGCCGGGTTGCAGGATCCCAACCGCCCGCTCGGCAGCTTCCTGTTCCTCGGTCCAACCGGGGTCGGCAAGACCGAACTGACCAAGGCGCTGGCCGAATTCCTGTTCGACGACAGCGCGGCGATGGTGCGGATCGACATGAGCGAGTTCATGGAGAAGCATTCGGTCGCCCGGCTGATCGGCGCGCCTCCGGGCTATGTCGGCTATGAGGAAGGCGGCGTCCTGACCGAAGCGGTTCGCCGGCGGCCCTATCAGGTCGTGCTGTTCGACGAGGTCGAGAAGGCGCATGGCGATGTCTTCAACATCCTGCTCCAGGTGCTTGACGACGGGCGGCTGACCGACGGTCAGGGCCGCACGGTCGATTTCACCAACACGATCATCGTGCTGACCTCCAACCTCGGCAGCCAGTATCTGTCGAGCCTGGGTGACGGTGAGGATGTGTCGACGGTCGAGCCGCAGGTGATGGAAATCGTCCGCGCGCACTTCCGCCCGGAATTCCTCAACCGGCTCGACGAGATCGTCTTGTTCCACCGCCTCGGCCAGAGCGAGATGGCACCAATCGTCGATATCCAGGTCGAACGCGTCGGCAAGCTGCTCGCCGACCGCAAGATCGCGATCGACCTGACCCAGGCGGCGCGCGACTGGCTGGGCCGCGTCGGCTACGATCCGGTCTATGGCGCGCGGCCGCTGAAGCGCGCGGTCCAGCGCTATTTGCAGGACCCACTCGCCGATCTGATCCTGTCGGGCGAGGTCAAGGACGGGCAGACGGTGAAGGTCGACGAGGGCGACGGCAAACTGACGCTGTCCGTCGAATAAGCAGGGATCGCCGGAAACAAAAAGGGCCGCATCCCGGAGGATGCGGCCCAATTTTCAGCGTTCAGCCCGGCTCAGAAGCCGAATTTGACACCGGCCTTGATGTAGCGACCCAGGATGCCTTCGCCGCCCTGAACGGGGTTATAGGCATGGGCGCCATAGGTGACCGTATCGATCGGCGGCAGGCGATCGGCAAGGTTCTGCACCGTCGCATAGAAGGTGAACTTGTCGTTGACCTTCACCTGGCCGGTCAGGTCGACCGTGACATAAGAACTGACGCGACACGGCAGCGAGCCGTCGTCCAGGCCACAATCCTTGTAGCCGGTACCCGCGTCCACCGCCGACAGGTCGTAGCCGTCGAAGTAATTGACCGTACCGCTCAACTGGAATTTTCCGATATCGACGGTCGAGGTCCAGGTGCCCTTCCACTTCGGAGTACCCGACCCGGCAGTCAGGCTGTAGTTGCCGAGCGTACCATCGTAGCGCTCGACCGAACCGTCGGGGAACTCTGTCTTGAGCTCGAAGATGTAGCTCGCCTCGGCATTGGTCGAGAACCTGATATTGTCGGTAATGTTGAAGTGAGCATTGATGCCGAGATCCAGACCCGAGGTCTGGAGCGTGTTGGCGTTGATAAACGCCGACTGGATGTATGCGATGCGCGGCAATACGTCGGGATGGTTCACGTCCGCCACGTCCGAAATGATGTTGTAACCCGCCGGGATCGCTTGGCCGGAATAATAAGCCAGGATCGCCGGAGCATTGTTCGCCGTCGTGATCACGTTCGTCTTGCGGATGTTGTAATATTCTGCGGAGATCGAGACGTTGCGAACTGGCTCGAACACCACGCCGCCGGTGAAGCTACGCGACTTCTCGGGCTTCAGGTTCGGATTCGCCAGCGAGGTCGCGCCATAGGACGTCGATCGGATGTAAGTCGGGCAACTGGAGAAAGTTGCCTGCGAACATCCGTACTGGGCCAGATAGGAATCCGGATACGTTGCCGAATTGACGGTCACAAAGCCCGTCGTCGGGAAGGTCGCGTTGGCCTCGCCGAAACTGGGGATGCGGAATCCGCGCGAATAGGTTCCCCGCAGCGTGATCTGACGGATCGGTTTGACAACCAGGCCGACCTTGGGGGAGAAGTTATCGATCCCATTCGGATAACGGTCATATCGCCCGCCGGCGCTGAGCGTCACCGCATCGATGATCGGCGCGTTGATTTCGGCATAAGCCGACCAGACCGAACGGCTGCCCTTGGCGGCGAAACCGTTGAGCGTGAAATACCGTTGAGTCGCGCCGTTGATATCCGAGTTGAGGCTCGGGGCATCGATCGCTTCGTAACGATAGCCTACGCCTACGGCCAGCTGCAGCGGACCGCCCGGTAGCTGGAACAGCTCGCCCGAAATATTCGCATCGACCTGAACCAGGTCCGATGTCGCAACGTTCGAAGCAGTGGGAGCGATATAGTCCCACTGGGCCTGCGAGTTCTTGCTGAGATCGACGAAATTGAAGCTGCCATCGTTGATGACGTCGAGCAGGTGCTGGATATAGACGTAACCGGAGCTCTTGCGCCGCAGATCGACGTGCATGGCGGTTGCCGTCACGTCGTACTGCCAGTTGTCCGTCAAATAGCCCTTCACCCCGAGCGCGCCCCGATAGGCACGGGTACGCGTTTCGTCATGGTTGATCAGCGGACCGAGGCGACCGATCAGGGCCGCCGTTTGTCCCGACGCCGCGAACGGATTGTTCGGATTCAGCGTACCGTTCGCCGCCGTGCAGGCCACCGTAGTGTTGCGGGGACAGACATAGACGGGAAGCTGCAAAATGGTGTTATTGCCATAATAGGGAATGTTGCCGCGCGTGCTGTACCGCGGGAAATAGAACGGCGCCGGCGCATTGGCGAAGATCGCCGCCGGAAGGCCGTCATTCTGCACATCCGTCTGAAGGAAGTTCGCCGTTGCGAACAATTCGCCCCTGTCACCGAACCGAGCGGTAAACCGCCCCGAGACCCCAAATCGTTGGATTTCCGGATTGATGACACCGTAGTTCATCGTCTGATCTTCCTGACAGACGGTAGTCGGCGCATGGATATTGTCGGCGAGCTCGTCCGGCGTCAGGGCGTAAGGCGTGCTGCGCTGGCACCCGGCAGCAGGGTTGAGCAGCTGGTAACGGCCTGCGACCGAACCATTAGCCGGATTCGCGGCCCCAACGAACAGCGTACTGCCCCCTCCGGTCGCGACAGGATTGAAACCCACATAAGCCCCGGTGGCGTCCAACCCATCGATGACGTTGTTGGCACCAGCGATGCCGTTGTGGGAAAGGCGCGTGTAGTTGTCCGAATTGTAAGGATAGGGACGGTCGGCGTTATTCAGCTGCGCCTGATGGTAATAAAAACCGCTGATATAAGCGTTATAGCCGTCCTTATCGAGATCGCCCATGCCGGCGGTCAGCGACAAACGATATTGCGAGCCATCACCGCGATCCGAAATTCCGCCCTCGGCGCGACCCGAAATACCTTTGACCTGCTTTTTGGTGATGATGTTCACCACGCCCGCGATCGCGTCAGCGCCATAAGTTGCCGAAGCGCCATCGCGCAGCACCTGGATATTGTCGACGATGTCGTCGGGGATGGTGTTCAGGTCGACGAAGTTGCGAGTACCGTCATCGGCAAGCGGATAATAAGCCGCACGCATTCCGTCGAACAGCACCAGGGTCGAATTGGTCGTCAGACCGCGCAGCGAGATCGCCGACGCGCCCGAAGCGAAGGCGCCGTTGGCCGAGAAGCTGTTGGTCAGCGCAGGCCCGTTGTTCGACGCGAGGCGCTGAATGCCTTCCTGGACCGTGCTGATACCGCGCTGATCGAGATTCTCGCTGGTCACGGTGGTAACCGGAGATGCCGTGATCGGGCTGCGCAACAAGCTGCCGGTAACGATGATATCGCCGGAGGTCGCCGCTTGATCGTCCTGCGGCGCCGGGGCCGTAGCCGCCTGATCGGGCGCCGCCGCCGGCGTGTCCTGCGCAAAAGCGGGAACGGCGAAAAGGGCAGCCGATGCCCCGGCTCCACACATTGTCAGCGCGCGCAAGGCCGCGCCTCCGCGAAGCGAACGCGAAATAAACGAGTTACTGATCACGAGATATTCCCTTTTGCCTGGCCCGTCCGTTGCCCCATTTGCGGCGAGCGTTGCCAAGCCCCTACGAACCACCCTCCCAGGTACATTCGAGGCAGGGGGCGGGAAATGGGCTGTCTTCGGAGAGCTGTAAAGCCAGTCCGTACAAGCACTTGAAGGTTATCCGAACCCTGTAGCAAAATAGCCACAGACGCCGCTGCGCCGACAAAAGTGCGACGTCGAACGAGACGATTCAAAGAATTCGTCGGGGCCGATCAGGCAAAACCAACGGCGTCAAAGCGACCATTCAGGCAAATGCCGCGATGCGGTAAAAAAGGCATCGAATGATGCCGGTGACTCATGACTGTATCGCGATTGACCCAGTAATGATCCGCTTGTTCCAGTGAGAACCTCGCTCGACGAATCCGAATATAACCGTTCAACTAAAACGGATGACGAGCAAGCGGGAGTCGGTCATCTCAACCCCCTTTCCCGGTCAACGACGTATCAGTTCCCCCGCGAACACTGCCCCCCGCTCGCGACGCAAAGCTGCGTCTGGCTGCGGTCGACCAGCGCGCGGTCGTCGCGCCGCTTCTCCGCCCATTGCGCGCGGGTCATGCAGACGCGGCGCGTAGCAAGGCGGCTGCCGAGCACGTCTTCCTGCTCGCACACCGTTTCGTTCGGATCGCGTGCCTTCTTCTTCGACTGTTCCTGCTGGTCGCCCGGCCGCGCATAACCCGGTGAGGTGAAAGCAACGGCGGCCAGCGGCAATAGTGCGACGACGACGGCTATGCGCATTCTCAACTCTCCCCGGATGATCCGATATTCTGCCCCCGATCCGCGGGAAAGCCAACACTATCGTTGTGATGGTGCCATGTACCCCGCGCTACGGATGATCCGGCCGCGCCGGAGGCACGAAATTCTCCCGACGCCAGATAGCATCGACTGGCTCTTCGGGATCGGGGATGGCAAAACCGAGATAGCCGAAATAGGTCTGGATCAGGCGTTCACCGGGATCGAGGATCGCCGTTCGGCCATGCATGAAACGCGTATTGTCGAGCATCAAAAGATCGCCCGGTTGCCAGTCGATCGCCACGCTCAGCCGGTCGCCGGTCGCCTTGATATCCTGTAACCACGCCTCGGGCACCAGGCTGCCGTCGTCGAGGACGGGATGATCGGGACGCCCATGATTGAAGCGCGCGAAGAGCAGGAAATTCCCGAACGCCGGCGCATCGATGAACATCGGCCGGTGAAGCGCGGGCCGCGAAAAGAATGCGACGATGTCATTTTCCGGGTCGCGGCGAAATCGATAGGGGCATCCCGCTGGCGGCGCCGCGAGTTGCCGATCCGTCGGCGTCGCCGTTCCCAGCCAATATTCCAGCAAGGCCGGCCATGTCGGCTTGAGGTACAGCAGCCTCCGGTCGGCAAGCGCACGCCGCACGGGCTCGGACATTTCGCGCGCCAGCGCTACGCCATCGCAAATCGTCGTCCGTCCGCCGTAACTTGGTGCCGACAGACATCCGAAAAAGGCGACATCGGGCTTCCACGGCTCGCGCGACAATTCGGGGTGAAGCGAAAATTCGCTGACACCGCCATCGACCGTGTGAATATTGGCACCGACATCGATCGCCCGCCGCCCGGCACTCTCATTGGTCACCGACGTCGTGCAGAATTGCCGAACGAAACGGCCGAAAGATCCGACATCGACACCAAAGCCCCGAAACAGGATCGCCCCGTGCGATTTGTAGAGATCGATGATCGCTGCAGGATCAAGGTCGATGATCGCCCGTTCGTCCGCGGCTTCGATCATAACCTGCGGTCGACCTGTGACGGGCAGGTGGATATGGGGCATGGTTGCCGGAATAGCCGTCGAACGCGCGCTAGGCTATAGGATGGGCCCGTGCCGCCGACCGTCGACGACCTCTTCGCTACCCCGGACCATTATCTCCATTCGTTCGACGGCGACGCCGCGATATTCATGCCGATGGATCGTGCCGCCTATTACCGCTCGATCTTTCTCGACCAACGGATTTCGCCGGCCGGCGCACAGACGATAGTATTGCCGGTCCGGACACTCGTGCAACGCCCGTCGCCGGCCGCGTCCACCGCCTGGATTTTCCATATGGCACATTGCGGATCGACGCTGCTCGCCCGCGCGCTGGACGACCCTACGGCCAGCCTGGTGCTGCGAGAACCGTTTGCCTTGCGCCAACTCGGACTGAGACCGGATACCGAGCGATTGGATCTGGTGCTGGCGATGCTCGGCAAAAGATACCGCGCTGATGCGCCGACATTGGTGAAGGCGAACGTGCCGGTCAATTTCCTGTTACCGCAATTGGCACAAGCCGATCCGGGCGCCCGCGCGATATTCCTGTACCTCCCGCTGCGGCCTTACCTGCTCGCGATATTGCGCAGCGAAGCGCATCGCATTTGGGTGCGCAACGTAACCGGTCAGCTCAAGCCGTATCTTGGCGATCTGTCCTCGGCGCCCGATGCCGAACGCGCCGCGACGCTCTGGCTCACTCAGATAGAGGCATTCGCACGGGCGATCGCGGCCATGCCCAACGCCGCCGCGCTCAATGCCGAGCGGCTGTTCGCGGACCCGCTCCAGGTCCTGCAAGCCGCGACGCGGCATTTCGGCATACCGATATCGGACGAAGCGCTCGAGGCGACCGTCGTCGGCCCGCTCTTCTCCACGCATTCGAAGAACCCGTCGATCCCCTTCGACAATAGCGCCAGGATTGCGCTTGCCGCCACGACCGAACGCCAGTTCGAAGCGGAAATCGCTGCAGCTGAAGCATGGATCGCGCGGCGGGGAGAGAGGCCGTCACTGGATGCTCGCTTTGGGCAGCGCGAGCTCGTTCACTGAGACCAAATCGCTCTTTTCGGTGCGCGGCGCTGGCGTGTCGGCAAGAATGCCAAAGCGTCATCGCGGCTGCGCGACATCGAACGCCACCGTCAACCGCTCCCCATGCGCAAACGGTGTGGTGCCGTGCCACATGGTCGAGGGGAATAAGACGAGTTGGCCCGGCTTGGGCTCGATCCTCCGCACGGGCGGGAGGTCGAGCCCCAACCCCATTTGCGGCTGTCCAAGCGTGAGCCAGCCCGCTTCACCGCCGCCCCGCTCGGCCTCGTCGGGCAACGCGGCATAGAAAGCCGAGCTCAGCCAGCCTTGCGGATGGACGTGATTGGCATGATGGCCCTGCCCCGCGAGCCGCACCGACCACGATCCCGCAAAGCGTATCCGCCGGTCGCGTGCCTTGGCCAGCGTCGGGTGGCGTAGATCGATAGCGGGCAGTTGAGCGACATGTCCTTCGACCGCGCGCACGATCGCCTCGCGCAAGGCACGCAGTTCGGACTCGATTCGGGAAAAGAGTGGCCCGTCGGTCTGCGTTCCGCCCCGCACTGACTGATCGAGATGTTCCGCCCTGGCGAGATGCAGGCCGCGGAGGATGTCCGCCAGCCGGTCGAGCGGCGGCAGGTCGCGGGTCAGGTCGATCACGGAGACCAGCCCCGGCTGGCCATCGAGCCATTCCCAGCGCGGATCGCCGGTCAATCGCCAGGCGATCGCCGCATAAGGCCACAAAGCCGGGTCGGCGGGATCGAGCCGAGCCTCGATCAGCGGCAAAACTTCGGCAATCCGATCCGACCGCAGCAGATGCCGCACCCGCCAGACGATAACTGCCGGATCGTCGATCGTCGCGAACAACGGTTCGGCTGGCTCGATCTGCCCCTGCTCGGACAACGCGATCGCTTCGTGCAGATCGAACCATGGCGACCCGCCGAATTGCCGTCGCGCGCGGCGAACGACGTCCAGCGCCTCGCGATACAATTCGCCGGCGACCAGCATCGCGATCCAGGCTTCCCACAGCGCGAGTTGATCGGACCTCGCCGTGACGGCCTCGGCGAACGATTGTCCCGCCGCCGCCTTGCCCGACAACAAGGCACGGACCTGTGCCAATGCGCGATGTCCGTCGATCCAACCGGGATTGTTCTTCACCACCAGAGCCAGTTGATCGGCTGCGGCATCCCCCTCCCCGGCGGCGAAGCGCGCAGAGGTCAGTCCGGTAAGGATCTCGCCCGAACCGGGATTGAGCCGCCACGCTGTCTCGAACAGCGCCACCGCCGGCAGTCCCGCCTCGAGCGCGACATGAGCGCGGCCATGCGCGATTCCGGCATCGCCAGGCGCCAGCCGTGCCGCGCGCGCGAACGCGTCGATCGCCGCCTGATGCCCGTCGAGGCTGCGTTGAAGCAGTCCGACCCATTGCCATAATCGTGGGGTATTGAGGGCGACCGCCGCTGGTTCCAGCCGCTTGAGCACGGCCTCTTCCTCGCCGGTTTCGAGCGCCGTCCGCGCCAGATCCTCCAGCGCGGCGGGATCGGCGATCATAACCCGCCCGGCGTTCCGCCCTCGGCACCGATCAGCGCGGCGACGGCGGCGCGCTCGACGGCGGTAAGATCGGGATGCCAGAGATCGACGATCAGCACGACGCGGAGCTGCGACGACGGGTTGGCCGCCTCATGCTCGATCGTGTCGTCGAACACGAATGCTTCGCCGCGACGCCATTCGCGCGTTTCGCCGCCGACGCGAAACCAGCAGCCCGCCGGGACGATCAGCGGCAAGTGACAGACAAGCCGCGCGTTGCTGACCCCGACATGCGGCGGGATCGCGACGCCCGGCGCGAGCAGCGAGAACATCGCGTTGGGTGACGCCCCGGCAATGACCGGTTGATCGATCGCCGCGATCGCCGCTATCGTGCGGGGGCAGCGGTCGGCATTGGCCCCGACCCGCTGCCCGTTCTTCCACAGATGGATCGCGGTCCAGTCGGGATTGCGGTTGAGCGGTTGCCACTGCCGCATCGGCAAGTGGTCGGGATATTGGATATAGGGCACCAACTCGCCGCGTTCGCTCGCCAACAGCGCCTCGAACTCAGCGGCGATAGCGTCGGTCTGCGCCTCAAGCCCGGCGAGCCATGGAAAGCGAGCCCGTGGGTGGTATTCGCGCTCGCTCAGTTCGGGAAAGAAGAAGTGGGTCGGCTCGCTGTGATAGGCGCGCGTGCGGCGCAGCGCGTTGTTGCGAAACCGCGCGATGCGGCGGCGCTCATCGGCATCCGCAGCACTTTCCGTGTCCGCCATCGCCGCTTCGAGCCTCGCCGCGCGCTGATCGATCCATGCGCCATGCCGCTTCTCGCCCTCGGCCAGCGCCGCGGCCAGTTGCGGGGGCAAGTCGCCAGCGGGCTTTTGCGCGATCGCATGGCCCCAGGCTTCGCCCGCGCGTGGATCGCCGGCTGCATCGAGCAGGCTCGCCCGCATCATCAACGCGGTGAAATCGAGCGGCGCCAGCGCCAGCGCACGATGTACCGCGTCAAGGGCAGCGTCGGGCTGGCCCGCTGCACGGCTGATACCCGCCAGCCTGAGCAGGATCGCGCTATTGCCGGGATCCGCCGCCGATGCCTCACGCAACAGCGCCTGTGCTCGCGCGAAATCGCGACCGGCGGCAGCTCGATCCGCTTCGGCGACGAGCTGCGGCGCCTGGGTCAAAGCGTGTACCCGAACTTTTCCACCCACGGTCCGAGCACCGGCAGGATCGGGTCGAGATGAGCGCGATATCGTTGCCACCTTCCAGCGGCGCGCCGGTAGATCGGCTCGGCGACCTGCGAATAGCTTGCGGTGGTGATCAGCCCACGCGCTTTGGCGGTGCGGGTGTGATCGAGTGCTTCCTCGTGCCAATCGAGCCCAAGGAAGTCGAATAGCGGCCGTACCTGGCGTTCGACATCCTCGATCAGATGCTCGTACACGATCGGGTGCACGGTCAGCGGCAACAGCGAGCGTGCGGTTTCCCAATGGCGAAAGGTGAGATCGTAGAGATCCGCCGCGTCCTCGATCCGCAGGAAACTGGACGTCGCGGAGTTGAGCTTGAAATTGCTCATGAAGCAACTCAACACGACGTCGCAAGGATGGCGCAACGCGAGGATGAAGCGCGCTCGGGGGAACAGCCGCTGGATCAGCGGCGCCTCGTGGAGGAACAAGGGCGATTTATCGATCAGCAAGGTGTCGCGATCGAGCGGCTCGATTTTCTCCACTTCCTCGAAATAGCGTGCCCGGGCAGCGAGGATTCCCGTATCGTCGAGCTCCGGAATGGCGGCGAATCCGCCAATCGCCTCATCGACCAGATAGAGCGGCGGCTGCTCTTCGAGCACGGTCGTGCCTGGATGGCCCATCAGGATGGTATCGAGCAACGTCGTGCCCGAGCGCGGGAAGCCGACGAGAAACACCGGATCGGGCCTTGCCGGCGCCGGATCGGCAGGGGACCAGCTCGCGAACCATGCCGGGGTCATTGCGGCGATCTCCTGACTCAGCGCCTGACGATAAGCCTCGGCCTGCTTCAGTGGTTCGTCGGAACTGGCGGCATGGAGACGATTGGCCTCCGTGAACCAGTGAAACGCGGCGTCGGTCCGACCCAGTCGGTCCAGCAATGTCGCGCGGAGATGGGCAGTGCGTTCGGGCTCGACCGAGGCGGGTACCTCGGAGAGGCTGGCCAGCCCTTCCTCGAACCGTTTGGCGCGGCGATGATCGAGCGCACGCAGGAAACCGAGCGCCTCGATGCTCACCCCTTTCGCTTCCGCCTCGGCGATCAGCGCGGGGAATTCCTCCTCGCGATTGGTGTGTTCATACTGAATCGCCAGGCCGAGCCACGCATCGTTCAGTGCCGGATCTCCCGCGATCGCGTTGCGATAGGCGGCTTCGGCATGGTCGAGGCGGTTCAACAGACCATATTCGACCGCCGCCTTGAACTGGAGGTTGGCGTTGGCCGGGTCGCGCCCGATCGCCTGTTCGAGCGCGGCGAGCGCGGCGCGATCGTCGCCCTCCTCCTTGAGCAGCACATAGAGATCGTGCAGCGGGCGGGCATCATCGGGAAAGTCGGCGGCCGCCTGGCGCAGCGTTTCGGCCGCGTCCGCACCCCGTCCGGCGGCGCGCAGCGCGGTGGCGAGATTGAGCCGGGTGGGAGCCGCGCGGGGGTCGAGCGCGACTGCGCGCTGCAACGCGTCGACACTGCGCTCGTCGGCCAGTGCCGCACGGGCATTGCCGAGATTGTTCCAGCTCTCGAAATCATCCGGCGCGCGCGCGACGACATAGTCGTACGCCTCGGCGGCGTCGCCGAACCGGTTCAAGGATTGCGCCAGGAAACCGCGATACCGCGCGACACGCAAGGTCGGGTCGGCAAACGCCAAGTCACGCGTCGCCACGTCGAGCGCGCCGGCCGGATCGCCGGTTTCGGTCAGCACCGCGATGAGGTTGCAGGCAATCGTAACGTCGCCCGGCCGCGCTTGATGCGCCGCGCGCAAATGCCGGGCCGAGCCCGGAACGTCCCCCGAACGGGCGAGCAGCATGCCAAGAAAGGCATTGAGCGCGACGATATCGCCACCCTGCACCAGCCCGCCCTCGGCAAGGCGCCGCGCATTGGCGATATCGCCTGCCTGCGCCGCCGCCATCGCCTGCCGGATGACGCCGGCGGTCTGTTGATCGAGTGTATTTACGCTAGCCACCGCGATTGTTGTAACCCTGCTCCGACGTCTTGCAATCCGGTTTCGGTTTGTCTCCGTGCACGAAAAAGGCGGCCGATCCGAGGATCAGCCGCCCTTCGTTGCAGGTCGAAACCCGACTTAGAAGTCGAGCGTCACGCCGGCGAACAGATACCGCCCCAGCGCGTCGTAGACCGCCGGATAGGTGTTGCCGTTGCAAGGACCGGTCGGGCACAGGTTCGAGCCGTCGCGGTTGCCGTTGCCGCTGGTGACGAACGGCGGCTGCTTGTCGAACACATTGTTGACGCCAAGCCGGAAGTTGAAGCTCTTGCCGACGTTCGCGGTGAGCGCGAGATCGATATAGCTGTACGGCTTGAGGTGCAGACCCGGGTTGTAATTGAACGCCCCGTGCAGCGCCTGGTAGCTGGTCAGCGTCTCCGCCTTGACTGGGCCGATATAACGCCATTGCGCAGAGAAGCCGAGACCCATCGGAGTCTGCCAGGTCAGGCGCGCCTTGTGCCGCCAGCGCGGCATCGGCGAGCCGGCGTCGGTCGTGCCGCCCTTGCTGCAGGTCGGACCATAAAGACCGGCGCAATCATAGGGCTGGGTCACGCCCGAACTCACCTTATAGGCATCGAGATAGGTGCCGATGAAGGTCGCCGACAGGCTGCCAAGGCCACCGATCGGCTGGTTGTACGACCCGTTGACCTCGATGCCGCGGGTTTCCTGCGTTCCCAGGTTGCTCGGCAAGTCGACGACATAACCGTTCGGGCTAAGCCAGAGCGATCCCGCCGTGTCGCGGTGGATCAAGCTGCACGACGCCGGCGTGAAGGTCGCGGTGGCGTTGGTGACGCAGTCCGCCAGCAACGAATCCGGACCCGCCGAGCGAATCGCGTTCTTGATCTTGATGTCGAACCAATCGACCGACAGCGCGAAGCGCGGCAGGAAGCGCGGCTGGAGCACGATACCGACCGACTTGGTCGTCGCCTTTTCCGGGGTCAGCGTCGGAACGCCACCGATCAGGCCGTTATACTGGCCGGCCGGATTGGACGCCGTCTTCTGATTAACCCGCAGCCCTTGCGCGAGGCAACCGTAATCGGTCGCCGCGATCACCACGCCAGCGCACGGATCCTTCGAACCGTCGAGCGCGACCGTCTGAGTCGCGAACAGCTCCTGGATGTTCGGCGCACGCGCCGCGCGGTTATACGACCCGCGGAACTTGATGTCGCGGATCGGCGCGAAGTCGACACCGATCTTGTAGGTGTCGGTCTTATAGGTGTTGTCAGAGGTCGTCTTGTACGACGAGTAACGATAACCGGCGCTGAGGGTCAGATTATAGAAGAAGCTGTCCTGGACCAGCGGAACCTGCGTTTCGCCGAAGAACTCGTAGACGTGGAAGCCGCCCTTGATCGGCAAGGTCGCGCCGCCTTGGCCGGTCAGATCTCCAGTCTGGAATTCCTGGTCGGTCTGCAGATCGAGCGTCTCGTTACGATATTCGAAGCCTACGTTCACGCCGATGCCGTCAGTTGCCCAAGGCGTCTTGAGGCCATATTCGCCGAGCCGGCCGGTGAACGACACGTCGGCAATCTGCTCCGTGGTCTGGCCGCGCTGGAAGCCCGTCGCCGACAGATACTTGACCGCAGCGGCACTCGCCGCACCAGCGCCCCCGAACACGTTATAGGGAACGCAGTTCGGATCGGTTCCATCGCGCACCGAGCGGCAGATCGGCGTGCCGCCGGGACCGGCGACAACGTCGAGCGCCCTTTGCAGGCGGGCGACCGAGAATTCGTTGGTATAGACCTGCGAATAGACGGTCTTGCCGTATTGGTAATAAGCGTCGTACGACCACGCCTTGCCGAGATCACCCTTGAACCCGAGCACGCCGCGATAATTGGTGTGACGCAGATCGGCGTTACGCGAGCCGCCTTCCACATTGCGCCGCAACAACTGGAAGAACCCCTTGTTGTAGGTCGTACCGGTGACCGGGTCGATATAGGTAAGGGGCGCTCCGCCTGGGCCGGGAGTGCCGTTCGTACCATCATTGTACGGCGCACCAGCTGCCAGCGGGAAGCCGCCGAGTTCGCCGTTGATCAGGTTCTCGCCCGCGAAGATGACCGCGCGTTGCGCAGGCGAAATCAGCGGGTTATCGGAGTTGATCGTCAGCGTATTGCCGAAGTCACCCGATGCCGCAATCTGCGCATTGGTGCGGTCGTCCATGAACATGAATTCGAGATACGGCTTGATCGCGTCGCTGATTTCGTAGTTCGCGAACAGACCGGCCGTGTAACGCTCGTCGTCGCGCTGATAATAATTGGTCGGCGCGAAATTGTAGAGGCTGGTCGAATTGGCGAAGCCGCCATTCGGCTTGAAGGTGAAGATCGTCGACGTACCGCCGGCGAAGACGACCGCATTACCATTATCCGAGGTCGCCGAGCCGCCGCAACGCGGCACGCCCCTGGTCGTGTTCTGAAGCACGCAGGCGGAATAATCGCGATTGGCCTGAACGACCGGGTTCACCTTGCGATAACCGAAATAGACCACCGCATGACCGCGATCGTCGTCGAAGCCCGAACCGATCGACATCGTGCCGTCGAACTGGCCGCCATCCGCGGACGGACCGGTCGGATAGCCGTAGCCCGACAGACCCGCCGCCTGGCGGGCGTCGAGCAGCGGCGTCAGGAACTTGTCGCGGTTATCGTGCTGGTAGAAACTGTATTGGCCATCGAACCGGACACCGGTGAAATTGGTATCCATGATGAAGTTGACGACGCCCGCGACCGCGTCCGCGCCATAGGTCGACGACGCGCCGCCGGTCAGCACTTCGACGCGCTTGATCATCGAGGCCGGAAGGATGTTGATGTCGGCCGCCGAGCCGCTGGTCGGGCTCGGGTCGCCCGGCAGCAGGCGGCGTCCGTTGACCAGCGTCAGGGTACGCGTGGTGCCGAGACCGCGAAGGTCGATCGTCGCCGTACCGTCCGCGCCGTTCGAGATCGACGACGCCTGGCTGGCGAACACCGACGGCAAGGTGTTGAGCAGATCCTCGACCCGGCCCGTGCCCTGCAGCTTGAGATCTTCGTTGTTGACGACGGTCACCGGCGCGACCGACGTGATGTTGGCCGACTGCGGAATGCGCGAGCCAGTGATGACGATGTCCCGGTCCGGGGCCGCATCGGTTTGCGGATTCGCCGGCAAGCTAGCCGGCGCATCCGGAGCCGGCGTGGTCTGGGCAAAGGCCGGAGTAGCGAAGAGCGCCACGCCGAGCACGAGCGGAGCTGCGCCGCTACGCAGCGCGTTCTTGGTCCTGTTGGTCAACCCCATTTCCTTCCCGATTTTGACGCTCTGATTTCCCCGCCACTTCATTTCCCCATGGCTAGGGCACGTCTATCGTTATGTACTTGCAACGACTGCGGCCGCTTGTAAACGCGCAGATAGGGCCGGAAGATAATCAAATTTCCGAGTGTAGCGCCGTTGCAACACTCGATATCGGGGGAAGGCGATGCCGAGAAGCCTCAACAAAGCTGCGGTCGTCACAGCCATGGTGCTCGTGGCCACTACGGCCAACGCGCGCGACGAGACCAAGCCGCGCGCCAAATTGCTGCAACAGACGCTCGATTGCGTCGCGATCAAGGCCGACGCCGAACGGCTGGCTTGCTACGATCGAACCGTGGCCGCGCTCGGCAAAGGCGAGGAGACGCACGAAATCGTCGTCAGCGATCGCGAACAGATCCGTGAGACGCGGCGCTCGCTGTTCGGTTTCCGCCTGCCCTCGCTGTTCGGTGGCAAGGATGACGGCGAACTCGACAAGATCGAGACGACGATCTCGAGCGTATCCCGCTCTTACGACGGCGGCCTGATGCTGGCGGTGGACGGCGGGGCGCGATGGGTCCAGGTCGACTCCCGCGCGATCGTCGGCAAGATCCGTCCCGGCGACAAGGTGACGATCAGCCGCGGCACGATGGGCGCCTATTTCGCGACGCTTGCGGGCCGGCCATCGTTCAAGGTGCAACGCCGCGAGTAATCGCTTGTCTCGGTGCGGTGGGTAATATTCCCCGACCATCGGCCTCGCAACCAGCGGCGGGCAATCTTTCATTGCGCTGGGCGCAAGCTCCGGAAGGATGCGCATCGCCAGCAATCGCCCAATTGCGCAACGGCGTGCCATTGACGACGATTCGGCATTCGCGGCCCGATTATCCAGCGACGGGGACGGTTTGAGCGTCGTCGCGGCACCCTCGTAAAAAGGACGCGAGCTACGCGGAGCCGTGAGGAGATAGATCCGAAAAAGAAAGGGCGAGGCCTCGCGGCCCCGCCCCAAATATTCGTTGCTCCGACGGATCAGAACTTGAACGTTGCACCGGCCTTGAAATACCGGCCGATCGCGCCCGAGGCTCCCCAAGCCGGGTTGTAGTTGTTGCCGCCGTAAGTGTTCGGATCGAACGGCGCCTTCACGTCGAACAAATTGGCGACGTTCATGTAGAAGGTGAACTGGTCATTGATCTTGACGTTCGCGTTGAGATCGAACGTCAGGACATGTTTGACCGTGCACTGCAGGCCGGTTCCGATCGTCCGGGTCGTGCCTTCCGCATTGTACTTGACGGAATTTTCCGGAGTCAGCTTGCAGCTGCCGACGCCCTTATAGTCCGCCGCCCAGCCCTTGTATCCGCTGGTGTAATAGCCGGTCAGGCTCAGCGCCACGGGCCCTGCCTCGAGCGTGTTCTGCCACGTAGCACGCCAGCGCGGCGTACCCGAGGCCGAGGTGATGTTGTACGAGCCGAGCGTGCCGAGATAGTCGTAGACCGACCCATCGGCATTGACCTGCTTATACTCGAGGATTTCAGTGCCCTCAAGATTGGTCGTCCACTTGATGCCGCCGCCCAGGTTGAACTTCGCCTGGAGCTGGGCGTCGATGCCCGAGGTCTTGAGCGACTGACCGTTCTGGTAGGACGCGTTCACGAAGAGCGGCGTCGCCAGCAGGTTCGGATGGTCGGGGTCCTTCGGGCTGAGCGTAACGGTGATGCCCGACGGCAGAGTGCCGGCCGTCGTGCCGTCGCCCAGATACAGATCGGCAAAACTCGAATCCGCCGGGCTGTAGATGACGTTGCTCTTCTTGATGTTGTAATAGTCGACCGTGAAGCTCAACCACCGCGTCGGCTCGAACACTCCACCGAAGGTGAAGCTGCGCGACGTCTCAGGCTTCAGATTCGGGTTACCCGCCGAGTTGAGGCCCAGCGCGGAGGGCAGGACATAGGCGTTGTTGCCGTGCGCCGCCTGAACGGTCGCATCGGGCTGATACGTCACGAAGCCAACGACGCTACCACTGATTTCCGGAACCGACGGTGCGCGGAAGCCCTCCGAATAGGTACCGCGGATCGCCAGCTGCTTGATCGGCTTGAACTTGAAGCCGAACTTCGGCGAGAAGTGGTTGAACCCGATAGAATAATGGTCGTAACGGCCCGACGCGTTCAGTTCGAGCATGTCTACCACCGGCGCCTGCACTTCGTAGAAGGCCGACGTGATGTAGCGATGGCCGATTGCCGAGAAGGCGTTGATCGTCAGGAACTGGTTGCCCGGGTTCGGCGTCGGATCGAAGATGTTCTCGTAACGGAACTCACCGCCAACACCGACGCTGAGCGGACCGCCCGGCAATTGGAACAGGTCGTGCGTGACGATCGCCTGGACTTCACCGAGTTCCGAATGCGCCTTGCTCTGCTGCTTGGGCGAGATTTGGTCGCGGATCGCTTGCGAATTGGCCGACGGATCGATGAAATTGTAAGTGCCGTCGTTGATCGCCTTGGTCAGGCCCGCGAGGTTGATCGAACCAGTGCGATCCTGCGTCAGGTTCGTCCGCATATAGCTACCGCGCAGCGAGTAGGACCAGGAATCGTCGCCGCCGAACTTGCCGTCGATCCCGCTCGCGATGCGATAGGTCTTCGAGGTGTTCTTGAGCGTCGCCGGAATGTCGCCGAACGAGTAGAAGATCATCGCCGCCTGGCCGGCAGCCGCGTATGGATCCTGCGGGTTGAGCGAGCCGTTCGACAGGCGCGCCGGCAGCACCAGGCCATAGGTCAGGACCGGGTTGTTCGACCGCAAGCTGCTGGGCGTGCGCCGCTGGAAGATGATGCTCTCGTAGAAGGTGCCGGCGAGATAGGCCTGCGCGTTCGAGCCGACGTTGACCGTGAGGCGCCCCGTTCCGCCGAACCGGGTCTGGTCGGGCATCAACTGCACATATTTGTTGACCTGGTCTTCCTCGCACCATTGACCCAGCGATGTCGTCCGGGTGGTCAGACCCTGGCCGCAATCGGTGCGTCCGAGAATCTGGTATTGACCACCGCTGATCGCGACACCGCTAAGGATATCGCCGGGCGTAAGTTGGTTGGCCGGACGCACCACCGCGACCGTCGCGCTGCTCGCATTGGCGACGTTCGGGGGCAGAAAGTTGACGTCGCCATTGGCGCCGGTGAAACCACCACCGGCATCGATCCGCGACAGGTTGTTGGTGTTGAGCGGGAAGCCGCGATCGCGCGCCCAGATCGGGGCGCTATGCTGATATTCACCGCTGAGATAGATGTTGAAGCCCTGTTCGCTGAGCTTGCCATAACCCGCCGTAAGCTGAACGCGCTGACCACCGCCATCGCCACGCTGCGAGGTACCGGCTTCGACGCGGCCCTGGAGACCGGTGATCTCCTTCTTCATGATCACGTTGACCACGCCACCGACCGCGTCGGCGCCGTAGGTCGATGAAGCACCGTCACGCAGCACTTCAACGCGCTCGACGACAGCCGAGGGAATCGTGTTGAGATCCGCGAAGCTGCGCTGGCCGTCGTCGGCAAGCGGATAGTAAGCCGGACGCAGGCCATCGAACAGGATCAGCGTCGAGTTCGTAGTCAGGCCGCGCAGCGACACGCCCTGAGCACCGGACGCGAAGGCGTTCTGAAAGCCCTGCGGTACGCTACCGCCGTTGCCCGCCGAAATCGTGGTAATGGCATCGGCGATCGTGGTCAGGCCGCGCTGCTCCATCGTCGCAGCGGTCAAGGTCGAGACCGGCGACGGAGTCTCGGAGTCGGTGCGCCGGAACAGCGTGCCGGTGACGACGATGTCGGGCGAATTGTCAGCCGTCTGATCATCGGCGGCGGGAGCCGGTGAAGCAGTCGTGTCCTGCGCCTGAGCGGGCGTCGCCAGCGCGAGCAGGCCGAGCGGAGCCGCAGCCGCAAGCAGACGAAGCTTGGACGTCGTTCGGAAAGATACCATCGATGTGTAATCCCCATATACGGGCTACGCCCGCGCTCGCTTACCGGCGCGAATCATGTCCCATCATTTGCCGGCAGGCCCCTACGCCTGTCCGGAATGGGAGGGCCGGTTACCTCCGATAAGATCGTTGTAAAGCCGGAAGGCGGAATAATTGTCGATTTGCGGCAGAGAGTTACACGAATGTCACACCGAACGCGCATGCCCCCTCGCAGTCGAGAGCCTCACGCTTCCAGTCACGGAGCGCGCGCTATTGGTCCGCCGGTAACGCAGCGGATTTGGCTTATTTAACCCCCGGCATCGGCCCGGCCACCAGCAACGGGTCGATCTTCGCATTGCGCCAGCGCAGGCTCCAATGGAGATGCGCGCCGGTCACCCGCCCTGTCGCGCCGGAATAGGCGACCACCTGCCCCCGCTTCACCGCCTGCCCCGGCGTCACGACGATCCGCGACAAATGCATCAGCGCGCTGTTGAGCCCCATGCCATGGTCGATCATCAACAGATTGCCTTCGAGCAGGAAGGGATGATCCGACGCCAGGATGACGACGCCGTCGGCCGGCGCCAGCACCGGGGTCCCCGCCGGCACCGCGACATCGGTGCCCGAATGGTACGATCCCGCCTCGCCATTGCGATAGATACGCTGCGATCCGAACAGGGTCGAGATACGTCCGGTCGCCGGCCACCTGAACGCCTGGCGCCAGCCCGTGGATCCCGTATCCTGGCGCCGCGCCGCGTTGATCTGGTCGATTTCGGCCGGGCGCAATTTCTCGAATTGCGGCATCGGCACGGGATATTTGGGCAAGGTCGACAGGCGGGAAATGTCCCAGGCCCGCGGATTGATCGTCAGCGTGCGTGAGACCGTGCGGCCGTCGTCCAGCGTCGCGGTCACCGTCGCCGCCGGTCCGGCATCGCGGTCGAACGCGATCACGAAACGGCCGTCCGGCGCCACCGGCACCTCATCGCCGTTGAAACTGACCCGCCGAGTCCCGGCGGGCGCGGTGCCGATCAGCAGACCGCCCTGGATCATGCTGCCTTTGAAACTGAAATCGCCGAGTGGCACCGTCGGCATGCGCGGCGCGGGCGGTGGCGGCGTGGCGACGGTAACCGGCACCGGGTGCGGGGCGGGCGGCGAGGCCTGCTCGACGCAGCTACCCAGCGCGGTCAGTGCGGCGAGGCCGAGGACCCAGCGCCGCGCACGCCTCACTTCCCGACTTCAGCCTCTAGCGCGAGTTCGGCGCTGGCATAGGCTTCCTGCCGCGCGACGCTCCAATAACGCAGATCGTCGAGTGCGATCGGCACACCCGATATCGCGCAGGTCACATGACCCCCGGGCACGAGCACGCGAAAGCCGTTGGCCATATAATGGAGGCGCGCCGGCCGATCGGTATTGGACATCAGCATTGCAGCGATCCTCGAAATCTCAAAAAAGTCAGGCCGGTCCGGCTGCCCTTACAACAAAGTCGGCTGCTCGGGCTTGTCCTTTACATATGCCTTGCCGCCCGCGCCCTCAACCCGCGCCGCGACGTCGCCGTCACCAAAATGGAGCACCAGCGCTCCGGCCCTGCGCGCCGCCGCCGCGCTGGTCAGCACGCCGCCCGTCTTCGCTTCGACCCAGGCATAGCCGCGGTCGAGCACATGGCTGGGATTGAGTGCTTCGACCAGTTTCCAAGCCCCCTCCAGCCGGTCGCGCGCCGCCGACAAACGCTGCGCCAGCATCGCCGGCCGCAACGCCCCGGCGCCACGATCGAGCTGGCCGCGCGCCAACGTGATGCGCCGTTCGAGCGCCCGGTCAAGCCGCTGCGCATTGTCGTCGGCACGCTGGCGCTGCGGCCCCAGCAAGGCGTCGCGTTTGGGCAGCAGCCGCGCCAGCGCATCGCTCCGCTCACGCCCGCGCTCGACATAGCGCCTGGCGCACCGCTCGGCGCGTTGCGCATAGGAATCGAGTCCCAATCGCAAATCGGCGAGCACCGGCACCGCGATTTCGGCCGCCGCGGTAGGCGTCGGCGCGCGCAAATCGGCGGCATGGTCCGACAGGCTGGTGTCGGTTTCGTGGCCGACCGCAGATATCAGCGGGATGGAGCAAGCGGCGATCGCGCGGACTACGACTTCCTCGTTGAACGCCCATAGATCCTCGACCGAGCCGCCGCCACGCGCGACGATGACGAGATCGGGGCGCGGCACCGGCCCGCCCGGCACGATCGCGTCGAAGCCCTGGATCGCCGCGGCGACCTCCCGCGCGGCGCCGTCGCCTTGCACCTTGACGGGCCACACCAGGACATGCGTCGGGCAGCGATCGGCGAGCCGGTGCAGGATGTCGCGGATCACCGCGCCGGTCGGCGAGGTGACCACGCCGATCACCTTCGGCATGAACGGCAGCGGCTTCTTGCGGCTCTGGTCGAACAGCCCCTCGGCACCCAATTGCGCTTTCAGTTTCTCGAACAGCGCCATCAGCGCGCCTTCGCCGGCCAGCTCCATGCGGTCGATGACGATCTGGTATTTGGAACGGCCGGGATACGTCGTCAGCTTGCCGCTGACGATCACCTCGATCCCGTCCTGGGGGCTGAACGGGATCAATGCCGCCTGCCCTTTCCACATCACGCCGTCGATCACGGCCTGATCGTCCTTCAGGCTGAGGTAACAATGGCCCGAGGCGGCGCGCTTCCATCCTGAAATTTCGCCGCGCAGGCGTACCCGGCCAAATTCGCCCTCGACCATCCGCTTCAGCCGGCCCGATAGTTCGGACACGCTTTCGGCGGCGGAATTGTCGCCGGGCATGGCCTCGGCTACCAGCCGCGGCGAATCTTCTGGAAAAGGGTCGGGCATGAACGTCCTGCTGATCGGATCGGGTGGGCGCGAACATGGCCTTGCGTGGAAGCTCGCGCAATCGCCGCTGCTCACCAAACTCTACGCCGCACCCGGCAATCCGGGGATAGCGGAAAGCGCCGAGCTCGTCGCGGTCGATGTCACCGACCATCAAGCGGTGATCGATTTCTGCCGCGCGAACCATGTGGAGTTGGTCGTGGTCGGTCCCGAGGCGCCGTTGGTCGCCGGGATCGCCGACGACCTGCGCGCCGCCGGTCTCGCGGTGTTCGGCCCCGACAAGGCGCCGGCCCAACTCGAAGGATCCAAGGTCTTCACCAAGGCTTTGTGCGACCGCGCCAACATCCCGACCGCCGGCTATCGCGCCGTTCACTCGCTGGACGAGGCTCGCGTCGCGCTCGCCGCGTTCGGCGCGCCGGTCGTGGTGAAAGCCGATGGACTGGCGGCCGGCAAAGGCGTCGTCGTGGCGATGACCGCCGTCGAAGCCGAGGAGGCGATCGAAACATTGTTCGCCGAGCCGGGCGCCAGCGCGGTGATCGAGGAATTCCTCGAAGGCGAGGAAGTCAGTCTGTTCGTGCTGACCGACGGCGCCGCGATGGTCGCGTTCGGATCGGCACAGGATCACAAGCGCGTGGGCGATGGCGACACCGGCCCCAATACCGGCGGCATGGGCGCCTATAGCCCCGCCCGCGTGCTGACGCCGGAGCTCGAGGCGCAAGCGCTGCGCGAGATCGTCGCGCCGACCATCGCCACCTTGGCGGCGGAAGGCATGCCCTATTCGGGTGTGCTCTATGCCGGTTTGATGCTGACCGCCGATGGTCCCAGGCTGATCGAATATAATGCCCGCTTCGGTGACCCCGAATGCCAGGTGCTGATGATGCGGCTCGACGGCGACCTGTTGCCGCTGCTGCTGGCGATCGCGCAAGGCCGGCTGGCCGAGGCGCCCGCTCCCATCTTCAGCGGGGATGTCGCGCTGACCGTGGTGATGGCGGCGGCCGGCTATCCCGGCACGCCCGAGACCGGCGGGGCTATCGACGGGATCGCGGCGGCTGAGAAGGCCGGCGCGAAGGTCTTCCAGGCCGGCACCAGACTCGCCGATGGCCGGCTCGTCGGGTCGGGCGGCCGCGTCCTCGCCGTGACCGCGCGCGGTGCCGATGTCCGCGCGGCGCAGGCCGCCGCCTATCGCGCGGTTGATGCGATCGACTTCCCGACCGGCTTTTGCCGCCGCGACATAGGCTGGCGCGAGATTGAACGCGAGGGCTGATCAGCGAGGGCAAGCCGAACGGCCACCGACCTGATCCCGATCACTGGCGAAACGGCCACGCCGCCTCTAGGATAGACGGCGTTTCGTCGTTCGGGAAAATTTTTGATGGACTCCGCTCCCACCTCGCCGCCAGTCGGTGCCGCCTCCTATATCTTCCACGACTGGACGGTGATCGTGCTGATCCTGATCGCGGTGTTCGCGGTGCTGGTGATCGCCGGCATGATCTGGGGCCAGAAGAAGGCCCGCGAGCGCCATCGTGTCGAGGAAGCCGCGGACGAACGCGCCGAAGAAGCAGGCGCGACCTTGCCCCCCGCCTCCCCACCACCGCCGATAGCTGCCGATGCCGGTCTGCCGCGCGACGAACCGCGCGCCCGGCGGGAGCCGGAAACACCACCCGTTGCCCGCGACGCCGAGCCGCAACCCTTGGCGGCACGCGAACTCGCGCCGGAGCCGATCCCGGCGCCGGCCGCCGAACCCGAACCGGCTCCGAAGAAGCCGAAGCCTATGGCCGCGCCGGAACCAGTCGCCGAGACGCCGGTCGAACCGGCAGCCCCACCGCCACCACCGAAACCGGAACCGGTCGCTGCGCCGCCAGAACCGTCGCCGCCCCCCGCGCCCGCTGCGCCGGCAGCCCATGTTGCGGGGGCGCTCGCGTTGACCACGATCAAGGGGCTCGGTCCCAAGGTCGCCGCGATGCTCGCCGAGCGCGGGATCACCCGCGTCGACCAGCTCGCCGCGCTGTCACCCGACGAGGCGTCCGTGCTCGACGTGCAATTGGGCGCGTTCACCGGCCGGATGGGGCGCGATCGCTGGATCGAGCAGGCCAAGCTGCTCACCGCCGGCGACACCGCCGCATATGAGGCGGAGTTCGGCAAGCTGGGTTAGGTCTACGCTGAAGAGATAGAAGAGATAAGCGCGGTGAGGTGAATCACTCGCCGCGCGCCCTCGACACCAGCAATTTGTCGATCCGGCGGCCATCGAGGTCGACCACCTCGAACCGCCAGCCCTGTTGCACGACGCTCTCGCCTTCCTCGGGCAGTCGTTTGAGCGCCGCCAGGACCAGGCCCGCGGCGGTCGCGTAATCGCGATCGTCCGGCAAATTGAGGTCGAGCTTTTCGGCGACGAGGTCGGCCGATGCGGATCCGGCGACCAGATAGCTGCCATCCTCGCGCTGGACGAAATCGGGGCTTTCGTGCGGATCTGTATCGGACGCGAACGCCCCCGCGATCGCGGCGAGCAGATCAGCCGGGGTGACGATGCCTTCGAAATGCCCGTATTCGTCGTGAATCAGCGCCATCGGCACTTCCGCGCGTCGCAGCCGCACCAGCGCGTCCATCGCGTCGAGCTGATCGATCACGATCGGCGCCGACCGCATCAGCACCTTGAGATCGAGCCGCTCGCCGCGGATCGCCGCCGCAACGATGTCGCGCGCCTGGACGACGCCGATCACTGAATCAACCGACCCTTCCGCAACCGGAAGCCTGGTGTGCGCCGTCGTCGCGAGCTTCTGACGAATACCCGCATCGTCGAGCCCGATATCGAGCCAGTCGACTTCGGTCCGCGGCGTCATCACTTCGCGCACCGGGCGGTCGGCCAGCCGCACCACGCCGGAGATGATCGAGCGTTCATGCTCCTCGATCACGCCCGATTTGGACGCCTCGGCGACGATCAGATGGAGTTCCTCGGCGGTCACCTGGTCCTCGCTCTCGCGGCTCAGCCCGATCAACCTGAACAGCATCGAACTGGTCGAATCGAGCAGCCAGACGATCGGCGCCGCGATCCGCGCGAGCCAGGTCATCGGCAGCGCCATTACCGCGGCGATCGGCTCGGGCGAACGCAAGGCGATCTGCTTGGGCACGAGCTCGCCGACAATCAGCGAGAGGAAAGTGGTGAGGCCAATCACCAGCACGAAGCCGGCCTTGTCGGCGAATTCGGTGCTCCAACCGAACCAATGCTGCAGCCGGATCGCGGTCGGCCCGCCGAGCGCCTCGCCCGAATAGGCGCCCGAGATCACGGCGATCAGCGTGATACCGACCTGGACGGTCGACAGGAACTTGCCCGGATCGGCGGCCAGGTTGATCGCCGCCCGCGCGCCCCGGCTGCCGGTCCGCGCCATCGCCTCCAGCCGCGCCTTGCGCGACGAAGCGATCGCCAGCTCGCTCATCGCGAACACGCCGTTGATCGCGACGAGTATGAGGATGACGACGACGTCGATCCAGGGATAGGGCGCGGGCGTTACGGGCAAGGTCATGATGCGCGCCCATGCCTACACGCGGGCGGGAACGTCGCGCAACATGGTGTGATCGTGCTGGCGGTCACGATCGCGATGGTTCGCGCATTGGATCAGGCCGGCTCTCGCGTCAGCGGCCTGCCTGATCGCCATACTCCCATCCGAACGGCACACCTGTTTCGCCCAATGCCGCCTTTACCAGCATGGGAAACGCCCGCTCCGCCCGGACGTCATTGGCCAGGATCAGGACGCACCGCTCGCCGCGCTCCAGACATACCAACGTATTGCCGGTCGACTCATTGTGCCCCCCCTTGAACCAGCCCGGCCCCTGCGGGCCGTCAAAGGCGACCACGCCGATACCCGCTGCTAGTCCCGGCACGCGCTTGCCGGGCGGGGCATCGGGCAGGAAGTTGGGGAATTGCGTGGCCGTGGTGATGGGCAGGCTGCCACGCACCCGTTCGGCAGCGGCCCTTTTCGATAGCCCCGCTCCGCGCGCCATATAGGCCGCGAACTTCGCGAGATCGGCGATCGTGGTGTCCATCGACCCGGCAACGCGCACTCTACTGCGTTCGTCATGCGGTTCGACCGTACCATCGCCGGTCCAGCCGTCGGCCAGATTGGTTGCGAAGTCCGGCCGCCACATCAGGCTTGTCCGCGTCATGCCGAGCGGCGCGAAGAATCGCCGCCGCAATTCCGCGCCGACATCCAGGCCGAGCCCTTGCTCCAGCCCGAACTGGAGCAGCATGATCCCTTCCCCCGAATAGGAGAAATGCGTGCCGGGATCGAAATGGATGCGCAGCTTATGGTCCGGCTCCAGAAAGGAGAAGTTGGCGAAGCCAGTCGAATGCGTCATCGCCATGCGCGGCGTGATCGCTTTCCACCGATCGTCGCCGGCCAGATCGCCCCAATTGCCGTAAGCGGCGAGATTGCCATAGTCCGGGATCGGCCGTGGCAGCATCGCCGCGATCGGCCGATCGAGATCGACCTTGCCCTCGTCGGCCAATTGCGTGACCAGATAACCGAACACTGCCTTGGTAATCGACGCACCGTACATCACCGTGTCGACGGTCAGCGGATCGCCCTTCGCGCTGCGCTTTCCGAAGGCCTCAACCGACACCACCTGGCCGTGATCGATCACCGCGATGGCAAGACCATTGGCATGCGTCTCGGCCATTGCCCGCCACGCTACGGCCGCCATCCCCTTCGCATCCGCAGAAACTGCCGTCGTTATCGCTAGCGCCGCCGCAAACGCCGCAACCATCCGCATGAATCTTCTCCCGTCCGCCGCGCCGGCGTTATAGGTGAGAGGCGTTATCGGCACGCGCAATTTGTTCGTACGGGCCGAAGCCGTTGCTTCTCGCCTCCTATCGATGAACGCCGGCTCACCGCCGAGTCGCGAAGAAGTCGCGGAGCAGGCGAGCAGCTTCTTCCTCGCCAATCCCCGAATAGATTTCCGGCCGATGATGCACCGTCGGCTGCGCGAACAAGCGCGGACCATGTTCGACCGCGCCGCCTTTCGGATCGGGCGCCCCATAATAGAGCCGTGCGATCCGGGCGTGGGCGATCGCCCCCGCGCACATCGCACAAGGTTCCAGCGTCACCCACAGATCGCAGTCGCTCAGCCGGTCGTCGCCGATCGCTTCCGCCGCGGCGCGAATCGCCAGCATCTCGGCATGCGCGGTGGGGTCGTGACGGGTGCGCGGCGCGTTGGCGGCGGTGGCGATGACGCGGCCGTCCAACACCACCACGGCGCCGACCGGGACTTCCCCCATCGTCGCGGCGGCGGCGGCCGCGTCTAGCGCGGCACGCATCGGCTGAGGCAGCTGGAACCCGGTTATTGCGGCGCCGCCGAATTGGCCGGGGGCGTGCCGGGCTTGTCGACGCTGATCGTCGGCACCTTGATCGTCTTGCTGGTGGTGGTCACGGTCGGCACTTCTACTGTCTTGTTTTCGCTGCCGAAATTGACCGTCGCCATGTTGGCGTTGACTTCCGGCGCCTGGCCGCCCTCCAGCTTGACGGTCGGCAGGGAGCCCGATTTGCCGTTGATCGTGATCAGCCCGAACGCCAGAAGCGCGATCAGGACGAGGGCGGCAAGGCCGACCAAGGCGAGCAGGAACCGCATAAGATGGTCTCCTAAAAATCGAATCGTTCGCGTAATCAACGCTCCGTCACAAGAGCAGGTTGCACGATAAAGCGCGAATCTGTTGACCCGAAGCGCATCAGCCGCTATCGGCGCCACCTTTCCGGGGTCAGGTTCGTCTTGGCCCGAAACTCAGGATTGATAGCGATGTCGCGCATTTGCGAGCTGACCGGCAAGGGCCGGCAGGTGGGTCACAACGTTTCCCACGCCAACAACAAGACCAAGCGGACGTTCCTGCCCAATTTGCAGAACGTGACCTTGCTGTCGGACGCGCTGGGCACCAGCGTCAAGCTGCGCGTGTCGACGCACGGCCTGCGTTCGGTCGAGCATGTCGGCGGTCTCGACAATTGGCTGGTCAAGACCAGCGACGACGATCTGTCGCTGCGCGCGCGCCGCCTGAAGCGCGACGTCAAGAAGAAGCTGGGCGAAACCCAGGCCGCGTAATCGCGCCGGTCCGGCCAAGTCGGACCATCAGCGAATCGCCACCGGCTCGCTCTCCATAGCGGAGAGCGAGCCGGAGTCGTTTCTGCAGGATATGACTGAGCAAATTACGCTTCCCCGGCGAAGGAAGCGCAGAATCGCCGCGAATCGCTTCCTACAAATCCAGCCTGAACTTCATCAGCAACGTCTGTTGCAGGATCAGCAGATTGTCGTCGCTGACCATCCACAGCATCGTCGCGCCATGCTCGCGGGTGACCGCGAGGCCCTCGAAATTGTCGACCGTCAGCGGCGACGCCAGCCGGGCGATCTCGCGCCCGCGAATCGTCACGCCGGGGCGGATATGGCGAGGATCGATCAGGGTCAGCACCGCGCTCCACCTGAACGGCCGCGCGAGCTTGCGGTTGAGGATCAGCACGCGACCGTCGGGCAGTTCGGTCGCATCGGACGGGTCATAACCGTCGGGCGGCAGATAGCCGAACTCGAAACCCTTGAGCGGCTTTTCGACCGGGTCGCGATCGAAGATCAGTGCGCTCCGCGCCTGGCTCGGCAGGCGGCGGCTGGTTTCGGCGATCACCAGGAAGCGGCCATCGTGCAGCCGCACCATCGATTCGGCACCGCCATTTTCCGACCAGTCGGCCATCGGCTTCGGCGCGACCATGCTCGCGGGCTGCGTCAGGCCAGGCGAATAGCGCCAGATCTGGTTGACGCGCTCATAGCCAACCCACACCCGCCCGGTCGCCGGATCGAGCGTCATCGATTCGCTGTCGCGATCGGCCTTGTTCCAGCCGGTGCCCGGTCCTACCGGCAGGTCGCCGAACTCCGGCGCGCTGAGGCGGAAGCGGTCGTCGAGCCGGAACCGTATGATCGTCCCACCATCGCTCAGCAGCGTGAACAGGCCGCGGTCGATCGTCATCGACGAATAGCCGCCGAAGGCGAGATCCTTGCTGGTCAACCGGACGCCGCCCATGAAAGTCAGCGCGCCGACCTTCACATGGTTCGGGTCTCCGAAATCGAGCGGCACCGGTGTCGCGGTGAGGTCAGGAACGGCGCCCAGCATCGGCCGCTCCTGCGTGCCGCTCCACTGACAGAACAGCGCCAAGGCGAACATCAGGGAATAGCGGGTGCGGCGGCGCATCGCAGTCTCTCATAGCCGTCGCGCGGCAACCCGCCAGCCTGAACGGCGGATAACGGACGCATTCAGCCTCGGCTCAATGCGACTCGGGCAAAACGCTTTCATCGACACGGAATGGGCAGGACGGAAATCGCCGGGGCCCGCGACCGATCGAAGGATGAATTTTTGAGACGGAGACGACCAATGTTGAAGACACTTTCGCTCGTTGGCGCCGCGCTCGCGATGACTGCCGGTGCCGTTGTTCCCCTCGCCCCGGCGCAGGCGCAGCGCTACGCTTATGATGAGGCGTATCGCGACGGTTACAACCGGGACGGCTATAACGGTTACGACCGCGGCTATGATGGCTACGATCGCAACTATCGTGGGTACGACCGCAGCTATCGCGGCTATGACCGCAACTATCGCGGCTACAATTACCGCTACCGCAAGTGCAACGACGGCACCGGTGGCACGATCATCGGCGCCATTGCCGGCGGCCTGCTCGGCAACACGGTTGCGGGGCGTGGCGACCGGGGAGTCGGCACCATCCTGGGCGCCGGTGTCGGCGCGCTGGCCGGCCGTGCGATCGATCGCTCGAATAACCCCGGTTACTGCCGCCGCTGACGGGCGCAGGCGCGGAAGCGAGCTTCCGCGCCGGTCGCGCCACCGGCGCGAGTGCCCGGCACGGCCGGCGGGTCGGCGCAGCCGAACCCGACCGACGGCGGCGGCTTTGCCGCCGACAGGCCAAGAGTTCCTCCCGAGTAGCGTAGCTGGGAGCGACAGTACCCTCGCGTAGCGTATGAGGGCGGAGGGCTGGTTCCGAAAGGAGCCGGCCCTCTTGTTGTGCGGGGCGCCGGCGCGGCCGCGCCCGCGCCCGCGCCGGTCGCGAAGCGAGCGCTCCGCACGGCCGGCGGACTGGCGCCAGCCTGATCCGGCCGACGGCTTTGCCGTCGGCGGGATCAGTCATGGCTACTTACGACCCTCTTGCGGACATTGCCCGCAGCTGGAAAGATCAAGGCGTGAGTCTCCTGGCAGCACTTCTCATCGCCCTTTCCGGAGGATCGGAACCAAGCGATATTCCAACTCGGCATATGATAGCTAAGATTGAGAGTGGATTGCAGCTATACGAAAACATTGCCAACGTCGGCGTTGGTGATAGCGCGTCGATGAACCGGGCATCTCGCGTGAAAGTCCGGGCGGTCACATGCAGAGCCGAATCAAATAAGACGGCGATTTGCAGCTATGAAGCGAACAATTGTCGGACGCACGAACGCGATGAGAATGGAGACGGCTGGTGCCAGCGTACGACACGTTTCGTGCGTGATCGACATGCTTGGCAGGGCGAGCCTTAGAGCCATGGTTGGGTAATGGACCGAACTAATCCGTCCACCGGCACCAACGTGAATAGCAACTAACGACCAATAACAGACAAAGCCCCGCCGGCGGCAAAGCCGCCGTCGTCGGACGGGTTCGGCTTCGCCGACCCGCCGGCCGTGCCGGGCGCTGCCGCCAAAGGCGGCATCGGGCCGGACGTAGCCGGCCCTGCGCCCGTCAGTACATATGCTGCCCGCCATTGATGCTCAGCGTCGACCCGGTGACGAACCCGCCATCCTCCGAACACAGGAACGCCACGCCGCGCGCGATTTCCTGCGCCTGACCCAAGCGCCCGACCGGGATCTTGGCGACGATCTTCTCGAGCACGTCGGCCGGCACCGCCGCGACCATGTCGGTGTCGATATAGCCCGGCGCGATCGCGTTGACCGTCACGCCGGCTCGCGCGCCTTCCTGCGCCAGCGCCTTGGTGAAGCCGTGAATGCCCGATTTCGCGGCCGCGTAATTGACCTGGCCATACTGACCGGCCTGGCCGTTGATCGAGCCGATATTGACGATCCGCCCCCATTTGCGCTCGCGCATGCCGGGAAAAGTCGCCTTGGCCATGTTGAAGCAGCCGCCCAGATTAGTGTCCATGACCTCTTTCCACATCTGGTAGGTCATCTTGAGGATCGTACCGTCACGCGTGATGCCGGCATTGTTGACGACGACGTCGACCGGGCCGAGCTGTTCCTCGACCTGCTTCACGCCGTCCTGGCACGCATCGTAATCGCCGACGTCCCATTTGAACGCCTTGATCCCGGTGCGGTCGCTGAATTCGCGGGCGCGCTCGTCATTGCCAGCGTAATTCGCCGCGACGGTCATGCCCATATCCTTGAGCGCCAGGCTGATCGCCTCGCCGATCCCCCGCGTTCCGCCGGTTACGATCGCTACGCGTGCCATTCGCTTTCTCTCCTGTTGGCCCCGATTCGGACGGTGTCGTCGGGTCGAGGCTATTGAGCGCCGATCCAACCGGCAAGTTCCCGCGACAAGATATCGCGAAGCATCTCTATGCCGATCTCGCTATCATTGAGACATGGCAAATAGGCGAATTGCGTTCCGCCCGCGGCGAGAAAGCTCTCTCGCCCGCGAATCGCGAGCTCCTCCAGCGTCTCCAGACAATCGGCCGAAAAGCCGGGCGCGACGATCGCCACGCGCGTGACGCCCTGCCCCGGAAGCTCGGCAAGCGTGGCGTCGGTCGCTGGCCCCAGCCATTTCGCCCGGCCGAACCGCGACTGGAACGTGACAGTCAGCTCGCGCCCCAGCGCTTCGCCGAGCAGGCGCGCGGTCTTCTGGCACTGGCAATGATAGGGATCGCCGAGCTCGAGCGTGCGCGACGGCATGCCATGAAAGCTCGCCATCAGCGCCTGCGGCTCGAAATCGAGCGCGGTCAGCGACTGCCGCACCGAATCCGCTAGCGCCGCGATATAAATCGGGTCGTCGTGATAGGGCGGCAAGGTGCGGATCGCCGGCTGCCAGCGCATCCCGGCCAGGGTTGCGAACGCCTTGTCGTTGGCGGTCGCCGTCGTCGCCGCGCAATATTGCGGATAGAGCGGCGCGATCAGGACGCGGTCGCACCCTGCGTCCTTCAGCGCCGCTAGCCGATCACCGATCGCGGGATTGCCGTAACGCATCGCCCAATCGACCGTCACGCCGGGCCACGCGTCGGCGAGCGCGGCGGCTTGGGCGCGGGTGATCGCGGCAAGTGGCGACCCCTCCTCGGTCCAGACCTGGCTATAGGCGTGCGCCGACTTCTTCGGCCGCGTGTTGAGGATGATCCCGCGCAGGATCGGCTGCCAGGCCAGCGCCGGGATTTCGACCACGCGGCGGTCGGACAGGAATTCCGCCAGATAGCGCTTCACCGCCTGCGGGTTGGCCTCATCCGGCGTGCCGAGATTGACCAGCAGCACGCCGATGCGGGGAGTCGGGATGGAGGGGTGATTGGAGGGAGGCGTCACTCCAAGCTCTCCCCGTCATGCCAGGCTTGTCCCGGCATCCACCGCGCCACAACTCCCCAGCTCGATTGCGGCTCGGTGGCCCCCGGCACAAGGCCGGGGTGACGACTGGAGGGAGGCAAGCGCATCACGCCTCGCCAACCTTGAGCGGCAGACTGCGAATCCGGAACCCCGTCGCCGATTGCAGCGCGTTGGCGATCGCCGGCGCGACCGGCGGTACTGCCAGTTCGGACACACCGCCAGGATCGGCCTCGCTGGCGATCAGCTCGACGGTGATGTCGGGCATATCCGCCAACACCGGCAGATCGAGCTCGCCGAACCCGCGCACGGTGGCAAGACCGTCCTTGAACCGGGTCGAGGCGCCGAGCGCCTGGGCGATGCCGAACACCAGCCCGCCTTCGATATTCTGGCGGACGATGTCGGGATTGATCTGCCGCCCGCAATCGATCGCGGCGACGATGCGGTCGATCCCGATCGACTGGTCCTCCTCGATATGCGCTTCGGCGAACACCGCGATATGGCTGCCGCGAAAGCTGTGACAGGCGATCCCCTGGCCGCTGCCCTCCACCCCGCCTTCCCAGCCGCCGAGCGCCGCCACGGTCGTCAGGCAGCGCGCCAGCCGCGCATTCCCGCCAAGCATCGCGACGCGGAACGACAGCGGCTCGGTATTGGCGGCATGCGCCAGCTCGTCGATGAAACATTCGGTGAAGAAGCAAGTGTAGCTGTGCGCGCCCGACCGATAATAGCCGGTCGGGATCCCGACATCGGCCGGGTGATGGTCGAGCGCCCAATTGGGGATCTGGTAAAAGGGCGTACCGCCGGCGACGGCATAGGCATCGCCATTGGCGGGCAGCGCCAGCGCGGCCTGCGCCGCCTTGTCGTTCGCCAGCAGCCGCGCCGCCAGTTCGTGCCCGGTTGACGGCGCCGCGACCTTCGCGAGCAGTCCGACCAGCCGTCCGTTCTGATCGACGCGACCGGTCATCCGCGCCGCGGCGGGCGCACGGAAGCGATCGTGGACGCAATCCTCGGCGCGCGACCAGGTCAATTGCACCGGCCGATCGATCGCGCGCGCGATCGCCGCCGCTTGCACCGCGGCGTCCGATTCGAGCCCGATCCCGAACCCGCCGCCGATCGGCATCGGATGAACAATCACCGCCTCTTCGCCAACGCCCATCGCCGAGGCGACGGCCGATCGCGCGAGCCCGGGGGCGAGCGTCGGCACCCATAATTCGACCGACCCATCGCTCCAGGCGGCGGTCGCCGTGCGCGGCTCGATCGCGGCGTGGAGCGCAGGCGCGGCGCGATATTCGGCACTCACCACCTGTACGCCGCGAAAGGCGGCACCGACATCGCCGGCGGCGCCGATCCGGACACCATCGCCGTTCAGTGCCGCGTCGAGCGCGCTGCGGATCGAATAATCGCTCGCGCCGCCGACCGGCGCGGCAAAGCGCGGCGCGAGCGCGCCGAGCGCGCGGTTGGCGGCCCACCAATTGTCGGCGACGGCGGCGACCCAATGGTCGCCCTCGACCACTTTCAATACGCCTCGCACGCGATCCGCCGCCGCTTTGTCGGCGCTCACCAGCCGGCTGTCGGGTGTCGGGCCCTGGCGGATCGCCGCGAATACCATGCCCGGCAGACGCATATCGGCGGCGAAATTGACCGAGCCGTCAATCTTCGCCGGGCTGTCGAGCCGTTGCAGCGACTGGCCCGAAAGCCGGCCGTTTTCGCCGGCGCGTAGCGGCAGCGGATCAGGCAGCTTGCCGCCGACCGCCTCGGCTGCCAGCTCGCCGAACCGCAACTTGTCCTTGTCGTGGACGACGAAGCCCTGCGCGGTACCGATCGCCTGCCAATCGGTGTTCCACCGTTTCGCCGCCGCTTTCTGCAACAGCACGCGCGCCGCAGCACCCGCATCGCGCAGATCGCCCTCGAACTGGCGGACCGAGGTCGACCCGGCGGTCAGCATCAGCGCCGACCGCGTGACATGGCCATCGCGCACATTCTGCGGCAACCGATCGAACACGCCCTCGAACACTTCCGACACCGCCAGCGGATTGGCATAAAGCGGGTTGAGCGGCGCCGGCTCGACCGCGACGGTGCGCCAGTCGGCACCGAGCTCATCGGCGACGATCTGCGGCAGGGTGGTCCAGGTCCCCTGCCCGTGCTCGGCCTGCGGCACCGCGACGGTGACGTGCCCGTCCTCGCCGATCTTCAGCCAGGCGTTGAAGATATGCTCGCCCTTGGCGGCGGTGAGGTTGGGGCCATAGCGCCGCGGCCAGACTGTCCAGGCAACGACCAGCCCCACTCCGACGCCGCCGCCGATCAGCAACTGGCGGCGCGTCAGGCGGGGTTTGGTCGGGGGGGCAACGGCCATCACTCCGCTCTATCGCGCGGGTGCGCGCCGGGAAAGCCCGCTTAGCCCCTCCCCTGAATGGGAGGGGCTTGAGTTACCCTACCGGCATCGCCCGGTACTTCGCCTTCAGCCCCACCTTATCGATCTTCTCGGTGCCCAACCGCGGCAGTGGCTCGGGTGCAATCCAGATCCGCGCCGGCACCTTGAAGGCCGCGATATGCTCGCACAGGAACCCCTGCAGCGCGGCTTCGTCGAGCGCCTCGCCATCGTGGAAATGAACCACCGCGCCGGGCACTTCGCCGAACCGCTCGTCGGGCAGGCCGAACACTGCCGCTTCGGCGACCAGCGGATGTTCGTAGATCGCCGCTTCGACTTCCTGGCAGCTGATATTCTCGCCGCCGCGGATGATGATGTCCTTCTTGCGGTCGACGATGAACAGATAGCCGTCCTCGTCGAGATAGCCGATATCGCCGGTCAGGAAATAACCGTCCTTGCTGAACGCCGCGGCGGTGGCATCGGGCCGGTGCCAATATTCCCGGAAATTGCAGATCGAGCGGATCGCCACTTCCCCACGCTCGCCCGCCGCCACTTTGTTGCCGGCATCGTCGAGGATCGCGAGATCGACCAAGGGCGCCGAGGCGCGGCCGGTCGAATTGGGCTTGGCGAGGTAATTTTCGCGCCAATTGCCGCAGCCGACGCCGTTGGTCTCGGTCAGGCCATAGCCGATCAGCGGCGCCGCGCCGCCCATTTCCTCGTTGATGCGGCGGACATGATCGACCGGACGCGGCGCCCCGCCGGCGGCGAAATCGGTCACCGTCGACAGATCGTATTTGGCGCGATTGGGATGGGTCAGGATCTCGAAGCTCATCAGCGGGACGCCGACGAAATAGCTGATCTTCTCGCGCTCGATCAGGCGCATCGCGTCCTCGGCATCCCATTTGGGCATCAGCACCAATTTGCGGCCCATCGCGAAACTCTGCAGCAACACCGGCACTTCGGCGGTGACGTGGAACAGCGGCACGTTGAGCAGGGTCGATGGCTGGCCCTGTGGCGGATTGCCGTCCTCGGTCGCGAACCCGAGCATCATCAGCGCCTGGGTAAGGTAATTGAGCGTACCCTGCAGCACCGCGCGATGATCGCTGAGCGCGCCCTTGGACTGCCCGGTCGACCCGCTGGTGAACAGGATCGTGGCGAGATCGTCGGGACCAAGCTCGGGCAGCGCCGTTTCGGCGTCGGTAGTCGTCGCAGCAAGCGCCTCGGGCAGCGGCTTGAAATCGTCGATCACTACGACGCGCGCGGTCAGTCCGGCGATCTCCGCCAGCCTCTTGCCGCGCGGCGGATCGGCGAACACGATCGAACATTCGACTTCGGCCAGCGCGCTGGCAAACTCCTCCGACTGCCACCAGCCGTTGAGCAGCACGGCAATGCCGCCCGCCATCAGCACGCCCATGTAGAGCGCGATCCAGGACGGCGAATTGCGCATCGCGATACCGACGCGGTCGCCGCGCTTGATTCCTTGCGCCACCAGCGACCGCGCGACGCCGCCGGCCTCGCCGTACACCTGGCCGAAGCTCAGTCGCTCCTCGCCCGCCACCAGGAACGTCACATCGGTATGCTGGGCGCAGAAATGCGCGAAATACTGCGCCAGGCTGGGCGGCGCCGCGACGATCGCGGGATAGGTCCGTCCGCGCACCTCGACCTCGCTCACCGCCATCGGCGCGCCCGGGCCGGTCAGCTTCGCGATTCCGCCGTCCATCCGTACATCCAGCGCGCTCGGCATCGGCATTCTCTCCAACTGGTCTTTGTCGACTTGGGACCCTGACCTCCTTATGGGAGCGACAAAGCCCGGGGAAAAGCCTTGATCCTGCATGCATTGACCGCGATCAATTTCGAAGACCTGCACCTTAACCCGGTGCTGCTGCACATCCATTTGTTCGGACGCGACTTATTCGACATCAAATGGTATTCGATCGCCTATATCGCCGGCATCGTCGTCGGCTGGATGTACCTGATGCGCATGCTCCGTGCGCCGGGCGCGCCGATGGCCAAGCGCCATGTCGAGGATCTGGTATTCTACGCGACCCTGGGCATCATCCTGGGCGGGCGGATCGGCTACGTGCTGTTCTACGACACGCACTTTCCCAACCTGCTATTTTCCTGGGGTTTCTTCAAATTATGGGAAGGCGGCATGTCGTTCCATGGCGGGGTGATCGGCACCTCGCTGGGGATTTTCTGGTTCGCGCGACGCAACAAGCTCAGCTGGCTGCGCGTTCATGATTATGTCGCCTGCTGCGCGCCGTTCGGGCTGTTCTTCGGGCGCCTGGCCAATTTCGTAAATGGCGAATTGTGGGGCAAGCCGGCCGATCCCAATTTGCCCTGGGCGATGGTCTTCCCCAATGCCGGGATGATGCCCCGCCACCCCAGCCAGCTCTACGAAGCTTTGCTCGAAGGCGTCGTGCTGTCCGCGCTGCTCGCTTACGCCTTCTGGCGGACCAAGGCGCGCTACGAGCCGGGCAAGCTCGTCGGACTGTTCCTGACCGGCTATGGCCTCGCGCGCTTCACCGTCGAATTCTTCCGCGAGCCCGACGCGCAATTCCAGGGCACGATCTTCGACAACGGCTATCTGCACATGGGCCAATGGTTGTGCGTGCCGATGATCCTGGGCGGCATCTACCTGATGTGGACGGCCAAGGGCCGGCGCGACCGCGTCACCCCGATCGCCGGGGACGAAAGCGTCGCATGACGTCTCGCCCGCGCAAGCGGTCGGACATGGCTTTCTCTTCCGCTTGTGAGGGGGAACTGGGGAAGGGCATGTCGCTTTCATCGTCATGACCTCGACAAACCCTCCCCAGGACCCTCCCGCGAGCGGGAGGGGAGATTTGCCGGATCGGCTGTCGCGCGCCATCACCATGGCGGGGCCGATCCCGCTGTCGCAGTACATGGCGGCCGCTAACGCGGAATATTATGCGACGCGCGATCCGCTGGGATCGGCGGGCGATTTCACCACCGCGCCCGAGGTCAGCCAGATGTTCGGCGAGCTGATCGGCCTATGGGCCGCCGATCTGTGGCAGCGCGCGGGCGAGCCCGATATCTATTGGGTCGAGCTCGGTCCCGGACGCGGCACGCTGACCGCCGATGCCATGCGCGCAATGGGCCAGGTAGGGCTCGATCCGCCGGTCCATTTCATCGAGACCAGCCCGACGCTGCGTGCCCGGCAGCGCGCCGCGGTCCCCTATGCCACCTGGCATGACGATATCGCGCAATTGCCCGACGATCGGCCGATCATCGCGGTCGCCAACGAATTTTTCGACGCGCTGCCGATCCGGCAATTGGTCAAGGCGGGCGATGCCTGGCGCGAGCGGCTGGTCGCTTGTCAGGACCTGATGTTCCTGCCGATCGCCGGCAAGGACGTACCCGCCAGCGTGATCCCGGAAAATTTGCGCGACGCGCCGCTCGGATCGGTGATCGAGACGTCGCCGGCATCGGTAGCGATCGGCCGCGCGCTGGCGCAACGCCTGATGGTGCATGGCGGTGCCGCGTTGGTGGTCGATTACGGCTATGATGGCCCCGCGATCGGTGACACGTTGCAGGCAGTGAGCGGACACCAATTCGCCAATCCCTATGAGGATCCGGGCAGCCGGGACCTGACCGCGCATGTCGATTTCGCCACCCTGGCCGCGGCCGCCGGTATCGAAGGCGTGCGCGTCGATGGCCCGGTTGGACAAGGCGCGTTCCTGACCGCGCTGGGGATCGATCCCCGCGCCGAGGCGCTGGCGCGATCGGCTCCAGAGCGCGCCGAATCGATCGCCGCCGATCGCGCGCGGCTGGTCGAGGACGACCAGATGGGGACATTGTTCAGGGCGATGGCCTGGACCGCACGCGACTGGCCAATTCCAGCAGGATTCCTATGATCGACTATCGTGACGCGACCCCTGGAGATGGCGAAGCACTCGACGCGATGGCGCAGGCGATCTGGATCGAGACCTTCGCGCACGGCGTCTCGGCCGAAGATGCCGCCACCTATCTCGCCCAGGCCTATGGCCCCAACGGCAAGTTGCTCGCCGATCTGTCGAGCGGCGCGGCGCGCTTTCACCTCGCGCTCGCCGACGGCCGGGTGGTCGGCTATGCCAAGGTCAACCCGCCCTGGCTGCCCGATGCCGAGCCCGGCGCGCTGCAATTGAGCCAGATCTATGTCAGCAGCGATCAGCACGGCGCCGGCGTCGGCAAGGCGTTGCTCGATTGGGCGATCGCCACCGCGCGGGCGGAAGGCGCGAGCGCCCTGCTGCTTACCGTGTGGGAGGAAAACCACCGCGCGGCGGCCTTTTATCGCAAGAATGGCTTCGAGCATGTCGGCGATTATGCCTTTGCGGTCGGTACGCAGGTCGATACCGATCACATCATGCGGCTGACGCTGTGAGCGCGGCGATTGCCTATCGCGACGCCACTCCCGCCGACGGGCCGGAACTCGCGGCGATGGCGCGGCGGAGCTTCACCGACACGTTCGGCACGCTCTATCGCCAGGAGGACCTCGCCCAATTCCTCGATGCGGCGTTCGGATCGGCGGGGTTGCCCGCCGATCTGACCGACCCCGCCTATCGCGTGCGGGTGGCGACCGACAACGACGCGATCGTCGGTTACTGCAAGATCGGCCCGGTCACCTTTCCCGGCGATTGGGCGGACACCGCGATCGAACTGCACCAGCTCTATATCCTGGGCGATCATCACGGTGCGGGCCTGGCGCCGGTGCTGATGGACTGGGCGCTCGATCAGGCACGGGCGCGCGGTGCCAGCGAGATGATCCTGTCGGTCTTTGTCGACAATCATCGCGCGCGCCGCTTCTACGAACGCTATGGCTTCGAGGAGATCGGCCAATACAAATTCATGGTCGGCGAGCATGAAGATGACGACCGGTTGATGCGGCTGGCGTTGTGACTGTCGAGGTCAATCGCGCCCGGGCGCTGGATGGCGTGGCGCACGGCTTTCTCGGGCGGCGCGGCGGCGTTTCGACCGGGATCACCGCCGGCCTCGATCTGGGCCGGCGCGGGCAAGTGGAGATCGGCCCGGACCTCGCCGAGAATCGCCGCCGTGCGGTCGCCGCCGTGCTGCCGGGCGCCGAACTCGTCACGCTCTATCAGGTCCATTCGGCAGATTGTGTGACGCTGTCCGTTCCTTGGGACGACCGTGAACGGCCGCACGCCGACGCCGTAGTGACCGACCGCCCCGGTTTCGCGCTTGGCATCCTGACCGCGGATTGCGCGCCCGTCCTGCTCGCTGATCGCGACGCCGGGATCGTCGGTGCGGCGCATGCCGGGTGGAAAGGCGCGATCGGCGGGGTCACCGACGCCGCCGTCGCCGCGATGGAAAAGCTCGGCGCGGATCGCAACCGCATCGTCGCCGCGATCGGTCCTTGTATCGCCCGGGCGAGCTATGAGGTCGACGCGGCGTTCGAGCGCCGCTTCGAAGAGCATGACCCGGAGAATGAGCGCTTCTTCGCTGCCGGCCGCGACGGCCACGCGCAATTCGATCTGGAAGGTTATGTCGCGCATCGCCTCGCCGCCGCCGGAGTGCGAACCATCGAAATGATGGGACTCGACACTTATGCCGACACGGATCGTTTCTACAGTTTCCGCCGCGCGACCCACCTTGGTGAGCCCGATTATGGACGACAGATTTCGATCATCGGACTGCAATCGGCAGGATGAACTAGTTTCTTCTGAAACCACACGGCGCTACAGCGTCGGCCAAAGGAGTAGATGATGCCCAAGACGCCGACCGAGACCGAAGCCGAACTGACCGGGGTCGAAGCCCTGGCGCCCAAGAAGACCGAGCCGGCAAAGATCGGCGGGCGCAAGCTCAAGCCGTCGACCCTGATGATGGGCCATGGTTACGACCCGATGCTGTCGGAAGGGTCGCTCAAGCCGCCGATCTTCCTGACCTCGACCTTCGTCTTCCCCAATGCGGCCGCCGGCAAGCGCCATTTCGAGGGCGTCACCGGCAAGCGCCCGGGCGGCGCCGAGGGGCTGGTCTATTCGCGCTTCAACGGGCCCAACCAGGAAATCCTCGAGGACCGGCTCGGCATCTGGGAAGGCGCCGAGGACGCGCTTGCTTTCTCCTCGGGCATGTCGGCGATCGCCACCTTGTTCCTGGCGATGGTCAAGCCAGGCGACACGATCGTCCATTCGGGCCCGCTCTATGCCGCGACCGAAACGCTGATCGCCCGCATCCTGGGCCGGTTCGGCGTCCATTGGCTCGATTTCCCGGCGGGCGCGACCCGCGCCGAGATCGACGCGGTGCTGTCGAAAGCGGCGTCGGGCAACGTCGCGTTGATCTATCTCGAAAGTCCGGCCAACCCGACCAATGCCTTGGTCGACGTCCAGGCGGTCGCCGCCAGCCGCGACGCCATCTTCACCGGCGCCAACAAGCCGCCGATCGCGATCGACAATACCTTCCTGGGGCCATTGTGGCACAAGCCGCTCGAACATGGCGCCGACATCGTCGTCTATTCGCTGACCAAATATGCCGGCGGCCATTCGGACTTGGTCGCGGGCGGCGTGCTCGGGACCAAGGAGCACATCAACACGATCCGGCTGATGCGCAACACGATCGGCACGATCTGCGATCCCAACACCGCCTGGATGCTGTTGCGCAGCCTGGAGACGCTCGAGCTGCGGATGAGCCGTGCTGGCGAAAACGCCGCCAAGGTCTGCGAATTCCTGCGCGATCATCCCAAGGTCGAGCGCGTCGGCTATCTCGGCTTCCTCAAGGACGGCAAAGACAAGCGCCAGGCCGACATCTATGAGCGCCATTGCTCGGGCGCGGGCTCGACCTTCTCGCTCTACCTCAAGGGCGGCGAGAAAGAGGCCTTCGCGTTCCTCGATGCGCTCAAGATCGCCAAGCTGGCGGTCAGCCTGGGCGGGACCGAGACGCTGGCGTCGCACCCGGCCGGGATGACCCATCTGTCGGTGCCCGATGCGCGCAAGCAGGCACTGGGGATCACCGACAATCTGGTCCGCATCTCGATCGGCGTCGAGGATGCCGATGACCTGATCGCCGATTTCGAAGCGGCGCTGGAGACGGTGTGAGTCAGACTCTCCCCTCCCGCTTGCGGGAGGGGTCGGGGGAGGGCATGTCCTCCCCATCACCGATCGCTCGACACGCCCTCCCCTAACCCCTCCCATGAATGGGAGGCGAATTCGCGCCATTGTGGCGTTGAACCCGATATCGGCTGGCTGACAAACCGGCTATGACCGAGCCCGACTGACCTTGCAGCGGGGAGTAAGGGCATGGGGAAGCCGTTCAATTTCATCCAGGCCGCGATCCTGAAGGCGCTGGCCGAGGCGTTGTTCCACGATACCGACATGGTGATCCCATCGAGCCAGGTGGTCGCCAACCTCCAGCGCCAGTTTGCCCTGGTGAAAGGCGGCAAGGCGACCGAGATCGGGCTCAGCCTCTATCTGATCTGCCTGGTGATGGGCGGGCCGTTATTCCTGATCCTCAGCCCGGCCTGGCGCGCGCGGCAGGTCGCCAGGCGGCTCGAACGCACGAAGAACGATCTGATGCAGGACCTCGCCCGCGTGCGGAGCGTGGTCTATGCCGGCTATTACGGCCATTGGCAGGGCGAGACCCAGGACGATAATCGCGACAATCCGGTGCTCGCCCAGATCGGCTTCACCTTGCCCGCGCATCGCGATCGCTCGGCGCCGGGCGAAGTGCCGATCACCGATTTCCCCGGCCGTGATCTGACCGATGCCGACATCCTGAAAGAGGCGCCGGACGAAGCCGGGGTGATCGTGATCGGGTCGGGCGCTGGCGGTGCGGTCGCCGCGGCGACGCTGGCCGCGCAGGGCCATGACGTGCTGGTGGTCGAGGCAGGGCCTTTCTATCCCTCCTCGAAGATCAATCATCGCGAATGGGAAATGACCGCGCGACTGTTCGTCGATGGCGGCGTGCAGACCAGCCGCGACCATGACGTCGTCGTGTTCCAGGGCCGCGTGGTCGGCGGGTCGACCGTGCTCAACAACGGCATTTGCCTGCGCGTCAACCAGCCCGGCCTGACCCATCCCGACGCGCCCGATATCTTCGCCAAATGGGCGGAGCTCGGCGCGCCGGTCGACGAGACGCGGTTCGACGCCGCTTATCGTGCAGTGGAACATCGCTTGTCGGTCGGCCCGATCGACCCACGTGCCGGACGCAACAACGGCCCGCATCTGCAACGCGGTTGGGCGGCGCATGCCGCCGCGACCGGCCTGCCCTGCGACCAGGCCGCTCCCACGCCCTGGTTCAGCAAGAATTACGGACCCGATAGTGCCGGCGCGGCCTGCGCTTATTGCGGCTATTGCAACACCGGCTGCCCCTATGGCCGCAAGCAGGGCATGGCGCAGTCCTTCCTGCTCGACGCCCGCAAAAGCGGCGCGCAGATCCTGGCCGAGACGAAGGTCACGGCGATCCGTTGGGAAACCCCGCTCGACTGGGACAAGCGCCGCGCGACCGGGGTCGAAGTCGTGCTGGCCGACGGGCGCAAGCATTTCATCCGCGCGCGCGAAGGCGTGGTGGTCGCCGCCGGCACGATGGCGTCGAGCCGCATCCTCGCGGCGAGCGGGATCGACGGCACCGGCACCGGCATCTCGCTCAACGTCGCCTGCCCGGTCGTCGCCTTGATGCCCGGCGAGCAATCGATGCGCAGCTGGGACGAGGACCAGATGGCGACCTATGTCGATCGCGGCGACTTCCTGCTCGAATCGCATTTCCAGCCGCCGATGAGCATGTCGACCCTGATGCCCGGCTGGTTCGGCGATCATGCCCAGCGGATGCGCAATTATGGTCGATTGGCATCGGCCGGCATCCTGATCCCCGCCGACCGCTGCGGGCAGCTGATCGATTCTGGCCTCAGCTTCAAACTACGCGACGACGTTGAAATTCCGTTGATCAAACGCGCGCTGTCGGCGCTGACCAAGGTTCATTTCGCGGCGGGCGCGGAGGAAGTCTATCCGGCGCTGGCGCGCGGCCAGACGCTCAAGCCCGGCGACGATGTCGATGCCTTTTTCGAAAATGCGATCAGCGAGGCCGACGACATCACCTTGTCGAGCTCGCATCCCCAGGGCGGCAATGCCCGTGGCAAGGATCGCGAGCATGGCGTTGTCGATCTCGATTGCCGCGTCCATGGCACCGCCAATGTGCTCGTCACCGATGCCAGCACCTTTGCCAGCTGTATCCGCGTCAACGCGCAGCTGACGACCATGGCGATGGCGCATTACGCGACGGCGATCGCGCCGTTCTGAGCGTCAGCCGGCCAGGGCGTCGTCGAGCAAGCGGAGGTCCCTGCCCCTGGTTTCGCGACCAAACCAGGCGCATAGGCCGAGCGCGAGCGCCGTCGGTACGATGATCAGCCCCGCGGTGACGCCCATCGCCGGGACCAAAGCGGTGATGCTAAGCGCCTGAGCGGCGACGCCGCCGCCTTTGGTACAGGCCGCGACCCATCCGGTGGCACGGCCGCGGACGCGCAGCGGGAAGCTTTCGGCGGTGTAGGGCAGCAGGATCGCGATGATCCCGTTCGATCCGACGATCAGCAGCGCCACCGGCAGAACCGGACTGCCGGTTCCCGCAAATTCGAGCTGCAGAACCCCGACCAGTCCGAGCATGGTGACGGCGATCATCGTGACGAGCGACCATTTGGTGCTCCAGCGGCTATACATCAGCGCGGCGACAAACACCGTCGGAAAGGCGATCAGCGCGGACTCGGCGAGCAGCTTGCTCGACACCGCGACCGAATAACCCTTGGCGACGAGATCGGCGGGCAGCCACAACAGCAAGCCGAAATTGATCAGTCCCCAGGCGACCGCGGCGATCGACAGAGCGGCGAGCTTGCCGACCAGCTTGGCCCCGGTCAGCGCATGGCTCACCGTCCCCGCCGGCAGCGGCGGCAACGGCACCAGCCGCTTCGCGGTCGACCCGAACCGCGCCATCACCGTCCGTGCCTCGGCATCGCGCCCGCGCGCCAGCAGGAACTTCGCCGATTCGGGAATGAGGCCACCGAGCAGGACGAGCATCAATCCGCTGGGCAGGTTGAGCAACCACATGATCCGCCAACCGAAAACAGGCTGCAGAACGGCGGAAAGCCCGCTCGCGGCAAAATAGCCGCCGACCGCGCCGAGCCCACCGACCAGCACCAGGCTCCAGCCGCGATGCTTGTTGGGCATCATTTCGGCGAGCAGCGCATAGGTCACCGGCAGCATGCCCCCGGCCGCCGCGCCCATCATGAAGCACATGCCGATATTCCAGGCCAGGCTGGGCATTGCGCCGCAGATCGAGGTGCCGACGAACATCACCGCCGACAACAGGATCGACGCCTTGCGCCCATAGATGTCGGCGATCACACCCCACAGCACCGAGCCGGTGACGGTGCCGATCAGGGCGAAAAACGGCACCAGGCTGACCGTCGCTTTGGGTACGCCATATTCGCTGACCATGCCGGGCACGGTGAAGCCCAAAGACGCCGGTTTCATCACGTCGATGATCAGTGCGACGACCAGCACCAGCATCAGCCGCCAATGCGCCCAGCTCAACGGCGCATCCTCGGGCGCGGAAATCTCGATCGCGCCGCTTTCGGCGCGCTGCCTGGCGATGCCGCGAGGCAGCAGGCCGTAAGCGGCGACCCCGACACCGGCGATGATCAGCCCCATGCCGAGCACCATGTCCCAGCCCATCGCCATGCCGGCGAGGCGGTAATGCATCATCCGGCCCATCAGGAACATCGGGATGTGCATCGCCACGCCGATCGTCACCGCGACGCAGCCGAGCACGAACGCCCAGAGCGCCTGGCGATCGCTGAGCGTCGTGCTGAGCCCCCGGTTCATAAAACTAGCCGTCGCCGACGCGTTCGATATCGGCGCCGACCGCCGATAATTTCTCCTCGAGCCGCTCATAGCCGCGGTCGAGATGATAGACGCGGCTGACTTCGGTCTGGCCGTCGGCGACCAGCCCGGCGATGATCAGGCTCATCGACGCGCGCAGATCGGTCGCCATCACCGGCGCGCCGACCATGTGATCGACCCCGCGCACCACCGCGGTGCGACCGCGCACCTGGATGTCGGCGCCCATCCGCGCGAGCTCGGGCACGTGCATGTAGCGGTTTTCGAAGATCGTCTCGGTCAGCACGCTGGCGCCGTCGGCCTTGCACAGCATCGCCATGAATTGCGCCTGCATGTCGGTGGCAAAGCCTGGGAATGGCGCGGTCGACAGGGTCAGCGGCTTCAATTTGCCGTCCGACGACACGAACAGCGAGCTGCCCTTTTCCTCGACGCTGACGCCGGCATCGATCAGCGCGGCGATCGTCGCGCGCATGTCGTCGGGCTTGACCCCGACCAGTTCGACCGACCCGCCGGTGATCGCCGCGGCGCAGGCATAGCTCCCCGCCTCGATTCGGTCGGGCATCACGCGATAAGTGGCGCCGTGCAGCCGCTCGACGCCTTCGATCTCCAGCCGCTCGGTGCCGACGCCCGAAATCGACGCGCCCATCGCCAGCAACAAATTGCACAGGTCGACGATCTCGGGCTCGCGCGCCGCATTCTCGATCACCGTGCCGCCCTTGGCGAGCACTGCCGCCATCACCGCATTCTCGGTCGCGCCGACCGAGACGATCGGGAAAGCGACCCGTCCGCCGGGCAGGCGCCCGCCCGGCGCGGTCGCCTTCACATAGCCGGCGGCGAGTTCGATCTGCGCGCCCATCGCTTCGAGCGCCTTCAGGTGCAGGTCGATCGGACGGTTGCCGATCGAGCAGCCGCCGGGCAGCGACACCGTCGCCTCGCCCGCGCGTGCCACCAGCGGCCCGAGCACCAGGATCGACGCGCGCATCTTGCGGACGATATCGTACGGCGCCTCGGTCGAGGTCAGCCGCCCGGCGCGCATCGTCATGACACGGCCGAAATCGCTCGGCCGCGCACCTTCGATCTCGGTCGATACGCCGAGCTGGTTGAGCAGATGCCCGAAGCTGTCGACATCGGCGAGCCGCGGCAGGTTGCGCAGCGTCACCGGCTCCTCGGTCAACAGCGCGCACGGCATCAGCGTCAGCGCCGAATTCTTGGCGCCCGAAATCGGCAGCTTGCCCGTCAGGCGATTACCGCCGCGAATGAGGATACGGTCCATCCCACGGCTTCTATCGCCCGCCGCGCGGCGCGCAAGCGCAACAGACCTGCAACAACCATTGATCGACTTTAATGCACAGGTCCGCGCGCACTGCTCTGTACGTCCCAAGTTCCGGGGGAGTGTTTTTCAGCGTGTCAGGCAGTTGTTTCGCCGAAAGATTGGGCGATCTGGTTACCCTCACTCCGGCAGAACATGCGGCGCTCGAACGGCTCGAGGAACGCGAGCGGCCGGTCAGGCGGGGCGCGACGATCCAGCGCGAGAATGACCGCGCCGGTGAGATGTTCGTCGTTCGCAAGGGCGTGTTGATGTCGTCGACGCTGCTCGACGATGGCAGCCGCCAGATTTTGCGTTTCCTGTTTCCCGGCGACATGATCGCGCTGTCGAGCCTGGTCTACCGCGAGACCCCGGAGACGCTCACCGCGCTTACCGACGGAATCGTCGCCCCGTTCGAGCGATCGACGCTGAGCGAGATAGTCGCGGCGCATCCCCGACTGGCGGCGTTGCTGCTGATCTATAGCCAGATCGAGCGCGTCGCCTTGACCGACCGGCTCGCGGCGCTCGGCCGCACCTCGGCCAAGGCACGGGTCGCGGCAGTGCTGATCGACATGCGCAATCGCCTGCGCGCGGGCGACAAGGCGATCACCGATTCGTTCACGCTCGGCCTTACCCAGGAAGAGATCGGCGATGCGACTGGGCTGACCGCGGTTCACGTCAACCGCATGCTGCGCCAGATCGAGGAAGAGGGGCTGATCGCGCGCGAGAATGGGCGCGTCACCTTCACCAATGAACGCGGACTGCTGCGTGCCGCCAATTATGTCGACCGCTACGAAGGGCTCGACCTGAGCTGGCTGCCGGCACCGATTTAGAGTTGGAGGGGGCGTCGGGGGGACGGGTGACTGTTCCTCCGACGTTAATTTGCAGCAGACGGGCGCCACCAAACTTACCGTCACCCCGGCCTTGTGCCGGGGTCTGCCGGGCCACAAACCATGCCGTCACCAAAGGGCGGAGAGGCTAGCAGCACGTCTATCCCTCAACCCGGCACGGGCTATGCCTGCTGCCCGGCGGACCCCGGCACAAGGCCGGGGTGACGTCGGCATTTGGGGCGACTTATTTCAGCGACACGCTGTCCAAATTGACCTTGTCGGCCGGGATCACCTCGACGTTCGGATATTTCTTGCGGAGGTCATCGAGGAACAGTTTCGCATCCCCCACGACGATGACGCTGGCGTCGGTCGGGTCGAGCAGCCGTTGCGCGACGCGCTGCACCGCCGCCGCATCGACGCCTTCGACCTTGGGCGTGAACGCCTTGAGTTCGGACAAGGGCACATTCTCGACGACATAATCGCCAAGCACGCCGGCAATGCCCCCGGTCGTCTCGGTATCGCGGCCGAAATCGCCGATCAGCACCGCCTTGCGCGAGGCGAGCTCGTCATTCGGCACCGGGGCGGATCCCATCCCCTTCATCGTGTCGATGATCAGCCCCACCACTTCGGGGGCCGAGGGATTCTTGGTCTGGGTGTTGGCAGCGACATAGCCCGGCTGGCGCCGCGCCGCGATGCCGCTGCCGGCGCCATAAGCCAGCCCGCGCTTGATGCGGATTTCCTGGTTGAGCCGCGACGAGAAGCCGACCCCCAAGGTCGCATTGGCGACGCTTGCCGCATAGAAATCGGGGTCGCTGCGGGCGATGCCCGGCCGCGCGACGACGACACCAGCCTGGCCGGCATTGGGCATGTCGACGACGATGATCCGCGGGGTCGCGTTGGTGGCATTCGCTTGTGGCGCGGCGACGGGCGCGGCCTTCGCTTGCCAGCTGCCGAAATTGGCCTCGGCAAGCGCCTTGGCGGCGGCGGGCGTGATGTCGCCGACCATCACCAGGGTCGCGCGCGCAGGCGCCCATGTTCGCGCATAAGCCGCTTGCACTTCGCTTCGCGTGATCGCCTTGAGCGAGGTCGGCGTGCCCGTGATCGGATGGCCATAAGGGCCACCACCCATCACCGTCCGCGCCGCGACCAGCGACGCCAGCCGGGCCGGATTCTTGAGCTGGACCTGGACACCGTCGATCGTCTGAGCGCGATCGCGTTCGAGTTCCTCGGCAGCGAAGACCGGATTGCGCGCGACATCGGCGAGCACCGCCATGGCCGGCGCGATCTGGTCCGACTTGACCTGCAGCGTCACCGCCGCAGCATCCCAGGCCACGGCCGAGTTGATCGAGCCGCCAAGCTTCTCGACCTCATTGGCGATCTGCGTCGCCGAGCGCGTCTTGGTGCCCTTGGTCATCAGATCGGCGGTCAGGCTGTTGAGTCCGGCGCGGTCGGCCGGGTCCGCCGCGCCGCCGCCATTGGCGAGCACCTGCGTCGTGATCAGCGGCAAATCGTGCTTTTCTACCACGATCAGCTTCATGCCGTTGGCCAAGGTCGCCGTTACCGGCGCCGGCAGCGCCGCAACCACCGGCTTGGCCGGCACGGGAATGGCGACACGGTCGGCGTCGCTCGCCGGTGTGACCACCTCGACATTGCCCGGCGTCTTGAGCTCGGCGACCGCGACCGTGTCGGCGACCGCGATCTTGTCGCCTTTCGGACCGTCCTTCGGCGCCATTTCGGCCGGCATGTAATTGATCATCGCCGAGCCATTGTCGGTCAGATATTTGCGCGCAACGCGCTGGATATCGGCGGCAGTCACCTTGCCGATCGCGGCGAGTTGCTTATCGGCGGCAGCCGGATCGCCGTCGATGATCACCGATCGCGCGATCGTCGAGGCCTTGCCGTCGGCGGTCTCGCGACTTTCGATCGTCGCGGTGATCAGCTGGTTCTTGGCGCGAGTGAGTTCGGCCGGGGTCACCAAAGTATCGCGCGCGCGCGCAACCTCGGCGCGCAACGCCTTCTCGCCGTCGGCGACGCTCTTGCCGTCGGCCATCGTCGCGGTGACGACGAACGAGCCGGTGCCCTGCTTAGTGTCGAGGAAGGTGTTGGCCGATTGCGCGAGCTGATCGCGATAGACCAGATCCTGGTACAGCCGCGAGCTGTCACCGCGCGACAGGATCGCGTCGAGCAGGGTCAGCGCCGGAATGTCGGCATTGTTATCCGATGGCACCTGATAGCTGATCAGCACTGCCGGCAGCGGGGTGTTGGGCTCGTAGACCGTATAGCGGGTCGGCGTCGTGCGCGGCGGCTCGGCCACGGTCACGCGCGGGATCGGGCGGTCGGGCTTCTCGATGCCGGCGAAATACTTGTCGACCCATTTGTCGAACTGCGCCGGATCGAAATTGCCCGCGACCACCAGCACCGCATTGTCGGGCCGGTAATAGGTCGCATGGAACGCGCGCACATCGTCGATCGTCGCGGCTTCGAGATTCTCCAGACTGCCGATCCCCGGCCGCGCATACGGGTGCACGCGATAGCTGATCTCCGGGTAGTAGATCGAATAGAGCTTGCCATAGGGCGTCGCCAAGGTGCGCAGGCGAAGCTCCTCCTTCACCACGTCGCGCTCGGAGGCATAGCTGACCGGTTCGACCACCAAACTGGCCATGCGATCGGCCTCGGCGAACAGCAGCCGCTGAAGGTGGTTGGCCGGCACCACCTCGAAATAATTGGTGTAATCGTCGTTGGTCGACGCGTTGTTATAGCCGCCGACATCCTCGGTCAGGCGATCGAAATTCTCCGACTTCAGGTTCCGCGTCGCCTTGAACATCAGATGTTCGAACATGTGCGCGAAGCCCGATTTGCCCTGGGGGTCGTCCTTCGACCCGACATCGTACCAGACCTGGACCGAGACATTGGCGGTCGTGGTGTCGCGGATCGCATAAACCCGCAGGCCGTTGGCGAGGGTGCGAACGGTATAGGCGATCGGCTTGACCGCCGTCGCGCTTGCGGCCGCGGCCTTTGGCGCAGGCTTCCTGGCCGGCGTCGCCGCGCTCGCCGCGCTCGCCGCGCTCGCCGCGACAGGAAGGAGAGCAACGCCCATCAGCAAGGCGGCACGAGTCAGACGCATTCAAGTCTCCGGACAGGAGGTGAGGATGCGGAGATGTGTCGCGCTAAAACGATGCGAGTCAATCGTTCGCCGGAACCAAGGCACCTCGCTGCTCTGGACCCCAGCTTCCGCGGGAGCACATCAGAGTGCCAACGATGCCGCAAGCTGCCGCTGGCCGGCGCGGCCGGCGATCAACGCTTCTTGTTGCGGTTGGCGTAGAGCACTGCCGCTGCGACCGCCGCCGATCCGACGCCCGCGCCGAGCGCCGCCATGCCCCATTTGCTCAGCTTCGCCGGCTCGGGCGTGCCCTCGGCGCCTTTCTGGCGCTCCTTGGCGATCCGCGCGGCGGCCATGATCTCGTTTTCTTCTTCAGGCTTGTCTTCGGGCTTGTCGGTCACGCTTACTCTCCTCGTCCCTGACCGTAGCGTGCCCGGAATCCGCTCGCAAATGCGTTGAGCGTCCCAGCGGCAATCGCCGCGCGCAAGTCCGCCATCAACGCCTGATAGAACCAAATGTTGTGCTCGGTCATCAACATCGCGCCAAGAATTTCGCCGGCGCGAACGAGATGGTGGAGATAGGCGCGTTCCCAGGTGGCGCAGACCGGGCAGCCGCATTCGGGATCGAGCGGCCCCTGGTCCTCACCAAACTTCGCGTTGCGGATGTTGATCGGGCCGGTCCGGGTGAAGGCCTGGCCCGTGCGGCCCGAGCGCGTCGGCAGCACGCAGTCGAACATGTCGACCCCGCGCTCGACCGCCCCGACGATATCGTCCGGCTTGCCCACCCCCATCAAATAGCGCGGCTTGTCGGCAGGCAATTGCCCCGGCGCGAAATCGAGACAGGCGAACATCGCCGCCTGCCCTTCCCCCACCGCAAGCCCGCCAATGGCATAGCCGTCGAACCCGATCTCGGTCAGCGCTGCCGCGCTTTCACCGCGCAATTGCTCGTTCAGCGCACCCTGCTGGATGCCGAATTGCGCGGCATTTTCGGCATGCTCGCCGCCGCCCAGGAACGCCTCGCGCGAGCGCCGCGCCCAGCGCATCGACCGTGCCATCGCCGCTGCTTGCACCTCGGCCGTCGAGGTGGTCGGGACCAATTCGTCGAACGCCATGACGATATCCGATCCGAGCAGCCGCTGGATTTCCATCGAGCGTTCGGGGCTCATCAGATGGCGCGTACCGTCGAGATGGCTCTTGAACTCGACTCCATTCTCGTCGCGCTTGGTCAGCTCGGACAGGCTCATCACCTGATAGCCGCCGCTGTCGGTCAGGATCGGCCGGCCCCAGCCCATGAAATGGTGCAGCCCGCCCAGCCGCGCGACGCGCTCGGCGGTCGGGCGGAGCATCAGATGATAGGTATTGCCCAGGATGATGTCGGCGCCCGCCGCGCGAACATCGCCCGGCTTCATCGCCTTGACCGTGGCGGCGGTACCGACCGGCATGAAGGCCGGCGTGCGGATCGTGCCGCGCCGCATCGCGATCTCGCCGGTGCGCGCCTTGCCGTCGGTGGCGTGGATGGTGAAATCGAAACGGGGAGTCATGCGGGCCGCTCTAGCGACGGGCCTGCCGCCTTGTCGACCTCAGGTCAGATAGTCGACCACCTCTTGCGGCGTCGCGAACGTCTTGTCGGGCTTCATCGCCAGCAGCATTTCCGGGTTGGCATAGCCCCACAATACCGCGCCCGCGCCGATTCCGACCGCGCGCGCCGCGTCGATGTCGCGGGTTTCGTCGCCGATCGACAGGATCGCGCTGGGCGGGAGGCCGCTCGCCTTGATTGCCTGGCGGAACTTGCGCACTTTGCCGAACAGGCCCGAGCCGCAAAAGAAACGCTCGATCCGCGCCGAATCCTCGGCCCCCAGGATCGCCCGGACATTGGCTTCGGAATTGGACGAGCAGACGAACATCCTGATCTTCGCCTCGTCGATCGTCCGCAACATGTCGTGGGTGCCGTCGAACAGGTGGATCTGATCGGTGTGCCGGCCGAACCGCGCGCGGACATGGCGCGCGATCAGCGGCAGTTTCCAGCGCGAAATGCCGAGATGGTCGATCACTTCGCGCGTCGTGCGCTTGCGCAATCCTTCCACTTCGTCGGGATGGACGCTGCGAAACCGGAAGCGCGCAGCAAGATCGTCGACGATCGACAGGAACCAATGGCCGCTGTCGCTGAGCGTCCCGTCGAAATCGAAAATGACCAATTGATAGGGATGCCGAGCGGCCACCACGATTATCCGCCTCGTTTTCCGCGTTTGCCGCCATCGCCCATCGGGAAGGCACGGATCGTCAGCAATTCGGCGCGCGTCAGGACGCCGTCCTTGTCCTTGTCGAGCCGAGTGAAGATCTGGTCGAACTTCGCCTGGAGTTCGGCAAGCGTGATCTGATTGTCGCTATCGGCGTCGGTCTCATAGGCGCCGGGCAGCGCGTTGGGGTCGCCCAGCCATTTCTGCGCCCAATCGGAAAAGGCGATATAGCCGAGCTTGCCGGTGTGGCCCGTATCGATCGCATCGAAGCTCTTCGCCACGCCCTTGCGCATCTCGTCGCGCGTGACGCGGCCGTCGCCGTCCGTGTCGAACGCCGCGATCATCATCGCCACCGGCTCGACCACCAGGATCGGTGGTGCGGCGATCGATACCGGCCCGCCCTTCTTGCTGCCGAGTGGAACGGGCACGCGATTGTCGTTCTGCGCGGCAGCCGGGCCGGACAGACCGACCGCCACCGCGGCGGAAGCCAGCGCGAGAGACTGGGGAGCCAGGGCGAAGCCGCGGCGGATGGCTGACGTAAAGCGATTCGGCGGCATGACAACAAGCTGTGCCCCAGCGCGCCGGGCTGGGCAACAGCCACTGACCGGCCGACGCGCGCTACTGCATCGGAACCGACGCGCCGGCATAGGGATCGTAGGGCGCCGGTGCCTTGGTCGGCTGGACGCGCGGCGGTGACGGGGGCGGAGGTGCGGCGACGATTACCGGCGGCGAGTCATAACTTCCGACGCCGCTGGCCGCATAGCGCAGTCCGCTGACGATAGTCGACGCGCCAAACAGGATGAAGCAGCCCAGGACGACGGTCGCGCCATGGCGGATATTGACTCGCCCGGTCAGCATGCCGAACCCGATCGCCGCGACCGCGATTACCGCAATCGATGTCGCGACCGTGCCGAGCAACACGTCCTGCAACCAGGAGATCGCCGCGACGAGCACGCTGGAGCCCGCGGGGGAATCGGCGAGCGAAATCGGGGCGTAGGAGAGGATCATGGGACGTTCCTAAATCGAGCCGACGGCTGGCGATAGGGCCGCTTCATGGCGTCGGATCGGGATAACCAGGGTCCAGTTCCACAGCACGATCGGCATCGGCGGCAGCACCGCGCCGGTCGCCTTGCTCACGCTTCAGGACGCTGCGATTATAATAGCCGCGCGCGGTATAGGGCGCATATTTGATTGCGAGATCGAGGTCGGCGGCGGCGCGTGCGGTCTCTCCCTGCCGCTGATAGGCGAGCCCCCGGTTGAGATAGGCGAAGGCGAATTTGGGCCTGAGCGCGATCGCCTGGTCGAACGCGGCGATCGCACCGCCCAAGTCTCCGCGCCAGGCGAGCTCGAGGCCGTCGGAAAGACGCGCCCCTGCCTCGCCAGTCGGACCCTTGGCGCCGATGCCGATCAGGCTCTTACAGCCATGCAGACTTTCCTGAGGATCGATCACCGTGCAGGCATTCCAGTCGCCGCGCGCCGCATAAGCGTTCGGGCGCCTTGCGCGCGCGCCCGTTACGACAAGGTCGCTGGCACCTCCATCTTCATCGTCGGCCTTCCTGCTCACCACGGTGATCGGGCTTGCGGACTCGGCCGTTTTCGATTGCGCCCGATTACCGGTGACGACGATCGAGCCTTGGGTCGATGCCGCGGGCGGCGGCTCCCTCGGCACTGCCCATGCCATGGGAGGGGCGGCGATGGGCGCAGGAGGTGGCGGCGGTGGCGGCGAGGCGGACGGTGCCTGATCCGCGGAGGCGCGAGCATCAGTTCCGTTGGCCAACGCCACGCGGCCAGCCTGCGCGGCCGAGCGCACTTGGCCAGGCTTGGCGGCAGGCGCCGTCATAGTCGCGGCCGCATTGTCGTCGGTGGTCGCCGGTTTGTCGGGCCGGCTTGAAACGGACGCCGAACCGGGTGCGGATGCCGGGCGCGGCGCGGTAACGGCCGGCGGCGGCTCTACCCTGCCCGGTTGCAAACCGCCGGGCCGGTTGAGCGCGATCGACAGGCTGATTCCGGCGACGAGCACGATCGAGGCGAAGGCGCCGATCTGCTTGCCGGATACCCATCGCGCCGGGCGCCGATCGGGTGCGGGGGCAGGCGCCGGATCGGGCACGCCATCAAACCGCCGCATCGCCGCCACGATTGCCGCATCGCGCGCTGCCGGGCGCGGCGGCGGCGGCTCGGGCAACAGGCCGGCGAGATCACTATCGTCGGCCATTCAGCGCCCCCGAATGACCAGCCGGCAATAACCGGTGCCGCTGCGGCAAGGATGGCGGGGAACGGACATCGATCGATCTATAACGGCAATCTCTGCCCGGTCTAAGCCATGATCGTGCGTGGCGATACGGGGCGCCGCAACCGCAGCGCCCCGCTCCATCTCACTGGTTGGTTGCCGCTATGGCATTGGCAGTCCTGGCCGCGCGGACGAGCTGGATGAATTCGGCGCGATAGCCGAATTCGTCATTGCCCCTGGCACCGTTCGCCATGCGCAGCACGTCGTCATAGCTGAGCGCGCCGTTATAGCGCCCGCCGCGCAGCAATTCGGCGAACCCGGCGACGGCGGTGGCGAAGCGCGCATCCTGCGGCGCATCCTCAAACCGCACGAACTGGACGCGGCGGTCGATCGGCGTCGACAGCAACAGGCTCGTATCCGACTTGGGCAGCTTGTAGCGGATCTTCACGAAGCCGAGCTCGCCGCTCACTCCGGCAGCGGTCACCGGTGCCGCCGGTGAATAGCGCAGATCGCCATTGGCGCGCGGCCCGCCGACGGGCACGACCTCGTACAAAGCCGTCACGGTCTGGCCCGATCCGACATCGCCGGCATCGACCTTGTCATTGTCGAAATCCTCGCGCTTGAGCATCCGCGTCTCGTATCCGATCAGCCGATATTCGGCGATGGTGCGGGGATTGAACTCGACCTGGATCTTCACGTCCTTGGCGATCGGGAACAGGGTCGAGGTGGCCTCGCCGACCAGGGTCTTCCGCGCTTCGTTGACCGTATCGATATAGGCCGCGGTGCCGTTGCCGTTCTGCGCCAGCGTCTGCATCATCGCATCGTTGTAATTGCCCATGCCGAAGCCGAGCACGGACAGGAACACCCCCTTGCCGCGCTCGCGCTCGATATAGCCCTTGAGCTCGTCCTGATTGGTGATGCCGACATTGAAGTCGCCATCGGTGGTCAGGATCACCCGGTTGACGCCCTTGGCATCGAAATGCTGCTCGGCGAGCGCATAGGCCTGGCGGATACCCTCGGCACCGGCAGTGCTGCCGCCCGCACCGAGCCGCTCGATCACTGCCTTTATCCTGGTCTTTTCGCTGGCCGGCGTCGGCTCGAGCGCGGTCCCGGCGGTGCCGGCATAAGTGACGATCGCGACGCTGTCATTGCCGTCGAGTTGATCGAGCAGCATTTCGAGCGATTGCTTGACGAGAGGGAGCTTGTTGGGGGCGTTCATCGATCCCGATGTGTCGATCAGAAACACCAGGTTCGCGCGCGGCCGCGTCGTGCGGCCGATCTCATAGCCCTTCACGCCGATCCGGACGAGCTTGCGGCCGGGCGTCCAGGGACTCGGAAACACCGCGACATTGGTGCTGAACGGCTGCGTGGCGCCGGCCGCGGGCGCATAGTCATAGGGGAAGTAATTTACCATCTCCTCGGTCCGCACCGCCGCCGGCTGGGGCAATGTATTCTGGTTGAGCGAAGCGCGGACGAACGAATAAGAGGCTGTGTCGACGTCGAGCGAGAAGGTCGAAACCGGCTCTTCCTTGACGATCTTGAACGCATTCTGGTCGGTGGCGGTGAATTTGTCGCGGCCGACATCCTGATAATAAGGCGGATAGGGCCGCGGCTCCGCCGGCGCCGGCGCGGAAAAGCGGCTCATGCTCATCACCGGCGACGGGGGCGGTGGCGGCGCGGACACAACCGATATCGGCGACGCGCTGTCCAACCGTCCCCTGTCGACGCGCTGCCCGGTAACAACGATGTCCGAATAGCCTTCATCCGCCTTGGCCTCCCCTTTCGGGTCCGACGCGGAAGCGAGGCGCGTGTCGGACCCGGCGCAGGACGCGAGCAAGGTCAGCGCGAGCCCGGTGGCGACTGCCCGATACAAATGGGGCATATCATTCTCCCTTGGTTGCAGCGGGCAGGATCGTCCGCATTCCCCTTCGACGCGGCTCGCCGGGGATTCCTTGGACAAGGGTCGAAATTTTTTTGCGCGTCGCTCGCCGGCATCAGGCCTGGGCGGTCTCCTTCCCGGCGAGCATCCGCCGCACTTCGTGCATCCGCCACGACACAGTGGTTTCGGCCACCCCCAGGATCATCGCCGCCTCGGCATGCGAAAGCTGCTGTCCTGCGACCAGCACCACCGTGTCGCGATAGGCCGGCGGCAGGCCGGCGATCGCGCTCTTCACCCACATCGCATCGTGCAGGTCGCGTCCGTCGGGACCCCGCGCCAGTCCTGCCAGTACCGCGAGGCGCGCAGCGAACCCGCCCAGCGACTTGCGGCGGCGATGAAAGTCGCGGCACGCGTTGAAGACGATACCGCACAACCAGGTCGTGAACTTGGCCTCGCCGCGGAACGATCCGATCCGTTCGACCAGCGCGCAACAGACATCCTGCGCGATGTCGTCGGCATCGGCGCGCGCCCCGGTCAATTGCCAGGCCAGGCCATGGATGCGGTCATAATGACGTTCGAGCAGCGCGCCGAACGCCGCGCGGTCGCCGGCAATCGCGCCGGCCACCAGCTCCGCGTCGGGATCGTCGCCGCGATCGGCCATGGATCAGCGGTTACCGCTGCGGCGAGATGATTTCACGGACCAAGGCGACGCCATTTCCCCCGACATGGCTTGCTTTGTGCCTCATTCGTGCCGGCGATGCCATCGCTCCGATCGGACCAATCCGACGGCAACGGCGACTCACGGCAAGAGCAGCGACGCGTCCCCATAGGAATAGAAGCGATATCCGTCCGAGATCGCATGCGCATACGCTGCTTGCATCCGCTCCAGCCCCATCAGCGCCGAGACCAGCATGAACAAGGTCGATTTCGGCAGATGGAAATTGGTCATCAGCCCGTCGATGCCCTTGATCCTGACCCCGGGCGTGATGAAGATCGCCGTGTCGCCCTCGAACGGGTGAACCCGCCCCGCCTCGTCCGCCGCGCTTTCGATCAGCCGCAGGCTGGTGGTGCCGACCGCGATCACCCGGCCGCCGGCGGCACGGGTCGCGTTGATGCGGTCGGCGGTGGCGGCGTCGATGCGGCCCCATTCGGCGTGCATCTTGTGCTCGTCAGTGTCCTCGACCTTGACCGGCAGGAAGGTGCCCGCGCCGACATGGAGCGTCAGCGTGACGTGCCCGACGCCGGCTTCGTCCAGCGCCGTCATCAATTCGGGCGTGAAGTGCAAGGCGGCCGTCGGTGCCGCGACCGCACCGGGTTCGTTCGCGAACATCGTCTGATAATCGTCGGCGTCGCGCGCATCGGTCGGGCGGCGGGCGGCGATATACGGCGGGAGCGGCATCCGGCCGGCGCGATCGAGCAGCAATTCGACCGGCTCGTCGCCGGCAAAGTCGAGCGCGAAACTGCCGTCCTCGGCGCGGTCGGCGGCGATGGCGGTGACTCCGGAACCGAATTCGATCGTGTCGCCGTCGCGCAGGCGCTTCGCGTTGCGGATGAAGGCGCGCCAGCGCCTGGGGCCTTCGCGCTTATGCAGTGTCGCCCCGATCCGGGCCTCCCCGCGCATGCCCTCGAGCTGCGCCGGGATCACCCGCGTGTCGTTGAACACCAGGAGGTCGCCGCGCCGCAGTTCCTCCGGCAGATCGCCGACCAGCCGGTCGCGCGTCGCCCCGCCGGAACCGGCGCCATCGAGCACCAACATCCGCGCCGCATCGCGCGGACTCGCCGGGCGCAGCGCGATCCGCTCGGGCGGCAGGTCGAAGTCGAACAGGTCGACGTCCACGCCGCCCCTCGCGTCAGTTGATCGTGATTATTTCTTGGTCGTCGCCGGCGGCGTCGCGGCCGGCGGCGTCGCTGCCGGGGTTTTGGCCGCTGGTGCCTTGGTCGCCGGCACCGTCTTGCCGCCAAGCGCCGGAGTCGGCGTGGTCAGCGTCGGCGCGGGCGCCAGCACGGGGGCCGGCGGCGGCGGAGGCGGCGGGGGTGCCGAGTAAGGCGGCGGGTTATCCGCGGCGATATAAGCATGGTAGATCGTCGACGGGTTCGCCGGCGGTTCGCCGCGCTCGACCGCATCGACATATTCCATGCCGGAGATGACGCGGCCGAACACGGTGTATTTCTTGTCGAGTGCCAGCTTGGGCAGGAACACGATGAAAAACTGGCTGTTGGCGCTGTTTTCCGCCTTGGTCTTGTCCTCGGCCGAGGCATCCGCCGCCGCACCCTCGCGCGCCGCCGCCACCGCGCCGCGCACGTGCGGCAGATAGTTGAACTCGGCGGGCAAATCGGGAAGCGTCGAGCCGCCGGTACCGTCGCCCTTGGGATCGCCGGTCTGGGCCATGAAGCCCTCGATCACGCGATGGAATTTGAGGCCGTCATAGAAATGCTGGCGAGTCAGAATCTTCACCCGCTCGACCATCTTCGGCGCGACGTCGGGACGCAGCCAGATCACCACGCGGCCACCAGTCGACAGATCGAGATAGAGCAGATTTTCCTTGTCGGTCATCGGCGGCGGGGCAAGCCGCTGCGCTGCCGGCGGGGTCGGAGGCGCCTTCTGCTTCTTGGCAGCGATCGAAGGACTGCCGGCGATCGCGACACTCATCATCGCAATCAGGCCGAAAAAGAAACGCATGGGCACTCCGGAAAAAACGGTCATTCGGTGTGGGGGCTTAGAGCAATTATCGCGAAGCGCCAATGCGCAGTGCGTGCGGCTTTTTTGAGGCAAAGCCATGCCTAGGTCTGACATAGTGAGGGCGCCAAATAAGAATTCACGCAGAGGCGCGGAGACTTGGCTCGCACAAAGACGCGAAGCCACGAAGAGGAATGATTTCGCGCAGAGGCGCAGAGAGCGCCGAGGTGTTTCGCGTGGCTGCATCAGCAGCCTTTCAATCAGCGATGACGGGAAACGAAAGCGCGCCGTCGCGCGCATCTCTGCGTTCTCTGCGCCTCTGCGCGAATAAAATCCTAGCGCCTTCGCGCCTTCGTGCGCGGCTAAACCCGGCGCAGGCCGTCGCGGTCGATCCGTGCGATCACCTCGTCGCGGATGCTGGGGGTGACGAATTTGGAGATGTCGCCGCCGAACATCGCGATTTCCTTGACCAGCCGGCTGGCGATCGGCTGGAGCGACACGTCGGCCATCAGGAATACGGTTTCGACGCGGTGGTTGAGCTGGCGGTTCATGCCGGTGAGCTGATATTCATATTCGAAGTCGGTGACGCCGCGAATGCCGCGGATGACGATCGACGCGCCCTGACTCTCGGCAAAGTCCATCAGCAGCGAGCTGAACCCGACCACCTCGATATTGTCGATGCCGATCGCCTCGACCTCGCGGCGGACGATCGCGATTCGCTCGTCGTCGGCGAACAAGGGCTCCTTGGCGATGTTGGTCGTCACCCCGATCACCAGCCGGTCGACCAGCTTTGCGCCGCGCCGGATGATGTCCATATGCCCGAGCGTGATCGGATCGAACGTGCCGGGATAGACCCCGGTGCGAATGGTCATTCCCCCCTCCCTTCGGCTAGCGGTCGCGCTCGAGCACGTAGCGCGCGATGCTGCGCAGAAGGTCGGCCTCCTGCCCATAAGTGCGCAAATGATCGATCGCCTGATCGACCAGCATTCGTGCCTGGCCGCGCGCGCGATCGACGCCGAGCAGGGAGACGAAGGTCTCCTTCCCCGCGCCTTCGTCCTTCCTGAGCTTTTTGCCGGCCTTGGCCTCGTCGCCCTCGATGTCGAGGAGATCGTCGGCGATCTGGAAAGCCAGGCCCAGGTCGCGGGCATAGCCGCGCAAGCCGGTCCGTCCCTCGGGCGGGACGCGACCGAGGATCGCGCCTGCCTCGACCGACCAGCCGATCAGCGCACCGGTCTTCAATGCCTGGAGGCGGGTTACGGTCTGGAGGTCGAAGGTCGCCGTCTCGGCCTTCAGATCCATCGCCTGCCCGCCGGCCATGCCTCCGGGGCCTGCCGCGTGGGCAAGTTCGAGCACCAATTCGGCGCGGACGAAGGGATCAGGATGCGTCGCCGGATCGGCCAGCCACTCGAAGGCGAGCGCGTGCAGGCTGTCGCCGGCCAGGATCGCCGTCGCCTCGTCAAAAGCGCGATGCACGGTCGGTTTGCCGCGGCGCATATCGTCATTGTCCATCGCCGGCAGATCGTCGTGGATCAGCGAATAGACATGGATCGCCTCGATCGCGCAGGCGGTGCGCGCCACACATTCGCGGTCCACCCCGAACAGGCTGGCGGTCGCGAAGACCAGCAACGGCCGCAACCGCTTGCCGCCACCGATCGCCGCGTGACGCATCGCCTTGTAGAGGTCAGCGCGCGGATCGGCGGGTATTGCCAACAGCACGTCGAAGCGGCGATCGACTTCCGCGCCGACCTGGGTCAGCGCGGCCTTGAGCGACGAAGAAGCTGCCACGGCGCCAGTGCTCATGCGGCGTTGAACGGCGCGACGCCCGCGGGGCGGCCATCCGAATCGAGCCGGATCGCCTCGATCCGCGCCTGCGCCGCGTCGAGCCGCTCGGTACATTTCTGGCGGAGGCGGGTGCCTTCTTCGTAGAGGCGGATAGCATCATCCAGTTTCGCCTCGCCGCTTTCGAGCTGGCGGACGATTTCCTCGAGGCGCTTCAATGCGTCCTCGAACGACAGGTCATCGATCGGCGTGTCCATCCGCCACGCTATGCGGCAGCGGACCGGCGGGGGCAACCCGCCGATCCGTCACGGCTGGTTCAAACCACGTGGAGCAATGTCCGGCAGACGAAGATCAACAGCATCGCGCCCAGGATCGATGCCAGGAAGCCCGCCGGATGCAGCGCTTGCTGGCCTTGTTTGGGCTGGATCATCTGGCTGATGAAACCGGCCAGGAACGACCCGGCGATGCCGAGTGCGATGCTCCAGATCCAGTTGAGATGGACTGCGCCCGGATAAAAGAATCTGGCGAGGATGCCGACAATAAGGCCGACGATCGCCATGCGGATTATACCCATCATTCTCTCTTCTCCCCACGCCATGTGGACGGGCAGGATTGCACGGCCGTTCCGCTTGCACAATGAGTCGTTGCCGGGAGCCGTTGGGCGCCGCCGCCCGAATCGGGACCCGGCATCGGGGCCATGCGTTCGGCTGGTCTGCACCCTAGGAGGAGCGCCATGTTCACCAGCATCAACCCCGCCACCGGCGAACCCGGCAGAAGCTTCGCCGAGCTGACCGATGCCCAGATCGAAACGCGGCTGGCCAAGGCGCAGGACGCGTTCCTGGCCTGGCGCGAGAGCGACCTCACCGATCGCATGACCCTGCTCCGCCACATCGCCGAGCGGTTTGAGGACGACAAGGATCGGCTGGCGCGGATCGCCACCGAGGAAATGGGCAAGACGCTGAAATCGGCGGTCGCGGAAGTCGAGAAATGCGCCGCCGCCTTCCGTTATTATGCACGGCACGGGGCGCGACTGCTCAAGCCGGTCGAGGTCGACACGCCCGTCGGCCATGCCGTCGCGCGCTGGCTGCCGATGGGGCCGGTGCTCGCGGTGATGCCGTGGAACTTTCCCTATTGGCAAGTGGTCCGCTTCGCCGCGCCGGCGATCATGGCCGGCAATGTCGGGCTGTTGAAGCACGCCTCGTCAGTCCAGGGGTGCGCTGCCGCGCTCGAGGAGACGATCCTGGCGGGCGGGGCGCCCGAAGGCCTGTTCCAGAATTTGGCGATCAAGTCGGACAAGGTGGCCGACCTGATCGCCGACGACCGCATCGTCGCGGTGACATTGACCGGCAGCGAAGGTGCCGGCGCCAAGGTCGCCGAGGCTGCCGGCCGCGCGCTCAAGAAAGTCGTACTCGAACTCGGCGGATCGGACCCGTTCGTCGTGATGCCGTCTGCCGATATTGCGCTCGCCGCCAAGACTGCGGTCACCGCGCGGACCCAGAATACAGGCCAGTCCTGCATTTGCGCCAAGCGGATGATCGCCCATGCCGATATCCATGACGAGTTCATGGAAGCATTTTCGATCGGCATGAAAGCGGTGAAGACCGGCGACCCGATGGATCCCGCGACCGAAATGGGGCCGCTATCGTCGGAAGAGCAGCGCGACACCGTGCTCGGCCAGATCGCCAAGTTTCGCGACGCGGGCGCGACCTTGCTGTTCGGCGCGGAGACACCCGATCTTCCCGGCGCTTATCTGACGCCTGGCGTGCTGGTCGATGTCGATCCCGACAGCGAGGTCGCCAAAGAGGAAGTGTTCGGCCCCGTCGCGATGGTGTTCAAGGTGAGCGACATCGACGAGGCGATCGCACTGGCGAACGATGTGCCGTTCGGGCTGGGATCGTCGGTCTGGACCAATGACGATGCCGAAAAGGAGCGCTTCGCCCGCGACATCGCAGCCGGCATGACCGCGGTCAACCGCATGCTCTCCTCGACTCCGGAAGCGCCGTTCGGCGGGATCAAACGCTCGGGCCATGGGCGGGAACTGGGGCCATGGGGCCTGCACGAGTTCATGAACCTGAAGGCCGTGATCGGCTGACTGCCCCGTCAGCCCGGCCTTTTCGTCATCCCAGCGAAAGCTGGGATCTCAGGCAGTATCGCGACACCGCATGAGGCCCCAGCTTTCGCTGGGTGACGGAATTGGTTGCTAGGCGACGCAGAGTTCGCTGGATGACCAAGCAGAACCCTCGTTCCATCGCGCCCTGCTTGACGATCTACTCCATTCGTCTATGAAACAGCACGGTTCATCGACGGAGCAAGCCCATGCAGCCCGATACCGACCGCCAACGATCGCCCGGCCTCAAACTCATCCTGGCGATCGTCGTCGCCGCCACGCTGACCGTTCCGCTCTTTGCGATCTACCTTTTGGTCTATGATCGCCAGCACCAGTCCGACACCGCTCGCAGCTCGATCGCGCAGGGCTGGGGCGGACCGCAGACGCTGATCGGGCCGTTGCTGGCCATTCCCTATCAGGCACAGACGACGACGACCGAGACGGTCGACGGCAAGCAAGTGACCAAGACCGGTATCGAGGCGCGCGAGCTGGTCCTCTCGCCCGAAACCGCCGACATCGTGACCAAGATCGCGCCGGAGGTTCGCAAGCGGTCGATCTATGAGGCGGTCGTCTATGGCGCGCATACCGCCGGGCGCGCGCGCTTCGCCTTGCCTGCCGACTTGCAGCGTTACGGCGTCGCCGCCGACAAGCTCCAACTCGATCGCGCCGAACTGCGCTTCGGCGTATCCGACCCGCGCGGTCTCTACGGCGCGCCGCCCAAGGTCACGATCGACGGCGCCGCGCGCTCGCTCCAGCCCGGCAAAGGGCCCGGCGAAACCAACGGCGCCGGCTTCTATACCTGGCTCGACGCCACCGCACTCACGACCAAGCCGATGATCGCCGATTTCGCCTTCGACCTGCGCGGCAATGCGTCGCTGGCGCTGGTCCCGCGCGCCGGCGATACGCGTTGGGCGATTACCTCGCCTTGGCCCAATCCTAGCTTCCAGGGTGGATTCCTGCCGACCGATCGGCATGTCGCTGCCAATGGCTTCACCGCGACCTATCGCGTCGGCAATTTGGCGCTCGGGCGGACATTGGTCGATACCGGCGACACGGCCGCCGCGCCGGTCGTCCCGGCATTGCCCGGATCCCCGTCGGTCGAGCGTGCGGCCGCCGCCGGCCCGCAGGCGATGACCGCGCAAGTCGACCTGGTCACGCCGGTGGATCTGTACGACCAGGTCAACCGATCGGTGAAATACGGTTTCCTGTTCATCGGCTTCACCTTCACGGCGTTCCTGATGTTCGACGTGGTCGGCGGCGTGCGCGTCGCCACGGTCGAATATCTGCTGGTCGGTGCCGGGCTGATCCTGTTCTTCGTGATGCTGCTGGCGTTCGCGGAAGTGATCGGCTTCACGCTCGCCTACCTGATCGCGGCGGGCGCGATCGTCGGCTTGCTGACCGCCTATTCGGCGGCGGTGCTCAAGAGCCGCCGGCGCGCCGGGTTCATCCTCGGCCTGCTCATCGCGCTCTACGCGGTACTCTATATCCTGCTCAGCCTGGAGGCCTATTCGCTGCTGATCGGATCGCTGCTGCTGTTCGCGGCACTGGCGGCGGTGATGTTCCTCACCCGCAACATCGATTGGGGGCGCGTGTCGCCGGCGGCGGTGGGATCGGCGTAAGCGAAACGAACAAGCCCCTCCCTTGATGGGAGAGGCTTCTCGTTTCCCTCACTTCAGATCGTAAAGCCGCCGTCTACGTTCAGGGTCGCACCGGTGATGTACCCCGCATCCGGTCCGGCGAGGAACGACGCGACGCCGGCAATCTCCTCGGCCTCGCCGAAGCGGCCGAGCGGGACCTGGTTGATCAACAGATCGTGGACCGACCCTTCGCTCGGCGCGAGGTCGGTCGCGATCGGGCCCGGCTGGATGGTGTTGACCAGGATCTTGCGCGGCGCGAGGTCGCGCGCCCATCCCCGCCCCAGGCCCGCCACCGCCGCCTTGGTCGCGCCATAGGTCGCGATCCCCGGGAAGGCCGCGCCCTCGCCCGCTATCGAGCCGATAAGGATGATCCGCCCGCCATCGGGAATATGCTCCAGCGCGGCACGGGTGCCGACGTGCAGGCCGCGGACATTGACGCCGAACTGATGCTCGAACGATTCGTCAGTGTCCTGGTCGACCGTGGCGAATTCCGCGACGCCGGCATTGTGGACCAAGATGTCGATCCGGCCGAGCGCCTGCACCGCCGCGGCGATGCCCGCGCGCTGCGATGCGTTATCGGCGGCATTGGCCTGGATCGCCACCGCCTTGCCGCCGGCCTGTTCGATCGCCGCGACGGTCGCATCGGCCGCCGCCTTGTTGCCGGCATAGGTGATCGCGACCTCGGCGCCGTCGGCGGCCAGCCGCTTGGCGATCGCCGATCCGATCCCGCGCGATCCACCCGTGACCAGCGCCTTCTTGCCTTCGAGACTATTGCTGCGGGACATGTGTCTTCTCCGAATATCTGCCCGCGATCACGACATCGTGCGCTGCCGGCGAACCGCCATCTGGGATGCTCAGCACAATAGTTCAATAATTCCGAACTATGAAATTAATGAACCTTTCCTATATTGGCCGCATGCCCCGCTTTACCCATCCCCGGCTGGAGGACGTGCCGCTCGATCTGGCGCTTCATGCGCTGGCCGATGTCAATCGTCTGGCGATCGTCGCACGGTTGGCCGCGGCGGCGGGGCTGAGCTGTTCGAACGCGGCACCGTGCGACGCGCCGGTTCCCAAAAGCACGCTGTCCAACCATTTGAAGACGCTGCGCGCGGCCGGACTGATCGAAACCACGCAATCGGGCCGGGAGATGATCAACGTGCTGCGCCGCACCGAGTTCGATCAGCGCTTTCCCGGCCTGCTCGATGCGATACTTGCCAACAACGCGGTTTGACGGGGTTGCACTCCGCTGCCGAAAGGCATAGCCGCACCGCAGCACCGCGATAGGGACACGCAATGGCCGAGTTCAGCCTGCCGAAGAATAGCAAGATCCGCAAGAACGGCACGGTCCACAAGGCACCCGAGGGTGCCACCAACATCCGGCGTTTCAAGATCTATCGCTACGATCCCGATACCGGCGAGAATCCGCGCTACGACATTTTCGAGGTCGACCTCGATACCTGCGGCCCGATGGTGCTCGACGCGCTCATCAAGATGAAGTCCGAGCAGGATTCGTCGCTGACCTTCCGCCGCTCGTGCCGCGAAGGCATTTGCGGGTCGTGTTCGATGAACATGGACGGCAAGAACGGCCTCGCCTGCACCACTGCGATCGAGGACTGCAAGTCGGAAGTCACGATCACCCCGCTGCCGCACATGGAAGTGATCAAGGACCTGGTCCCCGACTTCACCCATTTCTATGCGCAATATGCGTCGATTAAGCCGTGGCTGCAGACGGTCACCCCGGCGCCGGCGGGCAAGGAGCGGCTGCAGAGCCCGGAGGATCGCGAGAAGCTCGACGGGCTGTACGAATGCATCCTGTGTGCCTGCTGCTCGACCAGCTGCCCGAGCTATTGGTGGAACAGCGACAAGTTCCTCGGCCCGGCGATCTTGCTCCAGGCCTATCGCTGGCTGGCCGACAGCCGCGACGAGATGACCGGCGACCGGCTCGACCAGCTCGAGGATCCGTTCCGCCTCTATCGCTGCCACACGATCATGAATTGCGCCAACGCCTGCCCCAAGGGACTCAACCCGGCCAAGGCGATCGCCGAGATCAAGAAGATGGAAGCCGAGCGGATTGTCTGACGTCCCAGCCGGGCGAGATGTGACCGACGCGCCGAACCCGCTCTTCCTCTACGACGACGATCCCGATCTGCCGGGCTGGAAGCGCTGGCAGTTCCGCGACTCGACCCGGTTCAATTCCTTCCTCGAACCGCTCCATGTGAAACTGGAGGACGGCAAGGCGCGCGTCCGGATGATGCCGCGCCACGATCATTCGAACATGCGCGACAATGTTCATGGCGGCGCGCTGCTCGGCTTCATGGACGTATCGCTGTTCGCCGCCAGCCGCGCGTTCGGATGCCTGAGCGCAGGCGGCGCGGTGACGCTCGATCTGTCGGCGCAATTCATCGGCGGCGGGATGATTGGCGAGCCGCTCGAGGCACATATCGAATTGCTCCGCGAAACCAGCCGAATGCTGTTCCTGCGCGGACTGATCGTCCAGGAAGGCATGCCGACGATCGCGAGTTTCACGGGGACATTGCGCAAGTCCAGCCCGCCGTCGGGCATGGCGGGCGGGCAATGACGCATGCTTTCTCCCTCTCCCCTTTGGGGAGAGGGTCGGGGAGAGGGGCAGCCACAGGCGGCTCGCTCGCGGCACTGCCCCTCTCCCCGACCCTCTCCCCGCAAGCGGGGAGAGGGAGATCATGAAGGTCATCGATCAATATCACGCCCTGATCGCCGCCGGCGAACTCCGCGCCGACCCTGATCAGGAAGCCGCCGCGCGACGCCTCGACCGGCTTCAGCAGGAACTCGAAGCCCAGCCCAAGCGCGGATCCGTCCTGTGGCGGGCGCTCGGCCGCAAGCCCGACTCCCCGCGCGGCATATACATGTGGGGCGGCGTCGGGCGCGGCAAATCGATGCTGATGGACCTGTTCTTCGGTTGCCTTGCGATCAACCGCAAACGCCGCGTCCATTTCTCCGAATTCATGCTCGAAGTGCACCAGCGCATTGCCGAGGAGCGCAAGAAGGAAACCGGCGACCCGATCGCGCCGGTCGCCGCCGCGCTCGCCGAGGAAGCGCGGCTGCTCGCGTTCGACGAGATGATGGTGACCAATTCGCCCGACGCGATGATCCTGTCCCGGCTGTTCACTGCGTTGATCGAAGCCGGCGTGACGGTCGTCACCACATCGAACCGTCCACCGCGCGACCTCTACAAGAACGGCCTCAACCGCGAGCATTTCCTGCCGTTCATCGATCTGATCGAGCAACGGCTCGACGTGCTGCCATTGAACGGCCCGGTCGATTATCGACGCGATCGGCTCGGCCAGCAGGAAACCTGGCTGGTGCCCAATGGTCCCGAAGTTACCAAGGAATTGTCCACCGCCTTCTTCCGCCTGACCGACTATCCGCCCGAGGACGCCGCCCACGTGCCGAGCGAGGATATACCGGTCCAGGGGGGACGCACATTGCATGTTCCCAAGGCATTAAAGGGCGTCGCGGTGTTCAGCTTCAAGCGGCTGTGCGCGGAAGCGCGCGGCGCGGCGGACTATCTCGCCATTGCCCGGCGCTATCATACCGTCATCCTGGTCGGCATCCCGAAGCTGGGGCCCGACAACCGCAACGAAGCCGCGCGCTTCGTCGCGCTGATCGACGCGCTGTACGAGCACAAGGTCAAATTGCTAGCCGCCGCCGATGCCGAGCCCGCACAGCTCTACACCAAGGGCGATGGCCGATTCGAGTTCGAGCGCACCGTCAGCCGGCTCGAGGAAATGCGCTCGGACGAGTATTTGGCGCAGGGGCACGGAATCGACTGAGCAACGCGGCAAGCGGCCGGCGCACCGCCGGTTCAATCGCTGTCGCGATCAGCCACGACAGCGCCAGCAGCGCAAGCAATGCCACAGCCGTCGCCGCGGTGACCGATAGCCCCGCCCGCACCAGCACCGCGAGCATCGCCGCTCCCAGATCCTGGTGCAGCAGATAGAGTGGATAGGTCATCAATCCGATCGTGCGCGCCACGCCGGGATCGATCACCCGCGCCAGCAGCGGCTGGAGGCGACCGGCGGCGAGCAACAACGCCAAACCGGCGAGGAAAATCGCGATCGCTATGACTGCCGACGAGGCGACGCCGTGCGTTGCGCGCTCATGGACGTGCTGGACGATCTCGACCACGCCCGTCGCTGTCAGCAGCGCCAGTGCGGCAATCCGTGCCGGCGTGACGCCCCGCTCCATTCCTGCGATCAACATCCCGATCGCGAAGAAGCAGCCGTGCGGCAACAGCGTCAGTTGAACGGTTCGGACTTCCGGCACGATAGTCAGCGCACTATCGCCGACCAGCCAGGCCAACCAGAAGCCGGCACTCGCCAGCCCCAGCGCGATGCCGATACGCTCGACCCGTCGTGGATCACTCGCGCCGATCGCGAGCGCGACCAGCAAATAGAAGACCAATTCGACTCCGAGCGTCCAGAACGAGCCGTCGATCTGGATGCCGATCGGCCAGAACGCGACCGAGCGCACCCAGGCGCCACCGATGCCGCCTAGTCCGGCTACCGTGAGCGTCGCAGCGGTAATCGTCGCGCAGACCCAAGCCGCGGGGGCGAGCCGTAACGTGCGCCGAGTCAGAAACTCACGCCGATCGCCGGCCTGCGCCGATCGCGCGATCACGATCCCTGAAATGACGAAGAACAGTTCGACTCCGACCCAGCCGACCCGGGCGATCGGGGTTCCGGCGAAACCGGGACCCGTTGCCGCCAGCAACACTGCGCCGTGCGGGCTGGGCGATCGCCAATAAGCGACCCCGAAATGATAGACGACGACCAGCATAGCGCATGCGAAGCGCAACGCGTCTATCGCGATGATCGTCTGCCCCTTGCGACCGCTCATACCGGCTGGTGTGCCGGGACGCGCTTAACATCGCGTGAAATCACGCCTGCGCTGGCCATGCCGTGTCTCGATCATTAGGCTCAGGGAAAGCGAAAGGAGGCGCCCCATGATCGTCACCACTACCGAAAACGTTCCTGGCCACAACGTCACCGCCGTGCTCGGCCAGGTGTTCGGCGTCGTCGTCCGCAGCCGCGGCCTGGGCGGCAATATCACTGCCAGCCTGCGCTCGATCGTCGGCGGCGAGATTCCCGAATATACCAAGCTGGTCGAGGATGCGCGGCGCCACGCGATCGACCGCATGATCCAGAACGCGACCGTGATGGGCGCCAACGCCGTGGTGATGATGCGCTTCGACTCGGGCGAGATCGCGCAGGCGATGAACGAGGTCGTCGCCTATGGCACGGCGGTCATCCTAGACCCGGCCCCCTGACATGTTGCGCAACGTCGTCCTCGCGCTCGGCCTGGCCTGGCTGGCGGTCGGGCTATGGGTCACCTTGGTCGATGCCGCCGGCTGGCCGATGCTGGTCTTTCCCGCGATCCTCGTCACGGCAATCGTGTTCGAGCGCGTCAATTACCGCGGCAATGCCAGCACGCCGCTCGACGCCAATTGGCGGCCGACCAACGAGCGCTTCCTCGACGAAGCGACCGGTCGGCCGATAACCGTCTGGTTCAACGCGGCAACCGGCGAGCGCCGTTATGTCGAGGACTGACGCACTATTGCACTTGCGAATGAATTGCAGTAATGGATGTTAATTCCCCCCGTTTAGCGGTTGCTTCGGGGCGTCCAAGCGCCTAAGCGCCATCGCGTCCCGCGCGCCCTGGGGTGCGCTCGCTCGCGCTTAGGAGTGCTCATGGCCCGCAAGAAGATCGCGCTGATCGGCGCCGGCAATATCGGCGGCACGCTCGCCCATCTCGCCGCCCAGAAGGAATTGGGCGACATCGTCCTGTTCGACGTCGTCGAAGGCGTTCCCCAGGGCAAGGCGCTCGACCTCAGCCAGTGCGGCCCGATCGAGGGCTTCGACGCCAAGATCACGGGTTCCAACGATTACAAAGACATCGCAGGCGCGGACGTCATCATCGTCACCGCCGGCGTCGCCCGCAAGCCGGGCATGAGCCGCGACGACCTGCTCGGCATCAACCTCAAGGTGATGAAGGCGGTTGGCGAGGGCATCAAGAACAACGCTCCCGACGCGTTCGTCATCTGCATCACCAACCCGCTCGACGCGATGGTCTGGGCGCTGCGCGAATTCTCCGGCCTGCCGCACAACAAGGTAGTCGGTATGGCCGGCGTGCTCGACTCGGCGCGCTTCAGCCACTTCATCGCCGACGAGTTCGGCGTGTCGGCGCGCGACGTCACCACTTTCGTGCTCGGCGGCCATGGCGACACGATGGTCCCGGTCGTTCAATATTCCACCGTCGCCGGCATCCCGGTTCCCGACCTCATCAAGATGGGCAAGTCAACGCAGGAGCGGATCGACGCGATCGTCAAGCGCACGCGCGGCGGCGGCGGCGAGATCGTCGCGTTGCTCGGCACCGGCTCGGCTTATTACGCGCCGGCAACCAGCGGCATCGCGATGGCCGAAGCCTATCTGGGCGACCAGAAGCGCCTGCTGCCTTGCGCGGCCTATGTCGACGGCAAGTACGGCTTAGACGGCCTCTATGTCGGCGTACCGGTGATCATCGGCGCCGGCGGTGTCGAGCAGATCGTCGAGATCGCGCTGGACGACGAAGCCAAGGCGAACCTCGGCGTGTCGGTCGACGCGGTCAAGGAATTGCTGGTCGCCTGCAAGGGCATCGACAGCTCGCTGGCGTGATCGCCCTGCTCGCCTTTGGACTCGCCGCCGGTAGTGCCGGCGCGACGCCGTCGACCTATCCCGCAGCAGCGGTGGTCGACGCGTTCAAGGGCCTGTGCGGCAATCCGGCATCGATCGACGCCATCCGCGCTGCCGCCCGCGACAATGGCTGGGCGGAATTCATCCCAGCGCCCAGCAGCGACCTTGGCAAGATCCTGGCGAACGGCAAAGCCATGGCGTCGCAGATCGCGCCCAAGGACGCGAAAATGCAGCTATCGGCCTTCGTGGCCTTTCGGAAGACGGTCGCCGGACGGGATATCGAAGCGACGACCGATGCGGCGACGATCGCCGCGTCGGGCAAGACGATAACCGCCACCGGCTGCCAGATATATGACTTCACCGCGCGGGCGATGCCCGATGACGGCGCATTGACGGCCTGGGCCGGGCGAGCGCCCGACAAGAAGATCGATACCGGTCAGATCTCGATGTCTTCGTGGGACAATGGCCTAGCCCGCCCGATCTCGAAGCTGACGATCGCCTATACGCCGGCCACCTCTCCGCTCGCCGATCCGGCACGGATGGTGATGCTCGGTCTCTCCATCAAATCGCAGCAATTCATGGTGACACAATGAACCTCCGCAAAGCAGCGATGCTCGGCGCCCTAGGCCTCGTCATCGCGGCGCCCGCGGCGGCGGCGGACGGTCCCGACCTGCAACCTGCGCCGCAGGCTACGATCGTCGCCGGGGCCAAGGCCTGCCTGGGCTCCACGATTGATCCAGCCGGTCAGTCCGCGCGCTTCACCGGATGGACGGCGGCCACGCCCGATCAGCAGAAAAGCGTGAATGTCGATGGCGACGGCACTCTCGTGCTTCGCGATAACGTCATGATCGCCTTCAAAGCCGGTGCGGATGGCGGCTGCGTCGTCATCGCTGCACCCGACGCCGGCTTCGATCCCGCGACTTTCTATTCACAGATCAGCACGGTGGTCGGCGCGGCGGTGCAGCCGGCTGCGACGCCGGCGCCGATCACTCTGCCCAATGGCGAGATTCTCGTCCCGGTCATTTCACCCAAGACAGCCAGCTCGGCGGCCAAGATCATTCTGGTCTTCGCCAACAGCGCGGGCAAATTCGCCAAGAAGGGAAACTGACGTGTCCATCCTCGTCAACAAGAACACCAAGGTCATCACCCAGGGCATGACCGGCGAAACCGGCAGCTTCCATACCAAAGCGGCGCTCGATTACGGCACGCAGATGGTTGGCGGCGTGACGCCGGGCAAGGGCGGCACCGAGCATCTCGGCCTGCCGGTCTATGACACCGTCGCCGAGGCGGTGAGCAAGACCGGCGCGACCGCGTCGGTGATCTACGTGCCGCCGCCCTTCGCCGCCGATTCGATCCTCGAGGCGATCGACGCCGAAGTGCCGCTGATCGTGACGATCACCGAAGGCATTCCGGTGCTCGACATGGTCAAGGTCAAGCGCGCGCTGTCGGGCTCCAAGTCGCGGCTGATCGGCCCGAACTGCCCGGGCGTGCTGACCCCGGGCGAGTGCAAGATCGGCATCATGCCGGGATCGATCTTCAAGAAGGGGTCGGTCGGCGTTGTAAGCCGCTCGGGCACGCTTACCTATGAAGCGGTGTTCCAGACCTCGAACGCCGGGCTCGGCCAGACCACCGCGGTCGGCATCGGCGGCGATCCGGTCAACGGCACCAACTTCATCGACGTGCTCGAACTGTTCCTGGCCGATGACGAGACCAAGTCGATCATCATGATCGGCGAGATCGGCGGCTCGGCCGAAGAGGAAGCCGCGCAGTTCCTGAAGGACGAAGCCAAACGCGGCCGCAAGAAGCCGATGGCCGGCTTCATCGCCGGCCGCACGGCACCTCCGGGCCGCCGCATGGGCCATGCCGGGGCGATCGTCTCGGGCGGCCAGGGCGGCGCCGAGGACAAGATCGCGGCGATGGAATCGGCGGGTATCAAGGTCTCGGCTAGCCCGAGCCTGCTCGGCGAGACGCTGCTCGAGGTGTTGAAGGGGTGAACGCGTAACTCCTTCTCCCCTTGTGGGAGAAGGATAGCGAAGCTTGGCAGCTTGCTGCCTAGCGGAGCTTGGATGAGGGGAGCGGCGCTTCAGCGCCGCGCGAGCCTCCGGCTCGCTCCCCTCACCCTCCCATCAGGCTGACGCCTGATGGGCCCCTCCCTCTCCCACAAGGGGAGAGGGAAAGGAGAAGTAAGATGGGCTACGAAGGTCTGGATTTCAGCGAGATCGCGGCGGGTGTATCGCCTGCGTTCGTCGAGACGCTGTACAGGAAGTTCAAGGAATCGCCGGAATCGGTCGAGCCGTCGTGGCGCGGCTGGTTCGAGGGGCTGGAGAATGGCCCGTCGACCGCGAGCTGGGCAAACCCCGCCTGGCCGCCATCGGCGACCGACGACCTGACCGCGGCGCTCGACCCGACCCAGATGGAGCCTGCGGCCAAGCCCGCAAGGGGCGGCGCCCCCGTCGCGGCCGCGCCGGCGGCAAAACCCGCCAGCCAGGACGATATCGTCAAGGCGGCGAGCGACTCGATCCGCGCGATGCTGCTGATCCGCACCTATCGCGTGCGCGGTCACCTCGCGGCGCATCTCGATCCGCTCGGCCTCGCGCGGTATGAACTGCCCGACGACCTCAAGACCGAATATTACGGCTTTTCCGAAAGCGACATCGACCGCCCCGTCTATCTCGGCGGGACGATGGGGCTGCAATGGGCGACGATCCGTGAGCTGGTCGACATATTGCGCGCCAATTATTGCGGCAATGTCGGCCTCGAATACATGCACATCTCCGATGTCGAGGAGCGCCGCTTCCTGCAGGACCGGATGGAGGGCAAGGACAAGGCGATCCAGTTCACCAATGACGGCAAGAAGGCGATCCTCAACAAGGTGATCGAGGCCGAGCAGTGGGAACGCTTCCTCGGCAAGAAATATGTCGGCACCAAGCGCTTCGGTCTCGATGGCGGCGAGGCGATGATCCCGGCGCTCGAAAGCGTGATCAAATATGGCGGCCAGATGGGCGTCAATGAGATCGTGTTCGGCATGGCGCATCGCGGCCGCCTCAACGTGCTAGCCAATGTCATGGCCAAGCCGCTGCGCGTGATCTTCCACGAATTCGGCGGCGGATCGGCCAATCCCGAAGATGTCGGCGGGTCGGGTGACGTCAAATACCATCTCGGCACCTCGACCGACCGCGAGTTCGACGGAATCAAGGTCCATATGTCGCTGGTCGCCAACCCCTCGCATCTCGAGGCGGAAGACCCGGTCGTGCTCGGCAAGGTCCGCGCGATCCAGACGCTGGCCAACGATCTCGCAGAGCACAGCCATTCGCTGCCGGTGCTGATCCATGGCGACGCGGCGTTTGCCGGCCAGGGCATCGTCTGGGAATGCCTCGGCTTCTCGGGCATCCGCGGCTACAATACCGGTGGCTGCATTCACTTCGTCATCAACAATCAGATCGGCTTCACCACCAGCCCGCAATTCGCGCGCTCGTCGCCTTATCCGTCGGACGTCGCCAAGGGCGTCCAGGCGCCGATCTTCCACGTCAATGGCGACGATCCCGAAGCGGTGACCTTCGCCTGCAAGATGGCGATCGAATTCCGCCAGACATTCCATCGCGATATCGTCATCGACATGTGGTGCTATCGCCGCTTCGGCCATAACGAAGGCGACGAGCCGAGCTTCACCCAGCCGCTGATGTACAAGGCGATCCGCCAGCATCCCGGCGTGAGCGAAGTCTATGGCAAAAGGTTGATCGCCGAGGGCGTGGTCGACCAGGCCTGGATCGACACGATCACGCGCCAGTTCGATACTCTGCTTGAAGGCGAGTTCGAGGCGGGTGCCTCGTACAAGGCGAACAAAGCCGATTGGTTTGCCGGCCGCTGGTCGGGGCTGCACGCGCCGGCCGATGCCGAAAGCGCGCGCCGCAATGTCGAGACCGGGATCGAGCGCAAATTGTTCGACAGTTTGGGCCGCACGCTGACGACGATTCCCGAGGATCTGACCGTCCACAAGGCGCTCAACCGCGTAATCGACGCCAAACGCGAGATGTTCAAATCGGGCGAGAATTTCGACTGGGCGACCGGCGAGGCTTTGGCGTTCGGATCGCTGCTGTCGGAAGGCTATGGCGTCCGCCTGTCCGGCCAGGATTCGGGCCGCGGTACCTTCTCGCAGCGCCATGCCGTCTGGGTCGACCAGAATGACGAGCACAAATATGTGCCGCTATGGAGCGTCGAGCATGGCAATTTCGAAGTGCTCGATTCGCCGCTCAGCGAATATGGCGTGCTCGGCTTCGAGTACGGCTATGCGCTGGCCGACCCCAAGACTTTGGTGATCTGGGAAGCGCAGTTCGGCGATTTCGCCAATGGCGCGCAGATCATGATCGATCAGTTCATCGCGAGCGGAGAGGCCAAGTGGCTGCGCGCCAACGGCCTGGTGATGATGCTGCCGCACGGGTACGAAGGCCAGGGGCCCGAGCATAGCTCGGCGCGTCCCGAGCGCTTCCTCCAGCTCTGCGCCGGCGACAATATGCAGGTCGCCAATTGCACCACCCCGGCCAACATCTTCCATCTGTTGCGCCGTCAGATGCACCGGACGTTCCGCAAGCCTTTGGTGATCTTCACGCCCAAGTCGCTGCTACGCCACAAGCGCGCGGTGTCGAAGGCCGAGGATTTCCTGGGTGACAGCCATTTCCGCCGCCTCCTGTCGGATCCCGATGCGTCGGCCGACCAGGATACCAAGCGGCTGGTGCTGTGCTCGGGCAAGGTCGCCTATGATTTGTTCGAGGCGCGCGATGCCGCGGGCGACAAGACCACCCAGATCGTCCGCGTCGAGCAGCTCTATCCCTTCCCGGGCGATCCGCTGGCGGAGCGCGTCCGCCGGATGCCCAATCTCGAAGAGATCGTCTGGGCGCAGGAAGAACCGAAGAACAACGGTTACTGGTTCTTCGTCGAGCCGCTGATCGAGGAAGCGCTGACTGCTGCCAAGTGCAAGGTGAAGCGCGCGCGCTATGCCGGCCGCGCCGCTTCGGCCTCGCCCGCAACGGGCTTGGCCAAGCGCCACCAGACCGAACAGGCCGCGCTCGTCGCCGACGCGCTGGGCCATAACGTACGCGAAGAAATCCGCCGCACGCGGAAGAGCTAGTTCGCCCGTCACCCCAGCGAAAGCTGGGGTCTCGAGCGGCAGGTACTAATCATGAGATCCCGGCCTTCGCCGGGATGACGAGGTGAAGATGGCAACCGAAGTCAACGTCCCCGTGCTGGGTGAATCGATCGTCGAGGCGACAGTCGGCGAATGGCTGAAACAGCCGGGCGACCCGGTGAAGGCAGACGAGCCGATCGTCAGCCTGGAAACCGACAAGGTCGCGGTCGAAGTGCCGTCGCCCGTCGCCGGCGTGATGGGACAGCATGCGGTCGCGGTCGGCGACAATGTCGCGGTCGGCGCGCTGCTCGCGACGATCGAGGCTGGCGGTGCCGGCGCCGCCGCGCCTGCGCCCGCACCCGCCCCGGCTGCGCCCGCGCCGACGCTCGCTTCCGCCCCTGCCGCGACCGCCGGTCAGCAGGCGCCGGCGTCGGGTGACGCGCCCGCCGCGCTCAGCCCGTCGGTCCGCCGCGCGGTGCTCGAGACTGGCGTCGATCCGGCCACCGTCACCGGCACCGGCAAGGACGGTCGCCTGACCAAGGACGATGTGCTCGCCGCAGCGGCGACGCCGGCTGCGCCCGCCGCCTCCGCCGCCGAGCCGGTCCAGACCCCGTCGGTCGCCGCTTCGACCGGCCGCAAGGAAGAGCGCGTCCGCATGACGCGCCTGCGCCAGACCGTCGCCAAGCGGCTTAAGGACGCGCAGAACACCGCGGCGATGCTGACGACGTTCAACGACGTCGACATGTCGGCGGTGATCGAGGCGCGCACCAAGTACAAGGATCTGTTCGAGAAGAAGCATGGCGTCCGCCTCGGCTTCATGGGCTTCTTCGTGAAGGCGGCCTGCATGGCGCTGAAGGACGTGCCCGCGGTCAACGGCCAGATCGACGGCGAGGAAATCGTCTATCACGATTATGCCGACATTTCGGTCGCCGTGTCAGCGCCGCAGGGCCTGGTCGTGCCGGTGATCCGCGATGCCGATCAGCTCTCGGTCGCCGGCATCGAGAAGACTATCGGCGATTTCGGCAAGCGCGCCAAGGACGGCACGCTCAAGATGGAAGAGATGAAGGGCGGTACCTTCACCATCTCCAATGGCGGCGTGTTCGGATCGCTGATGTCGACCCCGATCATCAACCCGCCGCAGTCGGCGGTGCTCGGCCTCCACCGTATCGAAGACCGCCCGGTGGTCCGCGATGGCCAGGTAGTAGTACGCCCGATGATGTACCTGGCGCTCAGCTACGACCATCGCCTGATCGATGGCCGCGAGGCGGTGACCTTCCTGGTCGCGCTCAAGAACGCGATCGAGGACCCGACGCGCATTCTGATCGACCTGTAACTATATAGACGTCGCCCCGGCGTAGGCCGGGGCCGCTGTGTAATCGCTCCCTCGCTGGCCGGCCCCGGCCTCCGCCGGGGCGACGGAGGAAATGATGGCTGACTATGATTTCGACGTCCTGGTGATCGGCTCCGGCCCCGGCGGCTATGTCGCGGCGATCCGCGCGGCGCAGCTCGGGCTCAAGACCGGATGCGTGGAGAGCCGCGAGACGTTGGGCGGCACCTGCCTCAACGTCGGCTGCATCCCGAGCAAAGCGATGCTCCACGCGAGCGAATATTACGACCACGCCGCCAACGGCATGATGGCCAAGATGGGCATCAAGGTCACGCCGGAGCTCGACCTCGACACAATGCACGGCCAGCGCAAAGACGCGGTCAAGCAGCTGACCGGCGGGATCGAATTCCTGTTCAAGAAGAATAAGGTCGAGTGGATCAAGGGCCACGCCGCCTTCACCGCCGCTGATACCGTCCAGGTCGGCGACCGCAGCGTGCGCGCGAAGAACATCGTCATCGCCACCGGCTCGTCGGTCACCCCGCTTCCCGGCGTCGAGATTGATCAGAAAGTCGTGGTCGATTCGACCGGCGCGCTCGAATTGCCCAAGGTACCGGAGCAGATGGTCGTCATCGGCGGCGGCGTGATCGGGCTCGAGCTCGGCAGCGTATGGCGTCGCCTCGGCGCCAAGGTCACCGTTGTCGAATTCCTCGATCAGATCCTGCCCGGCTTCGACGGCGAGGTCCGCAAGGAATCGAACAAGATCCTCAAGAAGCAGGGGCTCGAATTCAAGCTGTCGACCAAGGTCACCGGCGTGACGGTGAAAGGCGACAAGGCGACGCTCACCGTCGAGCCCGCCGCCGGCGGCGCGGCCGAGACGATCGAAGCGGATACCGTCCTGGTGTCGATCGGTCGCAAGCCGAACACCGACGGCCTTGCGCTCGACAAGGCTGGTCTCGCCACCAACCAGCGCGGCCAGATCGAGATCGACCATGATTTCCGTACCTCGGTCGCCGGCATCTGGGCGATCGGCGACGTGGTTCCCGGCCCGATGCTCGCGCACAAGGCCGAGGACGAAGGCATTGCGGTCGCCGAGAATATCGCCGGCCAGCACGGCATCGTGAACCACGACGTGATCCCGTCGGTGGTCTATACCTGGCCCGAAATCGCCGGTGTCGGCCTGACCGAGGAAGCCGCCAAAGAGCGCGGTGAGATCAAGGTCGGCAAGTTCCCGATGCTCGCCAATAGCCGCGCCAAGACCAATCACGAGCCCGACGGCTTCGTGAAGGTGATCGCCGACGCCAAGACCGACCGGGTTTTGGGCGTATGGTGCATCGCCAGCGTTGCCGGCACGATGATCGCCCAGGCCGCGCAGGCGATGGAGTTCGGCGCGACCAGCGAGGACATCGCCTATACCTGCCACGCCCATCCGACGCACAGCGAGGCGATCAAGGAAGCGGCGATGGCGGTGACGGGCAAACCCATCCATATTTAGCCTGCGGCTAAATATGGATTTAAGGGGGTTTGCCCCGAACGGCGAGCGGGCGAAGCCCGTCCCGACGGACGGCGCGGCTTTGCCGCGCCTCCTGCCGAGGGTTAGCGATTACCGATAGCGCCAGCTACCCCGCCAGCGTTCGCGATGCTGCCAATAGCGACGGCCATCCCAATAGCCGCGATTGGGATAATAATTGCCGATGACCAGCCGTACGCTCGGACCGCCGGCATAATAACCCGGTCCGCGATTGGGGACGCAGCGGTCGTGCCAACCGCGATGCCAGCCACGCCCGCATCCGTCGCGCGCCATGGCTGGGGTGGCGGCGACCAGCATCGTGCCGACGGCGGCCAAAGCCAGAATCATCTTGTTACGCATGGTGACCTCTCACTTCTTGTTACCCACCCGGTCGCGCGTCGAACGCCGCCGGACAATGCCATTAACGCACGACCGCGAAATTCCCTCCGGTCGGGGCGCAAGTGAAACGATCTTGTTTGAAGCCGGCTGCGGCAAGCAGCGCAGCCAATGCCATGCCGGGTAAGGCTATTTTTCCTTGCCTTTGCCGCCGGGCCTGCTGCCGCCATCGCCTCGCGGCAATCCGCCGTTGCGCGGTCCGGGGGCCATGCCGCCCGGCCGCGCCGCCGGCGGCGCTGGCGCGACTCGCACTGCTGCGGGTGGCGGGGGTGGAGATGGCGGGGGCGGAGGCGGCACCGACACCGGTGCGCGGGGTGGCGTGAAGCTGGGCCGCGGGATGCGGACGGGCCGCTCGAAGCGACCATCGCCGCGCGGGGAGCCGGGTGCCGGTGAGGCCATGGGCGCGGGTGAAGGTGCCGGCGCCGGCGGCGCGACCATCGGCGGCCTATCGCCGCCCCTTTGAAACCGCGGCCAACGCGTCGGGCGACCGCTACCATCGCCGCCCGGGAGCGGAGAAACGGCGGCCGGCGGCGATGGCGGGGAGGTCACCGGAGCAGCGGGCGAGACCGGCGCAGGCGAACCCGGGACGGGCCGGTCGAAGCGCGGCGGATAGGGCCGACGACCCGGTCCGGCGCCGTCGCCGCGACCCGGCCAGCCCGGTCTCGCGCCCGGCGTACCCGGCGTCGGGGCAATGACGACAGGCGGCGGCGAGGTCACGGGGGCAGCGGGCGAGGCCGGCGAACCCGAGGGCGGCTGGCCGAAGCGCGGCGGATATGGGCGGCGGCCCGGTACGGCGCCGTCGCCGCGACCCGGCCAGCCTGGCTTCGCTCCCGGCGTACCTGGCGTCGGCGGCGCGACCGGCCGTGGGCGGCCGATCCAATGGCCCCTGCCCGGCCGATTGTCCGGACCGGCGTCCTTGCCCGGCCGCACCCCACCCGGCGTGGTCACCCATTTGCCGCCATCTTGCGGCCGACCCCGATAGCCGCTTCGCCGCCAGCGATCGAACCAATCCGCGCGCTCGCGCCGCTTTTGGCCCTCGGCACCGAGCTTCTCGCGCCAATCGCGATGATGCCACCGTCCCGGTCCGGTGCGATAGCGGATCCAGCCCGGCCGATTGCGCCAGGTGTCCAGCCTAAGCTCGATCCCGCCGAACCAGCCGATACTGTCGGCCCAGTCGCCGGCATAGACCGGCTCGGGAGTCCGCATCGCGCGCTTCATGCCGAAGCCGCGATCCGACAGCCATTGCGCACCCTCCACGATGTCGTCGGACGGATCGATCAGGTCGCCATTATCGCCATAGACCGCGGCTAACGTCCGCCGGTCAAAGCCATAGGCATAGGTCTTGTCACCGACGAAGAAGGGATAATCGTCGCCAGGGGCGAAGATGTAATAGCGGTAATCGTCCCCGAGCGGCTCGGCGAGGATGGTGGACCCGTCGGCCATCGCCCAGGCCCAGCAGTCGATGCCATCGAACCTGAAGCCGTGATCGGGCGGCGAGGTGCCCATCGCGTCGAGCAGCGCATCGGCATCGTCGATATAGCGATAGGCATTGTCGGACGCCGCGGCCGCCATTGGCGGCGCGTCCTGCGCGGCGGCCATGCCCGGCAGCGCCACGCTCGCCAACAGGGCAACGATCACCCCCGCCACCGATCCTATTCGTTTCCGCATCATTGCCTGCCCCACTCCTGCCGACGACGCCAAGGTCATCCCACATTGTCAATGAACTGGCCCTGTCGCGTGCGTTCAGCCGCCGTTGTCTTTGCCCACGCCCGAATTGCGCCAGCGTGACGTGAGGCGACAAGGAGTCAATCGCCCCCTCGCACCGCTACCTTGCATCGCGGCGCGGTGCAGTTAGGGTCGCGGCAAGCGGCAACGCCGCAGCAGGAGAGCGCGATGGCGACTTTACGCCTGACACAAGCAGCCAAGGCGTTCGGGTCCGTCGAGGTCCTGAAGGGAATCGATCTGAACATCGCCGATGGCGAGTTCATCGTGTTCGTCGGGCCGTCGGGCTGTGGCAAATCGACCTTGTTGCGCAGCATCGCCGGGCTGGAGACGCTCAGTTCGGGGACGGTCGAGATCGACGGCCGCATGGTCAATGACGTGGCCCCGTCGGAGCGCGGCATCGCGATGGTGTTCCAATCTTACGCGCTTTATCCGCACATGAGCGTGCGCGAGAATATGGGCTTCGCGCTCAAGCTGGCCGGGCGATCCAAAGCGGAGATTGCCGCGGCCGTCGATGCCGCCGCTGCGACGCTCGACATCGCGCATCTGCTCGACCGGCGGCCCAAGGAATTGTCGGGCGGTCAGCGCCAGCGCGTCGCGATCGGGCGGGCGATCGTCCGCCAACCCAAGGTGTTCCTGTTCGACGAACCTTTGTCCAACCTCGATGCCGCGCTACGCGTTCGCATGCGCTACGAATTCGCCGGACTGCACAAGGCGCTCGGCACCACCATGATCTACGTGACCCACGACCAAATCGAGGCGATGACCCTGGCCGACCGTATCGTCGTGCTCAACGACGGGGTGATTGAGCAACTTGGCACCCCCAACGATCTGTATGAGCGGCCCGACACGATCTTCGTCGCGGGCTTTATCGGCTCGCCGACGATGAACCTGATTCCGGCGACCTATGCCGCGCCTGGCGCAAAAGGCGCGACGGTCAGACTGGCAGGCGGGCAGGTGATCGAGACCATGATCCCAGCGGAGTCGTTATCCCCGGACGCGGCAGTGACGTTGGGCGTCCGTCCTGAACATCTGACTGGCGACGGTCCCGCGAACCGACTCAGCGGTAGCGTGCGGATGGTCGAGTCGCTCGGCGCGGTGCATCAAGTCCATCTGGCGATTGATGGGCTAGCGGATCCACTGGTCGCCTCGCTGCCGACACGACCGGCGGGTGAGGCGCTCAGCATCGCGCTGGCGCCCGAGATGCTGCACTTGTTCAACGAACATGGTCGTGCACTGCCGCGGCCGATGCCGGCCGTCCCGCGCGCAGCCGCTTAGGATCGGTGATGAGCCCAATACGGGCATAATAAGCCGCTTGGCGCGGCGCCCGATTGGGGCTTAGAAGAGTTCGTGGAAACGGTTACACGCGCCGTCAATGGGCGCATCGGGGAGGAATATATGTCGGCCGTCACCATTCGCGATGTCGCTCGCCGCGCCGCGGTTTCGGTCGCTTCCGCCAGCCGGGCGCTCAACAATCATGCCAGCGTCACGCCGGCGACTCGCCAGCGCGTGATCGAGGCGGCGCGCGCGCTCGACTATATCCCGCATCTCGGCGCGCGCAGCCTGTCGCGCGGCCGCTCCAACACGATCGGTGTGGTGCTGCCCGATCTGTTCGGCGAGTTCTTTTCCGAGATCATTCGCGGCATCGACCGCGCAGCACACCGCCGCGGACTGCAACTCCTGCTGTCCAACATGCATGGCAGCGCCGACGAGACCGAGCTGGCGATACGGGCGATGCGCGGCCGGGTCGACGGATTGCTCGTCATGTCGCCCCAGGTTGATGCCGAATTCCTCGGCCGCAACCTGCCCAAGGGGCTTCCCGCGATCGTCATGAACGCGGCGGCAAGCGACGGCACCCATCCGACCATCGCGATCGACAATCTGGCCGGTGCACGCGAGGCGGTCGCGCATCTGGTGGCGCAAGGCTGCAAGCGGATCGCGCACATCACCGGGCCGCAAGGCAATGCCGACGCCGATGCGCGCCGCGCGGGGTTCCGCGCGGCGGTGACCGAGTTGCTCGGCACCGATGCCGGGATCGAGATCGAAGGCGATTTCAGCGAGGCGTCGGGAATCGATGCGGCGTGGCAGATCCTCAGCCAGCGTCCGCATATCGACGGCGTGTTCGCCGCCAATGACATGATGGCGGTCGCGTGCATGGCGACGCTGGCCGAGGGCGGCATGCGCGCGCCCGACGATGTCGCCATCATCGGCTTCGACGGCGTGCCGATCGCGCAATATGTCACCCCGGCTTTGTCGACCATGGCGCTCAACCTTGCCGAACTCGGCGAGCGCGCACTCGAAAAGCTCGTCGCCATCACCGAGGCGGAAGAAATCGAGGCGACCACCGAAATGCTCAAGCCCGAACTCGTCATCCGAGCGTCCAGCCGCCGCCATGCTTGATCGCCGACACCTATTGTTAGCCGGCGGCGCGGCGCTCGGCACCGCCGCTTTGCCCGCAATCGCCGCGCCCCGCGCGCGCTCGGGCGACCTGTTCGCCGATATCCACCAGCGGACCTTCCGCTTCTTCTGGGAACGATCGAACCCGGCCAACGGCCTGATGGCCGACCGCTGGCCAACCCCGAGCTTCGCGAGCATCGCCGCGACCGGCTTCGCGCTCACCGCTTACCCGATCGGCGTGAAGCATGGCTGGATCACGCGAGCCCAGGCGCGCGAGCGAACGCTGGCGACGCTGCGCTTTTTCTGGACCGCGCCGCAGGGCGATGCGCCGAGCGGGGTCAGCGGTCACAAAGGCTTCTTCTACCATTTCCTCGACATGGATCGCGGGCTGAGGTTCCGGCAGAACGAATTGTCGTCGATGGACACCAGCCTGTTGCTCGGCGGTGTGCTGTTCGCCGGGCAATATTACGACCGGCCAGAGGAAGCCGAGATCCGCGACCTCGCCGCCAAACTCTATGCGCGGTGCGACTGGCGCTGGTTCCAACAGCGGGATGCGCAGAAGCGCGTGTCGATGGGCTGGCATCCCGAGAGCGGGTTCATTGCCCGTCCCTGGTTCGGCTATACCGAGGGCCAGCTCCTCTACATTCTCGCGCTCGGCGCGCCGGATCATTATCTCGACCGCGACGCCTATGACGGCTGGTGCTCGACTTACCCGGAGAGCTGGCGCGGCAGCGGCGAGACCCGTCACCTCGCCTTCGGGCCGCATTTCGCGCATCAGTTCACGCAATGCTGGCTCGACATGCGCGGCATCCGCGACGCGCCGATGCGCGAGGCCGGGTTCGACTATTTCGAAAACAGCCGCCGCGCGACCTATTGGCAACGCGATTATGCCATCCGGAATCCGGGCAAGTGGGTCGGCTATTCGCGGGACATCTGGGGCCTGGCCGCGTGCGACGGGCCGGGCGGCGGCCAGGCGATGGTCGGTGGTACGCAGCGCGAGTTTATCGGTTATGCCGCGCGCGGGCCGATCGGCCTGCCCGATGGCCTCGACGATGGCACGATCACACCCTACGCTTCTATCGCCTCGCTTCCCTTCGCGCCGGAGATCGTCGAGCCGGCGGCCCATGCGCTGCATGCCCGCTACGGCAGCGCGATCTACGGCCAATACGGATTTCGCGACGCCTTCAACCCGAGTTTCACTTTCGCCAATCTGCCGCACGATCACGGATCGGTCACGTCCACGGCGGGCTGGGTCGATAGCGATTATCTCGGGATCGATCAGGGTCCGATCGTGGCGATGATCGAAAACCATCGCAGCGGCATGATCTGGGAGGCGATGCGATCGCACCCGGCGATCCGGCGCGGTTTGCAGCGGGCGGGTTTTAGCGGCGGCTGGCTGGGGTGAAGCTGTTCGGAGTCCTGGCCGCCGGATTGGCCGCGATCCTGCTGGGATCGTGTTCCAACGCCCCCGCCAAAACCGTGCTCGACGTCTGGGCAATGGGCCGCGAGGGCGAAGTGATCGGCGACCTGGTCCCCGAATTCGAGTGCGAGAATCCGGGCGTGACGGTACGCGTCCAGCAATTGCCGTTCACCGCCGCGCACGAGAAGCTGCTGACTGCGTTCGTCGGTAATGCGATGCCCGACATGGCGCAGCTGGGGAATAGCTGGGTCCCCGAATTCGCAACGTTGGGCGCACTCGCTCCGCTCGATGGCCGCGTCGCCGCGACACCGGCAATCCCGCGTGCGGATTATTTTCCCGGCATCTGGGACTCGAACATCGTCGACGGCAAGCTTTACGGCGTGCCCTGGTATGTCGACACGCGGTTGCTGTTCTACCGTCGCGACATCCTGAAGAAGGCCGGTTTCGACCATCCGCCGCGCGACTGGGCGGAATGGCGCCGCCAGATGGTGGCGATCAAGACACTGGTCGGGCCTGACAAATACGCCGTCTATTTGCCGCTCAACGAATATGAGCCGCTCGAAATCCTCGGGCTGCAAACGTCCGAGCCGATGGTCACCGACGATGCACGCGGCAATTTCCGCAGCCCGGGGTTCCGTAAGGCGCTCGATTTCTATCTCGGCACGATGCGCGACGGGCTGGCGCCTATGGCGGCGACCACACAAGTCGCCAATGTCTGGGACGAATTCGATCGCGGCTGGTTCAGCTTCTACATCACCGGCCCGTGGCAGATCGGCGAGTTCAAGCGTCGCTTGCCGCCCGAGCACCAAAACGAATGGATGACCGCGCCGATGCCCGGCCCCGATGGTCCCGGTGTGTCGAACGCGGGCGGGTCAAGCCTGGTGCTGTTCAAGTCATCGGCCAAGAAGGACGCAGCGTGGAAGCTGGTGCAGTTCATGTCGCGCCCCGACATCCAGATCCGCTTTCACGCGCTCACCGGCGATCTGCCGCCCCGCATCAGCGTGTGGAAGACGCCGGAACTCGCCAACGATCCTTACGCCAAGGCGTTCGGCGAGCAGATGACGCGGCTGCGCGCCACCCCCAAGGTGCCCGAATGGGAGCGGATCGCGACCGATTTGAAGCTAATCGCGGAACGGGCCGCGCATGGCGAGCTGACCACCGACCAGGCCGTTGCCGAACTCGACAAGCGCACCGATGAGACGCTGGCCAAGCGCAGGTGGATATTGGCCCGCAAGAAGCAGATCAGCGTGCCCGCGGAGGCGCGGTCGTGAATCAGGAGCGCGCTGCCTGGGGATTCGTCGCGCCCGCTTTGGTCGCGCTCGGGCTGTTCTTCTTCGTGCCGGTCGCCGCCGCGTTGATCCTGAGTTTCACCGATTTCGACATTTATGCCGTCGCCGACATCGGCAATCTGCGCTTCGTCGGGCTGGATAATTACATCCACCTGCTCGAGACGCCGTTATTCTGGAAAGCGCTCGGCAACACCGTCTGGTTCGTGGTGTTGGGCGTGCCGCTGTCGATCATGATGTCGCTCGCCGCCGCTTTGCTGCTCGACAGCAAGCTGGCGCGGTTCAAGGGGTTCTTCCGCACCGTCTATTTCGCGCCGGTGGTCACCACGCTCGTCGCGGTGGCGGTGATCTGGCGGTACCTGCTCCACACCAAATACGGGCTGGTCAATTGGGCGCTGGGCGGCATCGGGATTGCGCCGATCGACTGGCTGGGCGATCCGCATTGGTCGATGCCGGCGATCGTGCTGTTCGCCGTCTGGAAGAATTTCGGCTATAACATGATCATCATCCTGGCCGGCCTCCAGACCATCCCCGAGGAACTGCACGAGGCCGCCCGGATCGACGGTGCCAGCGCGTTCCAGCGCCTCCGCCACGTCACCCTGCCCGGCCTCGCCCCGGTACTGCTGGTGGTGTCGATCCTGACCATGGCGGGCTATTTCCAGCTGTTCGCCGAGCCTTATGTGATGACCCAGGGCGGACCGGTCGAGAGCACGGTCTCGATCCTCTATTTCATGTACGAGCAGGGGTTCCGCTGGTGGAACCTGGGGTTCGCCAGCGCGATCGCGTTCGTGTTGTTCCTGATCATGTTCGCGCTGACACTGGTACAGCTCAAGCTCAGCGAGCGGTGGACGCAATGAAGCGCGTCGGAATCCTGCCCAACCTGGCGCTGTGGGCTGTCGCCTTGTTCGCGATGGTGCCGCTCCTGTGGATGGTGTCGGTCAGCTTCATGACCCCGGGCGAAGCATCGTCCTTCCCGCCGCCTTTGCTGCCCGCGCACCCGACTGCCGCCAATTTTGTCGAACTGTTCGCCAGCACCGACATGGCACGATATTTGGTCAACAGCCTGACCCTGGCGAGTTTGGCGACGTTGATGTCGCTGACCTTCAACGTGATGGCGGGCTACGCCTTCGCCAAATTGCGCTTCCGCGGGCGCGATAGGCTGTTCCGCTTCCTGCTCACTGCGCTCGTCATTCCCGCGCAGGTCGCGATGATTCCGTTGTTCCTGATCTGCAAGTCGCTCGGCATCATCAACAGCTTTGCCGGCGTGCTGGTGCCGTCGATCGCGACCGTGTTCGGCATCTTCCTGGTTCGCCAATATGCGCTGTCGATCCCCGACGAGATGCTCGAGGCCGCGCGCATCGACGGCGCGAGCGAAGGCAGGATCTTCCGATCGATCGTGTTGCCGACCTTGAAGCCGATCCTGGCGACCCTGGCGACGTTCAGCTTCCTCGGCTCATGGTCCGATTTCCTGTGGCCGCTGATCATCCTCAACGACAGTCAGAAGCAGACATTGCCGGTGGCGCTCGCCAATCTCAGCCGCGAGCATGTCCAGGATGTCGAGCTGATGATGGCGGGCAGCGTGGTGACCTTGGTCCCCGTGCTCCTGCTCTTCCTGGCGCTGCAGCGTTACTACATCGCTGGGCTGATGGCGGGGAGCGTCAAGGGATGAGGAGACTGATCTTGGCCCTGACAGCAGCGGCTGCCGCCGCGGCGACGATCGCCGCGACCAAGCAACCGCCGGCGCCGCCACCGCTTCCAGAAGGCGTGCAGACCGCGCAACCGACACCGACCGAGGGCGGCTATCCCTATCTGATCTTCAAGCCGCGCGGCTACGATGCCGACACAACGCAGCAATGGCCGCTGGTGATCTTTCTGCATGGGTCGGGCGAGCGCGGCAGCGATATCGAAGCGGTCAAGCGCAACGGCCCGCCCAAAATCATCGCCCAGCATCCCGGATCGCCGTTCCTCCTGGTCTCGCCGCAACTGGAAGCGGCAAGCGATGAAGACAGACGGTGGGACACGGGCAAACTCGACCAATTGCTTGCCTCGATCCGCGCGAAATATCGCGTCGATTCGACCCGCATCTACCTGACCGGCCTGAGCCTGGGTGGCTACGCGACCTGGGCCTGGGCACTGAGGCATCCCGAAACGTTCGCCGCGATCGTGCCGGTCGCCGGCCTGTCCGAGGACAAGGATCTCGACCCGTGCGTGCTCAAGGACCTGCCGATCTGGGCGTTCCATGGCGACCAGGACGATGTCGTCGATCCCCAACGGGGCTTCGCGATCGTCAAGCAGGTCGACGCCTGCAAAGGCAGCGTCCGCCCGAGGATGACGATCTATCCGCAGACGACCCACGGATCGTGGGAGCCTGCTTATGACGACCCGGCAATGTGGCGCTGGCTGCTGGAGCAGCGCCGCACCGTTCCCGCCCCCGGCGGTCCCCAGGACAACAAGAAGAAGGCCCGAGACAAATGACCAATCCGTTCCCCGACGATTTCCTGTGGGGATGCGCGACCGCCGCCTATCAGATCGAAGGATCGCCGCTCGCTGATGGCGCCGGCGCCTCGATCTGGCAACGATTCAGCCACGACCCGCGACTGATGGCGGCCAAGGGCGATACCGGCGATGTCGCCTGCGATCATTATAACCGCATGACCGACGACGTCGCGCTGATGAAGCGGCTGGGGCTCAAGGCCTATCGCTTCTCGGTCGCCTGGGGCCGTGTGCTGCCCGACGGCATCGGCCAGGTGAACGAAGCCGGATTGGGTTTCTACGAACGTCTGGTCGACACGCTACTGGCCAATGGCATCGAGCCATTGTGCACGCTCTATCATTGGGACCTGCCAGCCGCTCTCGACGATCGAGGCGGCTGGCTCAATCGCGACAGTGCCGATTGGTTCGCCGATTACGGTCGCGTGCTGTTCGAGCGGCTCGACGGCCGCGTGACCAAGTGGGTGACGCTCAACGAGCCCTGGGTGGTGACGGACGGCGGTTATCTGCATGGTGCGCTGGCGCCGGGGCACAGGAACGTGTTCGAAGCACCGATCGCCAGCCGCAATTTGATGCGCGCGCACGGCGCCGCGGTGAAAGCCTATCGCGAGATCGGCAAGCACGAGATCGGGCTGGTGGTGAATCTCGAACCGAAATATCCGGCATCGGATTCGCCCGAGGATCAGGCGGCGACCGCGCGCGCCACCGCCTATATGAACCGCCAATATCTCGACCCCGCGATCCACGGCACCAACCCGGCCGAACTCGCCGACGTGTTTGGCGAGGCCTGGGTCGATTGGTCGGCGGAGGATTTGGCGCTGGCCAAACAGCCGATCGATTTCGTCGGCGTCAATTATTACACGCGCAACGTCACCAAGGCGGATGACAGTTTCCCCGTCCGCGCCGGCATGGTGGTGCAACCGCAGGCAACCTACACCACCACCGGCTGGGAAGTGTTCGGCCAGGGGCTGACCGACGTGTTGCTATGGGTGAAGGACAATTACGGCGACCCGGCCATCTACATCACCGAGAATGGCGCCGCTTTCTATGACCCTCCTGCCGCGTCGCAAGGCCGGGTCGAGGATCCGCTGCGCGCCGCATACCTGCGCGAGCACATCGCCGCGGTTGGCAAGGCGATCGGACAAGGCGCGCGGATCAAGGGCTATATGCTGTGGTCGCTGTTCGACAATCTCGAATGGTCGCTCGGCTATTCGAAGCGCTTCGGCATCGTCCACGTCAATTTCGAGACGCAGCAGCGCACGTTCAAGGATTCGGCCAAGCTGTACAGCGAGGTGATCGCGACCAATGGCGCGTGCCTGGGGTAGCCAAGGCACGGATGCAGCCGAGCTGAACGTCATCGGTTCGAAGCCCTACTGCGTCACCCCGGCCTTGTGCCGGGGTCCACCGGGAGGCAAGCCCGGGAAAAGAAGCTCGTGCTATGCGCTAACCTGCACAGTGGATGCCGGGACAAGCCCGGCATGACGGTTAAAACTAACCGCACTCGACTACAGATTCTCAACCGCCGCAAATTTGCGCCGCCCCTTACCCCCCGATCGTCGCGCATTTCGCCAGCAGCCACGCCCGCTCGTCCGCGTTGAGCTCCGGCCCCAACACGTCGAGCACGCGGCCATGATAGGCGTCGAGCCACGCGCGCTCGGCCTGGGTCAGCATGGTCGGCTCGATCAGCCGGCGCTCGATCGGCGCGAAGGTCAGCGTCTCGAACCCCATCATCGCCTGTTCGGCGCCGGGAATGTCGCGGCGTTCGACCAGCACGAGATTCTCGATGCGGATGCCGTATTCGCCCGCTTTGTAATAACCGGGCTCGTTCGAGATGATCATGCCGGGACGCAGCGGCTCGGCCGGTCCGCCGCCGGGATAATTGGGCTTGGCGATGCGCTGCGGCCCTTCGTGCACCGCGAGGTACGAGCCGACGCCATGGCCGGTGCCATGGGCGAAATCGAGCCCGGCTTCCCATAACGGCCGCCGCGCGAAACTGTCGAGTTGGCCGCCATTGGTGCCGTCCGGGAACACCGCAGTCGCCAGCGCGATATGGCCCTGGAGCACGCGGGTGAAGCGGTCGCGCATCTCGGCGGTCGGCTCGCCCACCGGCACCACGCGCGTCACGTCGGTGGTGCCGTCGGCATATTGGCCGCCCGAATCGACCAGATAGAGCTGGCCGGTCTCGATCTTGAGGTTCGAGTCCTCGTCGACGCGGTAATGCGGGCTGGCGCCATGCGGGCCGGTCGCCGAGATCGTGTCGAAGCTCAGATCCTTGAGCAACCCGGTCGCCTCGCGCAATTCCTGCAGCTTGGCCGCCGCCGACAACTCGGTCTCGGTCCCCTTGGGCAGCGTCTCCTCGCACCATTTGAGGAAGCGGGTCAGCGCCGCGCCGTCGCGCACGCTCGCGGCCCGATGCCCCGCCGCCTCGGCCGGGTTCTTGATCGCCTTGGCCAGCACCACCGGGTCGCGCAATGCGAGCACCGTCGCTCCGCCGCGCTGCAACCCGTCGAAGATCGCCGCGACCGCGCGTTCCGGGTCGGCGGCGACGCGCTTGCCGCCATAGGCCGCCAGCGCCGGTGCGAAATCGTTCCGGTCGTGGATACGCACGGCATTGCCGAGATGCGCCGCGACCTCGTCGCTCATCTTTTCGGGCGCGACATAAAGGTCGACCGTGCCGTCGGCATTGGCGATGGCATAAGCGAGCGCGACGGGGGTGCGATCGACATCGGCGCCGCGCACGTTGAGCGTCCAGGCGATCGAATCGAGCGCCGACAGCACTACCGCATCGGCTTGCTGCTCGGTCAGCCAGTCGACGATATCGGCGCGCTTCTCCGCCGAGGATTTGCCCGCGAGCGCATCGGGCTGGACGACCAGCCGCGCATCCGACGGGGCCGGGCGATCGGGCCACACCGCGTCGACCGGATTGGTGTCGACCGCGACCAACGTAGCGCCCTTCGCCGCCAGCGCCTTTTCTGCCTCTTTGACCCAAGCCGAGGTGTGCAGCCACGGATCGTAGCCGATTCGCGCACCCTGACCGGCATGACCGCCGAGCCAGTCGGATACGCTGGTTTCGGGCACGCCGACGAACTGCCAATGATCGCCATCGACCTGTTCGCGCACCTGGAGCGTATAACGCCCATCGGTGAAGATCGCCGCCTCCGCCGGCAGCACCACCGCGGTCCCGGCTGACCCCTGGAACCCGGTCAGCCAAGCCAGGCGCTGCGCATAGGCGCCGACATATTCGGACATATGCTCATCGGTCAGCGGCACGACGAAGCCGTCGAGCCGCTCGCGCTTGAGCTGCTCGCGAAGGGCGGAAAGACGGTCGGCATAAGTGGACATCAAGCTGTTTCCATCGGCGGCGTCGGAGCGACAGGATACTTAACGCGCAGGAAGCGCAATTGCCCACATTTGTCCACCGGGCGCCGAGGTCAAGCCGGATGCGCGGCACGAAGCGGCAACGCCATGACTTTGTGGCAGAATGGGACAAGGGCCGATCCGGCTCGACGAGCCGCCCTACGCACCCTTAATCCTGTCGGCCCTCCGAGACGTCGACCACGGGGCAGCCACCGCGCCGTGCCGCGGCAACCGCCGCCTGATACTGGCGCCGGTAATTGGGATCGTTGCCGGCGAACCGCATCTTGCTTTCCGCCTCGCCGACCTTCTGCTCGAGGTCGCCGCACCGCAGGCTTCTGGCGAACGGGCTGTCGTCGGTCGCGACGATGACGAATTCGGTCGGGTGATTGGGCAGATAGCGCGCGGTGAACCGCTCGCCGACGCCAGGATAGCGCGTCTCGTTCCTTGGCGGATAGACGTTGAAATCGTCGGTGCGGAAGCTGCTTTCGATGGTCGTCCCGTCGGCGCGCTTCAGCAGCACGTTATACCCATAGACCTTGCGGTCGTTGTACATCGTGTTGGTCTCGAACGCGCTGGTCACCAGGCCTTCCGCGGGCACGCCGTAGCGATAGACCAGGCGAGTCGCGACGCCCGTGTCGAAGAACACCAGGCCGAAGATGAATGGAAAGCCGATCAGGAAACCGATCGCCACGCCGCAGCCGGCGCCCATCCCCTTGCGCTCCTTCCCGCGCAACAGGACAACCGGAAGCCATGGCAAGGTCACCATGGCGACGATGACGCCGATGATCACGACGAAGCGCCAGCGCACCAGCTCGAACACCAGATGAGCGACGAATTCCACGCCTGTCTCCCGCGGTCGGTGCCACGATGGCGCGACGCGAGGCCTTCGACAAGCGCCCGCGTATCGCTATGTCGGTATCCATGACCGACCTGCCCACGCCGCCCATCGCCGCGACCCGCCCGCATTCCTTCACCACCCACGACATCACGATCGAGGACCCCTGGGCCTGGCTCAAGGACCCCAGCTATCCCGACGTCAAGGACAAGGACGTGCTCGCCTATCTCAAGGCCGAGAACGCCTATTTCGAAGCGATGATGGCGCCGCACAAGCCGCTGACCGACCGACTCTATGAAGAGATGAAAGGCCGGATAAAGGAAGACGATGCCTCGGTCCCGCAAAAGGACGGCGACTGGCTCTATTGGACCGCCTACGAGACCGGCGGCCAGTACCGCAAATGGTGGCGCAAGCCCGTCGCGGGCGGACCGGACGAGCTCATTCTCGACGAACCGGCACTGGCCGAGGGCAAGGAATATTTCCGGCTGGGCGCACTGTCGGTGTCGAACCATGGCAAATTGCTCGCTTATGCGATCGACGACAATGGCTCGGAGCGCTTCACCATCCGGGTCAAGGACCTGGCGACCGGCGAGCATTTGCCCGACACCATCCCCGGCATGTTGTCGGAGATCGTCTGGACCGCCGACGACAGCGCGTTCCTCTACGGCCTCGCCAACGAGCAATGGCGCACCGACAATGCCCGGCTGCACAAGCTCGGCAGCGATCCGGCAACCGATATCGAACTCTATCACGAGGATGACGAAGGCTTCCGCGTCGGCGTCAGCGAGACGAGCGATCGCCAATGGATCGTGATCGCCACCGGCGATCATGTCACCAGCGAAGTTTACCTGCTCCCGGCGAGTGATCCGTTGGCCAAGCCGATCTGCGTCGCGCCCCGCAAGACCGGCCGCGAATATGATGTCGAGACGCATGGCGACACGCTCTACATCCACACCAACGATACCGATCCGATGTGGCGGCTGGTGACCGCGCCTATCGCCGATCCGGAGAAGTGGAGCGAACTGATCGCGCCATCCAAGCATTTCTACATGACCGGGATCGAATGCTATCGCGACTATTTCGTCGTTGAGGGGCGTGAGGACGGTCTCGATCAGATCTGGATCCATCGCTACGATCCGGCCATCGCGCCGCGGCGGATCACGTTCCCGGAGGCTAGCTACACCGCCGGGCTGGGCGACAATCCGGAATATGACATGCCGGTGATCCGGCTCGGCTATGAATCGATGGTCACGCCGGGCACGGTCTATGACTATGACGTCGCCACGGGCGAGATGACGACGCTCAAGGTCCAGGAAATCCCCTCAGGCTATGACGCTGAGAAATACGCCACCGAGCGGCTCAAGATAAAGGCGCGCGACGGGACCGAAGTGCCCGTGTCGATCGTCTATCCCAGGGATTTTCCGAGAGATGGGTCACGCCCGCTCTTCCTCTATGCCTATGGCGCTTATGGCTATGCCATCCCGCCGGGCTTCTCGACCGGGCGGCTATCGCTGCTCGACCGCGGCTTCGCTTATGCCATCGCGCATATTCGCGGCGGCGACGATCTCGGCCAGCAATGGTATCACGACGGCAAGCTCGAAAAGCGCGGCAACACGTTCAACGATTTCGTCGATGTGGCGAAAGCGCTGGTCGCCGATGGCTGGACCAGCGCAGGCAAGATCGCGATCGCCGGGCGTTCGGCGGGGGGCGAATTGATGGGCGCGGTGGTCAATTCGGACCCCAATCTGTGGGGCGCGGTGATCGCCGACGTGCCGTTCGTCGACGTGCTCAACACGATGCTCGACGACAGCCTGCCGCTGACCCCCGGCGAATGGCCCGAATGGGGCAATCCGATCGAGGACAAGGCGGCGTTCGAGCTGATCCGCTCCTACTCGCCCTATGACAATGTGAAGGCGCAGGCCTATCCACCGATGTTCATCTCGGGCGGCCTCAACGATCCGCGCGTGACCTATTGGGAACCGGCGAAATGGGCGGCGAAGCTGCGCGCGACCAAGACCGACGACAATATCCTGCTGCTCAAAACCAACATGGGCGCCGGGCATGGCGGCAAGTCCGGGCGGTTCGACAGCCTGTACGAAGGCGCGGAGGAACATTGCTTCGTGCTGTGGCAATTGGGCGTCGAGAAGTGACTCCCTCTCCCCTCCGGGGAGTTGAGGGTCGGTCATGCCCCCGGCATGACCTGACCAGCGCGGGGCGCTGGTCACCCTCAACTGGCCGGGGAGAGGGGCAGTGCGGCAAGCTGCTCGCTACTGCCCCTCTCCCGACTTCGCTACGCTCGTCTGCCAGCGTCCGGTGGACATCGCCCCGCGATGTCCAGTGCATGCCGGGGGCATGCACGGCCGGACGCTCCCCGGAGGGGAGAGGGCGATAATGGCCGGCCTGTCCTACCCCATCACCGCGACCGAAGCCGACATCGACGAGCTCGGCCACGTCAACAATGCGGTGTGGGTGAAGTGGATCCAGGACATCGCGGTCGCCCATTGGGAGACGATCGCGACGCCCGAACAGCGCGACGCGATGATCTGGGTCGTGACCCGGCACGAGATCGATTATCGTGGCAACGTTTCGGCAGGCGAGACCGTGACCGCCGAAACCTGGGTGTCGGAACCCCCGCAAGGCGCGCGGTTCGACCGGCACGTTCGCTTCACCGGTACCGATGGCAAGGTAAAGGTCGAGGCAGTGACGACCTGGGCGCTGATCGATCGCGCGACGGGAAGGCTGATGCGGGTAAGGCCGGAGCTGGCGGTGCCGTTCCTCGCCTGACGGTCCCGCTTACTCCGAGATACCGAAAGACGGTCGTGGCGCGAGCATCGAAGCCCGCGCCACGCCGGATCGATCAATAGCGATAGTCGTAATAATAGCGATCACGCCAATGGCGGCGATGCTCGCGGCGCCATTCGAGCTCGCGTTCCCAGCGCCGGCGCGCTTCCCAGCGCTCGCGGCGTTCACGCCAATGGTTACGCCCGCCATCGCGATAATAGCCGTCATCATAGCCATAGTGCCGGTAGCCGTCATTATACGACCCCCAGCGCTGCGCCGATGCGCTGGTCGGCATGAGGGCGAGAAGGCCGCCCGCCACCGCCGTCGAAAGAAACATCAAGGTACGCGTCATTACAACCTCCTGTCGGTGCTGACCCGACTGGGTGTATCAGCTGCAACCTTGGCCAGCCCTGAACCGGCCGTACAGGTGAGGTTTAGGGTCACAAGTCGCGCCCACCTGTCGCGCAACGGATCCGATCGCCTTCCCCAGCAACCTAAGGGAGATACAACTTATCATCATTTCGGACCCTGATCCGTCACGCCCCATGAGCAGAGAATCCCGCCACGGCCACATTATCACGCGGCCATACTGTCAATTGTCCGACAAAATTTAGGTGCACGCCTTGTAGGCGCGACCTCGAACGTGGAATCAAGGCGAAAAGGGGAAACATCATGCAGCATGGGCCGAAAGCGTCCAGAGTTGTCCTATCCGGGTTGGTGTCATGCATGGTCCTGACGCTAATTTCATGCGCACCGGCATCTGCGCTGAACCGGGACGGTCCGGTGGCAAGCGCGCACAAGGGAATCTCGACCGCCACTTGGACGCCGGATAACGGCGACGGCACCTTCACCAATCCGTTGTTTTACGACGAATTTTCAGATCCGGACCTGATCCGCGTCGGCGACTGGTTCTACCTGACCGGCACCACCATGCATACCATGCCGGGCCTGCCGATCCTGCGCTCGAAGGACCTGATCAACTGGGAATTCGTCGCCTATGCCATGGACAAGCTCGACCTCGGGCCGGCCTTCCGGCTAGAGGACGGCAAGAATATTTACGGCCAGGGTATCTGGGCACCGTCCTTCCGCTACCATGACGGCAAATTCTACATCTTCTCGAACGTCAACGGGCAGATGACCCAGATGTTCACTGCCACCGACCCGAAGGGGCCGTGGACGCGCACGCCGATGAAGCGCAGCTTTCACGATCTGTCCGTGCTGTTCGACGACGACGGCAAGGCCTATGTCGTCTGGGGCCACCAGGACATGCACCTGGCGCAACTTACGGACGACCTGACCGACATCGTCCCGGGCACCGAGCGCGCCCTGTTCACCGCTGACGCCGGGATGGGCGAAGGCGCGCATTTCTACAAGATCAATGGAAAATACTACATCATCAGCGCGGAATATGCCGGCGGCTTTCGCATGCCGGCGGCGCGGGCGGATCATGTGCTCGGCCCCTATGAGGTCAATCGAGCGATCAGCCTGCACGAGGACTTCGGCATGGCGGGGAGCCAGCGCACGGCTACGGCCGAGCCACCGTTCAAGTTCTGGGCCCCCGGCGCCGCCGCCAGTCACGGCCTGGCGATGCACCAGGGGGGCATCGTCCGTACGCCGGAGGGCGAATGGTGGGGCTTTTCGATGATGGATTTCAATTCCGTCGGCCGCCTGCTCGACCTGTCGCCGATCACCTGGAAGGACGGCTGGCCCTGGTTCGGCCTGCCGGGTAATCTGACGCGTACACCGCGGACCTGGGTGAAGCCGAAGACCGCCACGCCGCAGCCGCTACGCGTGCCCTATCAGCGGAGCGACGATTTCTCGGCGCCGCGGCTCCAGCCGATATGGCAGTGGAACCACGTCCCGGTCGACGGCAAGTGGTCGTTGTCGGAACGGCCGGGTTTCCTGCGGCTTCACGCCTTGCCGGCGACCTCATTCTACGACGCACGCGATACACTGACGCAGCGGGCGATCGGGCCAATGTCGACGCCGACCGTCCTGCTCGATGCGTCGAACCTGAAGCCGGGCGACACGGCCGGCCTGGGGCTGCTCAATCTGCCCTATGCCACTTTGGGCGTCGAAAAGCGCGCCGACGGGCTCGACATCGTCCTCTTTGACCAGCGCCCCGACAAGACGGTGCGGGTGAAGATGACCGGAAAGCGCATCTGGCTTCGCGCCGATTGCGATTTTCTCGCCGAGCGGGCACGCTTCAGCTATTCGGTTGACGGCACCACCTTTGCCCCGATCGGCGACGAGGTGGCGCTGGTCTACCAGACTTTTACTTTCCAGGGCGTCCGCTACGGATTGTTCAGCTATAATAGAACCGGCGCCGAGGGCGGTTTTGCCGATTTCGATAGTATCGATGTCTATCAACCGCATACCCACGGCCTGATGCGGCCCATCCCCTATGGCCGATCGATCCGGCTGGCCTCATTTCACGCGCCGACCGGACTGGCGGCCAGCAAAGGGCGCCTGACGTCGAGTGTCCCGACGCGGTTCGCGGTCGTCGACCGCCGATTGGGCCGCGTCGCTCTGCGGTCCGGCCGACTTTATGTCACCGTCAGTAAGGATGGAGGGGTGACGCTCGAGGCCGGCAAATCCGGCACGGCGCAAAACTTCCAATGGATCGAAACGCCGACCGGCGAATTGGTGCTGATGTCATTGGCCACCAATCGTTTCCTGCGCATCGATCCGCAGGCCAGGGATATCCGCGCAGATAGCCCCGGCCCCATGCCGGACGACAGCGACGGCACGCGCTTTGTCTGGTCGGATTGAAAGGCGGCGTGGCGAATCCGGGGTTCGCCCACGCAACGACGCGAAGCACCGGCCGCCAATGGCACCTTCCTGAGCTCCTTGGCAAACCACTGACGAGGCTCACCCTTCCCGCTTCACCTCGGCAATCGCGGTCCTGCTCTGCCTCGCCCAGGTCTCACGGCCGGTCAAAAACGCCTTCCAACCCAGGATCGCGCCCCAATGGCGGAATAGCTGGAAGCTGAACGGCTCGAGCACCGCCGCCACCAGCGCGGGGCCGAAACGCAGCCCCTTGGTCTGCCCGGTCCAGCGCGAATAGAGGTGGAGCGAGGTCAGGTGGAACGTCAGGTCGACCAGGATCTTGACCGCCATGATGATCAGGATCGGCAGCACGATGTGGAAGCGGCCGCTGAACAGCACCACCAGCAGGATGACGAACGCGGTAAGCCCGAACACCGGCTGGACCGTATCGGCCGCCTTGACCGGCAGCATCGCGGTGCCGAGCTTCCCGAAATGGCGGTTGGCGACCATGTCGCGGTTCCAATGCTGGGTCTGCAGGAACCCGCCGAACCAGCGGCGGCGCTGACGCAGGAAAGCGGGCAAGGTCGCAGGTGCGTCGGTCGAGGCGAGCGCGTCGCCGACCACCCGGACCTGCCAGTCGCGGCCGGTATCGTGCGCGACGCGATGCAGGCGGTGGATCAGCTCATAGTCCTCGACCAGGCAATCGGGATCGAACCCGCCGACCTCGACCACTGCCCTGGTCCGGAACGCGGCGAACGCGCCCGATACCAGCAGCAAGCCGTTGAGCCGTTCCCAGGCATAGCGCGACAGGAAGTTGCGGACATATTCATAGGTCTGGAACCATTCGAACAGGCGGCCGGACAGGCTCGGTCCGCACATCGGGCGGATCACGCCGGTCGCCGCGACCAGTTCGGGCTCGGCGGCGAAGGCGTTGCGCATCGCGGCGATCGCGCCGGGCTCGAGCAAGGTATCGGCATCGACCGTGACGACGATCTCTTCGCCGACATGCAGGATCGCGGCGTTGAGCGCGCGGGCCTTGCCGCCATGCGGCAGCCGCAGCCAGCGCAGCGACGGCAGACCCGACGCCGGCGGGCTGATCGCGCCCAGCGCTGGTGGGGTCAGACCATAATGCGCCAGCGTCTCCGGCGTGGCGTCGTCCGATCCGTCATCGGCGATCAGGATCAGATCAGGCGCGTCCTTCTGGGCAGCGAGGCGATCGATCGTCACGTCGAGCACGGCGGCTTCGTTGCGCGCGGCGACGATGATGGCGAGGCTGGACCGGGCGTCGGATGGTGGCGCGGGCCGTGCGCCGTGGCGCAGCGGCCAGATCTGCACCGCGGTGAAGATCAACAGCGCCGTATCATAGAGGATATAGCCGACACCGACCGACCAGACCAGGAAGCCCTGGCGCAGAAAGGCTTGAACCACCAGCGCGACGAACGTCACATATACCAAAGCCGTCACCCCGCGGCTCGGCCAGCCGACGCGGCGCGGGTTGAGGCGTGGGGAAAGCATGGCGAAGGACTGGGCGAGCGCGTCCGCCGGGGTACGCTGAAACATGGGAAGCAGGACTTCTTTTGGGGGCGCCATATTCCCTAGCGTTCGTTACGGCGCCGGACTAGCCGGAATGGTAATTGCTAACGGGAGTACGTCGTGGAGAGCGAACGGTTCACGAAAACCGCGATCTGGTTGCATTGGTTGATCGCGATCGGGGTGGTGACCAATGTCACCCTCGCCTGGATCTGGCCGCTCGGCGATCATAACGACGCGATCGGCGAATTCGTCCGGCCGATGATCGACAGCCACAAATCGATCGGTGTGACCATCCTCGGCTTGGCCATCCTGCGACTATTGTGGCGGATCGGGCACAAGCCGCCGCCTTTCCCTGTCAGCTACAAGCCGTGGGAACGGATTGCGGCGCATGTCGTCCATTGGGGACTCTATGTCGTCATCCTGGCAATGCCGATCACCGGATGGGTGATGGATTCGGCGTGGAAGGACGCGGCGACGCATCCAATGCTGTTCTTCGGCACGTTCGAATGGCCGCGGCTGGGCTTCATCATGACCATGGCGCCCGACACCAGGGAATGGATCCATTCGACGTTCGGCGAGGCGCACGAGCTGATCGCCTATCTGGTCTATCTCCTGGTCGTCCTGCACCTGACCGGGGCGATCAAGCACCAGATGGAAGGGCATAAGGAATTGCAGCGCATGGGAATCGGGCGATGAGAATGAGGAAATGGCATTGAGCGCAAGGGCCGGGAAGCCGGCAGTCGGCGGCGCGCCTAGATCGTTGGTCCAAGCTTCGAAGGACCAAGCCATGACCTTTGCTTTTACCAGTTTCGCTTCCCCGGTCGGCAGGCTCAAGCTCGTCGCGAGCGACAACGGGCTGGCCGCCATCCTGTGGGAGAATGACGATCCCGATCGCGTCCGGCTGGGCGCGATGACCGAGCAGCCCGACCATCCGGTGCTGGCCGAGACGGTGCGTCAGCTGAGCGACTATTTCGCCGGCACGCGCACGCATTTCGATCTGCCGCTCGATTTCCACGGCACCGATTTCCAGAAGAGCGTGTGGGCCGCATTGCTGACCATCCCGTTCGGCGAGACGCGGTCCTATGCCGAGATCGCGCGCCAGCTCGGCCGCCCGACGGCGTTTCGCGCCGTGGGCGCGGCGAACGGCAAGAACCCGATTTCGATCGTCGCGCCGTGTCATCGCGTGATCGGCACCAACGGCGCCTTGACCGGCTTTGCCGGCGGATTGGAAGGCAAGGCCTTCCTGCTCGAACTCGAAGGCGCCGCAGGCTGAAACACCCCCGCCGTCATTCCAGCGCAAGCTGGGATCTCAGGCCGAATTGCGATACGCTCGAGACCCCAGCTTACGCTGGGGTGACGGTTGGGGGTTGGGGAAGCATGCCGTTTCGTCACGCAGGATGGGCGCTGCTGTTGCTGGTGCCGATGATCGCGGTCGCGTTCTGGCCGCAATATTTCCACGATCTGCCGCACGCCGCGTTCGCGCTCCATGCGCATGGCGTCACCGCCTCGTTGTGGGTCGCTCTGGTTTTCTTCCAGCATTGGTCGATCCATGCGCGCCGAAATGCGCTTCATCGTAGCGCCGGGCTGGCGGTGTTCGTCGCCGTGCCATTGTTCGCCGCGGGCGCGATGTTGGCGATGCAAAGCATGGCGGCGAAAGCGCTGGCCGGGCATCCCTTTTATACCCCCTTCGGCGCAATGCTGGGACTCGACGACGCGATCGCCAGCTTCGCGCTGCTACTGATCGTCCGCGCCGCTTTGCTCCATCGTCGACAGGTCTGGCTGCACGCCGGTTATATGCTGTCGACCATCCTGCTCGTCCTGCCGCCGATCGTGACGCGGTTGCTCCCCCCGATGACGATGCCCGGGCTCCCGCCGTTCGACGCTGCCTATCTGACTGCCGAATTGAGCGCCGGGCTGGTCGCCGTTGCCCTGGCCTGGGCGTATCCGCGCAGCCGCCGTCCTTTCCTGATCGTCGCTGCGATCACCGTAGTACAGGCAGGCCTGGTCGAGGCGTTCGGACGTACCGATGCGTGGGTGAGCGCGTTCGCCGCGCTGACGCGGGCGCCTGCGGGAATCCTTGCCTCCGTCGGCATCGCCATCGCGGCAGCGTCGCTATGGTCGGGATGGCGCGGGCGGCGTCCGATATTGCAGCCCGCCTGAAGGATCAGTCGGAGGCTGGATCGGCTGGCGCGACGTCGAAGTCGGGAACGCCCTCGCCGTGATGGACGCGAACGCCGGCACCCGTACGCAGCATGGCGCTCACGCGGATACGCTTGCCCATCGGCAGCGGGGCGACCGGAACCAGAGCCGAGAGGGCCGCGGCCTGCGGCGCCGGGGCGGTCGAGCCGCCGCGATGGACGACCACTCCCGAATCGACTTCCTGCACATTATAGCCCGGATAGCCGGCGGCGAGCGCTGTGCCGCCCTCGCTGCCCGGCCATGGAGTGGTGCGGCCGGTCAGGCTGGGCTCCAGCCCCGAATAGCTCTGACTGTTGGCAAGCGCGCCTTCCAGCCCGCCGCGCCAGCGGTAGAAGATGTGGGCGCCGACCGTCGCAATGCGATCCATGCTCGATGCCCACCAGGGCAGCACGTAATTGGCGTGATAAAAGGTGGCTGAGCCGACCGGCGCGTAAACTTGGCCTGAAAGCGCCGAGACCGCGATGTCGCGAGCATGCGTCCAGGACGCAGGGTCGCGACGGAATGCCATCGATCCGTCGCACGTGAAGCTGAACTGGCACCCGGTCCGCCGGGTCGATCCCTGATAGACCACGCCGCACACGCTGTCGGGGAAAGCGCGATCGCGCACGCGATTGAGCACGACCTGGGCGACGGCGCGCTGGCCGTCGTCGCTCTGCGACCGTGCTTCATAATAAACCGCGGCGGTCAGGCATTCGATCGCGCGCGCGGCATCATCGGGGCTGCGCGTCGTCGACAAAGCGAGCAGCGGCTGGGCGGCGCTGATCGCGGCGACCGGACTGCTCGCGTCGACCAGCGCGGGAAGCTTGGCGGCGATGTCCGCGGGCAGATCGAGCGCGAGCTTGTTGATCATGGTGACGGTCGCGATCGGCCGCGCCTTCAACCCCTGCGGCGCCTCGGCCTGGGGCAGGCACGACGCGACCATCGCCAGCAGGCCAAGGCCTGCGGGCGCGCGCAATTTGAGGAGAATCCACCGCCGCTTCACGAGCGACGGGTTAGGCAATCAGGGTTAGTACCGGGTTAAGACGGGTATTCGCCGGCGATTTCCGTGCCTTGTCAGGCTAGCCCGAATTGCGCAGCGCTGTCGCGATGGCGTTGATCGAGAGCAAAATGCCCTCGCCGATCCGCGGATCGTCTTCACCGGCGCGGTGGCGCTTCATCAGCTCGATCTGGAGCAGGTTGAGCGGCTCGATATAGGGCAGGCGCAAGCGGATCGAGGCGTCGAGGCCGGGATTGCGTTCGAGCAACCGCGATTGCCGGGTCGCGTCGAGCAGGCCGTCGCGGGTCAGTGTCCAGCCGTCGCGGATGCGCGGGAAGATCGCGTCGGCGAGCGCGCGATCATGGACCAGCGAGCAATAGCGTTCGGCGATGTCCATGTCGGACTTGACGATCACTTGCTCCATATTGTCGAGCGTTGCCGCGAAGAACGGCCAAGCCTGCGCCATTTCGCGCAACAATGATTTGTCCTCGAACGCCGCCAGCGCGTGCCCAACACCGTACCAGCCCGGCAGCATCACGCGCGCCTGCGCCCAGCTGAACACCCAGGGAATCGCGCGCAGATCCTCGATCGCGTCCGATTTCTTGCGGCTCGCCGGGCGGCTGCCGATCTTGAGATTGGCGATCTCGGCGATCGGGGTCATCTCGCGGAAGAAGGTGCGGAACCCCTCGGTCCCATAGACCAGGTCGCGATACGCCTTGAACGCGGTCGCCGACAGCTCGTCCATCGCCGCACCGAACCGCTTGCGGTCGGCGTCCGACAACGCCGGCGGCGCCAGGCTGGCGAGCAAGGTCGCCGCCGCCATCGCCTCGAGGTTGGTGGTGGCGCTTTCCCGGGTGCCGTATTTGGCGGCGATCACTTCGCCCTGTTCGGTGATACGGATACGGCCCTGGACCGATCCCGGCGGCTGCGCCTGAATCGCCGCGAAGGACGAGCCGCCGCCGCGCCCGACCGCGCCGCCGCGACCATGGAACAATTGCATGCCGACATGCGCCTTTTCGAACACCGGTTCGAGCGCTTCGGACGCGCGGCTCAATTGCCAGGTCGAAGTCAGATAGCCGCCATCCTTGTTCGAATCGGAATAGCCGATCATCACTTCCTGGACGCCGCGCCCGACCGCGAGCCCGGCAATCTCGGGCAAGCCGAACCATTCGGCCATGATCGCCGGCGCCGCTTCCAGATCGCCGACCGTCTCGAACAGGGGCACGGCCATGATTGCCGCAGCCGGCGGATCGCCGGGCACATAGAGCCCGACTTCCTTGAGCATCAGATGGACTTCGAGCAGGTCGCTGACCGACATCGCCATCGAGACGATATATTGGCGGATACAGGCCGGCCCGTATTTGCCATGAGCCGCGGCCGCCGCGCGCAGGATCGCGAGTTCGGAGGCGGTGTCGGCGCTGTAAGTCGCATAGGGACTGACCAACGGGCGGACATTGGCGAGTTCGCGGCGCAACAGCGCCACCCGCGCGGCTTCGTCGAGCGCGATATAATCTGCCTCGACTCCCGCAACCTTGAGCAATTCGGCGACGGTGCGCTCGTGGACCGCGCTGTTCTGGCGCAGATCGAGCGTCGCCAGATGAAAGCCGAACGTATCGACCGCACGGATCAACCGGCCGAGCGCGCCGCCCGAAGCCAGTGGTCCCGCGCCTTCGTCCGCCAGTGCGTGGGCGATCGTCACCAGATCGCGGCGCAACGCCTGCGGATCGGCATAGGCTTCACCCTTGAGCGCGGCGGGGCGCGGCGCGGGCTTGCCGGTCAAGGCGAGATGCGTCGCGGCGAGCCGGGCATAGACTCCCGACAGTGCGCGGCGATACGGCTCGTCGTCGCGGCTCGGCGCATCGTCACCGCTCGCCGCCGCCAGCTGGAGCAACTCATCGCTGACTCGCGCATGATCGGTCGAGATCGACAATTCGGCGCCGAGCGCATGGACCGCGTCGAGATAATAACCGAGCACGGCCTCGCACGATCGCGCCAGCGCGGCGGTCAGCGATTCCGCCACGACATTGGGATTGCCGTCGCGATCGCCGCCGATCCAGCTTCCCGGCTTGAGGAAGCTCGGCGTGCGCTCCCCGAGCGCGCGGTCCCAGCGCTGGTACAGGCCGGGCAAGACTTGGAGGAACACGTCGCGCAGATAGGAGAGCGCGGTCTCCACCTCATCGGCGACATAGAGCCGCTCGCGCCGCAGCACGCGCGTCTGCCACAGCAAGGCGATCTGCCGCGTGATCGCCTGTTCGACATCGTCGCCATCGGCAGTCGTCGCGACCTTGCGATCGCGCAGCGCCATCAATTGCGCGATACGATTGCGATGGTCGATCATCGACTTGCGCCGCACTTCGGTCGGGTGCGCGGTGAGAACCGGCGCGACCAAAGCGTGGTCCAGCAGGTGCATGACCTTGTCCTTGCCGATCCCTTCGTCCGCCAGCCGCTGAAGCGCCGCCGCGACATCGGCGCCGGGTTCGGCGGCGACGCCCTGCCGATCCTCGGCGAGATTGGCGAGCATCGAGAACAGCATGAAGCCGCGGACGAAATCGAGCGTCTCGTCGAGCGACAAGCGGTCCAGCCCGAGATCGACATCGCCGCCGACGCCGCGATGACGGTCGACCGATGCCGAGCGGATATATTCGGTGCGCTTGAACAGCGCCTCCCCGCCATAAGCGCGGATCACGTCGCCAAGCAATTTGCCCAGGAAACGCACGTCGGGATTGTTGGTGATGATGGGGAGGTCAGCCATGTCCGCCTGCTGCACTGCAGCGCGATTTGGGTCAATCGTTTCGTTGGTGAGCCCGCTCATGGCATTTTATTCCAAGATCGCTTTTTCAAGGACGCATACGTTTGCATGAAACGGATCAGCTAAGGCCTATATCCCGACCGTCATCCCGGCCTCGTGCCAGGATCCACCATGCAGCCAGCGCAGGACGAGAAACTCGAGCCGTTCGGCCTGCCGCGCAGTGGATGCCGGGACAAGCCCAGCATGACGGTTTGAACTGCATCAGCCGTGAGAAATTCCCTGCAGAATGCGCGGGGATGATGGCCGTATTTACTGAAAAGCGAAGCCTCAAGCCTCCAGCTCGACATCCCAATACAGCCAATCGTGCCAGGTATCGTGCAGATGGTTCGGCGGAAAAGACCGCCCATGTTCCTGCAACTGCCAGCTGGTCGGGCGGATCGGCTCGACATGGAGCGGCATCTTGGCCTCGCGCGGGGTGCGGCCGCCCTTGCGCAGATTGCATGGCGCGCAGGCGGTGGCGACATTCTCCCAGGTCGTACGCCCGCCATAAGCGCGCGGGATGACGTGGTCGAAGGTCAGATCCTTGTGCGTGCCGCAATATTGGCATTGGAAACGGTCGCGCAGGAACAGGTTGAACCGGGTGAAGGCCGGGAACGCACTCGGCCGGACATATTGTTTGAGCGCGATGACGCTGGGCAGCTTCAGCGCGAAGTTCGGGCTGCGCACTTCGCGCTCATAATGCGCGACGATGTCCACCCGATCCAAAAAGACCGCCTTGACGGCGGTCTGCCATGGCCAGACGGAGAGCGGGTAATAGCTGAGCGGCGTATAGTCGGCGTTCAGCACCAACGCGGGACAACTGTCCGGATGTCGCATCAGGTCGGGATGAAACACGCTTTCCCCCATCGCTTTCCTGGCGGGCGTAAAGCCGATCAGGATGACGCCATGATGACAGCACAGGCCATGACTCGCGGTCAAGAGTCGCCGCGATGATCGTCAGCCGTTTCGCGCCGAGCCCCACCGGAGGGTTGCATTTGGGCCACGCCTGGTCGGCAATCCAGGCGCATGATCGCGCGAAAAATGAGGGCGGACGGTTCCTGCTGCGGGTCGAGGACACTGACGTAACGCGCTCGCGCGCCGAACATGTCGCCGGCATCCTCGCCGATCTGGAATGGCTCGGGCTCGGCTGGGACGAGATGTCGGTCCAATCCGAACGCCTGGCGCTCTACGACGCGGCGCTCGATCGCCTGCGGGAAGCCGGCCTGGCCTATCCCTGCTTCTGCACCCGTGCCGAGATCGCACGCGAAGTCGCCGCCAGCCTGCACGCGCCGCATGGCCCCGACGGACCGCTCTATCCCGGTACGTGCCGTGCGGTCGACCCGGCGACGCGGATGCGGCGGATGGCGAGCGAGGCGTTCGCCTGGCGCCTCGACGCAGCTGAGGCGGCGCGGCGAGCGGGACCGCTCGCCTGGACCGACGAACTCGCGGGCACGATGCCGGTCGATCCGCAGTTGCTCGGCGATTTGGTGCTCAAGGGTAAGGATCGCCCGGCGAGCTATCACCTCGCGGTGGTGGTCGACGACGCCGCGCAAGGCATCACCCATGTCGTGCGTGGACGCGACATCATGCCGTCCACGCACGCGCATCGCCTGCTCCAGGCAGTGCTTGGCTTGCCCGAGCCGGTCTATCGGCACCACAGCTTAGTGCTGGATGCGGAGGGCAACCGGCTCGCCAAACGGCACGGCGCTCCGACGCTGGCGGACTGGCGGGCGGAGGGTATGGACGGTGTCGCGTTGATCGAGCAATTGCGGGTCGGCGAATTGCCTTTCGGATTCAAGCTCGGCCGAGTTTGATGGAAGGAAGGATTATACCAGTGGCAAGACGAGTCGGATAACGCCCGCTCCCTTTCCCCTCTCCCGCTTGCGGGAGAGGGAGGGGCCCGCCGCGGAGCGGTGGGAAGGTGAGGGTCTTCTTTCTTCTTTTTGGTTTTTAGCCGCTTGGCAGAAGAAAGAAGACCCTCACCCAACCCTCTCCCGCAAGCGGGAGAGGGTTTCGAGACCGACGAACGACAGGTCGTCAATCGAACCCTCCCCATTGGCTTCACACTCGTCCGGGCCTAAATACCCCTCATGACCACTTTCCTCGCCCTGTTGCTGATCGCCGCGATGATCGCGACCGTCGTTGCGCTTGTCCGCGGCGTGATCCTGTTCCTCAAAGGCGCGACCGACGATGTGAAGAGCGGTGAAGGCCCCAGCGCGACATCGATCCGGTCGAACCAGATGATGATGTACCGCATCATCTTCCAGGCGGTGGCGATCCTGATCGCGGTGTTGTTGCTGTTGCTCGTCGGCCGCCAGCATTGAGCGGCTGACCATTGGTCAAGCTCAACAAGATCTATACGCGCACCGGCGACGACGGCACTACGGGGTTGGTCGGCGGCGGGCGCATCTCCAAGGCCGACCCGCTGATGGCGGCGATCGGCGATGTCGATGAGGCGAACAGCGCGATCGGGGTGGCGCTGACATGGATCGAGGATGCCCCCACCGCGGCAACCTTGCGGCGTATCCAGAACGAAATGTTCGATCTCGGCGCCGATCTCGCGACCCCGCTCGACATGGAAGGCGCCCTTCGCGTCACCGCCGAGCAGATCGACCGGCTCGAGCGCGAGATCGACGCGATGAACGCTTCGCTGTCGCCGCTGACCAGCTTCGTCCTGCCCGGCGGCGCGGCCGGCGCGGCGCAGCTTCATCTAGCGCGCGCGATCGTCCGCCGTGCCGAGCGCAGTGCGGCTTCGGCCGTCGCCGACAACGCGCTCAATCCCAACGCCCTAACCTATATCAACCGCCTGTCCGACTGGCTGTTCGTCGCGGCGCGGGGAATGAACAATTTGGGCGCCAGCGACGTTCTCTGGGTTCCCGGCGCCTCGCGCTGACCCCTTGGGTTTCGGCCCATATTTCCTATCTGTGCGATTGACTCCATCGGCGAAACGACCGAAAAGGGGAACATAATGAGAACGCGACTTGGCCTCCGCCCGACTCCGGAAGCGCTCGGCGCCCGTTATGCGGCGGTGCGCGGGCTGAGCGTGGCCTTGGTCGCACCGCTGTCCGACGCGGACGCGACGGTGCAGTCAATGGAGGACGCCTCCCCCGCCAAATGGCATCTGGCGCACACCACCTGGTTCTTCGAGACGTTCGTGCTGCGCGATTTCGTGCCCGGCTACACGCTCCACGACGACCGTTTCCCATTCCTGTTCAACAGCTATTACGAGGCGGAAGGGAGCCGTCACAGCCGCGCGCGGCGCGGGATGGTGACGCGGCCAAGCCTCGACGAGGTGCTGATCTATCGCGCCGCGGTCGACGCCGCACTGACGGCGGCGTTGCCGATATTGCCCGAAGAGGCATGCGAGCTGGTCCGGCTCGGTTGCCATCATGAGGAACAGCATCAGGAATTGCTGCTGACCGACATCCTCCATCTGTTTTCGGAAAATCCGATCGAGCCGGCGATCTGGCCGGGCGCGCGCAAGGTGCCGGTCGGAATGCCCGATGCGCTCGGCTGGATCGAGCATCCGGGCGGTATGGTCCAGATCGGGCATGACAGCCCGAACTTCGGCTTTGATTGCGAAGGCCCGCGCCACGACGCGCTGCTCCACCCGCATGCTATCGCCGACCGTACCGTGACCAATGGCGAATGGGCGGCGTTCATCGCCGATGGCGGCTATGCCGAGCCGCGCCACTGGCTGTCCGACGGCTGGGCCTGGGTGCAGCGCGAAGGCGTGATGGCGCCGCTTTATTGGGAGCAAAATGACGGCGGCTGGACCCGGTTCGGGCTCGACGGGCGGCGCCCGATCGACCCCGCGGCGCCGGTCACCCATGTCAGCTTCTTCGAGGCGGATGCTTATGCCAGCTGGGCCGGCGCACGGCTGCCGACCGAGGAGGAATGGGAAGCGGCGGCAGCGGCGCACGATCCGGACAGCGGCAATCAGCTCGATGTCGCCGGACCGATCGAACCGCGCCCGTCGTCCGGCGGCCCAGCCTTTTTCGGCGACGTCTGGGAATGGACCGGCAGCGCCTATCGCCCCTATCCGGGCTTCCATCCGGCCGAGGGCGCGGTCGGCGAATATAACGGCAAGTTCATGAGCGGTCAGTTCGTGCTGCGCGGCGGGTCGTGCGCCACTCCGCGCGGCCATGCTCGCGCCAGCTACCGCAACTTCTTCTACCCCCATCAGCGCTGGCAATTCACCGGCGTGCGCCTTGCCAAGGATATCTGATGCTCAAGCAAGAGATTGAGGACGGCACCCGAAGTTTCGCGGACCCCGCCTTCCGCGCCGACGTGATCGACGGGCTGACGCGGCGGCCGCGCGCGATTCCGGCGCGCTGGTTCTACGACCATCGCGGCTCCGAATTGTTCGAGGCGATCACCGAATTGCCCGAATATTATCCGACACGGACGGAGACCGCCCTGCTGCGCTCGGTTGCCGGAGAAATTGCCGAGCGCGTGGGACCGGGCCGCGCCGTGGTCGAATTCGGGTCTGGGTCGTCGACCAAGACGCCCATCGTGCTCCAGGCGCTCGATCCATCGGCGTATGTGCCGATCGATATTTCGGGCGATTTCCTGCGCGAATCCTCGCGCGCTTTGTCCGAACGTTTTCCCGGCCTGCCAGTGCTGCCGGTCGAAGCCGATTTCCTTCGGCCGATTGCTCTACCATCTCAAGTTCGCGATTTGCCCAAGCTGGGCTTCTTCCCGGGATCGACGATCGGTAACATGACGCCCTTGTCGTCCACCGACCTGCTGCGCGCGATGCGCACGTCGCTCGGCCAAGGCGCGATGCTGCTGATCGGGATGGATCGGATCAAGGACGTAAGCGTGCTCGAACGCGCTTATGACGATGCCGCCGGGGTCACCGCGCAGTTCAACCTCAATCTGCTCGAACGCATCAATCGCGAGCTCGACGGGACGATCCCGGTCCCGGCATTCCGCCACCGCGCGATCTGGAACGACGATCGCGCGCGAATCGAAATGCATCTCGAAGCTGTGCGCGACGTGGCGTTTACCGTCGAGGGGCGGCTGTTCGAGATGGCCGCGGGTGAGACGATCCACACCGAGAACAGCCACAAATACGGCCCGCGCGATGCACGCTTGTTGTTGCGCTCGGGCGGCTGGACGCCGATCGCCGAATGGACCGATCCCGACAACCAGTTCGCGCTCTATCTCGCCGAGGCCCAGCCGCCGCGCCCCGCGCCGTGACGGCAAGCGTGCATCGCGCCGCCGCGACCGGATTTGCGGACGGCGCCGATATCTATGCCGCGAGCCGCCCGACCTATCCTGCGGAGGCGCTCGACTGGCTTCGCGACCGGATCGACATCGGGCCGGACAGCCGCGTGGTGGAAGTCGGCGCGGGAACCGGGCTGTTCACGCGCCTGCTCCTGGAAACCGGCGCCGAGGTCCTCGCCACCGACCCCGTGGCGAAGATGCTTGCCCATCTGGCCTCGACATTGCCGGGCGTCGCGACCGCGATCGCCACCGCCGAGGCATTGCCGGTCGCGGCGAAGTCGGTCGATGCCGTGATCTGCGCCACCGCCTTCCACTGGTTCGCCACCCCGCAGGTGCTCGCCGAGTTCAACCGCGCACTGCGCCCGGGCGGAAGGATCGGGTTGATCTGGAACGTGCGCGATAACGAGGTGCCGTGGGTGCGGCGATTGTCGGAGATCACCGATCGCTATCAGGACGATGCTCCGCGACAGAAGTCGCAGGCTTGGCGAGAGGCCTTCCCGGCGCCCGGTTTCACGCCGCTCCACGAAACCGAGATGCGCTACGAGCATATCGGGTCGCCCGAAGAAGTCATCATTGGCCGCACCTTGTCGACCAGCTTCATTGCCGCCTTGCCTGAGCGTCGCCGCGCCGCCTTGGTCGGCGAGGTTCGTGCGATGATCGCCGCGACGCCCGAGCTGGCGGGGAAGAGCGAAGTCCGCTTTCCCTATGTGACGCGGGCCTATGATTGCCGCCGGACCGACAGAGCGGGTTGCCGCGTGCCTGCCGCTATGGCTAGGGCGGACCGTATCGACATCGGCCACAACAGTTTGAACGGGGAATGACATGCAGAGCGTCGGCGTGATCGGGGCGGGACAGATGGGCGCGGGCATCGCGCAAGTATCGGCGCAAGCCGGCTACCATGTGCTGCTGGCCGACGTCTCGAAGGAACGGGTCGATGCCGGCAAGGCCGGGATCGCGGCTCAGCTGGCTCGTGCGGTGTCGAAGGAAAAGATCACCGCCGAGGTTGCCGACCAGACGCTGGCGCGGATCGAGACGATCGAGGGTCCGTCGGCGATGGGCAAATGCGGCCTGATCATCGAGGCGGCGACCGAACGCGAGGAAATCAAGCGCGCGATCTTCGCCGAGGTCGGCAAGGTGCTCGGCGCGCATGCCGTGCTGGCGTCGAACACCTCGTCGATCCCGATCACCCGCCTCGCCCAGGCGACGCCCGACCCCAAGCGCTTCATCGGCGTCCATTTCTTCAATCCCGTCCCTGTCATGGGCCTGATCGAGATCATCCGCGGCCTTGCCACCAGCGACGACACCGTGACCTTGATCGAGACGTATGCCGCCGCGCTGGGCAAGCAGGTGGTACGCGCCAACGACGCGCCCGGCTTCATCGTCAACCGCATCCTGATGCCGATGCTCAACGAGGCGTGCTTCGCGCTCGGCGAAGGCGTGGCGACGATCCGCGACATCGACCTCGCCTGTCAGCTCGGGCTCAATCACCCGATGGGGCCGCTGACGCTCGCCGATTTCATCGGGCTCGACACCTGTCTGGAAATCACCCGCGTGCTGTTCGAAGGCACCGGCGATCCCAAATTCCGTCCGGCGCCGTTGCTGGTCAAATATGTCGAGGCCGGCTGGTACGGCCGCAAGACCAGCCGCGGCTTCTACGATTATTCGGGCGCGGAGCCGGTGCCGACGCGGTGAACGGCATCTTGACTCCCCTGCCGCCTGCGGGAGGGGTCGGGGGAGGGCCTGTCGCGGCGTCGGAAATCACCACACGCCCTCCCAATTCCCCTCCCGCGAGCGGGAGGGGAATTGGGAGCAGGCCCCAGCCTTACGGAATCAACATCCCCGCCAGCGCCGCCGACATCAAATTCGCCAGACTCCCCGCCGCCAGCGCGCGCAGGCCGAGCTTGGCGATCATCGGCCGCTGATTGGGCGCCAGGCTGCCGGTCGAGGCCATCTGGATCGCGATCGACGAGAAATTGGCGAAGCCACACAAGGCGAAGGTGACGATCGCGGTAGTGCGCGGGGACAGGTTCTTCATCTGGCCGAGATCGATGAACGCGACGAATTCGTTGAGAACGATCTTCTGCCCGAACAATTGCCCGGCGGCGCCGGTCTCGTTCCACGGGATGTTGAGCAGATACATGACCGGCGCGAAGACATCGCCGAGAAGCCCCTGAAAGCTGAGCGTCGGATAGCCGAACCAGCTGCCGACCCAGCCGAGCAGACCATTGGCTAGCGCGACCAGCGACACGAAGGCGAGCACCATCGCCGCCACCGCGACCGCGATCTTGACGCCGGTCTGCGCGCCCATCGCCGCCGCCATGATGACGTTCGACGCGCGCTCTTCCTCAACCTGCACCTCGGCAACGCGGATCGCGTCATCCTCATGCGCCAATAAGCCGGCGCCGCCTTCGAGCGGCAATTCGCCCGCGGGTGCCAGATCGTCGGGCATGATCAACTTGGCCATCAGCAGCCCGCCGGGTGCCGCCATGAACGAAGCGGCGAGCAGATAGGGCAGAGAGTTCGGCCCGAGCAACGCCGCGTAGGCGGCGAGGATCGTCCCCGCGACTCCCGCCATGCCGACCGACATCACCGCGAACAATTGCGACGGGGTGAGCGCGGCGAGATACGGCCGGATGACCAACGGCGCCTCGGACTGGCCGACGAAGATATTGGCCGCAGCGCACAAGGATTCGACCTTGCTGACGCCTACCACTTTCTCGATCGCGCCACCGATCCAGCGCACGATCAGCTGCATGATGCCGAGGTGATAGAGCACCGACACCAAAGCGGCGAAGAAGATGATCACCGGTAGCGCGGAGATCGCGAAGGCGCTGCCGAACTTGGGATCGGTCGCCAGCGGGCCGAGGATCAGATTGGTGCCTTCATGCGCGTAATTGAGCAATGCGGTGACCCCGCCGGCCATCTTTTCGATCACCAATTTGCCGACCGGGACATAGAGCACCAGTACCGCCATCACCGCCTGGAGCGCGAAGGCCGCGCCGACCACGCGGAAACGGATCGCCTTGCGGTTGGCGGAGAGCAGATAGGCGATCGCTAGAATCACGACGATGCCGGCAATGCCGATCAAGAAACGTTGCATTCCAGGTAAGCCCCCACTCAACGCACCCGGCGCACCGGCATTCTTACCCGCGCAAACGTTGCGATCTTTCAATCTGGCGAGATTATGAGGGCAAAAATCGCGTCAGGACAACCCCCTGTCCTCGCCCCGATGCGATGGCCATTTCGGGTCCGGAATTTCAGTCATCTGGCGTTCAGCTTTTCAGGATCACGCCTTATGCTGCGAGCAGCCCACGCCGCGTGGCATGGGGCGTCCGCAGAGGAGCAAGCAATGAACCATATCATGAAGATGGCAGTGGCCGCGGCGATGCTGGCGGGGATCGGCACTGCCGCTCCGGCGTTCGCAGCCGACAATGCGATGAAGGTCTGCGGCGCCAAATATCAGGCTGCCAAGACTGCCAAGACCCTTCCGGCGGGCCAGACCTGGAACCAGTATCTGGCACAATGCCGCGCCTCGCTGCCCAAGCCCGCCGCGGTGACGACGCCGGCCAAGCCGGTGGTCGCCGCCGCCGCAAAGCCGGCCACCGCGGCAAAACCCGCCCCGACACGTGTCGCTGTCGCCAAGCCGGCCAAGACCCCGGGCCAGCCGAGCCCCGCGCAAGCCGCCATGTATGCGCGCGAGCGTCAGTGCGGCGCACAATATCGTGCCGAGAAAGCCGCCGGCAAGATTCCCGCCGGCCAGACCTGGCCGCAATATTGGAGCGCGTGCAACAAGCGTATGAAGTAACTGCTCCAAGCGCCCGGCCGGCGGCAACCGGCCGGGCTGTTTACCTGGGTTGTCGGCACGCCTGGTTCTGGCGCAACGCAGAGCAGGCCGCCCCGCCGTCCTTGTCTCCTGGATGTGCCAACGGTGTGCGTCTCGGCTCGCGGCACAGGTCGGGAACGAATACCGAACAAAATGATCGATTTTGGAGGTAATCGCGGACTCGGACACGCCGAGTGCGATATCTCCCATCCCACGGCCGCCGGTATCCTCCGGTCGGCCACCGCCTCCGGCGAACACGCCGCAAAGGAAGGATGTGGGATGATGATGTTGAAGAGCGCGATGGCCGCGATCGCGATTGCGGGCCTTGGTGTGCTGGCGACCCCGGCGCTGGCCGCCGACAATCCGATGAAGATTTGCGGCGCGAAATACCGGGAAGCGAAGATCGCGGGCACATTGCCCGCCGGCCAGACCTGGATGCAGTTCCTCGCGCAATGCCGCAGCACGCTGCCCAAGACCGCCGCCAACGAACCCGCCGCCGTCAGTGGTGACAAACCAGCCGTACCGACCGGCGCCAAGCGTCCGCGCAGCGCGGCGCAGACAGCGACCGCGTCTCGTCAGCACGAGTGCGGCAATCAGTGGAAGGCCGACAAGGCGGCCGGCAAGATCGCGCCCGGCCAGACTTGGCCGCAATATTGGAGCGCGTGCAACAAGCGGCTGAAGTGACCCACGGGGGCGGCCCGGTCGATCCCCCTGTCGACCGGGCCGTTTGACGTTAGCGGAATAGACGCTAGCGTCGCGCGGCATGGAAACACCCGCTCCCGCCCAAGAGGCAAAACTGCCGCGTTCGCTCTTCGTCTTTTCGATCCTCTATGGCGGCATGGTCTGCATGGCGGGCGTGCTGGGCGTCAAACAAGTCGCGCTGGGGCCGCTTGCGGTCGAGGCGGGAATCTTCGGCTTCCTACTGCTCGTCGTGCTGTCGAGCGCGGTGGCGGAGATCCATGGACAGAAGACCGCGACGATGCTGGTCCGGCTAGGCTTCGTGCCGCTGTTGACCTCGGCTGCGCTGATCCAGATCGTGCTGGCGCTGCCGCACGATCCGGGCATGTATCCGCCGGCGATCGACGCTTTTCCGATCGTCGTCGGCCAGAGCGTGCGGATGATGCTGGCGGGGTTCGTCTCCTACGGCACCTCGCAGACGCTCAACGTCTTCATCTTCTCCAAGCTCAAGGGCCAGGAAGGCAAAGGCCGTCTGGTCTGGTTCCGCGGCATGGTGGCGAGCGTGATCAGCCAGATCGTCGACACCGTGCTGTTCATCACCATCTCCTTCTACGGCGAACGCCCGATCGTGCAGTTGATGGAAGGCCAGATGCTGACCAAGATCGTGCTGTCGATCGTGCTGGTGCCGCTCCTGATCACCGGATTCGTGGCGTTGGGGAAGAGACTCGATCGCGCCTGAACGGCCCCAATCGTCATGCCAGCGAAAGCTGGCATCTCCTGCCGTTTACCTTCACTGCTTGAGACCCCAGCTTCCGCTGGGGTGACGGAAATTGCACGGGCCACCAGCTTTCACTGCGGTGACGTTATGGGTATGGCGCGCCCATGACCGACCATAGCCCCTCGCCCCAATTGCTCGCCAAGGCCGAAACACTCGTCGAGGCGCTGCCGTACATGCAGCGCTATGCCGGCCAGACGTTCGTCATCAAATATGGCGGCCATGCGATGGGCGATCCCGAGGCGCAGCGCGATTTCGCCGAGGATGTAGTGCTGTTGAAGGCAGTCGGAATCAATCCGGTGGTCGTCCATGGCGGCGGCCCGCAGATCGGCGCGATGCTCAAGCGGCTCGGCGTCGAATCGGAATTCATCGGCGGCCTGCGCGTCACCGATGCCGCCACCGCCGAGGTCGCCGAGATGGTCCTGGCCGGCAAGATCAACAAGGAAATCGTCGGCTGGATCGCCGCGCTCGGCGGCCGTGCGGTCGGCATTTCGGGCAAGGACGCCAATCTGGTGATCGCGGAAAAGGTCACCCGCACCGAGCCCGATCGCAATTCGGGGATCGAGCGCCATGTCGATCTGGGGTTCGTTGGCGAGCCGGTGAAGGTCGATCCCTCGATCCTCAAGAATCTGGCGCGCGACGGGTTCATCCCGATCGTTGCCCCTGTCGCGCTGGGCGCGGACGGCGAAACCTACAATATCAATGCGGACACGATGGCGGGCGCGATCGCAGGCGCCCTGGGCGCGACGCGCTTCTTCCTGCTGACCGACGTCGCCGGCGTGCTCAACAAGGCCGGCGACCTGCAGACCGACCTCGACCGCGCGGCGATCGAGGCGATGAAGGATGACGGCACCATTTCCGGCGGCATGATTCCCAAAGTCGATACCTGCGTCGCCGCGGTCGAGGCCGGGGTCGAGGCCGCGGTCATCCTGGACGGCCGAGTTCCGCACGGCATGCTGCTCGAAATCTTCACCCGGCGCGGCGCCGGCACCCTGGTGCGCGCCTGAGAATCTGTTTGGAAATACGCAGCAGGCGCATTTCGCGGTGCCGGCCTGAAACTCGCTCCACCGCGAGTTCTCAAACGATACTCTGAGGGCTGTTCGCGGCGGGGACGTTCCTATATCGATCCGAACAGGGCCGCACCCCGGAGATAACATTGATTACCATCCTCAGTATCCTGCAGGTCCTGCTGACCGTCGCGCAGTGGATCATCATCATCCAGGCGATCCTGTCCTGGCTCATCTCGTTCAACGTCATCAACACGCATAACGATACCGTGCGCGCGATCTGGACGACGCTCGACCGGATCACCGAGCCATTCTATCGGCCGATCCGGCGAATCATGCCCGATTTCGGCGCACTAGATCTGTCGCCGCTGGTCGTGCTGCTGATCATCTGGTGCCTCCAGATCGCGATCGGCCGGCTGGCATTATGGTGGGTTGGCGCGGGCGCGCTCTGAGCGGCTGGCGCACGATACCAGACGGGATCGAGATCGCGGTGCGCGTGACGCCGCGATCGTTCCGCAATGAGCTCTCGCCGGGCCCCGGCCATGTCGTGGCCCGGCTAAACGCGCCGCCGATCGACGGTGCCGCCAACGCTGCATTGATCGAGCTTGCCGCGAAGCATTTCGGAGTGGCGAAGCGTGACGTCCGGTTAATCGCCGGCGATCGCGCTCGGCTGAAGCGGCTGGCGATCGCCGGAGACGCCGAAGCGCTGGCGAAGATCGCTGCCGCGCTCTATCAGACCGGGCCATGACCGCGAACATCATCGATGGGAAAGCCTTCGCGCTGGGATTGCGTGAACGCGTGGCGCAACAGGTCGCGGCCTTCCGCGCCGCAGCCGGACGCGCTCCCGGGCTGGCGGTAGTGCTGGTCGGGGAGGATCCTGCCTCGGCGGTCTATGTCCGCAGCAAGCACAAGGCGACCGTCACCGCTGGGATGGAAAGCTTCGAGCACAAGCTTCCCGCCGAGACGTCACAGGCCGATCTGATCGCGCTGGTCGACCGGCTCAACGCCGATCCCGCGGTCGACGGTATCCTGGTCCAGCTGCCACTGCCCGGCCATATCGACGAGCGCGCGGTGACGACGCGGATCGATCCCGACAAGGATGTCGACGGCTTTCACCCGGTCAATGCCGGGCGGCTGGCGACCGGGCTCTACGGCTTCGTGCCATGCACGCCGCTCGGTTGCCTGATGCTGCTCAAGGATCAGCTCGGCGATCTTGCCGGGCTCGACGCGGTGGTGATCGGCCGCTCGAACATCGTCGGCAAGCCGATGGCGCAGCTCCTGATCAAGGAAAGTTGCACTGTCACCGTGGCGCACTCGAAGACCAGAGACCTGTCGACCGTGGTCAAGCGCGCCGATATCGTCGTGGCGGCGGTCGGCCGGCCGGCAATGGTCAAGGGCGAGTGGATCAAGCCGGGCGCTTGCGTGATCGATGTCGGCATCAACCGCACCGACCAAGGCCTGGTCGGCGATGTCGACTTCGCGGGCGCGCTGAGCGTCGCGGGTGCAATCACCCCGGTGCCGGGCGGGGTCGGGCCGATGACGATCGCTGTGTTGCTCAGGAATACGCTGGTGTCAGCGCACCGCCGTGCCGGCGTGGCATATGACAAAGGGGCGCTATGATACCGTTATTGCTGATGCTGGCAGTGGCCGACGCGCCAGCAAAGACCCCGGTCGACGCCGAGCGCGCGTTCGCTGCCGACGCCAAGACGATCGGGCAATGGACCGCCTTCCGCAAATGGTCGACCGACGATGCGGTGATGTTCGTGCCGCAACCGACTAACGCGCACGATTTCCTCAAAGATCGCAAGGATCCGCCAAAGGCGATCGATTGGTGGCCGACTGCGAGCTATGTAACGTGCGACGGCAAGCAGGCGATCAACACTGGCGGCTGGCGGCGACCGGACGGCAGCGTCGGCTATTTCTCGACTGTTTGGCAGCATCAGGCCGACGGCGGTTGGAAGTGGGTCCTCGACGGCGGCGACGATCTCGAGACGACCCGCCCGCATCCGGCCATGCCGACGGTCCAGCGCGCGTCGTGCCGTGGCAATCCGCCGACGCGCGGTGATGATGCCCCCCTCCAAACTGCAGGCACCGCCCGCAGTCTCGTGCTGTCGGATGACAGGACGATGGCCTGGGGGTGGATCATACAAGAGGACGGATCGCGGAGCTTCTTTGTCGGCATGTGGGACGGAACACGCATCAAGACGGTGATCGACGACGAGATCGCAGCCCCGGCCAAATGATCGAGCTCTACCTCTCGGCACTGGTCACGTTCTTCGTCGTCATCGATCCGCCCGGTTGCGCGCCGATCTATGCCGGGCTGACGCATGGTGCGACGCCCGCGCATCGCCGCTCGATGGCGATCCGCGCGGTGGTCGTCGCCGCGATCATCCTGTTCGTGTTCGCCGCGGTCGGCGAGGCGATGTTGCATGCCTTGGGCGTCAGCCTGTCGGCATTCCGCATCGCCGGTGGCATCATGCTGTTCCTGATCGCGCTCGAAATGGTGTTCGAGAAACGCACCGAACGCCGCGAGGATCGCGCGGCGAAAGTCGCGCAGACCCCCGAAGTCGAGGACGTGTCGATCTTCCCGATGGCGATGCCGATGATAGCCGGCCCGGGCTCGATCGCCTCGGTGATGCTGATGATGAGCCGCAATCACGGCTTCGAGAAAGTGGCGGTGGTGCTCGCGGCGCTGGCGACCATCCTGGCGCTGACCCTGGCCGCGTTGTTGGCGGCCGGTCCGTTGATGCGGCTGCTCGGCGCACGGATAGAGGCGGTGATCACGCGTATCCTGGGCGTCTTGCTCGGTGCGCTGGCGGTGCAGTTCGTGATCGACGGGATCCGGATCAGCCTGGGGCTGACTTAGCCCTTCCGGACCCAAAACCGCTACCTCAGCGTCGCTTAACCGTCATCCCAGCGCAAGCTGGGGTCTCAAGCCGCATTGCTCCATCTCAAGAGACCCCAGCTTGCGCTGGGGTGACGCGAGAGGCCGGGTGACGGGGGTTAATTGATCCGGAACAACCGCAGCGGCGAGTTCTTCGGCAATTCCAGCGGCTGGAGGAAGGCGAACGTCTCGCCCTTGGCCATGCGATCGTAGAACCCACCCGGATTGCGCACCCGATAGATCGTCGATTCGGCCATGTTCGGACAGATCAACAGCAACGTCGCGCCATGCTTCCTGGCGATCGCGCGGAACTGATCCGGCGATCCGCCAAAGGCGTGCTGGACGTCCAGGATTGCATCGCCGTTGCGGTGATACGGCCCCGCCACCGCTTTATGGTGCGTGACGACGATGATCCGCGGTCCCAAATCAACGAAGCTGAAGATCGTCGCGCTCGGATATCGATTGAGCGGCGCGAGGCTGGTGATGGAAGGGCATCGCGCGCCGGCGCGGTTGATCGTCGTCATCCGCGCATCCGGCTTGTCGATCGGCAAATATCTGAGCGACAGTCCGCTGAACATGCCCGAGGCGATCAACACCACCGCGACCGGCCCGATCACGCGGACCAGGATGTTGGGGCTGTCGAGCAGCAACGGCACCGCGATCCAGATCAACGCTACCGCTCCAGGCACTGCGAGCAATTGCGCCGCCGGCCCAGCGCGCGTCTGCCACAACAGCATCAGGCAGGCGAACAAAGTGAACAACGTCACTGCCGACCAGCCGACCATGTTGGGCGCGCGATCGCCGATGGCGCGCTTGGTCGCGATCGCCGCGCCCAGCAGGCCGATGATCGGCAGGGTCACGATCGGGAACGCCTGGCGGAAGGGATGCTGGTAGATCGGCTTGGCCTCGCGCACATTGTCGAGCCAATTGCGCACCAATTCGGGCGACGCCTGTTCGGGACGCCCCAGGCATTGCGGGAACAGCCAGGCGAATCCCGCGACGATCACCGCACCCGCCGCGACCGCAAGCCCCAGCCGCGCCCAGCGCGACGCCGGGCTCAGCCAGGCCAGGACGAACAGCAACCCGCCCGCCACCAGCATCACGGTGAGATAGACCGGGGTCAGCGCGTCGCAGCGCGCCACCGTATTGGCATAAGACGCGAAGGCGCCATAGCCGAGTGCGGTACCGCTAGCCAGGCTGACGCCATAAGCCGCGACCCGTCGCGCCTCGCCGCGATCCCAGATCCATTGCAGCGCGATGATCGCCCCCGCCATCGCGGCATAAGGCAGCATTTCGAGCCCGATCGAGATGCTGACCGCGCTCGCCAGCCCGACGATCACTCCGCCGCGCGCACCCCTGGGGTCGCACAGCCCGGCGACGGTCAGGCTGAGCATCGCGAGCTGCCAGCCGTGATGATCGATCCGATCGGGCGCGAACATCAGCATGGTCGGCGAGCACGCACAGACCAGCAACGCCATCGCCAGCGGCCAGGCGTGCGGGCTGACCAGCCGGCGAACCGTGGCACCCAGGCCGATAAACGCGATCGACAACGGCAATAGCGGCGCGATGCCGCACGCCATCCGCTCGGCCCAGGGCGTACCGATGAACGGCCGCAGGATCAGGATCAGCCCCGCGATCGGCAAATCGACGATGCGGCTCCAATGGATGTCGAAGCCGCCCGGCGGGTTGAGGTAGTAATCGCGCAGGTCATACCAATCCTGCCCGTTGAGCAAGGCGCGGACCTGCATCAGCCGCATATTGTCGTCGGTATCGCCCAGTCCCAGCGACCGAATCTGCGGCCAGGCGGTAAAGACGTACCACAGACTGACGATGAACCAGGCGAGCAGCGCGTATTTGATCCAGTGCCTGTCGAGCTCAACGACCAGGTCGGACCACCAGCTTTCGATCTTGCTCAAAATGCTTCCCTCGCGCGTCCAGGGGCTTTAGGGCGGCGCGCACTTCCAGGGCAAGCGTGTGACGGCAATTCTCAAACAAATCGGTACATGGCGAGAGAGCGGGCTGATGGGCCAGCTCATCCGATTCGGCGTCGCCGGCGCCATTTCGACGGTGATCTATTCGGCGGTATACCTGCCGCTGGCGACGCGAGTATTCCGGGGCAATATGGCCGTGCTCGCCGTGCCGCCGGCGTTCGTGGTTGCAGCCGGCGCCGGCTTCTTCATGCATTCGGCGTGGAGCTTCAAAGGGCACGGCACGCGCGACAATAGCGGCAAGCAGCACGTCAAGTTCGTCCTCGTCCAGCTCTTCGGCATGATGCTCAATGCCGCTTTCACCTGGATCATCACCGGACCGTTCTTCCACGGCCCGGTCTGGCTACCCCTGATTCCAATCGTCACCATCACGCCGCTCGCGACCTTCGCTCTCAATCGCCAATGGGTATTCGGTTAAAATGGACCGTATCGTTTACGACCGCATGGCGGAGCATGATTCGTCGCATTGGTGGTATGTCGCGCGCCGCGACATCCTGCACGATTATGTCGCGCGCTATGCCGATCTGCCCAAGCAGGCGCGGATTCTCGAGATAGGGTGCGGCACCGGCCACAATCTGGCGATGCTCCAGCAATTCGGCGAGGTCGACGCGATCGAGATCGACCCTGCCGCCGCCGCGATCGCGAGCAAGCGGCTCAACAAGCCGGTCAGCAATGCGCCGCTGCCGACGCTGCCCGGCATCGAACGCGGCGCCTATGACATGATCGCGGTGCTCGACGTGGTCGAACATATCGACGATGATGTCGCGGCACTCCGCGCGATGAAGGATTGCCTGAAACCCGGCGGCAAGATCCTGATCGCGGTGCCCGCGCATCAATGGATGTGGTCGGCGCACGACGTCGTGAACCATCACCATCGCCGTTATTCGAAAGCCAGCCTGAAAAAGGCGATCCAGGCCGCCGGGCTGGAGACACGCAAATTCGGCTATTTCAACTCGCTGCTGTTCCCGCTCGCTGCGGCCGCGCGGGTGGCGGGGCGGATGACCGGTCGCGACGACAGCGACGATTCGCCGCCGCCGGACCCGGTCAACAAATTGTTCGAGGCGATCTTCCGGCTCGAGCGCCACATGGTCGGGCGCGTGCCGATGACGCCGGGTGTGTCAATCCTGACCTTGGCGGTGCCGAAGAGGTAACCAATCTCCCCTCCCGCTTGCGCGCACAGGGTCGGCCATGCCCCCGGCATGGCCTGAACGATGCGGGGCATCGTTCACCCAGTGCGGAGTCGGGGGAGGGCTTGTTATTCGGCCGCCTTGGTATCCGGGGTTGTCGACACGCCCTCCCCTAGCCCAGCTTCAGGTGAACGATGCCCCGCATCGTTCAGGTCAGGCTGGGAGCCTGACCGACCTGAAGCTCGCAAGCGGGAGGGGAAGGCTTGCTCACGCTCCTCGGCGCGGTAGCCCAGGGTCGCCTTGCCCTGCACCGGCCCGGCGACGTCCGACACCAGATAGAGCGGCCGCCGCTTCGATTCGACGTACAGCCGCCCGAGATACTCGCCGATCATCCCGAGCACGAACATCTGCACCGCGCCGAGCAGCACGACGATGAACGCGAGGCTCGTCCAGCCCGGCACCGCGCTGCCCGAGAAGAAGCCGACCGCGATATAGATCAGCAGCAGGAACGACGCGCCGGTCAGCGCCAGGCCGACATGACTGGCAAAGGTCAGCGGTTTGGTCGAGAAGCCGGTCATCGCGTCGAACGCCAGCCGCAGCATCTTCGACAGCGGATAATTGGTCTCACCCGCGAAGCGTTCGGCGCGGTCATAGGGGAACGGCACCTGACGGAAGCCGATCCAGGCGACCATCCCACGGATGAAACGCGCTTGTTCGGGCAGCGCCAGGAACGCGTCGAGCGCGCGGCGCGACATCAGCCGGAAATCGCCGGTATCGAGCGGGATCGGCGTGTCGGTGACGCGATCGAGCAGGCGATAGAAAGCCGCGGCCGTCGCCTTCTTGAACAACGTCTCGCCCTCCCGCTTGCGGCGGACGGCATAGACCACGTCGGCTTCCTCGGCGGCCATCATCCTGCGCATGTCGCCGAGCAATTCGGGCGGATCCTGGAGATCGGCGTCGATGATCAGGATCTGCTGCCCCGCGCAGAGGTCGAGCCCGGCGGTCAGCGCGAGCTGGTGGCCGTGATTGCGCGACAGGTTGATCGCAACCAGCCGCGGGTCGCCTTGCGACAGCCGCTGCATGATCGGCCAGCTATCGTCCTTCGACCCGTCATTGATCAGAACGAGTTCGTAATCCTCGCCGACTTCCGCCTTGGCGGCGGCGGTGACGCGGTCGTGCAGAGTTTCGAGGGTCAGTGCCTCGTTATAACAGGGGACGACGATCGATAGTTTGGGACGGTGCATGGCGGTGCTGCTTAGTCGTCCGCGCGGTCCGCGTCATCGCCTTTCGTGGTTTCCGCGGGCGCGCCTTCCCGCGCCTGCGCCTTGCGGCGGCGCAGATTGGCGCGCAATTGCTCGGCGAGGCGAGCGGCGCGGTCGGGTTTGTCTTTCTTCTTGACGGTCATGACGGTGAATCACCTAAACCCGCCGCCCGCGCCTTGACAATATCCGGGTCGACGGACATAGGCGCGCCTCCGTCGTGGCCAGTGGCCCTGCGTGAGTGCTGCCGTAGCTCAGTGGTAGAGCGCATCCTTGGTAAGGCTGAGGTCGTGAGTTCAATCCTCACCGGCAGCACCATTTTCAACGACCTGGCCTCCCTCGACCATCCTTTCGAGGAGTTCGATCAAACGATCGCGATCCTGGTCGGCCCACGTCCGGAAGTGCGCCCCCATCCACTGCCGGCGGATCGTTTCGATGCTGGCCATAATTTCTTGACCTTGTGCGCTCAGGACAAGGCGGCGCGAACGGTTATCGCCGGGGTCGGGACGTCGGACAACTAGCCCGAGCTCCTCCAGCTTTATGATTTGACGGCTTACCGTCGAATGATCTCGCCCGACGACATTCGCCATTTCGGCGACGTTGATATCGGGGCTCATGGCCACTCGCGCGAGAAGCGGGAACAGCGCCCGATCCAGTTTTACGCCAGCGCCCGCAAGCAGGCGCGCGTCGATATCGAGGCGGTTGACCAGGTCCGCGACGGCGATCAGCGAACGGTGAAGACGATCTGACCAATCCATATATATATGCATTATGCATATATTTCTTGCAGCGCAACGCCGCATGCATTAGGTGCAGATATATGCAAAACCCACATATATGGAGTGTCGCATGACGCAGGTCCTGATCGTCGGTGCGGGTGCGACCGGCCTCACACTCGCGATCGAGCTTCTGCGTCGCGCCATCGCCGTGCGTATCGTCGATATCGCCGACGAGTATTTTCGCGGATCGCGCGGAAAGGGAGTCCAGCCCCGCTCGATTGAACTCCTGGATATGGCTGGGCTGGCCGATGACATCATGGCAAGCGGGACGCTATACCCCTTCATCAAACTTCATTTCGGACCGATCGCGATGAAGGCGTGGTCGCTGGGTACCCACCTCCCTCCGAGCGAAGATCGGCCCTACCCAAATTTGATGATGCTCGCCCAGTGGCGCACGGAGGAGATTCTTCGATCCCGGGTCGAAGCACTTGGCGGAAAGATCGAACTCGGCGCCGGGATAGAGGCGCTGGCGCAGACATCGATCGACGTAAAGGTGACGCTGACCACCGGAGAAGTCGTGACGTCGGAATTTGTCGCGGCCTGCGACGGGGGACGCAGCGCGACCCGGCGGCTCCTCGGCCTGAAGCTATTGGGATCCAGTGTAGATACGAAGATGAGCGTCGTGGCGGATCTGGAGATGGAAGGCCTCGATCGCGAATTCTGGCACGCTTATCCGCTGCGCCGGGGAGGATTGCATAGCTTGGCCCCTCTTCCCGGCGGCGAGCTCTTTCAGCTGCAGGCGCCCGAATCGATCGCCGCGCAGGGTTTGGAGGCGGGTGTCGCCCGGATGACCGGCAAGAAGGTTCGGCGTGTCGTCTGGCAATCTCGCTATGGCCACCAGACGCGCATGGTCGATCGCTATCGCGTCGGGCGCGTGTTCATCGCCGGCGATGCCGCGCACGTCCACCCGCCATCAGGAGCGCAGGGACTCAACACCGGCGTGCAGGATGCGTTCAACCTGGGGTGGAAACTGGTCTCGGCGATCCGAACCCGCGATGATGCGATACTCGATACCTATGAAGCCGAGCGCATGCCCGTCGCCGCGGCCATGCTGGACCTGACCAGAGAGATGCATTCCACCGTTTCAAAATCTCGAGGCGATCTCACGAACCAATTGGGTCTGAGCTATCGGGGTGGCCCATTGGCCATGGGGCCGGCGTTGGGTCCGCTCAACCCGGGCGACCGCATTCCCGATCAACGCCTGGCGGATGGCCGGCGCCTCTACGAAGCCATGCGGCACGGAGGTGCGACGCAGATCATGCGTGCCGACGGAGACCACATCCTAGTGCGCCCCGACGGCTATATCGCGGAGCTCGGCAGGTCGGAAATCGCATCCTATCACGGCCACGACGTGGTTCATGTCCCGGCGATCCGATAGCCTGCATATGCGTCCGACGCCGCGGCAGCCCCAAAGCCCGCCGCCGCCTTCGGGTTGACCGCGAGCAGCTGCCCGCCCATTCTCGCGATCGGACGAACGAAGAGTGGAGACGATCGGCTGGGAATGGAGGGGGATTCCGACAAGCCCGAGGATCGCGCCTTCAAGGCGATCCGCGGTCCCTGGGCGGGCACGCCGCATCATCTCGATGCCCCCTTCTGGCCGACGCCCGAGCCGCTGGTCGAGCGCATGCTCGATCTCGCCGGGGTCGGGCCCGGCGATCACCTCATCGATCTCGGCTGCGGCGACGGGCGTATTGTCATTGCCGCCGCGCGCCGCGGCGCTACCGCTCTGGGCGTCGACATCGACGCGGAGCGGATCGCCGAGGCTCAGGCGGCGGCGAGCGCGGCCGGTGTCGAGCATCTTGTCGATTTCCGCTGCGAGGATCTGTTCGCGACCCGGATCGAGGGCGCCAGCGTCGTCACGCTCTATTTGATCCCGCACGTCCATGGCTTGCTTGGCGCGCGTCTGAAGACCGAATTGGCGCCCGGCAGCCGCGTGATCAGCCATGCCTTTGCGATCCGCGACTGGGTGCCGCACGTGCACGAGATTATCGACCAGCGCGAGTTATACCTCTGGGTCGTCGATTAAGGTCTGAACTCGGCGACGAGATCGTAGCGGTCGCCGCGGAACAGCTGGCGGACATGCGTCACGATCTGGCCGGCACGCCATGTCATGCGATCGAGTTCGAGGCAGGCGCCGCGCGGCCGCAGGCCCAAAGCCTTCGCCTCCCCTGCTGTTGCCTCGACCGCGCGAATGCGGTGGCGCGCGGCGGTCCAGGGGACGTGGTGGAGAAGCCAGGTACCGGGGGCTTCGTCGGCAAAGCTCTCCTGCGCGGCGTCGGGGACGGCATTCAGCGCGATCAGACGGTGCTCGAGCGCGAAGGGTTCGTCGCCGCCATGATGCACGCCTTCGACCAGCAAAGCGGGGAGCGGGACCTCACCGGCTTGGTCGGCGACGCGGCGATTGGTCAGTTGCCAACGATAGTCTTCCCCCCGCGCGGCGATGACTTGGGCGAGGTCGGGGACTTCGAGCACCGCCGAATGAACCTGCGGATGGGCCACGAACGAGCCGGCCTTGCGGCGGCGCTCGATCAGGCCATCCTTGGCGAGTCCGCCCAGCGCCTTGCTGACGGTCGCGCGCGAGCAGCCATAGACCGCGACCAATTCATGCTCGAACGGGATGCGATGGCCGGGCCGCCATTCGCCCGAATGAATGCGCCCCTCGATATCGTGGCGGATGCGCGCCTCGACCGTCATGCCAGCAGAGCGGCAACGGTGCGGCGGTAGCGGTCGGCTATCGCTTCGGCGGCCATGTGGCGGCCGTGGTCGACGACCTGGCGGCCGGCGCGCCACACGCCATCGATCGCGCCTGGCCGCGCGGCGAAGATCCAGCGATCGAGCAAGTCGCTGCCCGCGCCGACCAACGCAGGATGATCGAGGTCGAGCGAGACGATATCGGCTGGGTGGCCGGGCGCGAGGCCGCTCGTCACGCCGAGCGCCTGGGCGCCGCCGGCTTGCGCCTTGGCGAACAGGGTCGCGCCAACCGACGGTTCGGCTCCGTCGACCAGCAAGGCGCGCTTCCTGAGCGTCAGGCGCTGCGAATATTCGATCGCGCGGAGTTCGCTCGCGGCATCGATCAGGATGTTCGAATCGGTGCCCACACCGAACCGCCCGCCGGCCGCGAAATAGTCGACGGCGGGAAATACGCCGTCGCCGAGATTGGCTTCGGTCACCGGGCACAGGCCGGCGACCGCGCCGCTCGCCGCGAGACGCGCGGTTTCGCGAGCATCGACATGGGTCGAGTGGATCAGGCACCAGCGCGCATCGACCGCGGCGTTGTCGAGCAGCCATTCGACCGGCCGCGCCCCGCTCCAGGCGACACAGGCCTCGACCTCGCGGACCTGTTCGGCGGCGTGGATATGGAGCGGCCCCTTCTCCGCCAGCGGCATTATCGCGGCAAGTTCGTCGGGTGTCACCGCGCGGAGCGAGTGCGGCGCGATCCCCAGCACGGCATCGGGGGGCAGTTTGGCGCGGCTCGCCTCGACCAATCGCGCGAAGCCGTCGACGTCGGATATGAAGCGGCGCTGGCCCGGCGCGGGAGGAGCGCCGCCGAAATCGGCATGCTCGTAGAAAACGGGAAGTAGCGTCAGCCCGATGCCCGTTGCCTCCGCCGCAGCGACGATCGCGCCTGCGGTCTCGGCCGGATCGGCATAACGCGCGCCGTCGACATCATTGTGGAGGTAGTGGAACTCGCCGACGCGAGTGAACCCTCCCTCGAGCATCTCGACATAGGCCTGGCCAGTGATCGCTTCGATATCGTCGGGAGTCAGCCGGTCGAGGAAGCGGTACATCACCTCGCGCCAGCTCCAGAAATCGTCGTCGGGCCGGCCGCGGCGCTCGGACATCCCGGCCATGCCGCGCTGAAAACCGTGGCTGTGGACGTTGCACAGGCCGGGCAATGCCGCGCCATGGCGCTGGTCCTGGGGCTCGGGCGCCACACCGGTTGCGACGGCGGAAATAGTCGCGCCGTCGACCGCGATGCGGACCTGTTCGGCCCATCCGTCGGGCAGCAATGCGCGTTCGAACCAAAGTGTCGGCATCGGTCCTCCTGTCGATTATGTCTAGACATAATAATTGGCGCGGGCAAGATGGAGGCCATGGAGCGGACCTGGACCAATGCCCGACTCGCGACCATGGCCGGCGATGCGCTGGGCGTGATCGAGGATGGCGTGGTCGCGAACCACGACGGTGTGATCACTTACGCAGGGCCGCGCGCCGATGCCCCGGCGGTGGCCGGCGAGGTTATCGACTGCGGCGGGCGCTGGATCACCCCGGGCCTGATCGATTGCCACACCCATCTGGTCCATGCCGGCGACCGTTCCGGCGAATGGGCGATGCGGCTCGACGGTGCATCCTATGAGGAGATAGCGCGCGCCGGCGGCGGCATCGTCTCGACGATGCGCGCGACGCGGGCGGCGAGCGAGGCCGATCTGGTCGCGACCGCCCTGCCCCGGCTCGACGCCTTGCTTGCCGAGGGCGTGACCACGATCGAGATCAAGTCGGGCTATGGCCTGACCGTCGCCGACGAACTCAAGATGCTGCGCTCGGCGCGGTCGTTGGGTGACCAACGTCGCGTGCGGGTAGCGACCACGTTGCTCGGCGCGCATGCCCTGCCGCCCGAATATGCCGGACGGCCGGACGATTATGTGACGCTGGTCACCGACGAGATGGTCCCCGCTGCTCTTGGTCTGGCCGACGCGGTCGACGCCTTTTGCGAGGGGATCGGCTTCACGCCCGAACAGACCGGGCGCGTGTTGGCGGCGGCTCGTCAGGCGGGGCTGCCGGTCAAGCTCCATGCCGAGCAATTGTCGGCGCTCCACGGCGCCAGCCTGGCCGCGAGCTTCGCTGCATTATCCGCCGATCACCTCGAATATGCCGATGAGGCCGACGCCAAGGCGATGGCGGCGGCGGGGACCGTCGCGGTGCTGCTGCCCGGCGCTTTCTATTTCATGCGTGAGACCAAGCTCCCGCCGGTCGACCTGTTCCGCGCGCATCATGTGCCGATCGCGATCGCAACCGACTGTAATCCCGGCACGTCACCGACGACCTCGTTGCTGCTGATGCTCAACATGGCCGCGACCCTGTTCCGCCTGACCGTGACCGAGGCATTGCGCGGCGTGACCGTCAACGCCGCCCGCGCGCTGGGGCTGGCCGACACGATCGGTACGATCGAGCCCGGCAAGGCCTGCGATCTGGCGATCTGGGACGTCTCCGACCCCGCCGAGCTCGTCTATCGCGTCGGCTTCAACCCTCTCCATCAACGCGTGAAGGACGGCGAATGCTGCTGACTCCCGGTGCCGTTCCCTATTCGGCGTGGCAGGCGATCTATGAAGGCGCGGCTCCAGTGCTCGATCCGGCCTGCCGCCCCGCCATCGCCGAGAGCGCGGCGGCAGTCGGCCGCATCCTGGCGCGGCACGAGCCGGTCTATGGCATCAATACCGGGTTCGGGAAGCTCGCCAGCGTCAAGATCGGCGACGCGGATTTGGCCACGCTCCAGCGCAATATCGTGCTGAGCCATGCCGCCGGCGTGGGCGAGCCGATGCCGGTGCCGATCGCGCGGCTGATGATGGCGCTGAAGCTCGCCAGCCTGGCGCGCGGCGCGTCGGGCGTCGCGCCGGCGACGGTCGAACTGCTCGAGGCGATGCTGGCCAAGGGGTTGGTGCCGGTAGTGCCGGCGCAAGGATCGGTCGGCGCGTCGGGCGACCTCGCCCCGCTCGCGCATATGACCGCGACGATGATCGGGGTCGGCGACATCTTCGTCGGCGATCAGCGCCTGCCCGCCGCCGATGCGCTGGCACAGGCCGGGCTCGCGCCGCTGGTGCTCGGCCCCAAGGAAGGGCTGGCGCTGCTCAACGGCACGCAATTCTCCACTGCTTATGCGCTGGCGGCGCTATTCGAAGCGGAGCGACTGTACCGAGCGGCGCTGATCACCGGCATCCTGTCGACCGAGGCGGCCAAGGGGTCGGATGCACCGTTCGATCATCGCATCCATGCCTTGCGCGGCCATAACGGCCAGATCGAGACCGCCGACGCTTTGCGCCGGACGATGGAGGGCTCGGCAATCCGCGCCTCGCATCGCGAAGGCGATACGCGCGTCCAGGACCCCTATTGCCTGCGCTGCCAGCCCCAGGTGATGGGCGCGGTGCTCACCCTGTTGCGCCAGGCGGGGGACACGCTGGTGACCGAGGCCAATGGCGTGTCGGACAATCCGCTGATCTTCCCGGAGACCGACGAAGCGCTGTCGGGCGGCAATTTCCATGCCGAGCCCGTCGCCTTCGCCGCCGACATGATCGCGCTGGCGTTGTGCGAGATCGGCAGCCTTGCCGAACGGCGCATCGCGATGCTGGTCGATCCTGCCTTGTCGGGGCTACCGGCGTTCCTGACGCCGAAGCCCGGGCTCAATTCGGGGTTCATGATCCCACAAGTGACGGCTGCCGCCTTGGTATCCGAGAACAAGCAACGCGCGACGCCGGCGAGCGTCGATTCGATCCCGACCTCCGCCAATCAGGAGGATCATGTCTCAATGGCGGCGCATGGCGCGCGGCGGCTGATCGAGATGGCGGCGAATGTCGACGCGGTGCTAGGAATCGAGTTGCTTGCGGGGGTGCAAGGGTGCGATTTCCATGCGCCGATGCTGTCGAGCGAGCCGGTCGAGCATGTTCGTCGGCTGTTGCGCGAGCGGGTGCCGATGTTGACCGACGACCGGCACATGGCGCCGGATATGGCGATCGCGACGGAATTGGTGCGGTCGAAACGCTTGTTGGCAGCGGTGGGGGAATTGCCGGGAGTGGTAGGATGACTGCGCCCTACCTCCCCCGTCACCCCGGGCTCGTCCCGGGGCCCAAGGTGCCGCGAGCCATGGACAAGAGGCTCCAGCTTTTCATTCAGCCGCTCGTTGGGCCCCGGCACAAGGCCGGGGTGACGGCTGGGGTTGTGGTGAGTGTTGGAGAAATCACATGACCTGGCTCCACGTCCGCCGCGGCGACCTCCCGCTAATCCTCACCTTCCCCCACGGCGGCACCGACATCCCGGCCGACCTCCTCCCCGACTTCCGATCGCGCTGGTGGGCGATCCGCGACGCCGACTGGCATATCCGCACGCTGTATGACGGGCTTTTCCCCGCGACCCTTATCTGGACCGACGTGTCTCGCAGCGTGATCGACTGCAACCGCGATCCGTCCGGCGCATCGCTCTATCCCGGGCAGGAGACCACCGGCCTCTGCCCGACTGAAACCTTCGACGGCGAACCGCTCTATCGCGACGGGGCCGCGCCGGATGTCGCCGCGCGCCGAGACGCCTGGTTCACCCCCTATCATGCCGCGATCGAGGCCGAGATCGCTCGCCTCCGCGCGCTTCATCCGCGCGTTGTGCTCTACGATTGCCATTCGATTCGCAGCCACATCCCGCGCCTGTTCGACGGCGAATTGCCCGAGCTCAACATCGGCACCGACAACGGCAAGACCTGCGATCCGGCGCTGAGCGACGCAGTCGTCGCGGCGTGCGCGCATCGCAGCCACGTTCTCAACGGCCGTTTTCGTGGCGGCTGGACCACGCGGCACTACGGCCAACCCGACATAGGCGTCCACGCGATCCAGATGGAAATCGCGATGCGCGCATATCTCGAAGAACCCGCTGGCGAGCCCGACGAGAGCAACTGGCCGCCCGTCTACGACCCCGATTTCGCCGCGCCGCTGCGTGCCGACCTCGCGCGCGTGCTCGCCGCCGCGCTTTCCTTCGCCAAGGACCAAGCATGACCCGCATCGACAATCAGCGTCACATCCAGGCCGCGACCGGTACCGAACTCTCGGCCAAGAGCTGGCTGACCGAGGCGCCACTACGCATGCTGATGAACAATCTCGACGCACGCGTGGCGGAGAATCCGCAGGAATTGGTCGTCTATGGCGGCATCGGCCGCGCCGCGCGCGACTGGGAAAGCTATGACCGCATCGTCGAGACCTTGCGCCGGCTGGAGAGCGACGAGACCTTGCTGATCCAGTCGGGCAAGCCGGTCGGCGTGTTCCGTACGCACGAAAATGCGCCGCGCGTGCTGCTCGCCAATTCCAACCTGGTGCCGCATTGGGCGACCTGGGAGCATTTCGCCGAGCTCGATCGCGCTGGGCTGATGATGTACGGCCAGATGACCGCGGGGTCGTGGATCTATATCGGCACCCAGGGGATCGTTCAGGGCACGTACGAGACGTTCGTCGAGATGGGCCGCCAGCATTATGGTGGTGACCTGACCGGCCGCTGGCTGCTGACCGCGGGGCTCGGCGGGATGGGTGGCGCGCAGCCGCTCGCGGCAGTGATGGCGGGTGCGTCGTGCCTGGCGATCGAATGCCAGCCGAGCCGGATCGAGATGCGGCTGTCGACCGGCTATCTCGATTATAAGGCCGATACGATCGAGCAGGCGATGGAGATCCTCAACCGCGCCAAGGCCGAGCGCAAGGCGGTGTCGGTCGGGCTGCTCGGCAATGCCGCCGACCTGCTGCCCGAAATGTTCCACCGCGGTATCCGTCCCGACCTGCTGACAGACCAGACCTCGGCGCATGACCCGGTCAACGGCTATCTCCCGCAGGGCTGGACGCTCGATCAATGGTTCGAGGGGCGCGAGCGCGATCCGGAAGGCGTGGCCAAAGCGGCCAAGGCATCGATGGCGGCCCATGTCCGCGCGATGCTCGATTTCCAGGCGGCCGGCGTGCCGACGGTCGATTACGGCAACAACATCCGCCAGGTCGCCAAGGACGAAGGCGTCGCCAATGCGTTCGACTTCCCCGGCTTTGTCCCGGCCTATATCCGCCCGCTCTTCTGCCGCGGCATCGGACCGTTCCGCTGGGCGGCATTGTCGGGCGATCCCGAGGATATCTACAAGACCGACGCCAAGGTGAAGGAGCTGCTGCCCGACAATGCGCACCTCCACCGCTGGCTCGACATGGCGCGCGAGCGGATCCACTTCCAGGGCCTGCCGGCGCGGATCTGCTGGGTTGGTCTTGGCGACCGCCACCGGCTCGGCCTCGCGTTCAACGAGATGGTCGCCAAGGGCGAACTCAAGGCGCCGGTCGTGATCGGCCGCGACCATCTCGATTCGGGGTCGGTCGCCAGCCCCAATCGCGAGACCGAGGCAATGCGCGACGGCTCCGACGCGGTCAGCGACTGGCCGCTGCTCAATGCTCTCCTCAATACCGCGAGCGGTGCGACCTGGGTATCGCTCCACCATGGCGGTGGGGTCGGCATGGGCTATTCGCAGCATTCCGGGATGGTGATCGTCGCCGACGGCACGCCCGAGGCGGCGAAACGGCTCGAACGCGTGTTGTGGAACGATCCCGCGACGGGCGTGATGCGCCACGCCGATGCCGGTTACGACATCGCGATCGATTGCGCGCGAGAGAAGGGACTCGATCTCCCCAGCCTTCGTTAGGACGCCAAATCCGGAACGTCCGCCGCCGCCGAGGCGTTCGTGCCCCTCGAAGGAGAGAAAGCATGAACGCCAAACTTAGCTTCGGTGCGATCGCGCTTATCGCGGCGCTCGGTGCCTGTTCGCAGAAGTCGCAGGACACCACCACCAACGCAGTCACCGATATCGGGTCCGACGTCAGCAACACGACTAGCGGCGCGATCGACACAGCGGGCAACGTCGCCAGCAATGCGCTCGACGCCGCCGGCAACGCGCTGAATCCGACTCCCACCGGCCAGGAATTCGCCGACAAGGCGGCCAAGAGCGACGCGTTCGAGATCGCCGCGGCCAAGCTCGCCAGGACCAACGCCGAGTCGGCCGACGTCAAGACATTCGCCGCGACGATGATCGAGGCGCACACCGGATCGACCGCCAAGATCAAGGCCGCCGCCGCCAAGGCCACGCCGGAGATCAAGCCCGACCCCACGTTGACCAGCGACCTGCAGTCGAAGCTCGACGATCTTGCGAAGCTCAAGGGCAAGGATTTCGACAAGGCCTATATCGACGGCCAGGTTTCGGCGCACGAGGACGCGCTGTCGCTGATGAAGGGCTATGCCGATAAAGGCGACACGCCAAGCCTGAAGACCGCGGCCGGCGAGATCGCGCCGGTAGTGCAGAAGCATCTCGATATGGTGAAAGCGCTGAAGAAATAAGGCTTCTTAAGCCCCTCCCCTTCAGGGGGTGGGGGCTCTCCCCAGGCGAAGGGCTTGCGGCACTCCCCCACCCCCTACCCCTCCCCTAAAGGGGAGGGGCTTGTTGGTCGACTAATCGCTCGTCTTCGTTGCCAGCGGTGCGAACCGCGCCACCTGCTGACCGATCAAGCACAATTGTTCCAGCACCGTGGCGTCGGTGACCCCACCCTTCTCATCGAACCGCGTGATCTGGGTGTTGATCGCCGCGGCGAACGGCGTCGGCCAGCCGCGCAAGGCGTGGACGATCGAGCGCAGCGCCGCGATCGTCGACCCCGTCGCCTGCCAGCCATAAGCAGTGGCGATCAGCCCGACCGGCATATCGGCGAGATAGGGCCGATCGTCCTTCGCCGTCTCCTCGAGCAGATCCAGCGCATTCTTGACCACCCCCGACAAGCTGCCGTGATAGCCGGGGCTGGCGATGATCACGCCCGATGCCTTGCGCACCGCATCGACGAAATCGCGTTCCTGCGAGGTGCGCGAGGCCGCGCGCGGATCATAGAGCGGCAGCCGCGCCATATCCTCGCCGCCGAACAAGCGAGTTGCATAGCCTTCGCGTTCGACCGCATCGAGCGCGATCCTCAACGCGCGTTCGGTCGACGATATCGCACCGATCGTGCCTCCGATCCCGACGATCAACGGCCTATCCGACATTGCTTTGTCCGGCATCCTTGCTCCTTCGCGACGAATGCACCGCGATAGCCTCCCTACGATCGATCTGCTACAGCGGGATTGCACGGCCTGTGTTATTCGAGTAATACGCCTATTGGCCCCGTGGGCCGTGTGGAAGCAGTGGATGCGCGACGACCCCTTTGACGGCAACCGACGACCCGACCCCCGCTGGGGCGCGCATTCGGCCTATCCCGACGATTATCTGAGCCAGGCGGCGACGGCGGTTCCTCCGCCCGATTCGGCTGGCGGGTCGGGTCAGCCAGAAACCGGCTACACCACCAACCTGCCGGTCGTTCGCAAGAAGCGCCGCTGGGGCCGGATCATCGTCCGGGCGATGGCCGCGTGCGTCGTGTTGTTCGTGATCCTGGTCGGCTGGCTGGCGATCACCGCGCCTTTGTCCAAGTCGCTGCAACCACCGACGCCGCCCTCGGTGACACTGCTCGCCGCCGACGGCACGCCGATCGCGCGGCGCGGCGCGACGGTCGACAAGCCGGTCGACGCGTCGAAACTGCCCAAGCATGTGAGCCAGGCGTTCATCGCGATCGAGGATCGTCGCTTCTTTTCGCATTGGGGAGTCGATCCCTGGGGCATCATGCGCGCGATGGCGCATAATATGATGGCCGGTGGCGTGCGCGAAGGCGGCAGCACGATCACCCAACAGCTCGCCAAGAACGCCTTTCTCGATTCGGACCGTACCGCCGGGCGCAAGCTGCGCGAGATGCTGATCGCCTTCTGGCTCGAGGCGTGGCTGTCGAAGAACGAAATCCTGTCGCGCTATCTGTCGAACGTCTATTTCGGCGACAACGTCTATGGCCTGCGCGCCGCTTCGCTGCATTATTTCAACGTAGAGCCCGAACATCTGAGCGTCAGCCAGTCGGCCTTGCTCGCCGGGCTGGTCAAGGCACCGTCGAAGCTGGCGCCGACCGGCAATCTGCAAGGTGCGCAGGCGCGCGAGAAAGTCGTGCTCGGCGCAATGGTCGCGGCGGGCTTCCTGACTAAGGACCAGGCCGATGTCCGCTTGGCGTCGCTGCGCGTGCGGCCGGTCGCCGAGCTGCCCGACGGCACCTATTTCGCCGATTGGGTGCTGCCCGAGGCGCGCGACACGCAAGGCGATCTGAGCCAGGAAACCAAGGTCGTCACGACGCTTGAACCGCGGCTGCAAAAGGCGGCCGAACGCGCGGTCAGGCGTGCGGGCCTGCGCCAGGCGCAAGTCGCGATCGTCGCGATGCGCCCGGATGGCCGCGTCGTCGCGATGGTCGGCGGCAAGGATTACAAGGCCAGCCCGTTCAACCGCGCGACCCAGGCGCGGCGCCAGCCGGGTTCGACCTTCAAGCTGTTCGTCTACCTGGCCGCGATGCGCGCGGGGATGACGCCCGACGATATGGTCGAGGACGAACCCATCACGATCGCCGGGTGGAGCCCGAAGAACAGCGACGGCAAATATGAAGGCCAGATCACCCTGCGGCGCGCCTTCCAGAAATCGAGCAATGTCGCCGCCGCCCGGCTGATCCAGAAAGTCGGCATCGACAACGTCATCAAGGCAGCGCGCGACCTCGGCATCTCGACCCCGATCCCGCACGAGGCATCGATCGCGCTCGGGACCTCGACCGTGTCGCTGCTCGAATTGACCAGTGCCTTCGCGGCGATCGCCGGCGACGGCTATCCGGTCAGTGCGCGCGGCATCGAGGCGACCGAGGGTAAGGCCTGGTATTCCAATATCGTTGGCGGCCCGCGCTCGCTCGGCGGCAATATCCGCGACGAGATGCTCGACCTGCTGTCGTCCTCGACCGGCGGCGGCACCGGGCGGCAGGCGGCTTTGTCGGTGCCGACCTATGGCAAGACCGGGACGACCCAGGACAATCGCGACGCGCTGTTCGTCGGCTTCGCCAAGGATCTGGTCGTCGGCGTGTGGGTCGGCAATGACGACAATACCCCCAATGCCGGCCTGTCGGGCGGCGGCATCCCGGCGCGCGTGTGGAAGGACTTCATGCAGAACGCGCTCGGCATCACCCCGCCGCCGGCGCCGGTCGTCCCGGCGACCGTCGACGACAATGCGACCGATGGCGACGAGGACGGCACGACGATCGACCCAGGTACCGGCCCGCTGCCGGTCGAGGGCAATATCTCCGGGCTGGGCGTCAACCTCCAGGTCAAGCGCGACGGCACCTTGCGCCTGTCGCCGGCGCCGGACACCGGCGATCGCCCGCCGCGGCCGCCGAATGAGGATGAGGGGCATTAAGCCTGTTTTCCTCTCCCGCTTGCGGGAGAGGAAGGGGCCCGCCGCCAAAGGCGGTGGGAAGGTGAGGGTCTTCTTCCTTCTTTTTCCGCAAAAACGGCCTGGAAGAAGAAAGAAGACCCTCACCCAACCCTCTCCCGTAAACGGGAGAGGGCTAGAAAACATTTCCCTCTTCCCTCCCGCCCCGGCATGAAAGAAGGAGCCACCATGCGCTTCTTCTCCGACAATGCCGCTCCGGCCTGCCCCGCGGTGATCGATGCTATCGCCGCCGCCAATGTCCTCGATACGGCCTATGACGGCGATCGCTGGTCGCAACAGCTCAACGGGCGCTTTTCCGACCTGTTCGGCACGCAAGTCGAAGTGCTGTGGACGCCGTCGGGCACTTCGGCCAATTGCCTGGCGTTGGCGGCGCTCTGCCAGCCGCACGGCGCAGTGATCTGCCATCGCGAGGCGCATATCAACAATGACGAGGCGGGAGCGCCGGGCTTCTACCTCCACGGCGCCAAATTGCTGCTTGCCGATGGGCCTGGCGCCAAGGTGACGCCCGAGGCGGTGAAAAGCGTGCTGGCCGGCATCCGCAACGACGTGCACCAGGTCCAGGCGCACGCTTTGTCGATCACCAACGCGACCGAATACGGCCTGAGCTACACGCCCGACGAAGTCGCCGCATTGGGCGATCTCGCCAAGGCGCGCGGGCTCGGCTTCCACGTGGATGGCGCACGCTTCGCCAATGCCGTGGTGCATTCGGGCGCCGATCTCGCGGATCTGACCTGGCGCGCCGGGGTCGACGCGTTGAGCTTCGGGTTCATCAAGAATGGCGGGATGACCGCGGAGGCGCTGGTCTTCTTCAAGCCCGAACTTGCCGCGGCGAGCCATTACCGCCGCAAGCGCGCCGGGTTGCTCGTATCGAAGGGGCGCTATCTGGCGGCGCAGATCCTGGCGATGCTCGACAATGACGTGTGGCTGGCAAATGCGCGCGCCGCCAATGCCGGCGCGGCGTTGCTCGCGCGCGCGGCGGGCGATCGGCTGGTCTATCCGGTCGAGGCGAACGAAGTGTTTTTGCGTGTAACCCGCGAGGAGGCCGCGAGCCTGCGCGCGTTGGGCTTCGATTTCTACGACTGGGCGCCGGGCGAAGTGCGGCTCGTCACTTGCTGGGACCAGACCGAGGGCGCGATCCGCCCGCTGGCGGATGCGATTGCGGCGCTGCCTTAGATACCAAAAATCCCTCTCCCGCTTGCGGGAGAGGAGCGAGACTTGGTGAGCGAAGCGAACCTAGTCGCAGCGGTGAGGGTCTTCTTTTTGCCCCATTGCTGAAGAAGAAAGAAGACCCTCACCTTCCCACCGCCTTCGGCGGCGGGCCCCTCCCTCTCCCGCAGGCGGGAGAGGGTAAACCATAGACCCACCTTGTCACCCGACAAGCACAAGCCGGGTTGTTACGCCCGCGCACCGCGATAGAGCGGGATCGTGCTGCAGCCGCCCGACACCAAGCCCCGCTCGACCACGCTCAGTGTGCTGGTGCCGTTCGGCATCGTCACCCTGATCTGGGGATCGACCTGGCTGGTGATCCGCGACCAATTGGGCGTGGTGCCGCCGAGCTGGTCGGTGACCTATCGCTTCCTGGTCGCCGGCATCTGCATGACCGGCTGGGCGCTGTGGCAGCGCGAGAGCTGGCGGCTCGGCGCGCGCGGTTATGGGTTCGCGGTGCTGCTCGGGCTGCTGCAATTCTGCGGCAATTTCAATTTCGTCTATCGTGCCGAACAGCACATCACTTCCGGCCTGGTGTCGGTGGTATTCGCGATGCTGCTGATCCCCAACGCGCTGTTCGGGCGCGTCTTTCTTGGCCAGAAGCTTGGTCGCCAGCTGATGATCGGATCGGCGATCGCGATGGCCGGCGTCGTCCTGCTGTTCGTGCGCGAAGCGCGAGTCGATCCGCATGGACCGGGTCAGGTGCTGGCGGGAATCGGGTTCACGCTCTGTGCGATCCTCTGCGCGTCGACCGCCAATGTCATGCAGGCGACGCCGACCGCGGCGCGTTATCCGATGGGTACCACCGTCGCGGTCGCGATGCTCGCCGGTGCGGCGATCGACGCGATATTCGCTTATGCCACCACCGGCGCGCCAGTGATCGAGCACCGCGCCATCTATTGGGCGGGCACGCTCTATCTCGGCATCGTCGCCTCGGCGCTCGCCTTCCCGCTCTATTTCGGGGTGATCCGGACGATAGGCCCGGCCAAGGCGGCCTATTCCAGCGTCATCGTACCAGTGATCGCCATGCTGCTGTCGACCCTGTTCGAAGGCTATCGCTGGTCGGGACTGGCGATCGGCGGTGCCGCGCTGGCCGCATTCGGGCTGGTCGTCGCGTTGAGGGCGCGCAGGCCTAACCGATAGTCGGCATAGACTGGCCGCCAGCCCAGCACGCGCTTCGCCTTCAGGTTCGACACCCGCCGGTTCTCGGCATGGAAGGCGCGTGCTTCGGGAGTCAGCGCGTCGAGCGCGACGATCGGTGGCGGATCCACGCCGAGCAAGCTGGCGGCGAACTCGATCACCGCATCCTGACTGGCCGGCATATCGTCGGCCAGATTATAGGCACCGGGCGGCGCGTCGAACCCCGCGATCACGCCGGCGGCCAGATCGTCGACATGCACGCGGCTGAACACTTGCCCGGCGATCCCGGTCCGGTGCGCCCGCCCGCTCCGCACGCGATCGAGCGGCGAGCGGCCGGGGCCGTAAATCCCCGGCAGGCGGAACACGCGCGCACCGAGCGACAGCCAGTCGGCATCGGCACGGTTGCGCGCCGGCCGTCGCCCGAGGATCGGCGAGCTCTCATCGACCCAAGCCCCGCCAGCATCGCCATAGACGCCGGTCGAAGAGAGATAGCCGAGCCATTTGCCTCGGTCCGCCAGCGCCGCGCCATAGCGCGCCAGGACGGGATCGACCTCATCGGGCGGCACCGAGGACAGGATATGCGTCGCGCGATCGATCGCCGTGATCACGCCGTCACGATCGTCGAAATCGAGGCTGCCCGCGCTGCCGGTCGCGGCGATCTCCCACCCCGCGAGCCGCGCCGCGACGGCGCTCACCGCATAGCCCAAGCCGAAGATCAGAAGGCTATTTCGCGCCATAACCGCAGAAATAGGTCCCGAAATAATCGCCCTTGTTCCAGCGCGGCCGCTCGTCATTATCGGCGATCTCACGCGCGATCGTGTAATTGACCGTCACGAAGCGCACGCCTTGCGCCCAATCGAGCGGCTGCGAGAGGTCGTCCGATGGCTGGTGGTAATGATTGGCCATGAAATCGTCCCAGGCCGCCTTGCCCTGTCCCTTCTCGCCCGGCCACAGGAAGACCGAGGGAATACCCTTTTGCACGAAACGGAAATGGTCGGAGCGGACGAAAATGCCTTGCTCGGGCATCGGATCGGGCGACATCGACACGCCGACCGATCCTGCCGCACGTTCGACGATCGGGCCGAGCGTCGATCGCTGCGCCCCGAACACCACCATGTCCTCGAATGGATAGGTGATCAGCGGCATGTCGAGATTGACGTCGGCGACGATCGACTTGAGCGGCACGGTCGGATTGTTGGCGAAATAGTCGGAGCCGATCAGGCCCTTTTCCTCCGCCGTCACCGCCAGAAACAGGATCGTTCGCCGCGGCGGCTTGCCCGACGAGACGAACCGCTTCGCTTCCTCGATCAGGCTGGCGATGCCGATGGCATTGTCCTCGGCGCCATTGTTGATCGTGTCGCCGGTCTTGTCCGGGGCGCCGACGCCGATATGGTCGAGATGCGCCGACAGGATGACGATTTCGTCCTTCAGCCTGGAATCGCTCCCCGGCAGGAGGCCGATCACGTTCGACGACGGCATCGGCCGCGTCTCGGTCTTGATCGCGACCGACAAGGTGCCGTTGAGCGCGACCGGCTTGAACGCGGCGTCGTCGCTGTCAGCTGCCTTGCGCACCTGATCCCAGCCGATCCTGGTGCCGGCGAACATCTTCGCCGCGATGCCCGGTGACAAGGTCCCGAGCACCGGCACGCCGTCCGCGCCACCGGTGGTCTTGCCATTCGACCAGGTCACCCGCTCGCGGTCCCAGGTCCGCGCCAGTGCCGCGACCGGGAAATTGCCGCGCCCGCCACGGGGGCTTTCGATCTGGACCGCGCCGATCGCGCCATGGTCGGCGGCGATCCGCGCCTTGGTCGCCGGGCTCGAGAAGAAGGCTCGCTCTTCGCCGTCATATTTGCTCGGCGCGCCGGCGAGGAAGGCGACGATCTTTCCCTTCACGTCAGCGCCGCGATAATCGTCGCGTTGGTAATCGGGCGCGACGATACCGTAGCCGACGAAGACGATTGGTGCGTGCAAGCTGGTTTCGGGCTTGGCAGCGTTGGAGGACGGCGCGAAGTCCTGCCCGAAGACGAGCGTCTGCGGTTGGCCGCCGGGCGGCGTCCAGACGAAATTGCCCTTGTCGGCGAGCTTGACGCCGATCAGCGGCACCTTTTGCAGGTAACCGCCGTCATCGCCTCCCGGCCGCAGCCCGGCGGCATAGAATTGCGCGGCGACATATTGCGCCGCGATGTCGAATTCGGGGCTGCCTGCCTCTCGCCCGCGCATCGCGTCGGAGGCGAGGAACATGACATGGGCCTTCATCGCGGCCTGATCGGCGGGAAGCGGTGCGTTGACCCGCTCGTTGATCGAGCGCGCGCTTTCCTTTTGCGGGGCCGGCGGACTCGGGACCTTCTCGGCCTGCGCAAGCGCAGTTCCGGCGGCGAGCGTCAACGCGGCTGCGCCGATCAGTCTCAGCATGGCTTTCCTCTTGGCTGTCCCGATCATGGCGCTTAGGGTCCGAACTCGGCTACCGCAACGGCTGTGACGGAGCGAATTTTGGCGCATGGATAGGAGCGAGGAGAGAGCGATGCTGAAGCATCGTGATCGACGAGCGACGAAGCCGTGCGCCAAAAGACGCCCGCCGCGGAGCGGTCGCCCGGAGAGCGGCGCTGGTCTTCGTCACTTGCTTGCGCGTAGCTTGAGCTACGCGACTGCGCTGCGTTTCTTGCCAGCGCCGCTCTCCGGGCGATCACAGCCGTTGCGGTAGCCGAGTTCGGGCCCTAGCACGCGGAGAACGGTTGGCAATCGCATCTGGTGCGAATGATACAACCATGAAGCAGGACCGCACGAAAACACATGATCGACGTTCAATCCGCCTTAGCCGACCCGATTGTCACGCGCCGCGAGGATTACAGCGCGCCCGATTGGCTGGTCCCCGACATCGCCCTCGATTTCGATCTCGACCCCGCGACGACGCGGATCAAGGCAGCGCTCGACGTGACCCGCAACGGCGACCATGATCGCCCGCTCCGGCTCGATGGCGATGGGCAAGTGCCGCTGTCGGTCAGCGTCGATGGCAATCTGCACAATGATTGGCGGATGGACGGGACCGACCTGGTCATCGATCTCCCCGCCGGCAAACACCGCGTCGAGACCGAGGTCGAGGTCCATCCCGACCGCAATACCCAATTGATGGGTCTCTATGCCTCGGGCGGCAATCTGTGCACGCAATGCGAGGCCGAAGGGTTTCGCCGCATCACCTTCTTCCCCGACCGGCCCGATGTGCTCGCACGCTATTCGGTCAGAATGACGGCGGACAAGAAGCGCTTCCCGATCCTGCTCGCCAATGGCGATCCCGTGGCCTCGGGCGATCTCGATAATGGCCGTCATTGGGCCGAATGGCGCGATCCCTTTCCCAAGCCGAGCTATCTGTTCGCGATGGTCGCGGGCAATCTCGCCGCCAATCGCGCAACTTTTACCACCATGTCGGGGCGCAAGGTCGAGCTCGGCATCTGGGTGCGCGAACGCGACCTGGCCAAGACCGAGCATGCGTTGGATGCGCTGCAATTGGCGATGGCCTGGGACGAGGCAGTCTATGGCCGCGAATATGATCTCGACGTGTTCAATATCGTCGCGGTCGACGATTTCAATTTCGGCGCGATGGAGAATAAGGGGCTGAACATCTTCAACAGCCGCTACATCCTGGCCGATCCCGACACCGCGACCGATTACGATTACGACGCCATCGCCGCGGTGGTCGCACACGAATATTTCCACAATTGGTCGGGCAATCGCGTGACCTGCCGCGACTGGTTCCAGCTCAGCTTGAAGGAAGGCTTCACCGTCTTTCGCGACCAGAGCTTCTCGGCCGATCAGGGATCGGCGGCGGTCAAACGGATCGAGGACGTGCGCGGCCTGCGCGCCAGCCAGTTTCCCGAGGATAATGGCCCGCTGGCGCATCCGGTGCGGCCCGAAAGCTATATCGAGATCTCCAACTTCTACACCGCGACGATCTATAACAAGGGCGCCGAGCTGATCCGGATGATGGCGACGATCCTGGGCAAGGATCGTTTCCGCCGCGCCACCGACCTCTATTTCGACCGCTTCGACGGGACGGCCGCGACCTGCGAGGATTTCGTCCGTTGCATGGAAGACGGCGGTGAGATCGACCTCACCCAGTTCCGCCTTTGGTATTCGCAAGCCGGGACGCCGCGCGTTTCCGCCGCGCTCGATCACGATGCGGGTTCGGGCCGCGCCACCCTGCACCTCGCCCAGCGCACGCCGCCGACGCCGGGGCAGGCGGACAAGGAGCCGATGGTCCTGCCGCTCAAGCTCAAGCTGTTCGGCGGCGCGAGCGGGGCGGCGCTGGGCGAGGAGCAACTCTATCTGCTCGATCAGGCGAGCAGCGAGATCGTGTTCGAAGGTGTGAGCGAGGCACCGGTACTGTCGATCAATCGCGGCTTTTCCGCGCCCGTCATCATCGAAAGCGACCGCTCGGCGCAGGATCTCGCTTTTCTCTCGGCGCATGACGACGATCCGTTCGCGCGTTACGAGGCGATGCAGCAGCTGATGCTCGATACGCTGGTGACCGCGACCCAGCTCAGCCGCGCCGATCACGGTCCGGTGATCGAGGCGGTGCGCCGCACGCTGGAGGATGGAGCGCTCGATCACGCCTTTGTCGCCGAAGCCGTACTGCTACCGTCGGACAGCTTCATCGGCGATCAGCTCGACCGGGTCGATCCCGAGGCGGTGTTCCGCGCCCGCGAAGCGCTGCGCCGCGATCTCGGCAAGACGCTCGCCCCGCTGTGGCGCCAGGCCTATGCCCAGGCCTCGACCGGCGCACCGTTCGTCTATTCGCCGGCGGCCAAAGCCGACCGGCGGATGCGCACCGTCGCGCTCGGCTATATCGCCGCCTCGGGCGCGGACGATGCCGCCGATCTGGCGTTTGCCCAGTTCGAGACCGCAGACAATATGACCGACCGCCAGGGCGCGCTGACGACGCTCGCCAGCGGCACGTCGGACAAACGGATCGCCGCGCTCGACATCTTCTACAATCGCTATTCGACCGATGCGCTAGTGCTCGACAAATGGTTCCAGACCCAGGCATTGTCGTCGCGCGACGATACGCCGGCGACGGTCGAGGAACTGGCGCGGCATCCCGACTTCACATTGGCCAATCCCAACCGCGCGCGCTCGCTGGTCGGGGCGTTCAGCGTCAACCAGCGCGCGTTCCACGCCGCTGGCGGCGCGGGTTACCGTTTCCTGGCCGACAATCTGATCGCGCTCGACCGGCTCAACCCGCAGACAGCGGCGAAACTGCTACCACCGCTCGGCCGCTGGCGCCGGTTCGACGAGGTGCGTGCAGGGCTGATGAAGGCCGAACTCGAGCGGATTCTGGCGACGCCGGGCCTGTCGAAGGATTTGTTCGAACAGGCGTCGAAGAGTTTGGAGGGGTAAGGCGTTTCGTCACCCCGGACTTGTTCCGGGGTCCAACCCTCCACAGCGGAAACCGGCCGTTGTTGCACGTCGGGTGCCGGAACGAGTCCGGTATGACGATGGTGGTTAGAACAACCGCCCGCCATTCGGCACCGGCTCGCTCGGCCCGATCAGCACGACCTTGCCGTCGCCATCGGGAAAACCGAGCGTCAGCACGTCGGAACGCATCGGCCCGATCTGGCGCGGAGGGAAATTGACCACGGCGGCGACCTGGCGTCCGACCAGATCCTCCAATGTGTAATGTTCAGTGACCTGCGCCGACGAGCGCTTGATCCCCAGCGGCTCGCCGAAATCGATTCTGAGCTTGAACGCTGGCTTACGCGCTTCTGGAAACGGCTCGGCGGCAATGATCGTGCCGACGCGGATGTCGACTTTGAGGAAATCGTCGAACGCGATCGTCTCGGCCGCGGGCGCGGCACTGTCGTGAGTGACGTGCATCAGAAATTCACATCGTGATAATGCGGCGAGGCAGGGATGCCTTCCATCCGCTCGCTCAACAGCGGACGAAAGCTCGGGCGGCTCTTCATGCCGCCATACCAGCGCGCGGTCTGTTCGTGGTTCTTCCAGTCGATCCCGCCGAGATAGTCGGCGACCGAGATCTGCGCCGCTGCCGCCAGGTCGGCTAGACTCAAGGTCGCGCCCGCCATCCAATTGTGCCGGTCGAGCAGGTAGTCGGTGTAGTCGAGATATTCGACCGCCGACTTCATCGCTTCGCGCAGCACGCGCGCGTCGGGGCTCGCCTTGGTCACGATCCGCTTGAGCATGCGTTCGCCCAACAGCCGCTCGGTCACGTCGCGGAAGAAGAAGGTGTCGAACCAGGTCGCCAGGCGACGGATCTCGGCGCGCTGGATCGCGGTGCCGTTGATCATCTGCGCCTTGTCCACCGTCTCCTCGAAATATTCGCAGATGACGAGCGAATCGATCAGCCGGATGTCGCGCTGGGCATCGGTGAGCACCGGGGTCTGCCCCGCCGGGTTCATGTCGATGAACTCGTCGCGCCGTTCCCATGGGTTCTCGCGGACGAGTGTGTAACCGACCCCTTTCTCCCCGAGCAGCAGCCGGACCTTGCGCGAGAAGGGACAGAGCGGGAATTGGAGGAGTTGCCACATGCCATCGCTGTTAGAAGCTGGCGGCGAGCGGGGGAAGATGGCTTGGAGCGCCGACGCCCTTTATCCGACTTGCATGCCCAGGCAGCCACCTTGCATGCCCAGACAGCCACCGTCCGCGCGTGCCGCTCGGAGTTTAACCGTCACCCCAGCGAAAGCTAGGGTCTCGTGCCCCGCTGTGATGCGGCACGATATCCCAGCTTCCGCTGGGATGACGGAATGGAGCAATGATATCTAAGCTTCGAGCAATCAGTTGGGGTCGGTCATGCCCAGCACGCGGCGAACGCGCTCCGTGGTCGCCTTGAGTTCGTCCGACATCGCCACGGCAGCACCCGCGGTGCGGCCCGCCGCCACCACCGTTTGCTTGGCGCTACGGTGGATCTCGTTACGGTAATCGGGGTTGTGGCGTGCCGCCATGCTGTCGAGCGTATCGTTGGGGCGGATGCTCGAATCGGGCGCGATCGCGGCCATCGGCCCGACTCGCGTCTCCATCACCGCATCGGTCAGCGCATCGATCAGCCCGACGACGCCATTCTGCACCATCGGGTTGTTGAGCGCGTTGGCCGCGGCGCGCGCATTCATCTGCGGCACGGACGGCGGCGCATCGCGGTCTTGCGCAAGCGCCGGAGTCGCGGCGAAAGCGAGGACAGGAAACAGCAGGTAATTACGCATGGCACATCATCCGAAAAACGATCGGTGAGTCGTCCTATAGCACCGATCACTGCTGCAACGCTACTCCGCGGCTTGGAGTTCCTCGCTATCGTCGAGCGCATGCGGCAGTCGTTCGAGCATTTCCTTGGGAATGACTTGCCAGAACTTGCCGCGCGCGCGGTCCCAATCGTCGAGAATCCCTTGCGACCAGGCGCTGTCGGTCGCTTCGGCATGCGCCTGGATCAGATCCTTGAGCACCGCTTCCCAATGCGCCGAGGCAAGGCGCTGCCAGACGATCGACTCGCCATTGGCGCGCCGTTCGAAACTGGCGCCAGCGTCGTAGACGAACGCCATGCCGCCGGTCATGCCGGCGCCGAAATTGGCTCCCACGGCGCCGAGCACCACGGCGATGCCACCGGTCATATATTCGCAGCCATTGGCGCCGCAGCCTTCGACCACCACGGTCGCGCCCGAATTGCGCACCGCGAACCGCTCGCCGGCCTGGCCCGCGGCGAACAATCGCCCGCTGGTCGCGCCATAGAGCACGGTGTTGCCGATGATCGTGTTCTCCTGGCTCGCCAACGGCGACGAGACGACCGGGCGGACGATGATCGTGCCACCCGAGAGCCCCTTGCCGACATAGTCGTTGGCGTCGCCGAACACTTCCAGGGTGATGCCCTTGCACAGGAACGCGCCCAGGCTCTGGCCGGCCGATCCGCGCAGGCGGACGGTGACGTGGCCGTCGGCAAGCTTGTCCATGCCGAAGGTACGCGTGATCTCGCTCGACAGCCGCGTGCCGACCGCGCGATGCGTGTTGCGCACCGAATAGGTCAGCTGCATCTTCTCGCCGCGCGAGAAGACATGCGCCGCGTCCTTGATCATCTGTGCGTCGAGGCTGTCGGGCACTTCGTTGCGCCAGGTCTGCAGACTGAACCGGCGCTGGTCCTCATCGGCATCGACCTTGGCCAGGATCGGGTTCAAGTCGAGATCGTCGAGATGCTCGGCGCCGCGGCTGACCTGACGCAGCAATTCGGTGCGACCGATGATCTCGTCGAGACTGCGCACGCCGAGCCGCGCCAGGATGTCGCGGACTTCCTCGGCGATGAAGGTCATCAGGTTGATGACCTTTTCCGGGCTGCCGGTGAACTTGTCGCGCAGCTTCGCATCCTGCGTGCAGACGCCGACCGGGCAGGTGTTGGAATGGCATTGCCGCACCATGATGCAGCCCATCGCCACCAGGCTGAGCGTGCCGATGCCGAATTCCTCGGCACCCAGGATCGCGGCGATGACGATGTCGCGCCCGGTCTTGAGCCCGCCATCGGTGCGCAGCTTCACCCGACCGCGCAGATTGTTGAGCGTCAACGTCTGGTTGACTTCCGACAGCCCCATTTCCCACGGCGTGCCGGCATATTTGATCGAGGTCTGCGGGCTCGCGCCGGTGCCGCCATTGTGGCCGGCGACCAGGATGACGTCGGCGTGGGCCTTGGCGACGCCGGCCGCGACCGTGCCGATCCCGGCCGAGCTGACCAGCTTCACGCACACTCGGGCGCGCGGATTGATCTGCTTCAAATCGTAGATCAGCTGCGCCAGATCCTCGATCGAATAGATGTCATGGTGCGGCGGCGGGCTGATCAGGGTCACGCCGGGCGTGGCGTGGCGCAATTTAGCGATGAATTCGGTGACCTTGAACCCGGGCAGCTGGCCGCCCTCGCCGGGCTTGGCGCCCTGGGCGACCTTGATCTCGATCTCGTCGCAGGCGTTGAGATATTCGGCCGTCACGCCGAACCGGCCCGAGGCGATCTGCTTGACTCCCGAATTGGCGTTGTCGCCATTTTCGTACGGCTGGTAGCGCAGCTTGTCCTCGCCGCCTTCGCCCGACACCGCCTTGGCGCCGATCCGGTTCATCGCGATCGCCAAGGTCTCGTGCGCCTCGGGCGACAAGGCACCCAGGCTCATGCCCGGCGTGACGAAGCGCTTGCGGATCTCTGTGATCGGCTCGACCTGATCGATGGCGATCCCTTCGTCGGGGAAATTGAACTGGAGCAAATCGCGCAGATAGACTGGCGGCAAATCGGCGACCCCGCGCGAGAATTTCTGATAGGTCGAATAGCTGTCGGTCGCGACGGCGGTCTGCAGCAAATGCATCAGCTGCGCCGAATAAGCGTGCGTCTCGCCGCCATAACGCTGGCGATAGAAGCCGCCGATCGGCAAGGTCGCCACCCCGGTGTCGAACGCCTGTTGATGGCGCAGTTCGGCATTGAGGTGGAGCGAGGCATAGCCTTCGCCCGAAATCTTCGCCGGCATGCCGGGGAACAGGTCGGCGACTAGGCTGCGCGATAGCCCGACCGCTTCGAAATTATAGCCGCCGCGATAGCTGGAGATCACCGCGATCCCCATCTTGGATATGATCTTGAGCAGACCCTCGTCGACCGCCTTGCGATGATTCGCCAGGCACTTGTCGAGCGTCATTTCGCCGAACAGCCCGCGGGCGTGACGATCAGCGATCGCCGCTTCAGCCAGATAGGCATAGACGGTCGTCGCGCCGACGCCGATCAGCACCGCATAATAATGCGTGTCGAGGCATTCGGCGGTTTCGATATTGACCGAGCAATAGGAGCGCAGGCCGCGCCGGACGAGGTGCGTGTGCACCGCCGCCGCCGCCAGCACGCCAGCGATCGCGACCTTGTCGGGGCCGATATCGCGGTCGGACAGGAAGATCTCGCTCTTGCCCTCGCGTACTGCCTGCTCGGCCTGATTGCGGATGCGCTGGATCGCGGTGCGCAGCGCATCGGGTCCCCCGCCCGCGGGAAAGGTGCAGTCGATCTCGGCGGTCTGGCTGCCGAAATGCGCCTTGAGCTTGGCCCAGTCGGCGCCGGTCAGCACCGGGCTTTCGAGCACCAGCACACGATCCTGGCGCACACCGGTGTCGAGGATGTTGGCGAGATTGCCGAAGCGCGTCTTGAGCGACATCACGTGGCGCTCGCGCAGACTATCGATCGGCGGGTTGGTGACCTGCGAGAAATTCTGCCGGAAGAACTGGCTGATCAGCCGCGGCTTGTCCGAGATGACGGCGAGCGGCGTATCGTCGCCCATCGATCCGACCGCTTCCTTGGCGGTTTCGACCATCGGCGACAGGATCAGCTCCATGTCCTCGAGCGTCTGGCCGGCCGCGACCTGGCGGCGCATCAGCTCGGCGCGGTCGAAGCGGGTGACGGGGTCTCCCTCTCCCCTCCGGGGAGAGGGTCGGGGAGAGGGGGAGTCCGAGGCCGTGTCGCTTGCCGCACTGCCCCTCTCCCCCGCCCTCTCCCCGGAGGGGAGAGGGAGTTTGATGTCGTCGACGGTCAGGAACTCGCCGATCATCGTCGCGTAATCATGCTCGTCGGCGATGCGGTCCTTGACCTCGCGGTCGTGGAGCAGGCGGCCTTCCTCGAGATCGACCGCGATCATCTGGCCCGGACCGAGCCGGCCCTTTTCGACGATCATCGTCTCGGGCACGACGACCATACCCGATTCCGATCCGACGATCAGCAGCCCGTCCGAGGTCTGGGTGTAGCGCAGCGGGCGCAGCGCGTTGCGGTCCATGCCGGCGACCGCCCAGCGGCCGTCGGTCATCGCCAACGCGGCGGGACCGTCCCAGGGCTCCATCACCGAGCCGAGATATTTGAACATATCGAGATGCTTCTTGGGCATCTCGCCCTTCGGCCCCCAGGCCTCGGGCACCAGCATCAGCTTGGCGGTCGGCGCGTCGCGGCCCGAGCGGCAGATCGCCTCGAACACCGCGTCGAGCGCGGCGGTGTCCGACGCGCCGGCCGGGATCACCGGCTTGATGTCCTCCGACGCTTCGCCGAACGCATTGGCCGCCATCTTGATCTCGTGGCTGAGCATCCAGTTCTTGTTGCCGCGGATCGTGTTGACCTCACCGTTATGGGCAAGGCAACGGAACGGCTGCGCCAGCCACCATTGCGGGAAGGTGTTGGTCGAATAACGCTGGTGGAAGATCGCGACGCGGCTCTCGAACCGCGGATCCTTGAGGTCGGGATAGAAGACCGACAGGCTCTCGGCGAGGAACAGCCCCTTATAGACGATCGAGCGGCAGCTCAGCGAACAGATGTAGAAGCCGTTGATCTGCGCGGCGATGACGCGCTTCTCGATCCGGCGGCGGACCAGATAGAGGTCCTTCTCGAACTCCTCGGCCGATTGCGTGCCTGGCAAGGGGCCGGCGATCATGATCTGCTCGATCTCCGGCCGCGTTTCCTGCGCCTTGCGGCCGATCACCGACACGTCGACCGGCACCTGGCGCCAGCCATAGATCGAATAGCCGGCCTCGATGATCACGCTTTCGACGATCGTGCGGCACGATTCCTGCGCGCCGAGATCGGTGCGCGGCAGGAAGATCATGCCGACCGCCAGCTGGTTGTCGGCGACCTTGTGCCCCGACGCCTGGATCGCCTCGTCGAAGAATTTGTGCGGCAGGTCGACATGAAGGCCGGCGCCATCGCCGGTCTTGCCATCGGCATCGACCGCGCCGCGGTGCCACACCGCCTTCAGCGCATCGATCGCCGACTGCACGACGCGCCGCGACGGCTGGCCGTCGGTCGCGGCGACGAGGCCGACACCGCAGGCATCGGATTCGAATTCGGGACGATACATCCCTTCGGCGGCGAGGCGGGCGCGTTGGTCGGTCATGTCTTGCTCTTCGGGTCCGTCAGTTTGCTTTCGTCGACACCCAGTGCCTTGGCGAGGCGAGCGCGCTCGGCCGGCGTCAGATCCTTCAGCTTGCGCGCTGCGGGCAGGGTTGCCGTCGCCTTCTGCGTTGCTGCGATGAATTGCGGCATGCTCTTCATCATCTTGGGCATCAGGGACTGCATCTCGGCGGTCATCGCTGGGTCGGCCATGATGGTCATGTACTGGTTCGCGAACTTGTTGCCCGAACCGGCGGAAAAGAAGCGATCGAGGTCGGTCAGTTCGCCCAGCGTAAAGCGATTGGCATAAGCGCGCGCCATGGCGTCGCGAATATCGGGCTCCTGCGTCGTGAAGAAGTCACCCATCGCATCGAACATCGCCCGCATCGAGAGTTGCATGCGTTCGCGCCAGTGCGGGTCGTAGATTGCCATCACCTCGTCGATCTTCACCTTGTCCAGCGCCGCGGCTTGCTGAGAATCGAGACCGCCCAGCTCCCCTATCTCGCGGAGCGGCAGCGCTTTCATCGTGTCGCCCATGTTGCCGATGACCGAATCCATCATCGGACCCATGATCTTCTTGTAGGTCCCCGGCGGCAGCAGGTGCGCAACGACCAGACGTGCCTCTGCCAGCGTCGCCGGATCGGCCGGCGCCGGCGGCGGTGCGATCTCCGCCGTAACGAGAACGGGCGCGGTCTGCGCGACAACAGGTGTGGCGACGAGCATCGCGCCAGTCGCCAGGAAAATTGCCTTGATCATGGATGGTCTCCCCGACGGAGCCCCGCGCCCCGTCATGCCGCCTTCCTTTCACTCAACGCCTTCGCACGCAAATACTTGTCCATGTGCGCGGCCACGTCGCGGCCATCGCGCACTGCCCACACGACCAAGCTCGCACCGCGGACGATGTCGCCGGCGGCGAATACGCCGTCCAGGCTGGTCATCAGCGTGGCATTGTCGACCAGCAGCGTCCCCCAGCGCGTCACCCCGAGTTCGGGTGCATTGAACAATCGCGGCAAATCCTCGGCATCGAAACCGAGCGCCTTGATCACCAGGTCGGCGCGGCGCACTTCGCTCTCTCCGCCATCGGGTTCGGGAGCGCGGCGGCCGCTGGCATCGGGCGCGCCCAAGCGCATCCGCGCGATCGACACGCTGTCGACCGTCTCGCCGCCACCGAACGCCTCGGGCGCCGACAGCCAAACGAATTCGACACCTTCCTCCTCGGCATTGCCGACCTCGCGCTGCGACCCCGGCATGTTGGTGCGGTCGCGGCGATAGAGGCAGGCGACCGAGGCGGCGCCCTGGCGCACCGCGGTCCGCACGCAATCCATCGCGGTATCGCCGCCGCCGACCACGATCACGTTCTTGCCCGCGGCATCGAGCGCGCCGCTGTCGAAATCGGGCACGGAATCGCCAAAGCTCTTGCGGTTCGACGCGGTCAGATAGTCGAGCGCCTCGACCACCCCGCTCGCACCGACACCCGGCGCCGCCAGCGCGCGCGCCTTGTACACGCCCGTCGCAACGAGGATCGCGTCGTGCCTGGTGCGCAATTCCTCGAGCCCCGCCTCGCGTCCGACCTCGAACCCTTCGTGGAAAACGATTCCGGCGGCCTTGAGCCGATCGACGCGGCGCATCACCACCGGCTTTTCGAGCTTGAAGCCGGGGATGCCATAGGTCAGCAACCCGCCCGCTCGGTCGTGACGGTCATAGATATGGACGTCGTATCCGGCGACGCGCAGCAACTCGGCCGCGGTCAGCCCGGCCGGCCCGGCGCCGATGATACCGACCGACTGGCCGCGCGCCGGCCCCGGCACGATCGGTTCGACCCAGCCATTCTCCCAGGCGGTGTCGGTGATGAATTTCTCGACCGACCCGATCGTCACCGCGCCATGGCCGGAGAATTCGATCACGCAATTGCCTTCGCACAGCCGGTCCTGCGGACAGATGCGGCCGCAAATCTCCGGCATGGTCGAGGTCGCGTTGCTCAACTCATAGGCTTCGCGCAGCCGACCTTCGGCAGTCAGCCGCAGCCAGTCGGGGATATGGTTGTGCAATGGGCAGTGCACCGAACAATACGGCACGCCGCATTGCGAGCAGCGCGCCGATTGTTCCTCGGCGGCGGGCACGCCGTAGCGGTCGGCGATCTCGCGAAAGTCCTCCGCGCGCTGCTGGGCATCGCGCTTGGCCGGATAGGCCTGCGTTACACCCACGAATTTCAGCATATCACCGGCCATCGCCCGCTCCCTTCGGAACGGCCGCTAACCTGTTTCTCTCCGCCCGTCACGCAAATTCGGTCCGATACGGCAGTTATATTGCCTTATTTAACCGTCATTCTGGGTTGTTCCGCCGCATAGCGTGGAGAAGATCATCTATTTAGTTCCGATGCGGACTTATTTGAGCAGGAACACCAGTGCCAAGGCGCCGACAGCGATTCGGTACCAGCCGAACGGGCTGAACCCCGTCTTGCCGACCAGCCCGACGAACCACCTGACCACGAGCAAGGCCACAACGAACGCGACCACGAAACCGACGGCGATCAGGCCGAACCCGACGCTGTTCGCGGCCATCAGTTCGTGCCGCTTGGTGACGAGTTCGAGCACGGTCGCGCCGAGCATGGTCGGGATGGCGAGAAAGAAACTGAACTCGGCCGCCGTCCGGCGTTCGACCCCCAGGCTGAGTGCGCCGAGGATCGTCGCACCCGAACGGCTGACGCCGGGGATCATCGCCAGGCATTGGATGAAGCCGATGCCGATTACCTTGGGCAGCGGAATCTCGGCGACGCCCTTGATCCGGCCTTCCCTGACCGTGCGTTCGATGCCGATGATCGCGATGCCGCCGACGATCAGCGCAATCGCCACCGTCAGCGGCGATCCGAGCAGTTTCTCGATCTGCTTGTGCAAGACGAGCCCGATCACTGCGGCGGGCAGGAACGCGACGAGCAGGTTGCGGACGAAGCGGACCGAGGTCGGATCGAACCGCAACAGCCCCTGGAGCACGGCCCAGAAGGTCCGCCAATAGAGGACGACGATCGCCAGAATCGCGCCCAATTGGATGACGATGTTGAACAGCGCCCAATATTCGGAATTATAGCCGAGCAGCGCGCTGGCCAGAATGAGGTGCCCGGTCGAGGAAACCGGCAGGAATTCGGTCACGCCCTCGACAATGCCGAGGATGATGGCGGTAATCACGTCGTTCACGGGGGATACTCCCTATACGCGGGCGCAGCCGCGAACGGATGTCTGTTGGAAGGTCAGGCCGCCTTGGCACGCAGGCCGAACCGGCCCGCCTTGCGATATTGCACCAGCCAGGACCCCGCGACCGCCTCCATCGGCGTCGGCGTGATGCCAAGCGATTCGAGCCCCGGAAGCGTGCCGCTGGCGACATTGTCGGTCTTGAGCATCTTCCACTGGTCGAGCTTGATCGGCGCGCCCGGCAGGAAGCCGGCGTAAGCGATCGCCTGGCCGGCAATGTCGGGCAGCTCGATGAAATCGGCCTCGCGTCCGATCGTATCGGACAACCAGCGCATCAGGTCGCGCATCGTGACGGCCTCGGGACCGGTCGCCTCGATCGTCCGGCCGGCATGTGCGTCGCTCGCCGCCAAAGCCCGCACGACCGCGCGCGCGACGTCGACGACATGGACCGGCTGGAATTTCGCGTCGGCACGCAGCACCGGCACCGCCGCGCGGCCGAAAATGCCCGGTGCCGAACTGATCATCCCGGCGAAGCGGTTGAGGAATTTGTCTTCGGGGCCGAACACGACGGAGGGGCGCAGCACGATCGCACCGGGAAACGCCTCGCGTGCGGCGGCTTCGCCCGCCGCCTTGCTCGCATAATAACGCGACGGCGATTCGGCATCGGCGCCCAGCGCGGAGAGGTGGAGGAAAGCCGCCGCCCCGGTATCTCGCGCCGCCTGCGCCGCCGCACGAACGCCCGTGACGTGGACGCCCTGGAAATCGGGGCCCCAGGTTCCAGCGAGATAAACCACCGCATCCGAACCGGCGACCGCGCGCGCGATCGTCTCCGACTTGGTCACGTCGGCCGCGACGAACTGCATCTGGCCGAGCCCGCCGAGCGGCTTCAAGAACCAGGCATGGCGCGGATCGCGCTCGACCACGCGAATGCGCGCGCCCGCGGCGAGCAATTCCTGCGCGACGTAACGGCCGACGAATCCGCCCCCGCCGATCAGTGTTACCAGCTTGTCCTTCATGACGATCCTCGACAATTTGCGCCGCCTCCCCATGCCGCGCCCCGCGCCGTGCCGCAAGCGTTCGCGGTCGCTGTTGACAACCAGCAGGTGCGCCAATAGAGCGCGCCCCCTACCCCGTGCCCAGATGGCGGAATTGGTAGACGCACCAGCTTCAGGTGCTGGCGCTCGCAAGGGCGTGGAGGTTCGAGTCCTCTTCTGGGCACCATTTGTTCTCCCCGGATTCGTCCGGGGACGTCCAGCAAGCGGCTGGTTTCAAATCACAATTTCATCGACCATCGCTGGCAACCGTCCGGGTTGATCCAGCTGTTTCCAGCAAAAGAGTCACAAAAAGAGGCTCATTTTGTGACTGCTGGGTGGACCCGGAGAATCCGGGAACACGATGATGCTGACACAACTCAAGATCACCTCCGCCAAGCCCAAGGCGAAACCCTACAACCTCGCCGACGGCCAAGGCTTGGTGCTGATCGTTCAGACCAGCGGCTCAAAGCTCTGGCGCTTCCGCTATCGATACGGCGGCGTGCAGAAGACGCTCCACCTCGGTCCCTGGCCGGCCACCTCGCTTGCCGATGCGCGCGAGAAATGCCGCGAGGCGCGAAAGGCGATCGCCGCCGGGCTCGATCCGGTCCTCGAGAAGAAGCGCGCAAAGATCACCGCCAGGTTCGCCGTGGCCACCACCTTCAAGGAGGTCGCGCTTGAATGGATCGCGAAGTGCGAACGGGAAGGCCGAGCGGATGTCACCTTGGACAAGATTCGCTGGCTTCTTGGGATGGCGTATCCGCTGATCGGCTCCCATCCGATCAATTCCATTACGCCTACCGAGACGCTATCCGTCCTGCGCAAGGTCGAAGCAAAAGGCCGGTACGAAAGCGCACGACGCATGCGAAGCGTGCTGAGCCGGGTGTTTCGCTACGGCATCGCTACCGCGCGCTGCGATCGCGATGTGGCCGCCGACCTGCGGGGAGCGCTGACGACTCCCAAGACCACGCATCACGCCGCAATCACCGACCCCGAAGATGTCGGCATCCTGCTGAAGACCATGGATGGCTACACCGGCCAGGACGTCACGCGGATGGCCCTACGGCTTTCACCGCACCTTTTCGTCCGGCCGGGCGAGCTACGCCAGGCCGAATGGATCGAGATCGATGTCGATAAGGCGGTCTGGTCGATTCCCGCCGAAAGAATGAAGATGCGACGGCCTCATCGCGTGCCGCTCTCCCGGCAAGCGCTCGCGATGATCGAGGAGCTGCGCGAAATCTCGGGCCACCGCCGGTATCTCTTCCCGTGCATGGGAAGCCCAAGACGGCCAATGTCGGAGAATGGCGTGAACCAGGCCTTGAGGAGGATGGGCTACGAGACTGGCGAGATGACAGCTCATGGCTTTCGGGCGATGGCGGCAACCCTGCTAAATGAGATGGGCCAGTGGAACCCGGATGCGATCGAGAGGCAGCTAGCGCATCAAGAGGTATCATCCGTCCGCCGTGCCTACGCTCGCGGGGAGTATTGGGATGAGCGCGTTGCCATGATGCAGCACTGGTCGGATTATCTGGACGGCCTGCGCGATGCTGCAGAAGCCACAAGGCCTCCGAAAATAGCCTCCGGCAAGCCCAAGACCCGGAAATCCAAGGCCGGACGCCTCAGCGGCCGACCAAGGCGGTAGATCCCAACACCCTGCAGGGCATCCGGATTATGCCCTGCAGGACGCGGCGGGCCTTTCAGAGCGTCAACTCTGCTCGGTTCGGTCCGCGGCTGTGAGAGACTTCAGGCTCCCATATTGTATGAGCGTGGCGCGCCCGACCTTCACAGCCTCGAGATCGCCCGACTGGATGAGCTCGTAGATCCGGGATCGGCTGAGGCCGGTTATTCGGACCGCGGTCGAGATGCGTACCGTAAGCGGCTCTATCTTCCGTTCCCACGCCCGTTCGATCATTTCTGCCCCCGCAGTCGGGTGTCTCGCGATCGTACGAAGCCCCGATCGCTCTCGAGAAACGACGTGAGCATCGCGGGCACCAGTTCGGCGATCGGCTCCTCAACCCCATAAGTCTCAGCATAGATCGCGGCGTATGTTTGCAGGGCAGTCTGCAAATCCGGCGTTATTGTGATCGAAAGCTTGACCGGCGTTCGATCGGGAAGTTTTCCCAGTTTCAGTTCAGCCATGTCAGCCTCCTAGGCCGCGCCACGGCGCGAGGATGAGATCCTTGTGGACGACCAGCCGGACAATCGCGCCGGGCCGGATGGTGATCGTCGGCTGGATGTTGAGATTGCGCGACGTGAGCTGATCGCCGGCGCGCGACACGTTCTCCTGGGTCGACTCCCGGATCGCCTGGACCAGATCGCTCTCGCCGGTGATTGTCAGCTCCGATCCGACGCCGAGCAACGTCGCGAGCGCGACACCCTTGAGCAGCGCCCATGTATGGAAGTCGACCTTGTCCTGCAGACCGGCGTAGCCCGACGAGTCCGTGGCCGGCACGTTGTCGATCCGGAGCGAGCTGCCGTCGGGCAGCACGATCCGCTGCCACACGATCAGCGCGCGTTTCTGGCCGAACGCCACTACGCTGTCATAACTGCCGATCAACCGCGCGCCCTGCGGAATGAGCAGGATGCGTCCTGTGGGGCTGTCGAACACCTGACTGGTCACCTGCGCCGTGACGAGGCCGGGCAGGTCCGAGCGCAACCCGGTGATCAGGCTGGCGGAAATCACGCTGCCGGCCGACAGCAGATACGGCGACGGTGCTGCGGTAAGCCTGTGCGGATTGACGTCGCCCGATTTGTCGAGCGTGCTGACGAACTGCGCCTTGCGTCCCTGCGCGTTCGGATCGCGGTCGGGATCGAGCGCCGGGGTTGCGGTATCGGTCGCTGCGGGTGTCGGCGCGGACGGGGCCTCGGGAGCCGCGGGCGTCGAGGAGGTCGTCCGGCCCTGAACCAGCACCCCCGACTCCCGAGCGGCCTTGAGCTCGGCCAACTGACGCTCGCGTTCCTGCGCAGCAATCTGGGCTGACGCGTCGGCGCCTAACCCGGTCTCGGTCGCCATGCGGCGTTGGCTTTCGAGAATGGGGCGGCCGAGATCGCCCGGCAAAGGTGGACCGAGTCTCGGAGCGTCGCCATAGGTCGAAGGCAGTCCGTTCAGCGCGTCGGTCGACGGACGGTTGCTCGGCTCCGACAGTTCCTGTCGATCGACGACCGCGCTGAACACGCGCGGCTTCAACGCAATCCAGGCCACCGCGATGAGGCTGACCGACCCCAGGGCCGTGATGGCGATGATGACGCCGCGGCGGAATCGGATCGCGCGCGCGGGCTTGGCCCGGATCGCCAGCGTCTCAGGATCCAGCTTCGGGGTGGGCGCAATGACAGCTTCGCTCATGACCGCTTGCCCTTCCGCGCCGCGCCGGCCTCGGCGACGCGATCGATGCGGACGATCTGCTGCTTCTTGGTGCCGAGCCGCAGCTCTGCCGCGTCGAAGATGCGATCGACGACATAGAAACGTCCGCGCACGCGGTAATTGACCAACTCGGCCTCGCCGGTCGGGCCGATGACGAAGAGCGGTGGCGCCTCGCCGACCGCGATGCTCGCGGCAAACTCCACGAAGGTCTGCCGGCCGTCGTCGAACGCGCGCAATGGCCTCCAGGCCGGACTGTCGCCGCTCAACCTGTAGTTGAAATGCAGACTGTCGATCGAAAGGCCCTCCGCAACTGGCGCGGCCGCCGCGGTTTGCTCGGCGGCACGGCGCAGCGCGATCATCTGGTCCGCCGGATAGGTCCAGGACAAGGCCGCCATCGCGGTCCGCGACGTCGCCGTGAGCTGGAGGTGATAGCTCCGGCGATCGGTCGTGATGATGAGGTTGGTGGCGAGCCCGGTCGCGAACGGCTTCACCAGGATGTGCGTCCGCTTGTCCGTACCCGCGCCGCTGGTCGTGTCGCCGATGACCCAGCGCACCGTATCGCCGGCCGCGACGGCGATGAGGTTCTCGCCGGGCTGCAAGGCAAGGTCGGTCACCGCGCCGGGCGCGGTGTAGACCTGATAGATCGTCCCATCGCTGAAAGGGTAGACCTGCACCGCGTTCACGAATGCCTGCGCCTGCGGTTCCTGTGTCGCCGCGCGATTGGCGGCGGCGACGCGCGCAACACTGGGGCTGACCGGCTTGCGGACGCGTGCGCGGCGGACCTGCGGTCTGGCAGGTGACGTCGTGACAGGCGCTGCCGTCGCTGTTGACCTGGGCTTTGCCGGGGACGGCGGTACCGCGGCATTCTGCGCCAACGCGGGCGCGATGCTGAAAGCGAGCGCCGATGCGGCAAGGACGAACTTCATGGACGGGACTCCGGATTGGGCTGCGCCGGGGCAGCGAGATTGGGATCGAGGGGCGAGCCGAGCGGCACGGTGGCCGGCGCTGCCTGCGCGGGCGTCGGCGCTGGAGACGGTTTCGGCGGGGGCGGCGGATCGAGCTCCCGGCTCCAGTCGACCGCGTCGACATAGACGCCGAGCGGATTGCGGCGGAGCGTGTCGGCATCGCCGGGCGGCTTGAGCACGACCGTCAGGATCGCGGTCCAGCGCGACGTGCCGGTCTCGTTGCCGCGCTCATAGGCGGTCTCGGTCCACTTGACCTGGAACGAGCGGTCGGATGCCCGCACCACGCTGGTGACCTGCACCGACACAGTCCGCTCGCCGATATTGGCGAAGGGATCGGCACCACGCGCATAATTGCCGAGGAACTGGCTGCCCCGCTTGGTGGTGAAGTCGTAGGCATCGAGCCAGTCCTGTCGCACCAGCACTGGATCGAGCGATCGGCCGCGGACGTTGGCGATGAAGCGCGAGAGATGCCAAGCGATCTGCGGGTCGGTCGGATGATAGCCAGCCTCGGCTTCGGTGACGGCCCGAGCCTCGCCCAGCCGGTCGACCTCGACGACATAGGGCGTCACCCGGCTCTGCATCGATTGCCAGACGAGACCACTGGACAGGCCGGTCGTCAGCGCGAGGCAGCCGAACGCCATCAGCCGCCAGTTGCGGGCCTGCACGCGAGCCGAGCCGATGCGGTCGTCCCAGAGCTGCCCGGCACGCTGGTAGGGCGTATCCGGTGCGGGGGTTCGTCCATAGCGCTGGACGGCGCGTTTGAAGATCATCGATCGTCCCTTTCCTTGATGTCGGGTGTGGCGGAGGCGCCGCCGCGATCGCCCTGCTGGAGGGTGTGCAGCGCGATCTGGCGGTGATGACGGGCGGACTGCTGGCTGCGCATGGCGCGTGCCCATCCGGGCGCGCCGTCATTGCTGGTGGGTTGCGAGGCGTCGTTGCCGCCGGTGCGGTTGAGCGCGTTCCATGCAGCTGCGCGGCCGTGGGATGCGGCCTCGCCTAACCCGAGCGCACCAGATGCGCGATCACGCGCTGCGTTGGCGGCGGCTCGCGCGACCCCGCCAAGACCAGCGGACATGGTGGGCGCGGGCGCGGTCTCCTTGCCCAGGGTGTAGGCGGTCGACGCCGCCGACCCCATCGACGTGCCGGCGCGGACAGCGCTGAGCGCAGCACCGCCGAGCATGCGCGCGCCGCCGACGGCCGCGCCACCGGCGAGCATCGTTATGCCCGCCGCACCGACCGTCGTGCCGAGCGCTGCGCCAGCGCCGAGCTGGGGTGCGCCGGCGACGAGGCCCGACGCGATGCCGGGACCGAAGATGCCGAGGCCGAACAATGTCAGCGAAGCGAGAAGCAGGCTCGCGGCGGCCGCCAGGTCCGGTTCGCCCTGACCGGCCGTCGCGAACTCGGTGAAGAAGTTCGAACTGATGCCGATGATGACGGCGAGCACCATCACCTTGATGCCCGAGCTGACGACGTTGCCAAGCACGCGCTCGGCGAGGAAGCTGGTGCGATTCCAGAGTGCGAACGGGACGAGGATGAATCCGGCCAGCGAGGTCAGCTTGAACTCGATGATCGTGACGAAGACCTGCACCGCCAGCACGAAGAAGGTGATTATGGTCAGCGCCCAGGCGAGGAACAGCACCGCGATCGTCGCGAAGTTCGTGAAGAAGGCGATCGGGCCTGTGAGGTCGGATATCTGTTGAAGAAGCGGCCACGCGGCCGAAAAGCCGACGCCCGCAAGGCGGCCTGGCTTGAGCAGGTCGTCGGTCGTCATTCCGCCGCCACCCGCCGTAAGGCCGGCGGCAGTGAATGAGCGAAAGATGATGTCGGCCAGCGTCGAGAAGCTGTTCAGGATGAACGCGAACGCGCCGATATAGAGGATCTTCTTGATGAAGCGGCCGATGACATTGTCGTCACCGCCCATCGCCCAGAACAGGCCCGCCAGCGTGATGTCGATCCCGATCAGCGTCACGGTCAGGAAGTGGACGTCGCCGCCGAGCAGCCCGAAACCGCTGTCGATGTAGCGGATGAAGGCCTGCATGAAGCGGTCGATGACGTTGAGGTCGTTCACGTTGGCGGTGTCCTGAAAAGATGAACAGATGCCGCGAGGCGGGACCGGGGGAGCGAAGCCCCGCCCCGCGGCGGACGACGACGGGAGGCGGGACCGCCGTCGCCCCTGACCGGCGGCGCTACTGGGGCGTGTAGGCCATGCCGGAGCCGAGGAATCGTTTGGCCGTCGCGCGCGCGTCGATCTCGGCCTGACCCTGGCGCGCCCGCTCGATCGCCTCGGCGCGATATTGCGCGGCCATCATGTTCTGGATCTGGAATTGCTGCTTTGCGGTCAGGGCGAGCAGCTGGTTGGTCGCCTGCTGCGCTTGCAGCGACCCTTCGGCACCTTGGCTCTTCGCGATGATCGCAGACAAGGCTTGAGTATCGGCCGCGACGTTCTCGGCGATCTGTGCCTGCACCGTCATCGTATGCTGGTAGGCGGACATGCTGGTGTCCAGCCGCGTGCGTGCGGCGATGACCTGGTCGTTGGTGTTGAGGGCCTGCCCGAAGCTCTGCGGAAAGAGCTGGCGGAACCGCTGATCGAGGCCGGAAACCTGGAACTGGATGCCCTGTGCCTGGCCCATCAGCCGGTCGACCTGCTGGAGCGTCTGGGTCAGCGCCTGCAACTCGGGGAAGTCGATCCTGGTCAGATTCTTGCCCTGATTGATCAGCATGTTCGCTTCGTTCTGGAGCGACTGGATCTGATTGTTGATCTGCTGGAGTGTGCGGGCAGCGGTCAGAATGTTCTGGCTGTAGTTGTTGGGATCGAACACGGTCAGCTGCGCCTGCGCGGGCGTGCTGGTCGTGACCACGCCCATGAAGAGCGAGCCGACGGTGCCGACGCCAAGGGCGCTCGCGATCAGATATTTGCGGGTGAGGAAAAGCATCACATTACTCCTGTGCTTGGGGGGCGGGGAAATTGGCGAGAAGCTCGGCAGCCCAGTCGAGGCCGGTGCCGGCGAGGAAGCGGGCGGCGAATTCCGCCTGGCCGCCCTCGGCGATCATCGCGTCGATGCGCGCTTGCGTGACGGGGTCGGAGGCGCCGCAGAGCGCCAGCGCGATCGGCCCGAGGCCAAGCTCGAACAGCCGGTTGCCGCGCGCGGACTGGAGATAATATTGCCGCTTGGGGGTCGCGCGGCTGACCAGCTCGATCTGCCGGTCGTTGAGCCCGAAGCGCTCATAGGCCTCGCGGCTCTGCGGCTCGATCGCTCGGTCGTTGGGGAGCAGGATGCGCTGCGGACAGCTTTCGATGATGGCGGGCGCGATGCTGCTCGATGCGATGTCCGCGAGACTCTGGGTCGCGAACAGCACCGCGACGTTCTTCTTGCGGAGCACCTTCAGCCATTCGCGGATGCGCGCGGCGAACAGCGGATGATCGAGGAAGATCCAGGCCTCGTCGAGGATCAGCAGCGTCGGGCGTCCGTCGAACCGCTCCTCCAGCCGATGGAAGAGATAGGTCAGAACCGGCGCGACGACGCTGGCTTGTCCCATCAACGCCTCGGTCTCGAAGCATTGGACATCGGCGAAGGCGAGATTCTGCTCCGCCGCGTCGAGCAGCCGCCCATAGGGACCGTCGAGCGTGTAGGCGCCAAGCGCGGTGCGCAACGCGTTCGACTGGAGCAGCAAGGTCAGGCCGGTCAGCGTGCGTTCTTCGTCCGGCGCAGACGCGAGGCTACCGAGTGCGGACCAGACCGCGTCCTTGACCTCGGGCGTAACGGTCACCTTCTCGTGCGTCAGCAGTGCAGCGATCCATTCGACGGCCCAGCTCCGCTCGGTGGCGTCGTCGATCCGGCGCAGCGGCTGGAACGCCAGCGTCTCGCCGGCATCGGCGCCGAGGCCCAGCGCATGGTGGGCGCCCCCCATCGCGAGGACCGCGGCACGGGCCGAGAAGCCCTTGTCGAAGATATAGACCTGACTGTCGGCGTAACGGCGGAATTGGAGCGCGAGCAGCGCGAGCAATACCGACTTGCCGGCGCCGGTGGGTCCGACCACCAGCATGTGCCCGACATCGCCGACATGCGTCGACAGCCGGAACGGGGTCGATCCCGCCGTACTGGCATGGAGCAGCGGCGGTCCGTTCAGATGCGCGTTGCGCGCCGGTCCCGCCCAGACCGAAGACAGCGGCATCAGGTGCGCAAGATTGAGCGTATGGACCAGCGGCTGCCGGACATTGGCGTAGGTCTGTCCGGGCAATGACGACAGCCATGCCTCGACCGCGTTGACGCCCTCGCGGATGGTTGTGAAGCCGAGCCCGTTGACGATCCGCTCGACCTGCCGGACTTTGTCCTCGACCCGGCCACGATCGGTGTCGGTGACCGTGATCGTCGTGGTCAGATAACCGAACGCGACATGGTCGCCGCCCAGCACCTGCAGCGCCATGTCGGCATCGACCACCTTGTTGTCGGCATCAGTATCGAGCAGCTGCGAGGGCTGGTTGTACATGATCTCGCGCAGCAGCGCGGTGATCGATTTGCGCTTGTTGAACCACTGCCGGCGCAGCCTGGTCAGCGCCTTGGTCGCGTCGCTTTTGTCGAGCGCGATGAAGCGGGTGACCCAGCGATAGGCGAAGTCCTGATGGTTAAGCGCATCGAGGATGCCCGGCCGGCTCATGCTCGGGAAGCCGAGGATCGTCAGCGTCCGGACATGCGCGTCGCCGAGCCGCGGCTCCAGCCCGCCGGTCAACGGCGTGTCGGCGAGGAGCGCGTCGAGATAGATCGGCGTGTCGGGGACCGCGACCGGGTGCGGTCGCGTCGAGATCGTCCCGTGCAGGAAGGTCAGCGTCTCGCCGTCGTCGAGCGCGCGAACCTCGGGCATGAAGCTCGCGAACAGGTCGAGCGCGCGGTCACTCTCGGCGATGAAGCTCGCAAGCGCGCTATGCCAGTCGCGGCCCTTGTCCGCATCGGGCCGCTCGACCAGCGACCGGCCGGCCGCCTCGGCGCTGTCGGGCGTCGGCAGCCAGGTCACGGTCAGATGGTAGCGGCTCTCATAATGTTCGCCCTCGCCGAGGAAGGTCGCGCGGCGCTCCTGATCGATCAGCCAGGATGCTGCGTCGGGAAAGTCGCTCTCGGGATAGGCGGTCGCCTGGCGCCGTTCGGCGTCGAAGAACAAGGCCCAGCCAGTGCCGAACCGCTTCAGCACGTTGTTCGCGCGTGCGCAGGCCGAGATCAGCTCGCCTTCGGTAGCGGATTCGAGATCGGGTCCGCGGAAGCGCAGAGTCCGCTGGAAGCTGCCGTCCTTGTTGAGGATGACACCGGGCGCGATCAGCGCTGCCCAGGGAAGATGGTCCGCCAGCCGGTCGGACCGGTGGCGATATTCGGCGAGGTTCAGCACGCGAGATAGCCCTTCTGGCGGATGTGGCGGATCAGGACGGGCGCGAAATCCGGATCGCGGCGCGCCGCGAACACGGCGATGCTGTGCCCGACCGCCCACAGCACGAGACCGGCCAACCACTGCTGCAGCCCAAGGCCGACCGCCGCCGCGATCGTCCCGTTGACGATCGCGATTCCGCGCGGCGCGCCGCCGAGCAGGATCGGCGAGCCCAGGCTCCCGTGGATGGGCGCCTCGAAGCCTTCCAGATGCTGGCCGGTGCCGATCATGCGATCAGCGCCCCGCCGCCGAAGCTGAAGAAGCTGAGGAAGAAGCTCGACGCCGCGAACGCGATCGACAGGCCGAAGACGATCTGGATCAGCCGCCGGAAACCCCCGCTGCTCTCGCCGAATGCAAGCGTCAGGCCGGTGACGATGATGACGATGACGGCGACGATCTTGGCGACGGGCCCTTGGACCGATTCCAGCACCTGCTGGAGCGGCTGCTCCCAGGGCATGCCCGAGCCGGCCGCCTGTGCGCTGTTGCTGATGGCGAGGCTCAGGCCAATGGCGGCGCCGACGAGGAAGGTCGATCCGCGAGACGGAATTCGGGCAAGCTGCATAGTCATTCTCCTTGGGGGTTGGGAGGGTTGAGAAGGTCGGCGAGCGCGTAGCTGCCGGTGTCGGGATCGAGCCCGGCGACGCGCGCGATGCTGGCGATGCGGCGTTGGAGACCGCGGCCGGAGATGAAGACGATGATGTCGATCGCCTCGGCGATCAGCCGGCGCGGCACGGTGACCACCGCCTCCTGCACCAGGCCTTCGATCCGGTAGAGCGCGGACATGGCGCTGTTGGCGTGGACGGTGGCGATGCCGCCGGGATGCCCGGTATTCCACGCCTTGAGCATGTCGAGCGCTTCCGGACCGCGCACCTCGCCGACGATGATGCGATCGGGACGCAGGCGCAGTGTCGAGCGGACGAGATCGGCCATGGTGACGACGCCTGGCCGTGTGCGCAGCGCGACGGTGTCGACTGCCGGGCTCTGTAGCTCTCGGGTGTCCTCGATGAGGATGACGCGCTCGTCGACCCAAGCCATCTCGGCGAGCAGCGCGTTGGCGAGCGTGGTCTTGCCCGAGCTCGTGCCGCCGACGACGAGGATATTGTAGCGCTGGGTGACGCAGGCTTTCAGCCGGTCAGCGGCCGCCTGGCCCATGATGCCGTCGGTCACATAGTCGTCGAGGCTGTAGAGTCGCTCCGCCGGTTTGCGGATCGAGAAGCAGGGCGCGGTCGACACGGGAGGCAGCACGCCTTCGAACCGCTCGCCCGCGCGACCTTCGATGTGGGGCGGTAGTTCGGCCGACACGATCGGCGCGTCGCCATGGACTTCGGCACGGGCGTGCGAGGCGACAAGGCGGATGATCCGCTCGACCTGGGTGGCCTCCATGCGGACCTCGGTATCGGTTCGGCCTTCGCCGAGCCGGTCCAGCCTGAGCGCGCCGTCGGGATTGACCATGATCTCGATGACGCGGGGATCGGCGAGGGCCTCGGCGATCGCCGGCCCCATCGCCGTGCGCAGCATGGCGCGGCGACGGTCTGCGGAAATCCCGGCGGTCATTGACCGGACCCCGTGGCGCCAATCGTGCGGCGACCGGCCGCGATCTGCCGTCCAACCTGAGCGACGAAGGCTTCGAACCTCTTGGCCGCGATGGCACGGCCGGCTTGGTCGTTCTCGGCAAGCGGGGCCTGGATAGCCAATTCATAGCGGACGAACAGCGCCAGCGTTTCGAGCTGGATGTGGCCGTCTCGCTCTAGCCGGCCGATCGCTGCAGTCATGCGATCGAGCCGGAGACCGAACCGATCCTCGAGTTCGGATGCCCCCCGGCGGTTGAGCCAGGCTGTTACCGCGTCGGCCAGGATCGCCGACTTGGACGCGCCGGGCTTGGCAGCGAGCGCTTCGAGACGGTCGCTGACTGGCTTGGGTAGAAACAGCTGATGGCGGATCTTCTCGACCATGATCACAGGTCCAGCTGCAGGTCGCCGGGCCGATGCCCAGGCTCATCTGTGCCGGCGTCGATCGCGTAGACGGTCCGGGCGGTGCCCATGGCGCGGGCTTGGTCCATGGCGCGCTGGTCAGCGGCGACGTCGTCGTCATCGGCGCCGAGGCCGAGTGGATCGGCGGTGGCGGGGTCGGGTGTCAGCGGGCGCTCAGATTCCTGGCCGGGATGACGGGCCTGTTCGAGCCCGCCGTCGGCGTCGTTGCCGTCGTCATCGCCGGTGGCAACGAGACGCGCGTCGGTTCCGCGGACGATGCCAGCCCAATCGTCGGGACGCGATGCTGGCCGATCGGCATAATCGCCGTCGGCGAGCACAGGCGGCGGCAGAACGCGCGCCTTGAAGGTGCTGTCCTCGTAATAGCGCAGCTTGGTGGCACGGATGGGCGGCGTACCTGCGACAAGCACCAGCTCATCGGTCGCGGGAAGTTGCATGACCTCGCCTGGGGTCAGCAACGCACGGGCGGTCTCCTGCCGGCTGACCATGACGTGCGCGAGCCAGGGTGCGAGGCGATGTCCGGCATAGTTGCGCATCGCACGCTGCTCGGTCGCGGTACCCAGCGCATCAGAAATGCGCTTCGCGGTCCGCTCGTCGTTGGTCGCGAAAGCGACGCGGACGTGGCAATTGTCGAGGATCGCATTGTGCTCGCCATAAGCCTTCTCGATCTGGTTGAGGCTCTGCGCGATCAGGAAGGCGCGCACGCCATAGCCGGCGAGAAAGGCGAGGCTCGTCTCGAAGAAATCCAGGCGGCCGAGCGCCGGAAACTCGTCAAGCATCATCAGCAGCCTATGCCGGGCAGCCGCGTTGTTGCCGTGCTGGGCGTGCAGGTGTTCAGTGAGCCGGCGGCCGATCTGGTTGAGCACGAGACGGATCAGCGGCTTGGTGCGGCTGATGTCCGATGGCGGCACGACCAGATAGAGCGAGACAGGCGACTTGCCCTCGACGAGATCGGCGATCCGCCAGTCGCAGCGCGAAGTTACTGTGGCGACGGTCGGATCGCGGTAGAGGCCAAGGAACGACATGGCTGTCGACAGGACGCCGGAGCGCTCGTTCTCGGATTTGTTGAGCACCTCTCGCGCGGCCGAGGCGACCACCGGATGGACGATTGGCGCTTCCGCCGTGCCGAGATGATTGGTGGTCATCATCCGCCGCAGCGTGGCGGTGAACGGGCGCTGCGGATCGGACAGGAAGGACGCGACGCGGGCGAGCGTCTTCTCTTCCTCGGCATAGAGTATGTGGAGGATCGCGCCGACGAGCAGCGAGTGGCTGGTCTTCTCCCAGTGGTTGCGACGTTCGAGTGCACCTTCGGGGTCGACCAGGATATCGGCGATGTTCTGGACGTCGCGAACCTCGTCGGCACCGCGGCGAACTTCGAGCAGCGGATTGTAGCGAGCCGAGCGGGCGTCGGTCGGATTGAAGAGCAGGCAGTGGGAGAAACGCTGGAGCCAGCCGGCCGTCAGCTGCCAGTTTTCCCCCTTGATGTCGTGGATGACAGCCGACCCCGACCAGCCAAGCAGCGTGGGCACGACCAAGCCGACACCCTTGCCGCTCCGGGTCGGTGCGAAGGCCATGATGTGCTCGGGGCCGTCGTGACGGAGGTAGTGGGGACCGGTGCGTCCGAGGAAGACACCGGCCTCCTTCAGAAGCCCGGCTGTGCGGATGTCCTTTGCGGTAGCCCAGCGGGCCGACCCGTAGGTGGTGACGTTGCGCCGCTGCCGGGCACGCCACAGGGAACCGAAGATCGCGGCGGCGCATCCGATCAGGCCGCTCGCGGCAGCGATCGCGCCAGCTTCTTCGAAAATCGTCGGGGCATAGGCCTCGAACGAAAACCACCAGCCGAACAAGGCCCAGGGCAGATAGATCGGGCGGCCGAATGCGACGAACCATGGCCGGCCAAGCTCGGGCTGGTAGGCAAGCTCGGCTGCCGCCCATTGCGTAGCGAACCAGACGCCCGCCAGCACGATGGCGAACACGATAATGATTTGTCCGATGAGCAGTTTGGTCGGGGTCATGCGGGCCTCCGCCCGCACCAGAATCAGCCAGTGCGGGCTCGCTCGTAATTTCCGGGATCAAACGGCTCTTCGTCAGAGCCTGTCCGCGGCCGCCAGATACCTATCAAGGGCACGACCCGTTTCCGCCCAGAGCTTGGTCATTCAACGGACGTTGACGTTCTCGATAGCGGTCATTCCTTCAGGTCGCTGTCTTGGACGCCTTTGGAGGCGCCTACGGCTGCATAAGAAGGTCAACAACGGAGACGAGGCAGAAATATTCTGGTTGTGTGGTCATTAATTAATGACTAGGTCGCATAAAGTGCTTATATGTTGCTCTGGCTGCGGCAGTGCGATTGCACGGAGCGCTCATGACCTATGACGAGTTTCAGCGGCAGATCGGCAAGGCGGGTTTGACCCTGAGTGAGTTCGCCGGTCTCATTCGCATGAACCGCGGATCGATTTCAAACCTAGCCAGCAAAGGCGACGTGCCAGCCCATCTCGCGATCATGGCGTGCCTGATGGGCGAGATGGCCGAGCATCGCGTGGATTTCCGTGCGCCGCTCGCAGCGCTCAGCATCGCACCTAAGAAGCCGCGGGGCGGGGCGGCAAAGGGGCGGTTCGGGGGGAGCCGACAGACCGATCTGTTCGTCGAAGGGGCGCGAGGGGGTAGTCAATGAGTCGAGAACATAGTAAGAACATTTATGTGAATCGAAGGGGAGCGTCGCGATGACAACAGCCAGCAACGGGGTCGCGCCACTTCGCCGTCGAAGCAAGCCGAGGCGGCCTTCTTCATCGCTCGGCCTGACGGTCGTCGACCTGTTCAGCGGTGCCGGCGGTCTCTCGGAAGGCTTTCGCCAAGCGGGCTTCACTGTGCTCGCAGGCTCCGACAACGATCCCGACGCGTTGGCGACCTATACTGCCAATTTCCCTGAGGCCGAAGCGATCCTCGGCGACATCCGTATGCCGGAGGTGCGTGAGCGGATCCGGCATACGGCGCGTGCCGCGACCGTACTGGTCGGCGGTCCGCCCTGTCAGGCTTTCTCGCAGGTCCGCAATCACAGCCGCGTGATCGATGATCCGCGCAATTCGCTCTACCGCGAGTTCGTCGAGACTCTGCGTGAAGCCGGACCGCTCGCCTTCGTCATGGAGAACGTCACCGGCATGGACCAAATGGGCATCCGCGAGCAGATCCTCGGCGATCTGTCGCTTGATGGCCAATATGACGTCGTTGCGCAGGTCGTCGATGCCGCCGATTTCGGTGTACCGCAGACGCGCAAGCGACTGCTGTTCGTCGGCGTGCGGGCCGGCCAGGGAATGACTCCTCCTTTGCTCGCCGGCACGAGTGCAACTGGGTCGGTCGCGCTGGCCCGTTTCACCGGCAGCCGGCGGCCCCGCTACCAGCTCGTCGTCCAGCAGAACTTGCCGAGCATGCGCCTCGGCGAAGCGCTGGCCGATCCGGAAAATCTGAGCGCTGTGACTGCTCTCCAGGCGCTGTCCGACCTGGCATCACTGCCGATCGGCAACCGCGACGATGCGATCGACTGGGCGGCGCTGCCCCCTCCGTCGAGCGCCTATCAGCGGAGGATGCGCGAGGGGGCCGGTTCGTTTGTGACCAATGTCCAGGTGCCGCGCATCAATCCCGATACCCGCCTTCGGCTCGAGGGCATCCCGCAAGGCGGCAACCATCGCGATCTCGATGAACGGCTGCTCGAACGCTTCCTGACCGGACAACGCTGGGGCCAAGACAATGGCTCGGGTAAGCTCTCGCGCAAGCATTTCTACGCCTATCGCCGCCTGCATCCCGGCATGTGGGCCTGGACGCTCAACACCAAGGCGGATTCGGTCTATCACTATGAAGTCTCGCGCGCTTTATCGGTCCGCGAGTTTGCCCGGCTCCAGTCCTTCCCCGACCGGTTCGTCTTCACCAGTGATCCACGTCGCGGCCTGATCCCAGGACGGCATGACGGCGGGCCGGCCCATTCGCGCTATCGGCAGGCGGGCAATGCCGTGCCGCCACTGCTTGCGAAAAATGTCGCCGAGAGTCTGATGGTCGAGCTAAACGCCTGCATTGCGCGCGAAAAGACTCGTGCCGATGCGGGGTGATCGATGGCACAGGTCGAAGTAATTGCTAAGGATGAGGAAGCGGTCGAGCGTGCGTTTGGCGCCGACAATCGCAATCGCCTGATCGACCTCTATTTTCAGCAGCATGGTGACATCACGCCCGATACGGCATGGGCGCATGTCTATCGCCTGCTGCTCTGGCTCGATCCAACGACAGGCCTTGCCCATTGCTATGAGAGCGACAAGTCGCAACCTGGCAAACCGTGGTACGCTCGATCGCTGGCCTTTCATGACTGGCTGGCATCCGCGCTTAAGGTTGGTCCCGACGCGCTGGTCGAGACGATCGACTGGCTGTTCATCAAGGCCTGCTCCGATCTCGCCGCTGTCATGGTGCGTCGTGAGGCGAAGCTCACCGAGGTCGCCGCGCGACAGCGTGCGCCTTATGCAGACCGCGGATTTCCCGAGCCGGGCAGCGATCCTGAGCTGGTCTCGATCATCCGCCACGCGATCGAACCCTATCTAGCAAGCGAACCGCCCGAATTGACATGGCACGGCCTGACCCAGCGCGTGCGACAATATCTGGCGGTCCAGAACAAGCGCAAGAATCTGGTTGGCGAAGGCTTTGAGGATGTGCTCGCTCAGGCCGTCCGGCGCGCCTGCAAGCTCCCAGACGATCAGATCTTCACACGCAGCCTGCTTTACGACATTCCGGGGTTCAACCGGGCCAAGGTCGGCAGCAAGGAGAACAAGGTCGACCTAGCGATCATCCGCCCGTCGATGCGGACCCTGGTCACCGCCAAATGGAGCGTGCGCGCCGATCGCGAGAAGCAGTTTCCGACTGAATATGCCGAATATATCAGCGCCCAGTCGGAGAACCGGAAGTTCGAATATGTCTTCGTGACTAATGAATTCGATCCCGCCAGGCTGATGCGCGCCTGCGAGAATCTCCATAACAACAATCTGATGTTCGACTGCGTCGTCCACATCAATACCGAAGCGCTGAAGGCTTGCTATGGAACCGCCGCGGGCGGCGATGCGCGCTCGACTGAAACGCAACGCCGCGTCCTCCAGCATATCGAAGATGGCCGGCTGATCAGCTTAGAGCGCTGGTTCGATCGCTTGATTGGGCAACGGTGAACGACGAGCCGTCAGCGCTCTGACAGCAGCAATCAACGGCGACGACGCCCCGGGGCTGGTTTGCGTCGCGACTTGGGCTTCTTGACCGTCACAGTCGGGACAACGAGACTACTGGCGTCCGGATTTTGCAGGAGCTCCAGCAAGGTCACCAGCTTCGTCAGCAGTTCATCGAAGGTGAGGACCAGTACGCCTGCGAGCCCGTTGCGATAAAGCTCGAAGGATTTCCGGGCATTGGGTGCGCTCGGCGATTTGCCGACGATGACCACGCACTGGATCGCATAGGTCTCCGGCAATGGCCCGCAGTCGGGCGCGTCGGCTGGTGCCTGCCGCCGGTAATCGTCAATAAGCTGGGTGTTGTTTCGCTGGAGCTGCCAGCGCTGATCGAGCACCTGCGCGACCGCGCCGCTGAGCTCCTGACTTGGCGCATGGATGCCGCCGCGATATTCTCGCTTGGCTAGCAGATCGGTCTGCGGTGTCTTGATCTCGACGACTGACAGATTGCCGGTACTCGCCGCGCGCAGCAAAAAGTCCGAACGCTTGTCGCCCGAGCCGCCATAGCTGCGCCCACCGACGGTCGCCTGACCCTGGAACAGCAGAACTGGAACGCCAAAGGCGAGGCGGAGGATGAAGGCATTGGCAGTTAGGAATTGCTGCCAGTTCTCCTCGCTGTGCCGCTCGTCGATCCGTGCACGCATATGTGCGATCATCGCCTCGAGGGTGACGGTCTCGACTGCTTCGGTGAGCTTGAGCAGTTGCGCAGGTTCACGCTCACCGACCTCCCGGATCATTCCGGCGGTCGCCTCCACCAACAGGTCGGCGTCAGATGGCGATAGCGCAAGCCCACGCTTGAGCCCGTCTCCGACTGCCTGCACGACGGCATCGGGCCGATAGGGCCGGCCGATTAGCGGATGGGTCGCGGCGTCTATTGGCGTGAGCAGCTTGTCGTGAAGGCGGGCAGCCTTTTCGGCCCGCGCCGCACCGAGCGCCTTGTCATGGACCCGGCCGATATCGCGCCGCACCGTGTCGAACAGCGCATAGGGCGTGCGATAACTGTTTCCATCGATCGATGCTGCCCCTTTTGCACCCTTGACGATGTGAAGATCGGTTATCCCATCTAACTTCTCGATCGTCTCGATGATCAGCCTGATGTCGTAGTTAAGGCCCAGCCCGTGATAGAGGTCCTTGATGAAACCAGCCGGCAAATCGGTGAGATACGACTCGACATCCGAGACGTCATGGGCCTCGAACAGGAACGCGAAACCCTCGAGCGTGATCGTCTCCAGCGTCTCATATTTCGGTTGAAGGAAGTTGGGGCTAGATGCGTCCAGATTGTGCGGGTGAAGAACGACGATAGTGCCCTCGCGATCGCCTTCGATCAGCTTGATCGGCGGTGATGGCACCACGAAATCATCGTTGAGATCCCTGGCCATCGTAACGGCGCGCGGCGCGGGCGTGTAGCGAATCTCCCAATGCGTATCCTTGCGCTTGGTCGAAAAGTTGAGCGCGGCGCCATCGCTGGCTGCCGCAATGAATCCCGGTACAAAGCGTCGCGCCACGCAGATACTCTCCCTGTCCAGATTCGAAATCTACTGCAATTGCGCGGCGCCGCCGACCTATTACGAGGTTACGTGCTATGCAGCCACTTGCGAGACCACAAGTGAGACGATGCATAGCTTCCCACCGACGATCACCTGAAGCGGCTGCATCAGCAGCTCCTCGACGAGATGAAGGTCATTGAACCCAAGGATCAAAGCATCGCTTATGAACACACGCCGGTTTGAGATCGCCATCGCCCTTAAAAGATATTTTGGAATCTTGCCGCACCCCGACTTCCTCCCCATAACTTTCTGCACCGACCGTGAGAAACGGCGCGGTCGGCCCAGGGGGAGCGGATTGTCGAAAATGCGTGCGATAGTTCGCGCTACAGCTTTCGTGCCGGAACGGCATAGGCGAACGGCCGGGAAGGACCGGATCGTTGGCTGAACCATTACTTGCGCAGGATATCCTCGACGGAGCTGCGGTCCGCGACCGGCCCAACCTGTTCGTGATCGGCAGTTTCGACCGGCGCATCACCTTCTATTCCCAGCAGGTTCGGGCGCTGTCTCTGGTGTATGCCTTGAAGGATCTTGGCTATCTGCATGCCAATCCGAGGATCGCCGTCGTTGGCGGCGGCGCGGCCGGCGTCACTGCGGCGGCGGCCGCCGCCTTGGTATCCGAGTCTCAGGTTGTACTGTTTGAGTCCGCCGACGCGCTGCTGCCACTCCAATCGACCACCGATCGTCGACGGCTCGATCCGCATATTTACGACTGGCCGGCGCATGACACGACCGATCCCATCGCTGACCTGCCGATCCTCGATTGGGAATCCGGAACTTGCCGCGCCGTGCGCGACGACGTCCTGCTCGGATTCGAAGACATTGCCGTCAGACTTGCGCCGCGGCTGGAACGGCGGCTGCGTCATCAAGTTACCGCGGTCACTAAGACTGCAGACGGCTATCAGCTCGAATTCACCGACCTTAATGCCCCACCGCCAGCGCCAGGGGCAGAGCCGCGCGAGCAGTTTCACATGGTATTTCTTGCGGTCGGCTTCGGGCTCGAGCCGAGCGAACCGGTGCCGACGATCCAGAGCGCGAGCTACTGGACCGATGCCGGGGTTCCGGTTGCAGAGTTCGCGGGCCGACCGACACCGCGATTTTTCGTCAGTGGAGCGGGGGATGGCGGGCTGATCGATTTCGTGGCGGCCGGAGCGCGCAATTTCGACCATGCCGGAATGATCAGGCTAATATCGGAGCATCCCGGCATCGCAGCATTGAAACCGGTCCTGGCGGCGATCGATGTTCGTGCTCGGGCCGAGGATGCCAACGGCGCCAGGTTCGATTTCATAGCGGCCTATGATGCCGAACTGCTGCAGTCGCTCACTGACATCGGCCTCGTCGCCGCAGTCGCGCAACAGCTGCGCCCCGGCGTACAGCTGACGTTTCAGACCCAGCATGCCGAACTATTCGACGTCTCGACGGCGACGCTCAACCGGCTCGCCGCCTATCTCACGATCAAGTCCTTGGCGGGTGACGCCCAGCGTTCCTTCCGTCACCTGCACTGCGGTGCCGTGGCGCGGATCGCCGCCCCCGATCCGGCGCCCGAAGTCGCGCCCTTCTGGCTCGACTGTGCCGGCGAGTCCGTTGCGGCGGACGCGGTGATCGTTCGGCGCGGCCCCCAGCGCGATGCGGTCCGGGCACCCTTTGCCGTCCATCTGGCCAGCTTTGATGCAACGCATAAGGAGTGGCTCGCCCGTCACGGCGAAGCGACGCTCGTCCCGAAATTATCAGGGCCGGCTCGTTCATTGTTCAAGGAGGCGGCGCGCAAGGCGGATATTCTAGCGCCTCGGTTGCAACGGCTGGCCGCCAATCAGCTACCCATCTCGGTGCAGCTGCTGCGCGAAGGTGCGAACATTCGCTGGTCCGGCGCGATCGCGGCAGAGCAACTGCTCCAATCATGGAGCCAGCAGCAGCCATTTGAGATCATATTGCCCGACGGTCCCGATGCGCTTGGCGCCGTTGCAGGTGCGGTGCTGCGGGTCGCCTGTCATAGCGGCAATTGTCGGCTCCATGCTGCGCCCGGCCTATGGAGTCAGCGTGTCCGCGCGCTCAGCCTGGAGTCGCCGCATGCCGAAGGTATGGCGATGCCGACGATCGTTGCCGGCAATCCTGGCGGGGCAGCCCAGAATCCGGTCGAGCTTCCGCCCGATATTCTGGCGCGCAAGATTCACCGGTCGCTCGACGGCTGGTTGCTTGAGCGGTTGGACGCGCACCTCCAGCCTTTCTTCGCCAGCAATGCCGATCCCGGCCGCCCGATCAACCTCAAAATCGCCAATGATCTTCGGGCCGCCATGGCCGCTACATGGGCGGTCTGGCACGCATCGTTCACCGATGACGCGGCACTGCTGAACCACTTTCTCCGTTTGATGATCTGCGCGGTCGACGACGACGACAATCGCGACGCGGCACAGATTCTCGTCGGCCCCAATAAATGGGCCGTGATCTTGCGCGGCACCGCTGTCGCGCTCACCATCGCCGCCGCCTGGGAGGCCACGTCGCCGAAAAGCGTCAGGCCCGGTAATCTTGTTCGTCTGCGCGACGGCGACAGCGATTGGGCCGGACATGGCTGCGCGGCGGATATGATCAACGGTGATGAGATGTCGTTGTGCGCCGCATCTTTCATGTGGCAAACCCAGTTTGTTATTCTTGTCGTCAAGAGTGCCATCGAGGTCAGCCGCATCGCCGAGCGGCCCTTCGCGCTGATTGACACCGACCAACCCGGTCTCAGCGACACAGACGGTTCGGGTCCGGTGATCATGTCGATCAGTCGCGATTTCATCGAGGCGGCGGCGGCCGGTTTGGCCGAGGTACGCGCGTCGCTGGCCGCCGTCGAAGCGCGGCATTTCGAGGCGTTGGAAAAGACGATCGTGAAAGGCGGCACGGCATGACGGATAGTGCGACTCTGTCACCCGGATTGGGGGATTTCGCCGCTCGGCTGCGCGAGGCGGCGCTGGCGCTCAAACTGAAGGTTGAGGATCGGCCCGAATTGGCGAGCTCGACCTTCAACGGCGGGTCGACAAAGTCGACCACACTCAGTCCGACCGATCTGCCGGCGGAATGCCATGCGATCCGGATCGATCGCTTCAATATCGTGCTGAGCGTTCTTCCCGACATGCCGGCAATGGAAGCCGTGCTCGAAACGCTCAGACGCTGCCGAAATCAATGCGTTGTCGCGCGCTCGTACCTTGGCACTAATGAGACGCTCGATCTGCAGCTTATGCTGCTGGGGCCGCGCGCGAGCGAGAGGCAGGAAGCCTGGCGGGCGCTGGCGTTAATGGTCGAACGCGACGACCGCGTGGCCCGCAAGCTGGCCTGGCTGCGGCCGGAGGACTCTCTGCGGGACGAAGAAAGTTTCGCCGACTTCCTCAAACGCACGTTCCTCGCCCGCCCATGGGTGCATCCCGAAGGTCAATTCGAAGATGCCGCCCTTGATGAGCTGAGCGGAACCGGGACTACACAGCAGGGACTGCCGCGGACGATCGCCGACGAATGGGAGCGCATTGCGCTCGACGATAAGAAATCGCCGGACGACATCGTCACGGCACTAGTCAAAGCCTGGGAACGGAGGGGACAGGCATGAACGAGATTTTCCTCTCCCGTATCGCGATCCGTGACTTCCGTACTTTCGGCGATTTCGAGATCGACATTCCTGCGGCACCGGGCTTGGTCCTGCTCACCGGGACAAACGGCCTGGGGAAGAGCAGCTTCTTCGATGCGATCGAATGGGGCCTGACCAATAAGATCCGACGGTTCGAACCCTACCTGCAGAAAGGCCGCAAAAAGCTTGGCGAGAAGGATTATCTTACCCGGCGCGGCGCAGAACCGGGTTCGCACCGTGTCTCCCTGACCTTCTCAGGGAGCGATCCCATCGAGCGAAGCGCAACTGGCGGGACGGCGATGTCGGACATCATCGCGCAGCTTGCGCGTCCCGACCGCCGCACGATTAACGATCTGGGGACCTATCTCGCCCTTACCCATTTTCTCGGGCAGGCGGCGCAGCAACGGTTCACCAGTCGTGACCCCCAGGACCAGTGGCAGGCGCTCAAGGGACCGAGCGGCATTGACCGGCTCGAGCGGATCCGCGCAGGTCTGCGCGGCCGACCGACCGTCACCGCGTTCACCCGCCGCCTTGAGAAAGAGCAAGGCGTGGTTGCGGCGCTTGAGCGTGAGATCGCGGACTGGCAGGGATGGATGACGCGCCTGGAGCGGCTGCGGGCGGCCGCGCGCGCCACCGGCGTGCTGACCGCGGATGAGGTTGCTGCGCGGATCGACCAGCTCGAAACCGATCTTCAGCAGCTCATCACGGGTCAGCCGCTTGCAGTCACCAGTGAAGGCGTCGGTCAGCGCCTCGCAGCGCTCGGCGACCGGATCGGCGACGCGTTGGGCACGACCGGCGAACGCAAAGCGGCGTTGGAGGCCCTGTCGGCGCTCCCGACGCAGTTCGCGGTCAGCCAGGCCGAAGGACGGCTCGATCATCCGAGTCTTGTGCGACTTCGCAGTGTGGTCAGCGATGCGCAGGCACGGCTCAACCGGGCATCCCCGCTCGTCGTCTCATCGAGCGACGCGGTCACCGCCCAGAACGCTGCGATTGCCACAATCGACCAGAACATCGCCGTACTAGATGCGGCGCGGACCGATCTCGCGCGCCGTGCGCAACTGGCCGAGCTCCTGGTGACGGAGGAGCAAGATCGTAAGGCGCTCGCCGGGACGATCGCCGCGCATCGCACGACGATTGCGGATGCCGACGCGACGATCAGCCAGCATGGCGAGGCAGCCGCCGAGGTCGCACGGCTGAGGAGCCTCGCAGGCTCGGCGCGAGCGCTCAACGAGGCGATGGCGGATTGCCTCGATCTCGACGCCGACGCCGGAGCGGCTGACGCCGCACTGGCCCAAGGACGCGAGGCAGCGGCGCGCGCAGCGTCCGCCCTCATTCCGCTCGAGCAGCGACTGGCCGATCTCAACGACCGGATAGCCGACGCCGAGCGCGCACGCGCCGAGGCCGACCGGCATGCGTCGGCGATCAGTGCAGCTTTGTCCCAGCTCGCCAGTCACCTGCACGAAGACGACACAGATTGTCCGGTATGCCGGACGCAGTTCGAACCCGGAACCCTCAAGGCACTGGCCGAGGCCGCAGCCTTGGGCAGCGATCATCGCCTCGCCCAAGCCGATGATGTGCTCGAAGCATTACGGAGTGAACGTCCCGCGCTCAGCGACGAGATCCGTCGCCTACGTACCGAGGTAGCGGCGGTCGAAGGACTTGAACGGGCGGCGGCCGCGGCCGCCGACGCGGTGACAAACGCGCGCGCCGCCATCGCCCAGACGCTTGCGACGGCTCCTGACAGCGATCTCACCGCCCTTGCTGCCGCCCGCTCCCGCGACGCGGATGGCGCGCTCGCGGCGGCCGAGGCTGCACTCGAGCCGCTAGCGGCGAGCGCTGCTGCGGCAACCGAACTCCGATCCTCAGCGGCAGCCGATCTCGACGAACTGATCGCGCGCGACAGTCAGTTCGGAGTGCGCTTGGCGGAGTTTCAAACGGAGGATAAGGCCTGTGCCGATCGCATCGCAGCGCGCAATCTATCAAATGCAACTATCGGCGACCTCGAGGCCAGACTGACGGCGGAGCGGGGGCGTGGCGAAGCCGCACGTACACAGCTGGCGACCCTGATCGAGGCGGCGAGCGCGGCGGTTGCCGACGTCCAGCGCGAGCAGGCTGGCGTCGATGCCGCCCAACGTGATCTTGCGGCGGCCGAGGTGACTCGTGGAAACGCGGAACAGGCGGCCCGACAGATGCAGCAGCGCTGGACCCGGGCCGGTCTCAACGACATTCCGAGCCAGGCGGAGTATGACCGGGGTCTCGCCGAGATCGATGCCGTGCTGTCGGGATTGAGATCGCTGGCTGAACGCCAGCTCGTGCTTGCTCGGGACAATGAGGATGCGCTGCTCCAGAGCGAGATCGACGACATCATCGCCTCAATGCGCGCGGCTGGCGGCGAGGACGGAGTCCGCGATCCGGCTGCCAATCTGGCCACACTCAAAACGAAGCTCGAGGCGGCGCGCGCGGCGGTGAAGCTCAGCACCGCGGCACGCAATGCAGTGAAGCGCTATTCGGAGGATCTGCAGGCACAGGCCGACGATTTTTCCGCGCGGGTGCTCGACCCGCTGAATACGGTGATCGACGACTTCAACGAGGCGATGCTGAGCACGCCCGGCGAGAGCATTCAATTCAAGGCCGATACGCGGGTCGACGCGACCAGTTTCGGCATGGCGCTACGCTACCGGGAAAAGGTGGAGAATGCCATCGAGACGAAGAAGGATCTGCCACCCCAGATTGTACTGAGCGAAGGCCAGCTTGCGGCCAACGGCTTCAGCATCCTGTGCGCCGCGAGCACCGCTTATCCCTGGTCGCGCTGGCGGGCGCTACTGCTCGACGATCCGCTACAGCATAACGACATCATCCACACCGCCGCATTTGTCGACGTCATGCGCAACATGGTCGAGTTGAACGGCTATCAGCTGATCATGTCGAGTCATGACCGCGGTGAGAGCGATTTCATCGCGCGCAAATTCGATGCGGCGGGCCTCCCCTGTTCCACCGTACTGCTGACAGCGCCGTCAGACAAAGGAGTTGTCTGGGCCACCCCAGAGCAGAACCAGGCGGCGGCGCGGATCTTGCGAAGGGATACGCAGTCGTCGAGCGCCAGCAGCGCCTGACACAACGCTACAGGCCATACTTGTGGCAGCTATCGTCCTGGATATGCTGCAATTGTCCACGCTTCCTATGTCGCCTGGCTAGACCGTTCGGATTGCCTATCCTGCGACGACGCCGACGGTTCCGCGCGATGAAATCTCACGCAACCTCTGGTCCTGTTCGCCCGCGTCCGAAATGCCAGCTCACGCCATCGGCGCGCATGATCCCGGACCCGGTCTTGCCGAGCTGGTTTTCCAGGACGGGCCGCCATGGCACCAGCGTGAATTCTCGCGACTTCTCAACCATTGCGAACCGGCCGCTGGCGAGGTCGATCCGTCGTGTGATGGTCCCCTCAATCCGCTCGCCGACGCGAACCTCAACGAATGGCTTTCCGATCTCGCTCGAAAGCGCTTCACCTTCGCGCAACAATTCCCGCCTTTGGAGCAACATGATCGCATTGGCGCGCAGCCGCACGCTTGTCCCCTCAATGTCGGCGAGCTGCTGCTCGACCAGCCACTGTCTGCGCGCGGTCATCGCGTTTCGAACCTCGCGACCAAAACCGGAATCGCGGATTGGTAGAGGCGCCTGCGATGCGAGCTCGCGATCGACCCAGGTTGCCGCGTCGGCCTCGCGCAGCTGCTCGATGGGTCTCGCCGACAGCGTCTCGACCGCGACCGGTTGGTCGCGGTGACGCCGGGCCTCGTATGCGGCGGCGCGATCAACATGATCGGGCGCAATGTTCCAACTGCCGTCGGGCTGGCGTTCCACTCCGGCACCGGCGCGGCGCATCGCTTCCAATCGGCGGACATGGGTCTCGGCGAATGTCTGTGTAGCGGATGGATCGTGGCGCAGGTGTAGGTCAGTCGAGTAGCGGCCGCCATTGACTGCAGCCACCTCGGCAACGACGCGATCGGCATCGCGGACCTCCAGGCTGCGCGCCGACACACGGACGATCGCGTCTTCGGCGATCGGCGCGACGGCGTCGCCGCGTCCGATATCGACATAATGGGCATGGCCATCGACGCCGTCGACCAGCAGATAGTGGCGATCACGATGCTCGTCGGCGAGGCCGCGGGCGATCACACGTCCGACGATCGGCTCGGGATCGGTCTCGCCCGCGCCGAACAGGCTTCGGCCGAGCCAGGGGCGCTCAAGCTTCCGCGCGGTCAATTCGCGCTGCATCGTGCGGATGATGTCGCCACGCTCGCCGAGCTTGCGCAGCGTGCCCTCCAGATCCTCCGCGAGTTGCCAGCGCCCACCGCCGACATTCTCGGCCAAACCCATGCTCGCAAGCTTCTGCAGCCGGCCAGCCCGGAGCGACTGCTGGAAAGGGTCGCGGTCCGCCGACGCGACCAGTCGATCGGCGTCCATCGACCGGACCAGTCGCCGGTCGAACGCCGTCATCCGCTCCTCGCCAATATCGTGACGGAGCCGAGCCTCGATTTCCTGGTCGGTGCGCGGCCCGAGATCGAGCGTCACCAACTCGGCCGCCCGCTCGCGGATGCCGTGCGCGATATACTCGCGGGCGATGATCAGATTCTGACCGGTGTCATCGACGCCGCGCAGCATGATGTGGGTGTGGGGATGAGCGGTGTTGAAATGGTCGACCGCGACCCAGTCGAGCTTCGTTTCGAGATCGGCTTCCATCTGCGCCATCAGCCGGCGGGTGAACGGCTTGAGGTCGGGATATTCCGAGCCGTCCTCGGCCGAGACGATGAAGCGGAACTGATGGCGGTCGCCGTCGCAGCGCTGGAGGAAGGCCCTGCCATCGGCCGTGTCGCGCTCGGCGGAATAGAGTTCGCCGGGCGCGCCCTCGCGGGTGACGCCGTCCCGCTGGATATAGCGCAGATGGGCACGCGCGGCGGGCATCCCCTTGGTGCCGATGCGGACCAGGCGCGTCTTCACCACCGCGCGCCGCGCCCGCATCCCACCGAACCGGTCGCGGCTCGACAGCAACCGCCCCATGCTGGCGCCGCGGCCTATGCGGCTCCCATCGAACCGCCGGCTCCTGATCGCGCCTTTCTCGGCGGATCGGACAACCGCGCCGACGACGCGGCCGAGATATCGCCGGGCCTTCTTGCCGCTCCGCTGACGCTGCCGGCCGAGCCGGGGCGTGAATTCGTCATCCTCGCTCATCGACCACACCAAGTCTCGCAATTTGGCGGCGAAAACGGCGGATTTCTGCCAATCTTCACGAGCATGTCTCGCGCGCAGCGCGGCATGTCTCGTGAAAAAACGATGTGCAGACAATCGCTTAGCAATGCCCGCGAGGCATTGCCTTTCTCTTGCTTTCGCCTTTTCCCTTCTTCCTCTCCCGCTCCCCCCGCTCGGATCAAAAAGACAGCCGGGCCACGATGCCGATCCGGCACCGCGACCCGGCCTGATATGATGCGACAGTCAGGCATCCGCGAACGCCGCCAGTGCCTGCTGCCGCCGCCCGAATTCGCGCTTCCCCATCAGCCCGTGCGGGTTTCCGTCGCCATCGACGATCATCACCGCGACGAACCATCTGCCATCCAGGCGCCCGAAAATGCGGACCCGATCCAGCTCGATTTCGTCGTCATCCGCACTCTCATATGCGCCGATCCAGCGCTCCTGAAGCCGCGCATCCCAGAGGAAATCGCTCTCCTCGGCCTCCAGAAACCGATGCGCCAAAGCCTCTCCGACGCCGTGCCCGAACTCGATTTCCAGCCCCGAAACCAGCGCCGCCATCACGCGATCCGCCGCCGCCGAAATGGGTTGAAACATGGTCATGATCATCTCCATCGCTTGCGTTCCCATCATCGAGAACACCGTGGAGAAGACGGGTGGCGGAGCGGCTGTCAGGGCCGCGGAGCGAAGCGCAGCGCCGCGAAGCGGACGTGGGGGGAACCGATTTGCGCAGCAAATTGGGGGGCACCCGCGGGCCTTGATAGCCGTTCCGCCAGCCGTCATGCTGGGCCTGTCGAGACGAGCCCCTCCAACGCCCGCGATCATGGCCCGGCATTCCGGACAGCGAACAAGGACGTCTGCTCCTCGCGCGCCGTTGGTGCGGATTGATCCTCGGGAACAGCCCGCCGGACGACGAAAAGCGGGGGCGGAGCTACTGCCAGACTGGCCAGCGACGTCGGCTGTGACGTGCCACTCACAGCATCAAGATAGGCTACGGTTTCGCCGGGAAGCCGCCGATTGCCGGCCAGCCAGGCGGCATAGGCGCCCGGTCCCGCATTGTAGGCGCCGAACAATCCCGGATAGCCGAAGCGGTCGTACATCAGCCGCAGGAAGCCGGTGCCGGCGAAGATATTGTCGTGCGGATCGTCTGGGTTGCTGCCCAATCCGAGGCGCGCGCGCATGTCCGTCCAGGTCGCGGGCATCAGCTGCATCAGGCCCATTGCCCCGGCACGACTGCGGATCGGGCGACCATTCAGTGTCGTGTAGCCCCGGCTCTCAGCCCGCATCACGCGTTCGATCCAGCTGGTCGGGATGCCGAACCGGGTCGACGCCTCCTCGATGATCGGCCGCCAGCGCTCGACCTCATCGGCCCTGGCGGGGGTCGCGGCCAGCAGCAGGATGGCCGGTATCAACCGGGTCAGCGCGTCCATAGCGGCCGCGCCTTGCCGACGATCTCGGTACTGCCGGTCACCCCGAAATAGCGCCCGTCGAAAGATGCCGGACTGCTTGACATCAGCAGGAAGAATTGGTGCCCGTGGAGGCGGAGGCACCCGCTCCACCAGGGCATCGCGCGGCCGTGCGCATCGGCGACAAGGCGGCCCGCGGCCCATCTGCCGTTAATGAAAATCTCCTGTCCGAGCGCACAGATCTCGTCGCCCGGCCCGGCCGCGACACGCTTGACCAAGGGCACGTTGGCTGGGAGATAGCGGCGGCTGGCGGCCAGCATGCGCCACGGATCGGGCACACGCGCGATGACCATGTCGCCGGGATCGGCCTCGGTGCCCGGCGTCACTGCGTAGAGGCCGATCGGCGCGCTGGCGCTCGCATTCCAGACGAGGCGCGGTGTCGGCGGAAACGCTGCGGTCAACCCGAGCACGGTAATGCCGAAGCCGATGATCGCGACGCGGCGGCCAAGCCGGTGGCGGCTCGCCCGCTCGGCTCTGAGCTGATCGCCCCAGGCGAGAAGCGGCAACTGGGGGCCGCGATCTGACCGCCTAGCCATGGGATTTCTCCCCGACCGCCTGCGCTTCCGACCAGGCGTCGAGATCGTCGATATGATACTGGACGAAGCGGCTGTGGAGGCGGAAGACCGGGCCCTTGCAGGAGCGCCGCAAACGTCTGAGCAGGCGGCTTGAGATTTTCAGATAGGCCGCCGCCTGATCGGTATTGAGGTAGGGGGAGCCGCGCTTGGCGCGGTTCGCGCGGGAAATATCGTCGTCGTTGTCCATCCTGCCTGTCCGGTGCTCGATCGGACGGCGACGTGCCGTCCACGGCCCCGGGAATGGCGGGCGCGGCATCGGACGGGGAGTGTCGGAATCGGGCGGGTCGTTTTCGACACACCCGCGGGGTAAGCACGAGGGAGCCCCCGCGCGGCGGAGCGCGCGGGGTCCGACCGAGCCAGGGAAAGCGGCGTGGGTTATGCCGGGTGGCGCGGGCCTGTCGGTCCCGTGCGACGGAAAGCGGACGCAAGCAGACGCCCCCGCCTGCAAGGCCCCTCGCGAGCTATGGCAAATCCGGCTCACCGCTGTGGCCCCGCGCGCCGTGGCGCGCGGGGCTCCTAGCTCAGCGTGACCAGATGAGCTTGTGCTCACCGTTGTCGCCCTGGCTGAGCGTTGCGTAGATCGGCGCCGGGAACGACGGATCGTCGAGCTTGAGGCTCAGATATTCCACGCCGGTCTCGCGCGCCGCCTTGGTCCAGGCCGCACCGAACTCGACGCCGTTCGCGCTGACCCGGTGGTCGGGAGACTTGTCGTTGTCGCGCTCGCAGGGCCGGATGGTCGCCTTGACGCGAAGCGTCAGGGTCCGGATTTCGCCGGTGTAGACGCCGTTTTCGCCGCGGGTGAAGCTGCCGATCTGTGCCATGATAACCTCCTTCGATGATGCGATGCCGCCCGATGCGGCCTCGACAGGCGGTCGATCAGGCGGGCGGAGGACGGTCCCGCACCGCAGGCCGCAGCGAAGCGGAGGACGGCCAAAGCCGGGCTTCTTGCCTCGCGAGGAAGGCGAGGGAATCCGAGCCGGGGAAGAAGGTCGGCGACGCCGTTGCGGGACCGGCGGACCCCGCGAGACCCGCCGCGAGAGAGGTCCGTTCAAGGCGGCAGCCGCGATGCCCGAAGTACGGAACAGGGCGGTCGACGCTCGACAAGCAGCGCCCGGCACCACGATAATCACGGCTATGCTTCGTGTCCTTTCGCTCTTCGCCCTTGTCGCCGCGACCGCGACGGCCCCGCCCGTCGGCGCAGCGGACCGCGACGGTTCGGGCCGGATCGTCTGGGTGACGGACGGCGACACATTCCGGCTGGAAAGCGGCGAGCGGATCAGGATCGCGGCGATCGACGCCCCGGAAACGCACCGCGACCAGGCCCGATGCGCGGGCGAGGTCGCGCTGGGATTGCCCGCGAAGGATTGCGCCACGGGGCTGCTCGCGGGGTGCAGTGTGACGTTCCGCGGAGTCGGCCGGAGCTATAATCGCACCGTCGCTACCGTCACCCTCGACGGTCAGGACGTGGGATCGGAGCTGGTCCGGATGGGCATTGCAGCTTGGTGGCTGCGTGGGCGGCCGAAGCCGGCCTGGTGCGACCGCCCGGGCTGAGGAAGCGGAGGCCGCTGCCAGCCCGGCTTCGGGCTGGCAGGGTTCGTGTCGTTAGGGTTTAGGTTCGAACGACAGGGTGCCGCCGATCGCCGCAAGCTCATCGAGCAAGCGGTCGGTTTCCTCGATGAGGCGCTGTCGTTCGGGATCGAACTCGCCCTTCGAGCCATAGCCGCCAACGAGAGCAGCCTTTGCCTCGATGGCGGCGATATCGGCGAGACGGCGGTGAATCTGGCTTAGCCGATCGTTGAACCGGGCCTCACGGACTGGATTGGGTTGGGGGTTGGTCTTAGTCATTAAAATACCTCTGGCCACCGAGTTGAAGATGGGGCCAGTCTATTTATCTTCGGCGATCCGCCGCCTCGGTCGATCGCGAAAATAAAGTGGCATCACGCATCGCCAGGATGCGCGGCGAAGTCATCGTCGGTCGCTTCAAGGGTCTCCTTTGCGGAGGCGATCACGTCCTCTGCGCTATCGAACGCTCGCGGATTCTGCCGGCTGGGAAAGGTCGTCGCCGCGACGGCTTCCTGGCCCTGAACGGCCTTACGCTCGTAGAGCAGGTAGAATTTTCCGTCGGGGGCGGGATGGACGGCGTATTTACGGCTGGTGTCAGTCATGCCGCTAATATGGTGATGCGGTGCGCCGATCGCGAGATGCGCGAACGCAGTCTGATTGACAGCGGCGGCCACCCTGCCAACTGAGGATCGTGCCAAGTCAAACCACGATAAAGAGGTGCCGTTGCTGTGTCGGTCGGAAAGAAAAGGTCAGACCAGCATCTGATAGATCAGGACGGGATCGGTCTTCTGCGCACGAAGCTGCCACGCCACTGGCTGCTGCGGGAATATCGCCCCGATTACGGGCTCGATTTCACGATCGAGACGTTCAAGGCGGCGAACGTGGGTGGCGCGGCAGGTGGGTCCGCCACCTATGAGACGCTGGGCGAGCATGTGTTCGTCCAGCTGAAAAGTGCGGCTGAGCCGGAAGTCTATTCGCTCGACATCTATGGGCGCTCCAACGTCGAAAAAGGCCCCGAGCAACTCAACCGGAAAGACAAGGTCGCAACGATCGAGACCTACCGAATTCAGCTCGAAATGAGCGAGCTTGTCACCGTGGAGCGCATGGGGATCGGCGTGCCGGTGATGCTGGTGGTCGCCGATCTTGCCCGCCAGCGCTGTTCTTATGTGTGCCTCAACGACTACATCGATAAGATCCTGATCCCCCGGCACGACGACTATCGGACGGCGAGATCGCGGGTGATCCACGTCCCAGTCTGGACGGAGATTGGGTCCGAAGCAGGGCTTGCCGGCCTGCGCTGGTATGGGAAGCGCGCCAAGCTGCTCGCTGCATTCCAACGTTTCCGATACCAATATTCCGAGCTTCAGCACCGCGATAACGGCGATTGGCGCCCGCTCGCGCGCTATTTTGCTGAACGGATCGTGCCATACGATTTCTGGGACGACACCGAGATGTGTCGAATGATCCCATATTACGGGGCGCGGCTTCGGCAGTTTCTGGAGACAGAACAGCCCGGTTGCTTATCGCTGCGCGAGGAAGCGGTGCCGGAAAGTTTCAGAAATGAAGAGTTCTTAGAGCACATGAAGCAGCAGGATGTTTTCGAGCTCTGGCGCTGCCTGGCGCACCTGCCGAACGTCTACGAGGACGTGTGGCGCGAATGGTTCCTGCCGACCGGGCTTGGCCAGGCAGCTTCGGCTCCCTGATTCAAAACCGCGCGCCGACGCCGGAACGGCGGAGGCGCGCGGCCGAATTTTTGAGGGTCCGACGGGCGGGCGGGGTCACCCCCGCCCGCAAGTAGTCAGGCCGCGAGTGGCACCGGCTGGCTCTCCGGTTTACGTGCAGGCAGCGCCAGCACGGTGCTCGGGCCGGTGGGGTCCGGCTCGTCGTCGATGCGCCGCGCCGCCTCGACCTTGGCGTGGGCGGCAACGGTGCCGACCCCGCCGCGCGTGGTGTAGGCGGAGGGCGGGAAGGCCATCCAACGCGGTATCCAGTTCTCGACCTTCGCGCGGCCATTCTCGCCCGTCAGATGGTCGGCGATGATGCGCTTCAAGGTCTTGCCCTTCTCCTTGGCGTTGGCGGCGGCGGTGGTTTCGCCCGCTACCTCGGCGACGATCCGGGTCAGCACCTCCTTGTCGCGCAGCAGTTCGAAAAAGGCGTCGTCGGCCTGCCAGTAGCTGGCCATGTCGATGCCGATCGTCATGCCGACCGCCTCGACGGCGGTGCTACCAGCGGCCAGCGTCTCGCCGATGACAATGACGATCACGTCCATGATGGTGCGGTCGGGCAGGTCGAGCAGACGCAGGAACACGCCCGCCAGACCATAGTCGTCGCCATTGCCGCCGGTCACGGTCGGCTCGTCGGGGGAGAAGCCGAGCAGCACCAGCACCGCCCGGCGCTTCTCGTCGAAATCGGCCTCGCCCCGGCACGTCTCGACGCTTTCGCGCACCTCGTCGCTGCGTGCGGTTTGCGGCTCGGGTTTCACGCTCCACAGGTGCGAACCGGTGATCGCGTGCGCCACCATCAGGCGCAGCGCGACCTTGGGATGGCCGGTCAGCGCGGCGCGCACGGCGGCGTGGCGATGCAGGTCGATATAGGTCTGCATCGTGCTCGTCACCTCGGGCCGCGCGGTCTTGATGCCGGCATCCTGCGTCTCGCCGCGTTCGAGCCGCTTCGCCTCCTTGGCGGTCAGATAACCCTCGTGGAAGGTCACCTCGCCGCTGGCGCGCACGTCGATATAGACGCGCCCGCCCTTGCGCTTCGGGGCCTTGGTCAGCTCGTAGACGTGGAAATAGGTGTCGGGCGGAACGACCACCACGTCGGACCATCCGGCCTCCAGATAGTCCTCGCTGCGTGCCGCGATCACGGCGTTCTGCGCCGCCCAGAACGCATCGCTGTCGGCGAAGAACTGCTCCTTGCCGAACAGGTCGCCGATGATCTGGCCCTTGTAGCCGTCCAGCGCGAACAGCGCCTTGTCGGTGCTGATCTCCTGCCCGCCGAACAGCCACGCCTTCAACTGCCGCCCGGTGGGGACATAGGCATCGGGGTCGTCGAACAGCGCGAGCCATGCGCGCTGCTGGCTCTTGCTGGCGAGGGTCAGATGCCGGACGGTCGCCGCGTCGATCTTCTCCTTGCGGTAGAGATCGCGGATGCGCGGCATGAGGTTGCCGAGCGCGAGGACGCGCCGGACCATCAGGTCGGGAAGCCCGAAGGTCGCCGAAATATCCTCGATGGTGCGGCCCTCCTTCGCCAGCCGGACGAAATTCTCCCATTGGGTGACCTCGTCGGCGTCCAGCCGGGCCATGTTCTCGATCATCGACGCCTCGATGGCGTCGGCGTCATCGCCGTCCTCAAGGATGGCGCAGGGCAGCGGGTCGGCGTCGCCCTTCTCTTCCGCGACGATCTTGGCGGCGGTGAAGCGCCGCGCGCCCGCGACGATCGCGAAGGCGTCGGGGCCGCAATTGGGCCGGACGATCAGCGGAACGAGAACGCCGCGCTTGCGCACGGTGGGAAGGATGTCGGACACGTCCGGGGCCTTCTTCGCGTAGCGCATATTGGCCCTGCTGACCGACAGCTTGCCAAGGTCGATAAAGTCGAGTTTCATCTTACGCACTCCTTCGGGAGTGCCGGTCCGTCACTCTTTCCGGGGTCGGCGGACCGGCTACTCAAGCGGCGAAAAACGCGCCGCGCGTCATCCGCCAGAGGGCGGAAGCTCGGGGCCGTCGCCGCCTCGGGCGGCGCGACGGAGAAGGGTTTCGGCCCACAGGATCGACCCGGCGCGGCGCGCCCATTCGGCCCATGTCGAAATCGGATGGATGCTCCCGAACGATAGGTCGCGCTCGATCCCCATGCCGAACGGCAAGCGGACGCTGGCCATTTCGGACAGGCTGAACACGCCAAGCTCGGGGCAGCCGAAGCCGAGGTCGGCAAGGCCGAACAGCGTGTCATCATCGTCGTAAAGCTCGGTCGCCAGCCATGTCGCCGCGCCAAGCGGGTTGAAGAATTTGACCACGGGAACCGGGTCCGGCTCGGGCTTGCCGTCGATCGCGGCGGCGCGGTGGTTGATCGCGTTGGCGCGAAGCGCGAAGCGAAGATCGGGGGTCAGCAGGATCACGCCGCGATCCTCCCTTCGACCCGCGCTTCCTGCGCTTCGCGGTGGCGGGCGAGCAGCCAGTCGGCGGCCTTGGTCGCTGCGCTGGCGGCGCGGAAGATCGCGCGATTATCCTCGCGCAGCACTTCCAACCACGACCCGATATAGTCGGCATGGCGGACGGTCGGGACGATGCCGAGCGCGGCGCAGAGGAAGGCCGAACCCATCTCGGCGACCAGTTCCTCCCGCGCATAGTCCTTGCTACCGAAGGCGTTGCGCAGGTCGCGCCCGAGCCGCTTGGGGTGGCCGGTGGCGTGGGTCAATTCGTGCAGGCAGGTCCGGTAATAGTTGATCTGCTCGAAGAAGGCCGGCTGCGGCGGCACCTGCACGAAATCAGGGTCCGGCGCGTAGAAAGCGCGGTTCCCGCCGATGCGGAAATCGACGCCGGATGCGGCGATCACCTCCTCGGCAACGGGCACGATCTCGCGTTCGGGGAGCGGCACGGGATCGGACGCCAGCCCAGCGCGCAGCCCCTCGCACTGCGCGACATTGAAGACGGTAAAGCGCTTGAGGAACGGCGCGGCGCGGGCCTCGTCGCCCTCGCGCTGGGCGCGTTCCTTCTCAGCCTCGGGGGTGAAGCGGTCGGCATAGACCACGGTCACGCCATGTTCGCCCTTGCGGACGCAGCCGCCCGCTTCCTGCGCCTGCCGGAAGGTCAGCCACGATTGCGAGGGCCAGCCATGCTCGATGACCGCGCCCCACAGGATCAGGATGTTGACGCCCGAATAGGTCCGGGCGGTGAGTGCGTTGCGCGGCAGGCCGGGTCCGGTCCCGCCCGTCTTCCCCCAAGGCTGAACCCACGGGAAGCGCCCGGCTTCCAGCTCGGCGACGATCCGAGCGGTCACTTCGTCATAGAGGTTCGCCCGGTTGTCGGTCTGATGATCATCCCCCGCGACCTTGCGGCGGGCACGGCGGCTGTTGGTGTCACGCATCGCTGTCCTCCATCGCCACCCAAAAGCAGCAGGCCTCCCCGGAAGGCGGGGGTGGGCGGCGAGACGCGACCAAGAGGCCCGGCTTCGAGCGGGCGAAGACACCGCAGGGCGGAACGAAGTGGAGCACCCCGAAGGGGTTGGCTTCGCCCGCGACGGGCCTAGCCGGGAGCGCCGCCCGCACCCGCCGTACCGGGAGAGGCACAGACAACGCCGCCGCGCACACGCGCGGCGTCCGCAGACACGCCAGCGATCGTCACCGCGAGGCCGAGACCCAGCACGGGGCTCGGCGGAGACCGGCGCTCAGGCGGCGGTCGAAGTAGAGCGCGGTCGCACCGTGGTGCGAGGCGCCAGGTCCTGTTTCCTAGACTATTGGCGCAGGCCGCTGCCCGAACGCCAGGATTGCCGCACCAAGCCCATCACTGACGATCCAGCGTGCACGCTCCAGATGCGATCGCCAGCAGATTTCGGCACCCACATCGGCAATGTCGATCCCCATGAGCGTGGTCGCGACTTCTTGCCATGCTTGCCCAGCGGTATCGGCATCGAGCAAAGCCGCGTACAAGGCGAGATGGCGGCGATCGTAGTCGGCCACTGGACCAGTAGGCGCTACGTTTTGAAGCACAAAAAACTCCAAAAGTGGTGTTTGCTCATCAATTTGGCGATCTTACGCCATGGCTAAATGCCCCGCAAGTGGGCTCAACATGGGGTATGTCGAGCAGGAAGATCCTTGCCCATAATTTGCGCTTGTTGCGCGCTGCGAGAGGCTTGTCGCAAGAAGCGCTGGCGGATGCTGCGATGATCGACCGAACCTACATCAGCGCACTCGAACGCCAGAAATATAGCGTCACTATCGATCGCCTTGACGCGATCGCCAAACCTCTCGGCGTCGAGACCTTCGTCTTGCTCATGAACGATCTGCCGCCCGAGGTTCTGAAGAAGTAGCCGACCATCTTACCATGCGAGGATCGGTCGTGGTCCATCGGCGACCAACTGTTCGCCGATGGCAACCAGCCGCCGTGCTGCCGATTTGCGACACTCCCCCGGCCCGGGCCAGTCACCGGATCCCAGCATTTCGTCGGCAACGTTTCGCAACGACGCACCGGCGCTACGCGCGTCCCTTGCGCGCAACGCAGCCGATAGGCGTGATATTCGGGAGCTCGTCCTGATCAGTTTCGGATGGCCGCCCGCAAGCCATTCATCCAAGCGTCGGATAGTCTCGATCTGCCTTGATAACCGCCCATCCTGCACGAGCAGGTAGGTGAATTGCACTGGCCCATGGGCCAGGGTGTCGCCGGTTACATCCAGACGGAACGTATCGCCGTCCACGGCCAGGTGCACGTGCTGGCAGGTCTCGCCTTGAATAATGCGCGCATCGAACCGCAAAAGGTCGACGGTCGGCGGGATGCCAGTGGCGGTGGAAACTGCCGACAGGACGTGCGGGTCCACGGCCGCGCTCCACAGGGGTGCGACATGGATACAGTCCAGCCCTGGGTCTTCAGCGAAAGTGCAGCCCCCAACGCGCAACGAAGGCGGGGTCGGCTGCCACGCCCGCGACAGGCAGACTCGCCAGCCTCTCGTAGTCGGCGCGATAGGCCGGATCCCGCCGCAGCGCCTCCCAGGCGAGGGCCGAGCGGCCGCGCCGGGCGATGGCACCATAGGCGGCGGGATCCAGCGCGATCATCCGGGTGCCTCAGCCGAGCTCGCCCATCTGCGATCGGATGAACAGTTCCGCGGCCTCGGCCTGGTCCGGGCGCAGCGCATCGATCGCCGGGAGATGGTCCGGGACGTGATCGCCAAGCAGGACGGACGGACATTGACCCTCGACATTGCCGAGGTTCGGCCGATGCTGGGCGTAGCCGACAAGCGCCGCGAGGTCGGGCGGGAAGCGGCGCGCAACCTGGGGCGGATAGACGAGCCATTGCAGCTCGAAGGGCTTCAGCCAGCCGAGACAGTAGCTGATCACGATCCCCCGCCGTGGCATCGGACTGGCGTTGCCGCCCCCGCCATGCAGCGTCGATCCGAGGAATAGAAGGGCATCGCCCGGCGCGACCGCGGGCACAACCGTTTCCTCCTCCGGCAGGAAGGGCACGTCCTGATCGAAATGGCTTCCAGTCCATAGCCGGGTGCCGCCGTTCTCGCGCGTGAACGCGGTCAGCGGCCACATGACGTTGACGAGATATTCGATGCTGCCCTTCGGGCTTTGCCACATGTCCTGGTCGCGATGCGGCAGCTGCGGGAGCGCACCGGGATGGATCTCGATCGCCTGGGTGAGATTGAGCGCGATGCGCTCGCACCAAGGCAGCAGCATCTGTTCAACTATATCGAGGACCAGCGGATGCATCGCCAGCCGACCGACCGCTAGTGACCGGGTCAGCAGCGAACCGAAGCGCTTCGTTCGCTCGCCATAAAATGCGCCATGGCACAAGTGCGTCGCCGCGAAGCGGGGCTCAAGGTCTGCCTCGATCCCGACGATCACGGCAGGCTCGACCGCACGCCCAAGCACGCACCATCCGTCGCGCGCCAACGTACCAGCATGGCGGTCGACCGCAGCGCTCACGCCGGCACCCGGTCAAGCACGGGAGAGTAGACACCGGTCCAACCAAGGCGCTCCGGCGTGTCAGGCCGGACATGGATGAGGAAGGCGCCGATCGGCCCGCCTGGTATGCGCACCGCGGGTCCCAACGGCTCGGCCTGCCAGCCAAGCGACAGCACTTCCTTGCGGAACGGCTCCGGGATGACGCCCGTATAACGCTCGATGCCGCGATCGAGCGCGACGTCGACCATCGCCGAGAAGAGCATGTTGCGCAAGGTCCGGCGGCGCTCGGCGCCATGCCGCTGCGGTAGGCACAGGCGCGTGCTTTCCCAGGTAGCTTCGTCGACTGGGACGCCCAACGGGCAGAGGTGGGGAAAGAGCGTGCCGAGCATATGCGGCCGGGTGCTCGGAAACAGCCGAATCGACGCCGCGTGCCCGCCGTCATCATCGGCGACGATCAGGTAGATCGTGTCGGCGTTGTCAAACTGGTCGATCTCGTATTGGTCGTCGACCACCGGCACGTCCCAGCCGAACAAATCGATGAAGAGGCGTTTGCGATCGGCGAACATAGAACGCAGGAGTGGGTGATTGCCCAGCGCCAGATGGTTGTCGATGATGTGGATCATGATGTGCTCCTGGTCGTGATTTCCACGCACGAAGGAAGCAGCGACCGGGCAACGGAAATAGACCGAGCGATTACGCGGGTTGACGGCTCCGGAGTTCGTCCAATCCGATTTCGCCGGCGAGCACTGCGCTCACCACCAGCTCGGTACGGTCATGCGCGTCGAACAGGCGCCGCGCTTCTGTCAAATAGCCATCAACGGTTCGCGGTGTCAGCGCGAGGGCGCGGGCGATCTGCTTGTTGGAATACCCGCGCCCTGCCAGGATGACGCAGTCGCGGGGACGCGGATGCAACCTCGACGAGGTCGAGGCAATCGGCGCGTCTCCCAATACCAACCGCCGCGCGGCCTGGAACGCGAAGGTGCCGATCATCTGCGCCGCGCCGAGGTAACGGCATGCGCACTCGGGGCTGCGCATGCCCGCGAAGGTGCAGGAGCCCATGCGATCCCCGAGCCGGGCATAGGGCACGGTGATGCCTTCATTCAGACCCTCCCGCGCGCCGCGTTCGAAACTGGCGCGATCCTGCCGATCCAGGTGGATGATGCGGGGCAGGTCGGACCAGAGAAAAGCGCTGTCGGCAAAGATGCAGCCTCGGATGACCGGGTCACGGCGATAGCGGTGCTGTCCAAACAGGTGCTCCGAGATCGCCGCAGGATAGTCTTTGAAATCGACGCGATCGGGTCGTAGCGCCCGTAGATCGTCGTGATGGATCAGCGCGTAGTGACGAAAGCCCATCTCGCGCGCGATAGCTTCCATCAGCGTCACGAGCTCTTCCCGTGACGCTATTGCCCGCAGTGTTCCTACAACAGCGTCGGTCAGTGCCAGGCAGAATAAGCTTCCTGGCCACCCAGAATTAGACGGCATACTCCCACGTCTTTCTCCCCCAATTCAACCGATCGATAAATTTCCTTCCGACGCTCGAGTTTCTTTCGAGGCGACGGGGGATGCTCTCGGACATTCAAGCAAGAGTTTGCAAAGCCCTTGTGCAATCCTGCATTATGCTGTCCGCTTGGCACTCCTGTGTGGACGGCTCAGCAATTGATTCCCCATCGTTGCGCCAGGTCTTGCCCTCCATGACCGGCAGCCGGGGGAGGCCCCTGGATCGCACCGGGAGTGCGCGAAAAGCGCGGCGCTGGGGCCGGCTGAACAACACCGAACATTTCGATGAATGTGTTGCGCGCAACGTTGTGAGGATGAACCCAGGCCTCCGCGAGATCGAGCACCGGCGCGAAGCAGGCATCGGTTCCCTCGAGCAGCGCACACCATTCCGAACGCGTCTTTGTAAGGAACAACTGGGTCAAATAGGCGTGCCCGTCCGCCTCGCAACCGTCGACCTTGGCCGGCCAATGCTGCTTGTCGATTTCCAAACCGGACATCAACCGCTCATAAAATTGAGGTTCGATCGAACCGATCGAGATATATTTGCCGTCCGCGCATTCGTAGCAGCGATAATAATAGGAAGAACCGTCGAGGAAATTGCCTCCTCGTCCGCTGGTCCACCCTTGCGCGCGTGTCCAGCAATCCATGGCCATCAATGACGCGGCACCATCCGATATTGCCGCGTCAACGACCTGGCCCCGGCCAGACACGTGGCGCTCGAGCAAGGCCGCGAGGATACCGAGTACCAGATAGAGTGAACCGCCTCCGAAATCACCGACGAGATTCAGGGGCGGCGTCGGGGGTTGATCGCGAGGTCCCAAAGCGCCCAAGGCGCCCGAGATCGCGATATAATTGATGTCGTGGCCGGCGGCCTGCGACAAAGGACCACTCTGACCCCAGCCAGTCATTCGCCCATAAACAAGCCTCGGGTTTCGCTTGCTCAACGCCTCCGGGCCAAGGCCCAGCCGCTCCATCACGCCGGGCCGGAAACCCTCGATCAGGACGTCCACCTTTTCCGCAAGCGACAGACAGGTTGCGATCGCATCGGGTTGCTTCAGATCCAGTGCCAGCGACGACCGCCCGCGCGCCGTCACTTCGTCCGGGGTCGCTCCGGCGCGATCGGTCCGATCGATGCGCAATACCTCGGCGCCCAAATCCGACAGCAGCATCGTAGCAAATGGGCCGGGGCCGATTCCCGTGAACTCGAGCACCTTGATGCCCTTGAGCGGGCCAGAAATTCCGGAGTTCATTTGGCATACTCCAGCTCACGCAAGGTCCGCCGACTGACCTTGCCGGTGGATGTCATCGGTAGTTCCGTGACAAATTCTATCGCCCGCGGATATTTGTAGGGAGCGGTCGACGATTTCACGTGACCCTTGAGGTCCGCCGCGAGTTGTTCGCCAGGCTCGAAACCTAGTGCCACCACAACGAACGCCTTCACGATTTCACCACGCTCGGCGTCGGGGCTACCGACCACAGCGCATGCCGCGACCGCGGGATGCTCGGTCAGGACATTCTCGATCTCCAAGGGCCCGATCCGATATCCCGCCGAATTGATCAGATCGTCGCCACGTCCGCTGTACCAGAAATAGCCATCCCGGTCCTGCACGGCGCGATCACCGGTCAGGTACCACAGCGCGTCCGGCCCCTGCCGATAGCAGGCACGCGTCCTTGTTTCGTCTTTCCAATACCCGATCATGAGTTGGGGATGCGGAGCACGGAGCGCGAGGTCACCCTCCTCACCCACGGCGGATCGTTGGCCTTCCGCATCGACTATCGCGACGTCGCAGCCGATTGCCGGCAAGCCCATCGAGCCGTATCGCACCGCCTGGTCGGGTCGGTTATACGCGATCATCAACGCTTCGGTCTGGCCATAGGCTTCGTCGATACGAATGCCCATCGCGCGCTCCCAGCGCTCCGCGATCGCAGGATTGACGGCTTCGCCAGCCGACACCGTTCGTCTCAACGACGGCAAGGCGCGAGGTTCCCCCGCGGCCGCTACTCGATGCAGCTCCGTCCCGGGAGCACAATAAACGGTGATCCGATGCTCCCTCAGCAGCCGGAGGCGTTCATTTGCGTCGAACGGGCCATCATAGAGAAAAGAGCATGCGCCTCGGCTCCACGGCCCAAAAAGGATGCTGGTGCCCGCCTTGCTCCAGCCCGTATCGGCAGTGCACCAAATCCGGTCGGTCGGAGAAAGGTCCAGCCAGAATTGTGCGGAGCTGCGCCAGGCGAACAGCGCGCGGGCGGCGTGAAGGACGCCCTTGGGCGATCCGCTCGATCCCGACGTGTAGTAGATGATCGCTGGGTCATCCGCCAACATCGTGGCCGGTTCGATACTGCTGCTGGCGGCCGCCATCGCCGGCTCATAGTCGATCCACCCCGGGGCGCCCCCAACCGCGATGCGCACCACCTGATGCATCAGGTCGTCCTCGAACTTCTCGGTATGTTCAGAGCGGCAGATGACCGCCTTGACCGCCGCATCGGCCAGGCGATAGCGGACGTCGCGGGCTGTCAGCATCTCGACGCAGGGCACGGGGATGGCGCCGATCTTCAACGCGCCCGCCATCGCGATCGTCCATTCGGGGATGCGCGGCAACATGATCAGGATGCGATCGCCCTTTGAAATTCCCTGGGCACGCAGCAGCGATCCGAAGCGTCCGCTCGCGTCGCTTATATCGGAATATCGGAGGCGCCTGACCGCGCCGGTGGCGTCTGCCGCAATCAGCGCATCGCGATCGTCGTTGCGAGCCCACCAATCGATGACATCGCGCGTGAAATTGAATTGCCGTGGTATTGTGCATTCATGATCCTGCGGGAAGGGGCCACTGGACGTCATCGTCCGCACTCCCGGGCGAGATCCCAGACATGGATCAGAAGTTGCTCGCCGCGCTCCTTGAAGCCCGCATATCTTGGGCTCTTCACCGCGCCGCCTATCCATTGCCGGTGGAGCTGCAGATACACGACCGCCAGTCGGAAAAGGGCGAGTATCCTGAGGTCAACGAGTTCGGCCGGATCGCAGCCGGTCAGGGTGGCATATCTTTCCACCGCCTGGGCTCTGGTCCAACAGCCGGCATGATCCGTGGGCATCATCACTGGCCCGATCAATTCCGGAGGATCACCGATCTCGCTCCAGTAAGAGAGTAGGGTCGAAAAATCATAGAGGGCGCTGCCCAGCGTTCCCATGTCCCAATCGACCACCGCGCGCGGCGTATAATCGTCCGGATCCAGAATCATGTTGTCGAGCTTGAAGTCGAGGTGAACCAGCGAATGTGGCTCGTCGCGCAGCGGACAACGGTTCAGCCATTCTCCCAAATGCTCCACGATCGCTAGGCTGGTGTCGTTGCTGGCCACGAGCCGGCCGCGCTTCGTCCATCCGGCAACAGCACGTTGCAGGAAGCCTTGGGGCCGACCGAGCTCCGACAGACCACAGGCCTCGGGGCGTACCGAATGGATCTCGGCGAGCGTATCGACCATCACTTGCGAGAGGCGGGCCGGCACGTCGATGTCCGGCCGTTCGGCGGGAAGCGCGTCGCGCACGACGAGCCCCGAGCGATACTCGACGATCTGGAAGGGCACGCCGAGCACCGCCGGATCCGGACAATAATGCAGGCTCTTGGGGATGTAGGGAAGGCATTCGGAAAGGCCGGAAAGAACCCGATGCTCGCGTGCCATGTCATGGGCGCCAGGCGGCAGGTCGCCCTCAGGCGGACGCCTCAGAACCACCAGTTCCCCGTCCACCAAGATCAGATAATTCCGGTTGGCCAGCCCTCCTGCGAACTGCCGTATCGGTTGGGCCGGATCGAAATCCAGACCGATGGTCGCGAGATAGCGTCCGAGAGCCCGACCGTCGAAGGCATTGACCTCTTGCGTGGGTAGAAAATCCCCGCCCTCGTCCTGGTCACCTTGATCTGTTGCGGGCTGCATGGTTCGTCTCGCCGGGTAACGCCTCGCCGCGCGAAGCGAATGCGTTCAACAGGTTCGGACGGCCATCTTGTCATGGACCTGCGACATGCCGGCTTCGACCTGCGGTGGCATATCGGCGATCTGGCCGATGGTCCGGATCCGGCCATCGCGTATCGCCGTTCCAACAAGGCGGTCCCGCTCCGCATGCACGGCCGGATCATCGCCATAGACCATGCGAGCGAGCGTGGCGCCGACCGGATAGGAGAGAATGAACCGTAGGTTCAGATCCATCTCGGGACGCCCCGACAACACTTTCACGGACTTGCCGGTCACACGGAGATGCCAACTGAAATCGTCGCCGTCATTGGCGGCGATGTGATCCGGCAGGTCGGTGAACGTTTCTCCCATGGTAAAGACAGCGGTTCCCAGGTCGACCTCCGCAAGCAAAGTCTCGATGGTTTCGATCATCGCCGCCATCCATGCGGGGCTCGCCAATTCGAAACGCGCGGCGGCGGCCGCGTCAGCCTGGTGAAACCCTTCCCTCGAACCTGAAGAGACCGCCGTCACCACGCCCCCCTCAGGCCGCCATCGTGATATTGTGTTCGTGCAGCGTGGCCGGGATGGCCTGCACGGCCGGCAGGACCTCACGTGCGAAGAGCTGCATGCTCTTCTCAGCCTGCGCCTGGGTCATGCCGCCATAGTTGAAGGCGAGTACGATTTCCTTGGCGCTGGTCTTCAACTGGATATCGGTAATCTTGGCGATCAACTCGCCAGGCGTGCCCATCAACCATTGATAAGCGGCGGCCTCGTTCTGAGCGGTCGGATCGGCGCGCGCAGCCATCATTTTCTCATATGCCTCATACCCCTTCACGCCGGCAAAGGTCGAAGGATCGTTGAAGCCGTAATGATAGGTACCGTCAGGCAGGCTGATGAACTTCTGCGCGGCTTCGAGATCAGCCCGGTCGTCCGAGCAATAGCAGAACAGGTAGATGATCGGCTGATTGTCGGGGGCGTAGCCCGCTTCCGCACGGTACTTATTGAACAGCGCGGTGTTCTTTCCGACCTGATCGAAGGAAGACGCGGTCACCACGATATGGCCAAGACCCGATTTCGCCACCGCTTCCAGCGACGCGCCGGTCATGAACGCGCCGACCGCTCGATCAGTGAGGTCGCGATGACGTGGCTGGGGACGGATGCTCATCTCCGGGATCTTGAAGATCTCGCCGTCATAGGAGAATCGCTCCTCCGCAAAGCCGAGCTTGATGATGTCGAGGATCTCCTGGAAACGCTGGCGGGCTTCTTCCTGTGGTACCCCCAGAGGACCGAATTCCTTCGCCGAGAGTCCGCGCCCCACGCCAAGGGTGAAGTTGCGACCCTTGAGGAGAATATCGAGCATCGAGATTTCGTGCGCGACCTTCACCGGATGCCACCATGGCAGCACGACTACGATTGATCCAAGGTCGATCTTTTGTGTGCGCCCCGCCCAATAGGCCAGAAACTGCAGCGAGTTCGGAACCATGCCGTAAGGCGTGGCAAAATGCTCGGAACTCCAAAGCGAATCGAATCCGAGAGGCTCGACCATGTCCCCGATCGCAAGCGCACCATCGAGGATCTGATGATCCGGAATCGCCGGCGACCGCGACCAATCCCCTGCATTGACCCGATCCCAATCGGTGGAATTCATCGCCACCACTGACACGCCAACCTTCATAAAAACCTCCCGGCCCAATCCCGATCGGACGATGCCATGACCAGCACCCGAATCGCTATATTTAAGCTAATTGGCATTCACATATTATGCAAGCGGATCGGTTTTGCACCTCTCCAAATGCTCGATCAGAATCTTCGCGCTGGCTTCCGCGCTGTCGGGATGATCGGATTCGGAAAAATCCTCGATCGCGGACCATTCCGCGCGGACGTCTTCGGGCGAGAAGCCCTGCCGAACGTCCCAGCGCGCGCCTCGCGAACGCTCCCATCGCAATCGATTGATGAGACCGCCGCCGACCTCGAAGAGTTCGCCGGTCACCGGACAGCCCTCGTCGCCGAGTTGCAGGACCAGGGGGGAAACCAGTTCCGGCACAACGGTTTGCATCAGTTCGGGCGACCAGAAAGCCTCGGTAAGGCGAGACGCCGAAACCGGGGCGATGGTATTGACTCGGATGTCGCTGTCGCACCCTTCTATCGCCAGGCATTGTGTCAGCCCGTGAATGCCGAGTTTAGCCGCACAATAATTGGCCTGTGTCGGCATGCCGTAGATGCCCGACATGGACGACGTCATCACGACGCGTCCATATTTCCGCGCCATCATATAGGGCCACGCCGACCGCGTGGTTCGGAATGTTCCATCCAGGTGGACCTTTAGGGTGACGCTCCAGTCTTCCACCGTCATCTTGTGGAATGGAGCGTTCCGAATGATTCCCGCATTGTTGACCAGCACGTCAACCTGGCCGAAATTGTCCAGCGCGCACTCGACGATCCGCTCTCCGAACTCCACGGAATCCTCATTCGCGATGGCCTCGCCTCCCAGCGCCCCGATCTCGTCGACCACGGCCTGAGCCACGGAGCCCGCACCGCGGTCCCCGCCATTGATGCCGCCGCCAAAATCATTGACCACCACGCGCGCGCCCCGTTGCGCGAATTCCAGCGCATGACGGCGGCCAAGACCGTTACCCGCCCCTGTCACGATGACGACGCGGTCGTCGAAACGCAGTTCATCCATTCCGTTGCCCCATTTATTTCGAACGAACGGTCGGTATCATATGGGAGAAAAATGTTAATTGTAAGAAACTTTTTTGAAGCTCATCCTCCGCGGATATCCGAGCGGCAACGGAGGCGGTTCGTCGTCGAGACGGCGGCATCCCCAGAACGGCCATCCGGCCGGCATATCAGGTCATCGCGAGGGCGGAGCAGCCCAGGCGCGGTATCATTGGAATGGCTGTGAAGGGCGGTGCCGATTTGAAGACGACGCCAACGAGTCAGTGATTGTCTCGCGGCGGTCCGAACGTCTCGACGATGTTCCTGAATCCGATAGCCAGTTCGAGAATCATCCCCTCTGCCAGCTGGCCAACGAGCGAGCGCTGGATCGCCTGCCACGGAGTCTGGCTTGGGGGCACAGGATAACCACCCGCGGCCTCCACAGCGATACGCCGCGCTTCCCAGGCGTCGGCGGGAACCAGCGCGTCGACGCGCCGCGCGCGAATATCCACGCGAACGCGGTCACCCGTATGCAGCAATGCCAGGCCGCCGCCGGCGGCGGCCTCGGGCGACGCGTTGAGAATGGAAGGAGCGCCTGAGGTCCCCGACTGCCGGCCGTCCCCAATGCAAGGCAGCGAATGAATACCCCTTCGCAACAAAGCCGCCGGGGGACGCATGTTCACCACTTCTGCGCCGCCAGGATATCCGATCGGCCCTGTACCCCGAATCACCAGAATGCAGTGTTCGTCGATGTCGAGCGCCGGATTGTCGATATTGGCATTATAGTCTTCGGGGCCATCGAAAACGATGGCGCGTCCTTCGAAAGCGTCGGGATCGGTATCGCTGGTCAGATAGCGGTCCCGAAATTCTGCGGAAAGGCCGCTGATCTTCATCAGCGCGGAATCGAACAAATTGCCCCTGAGGTGAATGAACCCGCCATGTGTTCCGATCGGATCTGTCACCGGGCGGATGACACGTTGTTCCGGAATGAACTTTCCTCGGCAGTTCTCGCCGATTGGTTGGCCGGTGACGGTCAGCGCATCTTCGTGCAGCAGCCCGGCTTCGGCGAGAACCGCCATAACCGCTGGCAAACCGCCCGCCCTGAAATAGTCCTCGCCCAGATAGGTGCCGGCGGGCTGCACATCGACGAGCAGCGGAACGGCGCGGCCGAGCCGGTCCCAGTCCTCGTTGGTGAGCGAGATGCCGATATGCCGCGCCAAAGCATTGATGTGGATCGGCACGTTGCTGGATCCGCCGATCGCAGAATTGACGATGATCGCGTTCTCGAATGCTTTTTGCGTCAGGATGTCGGATGGGCGCAGATCTTCCCAGACGAGCTCCACCGCGCGCTTGCCAGTCGCATAAGCCATTTGACCGCGCTCGCGATAGGGCGCCGGAATCGCTGCGGAGCCGGTCAACGACATCCCCAGCGCCTCCGCGAGCGCATTCATCGTCGAAGCGGTTCCCATCGTGTTGCAATGGCCAACCGAAGGCGCTGCCGATGCCACGATTTCCATGAACTCGGCATAATCGATGTCACCAGCGGCATGCCGCTCCCGCGATGAAAACACTACCGACCCCGAGCCGCTGCGTTTCCCCTGATGCCAGCCGTTCAGCATGGGTCCGACATTCATCGAGATCGACGGAATGTTGATCGAAGCCGCTGCCATCAGGCACGCAGGAGTGGTCTTGTCGCATCCCGTCAGCAGTACCACTCCATCGAGCGGATAGCCGTGCAACACCTCCACGATGCCTAGGTAAGCGAGATTCCGGTCCAGCGCCGCCGTCGGCCGGCGCGATGTCTCCTGGATCGGATGGACCGGAAATTCGAGTGGAACGCCACCAGCGGCGACAATACCTTCCTTGACGCGCCGTGCCAATTCAAGATGATGGCGGTTGCAGGGGCTGAGATCGGATCCGGTTTGCGCGATGCCGATGATCGGCCGGCCGGATTGCAGCTCTTCGCGCGTCAAGCCATAGTTCAGATAGCGCTCGAGATAGATGGCGGTCATGCCGGGGTTCGCCGGGTTGTCGAACCACAGCTTTGACCTCAGGTCGCCCGGCATTATCCTCTTCCTACTGGGCACTTGCCACCTCCGGATGGGCTACGGCGATGTTCGGATCGAGCGAGAGCAGCGTCAGTTCCTCCAGCAGCCGGCGCTGCTCCGCGTCGGCGGCTTTCCGGGCGGCGTCCTTCACATGACCGTATCCGCGGATTTGCAGCGGCAGCCTTGCGATCGCGGTGATGCAGTCGAGCGTCCTCGGCCCCAGCATGCCGAGGCAGTATTCGATCGTCCTGCAATATTGCGCGATCGAAGCGAGCTCCGCCCTACGCTCGGATGTGTAACCGAAGGGGTCGAACACTGTACCGCGAAGCCATCGCATACGCGCGAGCATTCGCAGAACGGGGAGCAGCCACGGCCCAAAGCTCCGCTTTGCCGGGCGCCCCGTTTGGGGATCGCGGCGCGCAAGCAATGGCGGCGCGAGGTGGAAACGCATCTTCGCTCTGGACCCGGCTGGAAGACGATCGAGCATCGCCGGATCGGAAAGCAACCGAGCGACCTCATATTCGTCCTTGTACGCCATCAGCTTTAAAAGGCTTTCCGCCACCGCCAGGGTGAGAAGGCCTTGGTTGCCGAGCGCCTCGCATTCGACCCGGCTTACCGTATCGACTATCTTTTCAAAGTCCTTCGCATATCCTTCGCCCTGATATACAACTAGGAAAGCTCGCCACTTCGCGATGCGTTCTGTAGTCGACGCGAAGGCGTCATGTTCGCCGGGCACTGGCTGCCGATGCGCGAGCGTGGAGTCGTTCGCTACCGCCCTGCCCCACCGGAATGATGCGATATTGAGGGTGACGGCAACGCCGTTCAACGTAATGGCCCGTTCGATCGCCTCCAGCGAAATCGGAATGCGTCCGCGTTGCCATGCATAGCCCAGCAACAGCATATTGGCGGCAAGGGTGTCGCCGACACGCTGGTTTGCGATCGCGGCTGCGTCGACCTGCTCGACGGAGTCTGGCCCTACCCGACGAGACACCAAGTCGATGAGCGCCGTTTCGGACATGTCGAGATCGCGGTCGCGAGCAAATCGCCCGATCGGAACGACATGGGTATTGAGCAGCGCATATGACCGTCCGGGCCTGAGAAGCTCGAGCGTGCTCCGCGAAGCTGCACCGACGAGATCATAGCCCAGCAGCAGGTCCACGCTTCCCGACGGCACGCTCGCGGCCGGAATCTCCATACCTGTCGCGCAAAGCATGACGTGGCTCGTCACCGCCCCGTTCTTCTGCGCCATTCCGGTCTGGTCAATGATCCGGCAGTTCGAGCCTTCCAGATGTGCCGCCATGCCGAGAATGGCTGCAACCGTGACGATGCCCGTGCCACCGATTCCGGTCAGCAGGATATTGTAGGGTTCCCGGGTGAGCCTGACGGAATCGGGAATGGGGGCGAGCGGCGGCGCAGGAAGTTCGGGCTTTGCCTCGGGTGTCGGTGAAGTGCCGTGCACGGTCACGAAGCTCGGGCAAAAACCCTTGAGACAGGACAGATCGACATTGCACAACGCATGATCGATCCTGCGCTTGCGCCCGAATTCGGTATCCAGCGGTTGAATCGCGACGCAGTCGGATGCCAAGCCGCAATCGCCACATCCTTCGCACACAAGCTCGTTGATGAATACGGCGACGTCCGCCTGCTTCTGCATCCCCCGCTTGCGGCGGCGGCGCTTCTCGGTGGCGCAAGTCTGGTCATAGATGATCGCCGTTGTCCCTTCGACGGCGATCAACGCGCGCTGAACGCCGTCCAGCTCATCGCGACCGTGCACGCTCACGCCGGTCGGCAAGATCATGTGCGAAAACCGGCCAGGATTCTCCGCGACAATCTCGACGCGCTTGACGCCAATGGACATCAACTGGCTGGCAATCGCATCCACGTCCAGCCCGCCTTCATGCGTCTGGCCGCCGGTCATCGCGACCGCGTCGTTGAAGAGGATCTTGTAGGTGATGTTCACCCGGGAAGCGACCGCTGCGCGGATGGCCAGCAGACCGGAATGATTATAGGTTCCGTCCCCCAGATTCTGAAACAGGTGCTGTCGCTTCACAAAGGGTGCGCGACCGATCCAATTGGCGCCTTCGCCACCCATCTGAGTGTAGGGCAATACGGTCCCGGGCGAGTTGAGCGCGGCAAGGCCATGGCAGCCGATGCCGCCGCCGGCCTGGCTACCTTCCGGCACGCGCGTGGAAATGCTGTGCGGACAGCCGGCGCAGAACCATGCCGCCCGGGCCACCAGATCGGGGGCGAATGATGCTTCAACCGGCAGGTATCGCTCCGGCAGATTCAAGCAATGCGCGGCAAACCGCCCTGCCAGCGCAAGCGCGATCGTCGCGGCGTCGAATTCCCCGTGCTGCGGGAATAACGGACGCTCCTGCACGTCGCGCTTGCCGCTGATCGCCGGCCGCTGATCGGCGGGAAGACCGTACAGCGCCGTTCGCGCCTGTTCCTCGATGATCGGCCTTTTTTCTTCGACGAAGATCAGTTCTTCATAACCCGCCGCGAATGCGCGCAACCCCGCGGCGTCGAGCGGCCAGACCAAGCCAACCTTGTAGACACCGATACCGAGAGCGTTGCATTGCGCGTTGTCCAGCCCGAGAAGACCAAACGCCGCCTTGGTATCCAGCCATGACTTTCCCGTGGTGACGATACCGACCTTCTTGCGTCCGGCGATCGTCGTCCGGTCGAGCCCGTTGGCGGCCGCGAAAGCAACCGCCGCGGGCAACTTCCAGTCGAGGAGCCGCCGCTCTTGGTCGAGCGGCGTATCGCTGCGGCGAATATTGAGTCCGTCTGCGGGAAGCGCGAAATCGAGCGGCGAGGCGATCGGCAGAGCTAGTCCGTCGACATCGACCGGCGCCGAACTGTCCATCGTCTGAGTAAGGCATTTGAGCGACACCCACGCACCGGAGAAGCGCGACATCGCGATGCCGAGAAGCGAATAGACTATCACTTCATCGAGCGACGAGGGGTTGAGCACCGGAATACCCGCTGCCATCAAGGATGGCTCCGACTGGTGTGCGGTGGTCGATGACTTGCTGGCATGGTCATCTCCCGCCAGCACCAGCACGCCGCCGCGGCGGTTTGTTCCAGCCAGATTCCCGTGCTTGAAGGCATCACCGCTGCGATCGACGCCCGGTCCCTTGCCGTACCAGACGCCAAATACCCCTTCGAACAATGGTTTTTCGAACAGGCCGGCCTGTTGCGAACCCCAGATCGCGGTCGCCGCCAGATCCTCGTTCAATCCCGGCTGGAACAATATGTCTCGCGCGCGCAGTTGCGCGCTCGCACGTTCCATCGCTAGATCCAGGCCACCGAGCGGCGAGCCGCGATAGCCCGTGACCAACCCAGCGGTGCTCCAACCCATCAGGCGATCGCGACAAGCCTGCAGGAGCAAGGCGCGCACGATCGTCTGCATCCCGTTCAGATATACCGGGCCATCCAGGCGATCATAGGCGTCGGCCAGCGTATCCGCCCGCAGCTTCGCAGGTTCTGGCAGCATGTCCATGAACGCCAATCTGGAGGACGGATGCTGGAGCTATGCGCGCCTGTACATGGTCACGACGCACGCACCGCCGAGGCCGACATTGTGCTGCAACGCATGCGCCACGTTCTCGACCTGCCTGTCTCCCGACGTGCCGCGAAGCTGGTTCACCAGCTCGAAGCATTGCGCCAGGCCGGTCGCTCCCAGAGGATGCCCTTTCGAAAGCAGCCCGCCCGATGGATTGGTGACGACACGGCCACCATAGCTGTTCTCGCCGTCGGAAATGAACTGCTCGGCATGTCCCTCGCCGCACAGTCCCAGCGCTTCATAGGTGATGAGCTCGTTTGCGGTGAAGCAGTCGTGCAATTCGACCACTTGTACATCTTCCCCGCCGACCCCCGCCTGTTCGTAGACGAGCCGGGCGGCATTTCTCGCCATGTCATAGCCGGCGACGTTCATCATGCTGGGCGGGTCGAACGTGCTGCCCGTATCCGTCGTCAGCGCCTGCCCGACGACCTCGACCAGGCCCGTCAGTCCCTTCTTCCGTGCATAGGCCGGTGAGACGATAACTGCGGCAGCCGCACCGCATGTCGGCGGGCAGCACTGGAAGCGCGTGAGCGGTCCATAGATGTGGGGCGATGCCAAGACCTCGTCCAAGGTCAGTTCGCTTCGGAAAATCGCGTACGGGTTTCTAGCCGCATGCTTTCTCGCCTTCACCGAGATCTTGGCGAAGGTCTCGTTGCTGGCGCCATACTTCTCCTGATATTCACGCCCGGCGCCGCCGAAGAACTGCGCCGCGCCCGGCGCGTTCGGATCCGGCTCCTGGCATCGCGCCATCGGTTCCAGGAATTTGAACATGGCCGTCTTCCGGTCGGTGAAGACAGCCTGAAGCGCGCCGGGCGTCATCTGCTCGAAACCAAGCGCAAGCGCGACATCGACGACGCCGGCCTCCACCGCCTGGCGCGCAAGGAACAATGCGGTCGATCCAGTCGAGCAGTTGTTGTTGACGTTTACGATCGGGATACCGGTGATGCCGACCTCGTACAGGGCGGACTGCCCCGAGGTGGAATCGCCATAGACATAGCCGACATAGGCCTGCTGGACGTCCGCATAGCTCAGGCCAGCGTCCTCGAGGGCGAGTTTTGCCGCCTGCGCGCCCATCACGTCCCAGGATTCGCTCTGTCCAGGCTTCGCGAACGGGATCATGCCCACTCCCGCGACAAAGGGTCTCGAGCCCATTTCCATCTCCGTCCTATGAGTTCACAAAAAACGCTTATCCGATCGACCGGTCGGTAGTCAATTGCGTTCGGTCTTGTCAGTTTTCTGGCTGTGCCGGTCAGAAGATTTCAAAGATGTTCTTTATAAAATAAGCAATAAATCAATATCTTATATAATGATATTCTGCCGATGAGGGTGGGGCAACATCTATGACCGAGACGATCGGCCACAGTATGGAAGATCACGTTTTTTCGTTCGCCTCGTCGGTCGAGCGTGCTAGGGGGAGATTCGTATTGCTTGTTCAGGAAGGATGGAATGACTGCTCGGCAAGCCAAATCTCCATGGGAGCCTGGGCGACGCAAGCGCGTCACGCAATTTTCGAAGAAGCGCGAGGCGGTGCTCGACACCGCGGCGGCAATGTTTCGCGAACGGGGTTATGACGGCGTTTCCCTAAGCGAGGTCGCCGATAAGTTGAACATCTCGAAGCCGACGCTGTATTATTACGTCCAAAGCAAAGATGACCTGCTTATACAGATCAAGGTTCGCGCCCAGAAGGAGGCCCTTGACTATATGAGGGCGGCCAGCGCCTCACCTGGTACGGCTTTCGAGAAATTACGGTCGGTCATGATCAACTACGCAATCCTCATGAGTTCCGACTACGGAGCCTGCCTGTTACTCGTAAATTACAAGAATCTCTCCAAGGAGGTCGACACGGGGACTGAAGAAGGCAACAAGATCATTCATGCCCTGCTCAAGGAAGGCCTGAAGGACGGTAGCCTGCAATATGCGGATTCCACGGTTGCCTTCTACGCGCTGTTTGGGTCGCTGAACTGGATCAGCTTCTGGTTTCGGACCGGCAATCGGCTTTCCGCCCGTGAAATGGCCGAGCTTCAGGTCGATCTTCTCCTCAATGGAGTACGCGGTCCGGCGATCGCGCAAGGCGGTGATGCCTGACGCGCGATATCAGGCAGGCGGGGCAATTTCGAGGCCGCCATCCACAGCAAGGATCACCCCAGTGATGTAGCTCGCGGCGTCAGAGGCCAAGAATACGGCAGCGCCCGCCGTATCCCAGGCGTCACCCTGAGCGCCCATCGGCACCGATTTTGCGCGGCCGGCATAATATTGCGCCTTTATCGTTTCATCGACACCGATGCTTTCGATCATGTGCACGATGGGTGGAGTCATCAGATATCCCAGGCGAATGGCGTTGACTCGGATTCCTTTGCCCGCCTCGTACAGCGCCACCGCGCGGGTCAGTGCGTCCAGCGCCGCTTTGGCGGAGACATAGGCCATGTTCACATAGCCTTCTCCTCGCTGCGCGCGTTGCAGAAGACGCGAAGACATCACCGAAGTGATGTTGGTGATCACGCCCGATTGCTGCTGCTCCATGATGGGAATGACATGCTTCATTCCCAGGAACGCGCTCTTCAGGTTCATGTCGAACTCGCGGTCCCAGTCTTCCTCGCTGATTTCCACGACGTCGCCGGGAACGTTACCTCCGCCGATATTGTTGTGCAGGATGTCGATCCGACCATAATGCGACATCGTCTGCTGAACGGCAGCAAGAACGTCGGCCGACTTCGTGCAATCGGTGTGAATGCCGATCGCCTCGCCTCCTTCCTTTGCGATCGCGGCACACGTGGCCTCGGCATAGTCCAGATTATAGTCGACGACCGCGACGCGCGCTCCGGCTCGGGCATAAGCGATCGCGCACGCCTCGCCATTTCCGACGACGAGCCCTCGCGCACCGCCACCCATCACCAATGCGATGCGATCCTCCAGGCTCCTGTCCATGCACCCAACTCCTCTTCCTTGTGCCGGTCTGCCGCCGGCCGGCCCGCTTGATCGCTCTGGCAGCACGGGGTTCGCGCGCTCAGGCGATCAGCCGCCGGTGCCCTTTCCAATAGGTCTCACGCAATTCACGTTTCAGAACCTTCCCGCTCGAGGTTCTCGGAAGCGCGCCTACGAATTCAAAGCTCTTGGGGATCTTGTATCCCGCCAGCCTCTTCCGGGCGAAGCTTGCAAGCTCAAGAATGTCGGGAGTCCGTCCCTCCACAGGAACGACGATCGCTTTCACTTCTTCGCCCCACGCCTCGCTCGGAATGCCGATCACCGCCACGTCCGCGATGTCGGGATGAGCCATCAAAACATTCTCGACCTCGGTGGGATAGACGTTCTCGCCGCCGGTCAGGATCATATCCTTGAGCCTGTCGCAGAGATAGACAAAGCCATCCGTCAGATATCCGACGTCGCCGGTGCGCAGCCATGCACCAGGCGCTATCGCACCGGCGCTGTCCTCGTCCTTGTTCCAATAGCCGCGCATCACCTGGGCGGACCGTATCCAGATCTCCCCGGCCGCGCCTTCCGGAACGTCGGCCCGGTTCTCAGGGTCGACGATACGGATCGAAACGCCCGGCATAGGCCGCCCAACGGAACCGAGGCGCTCGACATGCGCTTCGTCGAGATGATCCTGCGCGGACAATAATGTCACCGCGCCGGCCGCCTCGCTCAATCCATAGGTCTGGTAGAATGCGCAGCCGAAGATCGCCAGGCAGCGGTCGAGCAGCGTTTTACTGATCGGTGCGGCGCCGTACATGATTGTGTGGAGACTGGAGAAGTCGACATCCTCGATTCCGGACCGCCGACTCAAGGACTGAAGGATAGCGGGGACGAGAACGGTGTGCGTGACGCCCTGCGCCGGGACGGTATCGAGAAGGAACTCGGCGTTGAATTCAGGGGTGAGAACGGTGCGAGCCCCTTGCGCCATCCCCACAAGCGCCCACCATATTCCTGCGATATGGAACAGCGGCAGCGTGACCAGATTGACCGAATTCACATCGAAGCCAAACAATTCCCCCTGGCTCCAATAGCCGGCGAGATTGGCATTGGTGAGCATGACGCCCTTCGGCACCCCGGTTGTGCCGCTCGTGTAAAGCTGTAGCGCGACGGCCTCTGGATCAGCGGGTGCGTAGGGGGCGTCGACCGGCTGCGCCGCCAGCCATCGCTCATAGTCCCCGCCCTCTTGGCCGCGATCGCCGATGACGATAACGCGGCGAAGCGCGGGGACGTCCCGCAGTATTTCGCGGACGAGCGCCGCGAACGCTTCCGACACGAACAGCAGTTGCGCACCGCTGTCGAGGACGATCGCGGCGATTTCCGCCTGGGTCAGGCGCCAGTTGATCGGAACGGTGACGACCCCGGACAGGGCGGAGCCGAACAGCAACTCAAAGAATGCGATGTCGCTGCGCCCAAGGATCAGGACTCGATCCTCGCGACCAAGGCCCTCGCGCAACAACCCCTGAGCCACGCGCGCGCTGCGATCTTGCAGATCCCGCCACGTCGATCGGCTTCCCTCGCATTCCAACGCTATTGCCAGCGGTTGGCACCGAGCCATTTCCCGCACGACGTCGACCATGGCGGTGATCATCGAGGTGCCGCTCGAACGTGCAATGGCGCGTCCCTCGGAACCAGGCCGGTAGCGACGTCTCCGCAGGGCAGATGCCCGCCCGAGCGGCGGCTCCCGCGCAACACTGTTCCCAAGCCGTCGCTCATCTCTGCGTCAGGGCTTAGGCACGTCGAGTATGGGGTACACCTCTCGACCATATACCCCTTTCGGAACATCCATGGCCTCATTGGCGAACCCCCAGACCGGATTCATGTCGAGAAGCTGGGCAAAGCGCGGCCAGTCCTTCCAGCGGTCCAGGGATTCCTGGGGAACATTGTCTCTGAAATTAGCCTGGGTCTTGAGATACCAACGGCAAAAATACAGGAGCAGACTGATCCGCTCGCCCGCCGCCCTGCGCGGAACCGCGCCGTGCCAGGTCGTGCCTGTCCAGGCGATGATCGACCCGGCCTTCGCGACGACCGGGCGTGGCTTCGGAAGCCGGGCCGCGTACATGCCCGCCACGCTGCGAGTGGGATCGAAATGGCCGTCCACCTCGAGCCCCACGGGTTGGCGCAGCATGCGATGACTGCCCGGCACAAAGACCGTCGAGCCGTTCTCCTCGGAATAGTCGGTGATCGCGTAGGTGATGTTGCAGAATTGCTGGACGGCGGGATAAGGCTCCGTCATCGCGCTATCGCAATGCAACCCTAACGCCGCATTTCCGGCGGGTTTCACCGCAGCGCCGACCAGGCTGATCCGGCATGCATGACCCGTCATCGCACGTGCCAGCGTCTGGGCGACGGGATTCATCAGTGCCTGCTCGAAGACCGGATCCTCGAACAGAGCATAGGAGCTGATCTCTCCGGCGCCGCCCGTCCCGATCAGCTTCATCTGCTCCGGATTCGCCGCGACAAGCCGTTCATGGACTCCCCGCACCGCCGCTTCGAGTTGGTCGCGGAATGCCGGACTGCCGACTTTCTCCGGCGGCACGACGGTATACCCGTTAACCTCCAGTTCCATCAGGTTTTCAGTGATGCCGAGAGCGTCTGCGGCTTCGGCCAGCAAATCGTCCGGCCCAATAACGGTATATGGCTCGTATTGTGTTGCCTGCGTCATCACTTGTCCCGTTTGAGCTATGAAGGAACCACTTGTCACGAAGGATATATGCCGGGTTGACCGAGCGGGATGGCCGGTCCAATTTATGTTAATGGCGATTATCTTATACCCATGAACCGGTCAAGGCAGGTTGCGCGTGGAGCGTTTTCCGGTACGCCGCGATATACATCGAACTGGTTCCGGACATGATTTCGTGCGAGACGGACGCTCGGCCGCAGGACGGAGTAGCAATGCCAAGTAACGCTGCCATCGAGCCTACAACCTCGCAGAATGGCCAGCCCCCCGTGCGGCGGCCGCGAGGGCGCCCCCCGGGAAACCGGCGCAGCGTGATCATGCGCGCAGCCACCGGCTTATTCTACGAAAAGGGCTATGTCGCAACGTCGATGACGGACATCGGCGAGGCATCCGGCGTCACCGGCGCTGCGATCTATCGCCACTTCAAGAGCAAGGACGAGCTTCTGCTGGCGCTCATCGAGGAGAGCGCCGATCGTTCGGAAGCCGACATCCGCCAACTTCTCGAACAGGGCGGTTCGCCGGAGCAGATGTTGAGGACACTCATACTACGTCAGACCACGCAGTCGGTGGAGCAGTCGCAACTGATCGCGATCGCGCTGCGTGAAATGCGCAATCTGCCCCGCGACATCCAGGCCAAGAATGAGCGCCGCAATCGGATGAACCGGGAAGAGTGGGTGCATCTCATCGCCCTGGTCCGACCGGACCTGGACGACGCAGAAGTTCGCACTATCGTCCTGGGCGTCAAGCAGCTGATTTTCGGTATGGCCACGTCACAGACCGGCCTTGATCCCGAACGCATGATCAAGCTGACCGTCGCCCTCGTGCATCAGGCGATACAGGCGAAAGTCGATTGAGCTTTCGGTGTCCTTCGTACGCTGCGCATATCGATCCGCGAGCCCCCCCGACCCTAGCGCATCGCGCGGAAAAGAGGATACCGGTTTTCACAATCTGATCGAAAATCCTCTTTCCGGAAGCACTTACGAGGATGCAACCTGTCCACGGAGGTTCGCATCGGTCCGCCGAGGGGACCCGGACGCTTACAGGGACGGGAGACGCCATAGCAGAAGAAAATCGAACGTTTTCAAAGAGAAGGGGCTGAAGAGGTTTTCTCTACAACTTCAGGCACCATTTCTCGCTCGTGAGTGCGAGCTCCTTGAATTCTCTATTGGGCCAGGAATCGACCATTTCGAAGCCGGCCGCCGTATAGAGACGACGAGCGGCCGCAAGAATGCTCTGCGTCCACAGCGTGATCTCTTTATATCCAAACTCCCGGGCCTGACTCACGCATTCATCAATCAAACGCTTCCCAAGGCCGAGACCGCGCGCTGATGGCTCGACCAGAAGCAAGCGAAGCTTGGCGCTATCCGCTTCAGCCTTCTGGAGAAATACGCAACCCATGTTTACACCGCCGCGCTCCGCGATCCAACCGCGCTCACAGCTCGGATCAAATGTCTCGAAAATCTCTCCGGCAATCCGGGCACAAAGCGCCTCGAAGCGTTCATCCCACCCATATTCCCGGGCATAGATAATGCCATGTCGCTGAACCACCCACCCGAGGTCACCGATATCGGGGGACCTGAGCGAAACGGGTTCGTCGGGGTATCGGCCGAGCAGCGTTTCGACTTCCTCAACGCAGCTCACCAGCCGCCGCCGCTTCTCGCGGGTAAGGCTCGCCAGCAAATCCTCGACCTGGGCGACGGTATGCCCCCTCAACTTGAACAGTAACTCATCCCCTGTATCGCTGAGCATCAAGCCGAATGTCCGTCCGTCGCGGGCCGATGTACGCGTGACCAGGCCGTCGCCTTCCAGTCGGGCAACGATCCGGCTCACGTAGCCACGGTCAATTCCTGTTCTATCGACAATCGCTTTGGGCGTTAGTCCTTCTTGCTCTCCGAGTTCGTACAAGACCCGCGTCTCAGCCAGAGAGTAAGCGCTGCCAAGATGGCCATTTTGCAGGAAGCCGAAGGCTCTTGTGTAGAAGCGATTGAATCGGCGTATCGCGGCAACCGCATCGGGCGTGTCCATGGTCCGATTGCGCACCCATTCGTTGACATTGTCAACAAAATTCAAAGCTTCAATTTTTCCTGTTGCTCCGGTCCTTTACGATAACGAAGGCTCGCGCCATTCGCCCGACGCGAAGCGCGCGAGGCCTCCCAGCATTTCTCTCGTTGCTACCGTCGCGATGCCGTGACCATATTCATTCTCAAGCGCAGCGGGCAGATCCAGCCCCCATTGCTCATAGGAAGAGAGGCGATCGCTCCGCAGGGCGGCCTGGGGAAGTGCGGCCAGTTGATGCGCAAGGTCAATTGCCGCCGATCGCGCCTGGCCTTTAGGAACCAAGCGATTAGCAAGACCAAAGGAGAGCGCTTCCTGCCCCACGACCCCCCGACCCGTCAAAATCATGTCCAGGGCGCGGCTGTGGCCGATAAGCCGAGCCAGACGCACGGTACCGCCATCCATTAACGGAATGCCCCATCGCCGACAGTAAACCCCGAACACCGCGTCCTCAGCGGCGACACGCAGGTCACACCAACACGCAACCTCCAGCCCGCCCGCGACAGCGAATCCCTCAATGGCGGCGATGACCGGTTTTGCGAGCAGCATGCGCGTGACGCCGCAGGGCGCGTCGCCCGTCTGAGCTACCCTGATCTTGCGGCCCGGGTCATCGGACTGCATCGATTTCAGGTCGTTACCGGCGCAGAAACGGCCAGTTTCCCCGGTCAAAACTGCAACCGATAATGCGGGATCGGCTTCGAACCGTCGGAAGGCATCCGCCAGCGCCGCCGCGGTCGGTCCGTCGATGGCATTGGCGACGTCCGGCCGGTCAATCGTGATGATCGCCACCGCGCCATCGATCTCGAAACGGATCGTCACGCGGCAACTCCCAGCAGGTCATGAAGATTACGGTGAAAATGCACGATCGCTGCTTCGAAACGCCCGAACTCGAAAACATCGTTGGCGCCGCTGGCGAGACCGCGCTGGATCGACTCTACAATGGCACGATCCTCCTTTGCGCCCCGATCGACGAAATCCTGATCATGCGCGATCGCGGGCCCTTCCGCCTTCAGCGTGGCAGTGCTGGCAAGAACATAAGTGACGGTTCGTGTCGCGCCTATCCCGCGCGGTTCGAGGATCGCCATGACGATCCTTTTCGGGAAGGTCGCGATCATCACGTTGGGGAAGAAGTGGTAGACGTGCGTGGCGGTGCCTGCGAGACGGCGATGCGCCGGCTCGATTTCCCGCAATTTCTCGACGTTGCGATAAGGGAATGTCACCCGGCTGTTGCGACCAAAATGCTCGATCACATTGAGGTTGTCGAACTGCACCGGATAGAATGTCTCCCGGTGCGTCGACCGAATGTGATATCCCTCCAGAAAGGCTTCGGCCGCAATCTTCCAGTTAGCGGCGCTGTCATTTTCCGAATGCGAGACTAGCTCCAGATCGCTGCCGAGCAACTCCGGCAGCATCGTCGTCGCCTCGGAGGAGGGGGCTCCCGGTTTTTGAGTGACGAAGACGATCCCTCCATGCTCCTCCACCCGATGGACGGGCACAAGGCCGTGCGTGGACTTGTCGAGGTCGGGGAACCCATATTCGTGCGGCACGCTACGAAGCCTGCCGTCGAGGCCATAGGTCCAGGCGTGATACGGGCACACGAAGGCTCTGGCACGCCCCACCCCTCTGCATGCAACCTCAGCGCCGCGATGGCGGCACGCATTGCGGAACGCCCTGACACACCCATCCGCACCACGCACCGCCAGCAGAGAGACACCTGCGGCCGCACGGGCCACATAGGAACCCGGCCCGGAAAGGATCGCGGATGGGCAGAAGGGTGTCGCGATTCGGCGAAACACGTGCTCCAGTTCGCGCTTCAATCGCTCTTCGCAGCGATAATTGGCCACCGGCTCACGCCAGCAGGTGGCACCGAGATCGGTAGTCTTATGGTCGATATGGTCGAGGATTCGCTGGGCGACGGAGGGATCATCGAGAAGCAGGCTCATAGGGGCTCCTCCGCCGGCGAGCCCAGCGGTTAGTCTTCTTCAGGATGCCACATACAACCGATCAGAAAAGCGAATGGGGTGATCTGATCCATGAATCCGGCTCACCTATTCGGGATCGCGGCCTTCGGCGGCGATTGTCGCGAGCACCCATTGCTTGAAGGCCCGCAAGCCCGGATTGCGCTCATCCTGGGGACGATGGACCAACCAATAATCCCCCGTCCTGCATTGAATGGTGAGTGGCCGGGCGAGCAGACCGAGGGTTTCGCGCTCCCGGAACAGAGGGAGCAGGCCAAGCGCGACGCCGACCTGACGTTCGGCCGCCTGCTGCGCCGCGCCGAAACTATCGACCCAGAGCGACTGTCGTGGTGCGATATCGGAGAGACCGGCATGCTTGAACCAAAGCGGCCAGGCGAGCGGGAAGGACGTGACCTGAATAAGGATCGCCTGCCGTAGATCGGACGGCCGGCGCAGCTTCAGTTTGCGTACCATCTCCGGCGTACAGATCGGGGTGGTGTAGATTTGCATCAACGGCACGGCAGTCATGCCTGGCCATTCGCCTGCACCGCCGCAGATTGCCGCATCGAACGGCTCATTGTCGAAGTCGATGGCGCGGCTTACGCTCTCCAGCACGAGTTCGACGTTGGGATGGCTCGCCATGAAGCCTTCGATCCGCGGAATGAGCCAGGCGGTCTCGAATGTCGGCACGGCAGCAATACGAAGACGGGTCCGCGCACCCGGCGCATCCTTCCGCGCGATCGATCGGGCGAGTTCGGTAAACGCCCGGCCGGTCGCCGCCGCCAGTGCGCGGCCGGCCGGGGTCGGCGTCACGACGCGATGTGCGCGGACAAACAATTGGTCGCCGATTTGCCGTTCCAGGTTGCGGATGCGATGGCTGATCGCCGAGGGAGTGAGATGAAGCACATCGGCTGCGGCTCGGAAACTTCCCGAGCGATAAGCGGCTTCGAATGCGTGAAGCGCGAGGAGATTGGCCGAGGTCAGCGTCGTCACCGCCGGCCGGGCCTTGACGGCCATAAGTAGCCGCCTTGCGCTCGTGTCATCTTGCCGCATGCAATGGCCCTCTCGGAGAATCGTTCTGTCGACAACCACGATGCTCGACAAGCGCTGAACCGCTTTAACGCGGCTCGCGCGCCGAGATGACTGGAACGCCCGCGACGAGGCGCCATCCTGCGGGTCGCCTCGGCCCCGCCCGATGCCGCGGCATGCGTGGCGGCAATCCGTTCGGTGGTATTGCCGACGGTTGATGCCAGAAACGACGCGGCCGACACGATGGCGTCGAGCATCGTGCGACCCTCCACCACCACTCCACCGGGCGCTATGATGCCATTGCCTCCGGTGTACGCGCTGCGTCTCCAGGCGGCCGGATCTGGGGATTCTTTTCCTCCGCCATGGCCTTTGCCGCGAAGCACGAACATGGCGCAGGGCGGCCCCGATGTTCGCCCACGGTGGCAAGTCGTCCGGCATCCATCGCGGTGGCGCTCCCGTCTTCACGATGTAGCGCAATCCGTTGAATACCTCGCAAAGGATGTGCTCCCGCTGCCGGCATCCTCTCGCTGCAGCGTTAGATACGGCGCCACCAACGACCATTCCTCATTGGATACGTCTGACGGATAAGGTTTGTGATAAGCCTCCATCCACGCCTTTGAACTCACTCAGGATCATAGGTCTATGACAGGCTCTAGAAGGCGAGATAGCCGCCATCCACCACGAACAGATCGCCGCTATGATAGGCTGAAGCGTCGCTCGCCAGATAGACCGCGAGCCCGCCGAAATCGGACGGTTGCCCCCAGCGCCGCATGGGTATCCGCGGGATAACTTTCTGCGCGACGACCGGGTTCTGCTGCATGTCGCGCGTCATGTTCGTTGCGATCCAACCCGGCGCGATCGTATTGGCGCGAATGCCGAAGCGTGCATGTTCGACCGATAGGGAACGCATCAACCCGATGATGGCCGCCTTGCTGGCGCTGTACGCCTGATTGTGGCTCGCCCCATTCAGCGCCGCCATGCTCGCAATCCCGATCAGCGAGCCGCCCGGATCGCCGATATCCGCGCGGGCAACCATATGCCGCAGCGCTTCGCGGAACGTCAGGAAGACGCCATCGAGATTGACGGCCTGAATCCGCCGCCATGCCTCCAGCGTCGTTTCCCGAAACGGCGCGCCGTCGCCACTGATCCCGGCCGCCGCGATGACGACATCCACCCGGCCCATCTGCTCGACCGCCGCCGACATCGCGTCGGCGACCTGGCCTTCATCGGTCACGTCGACCTGCGATCCCATTGCCAGCACATCGTGATCCCGCAGCCGCCGGGCGGAGGCTGCCACGTCGATCGCGCAGTCCCACAGCACGACTCCCGCGCCGGCCTGCGCCAAGGCCTCCGCCATGCCGAAGCCCAGGCCGCCGCTGCCGCCCGTCACCAGCGCGACCTTGCCGGCGAGATTAAATGGCTGAAACATCACATCCACCTTGTTCGAGACCATCGTTACGTCGCGAGCATGACCAGGGGGTCTTCAAGAAGCTGCCGCACCCGGCCCAAAAACTGCGGGGCGCCATCACCGATGGTGGTCCCGCGGCTCGCCGAAAGGACGAGCCCGATCTCCCGGCGGAGCACCGGCACACCGCCGGCGTCCGGCCGGAAAACGGCACTCACGCGCCCGATGGTCAGAACCGCGCCATGATCCGCGGTCGCGGCGGGAGGGAGGAAGTCGACGTCGAACAAATCGTCGTGCAGCACGGCTATTGCTTCGCCGCCAAGATCGATCGGCGCCAGCTGGCCGGCAAGGATCCGGTCGGTCATCGCGGCGATCGCGGCGGATATCGAGCGCAGACTCTTGCCGGCCAGGTCGCGCAATACCGGCATGATCGGAACCCCGTCCACGTTCACCGCCAGAGCGATGTCGAGCGATTTCACCGCCGGTATGCCGTCCCGATCGAGCGCTCCCCAATCGCTTTCGCTGGCCCGAACGACCGCCAACAGCACCAGCGGAGTCAGGGCCAGTTGCTCCAGACCCACGCACGACCGCAGCTGCTGCTGCACGTCGAGGAGCATCGAAGCATCGATCCGGGCGGCCACCTGGAATGGAGGCGAGCCGAAATCGAGGCCTGCGAGCACGCCTTCCGCCGCATTCGATGCCGATCCGGCGACCAGATCCCGTGCCGTCGGTAGCGATGAGGCGCGCAGATCGTCCAGGCTGTGCCGATCCGCGACTCTCCGTTCGACGTCGCACGCCTTGATGCGTCCCCCTGGTCCGGTGCCGGTCACTTCGCTGAGGTCGATCCCGTTTCCTGCCGCCAGCCGCCGGGCGAAGGGAGTCGCCAGGAACCGCCGGTCCGACTTGCCGCCGGCAACCATGCGACCAGGGTCGGCCGGCTCGGTTGCCGCGATCTCATCCGCAGCTTCGGTGACCCGCGGCGCGGGCTGACTTGCCGAATTCGGCAAGGCGTCGAGCGTCCATCGCGCGATCGGGATCGAGACCGGAACGGCTTTCCCTTCGCCGATCAGTATCTCGTCCAGCACGCCGTCTCGCGGCGCCTCCAGATCATGGGCGACCTTGTCGCTCTCGATGACGGCGATCGTATCCCCCATGGCGAAGCGCGCACCGGGCGCACAACACCATTGGGCAACCTCGCCCTCGGTCATGGTGAGCCCCAGCTTGGGCATCAGCACCATGCTGGAAGAGGTCATCAGGCCAGCGCGCGGCGCACGGCCGCGATCAAGCGCGCCGGTGACGGGAAGAATGCCGTATCGATCTCCTTCGCAAATGCCGCGGGCGCGAACGGCGAGCCGACACGCTGGATCGGCGCGTCGAGCTCATCAAAGGCGACATCCGCCATCCGCGCGGCGATTTCCGCCCCAGGGCCGAAGGATTCCACCGCCTCGTGATACACGATGAGGCGGTGCGTACGCCGCAGCGACCGCACGACCGCATCCTCGTCCCAGGGAAGGATCGATCGCAAGTCGACGACCTCCAGCTCGACGCCATCGGCCGCGAGAGTTCGCGCTGCCTCCAGTGCATGATGCACGCAAGCGCCATAGGTGACGACCGTCGCATCACGCCCGGCGCGGGCGACCACGGCTTCGCCGATGGCGGCGTGCGGCGGCGGGTCGGGCAAGGGTCCCTTCGACGAATATAGAGACTTGTTCTCGATGAAAATGACGGGATCGGGATCCTCGATCGCCGCCCGCATCAATGCATAATAATCGCCCACGGTGGCGGGACACACTACCTTGAGACCAGGGATGTGCGCGAACCAAGCCTCGAGGCATTGGGAGTGTTGTGGTCCCGCGGAAATGCCACCGCCATGTGGCAGGCGGACGACCATCGGAACCGACGTCTGCCCACCGAACATGAAATGGGTCTTGGCCGCCTGGTTGACGATCGCATCCATGGCCAGCGTCACGAAATCCATGAACATGATTTCGACTACCGGCCGCAAGCCGCCCATGGCCGCACCGACCGCAGCGCCGGTGATCACCGCTTCGGAAATCGGCGTGTCATAGACTCGCTCGGGTCCAAAGCGATCGAGCAGCCCCTTCGTCACGCCGAAAGACCCACCAAAGCCGGCAATATCTTCACCCATGAGGATGACGGATGGATCAGCTTCCATCGCGTCGGCTAAAGCGCGGCTCAGGGCGTCACGTACACGAACTTCAGCCAAAGCGCCCTCCCGTGGCATTGGCGTACACATCGGCAAGCGCATCGCGCACCGAGGCCGACCCGCCATCGCGCGCTATCAGCAGGGCCTGCTCGACTTTATTCCGTGCGGCTTCGATCAACTCCGACAGATCATCGGCACCCATGCCGGCCTGGAGCAGGCGCGCCTCATGGAGCGAGAGCGGATCCTCGAGTTCGTCTGCGTCATCCATCCGATACCGCTGCGCATCGCCTTCGAAATGCCCTCTCGCGCGCCGGCTTCGCAGCTCGATCAGAGCGGGCCCGCCTTCCTCACGGATGGCGTCGACCAACTCGCGCGTGACTCGCGCCACCTCGACGACGTCGTTCCCGGCTAAATGACGCGAGGGGATGCCGAACGCGCTGGCAAGCACCTGCAGATCCGCCCTTACCACCTCCCTGGTGGCCGAGAATTCGGACCAGCCGTTATTGTCGCAAGCGAACAGCACCGGCAGCTTCCAGAGCGATGCAAGGTTCAACGCTTCGTGGAGAACTCCCTCCGCAATCGCACCATCGCCGAAACAGGCGACCGCGATTGCTCCATTGCCGCACACCTTGTGCGCCAGCGCGCTCCCTACCGCGATGGAAACGCCGCCGCAGACGATCCCGTTCGCACCTAGCATCCCTACGGACGTGTCCGCGATGTGCATCGATCCGCTGCGTCCGCGGCATGCCCCTTCGTCCTTCCCCAAAATCTCGAGGAAGAAGCTTTCGAGCGGCATGCCCTTGGCGATCGCATGTCCATGGCCGCGATGCGTCGAGGCGATCGTATCTTGCCTCGCCAATGCGGCGCACAGGCCTACGGCGGCGGCCTCCTGGCCTACGGAGAGGTGGATGAAGCCGGGTATCTCTCCGTCCCCGAACAGCGTCGCCAGGCGCTGCTCGGTATGGCGAATTACATGCATGCTCTTGTGAAAATCGAGCCAGAGGCGAAGGTCCGCCCGGCTTGAGTTATTCGCGTCGTGCCCTTTGCTCATGGCAGAATTCGTTCATCCCATCGCGCCCGCGGCTCTAATTTAGTGAATATTAAATCACATAAAAGGCGCAATCGGTCAAGCGTATCCGGGCGGTTGTTCTATGCGAGCCTGCCCAGGATAAAGGCGAGCTCCTCCGCCGAGCTCAGCCAGGGCGAGTGATCGGTATCCAGTTCGATATAGGGATCGCACGGCAATACCGCGCACATGTGCCGCTGTCCCTCGATCGGGACGGCGCGATCGCTGGTGCAGGCGACATAGGCCCTGGGCACCGTGCCGAACCGTTCCGCCGTGGTCCGCAGCGGAGGGTGGAAGCCGAGTATCGTTTCCGGCACCAGCCGCGAGGCGGCCTGCGCTGCGGTCTGGGGGTCGCTGCGATTATACATCCACTCGATCGCCGCCGCCGCATCGCTGACGAGGATGCCCGTCTGATCGGGAGTCATGCTGATCGGCATCGGCGCGACATACTGCGCGAAGGCTTCCCCTTCAGGCAGAAGAAGAGCAGCCACATAGGCCAATCGCGCTATCCGCTCCGGCATCAGTTCCGCAACCGCGCTGATCACTACGCCGCCCGCGCTATGACCGACAAGGATGACCGGCGCGTCGCACTGCTCGATGATGCTCGCCACATAAGCGGCGTTTGTCGTGAGCGTACATGTCTCTCGAAGCGCGGGATTTCCTGGTCGACCGGGCAAGTCCGGTGCCAGAACCAGGTGTCCCATTGCCTCCAGATGCTGCCGGACATCATCCCAGCACCAACTTCCGTGCATCGATCCATGGACAAGAACGAAAACGGCCATTGAAGTCTCTCCAAATTGCCTTGCGGAGTGGTGCCAGCACCGCTCTTTCGGTTTGGGCTAGGATCGATCAATCGAATGCCCGAACCTGTTTCACCTCAGGCGGTCCGGCGGACGATCGCGTCGTGAAGCAATCCGAGGAAGGGAGGTATATTGGTCAGATCGCCGGAGAATTTGAGGCGGCCATTGGCCCCACGCTCGGTTCGATCCTTGTCATATTCAGGCCCGGTCAGCCGGACTGCCCGCTCCGCATCCGTCCAGTAGGCCTCGATGCCGAGATCGAAAGCCGGTGCGAGCCCCCGGCTGACCGTCGCACGCCTGTTTGCGATAGTCATCGTAAGGCCAGCTGCACCATCCCTCAGGGCGTGGATTTCCGGTGCATCCCGATAGAGTTCGAAGATGGTGAAGTTCAGTTCCGACGCCTGTTCGCCGGCCGAATCCACCAGTTTCTGCAATTCCTCCTGGACCGCGGCGATCCACGCGGTGGAGTAGAAGTGATAGGCAGTGATCGTCATGAGAAGGATTGCTCCCAAGAGCGTTGGAATTCGGGTCAACCGGCTTGAGAAGCGGGAACCTCAAGGCGCGCGCGGAGCTCCTTCTTCAGAACCTTGTCGAGCAGCCCCTTGGGCAATTCGTCGATGAAGTAGATTTCGCGCGGCCGCTTGAAATCGGCCAGGCTGGAGGCGCAGGCCGACCGGATGCGCGCTTCGAGTTCCGGCCCCGGCTGGGTCGCGACGACGAACGCTACCGGCACCTCGTCCAGCATCGGGTCCGCTTTCGCCACCACCGCATTCTCGACGACGCCGTCGACACTGCCGATCACCATTTCGATCTCGATCGCTGCCACATTCTCGGCACCGACACGCATCATGTCCTTGGCGCGGCCAACGAAATAGATGTGCCCGTCCTCGAGCGGCATGACCTCGTCGCCCGTGTCGAACCAGCCATCCTCATCGAAGCTTTGCGCCGTGGCTTCGGGATCGTTCAGATATTCGTAGAAGAGGGTCAGCCCGGGAATGCCCCGGATGAACAGCCGTCCGGTCTCATTGAAATCCACCTCCGAACCGTCGTCCCTCCGGATCGAGATTTCATATTCGGACGCCGGGCGCCCCATTGCACCTTCCGGTCCAGCCCGGTCCTGCTCGCCGAAAATGCAATGGCTGACCGTTTCGGTCATGCCGAACCAGCCGATCGTCTTGATTCCCCACCGCTCGCGGATGGATTTCACATCGCCGACCAGAGCCCAGAAGCGGAATCGATGATCCGCTGGATCGGGTTGCTCCTCGATGGCGCGCAGCGTGAACATGACCATGCTCGCCCAGGTTACGCCGTGCCGCCGCGCGACATCCCAGAAGCGGCTGGCGGAAAAGCGCGGCATCATCACCGCCTTGCCTCCCGACCACAATGTCGCCAGCGTCGAATAGGCGAGGGCGTTGGTGTGGAAGAGCGGAAAATAAAAGAGATGGACATCCTTTTCCGTTAGGCCGGCATGGGCCGCATTCGTGCGGGCGCTCCACAAGGCATTGGCATGGGTCCAGACCACGCCTTTCGGGCGCGACGTCGTGCCGGACGTATATTGCACGCTGTTGGGCGAAAGCGGTTCCGCCTTGCGCCCGGGCGCGGCTTCCGGATCCCTGCGGAGCGACTCGAACGGGACGAGGTCGTCGGGCCGCAGTGCGGATCCTCGGCGGTCGCCATCAGACTCGATGCAAGCGATCCAGTGCAGGTCTGGTCCGGATTCGCGAACCAGCTCCGCGAATTTCGGCTGTGTGATCGCGGCCCGGCACCGGCTGTGCGATAGATAATATTCGAGATCGCGCCGGTTCGAGCGCGTGTTCGTGGTCACCGCCACGGCCCCGACGCGCGAGCAGGCGAACCAAGCGAAGATAAATTCGGGGCAATTGTCCATGTGGATGTTGACGAAGTCGCCCTTCCCAATGCCCCGCGCCGCAAGCCCCGCTGCGAAGGCAAGCGTTTCCCGCGCGAATTCCGCAAAGGTCCAACTAGCCCCTTCACCTTCAAAGGGCTCCCAGACCAGGAAGACGTCGTCCGGGCGCGCCTGCGCTTGCGCATCGACAAGCCAAGGCACGTCGCGACCGGTAAACGGATGGAACGGGGTCACCGTTTTAGCGGTCGGAGCGGGCATCCTCTGCAAAACCTCCAGTCTTGCGCCCACGACCTTTATGGGTTCCGGGCAACGAAAAGCGGGCTGCGGACGCGCCTCGGACAGTGGGCGGACGCGCAACAACGCTCGCCTTGACCTCCTAATCATCACTGGCCGCGCCGTCAATCTGACCGCTCGGTCGGTCGAATATCTCGACCCGCGCGTTACTTCGGCTTGCCAAGTAGGTGTCATTTTTGTAATTTGAGATTCTCACAATTCTAAGCTGGCGCCGACTAGCCGCACGCGAAGCCAGACTTGATCGAGCGGCACTCCATGGCACGAAGCAATCGGACGGGAGTTCAATCGATGACGATCAGCTTTTCCGGAAAGGTCGCCATCGTCACGGGCGCGGGCGGCGGCCTTGGGCGCGAATATGCGCTGGAACTGGCTCGGCGGGGCGCGAAGGTCGTCGTTAACGATCTCGGCGGGTCGGCGAATGGCGGGGGCCGTAGCGATACCGCCGCCACGGTCGTCCAGGAGATCGAGGCCGCGGGAGGCGTGGCGATCGCGGATGGCGGCGACGTCACCAGATATGACGAGATGGTGGCCATGGTGCATAGGGCCAGGGAAGCCTGGGGCGGTGTTCATATCCTCATCAACAACGCCGGCATTCTGCGGGACCGGAGTTTCGCCAGAATGGAAGTGGCGGATTTCGAGGCAGTGGTCAGAACCCATCTGCTCGGCTCCGCCAACGCGACCAAGGCGACGTGGGAAGTGATGCGGGAGCAAGGCTATGGCCGTATCCTGATGACGTCATCCTCGAGCGGTCTCTACGGCAATTTCGGCCAGACCAACTATGCGGCGGCAAAAATGGGCCTGGCCGGCTTCGCCAGGTCGCTTTGCCTTGAAGGCGCGAGATATGATGTGCGGGTCAACACGCTGGCCCCGATCGCCACCACGCGCCTGACCAATGATATCCTGCCTCCAAACACGACCGAGGCATTTCATCCCGGCAATGTCGTTCCTGCGGCGTTGTTTCTTGTTTCCGACGACGCTCCCAGCAATGTTATCCTGGGCGCCGGAGCTGGCTTCTTCCACACCGTCAACATCACCATGACACGAGGCATCGTACTACCTCACGGGGAACGGACCGTCGAAGCGGTGGCCGCACAGTGGGGGGCGATCTCCGACCGGACAGGCGAAACGATACCTCAATCAGGGTCAGACCAGTTCACGGCGGCAATTGCGACCTATGCCCCCTAGCTTTTCGCTACACGGGATTTGTCATTTTCCAGTCGCGACGGATCTTCCTCGACAAGCTCCACTTATGGACCTCGGTCGGACCGTCATAGATACGGAAGGCGCGAATTTCGCGGAACACCTGTTCGACGATCGTCCTGCCGGTGACACCCGTGCCGCCCATCACCTGGACGCAGCGATCGGCGATCCGCATCAATGCCTCGGACACCGCGACCTTCGCCATCGAGCTTTCAGCCGTGCCGAACGAACCGGTGTCGAGCACGTCGGCACACCAGTCGATCATCAACTCGGCCTGCTTCAGATCGATCATATTCTCGGCCAGCATGAAGCCTACGCCTTCATGCTCGATGAGCGGCTTTCCGAAGGCTTCCCGACGATTGGCATAGTCGGTCGCAATCTCATCGGCCCGGATGCACGCGCCCAGCCAGCGCATGCAATGCGACAAGCGTGCCGGCGACAGGCGGACCTGCGCATAGCGGAAACCCTGCCCCGCTTCGCCGAGCATCTGGCCGGCAGGAACGCGCATATTGTCGATCGTCAGCGTCGCATGACCGCCGGGCATCGAGCTGTCGATGGTGTTGGGTACGTCGTCGATGCGGATCGCGGGATCGGGCAGGTCGACCAGAAACATGCATGCGCCCTGCTCAGCTTTGGCCATGACGATGCCGACGCTGGAGCCCTGCACGCCGGTGATGAAGGTCTTGCGGCCATTGATCACCCAATGATCGCCATCGGGATGGCAGGTCGTCTTCATCATCGATGGGTCGGATCCGGCGCCGCCTTCTTCCGCGGGTTCCGTCATGAGAAACGCCGAACGCGCGCGCCCTGCGACAATCGGTTCGAGGAAACGCCGCTTGAGCTCGGGGCTGCCCACCTTGCCGAGCAGATACATGTTCCCCTCGTCGGGAGCCATCGTGTTGCAGGCGAGCGGCCCCAGCGGCGACAGGCCGCTCTTGATCAAGACGATCGCGGTCTCGCGCTGCGTAAGATGATCGCCATTGTCGAGAATATGCGGTGTCAGCACGCCAGCCGCGCGCGCGCGGTCGCGCATCTCCATGACCAGCGCGTCGGTCGGGGCGCCATGATGGTCGCGCCGTGGGTCGCTCTCATATGGAACGATCACGCCTCGCACAAAGGCCTCGACGCGCTCGCTCATTGCGAGCGCGTGCTTCGAGATCATTACCATGGTCAAAGAACTCCACTGAAATCGGGCGCACGCTTTGCGATGAAAGCCGCAATGCCTTCCCTGCCTGCGTGGGTCCGCGCCAGCGTGGCGATACTGCGGCTCTCCGCATCGAACTGCGCCTCCAGGCCGGCCATCGTTCCGTCGAGGAGGAGCTGGCGTGTCGCGCCCAACGCCGACGTCGCCGAGGCAGCGAGTTCCCGCGCAACGCCCTCTGCCTCAGCGGACAGATCGCCGTCGACGACGCGGGTGACGAGGCCACGCGTCGCCGCCTCCTCGCAACCGATGCGGCGGTTTCTGAGACAGAATTCCTGCGCCTGGCGCATGCCGATCAGGCGAGGCAGCAGCCAGGTCAAGCCGCCGTCGGGCGACAGGCCGATACGGCTATAGGCAGGAGTGAAGCTGGCTCTTGAGCCGGCAAGCGCGATGTCGCCCATCACGGCCAGGCCGATACCGGCCCCTGCCGTCGCACCGTTGATCGCAGTGACCAGCGGTTTGTCCATCCGCAGGAGCCTGAGCTGCGCCGCGTGCAGATATGCAGTGATTTCCTTGAGCAGCGCGGGCAGCTTCTCCCCCGCGTCCGCGAACGCGCCGATGTCGCCGCCCGCGCAGAACATCTTGCCCGCACCGGTCATCAGGACGCAGCGCACGCTGTCATCCTCGTCGCATTGGATCGCCGCTTCCAGCAGCGCGCGCGCCATCGGGACGTCGAGCGCGTTGCCGACATCCGGGCGGTTGAGGGTGATCCGCGCGATCGAGCCGTGTTGCTCGAGCAAGATCGCGTCCGAGCCGGTCATCGCGGCGCCATCCGGATCGCGCCATCGAGACGGATCGTCTCGCCGTTGAGCATGGGATTCTCGACAATGCTGCGGACCAATTGCGCATATTCCTCCGGCCTCCCCAGCCGGCTGGGATGGGGAACCTGCATGCCGAGGCTGTCCTGCGCCGCTTGCGGCAGGCTCATCAGCATCGGCGTGAGAAATATGCCCGGGGCAATAGCGGCGACGCGAATGCCATGCTGTGCGAGATCGCGCGCGACCGGGAGGGTCATGCCGGCGACGCCCGCCTTTGACGCCGCATAGGCGGCCTGGCCGATCTGCCCGTCATAGGCGGCGACCGAGGCGGTGTTGACGACTACCCCCCGTTCCTCGCCGATCCGCTCCGCCACCACCAGCCGCGCAGCGAACTGCGCGAGGACGTTGAATGTTCCGATCAGATTCACATCGATGGCACGGCGAAACGCGTCGAGCGGGTGCGCCTCATTGTCCTTGCTCACCGTCTTGATCGCCGGCGCCACGCCGGCACAATTGACCAGAATGCGCGCGGGGCCGTGCGCCGCGGCCGCACTGGCCATTCCCGCGGCGACGCTCGCCTCATCGGCAACGTTGACGGCGGCAAACAGTCCGCCCACCGCCTTCGCATGAGCGCTGCCAAGGTCCTCGTTCATGTCGAATATGGTGACCTTTGCACCAAGATTCGAGAGCATCGTGGCGGTTGCACCACCCAGCCCTGACGCACCACCCGTTACGATGGCGGCAACCCTTTCAATCTGCACGGCACGCCTCTCCTGACTGGCGCCAAGGGCGCGTCGTTGATGTCGGATTGCATCCCGAACTATTTATGTCAATTATGAATAACAATAATAGACAAGCGGATGCCCAGACGACGTATCGCGGCAACGCCGAACTTCTCGCCGGCGCTGTTCCACCGGAGAGGGTTGACGGCCGCGATGATCCCGAAAGGCGCGGCGGCGCGCGCTCCCATCTGTACTACGGTCGCCAGAACGCCGGTGGCGACCGCCCGATGGATGCCTCATCGCAATGCGCGGGAACCGAGGCATCCATCGGCGGGCCACCGATCGTCACCCCAGGTCGCGGCGCCGGAACAGATAGGCGCCCGAACCGGTCAAGACCGCCGCCAGCAGAAGCAGCAAGAGGATCGGTGCAAGCTCGACCGCCCCTCCGCTGACGACATGAGGGACATAGTGAAAGGGCGAGACGCGATTGGCGGTCCAATAGTCGATGCCCATCATCGGCCCGATCACCTCACCGAACATCGCGATGACCAGCCATGCGATGGCGCACGCGACTAGGAGCAATCGCGGCCACGCCCCGAAGATCAGCATGGCGAAGCCGCCGATGACCCAAACGGGCGCAGTCCGTAACAACGCCGCCAACAGCAGATTGCCAGACTGGACCGCATCGTCAGCGGTCAGCGACAGCGCCCCGGCTACACCGACCGCCGCGCACAGCACCAGCGAGCCCAATCCGGCGAAGATGAGGTGACTGGCCATCCAGCGCGATCGGCTCACCGGTGTCGAAAGCATCAATTCTCCGGTGCCCGCGGTTTCTTCGGACCGCATCCTCAGAACCACGAGTATCGGATAGATTGCCGTGCTCAGCCCCACCGCGAGCAGGATCGCTTCGAGGAATGCGGATTCCATGTTTCCGCCCTGGCCGCCATAACGCTGGAGGAATGCGTCCACCGCCGGACTGCTCTTCGCCAGCGTCGGCAAGGTGCGTGCGATGCTGGTGAAGAAGATCGCCGTGATCGCGGAGACGAGCGTCCAGACGATCAAAAGGGTGCGATGCTGCCGCCAGGCAAGGGCGATCGGCCCCGCCAACGATCCTTCCGCACGACCCGAACGCGCGGCCAGGAAGCCGCTCCCCAGATCCCTTCGGGCCTGCAGAAGATAAGCGATGATGACCAGGGCCACGACGGTGGCAGCCATCAGGCCGAAAATCCACCATTGCTCGTCGGCATAGGGACGGACCTGCTGCCCCCAGCTGATGAAGGAGAGCCAGCTCAGCGACGCCAACGCTCCGCCTTGGCTCCCATCTCCGATGAAACGCAGAGTCGCCGACAGAGCCAGGACCCCCATCGCAATGGTGGTCGCGGTTCGCGCGCTTGCGGTCAGCTGCGCGGCAACCGCCGCTACCGCGCCGAAAATGCAGCCAACGCCCACCAGCGCGAGGCCAAAGGCAATCGATCCTGTCGGATCGAGCTTGACCGCGGTCAGGCCGAGAATGCTGAGCAGGCCGATGGCCGATGCCGCGCCGAATGCCGCGATCAGGCTCGCGGTCAGCGGCGCGAAGCGGCCGACCACGCCCGCGCCCGTCAATTCCAGACGGCCCGCCTCTTCATCGCCGCGTGTGTTGCGGACGACCGTGAGAATGGCCATCACCGCGATGAGGAGATAGATGAACTCCCCGGTCCGCCACGCCAATATCCCTTCGATGCTCGAGGCGAAGAGGGGGCCGATAAAGGCCTTGAACGCCAGGCCGCTATTGACCGTCGTGGCGAGTTCGTCGCGCATGGCCTGGGTCGGATACATTTTCGCGAGGCTCGAGGCGCCGCCGACCACCGTCATCACCAGGAAGAATGCATAGGCGGCAAGGCCGATACGCCCCCTGCGGATCGCGAGGCGCGCGAGCGCGCCGGTGCCCTTCAGCCCGCTCACCGTGCAGATCCCGCATTGGCGGCATCGGTCCGATAATGCTGCATGAACAGATCCTCGAGCGTCGGCGGCTGGCAAACCAGGTTCACGAGGCCCGCCTGCGCGAGCGAGCGCATGACATCGCTCAACGCACGCGTCTCGACCGACGCCTGTACATGGTTCCCATCGACTTGGATGTCGTGCACGCCCTCGATGCCGGCAAGGCCTTTCACCGGGCCGGTCAACTCGGCGTTCACGTGGGTGCGGGTGAGATGCCGGAGCTCCGCAAGGGTCCCTGTCTCGACCCGGCGACCGGCACGGATGATGCTGACACGGTCGCAAAGCGCCTCGACCTCGGCGAGGATATGGCTGGACAGGAGGACCGTCCGCCCCTTCGCTTTCTCTTCCGCGATCGACTGGCGGAATATCGCTTCCATGAGGGGATCGAGGCCCGATGTGGGCTCGTCGAGGATCAGGAGCTCGACATCACTGGTCAGCGCGGAGATAAGGGCGACCTTCTGGCGATTACCCTTCGAGTAAGTCCCGCATTTCTTCCTGGGATCGAGCTCGAAGCGATCAATCAGTTCCGCGCGGCGCTGCTTGTCGACCCCACCACGCAGGCGGCCGAGCAGGTCGATCACCTCGCCTCCGGTCAGATTGGGCCAGAGCGCGACGTCTCCCGGGACATAGGCCAGCCGACGGTGCAGCTCCGCCGCGTTGCGCCACGGGTCGTCGTCGAAGAGCAACGCCTCTCCCGAATCCTTCCGGATCAGACCGAGAAGTATTCGGATGGTCGTCGATTTTCCCGCGCCATTGGGACCGAGGAATGCATGGACTTCGCCGGCCTTGACCTGAAGGTCGAGCCCCGCAAGGGCCCGCGATTTGCCAAATCGCTTGTTCAGATCAGAGACCAAGATCACATTGGACACCGGGTTGACTCCTGAAGGACGCTATCCGCGCAATTTCGGATATCGCGTGAGAGGTTGCCGCCGATGCCGGTCAGGACACCGGCGGCAAGAACGATAGGCTGCTATTTGATGCTGTAGGTGAGCGTGATCCCGTAGGTCGCCGGCGGATTCCAGCCGACCGACGAGATCGATCCATCTGGAAGATAAAGCAGGTTTCCGGGGGTATTGCTGCCCCGTACGATGGCCGTGAAATCGGACGCGACCACCAGATACTTCTTGTTGAGCACGTTTCTCCCCCAAAGCTGCACGCGGGTCTTCTCATTTTCGGACGTCCAGGTGAGCTGGAGATTCAGGATACCGGGTACGTCGGTGAGATCGAGAATGTATTTTGGATCCGGCGTGGTCGTCAGGGCGAAGGTCTTCTCGCTGCGCCACGTCATGTCGCCGCCCAGCGACAGCTTCCCGAACCCGGCGATCGGCCAATGCGCGAGCGCGTTCAGATTGACCGAGTTCTTTGGCGTCGCGGGCAACGGAATCTTCGACGCCACGCCTGCGGCATCGATGAAATCGGCCTCGGTATCCTGATAGGTCCAGGAACCGCCAAGGGTCAGCCAGTCTGTGGGCCTGACGCTGACTTCGCTTTCGATGCCCTGGATGCGCGCCTTCGGCAGCGGAAATACCCGCGTACAGAAACAGTCGAGCGCGGTCGCCGACCGCTGAAGGTTACGATAGTCCTGGCGGAACACGGTGATGTTGGCGTTCAGCCGCCGATCGAACAGCGACGTCTTGACGCCTCCCTCGTAATTCCATGCCGTCTCGGGCGCGTACGGCGCGGTGAAGCAATTCTGATTGCTCGCGTCGCACGTCGTCGTGGTCGACTCGAACCCGCCGGCCTTGAATCCCTTGGAGATGGTTCCGTAGAAGGTGACTTCATCGCTCGGCCGATACGATATGCTGAACTTGGGCGTGAACGCCGAGAACGTGCCGCTGAAGGGCGAAACCAGCAAGGGCGAGAAAGGCGGGGGAAGGATGATCGCCTTGGTGAGCTTGTTCACCCCATTCCGGTCCTCGCGCGTATAGCGCGCGCCGACATTGAGCGTGAGCCCTTTGAAGAGATCATATTCGACGTCACCGAAGAGTCCGTAGGAATTCAGGTTCGAGACGTTGGAACGCGTCGCAACGCCCAGGCTCGACGTATAGGTCTGAACCTGGGACCGGTCCTGCGACAGGTAGAACAGGCCCCCGAGAAAGCGGAAGGGCCGATCCGGCCGGGACGAGAAGCGAAGCTCCTGGCTGAACTGGCGGTTTCTTTCCACGGGATCGAGCAACAGCAGCCCCAGAGCGGGTACCGGCGCGGGAAGGCCAAGGCCCGGGTAATTCTGATCGCGAGGATTGGTTTCCCGATATGCCGTGATCGAGTTCAGCGTACCGCCCCCGAAATCGACATTGACCGCGACCGAACCGAAATAATTGTTCTGACGGCTCTTGCCGACCGTGGGGTTCGTGACCTGATTGAATCCGTAGGGAAGCGCGGGATATCCAGGCAATGTCGGCTGGGCGACGCCCAGATGGCTGACGGAGAACGGATCGCCACGGTCGAGGAACACGCCGCCGCCGACCAGGATGCCCACATTGCTCGCCGGCTTGTACAATAGCTGTGCGCGCGCGGAGAAGATGCTGTCCCTGCCGTAGCTTTTGCCGGTGCTCACATTATCCTGATATCCGTCCACCCGGTGGTAGTTCACCACCAGCTTCGCCGCCAGATTGTCGGTAAGGGGTCCGGTCACATAGGCCTGGGCACGCACGTCATTGTAATTGCCGTATCCCAGCAGGAACTTGGCTTCCGGCTTGAAGCTCGGCTCGCGAGTGTGAATGGCGATGAGGCCACCGGTGACGTTGCGACCGAACAATGTTCCCTGGGGACCGCGAAGGACCTCGACGCGATCCAGATCCACGAATTCCTCGCGAAGCTCGCCGCGGGAGATGGTGGGCACGTCATCGATATAGACGGCGACGCCGGGATCCACCGAGGTGGCGTCGCTGGCGGTGGTCACACCCCGAATGGAGATGCCTGATGCATTGCGCAACGCGGTCTGGAACGTGACGCCCGGCGCGATGAGCGCCAGATCGGTAAGACTGTCCACCTTGCGGTCTTCGAGCTGCTTGCCGGTGAATGCCACGATCGAAAGCGGCACGTCCTTGACCTTGCCGGCCCTGCGCGTCGCAGTGACGACGATATCGTCGTCGTCCAGGCGGGACGCATTCGCATCTTTCCCGCCGTTCGCGGCGTTCTGAGCAAGCGCGCTCGGCGCCAAGAGCGTTGCGACAGCGCCGCACACCACCGAGACAAATACGTATTTCTTCTTACTATAGTGATACATCGTCCCCTCCCATATATTATATATTTTGGATAATGCGGGTCACTCGTCATTTTCTGCTAAATCCTAAGTCACCTCCTTGGTAAACTTCAAAAACTTACTTCGTCTAACTTTACCAGCATCGTCGCGAATCGCTTCGAAAATGAACTCGAAACTCCTGGGAATCTTGTATCGAACTATGCGATCACGCAGATATTCGACGACAATCTCGCCAGAGAGTGGCGACGGTAAGTTTCCGACGGGCTTGATAATGGCGTGCACTCGAGCGCCGAGGTCGTCATCCGGCAAGCCTATGACAACGGCGTCCTCCACGTCCGGATGCTCGAGCAAGGCGGCCTCGACCTCCGCCGGGTACACATTCGAGCCGCCCGAGATGATCAGATCGGTACGGCGGTCCGCGATGAAGAGATATCCGTCCCCATCGAGCCAGCCATAATCGCCGATCGTCTCGAACTCGCCGGCCGCCTTGGGGGCCGCGCCGATATAATGGTAGGTGGAGCCCGACCCGGTATCCGGCCTCATGAACACCTCCCCGATTTCTCCCCGCGGGAGTTGCCGGCCGGCATCGTCGAGGATCCGAATCTCGCAGCCGAGCGGGCGGCCGACCGAGCCGCGATGCTCCAGCCATTCGTTGCCGTCGAGGATGGTATATCCCTGCCCCTCGGTTCCGCCGTACATCTCCCAAATCTTCTCGGGACCGATCCAGTCGATCCACGCCTCCTTGAGCCATGCTGGCATGGGTGCCGCCGAGTGCCAGACGGTATCGAGCGAGGATATATCGTAGCTGTCGCGCACCGCTTCCGGCAGGCGCCAGATCCGATTCATCATGGTCGGAACCATGAAGATCCATGACACCCGGTGCGCTTCGATAAGGCGCAAGGTTTCCTCGGGATCGAACTTCGCCATGCCGATGACGGCATTGCCCCGGGCGAGCGCGTTGTGGGAAACGGAGAAGGGCGCGTTGTGATAGCAGGGTCCGGGATTGATGACCGCCTCGTCCCCCGGGAACTTCAAAACGCCAGGCTCGCCGACATCGATCACCGCGGGCTGATGGTCAACGATGACCTTAGGCCTTCCGGTCGACCCGCCCGACGTCATCGCCTTCCAATGGTCGGAGATCACCGTTTCCATCGGCGCGTCCGATCCGCTTTTCAGGCCATAATCCGCCGGAAAGGCACCGGTCGCGGCAATGATGTCGGGATCGGAGGCGATGACCAGTTTCGGATTGGCGACCTGGACGATCGCCTTCAACTCTTCGGTCGGAAGCCGCCAGGAAACCGAGGAAGGCGTCGCCCCGAGCTTCCAGATCGCGAAGGTGAGTTCATAGAAGGCGTTGCTGTTGGGAAGGCTCAGCGTGACGATGTCGTTCTTTCCAACACCCGCGTCGCGAAGCGCATGCGCCCGCCGCGTCGCGCGTCGTGACAACTCCCCCCAGGTCAGCTCCTCCGCGCCATGCCGCAAACACAAGCGATCATGTCCCAAGCGCTCGGCATGATGCGCCGGCACGTCTCCAAGGGGGATGGCTCCCAACAATCTTCTCCTACGGTCGTGGGTCTTAATTCTACCGACTGGACGGTTATATAACATCGCCACAACCCCTGCGCAATCGCAAGATTTTTGCCGTCTATAATTTGTAATACACTGTTTTTTCTATATAAATTCTGAAACGCTCGAATCATTGACATCCGACCGGACGGTAGACATAGTTCATATATCGAGAACATTTGTTTGGAGTCGGAGAGCATGCAGCCGGAAGCACAGGATGAAACCTATCAGCAGCTGATCTATGAAAGGCCGGCGGATAAGGTCGCTCGGATCGTCATGAACCGACCCGACAAGCGAAATGCCCAAGGCGTCATCATGACCTACGAGCTTGACGATGCCTTCAAGCGCGCCTGCCATGACGACGAGGTCAGCGTCATCATTCTCGCGGCCGCCGGCGATCACTTCAATGCCGGCCACGACCTGAGCATGACCGAGCGGCCGATGCCGACGCCCGAGGAAAGCCGGGCGCTTTGGGGCCAGTATGGCGCGTCCGGCTGGGAGGGCGGCTATTCCCGGGAGAAGGAAGTCTATCTCGAGATCACCGAGCGGTGGCGCAATGCGCCGAAGCCCGTGATCGCGGAGGTGCAGGGCTCGGTCATTGCCGGCGGCAATATGCTGGTCTGGGCTTGCGATCTCATCGTGTGCTCTGAAGAAGCGCGCTTTCGCGACAATACCGGAGCCGACATGGGCGTTCCGGGTGTCGAATTCTTCATGCACCCTTTCGAGCTTGGTGTCCGGAAGGCAAAGGAATGGCTATTCACCGCAAGCTGGCTGACCGCCCAGGAAGCGGAGAAACGCGGGATGGTGAACCACGTCGTGAAGCGCGAAGAACTTTCGTCATTCACCCTCGCACTTGCCCGGAAGATCGCCGAGGCTGATCGTTTCGCGCTGAAGCTGATGAAAGAGTCCATGAACAAGGCTCAGGACGCGATGGGGCGCAAGCAGGCCATCGATCTGGCCTTCGCCAATCATCAGATCGGCCATCTGCAGAACATGCTCCTCTACAAATTCCCGGTCGATATAACGCGCCTCAATCCCAATCTTCGCGCTCGCCTGGAAGCCGCACTGGCAGAGCCCGCGACAGCGGACGGGCAATAGGCACATCGGAAGGCCGGGCGGCAGACCGGCTGGTTCGGCAGGCGCAGTCCGCAGCCTCCGACATCCTCTGTTTCGCCGACCGGCCTGGCCTTCCGAATCTCCATGGACCGTAATTTTGGATAAAAGCCATGAATTTCGATTTCAGCGACGAACAGAAGCAGTTCCGCGAGCAGATTCGCCGGGCCCTGAACGACGTCTGCCCGCTCAAAGAGGTTCGCCGCGTCTTTGAAAGCGACGCTCACTCCTCCCAGGCGACGATGGCCGCCCTCGTGGAACTTGGCGTGACGGGGGCTGCGATACCCGAGCAGTATGGCGGCCTCGGCCTCGGCTATTACGAGCTTTGCATTGCGGCGGAAGAGTCCGGACGGGCACTCGCGCCCATCCCGTTGACCTCTACAATATTCCTCGTCTCGGAAGTCCTGCTCCTGGCGGGCACTGAGAGGCAGAAGCTGGAATGGCTGCCCAAGCTTGCGTCGGGCGCCGTGACGGCCGCTTTTTGCGATTGCACCGTCAAGGGCGGGGCGCCGCGTTTCGTCGATGATCGGCTCGAGGGCGTTTGCGGCCCCGCGAGCGATGCCGTCAATGCCGCGTTCGCGATCGTCCTGGGTGCAGAAGCCGACGGTGCGCCGTCCCTGTTCCTGGTCCCCCTCGACCAGGATTCGGTAAGGTTGCGGACGCTCGAGTCCGTGGATCCCGCCCGGAAGTTGTCGGAACTCACCTTGACCGGAGCACGCGCCGAGCGATGCGGTGCGGCTGGTGCGGCGTCGGAGATCATCACGATGGTCAAGCGCCGAGCGGCGGTCCTGGTGGCATTCGAGCAACTCGGCGGCGCCGACCGGGCGCTCGAAATGGCCCGAGATTATGCGTTGGAGCGGAAAGCGTTTGGACGCCCAGTCGGTGGCTTCCAGGCCATCAAGCACAAGCTCGCCAACGCCTATATCAAGAACGAGGTCGCGCGCGCCCACGCTTATTATGGTGCCTGGGCACTGTCGAACGATTCCACGGACCTGCCGCTCGCAGCTGCAGCGGCACGGATATCCGCAACCGAGGCTTTTGGTTTCATCGCACAGGAAAACATCCAGGTGCACGGGGGAATCGGGTTCACCTGGGAATCCGATTGCCAGCTCTTCTACCGCCGGGCGCGCCATCTCGCCCTTCAACTCGGCAACGTCCTGGACTGGAAGGAGCGCGCCATGAGCGCGATCGAACAGTCCAACGCAGCATAGGATCGGTCAACGTCATGGATTTCAACGATACCGCCGAAGAAGCAGCCTTCCGGAAAGACGCAAAGGCCTGGCTGAGCGAGAACGCAGGTCCTTTCTCGGTCGATCCGAGCACGATTGGCGAATGGGAATATGTCGCTCTGTCGAAAGAATGGCAGGCGACCAAGTTCGACGGCGGTTATGCCGCCATCACCTGGCCGGTCGAATTGGGCGGCCGCGGCGGGTCCCCGATCCAGCAAGTCATCTATCACCAGGAGGAAAGCCGGTATCAGGTGCCGAGTTCGATTTTCGCGATCGGTCTCGGCATCTGTGTTCATGTGGTGAACAAGTTCGGCTCCGACGAGCATCGCGAGCGCTACGTTCACCGCGCCCTTCGGGGCGAGGAAGTCTGGTGTCAGCTATTCTCCGAGCCGGCAGCCGGATCCGACGTCGCCGGTATCCGGACACGTGCCGTGCGGGAGGGAGATGGCTGGAGAATCAACGGCCAGAAGGTATGGACCAGCGGCGCGCACTTTTGCGACTATGGGATATTGCTAGTCCGCACCGACCCCGACCTGCCCAAGCACAAGGGCCTGACGATGTTCATCGTCGACATGAAGGCGCCGGGCGTCGACGTCCGTCCGCTCAAGCAGCTGAACGGCCGGGCGGATTTCAACGAGGTCTTCTTCGACGATGTCTTTATCCCCGATACCGATCGGCTTGGAGATATCGGCGCGGGTTGGCACGTCGCCGTTTCGGCGCTGATGTTTGAGCGCCATGCCGTCGGCAACGGCCTCGGCTTCCTCGAATATAATCATATCCTGGAGCTCGCGAAGGAGACTCAGCTCGGCGGCAAGCCGGCGGTCGCCGACGGCAGGATTCGCGAACGCATCGTCGATATGTATTTGAACTCGCGCGCGGTGGACCTACTGACGTACCGGGCGCAAACCGCGCTGTCGAAAGGGGCGCTGCCGGGGCCGGAGCAATCGATCGTCAAGGCGATCGGTGCGGTTCAAGGACAGCAGGCGAGCTATCTGGCCATGGATCTGCGCGACCAGCTCGGGATGCTCGCACCGAGCGAGATGGGCGACAGCTGGAATATCGTCGAATATTCGTGGACCTGGGGAGCGGCGATGCGGATCGCTGGCGGGTCGGACGAGATTCTGCGCAACATCATCGCGGAACGCGTTCTGGGGCTGCCGGGCGACATCCGCGTCGACAAGGATATTCCCTACAAGGAGCTTGTCGCGTGAACGCCAGCGTCGGTCGGGAGGAAGGCCGGAGCGGAACGGGTAGCAAGCGCTATCGCAATTATGTCCTGGCGATGCTGTTTGCCGCCTATGCGCTGAACTATCTCGACCGGATGCTCATCGGGGTTCTCAACGAACCCATCCGCAAGGCATTCGCGCTCGGCGACTTCCACATGGGCCTTCTCGGCGGGCCCGCCTTCGCGTTCCTCTTTGCGCTGCTGGGCCTGCCGATCGCCCGCCTGTCGGAAAGTGTCGACAGGCGCACGATCATCGCCGTCTCCATCGGCATCTGGAGCGTGATGACCGCCCTTTGCGGGCTGGCAGGCCAGCTCCCCCCGGCCGTTCATACCGCCATATTCCTGCTTGTCCTCGTCCCACTCGTGTTCATGTTCTGGCGCGCGAATATGCGGGCAAGCATGGTGCTGGTGCTGATAGCGGCCGGCGCAAGCATCGCGCTCCTTCCGATCCTGAACGGCTATGGCCTCCTGGCATTCGGACTCCTGCTGATGACGCGTGTCGGCGTCGGCATCGGAGAGGCAGGCTGCGCTCCCCCGGCGACTTCCATCATTGCCGATTATTTTCCGACCGACCGCCGTGCGACGGCGATGTCGGTGTTCTCGCTCGGCATCCCGCTGGGCGGGTTGCTGGCGGCGATCATCGGCAGTGTGCTGGCGCAATTCTATGGCTGGCGCACGGCGTTCCTCGTTCTGGGGATGCCCGGGATAGTCGTGAGCTTGCTGATCTTTCTAACCGTGCGGGAACCTGCACGTTCCGTTCAGGCGAAGGCGCCGTCGCTCCTCGACGTCGTCTCGCTTCTGCTGAGAAGCAGGACGTTCCGGCATGTCACGGCGGCGAGCGCACTTGCCGCCTTCGCCATCTATGGCTCGGCGCAGTTCGGCTTCGCCTTTCTCATGCGGGCGCACGGGCTCTCCCTGTCGCAGGGCGCCGCGCTCTTCGTTCTGACCGGAGCGGTGATGGGCGCGGTCGGGATTTTCCTGGGCGGATACCTGACCGACAAACTGTCTCGACGCATCCCCGGAGCGGCGGCCATCGTACCGGGCGTCGGATTGTTGCTCGCCACACCCTTGCTGATCGCGGCCTATCTCGTCCCGTCAAAAGGCATTCTCATTGTGATGCTGGCCGGGGCCGCCGTTGTCCAGAACATGTATATCGGCCCTGTCACCTCGACGATCCAGGGGTTGGTCCAGCCCCGTATGCGGGCGACCGCCATCGCAATATTCGCCTTGGTCAACGTACTGGTCGGCGCCGGCCTTGGACCTCCCTTCGTCGGTTTCCTGAGCGATTTCCTCTCGCACCGGGCCTTTGCCGGTGACTATGATGCTCTCTGCCAGGTCGGCGGCGCGGCATGCGATGCGGCGAAGGCGAGCGGCCTCCGCTCCGCGCTTTCGATCGTGACGATCTGCTTCATATGGGCGGGAATCCACATGTTCCTCGCAGGCCGGACGATTGTCCGCGACACTGCCCTGGCCGAAGGGGCCGTCACGGCGGGTTGATCCACTCCGGGCATCCGACTTACGCTATTCAACTTTCACTTTATTATGGCAACTTGGCAGCACGCACGCTAATCACCTGGGCTGACGGAATGCCATTTCGTGCTCGAATGGTGCCCTGATGGCACTCGCAGCGTGACCGACAATACGATGAGGGAGGATATCGTGAGCGTTGAAACTGGGGTGCGTCTTCCACAACCGACCCGCGACATCGAGCAAGGGAAGCGCGATCTCGACGAGTTCGGCTATTGCGTTCACCTGGACGTGCTGGATGCCGCACAGATTGAAGCCTTGCGTGATCGCCTCATCGAGCAGGCGCGACTGGAGCGCGAGCAGGGTGTCGCATGGCTGGGGAACGGCGGACGCGGCGGCAATACCTGGATCGGTGGAGAGCGCGGTTCCGTCGAAGCCCCCTGGCAGGGTGTTCGGACCCTCCTCAACAAGGGACGGGTCTTCGTCGAGCTAGCGATGAATCCGGTGATCCTGGAGTATCAGCGGCACCTTTTCCGCGATGCGGATTTCTACCTGTCCAGCTCGAACGGGGTGATCGTTCGAAAGGGAGCGGTCCCGATGGTCGTTCATACGGACCAAATCCATGTCCCCTTCGAGACGCCTATTCCGGTTGTGTCGAACGTTATGGTCGCGCTGTCGGAGTTCAGGGAAGACATGGGGGCGACGCGTTTCCTGCCGGGCAGCCACCATATGCCGCCCCCTTCGCTCGCGCTCGATTTCAAGCAGATGGACGCCTACAATCCTGAGCCGATCGAGGGAATGGTGACCGCCGAATGCCCTCCGGGCGCCGCCATCTTCTTTAGCGGGCAGACATGGCACAGCTCGGGCTGGAGCAGTTCCGAGGACGTTCGCTACTCCATTTCCACCTATTTCTCCCTTCCCTTCATGCGACCCCAGGACGCCTATATCGCCAGTCTTCACGACGATGTGTACGCGGAGATGAGCGACGCTGAGCGTGCGATGGTCGGCTTCAAGGTGAATACGGTGGGGCGCATCGACCCGCGCTTCCCCGGCGACCGAAGCAATGTCGGGATGCCGAATCCGTACATTCCGGAACTTCGCCAAGGTTCCGGCAAGCGCGCCGTTCCGGCGGAGCTGGAAAGCATTCCGTTTGCCGGTGCGCTCGCGCCAAAGGTCTCGGACGAAAGCTAAGGTCGATCGTCGCGCCGGATGTCATCCGGTCGAGGCTGTTCAGCAAGCAGGGTCGAACGCCGCCAAGTTGCCATTGGCGGCGTTCGGCTTGCTTTGGGCGATCGGCCGAATTCTGGATCGCTCGTGGACTTGATCGACCTTCATAATTATGTTATTCGTTATTCACTTTAAGAGGGCAGCGAAGCGGGAAGTAGTGAATGCATCAGCTTTTCAGCGATCCGCGCCACGAGAATGTGGTGGGCGCTTTTCGGACGATGCGATCGCCAGACGATCGCATCGACAATCCCGTCGTCCCGATCGAGGAGATCATCGCGGAAGCGCGCCTCGGGCTGCCATTCATCCTGGTCGATGCGGAAGATCGGGAGAATGAAGGCGATCTCATCATCCCGGCGGACATGGCCTCGCCGGCGCACGTCAACTTCATGGCACGTTTCTGTCGCGGCCTGATCTGCCTGGCGATTACGTCGAGTCGAGCGAATGAGCTGCGGCTGACCCCGATGTCCTCCGTGAACCGCTGCGGCCTTGGTACCGCGTTCACGGTATCGATCGATGCGAAGGAGGAAATCTCCACCGGCATCTCGGCCTTCGACCGCGCAAGGACGATCGCAGTAGCGATCGATCCCGGCTGCGGCGCAGCGGATCTCGTGACGCCCGGACACATGTTTCCGCTGGTCGCGCGTGAAGGCGGCGTTCTCGAACGCCCCGGCCATACCGAGGCAGCCGTCGACATATCGCGGCTTGCCGGCCGCAATCCGTCGGGCGTGATCTGCGAGATCATGAATGACGATGGCACGATGGCCCGTCTACCTGACCTGGTCGGTTTCGCGCGGCGGCACGGCCTGAAGATCGGCACGATCGAGGACCTCATTGCCTATCGTCGCAGGGCGGAACGGCTGGCCGATCTGACCGGGAACATCGCCTTGCCGTGCGCGCCGGACCAGCATCGCCGCCAAGGATATTGCGCCGCCTAACCAGGGACCGGGCTGCGCGGGTGCGCCGCGCCCTGCTCCAACATCTTGCGAGGGAATCCTCTTGACCCAGCACCAGTTCGATCTGTCCGGACGAGTCGCGTTTGTGACCGGGGCTTCATCTGGCATCGGCAGGCGATTGGCACTTGCCCTCGCAAAGGCCGGCGCCAAAGTGGCCGTTACCGCCCGCAGGACCGAACGTCTCGTGCGGCTCGTCGATGAGATCATGGCGGTCGGCGGAAGCGCCGCGGCGATCGGAGTCGATGTCGAGAGCGAACAATCGATCGTCGACGCCTTTTCCGAAACTGAAGCGCGACTGGGCACGGTCGACACGATTTATGCCAATGCCGGCATGAACGTAACCGGCGGTACGCTTGATCTGGCGATGGACGCGTTCGACCAGTTGATGCGGGTCAATGTCAGGGGAGTCTATCTGACGGCGCGCGAAGGTGCCCGTCGAATGATCGAGACCGGCTCGGCCGCGAGCGGTTCGGGCCGGATTATCCTGATGGGCTCGATCGGCGGTCACACCGTTCTGCCCGGCCTCACCGCTTACTGTGCATCCAAGGCGGCCGTCGCGATGATGGGCCGAAGCATGGCGCGCGACTGGGCGCGGTCCGGGATTAACGTCAATGTCGTTTGCCCCGGCTATGTCGAGACCGAACTCAACGACGCATGGTTCGCGTCGGATGTAGGTCGTAAGCAGGTGCAGCGTTTTCCGCGAGGGCGCCTGATGCAGGAAGAAGATCTGCTGGGTACGTTGCTTCTGCTCGGCTCCGGCACTTCACGCGCGATCACCGGGGGCGTCTTCACGGTGGATGATGGACAGTCCTTGTAATGCCGCCGGCGCCAAGTGCCCCGGACAGACCAGCAGCGGCGAAGGGAAGTCCGCTGTCGAATCCCCGCGTTTTCGAACGCTTGCTGGAGAAGGCAGCCAGATGCCTCGCATGCCCTTGATCGTCGGCCTTGGTGGCTCGGGCAATCCTGCCGGTTCCACCGAACGCATTCTTCGACGCGCGCTTGAAGCGGCGGATCGCGCGGGCGCGCGAACCGTCTGTTTCGACGGCCAGGCACTCAACTTGCCGATGTACGAATATGGCGCGGCGCGGCTGGAAAAGGCCATGGCCCTGATCGAAGCGCTTCGCGGTGCCGACGGCGTGATCATCGCGTCACCCAGCTACCACGGGACCGTACCGGGGCTGCTGAAGAACGCGATCGACTATATCGAAGACATGGCAAAGGACGAGCGACCCTACCTGGATGGGCGCTCGGTCGGGCTGATCTCGGTGGCGGCAGGCTGGCAGGCGACAGGCTCGACATTGGCGACCCTGCGCGCGATCGCGCACGCGCTTCGCGGCTGGCCGACGCCGTTGGCGATAACCGTCAACTCGGCGCAGCCGGTCTTCGATTCGCATGGCGAGTTGATCGACCCCGCACTCGGCGCGCAATTCGATGTGCTGGCTCACCAGCTCATCGGTTTTGCCGATCGCGGCAAGGCTCCCCTTGTCTCATGACCCTGGAGAAGAAATCCGGATGACCGATACGAGCCCAGCGGCCGTTCTGACCGAACGCCGAGGCCATGTCCTGATCGTGACGATCAATCGTCCCGAAGCGCGCAACGCCGTGAACGCGGCTGTTCATGTCGGGATCGGCACAGCTCTGGAGATCGCGGAAGCCGAAGCCGAAGTCCGCGTCGTCCTTATCACGGGCGCCGGCGACAAGAGCTTCTGCGCCGGCGCCGATCTCGTCGCGATTTCCCGCGGGGAACCGATCGAACCGACGGAAAAGGCCCAGAGAGACTGGGGATTTGGCGGGATGACGGCGCATCCGATCTCGAAACCAATCATCGCCGCAGTCAACGGCTTCGCATTCGGCGGCGGGTGCGAGATTGCACTGATGTCCGATCTGATCGTTGCCGCCGACCATGCCAAGTTCGCGCTTCCCGAGGTCAGAGTGGGCTTGTTTCCCTCAGGCGGGGGTGCTTTTCGCCTCGTGCGCCAATTGCCGCAGAAGATCGCGATGGATCATCTCCTGACCGGTGACCCGTTCGATACAGCGATGGCGCTGCACCACGGCCTCGTCAATCGCGTGGTCCCTTTAGCGGATCTCATGCCGACGGCTCTCGCCCTTGCGGAGAGAATCGCGGCCAATGCGCCGCTCGCAGTGCAGGTCGCAAAGCGTGCCGCACTCGGCATGCAAGGAGGGCGCATCGCCTCCGACGACGCCCATTGGCAACAAAACGCGCTCGAACTCGACATTCTGGTACGTACCGAGGATGCACTCGAGGGGCCCCGCGCCTTCGCCGAAAAGCGTCGTCCGGTCTGGAAGGCGTGCTGACGGCGAACAGACGCCCCTCAGATCGGCCACAAAACGTCTCTATGCGGGGACACCTAGCTGGCCGAGCGCCGGCTGGCCTCGAGCAAAGCGGCGCTTTCCGCTAACGGTCTCGAGCAGCGTTTTGAAAAAACAAGCTGTTCGGCGACGACGATGACCACGCCTTTCGGCCGCCCTATGGCTACCACTGAACAGCTGTCGGAGGACGCGAACTGGTCTATTCCGAGGACATCCAGCCTTTTCCAGGCGACGTGTTGCTGCTATTGTGCCTCTTAGCGAACGGCCGATGGAAATCGTACTTTAAAGTCAACAGCTTCGGCGTCCATAAGATTTCCTCTTCTGGGCACCAGGGACCCTTCCGGCATCGTCCGAAAGGGTCCACCGAGCGGCTGGTCCACACCATATTTTCATCGAAAATCCCGAACGGACCTGCCGCTATGGGAGCGCGCAGAATGCGCAGCATTGAATCGCGCGTGTCGCTACGGAATCGCTGCGCACGCACCCATCGGGATGTTGCCGTCGATTGCGCGGCTGAACGATGGAACTGCGGACGCGAGCGCCGTGCGGAGACGGACAATGACGTTTTCCGGTCAGTTGGTCCGAATTTGTGACGGAAGCGCTGACGGCGGGCGTGACTAGCGAGCCGGACGGTTCGCGGCGACGAAGAAGTCGATGAACGCGCGAACCGCCGGGCGCATGTGACGGCGGCTGGCATGATATAGATAAAAGCCGGGAAAAGGCGGGCAATTGTCGGGAAACAGCTCCACCAATTCCCCGCTGGCCAAATAATCCGCGATCCAATGTTCGTGGAGGAAGGCGATCCCCGTGCCATCGAGCGCGGCGCGGACCATGAGCTGGTCGTCATTGGTGGTGAAGGAGTCTCGTGCGGCGCCCAGCGTGATCTCCGCGCCATCGCGGACCACTTCCCATTGATAGACGCCGCCGCCGGTGAAACGGCGAACCAGGCAGCGATGCCGTGCCAGATCCTCCAACGCCAGGGGAGTGCCGTGGCGGTCGATATAGGCTGGGGCGGCGACGATCGTGAGGCGTTGTGGCCCGCCAATCCGCGTGGCGATCATCTCCGGCTGCAGGTTTTCGCCGAGGCGAAGGCCGATGTCGAACCCTTCGGCGACGATGTCGACAAAGCGATCCTCGACCACCACGTCGATCGCCACCGAGGGATAGGCCTCGGCAAAGGCGGCAAGATGCGGTCCGATCAGCTGCAGCGTGGCGGAGCGCGGCGCGGTCACGCGCACAGGACCGGCGGGTGTGGCATCGGTAGCGTGCGCATCGCGCATCGCTTCCTCGATCTCACCCAATGCCGGACCGAGCCGACCGAGCAGCCGCTGCCCGGCTTCGGTCAGCGCGAGGCTGCGCGTGGTGCGATTGAGCAATCGCATGCCCAACCGCGCCTCCAGCGCACCGACCGCGTGACTGACCGCCGATGGTGACATGCCGAGTTGGCGGGCGGCGGCGCGAAAGCCGCCGGTGCGGGCGACTTCGGCAAACACAGCAAGCTGGGGTAGGCGGTCGCGATCCATTGATCGACCTCATCGAACAGGATGTGCGATATAGATGGTCTATTCCGGACAGTCGAGCACGCCATATCGTCGGCCTACCTTCTGATGGAGACGTGATCATGCAAACGCGAAAACTCGGACCTCTGGATGTTTCGGCCATCGGACTCGGTTGCATGGGCTTCACCGCAGCCTATGGCGGCCAGGACGAGAGCGCGTCGATCGCGACGCTGCACCGCGCGGTCGAGCTCGGCGTCACTCTATTCGATACTGCCGAAGTGTACGGTCCTTATGAGAACGAACCGATCGTCGGCCGGGGGCTGAGGGAGGTTCGGGACAAGGTTCAGATCGCGACCAAATTCGGCTTCCGAATCGGCGACGAAGGCATCGGCTTCCAGCGCGCCAAGGGACTGGATGGATCGCCGGCCAATGCAAAGCGCGTTGCCGAGGCGTCACTGAAGCGGTTGGGCACCGACGTGATCGATCTCTATTATCTCCACCGCCCCGACCCGGCGACCCCGATCGAGGATTCGGTCGGCGCGATGGCTGACCTGGTCCGGGAAGGAAAGGTACGCGCGATCGGCCTGTCCGAGGTTACCGCCGATCAGCTGCGGCGCGCGCATACCGTCCATCCGATCGCGGCGTTGCAGAGCGAATATTCGCTGTGGCAGCGCGAGGTGGAGGCAAGCATCCTGCCGGTCTGTCGCGAACTCGGCATCGGGTTCGTACCCTATAGCCCGCTCGGACGCGGATTCCTGTCGGGCCAGATTCGCAGCAGAGAGGATCTCGAGCAGAATGATTTCCGTTCGACCCTGCCTCGCTTTGCCGAGGGCAATCTCGAGGCGAACCTGTCGCTGGTCGACACCCTGTCAGCGATGGCTGCCGAGCGCGGCGTCACGGCGGCGCAACTGGCGCTCGCCTGGGTGCTGGCCCAGGGCGACGATGTGGTGCCGATCCCCGGCGCGCGCAAAATCCCGCATCTGGAAGACAATGTCGCCGCCGCCGATATCGCGTTGTCGGACGACGAAATCGCCCGGATCGGCGGCGTCATGGCTGAGGTGCGGGGCGAGCGCTACGGCCAGCGCGAGGCGGCGCTGGTCGACCGGAAGTGATCTCGTCGACTGCGATCTGGGCCACAGCAAATCGATCCTGACAAACCGCGTGGTCTCCGCTCGACGGCAGAGACCACGCGGCCGGGATTCTGTTCGCTCGCAGCCAGGTTGAAACGTTCGGCGAAATCGCGGATCGGGTGATGAGCAATCGCGGCGACCCTGTGGAGATGCCGGGCGATTTGTTGCTAGGGCATCCGCATGCTCATGAAGTCGCCGCGCAAGGTCGCCATCGTTTTGGGTTTGGTCGTCCTCGCAGCAGCGGGGAGCGTGGTTTGGTTGCTGGCGACGCTGGGCTGGTTTACGCCGCCGCCGACCAAGTTCGGTTGGCCGGTCTCGATTACCAGCGTGGCCGGGGACGGCCTGCGAGGACAGGCTGACGGCGGAGCGGCCAAGGCGCGCTTCGGCGATCCGTTCGCAATCGTCCTCGATGCGCGCGGTACGCTGTTCGTGGCGGATTCCGGCGACACCGGCCGCATCCGCAAGATCGATCCCGACGGCAATGTGACCACCTTGCCGGGATCGTTCGATACTCCATCCGGCCTTGCGCTGGATGCGGCCGGCAATCTCTTCGTCGCGGACACCGGCGCCAATGCGATCCGCAAGATCAATCCAGCCGGGGTCGTGACGACACTCGCGGGAGACGGAATGGCGGGATTTCGCGACGGCCCCGCCGCGACGGCGCGCTTCAACGGGCCGATCGGCGTGGCGGCCGATGACAAAGGCAATGTCTATGTCGCCGACACTTACAACGATCGTATCCGCGTCATCACGCCGCAAGGCCAAGTGCAGACGCTGGCGGGACACGACGCGCCGGGCTTTGCCGATGGACAAAGCGCGGCCGCCGCATTCGACACGCCGACCGGGATCGCGCTCGATCGCCATGGCGCGCTGCTCGTCGCGGATTCGGGCAATAACGCGATCCGCAAGGTCGAGAAGGACGGGCGCGTTTCGACGCTCGCCCGTACCGATCCCAATGACGGCGCGGGCCTGTTGCAAGGGATCATCGGCCTGGTGCCGACCTGGGACGGGTTCGTCTACATCGCGTCCTATCGCCGCGGGCGTGTCGTCGAGATGTCGCCCGCGGGATCGCTGCGCGTGCTCGCCGGGCCAGGGTCGACGATCGACGGCAATGCCGCGCTGCCGCTAACGGGGCCGGCCGGGCTCGCAATCGATGGCGCAGGCGGCCTCTACGTTGCCGATGCGTCGGCCTATGCCGTTCGCAAACTCAGTCCGCGCCTTGCCGATGCCGCCCCAGTCCCGGCGGCGATTCCCGAACCAACCGTCTCCGCGCTGGTCGGCAAGCCGGTCTTCCCCTGGCCGGTCGCTCCGCAATTTGGCTGGCACGAAGTGGTCGGCGACATGGGCGAGGTGCGCGGCAATTATGACGGCGAAAGTCGCGACCACCTCCATGCCGGCCTGGATATCAGCGCGCCGGTGGGCGGGACGGTGCTCGCCTCCGCCGACGAGACGGTGCGGGATCCGCTCCCCAATTGGGATGTCGAGGGTCTGAGCGAAGGACTGCGCGTCGACCAGATGACCTATATCCACATGCGCGTTGGCCGCACCGCGACCGGCGAGCCGCTGGATGCGAGCCGGTTCCAGATCATCCGCGATGGCGAAGGCCATGTCGTCCGGGTTCGCGTGAAGCGCGGCGCCCGTTTCCGGGTCGGCGATCCGCTCGGCACGATCAACCGCATGGCACATGTCCATCTCGAACTCGGCGCGCCGCGGGCCAAGGTCAATGCGCTGCTCCTACGCTTTCCCAACTTCGGCGATCATGTCGCGCCGCATATCGACGACGTCTATGTGCTCGATGCCAACGGCCAGCGGCTGAGCGAAAAGCAGAACGAGCGGCTGGTCGTTCCCGCCGCCGGTGGCGCCATCGGGATCGTCGCCGAGGCCTGGGATCAGGTCGACGACAATGCCGCGCGCCGCCGCCTTGGACTCTATGCGGCCGGCTTTCAGATCCTGAAGCAGGACGGCATGCCGGTGCGCGGGTTCGAACGGCCGCGCATCACGATCCAGTTCGACCGCATGCCTGTCACGCCTTTTGCGGCGAAAATCGCTTACGCCCCTGACAGCGGCGACACGGTTCATAGCGACCAGCGGACCCGCTTTCTCTACGTCGTCACCAATATCGTACGGCATGGCCATGCGAGTCCGGGCGGCTGGAACCCGGCGGAAGTCGCTCCCGGCAATTACACGATCCGTATTCATGCCGCGGACCGTGCCGGAAACGTCGCATCGGTCGGACGAGATCTCCCGATCACGATCCGCTGAGGCGGGACGGCGGACGCAAGAAGCAGTCCAGACCCACTGCGTGCTCTAAGGCGATATCGCTGTGCAGCAGGAAATCCTCCCGCTAAACCGTGGAGGTGACGACATTATTTCGGACAGCGCAGATATGATAGCACGCTCAGATACAGACTACGGATTGACGCCAGGCACCCCATACGCGAGCCCGCGCTCGATCAGATCCCTGGAAGAATGCTATTTCTATCATACCATGGATGTTCCGGGCTACGGCACAATCAAAGGAGAATGGGATCTTCGAGGTTCAATCGACCGCTATCTTGGAGATTTCAATTTTGCCGGGAAGCGTGTTCTAGATGTGGGGGCAGCATCGGGCATATTGAGTTTCCATATCGAAAAGCAGGGCGCTGAAATAGTTTCGTTCGACCTATCCGACGATTACGATTGGGATATTGTTCCTTTTGTGGAAAATAATGTCGACTCTGCATTGGCAGAGCGCCGGAGACATATTCAGAAAATAAATAATGGATATTGGTTATGCCATAAGGCATTCAATTCCAAAGCCAAAATGGTCAATGGCATAGTCTATGATATTCCAAGTTCTATAGGCGAATTGGACGTTGCTGTTTTTGGTAGCATTTTATTGCATCTGCGGGATCCATTTCTCGCTCTTGAAAACGGAGCTAGATTGGCGCGGGAAGCTATCATCGTGTCTGATATTTCGCCCTACGGCAAGATAGCCAGTAGATTCAAAAAGAACCCTCGATTCATGCCGCGGAGCTCGCAGCCGGAAGGTATCAGCGACGGCTGGTTCAGACTCCCGCCACTACTTGTTAAAGAGTATCTTGCGATCCTTGGCTTCAAAGACTTTTCTTTATCGTGGAATGATTTCAAATACGGCGATCGCATTCGCCCAATCTATACGATTGTTGCGAGAAGGTAGCCTGATTGTAATCGCTGGGCAGTTCTCGCGCGTTGATCCGCTGCGATGCCTTGCCCCATAGGCCGCGGTGCGGTGCGCTAACCTGTACAGCGGATTCCGGGACAAGCCCCGCATGACGAACAAAGCTGATCGTATTGGTCTACGTCAGAACGCGCCTCCGCCAATAGCTCAGGCCGGCATCGGCAACCGGTCGAGGTGTTTCTCGAGCGTGATCGGGTAATCGCGGACGCGCACGCCGGTCGCGTTGTAGATCGCGTTGGCAACTGCGGCCCCGACTCCGCACAGGCCTAGCTCGCCGACGCCTTTCGCCTTCATCGGGTTGGCCTTGTCGTCGGCCTCGTCGAGAAAGACGACGTCCTGATGCGGGATGTCGGCATGGACCGGTACCTCATAGCCGGCGAGATCGTGATTGACGAAAAAGCCGAACCTCTTGTCGACCGCCAGTTCCTCCATCAGCGCCGAGCCGACGCCCATGGTCATCGCACCAATGACCTGGCTGCGCGCCGTTTTGGGGTTGATGATCCGCCCCGCCGCACACACCGCCAGCATCCGCCGCACGCGGGTCACGCCGGTATAAGCGTCGACCCCAACCTCGACGAAATGCGACCCGAAGGTCGATAGCTGATGCGTCTTGCCGAGATCGCCGAACTCGATCTTGTCCTCGACGACCAATTCGCCGCTGGCAGCGGCTTGCGCCAGCGGAGCGGAGCGATTGCCGCTGCGGACCTTGCCCGCTTCGAACACCGCATCGGTCGAGTTGAACCCGAGCCGCCCCGCGACGTCCTCCCGCAGTTTGACGCAGGCGGCATAGACACCAGCGGTCGAGTTGGCTGCGCCGAATTGCCCGCCCGAGCCCGCCGCGACGGGGAAATCGGAGCTGCCGAGCTTCACGGTCACCGCTTCGATCGGCACGCCCATCATCTCCGCCGCGGTCTGGGCGATGATGGTGTAGCTGCCGGTTCCGATGTCGGTCATGTCGGTTTCGACCGTCACCTGACCATCACGACCCAGGCGGACACGAGCGCCCGACGGAAAGTTGATATGGTTGCGGAACGCCGCCGCCATGCCCACCCCGATCAGCCAGCGGCCGTCGCGGACCTGGCCGGGCCGGGACTTGCGCTGCGACCAGCCGAAGCGGTCGGCGCCTTCGCGCAGGCAGCGGATGAGCTGGCGTTCGGAAAAGCGCCGCTCGGGCTTTTCGGGATCGACCTGGGTGTCGTTTTTGACCCGGAACTCGACCGGATCCATGCCGAGCTTCTCGGCCATCTCGTCCATCGCGATTTCGAGCGCCATCAGCCCGGGCGCCTCGCCCGGCGCGCGCATGGCATTGCCTTCGGGCAGATCGAGCACCGCCAGTCGCATCGCGGTCAGGCGATTGGCCCCGGCGTAGAGCAGCTTGGTCTGATTGACTGCCGTTTCGGGTTCGCCATTGGGCTGGTCGCCCGACCCGCTTTCATGCGCGATCGCGGTGATCGTCCCGTCGCGCTCGGCGCCGATCCGGATGTGCTGCCGCGTGGCCGGCCGGTGGGTGGTATTGTTGGACATGAAGGGACGCGGCAAGGCCAGCTTGACCGGCCGCCCCGCCGCCTTCGCGCCCAGCGCCGCAAGCACCGCATCGACGCGCAAGAACAGCTTCCCACCGAAACCGCCGCCGATATAGGGCGAGAGGAAGCGGATTTTCTCCTTGGGGATGCCGAGCGTCTTGGCGAGGTCGGAACGCCCCCAATTGATCATCTGGCTCGACGTCCATAGCGTGAGCTGATCGCCGTTCCAGGCGGCGATGGAAGCGTGCGGCTCCATCATCGCGTGGCTGTGGTCTGGCGTGGAATAAAGCGCATCGAGCTTGACCGGCGCGCGGGCGAAGGCTTCCTCGAACGAACCGGTTCGATCGGCCTTCGGCGCGGCATTGCCTTTATTGCTGTCGCCGCCCGTCAGCGGCGCGGTCTTGAGCGCCTCGTCGAGATCGAACCGGCCCTGCCCGCGATCATAGTCCACGCGCACCAAGGCCGCCGCCGCGCGCGCCTGCTCGAAAGTCTCGGCGACGACGACCGCGATGGCCTGATGGTAATGGTCGATCTCGGCCCCGCCGAACAGCTTGACCGTGTTGAAATCGCCCTTGCCGAGTTTGCCGGTATCGGTCGCCGTGACGATCGCGAGCACGCCCGGCGCGGCTTTGGCCGCGTCGAGCTTGATCGACCGGATCCGCCCCTTGGCGATCGCCGAACCGACGACATAGCCGTAAGCGGGATTGGCCACCTCACGGTGATGCTCATAAGCATAGAGCGCTTGTCCTGTGGTCTTGAGCGGGCCGTCGATACGGTCATGGGCACGACCGACCACTGTCGCGCGATCGATCGGGTTTTGGCCCGCAGGCGTGTCGAACTTCATGCCGCTTTCCCCTGATCGATCACTGCCGCCAAGGTCCGTTCGGCCAACGGGATCTTGAACGCGTTATCCGGCATCGGACGGGCGCCGGCGAGAAGCTGGCCGGCGACTTCCCTGGCGCCGCGCGGCATCGCCGCCTCCGCCGCCTCGACCCGCCACGGCTTGTGCGCGACGCCGCCTAGTGCGACGCGGCCGCTGCCGTCCTTGTGGATCACCGCCGCCACCGAAACGAGCGCAAAGGCGTAGGAAGCGCGGTCGCGGACTTTCTCGTAATGCTGAAAGCCGCCGATCGGCTTGGGCAAGGTCACACCCGTGATCAATTCCCCGGGCGTCAGCACCGTCTCGATATGCGGCGTGTCGCCGGGCAGACGGTGAAACTCGGCGATCGGGATCGCGCGGGTGCTGCCGTCGGGCTTAACCGTCTCCACCGTCGCGTCGAGCACGCGCAGTCCGACCGCCATGTCCGACGGGTTGGTCGCGATGCAATCGTCGCTCGATCCGATCACCGCCAATTGCCGGCTGAAGCCGCCGATCGCCGAGCAGCCCGATCCGGGCTTGCGCTTGTTGCACGGCATGTTGGGGTCATAGAAATAGGGACAGCGCGTGCGCTGGAGCAGATTGCCGGCGGTGGTCGCCTTGTTGCGCAATTGTCCTGACGCACCGGCGACGATCGCCCGGCTCAACACGCCATAATCGCGCCGGACACGTTGATCGCTCGCCAGGTCGGTGTTGGTCACCAGCGCCCCGATCCTGAGGCCGCCGTCCGCGGTCGGCTCGATCTTGTCGAGCCCGATATCCTGGACGTCGACGAGGTGAACGGGCGTCTCGATCTGCAGCTTCATCAGGTCGAGCAGGTTGGTGCCGCCGGCCAGGAACTTGGCGCCGGGCTGGCTGGCGACCGCGCGCGCGGCGCCGACCGGGTCCTTGGCACGTTCGTAAGTGAACGCCTTCATGCCCCTGCCCCCGCGACTTCGGTGATCGCCTCGGCGATATTGGAATAGGCGCCGCAGCGGCAGATATTGCCGCTCATCCGCTCGCGCAGTTCGGCGTTGCTGAGGCTGGGCCGTGCCGTCACGTCCGCCTGGACATGGCTCGGCACACCGCGCTTGATCTCGTCGAGCACCGCGACCGCCGAGCAGATCTGGCCCGGCGTGCAATAGCCGCATTGATAGCCGTCATGCTTGACGAACGCGGCCTGCATCGGATGGAGCCGGTCGGGCATGCCGAGGCCTTCGATCGTGGTGACCTCATCCCCCTCATGCTGCAAAGCGAGGCTGAGACAGCTGTTGATGCGGGTGCCGTTGACCAGCACCGTACAGGCCCCGCACTGGCCGTGATCGCAGCCCTTCTTGGTACCGGTCAGATGCAGATGTTCGCGTAGCGCGTCGAGCAACGTCGTGCGCGGATCGACCTTCAGCGCTCGCGCCTCCCCGTTCACCTTGAGCGACACGGCCATATCGAGCGGCGCGGCGCTCGCGGAGGATGCCGCGGTGGCCGCGACGGGGGCGGCGGCGATCACGGCAGTCGCGGCGCCGCTCGCGAGGACGCCCCGTCTGGAAATGCCAGGGCCGTTGGTGTCCGACATGTCGTTTCCCTCAATTCCGGCCTCAATTCCGGCCAATGACCGATCCAATGACTCTCCGCGCCACGCCACCGCCTAGGCATGGCGAGCCGCCTCGCCCCGATATCGGACGTCGCCAGCCCTACTCGCTTTCGCTCAGCGCATCGGAAGAGCACGGGTTCCATCGGCTATGGCCGCACCAGCCCCGTGATCGCCGCGCGATCAATACGTCGAATGCATTAGTCGTGGCGGTGGTGCGCATGGCTATCTCCTTGCCGGCGAAGCGTCTGCCGTCGACCGTCGCCATATCGGCCTTGCGGGTGATTTCTATGTCGGTGTCCTTTTCGGGATCAGGGGGCCACTGAAGGGCCAGCGCCGGCAGAAGCCCCGCCCGCCGGGAAGACCGCGCTTCAAGCCCTTGGGCGAATGACTAAGCGCGGAGGATGTCACACCCAACTCGAGGCCCGCGCGGTGGATCGCGCCGGTCGCAAATGTGGAGCGTGGTCACGGCGTGACCCACGGTCTCGATCAATAGTCCATCGCCAGAGAAATCCACGATTTTCTTCTGGTTTTGTCCGAAAGTCGATCAGATTCCAGTCGATCTCGCGCAACAATGGCCGTGGGCCGGGCCAGCGATTGCTACTTTCAAAGGGAGTCAAGTGAGTCAACCGAGTGCGGAAGATTCGCTCCAGTAGCAGGCGAAGATGGGGTTCGTTGCCCCGATTGGGGAATAATATACAGGTATAATAAAGACTACGCACGCCGCTTTGATCTACCTCCTAGTCGTGTTATCGACTGACCTGTCTTCTCAACATGAGAGGGAAGGGGCAGGTCATCGGGGCGGGCGGATCGCATCACGAACAATCCAAATAAGGATCTTTGATCGCGACCTTCGCTCCGGTGGCATTTTTCTGAAACAATTCGTTGGAAAATCAAATTCGGGTCTGCGCAACGAAGTCTGCAATGGAGCATAAAATGCCTAAGATCTGGATGAGGTTAGCAGCGGCTTTGGCCGTCCTATTCGCACTGTCGGCAACGCCGGCCATGGCCCAAGCAACGCGTACATGGGTTTCCGGCGTGGGCGACGACGTCAATCCCTGCTCACGCACCGCGCCGTGCAAGACTTTCGCTGGTGCCATCTCCAAGACCGCGGCGGGCGGTGAGATCAACTGTCTCGATCCGGGCGGCTTCGGGACCGTGACGATCACCAAGGCCATGACAATCAATTGTAAGGGCCCGAGCAACGGAGGCGTACTTGCTTCCGCCACAAATGGCGTCATTATCAATGCGGGACCTACCGATGGCGTCACTTTAATCGGCCTTGAAATAGAAGGCGGGCCGCTGAGTGCGCCAGGCATTAACGGCGTCAGAATTCTCGCCGCCGGCGATGTGCTCATCCAGGATTGTAACATTCATGGATTTACGAACGCGTCGAGCGGGGCTGGCGTATCGATCGCAACGAGTGTGACAACGCGGGTAACGATTGACCGCACCAACCTTCATTCCAATCTCTATGGCCTAAGGGTCACATCGACGGGGTCGACAGGCCACGCCAAAGTGCTGAATTCGCTCATTCTCGACAACTCAACTGCCGCCCTGAGCGTCGACGGAGCGGGCAACGACATATTCATCCGCGACAATAACGTCTTCGGACCGGTCGGCCTGCAAATGCTGAACGGGGGAATTGTCCGTTCTTATGGCGGCAATCTCCTGACCACGGCGCCAGCGCCAAGCCAGACGATGCCGCTCCAATAGCACACGTCCATGTACCAAGGTTCAAACTGGCCGTCGCTCTCCAAAAGGGGAGCGACGGTTGTGTTTTATACCTGCAATGTGCGTTGAGCCGTCGCAGAACCCGACAGAAGGCTGATAGATAAATCGTGCCTGCCGTCCAGCCGGAACGCGTGTCGGTGTTCGTCTGCGGAGTGCAGAAGGGCGGCACTACCAGCCTTTTTGGTCATTTCCAGGAACATCCTCAGCTAGCCGATCCCATCCGGAAGGAACTGCATTTCTTCGACGATGAAGAGCGGGACTGGATCGTGCCGGATTATGCCCCGCTTCACGCATGCTTCGAACCCGAAACCGGATCGCGGCTGCGCTACGACGTCACCCCGATCTACAGTTTCTGGCCCCCATCCCTCGAGCGGATCGCCCGGTACAATCCCGATGCGAGGCTAATCTTCCTATTTCGCGATCCGTTTGAGCGAGCCTGGTCACAATGGTGTATGGAGTGGGCGCGTGGGAGCGAGGATTTGTCTTTCGCATCCGCGATCCGAGACGGCCGGCTGCGCCTCGACGGGCTGGGCGAAACGGCGCCGGAACGCCGCGTGTTCAGCTACGTTGAGCGTGGCTTTTATGCCGCCCAGGTGGAACGCGCATTGCGGTTGTTCCCAACCGAGCAACTCCTGTTCCTCCGATCCGAGGATCTTCGCGACGACCATGCCGGTACGCTCGACCGAATTGCCGATTTTCTGGATATTGCCCCTTTTCCCGACACCGGCCGAAAGCTTGAGCACGCCAGGCCCGATATTTCGTACCCGCCGATGCCCACCGAGGCTGATAGGCAGTTGGTCGCGGAACTGGTGCGCAAAGACCTCATCCAATTTGCGGCGCTGACCGGTATCAACATAAACGATTGGGCGAGCATGAACATTTCGAAGCCACAGTCCGCCGGCCCGATCGCCGGGGACAGGTCCCCGGATCGTCCCAATGTGCTGATGATCGTCGCGGACGACCTCAACAGCTGGATCGGCGCACTGGGCTGCCAGCCGGACGTGCGTACCCCGGCGATCGACGCACTCGCGCGACGCGGCACGCTCTTCGCTCGCGCCTATTGCGCCGCCCCTTATTGCAACGCGAGCCGCATGAGCACTTTCACGGGGTGCCTGCCATCCACCACGGGCGTCTATCAAAACGAACAATTCTGGGAATCGCCTTCACGACGCTCGACTTATATCGAGGCGTTCCGTGAGGCTGGCTATTACACCTTTGGCGCGGGCAAGGTGTTTCATGGCGTTTACGATTACGCGACTGCGGGGCGAACTGGAGCTGCGCAGGCCGAGTGGATTCCGATCGAGGACCGGGCATTGCTATGGGATCGGTTCGAAACCAGTGCGCCGGAACCCTTGCCTGTTGCCCGCCCGTCGAACGGGCTGTTCGATTTTTCGGACTTTTCTGCCGTTCCCCCTTCCTACCATCATTTTGACTGGGGCGCGCTAACTCCCGAAGCAGAAGGGGCAATGCCCGATGAGCAGATGTGTCGATCTGTCGTCGAATTTCTGCAAGATCCGCCGCAACAGCCCTTTTTCTGTGCGGCCGGCATCTACAAACCGCATTTGCCTTGGCATGCCCCGCAGAGGTTCTTCGATCTGTACGATCGGGATCGTCTGACTCTTCCGATGGTCCGCGATGATGACCTTGACGACGTACCGCAGATCGCGCGGGAATGGGCGCTCTCGCCTCCGGACCATGAATTGGTCACCTCGCGCGGTGTCTGGCGCGATGCAGTTCAAGCCTATCTTGCGGCGATCTCCTATTGCGACTGGATCGTCGGTCGGCTTGTAGAAGCGCTGGATCAATCTGGAATGGCTGAGAATACGGTGATCGCGCTGTGGGGCGACAATGGCTTTCACCTGGGCGAGAAACTGCACTGGCGCAAGTTCGTCCTGTGGGAAGAAGCCACTCGCGTTCCGCTGATCATCGTACCGCCGCGCGGGCGCCCCTCCATCCCGATCTTCGATTCACCGGTGGGACTGATCGACCTTTTCCCCACCCTTGCGGACTATTGCGCGGTGCCAATATCCGGCTATCGCGACGGGCGCAGCCTCCTGCGCGGCATGACCGATGGCATGAGCCGAAATCTACCCCCCGTCACGACCTGGGGCAGGGGCAATCATTCCGTCCGTAAGGATGCGTGGCGCTATACCCGCTATGTCGACGGGAGCGAGGAACTCTACAATCGCGCATCGGATCCGAATGAATGGCATAATCTCGCGGCCGATTGCCGATTCAAGGAAATGATCGAGCAACTCAAGCGCTTCCTGCCCAAAGGTTCTTGAGTATCAGACCTTCGAGGCCCTGATTTGCCGGTCGGCCGCGCGTGTCGAAAAGGAAATTTCCTTCCGCATCTGCCCTTCGGGGCAACCTGGGTAGTGGCACCACGACTAGGATCAGAGGCCCGCGCGTTCTGGACACCCGGCGGTGCCCGCATGACCCTTGAGGCTGAGGTGAGCATGGTTCATCCGTCCCCAGGGCGGTGTGCGGCGCTAGCGTTTCCGTTTGCTGCGGATAGGACAGTTTCTACCAGCGCACGCGGTATTTATAATCGCACGCGTTGGGGCGTTACGCTGGCAGGTTGTACGGCCACGCGGGCAGGCACATGAAATACCTCGTTGATGAGGTATTAGGCGAGGGTGGTTCTGAACACGACACGTTCCGAACCTGGGAAGGCGCTTTCGGAAAGGCCAGGCCGCTGCCGTAGGACGACACAGAGCCGCTGGTGGTGGCGTCGCCGGCGATCTCCGGCCATGCATGAACTTTCTGCATCATCGTGGGTCGGAGATCGATGACATGCTCGTCAGTGGGGCGACCATGGTCGCAACTGGCATTGCGGATCAGCCGATTTCCCGTCAGTCATCGCACGGGGCGGGGGGCTAGCGACGAATGATATCGAATATTAAGATCGACGGTCGGCTGTGCATCCGAGCCAGTAACTTGGTCGATGTTTCCTGACATGGTGAGCGTCGCGTGTCTCTGTCTCTTTTCAATGATAGCAGCATGAACCAGCCTGATTTTCCCGTCGGCCGAATGAAAAAACCGCCGAATGCCCTGCGAAAGGGCATTCTCGTCCTCGGAATGCATCGGTCGGGAACTAGTGCGTTGACGCGAGTGCTGCATCTGCTTGGCTGCCAATTACCCAGGCAAGTCATGAGTGGAGGCATTGGAAACGAACTCGGACATTGGGAATCGGCGCCGATCGCTTCCTTCAACGACGAGGTCTTGGCGTCCGCTGGAAGCAGCTGGGATGATTGGCTCCCCTTCAATTCGGACTGGTACCAATCGCCAATTGTTCATGAGTTTGTCAGTCGCGGCCGAGCCCGGCTGACAGAGGAATTCGGGTCTTCTCCTCTCTTCGTCCTCAAGGATCCGCGAATCTGCCGTATTGCGAATTTCTGGTTCGAGATATTTGCTGCCGAAGGCATCGAGCCGTCCGTCGTGGTGCCCGTGCGAAATCCGTTGGAAGTAGGAAATTCGCTGAACGACCGGGATATGATGGAACCCGGCTATGCCCACTTGCTCTGGTTGCGACATATTCTGGATGCCGAATTTGCCAGCCGTGGATCGAAGCGTGTCTTTTGCACCTATGACCAATTGCTGGAAGACTGGTCGGGACTGGCCGATCGAATGAAGATGACATTGGGGATTCCCTGGCCAAGGAATTCCGCTTCTGCGGCGGTGGAAATTTCATCGTTCCTGACGACGGAGCAGCGCCACTATTCCAGTTCACCAAAGCTGACCGGATCCCCGATCTCGGAATGGATATCCAAAACCTATGCGGTCGCCGTTCGCTGGAGTGATTCCGGTGAAACGGAATCCGATTTCGATATCCTGGATTCTATCAGGGCGGAACTGGATACCGCTTCTCCCGCCTTCGCGCATCTTCTTCTGCCTCGCTCCCGATCCGGCATGGCCGGAGATGGCAGCCGCCGACGTGCAGAGTTGGAGGCGCAACTGGGCGATACCGAGGCTCGTCTGAATGCGGCCGAGGCGGGCTTGTTAAGCGCGCGGCAGGGCTACGAGAACGAATCAGTCCAAAACAATCAGCTGCGCGAAAAGATCGCCGGTTCCGAGCGCGAAATTGAGCGTCTTGCCAACGATGAGCGAATACTCGCCGAACGGCTTGCGCAAAGCGAGGCATTGCTGGGCGAAAAAACAGCACAGCTTGACGCCGCGGCCTCCCGCCTGGACGAGCTCGCGGTCGAACGCGACGCGATGGGCCACCGGCTCGCGGATGTCGAAAGCACACTCCGCCAACGTGAAGAAGAAGTCGCGCAAGTCTGGGTCGAACTCGTTACGGAGCGGGAGGCAAAGGCGGCGCTACAGGGCGAGTTCAGTGCGCTGGAACGCGACCATGGCGAACAACTCCGGGCCCTTTCCCGCGACAGGGAACTGATCGAGCAGAAGCTTGCCGAAGCAAATTCGGAAAACGAAGCGGCGATCAAAGCTTGGGAAGAGAGGCTGGCACAGGAACGAGCAAGTCGTGAAACCGAAAAGGCCCAGGCTGATAACGTGCGCATCGCCCTTGATGGCGAGCGAAGCAATCACGTAGCGACTGCGCGAAATCTCGCACTGGCACAAAACGACCTGGTCGCGGCGCAAGGCCAGATTCATATCATGATCGGCCGGATCGGTCAGCTCGCACGCGAGGGGCGATCCAACACATGGCCGCGGAAGCTGCTGAAGATGCCGATGATCGGCAAATACAATGCCCGACTTCGGCGGAACGTGGATCAAATTCTGACGTTTCTCGCGCAGTTCACAATTGCCGAACTTGGCATGGCATCCGCGGGTCGCGAAGATAGAGTTCTCGCATATGTGCTCGGCATGACCTCGTTTGTCGCCGACATGCCGCTACTTGATCGCAACGCATATTGTGCGCTTCATCCCGATGTCGCCAAGTCGAGGATCGATCCCTTCCTTCACTATCTGGAGTTCGGGCAGCGCGAAGGCCGCTCGCCTCATCCGCTGCTCAACTACGACCATTACACGCAGCGCTACCCGGAAGCTGCGGGCCACGAACATTCGGTGCTGGAGCATTATCTGCGCTTTGGCGCCGCGAACGGGTATGACCCGTGTGAGCTGTTCAGTACGTCGGAGTATCTTGCCCGCTATCCGGATGTGCAACGTACACAATGCAACCCGCTGCTTCACTATCTGCGTCACCCGGGTTGTCAGCCGCATCCGAACTTTGATTCGAATTTCTATCGCACGCAATATCCAGATGTTGCGCGGGCCGGAGTGAATCCGCTGGTGCACTTTCTGCTTTGGGGACGCGCGGAGGGTCGTCAACCGGCACCGAGCCGTGTTGGCGGCGGAGGCCACGAGGTCCCGACCGGCAGTTAGGCTGGGCCCTGGAATCTCGAATGCCAATTTGACCCGCCAAGGATCGCCATTATTAGGGCGCGTCCAAACCACGCGCGGCCCTGTCGCCGCCCTGATGAATTGAACCCATGTCTCTGCTGATCATCTGTCCACGCCGCTTCGAAGACTCCCGCGGCTGGTTTAGCGAAACCTGGAATGACGCCCGGCTGAAGGCCGCAGGTGTCGACATCCAATTCCGCCAGGACAACCAATCCCTATCCCGTGCGACGGGCACGTTGCGAGGCTTGCATTTCCAGGCGATGCCCCACGCGCAAGCCAAGCTCGTGCGCTGCGTCCGCGGCCGCATTTTCGATGTCGCCGTTGATATCCGGCGCCAGTCGCCAACCTTCGGGCGATGGGCGGGGCTGGAACTGTCCGCCGACAACGGGAAGCAATTGTTCATTCCAGCCGGTTACGCCCATGGCTTCATGACGCTCGAACCCAATTGCGAGATCGCCTATAAGGTGGATGATTATTACTCCGCCGATTGCGATGGGGGAATTGCATGGGATGACCCGGCTATCGGGATCGAGTGGCCCATTATCGATTCGACACCCATTCTGTCGGACAAGGACGCAGTCTTGCAGCCGCTGGCCAGCCTGGCGGTAGAATTCCCTTATGACGGCAACCCGCTCGGCCCGTTGCGGGAAGTTGCGGTCTGAGGATGGGCTGCCCCATTTTCCCCTGCCTACCTGACTAATCCGGAGACGTCTCGACCATGAAAATCCTAGTTACCGGAGGGGCGGGATTTATCGGCTCGGCCCTAGTGCGTCATCTGATCCAAGATAGTACGCATGAGGTGCTGGTTCTCGACAAGCTGACCTATGCCGGCGTGCTCGAATCGCTCGACGCGGTGGCGAACGATCCGCGCTATCGCTTCGTTCGGGGCGATATCTGCGACGCTGCATTGTTGACCAGCCTGCTCGCCGAATTCCAGCCCGATGTGATTGCGCACCTGGCTGCCGAAAGCCATGTCGACCGCTCGATCGACGGACCGGCTGAATTCATCCAGACCAATGTAGTCGGCACGTTCACCCTGCTCCAGCAGGCGCTGGGTTATTGGCGCGGTCTGCCGGCCGAGCAAAGAGCATCGTTCCGTTTCCATCATATCTCGACCGACGAGGTGTTCGGCTCGCTTGGCGATGAGGGGCTCTTCGTCGAGACCACGCCTTATGATCCGCGTTCCCCCTATTCGGCCTCGAAAGCCTCGTCCGACCATCTCGTCCGGGCTTGGGGGCACACCTACGGTCTGCCGGTGCTCGTCACCAATTGTTCGAACAATTATGGACCATACCATTTCCCCGAGAAGCTGATCCCGTTGATCGTCATCCGTGCGCTCGCGGGCGAGCCGCTGCCGGTCTATGGCGACGGTGCCAACGTGCGTGATTGGCTGTTCGTCGAGGACCATGCCCGCGCGTTGCGCGCCGTGTTCGAACGCGGTGCGCCCGGCGAGACCTATAATGTCGGCGGCAATGCCGAGCGGCGCAATATCGAGGTGGTGCGCGCGATCTGCGCCGAACTGGATCGTTGCCATCCGCGCGCGGACGGGAAGGCCTATGCCGAGCAAATCACGTTCGTTGCCGACCGCCCGGGACACGATCAACGCTATGCGATCGACGCCGGAAAAATTCGCGCGGCGCTTGGATGGGAGCCGGAGGTTTCGTTCGAGGAGGGCATCGCCGCCACGGTGCGCTGGTATCTCGATCACCGCACGTGGTGGGAGCCGATCCTTGGGCGTCGCTACACGACTGAGCGACTGGGGCTGAAAGACTGAGATGACGAAGGCAGTCTTTGGCCTGCCGACCTTCGGGAGCGGATCGTTGTGACGCCAAAGGCGACGCGGACTGTCGTACCGTGGCGCGACGGACAAACGTTTCGCACGGTTTTTTCACTCGCTCTCGGTACATTGTCACGCGACTGGATTGCGGCAGTATCGAGTTTGATACGTGGCAAGCGCGTGCGAGGGTGGAACCGGCTTTGCCTCGCTGCGTCGCGCAATCCATCTTACTATCGCCGCTGGATCGAGGTGGCCGAGTCGCGGGTGATCGAGGCGTGGTGCGGCGGCGGCTCGTCGAACGACATTGGCGAACGCGTTACCTGCCTCGTCATCGGATGCAGCGGCAACGAAGACCCGGCCGCGCGGACTGTCCAAAGCCTCAAGGTGGCGTTCGGCGACGCGGTACCGGTCTGGACGGACGGCGTCGACCTGCCCGGATCCACCCGTTTGGCTGCCGGGGCGCAGGCTTCAACTCGTCTGGCGATCGAATGCCTTGCTGGCGAGGACCCAGGCCGTTGGATCATCGCCGTACGGGCGGGAGACCTTGTTTCCCCGCATCTTGGCGCGGCGCTCGACCGCGGTCTTCGTGAGTGCGGGGACAGCAACGTGATCTTCTGGGACGAAGATTCGCTTGAAAACGGGGCGCGTAACGATCCTTGGGTCAAGGGCGATTGGGATGAGCTTATCTATCTCGCCCGCGATACCCTGAGCGGCGCGTGCGCACTGTCCGGGCCGGCCACCCGGTCGGCGGTGGCGCGTGAAACCGACATGCCGTTAAACGCCACGGCGCTCGCGATCCTGGCGACACATCTGGCCAAGCCAACGGATACCCGATCTCCCCATCACCTGCCACTGATCCTCACGCACCGTGATGGCGGTCGAGGCTTCCTGAGTCCGCGGGAGTGGAAGCACGTCGCCGTGCCGCGCTGGCATGGTTCGGCCGAGGCAAGCGTCAGATCCGACGGGTTGCCGTTCCTCCGTGTCGTGCCCCCGCCGCCGGAGCGCTGGCCATCGGTCTCCATCATCATTCCCACACGCGATCAGGCCGATCTGCTTGCGGCGTGCCTCACCGGGCTTTCCTTGCTCGATTATGCTGGCGCGCTCGAGATTCTCGTCGTCGACAATGGCAGCACTCAGCCTGAGGCAATTCGGCTCCTCCAGAAACTTGCTGCCGATGACCGAAATCGGGTGCTGTCCGCTCCGGGTGCCTTCAATTTTTCCGCGCTCAACAACCTGGCTGCCCGCGAAGCGCGCGGTGAATTCCTGTGCCTCCTCAACAACGATGTCGAAGCGCTCGATGGAGAATGGCTCGCGGCAATGATGCGCCATGCGGTTCGCCCGGGCGCCGGCGCCATCGGTGCATTGCTGCTCTATCCCGATGGCTCGGTGCAGCATGCCGGCGTGGCTATCGGAATCGGAGGGGCTGCGGGCCACGTCGCGCGTGGTGCGATGCCGGGCGATCACCGTCATGCCGCATGGCATGCGGTGACCCGAAATGTTGCCGCGATCACGGCCGCGTGCCTGCTGGTCCGGCGGGAACGCTATCTGGAGTCGGGGGGATTGGACGAAGCGGCCTTTCCGGTCGCCTTTAACGATGTCGATTTTTGCCTTCGGCTTCAGGCGTCCGGATTGCAGAACATATTGGCTGTGGAGGCACAGCTGATCCATCATGAATCGCGATCGCGCGGAAGCGACTTCGCTCCTCAAAACGCCCGCCGTTTTGCGCGGGAGCTGAACCAGCTACACGAACGCTGGCATACTCAACAGCGCGTCGATCCTCACTATAGTCCGTTGTTCTCGAGGACCGCCGAACCATGTCTGCTCGCTTTTTGAGTACCGACATGTCGCACCAAGCGGACGGGCGCCTGATCCTTGATGATGTGACCTTGCTCGCCGTGTCGAGCGTCGCGCTCGACGCCACCTGGCGGGCAATGCGACAGTCGGTCGCACAAATCAGGTTCGGCGCAGCGTTGCTGCTCAGCGACCGGCCGCCGGCGGACTTCGTCGAGTCCGAGGTCATTTGGCGGCAAATCCCGCGAATTGCCTCGCGCGCGGACTATTCCCGTTTCATCATGGCCGAGGCGAGTGGCCATGTGGAAACGGACTTCGCCCTCTTCGTCCAATGGGATGGCTATGTGCTCGATGCCGCGAACTGGCGCGACGACTTCCTCGACTATGATTATATCGGCGCGCCATGGCCGCATTTCTCCGACGGGCAGCGCGTGGGCAATGGCGGTTTCTCTTTGCGCTCGAAGCGCCTCATGCACCTCTGCGGCGGGCTGGCCCTTGCTCACGGCGAAGCGGAGGATGTCGCCATCTGCCGGCGATATCGCGGAATGCTCGAGCGCGAACACGAAATCCGCTTCGCGCCCGAAGTGGTGGCACGGGATTTTGCCTATGAGCGCTTTGCGTCAACGGGCAGGGAGTTCGGCTTCCATGGGGTCATCAACCTGATGAGGCAGATGGCGCCCCGCGATTTCTCGGCGATGATCGCAGGGTTCGAGCCCGGCGCGATCGGGCGGCTAGAGGCCCGCGAAATTTTCTGGCGCGCGCTTGCGACCCTGCGGCCGGACATCGCCTGGCTGGCCGCGCGGAACCGTCACCTGGCAAAACGCGGCGGGCCGCGCGATCCCTAGAGCGCTCGAGAGTTATTGGGCCGGGATAATCGGCGGCCGGTTTGCGACCCGCATCATCGGGTAAAGATTGCAAAAGAGCCGGCGGCATGCAAACGGCTCGACTGGATAATCACCTTGTTGCGACCGGATATAGTGCGGATGAATCGGGAATTGGAGCGTTTCGATCCTGCAGAAGAGCGAGGTCGGATCGCTTACGAACACCTGCATCGTTATGCACTTTGCCAAGATCGCGTTGCCGGCAAGCGCGTGCTCGATCTGGCGTGCGGGACCGGTTACGGTAGCGCTCTTTTGGCTCACGCCGCGGCCGACGTCACCGGCGTGGATCTCAGCGCCGCTGCCATTCGACAGGCTAAGAAACGCTACAAGCAGACCAATCTCAAATATGTCACGGCCGATTGCTACGATCTGCCTTTCGAGGCTGGAGTTTTCGATGCCGTGGTCGCCAACGAGATGATCGAGCATGTTGAAGATCATGATGGGCTGATCGAACAGGCCAAGCGCGTGCTTGCTCCGGGAGGATTGTTTCTAATCTCCACGCCCAACAAGCCGGTCTATAATCGCTATAAGCCACCGAATGTCTTTCATGTTTCCGAGATGGACATCCCGGCTTTTCGCAAGCTACTGAAAAGACATTTCAAGCACGTTCAATTTATTGGCGCGCGGATGGCGCTGGTTTCTGCGAGCTTTGAACTCGATCCGGTCGATCGTCGAACAAATCTGTCAACGGCGAAGATTTATCGCGGAGAATTCGATCAGGATGTAGCCGCGGGCATCGTCAACGAGGACATATGGCTTAAGGATCCAGAGTATCTGTTGGCGGCTTGTTCGGATGAGCCTATCGACAGCCTTCCTTTTGCGTCATCGGTATTTTTTTCGAGAGATAACGATCTTTGGCCTGAGCATGAAAAGGTCATGGCTTGGGCGTCGCAACTTCACGAGGAAGATGAGGCGCTTCGGGCGGATGTCGAGCATAAGCGGGAAGAAGTGGAAGCCGTGCGCCTCGAACTGGCGCAGATGGAACGTGAGAACGTCGTCTTGACGGAGCGGCTTTTCGATCTGAGACGCTCGGCCGAGGCCGCCAGCGAGGCGCTGGATCGACAGCGTGAGGCGCTATCTCGCGACTCCGAACAACATCTGGTTACGACATCGCGCTTGCTGGGACGCCTGACGGGCACCTCGGTCGAGGCCGAGCCTCTTTCGATAGTCGAGGGAATGTTCTCGCTGAACGAGCAACTGATCGTCCAGCGCACGCGCCTTGAAATGCTAGCGACGGTCGAAGAGCGTCTGGCGGTTCGAGAGCAGGAATTGGCGGCAGTGCGGGTGGAAGCGGAGCGCGCCAAGACGCTTGAACTGGAACTGGCGGTTTCATCGGAACGGGCATCCCAGGCGCAGGAGCGCGTGGCGATTCAAGAGCGCGAATTGGCAGCGGTACGAGCGGAGGCGGAACATGAGGCAGCGCGCGTTGCGCTTCTCGAGCACGATCTGAGCGCCTTTTCGGAGCAGATTTCCCAAATTCGCGACGAGCGCGACAAGGTTGTGACGGAGCAAGCCTCTCTTCATGGTCTGTTGAGCGCGGCGCGCGAGAAGCTTGCGAACACCGCGAAAGAGCGGGAATCCCTGATCGCCGCGCGTGACGCGGAGATTGCGAACCTGCGGCGCGACATTGAAGCGCTGCAGCGCCAAGTGACCAAGCCGGTGCTGCAGGATGGGCCGATGTCTGCGGCGGCGCCCGGTTCGACCGGACTGGTGCGGACGCCGGTCAATACCAATGAGGATTCGCGAGGCATGGCGCGGTTCGTCGCCACCCATCGCAGAGTCAGGGCACAACTAACGGGTGCTACGCGAGCAGTTTCGGGCCGCATTCCTCCCTCGCCGACGCCACGGCCGAAAAGCTGGAAACGACGCCTGGCAATACATGCTGCGCCGATAGACACAGCAATTTTTGACCCGACTTGGATTTCGCGCGACAATCCGGCTTGGCGACGAATCTCGTTGGCGAGCTTTCTGTCCGAGCCCAGGTTTCGAACCGTTGATCCTCATCCGCTCTTCGCGGCCCAGGCGTATCTCGATCAGAATTTCGACGTGGAAGCGTCCGGCATGTCGCCGCTCTTTCATTACACGCGATATGGCTGGCGTGAGGGACGTAACCCGCATCGTTTTTTCGCCAACGACTGGTATCTCGAACAGAATCCGGACGTATTGGCGTCCGGAAAACTCAACCCGCTCGACCACTATCTGCAGTTTGGCTGGCGTGAAGGGCGTTGGCCTAATCCTGTCTTCGACCCGCGCGCCTATCTTGACCGTTATCCCGACGTCGGGGCGGCCGGCATCGAGCCGCTGACGCATTATGTCGCTTACGGTATGGCAGAGAATCGCGAGGCTCAGTTCGGCGCGGTTTATTCCGACTGGCAACGCTTTGTTCCCGATGCCGCGCGGCGGCTGTCGCTGATGGACTATCTGCTAACGGCGGATGCTCCAGCGGCCGAGGCCGTCACAGCCGCGTCGCCTGCCCTCGTGGTTACTTCCGGATCACCGGAAACGAGCAACTCCACGACTATATGGCCACCAGCCCCCCTGAACGATTATTGGCCGCCGCAACGGCTGCGTGATTTTGTCGTCAGTGGCTATGGCGAGGACAATCTCGACCTCTATTGGTATCTTTACTCCGTAATGAGCGCCTATGGTGATCGGGCCGATGAGTTTCCGGAATCCGACGCAGCACGGCAGTTGCTCAATCGTGCGCGGGGAACCGCCGCACGTCGAGCCGTGCCCGCCGGCACGATACCGGACGCCTCGATCGTCATCCCAGTCTACAACAATCTGATCGATACCCTCCTGTGCGTTGTCGCACTGCTCGAAATGCCCACCGAGCATAGTTTTGAGATCATCGTTGCGGACGATGGCTCGACGGATGCCACTGCCGACTTGATCAGCAGCCTTGGAGGGACCGTCCGATATGTTCGCCAACCGCGGAATCTCGGATTTCTTGGCAATTGCAACGCAGCGGGCTTGCTGGCGCGAGGCCGCTATCTCGTGCTGCTCAACAACGATACGCTAGTCATGCCGCATTGGCTCGACGGTCTGCTCCTTCCATTCGAACGGGGAGGCAAGATTGGTCTGGTCGGTTCCAAGCTGATCAACTGGGACGGAACCTTGCAGGAAGCCGGCGGCATCTTCTGGGCCGATGGATCCGCATGGAATTTTGGTCGGGGGGGAGACGCGCGCGCGCCCGAATTCTCCTATCTCAAAGATGTCGATTATTGCTCCGGCGCATCGATTGCCATCCCGTTGGATTTGTGGCGTGAACTCGATGGTTTCGATACCGTTTTCGAGCCGGCCTATTGCGAAGATGCAGATATCGCCTTCCGTATCCGAAAGGCAGGCTATCGCACTCTCTACAGTCCCGAATCTGAAGTCGTGCACCATGAAGGTCGCAGCCATGGTCGCGATTTGACCTCGGGAATCAAGGCCTATCAAGTCGTCAATCAGCAGCGTCTGCTGGACCGGTGGCGCGACGTCCTGCAGCGTGAACATTTCCCCAATGCACAAAACGTGCTTCGCGCGCGCGACCGGTCGCGCGACAAGCCACATGTGCTCGTGATCGACCATTATGTACCGCAATGGGATCAGGATGCGGGTTCACGCACGATCTATCAATATGTGAAGCTTTTCCTGGAGCTCGGCTTCGCAGTCACCTTCTGGCCCGATAATCTCTGGCGCGACCCCAAATATACGCCTAAGCTGGAGATGCTCGGCGTCGAAGTCAAATATGGCGTGAGTTACCGTAACGGATTCGCAGACTTCATGCGCGAACGCGCGGATCTTTATGACGCCGTTTTTATCAGTCGCCCGCATGTCGCCAAGGATTATCTTGAGACAATTCGCGCGTCCAGCAACGCGCGTATACTATATTATGGCCACGACCTGCACTTTCGCCGGATGCAAAGCAGCCAGGCATTGGGGAATCCGGTGCTGACCGATGATATCGAGACGATGCGGCAACTGGAATTCGATGTCTGTCGCAAGTGCGATGTCATTTTCTATCCGGATCCTGAAGAAGTTCGACTGGTTGAGAAGGAAATCGGCGGAAACCGGTCGTTCATCAACAATCCGGTCTTCGTCTATGACGAAGCGCAGATTGCCGCAGGGCGTAACAACATTGCGCGGATAGCGACCAGAGTTGGATGTGACCTCCTCTTCGTTGGGGGCTTCAATCACAGCCCCAATCGCGAAGGCATCGTCTGGTTCGTGCGCGAGGTGATGCCGATCCTTCGATCTCATTTGCCGGAAGTGCGGCTTAACATCGCGGGATCGAAGCCGCCGTTGGACGTGCTTGATCTTGCGGCGGACGATGTCGCGATACTCGGCTTTGTCTCCGACGAGCGGTTGGCCCAACTCTATGAGACCGTCGCCTTGGCCGTGGCGCCGCTCCGCTACGGTGCTGGCGTCAAGGGCAAGGTTATCGAAGCTATGGCATCTGGAATTCCCATCGCGACGACGCCGACTGGAGCCCAGGGAATCGAGCCGGCGGGCGATATGTTGTTCGTTGGTGAATCGGCTGCCGAACTGGCTGAGGCCATTTTGGAAGCGATCAACAACCCGGACAGGGCAGCCGCACGCGCAAGTCGGGCAATCGAATTCATCCAGGAAAATTATTCTAGTACGGCGCTAATGAAATTGTTCCATCGATTGATTGTCGAAAAGTCGCCGCCGCTGAGGAATAGATAAAGTGACTATTATGATAACCGGCGCTGGTGGGATGATGGGTTCCCACCTCGCTGAAGTGCTGGTCGCGGACGGGGCGGAAGTGCTCGCCACCTATCTTGAGCCAACGATCGACATGACAACGGTCGATCCGGCGGTTCGCTACATCGAACTCGACGTGTGCGACCGGGATGCCGTGCGTGCCACCATTATGAGACATCGGCCTGATGTCATCCACCATCTCGCGGCACAAAGTCTGCCAACCGTATCCTGGCTCGATCCATGGCGCACGGTTCGGGTCAACATAGAAGGCACAATCAACATTTTCGAGGCGATCCTCGAAACCCGTAAGGCTGTGCCTTCCTATGATCCGATGACGGTCATCGCCTGCTCATCGGCGGAATATGGAGCGAGCCTTACTCCTGATCGCATTCCGATCACCGAAGATGCCCCACTTCTACCGCTGCATCCTTATGGCGTAAGCAAGGTCGGGCAGGATCTGCTCGGCCATCAATATAGCTATAACCATGGCCTTCGCTGCATCCGGGCGCGTATCTTCAACTGTACCGGCCCGCGGAAACGCAACGATGTCGTATCGGACTTCGGGCGCGCGGTCGTGCGTGCGATGAACGCTGACGTACCCGTACGCCACGGCAATCTCAACACGACCCGGGCAATTATCGATGTACGGGATATGATTCGCGCACTGATCCTGCTTGCCGACCGAGGTAAGTCGGGAGAGGCTTATAATATCTGTGCCGACAAAGCCTTCAAAATTTCCGATATTCTCGAGATGTATTGGGAAGTGGCAGGCCAACGTTATTTAGCGGAGGTCGATCCCGCGCTATTGCGGCCGTCCGACGAGCCGATCATTTTTGGCGACACGAGCAAGATTCGTCGGGATACCGGTTGGGCTCCCACCTATGAGCTGAAGCAGACCCTTGCGGATGTTCTGGCATTCGAACAGGAGCAGTATCGACGCCATGGCGCCTGATTATGACGCTATCGATCGCTGGGACCGCGCCAATGTCAGATCTCGGGCGCCACTGCGACTGGGATTGGGAGGCGGGGGGACCGACCTGGAACCCTATTGCGACGACCATGGCGGTGTCGTTCTCAACGCCACGATCGATCGCTATGCCTATGCTCATGTGAGCGGACGCGGTGACAATCGCATCGTGTTCAAGGCTGACGACCTCGATCTCGAGGAGACATTGCCCTGCTCGCTCGATTTTGAGATCGGCGAAGGCCTTTGTCTGCATCGCGCCGTTTACCGGCACATGATGGTTCATCATAACGGCGGCAGAGCCTCGCCAATCACGATCACGACGACGATCGATGTACCCGCCGGCTCCGGCCTCGGCGCTTCGTCGGCGTTGACCGTGGCATTGATCGAGGCCTTTGTTACGGCGATGCAATTGCCGTTGGGGCCTTATGAAGTGGCTCAGCTCGCCTTCGATATCGAGCGCCGCCAACTCAAGTTGATGGGTGGCAAGCAAGATCAATATGCAGCGGCATTCGGTGGCTTCAATTTTACGGAATTCCTGAAGGATGGGGTTGGCGTCATCGTCAATCCGTTGCGCATGCGTCCCGATTATGTCGCCGAGTTCGAATCCTCGCTGGTTATTTGTTTCAGCGGTCAGTCGCGGGAATCGGCGGATATCATTCGCCAACAGGTCGGCGGGTTGCAGGAATTCGACGCGGCGACGCTAGCCGCCATGCACAAAATCAAGGACCACGCTTACGAGATGAAGCGGCATCTCTTGGCTGGCAATATTCGCGCGACGGCGGATGTGTTGAATCAATCCTGGCTATCAAAGAAGCGGACTGCTTCGGCGGTTAGCAACTCGACCGTCGATCGCCTTCTCGAAGAGGCGATGAGCGCGGGGGCCTGGGCCGGAAAGGTATCGGGAGCCGGTGGCGGTGGTTTCATCATGCTGCTTACCGACCCCGAGCTGCGTTACGGTCTCATACGGAGACTCAACGCGGCCGGGGGGCAGGCGAGCGCCGTCAAGTTGACTTTCGAAGGCGTGGAGGCCTGGGCCGTACCCTGAGCGCATCGACTGAATCGATCCGGATATGACAATGATAGAACAATGCGCCATTCTGCTCGGTGGCTTGGGAACGCGCCTCGGCGCACTTACTCAGGAAATGCCCAAACCGCTTCTGCGTGTCGGCGGAGAACCCTTTGTCGATGTCTTGGTCGGCGAGGCAGTTCGTCGTGGCTTCCGGGACATTCTGCTCCTCGCCGGCTATAAGGCCGGGGTTGTCGAAGCCTATGTAGAGGGACTTGCTGGTCGTCTTCCGGCAGACTGCAGCGTTTCGGTCTCGATTGAGCCGGAGCCTCTCGGCACGGGGGGAGCGTTACGTTGGGCGGGCGATCTGCTCGCCGATCGCTTCCTGCTGTTGAATGGTGACACTTGGTTTGATTTCAACTGGCTGGATCTCGCGCTCGTTGCCGGCGACGAAGCAGCGGTGGCTGTCCGCAAGGTGCCGGTCGCGGATAGATATGAAAGCCTCCGCCTTGGGCCGGCAGGTCAGGTCGAGGCGATCGTCGAGCGTGGCGGGGCGGAAGGCGCCGTATTGATCAATGGGGGCGTTTATTGTCTGCGAAAATCCGACCTCGCCGGCTTTCCGGAGCGCTTCTCGATCGAAAGTGATCTGCTGCCCCAGCTGACCGAATTCTCACTGTTGAAGGCGCGCGCCTATGACGGCTTCTTCCTCGACATCGGCATCCCCGAAGCATTCGCCGCCGCCCAGATCGATGTTCCCGCGCAACGGACGAGACCGGCGGTATTTTTCGACCGAGACGGGGTGCTGAACCAGGACGACAATTATGTCGGGTCAGCTGATCGATTCCACTGGATTCCGGGGGCGCAGCAAGCGGTCAAGCTCGCCAACGATCTGGGTTATTATGTCTTCGTCGTGACGAACCAGGCTGGCGTAGCGCGAGGTTTTTATGGAGAAGATGACGTACGGGCACTGCACAACTGGATAGCGCAGGAACTGCGTCAGTCCGGCGCCGCCATAGACGACTGGCGCTATTGCCCGTTCCATCCCGATGGAACGGTCGACGCTTATCGCGGTTCGCATCCCTGGCGGAAGCCGGCGCCCGGTATGTTGCTGGATTTGATCGACAACTGGCCGGTTCGCCGCAATGGCAGCATCCTGTTCGGTGATCAACAAAGCGATCTCGATGCTGCGGCGGCAGCTGGAATTGAGGCCGTGCGATTTGAAGGCGGCAATCTCCATGACTGTGTCGAGCGATATCTCGCTCCCCAATTCCCCACCGCTCCATCTGTCGCTCTCCCAGGGAAAACCTCAATATGAATGTAACGCTGACGCCAGTTAACGAAATTGTCGCCGAGGCAAGGCGCTGGCTGTTGCAGTCTGCCGCCCCGCTGTGGGCTGACGGTGGGCGTACCGACTTCGGTTTTTTTGCCGAACGGATGACGCTCGCAGGCGTACCCGACGCAAGCTATTTTCGGACCTTCGTACAGGCGCGGCACGTCTTTTCCTTTGTGGCCATCGGAAAGCTCGGTTGGAGCGGCCCGTGGGCGGAGCGTGTCACGGAAACCATCCAAGCCATCCTTGATCGGGCAAAACGAAGCGATGGATTTTTCGTCCACCGCCTGGATGGACAGGGCGCTGTGCTAGATTCACGTGCCGATCTCTACGATCAGGCCTTTGTGCTATTTGCATTGGGCAGCGCCGGCGGTGCGCTCGGCCGCAGTGACTGGCTAGATGAAGCCGAGGCTTTGCTCGATCGCCTGGAGAGCCAATGGGCGCATCCGCGTGGCGGATTTCATGAAGGCGAGATCGTCGACACTCGTGTGCGCCGGCAAAATCCGCACATGCATCTGCTCGAGGCTTTTCTTGCTCTCCATGAGGCGAGTCACAGACCGCGATTCCTCAAGGCCGCGTTCACGATCGCGAAACTGGCGCAGCAGCATTTCATCGATCCGGAAACCGGCGCGCTGCTTGAATATTTCACGGACGATCTGGCGCCTGCTCCGGGAGTCGAAGGCACCATCGCCGAGCCCGGTCATTGCTGCGAATGGGCGTGGTTGTTCGAGCGGCTGGCGGCACAGGATTGGCGCGATGGAGCGCGGCTCTCCGACGGTCTGACGCGCTTTGCGCGGGCACATGGCGTCGCGCCAGGCCGTGGCGTCATGATCAATGAGGTGCTGACAGATGGATCGCCTTACAATGGCCGCGCCAGATTGTGGCCGCAGACCGAGCGGTTGAAAGCCGCGATCGCACGCTACGACCGTCTGCGCAGCGACATTGAAATCGATGAAATCGTCGACGCGGCACGTGGCCTGGCGCTATACTTGGATGTGCCGGTAAAAGGGCTGTGGCGCGACAAATTGACTGAAAACGGCCAATGGATCGAGGAATTAGCCCCTGGTAGCTCGCTCTATCATATCGCATGCGCCTATGCTGAGTTGGACAAAATTTCTGAAATCGGAGGGGCATCGTGAGTCACGGTATCAGTGAAGAAGAATATGCGGCCAAGGTGCAAAGCCAAATCGACCAATATGTCGATGAGGCAATCCATGATTTGCCCGACATATTTCATTTCTGGTCGCATAATTACATCAGACCGGGAATGCTCGACGTATTTGGCGTGGAAAGAATTAACGAGCTTTATGCGCAGGCAGCGTCCGAATCGACACACGGATTTACGGAATACTGCAGCATATTGAGCGCAGGGTGTGGCGATGGCGCGACCGAAATCGAGCTATCTAAAACCTTATTAAACAGGAACGTTCGTAATTTCCGGATTACGGCGGTGGACATCTCACCGATATTGATCGAGCGGTTCCACCATTCGATCTCTGCAGAAGGCCTCACTGATTATATTGAACCGGTGGTGGGGGATCTCAACCGCACAACTGCATTCAAGGAATTTCAGATGGTAATGGCTAATCACAGCCTTCACCACATGACCGACCTTGAGCTTGTCTTCGATACGATTCATCGCTGCCTGTCGATCAACGGGGTTTTTGCGACTTGCGATATGGTCGGACGCAACGGCCATATGCGCTGGCCGGAGGCAGAGGTTTTTTTACAACATCTGTGGCCGATGCTTAGTGAGCGGCAGAAATTTCATCATCAGTTACGGCGCCTCGATTTGGAGCGTTTTGTTGATCATGATTGTTCGACCGAGGGCTTTGAGGGCATTCGAGCGCAAGACATACTTCCGATCATTCAGCAGCAATTCAAGCCGTATAAATTCTTTGGATATGGCGGTTTTATAGATGTGCTAGTCGACCGCGGATACGGCCGCGGTTTTGATATCGAAAGCGATCATGACAAGACGTTTATAACCGCAATGGCCAACATCAATGATGCGTTGCTTGACGCCGGCCTTCAGAAACCGACCACGATTATGGCCTACTTCACGAAATATGATCGAGGTGAAAAGTTTTATCGCAATCGCAGCATGGCGAGATCCATTCGAGATCCCAACGAGCAAGTCGGATGGACGGTTCCACATCTGACTGCCTAGCCAATGTGCGGTCAACGTCGGCAACCGAGGCTGTGGGTCGATGAGATTATTGACGCGGCGCGTGCTGGCGCTTTATCCCAATTGCCCTGTCCCCGGATTGTGGCGCGATAAGTTGAAAGAGCACGGCCAATGGATCGATGAACCCGCGCCGGTAGCTCGCTTTACCGCTTCATATGCGGCGGCGCCGAGTTGAGGCGCTCGAAAATTGGAGTCGGTTTTGAGCTGGGTTCCATTTCGCGAGGTGGAGCGGCGGAACTCCCGCCGCATCGCGACATGAAAACATCGGCCCTCAAGCGCTGGCGACGCCGGCTGATCGCTATCCCCTCCATAGGGCTTACCAGGGTCCGCAATCTCAGGTCTGGGCCGGAATGTCGGCATGGAGCGGCGCGACGATTGCAAGTGCCTCATGCGTCGGCGCCCTCACGCGCCATTGGCCAGGTGAACGATGTTTAATATTGGCGTTTGGAATAGGCGATTTTCTATGAACAAGTCGAAGCTGGCCAATATCGGGCTGCAGCAATCGGGCGCTGTCGGGGCGGGCATAAACAACCAAAAATCTTATCGTATTCCACCTGAGCTCGACACGGGTGAGCGGCCGATGCGACGCTGGCTTATCATCGGATCGTGTCTGGCGAGCGGTTTAGCCGACTATGTAAGTAACCTGGAGGGCGGGATCGAAGGTGATTACATAATTTTCAATAATATAGCCAATATACCTAATAACCCTCCAGTACCAATCACTGATTATGATCTGATGCTTGTCCAGATTCCGATTAGGACGATCGTCGGCGATATGGCACATGCGAGGCTGAGTTTTAATGATCTCAGCGCTTTTGAAGAGTTGCTGGACAATTCAAAAACGATGTTGAGGATGTTCCTCGTCTCTGCAATGAAGTACAACATCGAGAACGGTATATTGACGGCGGTCGCTAACTTCATCATCCCTCAGCAAAGCAGCCTGGGCCGGCTGATGCCGTATAATGATCTAAGGAATTTTGCGTTCTTTGTTGAGAAACTTAATGAATACCTCCAAAATTTGGTGGTCGATTATCAGAATGCATTCATTCTGGATGTAAATTCGATAGTAAAGACGTTTGGCTCTAAATATTACCAGGATGAAATTCTTTGGCAATATAACCACGGCGCTGCGCTGGGTGACAATGACTATGAGCAGGATCAAGCTCGGCTACATCCGCCCCAGCCAATTTCATCGACAATTGAATTGCGCGGTGGCGATGTAATTGAGGCGCTGTGGGAAGAGGTGCGGGCAATTTACCGCACGGCGAACGGTATCGGCGCCGTTAAACTCGTGATCGTTGATATTGATGATACGGTCTGGCGGGGGGTCGCGGCCGAGCAGGATGAACCAAATCCGGCATCGCTCGAAGGATGGCCGCTCGGTCTTGCGGAGGCGCTGCTCTACCTGAAGCAACGCGGTATCGTTCTCGGAATCGTCAGCAAGAATGACGAGGCCCGCATTCGAGATATCTGGGACAAGATGTGGCAGGGAAGGCTGAAGCTGGATGACTTTGCCGCCGCGCAGATCAACTGGAATCAAAAGTCGGAAAACGTCGCGGCGATCCTGAAGGCGGTGAACGTCCTGCCGGACAGCGTCGTGTTCATCGATGATAACCCGGTGGAGCGCTTCAACGTCGAATCGGCTTTTCCCGGCATCCGCACCCTGGGGGGTAGCCTTTACGATGTTCGTCGTATCCTGCTTTGGGCACCGGAGACCCAATCGCGTCAGATTTCCGATGAGTCGGCCAGACGGCATTCGATGATCAAGGCCCAGGTGGAGCGCGAATCTGCCCGCGGCCTGCTCGACCGAAGCGCATTCCTTGCGTCACTCGAGGTGAAATTCGAAGAGATTCCGATTCGCGATTCGCGACATCCTCGCTTCGATCGAGCATTCGAGTTGCTCAACAAAACCAACCAGTTCAATACCACTGGTCAGCGATGGGCGATGGAGGAGATCACGAAAGCGTTCGAGCAGGGACTCGAAATCTTCGCATTCAGCGTGACCGATCGTTTTACCGACTATGGCCTTGTCGGCATGGCGCTGGTGAGGTCGGGCGTGATAGAGCAATTTGTCATGAGTTGCCGAGTGATTGGCCTCGATGTCGAATTGGAATGTATATCGCGCCTCAAGGAGCGATATTCGTCGCTGCGCGCGAAATATCACGACACCGGCAAGAATTTTCTGTGTAGAGATTTATTTGAGCGAGCGGGACTGGCACCTGAAGGTGAGGACTGGGTTTGGTCGCGTATGGGTGAGGTGATGCCGCAGGCGGTTAGCACCGAATGAAGGCGCTAATCATCGTACGGCCCACGCATCTCAACAAACAGGCAGCGGCACGGCGCCGATGCCGAAGTCTTTGATGCGGGCCGTGATCCGGCGGTTATTGTGGGCACTCGATCGCGCACGCGATGGTGGTGACTGGTTAATTGCTCATATCCAGAGGAGACTCGCACCCGAAAGGCAGGATGTAGAGACGGGCCGCGTCGACGGCACGTTCGTGAGGACGGGTGTCGGTAAACGTTCAATGGAATTGAGCGTGGATTTGGACAACCTGGCGGCTTGGACGACCTTTCGCAACGCTACTCTAGAAAATCTCGGCCCGGCCGTTTTCGATGGATTGGCTCGTGGGATTCTGCGGCGAGGCTGCGTGGAGCCGCTGAGCCGGACGCGTATTAAGCCTTGGAGGCTCGTCGACGGAAATTCCTGGCGTGAAGGTCTGTTGTACAATGGCATAAACTCACGGGTGCGAGGGGTGATGCATGTCATCGATGGGTTTCTCAAGGCCGATGGCATCCATTCGCCACGGATTTACGCTACCGAAGGAGTCACGGCCTTCGCGATGCGTCTCCGAGGACTTTATCCGCACTTTCTTGGTTCGGAATTCGCGCTTGACCAGAAGCAACGTGATCTTCTCTACCCCATCCCGTGCGAAGACTTACAGAATCTGAGCTTGCAATCGGACTCCTTCGACATCGTCGCAACCAACGAAGTCTTGGAGCATGTGCCCTCGATCGACAAAGCGTTGACTGAAATGCATCGCGTGCTTCGCCCAGGTGGCTGGCATGTCGGAACCATGCCGTTCCACTATTGCGACGATGTATCAACTCGTCGCGCTCTGTTGAATGAGGGCGGCGAGATCATTCATCTGTTGGAGCCCGAATATCATCTCGATCCGATGAACGAGGGCGGCGTGCTGGTGTTCGAGATTCCCGGGTGGGATATTGTCGCGCGAGCGCATCAAGCGGGGTTTTCCCGCGCATTCATGCGCTTCCTGATCTCGACTCGGCACGGCGTCATTTCGGAGCAGATAGGCGGCGTCTTTATTCTATGCTGCCAGAAATAGGCAAGCGACCGTATCTTCGTCGCCGCTCGATCAAATTGGGGCGGCCATGATCGCTTCGTGATACTGCAAGGCTTCTTCTACGGTATCGAAATGATGAAGTATGCCATGGTCGAGAACGCAGGCTCGCTCGCAATGTTGGCGGAGATAGTGCGAGTCATGCGAAACGATAATGAGCGTCCGGTCGGCACGTTTTACGAAAAGTTCCTCCTGACAGCGAGCCTGAAAGCGCGAGTCCCCAACCGCGACTACTTCGTCAATTAGATAACAATCGAAATCGATCATCATTGAAACGGCAAAAGCCAGCCGAGCGCGCATGCCCGAGGAGTAAATCTTGACCGGTTCGCGCAAGAACCGGCCGAGTTGAGAGAAATCCTTTACGAAATCTAGCACGTCGTGATGATCGACGCCGTAAATACGGCAAATAAATCGTATGTTGTCCAACCCGGTCAGCGCACCCTGAAAGGCACCGGAAAACGCCAGCGGCCACGAGATTCGCATGCCACGTTCCACGGATCCCGTGGTCGGATGCTCGATCCCACTGATCAGCCTGATCAGCGTCGATTTTCCTGCACCATTGCCCCCAAGAATGCCGAGCTTGTCCCCTCGTGCGACTGACAGGTTGATACCCTTGAGGATTTCAACATCGCCACCTCGAATATGGTACGACTTGTGCACATCGCGCAACTCGATCATTCGAGGACATGCTCCTTGCTGACCTTGCGCTCAAGTGCGAGCGCGGCGAGCGTCAGCCCCATCGATACGAGCGCCATATAGCTGACATCGTAGTGCGCCGTGATCTTGCTGCCAAAATAGCCGTCGCGGATCAATTCGGTCCCATGAACCATCGGCAACCAAAGCACGGCATTCTGGAACGCCTTGGGCGTTGCATCGACCAAATATGCCGCGCCGGATAGCGGAAACAGCAGATAGGCAGCGGGATGCCATAGCTTTTCCACAATCTCGGATTTTTCGGACCACGCGCCCAGCAGCATGGCGAGCGAGGCGCCAAACCACGCCGTAAGAAACCAGCCCTCCATAAGTTTAAGGATATCTTCCGGAGGATTGATCATACCCAGCATGATGAAAATAAGCGACAGGAGCGTAAACGAAATCGTCGCGCCGATCGCCTCCAGCATGACTCTTGAAATGAAAATATCGATTATGCGGACATTGCGGTGGTACATGAGCGCGGAGTTCGGCTCGATGGAACCGACGCAGCGAGCTGGCATGTTGCGCCATAGCAGCACTGCCGAATAACCAGTTAGGGCGAAAGCGGTGATCGGCAGATCAGACGAATGATGCAACCCTGAAATCGTCCAGAGAGCCGTGACGCCTAAAGTAAACAACATCGGTTCGACAAAGAGCCACAAAAAGCCGATATTGTGACGTCCGTATCGCGTTAAGATTTCGCGCAGCAAGAGCGCGACTATCACATTACCCTGGATTCTTAGCGACTTCGCGAGTGGAAATTTGGGTTTTTGGGTTTCCATCGATTAGTCCTGATGTTCCCTAATGCCTGCAATGAGCATCGAAAGAATACCGAATGCGACCAGGCCGAGTAGGAAAGTGGCTATGACGCCGCGCAAACGCCGCGGTTCAGTTGCGTGATCCGGCAGGTTGGGCTGAACGATACGTTCGATATAAGCCTGTTTCCGCAGGGCTTCATTCTCGGCCTCTTGCAGCGAGGTCATCGCCGCCCCCAATTGACGGTCCGCAAACTGACTTTCGAGTTGCAGGCGCTGAAATTGGGCAGCGGTCGAGGACAGGGAGTTTTGATTACCGGCGACTTGACCGATTTGAACGTCGATGTCGTGCGAAAGGCTACTAACTTGCGCTTCCAGGACCTCGATCTGGGAGTTCTCGGGCGCAATCTTACGCATCTGAGCCAATTGAGCGCGTGTCGCAATCAATTCGTCCTGCAACTTGGACACCATCTGCAATTGGACCGTGGCTTGCTTTTCAGGATCCACCACGCCGGCGCGGTTGCGGAAGGCGGAGAGCGCCAGTGCAGCTGCTTGGGAGCGGCCTTTCGCATCGTCCACCTCTGATGTGGCGACGCGAATAAGGTCGGCGCGGGCGCGATCGTTGAGACGGTTGACCGTCGCTTCCGCCATTTCCAGCAGTCGCCGGTTGAACTGCTGCGCCGCAGCGGGAGAATAGGCTCGAACCGAGAGGGTGGTTATTGAGGACGTCGAGTCATGATCGACGTTTATCTTGCCTTCGTAATAATGGTAGAGTTGCTCGAACGACCCCGACCACCCGAGTGGATCAAACCGATCGAACAATGAGATCGATTTGTCCGTATAGGCCTTGCGATACGCTTGGTTACGGTCAAGCTGACGCAAAGCATCTCGTGACATGACAAAGCTTTGGGCAGCGAAGACTTCGTCGCCCGCGTTGGAGATGCCCGCCCCTTTCAGGAGGACTCCGAAGCTGGTGGTGGCGGGCTTGTCCGGGCTACGGACCAGAAATCTCGATTCCGAAATGTAAACGTCTGAAGACAGCAGACCAAAATACAGCCCAGCCAGAATCGTGGGCAATATGACGGTCAACAGAAACAGCCGGTTCATTGACCGGAATCGATCCCAGAGGGCTTGCATCGGTGTCCTCACGACGAAATCTCGTTCCTTGAAGTCTTGCTCAAGGAATTACCGTCGCCGCGGTCGCGGCCGGCAAAATAGACGAGTAAATGACATTGACGAATTTCTGAATGTCCGCGAGCGGGGCATTCGCGATATAAAGCACATCCTTATCCCGCATCGGGAAATTCTGCGCAATGAATAGGCTGTGAGGATCGCGAAGATCGACCTGGTATATGATGGGTGCCTTACCGTCTGGCGTTAGGACGACTCGCGACCTCTGTTCAGGGGACAGGTTGGCGGGATCCTCGAAGCGGAAGATGAATACTCCCTTCGCGTTTGCCCTGGCGTCCTGCAACCCATTAACCCGCCCAAGGGCTTGAGACAGGGTCAGGCCAGTCGCCTCAAACGGAAGTTCCTCGTTGCGCCCCGTGGCGCCAAGTGCAGTGAAGCTATAAGGTTGGAACAGAGCGGTCACGATGTCACCGGTCTGTAGCCTGATATTCTGCCGAGGATCTTGAATTACGCGTTGGAGCGGCATGCTGGTGATCTGGGTGCCGCGCGTGATCTGAATAGTCATCTTGCCGACTGGCTGACGCGTACCGCCTGCGCTGGCGAGAATGTCCAGCAGGCGCTCTCCCCGGGGCGTGAGAGGGATGCGAGCGGTGTTCGCCACTTCTCCTACCACGGTCACGGTAGTGTTCGAGTTGCGCGAGAGTTGAACCAATACCTGCGGCTGGTGCGCCATGCCCGCGAGACGGCCGGTAATCTGGCGCTCCACCTGTTTTGGCGACATACCCGCGACCGATAGAGAGCCGATAAAGGGAACGACGATCCGACCCTCATCATCAACCATTTGCTCGGGCAGAGTAGTGCCACGCGAGGTCGAGCTGGACGACGTTGCCCTGGGGTCGCCGCCGCCGGCGCCGAACAATACGGCGGGCGGAGCCTCCCAGATCGACACGGCGAGACCGTCGCCCTTGCGGATAATCGTGCCGGCAGGCTGACCATCGCCTAATGTATCGGAAAAGAGACTGGGCTGTGAGCGTGCGACCATGCGGCGTGCGATCTCATCATCGACACCGATTACTTCGACGCGCTTGTCTCCAACATTACCTGCCGCGACTTTGCTGATGGCGCGAGAACTGGGGCCACTTGTCGGCACCATGCTGCAGCCGCTCGCCAGCAACAATACCACAAGCGCCTGAATGGTCCCGACTCTACGGTCCGATCCGAGAGGTTTTCGTTCAGAATTCAAAATCAAAGGACCTTGCATTTACGCCTTGAGCCACCGCCCGGATCAGGGCCCGATAGACGCTGGTCGACCTAGAGGCAATGCCCGGGCGCGATCGTTCGCCCGGCGATTCCAGAGGCGATGCGGCATGAATTTCCGCTGAACCAAGGTGGCGATTTCGGCGGCGCCTTGGCCTTACCTGCCGATAAAATGGCTGCTAGTGGCTCGAGGAATGACACAGCATTTCCTCGTGACCGGCGGGACCGGGCAAGTCGGAAGAGAACTGGCAAGGCTGATTTGGCCGGCAGGCTTCGTTCCCGTTTTTCCGGAACGCACGACGCTAGACCTGACCGATCCTGTCAGCATCGCGCGGATGCTCGACGCCGACAAGTATGATTGGGCCGGCGTCATCAATTGCGCCGCCTACACGGCGGTCGACCGCGCCGAAGAAGATGTGGCGAACGCCTTCCTTGCCAACGCTCAGGGCCCCGCTTGGCTTGCCGAGGCCGCGCACGCGCGTGGCTTGCCGATAATTCAAGTATCCACCGATTACGTATTCGACGGCCTGGGGCAGGGCGCTTACCGAGAATGCGCTCCGATCGGCCCGATCGGAGCGTATGGAGCCAGTAAGCTCGCCGGCGAACTGGCCGTCCGTGCCGCGAACCCGGCTTCGATCGTCTTGCGCACTGCCTGGGTCCTCAGTCCATTCGGCAGCAATTTCCTCAAGACGATGCTGCGTCTCGCGGAGTCTCGCCCCGAGTTGCGTGTTGTCGCTGACCAGCATGGTTGCCCGACAAGCGCGAAAGACATCGCGCAGGTGCTGCAGCGGCTGGGGATGCGCCTGGCACAGGATCCGGCCTGCCCAACCGGCGTTTTTCACTTCGTCAACATGGGTGAAGCCAGTTGGTATGAGCTCGCCCAATTCATCCTGGCGAGGAGCGCGGCGTTGGGCGGGCCTAGGGCCCTGGTCGAGCCGATCGCTACGGCCGACTACCCTACGCCGGCCCGTCGCCCGCTCAATTCGCGGCTCGCTGGCGACAAACTGATCGAGCAATTCGGCGTGCAGCCTCGTCATTGGCATGAAGCGGTGGCCGAAATCGTGGCCGAGTTGGTCCAGACGAGTAAATAATTCTTACGGAGATCAATCGACGATGAAGGGTATCATTCTGGCAGGTGGCTCCGGCACGCGGCTCCATCCAATGACGCTGGTGACGTCGAAACAGCTTATGCCGGTCTATGACAAGCCGATGATTTATTATCCGCTGTCGACACTCATGCTTGCCGGGATCCGAGAGATCCTAGTGATCTCGACCGAGCGGGACACGCCGCATTTTCAGGAGTTACTGGGCGACGGATCGCGATGGGGACTATCGCTGAGCTATGCGGTACAGCCCCGCCCGGAAGGTCTGGCGCAAGCTTATATCATCGGTGCGGATTTTGTCGCCGGCGAGCAATCGGCTTTGATTCTGGGCGACAATATCTTCTTTGGTCACGGTATGGATCAGTTGTTCTCTTCAGCCCAGTCCCGTACCCACGGAGCCACGGTGTTCGCCTATCATGTGAACGATCCGGAACGTTACGGCGTGGTCGAATTCGATGCCGCCATGCGCGCGCAGTCGATCGAGGAAAAACCGTCGGCGCCAAAGTCCAACTGGGCGGTCACTGGCCTTTATTTCTATGATGCGCAGGTGGTGGACATTGCCGCCAACCTCAAGCCCTCCGCACGCGGCGAACTCGAGATCACTGACGTCAATCGGATTTATCTCGAGCGCAACGAACTCGCCGTCGAGATCATGGGCCGGGGTTTCGCATGGCTGGATACGGGCACGCCGGACAGCCTGCTCGAAGCGGCGGAATTCGTTCGCACGGTCGAAAAGCGCCAGGGTTTACGCATTTCGAGCCCTGAAGAGATCGCATTTCGAATGGGCTTCATCGACCAGGCGCAGCTTATCAGACTGGCCAGCGAACTGGGAAAGTCGCGATATGGGCAACATCTGCGGATGGTGGCGGAAGGCGGCCGTTGATTGCGCAGTCCCAGTCGGAGCAATCCGGTGAATATGTCCCGCTCGTGGGTGCGAGCGGCATTCAATCGCGATCGCCCGGTTCAATGCTCGGACTGGGTTGCGGCGCTCGCGATTGATACCCTGGGCCCCTCATCGGCGATGTTGCCCATATCCCGGCCTTGATGTTCATTCGGTATTTTTCGCGCTCGACCGGTATCTCGAGTGCAAGGTGATGGACCAACTGCCCTTAGTCATGACCCAGGCGACGGGATGGCCCCCCTGTTCCTTTCCGGAGGAGACGAAAGGGCTCAATCCGGGACCAAAACTCCCTTCGCAAGCCTGGACAAGCCGGTTTGCGCAACCGAGCCCGGCTTCAACGGGCTTGCCGCCTCGATCCGGGCGATCACGCCCTCGGTGACCTTGGCGAGCGCCTCCTCGGAGAAGAACCCACCCGCCACGAGACAGCGATCGATCAGCACGCGGCGGAAAGCCGCGAAGGTTTCGGTATCCGGCTTGCCTGGATCACGCCAGAAATCGTCGAGCGGTCCCTGAAAGGTGATGCCCTCGATATCGTAGACCGCCTGGCCGAGCGCGATCACCGGCACGTCGAGCGCCAGCGCCAGCGTGCCGCTGGTACTGTTGATGGTTACCATGCCTCTGGAGCGTTGCGCGACCGGTACGATATCGCCGCTTTCGAGGTAATCAACGCGGTCGGCTACGTCATAAAGCGCGGCCAGTGTTTCCGTTTCAAGCCGCCAGTCGCGCACACCGTTGTCGAGCGGATGCTCCTTGACCACGAGCCGTAGGTCCGCAGGGGCATTGGCCGCGAACGAGGTGATCACCATGCGGAGCGCGTCGGCAATGCCGGCAAAGGAGGAATGCAGCCGGATCTGCGCGTCGGAATCGAGCTGGAGCGGAAACAGCACATAAGGTTCGTCTCGTGCTTCCAGCGACGCGAGCACGTCGTTCGACCGTAGCGCGGCCGCTTTCCGCCGCATCAACCGACGCGTCCAGCCCATACCCTCGACCAGCGGGTGCCAGGGCCGATGATTCTCCCAATAGGGATAGCGCCACCGCGTCAGCACATCGGCCACGTTGTACAACACGCCCTCCGTGGCACGGCGGCGGAACGAAGACGGCACCGGATGGTGCTCGGGGGCTGGAGGCAATGCGGCGGCCTGAGCGCGATACCAAGCGGGGTCGCGCGGCAAGGTCGAGTGGCCATTGACGCCACCGAGTTCGAGCGTGACCCAGTCGGGGCGAATATAGCCCTCCTCGAACACATGGACGGGGATATGGAGATCGCGACAGACACTGATCGCCGCAATGTGCATCGGACGGCAATCGCCGAAAAGAACGACGTCGGTGATCTGACGATCCGCGATCAGCGATGTAAGCGCCGCCGGCCATTCCGCGGGCGATCCACGATAGTCGATGCCGTTGGGCAACCTCCAGAACAGCCGGTCACCGCCATTGAAGTTGACCTTGTGCACGCCATAACCATCGCGCCGCAACGCCTGCCCAAGACGGCGGAACAGCGGCCCCATCAGGCCCTGCAACAGCAGGATGTTACGTCTCGCAAGCGGCCGCGCATCGCCGGGCGCCGCAACCTGCGGCATCAACTCGGGGACGCCGGTAAACACATCTGGCATTCGTGATTTCTCTTTTCCCAACCGGCAGCGACCCCTCACGTGCCGATCTCGCGGATATAGATGGTCACGTCCATTTCCAAGTCGTGTCTCGACGACCGGGCCGTGACAGCCGCTCGGCTGACCGCTATGGGCAAAATCACCTTTCTGTAACCGCGGCCCCGGACGGCGTGGCTCAATCGAGACTGGCGGCGCGACCAATTCTGTGACGAACGGTTTGATTTCTTTCCTGGCGATGTTGGCGGCATCGTTGCCGCTGGACGCGGCCATACATCCGCGCCCGATCCGCCTGCGACGCTGGCAGGGGCTAGTTCTTCACCTGCTGGTCATGACCGGAATGTTCGGACTGTGGCTGGCCGGTTTCGGCAACGCTACGGCCGCGGCGGTCCTGGCGATCGCCGCGATGGCTCTCTTCACGGTCGCGTCCAACGCAAAGTACAAGATGCTGGGTGAGCCCCTCGTCTTTTCCGACCTGGCGCTGATCGCCGGTATTTTCCGCCATCCGCGATTCTATTTCACCGCCATTCCGGCGCGTCAGCGCTGGATCGCAGCTATCGGTGCGTCGGTGGCGGTGATCGCGCTCGTGCCGCTCATCTCGACCCGGCCGCAGCCCCATCTGATGGGAGTCGGATTATTGCTGCTGGCGGGCGGTGCCTTGTGGTTGTTGATGCGCGCCCGAGGGTTCGTATCGATCGTGGCAACCCCCGATCTCACAGGCGACGTCACTCGATTCGGTTTGATCGCGGTCCTGTTGCTCTATTGGCAACGCTGGCGGCGCATGCCCGATCCCCGGCCGTGTCCCACGCTTGCGCCGATCGACGATCTTGCGAGTCCCGCGGCTCCGCAACTGATCGTCATCGTCCAATGCGAATCGTTCGCGGACCCTGTCGAGATTACGGGCGAAGCGTTGCCGGCCCTGGCCGGACTGGATCGCGCCCGGGCTGTTGCATGGCAACATGGCAACCTTCACGTCAGCGGATTCGGCGCGTACACGATGCGTACCGAATATGGCGTGCTGTTCGGGCGCAGCGAAACCGCGCTCGGCTTTCGGTGTTACGACCCCTTTCTGACCGCGCAGGGCGAGGCTTCCTACGCGCTGCCTGCGCGGTTGGCGGGCGCCGGTTACCGAAGTTCCTTTGTCCACCCGCACGATATGCGCTTCTACAGCCGCGATCGCTTGATGCCGGCAATCGGCTTCGGTGAAGTGATCGGCGAATCGGGCTTTGCGCCGACACCTGCGAACGGCGGTCGTTATATCGATGACCGGACGCTGGGCGCGGCGCTCGTCAATCTGGCAAAACAAGCCACCACCCCTAGGCTGATCTATGCCGTGACGATGGAGAATCACGGTCCGTGGGACAGCGACAATGCACGAGACGCGGCCGGACGGCTGGACGCCTATCTGGGCCGCCTGCGGAGCAGTGACGCCATGTTGGACGACCTCATCCAATATCTGTCGACCGACGGCCGGCCGGCGATGCTCGTCTTCTTCGGCGATCATCGGCCGAGCATTCCGGGCGTGACCGCCCCGGGCGGCGCGCGCCACACCCCCTATGTGGTCGTACGTCTCGACACCGGCGGGCAGATTCTGAAGGGGGAATCCGCGGCGATCGACCTCACGCCCGCCGCCTTGCATCACCTCGTTCTACGCTGTGTGCAACCCGATATCGCGACACCCGACGCCGCTTTCAATCACCCGGGGGCGTGAGCGCGAGCATCAGGCGGTCGCGCAACATCCGTGGCAACAGGCGATCGGTCCATCGCAGCAAGATGAACGGCCAGGGAAAGATCGCATGCGCCTGCCCACGCGCCGCCGCCCGCGCGATGCGCGCCGCCGCGTCCTCGGGTTTCAGTGCGAACGGCCTGGGACCAGGCGCCTTTCGCCCGCTCGCGGTATCGATGAAACCGGGCGAGACGAGCGTGACGTGGACGCCATATTGTTTCACGCCCAGCCGCAGAGCTTGAGCAAAATGTGCGATCCCGGCCTTCGATCCGGCATAAGCGGCGGCAAAGGGTAAGGCGTGAAATCCTGCCGCCGACCCGACCAGCACAATCCTACCCTCGCCACGTCGCGCCATGCGCCCCGCCAGCGCTGCCGCCATCGCCGCGGCAGCGACGAAGTTCACCAATCCCAAGCGTGCGACCTGCGCGGAATTCTCGACCAGGTCGCCCGGCGCCCGGGTGTCACCCATTCCAGCGACAAGCAGCGCTAGGTCGATCGCGCCCGCGTCATCCTCTTGCTCGATGGCGGCGATCGCTGCCGCGCTGTCGGACAGGTCCAGCGAACGAACCGCAACCCGTGCCCCCGCCGCTCGGCAGCTCGTCGCCACCGAATCCAGTCGTTGGCAATCGCGCGCCCATAGGATTAGCGTACGGCCAGGCGCGGCGTAATGAAGCGCAAGCGCCGCTCCCAATCCGCGCGAGGCGCCGGTGATCAGGATATGATTCGGTAATTGTGCCTTCATAGCTCAGGCCTATCATCGTTTCGGCGCGGGCGTTCCAGGCGATCTACCCCTGTTTCGACCATAACGGCGGCTTTTTTGCTGCATTGCAACTTGACGGGCGGCGGCGCGGTGGTCATGCCCCAGGAGTCGAAGGGAAAGAACGACTGTTCGATATGAAGTACAGGTCCACTTCGCCGCGTATCAGGTTGTTTCGCAACGATTTGATGGAGCAGCTCACACTGGTTTCGCCGCCGGTGTTCGCTCTGACGTGGACAATATTCCTGGCCGCCGCCGTATATGCGAGCTGGGGAGTCGCCAGCTTTGCGGTATCGATCGCGCTCGTCCTGCTCGGCATGCTGACCTGGACGCTGTTCGAATATGCGATGCACCGCTTCATCTTTCATTTGAAGCCGCGATCGGCCCTTGGCCGCGCGTTCATTTTTCTTGCGCATGGCAACCATCACGCGGCACCCGGCGATCGCTATCGCAACATCATGCCGCCGCTGGTGAGCGTGGTCATTTCCGCCATGATCTGGGCGGCGTTATGGCTGGTGTTCGGGCCGATCGGATCGGTATTCTATCTCGGCTTCGGGATCGGCTATGTGGTGTACGACGCCATCCATTATGCCTGCCATCAATTGCCGATGCGCAGCCCCCTGCTGCGCCATTTGCGGCGGCACCATATCCGGCACCACCATGCCAAGCAGGAAGGTAATTACGCGATTACCGCCACTTTCTGGGACCGCTTGTTCCGAACCGAAATCGCCGCCAAGCGGCGTTAAAAAGCAGATCGCGCGGCGATCATAGCCGCAACTCGTCGATAGCCTCGCAGACGATCGCGATATGGTCGTGCCAGGACGGTGGCCGCCACTGCGCCAGGCGCTGCTTTTGCGCCGCGTGGAGCGGCCCGCCACGGAAATGATCGAGGATGTGCGCGGTCCAGCCGGGACCGTCGAGCGGATCGAGGAAGTCGGGAGCCTCTCCTCCGGCCTCACGTAGCGCGGGAAGATCGCTGCAGATCACCGGAGTCCCCACCGCCAGCGCCTCCGCGACCGGCATGCCATAGCCTTCCGCGAACGACGGCAGGAGCAACGCACGCGCGCCCCGTAGCAGCGTTTGCATGCGCTGATCCGAGCAGCCGTTGAGTTCCTCGACATGCCCGCGCAGCGCCGTGCAGCGCTCGAGCATGTCGATCACCTGCTCATTCTCCCACCCGCGGCGCCCGACGATGATCAGGCGAGGAATGGTGTCGCCGGGGAGCTTGTCGGCCATGGCTCGCCATAAATTGAGCAGCAGCAGATGGTTCTTGCGCGGCTCGATCGTGCCGATGCAGATGAAATAGGGCTCTGCGGGGGCGGCTGCCGGCGGGGCTGGCGCGGAACTATCGTGCGTGCCGAGCAGCGCAACATGCACATTTACATCGCGGCCTGCCCGCGCAAGCCAAGGTCGCAACGATTCGCCGGTCGCGCCCGAATTGACGATGATGCTGTCGGCCAGGCCCGCGATGGTTTCGATCCGCCGCTTGTGCAGATCGGCGCCATTGGGCCGCGCATATTCCGGATATTCGATCGGGATTAGGTCATGGACCAGGCACAGGAACCGCGCCTGTTCGCGCGCGAGAATCCGTCGGACGAGCGCCGGCCGGGTGAGATGATGCGGCGATGCCTGGACATAGACGCTCCCCGGGGATCCGCGTGGCCGTTCCGGCAGCAGGCCGAGCAAGGTCGGCAGAATCTCGGACAGCGAGCGCTGTTGAGCGCCGCCCTCTTCGGCGTCCCAGCGCCTCTCCAGCATGTCGAGAAAGCGTAAGACCTTCTCGTTCGGGAGCCGGCCGTAAACGCCGAACGGATGGACGGCGGCAAACCGCAGGCGATCGCCGAAACGCGCGTGCAGCCCACGCGCATAGGCCATTTCCACCCGGTCGACACCCGAGGGTGTGTGATGCCGGGCGCGCGACACCAATCGCGACAGGTCGAGAATGATGTCGCCCGCCATCAGGTCCGCCGCCTCGATAGCCGGCCCTGGACCTGGCGGAGACTCGTGGCCCAACCCAGCCGATTATGCGCGGTGCCATCGCCGAACCGCCGGATCAGGACTTCCGGCGTGCACGGCAGGCCCGTCACCGGGTCGAGATAGCGCGGATAGACGATCAATACCGCGGCGATCAGCTGATCGAGCGTCAAGCGCCGCCCGCGCCGGTCGGGCACCTTGGCGAGGTCGCGCGTCAGTCCCCAGCCGGCATAGAAAGGCACGCCATGGCAGGTCACGTCGCGCCGACGCAGCAGCGCCTCGAACCCGGTGAGCGAGGTGAGCACATGGACCGCATCGACCTGGTCGAGAAGGGACGCCATTCCGCCGCCTCGAACGATACGATCGGCATAGTCGAGCGCATCGCTGTCGCGCACTGCGCCTTTGCGATGGCCGGCATCGACGTCCGGATGCGGTCGAAACCAGATTTCCGACTCCGGCTCAAGCGCACGCACGCGGCGTAACAGATCGAGATTGCTCGACAATCCGCCGCCGCCGAGCCGCACGGACATATCGTCCTCGACTTGTCCGGGTACCAAAACCAAGCGACGTCCGGCTTGGCGAGACGGAAAGGCATAAGCGGCGCCATTGCCATATTTGCTGATCCCCGCCGCGACGATGGTTTCGCGCAGCCGTTCGGCACGCGCGAGCAGCGCCGGTGGAAAGTCGGCGTCGACAAGCAAGTCTTCCAGGTCGCTCGGCCGGCTAGGGTCATAATGAATACCGCGTCGATCGACCGTGACCGATGCGGGCGGCACGAGATTGCTGCCGAGCCCGACCGAACGCACGAAGCCATCCTCCACGCGCACCAGCGGGACATGTTTCTCAGCCGCCGACGCGGCCATGCCGTCCGACACGCGCGACGGCCAGATCGCGACGGCACCGTCCTGCCGCGCAGCAAAAGAAAGCGCGCGCGCCTCCGACCGGAAGAAACGCATCGGGTGCTGGGGAGTCCACAGGAATCGCGCGATCTCGCGCCGCTTCCACCAGCTGAAGCCACATGCCGCGACGATCCGTCGATTGGCGTCGAGCGCGCGGCGCCAATCCCCCAGCAGCATAATTGTTTCGTCGATGCGCGCATCCTCCCCGTTGAAAGGATCGCGATAGCTCATCCGCGCGACATCTTCGGCGACGATCTGGCGCAGTCGCGCGACATCGTCTCCGGGCGCACCAAAACGACCGGCGGACAAGACGTAGACGCGTGCGCCGGCAATTACGGCGATCGCCACCCATTCATCGTCGCCGTGCGCGACCAAGGTCGACGCGCCGTCGAGCAACGACCAGGGATCGATCTCGCGTTCGCCATAGGCCGGTCGCGCTGCTTGCCCCGCATCCCCCGCAAGGGGGATCCGGATCGCCGCACCGCGCTCGGCCTCCGTCAACATCGACTCGGTGTGCTCAGCGTCGTCGCCCGGACGGCAGCGAATAATCGCTCTCGCCCCAGCCTCCTCGCTTGGCGATGCCCAAAAGCATCCACCGACCCGGGCGTCGCGGATCGCGGCGAAGAGGCGGTCGATCGCCTCGGACGAAAGTGCGGCCACGGCGTCGGTGCCCGGCCGTGTCACCGACGCATCGATGCCGGGGAATGGCGGCGCGCGGAGAAGTGGGATGCTCGTCAGCCTTGTCTCGGCCGGCGCGGTTTCTGGCGATCGCGTCACGCGCACCCGCGCTTTCGTCGCAGCCGGCTGCGGGCCTGTCTCATCGACGAAAACGAACGGGCACAGCTCATCGCCCGGCTTTCTCTTAATGCCCCTGCCGATGCAAGCCATGGGTCATGGCCGCGTATCCCATGCCACCAGGCGGAGCTCGCCCTGCTTGCGCGCGATCAAGCCATAGGCGCCCGTGCGAAGCTTCAGCGAGGGGAGCGCCGATGCCTGGCCGCGCAGCCGCTCGTCGGAAAGCAAGGCGAAACGCGCCGCGCCGTTGCTGGTGACGATCAGGACATGTCCACCGCCGGTCTTCCAGAGATTCTGCCAACCCGCGATCCGGCGGTCCGAATCGACGATCCAGCCATCGGGCGCCCGCGCCTCTTTGTCCCAGGCGACCAGCGCGTCGTGCCCGATCCTGGCGATGACATCGCTATCGATTAGCCCCTCATCCGGACCATGATCGATTTCCGTCAGCCAATCGACGGATTGGACGACCGGCGCCTGGGGTTGACCAACGAGAATGGCGTCGATCGTCGCCCGCGTCCGCAGCAGGGGCGCCGCCAATGCGCGGTCGAAGACCAGCCCCAGCTCGGCAAAACTCCTGCCTAGCGCCCGCGCCTGATCGAGGCCGCTCGCGACGAGGGGCAAATCGGTCCGCGCTCCGATTCTGCGCGTCTGTTCTCCAGCATCGAACGTATTGCCGTGCCGGACGATCGTGACGATCATATCCACGACAGATGCGGCTCGCCATGGTCGGCGATGAGGCGCTCGGCCATCGCAATGTCGGCCCGGGTGTCGATCCCCGACATGGCATGAGGAAGCGCCGCGACTTCCACCGTGAGGATATCCTCACCCGATTCGAGGAAACGCAGTTGCTCCAGTCCTTCGAGGAGTTCGTAAGGCGTCGGCGCCGTCGCCTCGAAGCGCCCCAGAGCCTCGAGGCGATAGGCGTACAGGCCAAGATGTCGGAAAACCGGCGACAGCGGACCCTCCTGCCGCAGTTGCGCTTCGCCGCGAATGGCGGGGATCACCGCTTTGGAAAACCATAATGCACGATCGTCGGCACGACGAGTACAGGTCGTCCCGCTGAACGGCGAACTCTGCTTGTGCCGCCGCAATGTATCGAGTGCCTCCCACGACAGGCGGACGACCGGTGTCGCCACGCTGAAGGTCGAACCCCGCAGCGCCGCGATCAGCGCAGCGATCGTCGCCGGCTGCACGAAGGGCGCATCGCCTTGCAGGTTGACGACCACGGATGGCGCGATTTCCCGGCCGCGTGCCACCGCCCAGGCGCGGCCCGAGCCGGAGCTGATCGCGGCATCGGTAATGACTGCGTCGCATCCCAGGCTCTGGGCATGATCGAGGATGCGCGCATCGTCGGTTGCCACGACGACGTCAGCATTGCCGACCCGCCGCGCTCCTTCGTGCGCGACGGCGACGACTCTCTCCAATAAAGTACGGCCCGCGATCGGGATCAATGGCTTACCGGGCAGGCGCTGGGACGCGAAGCGAGCCGGAATAACGATCAGTGCGGGCGGCTCGTCCTCAAGCAACGCCGACACGAAGGATGTCGTGGAGGTGGATCACCCCGACCAGCCGCTCGTCCTTGCACACGAAAAGCGCCGAAACGGCATTCTCGTTGAGGATGCGCAAGGCGTCGGACGTCAGTGTATCGGGGGACACCGAGATCGGCGTCGCGGTCATATGATCGCGGATATCGTCGTCGAGATGCTTGCTCGCGAAGCTGCGCCGCAGATCCCCGTCGGTAAAGGCGCCGATGAGGCGGTCTTCATCATCGACCACGGCGGTGCAGCCATGGCGCTTACGGCTCATCTCGATCGTCGCATCGAGCAAGGTGGCGCCCGCCCGCACCATCGGAACATCGTCGTCGCGTGCCATCAACTGGGCGACCGTCGTCAACCGCGCGCCCAGGCGGCCGCCGGGGTGGAATGTCAGGAAGTCCGATCTCGTAAAGCCGCGCCGCTCGATCAGCGCCACCGCCAGAGCGTCGCCGAGCACCACCTGCACCGTCGTCGAGGATGTCGGCGCCAATTCGTTCGGACACGCTTCCCGAACTCGAGGCAGGACCAGGCAGATATCCGCCGCGCGGCCGGCGGTGCTCTCTGCGAACGCGGTCGCGACGATCAGTTTCACCCCGAAGCGGCGGCAATAATTGATGACGTCGCTAAGCTCGGTAGTTTCGCCCGACCAGCTTAGCACCAGGACGGCATCGCCGCGGCCGATCATGCCGAGATCGCCGTGACTGGCCTCGCTGGAATGCATGAAAAGCGCAGGCGTACCCGTTGATCTCATCGTCGCGGCGATTTTACGGCCGACTAGCCCGCTTTTGCCCATCCCCGTCACGACCAGGCGGCCGGATAGACCGGCGATCATCGCCACCGCATCCAGGAAGGCCGCGCGCAAGGGAGGAGCGCGCAGCGCTTCTCCAAGCGCTTCGAGCGCCTCGATCTCGATTTGTGTGGTGCGGAGAGCGGAGTACAGACCGGATTCGGCCAGAAGATTCGCAGCGGGGGCCTGCATAAAATTCCTCAAATGCCATACATCGACAACGGGTCGACAGTCTCTAGTCTGCTATCGCATTGACTTCCAGCGCTTCTGGAGCGCAGGAGGCCGCTATGCAAGCTTCCCGTCGCTCTAGGCGACCGGCGTGTCGCGTGGCAAGTAATCTGAGGGGTAGCATGCGTCTTTGCGGGCAAGAGATTGGTCCAAATCGGCGGCTTTTTTTCATCGCCGGCCCCTGCGTCATCGAAAGTGAGGCTTTTGCGCTCGATACCGCGGCGCGGCTTCGCGCCATCGCCGAGCGGCTTGGCGTGCTGCTTATCTACAAAAGTTCGTTCGACAAGGCCAACCGCAGTTCGGGCGCTTCCTTTCGCGGTCCGGGCATCGAGGAAGGGCTGCGCATCCTGGAGAAAGTGCGCGACGAGACCGGCCTCCCCGTCTTGACCGACGTGCATTCCGAGGACCAGGTGAAGGCGGTCGCCCAAGTCGCCGATGTGCTGCAAACGCCTGCTTTCCTTGCGCGGCAAACCGATTTCATTGCGGCGGTGGCTGCCTCGGGCAAGCCGGTCAACATCAAGAAGGGGCAGTTTCTCGCGCCGGGGGACATGACCCACGTCGTCACCAAGGCCCGCTTGGCTGCGGAGGCGGCCGGCGTGCCGACCGACAATTTCCTGGTGTGCGAACGTGGCGCGAGCTTCGGATACAATAACCTCGTGTCGGACATGCGCAGCCTCGCGATCATGCGCGATACCGATTGCCCCGTGGTGTTCGATGCAACCCATTCGGTGCAGTTGCCGGGTGGACAAGGTGATCGCTCGGGTGGGCAGCGCGAATTCGTTCCCGTCCTCGCCCGCGCGGCGGTCGGCGCGGGCATAGCCGGACTGTTCCTGGAAACGCATCCCGATCCCGATCAGGCCTTGTCCGATGGTCCCAATAGCTGGCCGCTCGACCGGCTGGAATCGCTGCTGCAACGCCTGCTCGCGATCGATGCGGTGGTGAAAGAGGGTGTTCTCGAAGAAGCCTTATAGTCGGAACGCCGCACCCCTGATAGCGTTCGACAGATATGTTCGCGCATGTCCCGATTGCGATAGGCATCCAGCTGATCTGTTGGGGGATCGGCCATCTGCTCGGCGCGCCCACCCGCGCGTCGATCTGGATCGGGTGCTTTGCCGGAACCGCGGTCTGCGTCATGCGCGAGATCACGCAGCGCGAATATCAGTGGATCGAGCAGTTCGGCCACGGCCGACGCGCGAATATGCCGGGCTATGCCGGTGTCGAAGTCTGGCAGTGGAATAGCCATTCGATTTCGGAAACGATCGTCGCGATACTGGCGTGCGTTGTTGTGGCCGTCGTCGTGACGAGCCGAGCATAGACGGCGCACGGGCTATGGCAGTGCGCTCGGCGGCCGGTGGAAGCGGTCGACGCCATACGCCTCGCTAACCTGCAATACTGGCCAATCGAGCGAAAACTGGTAACGCTGGAGGTCCGGCGATGGGTGGCCGGCATGCCAGGGGCAGATGCGTGACGGACTATGTCTTCAAGCCGCACGAACGGCCGACGCTACCCGGTTCGCCGGCCAATCCCGATCACCCGACGAGCCGCAGGCTGATCTATTTCCTGATCGGCTGCCTGATCGGCATCACCGGCGGGCTGGGCAATGCGCTGGTCACGGTGAACCTCAATTTCGCGCAGGGAACGCTCGACCTCTACACCAATGAAAGCGCCTGGCTGACCGGCGCCTATTTCATGACCAATGTCACCGCCAATCTGTTGCTGGTCAAATACCGCCAGCAATTCGGGCTGCAGCCGTTCATCCGCTATTCGCTGGTCGCTTATGCCGCGACGACGCTGATGCATCTGTTCGTCCACGATTTCTGGACGTCGGTCGCGGTGCGGGCGATGAGCGGCATCGCGGCGAGCGGCCTCACGACGCTGACCATCCTCTATTTCTTCCAGTCGCTGCCTGCGGCCAAGCGGCTCGCCGGCGTGATGATCGGAATCTGCATCCCGCAACTGGCGACGCCGCTCGCGCGCATATTGTCGCCGCACCTGCTCGAATGGGGCGATTGGCGCAATCTCTACTGGCTGGAATTGGGCTTGGCGCTGGCGACGCTGGCGGCGGTGATGAGCCAGCCTCTGCCGCCGAGCGAGCGTGAGAAAGTGTTCGAGCCGGCCGACTTCCTGACCTTCGGCCTGCTCGCGCCGGGGCTATGGCTGCTGATCGCGGTGCTGTCCGAGGGGCGGATCGAATGGTGGACCGATCAGGCCTGGATCGGCTGGGCGCTCGCCGCCAGCATCGCGCTGATCGCGGGCGCCGTGATCGTCGAGCATAATCGCGCCAACCCGCTGATCAACACGCGCTGGCTCGGCAGCCGGGAAATCGTTCGGCTGATGGTCGTAGCGGCATCGATCCGCGTCTTGCTGTCCGAACAGGCGTTCGGGTCGGTCGGACTGCTCAACGTACTCGGGCTGATCAACGACCAGATGGTTACGTTGAACGTGATCATCGTCATCGCGTCGATCGCCGGGCTGGCGACCGCGGTGCTGACCTTCCGCCCCGTCGATCTGTCACCGCCGATCACGATCGCGGTGGTGCTAATCGTGATCGGGGCGTTCATGGACGCTGATGCCACCAACCTGACCCGGCCGAGCAGCTTCTATGTCAGCCAGGCGCTGATCGGGTTCGCCTCGCTGCTGTTCCTGGCCCAGGCGATGGTGATCGGCATCGCGCGCACCTTGCTCGCTGGCGGGCGCAACTTCGTCAGTTTTGTCGTACTGTTCGGGCTGAGCCAGAGCGTCGGCGGCTTATTGGGCAGCACCTTGCTCGGCACGTTCCAGGTGGTGCGGGAGAAATTCCATTCGCACGAGCTGGTCCAGCGCATCGTCGCAACCGATCCGCTGGTCGCGGCGCGGCTGCGCGCGGGCGGCGGCGCGATCGCCGGGGTGGTCGGCGATCCGACGTTGCGCAGCGCCCAAGGCGCGGCATTGCTGAGCCAGCAGGTGTCGCGGGAAGCAAATATCCTGGCGTTCAACGACGTTTTCCTGCTGGTCGGGGTGCTCGCCATCCTGATGGCGCTCTGGGGGTTCCTGATCCGCTGGTCGATCCGGCGGCGCGGCGAGGCATCGCCGGTTGTGTTGCTCCAGCAGGCGATGCAGGCTCAGGCGCAAGCTCAAAAGGGGCAATGAGATGAGCGACGAACCACTGCCGGACCCACCGATAGCCGATGCCCAGGTCGATCCGGCGCCGTCGAGCTGGAATCCGCCGGCCAAGTCGCGAACGACCGTGGCGGCGATCATTGTGCTCGCGCTCTGCGCGATCCTGGCGATCCTCTATGCGTGGCGCTTGCCGCCGTTCGCCGGCGGGTCGGAAAAGACCGACAACGCCTATGTCCGCGGCCGGGTCACGATCATCAGTCCGCAAGTCAGCGGCTACGTCACCCACGTCACCGTTCAGGACTTCGCCGAGGTCAAGGCCGGCCAGGTGCTGGCGACGATCGACGACCGCATCTATCGCGCCCGCGTCGCCCAGGCTGAGGCCAATGTCGCGGCGCAGGAAGCGTCACTGGCCAATTCGGCGCAGGCGCAACGCTCGCGCGAAGTCGCGACCGAGGCGCAGAATGCCGGCATCGCCAACGCCCAGGCGCAATTGGTCAAGGCACAAGCCGATATGCGCCGCGCCCGGGCGCTGGTCGCCGACGGATCGATTTCGGCGCGCGAATTCGACCAGACTCGCGCCGCTTTGCTCGCGGCCGAAGCGGGCGTGCGCCAAGCCCAGGCCAGCCGCGCAATCGGCACGCAGGACGTCCGCACCGTCGTGGTCGGACGCGCGGGTCTCCAGGCATCGGTCGAATCGGCCAGGGCACAGCTACGCCTTGCCCAGATCGATCTCGACAACACGATCATCCGTGCGCCGGTCGATGGCCAATTGTCCGAAATCGGCGTGCGCGATGGCGCCTATGTCACCGCCGGCACGCAATTGTTGTCGATCGTGCCGCATAATTTCTGGGTGATCGCCAATTACAAGGAGACGCAGACGCGCGACATGGCGGTCGGCCAGCGTGCGACGTTCAAGGTTGATGCGCTCGGCGGCGCGCGGCTCAACGGCCGGATCGAGAATTTGTCGCCGGCCGCGGGATCCGAATTCTCGGTGCTCAAGCCGGACAATGCGACCGGCAATTTCGTCAAGGTCGCGCAACGCATCGCGGTGCGCATCGCGATCGACCCGGGACAGGCCGCGGCGGCGCGGCTCAGGCCCGGCATGTCGGTCGAAGTCAGCATCGACACGCGTAGCGGGCGGCAACGATGAGGATGCGGCATGCTGGGCTGTTGCTGGCGACCGCGCTCGTGTCATGCGCTGGTCCCCCTGTGAGGACGGCCGCGGTGCCGCCGATGGCGCCACCGCCGAGCTGGCGTACCGACGCCGGGCCGACAGCGCCGATCGACCGCGCCTGGTGGCAGTCGTTCGGCGACCCGACAATGGCGGCGCTGATCGACAAGGCACTGGCCAACAATAATGACATCGCGATCGCGATCGGGCGGGTGCGCGAGGCGCGCGCCAATCTGGCACTGGCCCGTGCGCAAACATTGCCGACGATCGACGCCGGCCTCACCGGCGCGCGGTCGCGATCGGTCAGCCCGTTCGGCCTGCCGAGCGAGCAGAATGCCGCGCAGCCACAGGTCCAGGCCGCCTATGAAGTCGATTTGTTCGGCCGGCTCGCCGACAGCAAGGCAGCGGCGCGCGACGCCTGGTTCGCGAGTCAGGCCGCGCGCGATTCGGTGCGGCTGTCGGTCGCGGGAGCGGTGGCGAGCGGCTATATCGCGTTACGCGGGCTCGATGCCCGGCTCGACGTCGCGCGGGCGACGGTCGCGGCGCGATCGGAATCGCTCCGGCTCGCCCGCTCGCGGGTGGGGCGCGGCTATTCGCCCAAGCTCGAATTGCAGCAGGCCGAAGCCGAATATGACGCCACCGCGCAGATCGTCCCGCAGATCGAACTCGCCATCACGCGCACCGAGAATACGCTGAGCCTGCTCACCGGAGAGACGCCCCAGGCGATCGATCGCGGCCTGCCGCTCGACCGCCTGGCGGTACCGGCGATTCCCGATGGCCTGCCCTCCGAGCTGTTGCGGCGGCGGCCCGACGTGGCGCAGGCCGAATTCCAGCTCGCCGCGTCGGACAAGTCGCTCGCCGCGGCGCGCAAACGGTTCCTGCCGCAAGTCCGGCTGAGCGCATCGGCCGGCGCGGCGTTTTCGACCTTGCTCGCCGATCCGATCACGCTCTGGTCGATCGGTGGCAGCATCCTCGCGCCCCTTTTCGAAGGCGGCCGGCTGACCGCGCAAGCGGAAGCGGCCGGCGCGCAACGCGATCAGGCAGCGTTCGCCTATCGCCGCGCCGCACTCACCGCCTTCCGTGAAGTCGAAGATGCCTTGGCCGGCGCCAAACGGCTCGATGAGCAAGTGGGCCTCGCCCGCGCGCAACAGGATGCCCTGTCAGAAGGATTGCGGCTGGCGACCAACCGCTATCGCGAAGGCTATTCGCCCTATCTCGAACAGCTTGACGCGCAGCGCGGGCTGCTCGGCGCCCAGCTTTCGCTGATCCAGCTTCGTTCCGACGCGCTCACCGTGCGGGTTCAATTGTTCCAGGCGATGGGCGGCGGCTGGCAACGATGCCCCACGGCGGGCGATACCTGCGTGCCAGACATCGCCGGCTATTGATTGCAACGCTGGGGACAATGAGGGCGTGGGATTGGATCGGGTAGCTCTATTAGCCCCTCCCCTTCAGGGGAGGGGCTGTAGCAACCGGATAATCCGCAGCTTTTTTCGTCCTGACGGCTTGCCCTAGGCCGGCGGTTGCCACCATGCGCGGGGCAATGACGTTTCAGATCGATATGGGGATCGATTCGAGCGGCCGGCCGGCCTGCGTCGATCTCGAGGAACTTCTCGCCACCCGATTGCTCGTTCAGGGCAATTCGGGATCGGGCAAGTCGCATCTGCTGCGCCGCCTGCTCGAAGGCAGCGCGCGGCAGGTGCAGCAGGTGATCGTCGATCCCGAGGGCGACTTCGTCACCTTTGCCGGGCCCTATGGCCATGTCGCGATCGAGGCAGTCGATTATTCGCTGGCCGAGATCACGCGCTTCGCCGCGCGCTGCCGCGAGCATCGCACCTCGGTCGTGCTCAGCCTGGAGGGGCTGGAGATGGAGGGGCAGATGCGCTGCGCCGCGACATTCCTGTCGGCGCTGTTCGATGCCCCGCGCGACTATTGGTACCCGGCGCTGGTGGTGATCGACGAGGCGCAAATCTTCGCGCCCGCCGCCGGGGCTGAAGTCGCCGAGGACGTCCGTCGCGCCTCGCTCGGCGCGATGACCAATTTGATGTCGCGCGGACGCAAGCGCGGGCTGGCCGGGATCATCGCCACGCAACGATTGGCGAAACTGTCGAAGAACGTCGCTGCGGAAGCGAGCAACTTCCTGATGGGGCGCACCTTCCTCGACATCGACATGGCGCGCGCCGCCGATCTGCTCGGGATGGAGCGACGCCAGGCCGAGGCGATCCGCGACTTGCCGCGCGGAACTTTCCTCGGGCTCGGCCCGGCGGTCGCGCGCCGCCCGGTGACGATCCGCATCGGTGAGGTCGAGACCAGCGCGCGCAGTTCGAGCCCCAAGCTGGTGCCGCTCCCCGACCAGAGCCCGGCCGAGGACATGCGCGACTTCATCCTGGCGCCGGTCGAGGAAGCACTGTCGCTGCCGCTGCCACCCCCTCCCCCGCCGCGTCCGGCGCCGGCGGCCGAACTGCTCGAAGCGCTGGCGGCGACTCCCGCAGCCGAGCCCGACGACGCCGACCCGGTCGATGCCGAGGCGGTGATGGCCGATGCGCTGCATGGCATCGTCGCCGATCCCGACAGCGCGCTGCGTCCCGCCGCCGCCTTGTTCCAGGACTTCCAGGTGCGCTGCCGGATGGCGGGACTGCGGCGCATCGCACTCGACCCGTCGAGCTTCTCGCGCCGGCTCGCCGCGGCACGCGCCGGGATCTACCAGCCCGAGGACGAGCAATGGGCGCCGGCGATGACGGCCGCCGCCGCAGTGCCCGACGAAATGCTCGGCGCCTTCCTGCTGATTGCCCGCGCAGCGCGTGAGAATGCCCCCTGTCCGAGCGACGAGGAAATCGCGCGCATCTATGGCACCAGTTCGCTCGGCCGCGCGCGCCGCGTATTGGCCTATATGGAGGACCGCGACGTCATCGTGACGCGCACCGATCTGTCGGGGCGGCGGTCGGTGACGATCCCGCGCTTGGGGTGGACGACCGCATCGACCGACGTGTGAGCCGCTAGAGCTCAGTCCGCACGTGCCATAATTCGGGGAACAGCTCGACTTCTAGCATCCGGCGCAGATAGGCGACGCCTTGCGTCCCGCCGGTGCCGCGCTTCAGCCCAATCACGCGCTCGACCGTGGTGACGTGGTTGAACCGCCAGCGACGGAAATAATCCTCGAGATCTACCAGTTTCTCGGCCAGTTCGTAGAGCGGCCAATGCGTATCGGGATCGCGATAGATCTCGGCCCAGGCAGTGCGGAGCTGGTCGCTTTCGGCGCGCTGCTCGCTCAGGTCGTCACGCTCCGGTCCGACGTCGAAGCCGGATCGTGCGAGCAGGCGGATCGCTTCGTCATACAGGCTCGGCCGCGCCAGGATGCCTTCCAGGCCCGCCAGCAATTCGGCGCGATGGGCATGCGGCTTGAGCATCGCGGCATTGCGGTTGCCGCAGAGGAATTCGATCGCGCGGTACTGGTGCGACTGGAACCCCGACGACTGGCCGAGATCGCCGCGGAATTCGGTATATTCGCTCGGCGTCAGCGTCCGCAGCACGTCCCACGCGCCATTGAGCTGTTCAAGGATGCGCGACACCCGCGCGAGCATCTTGAAGGCATGCGGCAGCTTGTCGTTGGCGATCGCGTCGCACGCCGATTCGAGCTCGTGCACCGCGAGCTTCATCCACAGCTCCGACGTCTGGTGCTGGATGATGAACAGCATTTCGTCATGCGCCGCCGAGCGCGGCTGCTGCGCGCCGAGGATCAGGTCGAGGCGCAGATAGTCGCCATAGGCCATCTTGTCGGCGAAGTCGGTTTCGGGGGTATCGTCGGTCATGTCACCGTGGATCGCGTGGCATAGGCAGGATCGTCCCACAAGCGCTCGGTCATCACGCGTTCGAGCACCTTCGCCGCCGCGACGACATCCTCCTCCGACAGATAGAGCGGGGTGAAGCCGAAGCGGATCAGGTCGGGCGCGCGGAAATCGCCGATCACCTCGTTGGCGATCAGCGCCTGCATGATCGCATAGCCTTGGGGATGGCGGAACGAGACCTGGCTGCCGCGTGCTTGCGGGTCGCGCGGCGACGCGAGCGTGAGGTCGGGGCAGCGCCCCTCGACTTCGGCGATGAAGCGCTCGCTCAGGCGGATCGATGCGGCGCGGACATCGGCCATGTCGACCCCGTCCCAGGCATCGAGCGCGGCGTCGAGTACCGTCAGCGCAAGCACCGGCGGCGTGCCGACGCGCATCCGCTCGACGCTGGCATGGGGGCGATAATCGAGGTCGAAGGCGAACGGCGCTTCATGCCCCATCCAGCCCGACAGGATCGGGCGCGCGCTGTCGGCGAAACGCGGCGCCACATAGATGAAAGCCGGCGCGCCGGGGCCGCCATTGAGATATTTATAGGTGCAGCCGACCGCGAAATCGGCGTCGGCCGCCGCCAGGTCGACCGGCACCGCGCCCGCCGAATGCGCGAGATCCCACACCGTCACCGCGCCCGCCGCATGAGCCTTGGCGGTCAGCGCCTTCATGTCGTGGCGGCGGCCGGTGCGGTAATCGACCTCGGTGATCAGCGTCACCGCGACACTCTCATCGATCGCGTCTTCGACCTCCTCGGGCGTGACCAACCGCAATTCGAGCCCGCTGCCGAGCGCCTGGATCAGCCCGCTTGCGATGTAGAGGTCGGAAGGAAAGTTGCCGGTATCCGACAACACCACCTTGCGCTCCGGCCGCAGTGCCAGCGCGGCGGCGAGCGCCTGGAACACCTTGACCGACAGCGTATCGCCGGTCGCGACACTCCCTTCAGACGCGCCCATCAACCGGCCGATGCGATCGCCGACGCGGCGCGGCAGGCCGATCCAGTCGGCGCTGTTCCACGCTCGGATGAGTTGATCGCCCCACTCGCGCGCCATCACCTCCCGCACCCGCACCTCCGCGGACATAGGCAGGGGGCCGAGCGAATTGCCATCGAGGTAAAGCACGCCCTCAGGCAGATGGAACAGCCGTCGGGTCGTGGCGAAGTCGGTCATTCGGCCGTGTCACGCGGAAATCATCGCTTTGTAAAGAGGCCGGCATGGTCGCCAGCCTTGATCACCACCGGCAAGGACCGAGCCCTGATAAATGAATCGCCGGCAAGTCCCTTATCGACCAATTGCGGACGTTCGACGTTTCTGCGAGTCATCGCGTGATGAAGCGCAGGATAACAATCGGGATCGCGCTTGCTTGCGCCGCCCTCAATGGGTTTGCTCACGACGCAGCCGCGCAAGAGCCCGGTGATCGGTCCTCTCCACTAGCGCCATCAAGAGCAGCAATTCAGTCTCTTTATAGGAGCTTTTTGGAGAAGCACTCCTGCCGCCCGTCCGTGAGCTGCACAGGACCCTTGAGAGACCAAGTCAGCGAAGTTGACTGCGCTCCCGCGAGATATGGCAAAACGCGGTGCAACTTTTTATTCGTCACTGAGGACTTCATGCGCGGAAAGGGCGTTACGAGCATCGCGACGGAAGCCCGTATTGAACACTGTGCCGCTATGTTTCGGTGGAATGGAAAGCAATGGCGCATGACAGCCGCGCTCGATGATTGCCCTTCTCGCCTGAACGCTTTTAAAGAGCGCTAATGTCCGCTTCCCATCCAATAGTGGCAAAGCTGGCATCACCTACCACGGCAAGATGACTACCATTCAGAACATCGTCATCCTGACCGGCGCCGGCATCTCCGCCGAAAGCGGTATCGCGACGTTTCGCGGGCCGGGCGGGTTGTGGGAAGGACATCGCGTCGAGGATGTCTGCGCGCCGCAAGCGCTGGCCCGCGATCCCGAGTTGGTCCATCGCTTCTACGACCTGCGCCGCGCGGCGCTGGCCGGGGTTGAGGCCAATGCGGCGCATCACGCGCTGGCGCGGCTCGATGCGACATGGTCGGGCGAGTTGCTGATCGTCACCCAGAATGTCGACGATCTGCACGAGCGCGCGGGGGCGAAGCGGTTGCTCCACATGCACGGCGAGTTGAAGTCGGCTTTGTGCGCGGCGTGTGAGCACCGGCAGGCGTGGAACGGCGAGATGCCGCCGGGCACCGTGTGCGCTTCGTGCGGATCGCCGTCGGTGCGGCCCGATATCGTGTTCTTCGGCGAGATGCCTTACGCGATGGACGTGATCGAGCGCGCGATCTCCCGCGCCGATCTGTTTGTGTCGATCGGGACGTCGGGCGCGGTCTATCCGGCGGCGGGGTTCGTGCAGACCGCCAAATATCATGGGGCGCGGACGCTGGAGCTCAACCTCGATCGGTCGGAGGGGAGTGGGTGGTTTCATGAGAGCCGGTTGGGGCCGGCGGGGGTGTTGGTGCCGGAATGGGTGGAGTGGGTACTCAGCTAACCTCGTCATGCCGGGCTCGTCCCGGCATCCACCGTGCAGCAAGCCCCGCCCGTTTCGGAATGAGCGGCCCGGTGGACCCCGGGACGAGCCTGGGGTGACGATGGTAAGGGCAGGCCCAGTCCACCCAATCCGGCTCAGTCCACCCAGTCCAGCCCGATATCGCGATAGACCTCGCGGTCCTCGTCCCAGCCCGGCTTCACCTTGACGTGGAGGTAGAGATGCACCGGGCGATCGAGCAATTCGTTCAACTGCGCCCGCGCCCGCGCGCCGATCTCCTTGATCCGGCTGCCGCCCTTACCGAGCACGATCGCGCGCTGGGTCGGGCGTTCGACCAGGATCTGCTGACGGATCTCGACCGATCCGTCCTCGCGTTCCTGGAACGCCTCGGTCTCGACCGCGCTGGCATAAGGCAATTCGGCGTGGAGCTGGAGGTAGAGCTGCTCGCGCGTCACCTCGGCCGCCAGCGCGCGTTCGGTGGCGTCGCTGACCTGGTCCTCGGGAAAATGCCATGGCCCTTCGGGCATGTTGTAGGCGATCGCCTTTTTGAGCTCCGACAACCCGTCGCCGGTTGAGGCCGAAACGAAGAAGGTCTCGTCGAACCGCGCCGCCGCGTTGAGCTTCTCGGCATGGACCAGCAGGCGCGCCTTGTCGGCGATATCGACCTTGTTGAGGATCAGGAATTTTCGTTCGGGACGGCCGGCGATGCTCTCGACGATCGGCATCACCTTGGGGCCGAGCCCGCCTTTCGCGTCGACCACCAGCGCGGTGAGGTCGGCGCCTTCGGTCCCGCCCCAGGCCGCCGCGACCATCGCGCGGTCGAGCCGACGCTGCGGTTCGAAGATGCCGGGCGTATCAACCAGCAGGATCTGCGTCTCGCCCTCGATCGCGACGCCGAGCAGCCGCGTGCGCGTCGTCTGCGCCTTGGGGCTGACGATCGCCACCTTTTGCCCGACCAACGCGTTGACCAGGGTCGACTTGCCGGCATTGGGCGCGCCGAGCACGGCGACGAGGCCGCAACGTTGGGTCATGGCTGCACCTGCCCGAGCAGCATGCGGGCGGCGGCGGTTTCCGCTTCCTGCTTGCTCGACCCTTCGGCGTCGGCACTGGCGAAGCTGCCGAGCGACACGCGGACGGTGAAGCGTGGCGCGTGCTGTGGGCCGGATCGCGTGACGACCTCGTACACCGGCGCCTTGCGATTGTGCGCCGCGGCCCATTCCTGCAGCGCCGATTTGGGATGCTGCGGCGCGCGCGCATCGGCATGGACACGGTCGGCCCAGCGCGCGCGGACGAAATCGCGCGCTGGCTCGAATCCAGCGTCGAGATAGAGTGCGCCGATCAGCGCCTCCATCACGTCGCCCAGCACATTGTCGCTGTCGGCGGCGCCATCATCGCGCGCTTGCTTGCCGAGCCCGAGAAACGGCCGCACCCCGATCTCGCGCGCGACATCGGCGCAGACCGGGCCGGTGACCAGTGCGTTGAGCCGCTTCGACAGGCTGCCCTCAGGTTCGTCCTGGAACAATTCGTACAACCATTCGGCCATGGCGAGGCCGAGCACGCGGTCGCCGAGGAACTCGAGCCGCTCGTAATTCGCGCTCGCCTGACTGCCATGCGTCAGCGCACGCTCGAACCGCGCCAAGTCGCCGGGTGCTCGGCCGAAGGTCGCGGCGATCCAGCCGGCAAGTTCCCTAGTCGTCACGTCGCCATTCCCCGATCTAGGGGCAGTGATCAAAAGCCCTGTCCCAGCCGGCTCCAGCGCGCCGCGGTGAACCAGGTCCAGGGCAGCAGCCATTGCGCATTGCCGTCGGTCGACCAGAAAGTGACGACCGCCTTGCCCTCCAGATTTTCCAGCGGGACCATGCCGATCGCGCCATTCTCCTGCGCGGGGAAGCGGCTGTCGCCCGAATCGTCGCGATTGTCGCCCATCAGGAAGACGTGGCCGGCCGGCACGTCATAGACGTCGGTATCGTCGCGGTCGGGGAATTCGCCGCGGTCGAGCACGGTGTAGCTGACCCCGTTGGGCAGGGTTTCCTTGAACTGCATGTAGCGGCAGATCGGCTTGCCCGCGCTGTCGGTCGCCTGGAATTCGGCGGGACATTCCTTGCCGGCGGGATAATTGGGCGTGAGCGGGATGGTGAAGTCGGCGATACGCACCTTCGGCACCGCGACGCCGTTCAGGATCAATTGGCCGTGGCGCATCTGGATCGTGTCGCCGGGCAGGCCGATGACGCGCTTGATATAATCCTGGTCGTTACCCGGCGGCGCCTTGAACACCACGACGTCGCCCGGAGTCGGGTTGCGGCCGAAGATGCGGCCCGGGATCAGCGGCACGCTGAACGGCAGCGAGTGTTTGGAAAAGCCGTAATTCCATTTCGAGATGAACAGATAGTCGCCGATATAGAGCCGCGGCAGCATCGATTGCGACGGGATCGAGAAAGGCGAGAACAGGAAGCTGCGGAAGATCACGACGACGACGACCAGCTTGACGATGAAGCTGAACGTGTCCTTCCAATCCTCTTCCTTCTTGGGTTTCTTCGCGGCGGGCGCAGGCGTGCCGGTGGGCGCCACAACGGGATCGGACGCGGCGTTGGACGGGGTCGCCTGAGGTGTATCGGTCATGCCGCGCGGTTTGCGCATCCGCGTTGCGCGCGTCAAGCTTAGCTCGGGGCGCCGCGCTTCCTTGAACGGGACGGCCGGAACGCCCATTGAGACCCCGAAGCCGAACAAGGAACCCGAACATGGCCGACTGGAGCGAGATCGAGGCGCTGAAGCGCATCCCCCTGACCAAGCTGTTCGCCGACGATCCCGAGCGGCTGGGCAAATATTCGGCCGACGTTTGCGGCATCCATTTCGACTGGTCGAAAACGCATCTGACCGACGAGGCGATCAAGGCGTTCGAGAAACTGGCCAAGGCGAGCGACCTGGCCGGCAAGCGCGAAGCCCTGTTCACCGGCCAGGTGATCAACGTCACCGAGGACCGCGCGGTCACCCACACCGCCGAGCGCGGCGAAGGCGCCAAGGACGACGTGGCCAAGGCGCAGGCGCTCCACGCCCGGATGCGCGCATTGATCGACGCGATCGAGGCCGAGGCGCTGGGGCCGATCCGCAATATTCTGCATGTCGGGATCGGCGGGTCGGCGCTCGGTCCCGATCTGCTGATCGACGCGCTGGGGCGCGAGGCGAATCGCTATGAGGTGGCGATCGTCTCGAACATCGATGGACTGGCGCTGGAAGAAGCGTTCAAGCGATTCGATCCGAGCGCGACCTTGCTGGCGATCGCCTCCAAGACCTTCACCACCACCGAGACGATGCTCAACGCCGAAAGCGTGATCGAGTGGATGCAGGCAGGCGGGGTCGAGGACCCCTATGGCCGCGTCGTCGCGCTGACCGCCGATCCCGACAAGGCGATCGAATGGGGAGTCGACGAGACTCGCGTGCTGCCGTTCGCGGACACGGTGGGCGGACGCTATTCGCTGTGGTCGTCGATCGGTTTCCCCGCCGCGATGGCGCTGGGCTGGGATGCGTTCTCCGAACTGCTCGAGGGCGCGGCCGAGATGGACCGCCATTTCCGGCTGTCGGCGTTGCACGAGAACGTCCCCGCCCTCGCCGCCTTCACCGACCTGCTCTACACCCAGGCGTTCGGCTGCGAGACGCGCGGCGTCTTCTGTTACGACGAGCGGTTGCGGCTGCTCCCGTCCTATCTCCAGCAGCTCGAGATGGAATCGAACGGCAAGGGGGCGACGATCGAGGGCAAACCGGTCGGCCGCCCGACCGCGCCGATCACCTGGGGGGGCGTCGGCACCGACCAGCAGCATGCCGTATTCCAGTTGCTCCACCAGGGCACGCACCTCGTCCCGCTCGAATTCGTCGGCGTGATCGAACAGGCCGATACGCTGAACGAGGACCACCACAAGACCTTGCTCAACAGCATGTTCGCGCAAGGCGCCGCGCTAATGAAGGGCCGCGAGAATCCCGACGACCTCGCCCGCGCCTATCCCGGCGACCGGCCGTCGACCACCTTGCTGCTGGACGAGCTCGATGCGCGCACTCTGGGCGCGTTGATCGCCTATCACGAACATCGCGTGTTCGTGTCGGGCGTGCTGCTCGACATCAATTCGTTCGACCAGTTCGGGGTCGAGCTGGGTAAGGAAATGGCCAAAGCGGCGGCCAAGGGCGGCGGCGATTTCGACGTCTCGACCCAGGATCTGATCAAGCGGGCATTTGGATAGCGAACCGTCATCCCAGCGAAAGCTGGGATCTCAGGCGGGGAAATACGGCAGGAGACCCCAGCTTTCGCTGGGGTGACGACTAGGAAGAACGGAATGGCTGACTACGACTACGACCTGTTCGTCATCGGCATCGGATCCGGTGGCACGCGCGCGGCGCGCGTGGCCGCCGCGCATGGCGCGCGGGTCGCGGCGGCGGAGGAATATCGCGTCGGCGGCACCTGCGTGATCCGCGGCTGCGTGCCCAAGAAATTGCTCGTCTATGGGGCGCACTTCGCCGAGGATTTGGCCGATGCGCGGCGCTTCGGCTGGGATGTCCCAGCGGACTGCAAGTTCGACTGGAAGACGCTGACCGGCAACGTGTTCGAGGAAGTCGACCGGATCAGCAAGGCGTACAACACGACGCTCGACAATCATAAGGTCGAGATCATCAACGAGCGCGCCGAGCTGACGGGGCCTAATTCGATCCGGCTGGCGTCGGGACGCGAGGTCACGTCGAAATACATATTGATCGCGACCGGTGCGCGACCGCACATCCCGACCTGCCCCGGACACGAATATGGCATCACCTCGAACGAGGCGTTCCACCTGGAAAGCGTGCCCAAGCGCATCCTGATCGCCGGCGCCGGCTATATCGCCAACGAATTCGCCGGCATCTTCAACGAATTCGGTGCCAAGGTGACCTTGATCAACCGCAGCGACCAGATATTGCGCGGCTATGACGAGCAGATCCGCGATCGCCTGCTCCAGATCAGCATGATGAAGGGCCTGGATTTCCGCTTCAACGCCAAGTTCGAAGGGATCGAGAAACAGGCCGACGGGTCCTTGAAGGTCTCGATGTCGAACCATGCGCCGATCGAGGTCGATTGCGTGATGTTCGCGACCGGCCGCGTCCCCAATACCGAGAATCTGGGGCTCGACGCGGCGGGAGTCGAACTCAACGAAAAGGGCGCGATCCGGGTCGACGAGGACAATCGCTCGAGCGTGCCGAGCATCTATGCGGTGGGCGACGTCACCGACCGCATCCAGCTGACCCCGGTCGCGATCCGCGAGGGCCAGGCGTTCGCCGACACCGTTTTCGGCAACAAGCCGACCCGCGTCGACTATCATTGTGTGCCCGCCGCAGTGTTCAGCCATCCGCAAATGGCCGGCGTCGGCCTGACCGAGAGCCAGGCCAAGATCAAATACGGATCGGTCAAAGTCTATGTCAGCGACTTCCGCCCGATGAAGAACGTGCTGGCCGGCCGCAACGAGCGCGCGCTGTACAAAATGATCTGCGAGGAAACCTCCGGCAAGATCCTGGGCATCCACATGATCGGGCCTGAGGCAGCGGAGATCCTCCAGGCGGCGGCGGTCGCGGTGAAGGCGGGCCTGACCAAGGATGCGTTCGACCAGACGGTCGCGCTGCATCCGACCATGGCGGAGGAATTGGTGTTGATGAAGTAAGGCGCGGGATCTCCCTCCCGCTTGCGGGAGGGCTGGGGGAGGGTCTGTCACTCCTCGGTAGAACCGAACACGCCCTCCCCTAACCCCTCCCGCAAGCGGGAGGGGAAGAGCCGAAAAACTCCTCTCGCCGTTCCATCGGGCCGTCACGCCGTCAGACGGACCGGCTACGCCCATCCGCTGCCCGACGTGACGAGTCCTGATTTGCCGCAGGCAAATCCAGGCCGTCCGCTACGATAGCGCCACGCCCGAGATCGTGATGCGGTGCATCAGCCGGCGGTGGCCCTGATAATCGTTCATCGCGCAATGCCAGGTCGAGCGATTGTCCCAGATCGCAAGCGAGCCCGGCGCCCATTGCAGCCGGCATTGGAATTCCGGCCGCATGCCCACCGAATAGAGATACGCCAGCAACGGCATGCTCTCCTCGCGCGTCCACCCTTTGAAATGCAGCGTGAAAGCCGGATTGACGTAGAGGATCTTGCGGCCCGTCACCGGGTGCCGGATCACCGCGGGATGGACCGCATTGGCGCGAATCTCATGCCCCTTGAGGTCGGCGGCCTGGTCGGTCTTCGCGTAGATGCCGTCATGGCCGTAGATGTGATCGGCCGAATGCACCGCGCGCAGTCCCTCGAGCGTCGCCTTCAATCCGTCCGACAGCGAATCGTACGCCGCGCCCAGGCTGGCGAACAGGGTATCGCCGCCGGTCGGTGGCGTTTCGCGTGCGAGCAGGATCGAGCCCATTGCCGGCACCTGGTCATAGCTGTGGTCGGTGTGCCAGCCGCCGCCGATATTGGTGGTCTGGGTCTCCGCCTTGCGCACCTCGGCGATCTCGGGGTGGCCGCCATTCGCCGGAAAGTAATTGTTGATGTCGATCGCACCCCAGCGGCGGGCGAAGGCGATGTGGTCCTCGGGCGTCAGCTCCTGATCGCGGATGAGCAGCACCCCGCGATCGGCGACCGCCGCCTTGAGCGCGTCGATCCCGCTGTCGTCGAGGTCGCGCAGGTCGATGCCGCTGGCTTCGGCGCCGCAATGATCGGCGATCGGGCGAATCTGGATGGTCATGATTCCTCTCCTTTGCCGATGTAAGTACAGCGCGACTTGCGGCACAATTGCTACGATCGTAGCAATCGAGCGATGGAATTGCTCGATGCCTTGCGCCGTGGTCGCTGGTTTGCCGCGCTCGATCCCGCACTCGCCGCCGAGCTGATCGCCGCAGGCCGCATCGCCACGCTCGATGCCGGGCAATGGATCTATTCGGAAGGCGATGAGGAACCCGGTCTCTGTCTGGTGGCCGAGGGGGTGCTGCGGCTGGAGGCGAGCGTTGGCCGCGACCGCGATGTGCTGCTCGGGCTGGCCGGGCCGGGCCAGGCGATCGGCCAGTCGCGGCGCTTCGGCGGCGGGCGACGGATCGTGACCGCGCGGGCCCAGCGCGCGGCGCGCGTGCTGCTGGTCCCCGATGCCGCCTTGCCAGGAATCGCAGCGCGCCAGCCGGGCGCGTGGCCGGCGACGATGGCCTTGCTCTACGACCAACTCGACGTGGCGGTGCATAATGCCGCGCTCAACCTCTGCCTGTCGCCGCGCGAGCGCGTCGCGGCTCGGCTGGCGCAATTGGCCGACGACCATGGCGAGGTGCCCGCAACCCAGGCCGATCTCGCCGAAATGTGCGGGCTCAGCCGCAAGTCGGCGAGCGGGCATATCCTGGCGCTGGCGAAACGCGGTTGGGTCGCGCCGGGCTATCGGTCACTGCGCGTGCTTGACGCGGCGGCACTACGAAGCGTTGCCGGTATCTAAAGTCCGAACAACCGGTCGAACGCCGCCCCTCCGCGCTGGCCGAAGTGGATCACCCTGCCCTCGCCGCGCCGCGCCCAACCCTCGCTCAGTGCCCGGCTCAATATCTGCGCGCCGAGCGCGCCGCCGAGATGATGCCGCCGCTCGCTCCAGTCGAGGCAGGTGCGGCAGAACGGCCGTCGCCCATCCCCACGCGCGAACCCGCGCTCGGCGAGCCACGAGCGGCCGGCATCGGTCAGCCCATGGTCGACCATCATCCCGTCATCGGCGAGTTTCGCCGCCACCGCCACCGCGCGTGCGCCGGCGAGATGATCGTAACACACCCGCGCCTCGCGCAGCGCCGGATCGCGCGGCCCCGTCCGTACCCTGACAGCGCCGGTGCGCTGGGCAAGCTCCATCAGCGCCTCGAGCGCGGTGGCGACATCCGGTCCCGACAGGCGCAAATAGCGATGCCGTCCCTGTTTCTCGGCGGCGAGCAATCCCGCCGTCTCCATCCGCGCGATATGCCCGCTCGCGGTCGGGAGCGTGACGCCCGCGACCTGCGCCAACTCGCTCACCGTCAATGCGCGCCCATCCATCAGCGCGGTCAGCATGTTGGTGCGCGCGGGGTCGCCGATCAGCGCGGCGATTTCGGCGATATAGGGGCCTTCTCTCATGGTTCGATCTGTACCGAACCATCGCCGCGGCCGGAATCGCTAAAGTGCCCCGACACTTTGGAGAAGACCGAATGATCACCTGCTTCATCCGCTACGATATCGAGCCCTGGGGCCGCGACGCGTTCGTCGATTATGCCCGCACCTGGGGCCAGGCGATCCCCGACTGCGGCGCCGATCTGGTCGGCTATTTCGCCCCGCACGAGGGATCGGCGACCACCGCTTATGGCGTCTACAACATCGAGAACCTGGCCGAATATGAGACATATCGCGCGCGGTTGCGGGACCATCCGCTTGGCCGCCGCAATTTCGCCTTCGCGCAGGAACAGCGCTTCATCCGGCGTGAAGACCGCATCTTCCTGACGCGGGTCGCCCGATGATCGCGGTGATCTTCGAGGTCAAGCCGGCCGACGGCCGCCGCGACGTCTATCTCGACATCGCCGCGCGGCTGCGGCCCGAGCTGGAAGCGATCGACGGGTTCGTCTCAGTGGAGCGGTTCGAGAGCCTGACCAATCCCGGCAAGGTCCTATCGCTCAGCTTCTTCCGCGACGAAGCGGCGGTAGCGGAATGGCGCAATACCGAGGACCATCGCCGCGCCCAGGCGGCGGGGCGCGGCGGGGTGTTCAAGGAGTACCGGCTGCGCGTGGCGCAGGTGCTGCGCGACTACGGAATGGCCGAGCGCGCCGAAACGCCGGCGGACAGTCGGGCGGTGCACGACGGCTGATCCGGCGCCCGGTTCTCGAGCATCGCGCGGAAAAGTGGGAACCGGTTTTCCGCAAAAAGCGATGCGATCACAAATAACTAGTGCGGCAATTCAAGCGTCAGTGCGCCGCATCTTGCAAGCGTTACATGACCCATTTTTTTAGGTCCGTGAGGCGTCGGCGGCATAAACCAGCGGCCCGCTACCGCGCAGACCCAGACTCGCTTTAACCCACCCATCAGCCTATGATGGTTAACAGCCGGCCCGCCTGAGCAGACCGGCATTGTCGACACCAGGGAGGCAAAAGGCGATCGTGCGCGGCTACGATCTGGTCGTCGTTGGGGAGGGGCTGGCGCCGTGTCTGGTGTCGCTCAGCATCCTGGCCGACCGGCCGGCGACGCGACTCGCCCAGCTATCGACCGACAACGAGATCGCGGGCGATCAGCTCGAACTCGTGCTTGCCGACCGTCTCCCGTCCCTGCTTGCCGAGCTGCTCGCGCCGACGGTGACGCTCGAATGGCCGGTCTGCCTGATGCGCGCGAACGAGCAGACGATCGTCATCGAGGAACGCGTCTGGCTGATCGATCCTGTCCAGGTCTGGCTGGAGATGAGCAATCGCCTCGACGCCCACGCGCTGCACGCCGGTTGTGCCGACCTCGGGATCGAGGGTGGCACGGTGACGTGGCGCGGCGGCGCAGTCGTGGCGGAGGAGATCGTCGACCTCCGCCGTCTCGGCGGACCGCGCCGGCAGAGCGAGATCGTCGAGGCCGGCGTGTTCGCCGAATTACCCTATCCGGTGCTTGCCGATTTCGATGGCGGCGGCCGCCATTGGCTTTATCTGCAATATGTCCCGCTTGGCTCGGGCCGCGCGCTCATCAATCATATCGGTAATGCGGCAACCGGGAGGGTGAACCCGTCACCGCCCGCGGCCATGCCGGTCGACGACCTGCCCACCATCGCGGCGATGACGCGACTGGGTGAAATCTGCGCCGCACGTTCAATATCGCATAGGCTGCAAGCGGGCGTGGTCCCTAGCGCGGCCGGCTAAAGGTAAGGCGACGATTGAGCGCAGAAATATAGCATTGACTATTGTTTTCGCTCGCTCTTTGATCCGCTCAGCTACCCTGGTCACGGCCGGGACGATGGGGAGTTGGGAGAAGCAAGCATGCGGAGGCGTGAATTCGTACTGGCGACGGGCGCGGCGATCGCGTCGCCTGGGCTGGTCGCGGCGTCGAAGCCCGAGGCACAGCCCGCCATGCCGGCATTCCCGCCCGATTTCCTGTGGGGCGTGGCGGCGTCCTCCTATCAGATCGAAGGCGCCGTAAACGAGGATGGTCGCGGATCGTCGATCTGGGACACGTTCTGCCGCCAGCCCGGCGCGATCGCGGGGAAGGCCAATGCCGACATCGCATGCGATCACTATCATCGTTATCGCGAAGACGTGGGACTGATCAGCCAGCTCGGCGCGCGGACCTATCGGTTCTCGATCGCCTGGCCACGGATCCAAGCCGAGGGGCGCGGCGCGGCCAATCCGAAGGGTCTCGATTTCTATTCCCGGCTGGTCGACGAATTGCTGGCCAAGGGCGTCGCGCCGATGCCGACCCTGTTCCACTGGGATTTGCCGCAAGCGCTGCAGGATGCCGGCGGCTGGCAGAATCGCGACACCTGCGATCGGTTCGCCGACTATGCGCACATCATGGCGGAGCATCTCGGCGATCGCGTGCCGCGCTGGATCACGCATAACGAGACCTTCATGCACCACGTCCTGGGGCACGTTCTCGGCGTCAATGCGCCGGGGCTGAAGCTCGACATGCCGCAATCCTTTCCGGTCGCGCATCATTTGCTGTTATCGCACGGCAAGGCCGTTCAGGCGCTCCGCGCGACGGCGAAACCCAAGGCGCAGATCGGCATCGCCCAGAACCTTGCGATGGTGCGGCCGGCCGATCCGGCGCGGGATGAACCGGCGGCGCAGGCAATGACGCTCTATTACTGGGGATTGCACGTCGATCCGCTGCTGCTCGGTCGCTACCCCGCGGAATTGCCGGACGCCCTCACCGCGACGGCGGTGCGGGACGGCGATCTCAAGACGATTGCCCAGCCGCTCGATTTTCTCGGCGTCAATTATTACAACACCAACTTCATGCGCGTCAGTCCGCCGGGCAGCGCCCAGCCGATCGAGGAAGCGCCGCCACCGGCGACATTCGCGCGAACCGCAATGGGCTGGCCAGTCGACCCGCAAGGCATGACCGACGTGCTGCTCGGGCTACGCGACCGCTACGGCACCTCCCTGCCTCCGATCGTCATCACGGAAAATGGCGCGGCCTTCAGCGATAGCGTCGTGAGGGGTGCGGTGCATGACGCCGACCGGATCGCGTTCCTCGACGCCCATATCCGCGCGGTCAGGAAAGCGATGGATGCCGGCATCGACGTGCGCGGGTATCTGGTGTGGTCGATCCTCGACAATTTCGAATGGGCCGACGGCTATGGACCGCGCTTCGGTCTGGTGCGCGTCGATTACGCCACGCAACGCCGGACGCCGAAGGAGTCGTATTATTGGTATCGCAAGCTGATCACGGAGCAGCGCGGTGCCCGGCGTTGAGGTATCCGGTATAGTGGCGGTGGACATAGCGGAACGTCGGCCGCAGCCCGACCTCGTCGCGGCACCGCGATGATGTGCACGTGGTTCGGCATCCGGCAGCAGATCGAGATGGAATTCGTAGTCGCCATCCTCGAAGAACACCAGTCCGCGGCGATTGCCGCGCTGTGTCACGTGATGCGGAATGCCGTTAATGCACTGATATTGTGGTCTCCATCAAGACGATCGCATTCTTTCCTAGCACGCGACGAGGCTTATAGCAGTATGTGGAGAACGCTGAGTCACTATATCCAAGCTCCACACAGTCAGTCGATGAATGTGTTACATTTATGGATATGATAATACCATCAATTTTTTTTTGAGACATTCTTATAGATTCTCTTGCCTTTGTATCTTCTATAATTTTTTTATCGTATTCATTTGCATGATGACCTCGATCGCCGAGGATAATCCATAGTTGAAGTATAACTATCGAAGATAAAAATATCAGCCCGATATTCCTATTTTTCAGCAGTCGAACTATGAAGTTCCGGGACATAGAAAAGCCTCCACCTCAGCAACCAGGATAAGCAGGCCACCAATTGCCCAGCAGACCCGGTACTGGCTTGCAACCACCACCATCAAGCCCCATTGCTTTCAGGCTTCTTCTTGCCCACGCATCTAGTCTTTGATGCTCACTATTCCAGGATCCTGATACCATACCGAACATATCAAGATGATGGCCTCTTTCGTGCAAAATTGTACGAGCAATTTCACTCGGATTATCGCGCATCCCTAGCCAATTTAAATCGATGCCGGTGTTGTATCGCACTCCAGTTTTTGCTGACCAGTATCGTTCTGTGCTACCTCCTTTGTCTCCTCCAAAGTCCTGTAAATACATATTCGTATGATCCCACCCCCGACTTCCAAGAGCAGCTCCTACAAATTGAGTCGTCACTCTCAATATTGCAGAATCTCGATCGGCTCCTGAAATAGGTAGGCCGGAAGCCGAAATATTCCTTCCGCTATTTCGATCGATGAATCCCGAAAATGCATTCGAAAAAGTCGCTCTGTCTTTAGACGATACGTCGTTGTCCTTGTAGTTTCCGTCACCATTTCCATCCACCCCTACGCAAGATGGGATTCTGCTTCCGGTCCGATCCGCACAGATTGTTGCTTTCCCCGACGGGTCGGTGCCGTTTTCGGGATCGTTTCCGACGTACGCGTAAAGATTATTCTGATCCCCATACCCGATCGGGTCAGTCTGCATGAACCGCCCGAGCGTGGGCGAGTACATCCGGGCCTTGTAGTAATTGAGCCCGATCATGGGCAGCCACACCTGACCTGTATAGCCAAATAATGGCTTACTATTTGGATTGGCGGAACTGGATATTCCATATTCATCATACCCAATGATGTTCTGCATGTTTCCACTGGCATCTGCTACGGAAACAATCGAGCCCTGTGCGTCGCTTTGGAAGCTCCGTGGGCTCGATAGGTCAGTCTGAAGATACCAGATCAGCGGTTCATCTTCGCCCGGTCCGAATACGAAACGTGAATTGAGGAAGCTGGCTGTGGCGGAAACACCATACTTCGCAATGATGTTATCGCCGTCGTGGAGATAGTCGAACGAAGTCTGCCCGTCACCGCGAGGGATCCGCCAAAGGCGTCCTAGCGGATCGTAGATAATCGTATTCGTCCCGGCCGCCGTGGTCGCGCTGACCATCCGATTCTCGACATCGTAGGTGTAGGTGTTGGTGCCGTCTCCGGTCAAATTACCGTTATCGTCATAGGTAAAGCTCGCGCTGCCGGCGGCGGTATATTGGTTCAGCCCATTGACGGTATAGGGGCGACCGGGGACAGCGACATAGCCGGTAAACCGATAGGCATCGTTCGATCTCGTCTTCGTCACGATCTGGCTGGCGGGATTATAGGTAAACGTGCTCGTCAGATCGCTTGTCGTGCCCGCCAGGTCGTTCGACAGGCTGGCGAGCCGCGATACCGAATCATAGCCGTAGGTCGTGCTGGCCCCGCTGCGCGTATCGCCCGAACGACGCCCCTGATTGTCATAGGCGATCGTTGCGATCGTCGACGCACCGTTGGCCTTGATCGTCGTCACGCGATCGAGCGCATCATAATCATAGGTGAAATATGTGCCGTCAGGATGAGTGATCTGGATACGATTGCCACCGACATCGTATCGATACGCCAGCGTCAGCGGCGCGAAACCCATATCGTTCGTCGTGCTGACAAGCCGACCGAACCCGTCATAGGCGTTCGTGATACCCTGGCCGCTCGCGCTGTCGAAGCGCGCATAGATCTGCAGGCCCCGCGGGTCGTAGCCATAATAGACGTTGCGTACCGCGCTCGCCGGTGGGGTCGTGCACGCATGGCCCGGCACGCATGCACCGTTCACCGTCTTGACCGTCACCCGGTTCAGCGCATCGTAGCTGTAGCCGATCGTCCGACCATCGCGTTTGCGCAACGACGTACGGTTGCCGACGGCGTCGTAGCCATATTGCTCATAATCAGCCGTGTTCACCATTCCCGACGCAGTCTTGCTCGGGAAATACCAAAATGCCTGGCGATCGTTGCCATCATAGGCGAACTGAGCCTTGTTGCCGTTAGCGTCAGTGATGAACTGTTGCTTGCCATTGGGCGTATATGCGTAGGTGACGTAGTTCTGCGCCAGCGCCGTACCCACCGCACGCTGGATCTGCAGTAGCTGCCCGGCGACGTCGTAGACGTTCTTGGTAATCCGATCTGGCCCCTGCGTGCCCTGGCTTCCCAGCGAGCAGGCCGCGTTGCTACCGGCGGCCGGCAATGCCGACAAATTCATTCGCACGGCCATACAGTCGGGCAGATTGCGGTCCAGGAAGGACTGATCCGTCACCCGATATATCTGGCCGCCAACCGACGTCGCTGCGCGAATGGCGTATCTTCGACTGTCGTAGGTCGTATCGGTACGTTCTGTTATGGTCAGTTGCGTGCTGTTTGCATCGGGCAGCGTCCCGGTTTCGGTGGCGATGACCTGATCGTCGGAATCGCGATAGGTATATCGCTTGGCGATGCGAAGCCCATTGGCCGCTGCCGGCCCAATCTCCCATGTCTTGCGGCCCAGCACGTCATATCGAAAATATTGCGTATCGTCCCATCCGGGTCGCGGCCCATCGATCGACAGGACGCGGCCCGCAGCATCGTAGGTGTAGCGTGTTTCATGGACCTCACCAGTCGCGAGATCGCGCTGGCGCTGGACGGTCGGCAGAAACGTGTTCTCCCAATATTCGTATTCCGTCCTTTCTTCTCCGTTGGTGCCGCACGTTGTGGTATCTCCGCACCTACGCATCGCCGTCTTGCGCGACAGCATGCCCGATCCGGTATCTTGGGTCCCGTATTCGATATAGGTCTTGAGCCGCACGCCGCTGGTGTCGGCGGGGTCAGTTCGTTCGGTCAGTTGGCCATTGGCGTTGTAGGCGAAGTCAGTCTGCCGGTTGAGCGCGTCGCGATACCATGCTGGCCGCCAGCACATCACGTCGGCCTTGCAGTCCACGAAGCCCCCGGTCGGTGATAGATAGGCCGTCAAATCGACGAATATCTGTTCCACGGCGTCCGCGATGCCCGACCCGGGTTTGGCGATCGTCCGTTTGGTAACGATGTTGCCGGCCAGATCCCATCCGAGCGATACCGAATTCTGCTCAGGTGCCGTGATCTGGATTACGCGCAGATTGATATCATAGGCATAACTGGTTTGCCGCCCGAGCTCGTTCGTCACCTTGGTGATGAGATTGCGCTCTCCCGCTGGCGACAGCGGACTGAGTTTCGTGATCGAGTAGGTCTTGCTGTATCCGTTAGGACCCGAAACATTGACGGCGTCGTAAAGGTAGTTGCTGATCCCCGAATAATATTGGGGGTTGGTGTAGGAGTAATTCCAGGCCACGCCATCCTTGCTGACCGTGCCGATCATCGGAAAATTGGTCGGCAGGCCCGTCGCGGGCGTCACGTTCAGCGCCGCGCTGCTTTCGCCTGGCAGCGTCCGCGAAAAGCTGGTGGCCTCCTCGTCGATACCGAGGCTGCCAAGATCGTATCCCTGGAAAACACGACCTGCCAAATCGGTCACACTACCGTTGCCGTTGTTCGTCAGACGCGCGAGCGGCGTGGTCGGGTCGCTGGCCTTGTACAGCGCGACCACGCTGGGCGTGCCCCATCCGGTCTGGGTGAGATCGCTGCTTTGATAGGTGATCGCGATATAATAGCCGAGATTGCTCGTGACCCGGCTGGGCCGGTAAAACGACCGGCCATATGGATCGTTGCTTAGCTGAGCGGCATCATAGGTGTAGCTGATCACCTCCCCATCGGGATATTCGATCTTGGATGCGTAAAACAGGCGCAGATATTGCGGATGCGGGTCTGTGGGCTGCGAATTGAAGAATTCATGGACGACGTTCAGATAATAGAGCTCTCCCGACCCAGCCTTTCGATACCGTCCGCCATTGAAGAGCAGCGATGAACCTGATCCAGTGACGCTGGCGCACTGCTTCCCATCGTCAGTATCCCAAAAGCAGCGAAACGATTCAGTCACGCCATCGGCGGTGTGAACGGACCATTCCCCGCCATAATCGATAGTCTCCTGGTCCTTATGCAGCACGCCCGAAGCATACGGGGCGGCATTCTGCACTCGATCGAAACGCAACCTCGGGGCCGCCGGCACCGACAAAACGAGCGCATCCGGCGTCATCTTTCCCGTTGCGAGATTTACTCCGTTGCGATCGGGCTCGACCTGCAATGGCGAGATGGTCTGCGGCAGATCCTGCGCGTGAAGGAGGGCTGGGGACAGGAGCGAGACGAGTAGCGTAGCGACCCATGCGATGACAGGCCGTACTTTCGCTACTCGACTAACGTCCGACGTCGGTGTGCTGGCCCGCATGGGAAGTCCTTGAAGATGGCGATGCACCCGAGCTGTCACTGGCATATGGACCCCGGGGAAACCGTGTAGGATATCGTCGACATCGCCTGCCCCCCGATCGAGTTGGCCACCGTATACAGGATGTTGAAGGTCCCGGCGTTCTTGGCGAAGATGGTGACGTTGTTGCCGGAAATCGTCGCCGTGTATCCTGTGCCGGAGGCAACCGACACGAGGCTTAGCGGATAGTTGCCGCCGCTATCTGTGTCATTGGCGATCGGGTTGATCGTGAACTCATCGCATCGGAGATGGCTTCCGGCATTGTCCGGATTGGCGGTTGGCCCGGTGCTGGGCGCGGGGTCGTCATTCTTGATCGTGCCGACAGCCTGAGCCGTGAGGATGGTGCCTGCACTCGGCGAGGATATCGTAAAGTTGACGGTCTCGTCCGGCTCGTAATCGCTGTCCTGGGTTGTGGGGACCGAAACAGACTTCACTGTCTCCGGCGCGTTGAACGTCAGGGTTCCTGACGCCGGCGTAAAATCCACGCCGGAGGTCGCAGTGCCGCTGGACGTCGCATAATTTATCGTCAGCGGGCCTTCATAATATAGATTGCCGGACAGGACGATCGAGAACTGAAGCGGGCTACCTTCGTTAACGGCACTGGAAATAATGGCAGTGTAAGAAGGCGCTGGATCATCGTTAAGTATCGTGACGGTCGCAGAAGACGCCGCGATGGTCGCATTCACAGGTGACGACAGACCCACCGAAAACAATTTCGGGTTATTGTATTGAACGTTGTCGATCGTCCGAACGGCTATCGTTTTCGCGGTTTCCCACGGCAAAAATGTCAATACCCCGGTAGCGGTTTGATATTGGCCAGATCCTGCGGTTCCGTCAGCTGTTGCGTACGATACGCTGGAGTTTCCGCCCGTCCCGCCCGATTTAGTTATCGTAATGCTCGCAACCTGCCCCTCGGTCACGCTTGCATTGGAAATCGAAAAGGCCGGCATCGCGTCATTGTCGAGGATCGTGCCTGTACCTGTGCCTGCGACGTTGGAGATGACGGCTCCGCCGGTCGCACCAGACAAGTAAACGCGGAATGTCTCGCTGCCTTCGTAAACGGCGTCGTCCACGGTAGAAATGGAAATCGGTTTGGTCGTATCGCCGGGCAGAAAGGTCAGAGTGCCCGACGCAGCACCATAATCGCCAGGCGCCACGGCCGTCCCGTCGGACGTCCCATAACTGACCGAAAGAGGAATGGCCGAGGTGCCCGACTTGGAGACGGTCAGAACCAGGTTGCTTCCCTCCGTGGCGCTAGCGTTGGAAATGGAAAAGCTTGGTGGACTATCGTTGTCCGTCAGCGTTACCGTTCCCACAGCATTGTTGATGACTGCCCCGGCCGTGGCGCCGGACAGATTTACCGCGAAGTTTTCGGTCCCTTCATAGGCGTTGTCATCGATCGTGCCGACCGCGACGGTCTTAGTCGTTTCGCCCGCTTGGAACGTAAGGGTGCCGGACGTAGCTCCGTAGTCGCCAGGAGCAACAGCGCTGCCATTGGCCGTCGCATAATTGACGCTTACCGCGGTGCTGGTCAGACCTGACCGCGTGACCGTCAAATTTGCCGACGTTCCTTCAACAACGGTCGAGCTCGAGATCGACAGTTGCGGCACTGCTTCATTATCGACGATGCTTACGGTCGCGGTCGCACGAGCGATCCCGGTGCCTGCGGAAGGGCTCGATAACGAAACAGTGAACGCTCTTGTACCCTTATAGGTACTGTCGTCGACGGTTGTGATAGGAATAGTTTTCGAGGACTCGCCGGCGGCGAACGGCAATGTGCCGGAAGCCGAAACATAGTCGCCGGGCGCCACTGCCGAGGCATTGGCCGTCGCATAGTTTACGGTAGCGGCGCCCGTCAGGGAGCCCGTCCGCGTGACGGTAACGATCGCCGTACCACCTTCAGTAACATTGGCGTCCGCGATCGAGAAGCTAGCTGCGGGCACGCCGGCGACCGAGTAGTTCGATCGATTTCCTGCCGGGTCAAAGCTGGTCGATGTCTGCTGGCCGTTATTCGTCCCCCCAGACACGGTGCCCGAATTTAGACGGCCTAACGCGTCATAGCTGTAGGTGGTGGTTTCCTGTGCATAGGCCGAGATTGCGACGAGGCTGACCGCAACCGCCGCAGATAAGGGCAAACGCCATAATCGAACCATCAAAACGTCCCCCTCTTAGTCCACACAGATCGCCCTAGGCCCAATATTGCAAGCGGAATTAGGTCCAATTTTGCGCAAAATCTGAATGCGATATCGCCGCGGACGGGCGAACAGTCGTGTCACGTACCAGGTTGAGTGGACGATGGCGTATCGTGCGCCAGATGCCGTTCGTCCCTCAATGCCACCCGAAACGGTACAGCTTCAAATGCCCGCCCCAGCCGTCGCGCGATGATGAAGCCAGCATCGCGGCGATGCGCGTGAAGGTGCGCGGGAAGCCGCCATCGTCGGAGACCACGACGATGACTTTGAGGCAGTTAGGCAGGGGCCGTAGGGCCAGATTTCGGCACTGGCGCGGCGCGCCAAGGCGCAGGTCGCTCTCTTCGAAAATGTCTACTAGCGACGATTCCCCGCGCTGGATAACGCGCTATGGAGGTCGGGCGGCATGACGCGGAGGAGGCGAGGCATGGCGCCGATCTCACACATAGCGGCGTAACGAAGAATTCGCTTCGCTCTGACGGGTTTAGGACTTGGTAATCGCCCCCTCAAACCGCCTTCGCCAGCACCTTCTTCAGCCGCGCATGCGCCGACGCCTTGATCTGGCACACGCGCGCGGCGCCGACGCCGAGCACATGCCCGATCTCCTCGAGGTTGAGTTCCTCGACATAATAAAGCTGCACCACCTGCGCCTCGCGCTCGGGCAGCGCGGCGATCGCGCCGACCAGCGTCTCGCGCAGATCGGCGTCGGCGAGTTGCTCGAAGGCGTTGGGCTCGTCGGACATGAACCAGGGGCCGTCGTCGGTATAGACTTCATCCAAGGAGTCGAACCGCACCGCCTCCGCGCTCGAATAATCGGCGCGCAGTTTCTCGACGCTGACGCCCAGTTTCTCGGCGACATCGGCCTCGGCGGGCGGCTTGCGGTCGACGGTCAGCGAGGCGACCGTTTCCTGATATTGCTTGCGCCGACGCATCGCGCCGCGGGTCAGGGTCGCCTGGCGGCGGAGCTGGTCGATCATCGCGCCGCGCAGGCGGGTGGCGAGATATTGTTCGAACGTCACCTGGCCGCGATCCTCGAAGCCGTGGATCGCCTCGACCAGGGCGACCAGACCGATCTGGACCAGATCCTCGACCTCGCACACGCCGGAAATGCTGCCATGGACGTGCCAGGCGATGCGGCGGACGAGCTGCGAATGCTTGCGCACCAAAGCGTCGATATCGGCGCCGGTGCGGCCATAGGTCAGCGGGCCGGCGACCGGTTGCGCATTCGCGAACGCGCCCATCATCGGTTCCGCGCTCATGCCGCGAGCGCCTGGGGAGCGCCGATGACGGCGACGACTTCGACGGATTTCTCTTCAGGCACTTCGAAGAAACTCATCACTGGAGTGTCGGGGAGGCAGGTCTTGACCAGCTTGCGGATCGCGAGGCGGATCGAGGGCTGGACGACGAGCGCGAAGGGTTTGGCTTCGGCGACGAGCGGTGCCGCCGCCTGGGTCAGCGCGTCGACGATGCGGCGGCCGAGATCGGGTTCGATCGTGTGGCGGCGCGACGGGTCCGAACGGACCGCCTGGCCGAGCAGCCCTTCGAGCTGCCCTTCCAGCGTCATCACGCGCAGCGGCTCGTGCACGCCGCACAATTTCTGGATGATCAGCCCGCCGAGATCGGGACGGATCGCCTCGATAATCTCTTCGGCATCGAGCGTCTTTTGCGCGGCGACGGCGATGGCCGAGGCGATGCGGCGGAATTCCTTGAGGCTGATACCCTCGGCCAGCAGGCCCTTGAGCACCTGGGTCAAGGTGGTCAGCGGCAGCGGCGCCGGGGTCAAAGCGGCGACCAGCTGCGGATTGCGTTCCTTCAGCCCGTCGAGCAGCGACTGGACCTCGTCCGCCCCCAGCATGTCGGACGCATTCTGGCTGAGCTGATGATTGAGGTGCGTCGCGACGACGGTGCCGGCATCGACCACCAGATAGCCTTGGCCGGTCGCGGCATCGGCGTCGCCCGGCTGGATCCAGGTTGCGTCGAGCCCGAAGGTCGGGTCCTTGGCTTTCTTGCCGCGCAATTCGCCGACGCCCTGGCCGGTATCGAGCGCGAGCATCTCATCGGCCGAAGCCTGATCCTCGGCGATGACGACGCCGCCAACGATGATGCGATAGGTGTAGGGCGCGAGGTTGATGTCGTCGCGGACGCGCACTTGCGGCACGACGAAGCCGAGATCCTTGGACAGCTGACGGCGGACGCCTGTGATGCGGCCCATCAGCGGCGCGCCGCGGCGCTCGTCGACCAAAGGCACCAGGCCGTAACCGATGTCGAGATGGATCTGCATGCCGTCGCTGACCTCGTCCCAGCCGATCTTCGACAGATCGGGGGCAGGCGCGGCGGGCGCGGGCGGCGGCGGGCGATGCGCGATCTGGCGCAGCTTCCACGCGGCGAACCCGGCGATCGCGGCGGCCGACAGCAGCACCAGATGCGGCATGCCGGGCAGCACGCCGAGTAGCCCCAGAATACCGGCGACCGGGGTCCAGGTGCGCGCCGAGCCGAACTGACTGCCGATCTGGCCGGCCAGGTCCTGGCTGGAGGTGACCCGGGTGACGATCGCGGCGGCCGCGATCGACAGCATCAGGCTGGGCAGCTGCGCGACCAAGGCGTCGCCGATCGCCAACAGGATGTAATTGTGCGCGGCATCGCCGACCGACATGCCATGGCTGACCGGTCCCAGGATCAGGCCGCCGATGATGTTGGCGAACAGGATCAGCAGGCCGGCGACAGCGTCGCCCTTCACGAACTTGGACGAGCCGTCCATCGATCCGTAGAAATCGGCCTCGGTCGAGACCTCGATACGGCGTGCTTTGGCTTCGTCTGGGGTGATCAGGCCGGCATTGAGGTCGGCGTCGATCGCCATCTGCTTGCCCGGCAAGGCATCGAGGGTGAAGCGTGCCGACACTTCGGACACGCGGCCCGCGCCCTTGGTCACCACGATCAGATTGATGATCACCAGGATCGAGAAGACGAAGATGCCGACGACGTAATCGCCGCCGATCAAGAACGATCCGAACGCCTCGATGACGTGGCCGGCCGCACTCTCGCCCTCATGGCCATGGACCAGAACGACGCGGGTCGAGGCGACGTTGAGGCCGAGGCGGAACAGGGTGGCAAACAACAGGACGGTCGGGAAAGCCGAGAAATCGAGCGGTTTCTGTGCGTTCAGCGCGACCATCAGCACCGCGAGACTGATCGCGATGTTGGTGACGAAGAAGATGTCGAGCATGGCGGCCGGGATCGGCACGACCATCAAGACCACCAGCAACAGGATCGCCGCCGGGAGGGCAGCGTTGCGGACGTTGCCGGCGAGCAGGTTCTTCAGGACAGGCGGCACGCGTTACGCTCCCAGGCTCGCAAGCATCAGATAGGCCAGCCGCGCATTGTCGGGTGTCGGCCGGAGAAGGTTGACTGAACCGGTATTGGCCACCGGCGCGAGCGCGCCGGCCGCCTGACCGGTATTGACGCGGGCGAGCGCCGCCTTGGCCCAGTCGGCGGCGGTACGGCCGGTGTCGCCGGTGCCTGGGATCACCTCGGCCCCACCAAGATTGGCGTCGAGCCCGGTCTGCGCGGCGAGCGAGGCGAAATTGGCCCTGGCGGTCTCGAACGCGCTGGTACCATAGGCCTTGGCGAACGCGGTCGCGCCGGAGCCATCGAGCGCGTCGGACGCCAGGCTGGTGGCACCGACCTTGGCCGCGCCCTTGTCGAGCTTGGCGGCGAAGCGCTGGTAGATGTCGCTCAGGCTGCGCGCATTGCCGCCGGCGTCGTAGAAGATCGAGCGGTTGGCGCGGGCGGCGGCCGGGAACATCGCCGCGCCCGATGCGCCGGGATTGCTCTGCATCGTCTGGAGGAACGACTTGGCGCCGGCCAGGCCGAGAAAATGCGCCATGTAGAGATCGGTGCCGGTGGCGCCGCGGCCGAGCGAACTTTCGAGCGACGCCTGATTGTCCGAGGCGAAATTGGCGGCCATCGTCGCGGAGACTTCGGGATTGTTGCGCAGGTTGAGGATCGCGCTCTTCATCTGCGGATCGCTGACGACCCAGCGATTGCCCGAGCGGGTGATGGCGTTCGACGCCCAGCCCAGGCCGTTCTCGGCGCCGTGCTGCTTGACGATGCCGAGCCAGGACTGGTCGATGAACTGATAGAGCCCAGTCGCCGACGAGGTGCCGGCGCGCGCGCCCGGGTTCAGCCCGCTCTCAAGCTGGGCCTGGCCGAGCAGATAGTCGAAATCCATGCCGGTCGAGCGGCTCGCATTTGCGATCGCCGTCCTGACGCGGTCGACATTTCCGGTGATATTCGCGACGCCGCCCATGGGGTTTGGCTGAATGCTCCCTGTTACGGGGAACGCTCAGCAAGGACCGTGCCAGTTTTGGACGTTCTTGGTCGGCTTACGCCGAAAGCGGCACCAGCCCGCTCCCCCACCCGGCCTCCCAATCAGGATATTCTATGGGAGGCCGGGTGGGGGAGCGGGCTGGTGCCGCGATACTAAAAACTACGCGTATGCCGCCAGATTACCATTCGCGCGGTAGCCACCGGCAGCGTCACCGGCAAGAATTTGCAGGCGGCGACGGACATTTGCCGCCAGCAGGTTGCAATAGATCCGCGCCGTCTCGTTCAGGCGGTGTGCTTCCTCGGCGAGCTCGCGCACGCCGGGCTCGAGCGTAGGCGCATGGATCGCCCCCAGCGCTTCGAGCGCGGCCAGCTTCGCGCTGGTCGCCTTGTCGAGCGCGTCGACATCGTTCGACTTCATCGCCGTGATCTCGGCGTGAAGCAGGTCGATTACCTTGATCAGGCCCTCACGCCGCGTCATCGATCCATTCCCCCCTTAGCGACAGCAACCGGTCCGCGACCTTCTGCGGGTCGGGCTGGAAGCTGCCATCGGCGATCGCCCGGCGAAACCGGTCGACGCGTTCCGCATCGACGGGCGGCTTGGCGGCGAGTTCCTGCGCCAGTTGGCCGACCGGATGCGATGCCTGCATCTGCTGCTCGGGCGTGGCGATGGCCGACGCGATCTTCGCGGCTGCCGCCGCTCCGAGCACCGGAGCGATGCGGGCATTGGGCGTTGAGCCCTTCGGTCCGATCGAGTCCACCATTGTCCACCCTGAAGCGTATCTGGATCATCGAACGTCCGCCTGCCCAAATTGTTTAGAAAAAATTATTCGACGCCGGGAATCATGGCTTTGCCCGGCTCGACCGCGATTGCCTGGATCGGCGGCTTGCCGTCCTGAACGCGGATCAGCACGCGCGCGCCGGCCGCCGCGTCGGTCGTCGCGACGCCGTCGCGCGTCACCGAGAAACCGCCATCGCCCGCCACCACCGTCACCGGATCGCCCCGCTTGATGACGATCGCCGCCTTGGCCGCGGCAACGGGCGCCGCCGACGGCGTCTCGGCAGGCGAAGGCCGTGCCGGCATCATCACAGGGACGAAGATGCGCCATTGCGGATCGGTACACGTCACCACGACCGAATCGTGGCTGTCGGTGCGCCAGTTGAGCGAGACCATCGGACAGGCCGCGAGCTTCAGCCGGGTGTCGACCGCGGTCCGCGCGCCGCCGGACTCGCCGATCGCATGGCCGGTGAAGCCGGCCACCGCTTTGTCGATCAGCACGGTGCTCTGGAAATTCTGCGCCATGGCGGGGCTCGCCATGAGCATCAGCGCGATGAAGGGTAAAGCTCGAGTCATGGTTTCTTCCTGACGGGATCGCCGGTGAAGCTCATCGTCACCAGCGCGATGCGGCGGCCGGTTCCCGGCGTCGCGATCATGATACGGTCGGCGGAAACGCCGTGCGCGATCAGCCAGCTGGCGGTCGCGCGGGCGCGGTCGCTGGCGAGGATCTGCGCGCTGCCGGTGGTCGGGTCGCTGTCCGCCTGCGTGCCCTCGGCGCTGCCGGCAATGCGCAGGGTCACGCGCGGATCGCGCAGGCTCTCCATCGCAAAGTCCAGCAGTCCGTCGGTGATGACGATCCTGGCCGAACCGGGAGCGAAGCCCGCAGCGGCAGAAGCGAGCGGGATCGGCTCGGCGGGGGTAGCCACCGCGGCGGTCGTCGCCGGCTTGCCACCGAATCCCTCGCGCAATCCCTTGGCCAGCGCCTGGCGATCGGTCGCCTGGACCAGCACGAAAAAGCCGACCAGCAGCAAGGCGAGATCGGCCAAGGTCCAGAGCCAGAGCGGCCGCGCGGGTGGCGGATCGAGCAGATCGGTCTCGCTCATAAAGCCGCCGGCGTGAAGCTGGTCGGCGCCTTGACGCGCCCCTTTTCGGCCAGCGCGGCGAGCGGCGCGACGAGCCGCGTGCGCTCTTCGGCCTCGGCGCGCGCGCGGCGGCGCAGACGCACCGCGATCGGCATCGCGATCAGATTGGCGATCAGCGCGCCATAGAGCGTCGCGAGCAAGGCGACGGCCATGCCCGCACCGATCGCGGCGGGATCGGTCATCGACCAGAACATCTTCACCAGCCCGACCAGAGTACCGACCATGCCCATGGCCGGCGCGATCTCGGCGGCGCCTGCCCACATGTCCGCGACAGCAGCATGGCGCAGGATACGCGCGCGGCGGCGCTCGTCGAGCTGGCGGGTGATCTCGTCGGGAGTCGCGCCATCGACGATCCCTGCGACCGCCGCGGCGACATCGCGGTCGGCAATCACCGAGCGGTCGAGCGCGTGCATGCCATGGCGGCGCGCGATCCGGCCGAGCGCGGCGATCTGGTCGACCAATGGCGTCGCGTCGAACGGCTTGCGCGCCAGTGCACCGAGCGCGGCAACACCACGCCCGACATCGCCGAGCGAGGTCCGCAACAGGGTCGCGAACACGGTGCCGCCGGCCACGATGCCGATTGCGGCGGGATCGAGGAAAGCGCCGAGCGTGATGGGGTCCGTCGTCATATGCGCGATGTACTGCAAGCATGGTGCCAGTTGACTCGAAGTGCCAACAGACCCTCACCCTTCCCACCGCCTGCGGCGGCGGGCCCCTTCCCTCTCCCGCATGCGGGAGAGGGAGGGAGGCGCGAAAGCGCCGGAAGGGTGAGGGTCTGTTCTCCCCCGGCAAACCGGCAAAAGCCATTGCCGCAACCGGCAAGCCTTTGCCGCTTTCGCCGCCTTCCCCCGGCAAAACCCGCCCAATCGCCTTCGGGGCGGCAATTGGCACGCCCCTTGCTGATCTCTCGCGCAGGATTTCACGCGAGGTGACGGCATGGCCGACAACACTCTGTTCGGGATACATGGGGCGGCGCTCGAAGTGCGCGGTCAGCGCATGGGCGTGCTTGCCTCGAACATCGCGAACGCTTCGACCCCCGGGTTCAAGGCGCGCGACATCGACTTCCAGCAGGCGCTGTCCTCGGCGACCGGCGCCGGCGGGCTGACCGACACCGGCCTCGCGGGCGCGACGAAATATCGCGTGCCGCTGCAGCCCAGCCTCGACGGCAATACCGTCGACCTGTCGACCGAGCAGACCGCCTTTGCCGAAAACGCCGTCCAGTATCAGACGACACTCTCCTTCCTGAACGGGCGGATCGGCCAGATCACCCGCGCGCTGAGGGGAGAATAATCATGGGCAGTGGACCGTTGACGATCTTTCAGGTCTCGGGCCGCGCGATGAGCGCGCAACTCGTGCGCCTGAATACGACGGCCTCCAACCTGGCCAATGCCGGGTCGGTCGCGAGCTCGCCCGACACCGCCTATCGCACGATCAAGCCGGTGTTCCGCACCAACTTCGATCAGGCCAGCGGCATGTCGACGGTCGACGTGGAAAGCGTCGTCAAGGCCGGCGAAGAGCCGACCAAGCGCTACGACCCCGCCAATCCGATGGCCGACAAGGACGGCAATGTCTGGGAATCGGCGGTCGATGAGACCCGCGAGCTGGTCGACATGATGGAGACCAGCCGCAGCTACCAGAACAATGTCGAAGTCATGCAGACCGCCAAGTCGCTGATCCTCGATACCCTCAAGCTCGGGAAATAAGTGATGACCTCGACCTTCGATACCACGCTCGCCAATATCGGCATCGGACGCACCGGCGCATCGACGCCGACGGTCGCCCCCGCCGGATCCGGGCAGACGCTCGGCCAGGCCGATTTCCTGAAGCTGATGACTGCGCAGATGCAGAACCAGGATCCGTTCAACCCGGTCGACAATACTCAGATGGTCGCGCAGATGGCGCAATTCTCGTCGCTCTCGGGCATTTCCGAGATGAACTCGACGCTGAAGTCGATCGCCGACAAGCTGACCGGCACCTCGGCCAACGACGCGCTTGCCTATGTCGGCAAGACTGTGCTGACCCAGGGCGACACCGCGTTCGGCCGCACCACCGGCGGCATTGCCGGCGCGGTCGATGTCGCCAGCGCGGCGAGCGATGTCAAGGTCACGATCCAGGATCAGTCCGGCAACGTCCTCAAGACGATCGATCTCGGCGCGCAGACCAAGGGCACGGTCAATTTCGACTGGGACGGCAAGACCGAGGCCGGCACCGACGCCGGCGCGGGTCCGTTCAAGGTCGTCAGCAATGCCAATGCCAATGGCGCCAGGGTCGCCACCAGCACCTTGGTCTGGGCGCCTGTCACCTCGGTCTCGATGCCCAGCTCGGGCAGCCCCGTCCTCAACGTCGCCGGGATCGGCAACGTCGACCTCTCCGCCGTTCGCCAGATCGGCTGATCCAACCCATCCCCCAAGGAGCCTGAACCATGTCCTTCTATACGTCGCTTTCCGGCCTCACCGCCGCCCAGACCCAGATGTCGACGATCTCGCACAACCTCGCCAACGTCGACACCAACGGCTTCAAGAAGAGCGTCACCGAATTCGCCGACGTCATCGCCTCGAGCGTCAATCTGTCGCCGACGATGATGGTCGGCGCCGGCACGATGGTGAAGGGCAATGTCCAGCAGTTCAGCCAGGGCAATTTCATCCAGTCGTCCTCGGCGCTCGATCTCGCCATTTCGGGTGACGGCTTCTTCGCGATCAAGCCGCAGCTCAACGGATCGAACGTCAACTATACCCGCAACGGCGGCTTCAAGGTCGATCCCGACCATTATGTCACCGACGCGCAAGGCAATTATCTCCAGGTCTATCCGGTCGATGGATCGGGCGCGGTCGTCGCCAGCGGGCTCGACCAGGCCATCAGCCTGCAGCTGCCGTCGACCAGCGGCACGCCCAGCCCGACCCAGAATGTCGGCATGACGGTCAATATGCCGTCGAGCGCCACGGTGCCGACCACCGCGACCTTCGATCGCTTCGATCCGTCGAGCTACAATCAGTCGGCACAGACCACGGTCTATGACGCGGTCGGCAATCCGCAGACCATGACCACCTATTTCAAGCGCGAGACGACCGGGACGCCATCGACCTGGTCGGCCTATAGCTTCATCGGCGACAAGCCGCTGACCGCGGGCGGGTCGGACCATATCACCATGTCGTTCGATGCGACCGGCGCGATGACCGCGCCGACCGGTGCGACGACGTTCGATCCGGTCACGCCGACGGGCGCCACCGCCGCGCAGACGATCGCCTTCACCCTGGGCGCCGCGAGCGCGCAGACCGCGACGGCGTTCAACATCACCTCGCGCAGCGCCGATGGCGCCGCGATCGGTCAGCTCCAGGGCGTCACGGTCGACGGCGACGGCATGGTCAAAGCCAGCTTCTCGAACGGCGACGTCAAGTCGCTGGGCAAGGTCGTGCTGGCCAACTTCACCAATCCGGCGGGTCTCCGCCAGCTCGGTGACTCGACCTGGGCGGCGACCGGCATATCGGGCGCGCCGGCGGTCGGTTCGCCTGGCAGCGATGGCTTCGGCAATCTGATGTCGTCGACGATCGAACGGTCGAACGTCGACATCACCGAGGAACTGGTCAGCCTGATCGCGGCCCAGCGCAATTTCCAGGCGAATGCCAAGGCGCTCGATACGGCCAGCCAGATTTCCGAGACGATCTTCAACATCCGTAGCTGATGATCGAAAGGGCATTGGGGGCTAAAGCATGGATAAGCTGATCTATACCGCGGCGTCGGGGCTGAAGAGCCACATGGCGGCGCAGGCAGCGATCGCCAACAATATGGCGAACGCATCGACGATCGGCTTCCGTGCCGAGAAGGTCAATTTCAACAGCCTGCTGCTCAAGGGCGCAGGTTTCGACAGCCGCCAGCCGACGTCGGAGGACATACCCGATTTCGACCGCAGCGCAGGCGCCGTCACCACTACCGGACGCAGCCTCGATGTTGCCATTCCGGGTGAGCAGTGGATGGCGGTTCAGGCGAATGATGGTAGTGAGGGCTATACGCGCCGCGGCGATCTAAACATCTCTGCGACGGGCGTTTTGGAAACCGGTGACGGTTTCCCGGTGATGGGGTCGGGGGGCCCCATCACCGTGCCGCCCGCGACGTCGGTCTCGATCGCACAGGACGGGACGATCTCGATCATCCCGGTCGGCGGCGACGCCAAGAACCCGCAGATCATCGACCGCATCAAATTCGCCAGCGCGCAAGGATCGCAGACCGTCAAGGGTCTCGATAACCTGATCCACGTGCAGGGCGGCGGCATCTTGCCGACCGACGAGAATGCCAAGTGCATCTCGGGCGCGCTCGAACAATCGAACGTCAACATGACGCAATCGCTGGTCGACATGATCGAGAACCAGCGCAGCTACGAAGTACAGGCCAATTTGATGAAATCGGCCAAGGACATGGACGAAAGCGCCGCATCCGTGATGCGGATGCCGAGCTAAGGAGTAGAATGAGATGAGCAGCGCAGCGATGCACATCGCCCGCACCGGCCTGGACGCCCAGGACATGCGGATGCGGGTGATCTCGAACAACCTGGCCAACGTCAATACGACGGGGTTCAAGAAGGACCGCGCGTCGTTCGCGACCCTGTCCTATCAGACGGTGACCGCCGCCGGCGCGCAATCGTCGAGCGACAGCAAATACGCCACCGGGCTCAACCTTGGCACCGGCGTGCGCATCCAGGGCACATCGCGGATGGAAACCCAGGGAACGATGCAGCAGACCGGCAACGCGCTCGATCTGGCGCTCGACGGCGACGGCTATTTCCAGGTGCAGCTGCCCGGCGGCCAGCTCGGCTATACCCGCTCGGGCAATTTCTCCCGCTCGCCCGAAGGCCTGCTGGTCACCAACGAAGGCTATCAGGTGATGCCCGGCATCACCGTGCCCGAGGGTGCGACCCAGATCACCGTCGGCACCGACGGCACCGTGTCGGCGACCGTCGCCGGCCAGACCGAGCCGGCCCAACTCGGCCAGCTTCAGGTCGCGAACTTCCCCAATGCCGCCGGCCTGCAATCGAAGGGCGACAATTACATGCTCGAAACCGCGGCGTCTGGCGCCGCCAATCTCGGCGTGCCGGGCGAAGATGGCCGCGGCACCGTCCGCCAGGGCATGCTCGAGGCGTCGAACGTCAACGTCGTCGAGGAACTGGTCGACATGATCGAATGCCAGCGCGCGTACGAGGTCAATTCCAAGATGATCTCGGCGACCGACGACATGCTCAAATACGTCAATCAGAACCTCTGATGCGCATCGTCACCACCATCGCCCTCGGTACTGCCGCGATCGGGCTCGCTTTGTCGGCCGGCACCCCGGCCGAGGCTCGCCTGCTTGGCAAGAAGAAGCCGCCAGAGGACTATTCGGCCTCGCCGCCGGTAGCACCGCCGCCGACGCCCGCCAACGGATCGATCTTCCAGCCGCAGAACGGCTATGCCGCGCTGTACGAAGGCTCGGTGGCGAGGAAGGTCGGCGATCCGCTGACGATCGTCCTGGTCGAGAACACCCAGGCGTCGAAATCCTCGTCGTCCAAGCTCGATTCGAGCGGCGGGTTCAGCCTGACCCCGCCGACCACCGGGGCGCTGTCGCTGTTCAAGCAGAGCGACGCATCGGTCAGCGGCGCGCGCAACTTCAACGGCAAGGGCACCGCTGATCAGTCGAACTCGCTCTCGGGCGAAATCTCGGTCACCGTCGTCGCGGTCTATCCCAACAACACCATGCTGGTACAGGGGCAGAAGCGCGTCACGCTCAATCGCGGCGACGAGTTCGTCCAGATCAAGGGCATCGTCCGCTTCGCCGATATCAGCGCCGACAACCGCGTGCCGTCGACCCGCGTCGCCGATGCCCGCATCGCCTATACCGGCAAGGGCGATGTCGCCCGCGCCGGCCGCCAGGGCTGGCTCGGCCGCTTCTTCTCGGTGATTTCGCCTTTCTGATGGTTAGCACGGTCTTAACCATCTCCGTGCGACAGCCCCGTCTAATCTAATGATTGGATAAACGTCCCATGCTGCGTGCCCTGCTCGTCTTTCTGGCCCTGGTGACCGGTTTCGCCGCGACCCCGGCTGCGGCCGATCGCGTCAAGGATCTGGGCGGATTCCAGGGCATCCGCAGCAACCAGCTGACCGGTTACGGCATCGTCGTCGGGCTGGCCGGCACCGGCGACGACAATCTCGAATATACCATGCAGTCGATGAAAGCGGTCGCCTCGCGCTTCGGCCTGCAGCTCCCCGCCGGGGTCAATCCGGGCCTGAAGAATGCCGCGGTAGTGATGATCACCGCCGAATTGCCGGCCTTCGCCAAGCCCGGCCAGCGGATCGACATCACCGTCGCGTCGATGGGCAAGGCCAAGTCGCTGCGCGGCGGCGCCTTGATCATGACCCCGCTAATGGGTGCCGACGGCCAGATCTATGCGATGGCGCAGGGCAACCTCGCGGTCGGTGGCCTGGGCATCGAGGGCAAGGATGGATCGTCGGTCGTCGTCAACGTCCCCTCGACCGGCCGTATTCCCGAAGGCGCCACGGTCGAACGTACGGTCGATACCGGGTTTGAAACCGCGCCGACATTGGTCTTCAACCTCGCCCGATCGGATTTCACCACCGCGCAGAACGTCGCCACCGCCATCAACGCCCGGTTCGGCGGTGGCGTCGCCGATGCGGTCGACGGCGTATCGATCAAGGTCAACGCGCCCGCCGGCGCCGATGTCCGGGCGACGATGATGAGCGAGATCGAGAATCTCGACGTGAAGTCGGCCGAGCCGCCCGCGCGCGTCATCGTCAATGCACGCACCGGCACCGTCGTGATCAATTCGACCGTCCGCGTCGGCGCCGCCGCGATCACCCATGGCAAGCTGACCGTCCGCATCGACGAGAGACAGACCGTGGTGCAGCCGGCGCCGTTCAGCAACGGTACCACCGCCAACGAACAGAAATCGGGCGTCAATGTCGAGGAGGAGAAGCGCCCGATGTTCCTATTGAACCCGGCACCCAAGCTTGCCGACATCGTCAAGGCGGTGAACGCGATCGGCGCCACGCCGTCGGATCTCGTCGCGATCCTCGAGGCGCTCAAGGAAGCCGGCGCGCTCAAAGCGGATCTGATCATCCTGTGACCGATATTCCTTCACCGACCCCGCCCTCGGCTATGCCGGCCACGGGCATTTCGACCGACACCAGCCGGCTGACGTCGCGCGCCAATCTGAAAAAGGCGGGCCAGCAGTTCGAATCGGTGTTCATCGGAATGATGCTGAAGTCGATGCGCCAGGCCAATCTGGGTGACGGACTGTTCGACTCCAAGAATTCGGAAACCTTTCGCGACATGCAGGACAAGCAGGTCGCCGAGAGCATGGCTGCGCACCAGCCGATCGGCATCGGCAAGGCGATGACCGAGTTTCTGGCCAAGTCGCAAAAGGCGCTGCAGGACGCGGCCGCCGCCTCAGCCACACCGGGCGCGTCACCCGCGCCGGCTACGCCTGACGCAGGGACCCCATCATGAGCGACATGCTGTCGATCGGCGCGAGCGGGCTCAAGGCCTATCAGGTCGCGCTCAACACCGTGTCGGAGAATATCTCCAACGCGGGCACGATCGGTTATTCGCGCCGCACCGCTTCGACCGCCGAGGTCGCTGCGGTCAGCAAAAGCTCGTCGCTCAACGGCATGGGCTCGCTGGTCACCGGGATCGTCCGCGCCGGCGATTTCTACGCTGCGGCCCAGGTCCGCACCGCGGGGTCCGATTTGGCGCGGACCGAGACCAGCGTCACCTGGCTCGACCGCATCGAATCGAGCCTGAACGGCAATCAGCTGAGTACCCGGCTGTCGGACTTCTTCACTGCCTCGACCACGCTCGCCGCCGATCCGACATCGCTCGGCGCGCGCGCCTCGATGCTCGAAGCGGCATCGGGCGTCGCCAGCGCTTTTGCGAGCACCGGCAAGGCGCTCGATCAGGTTACCCAGGATCTCGACGGCACTGCGCAGTCATCGGTCGAAGCGCTCAACGCCGCGACCGCCACGCTCGCCCGGATCAATGACGGCCTCAGCCGCGCAGCCGCCGGCACTTCCGGCGCCGCGGCATTGCTCGACCAGCGCGACCAGGTGCTCGAACAAATGAGCGCACTGACCGATATCTCGGTCGACTTCGACGCGATCGGCCGTGCGACGGTGCGTGGCGGCGGCACCGGGGGCCCCGTTCTGATCTCCGGCACGCAGGCTGCGACCGTCACCTACGCCACCAATTCGGCAGGCGCGGTGTCGTTCAACGTGATCGACGGCGCCTCGCAGCAGAGCCTTGCTCCGACCGGCGGCGCGCTGGCGGGCGTGGTCGATTCGATGCAGCGGGTGGTCGACGCCAAAAGCCAGCTCCAGGCGGTCGCGCAGGACTTCGCCACCGGCGTCAACACCGTCCAGGCGGGCGGGCGCGACCTCGACGGCAATCCCGGCCAGCCGCTGTTCGCGCTCGGCACCGGCGGCACCGCCGATATCACGGTGACGCTCGACGATCCGCGCGGCATCGCCGCGGCGGCGGTCGGCGGCGGCACTCGCGACAACACCAATCTCGCGGCGCTCGCGGCGCTGCGCACCTCGGGCGGTTACGAGAACCGCATTGTCGACATGACCACCGCCAATGCCGCGACCCTGTCGCAGCGCAAGGCGGTCGCCGCGGCGCAGGACACGATCCACAACAACGCCGTCGCTACGCGCGACAGCGCGTCGGGCGTCAATCTCGACAGCGAGGCGGTCGACCTGATGCGCTTCCAACAGGCTTATGCGGCGACCAGCCGCGTCATCCAGGTCGCGCGCGAAACGATGCAGACGATCCTCGATATCAGGTAGCCCCGATGCAGATCTCGACCAGCCAATTCTATGCGTTCAACCAGCAGAACATGCAGTCGCTGACCGCGACCGCGGACAAGCTGCAGACGCAGATTTCGACGACCAAGCGGATCAACGCGCCGTCGGACGATGCGGTATCCTGGCGGCGGTTGCAAAGCCTGGCACGCGATGGCGCCGACGATACCGCTTATGGCGGCAATTTGACGCTCGCGGGCTCCACCCTGAGCCAGGCCGATAGTACGCTGAGTTCGATCACCGACGCGCTCCAGCAAGCCAAGGAGCTCGCGGTCAAAGCGAACAGCGGTACGTTGTCGGCAAGCGACCGGGTGGCGATCGCCGACCAGCTGGACGCGATCGTCACCAATCTGGTCAGCTATGCCAACGTCAAGGATTCGCGCGGCGCGGCGATATTCGCCAATGGCGCCGCCGATGCCGTGACCAAGAATCCCGACGGCACGTTCAGCTTCGCCGCGACCGGCCCGACATCGATCCCGGTCGGCGCCAACGAGTCGATCCAGCCTGGCGATTCGGCCACACGCGTATTCGTCGATTCGAGCGGCGGCAACATCCTCTCCACGATTTCCTCGCTCTCGGCCGCGCTCAGGGGCACCGGCAATGTCTCGACCATCGCCGGCGCGACCGGCGACGCACTGCAGGCGGCCAACGACCAGGCGGCGAGCGTCCAGGCCGGGCTCGGCGCCCGCGCCGCGCGCGTCGATCTCGAAACCTCACGGCTCAAGGATGTGGCGACCGATCGCGAAGCGGCCCGGTCGGCACTCGAAGATACCGACGTCACCGCGGCGATCACCAATTTGCAAAAGACCATGACCGTGCTGCAGGCGACCCAGGCGAGCTTTACCAAGCTCGCCAGCATGTCGCTGTTCGACTTCCTCAAGTAAGTCTGGCGGCGCCAGCCTGCTCTCCTGCTCGGCCATCCAGTGACAACATTTTTTGTTGGGTGGCCGGCCGGAGAGCGGACTGGCGCCGCACCCGGTTCGGCGCCGCTGAACCGATAAAGTGCAGGGCCCTTAACCGGTTGGCTACGAAAAGCCGGTTAACCATCGGTCGAACCGGTCGTTATCCGGTTAGGCCGTGATTGCAGGGGGTAGTTAGAACTAAGATGTTTCCGGCAATCGGCCTCGTTGTTCTTCTCGCGATGGTCTTCGGCGGGTTCGTCTTCACCGGCGGCGCGCTGGGACCCATTCTCGAGGCCATTCCCCATGAAATGCTCATCATCGGCGGCGCCGGGGCCGGCGCGCTGATCATCGGCAATTCGCCCAAGGAACTCAAGGCGCTGGGCGGCGGCATCATGAAAGTGATGAAGGGGCCGAAATACAAGAAACAGGATTATCTCGACGTCATCTTCCTCGTCTCGAAGCTGATGAAGATGCTGCGGATGGACGGGCCGATCGCGCTCGAACCGCATGTCGAGGACCCCAAGTCGTCGGCGATCTTCGCGGAATATCCGCGCCTTCTCGCCGATCACACTTTGGTCAATCTGATCGCGGACACGCTGCGCCTCGTCGTCGTCTCATCGGGCACGCTCGACGTCCACGCGGTCGAGGAAGTGATGGATAACGCGATCAAGACTCACCATCACGAGGTCGAAGGTCCTCAGCACACGCTGCAGAACCTGGCCGACGCGCTGCCCGCGCTGGGTATCGTTGCGGCGGTGCTCGGCGTGGTGAAGACGATGGGCTCGATCGACAAGCCGCCCGCGATCCTGGGCGCGATGATCGGATCGGCGCTGGTCGGTACGTTCCTGGGCGTGTTGCTGGCCTATGGCATGGTCGGCCCGCTGGCGACGCGCCTCAAGCAGATCATCGACGCCGACGCTGCGATCTATCACGTCGTCAAGCAGATCATCATCGCCTCGCTGCACGGTCACCCGCAGCCGCTGGTGATCGAGGCCGCACGCTCGGGCATCGCCCATTCCAACCAGCCCGCTTTCGCCGAAGTCTTCGACGGCCTGCGTGGACGCTGATCGTGGAGGCTCCTGCTTTCGCTTTCAATGTTCGCGCAGAGGCGCAGAGAACGCAGAGCCGTTCTCCCGCGCGTCAGCGCGCCTGCTCTGAGCCGCTCGGAGCGAAGGGCCGCTCGTGCGGCCAGGCGACTCATCTCAGCGCCCTCTGCGCCTCTGCGCGAACCAATATCCGGCTGAAAGCGGAAGCCGCCTGATGGCCGCCGCGCGCGCTCCGCATGGCAGCAACCAGCCGCCGAAGATCATCGTCAAGAAGATCTATATCGAAGCCAGTGGCGCGCACCATGGCGGCGCGTGGAAAGTCGCCTATGCCGACTTCGTCACCGCGATGATGGCGTTCTTCCTGCTGCTGTGGATTCTCGGCGCCACGACCGAGAAACAGCGCAGGGGCATCGCCGATTATTTCTCCCCCACGCTCGTCAATATGAAGGAGAATAGCGCGGGGTCGAACGGCATGTTCGGCGGATCGTCGATCACCGACAAGGACAATTACCCGCACCGCGCCTCGCAGACCGGCACCAAGTCGCTGACCATTCCGGTCGGCGCCACCGGTGGCACCAGCATCGGCTCGGGCGAGAAAGGCTCGCTCAAGGCGCGGCTGACCGCCGAGGACCGCAAGAATTTCGACGAAATGAAGCGCAAGCTCGAACAGGCGATGAAGACGCCCGCTTTCGCCAAGCTCGCCAGCCATGTGAAATTCATCCAGACCCGCGACGGCCTGCGCATCGATCTGGTCGACGACGCCGATTATTCGATGTTCGCGCTGGGCACGACACAGCTCGTTCCGGCGGCGAGCGACCTGATTGGCATGATCGCCGGATCGGTCAAGGCGATGGAAAACCCGATCATGATCCGCGGCCACACCGACAATCTGGCCTATGGCAATCCGCTGGCGATGAACAATTGGATGCTGTCGACCGGCCGTGCCGAAGCGACGCGCCGCCGGTTGGCATCGGGCGGGCTGGTCGAAGACCGCTTCTACCGGATCGAGGGCGTCGCCGATCGCGAGCCGATGATCGAGAAAAACCCCGCCGACCCGCGCAACCGCCGCGTGTCGATCACCCTGCTCTACCGCGCCGGCTCGTTCGACGATGGCGGCAGCACCAGCATCCCGACCTCGTCGCCAGGCGCCCCGAGCAAATAGGAGCCAAGGCGAAAGGCGCACCGACGCGCCTTTCGCCTCGATTTCAGTCGTGCGGGCTTATTTGAACCGGAAGCCGATGCTTCCCATCACCCGCTGGCGCGACGTGTGGTCGCTATATTGCGAGTACACATATTGCGCGCCGACATAGACGGGCAGTTTCGAGTCAGCGTTGGTCAACGTATATTCAAGGCCACCGCCGAGCTGATATCCGTCGCTGCGAAAGTGGTCATAATAACCAGTCTGTCCGGCCGGCGCGTCGAACCGCTTGCGCTGTTCGTTGTTCACATAGCCGCCCTTGCCATAAATCAGGAAGTTCGGCGTCGCGAGATAGCCGAGGCGCACCGCAGCGCCCCATTCCTCGAAAGACTTGTGGCAGACGTCGCCCCCCGGCCCCGCCGGCGTGCAATTTTCCGTCCAGTCGTTGGCGCGCCAGTAGCTTCCTTCCGGCCCGACGACGATCTTGCCGCCGATCACGCCATCGAAGCCGATCGTGGCGCCATAGCCGAACTTGTCGTTGTGAACGCCTTGCGACTGGAAGCGGTCGCCGCCGACATTGCCTTCGATCCGAATGCCGCGAAACGACGTGGACTTGTCCTGGCCCGCCGCAGACTGGTCTTGAGCGGCTGCGGGCTGCGCGGCGATCGTCGTTAAGCCGAAGGCGACGACGGTGAGAAGTGAGATACGCATACGTGATTTCCTTTATCGCCTCATTAGCGGGCGAGGGCGTAACCTTCGGAGGCTTCAGCCGATCCATGCGCCATCGGCAAAAGTTCAAAAGTGTTGCGCCCTCGCAACAGGCGGATCGGCGGTCCACCGGCCGGGGCACGGATAAGGTTCGGCGTTGAGAATACTGAACTTCCTGATCGGCGAGTGGCGATGACCGGATCGCGCCGACGGCCATTGCCGCTGGCCGGCACTCGCCCTAGCCTGTCGGCATGCTGTCCTTCCTGATGTTCGCCGCGGCGAGCGCGGCGCAGCCCGTCGCTTCGGTCCGCGTGACGTTCGACCGCAAAGGTGAGACCTCGGCGCGGGCCGAAGGCTTCGCCGATCCCGCGGCCAATCGCGGGGTGACGCCAGACGATCCGGTGCGGATCGCCTCGATCTCCAAGCTGGTGACGACGATCGGGGTGATGCGGCTGGTCGAACGGGGCAAGCTCGACCTCGACTCGGATGTATCCAAATGGCTCGGTTACACCTTTCGCAACCCGGCTTTCCCCGACGCGCCGATCACGCTCCGCTTGCTGCTGTCGCACCGCTCCAGCCTGACCGACACGATCGACTATGTCCTGCCGCTCGATGGCGACGTGCGCGCGACGCTGGCCAATCCCAAGGCATGGGATGCCGAGCACGCGCCGGGCACTTTCTTCCGCTACACCAATTTCAACTTCCCGGTCGTTGCCGCGGTGATGGAGCGCGCGACCGGCGAGCGGTTCGATCGGCTGATGGACAGGCTGGTGATCAGGCCGCTCGGGCTCGAGGCCTGCTACCAATGGGACACGTGCGACGACGCGACGATCGCGCACGGCGTCGTGCTGTTTCGCGGTGGACAAGCGACCCGTGACGACAATCATGGCAAGCGTCCGGCCTGCCCGGTCACCCCGGCGACCGACGGCAGTTGCGACTTGTCGCGCTGGAAGCCGGGTGCCAATGGCGCGATGTTCGCGCCGCAATCGGGGCTGCACATCTCGGCGCGTGGGCTGGAGAGGATCGGGCGGATGCTGCTCGGCAACGGCAAGGTCGACGGCGTCCGCTTGCTCTCGCCTGCCTCCGTCAAGCTGATGGAGACGCCCGCCTGGACTTATAACGGCAGCAATGGCGATGTCGGCGATGGCTGGGTGTGCAGCTATGGCCTTGGCATGTTCGTGATCCCGACCCCGAAATCGGGATGCCATGACGATCTGTTCGGCGACGGCAAGCGCCGCGTCGGCCATCTCGGCGATGCCTATGGCCTGAAGTCCGGATTGTGGATCGATCCTGTCAGCGGCACCGGCACGGCCTATTTCGCGACCGACGTGCCGGCCGACAAAGGTATGCATTCGAGCTATACCTCTACTGAAGAGTCGCTAGCCCATCCTTGACGCCGCTCGCGGCGACCGAAAGGATCGCGGCATGAAATTGCGCACCGCTCTCGCCGCTTCGCTCCTCGCCGGTTGTTCGATCGGCGCCGCACCCTCCCCCGCCCTGGACGCCGACCTGATCGTTCGTGGCGGGACGGTCTATACCGGCGACGATGCGCCGTTCACCGGGGACGTCGCGATCAAGGGCGACAAGATCGTCGCAGTCGGGCCGAACCTGAAGATCGCCGCCGCGCGGACGATCGACGCAACAGGGATGATCGTCGCGCCCGGCTTCATCGATCCGCACACCCATGCCGGTCCCTGGCTCGCCTCGCCCGACGCGAAGACGCGGCTGATCCCCGCTTTCCTGCTTCAGGGCGTGACCACGGCCTTCATCGGCAATGATGGCGGCGGCGGCACTAATGTCGCCGCCACCTTGGCGACACCCAAGACCAAACCGGTCGGGATCAATTTCGTCACCTATGTGGGGTTCGGCGCGATCCGCGGCCAGGTGATCGGCGGCGCCAACCGCGCGCCGACGCCCGCCGAACTGGCCAAGGAAAAAGCGCTGGTCGCCAAGGGCATGTGCGAGGGCGCGATCGGATTCTCGACCGGCCTGTTCTACGCGCCGCAGAGCTTCTCCAAGACCGACGAGGTGATCGCGCTGTCGCAGGAAGCGGCCAAGCGCGGCGGCTATTATGACAGCCATATCCGCGACGAATCGAGCTATACGGTCGGCCTCTCCGCGGCGATCGATGAAGCGATCGAGATCGGCAAGGCGACCGGCATGCCGATCCATATCAGCCACATCAAGGCGCTGGGGGTCGACGTGCAGGGCATGGCGCCGGCGGTCATCGCCAGGATCGATGCCGCGCGTGCGGCCGGCGTCAACATTACCGCCAGCCAATATCCCTGGTCGGCATCGGGCACGAGCCTGGTGGCCTCGTTGGTCCCGCTCTGGGCGCAGGACGGCGGGCGACCCGCGCTGCTCAAGCGATTCGACGATCCCGGCCTGCAGCAGAAGCTGCACGACGGCATTGTCGAGAATATGCGCAAGCGCGGCGGGCCGCATGCGCTGCTGATCACCGAAGGCCAATGGCGCGGCAAGCGCCTGGACGAGATTGCAAGCGCGACGAAGACCGACCCGGTTTCGGCGGCGATTGCGGTGATCCGCGTGCGGGATCCCGGCGTCGTCTCGTTCAACCAGAGCGAAGCCGACATCGCCGCGTTCATGAAGCAGCCCTGGGTGATGACCGACAGCGATGCGTCGAGCGGCCATCCACGCGTGTGGGGCACGTTCGCGCGTAAATATTCGAAATATGTCGTCGCGGATAAGGTGATCGGCCTACGCGATTTCATCGAGCGGAGTTCGTCAGTAACGGCGAAGTGGTTTGGCCTGACCGGCCGTGGCGAACTGAAGCCGGGTGCGTTTGCCGACGTGGTGGTGTTCGACCCCAAAACCTATGCCGCACAGGCGACCTACGAGCAGCCGACCTTGCCGGCGACTGGGGTGAAGACCGTGGTGGTGAATGGCAAGATCGCGGTCGACAATGGCAAGCTCACCGGCACCGCCGCCGGCCGCGCGTTGCCGCATATGCCGACCGCGGGGACGTGTTCTTGAACAGACCCTCACCCTTCCCACCGCCTTTGGCGGCGGGCCCCTTCCCTCTCCCGCATGCGGGAGAGGGAAGGAGGCGCGCAGCGCCGGAAGGGTGAGGGTCTGTGAGCCCATTACATCACTGGTTCGCCATCCCCCTCTGGCAACGCGTCGTCGGCGCTCTCGTCCTCGGCGTCATCTTCGCACTCGTCTGGCCGGCGGGCGCCCCCTACGTCCAGTTCCTCGGCGATCTGTTCGTCCGCGCGATCCGCATGCTGGTCGCCCCCATCGTGCTGGTGACGATCGCCGCCGGCATCACCAGCCTGGCCGATCCCAAGCAGCTCGGCAGCCTGGGCGCGCGGACGATCGGGCTGTTCGCCGCGACGACCGCGATCGCGGTGTCGGTCGGTATGCTGGTCGCGAGCGTGATACGGCCCGGCGCGGGCGCGCCGCTGGGCACCGCCGCGCCGCACGCGCTGGGCACGCCGGTCACGCCCTATGATCAATTGATCGGCATCATCCCGCTCAACATCGTCGACGCACTCGCCAAGGGCGACATGCTCGCACTCATCTTCGTCGCCATCCTGTTCGGGGTCGGCACCGTGCTGAGCGGAGAGACGGGCAAGCCCTTCGCCACTTTCCTCCAGGCGACATCGGCCGTGTTGCTCAAGGTCGTGACGATCGTGATGGAAGCGACCCCGTTCGGCGTGTTCGCACTGATCGCCAATGCCGTCGCCGCGAACGGCGCGGCGGTCTTCGTCCATGTCGGCTGGCTCGCGCTCGCGGTGGTGGTCGGATCGCTGATCCAGATGCTGGTGGTGCACAGCCTGTTGCTGCGCTTCGTCGCCAAGCTGCCGGTTCTGCCCTTCTTCCGCGGCATCGTCGATGCATTGGTCGTCGCCTTCTCGACCGCCTCGAGCGGCGCCACGCTCCCCGTCGCGATGCGCGTATCGGAGGACAATCTCGGCATCAGCCGCCCCGTCTATTCGACCGTGCTGCCGCTCGGCGCGAGCATCGGCAAGGACGGTACCGCAATGTACGTCGGGCTGCTCAGCCTGTTCGCGCTCCAGGCGTTCGGCACGCCGCTGACGCCGTCGGTCTATCTGCTCGTCCTGCTGACCGGATCGCTCGCCGCGTTCGGCACCGCGCCGGTCCCGTCCGCCTCGCTGTTCATGCTCGCCGCAGTGCTGTCCGCAGTCGGCGTTCCGCCCGAACAGACCGCGCTCGTCGTCGGCTTCGTCCTGCCGTTCGACCGCCTGCTCGACATGACCCGTACCGTGCCGAGCGCCTGCGCCAACCTCGCGGTCGCGACCACCGTCGCGCGCTGGGAAGGCGAACTCGACGAAGCCGTCTATCGCTCGACCGACGATGAGTGACGCCGATCTGATCGAAGCGAGCCTGATCGCGCTCGACGGCCGCGAGGCCGCGATGCGCGACCTGTTGTTCGACCGCTTCCTCGCCCGCTTCCCCGAACGCCGCGCGATCTTCATTCACATCGACGCGACCTCGGTACGGATGAGCGACGAGACCCTGCAATGGCTGTACGGCCTGGCCCAGGACCGCAAATGGGTCTGGAGCCAGGTCGCCGAACTCGTCTTCAACCACCGCAATTACGGCGCGCTGCGCCAGGACGAATATGACGTGTTCGTCGACTTCGCGATCGATGCGCTGCGCGACACGATCGACACTTGGGACGCGGCGACCGAGGGTGCGTGGCGGCGGCAGGCGGCGACACTCAAGACATTGATCGCGAGGGCACGCGCGGAATGGGCGGCGTCGCCGCTCGCTTTTTCCTGATCGGGGAACGCAATAGATGACAAAACTGGTTTTGGCTCTTGTCGCCGCGCTCGCCATCCCGGCGCCCGCCACGGCGCAGGACAAGGACCTGACCGCGCGGGTCGAGGCGGCGCTGACCCAGGCAGGCCCCGGCACGCGGTTCGGCATCGTCGTGGTCGATGATCAGGGCAAGGATGTCGTCGCGATCAACCCCGATGCGCGCTTCATCCCGGCATCGAACACCAAGATGTTCACCACCGCGACCGCGCTCGACGCGATGGGCGACCTGACCCAGCCCGACACTAACGGTGGCGCTGCGGTGCGACTCGACGGACGCGATGTCGTGCTGATCGGCAATGGCGATGCGAGACTGTCGGGCGCCGACGATTGCACAGTCGATTGCCTGACGACGCTGGCCGATGCGGTGGCGAAGAAGACTCGTATCGTCAGCGACGTGATCGGCGACGATACGCTCCTGCCCGACGAGCGCTGGGGGCCGGGGATGAGCTGGAACAACATCCCGACGCGATCGGGGACCGCCACCTCGGCGCTGACGATGGACGATAATGAATTGCCGGTCATCGTCACGCCCGGCGCGATCGGCGCAGTGCCCAAGGTCGAGCTGCCGGCTTATTACACGGTCGACAACCGCCTGATCACCGTGCCCGGCACCAAAAGCGCCGTCGAGTTCGATCGCGCGCCGAACGGCTATGAGCTCCGCCTGACCGGAACGATCGGCGCCGACGCCAAACCCGACAAGCTACGCGTCGGGATTGATGATCCGGCGCGCTATGCCGCGTGGCGCTTCGTCCAACTGCTGAAGAAGCGCGGAGTCCGCGTCACCGGCAAGGTCGATGTCCGCCACCGCCCGCTGATGCCCAGCGACGATCCCGCGATTCGCGGCAATGCCCCGCCCGCGCGGCCGCCTTTGCCGCCCGTGCTCGCCAAGCTGACCCCGCCGCCGCTGCTCGACGACATGCATCTGACGATGAAGGTCAGCCAGAACCTCCATGCCGAATTGTTCCTGCGCCGCTCGTCGCTGGTCGCCGGCAGCGGATCGATCGCCGACGGCCAGGTCGCGGTGCGCGCGATGCTGGCCAAGGCCGGTGTGCCGCGCGCGACGTTCGACTTCTCCGACGGCTCGGGCATGTCGAGCTACAATCGCGTCGCGCCGCGCGGTGCGGTGATCATGCTGCGCTGGATCGCAACCCAGCCCTGGGGCGCCGCCTGGCGGGAGACGCTGCCGGTCGGCGGCGTCGATGGCACGCTGGCGAAGCGCTTTGGCGGGACCCTGCTCGACCATAAATTGTTCGCCAAGACCGGCACGCTCAACGCGAGCGCCGCTCTGTCGGGCTATATGATCGCCAAGAGCGGCCGCACGCTGACCTTCTCCACCTATGCCAACGATATCCCGCCGGGCGTCGAGGCGACCAAGGCGGTGGACGCCGCACTGGAGCTGATCGCCGCGGAGAATTGAAGGATCCTGATGCGAGTTGCGCCGTACCTAATCGACAGCCACTGCCGATTATCTTTTTGTATCGGATATCGAAAAGCGATCATTGAGTGTTGTAGCGGAGATGGGCGCTCATCTAACTTTAGCCTCGGCAGAAGAAGTTAAGGATACACAGAGGAGTCACTTGCGACTTCGCCACAATTGCTCCGATCTGGACCATTCGTAACTTCGGATATATCGACTTTGGTCTACGCAACGATCACCTTTGCGACGGGGGTTCGTTATGAAATATATGTCAGTTGCCGTATCGGTGGCGTTGATCGCTACGCCTGTCGCCGCCCGGGACAAGCTCTATGCACTACCGAGCGACGGAGCGACGGCCAGCTATGAACGTGGCATCGCGACCGTTCAGATCATCCGCTCCAACGGCATCGTCCAGCTGACGCCATTGGGCCTCGATCATGGTGGGATGACGTTCCTGGTCACAGTGTTCAACAACACAGATCGCCCCATCAATTTCGATCTGTCCAACATCCGGGCGAGTGCGAGCGGCCAAGCGGTTCGTGCGATCGGTGTCGATGAGTTGATCCGAAAAGCCAAGAACCGCGCCTTCTGGAAGTCGGTCGGCATCGGGCTTCTTGGTGGATTGGCTGCCGGCGCCGCGTCGAGCCGCACGAACACCTTTTATTCTTCCTACACCTCGCAATATGGAACGTCGTTCGCGATGGTCCGCTATCCGAGCTTCGCTGGGCAACTCGAAGCCGACCGGATCACCGGTACAACGGTGTACGCGCTCGCGGCCATTGAAGGCCAACTCGCCCGGACCCGCGAAATGCTCAGCGATCAGATCGTGCAAACCACGACGCTCCAACCCGGCGACAGCTATGCCGGCCGGGTGGTTCTCTCCAAAATCGCCGGCCCGCTGCCTCGCAACATTGAAATCAATCTGGATTGGAACGGCGAAAGCTATCCCTTCGCGTTGCGACTGCAAGACGACGGCGCAACGCCGCCGCCTCCGATCGAATCACTCACGTTACGGCAGACGTTCGCCCCTTCGCCAACGGCCTCGGCCGGAAGTAACGCTGTCGCATTCGCCAACTATTCGACTTTGCCCAAGGGAGCCATTCCGATCAATCGTGGGTATCTGCGCCCTGCCAAGACCGCTTCCGGCTATTGTATCGTTGCTCCGCCTGACTATCGTGGCGCCGGCACGTCGGACAGTCCAGCGGTGACGAGCGGAAAGCCGCGCTGCGAAACGTCGAACTGACAGCGCGCCGTCGAAATCGCTCTGCCGAAAATCACCCGCTCACCGTACGGGCGCTGCCTTCGAAAAAATTTGCGCACCCCTGTCGATTTCCGACAAGCTCGCTCGTCGTCCCGATGAGACGCCAATTGGGGCCGGCTCGAACTAGGAGACAGACGATGCGTGTTATGGTGTTGGTCAAAGGCAACGAAGACACCGAAGCGGGCCTGACGCCCACTCCCGAAATGCTGGAAGCGTTCGCCGCGATGGACCGCTTCACCGAGGAACTGGTCGAGGCCGGAATCTTCATCGCCGGCGCCGGGCTCAAGCCCGGCAGCGAATCGAAACGGATCGCGTTCGGGGGCACCGGCAGCACGGTTATCGACGGGCCGTTCGCCGAGGCACGAGAGCTGGTCGCGGGCTTTTCGATCTGGGACGTCAAGGACATGGACGAGGCCGTGGCCTGGGCCACACGCTACCCCATGGCGGCCGGCAGCGAAGTCGAGATCCGGCCATTCTACGAGGCCGCGGACCTGGCCGACTTCGTCACGCCCGAGGAACTCGCGAATGCGCGCGGCGGCGACCGCGGCAAACTGGGCGTTGCCTGATCCCGTCGGCTGGGGGGCAAGGCCTCTCCAGCCGATCCACCGTTATTGGCGCCGATGACTGTTTCGTCGCCGCGCCTGGGCATCATCGGAGATTGACGATGACCATCACCATCACCGCGTTCGAACGATCACCCGACGGCGGCAAGGGATTGGCGCGCGACACGCGGGTTCGCTGGGCGCTCGAAGAGGCGGAACTGCCGTACGACGTTCGGCTGGTTTCCTTTGCTGCGATGAAGCAACCCGCACATCTCGCTTTGCATCCGTTCGGGCAGATACCCACCTATGAGGAAGGCGATCTCGCATTGTTCGAGACCGGCGCGATTGTCTTCCACATCGCGGAGCAGCATGAGGCACTGATGCCGAAAGACGCCGATGCCCGGGCGCGGGCGATCATGTGGATGTTCGCCGCGGTCAACACGGTGGAGCCGCCGGTCCTCGACCTCACCACCGCCAGGATAATCGAAGGCGACAAGCCCTGGGCGCAGGAGCGGCTGGCACTGGTCATGGATCGCGCCCGCGTGACTCTGGGGCGAATATCCGATCGCCTAGGGGATGCCGAGTGGCTTGACGGCAGCTTCACCGCCGGTGACCTGATGATGGCGTCGGTGCTGCTGCGTTTCCGGATGTCGGGTCTGTTGGACGAATTTCCGAATCTGGCCGCCTATGTGGCGCGCAGTGAGGCGCGGCCTGCCTATCAGCGCGCATTCGCGGCGCAATTGGCGGTCAACGCCCCCACGGCCAGCTAGATGTGGAGCCTCAACAGCTAGTGGCCAAAGTCTGACGCTCGGTACCTCCACCGATTGGGGGCGAACCGCGGCAATGGTGCGGCATTGGGTGGGCGGGTTGCGGAAGCTGTCGTTTCTCGAGTCAGGTCCGTCCCATCTGGGCGATCGGCTGGAAGCAGCCGAGAATAAGGCGCCTGGCATCGAACGGCGGTTCGCCGGCCGAGTCCATTCGTGGGTCGTGATGCATCCTCTCCTCGGCAGCCTGGAAGGAGGCCTTGTCGGTCCAGACCTGCCAAGTGAAGACGATCTTCTCACCTTCCTTGGCGGCAACAGCCTTTCGGAAATCAGTCTGCTCGCCGTCAGGAATGAAATCCTCCCAACACTCGACGATCTCGATGCAGCCATACTCCTTGAAGAATTTTGCGCCGCTCTCCGCCCAGCGACGGTAGGCGTCCATGCCGTCCTCGGGCACCGGGATGACAAGACCGCAGACGTACATGTCGGGTTTTCCTTACGAACGAGTTTCGTCGAGGCGTCGGCGGATGTCGCGATAGGCGGCGGCGATGAGATCGGCGAGCGCGGCTTCCTCCGGCATCCGGCTTGCCCCCAGCTTGACGTGGCGCATTCGCTTACCTGCGCCTTCGAGCAGTCCGGCGGGATCGTCGAGGAAGGCGCCAAAGAAGAAGCCGATGTTGGCATGCTCCGCATAGGCATCGACATAGGCGAAGGCAGCATCCTCCGCGCAGGCCGTCGGGCGCCAGTCGTGGATCAGCTCGCGCACGTCCGGGCCGCTGGCGCGCAGCCGTTCGAACCACGGTTCGACCAAGCCGCGTAGCGGGTCGCCATGGGCGAACCATGCCTCAACGTCCGGATCACGCCGACGAGCAGTCGGAAAGCGGAAAAGGCTGTCCATTCCTCCATTTTGTCAATCGAAACGGCGTTCGCCAAGCTCCCTTAATTAGGGCAGCTTGCCTCGCCGCCGCCGCTGACCGACAAGCGGCGGCGTGACCGCAAGCGAGACGCACAAAGGCGAGACGCACCGGGTGATCGAGGCGACCTTTCGCATCGAACGCGCCAGGCTCATCGCTGGTCTGGCCCGCATGGTGCGCGACATCGACCGGGCCGAGGAACTGGCGCAGGAAGCACTGATCGTCGCGCTGTCCGACTGGCCGCGAACCGGCGTCCCGGCCAATCCGGGCGCCTGGCTGATGGCGGTCGCCAAGCGGCGGGCGATCGATGCCATCCGGCATGACCAGATGCGCGACCGCAAGCATGAAGAGATCGCGCGGACGCTCGACGAGGAAGCGGAAGATGCGGCGGCGGCGGTCGACGCCGCGCTGGACGACGATCTCGGCGACGAACTGCTCGGGCTGATCTTCACCGCTTGCCACCCGATGCTGTCGCCCGACGCCCGAGCGGCGCTCACCTTGCGCGTGGTCGGCGGCCTCACGACCGACGAAATCGCTCGCGCCTTCCTGTCGAGCGAAGCGACGATCGCGCAGCGTATCGTCCGCGCCAAGAAGGCGATCGCGAAGGCGGGTCTCGCCTTCGAGGTGCCGCGTGGCCCCGAACGCGCGGCGCGTCTGCCGGCGGTGCTCGAGGTCATCTACCTCATCTTCAACGAGGGCTATGCGGCCACGGCGGGAGACGACCTGGTCCGGCCGGGGCTGGCGCGGGAGGCCCAGCGGCTGGGGCGCATCCTGGCGGGACTGATGCCCGAGGAGCCGGAAGTGCTCGGCCTGCTGGCGCTGATGGAGATCCAGGCGTCGCGGCTCGGTGCGCGGACCGGGCCGGATGGGGCGTTCGTCCCGATCACCGAGCAGGATCGCACGCGCTGGGATCAGTTGCTGATCCTGCGCGGACTCGATGCACTGGCCCGCGCCGACGCGCTGGGCGGTCAGGGGCCTTATGTACTCCAAGCCGCGCTCGCCGCCTGTCATGCGCGTGCGCGCCGCGCCGCCGATACCGACTGGACGCGTATCGCCGCGCTCTACGATCGGCTGCGCGTCGTCACACCCTCGCCCGTGGTCGATCTCAATCGCGCCATCGCGCACAGCATGGCGTTCGGGCCGGACGCCGGCCTCAGGCTGCTCGACCAGATTCCCGATGCCGATGCGTTGCGCCACTATGCGCCATTCCCCGCGGCAAGAGGCGATTTCCTGTTCCGGGCGGGCCGGCTGGTCGAGGCGCGATCGGAGTTCGAGGCCGCCGCCGAGCTCACCCGCAATGCCCGCGAACGGGAGTTTTTACTAGCGCGTGCAGAAGCTTGCGGCCCGAGCCCGCACTAAGCCCCCCGCTGCGCATCCCAAGCCGCGATCACCGCATCGCCGGTCGCGGGCCTGACCTCGAAAATGCTCTTCCCCGCCTCGCCATGCCGCGACGGATGGACGCGGTTGGTCAGCAACGTCCAGGCGATGCCGCGGTCGAAGTCGACCCACAGGCCAGTGCCGGTGAAGCCGGTATGGCCGATCGTCTCGCCCGAACAGGCTGCCCCGCCCGACCAACCGTCGAAGCACCGCTCCCAGCCGCAGGTGCGGTGCTCATAGAATGGCGTGCGGATCGTCTCGAGCATCGCCGGCGACGCGCCGCTGCCGTCGAGCAGCCCCAAGGCGAAATCGAGCACCCCCGCGACCGTCCCGAACAGCCCGGCATGGCCAGTCTCTCCGCCCATCGCGAAGCAATTCTCGTCATGCACCTCGCCCTTCAGCACGCGGCCGCGCCACTGGCACAGTTCGGTCGCGACCGCAGGTCCCGGCGGCGGGCCGTAGCTCAGGCCTTCGCCCAGCGGCCAGGCCGAGAGCGGTTGCCCGGTGATCCGCTCGACCGCGATGCCGAGCAGGATGAAATTGATGTCCGAATAGACTGGCGGGCCATGCCGCCACTCGCGCTGCAGCACGAACGCGCGCAGCCGCGCCGGGTCGTCGCCATAGGTATAGATCGGCTCGACTGCGGGCAGGAAGCTGCGATGCGCCAGGCAGTCGCGAAAGCTGAGCTTGCGCTCGGCGGCGTTGGCAACGTCGTACTGGCGCAGATCGGGAATCGCGTCGGTCAGCGGTCGGTCGAGGTCCAACCTGCCCTGATCCGCGAGGCGGAGGATCATCGTTGTCGTCGCCACCACTTTCGACACCGAGGCGAGGTCGAACCAATGATCGAGCGTGAGCGCCTCCGGCTCCGGCAGCAACGCGGCCATCCCGGCATGCGTTACCCAGCGCCGGCCATCGGCCGCCACTATTCCCAGGGTCGCGCCGGGAATCCTCCCAGCCGCGACCGCGGCGGCAGCAGGGGCAAAGGCCCGTTCAATCATGCCGTCACGGCTCCTGTCACATCGGGGTCATCGTCAGGTCGCGGCTTGGCGCGGACGATGAACGGCAGCAGGATCAGCACCGCGACGCTCATCGTACCCGCCATGATGAAGAAGCCGTCATAGCCGATCGCTTTCTGGAACACTCCCGACAGCCCCGCGAGCAATCTGGGAATGAGGAAGGCAAGTCCGGAGAACAGCGCATATTGCGCCGCCGGATAGCGCGGATTGACGAGCAATGAGAGGTAGACGACGAACACCGCACCTTCGAACCCATGCCCGAATTGATCGACCGCCATGGCGAGATAGAGATCGAGGTCGCCTGAGGTCACGCCGAGGCCGAATAAAGAGAACAACATCGGCCCGCCGGGCGCCTGATGCGCGAGCCATGCGAAGATCCAATTGCTGAGCGCGGACATCACCCCGCCGATTACCAGCGCCCAGCCCATCGACACCCTGGCGGCCAGCAGCCCGCCCAAGGTCACCCCGAGCAACCCCGACACCAAGGCGACGACGCCGTCGGCCGCGCTGATCTGCTTGAGTCCGTAGCCCAGGAAATTGAACATCGGATGCGACAGCGTGTTCGCCATCACATCGCCGGTCCGATAGATCGAGATGAACAGCAGGATCGGGATGACGACGAGGCCGTATCGCCACGCCACGTCGACATAGGGTCCGACCGCCAGCGACCGGCGCAACGGCGCGTGCCAGGGCAGCTTCCTGAGCCACGGCACCGCCGCGCCGAGCACCAGAAACGGGAGGAGCCCGAGACCGGCCACCCAATATTTCATGATGTCGGGGTTATCGATCCCGACCGAGCCGATCGCTGACAGCAGCACCCAACCGATCACGGCGGTTGCAATGGTGATGGCGGCGATCGCCGCTGCGCTGGTCAGCAAACCGGCCAGCAGCGCGGGAATCCGACCATCGACGCGCCCGCTCTCGGATCGCATCGCCGCCAGGAGCGGAAACGGCAGGAATGCCAGCACGCCGATCGCCAGATAAGCGAACGTCCAATCGGACACCGCGGCGACATAGATCGCCCCGCCGCCGGCCACGACCATCGAGATGCGATAACCCCATTGGTTGACCGCGACGAGCGGCCCCTGTTCCTCCGCAGTCGGCGCCAGTTCGACCCGCCATCCGTCCGCCGCGATCTCCAGCGTGCTGGTCCAGAATGCGAGTAGCAATGCGAACAACGCCGTCAGCGGCAGGTTCTTGTCGGACGCGGTGAATGCCATGCCGATCGTCGACAGGAAAATGCCGAGTTGGGAAACCATGATCCAGCCCCGCCGGCGGCCCCAGAAGCGGCCGAACCCGGGCATGTCGTATTTGTCGAGCAACGGCGCCCAGGCGAATTTGAACGTCGGCAGCAACGATACCCAGGCGAAATAACCGATCGTGACGATGTCGACATTGTGCCGCGCCAGCCGCAGGAACAGCACGGTGTTGAACATGTAGAAGGGCAATCCGGCAGAAAAGCCGAGCAAGGCATAGAGCGCCAGACGCCCGAATCCGGGGCGCAGCACCGCCCGTTCCGCCGCACCGGGATCGATCGCCCCAACCGTCACGCGTGCGGCCCGAAGTCGCGACTGGTCGAATGCTGCATCGGCGATCCTCTCTCACACATCGGCGCCACGGTCCGACGCGCACCAAGCCACGTCAATGCATGCGCCATTGCGCCCACGCAACGCTTTGCCTCTTCCGCACGAAAAAAGGGAACCGGATTCACCAGCTTGCGCAAAAGAATGATGACAACGCCAATCCATTTGATGCCCAAGGTCGCCAATGAGTGCGCCAGAAGACACGGACCGATGCGTTGTTCGCGCCGGCCGGCAATGCGCTCGACGAGAGTGTCCGGCAACACACCTTTTCTGTTCGCTAGCACGCTGAATCGTCGGCCGAATCATTACCCGTCGCAGCGCGACATCCCCGATCCGAGGCCAAAAACTGCGCAAATTGCGGACTTTGCCCTCGGCCCGCGTGAACGGTCGCGCAATAGGCGAGCGCGCAAACCCTTCGTCCGTCAGTGGAAAGGGTTTGTATGCAAAGCGTGGCGAGGTACTCACCCCGGCCGATTAGTCCCTGGCCGGCGCTTGCGCCGGTCGGCCTGTTCGTCGTCGCCGCCGCCGCGATGATTGTCGGACCGACGCCGCCGCCGATGATCTGGCTGGCACCGATCTGCTTCGGCGCCTTCGCTTCGCTGATCCTGGTGTGGCGGTCCGGAGCGCCGGTGTTCGCCCAATCGAGCCTGTCGATGCTCGTCATCGTCGAACTGATGATCGTTGGCGTGCGCAGCGATGCGCTGGGCATGCGCCGGGTCGAGAGCAACGTATCCGCGGCGTCCGCCGCCAGCGCGGAGGCCGCCGAAGCAAGTGCCGCGGCCGCGGCCGTGCCGCTGTCGCGCGTATCGATCGCGACGAGCTCGGCCGAAGCCACGCACGAAGCCGAGGAGTTGACCCGCAAGATTCAGCAGGACCTGCCCGAGCACCTGCGCAACAGCGAAATACGGGGCGAGTTGAAGGTCGATCGGCTCCGCTCCGATACCAGGCTGGCATTGTCCTGGTCGGTCGGGCCGGCCGGCAGCGCGACCTGGTGCGGATCGACCAGCGTGTTCGCCGCCGACTCCCACGCTGGAGTCGCGCTGCTCGCCGCGGAAGTGGCAAGGCGACTGTCGCCGCCGCCAGGGGCACGACCCGCGTGCGGCAGCCGGCCTACGTAAAACTGCGTAACTTGAGCAATTGCATTGCATCGGCCGCTAGCGATTTCGGCACTGCCCCCGGCCTAACCTGTCGTCATGACGAGCCATAACGCTTCCCTGTCTCTCCACCGCGTCGGTCGCCTGCGCCTTCTTCGCGACGAACGCGGTGCGGCCCTGGTGGAGATGGCGATGGTGCTGCCCGTGCTGATGCTGCTGATCATGGGAATCATCGTCTATGGCCAATGGCTGGCCTGTGCGAACGCCCTGCAACAAAGCGCGAATGAAGGCGCGCGCGCCAGCCTGTCGGGCCTGTCACAGAGCGAGCGCGCGCTGACCGCACGTCAGACCGTCACGGACTCGCTGTCGCATTATAATGGCATCGACCAGCGCAAGGTGGTGGTCGGCATCCAGGACGACGGCACCACCGTCAACGTCACGGTCAATTACGACATGTCGGATCAGCCGGTGATGAAGCTGCCCTTCGTGCCGATTCCCGACAAGGTCGTCTCGCGCAGCGCCGCCGTGCGGCTGACCAATTTTTGAGGGGGTACGAATGCGCGTCAGACCTTCCCTGTTCGCCTCGACCAGCGGCAATGTCACGATTCTGTTCGGCGGCGGACTGCTCGCCTTCATGGGAGTCGCGTCGCTGGCGGTCGATGCGACCAATCTCTATTTGGCCAAGCGCCATGCTCAGGGGATCGCCGATGCGGCCGCACTGGCCGCTGCGGCCAATATCAACGATGCGAGCGGCGCCGCGACGGCGGCGCGCAACGCCAATTCGATGGCGGGGCTGTCGATCGTGAGCGTCGAGCCTGGCCAATATGTCGACGATCCGACGATCGCCGCGGGGACGCGCTTCGTCGTGGGCGCCAATGGTGCCAACGCCGCACGCGTCCGTGTCCATGTCGACGTGCCACTCTATTTCGCCCGGATCTTCGGCAAGCCGACGGTGCCGGTCGAAGCGCGTGGCACCGCCGCCAGGATCGACTTGGCCGCCTTCTCGATCGGCTCGCGACTGGCCGGCGTGAGCGGCGGCCTGCCCAATGCATTGCTGTCGCAGCTCGCCGGCACCGACCTGCAACTCAGCGCGATGGACTATCAATCGCTTGCCGGCGCGCAACTCGACATCCTCAAATTCAGTGAGGCGCTGCGCTCGCAGCTCAATGTCCAGGCCGCGACCTTTGGCGACCTGTTGAACATGCAGGCGACCTTGCCCCAGATTTCGCGTGCGATGGCAGCGTCGGTCACCGACGCCCAGGCCTCGTCGGTGCTGAATGCCGTCGCCAACCGGCTGCCGCTGACCTCGACCAAATTGTCGTCGCTGATCGACCTTGGTCCGCTTGCGGAGAATACCCAGTCGGACCCCTCGCGACCGATCACCGTCGACGCCTATTCCTTGCTGCGCGGCACGCTCGAGCTTGGCGGGCAGCATCAGATCAGTACCGATCTCGGCGCGACCATACCCGGGCTTACCTCGACCAAAGTGTGGATCGCGATCGGAGAGCGGCCGGCGAATTCGCCCTGGCTCCGGGTCACCTCGGCACACGATGTCGAGGTGCGCACGGCACAGACGCGGGTTTATGTCGACACCCAGGTGGCGCCGCAACTCGGCCTCGCGTCGCTCAGGGTGCCGATCTATATCGAACTGGCCGCCGCCAGCGCGAAGTTGAAGGCCGTGTCCTGCTCGGGCGGCGCGAACAAGGCGACGGTTACGTTGGCCGTGACACCATCTTTGGGCGAAGTGGCGATCGCCGATGTCAACACGGCATCCCTGGGGAATTTTCAAGCCGCGCCGACGCTCAACCGCGTAACGATGCTGAACACGCTCGTCGCCAAGGTGTCCGGCTTCGCCGACATCAAGCTGGGCGGCACCGATCCCCAGGATGTGTTCTTTTCGGCGAGCGACATCGCGAATCACACAGTGAAACAGGTCAACACCAATGACTTGCTCCAAGGCGTTGCATCCTCGCTGATTTCGCACATCGACCTCAACGTCAACGTGCTGGGGCTAGGGCTGGGCCTGGGCGCATTGACGGCGCTGGTCGGCCAGGTGCTCAGTCTGGCCGCCGCGCCGCTCGACGGCGTGTTCGGTCAAGTCACGTCGCTGCTCGGCGTTCATGTCGGGCAAGCGGATGTGTGGGTGAATGGCGTGCGATGCGGCACGCCGGTGTTGGTCGGCTAGCGACCGGGGGGTGGGGACCAAATGAGCAGATCGAATCTGGTCTTTCGGCGTGACGATAGCTGGCGGCCGCTCAGCTATCGGCTCGAATTGCCGGCCGAAATCCGTGAATTCCGATCGTGTCGCCTCGACATCTTGCTGCTCGAACTGTCGGTCGCGGGCTGCGGATTATGGGCCGGGTTCAAGATCCGGGTCGAACGGCCGATCACCTTGTTCGTCGAGGGTCTCGCGCCGATCAAGGCGACAACCGCCTGGAGCGACAGCGGCTTCGCCGAACTCCTGTTCGACCAGCATCTGCACCTCAGCGTGGTTCAGCACATGGCCCGGGAGTCGGCGACCTATTGCCGTGGTGCCATGCCGTACGGCGTGCCGAGCGCCGCGCATGCCGAGTTCGCCACGCTGTCGCAGGAATTGGGAAAGCCGCTGCAGATCTGAGCGGGTTATGGCGAGGTGCGGTTCGGTGCTGCTTCAACCAACTCTATTTGCGCGTCACCACCATCACCGCGCCTTCGCTGCCATAGACGCCGCGCAAATCCTTGATCGCGCCGACGGCCGGGACGGTGGTGCCGTCATTGCGCAGGAATTCGGTCTCGAAGCGCTGCGTGCCGCCGTGGCTCAGCACATCCTCGATCACCTCGCGCAGCATCACCCGCTGCCCGACCGGGACGAGATCGACGACGGAGACGTTGGACAGCCGTTCGCGGGGAAGCTGGAGCAAGTCGCTCATCGCGGCATCGACTTCCTCGATCCGTCCGCGCACGTTGAACCAGATATAGCCGATCCCGCCATGGGCCAGGATCGCCTCGATCAGCGCCTTCTTGGTGTCGGCCAGCCGATAGGCCTTCACGTCGTCGGTGATGTCGCGGGCGAGCATCACGACCCCCTGATGCGTCCGGAACGTCTCCATCCGATGCCAGGTGTCCGACCCGAACAGCCCGGGCAGTTCGAACGAACAAGGCTCTCCCGTGCGTTCGGTCCGATTGCAATAGCTCTCGAACATCGTTTCCCTGAGCGCCGGAAAGGCGTCGAACAAGCCGCGCCCCGGAAGCGCCCCGTCCGTCTTGCGCGCCATGGCATGCGCGGTCCGGTTGGCCATGACGATATTGCGCTCTTCATCGACGACGACGAGCAACAAGGGCAGCCAGTCGGCGAGTTCCTGGTTGGAAAAGAGCGAGTCATGATCGTCGCTCTTGGCGCCGGCAAGAAATTCGTGATAATTGGCGATTGGGAGCAAAGCGTGGGTTTCGCGTCCATGATGCGTGACGAACACCGTCCGACCAGCTTGGCTCAGATGGCCGAATTGCCGCGCAAATTCCGAAGCTCTGACAAAAATCCCCTGCATTCCGCCTCCCGATATGGCTGGCGTGACACATCCGTAACAATAATCTACACCTAACTAACTTATGTGTATAACGTAATCGTTCAATGTTCATTACTTTTTTTACAAATTGTACCCGGAATGGTCACGATATATACCTCGATATATAACCGGAAAAGTTTGTTGATGTCGCTTACATACTATGGCGGCCTCGACAGGGCGCCGCTGTGCCTGGAGAGCTGCGGCGAAACATCGGGCGCTGTCGAGCCGTTACCAGATTGCCGCTCGATCCCCCGGCGCCAGATGTAACGCGTCCCCAGCACCAACACCGAACGCGCGCGCCCAGGCCTCTACATTGCGGACCGTCCACACCCGTTGCGCGGCGGGCGCATGTGGGTTGGTCAGCAGTCGCCGCCGGAGATCGGCCTCGCGATATTTGAGCCGCCAGATCTGCGCCCAACCGAGAAAGAAACGCTGGTCACCGGTCAGACCGTCGATCACCGGAGCCTCGCGTCCGCCGAGCGAGGCGCGGTATGCGTCGTAAGCGATCGTCAGCCCGCCCAGATCGGCGATATTCTCGCCGAGCGTCAGCGCGCCGTTGACGTGCAGGCCGGGCAATGGCTCGTAGCGGTCGAATTGCGCGACCAGCACAGCGGTACGTTTCGCGAATGCGGCGCGATCGGCGGCCGACCACCAGGACGCCAGCCGCCCCTGCTCGTCATATTTGGCGCCCTGATCGTCGAACTGATGCGTCATCTCGTGCGCGATCGACGCGCCGATGCCGCCGTAATTGACCGCCGGATCGACCGCGGGATCGAAGAAGGGCGGTTGCAGGATCGCCGCGGGAAAGGTGATCGCGACCTTGGGATAATTGGCGAAGGCGTCGACCGTCATCGGCGTCGCGCGCCATTCCCAGCGATAGATAGCCCGCCCGATTTTGGCCACTTCCCAATCGTGGCGAAACTCGGCGGCGCGGACGGCGTTGCCGAACGCGTCGCCACCGCGCATCGTGAGGCCGGCATAATCGTGCCAGCGGTCGGGATAGCCGATCTGGGCATGGAATGCCGCCAGCTTGCGGTGCGCGCGCACCTTGGTCTCCGGCGTCATCCAGTCGAGGCCCTCGATACGACGGTCAAAGGCTGCGACCAGATTGCCCACCATCGTCTCCGCTGCGATGCGCGTCGCCGGCGCGAAATGGTGCGCGACATAGATTTTGCTGACCTCGTCGGGCACCGCATCGAGCACGAAGGCGATGGCACGGCGCCAGCGCGGTTCCGGCCTGTCGACCCCGTCGATCACGTGGCCGTAGAAGGCGAAATCGGCGGCGCGGGGCTCCGCTGGCAGAACCTCGGCGTAATGATGCAGCGTGCGGACGATCAGCAAGGCGCGCAACGTTGCGACCGGGGCTGAATCGATCAGACGCAAGGTGGCGGCAACCGCGTCGGGCTGGCGCACGATGACCCGCGTCGTGCGATAGCCGAGCGCCCGCACCAGCGTGGCGACGCGATAGCGGGCACGTCCGGCATCGAGCGACGACAGGGCAACGGGATTATAGGTCCGGGCCGCATCGCGGCTGTCGGCCGCCGACCACTGAGCCGCCGCGATCGCCGTCTCGAGGCGCAGCACCGCATCCGCGGCGCTGTCCGGCCCCGCGACGCCCGCAACCTTCAGCATTCGGATCAGGTAATCGCGATAGGCCGCGCGCACCTCCCGCATCGCCGGCGCGACAGCGGTATAATAATCGCGATCGGGCAAGCCGAGTACGCCTTGCGATACGGTGAGCGCATAATGGCCGGGATCGCCATCATCCGGCTCGACCGCGAAGGCGAGCGGCAAGTCGACGCCACGCCGGCCGGCCTGGGCGGCGGCTGCCCAATAGGCATCGGGAGTCCGAATTGCGCGTAACGTCGCCAGCCACGCCGCCATCGGCGCCATATCCAGCCGGTCGATACGGTCCTGGTCGAGGAACGCGCGATAGGCGGTGCCGGCGCGGCTCGCGCGGTCGTGTACCAGCTGGTCGAGAATGGCATGGACCTGCGTCCGGCTGAGATCGTCGAGCTGGCCGATCGTGCCGATACTCGACCGGTCGGCGGGAATCGCGGTGCGGTGTTCCCAACCGCCATTGGCGTAGCGGAAGAAGTCGGCCCCCGGCGCGACGCTGCTGTCCATCCCGCTGACGTCGAATCCCGAGGCTGCGGCCGGCGCGTCCGCACCACCCCGGTCGGGGATCGTGATCGCCGCTGCGATGGCTAAGGCCGGCGCATATTTGCGGGCGATATCGACCAGTCGCGCGATCGCAGGTCGTTGAATTGATTGGTACATCCTGTCGCGGCTCCTCCCGCCTCGCCTAGCAGCAAGCGGTTCGCCCAGGCTAGCCCAGCAATTCGGCGAAGCGCGCGGCAAAAGTGTGCGCGTCGCCCGGCCAGCGCGCGGAAACATAATTGCCGTCGCGCACCACCCAGGCCGGGCGCGAATCGTCCACCTTGTCGCGCGCCAGACCGTTCGTCTTGCGCCGGAAATCGGGCGCGTCGCGCGGCACGTCGACATAATCGCCCGGGCTGGCCAGCGCGCGCGTCACCTCTGCCTCGACCGACATATAGCCCTCGGGCTCACCGGGTCCTTCGAGATAGGTGCGATAATAATCGCGATCCCATCGCCGCCCGACATGCGCAAGCGCGCTAGCGGCGCGCTCCTGCGCCCAGGTCAGCGACGCGGTGCGGCGGCCGTACAAAGCCGATTTGCCGTCGCCGCGGCGACTGCGTGCGGCGAGCAGCACGCCATGGCAGATCGCACCGACCGGCTTGCCGGCATCGAAAAACGCCACCACCAGCCGCTGCAGCTTCGCGCTTTCGAGATAGTCGCGCATTCCGCGCGCGCGATGTCCACCGGGCAGCACCAGGCCATCGAAATCGCCGGCCGACGCCTGATCCCAACGCAACGGCGCACGGAAATGCGGGTCGCGCTCAAGCTCGACATAGGCCCGCCGTGCATCCCCGTTGGCGCGCAGCAACAGCCCGATCAGGCGGATCCGGCGCAGTCCCGGCACGCGACTCCACGGATCGAGGCCAATGCCATCGAGCATGATCGGGTCGGCGGTCGCGGGCGCGCCGTCAGGGGTCGCGAAGCGCACCTCATGCCCCTTTGCGGTCAGCACGCGCCAGCTCACCGCCGCTTCCGACGGATCGAAATCGCGATGTGGCAGCGGCATGATCACCCGGGCCATCGACAATCCCCTCCAATCGATACGGTGATCGTGCCGCAGTGACCGGATCGAGGCAATCGACGCGCGAGTGATTGGCGGTCGGCGCACGACTCGCGGCCGGGATTCAGCCAGAACGCGGGCGCGGCCAAATAATTTTCGTTTCGTCGCGCATACACCACGGTTCGCCGTCAAAATAGCTCAGCTCGTCGCGCGAATGGTCGCGAGACAAAGTGTCTCCGGCGAAACGATCGTCATTTTAGTTGCGAAGAATCGCTACCACGCCGGAAAAACAACGGAAAACCGCAGCCGATAGTAATGAGATCGAATACTGACACCTGATTCTTGCGGGAATATCTCGGATGGAGCCCGGTTGATACGCCGATATGACATTTAGCCTGCCAAAATTGCGACCAACTATTGCCCTCTATAAAGTATAGCATACTTTTTTCTAAAGTAATTATCCAGGAATAATAACGAAATACAGTTGCTTGTTGCAAAAGTTCGGCGTATCTGAACGTCGTACTCGAGCTAACTGGTCCACCATGCCATTGCCATTCATAGTATTGGACCGCTCCGCGGTCCTCCTCCTCGGTGTGTGCACCGGGGCCGCCATAGGTCTCGGCTTCGCCGGACACGCCGGTTCTGGCGTGCCCGAAGTAAAAGCGCCCGCCTGCGCAATTCCCGCCAGGACGAACGCCGTACCGCCCGAGGTTGCCGCCGCGCGCTTATGCGGATCGGTGCCGCAAAAGCAGTTGATCGCCACCTTGCGCCAGGGCCGCCCGGTGCGCGTCGCGGTGTTCGGCGATTCCTATGGCGACGGAATCTGGTCGGGGCTGCAGCGGCAATTGCCGCGCGCGCGCTTCGACGTGATCAAATATAGCCAGCCGGCGACCGGCTTCACGCGCTACAAGCGGCTCAATATCGAGGCGCATACCGCCGAGCAGATCGGCGCCGATCCGATCGACATCGCGGTCGTCTCGTTCGGCGCCAACGACGTTCAGGGCATCATCACCGACGACGGCAAATACGGCCCGATGCTCGGCGACCGCTGGAAGGCGCAGATCGCGAAGCGCATCGACCGCTTCATCGGCCTGCTCCGCCGCCACCATGCCATGGTCTATTGGGTCGGCCTGCCGCGCATGCGCGAGGCGCAGACCGATAGCGACATGGGCGCGATCAACGACTTCTACGCGAGCGAGATGGCCAGGCTCGGCGTACCGTTCATCGACACCCGCCCGCTCGCCGCGGACAAGAACGGCCAATATGCCGCCTATCTGCCCGACCCCAAGACCGGCGAGCGCACCTTGGTCCGCGAAGGCGACGGCGTGCATATGTCGATGACCGGCTATCTGTGGATCACCAAGGGATTGGCGGCGCGCGTCCGCGATTATGTCGACGCCACCCGCGCGATCGATGCGGCTCCGGCCGCGGCGCCCGAGGTCGCGCAGTGAAACCGCTCGCCATCTCCCTCGCGATTATCCTCGCCTTGCCGCTGCCCGGCGCAGCCGATGCCGACAGTTGCTGGCGCGAGACATGCAATCTCGCGACGCTAAGGCCAGTCTTTGCACGGCTCGAGGCGGCGCACGCGCGCACCCCGGACACGCGCCCGGTGCATATCGTCCAGATCGGCGACAGCCATACCGCCGGCGACGTGCTGACCGGCGCGTGGCGCGACCTGCTCCAGGCCCGCTACGGCAGTGGCGGGCGCGGCGTGCTTGCGCCGGGCCGGCCCTGGGACGGCTATATAACCCACGGCGTGACCGCGGCGATGTCGCCCGGCTGGCGGGTCGCGGCGAGCTTCGGTAAGGGAGCGGAAAATGCGACGGTGCCGCTCGGCTTGTCGAGTTATTCGCTGACTTCGCTCCAGCCCGGCGCAACGATCGGGCTCACCACCGACAGCCCCGCGATGGATTTCGACCGTTTCGTATTGTGCGCGATGGCCGGCCCTAATGAAGCTACGCTAACGGTGCGGCTGAGCGGGATCGACCAACGCATCACGCTCGACGCCCCCGTCCCGGCGCCGCGCTGCACGACGATCCGCAGCGCTACACCGCAGGCATCAGTTACCGTGATCGCCGGCGATCGCCCCGCGACGATCACGTCCTGGGCGACCTTTCGCGACCAGGGCGGCGTGGCACTGTCGAATCTCGGCGTGGTCGGCGCGCAATTGCGGCATTTCGGCCGCACCGACGATGCCGTGATTGCCGAGGAATTGCGCGCCTACACGCCCGATCTGATCGTGCTGGCGTTCGGCACCAACGAGGGATTCTCGCCGCATCTCGATCCGCGCGATTACGAGACAGGCTTACGCAACCAGATCGACCGGTTGCGCACGCTGGCGCCCGGCGTTCCGCTGCTGATGCTCGGCGCACCCGACGCGCTCACCCGCAATCAGGCGCTCAGGACGAATGCCGAGGGTGCGTTGCTCGGTTGCCCCGACGCGGTCACGCCGACGTTGATCGCGCCGCCGGCACTGGGGCGAGTTCGCGGGATTCAGCGTGAGGTCGCGCGCGATCTCGGCATCGCCTTCTGGGACTGGCAGGCAGCGATGGGCGGGCCGTGCGCCGCACGCGCCTGGACCGCCGCGACGCCGCCGCTGATGCGCCCCGACCATGTCCATTTCCGCTGGCCCGGCGGTCAGGCGCTCGCCGCCCGGCTTCAGGCCGATCTCGACGCTGCGATGAGCGAGTGACGCGATGCTGTTCCCGACGCTGACCTTCGGCCTGTTCTTCCTCGTGGTCTTCCCTGCGGTGTGGGCCGCGCGGTCGAATGAGTGGCGCAAATTGCTCCTGCTCGTCGCCAGCTGGATATTCTACGGCGCGTGGGACTGGCGCTTCGTGCCGCTGTTGATCGGCTCGGCGCTGATCAACTGGTGCACAGCCGCGCTGATCGCGCGCAGCGGCGATGCGCACGCCCGTAGAGCGCTGTTGATCGGCGGCGTCGCGGCCAATTTGCTGGTACTCGGCTTCTTCAAATATTTCGACTTCTTCGCGCAACAAGCCGGCAGCCTGCTCACCCTTTTCGGCATCGGCCAGGACGCGCCGCTGATGCAGGTGATCCTGCCAGTCGGCATCTCGTTCTTCACGTTTCAGGGCATCAGCTATGTCGTCGACGTGCATCGCGGACGCGTCCCCGCGGCGCGATTGCTCGACATATTGCTGCTGATGTCGTTCTTCCCGCACCTCGTCGCCGGGCCGATCGTGCGTGCCGCCGATCTCGTGCCCCAGTTCCAGCAGACCCCGAAGCTCAATCGCGGTATGGTGTCGATGGGGCTGCTGCTGATCGTCTGGGGGTTGTTCAAGAAAGCGGTGATCGCGTCCGAGCTTGCGACCCAGTTCGTCGACCCGGTCTTCTCGGCGCCCTCGGCGCATGGCTCACTCGATTTGGTCCTCGCGGCATACGGTTATGCGGTCCAGATCTATTGCGATTTCTCGGCCTATTCGGACATGGCGATCGGCATCGCCGCCTTGCTCGGCTATCGTTTCCCGCGCAATTTCGACCGGCCCTACCGCTCCGCATCGCTCCAGGAATTCTGGCGGCGCTGGCATATCAGCCTGTCGCGCTGGCTGCGCGATTACCTCTATATCGAGGCGCTGGGCGGCAGCCGCGGTGGCAAGATGCGGCTCTACCGCAATCTGATGATCACCATGCTGCTCGGCGGGCTGTGGCACGGCGCCGCCTGGACCTTCGTGATCTGGGGCGGGCTGCATGGCGCGGCCCTGGTGGTCGAGCGGGTGTGGGCGACGAGCCCGCGCACCCGCCAGATCGTCCTGCCGCATTGGGCCAAGATCGTGCTGACCTTCCACGTCGTGACCTTGGGCTGGATATTCTTCCGCGCGGCGAGCTTCGGCGACGCACTCGCGTATCTTGGCGGGATTGTCGCACCGGCGACGGGCGCGGTCACGGTCACGCCGTTGATCGTCCTGCTGATCCTATTCGGCCTCGCCATCCACGCTTTGCGCTGGGATTCGATGACGCGGCTGGCCGAGCGGTTACGCGGTCTGGCCGCGCCCGCGCTCGCCGGCGCGCTCGTCGCGGCGATGCTGGTGGTCGACGCGATGCGGTTCGAAGGGATCGCCCCCTTCATCTACTTCCGCTTCTGAGGGAGCCGATCATGTCCGATCTCTACGAATTCCCCACCGATCTTCCCGACCGAGGCGATGACGGCCGGGCGACGCTCAAATGGGCCGGTACGATCGTCGCCATGGCGACCTTGGGGCTGGCGCTGTTCAACCCCAATGCGATCAGCGGCTGGGTCGACGACCTGCCGCCGGGACCGACCAATGTCCGCCTTGCCGCGATCGGCGAAGGCTGGGCCGAAACCGCGGACCGGATCGGTTTTGGCCTAGGTCATGCCAAACTCCACGCGGCGTGGAAGACCGCCGAGCGCACCGACTGGAAAGGCCGTCAGCCGGTCGAGATGGCGGCGACCGACCAGCCCGCTACGCCGTAAGGTCGCGCAGGCACGCAATCAGCGTGCGCCGCGTCAGCACGATCTTGAAATCGTTATGACCGTAACCGCGCGCGTCGCCCAACAGCGCGTCGGCCGCGGCCTCGAACGCCGCGGTCCCGGCAGGCTTTCCGACCAATGCAGCTTCGGCCTCCGTGCTGCGCCACGGCATCGGCGCGAGCCCGCCGAACGCCAGCCGCGCCGAGGTGACGACGCCATCCTCGACCGCCACCGCCGCCGCGATTGACACCAATGCAAAGGCATAGGACGCACGGTCGCGCACCTTGCGATAGACTTGCCGGCCCGGCGGCGGCGCGGGAAGCTCGATCGCGACGATCAGCTCGCCGGGTCGAAGATTGGTCTCGATCTCGGGCGTGTCGCCGGGCAAGCGGTAGAGATCGCCGAGCGCGATCCGCCGCTCCCCGCCATCGGGCGGCGCGGTCACCACGACCGCGTCGAGCGCACGCAACGCCACCGCCATGTCCGACGGGTGGGTCGCGATGCACGATGCCGATGCGCCGAGCACCGCATGGATGCGATTGAATCCGCCGATCGCATCACAACCGCTGCCGGGCTCGCGCTTGTTGCAGGCGGCAGCGGTCTCATAGAAATAATAACAACGCGTCCGTTGCAGCAGATTGCCCGCGGCCGACGCCTTGTTGCGCAATTGCGCAGATGCACCCGCCAGCAGGGCCCGGCTCAGCATCGGATAATGCGCGCGGATCAGCGGATGCGCGGCGAGATCGCTATTGGGCACCAGCGCCCCGATCCGCACGCCGCCCCCCTCGATCTCCTCGACATCATCGAACGCGAGCCGACTGATATCGACCAGCCTGGCCGGCGTCTCGACCTGCAATTTCATCAGGTCGATCAGATTGGTGCCGCCGGCAATGTACCGCCCGCCACCAGCTCCCGCGGCCAGCGCCTCGTCGACCGTTTCGGCGCGCGCATAATCGAACGGCTTCATTCCGCCGCCTCCGCCAGGCGCTCGGCATCAGCCACATCGCGGATCGCCTCGACGATCGTCGGATAGGCCGAACAGCGGCAGATATTGCCGCTCATCCGCTCGCGTATCTCTGCGTCGTCGAGCACGACGTGATCGAGATCGTCGCTGACATGGCTCGCCCAGCCCTGCGCCACTTCGTCGAGCATCGCGGTCGCCGAACAGATCTGCCCTGGCGTGCAATAGCCGCATTGGAAGCCGTCATGATGGAGGAACGCTGCCTGCAATGGACTGAGTTGCTCCGGCGAGCCCAACCCTTCGATCGTCACCACCTCGTCGCCCTCGTGCATCACCGCCAGGCTCAGGCAAGCGTTGATCCGTCGCCCGTCGACCAGCACCGTGCACGCACCGCACTGGCCGTGGTCGCAGCCCTTCTTGGCGCCGGTCAGGCCGAGATGTTCGCGCAACAGGTCGAGCAAGGTGGTGCGAACGTCGGCCTCCACCTCGCGCGCTTCGCCGTTGACGGTGATCCGCATCGCCTTCTCCCCGGATAAATCGCGCCGTCAGGAAGGCACCGGAACGGCACAATTCTGCGACAATTCGAATGTAGTGGCCTGCATTGCTCCCGACCAGTAGCGGAAAATAAATGCGTCGTTCGATCAGCCTTGTCCTGTTGCTTGCCGGCAGCGCGCCCATCGCGCTCCACGCCCAGACCGCGCCGGCGCCCGCGCCGAGCCCGGCACCTCCGCAGTCGAACCCCGCATCCGCGCCGCAGTCAGGCGATGACGGCGCGGACGAGAACGACATCGTCGTCACCGGCTCGCGCAGCCTGCCCGGCGCGGTGGTCGGCGATATCCCACCCGAACAGTCGCTCGGGCCGGCCGATGTCCGCTCGTACGGCGTCAACAGCGTCAGCGACCTGCTCAACGAACTCGCGCCGCAGATCCGCAGCGACCGCGGATCGGGCGGCGCACCGGTCGTGTTGCTCAACGGCCGCCGTATCTCAAGCTTCGCCGAAATCCGCGATCTGCCGACCGAGGCGATCGCCCGCGTCGACATCCTGCCCGAGGAAGTCGCGCTCAAATACGGTTATACCGCCGACCAGAAGGTCGTGAACATCGTCCTGCGCCAGCGCTTCAAGTCGATCACCACCGAACTGGGCGACCAGGTCGCAACCGAAGGCGGCCGCAACACGCCGTCGGTGACGGGCGACATCGTCACGATCCGCCGCAACAACCGCTTCAGCCTGCACGCCGGCTATACCGACAGCTCGCCGCTGTATGAGAATGAGCGCGACATCCTGCCGCCGGTCACCGCGCCCGCCCCGCCGGGAACGATCGACCTCAATCCGGGCTTCGACCAGCGTCCCTATCGCACCCTGTTGTCGTCGAGCCGCAATTTCCAGACCAACCTCGTCTACGCGCGGCCGCTGGGCAAAGTGAATGCGACGATCAACGGCACGTTTCAGTATACCGAATCGACCGGCGCACAGGGCCTGCCGACGCTCGATCTGACCCTGCCTGCCGGGAATCCGTTCTCGACCTCCGCCGGCGATGTCGACATCGATCGCGTCCCTACCGGCTACGACCCGCTCAAGCAGCGCAATTCGGCGCTGACCTATCATCTCGGCACCGGCTTCAACGGCCAGATCGGGACGCAATGGCGTTGGTCGTTGACCGCCAATTACGACCGCGTCGACAGCGAGACGTTCAGCGAGACGGGATTCGATGTCGGCGCGCTTCAGGCCCGACTCGACGCCGGCGATCCGACGTTCAATCCGCTCGGGCCGATCAACCCGCTCGATTACGCGATCGCGCCGGCCAATCGCGGCCAGTCGACCTCAAACAGCGGCACCGTCGATGCGCTGGTCAACGGCAAGCTGCTCAAGCTCCCCGCCGGCGACATCTCGACCGCGATCCGCGTCGGCGGCTCCTTGTCGAGCCTAGACAGCCAGTCGTATCGCTTCGACTCGCAAAGCGGTCTGGTCAGTACCAACGGGTCGACCACGCGCAACCAGGCCTCGGGCCAGATCAATCTCGACGTGCCCATCGCGAGCAAGTCGAAGCACGTCCTGGCGTTCATCGGCGATCTGTCGGTCAACGGCAATTTCGCGGTCAACCAATTGTCGGACTTCGGCACGCTGACCACGCGCGGCTACGGCGCCAATTGGCAGCCGATCCAGGGCGTGCGGTTCATCGCCTCGGTGACCGACCAGGACGATGCCCCGTCCGCCGCACAGCTCGCCAATCCTACCGTCGTCACGCCGAACGTCCGCGTGTTCGACTATGTCAAAGGCGAGACGGTCAGCGTCACCAGCACGACCGGCGGCAACCCGTTCCTCAATGCCGACAGCAAGCACACGCTGAAGATCGGCCTGACCCTGAAGCCGTGGGACAAGACCGACTTCACGCTGACCGCCAATTACGTGAAGTCGAGCGTGCGCAACGCCATCGCCGGCTTCCCGTCGGCGACCGCCGCGGTTGAGGCTGCCTTTCCCGACCGCTTCACGCGTGACGCCGATGGCGACTTGACCGCGATCGACACGCGCGCGGTGAATTTCGCGCGCACCGACCGGTCCGAATTGCGCTGGGGCTTCAACTTCTCGCATCCGCTCAAGTCGAAGCTGCAGAAAGAAATCGAGGCGTTTCGCGCCGGCAAGGGCCCCAATCCGTTTCAGGGCCTGCGGCTGCCCAATAACCGTCGCTTCGGCGAACGGCCACAGGGCGCCGGCGGTCCGCCCCCGGGCGATGGCGGCACACCCAATGGCGCCAGTGCGCCGCCCGTGGATGGCAGCAATCCCAATGCGGCTGGAACACCGCCCCAAGATGGCGCAGGCGGCGGCGGGCGTTTCGGGAGCGGCGGCTTCCGCGGTGGCGGTGGCTTCGGCGGCGGTGGTGGGCGCGGCGGACGCGGCGCGTTCGGCGGTGGCGGCGGCCGGCTGCAATTCGCTTTCTACCACACCTGGCATTTCACCGATCGCGTCGAAATTTCGCCGACGCTGCCGGTCATCGACCTGCTCAATGGCGGCGCGATCGGATCGGGCGGCCAGTCACGCCACGAACTCGAGGCGCAGGCCGGCTATTCCAATAACGGCCTGGGCGTCCGCCTGTCGGCCGATTGGCAGAGCGGCACGCACGTGCTGGGCGGCACGCCCGGCAACCCCAACCCGCTCGACTTTTCGAGCCTGGGCACGATCAACCTGCGCTTTTTCGCCGACCTCACCCAGCAGCTCAAATTCCTCAAGAAGAACCCCTGGGCAGCGGGGATGCGGGTGACTCTGGCACTCAACAACGTCCTCGATTCGCGCCAGCGCGTCCGCGACGCCAATGGCAACACGCCGATCAGCTATCAGCCCGATTATCTCGACCCGATGGGCCGAACGATCAAGCTGAGTGTGAGGAAGGTGTTCTTCTAGGCCGAGCGCGCCCCTGAATAGCGATGCTATTCAGGGAGACGCGCCGGTCCGGCCGGCGGCGCCAACGGGGCCGTCCGACGCGGCTTTGCCGCGGCGTGAGGCCAGCTACCGCGCTACCGCGCCAACCCCACCTTCTTCTCCAGCCACCGTGCCGCCGCATCGGGACTGACCTTCCCGGCATCGCGATCCACCATGTAATTGGCCTCGCGCATCGCCTCGACCGGCACGCGCCCGATCAGCGGCTTCAACGCGGCGATCATCCGCGCGTCCCCGGCGTGACGCGGCGCGATGGTCAGGATCGCATCGTAATTGGGGATCGCGCCCCTGGGATCGCTCAGCACGGTCAGCCTGTCGGCGGCGATCCGCCCGTCGGACGAGAAAGCCGAGATCACATCGGCCTGCCCGCTTTCGAGCGCGCGATACATGAAGGTCGGGTTGTAGGCATGGGCCGACCCGAACCGGATTGGATAAGCAGCGCGAACCGCTTTCCACTCAGGACGTTCGAGGAATTCGAGGTCGGCGCCGAATTGCAGGTCCGGCGCCCTGGCCACCAGATCGTCAAGGCTGGCGATTCCCAGCGCCTTGGCGCGATCGCCCCGCATCGCGAAGGCATAGGCATTTTCGAACCCCATCCGCCCGAGCAGATTGAGTCCCTGCTTCGCCTGCCAATCGCGGATCGCAGCCAGCATCGCATCGCGTGGCGGCGTGTCGGTCCGCTTCATCTCGTTGGTCCAGATCGTGCCGGTATAATCGACCGCGACATCGATATCGCTCGAGGTCAGGGCGGCAAACATCACGCCCGATCCCAGTCCTTCCTTGTAGCGTACGCGATAGCCGGCCGCCTCGAGGCGATGGCCGATCATCCGCGCCAGGATATATTGTTCGGAAAAGCCCTTGGCGCCGATCGTCACCGTCTCCTGCCGCACCGGCAACACCGGGAGCAACGCGACGACGACGCCGAGCGCGAGCAAAGCGAATGCGATCCACGTGCCGAGCCGCTTGCGCCGCGCGATGCCGCGCTCGATCACGCCAAGCAGCGCGTCGACTGCGAGCGCCAATCCCGCCGCCGCGGTGCACCCCGCGAGGACCAACGCCCAATTCTGCGTCTGCAATCCGGCGAAGATCATATCGCCCAGGCTCGGCTGGCCGACTGTAGTCGAGAGCGTCGCCGCACCGATCGTCCACACCGCCGCGGTGCGGATGCCGGCCATCAGCACCGGCGCGACCAAGGGCGTCTCGACCAGCCGCAATTTCTGCCACGCGGTCATGCCGACACCATCGGCCGCTTCGATCACCGCCGGGTCGATTCCGGCCAGTCCAGTCACCCCGTTCCTGAGGATCGGCAGCAAGGCGTAGAGCGTCAGCGCCAGCAGCGAGGGCAGGAAGCCCAGCGCCGGAATCCCGCCGCCGACCAGGGTCGAGAGCGACAACAGGATCGGATAGAAGAGCGCGAGCAGCGCGAGGCTGGGGATCGTCTGGACTAGGCTGGCGAAGCCGAGCACGATCCGCCCGACCGACGGCACCCGTGCCGACCACACCGCGAGCGGCAGGCTGAGGATGATGCCGAGCGCCAGCGCGCTCATCGCCAGCAAGAGATGCTGGGCGAGGAGATCGGGGACCCGGCCCAAGGCGTCGAGGAAGTCGTTCATAGAAGCTCCTCCCCGGAACGGGGAGGGCGTTGGGGCTTTGGCCAGCCCCCGGCTGGCCAAGATCGTGTGCGGGGGACACGATCTCGCCCCAACGCGCGACGCGAAGCGGCGTGGTGGAGGGGCCCCTCCGTGACGGCTGTCGCTTGGGGATGCGCCCCTCTACCATCGCTGTCGCGATGGTCCCCCTCCCCGTAAACGGGTAGGAACGTAGGCCGTCCCCTCACGCCCCCTTCTCCAGCGCGCCGAGCCGCTTCATCTGTTCGCGCGGCACGGCGACCAGCGCCTGCGCCTCCGTCCCGCCTTCACCTGCCAGCAGCGCACGCGGCACCGCGTCAGCAACGACCCGCCCCTTGTCCATCACCAGCACGCGGTCGGCGAGCAGCAGGGCCTCGGCCATGTCGTGCGTGACCATGATCGTGGTCAGCCCCAGCCGATCGTGCAGCGCGCGGATCGCGCCGCCCAGTTGATCGCGCGTGACCGGATCGAGCGCACCGAACGGCTCGTCCATCAGCAGCAACCTGGGCTCGGTCGCCAGTGCGCGCGCCACGCCGACGCGCTGGCGCTGTCCGCCCGACAAGGCATCGGGCATGCGCGCCGCAAACTCGACCGGCAGATCGACCAGCCCGAGCAACTCGGCGACGCGTGCGCGCGGGTTCTTCTCTCCTTCGAGCCTGAGCCCGATCGCCACATTCTCGGCGACGGTGAGATGCGGGAACAGCCCGATATTCTGAAAAACATAGCCGATCCGCCGCCGCAGCCGGAAGCGGTCCTCGGCATCCACCGCCTGCCCGTCGATCGCGACGCTGCCGGCGCTCGGCTCGATCAGCCGGTTGATCGTCTTGAGCAGGGTCGACTTGCCCGACCCCGAGCTGCCGACCAGCGCGACGAAGCTGCCGCCGGCGATCTCGACCGTCACGTCGTCGACCGCGACGGTGCCGCCGGGATAGCTTTTGGTTACGCCGTTGAGGGCGACGGAAGGGCCTGGCAGACTCACGCTGACGTTGTGCGGAACGATTGCAACAGGGTCAAACGCTCGAATTCGTCACCCCGGGCTTGTCCCGGGGTCCACTGTGCCGCAATCCTGCGCCAAGAGGCTCCGTGGATGCCGGGACAAGCCCGGCATGACGACGGTGCGGAAGAGGGCGGGAATGACGACTAAGGCAATCTTCATCACTGGCGGCGGATCGGGCATCGGCCGCGCGGTCGCGCAGCGGTTCGCGCGCGAGGGCTGGCGCGTCGGGCTAGCCGACGTCAACGCCAAAGGGCTGAGCGAGACCGCCGCGTTGCTCCCCCCTGGGATGAGCGACACCTACATCATGGACGTGCGCGATCGCGAGTCGTGGAAGACCGATCTCGACGATTTCACGTCCAAGACGGGCGGCCGGCTCGACGTGCTGTTCAACAATGCAGGGATCGGCACCGGCGGTCCGATCACCGAGATGAGCTTCGAGGATCTCGACCGCGTGGTCCAGATCAACCTGGTCGGCGTGCTCAACGGCGCCAAGATCGGCCATGCCTATCTGGCGAAGACGCCGGGATCGTGTCTGCTCAACACCGCCTCCGCCTCGGCCATCTATGGCTCGTCCGGCCTGTCGGTCTATTCGGCGACCAAGTTCGGCGTGCGCTCGTTGACCGAGGCGCTCGACGGCGAATGGTATGGCGACGGCATCAAGGTGCGCGACCTCATCCCCGCCTTCATCGATACGCCATTGCTCCAGGGAGCCGCCGGCGGCAGCAATCGCACCATCCGCGAGACGGTGACCGCGGGTGGGCTCGAACTGAGCAGCGCCGACGATGTCGCCGAGGCGGCATGGCAGGCGGTCCATGGCGACGCCGTCCATACCTATGTCGGCAAGACCGCGTTCCGCATGAAATTCGCCGCGCGCTGGATGCCGGGCCAGCTCAGGAAGATGATGCGGCGCGGGATCGCCAGCCGGGAATAACCAGCGCAAAACCCGTCCGCCGTTTAGGATCACGGCGCGAATTGTCCGAGGATTGTTGACTCAGTCATCATATGATAATGTTGACTGAATCAACATTTTGAGGTGCGCGGCATGACGGTTGGGCATGAGCAAGACGTGGCTACGCTGCGCGGCTTCAATCGTGTCTATACCAGCCGGCTAGGCCTGCTCGACGCGCATCTCGACCAGAGTCCGTTCACCTTGAGCGAAGCGCGGATCCTTTACGAACTGGCCAACCGGACCGATCCGACCGCAGCGGAAATCGCCCGCGCGCTGCGGCTCGACCCGGCGCAGATCAGCCGCACGATCAGGCGGTTCGCCAATCGCGGCCTGGTCGCGACGCGCGAGAACCCGTCGCATGGCCGCCACCAATTGCTGTCGCTCACCGAGCAAGGCCGGACGGCCTTCGCTGCGGCGGAGGGCAATACGCGGCGCGCGGTCGGCGGACTGCTCGACGCGCTTTCACCTTTCCGCCGCGCGGCTTTGCTCTCGGCAGCCAGGACGATCACCCGGGTCTTCGAGGAAGAAGCGGTGTCCCGGCCCGTGCTGCGCGGGCTCAAGCCGGGCGATCTCGGCATGGTGATTGCGCGACAAGCGATCCTCTATACCGAGGAATATGGCTGGAACGGGGATTATGAAGCACTGGTCGCGCGCATTCTCGCCGATTTCCATCAGGCGTTCGATTCCGCCCGCGACGCGGCATGGATCGCGGAGATGGACGGGCGGATGGCGGGCTCGATCTTCCTGGTTCATGGCGACGAGCCGGAGGTCGGCAAATTGCGCCTGCTCTATGTCGAGCGCGATGCGCGCGGCGCGGGAGTCGGCAAGATGCTGGTCGCGGCGTGTATCGACCGTGCGCGCGCGGTCGGATACAAGCGGCTCGATCTCTGGACCAACAGCATCCTGACCGCCGCGCGCGGCATCTACCAACGCGCCGGGTTCGTGCTGGTGGACGAAACGCAGCACCATTCGTTCGGCAAGGATCTGGTCGGCCAGACCTGGTCGCTGGCGCTTTGACGACGCGCCGGCCGCGGCCTATGGCGCTCCTCGCAAGATAGATAAGGCGCGGATCGGGAGCGGGCGCTGACCCGATGAACGTCCCCGAATTCGGTGCTTTCGCTCTTGCTCTGGCCAGGAAGCGGATATTGCGGCACTAGCGAAATATGCCCGGCGTGACCCAAGAGCGAAGGCCGACCATCAGCCTCATCATCCCCGCTTATAACGAGGAGGAATATCTTCCCGCCTGCCTCGACGCGGTGATGCGCAACGTAGCGGGCAAAGCGGCGGAAATCATCGTCGTCGACAACAACAGCACCGACGGCACGCGGCAAGTGATCGAGCGCTATCCCGGCGTGACCTATGTGTTCGAGGCCGAAAAGGGCATCACCCGGGCGCGTCAGCGCGGCTTTCTGGAGGCGACCGGCGACATCCTGGCCTATGTCGATGCCGACACGCATCCGCCGGCGGGCTGGATCGAGCAGATCTGGGAGCAATTCGGCAAGCGCAAGAACCTGGCCTGCCTGTCCGGGCCGTACAGCTTTTACGACCTCAGCGGCTTGCGCAACAAGGTCTCGAGCGGATGGTTCGTTGCCGCGCGGCCGCTCTACAGCATCACCGGCTATATGATGGTCGGCGGCAATTTCGCGATCCCGCGCGACGTGCTCGAGCGGATGGGCGGTTTCGACAGCTCGATCGAATTCTATGGCGAGGACGTCGACATCGCCAAGCGCGCCAAGCAACAGGGCAAAGTGCTGTTCTCGCCGCGCTTCGTGATGCCCACTTCGGGCAGACGAATGAAGAAGCAGGGCTTCGCCAAGATCGCCGGCATCTATTTCCTCAATTATTTCTCGATCGTCTTCCGCGGCAAGCCCGCCACCAAAGGGTATGAGGACATCCGCTAGGCGAGGCGGCCGCGCAATGGCAGCCGCCCTAATCCACCAATAAGTCGATCGCCTCCGCCATCGCGATGTCGCGGTGCGACAGTCCGCCGGCGTCGTGCGTGGTCAAGGTGATGTCGACTCGGTTCCACACGTTCGACCATTCGGGATGATGGTCGTGCTTTTCGGCCAATAGCGCGACGCGCGTCATGAACGCGAATGCCTCGCTGAAATCGGAAAAGGTGATGCTGCGGCTGATCGCGTCGCGGCCCTCGTCATAATCCCATTCGTCGAGTTCATCGAGCGCCTCGCCGCGTTCCTCGTCGCTCAGTTGTTCGACCATCGCTGTCTCCCTTGCTTGCCGCCGCGATGGATAACGGCCTATGCCGCTCGTCATGAGCCGGCAAGAGGGCGCACGTTTTGCGCCAAGCGCACAGGAGATCGAGGCGATCGCGCGCCGCACGCTCGCGGCGTTGCCCGAGGAGTTTCGCCGCCATCTCGGCGAGATCGTGCTGATCGTCGGGGATTTCGCCGATGACGAGACGCTGAAGGCGCTCGATATCGAGAGTCCGTTCGACCTCACGGGCGTCTATCATGGCCGCCCGGTCGGGGAGAAATCATCGATGGAATCGGGGGCGGTACCCGACCGCATCCATCTCTATCGCCGCGCGATCCTCGACGAATGGATCGAGGATGGCGAGGATCTAGCGACGTTGGTGCGCCATATCGTGATCCACGAAGTCGGACATCATTTCGGCCTGAGCGACGATGACATGCATCGGATCGAGGACGAGGCGTGACCCTGATCGCGTTCGACGCCGTCACCTGCGTTCGCGGCGGGCGCGCGCTGTTCGAGGGTCTGACGTTTACGTTGGAAGGGGGTGGCGCGGCGCTCGTCACCGGTCCCAACGGCGTCGGCAAGTCGAGCCTGATCCGTCTTGCCGCCGGCCTGCTTGCCCCCGCCGCCGGCCGCATCACCGACGACGCGTCCCGTGCTCTCCTGACCGATCAGGCATCGCTCGACGAGGAACTGCCGCTGGCCCGCGCGCTCGCTTTCTGGGCGCGGCTCGACCGAGCGGCCGACAATGTCAGCGCCGCGCTCGACGCACTTGCACTGCGCGATCTTGCCGACATCCCCGTTCGGCTGCTTTCGACCGGCCAACGCCGCCGGGCGGCGATCGCGCGCGTGGTGGCGAGCGGCGCACCTTTATGGCTGCTCGACGAGCCGGCCAATGGGCTGGACAGCGCGGCGTTGGGTCTGCTCGAAACGACGATCGCCACGCATCGCGCGTCGGGCGGCGCGGTTCTGGTGGCGAGCCACACGCCGATCGCGCTGCCCGATGCCATCGCTATCGATCTTTCCCAGAGGCTCTCTCGGCCGGAGTCGGTGGCATGAGCTCGGCTCTCATCCTCCTCATCGCCCGCGACCTGCGCCGCGCCTGGATCGGGGGCGGAGCGTTGCTGCCGGTTGCCTTCTTCCTGCTCGTCGCGATCCTGTTTCCCTTCGCGATCGGGCCCGATGCCAAGCTGCTCGCGCGCGTCGGCGGCGGCGTGCTGTGGGCGGCTGCCCTTCTCGCCGCGCTAATCCCGATCGAGCGGCTCGTCGCTCCGGACATGGCCAGCGGGGTGATCGATCAGTTGCTGACGCGCGGCCAGTCGGCCGCGACAATCGCCTTCGCCAAGCTGATCGCGCACTGGCTCTCCTTCGCGCCGCCGATCCTGCTCGCGGCACTCCCGGCAGCGGCGTTGCTCAACCTCTCCCCCGATACCCTGGTCCGAGTCGAGATCGGCCTGTTGATCGGCACCCCGGGCCTCGCCGCGCTCGCGCTGGCCACCGGCGCGTTGGTCGCCGGGCTGCGCGGCGCCGGCGCGATCGCCGGACTGCTCCTGCTGCCACTAGCGGTGCCGTTGCTGATCTTCGGCGCCGGCAGTCTCGACGGCGGTGCCGGCGCGCTCAAGCTGCTGGCGGCAGTCAGCCTGGTGCTGGTCGCGGGCGCGCCGTTCGTCGCCGGCGCGGCGATCCGCGCCGGGCTGGATTGACCATCCGCTTCAGAACGCGCCGCAATTATTGGGCGCCCGCCCTCCCGCAAAACGTCCATCGATCCAGCCCAGGATCGTCTGCGCCTCAGTTCTGGCGACGGTGGCATGTTCGCCGCCCTTGACCGAGAAATAGCGCACGGTCTTGCCCTGCGCGCAGGCGCGCCGCGCGAAATCGTGCACCACCGCCGGCGCGACGATGACGTCGCCGGTGCCGGTGGCGATCAACGCGGGTACCGGAATGGCGGCGGGTGATGGGCTGTTCTCGCGCATCAGCTGCCCCCAAGGCTGTTTCGAGCCCAAATCGAGATTGCGGATCGCGCGCTGGACGACGACGATGCCGATGATCGTGCCGAGCTTCGGCTTGGCGTCGAAGTTGACGCAATTATTGTCGGCCAGCCTGGTCATCACGTTCTGGACCGAGCGCGAGCCGAAGGTCGACATCGGCGCACCATAATAACGCGACCAGCTCGTCGCGGTATAGGCGCTCAGCAAGGCGCGCACGCGCAAGTCGCTGCCTTCGTTGAAATTGCGGTGGAGATCGGTCGGCGGCACCACCGCGGCGATCCCCAGGAGCTGAAGGTCCGGAGCGTAGCCGCGCCAGAGCTGTCCGGTCCAAAGCGCGGCGTGTCCGCCCTGCGATTCGCCCCAGACCGCGAAGCGCGATCCGGCATCGGCCTCCGGAATGCCGCGCGCGGCCCGCAGCGCGTCGAGCGTCGACTTGCCCTCGCTCGCGCCGACCAGCACGGGATGCACCATGTCGGACCCCAGACCGGGATAATCGGGGGCGACCAATGTATAGCCGCGACGGATCACATCATCGAGCGCGGGGATCATCGTGAAATTGGTGGTGCCAAGCGACGGCGCGCAGCGTTTGGCGATGCCGATCAGGCCGTGCGTCCAGGCGATCACCCGGCGCGGACCGGCAGTAGAACGGTCCCTGGGGGCGATGACCATGCCGGTCACCCGGATCGGCTGGCTGCGATCCCCGCTGGTCCAATATTCGATCCGCCAGGCCCGCATATTGGCGGGAGCGTCGACGACCGGTTGCGCGGCGATCAGCGTGCCGGCGCGCTGGGCGACAGCGGCGCGAGGAAGGGCAGCCAAGATCGCTGCCAACAGGATGGTCAAGGTGCTCAGAAACCGATGCATTGAACCGCTCCCAGCAATGTCCGCGGACGATAGCATGTCCGCCGAGCGGTGGAAAACCGCTCTGTTCGGCGCGGAACAGGACGGCCTCGAAACGGGTACCGCCGTGATTGCCCGTGCGGGCGATCCGGGCCACAAATCGCAATAACGATAGACAGGAGCGGAGCCGGCATGAGGGGTACGGACATGGCCGATTGGGATGCTACCGCGACAGCAGCGGCCATCCGATCGGGTGCGGTGTCAGCGATCGAGGTAGTGGATGCCGCGATCGCGCGCGCCGAGGCGCTCGATCCGGCACTCAATTTCATGGTGACCGACGATTTCGAGCGCGCGCGGCGGCGGGCACGCGGCCCGCTTGGCGACGGCGTGTTCGCCGGCGTGCCGTTCCTCATCAAGGATCTGGACGATTTTGCCGGGCTGCCGACGCGCCTTGGCACTCGCACGACTGCCGGAGTGAATGCGGCAACCAGGCAAGCACCGCTGATCGACGGCATGCTGGCGAGCGGCCTCAATCCGATCGGCAAGAGCGCGACGCCCGAACATGGCTTTCTGCCGACCACCGAACCGCTGGCGTTCGGGCCGACGCGGAATCCCTGGGATCCGGCACGATCGGCGGGCGGATCATCGGGCGGGGCAGCGGCCGCGACCGCCGCTCATGTCGTGCCGTTCGCGCATGCCAGCGATGGCGGCGGATCGATCCGCATTCCGGCCTCCTGCTGCGGTCTGTTCGGGCTGAAGACGTCGCGCGACCGCACCCTGGCGACCGATCCCGGCCATTTCCCGATGCCGCTCAGCGTCCAGCTCTGCGTGTCGCGTAGCGTTCGCGACACCGCGACCTTGCTCGCTGCGGTGGAAGCGAAGGATTCCGGCCTGCCGCCGGTCGGGCAGATTGGCAGGCCGTCGGCGCGACGGCTGCGCATCGGCCTGCTGCTCGACAGCGTGTCCGGTCAGGCGCCCGATCCCGAAGTCGCGACGGCGATCGAAGGCATGGCGGCGCTACTGGGCGATCTCGGCCATCACGTAGAACCGACCGCCTGGCCTGCACCGATTGCCGGAATGTCGGACGCCTTTCTGCTGACTTGGTCGCAAGGCGCCGCCAATCTGCTCGCCGAGGACGGCCGGCGGCTCGGCCACGCGCCGGGAATCGACGATGTCGAACCCTTCAGCCTCGCCATGGCGGCAATCATCGCCGGCGCACCGGGAGGAGCGGTCGACCAGGCCGTCGCGTACCTCAATTCGCTGCGCGGCGTCTATGATGCCTGGCTCGCGCAATTCGATATGATCCTATCGCCGGTCCTCTCGCTCCCGCCCCCGGAGATCGGATGGCTCGCGCCGGACTTGCCGGTCGAAACCATGGCCGAGCGGCTCACCCGCTATGTCGGCTATACGACGCCCTACAATGTGGTCGGCGCGCCGGCGATGAGCGTGCCCGGCGCACGGTCAGCGGCGGGCTTGCCGATCGGCGCACAGTTCGGCGCCCCAGTCGGTGGTGAGACGGCCTTGCTGGAACTGGCTTTCGAGCTGGAGGAAGCACGACCTTGGACAGGACGGCGCCCGCCCATTCGGGCTTGATCGCGGAGGCCGACAGCGCCCTGCCAGCTTCAGTTGCTCATCGGCTCCAGCGCGCCCAGATCGCGGTCGGCAGCAGCAGCCCGCGCGCTTCCTCGCGTACCGCGAGCTCGCCTGCCTCGACCGTGCCGGGCAGGCCGGCGAACGCCTGGCTGATGAGTTCGCCGATCGCCAGCGCCGACATGCGCACCGCATAGACGGTCAGGAACAGGAAGCGCGAGCGGTCGTCGAGCAATTGCCGGCAGTCCTGGATCAGCCCGGGCAGGCCCTCCTCGAGCCGCCACACCTCGCCTTCGGGGCCACGGCCAAATTTGGGCGGGTCGAGCAGGATGCCATCGTAGCGCCGGCCGCGCCGGACCTCTCGCGCGGCGAACTTGGTCGCGTCGTCGACCATCCAGCGTACCGGTTTGTCGTCCAGTCCAGCCAGCCGGGCGTTCGATCGCGCCCCTTCTACCGATTTCTTCGAGGCATCGACATGGACCATCTTCACGCCCTTGGACGCCAGCGCCAGCGTACCGACGCCGGTATAGCCGAACAGGTTGAGCACCTCCGCCTCGTCGAGCCCCGCCAGCCGCTCGCGCATCCAGCTCCAGACCGGCGCCATGTCGGGGAAGAACCCCAGATGGCGGAACGGCGTGGTCTGCGCGGTGAAGGCGACGTCATCCCACTTCATCGGCCAGCCGTCGCGCGGCACCTGGCCGCTATATTGCCAGCGTCCGCCGCCGTCCTCGTCCGATCCCGGGATGAACTCGCCATCGGCTTTCCACTCCGGGCTGGCTGGCGCCCACATTGCCTGCGGTTCGGGGCGGATGAAGCGGAAGCGGCCATAGCGTTCGAGCTTGCGGCCATGGCCTGAGTCGACCAGCCCGTAATCGGCCCAGGGTTCGCCGATCATGGTGTCGAGGTTCATATGGCGCCCTTCAACAACAGACCCTCACCCTTCCGCGCCTGCGGCGCTCCCTCCCTCTCCCGCTTGCGGGAGAGGGAAAGGGCCCATCGTGCCAGCGATGGGAAGGGTGAGGGTCTGTTTTTCACGCTGCCGTCTTCGCAATATACGCCGTCACCGCCTCGAACGTCGCGGGCAGCGTCTCGTACCGTTCCTCACGGTCAAACAAGTCGCCCACGCGCGCCGGCAGCACCGGGCGCACCCCGGTCGCGCGCTCCACCGCGTCGCCGAACTTGGCGGGGTGCGCGGTCGCCAAGGTCACGATCGGCGCATCGATATCCGCCTGCCGCGCGGCGCCGAGCCCGATCGCGCTATGCGGGTCGATCACCTGGCCGGCGCGCTCGTACGCCCAGCGCATCGCCAGCGACATGTCGTCGAGGTCGATCCGCGCGCTCGACAACAGCCCCGCCGCGCCTTCGCGTTGCTGGTTGGTCAGCCGCATCGCCTTCGATGTCTCGAACCCTGCCATCTGCGCTGCCATCGCCGCGCCGTCGCGCCCGCCGACATCGAACAGCAATCGCTCGAAATTCGAGCTGACCTGAATGTCCATCGACGGCGTCGGCGTCGCCACCACCCCGGCGGCCGAATAGTCGCCGCTCGACAGCGCGCGGTGGAGGATATCGTTGACGTTGGTCGCGACGATCAGCTTGGCGACCGGCAGCCCCATCTTCGCCGCGACATAGCCCGCGAACACGTCGCCGAAATTGCCCGTCGGCACCGAAAAGGCGATCGCCTGTTCGGGCGCGCCGAGCCGGACGGCGGCGTAGAAATAATAGACCACCTGCGCCATCAGCCGCGCCCAGTTGATCGAGTTGACCGCCGACAAGCTCAAGTGCCCGAGCGGCCCGGTCCCGGCGGCGTTGGCGTTGAACATCGCCTTCACCATCGCCTGGGCGTCGTCGAAACTGCCCTCGATCGCGATATTGTGGACGTTGGGCGCCAGCACCGTGGTCATTTGGCGGCGCTGGACCTCGGATACGCGCCCCTTGGGGTGGAGCATGAAGATCTCGACCCCGGTCCGTCCGGCGACCGCGTCGATCGCCGCCGATCCGGTATCGCCGCTGGTCGCGCCCACGATGGTCAGTTTCTGATCGGTGCCCGCCAGGAACCGTTCGAACAGCAGCCCGAGCAATTGCAGCGCGACATCCTTGAATGCCAGGGTCGGGCCGTGGAACAGCTCGAGCAGCCAATGCTGGTGATCAAGCTGGACGAGCGGCGTCACCGCGCCGTGCGAGAAGCGGCCATAAGCCTGGGTGCAGAGGTCTCGCAGTTCAACTTCTGTGAGCGCATCACCGACGAACGGCGCCATCACCCGGACCGCGGTTTCGACATAGGACAGGCCGGCCAGCCCGGCGATCTCGTCGCGGCTCAGCGTCGGCCATGCGTCGGGTAGATATAGTCCGCCGTCATTGGCCAGCCCGGCCAGCGTGACCTCACGAAAACCGAGCGCGGGTGCGGCCCCGCGCGTACTCACATAGTGCATGCTTACCCTTTACGTGCGCGGCGGCGCAGCGCCAGCAGATAGATGATCACCGCGATCCCGGCGAACAGGAACCATTGCACCGCATAGGCCAGATGGTTGTTGGGAATCGACTCGATGCTGGGCGTCTCATTGGCGCTCAACCCCGGCGCCGGCGTGTCAGCGACCAGCATCAGTTCCTTGGGCGGCGATTTGCCGACCATAGTCGCGATCAGCGGTCTGTCCGACGGGGCGTGACTGATCATCCCACTGACCTTGCCGCCCGTCCAACGCGGCTTGAACTCGGGATCGTGCGTCGTGCCGAGTTGGACCGAGAAGCCCGGCCCTTCCGCCCCGGTCGCGCAGCGCGCGATGACGCGGAAACCGGACTTGCCAGCGCCATCGAGCGCGAAGCTGACCGGCTTGAGACAGAACGCCCCCGCCTTGCGGAACAACAGGTCGTCACCGATCGGCGGACTGGGCAAGGCGATCGGTGGCTTGGTTGGGTTGGCAGTGAGCACCGCAAGTAGGGCGAGCTTCTGCTCGCGGCGGTGCAACTGCCAGAAGCCGAGCCAGATCATCACCCCGACGGCGAGCACCACCAGGATCGTCGCGACGGTCGGAAAGCGCTTCATCGGGCGTCCCCGCTGCGGAACTCATGCGCCTTGTTGCGATATTCGAGCGCCAGCAACACCGCCTTTGAAATGCGCAACGCCCCAACCACCGCGACCGCGGTCACCGGAATCCAGATCAGCATATGGACCCAGAAAGGCGGCGATAGCGACAATTCGAGCGTGACGGCGGCCGCGACGATCACGGCACCCAGGATCAGGATCAGGAAGGCCGCCGGCCCATCGCCGACATTGAACGCCGAGATGTCGAGCCCGCAGGCGGAACAGCGATCGGCGAATCGCACCCAGCCGGCAAACAAGCTGCGCGCGCCGCAACGCGGGCAGAGCCCTTTCAGCGCGACGTCGAGCGGGCGCGGGGCTGTGGGGTCACGCGGTTCCGACACACCAGGGATCGGGCTGATGATCGACCGGCGCACCGTCGAGACCTGGCGCGGGAAAGCGCGCCTTGAAGGTGAAAGCGTGCGGGGTCGGTCCGTACCGGTCGAGCATCCATAGTCGCGAAAAAGCGTCCGATACCGTCGGGACCTCGCCCGCCGGAATCCACCACATCGCCTGGAACGCGCCGTCGAACCGCTCGAAATAATCGCGGCGGCGCGCCATTACCGGCGTGTGGGCACTGCGATAGACGAACGCGAACAGCGCGTCGGCGTCGGTCCATACCGACATGTTGACCGCGAGCAGCGGATCGGGCGTCGGCCGCAGATCGGTGGCGTTGTTGCCCTCCCCGGTCAGCCGCCAGACGAATCCCGGCGATGCCTCCGCGAGCGCGTTGACGCGATCGAGCGCGTCGAAAAAGGGCTGGACCCGCGGATCGCCTTCGGGCGCGACGAGCCGCCCGATATTGACCTGCGCGAGATGCCAGCCCTCGCTCATCAGCCGGCGTGGACGGGTGCGCCCCAGCCGCCCCAGACATAGATGGTGATGAACAGGAACAACCACACCACGTCGACGAAATGCCAGTACCAGGCCGCCGCCTCGAAGCCGAAATGCTGCTTCGGGGTGAAGTCGCCCTTGTACGCGCGGATCAGGTTGATGGTCAGGAAGATCGTGCCGATCAGCACGTGGAAGCCGTGAAAGCCCGTCGCCATGAAGAACGACGCGCCATAGTTCAGGCCCTTGAACGGGAACGGCGCTTCCGAATATTCGTACGCCTGGATCGAGCTGAACAGCACGCCGAGCACGATCGTCAGCCACAGGCCCTTCTTGACGCCGTCATTCTCGCCGACGCCGATCAGGCCCCACAGGCCTTTCATCGCGCCGCCGCGCTGATTGTGGATCAGCGCATGGTGCGCCCAGGTCACCGTGGTACCCGAGAGCAGCAGGATGATCGTGTTGAGCAGCGGGAACTGGAAGGCGTTGATGACCTCGATGCCCTTGGGCGGCCAGACCGAGGCGGCGGCAATATTCTCCGTGGCGAGGCTCGCGGTCTTGCTCGCGGCGTCCCACACGACCGGCGCGGGGAATAACGAGAAGTCGAAGAACGCCCAGAACCAGCCGACGAAGAACATCACTTCGGAGGCGATGAACAGCACCATGCCGTAGCGCAGATGGAGCTGCACCACCGGAGTATGATCGCCCTGATGCGCTTCCTTGATGACGTTGGACCACCAGGAGAACATCGTGAACAGCACGCAGATCAGGCCGAACCCGAACAACAGCGAGCCGTAATGCGCGCCCTTCATCCACATGATACCGCCCGACGCGAGCGCCAGCGCCGACATCGAGCCGATCAGCGGCCAGGGGTCGGGTTGCAGAATATGGTAATCGTGGTTCTTGGCGCCGGCCATGTCGGTCCCCGTTAGTCTGGTCTGGTTTGTTATGCGCTCTAGCTCGGCGTTTTCGCGGAATCTACCGGGTAAAACGTATAGCTGAGCGTGATGGTCTGGATATCGCGCGCATCCGGGTCCTTGAGGATCGCCGGATCGACGAAAAAGATCACCGGCATGCGCTGCGTCTCGCCGGGTTTGAGCGTCTGCTGGGTGAAGCAGAAGCACTGGATTTTCTTGAAATAGGCGCCCGCTTGATCGGGGGTGACGTTGAACGTCGCGGTCCCGGTCAGCGTCTGGTTCGACGTGTTGGTCGCGGTGAAGAACGCCATGTCGCGCGCGCCGATGTCGATCGTCTCCGATTCGTTTTCGGGCTTGAAACTCCACTTGAAGCCAGGAGCGACATTGGTGTCGAACGCTACCGTGACCTTACCGTCGACTCGGCCGGGCGCGCGCAACGCCCGTCCGGTGGTGCCGTTGAGTCCCGTCGCCTGGCAGAACATGCGGTAAAGCGGGACGCTCGCCCAGGCGAGGCCGGACATGAAGCATATACCGAGCACGGCAAGCAAAGCGGTCCGCGTCGTGCGCTGCATGGTCAATGTGCTCCCCACCCCAGGCCGATCTTGGCGATCGCGAGCGCGAAGATCAGGATCACCAGCACGCCCAGCACCAGCGCCAGCGCGCGCGCATTGCGGCGTTGCGCCGCGAGTCTCTGTTGGTCGGGAGTCATGCCAGCCACCGGTCGGCGACGACCGCGCCGAACAAAATGAAGAGATAGGCGATCGAATAAGCGAACAGGCGCTTTTCGGGGCGCATGCGATCCTCGGCACCCGTCGTGCGGAAGGTGATCTGCGCCGCGAGGAGCGCGAACCAGGCGGTCGCCGCCACTGCCACCCAGCCGTAGATCGCACCGGTCAGCCCGAGCGGCCAGGGCGCCACCGCGGCGACAGCCATCGGGATGGTGTAGAGCCCGATCTGGAGACGCGTAGCGCGCTCGCCCGCAACGACGGGCAGCATCGGAATGCCGGCATTGGCGTAATCGGTCTTCACGAACAAAGCGAGCGCCCAGAAATGCGGCGGGGTCCACAAGAACACCAAAGCGAACAGCAGCAGCGGCAGCGGCGCGAGACTGCCGGTCGCCGCCGCCCAGCCGATCAGCGGGGGGAAGGCACCCGCGGCACCGCCGATGACGATATTTTGCGGCGTCCTGGGCTTGAGCCAGATCGTGTAGATGAAGACGTAGAACAGGATCGACGCCGTCAGAATGCCCGCCGCGAGCAAATTGGTCGCGAGCCCCATCAGCAACACCGAGAAGACGCCCAACCCGACTCCGAACTGCAACGCCGAGTCGCGGTGCATCCGCCCGGCCGGCAAGGGCCGTCCGGCGGTGCGCTTCATCTTGGCGTCGATATCGGCTTCATACCATTGGTTGAGCGCCCCCGCCGCGCCCGCGCCGAGCGCGATGCACAGGATCGCGGTGAAGCCGATCACCGGGTGGATCGCGACCGGCGCCGCCAGCATTCCGCACAGGCCGGTGAAGACGACGAGCGTCATCACCCGGGGCTTGGTCAGCGCCAGGAAATCGCGCCAGTCGGCGGGAAGAGCGATCGTCTCGGTGGTCATGGGTTGAGGGGCCTATAGGCGGCTCGCGGCGGCATGCAAAGCCGTTGCGCCGAAACGAAAACGCCCCGGAAACATCCGGGGCGCTTCGTTGCCGGATCAGTACCGATCAATGATGATGGGAATCACCCCCGTCTATAACGGGCAGCGTCTCGAACTGGTGGAAGGGCGGCGGGCTCGACAAGGTCCATTCGAGCGTCGTGGCGCCTTCGCCCCAGGGATTGCCGGGCGCCTTCTTGCCCGCGATCAGCGACCAGATCAGGTTGACGAAGAACACGCCCATGCCCGCGATCATGATCATATAGCCGACGGTCGCGACCGTGTTGAAATGCTCGAAAGCGTTCGGATAGTCCGGATAGCGCCGCGGCATGCCCTGCAGGCCGAGGAAATGCATCGGGAAGAACAGTACGTTCACGCCGATGAAGAACACCCAGAAGTGTAGCTGGCCGAGGAACTCGTTGTACATCCGGCCCGACATTTTCGGGAACCAGTAATAGAAGCCCGCGAACAGCGAGAACACCGCGCCCAAGCTGAGCACGTAGTGGAAGTGCGCCACCACGTAATAGGTGTCCTGCATGTAATCGTCGACACCGCCATTGGCGAGCACGACGCCGGTCACGCCGCCGACGGTGAACATGAAGATGAAGCCCATCGCCCAGACCATCGGGGTCTTGAAGCTGAGCGATCCGCCCCACATCGTCGCGATCCACGAGAAGATCTTGATGCCCGTGGGAACCGCGATCACCATCGTCGCCGCGGTGAAGTACATCTTGGTGTTCACGCTGAGGCCGGTGGTGAACATGTGGTGCGCCCACACGATGAACCCGACCACGCCGATCGCGACCATCGCATAGGCCATGCCGAGATAACCGAACACCGGCTTCTTGGAGAAGGTCGCGATGATCTGGCTGATCATACCGAAGCCCGGCAGGATCATGATGTACACTTCGGGGTGACCGAAGAACCAGAACAGATGCTGGTAGAGGATCGGGTCACCGCCGCCTTCGGCCTGGAAGAAGGTCGTGCCGAAGTTACGGTCGGTCAACAGCATGGTGATCGCCGCGGCGAGCACCGGCAGTGCCAGCAGCAGCAGGAACGCGGTGACCAGCACCGACCATACGAACAGCGGCATCTTGTGCAGGGTCATGCCCGGCGCACGCATGTTGAAGATGGTGGTGATGAAGTTGATCGCGCCCAGGATCGAACTCGCGCCGGCCAGGTGCAACGACAGGATCGCCATATCGACCGATGGCCCCGCTTCCTGCGTCGATAGCGGAGCGTAGACCGTCCAGCCGGTACCCGCACCGCCGTCCGCGCCGCCAAAGAAGGGCGAGGCGAGCAGCAGCGTGAAGCTCGGGATCAGCAGCCAGAACGAAATGTTGTTCATGCGCGGGAACGCCATGTCCGGCGCGCCGATCATCAGCGGCACGAACCAGTTGCCAAACCCGCCGATCATCGCCGGCATGACCATGAAGAACACCATGATCAGGCCGTGTGCCGTCACCAGCACGTTCCACAGATGGCGCGCCTGATCCATATTGACGTCGCCGCCGCCACGGATGTGGTTGAGCGTATTGGCCCATTGGCCGAGATACTGGATGCCCGGATGCATCAATTCGGCGCGCATCAGACCCGAAATGCCGCCGCCGATGATCCCCGCGGTGATCGCGAAGATCAGGTACAGCGTCCCGATATCCTTGTGGTTGGTCGACATGAACCAGCGGGCAAAGAAACCCGGCTTGTGGTCCGCGTCATGATGCTCATGCTCGTGGCCGCCATGATGCGCCTCGAAGGCGTTGGGCGTGAGGGCGATATCGCTCATTGTCTTACTGTCCAGTCGAATTGCCGGCAGCGGCATTGTCGGGGGCGGTCATATTGTCCGCGGGCGCGGCGGCGTTGGCATCCGCCGGAGCCGACGCATTGGCAGCGGCCGGCGCGGCGGCGGGGTCGGCCGCACCGGCGACCTTGCCGCCCTTGGCGACGACCCACTTGTTGTAGACATCGAGCGGAACCGCTTCGACCGCGATCGGCATGTACGCATGCTTAGGACCGCACAATTCCGAGCACTGACCGAAATAGAGGCCGGGCTTCTCGATCGTGAAGCTGGTCTCGTTGAGGCGGCCGGGGACCGCATCGAGCTTGATCCAGAATGCCGGCATCGCCCAGCTGTGGATGACGTCGGCCGAGGTGGTGATCAGGCGGATCGGCACGCCGACCGGCAGCACGACGCGATTGTCGACCGCCAGCAGGCGGGGGCCGTCATCATCGGTGCGGGCGCGTTCGCCGGGCGAGACCTCGTCCTTTTCCTTGAGCAGGTTGGACGTGATCTCGAACCCGCCATTGTCCGGGTAGCTATAGGTCCAATACCATTGGTTGCCGGTCACTTTGAGCGTGACCGCGTTCTTCGGCGGCGGCGCGAATTGCGCTTGGAGCAGGCCGATCGACGGGATCGCCAGCAGCACCAGGACGACGACCGGGAGCAAAGTCCACACGACCTCGATCATCGTGTTGTGCGCGGTCTTCGACGGCACCGGGTTGGCCCGGCGGTTGTAACGGAAGATCACCCAGAGCAGCAGGAGCAGCACGAACACCGAGATGATCGTGATCGTGTAAAGCAGCGGGCCGTTGTGGAACCAGGCGGCGCGCTCGCCATTCTTGGTCACCTGCGGCTGGAGGCCGATTTCCCCATCGACTGGCTGACCGATTCCGGCAGTCGGCTTCATCGGCGGCGCGCCATCCATCGACAGCAGCGGGTCGTTCGTGGTCGGCGTCGCCGCGGCCGGAGTCGCCTTGGCCCCATTTGTCGCGCTCGTCGTCGCTGCGGGAGCGGCCGTGGTCGGCGCTGCCGGAGTCGCGGCGGTGGCAGGCGGCGGCGCCGTGGGCGCCTGTGGCGCGGCCTGGCCGGCGCCGGCGAGCATCAGCCCCGCCGCCAGCATCGCTGTTTTCACAACCGTAAAGCGCATATTGTCGCGTCACCCTGTTCAAGCATTTGAGCCGCGGCAGCGGCCCCATAAGTCGCGGATTTGGCCCGTCTGGCCCGGGCCTATACGCCGCTCGCGTCGCAATCTTCAAGCGCGGGAGTCGATTTTCGCAGCGACATGACGTTGCGCGCCTCGAACCGGGCCCGTATCTGGGGCGCCAGATGAGCGGTTCTCCTTCCGAACGCCTGCGCCTGGGCGTCAATATCGACCATGTCGCGACCGTCCGCAACGCGCGCGGCTCGGGCTATCCCGACCCCGTGCGCGCCGCCTTGCTCGCGGCGCAGGCCGGCGCCGACGGTATCACCGCGCATCTGCGCGAAGACCGCCGCCACATCACCGACCAGGATATCGCACGGCTGTCGGCCGAGCTCCCGATCCCGCTCAATCTCGAAATGGCGGCGACCGACGAGATGCTCGAGATCGCGCTGCGTCATCGCCCGCACGCCGCGTGCATCGTCCCCGAAAAGCGCGAGGAGCGCACCACCGAAGGCGGACTCGACGCCGCGGGGCAGCACAATCACCTGGCGCCGATGGTCCGCGCGCTGGGGGCCGCCAATGTCCGCGTGTCGCTGTTCATCGAGCCCGATCCGCGCCAGATCGAGGCGGCGCTGAGCCTCGGCGCGCCCGTGGTCGAGATCCATACCGGGCGCTATTGCGAGCTGGACGGCGACGATCGCGCTGCCGAACTCCGCCGAATCGCCGACGCCGCCGCGCTTGCCGCCAAGAACGGGATCGAAGCGCATGCCGGACACGGCCTGACTTTCGACAATGTCGTGCCGATCGCCGCGATCGCGCAGATCCGCGAGCTCAATATCGGCCATTTCCTGATCGGCGAGGCAATCTTCGACGGGTTGGCGCCGGTAGTGCGGAGGATGCGCGCGTTGATGGATGAGGCTAGGTGATCCTCCCCGTTTACGGGGAGGGAGCGTCCGAGCTTTGGCTTGCCCCCGGCAAGCCTAGAATGCGTCCGGGGGACGCGTTCTCGCTCGAACGCGCGGCGCAGCCGCGTGGTGGAGGGGCCGGGCCGCGCCGGACTCGCTTGCCGCACCGCCCCTCCACCAAGCCGCTACGCGCCTTGGTCCCCCTCCCCGCAAGCGGGGAGGACTTATGATCATCGGGCTCGGCTCCGACCTCTGCAATATCGAGCGAATCCAGAATTCGCTCGATCGCTTCGGCGAGCGATTCGAGACTCGCGTGTTCACCGAGGTCGAGCGCGCCAAGGCGAATCGCCGCCCGTTCACCAAGGCCGGGACCTTGGCCAAGCGCTTCGCCGCCAAGGAAGCCTTTTCCAAGGCGGTCGGCACCGGGTTCAAGGCCGGCGTGTTCATGAAGGACATCGGCGTGGTCAACGCCCGGTCAGGCGCACCGACCCTGGCGCTGACCGGCGGCGCAAAAGCGCGACTCGACGCGATCACGCCGGCTGGCCACGTGTCTTATATACATGTAACACTAACCGACGATCACCCCTGGGCGCAGGCCTTCGTGGTGATCGAGGCGCGGCCCGCGCCGAATGATGCTATCGGGTCGGCAATTGGTATCGGAATTGGTGAATGAGTGACGAGTTGGCGTTGAACGACGGAAAATTCGATCCCGTGGCGGTGCCTGCCGAACCCGCTGCCCCCGTCCCGGCGGACAAGTGGCGCGCGCGCGCCCATGCCGTGTGGAAAGAGATTGCCGGCATCTTCTGGCTGATCCTGGCGGTGCTCGGCTTCCACAGCTTCATCGCCAAGCCCTTCTACATCCCGTCCGAATCGATGCTGCCGGGGCTCGAGGTCGGCGATCAGCTGGTCGTTGCCAAATATGCTTATGGCTGGTCGTTCATCTCACCGACCTTGCCCAATCCCGTCGCGATGTGGCGCGACCTGGTCCAGCACAAGCCGCAGGAAAGCTGGGGCGTGCAATTGCCGTTCATCAAAGGGCGGCTGTTCGGCCGCCTGCCCGAACGCGGCGATGTCGTCATCGTCACGCCTCCAGGGCGCAATACCGACTATATCAAGCGGGTGATCGGCCTGCCGGGCGACCATATCGAGGTGCGCAATGGCGTCGTGTTGATCAACAATGTGCCGGTGAAGCGCGGCCCGCTCCATTATGTCGACCTGCCCGATTATGGCGGCGTCGCGCTGACCGGCCAGGAATATGGCACGACCTGCGACATTCCCGGCGGCCTGCAAGGTCCGGCGGACAAGCATTTCTGCCGCTTGCCGCTGGTCCGCGAGACCCTGCCCAACGGACGCAGCTTCGAAACCGTCGACCTCAGCCGCGGCGCGCCGGGCAGCGATCCGAACTATTATGAAGGCGACAATTACGGCCCGATCACGGTGCCCGCCGACCATGTCTTCCTGATGGGCGACAATCGCGAACGCTCGGCCGACAGCCGCATCTCGCTCGACCAGGGCGGGCTGGGCGGCCCGGTGCCGTGGGAGTATATCGGTGGCCGCGCCGAGTTCATCACCTTTTCCAAGAACGGCAAGGCGACCTGGAACCCGCTGACCTGGTGGGGCGGCCTCAGGGGCGGCCGCGCCGGTACCTCGCTCCATCCGGCGCGGGATAAATAATGGCTGACGATATCTCCACGCTGGTTGCCGAGCCCAGCCCCAACGAGATGCGCGATCCCGAGATGCGCCGCGAGCTCAAACGCGCGGCGGTGTGGCTGGGACTCGCCGCGACGATGGCGCTGGTGGTGATCCTGATCCAGCCGATCCTGATCATCCTGGCGGGGCTGGTGTTCGCCTCGATGCTCGACGGCGGCGTGCGGCTGCTGGGGCGCGTCCTGCCGATCCCGCGCGGCTGGCGGCTGCTGATCGTCGTCATCCTGACGATCACCTTCATCAGCTTCGTCTTTTACAAGACGGGTGCCGGTGTCGTGATCCAGTTCCAGCAGCTCCAGGCGACGCTGGAAACCCAGGCGGACCGCCTGTCGCAATGGGCCGCCGCGCAAGGCATCCTGCCGGGGGTCGAGGACTTCAAGGGGCTCGCGCAACAGGCGCTGGGATCGGTCGGCAAACTGACGAGCTGGATCGGCACTGCACTCGGCGCGGTCACGACCTTGTTCATGATCATGGTCATCGGGCTGTTCGTCGCGATGGAGCCCCGGATCTACGACCGCGGCCTGCAATGGATGGTGCCGAGCGATTATCGCGGCGAATTCTCGATCACGCTCGGGCGGATGGCGAAACAGCTCCGCCGCCTGCTCGCGGGGCGGCTGGCCGGCATGGCGTTCGAAGGCGTGGTGACGTGGATCGCGCTCAGCCTGTTCGGCATCCCGATGGCGCTGGTGCTCGGCATCATCACCGGCATGCTTGCCTTCATTCCCAATATCGGCGCGTTCGTCAGCGGCGTGCTGATGGTCTCGGTCGGGTTCAGCGCGGGGATGGACAAGGGGCTGACCGCAATCGCGATCTACTTCATCGTCCAGACGTTTGACGGCTGGGTCGTGATTCCCCTGGTCGCGCGGCGCACGGTCGATCTTCCCCCGGCGCTGACTCTGTCGATGCAGATCCTCGCCTCGACCCTGTTTGGGGTACTCGGCCTCGCGCTTGCCGACCCATTGACGGCGATGATCAAGGTCGCGCTCGAGCGCAATTCGGAACGCACCGCCGAAGAGGACGCCGAAGCCGCCGCGGCCGGCATGGGGAATCTGTGACGATCAGACTGCACGATTACTGGCGCTCGTCGGCGAGCTATCGCGTGCGCATCGCGCTGGCGATGAAGCAGGTCGACTATGAACGCCACGACGTCAATCTGCTCAAGCGCGAGCATGTTTCGCCGCAAAATCTCGCGGTCAATCCGCAGGGACTGGTCCCGACGATCGAGATTGACGGCCATGTCCTGGGCCAGAGCCTGGCGATCATCGACTATCTCGACGCGCGATTCCCCGACCCTCGGCTGATCCCGTCCGACGCGCTTGCGCGCGCCCTGACCCTGCAGCGCGCCCTGGTCATCGCCGCCGATATCCATCCGGTCGACAATCTCCGCGTTCTGCGTCGGTTGAGCGAAATGGGCGTCGACCAGGCGGCACGCGACGATTGGTATCGCCACTGGATCCTCGAGGGCTTCACCGCACTCGAAGCCATGGCGGGTGGCGGCGCCTTCCTGGGCGGGACGGCGCCCGATTTGTCCGACCTCTGTCTGGTGCCCCAGATGTACAATGCGCGGCGGCTCGAAACCCCGCTCGACGCCTTTCCGCGTCTGGTGGACATCGATGCCCGGCTCACCGCGACCGACGCGGTCGCCGCAGCGCACCCGGACCGGTTCAAGCCTGCCGATTGAGCCTGTGGGTCTTCCCTTGGTTCATCCGGGAATAAGAAGCGGCGGGTCAGTCGGTGAAGGTCACCCCGGGTAGCTTCGGCCCCGCTCCATGGTCGACGATGAACCGTGCAATAATCTGCCGCATCGCCTGGTTGGTGATGCTGTTATAGGTCGTGTTGAAGTCGTGCCCTGAATAAGGAAACAGGATCCGGCGGACCTCAAGCCCGGCGGCATTCGCCCTTCGCACGAAATCCGCTCCCGCTTCCGCTGATATCAAGGGATCGGAAGCACCGCTCAGGATCAGCGTCGGCGGATTGCTGGGGAATTGGAAATGCCGCAAATCGATGGCGGCATAACGCTCTGGAAAGTCGCGCGGCGATCCTCCGATATAGCGCGTCAGGTACGAACGCTGCTCGTCGCGCAATTCGCTCGGATTATACCATGACCCGATGACGTCGATCAGCGGCGCCTTGGCGACCACGGCCGCGACGTGCGGAATGGCGGGGCCGCATTCCGGGTCGGTGCGCTTGGCATTGGCCAGATATCCGGCAGTCATCGCCAGGCTGCCGCCGGCCGATCCGCCGGTCAGCGTCACGCGATCGAGGTCGATATGCAACGCATCCGCATTGGCGGCGGTCCAGGCGAGCGCGCATTGCACGTCGCGCGTGGCCAGATTCCAGGTCGGCCGATCGTCTCTCGCCAGCCGATAGTCGATGCTGATCACGGTCCAGCCATGATCGGCGAACCAGCGCTGGTTCGCGGAGCCGAGCGAACGGCTGCCCTGAAAGAAGCCGCCGCCATGTACCGCGATCAGCACTGGGCTCAACGTGCCGGCCGGTGTTGCCGCAGGATGATAGATGTCGAGCCAGAGATCTTCGCCGCTGGTCCGCGAATAGATACGGCTTTCGTCGGGGCGTGTGCCGTCGCGCACTTCGCGCAGTTGCAGAGCCCGGACGACGTTGATCCGCGCGCCGTTGACTTGCGCGACATAGAGCAGGTGAAGCATCACCCAGGTCGTCACGATTATGGTGACGATCGCGGTCGCGACGATCGCAATCGCGGCGCGCGACTTGAACAACGAATTTGCCAGCAACCCGATCAACAGCGCGACGATCCCCCACAGGAACAGCCACGACGTGTGGTTGGGCACGACGCCCAGGGCATAGATGCGAAACCACGGGATGATCGGCACGACCGCGCCGACCAGGATGAGCAGGCACGGCAGCACCATGATCCAGGCGATGGTCATCATGCCGGTGCGGAACAGTCTGAAAGCCGTGCTCATGACGCGCTCTCTGGCGATGCGGCATTGACCATCCTGGTCGCGGCAGCATGCGCCGGCGAAGCGGCCGGCCGTACGCCCAGCACGCCCGACAAATTGGGCAAGCGCGCAATCGCCATCCACGCCGCCAATGTCGTGCCGGCCGCCAGCGCCAGCAATGACGGCCCCGAAAATCCCCAGGCGGACCACAAAGCGAATATCAACGGGTGCCAAAGGTAGAAGAAGAGGCTGTCCCGGCCGATCGCGCTGATCAGCGCGATGTCGAAGGTTATTCTTCGCAGCCAGGGAAACAGCGCGATCAGCGGGACGCATAACAGCAGTTCGGCGGCCGCCTCGCCCGCCGTCGAGGGATGTTCGTACAGGAACGACCACCACAACAGGCCGACAAGCGCGACCAGCAGCAGCAGATATTCGTGCGTCGGCGCCGGGCGGCGGGCGACCCACATCCCCAGCGCGAAATAGATCGGATAGATGAAATAGCGCCGGTCGGGCGTCCATGCGCCGAATTGCCAGACATCGTGCCCGACGCCGAACACGTACATCGCACCAATGCTGGTCGGGATGGCGATCGCCAACATCGTCGCGGGACCGAGGCGACACAGCTTGGCCGCGAACATGAAGGCCAGAATGACCGGCACGAACCACAAGTGATAAGGCGGACGGATCACCGCATGGAATGGGGAGAGCCAGCCGATCGAGCCGGTAATCACCATCGCCACTGCACAGGCGGCAAGCCAGGGGAGCACCATCCGATCATAATATTTTCGCAGCAGACCCGCCGGCGACAGGCTGCGCGCCTGTTCGAGGTTGAACAGATAGCCGGTCAGCCCGATGAACAGCGGCATCCGGAAGCCGACGCCGAACCAGGTCAGGAAATGGTGGCGTTGGCTCAGTTCGGCGAAATGGCCGAGGATGACCAGGACGACCAGCGTGCCGCGAAACAGGTCAATACCCGAAACGCGCGGCTTGTCGACGCGCGGCAGGGGTGATGTCCATGCGACATCGCGGTTCTGAAGGCCCTCCCCCATCGGCCGTATATTGTCCGGCACGCGTTTCGATCCGTTGAGCGATGATGGTTAACGCGCTCTTTACCGGTCGCCCCCGCCGCTGTTTCAGCTTTGCTGAAACAAACTCTAGCCGGCAGCGCGCTTGGCCGCGCGTTCGCGGCAGATCGCGACGAAGCCCGCCGCCATGAAACTCGCCATGCGTTCCTTGACCGCGGGGAAGTCGTCGGATTTGCACAGGCCGCCGGACAATTTGTCGATCCGTCCGGTGCGCGCCAGTGTCAGCATCAGCCCGCCGGTCACGAAGTGATAGCCCCAGAACAGATCTTCTTCGGCGCAATCGGGCAGCGCCTGTTTGAGCAGGCCGATCAGCCGCAGCACCACGCCGTCGAAATGCATATCCATCAATTCGGCACCCCATTGCGGCGTATTGCTCATCAGCGCACCGAGCGCGCCATAGCGCCGCCAGCCTTCATCGGGCTGGTTGTAGAGATCGAGATCGGTGTCGAGATAGGCGCGTAGCGCGCCTTCGACGGTCGGCTTGCCCGCCGCTTCCTGCTCATAAGCCGCCAACGCATCCATCCGGCCCTGGATCGTGATCGGCGCCCGGCGCGCAACGACGGCGTCGAACAGCGCCTTCTTGTCGGCAAAATAATAATGCAGCAGCGAGGTATGGACGCCGACGCGCTTGGCGACATCCTTGAGCGTTACGCCATACAATCCGTGTTCGGCGAACAGATACTCGGCTGCGTCGAGAATCTGCTCGAGGCTTTCGGCGCGCTGCTCGGCCTTGGTGCGGCGTCGCGGTTTGGCCTCTTTGGTCGTCATCAAATCCTCCGTCGGCGGTCAGGGGTCGACGGTGTCGCGCCGGCTCCCGCCAATCGACCCGCATGTTGCCGATCTTGGCGGTGGATTCCAGCGTCGGGATCGGAAACCGCCACCGATCACCCCGAGCTTACTCGCTTATTGATTAACTAGTGAGTGTATTTCTGTTCTGCTACGCTGACCAATTGAACCGGGTGCCGGTCGGACAGAGGAGAGGAAGATGCAGAAACCGCCATCGCTCATGCGACCGATCCGCCGCGTGCTCCTGCCCGCCCGCCAACCGAACGAGGCTCGAGCATGACCGATCTCGGCCGATTTTCCCGCCGCCAGACGATCGTTGGAACCGCGGCGATCGGCGTGGCGGCGATCGCGACCAATTCGCCGGCTTTCTCGTCGCTGCTCTATGCCGACGCCGACAAGATCGACCCGCAATTGATGGACGCCCATGCCAAGGGCTATCAGGCGATCAAGGCCGGACCCGGCGGCTTTCCGGTCGGCGTGACGCTGTCGACGCAGCAGATAGAGGCAGTCGACGAGAACAGCCTCGCGCCGGCGATCGAGAAGATGGTCTATGGCCGCTGGTGGGATGCGGTGAACGCCAGCGATTTCGTCGGCGTCCAGACCTATACCCGCGTTCGGCTCGACGCGAAGACCGTGGTGCCGCCGCCCGCCGGCGCGGAGATGACCGCGGCGGGCTATGAATATTATCCCGCCGCCTTGGGCGCGACGATCCGCTATGCCGCCCGGCACACCAAAAAGCCAATCTACGTCACCGAAACCGGCATCGCGACCGACGACGACACGCGCCGCATTGCCTGGATCGACGAGACGATCGCGCAGGTCGTGGCGTGCATGGATGAGGGCATCGACGTGCGGTCGTACATCTATTGGTCGCCGCTCGACAATTTCGAATGGTCGAGCGGCTATGGCCAACATTTCGGGCTGGTCTCGGTCGACCGGACCAGCTTCAAGCGAACCGCCAAGCCGAGCGCGCCACCTGGCTGCGCGGGCGCGCGCCGGATTGCTCTGACGATCGCGGGTAAATCGTGCGACGCAGGGCCTGCGGTCCTAAGCGAAAACCGCGTCGAGCCCCTGTGTCTCCGGCCCCTCTTTCAGTCCGCGTAGCTCGATATAGACCGCGGTGGGGAGTGCCCCGGCGATCATCGCGCTCGCCGTCCCGGTGACCACTGCCACACCCCCGGTAAACAGCGCCATCGTGTTGCCGCCGCCATTGAGGATGCCCATCATACCCGCGACACCGCCGATGATCGCCGACAGGATCACGATGCCGACCAAGAATGCGAACAAGATCAACAATACGACAAATACGTTCCAGCGCTCGCCTTCGGTCAGGTCGGTACTGCGCCCCAGGGCAGCGAATACGCCTTCGCGCTCCGCGATCACGACAGGCGTCGCGACATACCACATAACCCCCAGGATGATGCCCGGGACGATCAACAGGATCGTCGCGAAACCGATCGCCAGGCCGCTGACGATGGCCAGTCCGAGTAGCGGCAGCAGCCGGCGGAACGCCGTCGACAGACATTCGCCGAACGTCGCCCGCTGGCCATGGCTCGAAGCGATCGTTGCGCGAACCAGCGCACCCTGTGCCAGCACCGTGAAGACCATATTGAGCAGCGACCCGAGGATCACGACGCCGGCATATTGACCCAGGCTGATCGACCCCGTCGAGAGCTGTGGCGTGAGCGATTGCTGGAAATAGGAGATCGCGCCCTGCGGCAGGCCCCCGAACAGGAACGCGATGCCCAACATCACGTACAGATTGCCGAAAATCGCCCCGAAGGCGGTGTTGAGAATGCGCCCGATCGACATGAAGCCCCCTTTATGTCCTGCATCAACCTGAACCCTGCACTCATCGAAGTCCAGAACGGCTTGGTTCACAAGGGAGTTTTAGCGGTTGCGCGCTTACCAGCATGGGGTAAGCAATATGGGTTGTTAGCGCAGGGGTAGCGTTTGGCCGGGGGAAATACGCAGGGTGCCGCGGCCGCCGCCGACCGCTTCACCGCGGCGCATGACGCGCTGCGCGCGGACCCGTCCGTCCAGTTCACGCTTGCCCCGCCGCCTCCGCCGCCCGCACCGCCGGCCTGGCTCAAGGGTCTCGCCCAGTTCTTCGAATGGCTGGGGCATGTGCTCGCCCCGATCGGGCGCTTTTTCGCCTGGCTGACCAGCTTCATGCCGGCGGCGCCTTATGCCCGCATCCTGTTATGGGGCGTGATCGGCATCGCCGCGCTGGCGCTGATCTGGCTGATCGTCGAACGGCTGCGCTACGGCCAATGGCGCCTGCCGCGCCGCCGATCGCGCGCCGCGACGCCGGTCGCGATCGAGGATGAGGAGCAATGGCAGCCCGACGCCGCGCAAGGCCGCGCCTGGCTCGACGAGGCCGATGCTCTCGCCGCCAAGGGTCTGTTCGCCGAAGCCGTCCACCATTTGCTGTTCCGCTCGATCGAGGATATTCGCCAGCGCCGGCCGCAGGCCGTGCGGCCGGCCCTGACCAGCCGCGAACTCGCCGCCGCGAGCACGATCCCGAGCGGTGCGCGCGAGCTGTTCGCGTCGATTGCGCGCCACGTCGAACGGAGCCTGTTCGGCGGCCGCCCGGTCGACGCCGATGCCTGGCAGGCGGCGCGCGCCGCTTATGCCGATTTCGCTCTTCCCAAGATGTGGAAAGCATGAGCGACCTCGTCATCGGGCGCGGCAGCGACGATCGCGGCGCGTTCCGCCTGCGCACGGTTATCCTGCTGCTCGCGGTCGGCATCATCGGCTTCGTCGCCTTGCTGCTGGGCAATGCTTATGAGGCGCCGACCGATTCGACCAACGGATCGTCCGCGCACGCACTGTCGAACGGCGCCACCGGCTATACCGGAATCGTCCGGCTGGCGCGCGCGATGGGCAAGGATACGCGGGTGATTCGTGACCCGTCGCAACTCGGTCGCGATAGCATGCTGATCCTGACCCCGCCGCTGGGCTCGACCCCGCTCGGCGACGTGCTGGCGCGGCGCAGTGATCTCCCGACATTGGTGGTGCTGCCCAAATGGTTGACCATACCGCAACGCCCCGCCGGCCGGCCCGGTTGGGTGATGCGCTTGGGGCTGATCCCTAAAAGCGAACCACAGGGCGTGCTCGCGCCCGATTACAAGTTCACCGTAACGCGGCAGGCGAGCGGCGGACGGCCGTTGCGCTCGGCCGGCTGGATTACGCACGAATTCGGGTTCAAGGCACCGCGGCCGCTCCAGACAATCAGCGGCGACAGCAACCTCAAGCCGCTGCTGACCGACGAGGACGGCAATATCGTGCTCGGCGAGATCGGGGACAAATCCTTCTACGTGCTGGCTGACCCCGACCTCCTGTCGAACATGGGGATGCGCGACGAAAGCCAGGCGCGTGCCGCGCTCGCCTTGCTTGAGACGCTCAACGAGGACGGCAACAAGGATTTCGATTTCGATGTCACCGCGGCAGGGCTCGGCAAGGCCAAGAACCCGCTGCGGCTCGCGTTCGATCCGCCGTTCCTGGCGATGACCTTGGCGATCGTCGCGGCGATGCTGCTGGCGGGATGGCAGGCCTTCGCGCGATTTGGCCCCGCCGTCCATCGCGAGCGCGCGATTGCGTTCGGCAAGACCGCCCTGGTCGACAATGCCGCCGCGCTGATCCGCAAGGCGGGGCGCCAGGCGCGGCTGGGCGGACGCTATGTCGAGGCGATCCGTGAGCGCGCGATCGTCGCCTTCGGCGTGCCGTCGCGGCTGCGCGGGCCGGCGATCGACGCCTATCTCGACAAGATTTCCGGGCGGTCGCGGTTCACCGACCTCGCCCAGGCCGTGGACGATGCGGACGACAAGGCCAGCCTGGTCGCCGCGGCGCGCGCACTACACGATTGGCAGAAGGAGAAGGGCAAGTGACGGTCGAGGAAGTCCGCAATCTGGCGATGGCGATTCGCCAGGAAGTCGGCAAGGCCGTGGTCGGCCAGGAAGCGACCGTCGAGCTGATGCTCGTCGCGCTGTTCGCCGGCGGCCATATCCTGCTCGAAGGCCCGCCGGGCACCGCCAAGACCTTGCTCGCGAACAGCTTCGCGCGCGCGGTCGGGATCAAGTTCGGGCGCATCCAGTTCACCCCCGATCTGATGCCGGGCGACATTATCGGCGCCAATCTGTTCAACTTTCAGACCTCGACCTTCACGCTGACGCGCGGGCCGATCTTCACCGACATGCTGCTGGCGGACGAAATCAACCGCACCCCGCCCAAGACCCAGGCCGCCTTGCTCGAGGCGATGCAGGAACGCACCGTCACGATCGACGGCGAAAGCCTGTCACTCGGCGACCGCTTCATGGTGGTGGCAACGCAGAACCCGATCGAGCAGCAGGGCGTCTATCCTTTGCCCGAGGCGCAGCTCGACCGCTTTCTGTTCAAACAGACGGTCGACTATCCCTCGGCCGCCGAGGAGCGCAAGATCATCGCCACCCATGGCGCCAGGACCGGCGCGATGGAACCTGAAGGCTGGGGTGTCGAACCCCGCACCGATGCCGCCAGGATCGGCGAGGCGATCGCCGCGGTGGGCACCGTGCGGCTGGTCGATGAAGTGATTGACTATATCGCCGCGCTGATCCGCGGCACGCGCGACGTCGCCGATCTCGAAAGCGGGGCGTCGCCGCGCGCCGGCGCGATGCTGGCGGGTGCGGCGCGCGCCCGGGCCGCGCTCGACGGGCGCGACTTCGTCATTCCCGACGACGTCAAGCAACTCGCCCCGGCGTTGCTCCGCCACCGCCTGATCCTGTCGCCCGCCGCCGAGATCGACGGCCGCATGGTCGAGGAAGTCGTGCATTCGATCATCGAGACGATCGAGGCGCCGCGGTGAGGACGGCGCCTGCCAGTTCCCCCAATCGTCATGCCGGCCTTGTGCCGGCATCCACCGGGCGGCAGGCTGGTACGCTCGAGCTTCTAGTCTTGCGCTCGCGGCACGGTGGATGCCGGCACAAGGCCGGCATGACGGTTAAGGGCCAGGACCGCCGAGAACCGCGCTCTACTGGCTGGGCCGAGGGGAGCCGATATTGATCTACCCGACGCGCCTCGCGGTGATGGCGGCGGCGGCTGGAGCGCCCGTCGCGCTGTTGATTGCCGTGCTGGCGCCGGACCATTGGTATGCCGGGCTGGCCTGGCCGATGGCGATCCTGCTCGGTGCGCTGATCGACGCGATGCTTGCCTTGCCCGCGAGCCGTATTGCCGCCGGGCTGACCCTGCCGCGCACAGCCAGCGTCGGCGAAACCGTCGACGCGGTGATCAGTGTCGAGGGGCCGGCGCGTGGCGGGCCCCCGAGCGTCCAGATCGCGATCGCGGCCGATCCGCTGGTGGCATTGGAGGACGATGGCCGCGCCAGCGTTCAACTCGACCAGGGCAAAGGCGCGGTGGCGCTGCCAGTCGCGACGCGTCGTCGCGGCACCGCGCATTTCGCGACCTTCTGGGTGCGCTGGCGTGGTCCGCTCGCCTTGGTGTGGCGGCAGAAGAAGATGGCGAGCGAGGCGGCACTCAAGATCCTGCCCGACATCCGTCCGGTCCGCGAGCGCGGTGCGCGGATCTTCCAGCGCCATGCATTGCAAGGGCTGATGACCCAGCTCGACCGCGGCGACGGCACCGATTTCGACGCCCTGGTCGAATTCCGCTCAGGCATGGACCGCCGCGCGATCGACTGGAAGCAATCGGCGCGCCACCTCAAGCTCCACGCCAAGGAATATCGCACCGAGCGCAACAATCAGATCGTGTTCGCGATCGATTCGGGGCGTCAGATGTCCGAGCCGGTCGCCGGCATCCCGCGCGTCGACCGCGCCGTCTCGGCGATGCTGCTGACCGGCTGGGTCGCGCTCAAGCTCGGCGATCGCGTCGCGCTTCACTCGTTCGATTCGCGGCCGCGCATCGCCAGCGGGCTGATCTCCGGCGCCTCGGCCTTTCCCGAGCTCCAGCACCTCGCCGCCGGGATCGATTATTCGGGCGAGGAGACCAATTACACTTATGCGCTGACCACCCTCGCCGCGCGGCTGACGCGGCGATCGATGATCGTGATGTTCACCGAATTCACCGATCTGACCAGCGCCGACTTCATGATCCGCGCCGCCGCGCGGCTGGTCGAAACGCATCTGTTGCTGATCGTCGTATTGCGCGACGAGGAGCTTGAATCGCTGGTCGACCACGCGCCCGATACCGCCGACGACATCACCCGCGCTGTGACCGCGGCGGGCCTGCTCAAGGACAGGCTGCTCGCCCTGACCCGGCTGCGCCATCTCGGCGCGCACGTGATCGAGAGCGAATATGACCGCGTCGCCGACCGGTTGGTCGAGGGCTATGTCGACCTCAAGCGGAGGAATTTGCTGTGACGGCCTATGTCGAAGCCCGCACGCCGCTGGTCAATGCGACGCGCTTCCGCGCCGTGCACGAGGCGGATTGGGATCAGCTCGACAAGATCCTGACCCTGATCGAGAAGCGCGGAGTCAGGGCGGTGCCCGATCAGCAATTGTTGGTCCTACCCCTGCTCTATCGCGCCGCTCTGTCCTCGCTGTCGGTAGCGCGCGAAACCTCGCTCGACCGCGCGCTGATCACTTATCTCGAACAGCTTTGCACGCGCGCCTATTTCCAGATCTATGGCGTCCCGACCTCGCCGATGAAGCAGCTCGCGCATTTCTTCGCGCGCGGCTGGCCCGAGGCGGTGCAGGCTTTGTGGAAGGAGACATTGGTGTCCTTCCTGCTGACCGTCGCAGGAGCGGTGGTCGCCTATCTGATGATCGCGCATGATCCCAGCTGGTATTACGCGATGATCCCCGATGGCATGGCGCAGGGCCGCGACCCGACCGCGAGCACCGAATTGCTCCGCCAGACTCTCTATGACGGCGGCAAGGACGCGCAGCAGAGCGCGCTCGCCTTGTTCGCCTCGTTCCTGTTCACGCACAATGCGCAGATCGCGATCTTCTCGTTCGCCCTCGGCTTCATGTTCTGCGTGCCGACCGCGGGGCTGATCGTCTATAACGGGCTGATGCTGGGCGCGATGGTCGAAGTCTTCGCATCGAAGGGCCTAGGCTATGGTTTCGTCGGCTGGCTGATGATCCACGGCACCACCGAATTGTTCGCGATCATCATTTCGGGCGCGGCGGGATTCCGCATCGGACTCGCCATCGCCTTCCCGGGTCGGCTGTCGCGCACCGACGCGGCAGTGGCGGCCGGACGGTCGGCGGCGACCGCGATGGGCGGCACGGTGGTCATGCTGGCCGTCGCGGGGCTGCTCGAAGGAATCGGGCGCCAGACGATCACCAATGACGAATTGCGTTACGCGATCGGGCTGGTGATGCTAGCCGGCTGGCTGCTCTATTTCTACATGCCAAGGGGAAGAAGCGATGGCGCGCCCGCCTAGCCGCTCCTCGATCGCCGCGCTCCGGCGCCGCTTCATCACGCCCGAAGGCGTCGACCTCAATATCGAGCTGGGCACGGCTGGCGCGCGCGCCGGCGCGTTCCTGCTCGATGGAGTGCTGATGCTGGGCGTGCTGATCCTCGCCTCGATCTTGATCGGCCTGATGGCATTCGCATCGCGATCGATCCTGATGGTCGGGCTGTGGATCGTCGGCTTCTTCATCCTCAGGAACGGCTGGTTCACCTTGTTCGAGATGGGCGCGCGCGGCGCCACGCCAGGCAAGCGCATCGTCGGACTGCGGGTGGTGGCCCGCGACGGCGCGCGGCTGACCGGAGGCGCGGTGATCGCGCGCAACGCGATGCGCGAGATCGAGATATTCCTGCCTCTGTCCTATTTCTTCGCCTCGCTGGGCGCGATGTTCACCGGCGGCGACGTGCTGCTGCCGCTGCTCGCGCTTGCCTGGAGCATGATCTTCCTGTTCTTTCCGTTGTTCAACCGCGACCGGCTGCGCGTGGGCGATCTGCTCGCCGGAACCTGGGTAGTGCATCGCGCCCGCGCCCAGCTTGGCCACGACCTCGCCGCATCGGCGGCGCAAAGCACGCGCCCGCGCCGCGTCTTCAGCGACGCGCAGCTCGATCTCTATGGCATTTACGAGCTGCAGACGCTCGAAGAGGTGCTGCGCGGCGGCCAGACCGACGCGATCGTCACCGTCGCCGCCGCGATCCGGCGCAAGGGCGACATGCCCGACGATGGCGACGATTACGGCTTCCTGTCGGATTATTACGCCGCGCTGTGCGGCCGGCTCGAGCGTGGGATGATGGTCGGGCTGAGGCGCGAGGATAAATATTCGAAGGCGACGCGAGCGGCTTAGGTTTCGCCATTCAACGTCGTCATGCCGGGCTTGTCCCGGCATCCAGTGCGCAACGACGGCTGGATTCCGTTGTGAAAGCTTGGACCTCGGAACAAGTCCGGGGTGATGGGTGCATTTCGGCGCGACGGTGAATAGTTAGCCGAGACCCGCGCCTTCAGACCTCCGGCTTGTGCAACAGCCTGTCCCGCAACGCTTCCAGATTGACCCCGGCGATCGCGGCCGCCCGGTCCTTCGCCTTCAGGATGGCGGAGAGCTGGTTCAGTATCTGGCACGCATTGTCGAAAAGCTGAAGCGCCTCGCCATGGCGTTGCAAGAGCGCCATGTCGCCGATCAGATCCCCGGCCACCTCATCCAGCATGCGCTGGACATGATCGAGTTCCTCGGCGACCCGCGCTTCGACATCGGTGATGAGTTCGGGGCGGGTGGCAGCCGGCACATCCTCATCGACGATATCGCGGCCGCCGCGGATCGCCGCCTGGATCTGGTCGACTCGCGATTGGCCTTGCCCGAAGATCGTCGTCGGCTCCCGGCGGCCGGCAACCCATTCGTCGACCGACGCCGCGCCCTCGAACTGGATTCCGCAGCGCCCCTCCGCGCGCCAGGCCACGACGCCGCGCATTTCGACCTCGAGCCGCTGCAGGATGAGCGACGCGCCCGGTTCCGGCAACGCCTGACCATCGACCATCGCGCCCTTTTCGGACAGGTTGCGGATTCTGACCGGCGCGCTCACCCCTCCCGAACGGATCGTCGCGGCCAGCAACAGGTTCTTGCGCGGCGCGCGCGCACGAGCCGAGGCACCGGGATCGCCGGTCGACCCGTCCTGGTCCCGCTCATTCATGCCGATCGATTCCGTCGCGACCGGGACGGCTCGCCAATGAGATTAGTACAGCAAAGCACGGCGGCGACGATAGCGCGTCCCCACGCGATCAGACAAGCGATGTAAGACCGAAGCGAATCCGCTATTTCGCCTCGGCCAGCAAGTCCCGCGCGGTCGGGCTGGTCCAGTCCATCCCGCCGATCATCCGCCACACTTCCTTGCCCGACGAATCGTAGAGGATCGTCGTCGGCAGGCTGGGATTGCCGAATGCCGCCGACATGTGGAGGTCCGTGTCGGTATAGCCCTTGACCGCCTTGAGCCCTGCTTTGGCGAGATAAGGGTCGACCGCGGCCTTGCCGTCCAGATCCTGGCTGACCGTCACCACGTGCACCTTGCCCTCGCCCGCGAGCTTGTCGAGCGTCGGCATCTCGGCCTTGCACGGGCCGCACCAGGTCGCCCATAGATTGAGCAGCACCGGCTTGCCGGCGAAACTGGCGAGGGTCAGCGGCTTGCCGTCGGGACCAGCGAAGCCGGCGGTAGGCGCCGCCTCTCCCTTATGGTCGCGGACCAGCTTGCCGATCACGTCGACTCCAGTATCGGGCGCGGACGGCGCGGGCGTCATGTTCGACGCTTCGTCGAGCGTCGGCAGCGCGGCGGTTTCGTTCGCTTGCCCCTTGGGAGTGGACGGCCTATCGCAGCCGCCGATCAGGGCCGCGGCCGCGAGGAGAAAGACGATAGAGCGCAAGCAAACCTCGAACGCGATGTGGGGCGGTCGGTTCGCTGAGGGACCGGCGGCGGTGATGCGCGAGATAAATGCCTCGATCCCGTTCGACAAGCGTTTGTGGCGCCAGGACATCGCCGGATCCAAAGCGCATGTCGCGATGCTGGGCGCGCAGGGCATATTGAAGGCCGAGGACGTCGCGACGATCGCGCAGGGGCTCGACGCCGTTGCGGAGGATTATGCGCGCGACGGCGTGCCCGACGATCTTAGCCTCGAGGACATCCATATGCTGACCGAGGCGCGGCTGGCCGAGAAAATCGGGACGGTCGCCGGGCGGCTGCACACCGCGCGCTCGCGCAACGACCAGGTGGCGACCGATTTCCGGCTGTGGGTGCGCGACGCGATCGACCAGGTCAACGCGGCCCTGGGCGAGCTCCAGGATGCGCTGATCGCGCGGGCCGAGCAGCATGTAGAGGCGGTGATGCCCGGCTTCACCCATCTCCAGTCGGCACAGCCGGTGACGCTCGGTCATCATCTGATGGCCTATCACGACATGATCGCGCGCGACCGCAGCCGCTTCGCCGACAATCGCGCGCGGATGAACCGCTGCCCGCTCGGCGCCGCCGCGCTCGCCGGCACCAGTTTCCCGCTCGACCGCGACGCCACGGCAAAGGCGCTCGGGTTCGACGGTCCGACGACGAACTCGCTCGATTCGGTCAGCGACCGCGACTTCGCGCTCGATTATCTGATGGCGGCGACGCAATGCTCGCTGCACCTCTCCCGCCTGGCCGAGGAATTCGTGATCTGGGCGTCGCAGCCGTTCGGTTTCGTCGCCATGTCCGACCAATGGTCGACCGGCAGCTCGATCATGCCGCAAAAGCGCAATCCCGACGCCGCGGAATTGGTGCGCGGCCATGCCGGGCGGATCATGGGCTGCATGACCGCGCTTTGCGTGACGATGAAGGGCCTGCCGCTCGCTTATTCGAAGGACATGCAGGACGACAAACCACCGGTGTTCGAGGCGCACGACCTGCTCGCTTTGTCGATCGCGGCGATGACCGGCATGGTCGAGAGCGCGACCTTCCGCACCGACCGCATGCGTGCGCTCGCCGAATCGGGTTTCGCCACCGCGACCGATCTCGCTGACTGGCTGGTGCGCGAAGCCGGCTTGCCGTTTCGCGAGGCCCACCACGTCACCGGGCGCGCGGTCAAGGCGGCGGAAGAGGCGCAAGTCGCGCTCGACCAATTGCCGATCGAAACGTTGAAAGCGATCGATGCACGAATCGACGAACGCGTCTATGATGTGCTGAGCGTCGATGCGTCGGTGGCGAGCCGCACCAGTGCTGGCGGCACCGCGCCGATACGGGTACGGGAGGCTATCGCGGCCGCGAAAGCGGCGCGCGCAACCGAAGCGCCGGCGGCGAAGGCCGCGCGAGCGGGAGAAAAGACGTGAAACGGTTTGTCATCCTCGGCCTGGTTCTGGCGCTGTCGGCATGCGGTGCCGCGCGCGATTTGAAACCGGCCGCGGGCAAGGCGTTGCCGGTCGCGCCTTATGGCGCCACCGCTACCCCGACGCCGAACCAGCTCCTTTCCGCGTCGATCCAGGCACGGCCGCAGCGCAGCGACGATCTGTTGACCAGTTCGCAGGAGCGCCAGGGCAACGAATTCGATCTCCCCCCCGCAAACTGAGTTTTCATGGACGATTTCAACCTGAAGAACGGCGAGCTCTACGCCGAAGACGTTCCCATGACGCGCATCGCCGCCGAGGTGGGGACTCCCGTCTATATCTATTCGCGCCGCACCTTCGAGCGCCATGCCCACGCGTTTCGCGACGGGCTCAAAAACCTGCCGCGGGTCCATCTCGCTTATGCGATCAAGGCCAATCCCAATCTCGCGGTGCTGCGGGTGATGGCCAATGCCGGTTATGGCGCTGACGTCGTGTCCGGGGGTGAGCTCGAACGTGCGCTCGCTGCCGGGGTGCCGGCGCGGGATATCGTCTTCTCCGGCGTCGGCAAAACGCGGGGCGAGCTGGCGCAGGGGCTCGACCGCGGCATCGGCCAGTTCAATCTTGAGCTCGAAGCCGAAGGCGTCGCGCTGTCGGAGATCGCCGCTGCGCGCGGGACGAAGGCCCCGTGCGTCCTGCGCGTCAATCCCGACGTCGATGCCGGCACGCACGCCAAGATCTCGACCGGCAAGGCCGAGAACAAGTTCGGCGTCGCGATCGCCGACGCTCCCGCCATCTATGACCGCCTGTCGAAGCTTCCCGGCCTGAATTTGCGCGGCGTCGCCTCGCATATCGGCAGCCAGTTGCTCAGCGTGGCCCCGATGGAAGCGACCTATCGCCGCATCGGCCAACTCGTCGCCGATCTGCGCACGGCGGGCCATCGCATCGACCGTGTCGATCTCGGCGGCGGGCTGGGCGTTGCCTATCGCGCCGAGGACAACCCCGTAAGCCCAGCCGCTTATGGCGAGATGGTCGCGCGGGTCACCCGCGACTGGGATGTCGAATTGATGTTCGAGCCTGGCCGCGTCATCGCCGGCAATGCCGGGGTGCTGCTGACCCAGGTGATCTGGGTGAAACCGTCGGCGGCCAATCCCTGGGTGATCGTCGACGCAGCGATGAACGATCTCGCGCGGCCTGCGCTGTATGATGCGTGGCACGATTTCGTCGCGGTGAAGCCGAGCGGCGAGCGTTTCGTCGCCAATATCGCCGGCCCGGTATGCGAAAGCGGCGACACGTTCGCCAAGGCGCGCGACATCGACCGCGTGAAGGAAGGCGATCTCGCCATCTTCCGCACCGCCGGCGCCTATGGCGCGACCATGGCCTCGACCTATAACAGCCGCGCTTTGGTGCCCGAAGTGATGGTCGACGGCGACCGCTATGCCGTGGTCGCCGAGCGCATCCCGGCCTACCGCGTGATGTCGGAAGAGCATGTCCCCGATTGGCTAGGGACGGTTCCCGCGTGACCCTGCACAGCCTGCCGGTCTTTCTCCGGCTGGCGGGGCGGCCGGTAATGCTGATCGGCGAGGGCGACAGCGCGGACGCGAAACGCCGCCTGCTCGAGCGCGCCGGCGCCACGATCGTCGGCGAACGCGATGCGGCGGTGCTGGCGATCGTGGCGCTCGACGATCCCGATGCGACGGTCGCGCGACTCAAGGCGCGCGGGATCCTGGTCAATGCGGTCGACCGACCCGACCTTTGCGACTTCACTTTGCCCGCCATCGTCGATCGCTCGCCGGTGATCGTCGCGATCGGGACCGGCGGGGCATCCGCGGGTCTCGCAGCGGCGCTGCGTCAGCGGCTCGAATCCCTGCTGCCGACGACGCTGGGTGGACTCGCCGACGCGTTGCATGCGGCACGCGCGCGACTCAAGGCATCGCTTTCCGATATGGATGTCCGCCGCCGCGCTTTGGCGCAGGCGCTGAGCGAAGGCGGTGTGCTCGATCCGCTGGCGGCCGATGCGGCAAGCGTCGATGCATGGCACGGCGACGCATCGCGCCCGCACGCGATCGAGGCGATCCGCCTCTCCTCCCTCGACCCTGATGACCTCACCTTGCGCCAGGCGCGCTTGCTCGCCCAGGCGGATCGCGTGGTCCATACGCCGGACGTACCACCCGCAATCCTCGACCGGGGGCGGGCGGACGCGCCGCGGATCGTTTCGGTCGCGCCACCCGTTGATCTGGCAGAAGGGCTGACCGTGTTTGTGGAGATCGCGCGATGAGCGGCTTTGCCTATCATGTCGATGAAAGCGGCAAATCGACACGCTGCGAGATCAAGCAGGCGCTCGACATCGGGCACGGCTTCGTCTGGGTCCATCTGACGACCAATAACGAGCACGCCCAGGCCTGGCTGTCCGACATCGCCAAGCTCGACGACTATCTGGTCGACGCGCTGACCGCGACCGAAACGCGGCCGCGCTGCGAGCAATTCGGCGAAGGCGCGTTGCTCAACCTGCGAGGACGGTCGGAGGACGAAATGGTGTCGTCCGATCCGCTCGCGTCGGTCCGTATCTGGGCGATCGGCGGGCGCGTCATCTCGGTCACGCGCAAGACATTGAACGCGATCAAGATGGTCGAACAATGCGTCGAGGCCGGCCAGGTCCGCGACCCCGGCGACCTGATCACCGAATTCGCCACCGCGATCACCAGCGACCTCGACCCCGATGTCGCGCAATTGGGCGACGATCTCGACGAATGCGAGACCTCGCTCGACAACGAGAAGATTTTCGAGCTACGCCGCACCGTCACGCGGGTGCGCGTCCAGTCGATCGGCTATCGCCGCTTTCTGGCACCGCAGCGCACCGCGCTCGAGAAGCTCAGTACGCTCCAGGTCGGCTGGCTCGGCGACGACGACCGCCTGCATCTGTCGGCCGCCGCCGACCGCGCCGCGCGCATGGCCGAAGAACTGGAGAGCATCCGCGAACGCTCGGCGCTGACGCATGAGGCGCTGACCGACCTGCGCGCGGAACAGATCGACCAGCGCGCGCTGATCATCTCGATCGTCGCAATGATCTTCCTGCCGCTGACCTTCTTGACCGGGCTGTACGGCATGAACGTACGCGGCCTGTGGCTTGCCGACCGGCCCTGGGCGTTCGACGCGATCGTCGGCATCTGCGTGCTGACCGCGGTGAGCGTGACGACCTATTTCGTTCGCCGGCACTGGCTGCGGGGGTGATATCCTGATCGCGCGCTGAAGGTTCAGCGTCGGCCGGTGCGCATTTTACGCGCGGCATAGCGCGCGTCGCGCGCCGCCTTGCGATCCTCTTCCGTCCACTGCTTCCTCTGCGCCCTCTTTTCGTCGGCGGCCGCCGCTCTTGCCTGGGCAGCAGCCTCGACTTGCGCCTTTGCCGCGGCCTCGACCGCCGCAGCCGCTTCGCGCTCCTCCCGGAGTTTGGTCTCGGCGGCTTCTTCCTTCGCCCGGCGCACGGCGGCCTTCTTTTCCTCCGCAGCAGCTTCGCGCGCGGCTCGGCGGGCAATCCGTTCGGCGGTTACCGCTTCGTCGACCGGGGGTTTGGCGCGATAAATTGCAAGCAATGCGCTCTTCGCGCGCGCCGCGGCCTCTTGTCGTTGCTGAAAGCCAGGGGGCGTAAACGCTGGCATCTAGTTCGATATCCTATTTCATGAATGACCTCGGCGGTCGGCGTGCGCCGCACGAAGTTGGTGGGTAAGGTGCACCTGGGCGGCGGTCTTTGTGCCGGCTCAGGGCGAGAAAAGTGCGGGCCGGGACTGGGTCGATCCCGGGGCTTGAGTGGCGCGCGCGGGCAGTCCGTCGATGAGCGGTAGTTGCTCCAATCGAGGCTCGCGATGCGCCTCCTCGTTGGGAGAAAGATCGGGCGGCGGCCTGGTGGCGCGCCGCCCGATCCGTTTCGCGATCAGGCTGCCTGGAGATTGACGGCCGAGGTCTTGCCGCGGCGGTCCGTCTCGAGCTCGTAAGAGACGCGCTGGTCCTTATCGAGCGTATGCATGCCGGCGCGCTCGACGGCCGAGATATGAACGAACGCGTCGCCGCCGCCGGTTTCCGGCGCGATGAAGCCATAGCCCTTATCGATATTGAAGAATTTCACGGTTCCGGTGATCATATGGGTATCCTTTGTCCCATGTATGACGGGCATGCACCAACTGCAGCGCATCCCGGCTTCGAAGACTAGAAAGGGACAAAGGGGGGAGCCGAGGCGGCCCAATATCCGTCGCATGCGACGTTAGCCCGTTGGATATAGGGTATTTCGCGCATATTTGAAAGGGGATCGTGGTGATTGCGGTGTGCGGGAGGAGCTATTCGTCCGCCGGCACTGGTTCAGAGGCTCAGCGACAGCGTCGGCTTGCGCCCTCTCCCGTTTACGGGAGAGGGTTGGGTGAGGGTCTTCTTTCTTCTTTTTTCGGCACAGGCTTGGAAGAAGGAAGAAGACCCTCACCCTCCCACTCGGCTGCGCCGAGCGGGCCCCTCCCTCTCCCGCATGCGGGAGGGTTGAACTTTACGCCCGCAGCCGTTCGACCTCGTCGTGCAGTGCCTGGATCGAGACGATCAGCCTTTGGCGGTCGGCGCGGATATCGGCGAGTTCGGCGCGCGCTTCGCCCAATTGCATCGCGCGCGCGGCGATCCGCGCATCGAGCGCGGCATTCGATCTTTTGAGGTCGCTGACGCGCCGGGCGCGCGCGAGCGTGCGTTCGATACGGGCATGCAGCACGTCGAAATCGAACGGCTTGGCGACATGATCGTCGGCCCCGGCGGCGAGCGCCTGGACCGCCGCTTCGGCGTCGCTGCGTCCGGTCAGGACGATCACCGGCAGGTCCACGGTATCGACGCGCGAGCGCAGTTCGGCCAGCACCTGGAAGCCGCTCATCCCCGGCATCACCAGGTCGAGCAGGACGAGATCGAAGCCGCGCGCGGCGATCAGGTCGAGCGCTTCCTCGCCATTATCGGCCAGCGCAGTCAGATAGCCGAACTGCGTCAGGCGCTCGCCGATAACGTTCAAATTGGTCCGGCTGTCGTCGATCACCAGGATCGTGCGCACGGGTCGGTTAATCTCGGGCATCTGGTCCTTCCTTTTGCCGCGACCCTAAGTCGGCGATCTTCACGAAAGGGTTAATGGCGCAGCAACCATGATGCCGCGGCGCGGCTGTTGGTCGCCGCACCGGCAAGCGTTTCAGCTTTGCTGAAACAAAACATTCAGGCGCGGCGCGCCTGGGCCCAGGCCTGGGCGATTTCCTCGAGATTCGACGCGACCTCGAGGAACGGCTGCGGCTCGTGTCCCACGCTGGCATCGACGATCGCGTTGCGCGCGCCGCGATAAAGCCGCGCGAGCGTGTGCGAGACCTCGCCGCCTTTGTCGAAATCGAGCCCCGCCTCGAGCGCGAACAGGATTGCGGTGGCGCGCGTGATCTTCTCGCCCTTCAGCGCATAATTCTGGTTCTCGGTGGCGTGCGCGGCGACGCGCAGCGCGCGGACCAGTTCCTCATAGAGCAACTGGACCAGCGCCGGTCCGTCGGCCTCGCCGGTACGACCGACCAGATCGATCTGGCGATAGGTCGCTTCGGGATCTCCGCGCAGCGCGGTCGCGTAGCCGGCCATCAATTATTGCCCTTCGCCCAGGCGTCGATCTGCGTCTTGAGGAACGCCTGGGTCGATTTGTACGCGGCGACCTTGGCGTTCATGCTGGCGAATTGCTGGGTCAGCCGCGTCTTCATCTGGTCCGATTGGTCGGACAGATCGTCCTTCGCCTTCGACACAGCCGACTGCTGCTGGGTGTAGCGCGTCAGCGAGGCGCCGAGGCCGTAGAGCGTGCTGGTCGAGGTCAGCGAGATGCCGTTCATCGCTGCCGTGATGCCGTCCGAACTCGATGTCGAGAAGGAGAACATCGCCTCGACCGACGCCGGATAAGTGTTGAGCGCGTTGGTCACCGCCGCGTCGTCGACCGACAAGGTGCCGTCGCGATTGGTCTTGATGCCGATCTCGCCCAGAGTCGTCGGCGTTCCGGCGGCCGCGCCCGTCAGCAACGTCCGCGTGGTCAGCGAACGCAGCGAGTTGATCAGCCCGCGCGCCGCAGTGTCGTTCTTGAGCGGCCCGTTCTGCGGGTCGATCTGGGTATTGATGGTGTTCAACACCTCATTGTAGCTGTCGACGAAGTCGGTGATCGCCTGTTTCAGGCCGTCGGTCGGCGAGCTTGCGGTCAACGACACGGCAACCGGGCTGGTGCCGGTCAGCTGCAGTTTCACGCCGTTGATCAGGTCGGTGACCGTGTTCGACGCGCGTTCGACCGAGACGCCATCAACGGTCAGCTTGGCGTTCTGCGCGACCGACGACATCTTGGTGCCGGTGGCATCGACGCCGACATTGAATTGCGCGAGATTGCCGGTAGAGCCGGTGCTCGCCGTGAGCGTAAAGGCCTGCGCCTTGCCGGTAGTGCCCTTGAGCGAGAGATAGGCTTTGCCGTCGACATCGGTGACGACCGAAGCGGTGACGCCGGCCTTCTTGGCGTTGATCGCCGCAGCGATGCCGTCGAGGCTCGCATCGGTCAGGTCGATCGTCACTGCCGTGCCCGCCGTGGCGTTGAAGCCGGTCATCGCGCTGCCGTCGGCCGAATAGGTCGCGCTGCCCAAAGTCAGCGTCAACTGGCCCGATCCGATCACCGCGGTACGGTCGGTCACCGCGACCTGGGTCGTCGCGACCTGCGCGCTGGCGAGCTGGCTGACGGTGATCGACGCGGTCAGGCCGTTTAGCGCCGCACCGGTCTGGGCGCTGGCGGTCAGCACATTGTTGTTCGAGCTTTGCGGCTGCGACTGAAGCGTGCCGTTGGTGGTCAGCGTCTTGAGCGCGCTGGCGAATTGCTGGATCGTGCTCTTGAGCGACGACACACCCGAAATCTGCGCGGTCAGCGCGTCGCTCTGTGCCTTCAGCGCGTCGGTCTTGTTGGCGAATTGCGCCTGAACCAAAGAGGTGACGAGCGATGCGGTATCGACGCCCGATCCGGTCGCGAGCGAGTTGAACAGCGCCTGCGCGGCCGAGCCAATAACGCTCGATGAAGACGGGCTCGGTGTCGGGCTGGGTGTCGGGGTCGGGGTGCTCGTGGTCGAGCTGGTCGTCACCATGATCGTTACTCCGCGCGCGTCAGACCATAGAACGACCGGAGCGAAAGTAATTTTAGGACTTTCGTCATTGTTTGACGCCGTTTTCGTCGAACCGCGCGGTGGTCGGCACATCGATCGCCGGCGGCACCGTTCCAGCGCGCTGGTTGAGGCCGAAGACGAAGGCCAGAACGGTGGCGACCGCCGGGTAGAGATCGTCGCGGATCTCCTGCCCTTCGCGGCTGGTATAATAGACCGCGCGCGCGAGCATCGGATATTCGAGGATCGGGATCTTCTCGTCGCCGGCAACATCGCGGATCGCGAGCGCGGTGATGCCGCGCCCCTTCGCCACCACCACGGGAGCATTGTCGTTGACGCGGTCATAGCGCAGCGCGACCGAGAAGTGGGTCGGGTTGGTCAGGATGACATCGGCCGTGGCGACCGCTTTCCTGACCGAACGCCGGCTCATTTCGCGCTGACGCTGGCGGAGATGCTGCTTGGCCTCGGGCGAGCCCTCGGTTTCCTTGTTCTCGTCGCGCACTTCCTGCTTGCTCATCCGGAGCTTGCCGAGCAATCGGACGATCTGGATCGGCAGGTCGATACCGGCGATCAGCACCAGCCCGCCCGCCATCGTGAACAGGATCCACACGAACGTCCCACCGAGATGGCCGACCACTCCGGCGACGTCCGAAGAAGTCGACATACCCAGGGTCGGCTGCGCGGTCTTCCACATCAACCAGGCGCCGATCGACCCGAGCAAGACAACCTTGAGCAAGGACTTGCCGAGTTCGATCCAGCCGGTCGGACCGAAGATACGCTTCACCCCCGATCCCGGGTTAATCCGCGAGAATTTGGGCTGGAGCAGGCTACCGTTGAAACGGAACGAGCCGAGCCCCGCCTGGCTGAGCACCGCCGCGATCATCGCGATCAGGAACAGGCCGCCGACGGTCGGCGCGAAGCCGAGGCCGGCCTGGATCAACGGCCGCATCGGCGACCAATCCTCGATATCGGCGCGGCCGAAACGGAAGCTGGCGGTCATCAGCCCTTCGCACGCTTTGATCATTTGCGGTCCGAGCATCGCGATCCAGCCGCAACCGGCGAGCACGATCAACGCGGTGGCAAACTCGCGCGACTTGAGGACATCGCCCCGCTCGATCGCGTCCTTGCGACGCTTGGCTGTTGGTGCCTCTGTCTTGTCGCCTTCGTACTCAGCCATCAGCCAAACACCAGGCGTTGCGCGGCATCGAGTCCTTCCTGGACGATGACGAGCATGTAATCACCCATAGCCGGCATCGCGAGCGCGAGCGCGACCACGCCGACCGCGAGGCTGGCGGGCAGGCCGATCGCGAACAGGTTGAGGCTGGGCGCGGCGCGGCTGACCATGCCGACGATCATGTTGAGGCACAGCAACAGGAAGCCCACCGGAAGCGCGAGCAGCAAACCGGCGGCGAAGGTATAGCCGCCGAAGAAAGCGATATCCTTGAGCCGGTCGGGCGACAGCCAGGCGCCGCCCGGCGGCAGCACGGCATAGCTGCGCACCAGCATGTCGACGAGCACGAGGTGCCCGTTCACCGACAGGAACAGGAGCGTCATCAGCACCGACAGGAAATTGCCCAAAGCCGGGGTCGAGCGGCCGTTCTGCGGGTCGATCGCCGAGGCGAAACCGATTCCCATCGACGTGCCGATCACTTCGCTGGCGACCGCGGGGGCGGCAAAGGCGATCTGCAGGATGAAACCGATCGCCAACCCGATCAGCGCTTCGGCAACCGCGCTCAGGATGGTGGCGATCGAGAAGATATCGGCGGGCGGGACGATCGGATGGACCGCCAGCACCAGCACGCCGATCGCGCCCGACAGTGCGACGCGCACCGGCAACGGCACCGCCACAGCGCCGAACACCGGCGCCGCCACGAACGCCGCGCCGATCCGGATCATCACGAACAGCAGCGCCCACAGCTGCGCCTCGATGTTGAGGCCGAGGCCGAGCATTTTATCCCTCTCCCCTTGTGGGAGAGGGAGGGAGCGCCGCAGCCGCGGAAGGGTGAGGGGGAGCCACAAGCGAAGTGGCCTTTGAGTCCCCCTCACCCTTCCCACAAGGGGAGAGGGAGCAAGGAGCCTCGACCTGGATCACTTCACCAGATCCGGGATGCGCTGGAAGATGTCGATCGTGAAATCGGTCAGCAGGCCCATGATCAGGCCGCCGAAGATCAGCAGCGACAGGCCGACCACCGCCAGCTTGGGGACGAAGGTCAGCGTCTGTTCGTTGATCGACGTCGCCGCCTGGACCATGCCGAGGATCAACCCGGCGAGCAAAGCCGGGATCAGCACAGGGGCGGCGGCCAGCGCCAGCACCCACATCGTCTGATCGGCCACGCCGATGAAATAGTCCGCGTCCATCGTCAGTTGATCCAATTGGTTTTATCGTCACCCCAGCGAAAGCTGGGGTCTTCTGCAGTATTCCCCTCCGGGAGATGCCAGCTTTCGCTGGCATGACGGCGGGAGGAGAGCCACAGCGCCGGCTTGCGATTCGGCAGGATGGGCGGCGGCGCGCGGAACGGGTTCGGCGCGGGCGGCGGACAGGCGGGCATCATGTCGCGAAACTCGACGCCAGGCTGCCCATCATCATCGCCCAGCCATCGACCAGCACGAACAGCAGCAATTTGAACGGCATCGAGATGATCGTCGGCGACATCATCATCATGCCGAGCGACATGAGCACGGTCGCGACCACCAGATCGATGACGATGAACGGCAGGAAGATCAGGAAGCCGATCTGGAACGCGGTCTTCAATTCGCTGGTGACGAACGCCGGCAGCAGCACCGAATAGGGCACGTCGACCGAGCTCTTGTAGGGACCCGAATGCGCCATGTCGGCGAACATCTTCAAGTCCTTCATCCGCGTTTGCTTGATCATGAAGGCATGGAGCGGCTGACCGGCGCGCTGGATCATCTCGGTCCCGCCGATCTGGCCGGCGGAATAAGGCTGGATCGCCTGAATGTTCATCTGGTTGATCGTCGGCGCCATCACGAACAGCGACAGGAACAGCGACAGGCCGATCAGGACCTGGTTGGGCGGCGTCTGCTGCAATCCCAATGCCTGGCGCAGAATCGACAGCACGATGATGATCCGCGTGAAGCTGGTCATCATCAGCAGGATCCCGGGCAGGATCGTGAGCAGGCCCATGATGATGAGCACTTGCAGGCTGAGCGACAACGGCGCCTTGCCCGCTCCATTGGTCGCGGCAGCAGCCCCCGGCCCGCCGAGCTGGCCCAGCGCGCGGTCGACCGCGTCGCCGATGCCCGGCTTGGCGGCGGGGGCCGGCGCGGAGGAAGCGGTGGTCGTCGCCGGCGCGACTGGCGCGCTCTGGGCGAACGACGGCATCGCGAGACTCAGCATCGCAATGAACGCGAGCAGGATCAGTGCCAGCTTCATCAGCTGGACAGTCTTGGGGCGCGGCGCGGCGGCGACCGGCGCGCGGAACAGCGAGGGGCCGTCTTCCTTCAGGCGGCGGATCGTCGTCACTTGGGCAGCCCCCCGGCCTTGTCGATCAACTGGACGCCGGCGCGACCGACCGAGACGAGCAATTTCTGCCCTTCGAACTCGATCACCGCGAGGCGCAGGCCCGGCGACAGCATCATCGTTTCCTGAACCTTGATCGTGCGGTTGGCGGGCTGGCCCGGCATCCGCCCCTCGAACCGGCGCCACAGCCACAGACATCCAACCATCAGGCCGCAGACCAAAGGCAGCAGCACGAACAGCTTGAGGATATACGACCAGAGCATCAGCCGCGCTTCTCTGGGCTGACCAGCTCGGTCAGGCGGACGCCGAAACGCTCGCCGACGGTGACGACCTCGCCACGCCCGATCAGCGTGCCGTTGACGAACACGTCGAGCAGTTCGTTGGCCTGGCGGTCGAGCTCGATCACCGAGCTTTCGCCCAGAGCGAGCAGTTCGCGGAGCGTCAGCCGGGTCTGGCCGATCTCCACGGTGAGCTTGACGTCGACATCCTGCAGCAGCCGGTAATTGGCCGCCATATTGGCGTCGACCGGGAAGGTCCCGGAGATATCGGTCATGCGAGTTCCTCGACATTGAGAGAGATTGAATTGAGCTTGATCGCGGCGCGTCCGTTGGACGTGCCGACCGTGCCGGTGCCGAGACGGCCATTGGCCACCATGACCGGCACGTCGGCGGCGACGCTGATCGGGATCACGTCGCCTTCCTTGAGTTCCATCAGCTTGGCGAGGCTGATCACCGGCTCGGCCAGCACCGAGCGGACCGGGAAAGTGACCGTCATAACGGCCTTGGCCAGGCCGTTCTGCCATGCCGGATCGGGCGCGGCGCCAAGCACCTTGCCGGTCAAGGACGGCGTATAGGGCTTGAGCGACTGGACCGGGTAGACGATGTCGATGAAGATCGGCTTGCCGTGATGTTTGCCGATGCCGAAGCGCGTGACGACCATCGGATCGTCACCGTCCAGCCCGGCGATCAGTGACGGATTGGCCTCGACCCGGCCGGGCGAGAAACTCACCTTGGCGAGCGGCTCCCACGAGGTTGTCATCGGCTCGGCGACGATCGCCGCCAGCCGTCCGAGCATCGCTTCGGCGGCGGGCGAGAATTCGCTGGGCATGTCGTGCGGCGCGGCACCGGTGCCGCCGAAGAACAGATCGAGCAGTTCGAGCGCGAACTTGCCGTCGACCACCATCAGCGCCTGGCCATGACCGGGCGTCATCATCAGCGGCACCCAGCCGGTCAGTCCCTCGGGGCGTTCGGCGCGGTAATCGGTGAAGCGCTGCACCACGAGCGGCTCCGCCCACAAGCGGACTTCCTGGCGCAGCAACGGCTCGAACACGCCGCGCAGGCTCCGCGCCAGACGGGCGGAGAGATGCTGCAGCGTGTGCAGATCGCCGAACGGATTCAGATTGGCGCCGCCCAGCGCGGGGGCGTGTGCCGCCGCCGCGCGAGGGCGTCCGCGCCGGTCCGTGTCGGATATGGGTGACGAGCCGTTAACCATGCCCGGTCACTGAACAACAAAATTGGTAAAGTAGACGTTACTAATCCCGCCAAATCCTTCTTTTTGTTTGAGCGTGGCGTTGATTGCCTGGACCAATCGCTGGGCGAGACGCTTCTTTCCGTCGCCCGTCGTCACCTCGTCCTCGGTCGCGTCGCCCAGCGCCAGCAACACCGCCGAGCGCACCGCGATCTCGTTGGTCTTGAGGTTCTCGATCACCGAATCGTCGTACGGCGTCGACACCGCGATCCCGATCTGGACGTAATGCGGGCTGTCGCGCAGGTTCGAGGTGAAGTCCTTCTCGATCGCGTAATAATTGGACGCATATTTGTCGCCGCCGACGCCTGACGGCGGCTTGGTGCCGCTCGATGTGGCGCCCTCGCCGTCCTTGCCGTCGCCGCTGGCGCGCTTCTGCTCGCTCTTGGGCACCAATTTGGGACCTTCGGGCCCGGCCGCCTTGGCGCCGCCCAGCATCCCGGTTGCCCACAGGCCGCCCGCCGTGCCGCCACCGACCAAGAGCACGGCCAGGAGCATCAGGATGATCAATTTGCCTTTGCCCTTTTTCTTGGGCGTGTCGGCCTTGGTTTCGTCACTCATCGTTCATTCCCTCATCAAGCCACACGGCCGTCATCGACCGCCCGAATGTCGTCATCCCCGCCGGCTGCGAGGCGATTCTTGCTGTCCTGGCGGACGTCGGCCTGCGGCCGCGGGCGGTCGCCCCCAGCCATGCCCGATCCGCTCAGGTCGACGCTGGTCCCGGCCAGCCGGATGCCACGCGCCTCGGCCGCGGCGTTGAGCTGCGGCGCGGCGTCGGCGAGCAATGCGCGCGTGGTCGGCTGTTCGGCCGCGAAGCGGACGGTGACCGCCCCATCGGCATGGGTGCGCAGCGACACATCGATCCGCCCGAGTGCGTCCGGCTTGAGCCGGATCGAGGTATCGTTGGCATTGGCGTCGTCACGCAGCGCCTCGATCCGGTCGATCATCTTTTGCGGCCAGTCCTGGCGGCCCATGTCGAGCGCCTGGCGCTGCGCCTCGCCGGGTTTGGCGATCAGTGCCGTGGCGTCGGTCGGCGAGAGCAGGCTCGCCGCCGTGGCGATGCCGCCGGGGGCGTTCTTGTCGCCATCGCGGTCGGCCTCGCGGCCGGGCGCCATCGCCAGCGCGAACAGCGCCGGCATCACCGGCGCGGCCAATCCCGATGCGGCGAGCAACGCGGGCGCGGCGGCAGGGACGGCGACGTGGATCGGTTGGGCAGCCGGCTGGGCTGCGGTCGAAGGGTCGATCGCGGGCTTGGCCTGAACCGCCGGCTTGGCCGTGGCGACAGGAACCTCGGTCGCCGATGCGATGACGATCGGCGCCGAGTCGGCCAGCGCAGCCACGGGTGTAACCGCCGTCGGCGGACTAGCGGGCGCCGCCGGATCGGCCGCGGCCGGCAATTGCGGCGCGTCCGTCGGCGCTGAAAGCTGCGGCACGGCGGTAGCGGCGGGCAGCGTGGATCCGGCGGTGCCAGGCGCCACCGCCAACGGGCCGCCCCCTCCGCTCGACGCGACCGGCCTGGCCGGGGCCGTGGACGGGAAAACGATCGGCGCGACCGCCATCAGCCACGCCAGCGCTGCATCGCCCTTTTCGTCGGACTGGTCCGGCAAAGCCTTGCCGGTCGCGGCATCATCCTGCCGTTCCTCGCCGGGCTGGCCTTGCTTGGCGGTCACCACCGTCTTGCCGATCATCAGGTCGAGAAAGGCGGCAAGGCTGGGTACCCCCGGTGCCCCGTCGACAGGCGCGCCGGTGCCGAGCAAGGAAGGCGCGGCAACCTTTCCGGGCAGCGCGGCAGTGAGATTGGCGGATAGAGTCAAACCGGTCATGAACCCCTCGTGCTCAGGGGCGTGCACTGCCCCGCAAGGGGTTCAGCAAGGATCGTGCCGAATCTTCCGGACAGCCGGCGCCGCCTCGAGCGCGCGGATCGCCTTGAGCGCCGCTTCACGGTCGGCGCGGACCATCAATTTCTCGACCGCCGACTGGTCGCGCTTCGCTTCGCGGGTCGCCTCGGCGGCGCGTTCGGCGGCGGCTTCGGCAGCGCGCAGGCGATGCTCGGCATGCTCGGCCGACTGGTGGAGACGCGAGCGGAAATGGGCTGCGGCAACCAGCGAGAATCCGCTCCCCGCTTCGGTCGGCGTCGGCGCGACGCTGTCTGCGAGCGACGCGATACGTCTGGCAAGATCGGCTTCGCTGGCGATCTTGGCCTGAGCGCGGACTTCCTCTGCGCGTGTCATCCCGAGCTGGAGGGTGCGGACCCGGAGGATACGATCGAGCTGGCCCTTGCCGCGCGCCATGGTTTAACCTTGGGTCTGACCGAAAACGCCGATCAGTTCGGCGACCGCGTCCGGCAGCGAGACCTTGGTGTCGGCGTCCTGGCGGATATATTCCATCACCGCGGGATGATAGGCGATCGCCGCGTCGATCTCGGGATCGACGCCGCCGCGATAGGCGCCCATCAGCACCAGATCGCGATTCTCCTCATAGGTCGCGAGATGACGGCGCAAGATGCGCGCGGCGGCGATATGATCGGCCGGCACGATATCGGTCATCACCCGGCTGACCGACGGACCGAGATCGATCGCCGGATAGACGCCGCGTTCAGCAAGCGCCCGGCTCAGCACGATATGGCCGTCGAGGATCGAGCGAGCGCTGTCGACCACTGGGTCGTTGCCGTCGTCGCCATCAGCCAGCACCGTATAGATAGCGGTGATCGATCCGCCGCTGGTCACGTCGGTACCGGCACGCTCGATCAGATTGGGCAGCATCGCGATCGCCGACGGCGGATAACCGCGCGCCGACGCAGGCTCGCCCAAGGCGAGACCGATCTCCCGCCCGGCATGCGCCACGCGAGTCAGCGAATCCATGATCAGCAGGACCTTCTTGCCCTCGGCGCGGAAGCCCTCCGCAATCGCGGTGGCACGTAGCGCGCCGCGGATGCGGAGTACCGGCGAATGATTGGCCGGCACCGCGACGACGACCGAGCGCGCTCGCGCTTCGCCGGCGACCTTGGTCTCGAGGAAATCGGCGACTTCGCGGCTGCGTTCGCCGATCAGGCCGATCACCACGACATCGGCTTGCGCGGCGCGGACCATCATGCCGAGCAGCACCGATTTGCCGACACCCGATCCGGCCATGATGCCGACGCGTTGACCCTGGCCGATCGTCAGCAGCCCGTTGATCGCGCGCACGCCGACGTCCATCGGCTGGAGCACGCGCCCGCGATCGAGCGGCCCCTGCAGCTTGCCGGCGAGCGGCCAATGCTGCGCGCCGCGGATCGGCCCGAACCCGTCGATCGGCTTGCCCGCGCCATCGACCACGCGGCCGAGCAAGGCGGCCCCGACTTCGGCGGCACCTGGCGCCCCGACTGGGCGGACCGGGGATTGCGGGAGAAGCGCGGCGGGACCGCCGAGATTCATCAGGAGCGTACGACCATTGCGGAAGCCGATCACTTCGGCCTCGACCTTGGCCCCGCCCGCGGCGCCGACCTGGCACACCGTGCCGACCGGCAAATTGAGCCCGACCGCTTCCATCAACAGCCCGTCGAACGACGCGAGGCGGCCCGATATCTTGGGCTGCGGCACGAAGTCGGCGGTGCCGAGGCTTTCGAGATAATCCTGAGCGAAGCGGTTCAGCACGATTCAGAGGATCCAAGCAGGTCGTCACCCCGGCCTTGTGCCGGGGTCCACCGTGCCTCAGGCCCGAAGGCTTGCGGCTCCGTGGATGCCGGCACAAGGCCGGCATGACGGAATGGAGAGAAGGTCATTCCGGCAATGCCGCGCGGTCGATCGCCTGGGCGAGTTGTTCGATCCAGAGATCCGGCCCGTCCTCGACGATCGTCGCCGCCGATTCGAGCACGAAATGGCCGCGCTCGACCTTGGCATCACCGGCGGCGAAAATGTTGGCGGGCAAATGCCCATCGACCAGCGGTATGTCCTCGGGATTGAGCCGCAGCACTGCCGATTCGGCATCGTCGGCAAGCATGCCGGCGGCGAGCGCGACTCGGCGGTTGAGCAGATCGGCGTCAACTCCCGCCTCGCCGACCATCTGGCGGATCAATTGCATTACGGTCTGGCGGAGATGTCCCGCCAGCCGGTCGCGGTCGATGCGGCGATCGTCGTTGATCGCGGCGGTCAGGCCGTCGATCAACGTCCGATCGCGCGCCGCGTTGGCAGCGACCTGCGCCATCGCCGCAGCGACGCCTTCCTCATAGCCGAGCGCCTTGGCGGTGGCGATCGGATCGACGAATCCCGACGGCTGTTGGGTCGCGTCGAACGGATCCCATCCCTGGGTCGGATCCCCGTCGCGATCGGCCGGCTCGAAATGGCGCGGCTGCGCCTCGGGCTGGGGCGGCGGCTCGGGAGTCATGTCGCGCGGCGAGAACGCGACGCCCTTGGCGGCGAAAGCACGGCGCAAAGCGGCGCCCGCCTGGTCGTGGCGGCTCGCGAAGCCGGCGACGAACTCGTTGAGCGGGCGGTCAGACATAATCGTCGTCGCCGCCCATCATGATCGTGCCGTCCTTGGCCAGCGCGCGGGCGAGCTGGATGATCGCCTTTTGCGCGTCGAGCACTTCGCTCAGCTTCATCGGGCCGCGCGCTTCCATCTCGTCGCGAATGCCGTCGGCGGCGCGCGACGACATGCAACCGAGGAAGCGGTTGCGCGTCGCCTCGTCCACACCCTTGAGCGCGCGGGTGAGCAGGTCGCTGTCGATGTTGCGGATGAGCGTACCGAGATTCTTGTCGTCCATGTCGAGCAGGTTCTCGAACACGAACAGGGCTTCTTCGATCGCCTTGGCGACTTCGCGGTCGATCTTGAACAGCTTCGGCATGACGCGTTGTTCGGTGGTCTTGCGCGCGCCCGACAGGATGCGGGCCGCTTCCTTGGTACCGCCGAGCATCACCCCGGCCGACTGGCCGCCGGCGCCGCTGCGATTGGCGAGCATCGTGCGCAAGGTATCGACCGCCTCGGGCGTGATCGGTCCCAGGCGCGCGACGCGGTGGAGGATTTCCGGCTGCGCGGCGTCGGGCAGCAATTCGAGCACCTGGCCCGCGACATCCTGATCGAGATTGGCGATCACCACTGCGGCGATCTGCGGGTGCTCCTTCTCGATCATCGCCGCGATCTCGGCCGCGTCCATCCAGTCGAGCAGATCGATCTGGCATTGCGCGTCGGGCGGCGTGATCCGCGCCAGCACGCTATCGGCCTTTTCGGGACCGAGCGCCTTGGTCATCATCGTCTCGATGATCGGCTTGGGGTCGAACCCGATCGCGGTGCGCTCGCGTGCTTTGCCGACGAAATCGTCGAGCACCATCTGCACCTCGGGCTCGCCGACATCGGCGACCGCGAACATCGCCTTGCCGAGCTGGCGGACCTCTTCGGGATCGAGCTTCTGGAGGATGGCCGCGGCTTCCTCCTCGCCGACCAGCATCATCAGCACGGCGGCGCGTTCGACGCCCGAATAAGCGCGGAAAGTGGCGGGAGCGTTCATCAGCGGGCGTCCGATTTGATCATGTCACGCACCGCCAGCGCGGCGCGCGTCGGGTTGTCGCGGGTGAAGCCGCGAACCATCCCGATGCGGTCGTCGAAATTCTGCGCGCTCTCGAGCGCGTCGATGCTGACCGGCTGGCCATTGGGACCGCTGCCCATGCCGGGCGCCACGCCGCCTAGCGCCGGATTGACGCCGAACTTCGCAGCGAGGTCGCTGCCGAGCGAGCCGCGTCCGGCATCGTCGCGCTTCTTCATCAGCGCCTTGGACAAAGGGCGGACGCCGAGCATCAGCACCAGGAGCGCGATGACGATCGCGGTGACGTTGCGCAGGATCATCGCCAGCCAGCCGCTTTCATACCAGGGCTGGCCGCCGCCGAGATCGGGCGCGGCGGCGAACCGGCGGCTGATCACGGTGACCTGGTCGCCGCGCGCGGTGTTGGCGCCGACCGCCGAATTCACCAATTGGGTGATCTGCTGCATCTCGACCGGCGAGCGCGGTTTCGATCCTTCGACGTCGCGCAGCACGACCGCCACCGACAGGCGCTTGAGCGCTCCCGGTGCGTTGCGGGTAACCGAGACTTCGCGGCCGAGATCATAAGCGCGGGCATAGCTGTCGCTCGCCTTGCCCGTGTCGGGCATCACTGGTGATGCGGCGGCACCGGCCGCGGCGGCAGGTGCGCCCGCCGCTCCGGCCGCCGGCGTCGCGCCCGGCGTGGGAGTCGGAGTCGGGGTCGGCGTGGCCACCGTGGTCGGCGGCGGCGGCGTATTCGACAGCGCGCCCGGAATCCCGCCCGGCGTCGGTGCGACGGGAGCGTCCTTGTTGGTCCAATTGCCTTGCTCGGCACGCAGCGCGCCGGCCTTGTCATAGCTTTCGCGGGTCGAGCTGGTGTCGTCGAGATTGACGTCGGCGGTCACTTCGGCAGTGAAATTGCCGGCGCCGACCAGCGGCGTCAGCAACTGATTCAGCTGCTCGCGATATTTCTGTTCGACCTGGCGCTGATAGCGCACGTTGGCATCGTTGCTGTCATTGCCGGCGCCGCCGGGCTTGGACAACAAGGCGCCCATCTGATCGACGATGGTGACGTCGTCGGGTTTCATGCCCGGCACCGACGAGGCGACCAGGTTGACGATCGACGAGACTTGCGCGTCGCTGAGCGCGCGCCCGGCCTGGAGCTTGACGATGACGCTGGCCGACGGCGCAGCGTTGTCGCGCACGAACACCGTGTTTTCGGGAACCGCCAAATGCACGCGCGCCTCAGCCACGGCGTCGATATCCTGGATCGAGCGGGCCAGCTCGGTCTCGCGCGCCTGACGCAGGCGTTCGCCTTCCACCGCGCGGCTGACGCCCATCGGCAGATTGTCAAGGATGGCATAGCCGCCCGGCGCCGCCTTGGGCAGGCCCTGGCCAGCGAGCAGCATCCGCGCCTTGGAATAATCGTCTTCGTTGACGGTCAGCGCATCGGTCGCCTGGTCGATCCGGCCGGTGATGCCGCCGGTCTTGAGCGCGGCCATGACTTGCGCCTTGTCGCTATCGGGCAGCCCCGTGAACAAGGTCTTCTGTGTCGGCGTCGACAGCATGAACCAGGCGAGCGCGGCGGACGCGATCAGCCCGACCATCAGGATCATCGGCAAGCTGCGGCGGATCGCCGGCTGCCCGAGCAAGCCCTGGACCTGCTTCAGCGGGTTGGCGAAACGCTCGGCGGCGAGCGGCGCGGTCTGTGTAAGTTCGTTGCTCATGGCCTATCTCACACCGGCATGCTCATAATGTCCTTATAAGCGGACAAGAGCTTGTTCCTGACTTGCAAGGTCGCTTCGAAGCTGACCGACGCCTCCTGGCGGGCCAGCATCACCTTGGCGATGTCGATCGTCTCGCCGCGTTCGTACGAAGCGGAGATGTCCGAGGCGCGGTTCTGGCTGTCGTTGACGCTGTTGAGTGCGCTCGTCAGCGAGTCCGCGAAACTGGCTGGGCCGGCCGGCTGGACCGTGGCGGGCGCCGCCGTCGGCCCCGCCGCCCCGGCGCGCGCCAGCGCCGTATTGCGTTCCAGGATCTGCGCACGTAGCGCCATCACCCGGTCGACGCTCATCGCGCCGCCAATGCCGTTGATGCCGCTCATGCCCACATCCTCGTGATATCTTCACCCTGCTCGCGCGCTCTGGCGAGACGATAGCGAAGCGTGCGTTCGGAAATGCCGAGCCGGCGCGCGGTCTCGATCCGGCTGCCGCCGCAAGCGGCAAGCGTTTCGCGGATTGCCTGGAACTCGCTGAACTGGACGACATTGGCGAGCGTGTCGGCGCTGCGTCCGGGGACCGGATCGGCCTTGGGCTCGGGACGGCGGTCGAACACGATATGGTTCGCGCCGATCGTGTCGCCCGCGGCGAACAGCAAGGCGCGCTGGATGACGTTTTCGAGCTCGCGGACATTGCCCGGCCAATCGTGCGCCATCAGCGCATCGATCGCGCCCTGGTCGGGCCAGGGGATCGACTGGCGCGTGCCCGAATGGCGCAGGATCATCGCCGCGGCGAGCGCCGGAATGTCCTGCGGGCGATCGGCGAGCGAGCGCGTGGTCAGCGGGAATACCGACAGGCGGTAATAAAGGTCGGAGCGGAAACGCCCGGCGGCGACTTCTTCCTGAAGATCGCGATTGGCGCAGGCGATGATGCGGACGTCGATCGGGATCGGGGTCGATGCGCCGATCGGGATGACCTCGCGCTCCTGCAGCACGCGGAGCAATTTGGACTGGAGCTGGAGCGGCATCTCGGCGATCTCGTCGAGCAGCAAGGTGCCGCCCTCGGCCGCGCGGAAAAAGCCCTCGCCCGCCGCGCTGGCGCCGGTGAAGGCGCCCTTCTGGTGGCCGAACAGCAAGGCTTCGAGCATGGTTTCGGGAAGCGCCGCGCAATTGATCGCGACGAACGGCTTGTCGCGGCGGCGCGATTTCAGGTGGATGGTGCGCGCCAGCACTTCCTTGCCGGTGCCGGTCGGGCCGTTGATCAATACGGTGATGTCGGCATCGGCGACGCGCTCGGCCAGCGCGAACAGCGCCAGGCTTTCCGGGTCGGCGGCGGTCGGCGCTTCGGGGCCGGCGGCATAAGCATAAGCGAACGCCGATCCGATCGCATTGTCGGCCGGACCGAACGACAACCGCGCGGGCGTCCCGCCCGATCCGCGCCGGAACCCATGCCCCTCGGTGCCGATGACCAGGGTGCGGTCGGCGATCGGCGGCGTCTCGCCTTCCATCACCAGGAAGACGTCGCTCGACTGCGGGCGGGCATCGCCCTCGGCAACCCCGAGGCCCTGCGCACGCAGCGAAGAGACCAGGGCATATTTTTGCCGCATCACCAGGTCGGATGGAAAGATCGAACGCATGTATTCCCCCTTCGTCGTGGGGAGACATGCCCGGAACTTGGTAAACGAGACGTAAACCATCCGGCAAAGGCGGCAAAAAATTACCGCGCGGGCACCCGAAATGGCGGCAACCGGCAAAGACCGGCAATTTTTTGCCTAAAGCCCGGCAAATACCTGCCGTTCTCTGGCTCAGACGGCTCAGCTCCTCGCACAGTTTCGGGGGAGAAGCGGGGATCGTCGTAGCAAAGTGGAGACTCGGACATGACTGTTATCGGAAGCAACGTATCGGCGCTTCGTGCGACCAATGCCTCTAACCAGGCGAACCTGGCCCTCTCGACGGCGATGAACCGCCTGTCGACCGGCATGCGTATCAACTCGGCCAAGGACGACGCCGCCGGCCTCGCCATCTCGGCTTCGATGACTGCCCAGATCAAGGGCATGAACCAGGGCGTGCGCAACGCCAATGACGGCATCTCGATGGCGCAGACCGGTGAAGGCGCGCTCGACGAGGTCAACAACATGCTGCAGCGTATGCGTGAGCTCGCGGTGCAGTCGGCCAACGGCACCTATTCGACCACCGACGCCGCCAACATCACGGCGGAGCAGGACGCTCTGTCCGCTCAGATCGGCTCGATCGTCACCAACACCGCGTTCAACGGCAAGAACCTGTTCGCTACCGCGTCCAACACCATCTCGGTCCAGGCCGGCGCCAACACCGCCGACGCGATCTCGGTGGACTTCACCCAGCTCAACGCCGCGACGACCAAGCTGTCGGCCGTCGTCGACTTCGCCGCCAACAAGATGAAGACCGGCCTGGCGCTGAGCGCGTTCGACGACGCGATCAATGAAGTGTCGACGACCCGTGCGGGTCTCGGTGCGAGCCAGAACCGTCTGCAGTCGGCGGTCAACAACCTGACCAGCAACGCGACCAACCTGACCGACGCGCGCAGCCGCATCCAGGACGCCGACTTCTCGTCGGAATCGACCAACCTGGCGAAGGCGCAGATCCTGGCCCAGGCCTCGACCTCGATGCTGGCCCAGGCCAACCAGTCGCAGCAGGGCGTGCTCAAGCTGCTCGGCTAATGAAGGGATCCTGCCCGGTCCCATCCCCCCGAGGGCTGGGCAGGACAGGCTTCGAGTGAAGCGTACCAGAAGATCCCGGCGGCCCATCCGCCGCCGGGATTTTCATGGTGACGAAAAAATTTACTTAAACGGTCGCGCAAGCGGTCGTTCGTTGCTGTCGACGGCTCGACCTTCTGCCTTGGGGGTGGCGGGGAGCGTCAGCAACGGAGACCATTATGACCGTTATCGGTAGCAATATTTCCGCGCTTCGAGCGCAGAATGCTTCGACCAAGGCCAATGACGCATTGTCGACGGCCATGAACCGCCTGTCCACCGGCATGCGCATCAACTCGGCCAAGGACGACGCCGCCGGCCTCGCCATCTCGGCCTCGATGACCGCACAGATCCGCGGCATGAACCAGGGCGTCCGCAACGCCAATGACGGCATCTCGATGGCACAGACCGCTGAAGGCGCGCTCGACGAAGTCACCAACATGCTCCAGCGCATGCGCGAGCTCGCGGTACAGGGCGCCAACGGCACTTATTCGGCCAGCGACCTCGCCAACATCACTGCCGAGCAGGACGCGCTGGGCGCGCAGATCAGCTCGATCATCGCCAACACTACCTATAACGGCAAGAATCTGTTCGCGACCGCGGCCAACACCGTGACGATCCAGGCGGGCGCCAATTCGACCGATACCGTGTCGATGTCGTTCACCCAGCTCAACGCCGCGACCACCAAGCTGTCGGCGGTGGTCGATTTCACCGCCAACAAGATGAAGACCGGCCTGGGCCTGCAGGCGTTCGACGACGCGATCGCCGAAGTGTCGACCACGCGCGCCGGCCTCGGCGCCGGCCAGAACCGCCTGCAATCGGCGGTCAACAATCTGACCAACAACGCGACCAACCTGACCGATGCGCGCAGCCGCATCCAGGACGCCGACTTCTCGGCCGAATCGACCAACCTCGCCAAGGCGCAGATCCTGAGCCAGGCATCGACGGCGATGCTCGCCCAGGCGAACCAGAGCTCGCAAGGCGTGCTCAAACTGCTGGGCGGCTGAGGCGCGTAAGCGCCAAAGGCGTACGGCCTCGGCACCAACCCCCCTTCACAAAAGGGTGTCGGGGCCGACCACGAACCCCGGCGGTCTTCGCGACCGCCGGGGTTTCTTGTTTATGGCTCGATCACGATCTTGCCGACCATCCGGCTGTCGCGCATCGCCTCGAATGCGGCGCGCCAGTCGGCCAGCGCATAGCGGCTGTCGACGCGCGGGCGGACGCGGCCTTCCGCCGCCAGCGCCCAGATCGCGTCCTGATTCTCGCGGCCCTTGTCGGGGAAGCGGCGGCCATATTCGCCGGCGCGGACGCCGATCACCGAGAAGCCCTTGATCAGCGGGACGTTGGTGGCGACACTGGCGATCCGTCCCGAGGTGAAGCCGATCACCAGCAACCGCCCGCCGAAGGTGATACAGCGCGTGCTTTCGTCGAACACGTCGCCGCCGACGGGATCGACAATCACATCGGCGCCGCCGCCGGTGATCTCCTTGACCGCCTCGCGAAAGCCCGGGACGAGAAGCGTCGCATCGACAATATAGTCCGCTGCCACCATCGCCAACTTCTCGGGCGAGCGCGAGGTCGCGATGACCCTTGCGCCGAGCGCCTTGGCCAGATCGACCGCGGCGAGTCCGACCCCGCCGCTCGCGCCATGGACCAGCACCCACTCGCCGGGCTGGACTTGGGCGCAGCGCACCAGCGAGACATACGCGGTGTTATAGACCGCACCGACGCTCGCGCCGGTGGCGAAATCGAGAGTGGCGGGAAGCCGGCGGACGCTTCGCGCATCAACGGCGACGAGTTCGGCGAAGCCGCCGAGCCGAGTTCCCACGACCACCGCCTCGCCCGGCGCGAATCCGCTATCGCGATCGGCGTCCACCACCTCGCCAGCGATTTCCATGCCGGGAACGAACGGCAGATCGGGCTTGAGCTGATATTTGCCCTCGGTCATCAGCAAATCGGGAAAGTTGAGCGCGGCGGCGCGTACCCGGATCAGCACTTGCCCCGGCGCCCGCACCGGGTCGGGCAAGTTAGCCAGCGCGCAGCCGGCAAAATCGGGACCGAGTTCGGAAACGACCAGCGCTTTCATTGCCCCGCTCTCCCCCGCCGAAGCGGCCGGGTCAACCGCCGACAGGTTGCAACATGAAACGAATATGCTAGCCAGATCGCCGAGGGAGAGCGGTATGGCGGGCGTGGTTCTGGTCACCGGAGGCAGCGGCTATATCGCCGGCTTCACCATTCGCCAGCTGATCGAACAGGGCTGGACGGTCCGCACGACGATCCGCAACCTCAGCCGCGAAGCTGAAGTCCGCGACTGGCTCAAGGTCGACAATGCACGCCTGGCGTTCTTCGCTGCCGATCTGACCAGCGACACCGGCTGGGCCGAGGCGATGGCCGGTTGCAGCCATGTCGTCCATATGGCCTCCCCCGTCCCCATGCACGCGGTGAAGGACGAAAACGAGGTGATCGTCCCGGCTCGCGACGGCGCCTTGCGCGCACTTCGCTTCGCCCGCGACGCCGGGGTCACGCGGCTGGTGATGACCTCTTCGGTCGCGGCGATCTTCTATGGCCGCGCGGTGGGCAAGGACACGTTCACCGAGGCCGACTGGACCGATGTGGCCGCCAAGGACGTCTCGGCCTATGCCAAATCCAAGACGATCGCCGAGCGCGCCGCGCGCGACTGGATCGCGGCCGAGGGCGGCAGCCTGGAATTCGTCACGGTCAATCCCGGGCTGGTATTGGGGCCATTGCTCGGCACCGATTTCTCGCCGTCGCTCGAAGTGGTGAAGCGCGTGCTCGAGGGCGCCTATCCGGCCCTGCCCGATCTCGGTCTGAACCTGGTCGACGTGCGCGATGTCGCCGACCTCCATATCCGCGCGCTGACTGCACCCGATATCAGTGGCGAACGCTTCATGGCGGTGGCGCCGCACGGTTTCCTCCGCCTCATCGAGATCGCCGCGATCCTGCGCCAGCGGCTGCCCGACCATGCCGACAAAGTGCCGAAGCGGCGCATGCCCAATTGGGTGATGCGGATCGTGTCGCTGTTCGACCCCGCAGTACGCCAATTGGTCGGCGAACTCGGCAAGGTCCGCCACGCCGAACCGGTCCACGCGATGGAAAAGCTCGGCTGGCGCCCTCGCCCCGCCGCCGATAGCGTCGTCGATACGGCCGAAAGCCTGATCGCGATGGGCGTTTCGAAGGTTTAGGTCTGGACTTGCTGTCCCGTGCTCCCCATCTCCGCGTCACGAGAGGGGATGGCGATGGTCAGCACATCGAACGACGGCATCATGACGGAATATCTCGTCAAATACGGGGTCATCAAAGCCGACAAGCGCAACCGGCCCACCGAACTGCTCGAACTGCTCTACATCACCGATCGCTATCGCGCCGGCCAGGATCTGAAAAAGGCCAGGGCCGGCTATGACATTTCGGTCTGGCGCGGCGTGGAAGCGAGCGAGATCGAGACGCGGCTAACCGACCTCGACGATTATATGAAGACGCTCGCGCGCGACCGCGCCACCTTGTGGAGCGTGCCGAACTAGGGCGGACCGACGTCACCGACGACCAAGACCTTGATCGTCGGCGGCTGCTCAGCCCTGCAGCGAGCGGATGACCTTGGCGGGCACACCAGCGACCAGGCTATTCGGCGGGACATTCTTGGTGACCACCGCTCCCGCCGCGACCACCGAATTCTCACCCAGTGTGACGCCGCCGATGATCGTCGCGCCGGCGGCAATCCACACGTTGCGTTCGATCACGATCGGCGCTGCGGTCACGCCGGCGCGGCGCTGCGACGGATCGAGCGGGTGGCCCGAGGTGATGATGCTGACATTGGGCCCGATCAGCACGTCGTCGCCGATATCGACCCCGCCCAGGTCATAGATCGTGCAATTCTGGTTGATGAAGACGTTCCGGCCAACCCGGAGCTCGGTGCCGTGCGCGGTATAGAAAGGCGGGATCAGCATGAAGCTGTCATCGACCCGGCGGCCGATCAGGTCGCTGAACACCGCCCGAATCTCATCACCATCGGCATAGGTCAGGCGGTTGAGCACAGGCGTGATCGCCATCGCGCGCTGGGTATTGGCCACCATCGCCGCCGATTCGGGCGTGCGGCGGTGGATCATGATCGTGCGGTCCTTGTTCGACATTGGCGATACCTCGTCGCGACTGGCGGCCTGTCCGATAAAGAAGGGGCGCCCGCGATCGGATCGCGGACGCCCCCTTTTAAGCTCGATATGTCGAACGCTTACCAGATATGGACGCGCTTTTCGGGCGGCAGATACAGCGCGTCGCCCGGCTTGATGCCGAATGCCGTGTACCAGGCATCAACATTGCGGACGATGCCGTTGACCCGATACCTTGCCGGCGAATGCGGATCGGTCAGCAGCAACTGACGCTGCAGGCCCTCGCGCAATTTCGCCTGCCAGGCCTGGGCATAAGCGAGAAAGAAACGCTGGTCACCGGTCAGTCCGCCGATCACCGGCGCCTTGCCGTGCTTCGCCTGATAGAGTTGATAGGCGGCATAGGCGGTCTCGACGCCGCTCAAGTCGCCGATATTCTCGCCCAGGGTCAGCTTGCCGTTGATCTTGGTCCCCGGGATCGCCTCATAGCCATCATATTGCGCGGCGAGCGCGGCGGTGTGCTCGCCGTAGGATTTCTTCGCCGCATCGGTCCACCAATTCTCATACTTGCCGGTCGGCCCGAACTGGCTGCCCTGATCGTCGAAGCCATGGCCCATTTCGTGGCCGATGATCGCGCCGATCGCTCCGTAATTGACCGCCGGATCGGCGTTCGGGTCGAAATAGGGCGGCTGCAGGATCGCTGCCGGGAAAGTGATCTGGTTAGCCAGCGGATTGTAATAGGCATTCACCGTCTGCGGCGTCATGCCCCACAGACTGCGGTCGACCGGCTTGGGGAAACGCTGCAGGTCGAGCTGATGATCGAACTCGGCCGAGCGCATCGCATTGCCGAGCAGGTCGCCGCGATCGACCTGGAGCGACGCATAATCGATATATTTGACCGGGTGGCCAATACGCGGCTCGAACGCGGTCAGCTTGGCCAGTGCCGCCTTTTTGGTGGCATCGTCCATCCAAGCCGAGCCGGCGATCTTCTTGCCATAGGCCGCGCGCAGATTCTCGATCAACTCGGCCATCTTGGCCTCGCTCGACGCGGGGAAATATTGCTCGACATAGAGCTTGCCCACCGCCTCGCCGAGCGCGCCGTTGGTCAGTTGCACGCCACGCTTCCAGCGGTCGCGCTTGACCTGCACGCCCGACAACGTCTTCGAATAGAAATCGAACCGCGCATCGTCGAACGCCTTGGGCAGGAAGGTCGCATGGTCGCTGACGAAGTGGAAAGCGAGATAATCCTTCCATGTCTGGAGCGGCGTCGCGGTCATGATCTTGCCCATCGCGGTCAACGCGGTGTTGTTGGCCATCAGCACCTTGGGCGACGATTCGAGCCCCGCGGCCTTGAGCATCAGCGCCCAGTCGAAATCGGGCGCCTTGGCCTTCAAACCGGCGACATCCTCAGGATCGTTGAGTTTGGCGATGTCGCGGCTCTGCTCGGGCGACCATTGTTCCTTGGCCATCGCGGTTTCGAGCGCGAAAATGGCATCGGCCTTGGCGCTTGCATCGGGAATGCCGGCAAGCTCCTGCATCTGCTGGATATAGGCGCGATAGGCCTTGCGGAAGGCGTCATACTTCTCGCCCGGAAGCAGATAGAAATCGCGCGCCATGCCAAGGCCGCCCTGGCCCACGACGGCGGTATAACGGTCGGGATCCGACAGGCTCGGCATCGTGCCGAGCTCGACCGGCGAGGCATAGCCGGTCGACGCGAACAAAGTCTGCAGACCGGCCAGATCGTTCACCGCCGCGATCTTCGCGAGATAGGGCTTGAGCGGCGCGGCGCCCTTGGCCTCGATCCCGGCTTCGTCCATCCAGCTCGCATAGAAGTCGCCGACCTGCTTGCCGGTCGCGCCATATTTGCTCGGATTGGCGGCCATGTCGTCGAGGATCTTGCGAACGTTGGCCTCGGCCTCGTCGCTCAGGATGTTGCCATAACCGACCGAGCCCTTGTCGGCGGGAATCTCGGTGCGCTTGGCCCAGGTGCCATTGGCATAAGTCCAGAAATCGTCGCCCGGCTTGACCGCCTTGTCCTGGGTGGAGAGGTCGATGCCGAACGCACCGTAGCGCGGCGCCGTCGCCGCCATCTTCGCCACCGCCGGGATCGCGATCGCCAGTGCGGCAGCGCCCAGCGCCAGCCGGCCGATAACCTTCTTGTTCATTGCAGAAAAACTCCCACCCTACGTGTATTATGAAACTATAGCGGCCGGCAAAAGCACGCGCAATCGACTTCGCCAATAAACCCTGCCAGTCATGTCCATCATGGCGCGCGACATTTTGCACAAAGTGAAGACGCTGGCGGGGGCCGGCTGGCGGCGTCAGTTATTGGTCGCGGAAGCTTGCGCCAGCATGTTCGCGGCGCGGATGATCTTGCTCGTCCTGCCGTTTTCGCGAGTCGCGCGCCGGCTGGGCGACTTCGTCGCGCCGGCCGACCCCCGCGTCGCGCAGCGCGCTGCAGCGACCACGCCCGACCAGGCGGCGACCGCCCGCGCGATCGGCTGGGCAGTGCGCTCGGCCGCGCCGTTCATGCCGTTCCGCTCGGTCTGCCTGCAACAGGCGATGGCGGCGCATGCGATGCTGCGGCGGCGCGGAATCGCCAGCGTCATGCATTTCGGCGCAAGCCCGAACGGCGCGCGAACGATCGATGCGCATGCCTGGCTCGACGCGGCGGGAGTCAAGGTGACCGGCTATCCGATCCCGCGCGACATGGGCGAGATCGCGTGTTTTGTTTGAGGGTCTGAAGTGCCGCGCTCTCCCGCCCGTCATGCCGGACTTGTTCCGGCACCCAACGCGCCACAACGGCTGGATTCCGTTGTGGAAGCTTGGGCCCCGGAACAAGTCCGGGGTTGTCTGTTGGCATGGATGTATAGGTCTTGCATTCCGCGCATAAGCGGGATGCCCGGGTCGGGTGGCCACCCGACCCGGGCGCGGACAGTTCGACCGTTCCGGGGTGGGGCCCGAAGGCCCGTCGTC